>Ga0163216_100002_pt1 | contig 1174677 bp, 1076 predicted proteins | sample SynspAceP_FD_167610 | JGI IMG/M metagenome (GOLD analysis project Ga0163216, IMG submission 167610) | Saline lake microbial communities from Ace Lake in Antarctica - Synechococcus sp. Ace-P (Illumina Assembly) | ecosystem: Environmental > Aquatic > Non-marine Saline and Alkaline > Saline ...
GGCGTTGAACCACCTGATCCCATCCCGAACTCAGAAGTGAAAAGCGCCATCGCCGATGGTAGTGTGGGAGATCCCATGTGAGAGTAGGTCGTCGTCAAGCTTAAATTAAGAGAGCCCTGATAGCTAAAGCTGTCAGGGCTTTTTTTTGGCTCAAGGAAAGGAAAATAGGTGGGAAATCTACCTTGAGGCTGGAATATAAGAATGGCTGATAGCGTGTGAGGTGATTGAATGCTACAGATGTCAGCTATGTGCTCTTGAGTAAACAAGTGTGATGGTTTAATAGCATCATGTATTCTTGCTAATCTGGGGATAAGCCTTGTTTTTATGCACAAAAAAGCCCACTTCATTTTGAAGTGGGCTTTAGTATGAGCGTGATAAAGATTAACGCGTGTTGTCTGCTAACTCACTGAGTAGGACTCGTTGTGCACTCCGATACTCGCCTTTTCGCGGTTTAGATAGCTGGTAGGAGCCATCGCTTTGTAGAATCCAGCTTTGAGTATTATCTGTTAGGTAATACTCAAGTTCCTTTTTCACTCGACGAGTTTGTTTGTAATCCTGTAGAGGGAAAGCGACTTCAATGCGGTTGTTTAAGTTTCGATCCATCCCATCTGCACTGGATAGGTAGACCTGTGGATTGCGGTTATTATAAAAGTAGTAAACACGAGTGTGTTCAAGAAACCGCCCTATAATACTTCGTACTCGGATATTAGAGGATATTCCTTTTATTCCAGGACGTAGCGTGCAGATACCTCGAATAATTAAGTCAATCTTAACGCCAGCCTGCGACGCTTTATAGAGAGACTGCACAAGTTTTTGCTCAGTCAAGGAGTTCACTTTAATAATAATGCGCGACGGTTCACCTTTTTGTGCATTTTCTGCTTCACGGTTAATCATCTCAAGTAGACGATCGCGAAGAGTGAATGGCGCGTGTAATAGCTTTTTAACCTTCAGCTCTTTACTCATTCCTGTTAGTTGCTGAAATACACGATGAACATCTTCGCCAATGTCCTTATTGCATGTCATGAAGCTATAGTCTGTATACAGCCTAGCATTGCCTGCGTGATAGTTACCGGTTCCTAAATGAACGTAGCGCGTAAGATCCGTACCTTCCCTACGCACGATAAGAATCATTTTCGCATGAGTTTTATGACGAACGACACCATAAACAACAATGGCGCCAGCGTCTTGTAAGCGGCTTGCTAAGGCTAAGTTTTCGGCTTCGTCAAATCGAGCTCTTAACTCAATAACGACAGTGACTTCTTTGCCGTTACGGGCAGCTTCTACAAGGGCGTTAGCAATTGGAGAGCGAGCACCAGTTCGATAGAGTGTTTGGCGAATAGCTACAACGCTTGGGTCTTTAGCCGCTTCACTCAGAAAATCGATGACTGGAGAAAAACTCTCAAATGGGTGCATGAGTAGATAGTCTTGCTGACGAATCGCTTCAAATAATCCTCCAGAACTGGCCAATTTTCTTGGTAAACCTGGAGAGAAAGGAGGGTACATAAGATCTGGGCGATCGACTAATTCAAGTACTGCCATAAGACGGCTTAAGTTGACTGGGCCATCAATGCGATACAAGTCTTGCTGCTCTAAATCAAATTGTTTTAGTAAAGAATCAACAATATGTGGAGGGCAATTTTCAGCAATTTCTAATCGCACAGAACTGCCATAATGTCGGCTTTGTAATTCTGTACGCAAGGCGCCTGCTAAATCGACACCGATATCATCTGAGTCTACTTCTAAGTCTGCGTTACGTGTTAGTCGGAACTGAAAACAGCCTTTGACTGTCATGCCTGGGAATAATTGATCGGCATGAGCATGAATAATGGAAGAGAGGAAAACGAGATTGTCTCCACCTTCACAAACATCATCTGGAAGTTTGACTAAACGTGGTAATGAACTTGGTGCCGGTACGATAGCAAGGCCATTCTCTCGACCAAAGGCATCACGCCCTTCTAGTTCAACGACGAAGTTGAAGGTTTTGTTTGCTAGCCTTGGGAACGGGTGTGCGGGATCGAGTCCTATTGGGCTAATAATAGGAAGTACGTTGTTTCGGAAATAACGTTTTACCCAAGCTGCTTGCTTTTCATTCCACACAGTACGGCGGATAAACTTAACGTTTTCTTTGGCAAGTTTTGGCAAGATAATGTCATTAAGAATACGATATTGACGGCGTACTAACTTATGAGCGTGTTCGCTGATTAATCCTAATACTTTCTTCGGATGCATGCCATCCGGTCCGTTTTTTTCACGGCTGTATTCTAGTTGACTTTTTAAGCCGGCGACTCGAATTTCAAAAAACTCGTCCATGTTTGAGCTGAAGATACACAGAAACATCAACCGATTTAGGATGGGGTGGTTTTCATCCATCGCTTGTTCAAGCACTCGAGCATTGAACTGCAGGTGACTTAATTCACGATTAAAGTAGAGTTCTGGATCAGCTAAGTCGATTTCTTCTGGTAAACGCTCTTCGATAGCGATCTTATTCGGATCTAGCGGTTGCTCAGGTATGGGTTCTAAAACCAGCTCAGCATCTAATTCTATAGGCTGGGGAGAAGCCGACTCTTTTTTTTCTATTTCGTTCACAGACTGCTCAGACATGTGCTTTTATTATCTCCAAATACCGTTTAATGATGATGTTGGTATCTTTGTTCTTTTTGCCTACAGCATGTAAGCATGTCATAACAAATTACACCAATGCAGCCTGCTGGTCACCGATTCTGTGTGTTTATTTAAACGAAAAGCGTAGGGCTTCTAGTTCTTCAACAGGCGTGCTGCATCTTTTGCAAAATAAGTAAGGATGCCATCTGCACCTGCACGCTTAAATGCTAGGAGAGATTCCATCATAACCGTGTCTTTATCCAGCCAGCCATTTTGGAAGGCGGCCATATGCATGGCGTACTCTCCGCTTACTTGATAAGCAAAGGTCGGTACTTCAAGCTCTGTTTTTACTCGACGAACAATATCTAGATAAGGCATGCCGGGTTTTACCATGACCATATCAGCACCTTCGTCTAAATCTAGCATAACCTCACGGATAGCTTCGTTTGAGTTTGCTGGATCGATTTGGTAGGTGTATTTATTGCCTTTACCAAGATTGCTACTTGAGCCTATCGCATCACGAAATGGGCCATAATACGCAGAAGCAAATTTGGCAGCGTAAGCCATGATTAAAGTATCAATAAAGCCTTCGGCTTCAAGTTCGTTGCGAATTTCACCAATACGACCATCCATCATGTCCGATGGTGCAACGATGTCAGCGCCCGCTTTGGCGTGTGATAAGGCTTGTTTCACTAGTGTGTCAACGGTGATGTCATTTAGAACATAACCTGAGTCATCAATGATGCCGTCTTGACCATGAGTGGTGTAAGGATCTAGTGCAACATCGGTTAGTACACCAAGTTCAGGGAATGCATCCTTTAATGCGCGAACTGCACGTTGAACCAACCCATTCGGGTTATAAGACTCTTCGGCGAGTAAGGATTTTTTATCTCCTGCAATAACGGGAAATAATGCGATTGTCGGAATACCGAGTTCGACTAGTTCTTTTGCTTCTTTGAGTAGTAAGTCGACAGAAACTCGTTCAATATTTGGCATAGAAGGAATAGCTTCGCGAACGTTGCTACCTTCGATAATAAACATAGGGTAGATTAAATCATCTGCTGTTAGGCGATGTTCGCGCATCAGGCGGCGAGAAAAATCATTTTTACGCATGCGGCGCATACGAGTGTATGGAAACGTCATCCAATATCTCTCCTTTTCGCTGTATGTAAATGTACTTTAGTGTTGTTACAATATTAAGTCAGTGTCGATATAAAAGCTTTGTGTTAAGGCAATACTTTACGGGTTACTAGCACTTATTCTCTTATTTGTTCTTCTTCTATAGTAACAGTGCTTCGGCTTCTTCTAGTTCTTCTTGTGCCTCGAACCAAGCTTCTTCACTTTCTGCTAGAGCTTTCTTCCATTTAGCTTCATCGTTTAATAAGCTTTGTAGTTTGTCTCGTTGCTCTGCCTCATAAAGTGTTGCATCAGACATCGCGTCTGATATTTTATCTAGATGCTCTTGAGCTGTTTGTACTGCCTTTTCAAATCGCTCGCTTTTTTTATGAAGAGGGCGTAGTTTTTCACGCATTTCTGCCGCTTTTCGACGTTCTTCTTTACGATCGGTTTTTTCAATTTTACCCGTATTCAATTCGCCTTTTTCAGCTTGCGCAGCATTGACTTGTCTTGCCTGTAACCAAGCGTGATAGGCGGGTAAATCCCCGTCGAAGGCTTGTATCTGGTTGTCTGCGACGAGATAGAATTCATCGACTGTACTGTTGAGTAAGTGACGATCATGGGATACCAATAAAATGGAACCGGGAAACGCTTGCAGCGCTTCTGTTAGTGCTTGACGCATATCTAAATCGAGGTGGTTGGTTGGTTCATCAAGCACTAAGAGATTGGGTTTCGTCCAAGATATTAACGATAGAGCTAAACGGGCCTTTTCACCACCAGAAAAACCTTTTACGGCTCGCAGGGCATCATCACCGACAAACCCAAATCCACCCAAATAGCGGCGAATGTCACTTTCCAATACTTTAGGTGATAGTCGTTGAATGTGTAATAGCGGTGAAGCCTCTAGGTCGAGTGCGCTCAACTGATGCTGTGAAAAATAACCAATTTTTAGATTTTCACCAGCAATGCGATCGCCAGAAAGAAGGTTAATTTCACCCACAATGGATTTTATTAGCGTGGATTTCCCCGCGCCATTTGGCCCCAATAAGCCAACACGCTGACCATCTCGAAGCGCGAAATTGGAGTTGCCCAGCTGAATTGTCTTTGCGCCGGATTCTGATGTATAGCCTAAGTCCGCTTGCGATAAATTAATTAACAGCTGTGAGGTTTTTTCCGCGACAGGAATGGAGAACTGAAATTGAGAGTCGATATGAGCAGGACCGATGATCTCCATTTTCTCAAGCATTCTTAAGCGACTTTGTGCCTGCTTGGCTTTGTCTGCTTTGAAACGAAAGCGGTCGACGTATTGCTGAAGGTGAGCACGTTTTTCTACCTGTTTTTCATGATTGGCTTGTTGTTGAGCAAGGTGTTCGGCTCGTTGACGCTCGTAATTGGAATAGTTGCCTTTATAAAGCACGAGTCCCTTTTTATACAAATGAACAATATGGCTGCAAATGCCGTCTAGGAAATCTCGGTCATGGGAAATCAGTAATAAGGTGCCGGGATATTGGCGTAACCAGTTCTCCAGCCACATTACTGCGTCTAAATCCAAATGGTTGGTAGGTTCGTCGAGTAAAAGGACGTCGGAAGGGCACATTAACGCCTTGGCAAGATTAAGGCGAATTCTCCAACCACCAGAAAAGTCAGACACTGGCCTGTGCATGTCGGTCATCTTGAAGCCCAAACCTTGTAGGAGTGTTTCGGCTCTGGAGTGGGCTGTGTAGCCTTGAGCGTTTTCAAATTCGCCTAGCCAGTTTGCATGAGCGTGATCGTCGCCGTTAGCCTGCGATTTAACAATATTACTCTCTATCATTCGCAGCCTATCATCGCCGTCTAGGCAATAGTCCAATGATGACCGTTGTGTTTCCTCAACTTCCTGAGCCATAAAAGCAATACGTCGTTGACCTGGGAGAATAACCTCACCTGTATCGGCGTGCAATTCGCCCTTGATCATGGCAAATAAAGAAGATTTTCCTGCGCCATTAGCGCCAATAAGGCCGACTTTTTGACCTTCGAAAATAGTAAGGTCGGCATCTTCTAATAAAAATTGAGTGCCGCGTTGTAAGCTAACTTCAGAAAATTGGATCATAAAAACTAAGAATCTCTTACCTCTATCATGAGGAGTAAAATTAGGCGCTTGATTATTGAATACAATACGGAACATTTTAGAGTGCTGCCAACGTAAACGAAATAGCAAGCGTGCATATTCCCAGTTAATACACGGTTTAAAGTAGATGATTAGGTTGCTCAAGGGTAAAATGGCGGTAATATTAATTTGAACTTTTTTACTCAGGCTTTTTAGCTGGGCAAGGTGCGCTTTGTGAATAATGTAACCATAAACGAAATACAACGCTTTTCATTCGATAATACCAATGTCCGTGGTGAGCGCGTGTTATTAAATAGTGCTTATCAAGAGATCATTAAGCGTAAACAATATCCACTCTCGCTAGAAAAGCTTCTGGGTGAGTTTGTTGCGGCCATTGCGCTATTAAGAGATATTGTGAAAATAGATGGCGTGCTTTCTATTCAGGCTAAAGGGAATGGCTTTTTATCGACTCTCATGACGGAGTGTGATGAGCATCAGAACCTTCGTGGTATAGCGCAATGGGATGAAAGCCAAGACGTTCCTGACACTTTCTCTTTAAAAGAGGTCTTAGAAGGTGGTTACTTGGCTATTACTATTCAGCCGCGTAATGGTCAGCGTTATCAAGGGATCGTCGAGATTGTTGGTGATACTTTATCAGAATGTCTTGAGCAGTATTTTTCTCAATCGGAGCAATTGCCTAGCCGAGTTTGGCTAGCGGCGAATGGCGCTCAATGTGGCGGTTTGTTTTTACAGCGATTACCACTAGAACAAGCAAAAGAAGGTGATGAAGACGCTTGGGAGCGTTTTACTCATCTCGCTTCTACAGTAAAAGAAGAAGAGTTACTTGGTCTTGAGACTGAATCGTTATTGCACCGTTTGTATCACGAAGAAGAAGTTCGCCTTTATGACACTAAGCCAATGCAATTTGGTTGTTCATGTTCTCGTCAACGGACACTGGATGCCGTTATGTCACTGGGTTCTGAAGAAATTCGCGAACTTTTGATTGAACAAGGTAGTGTGAAAGTGGACTGCCAATTCTGTGCAGAGAAATACGAATTCACGGAAGACGATTTGACGGATATGCTAGGCGATCAAGCCAAAACGCACTAGGTTTTAAATGTGGCGTGATTCACAAGGTCGCGCCACGATATTATGCCGATGACCTGTTCTTTATCATCGATGACAGGAAGACAAGATATGTCCACTCGCTTAAACCAGGTGACGATCTCTTCTATCAATGTGTCCGCTTTCACTGAGATTGGTTGGCGCGTCATTATTTGATGGGCCGCATGATTCAGTGTGTCTAAATCTCTAGGTTGCTCGGAAGCACTGTCAATAAAAGGGCTTATAAAACGTAAAAGGTCTCTGTCTGAAATAATACCGACAAGTTTACCTTTTTCGGTGACGGGCAGATGATGAAAACCATGTTTTTCCATTATTTGTCTTACATTGGGCAAACGCTCATCCATATCGACGCAGATGACATTGGTTACCATGATATCTTGTGCTTTCATTGTCATACTCCCTCAGGTTCTAGATTAAGAGGATTTAGTATATTTATACCGAACATTCTTATTTAGATATAGCAGCAAAATTAAAGCATGTTTTTTATTAATGTTGTTAACATCGCCTTTCTTGCTGCTAAAGTCAATAAAATGAGGGGTATCTTGAAAATGGGAATGTGTGTATACCTACATTCTTACACTAAGGCCTCAAGACATTGTCTTCAAAATCCGTATAATTAAGCTACACCTGTTTAGTATCCTTTAACGCAGTATTATATTTAGTGTAGACAAAGGTTTACTGAGAAGAGTGTGGAGAAAGCAAAGCAGTACCCTCTGACACATTTACTGCTGGCCAAAAGCCTCCTTTCTAAATCACTCTCAAATTCACAATTGGCTATGACACGGCGAAATCATATGACCTTAAGTTCTGTAGACGTTTTACTAGTCGGGGGAGGTGCTATGAGCACCACCCTAGGCGTGTTACTAAAGCAATTGGACCCTAGCATAACCATGATGATGGTTGAGCGCTTGGGCATCATCGCAAAAGAAAGTACAGATGGCTGGAACAATGCTGGAACAGGTCATGCTGCCTATTGCGAGCTTAATTATACTTCTGAAAATGATGATGGCTCCGTCAATATAGACAAGGCAGTGGATATTAATGCGGCCTTTGAAATCAGTCTTCAGTTTTGGTCTTACCTTGTAGAGCAAGGTTTAATGCCTGCACCTCAAGAGTTTATTCATCGCGTTCCTCATCAAAGTTTTGTATGGGGTGAGCGCAACGTAAATATGTTAAAAGCGCGCCACGCAGCGATGAGCGCACATCCTGCCTTTAAAGAAATGCAATACACGGAAGATCGCGAAAAAATGAAGGAATGGATGCCTCTCATCATGAATAATCGTGTGGAAAATGAACCTCTTGCCGCAACGCGTATCGAACATGGTACCGATGTGAATTTTGGCGCTATTGCTCGCAATATGAGTAAGCATTTAGAAGGTTTGGAGAACTTTGATCTCAATCTAAACTGTGAAGTAAAAGACTTAAAGAAAAGGTCTGATGGCCGATGGAATGTCACGGTTGAGTTAAATGGTACCCGTAAAATTATTGATGCTAAATTTGTTTTTCTAGGTGCTGGCGGTGGCGCTTTACCTTTATTACAAAAGGCGGAAGTAGAAGAAAGTAAAGGTTTTGGCGGCTTTCCTGTTAGTGGTCAGTGGTTGGTGTGTGAAAAACCTGAATTGGTTGAGCAGCATTTTGCAAAAGTCTACGGAGCAGCGCCCATTGGTGCGCCACCTATGTCTGTTCCGCATTTAGATACACGCATTATTGACGGAAAAAAGGCCATTTTATTTGGCCCATTTGCTGGATTCACGACTAAGTTTTTGAAAACAGGTTCATTTTTTGATTTGCCGAAGAGTGTTCGTTTCGACAATATCAAACCAATGCTAAGTGTTGGTAAGAATAATATGGATCTAACTCGCTACCTGATCAGTGAAGTGATGCAATCTCATAAAGACCGTTGTAATTCATTGCGACAGTTTTTTCCTGATGCAAAGGATGAAGACTGGGAGCTTGCGTACGCTGGGCAACGAGTTCAGATCATCAAGAAAGACGAAAAGTTAGGCGGTAAGCTAGAGTTCGGAACCGAAGCGATTACGACCGAAGATGGTTCTCTTGCTGCTTTGTTGGGTGCTTCGCCAGGGGCTTCAACAACGGTAAATACCATGATTGGTATTCTAGAACGTTGTTTTCCAGAACGTGTCGAGTCGCCAGAGTGGCAAGCGAAAATGAAAGAAATGGTGCCTTCTTACGGTGAATCATTGGTAGAAAATACGGACTTACTGCTTTCTATTCGTGCACACACTTTAGCGACACTAAATTTAAAGCCTTAATATAGATTGAAATGATAAGTCTTTTAAAAAGCTGGGAAACTTCCCCAGCTTTTTTGTATTTTTTAATAGAACAACGAAAAAAATCAACACTGAGATTGAATATGACAATAACTTTTGCTGAGCGCGCAGACCAACTTTGTGACAGATTACGAGAAATGGAACATCATGCAGAAGAAGGAGATCAGCTTTTTTATTGCGCTTACCTTTTAGGGCTTTTGGGCCTGCATAGCGGCACGGAAGGAGAAGGACAAAAGGTATTTGATAATGCCTTCACTACTATTCTGCAAGAAACACTCGAAGTAGAGGGTGTAATGGAATCAGATCAGGAAAATATCACTGCATTGTGGGAAACGATTTGTAAAAAAGAGATATCGTAGTAATGCTGATTCGACGTGCATACAATGATTAAAAAAGGCAGACAATGGGTTATTGTCTGTCTTTTTTAATGTTGATTTTTTGCGAATGTATTTGTATTACAGAACGGGTTTATCAGGGTGTGGGGCGTAGGCAAAAACGTCTGAAAAACATCGATCGATGCTCAAACCTTTTAATTCTAATTGATCAAGCGTGCCGTACACCATACCAACCGACCCGCTGATGAAAGCCACACTTTGGTTTAAATCTGGGTTATCGGCTAGAATGGCTTCATATAACCAACCGCTTCTTCCATGCCACTGATCACTTTGTTCATTCACGATGACATCTAATGAAAAAGGTGAATATTTGTGTGCTTCTTCTAACCAGTCTTTCGCGAATACATCCTCAGCGGTTCTTAGTCCCCAGTAAAATGATACTTTCCCCGTAAAATTTTGTTCAACTAGGTCGCAGTATAGGCTTTTTATCTGAGAGAAGCCGGTTCCACCTGCGATGAGCAAAATATGCTCCGGGTTACTGTCTAAAACACCATTGTGGATATGACAGTCTCCACCCGGTGCTTTTATCGTAATGCTGGCGTTAGATTTAATATATTCAACGACTTTGCTGGCCAGTGATGCGGCGTCAGAAACAAGCACATATAAAGTAATGTTAGGAAGTTCGTGCGGTGTACTACCGATAGAGTAGGGAACTTGTTCGCCTGTTGGTAATACCACCATTAAGTATTGGCCAGCGAAAAATTCCAGATCATCTACTTGTAAAGTGATTTGGTAGACATCCTTGTTAATGAGCTCAACAGTGTTTACCTTTGCGGTAATCTCTTTCATATGACTACTCCAATATAAGTCGCACTGCCCTAATGGAAAGCGGGCGGGCATTGATAATGCATTAAGTTGATGATCTAAGTAAAAAAAAACCACTTCAGAAAGTGGTTTTTTTGCTGCAGACGTTTTGCTGCAGAAATGTCTTCTTATTTATTTTTGCCTTTCATTGACTCAAAGAACTCATCGTTTGTTTGAGTTACTTTTAGGCGATCGATTAAGAATTCAGTCGCTGCCACGTCTTCCATAGGGTTTAATAACTTACGAAGAATCCACATACGTTGTAGTTCGTCTTCAGACGTTAGTAGGTCTTCACGGCGAGTCCCTGAACGGCGAATATTAATCGCAGGGAATGTACGCTTCTCAGCGATCTTACGGTCAAGATGTAATTCAGAGTTACCCGTACCTTTGAATTCTTCAAAGATAACTTCATCCATTTTTGAACCGGTATCGACAAGCGCAGTAGCGATGATTGTTAAGCTGCCACCTTCCTCTATGTTACGTGCTGCACCAAAGAAACGTTTTGGACGTTCTAGCGCGTTTGCATCCACACCACCCGTTAATACTTTACCTGATGAGGGGATAACTGTGTTGTAGGCACGCGCTAAACGAGTAATGGAGTCTAATAGAATGACCACGTCACGTTTATGTTCAACTAAGCGTTTTGCTTTTTCAATTACCATTTCAGCCACTTGAACATGGCGAGCTGGTGGCTCATCAAACGTAGAGGCAACCACTTCACCGCGTACGGTACGAGACATTTCGGTTACTTCTTCAGGACGTTCATCAATAAGTAACACAATTAAGTGGCATTCAGGGCTGTTACGAGTAATGGCGTTTGCGATATTTTGCAGCATGAAAGTTTTACCCGCTTTTGGGGGAGAAACGATCAATGCTCGTTGACCTTTACCCATAGGAGCAACAAGGTCAATGATACGAGATGTGACGTCTTCAGTAGAGCCGTTGCCAGCTTCCATCAATAAACGTTCATCAGGGAATAAAGGAGTTAAGTTTTCAAAAAGGATTTTGTTACGTACGCTTTCCGGCTTATCAAAGTTGATTTCACTGACTTTTAATAAGGCAAAGTAGCGCTCGCCATCTTTAGGTGGGCGAATTTTTCCGGCAATGGTATCGCCGGTACGCAGGTTAAAGCGTCGTATTTGGCTTGGTGATACATAAATATCGTCCGGTCCTGCTAAGTATGAGCAGTCAGGTGAGCGTAAGAAACCAAAGCCATCTTGAAGAATCTCTAAGATGCCGTCGCCATAAATGTCTTCCCCACCTTTCGCATGACGCTTCAGGATTGAGAAAATAACATCTTGTTTACGAGAACGAGCCATATTTTCTAGGCCCATTTCTGCTGCGATTTCTAAAAGCTCGTGTACTGATTTCTGTTTTAAGTCGGTAAGGTTCATAAGCGGATTTTGTATTAGCTCATTTTGAGGAAGATTGACGGAATTAGAGTTAATCATTAAGTAACAATAATGTGAGTCTGGAAGTATTTTACAATGTATCAGCTACTCGGCACCAAAAAACGCAAAACAATATGGTTATACTTTTGTTCTGGTTTAAGCTAGCCCGGATAAGGCAGAAGCCAATACAGCGCGAAACAATTTGATTGGAATCTAAACGTGATCAGCTTACTGCTTTATCACTATCAAGACCATCCATACTATAGTTCGACTTAAAGGCGAGGTCTATAGTGAAATTTAGGAAAAAAACATTTTCTGATAAATTTTTGATCAAAAACAGGATTTTTAGGGCTTTGCTTGGTGTTTTATTGGAATTAAGGTCTTAGTAATCCTTGCTTTTCGAAAAAAGCAGCTAAATTTAATGAAAAATTCATCGAATCATCCGTTATTTTTGATTTTTTGTTGGCAATGACACAGCCAAGTAACTGATATACTGTTCTCCTTATTAAGACTTCTGCAATATAAGGCTTTCTGAATGCAATCACTTTTTTTGCAACAATCTCATGACTTTCCTTTCGAAAAAATTGCCGCTATTGACCTTGGGTCAAATAGCTTTCATATGGTTGTCGCTCAAGTTACCCATGGTCAATTGCGTATCACTGGAGAATTTGGAGAAAAAGTTCAGTTGGCTGCTGGCTTGGTAAATGATCACTTAGATGATGCTGCACAGCAACGAGGCTTGGACTGCTTAGCTCAATTTGCGCAAGTGATTGAAGATATGCCACCTGGTTCTGTTCGTGTTGTTGGGACGAACGCGCTTAGGGTTGCCAAAAACCGCTATGATTTCATTGGTAAAGCGATGGATATCATGAGTCACCCTGTTGAGATTATCGCGGGACGAGAGGAAGCACGTCTTATTTATGTTGGTGTTTCAAGAACCATGGATCATGGTGAAGCCAAAAGACTGGTGGTAGATATTGGTGGTGGTAGTACAGAGTTTATTATTGGCAGGCAGCTTGAGCCAATATTAACGGAAAGTCTTCACATGGGGTGCGTTAGTTTCAATCAACGTTTTTTTGATGATGGCACCATTAATAAGTCTAATTTTCAGAAAGCGGTTACTGCTGCGCGTTTAGAGCTGCTAAGTATTCAAGATGATTACCTTGATGAAACGTGGGATGTCTCAATTGGCTCATCAGGAACGGTTAAGGCTGCCTTCAACATTGTTAAGGAAAACAATTGGAGCAAAAAAGGCATCACACCAAAAGCACTTAAGCAGATTCAAAAAGCGTTATTTTTGGCCGGTCATGTTGATAATATCGATTTACCAGGGCTCAAGCCTGAACGTAAAAATACCTTTGCAGCGGGTATTGCCATTTTAACGGCGGTGTTTGAGTGTTTTGATATTAAGCAAATGGACTTTTCAAATGGTGCACTAAGAGAAGGTGTGCTTTATGACATTATGGGTCGATACGCAGAAACGGATATTCGTGAACGTACTGTCAACTACATGCTCAATCAATACCATATTGACACAGAACAAGCGAAACTTGTGACCCATACTGCGCTGTCTGCTTTGGCTCAAGTTCGAGACGATTGGAGTTTAAACAGTATATCCAGCGAAGATTTACTTCGTTGGGCGGGTCTTCTTCATGAAGTCGGAGCTGGTATCTCCCACAGCCGATATCATAAACATGGTGCTTATATTATTAGAGAGTCAGACATGCCTGGCTTTTCCCAACAAGAGCAGCAAGCGTTAGCAAACTTAATTTTGCGACATCGTCGCAAGTTTACTCAATCGTTAGATTACCGCTTTACAAAAAGTGATCAACAAGATTTAGATCGATTGTCAATTTTATTGAGATTGGCTATTTTGCTTCATCACGATAGGAAAGAAGGTGATATGCCTATTTTCACGTTGAAAGCCGATAATAAAACACTTCATGCGGAATTCTTGCCGGAATGGCTAGATAGCAGACCGTTAACATTGGCTAACTTACAGCGCGAAGCCGAGTCTTTAGTGTTGGATGGATACACGTTGACGTTTAGTTAAGTGAGTTTGTGTCTACAAAGAGTCGAAAATAGTTAGGTTAATTGATCAATTGATCGATATAACGCCGCGACTTCCTCTCTTTGTAATCCGGTCACTCGAGAAAGCCTGCCAATACTGGATGATATCTGTACCGATTCTTTTCCCGACTCGTCTTTTGCTTCAGATTCTTCTGGTTGAATTGGAGCGGCCAGTAGCTGTTTGGCACGATCAGATAATTGAACTGGGTCTTGTCGGTTCTCAGAATCTGGGCGCGCATTGGTTTCTGCCTGTACCGGTAAGGCAGGCAGATACAAATGATTGCTTGATGTTACTGATGAAATCGACAAAACAGCCACCCTAGTCTAACTATTCAAAATGCTACTCATATAGTAGTACAAAAAATGACCTGGGTATGTGTGTTTTACTGCTCTATTTTGAATATCTTTTTTTATACAGCAGAATAATTTTTAGACAGAGGGCAAGAAGGCGACATACTTGTCGTGGCTTTATATTTAATTGGTTAACTCAACGCAGAATTAGTCCTAATTTTCTATTTATTTTATACTCTCATTCACCATATTAGTGTCATTGCTATATAAGGATGATATTGTTTACTAAATTTTTCGTCAGCAAGGTGCACTAATAAATGGTGCATTTAACAGGTGAGCGTTCTGCTTTATATCATGCTGTTATCTTTGATACCGTGAATGATTGTCTGTTGTAAGTAATTCGCTTCAAAAAGGATGCCGCATGAGCCAAGAAAATCTACCAATAGAACACCTTTATTTTACTGAGACAAATCTAGAAAAAATCTTAGAAAATTTAGACATAGTTCGAAATAGAATTCATCCTCCATCACCAGAAGATAATGGCGTTAATGAACAGGTGTTCCCATCTGTTTGCCTCATTGGTTTAGGACGTTGTGGCTCCAATATCGCATTGGATGTCGCATCGTTAGTCTACGACGCCAGAACAAGCTATATGCGTGAAGTGGAAAGCCAGGAAATGTTAGATAGCGAACGTGAGTTCCGGCCTATGCGTTGGATTCGCAAACATTTACCGCTTGAAGATAAAGATGGCTTTAAGCCAGTGTTCCTAATTGAACCTATCGTATTACTTGGCGATTTAGATAAAGACATTGAAGGGCGAATTCGTTTTTCGAACCAAGTCGGCCGAGCTAAGTTTTTAGAGGAATACACAAAACTGCAAATAATGGACTTGTCTGAAGTGCATGCGGGTGGTGCCGGTAATGCGCCTATTCTAGGGCAATATCTAGCGAAAATTATTCTCAATAAAGATGCGACAACATTCCAAAATGAAAATTGGAAACACATGCATTCTTATTTGGTTGATTCTTGCGGCATTAAAGCGAATCAATCGCGTCTTTATTTTTATATATTCAGTGCGGGTGGTGGTACTGGTTCGGGGATGGCGTCTGAATTTGGTCTTGCGCAACAATTTTCGTACTTAAGTAAAACATTTGATTATCGTTCAGATCAGAATCCATTGGTTGATAAGCGTCATAGTTTTGTATTTGAACCTATTTTCACCTCTGGTATCTGTATTCTTCCTAATATTTCTGGGAAAAATGTTGAGATTTCAGAAGCATTGCATATTAACGCAGGGCGTTTGTTAACCAAGTATATTTCAGAAGAGTGGAACTTTTCGTATAACGAAGAGCGTGAAGAAGACGAAGTACCTGCCGATGTAATGGAACGCATTCGTCCTTGGAATTCTATGATGCTGATTTCTAACGATATAATGCGTTATGCCGAAGAGGAAGACGGTGGAGATGCTGATAATATCGATGTAAACACTATGGAGAAATATGCTAACCAGTATATTTCACAGCAAATTTTCAACATTCTGACAGCACAAGCGGTGACAACAGACTACGATGAAGACTACTTCCGTCGTGCTGGTATTGATATTGCTGAAACCATTCGCCTTGATGCCAATGACTTATTTATGAGTTTAGCGGGCCCAGTTGCGGTGGCTTATGCCGAAAGTGTGGTCAATGAAGGCACGCATCAAGACAGTGTTGATATAGATGATTTGTTCTGTCGCTCTATTGAGTTGCCACATTTTAATAATGACACGTCGGCGATTGAAGGTGTCAGTGTGCTACCTGTTGAATCAGAACGATACCGTGAAGCCATTAAGAATTATCGTAAAAGTGGCTATGATGCGAGTACATTGAACCATCTGCATTTCTTTAAAAATTGTTCGTCAATTGTGTCTATCATTTCTTTGCCACGAGATTACAAACTGTCTTTCACTGCATTGAATCGTTTGAAAATGCACTTGAACCGTTTATGTCCTAATACCACGTTAAAGCGCTACGCTCTTGTGATTGGGGCTTCAGCAAACTTGTCTTTGACAACGCTTATTGCGAAAAGCCCTTGTTTAAGTGATGACTTTTTAACGCTGATGGTTGCTTACATGAAGCGTTGTTTTGCTCGTGATGATTACCGATACACGGATGAAATAGACAACGCTATTATACAAATGATTCAAGATGAAGAATTTGATGAATCGTTAATAGATAAGTTCTTTACGACGTATGAAAATCCAGCGAAAATTTTAGATACAAACTGGTATGCCATTAAGCCAATGTACGAGAAAAAATATCGTGAGTTGATTGATAACAGCCAGCACTTTGTTTCTATCAATGATATTCGTTTGGATATTGATAACGTGAAGAATGCGATCAAGTATCTTCGTGAAATTTATCGTCATCGTATTAGCAAAACAAAAGTACTTACTCTCAATGGCTAGTACTGTCTAAGTCGTGTCGAGATGTTTATTTTAAAAGGTCACCTATAAGGTGGCCTTTTTTTGTTTTTATACGGCGGCTAAACGGGTCGGCTCCCAAAGTTGGCTTAACTATTGAATACCTTAAAGGCAGAACCGCTTAATTGTTTCTTATTTTTGTATTCTTGTTCTGATGGTGGTTTTAGTGAGCTTCAGTTGTGCGGCTCTATTTGGCGCGAGTCTTTTTGGTGCGCTTTTCATTGTCTAGGATGTATATGGCAGAATTCTATTGGTTGTTAGTCGCTTCGGCGTTTGTTTTTATGATGCAAGCGGGTTTTTTATGTTTAGAAAGTGGACGTATTCGCAGTAAAAACAGCATCAATGTAGCGGCAAAAAACATATCCGATTTTATTATCTCGACGACGTTATTTTGGTTCTTTGGTTTTGGCATCATGTTTGGTGACTCTATAGCAGGTGTCTTTGGCAGCAGTGAATTTTTGTTTGATGGACAACATACTCCTTGGGAAATTAGCTTCTTTCTTTTTCAAATGATGTTCTGTGGTACCGCAGCAACGCTCACGTCAGGAGCGGTTGCTGAACGCATGACATTTATTGGCTATTTAGCCATTACGGTTGTATTAAGTGCCCTAATTTATCCTATTGTTGGGCATTGGGTTTGGTCTAGTGTTTACTCTTCAGAGGGGCCTCAGGGTTGGCTTGAAGCGCTTGGTTTTGTGGATTTTGCTGGCTCTACCGTTGTGCATTCGGTAGGTGGTTGGGTGGCATTAGCGGCCATTATCATTATAGGTCCACGCTTGGGGCGTTTTGAGCAGGGAATTCGTTTACCGCCTGGAAATAATCTTCCCTTATCGGCTTTGGGGGTTTTATTAATTTGGTTTGGCTGGTTTGGTTTTAATGGCGGAAGTACGTTGGCGTTAACCGACGCTGTTCCCTTAATTATCTTAAATACTTTCATATCTGCGGCTTGGGGAGGCTTGGTCGCAGCGGCTATCAATTATTTCAGAGACGGTTATGTTGAAGTCGGTTTTGTATTGAATGGCACCATAGCCGGTCTAGTTGGTATCACTGCTTCTTGTCATGTTGTTTCTCCTGGAGCGTCAATTATCATCGGCGGTGTTTCTGGCATCGTGGTGTACTACGGCAGTTTATTGATGGAACGCTGGCGTCTCGATGACGCACTTGATGTTGTCCCTGCGCATTTATTCGCTGGCATATGGGGCACGTTGAGCGTGGCTTTATTTGGTCAAACCGACAAAATAAATAATGGATTAAGCTTCTTTGGGCAGCTTTGGGTGCAAGCCTTAGGTGTTGCTGTCATCGGTTTATATTGTTTTTTTGTTGCTTATGCCTGCATGTGGTTGTTGAATCGTTTTATGCCGCTACGAGCAAGTAAAGAACAAGAAGAGCAAGGGTTAAATGTTGCAGAGCATCGGGCGACAACGGAATTGTTTGATTTGCTGACATCCATGCAGTATCAACAAAATAATGCTGACTTTTCAACGCCGGTACCAGAAGAACCTTTTACTGAAGTAGGGCAGATTGCACGTAAATACAATCAAGTTATTGATCGAGTAAGCAGTGAAATTGCGCAGCGTGATGATGCATTAACTCGTTTTCAAGAAAGTGAAATGCGCAAGTCTGCGATTTTGAACTCTTCGATGGACTGTATTGTGACTATCAATCGCTTTGGTTCGGTTATGGAGTTTAATCCAGCCGCCGAGCGTACTTTTGGGTGTTTGAAAAAACAAGTAGAAGGGAAAAGTTTTATTGGTCTCTTTATTCTTGAAGACGATAGACAGAAAATCTTTGAAAGTTTGAACTCAGGCTTTTCTTCATCAAGTGGTTTGATTCTTAACCGACGCAATCCGTTTCGTTTACAACGTGGTCAAAACCATCATTTTCCGGCAGAAATTGCCATTACCAAAGCAAATTCTGAATCATCCATAGAAAGTGAGTACACGCTTCATATTAGAGATATGACGCGTCATGTGAAGCTGCAGGAGCGTTTGAAGTTTTTGGCTTACAGCGACCCGCTGACGAGCCTATACAATCGAACCTATTTAATGGATGCACTGGTGAGCTCATTATTGTTTGCCACCAAGCAGAAAACCGCCGTTGGCTTGCTGTTCTTGGATCTAGACAACTTTAAGATTATTAATGACACGCTTGGGCATAAAGCGGGTGATGAGTTGTTGTGTGAAGTTGCTAGACGATTAATCGCGGTATCAGATCAACATGACGTTATTGCACGTTGGGGCGGCGATGAGTTTGTCTTTATGATGACTGAAGAAGTGACAGAAAGTCGCTTATCGCAGCGCGCTCAAGACATTCTTAGTGCGATGCGTCTGCCCGTTAAACTCAACGAACAGTACCTTACTATTCCTACCAGTATTGGAATTTCGTTCTCCGATCAACTCGGTATTGATGCGGATAAATTGATTCAACAAGCTGATATTGCCATGTATTGGGCAAAGGAAAAAGGGCGTGATAATGCGCAATTTTTCTCAGCGGAAATGGTCAATGTGATCACAAAAAAATTCGGCTTTGAGAAAGAGATTAATGAAGCGCTTTCATTAGGGCACTTTCATTTGGTTTTCCAGCCAAAAGTATTCATGGAGAAAGATAATATTTTAGGTTTAGAAGCCTTGATCCGTTGGAATCATCCGATCAAAGGGCTAATTCCTCCATCCGAATTCATTCCCATTGCTGAAGAATCTAGTTTAATAATCAAGATAGATGAGTGGGTTATCAACCAAGCGTTAAAGCAGCAAAAAAGCTGGCGGGATCAAGGCTTAACAATTGTCTCTATTGCAGTGAATCTTTCTGGACGACATCTAGTATCAGACTCTTTGGTGCCATATATTTCACAAAAGTTGGAATATTACGGTATTGAAGGGTGTTGGCTAGAGATTGAAATTACGGAAGGGGTTTTACTGAAAGATATCCAGCGTTGCATCGAGGTCATGGCAGAACTGAAAGCGTTAGACATTAAAATATCAGTGGATGATTTTGGAACCGGCTATTCATCGCTGAGTTATTTAAAGCGTTTGCCTTTGGATATCTTGAAAATTGACCAGTCGTTTGTTGAAGAATGCGATAGTCATGTGGAAGACACCAAAATCTGTGAAACAATAATTCACCTAGCGCAAAGCCTGGAACTCGCTATTGTTGCGGAGGGTGTAGAAACCGCTCCGCAAGCCGAGATGTTAAAGTCTCTAGGCTGTGAGATTTTCCAAGGGTATTACTATCATAAACCGATGAAAAGTAATGAGATTGCTAAATTACTTATTAAGGATTATGTGGTGGCTTAGGTTGGCTTACCGGTGCTTCTCGGTTGCGAATCGTTTCCATAAGATCTTGGCCTTGGGTTCTCTCTAATGATTTAGTGCGTTGATGAAGTGCTGTTTTAGCAATCATATTGGCGGCAACCGGAGCGGTAATCAAAAGAAATAGAGTGATGAGCAACTCTTGAATTGAAAGCGCTTCTTTTAGGTGGCTTTGGAAGATCATTGATGCAACCAGAACGCCCGTAATACCGAGCGTTGAGGCTTTGGTAGGACTGTGCAAGCGCATATAAATATCAGGCAAACGTACGAGACCGTAAGAACCTATCAATAAAAATAGGCCGCCAATTAGCAAGGATACACAGATGATAATTTCTAGATAAAAAGGCATAACTTATCCTATTCTATGATGTCGCCGCGAAGTAAGTATTTACATAGTGCTGCCGTGCTGACAAAACCTAACATGGCAATTAATACTGCCGCTTCAAAATACAAAGCGCTTTTTATGTGAATGCCGTATAGCAAAATGAGTGCAATAGCATTTATGTACATAGTATCCAACGCCAGAATTCGGTCTGAGATGGTAGGGCCTTTTAGTAGCCGCCATAAATTCAAAATCAAAGCGATGCAAATGCAAACAGCCACAATAGTGATGGTTAAATTTAGCATCCAAAAATCTCCTTGATTGGCTTTTCGTAACGCTGTTTGATGGATTCAATAAGCTCGGCTTCATTGTCTAAGTGAAGAGCGTGAATATAAAGCCACGCTTTGTCTTTCGATACCTCTGCACTGACGGTTCCTGGTGTAAGAGAAACAGTGCTGGCCAAAATAGTGATCCCTAGGTCTGAACCGACATTAATGGGAACAGCAATAAAGCCAGGATTGAGCTTTTTAATTGGCCCAATGATCAGCAATGCCACTTCCACGTTAGCAGTAAGTATGTCCTTCATTACCATTAGTACATAACGAATGGCCAGCCAAGGCTTAAGTATTTTAGGATGTTCGTCGCGCATGCCTGTAACGAGCCAAGGTATTGTTATGGCAAAAAAAATCGCCAAGACGATGTGTCCTGCACTGATAGAATTATTCAATAACAGCCAAACTACAAACAGTAAAAAGCTGTGAAATGGCATAGGGAAAAACTTCATAGTGCCACTCCTGGTAATAAATCATAAGCGGAAGACTGAATGTCGTGCAGGTAGTAAGCCGCTTGTTGAGTGAATTCAGTGATATAACCACCGAATAAAACCAGTATTGGAGAAGCCAGCAATAGCAGTGCAATACTGACTATTTCTGTTGTTTTTGCCGGCTCAGCGTCAGTTGCTATTGTTCCATTATGTCGCCAAAACAATGTGGTTCCCGCTCTAGAAAAAGTAATCAAAGCGGCGAGGCTCCCGATAAGAATGAGAGGCCAAACCCACATGGTTTGTGCGGTAGACTGCGTTGCTTGCAGAATCATGATTTTTCCGACAAAGCCTGAAAGCGGCGGCATTCCAATGAGCGCCATTGCCGCAATCGCAAAGGCAAAACCTAATAACCTTGGTTGAACAAAAGGGCGAGAACGTACGAAGCGGTCTTCTGCTTTTCCTCGTTGGCGAGCCATAACATCCGCTAATAAAAAGAGTCCTGCTGATGCCAATGTGCTGTGGATCATGTAATAAAGAGCAGCAGAGGTAGCGGCTTCGGAATTGATTGCTGCGCAAGCGAGCAAGCTACCACTGGAAACAATCACTAAATTCGCGCTTAGTGTCTTGATACCTGGGCTGGCAAACACGCCAATGGTACCAATAGTGATTGTTAGTAAGGCCAAAGGCCATAACCAAGGTGTCGCAATATTCGCTAATTCACCAGCATTTTCGCCAAATATAACGGTATAGACGCGGAAAATACTGTAAATACCTACCTTTGTCATAATAGCAAATAAAGCGGCCACAGGTGCGCTGGCACTTGCATAGGTTTTAGGAAGCCAAAAATGCATGGGTAGCATGGCGGCTTTTAAACCAAATACGACCAATAATAGCAATGCGCCTGTTTTTGCCAGTGTCGCGGTTTCACCTTGAAGTTGACCGACTTTCACTGCCATGTCGGCCATATTTAGCGTGCCAAGGGTGCCGTATAATATGCCAAGACCAAATAAGAACAGGCTAGAGCCGACTAAATTAAGAATGACATAATGCAGTGCAGCTTGTGTTTTTTGTTTACCGCCAGCGTGAATTAATAAGGCATATGAAGCGATCAATAACACTTCAAAAAAGACGAATAAGTTAAATATGTCACCAGTTAAAAACGCACCGTTAATTCCCATGATTTGAAACATGAACAAGGGATGAAAATAGGCACCGCCTTTATCTTGCCCCGAAACGGCATACAACATAACGCAAAATGCTAAAAATGCAGTGAGTAGTACGAGCAGGCTAGATACTCTGTCTGCCACAAGAGCGATGCCAAAGGGCGCTTGCCAACCCCCTAATGCATAAAGTTGAACGCCTTCAGCATTGATTTTATAAAGCAAAACAGCGGACGAAATAAGGAGAAATAACGTGCCAATAATCGAGGCAACTCGCTGTGAATTGATATCGCGAGATATGGGTGGCAGCAACATAAGAGCGCCAAACAACAAAGGGATCAGAATCGGAAAAATGCTTAGATGTTGCATTTATTGACTCCCTCCTGATTTTGCCGAGACATCGCCAGGTTGAGTTGGTAGCGTGCCATCAACGTGATCATTGCCTAAATCGGCACGTGCACGCATTGCCAATATCACCGCAAAAGCGGTCATTGCAAAACCAATAACAATGGCGGTTAACACCAATGCTTGAGGGAGCGGATCGCTATATTGTTCAGACTGACCAAGCACCGCCGCTGCATTGAGTTTGAGTCGTCCACTTGCGAACAGAAACAAATTCACGGCGTAAGATAAGAGCGTCAACCCGATAACCACGGAAAAACTACGGCCTCGTAACGCAAGAAAAACACCACAGGCGGTTAATAAACCAACGCAAAATGCGTACAAACCTTCCATTACTCATGCTCCTTTTGAACAGGGCGCTCACTGGTTGTTAGTTGTCCGAGATTGGCAAGGATCAGCATGGTAGCACCAACGACCGTGAGGAAAACACCAAGATCAAATACCATGGCGCTGGCTAATTCGAACTTCCCGATGACGGGTAAATAGAAATAATCGAACCAAGATGACAAGAAAGTATGTCCGAAGGCCCAGCTACCGAGACCGCTTAATGTCGCGATACCAATACCAGAACCAATCATGATCTGATAATCCAATTTGATTCGTGTCTTAATCCACACAACACCATGAGCGACATACTGCTGAATAATCGCGACCGATGTGATTAGGCCTGCGATAAAGCCACCGCCAGGCATGTTGTGACCACGTAAGAAAATATACGCTGATACCAAAAGTGCCAGTGGTAATAAACTTTGTGATATTACGGCTAATAAAATTGGGTATCTGTCTTCGGACCAAGTCAGTCCGTTGTCGTCGCTGGATGGCATGTAGAGACGCATTCTCGCAATCAGCTTATAAATGCCTAGCGCGGCAATGCCCAACACGGTGATTTCGCCCAAGGTATCAAAGCCACGAAAATCCACCAAAATAACATTAACAATATTGGTTCCGCCGCCACCGGTTTTACTATTCTCAGTGAAGAAGGTTGAAATCGTATCGAGAGGGCGAGTCATTAAGGCATAACAAATCGTACCAATGACCCCACCAATCAATGAGGCCAGACACAAATCTCGAACCACACGGCGAGGAGACGACTCTTTCGGCGTTTTTTGTGGTAAGAAAAATAAAGCCAGTATTAATAAAATGACGGTAACCACTTCAACAGATAACTGAGTAAGAGCCAAGTCTGGTGCAGAAAATTGAGCAAACGCCAAGGAAACGATTAAGCCTACGACGGACAACGTGAGCAAAGCGACGACACGCCTTCTGTGCCATAGCACAGTGGCCAGAGCGGAAAGGCATAGTAAAACCGCACAAGTGATTGATAGTGCATCGACTGGGATTTCAGGGCGTTGCCCGGCCGTGGTGTTCAGTTTCATTAGCGACGACGCTGTCATAATGACGGCAAAGCTCAGAACGAAGAAAATATAGCGCTGTAAAGAACCATTTTCTGTCAGCGCAATAAAGCGGCTTGCTTTCTCCGTAAGGAATTGGATAACGCCTTCAAAAACCAGTTTAGGGTCATTGGCTGGGAACTGTGCTTGAAACTTAAACAAATGAGAGCGGCTGTAATACATGAATAGCCCGCCGATTAGAGCGATCACACTCATTAGTAAAGGAAAATTAAAGCCGTGCCAAATAGCAAGGTTGTAGCTCGGGGCGGGCCCATTTAATGTCGCGCTGGCGGCCGCCAACAAAAGATCGCCCACTACCAAACTCGGGAAAATACCGACTATCAGACACAGGCCTACTAAAATTTCCACTGGAACGCGCATGTATCGAGGCGGTTCGTGCGGTGTTTTTGGTAGGTTAATCGGCTCGCCGTTAAAAAATACATCGTGAATAAAACGTGTGGAATAAGCGACAGCGAATACACCACCCAATGTGGCTAAGACTGGAATGAACCACGACAAAGACCCCAACGATGCTTGGTGAAGTGTTTCGGTAAAAAACATTTCTTTGGATAAGAAGCCATTCATTAATGGTACGCCAGCCATCGACGCAGAGGCCACCATGGCAAGCGTCGCAGTATAAGGCATGTACTTCCATAAACCGTTTAGCTGACGCATGTCTCGTGAGCCAGATTCGTGGTCAATAATCCCCGCCGCCATAAACAATGATGCTTTGAAGATCGCATGGTTAATAATATGGAAAATGGCGGCGACGGCCGCAAGATCTGTCCCCATACCCAATAACAACGTAATCAAGCCCAAATGACTGATGGTAGAGTTGGCTAAAAGGCCTTTTAGATCGTGTTGGAACAGTGCAACGTAAGCGCCAACAAGGAAGGTTGCAAGGCCTGTTAGGCTCACAATTAAAAACCATAAATTAGTATCTGCCAGCGCTGGGTAAAACCGAGCCATTAGAAAGATACCCGCTTTCACCATAGTAGCGGAATGCAAATAGGCACTGACAGGGGTTGGAGCTGCCATGGCATTGGGTAGCCAAAAATGGAAAGGAAACTGTGCGGATTTAGTAAAAGCGCCAAGCAGTATCAATACAACAATAATAGGGTAATTCGCACTGGCCTTGATTACATCGCCATTGTCTAAAATGTCCTGAAGACTAAAGCTTCCGACGGTATTGCCTAATATGAGCAAGCCAGCTAGAAGTGCTAAGCCACCAGCGCCGGTGACGGTAAGCGCCATTCTTGCGCCTTTTCGAGCTTCTGTTTTATGTCCCCAAAAACTGATCAGTAGAAAGGAGCTAATACTGGTTAATTCCCAGAAAAACCATAACTGAATCAAATTGTCAGATAGAACAACACCCAACATAGAGAACATGAATAAAATTAAATAGGCGTAAAATTTACCAATCGAATCTTGAGCCGATAGATAATAGCGAGCATAGAGGATTACGAGTAAGCCAATGCCTAGAATTAATATAGAGAATAGTAAAGCAAGGCCATCTAAGCGAAAGGCAAGCTCTAGCCCAATGGCAGGAATCCAAGGGATTGCCGCTTGGAAGCGTTCACCCTGAAAAATATCACCAGCATGAGACAGAATTAAAAATAAGGTTAAAGCGGGTAATGCCGCTGTCATAAAGGCACAAGCAGTTCGGCTTAAACGAGCAGAAATAAGCGGAATTAATGTACCCAATAAAGGAAGAAAAGGAAGCCAGATAAGTGAGCTCAAGGGCAAATTTCCTTTCTAGTTAGCGAATATACAAGATGCATTTGTGGTGTGAGCATGGTTGTTGTTCCTAACAATCTGTCTCTAAATGTGATTTCTATTCATGACCCTGAGAACGCATAGGGTAATTACTTAACAAGCATAGCCTTTTACTAATCTAATCAATAGCCTAAAACCACCTTCATAGGAAAAAAATACCACAGATTAGTCACAAGGATAAGGGAGTGTAAGAAAGCAAACGACGGAAAAAGTTCCGTCGTTTGCTGAAGAAGAGGTGTCCGCGTTAGCTATTAAGCGTAAAAAGGGTTAATTACTGAAAGAAACTCCAGACAATACTGCTCTCAGACCCTAGGCTCCAAAGCAAAACCACCGCGGCGAGCAAGGCTTCTAATACCAAAACTCCAATGCCTAATGTCGTACTGGAAAGTATAAACCCTTGTTTATGACTGATGCCCAAAAAGCTTGGCGTGCCTCGGTAAAGTAAGTAGCCGGTATAGGCTACGCCAGCCACGCAAGCAAGTAAGCACAGCCAAATGATCGGATATATAGCAAATAGACCACTTAAGAACATTGGTGTGGCGATATAGCCCGCAAATACAATGCACTCTTGGCGAGGTGGGCGGTTGGCGTGATTTCGAGCCATCCAATGGATTAAACTACCGACCATTACCACAGCAGCGAGAATCAGCACATAAAACAAAACCCCCAAACTAAGGCCATCCATAAAAGAAACCTTAATCGCTTCACTCCCTCCAAATGTCCAGCCAAATTGTGTTGTTCCAATGAAAGTACTCACCACTGGAATTGCTGCCATCCAAAGGACATGGTGATAGAACATGTGGCTTACTGATTCATGTTCCTCGTTAATAGCTCGCCATTCTTTATCTGGATGATGAATAAGACCCCAAACATGATTGATCATGGATTCCCCCTTGCTTCACAACGTGAGCATAATGGATTTGGAAAAACTCCTGATACAGCCACGCCCAAACAAAAGTGGCCTGTATGAAGTATAGATAGATACGTAAGAAATAACGAAAAAGGTAATAATTTTTTCTTATAAAAAAGTAAGCTTTAGGACGATAAAGGAGTAAAGCCGCTCGTAATTCATTTGTACGCCATTGTTATGCTGCAATCTTATTGGCAGTTGTAATCTTGCTTCATCTCGACAGCGTAAGGTTTATCTACTGGATTATTGAAGTTGGCTCTAACGATTGCGTCTTTTGCTAAGAACTCGAACATTTTCCATTTTGAACAACTCGCATGAACCACGGTATTGGTCGAGTCCAAAATAAGATTATTTTGTTTGTCCGTCAGTTTGAATTGAAAAGTATAAATATTCGTCGGTGTGTCTACCGTTTTGTAGCCACTAACAATGGGTTCCATAAAGTGTCGATAGCGAGTGAAGCAGGTTCGAGTGTTCGAGTCGGCATTTCTACGGCAAATGGTATAAGGAAGGTTTCGCTCGTTATTGAAAATAGGAACTTGTTTTGTTTCAGTTTTGGTTTCTGAGGTGAAGTTTACCACCAGACGATAATCTGGGGTGCTCTGTACTTCCGAGACATTAGTAAAACCGCGTTCTTCAAATGCACTGATAACATCGGGAATGTAGCGTTTGTTCGTGAGCGGATCACCTTCCTCGCTTGACATCACAGCAATAGCGGCAGATTTATCAATATTCACATTCGAGTCCACGTTGCTAACATTCTGACCAGACAGCTTAACGTTGGACGAGCAGCCCGCTAGGAGCGCTGAAAACAGCATCAAAAATGTGAAAAACTTCATACTGGCCTTCTCCATTACTTATCAAATATCCGACACACATAAAAACATACCTAACGATCAAAGCCGAGGCGTGACACACGGCTTTCACGCATTTTTCAAAAAACTTACTGTAACGTAGCATTTAAATGAGAAAATTGAAGGCGGCTGAACGTGGTCATTAAGTGAGCGGGCATAAATAATAGGCAATAAAAAACCACCCGAAGGTGGTTTTAAATTCGATGCTTCATACGTGCATCCAGTTCCTTTTAAAAAGTGCAAACCCTTCTAAAAACAACCGTTTAATTGGTGGAGGCGGGGGGGGTCGAACCCCCGTCCGTCAGTCCTCTGCCATCGGCTCTACATGCATAGTCACTTCAATTATTTGACCACGAACCGCCCGAAGGACAGGGTGTTAATGGCGAGCCTACTTAATCTTAGAACCTTATCCCTAGGCGGGGCATCGGTTAGCATCTAGTAATTTATGATACTGCAGAATCTCTGGCTACAAGCAACCTGAGGGCAGCACACTAGCAGCGGTTTAGGCTGCTAAAGCGTAGTTTTCGTCGTTTGCGACTATAAAATTGATGCGGGGGATTAACGAGATCACGCATCACTCTCGACATGCACCTTTGGGTTTGTAACCGACGTCGAAACCATGTCGCCCCCAAAAAGTAACTTAAGTCTAACGGAAACAATGTGCTTACGCTAGACATAACGCTGAAATATTCAGTATCTACACGATTGAAATAGAGTGTTAGATGTTGTTTTTCATTAGTCGTTCTTTGTCTCTTGACCAATCACGATCTCGTTCTGTATCGCGTTTGTCGTGGTCTTTTTTACCGGTTACTAAGGCCACTTCACACTTGATTTTGTTGCCTTTCCAGTACAGCGCCATGGCCGCACAGGTTTTGCCTTTCTGTTCTGTCACTTGAATGATTTTCTCAAGCTCTTTGCGATTCAATAGCAGTTTGCGTTGGCGCATTGGCTCGCAGACTACGTGTGTTGAAGCGCTAAGCAGTGGCACAATACGCGCACCAACAAGCCATGCTTCGTTTTGGTGAATGATTACGAAGGCGTCTACTAATTGAGCTTTGCCTTCGCGCAGACTTTTTACTTCCCAACCAGATAAAACCAGTCCGGCTTCGAACTTCTGGTCAACAAAGTAGTCAAATTTTGCACGTTTATTTAGCGCAATAGTGCCCGTGCTGCTGGATTTTTTCTTTACTTTACTCATAGTTGGAAATTATACGGTCGATAGCGGCAAAAACCTATGCTTTTCTTGAGGTATGCGCCTGAATGTTAGAAAATTCGCACTTGTTAATTAATTTGTCTGTTTAGGTCTTGTGGGTGTGTTGGCCTCGTCTGCATCTTCCTCCTTTACTTAAACACTTGTTGTGTATTTAGAGCTTAAATTTATGCCTGAAAGTCGATGTTTACAAGGTATCTGGTCAAGTCCATGGATATTTATTTTTGCGGCCAGTGGATCGGCGGTGGGGCTTGGGAATATTTGGAAATTTCCTTATGTGTTAGGGCAAAACGGAGGTGGTGCCTTTTTGTTGGTGTACTGCCTGTGTTTGTTGCTGGTTGGCCTTCCTGTATTGATGGCGGAGGTGGCGTTGGGCCGCACGGTTCGTTCTAACCCTATCGATACGGTAAATGATTTAAGCGAGCGTCGCATCGTGCATAAAGCTTGGGTGTTTGTGCCTTGGTTGGCCGGAGTGACGGGGTTTTTGATTCTGACTTTCTACAGTGTCATTGCGGGATGGTCCCTGGCGTATTTAGAGCGTGCTTTATCGGGTGATTTCAAAGAGATTACTCAGGTTGGTGCGGCCGTTATGTTTGGTGATTTATTATCAGATCCAACGGAGATGTTGCTCTGGCATTCTGTCTTTATGGCGTTGGTGGTGTTGACGGTTGGTCAGTCTGTTACCCGTGGATTGTCGGCGGTTGTACGTTTATTGTTGCCTACTTTAGTGGTGAGTTTGATTCTGCTGGCCAGTTATTCCATGATGATTGGGAATACCTCTGAAGCTATGGACTTTATGTTTCGTTGGTCTTGGCAGGATATTACGTTTGATGTTGTTCTTGCGGCGGTCGGACTTGCTCTGTTTAGTTTGAGTGTTGGCATGGGGGCGATGTTTGCTTATGGCGCTTACATGAGTAAGCGGATGTCCATTGCTCGTGCTTGTAGCATTGTTGTTGGAGTGGATTTGCTGGTGGCAATTTTGGCCGGCTTGGTTATCTTTCCGTTGGTCTTTTCCTTTCAAATTGATGTGGAAGCGGGCCCAAGTTTAACCTTTGTGTCTTTGCCTATCATTTTTGGTAGTCTGCCCGGTGGTCTGTTTTTTGCTGGTGTCTTCTTTTTACTACTGGTGGTCGCAGCGTTGACTTCTGCTATATCAATGTTGGAATTGTTTGTTGCTTGGTTGCATGAGAAATTTTACATTGCGCGTTTGAAAGCGGCTTTTTTAATGGGATTGGCTGTCTGGTTTCTTGGTATTGCGGTGTTATTGTCTTTTAATCATTGGGACAGCAAAATTATCTTTGGGATGAATTTTTTTGAGTTGTTAGATGAGTTTACATCTCTGATCCTTTTGCCTGTTGGTGCAATTCTATTGTCTGTTTTGGTGGCTTGGTTTATACCGCATTCTATGTTGCAAAATGAGATGATTACGAAACAGGCTAATCATTTCCATTGGTGGTATAAAACGTTAAAATACATCAGTATTCCTGCTATGTTGGTGATTACCTTTGCAGGTTGGATAGGAGTTTAGTTTGAGTCATATAGAGCGTTTTGCTCATGTTAATTACAGTTGCGAGCAGATGTTTGCATTGGTTAATGATATCGATGGTTATCCAGAGTTCGTGCCAGGGTGCTTGGCTTCTACACTGATTTCGAGAACACCGACTGAAATCGTCGCGTCTTTGGATGTGGGTAAAGGGCCTGTACGACAATCCTTTACGACAAAGAATTTTTTGGAAAACTATAGCCGAATAGAAATGACTTTAGTAAAAGGACCATTTAAAAGTCTACACGGAGTATGGACTTTTACTGAGCTGTCACCGACTAGCTGTAAAATTATGTTGAGTATTAACTTCGAATTAAGCGGTATGCTGAAATTTGCTTTTGGTGGTGTGTTTAGCCAGATAGCCAATACGATGGTGGATTCTTTTAGCAAGCGTGCAAAAGTGGTATACGGTGAATAGTATGAGAGTTGAAGTGGCTTATGCTTTGCCTAATAAACAAAAAATTATTACGTTGGAGGTTGAAGAAGGCTGCACCGTTCGCGATGCTGTTCGTCATTCCAATATTACTGCTTTTTTTCCTGATGTGAATGTAGAAACTATTAAAGTTGGTATTTTTGGAAAAACGGTGCGTAATGCAGAAGAACAAGTGTTAAAAGAAGGCGAGCGTGTTGAACTGTATCGTGAACTGACGGTTGACCCTAAACAAGCTAGAGCCAACCGAGCAGCAAAAACAACAAAAGGCTAGTTGTTTTTAATTTGTGTTAAAACGCCATTGCTGAAAATTAGTACTAGGTCGTTAGCATCACTTTTTTTGGTGTCTGGCGCTGCATATCGAGTTGTGTATAAATAATGCCACTCGTCTGGTTTAAAGGTATCTTTTAACATTGGGTTCCCCAATAGGTAAGTTACCTGAGATTCCGACATGCCAACTTGTAACTGTGATAACTGTTCCTTCGTTATAAGGTTTCCTTGTGTTACCGGAACCTTGTAAGGTGGTGGGAATAAACTGCATGCGCCAAGTGAAAGTGCCGCGCATAGTATAAAAACTGATTTTTTCATTTGTATTATCCTTACTCTGGTATGCTAATGATAAAGTAATTATCAATAAGATCGAATAGAGAATGACTCATGACTAGCGAAAATCAAGAGCTAAAGAAAGCGGGACTCAAGGTAACTTTGCCACGAGTGAAAATTTTACAAATTCTTGAGACTGCAGGTGACCGCCATATGAGCGCGGATGATGTCTATCGTACCCTGCTCGATCAAGGTGAAGACGTAGGCCTAGCAACGGTCTATCGTGTTTTAACTCAATTCGAAACGGCTGATTTGGTTCAGCGCCATCACTTTGAAGCAGGCACTGCTGTTTTTGAATTGGCGAAAGGCGATCATCACGATCACATGATTTGTTTAGAGACTGGTAAAGTGATTGAGTTCGTTGATCCTATTATTGAGCAACGTCAGCATGAAATTGCTGAAGCGCATGGCTTCGATATTGAAGATCACAGTCTGATTATGTATGTGCGTCCAAAGAAAAAATAAACACTCTCTTACGTTATAGTGAGTGTGAAGGGCTTAAACTGCAGAGTTTAAGCCCTTTTTTTAATTTCTTGTTACTGTAACTGAACATTCCCAAGCATTTCACGAGCGTGCGCTAAGGTTTGCTCTGTAAGTTCTAGTCCACCTAATAGGCGTGCAATTTCGTGAGTGCGTTCTTGGTCCTTTAACAATGCCACTTGTGACGATGTTGCTTCATCCGCAACTAATTTACTGACGCGTAGGTGTTGATTGCCTTGCGCAGCGACTTGAGCTAAATGAGTAACACAGAAAACTTGTCCGCGTTTGCCAACAGAGCGAAGCATGCGGCCGACCACTTCGGCGATACCGCCACTGATACCGACGTCTACTTCGTCAAATACCAAGGTCGGAATAATTGATGTATGCGCGGTGACCACTTGGATACCTAAGCTGATTCGTGACAACTCACCGCCTGATGCCACTTTGCGTAGTGGTTGAGCTGGCTGGCCTGGGTTGGAGGCGATCATGTATTCTATGTCTTCAAACCCGTTAGCCGTCACTTGATTAAGTGGTTGGCACTGAATAAAGAAGCGGGCATGAGGCATACCTAAGCCATGAACTTGTTCTTCCACTTTTTGAGCGAGGTCGTCTTTCGCTGTGATGCGCTTCTCGGTCAATGTTGTGGCAAGTGCAGTTAGGTTTTCGTAGGCTTGTTCTTCTTTTTCTTTTAGTGACTCTAAGCTTTCTTCACTGCCTTGTAGGCTATTCAGTTCTGTTTCGACACTTTCTCGCAATATTAAAAGTGTTTCTGGGAGTGTCCTATGTTTTCGAGCCGTTTCATAAATATCGGATAAGCGCTGCTCTACCTCGGTAAGGCGTTCTGGGTTTTGCTCCAGCGTATCTTGGTAATGATGTAAACTATCTGCGGCTTCTTGGGCTTGAATAAGCGCGGTGTTCATCATTTCGAGCGCGCTTTCGAGCTCTTTGGTGGTAGGGTTGATTTGGTTAGCGCTATTAATGGCTTGATGTAATAAAGAGCAAACGTTGCCTTCGTCGCTGTCAATCAAAATGCCACTGGCTTGATAGGCTTTAAATTGCGAATCAGCAATGTTGGATAAAAAGGCTTGTTCGTTTTCCAGTGCTTCAATCTCACCTTTTTGCAGATCGAGTTGCTGGAATTCTTGAGCTTGATAGGCGAGGAGTTGAATTTTAGCATTTTGTTCAGATGAACGATTTTGTTGAGCAGACAGCTCTTCTTTTAGCTGTCGCCATACAGTGTATTGCTGGTTTACTTTTTTGCTTAAATCAGTCAACTGGCCATAGGCATCAAGTTGTTGCCTTTGTGCATTCTTTTTTAATAAAGACTGATGTTCGTGTTGTCCATGAATATCAACAAGTTGACTGCCCACTTCTTTTAAGTCACTTAAGGTGCAAGGGCGGCCATTTATATACGCTTTCGAACGGCCTTCCTTGCTGATGACGCGACGTAGTATGCAATGTTGGTCATGTTCTAGATCTCTTTCCTCAAGCCATTTATGAACATGAGGGTATTGCTGTATATCGAAGCTGGCGCTGATGTCAGCTCTTTTTTCACCATGCCTTACAACCGCGGCGTCAGTACGATCGCCTAAGCATAAAGACAAGGCGTCCACCATAATGGACTTACCGGCGCCCGTTTCACCTGAAATCACGGTCATGCCTTTTTTGAATTCCAGCTCTAGGGATTCAACAATGGCGAAGTTGGAGATAGCGATACTGGTCAGCATAGAGTGCTCCGAAATAGAAAATATTTTATATGGTTATTTATACAGTAGTTGGTTGTTTTTTGACAAGTCTAGTTCGCAAATTTAATTCCCATGAAATTAATGCGGTTTTAGTATTGAAAGGTAAAAAGCTGTCCCCATATAACCAGCACAGAGAAAGAATTGTTTCTGTTATTTGGAGTTAAAGAATGAGTGAGCAGCAAAAAAATCCTAATCTAGACGCGGAGCAAGTTTTGAAAAGCGAAACGCAAAACGAAACAGTAGAAGAACTTTTGGAGCCTGAAGTAGAGCTTTTAGAGGAAGTTACTGAAAATGATGAGCTTGCAAAAGCATTAGAAGAAGTCGCTCAGTATAAAGAAGCGGCACTTCGAGCTCATGCCGATGCGCAAAATGTGCGCCGTCGTGCGGAGCAAGATGTTGAAAAGGCGCATAAATTTGGCGTCGAAAAATTTGCGAAAGCAATTGTAGGTGTTGCGGATAATCTTGAGCGAGCGCTGACATCGGCCCCTGAAACAGGTGAATCAGACCCTGTTCGTGAAGGTGTTGAGCTTACGCTAAAAGATTTGCTTGAAACCTTAGCGCGTTTTGAGGTGGCCGTGGTTGATCCACATGGCGAACCTTTCGACCCAGCATTGCATCAAGCGATCACCATGATGCCAAATCCTGAGTTAGAGCCAAACACGGTAATGGATGTTGTGCAAAAAGGTTATACGCTTCATGGCCGTCTATTGCGTCCAGCAATGGTTGTGGTTTCAAGCGCGGCTTAAATTGCCTGTCATTTTTTTGACACTAAGCGCTTGAAATATAAAAAAGCGGACCCAAATACAGAATCATCATTGTAATAAACGAATTTATTGGAGAGACAAACCATGGGTAGAATCATTGGTATTGATTTAGGTACAACGAACTCTTGTGTTGCCGTATTAGATGGCGAGAAAGCACGCGTAATTGAAAATGCTGAAGGCGATCGCACCACACCGTCCATCGTTGCTTATGCAGAAGACGGTGAAGTGTTAGTCGGTCAATCTGCTAAGCGTCAAGCGGTAACAAACCCAACAAACACTGTGTTTGCTGTTAAGCGTTTGATTGGTCGTAAGTTTAAAGACGATGTTGTTCAAAAAGACATCTCTATGGTGCCTTACAAAATCGTAGCTGCGGATAACGGTGATGCATGGGTAGAAGTGAAAGGCGAGAAAAGAGCGCCACCACAAATTTCTGCTGAAGTTCTTAAGAAAATGAAGAAAACAGCGGAAGACTTCCTAGGCGAAAAAGTAACAGAGGCGGTTATTACAGTACCTGCCTACTTCAACGATTCTCAGCGTCAAGCAACAAAAGACGCGGGTAAAATCGCTGGTCTAGAAGTGAAACGTATTATCAACGAACCAACGGCAGCGGCTTTGGCTTACGGCCTAGATAAAAGCACTGGCGACTCTACTATCGCGGTTTATGACCTTGGTGGTGGTACGTTCGATATTTCTATCATCGAAATCGCTGACGTAGATGGCGAGAAGCAATTCGAAGTACTGTCTACTAATGGCGATACTTTCTTAGGTGGTGAAGATTTCGATATGCGTATTATCGAATTTTTAGCGGCTGAGTTTAAAAAATCATCTGGTATCGATCTACATAACGATCCATTGGCACTACAGCGTTTAAAAGAAGCAGGCGAAAAAGCGAAAGTTGAGTTGTCTTCTTCTTCTCAGACAGAAGTTAACTTGCCTTACATCACAGCAGATGCGTCTGGCCCTAAACATTTGAACGTGAAATTGACACGTTCTAAGTTAGAGTCTTTGGTTGAAGAGCTTGTATTGAAATCTCTTGAGCCTTGTCGTCAAGCATTGAAAGATGCCGACCTGACAGCGGCTGACATCGATGATGTTATCTTGGTTGGTGGTCAAACACGTATGCCAATGGTTCAAGCGAAAGTAACTGAATTCTTTGGTAAAGAACCACGTAAAGACGTGAACCCAGATGAAGCCGTTGCAATTGGTGCTTCTATTCAAGGTGCGGTGCTTTCTGGTGATGTAAAAGACGTTCTTCTTCTAGACGTTACACCACTGTCTTTAGGTATCGAGACTATGGGCGGCGTGATGACGGCGCTGATCGAGAAAAATACGACGATTCCTACTAAGAAGTCTCAGACTTTCTCTACAGCAGAAGACAATCAAAATGCAGTGACTATCCATGCATTGCAGGGTGAGCGTAAACAAGCGTCTCAGAATAAATCTCTAGGTCGTTTTGACTTGGCTGACATTCCACCTGCTCCACGTGGCGTGCCACAAATCGAAGTAAGCTTCGATCTTGATGCCAACGGTATCTTGAGTGTGTCTGCGAAAGACAAAGCAACGGGTAAAGAGCAGTCTATTGTCATTAAATCTTCTTCTGGTTTGACTGACGAAGAAGTTGAAAAAATGGTTCGAGACGCTGAAGCGAATGTCGAAGAAGATCGCAAGTTCGAAGAACTTGTACAAGTTCGCAACACAGCTGACGGCATGATTCACGCTACTCGTAAAACTTTGGTTGATGCTGGCGACAAAGCAACAGCAGAAGAGAAAGAAGCGATTGAAACAGCGATCACTGAGCTTGAAGAGGCGCTAACGTCTAACGACAAAGAGAAGATCGAAGAGAAAACGAATGCGTTGACTCAAGCGTCTGGTACTTTGGCTCAGAAGATGTATGCAGAAGCAGAAGCCGGCGAACAGCCAGCTGAAGGCGAACAAGCTAAGTCTCAGGATGATGCGGTTGACGCCGAGTTCGAAGAAGTAAAAGACGATAAAAAATAAGCGTTAAACCTTATTTTTGCCCTTGTCAAAAAGGGTTGTTAATAGCGAACACGGTTTTAGGACCGTGTTTTGCTATTTGTAATGTCTTAGATTGACGACTTTGCAGACTCTTTAGATTTGGACTTTTCAATTCAGATTTTTTAATTCGGACTTTTTAATTCAGGAATGCCTTCGATGAGCAAAAGAGACTATTACGACGTTCTTGGGGTGGCCAAAAGCGCGGATAAGAAAGATATTAAAAAAGCTTATCGTTCTTTAGCGAATAAGTACCATCCAGATAAAAACCCAGATAACCCAGAAGCACTTGATAAATTCAAAGAGCTGGCAGAAGCTTATGAAATCCTGTCTTCTGATGAAAAACGCGAAGCCTATGATCGATTTGGCCATGAAGGTGTTAATGGTCAGGGCGGCGGTTACGGCGGTGGTGCTGGAGCTGGTGGTTTTAGTGATGTTTTCGGTGATGTGTTTGGTGACATTTTTGGCGGCGGTGGCGGTGGCGGTCAAAGCCGAACTCGTCGTGGTTCCGATTTGCGTTACACATTAGAGCTTGACCTTGAGCAAGCAGTCTGGGGATGCGAAGAAAAAATTCGTATACCAACGCTGGTGAATTGTAAGAAGTGTGAAGGTTCTGGTGCGAAAAAAGGCTCAACGCCGAAAACCTGTGGCACGTGTGGTGGCGCAGGCCAAGTCCGCATGTCACAAGGTTTTTTCTCTGTTCAGCAGGCGTGCCCAGAGTGTCATGGTGCCGGTCAAGTTATCAGCGATCCTTGTCATGATTGCCATGGACAAGGTCGAGTGCAAGAGTACAAAACACTTAATGTTAAAATTCCTGCCGGCGTAGACACAGGTGATCGTATTCGTTTGTCTGGTGAAGGTGAAGCCGGAACGCATGGTGGGCCATCAGGTGACTTGTTTGTTCAGGTATCGGTGAAGCCGCACAGTATTTTTGAACGAGATGGTGCGAACTTATATTGTGAAGTACCTATCAGCTTCACTACGGCTGCGTTGGGTGGTGAAATTGATGTGCCTACGCTAGATGGTCGTGTACGTCTGAAGGTGACGGCTGAATGTCAGTCAGGTAAATTGTTCCGTCTTCGTAATAAAGGCGTTAAGCCTGTGCGTGGCGGTCCAGTGGGTGATTTGATTTGTAAGGCTGTGATCGAAACACCAGTGAACCTAACGTCTCGTCAAAAAGAGTTATTCACAGAGTTGTCTGAAAGCATGGGAGAGGGAACAAATCACTCGCCTAAGCAAAAAAATTGGTTTGACGGTGTGAAGCGTTTCTTTGACGACATTAAGAAATAAAAGATTTGTTATTCCTATCGTTTAAAAAAGGCGCCTATTTGGCGCCTTTTTCTTTTAGTAAATAGTCAATATAGTTGCGTAGTAAATTGGCGGCATTGGTGAAGCTTTTATTGTTCGGAATAATAAAGTCCGATTTGCTGCGAATATCTATCGTCTTTAGTGAGGCTTGGCGTACATGACGCATATAGCGGCTGGTTACTTCGTTCACATCTCGACCACGCTCAGCGATGTCTCGCTTCAGTCGTCGAACGATAGCGATGTCCATGTCGGTGTCGACGTAGAGTAGGTAGTCAACGGCATCACGAATGCCAGCGTCTTGAAACATCATATGACCTTCTACCAATACAATGTGAGTAGGGTCTAAATTTCGGTACCCTATACGTTTGTGTTGAGAGTGATCATAAACAGGAATTTCGTTTGGTTGCTGGCGGTTTTTACAGTTATGAATGGCCAGCGTTATGCTCTCAAGGTCTAACGAGTTTAGGTCGTCAAAGTTGTATACATCTGGGTCAATACTGCCACACCCATTATAGAAACTGTCTTGGCAAAGAACGGTGATTTTGTCGCCTTGACCTTCCGCTAATAGAGAGCATAGTCGGCTTTTTCCGCTGCCGGATACGCCTGTAATGCCAATAACAAGAGCCATGAATTACCTCAATAAATAAAGTTTTGATGCTCCTTTGGTTGAAGGAGTTTATAGTGTCGTATTATATATCAGGTTTGTCTTTTTTTGCCCAGTCAAACTGGAACATGCCATCTCATTGGGAAAAGGTTAATGTCTAGAAAATTTACTTCAGTGTTTGCTGTGTTGATTCTTGTTTTAGTGGGAATGACGACGGTTGTAAATGCAAAAACGACTGAAATTCCTCAGCTTTCTAATATAGCCGAATTGTTTGGTTTGCCACTGAATGATTTGAGCTTGTCTCGGTTGGAGAAGAAACTTGATAGCATGGGGTTACATAGTTACCCTTCTTATAAAGAGGGAGAAGTGAGCTACAGTTTGGGGCCTGAAGGTATTTTGGGTGTTACTAATGCGACCATTTTTTCGAATTCATCTAGGTATGTACAGCAGGCACTGTTGTCAGGCGTTGTGGGAAGTCTTGAAAAGCGCCAGGCGCTGGGTGAATTACTACAGAAAAAGTATGGCGCTCCTAGTGAGGGCTACTTGAATGACGGCATTGGTCGTTCAAAGTGGCTGTTTAAAGATGGCACTATGATCGAGTTTCATAATAGTACTTATGATGTATATATTATGTATGTCGATGAGCGGCCTAGAGTGATGGGGCGTTCTGGTCAAATTGATGTTGAGGCTTTGTCTCGTAAAAAACAGTAGTGTTGTATTTTTTGCTTTGTAGTATTTATTATTATGTTTATTCTAGATCTTAATCTTCGTTTGGCGAACTTAATTCAACCTCACCTTCATGACATATCTTTGGCCTTGGTGGCCACCTGCTTGGTAGTGTATGGCGATAAAGTGAATGGGTTTATTAAGCGCTTAGTTTCTTCTTGGGTCTTTATTGCTCGGGTTATGGCGTTTATTTTGATGTGTACGTTTGGGTACGGACTTTTAGCCTTGTGGAGTCAGCCACTGGTTTATTGGGGGATTACACGCGTTGATTTTGTGTATCGCCCCGTTTTGTTGCTTGCTTGTTTTTGCTTTTTGGGGGGTTTGGCGGAAAGAAAGCGTCATTTATAAAATAATTCATGAAATTATCTACCAGTTTACGTTGCCAAATTACAACATAGCGGCGCTATTTGTGCGGATGTGCCGCTCGATAGTGCGATTATGTAGTAAAGTTTCTAACCCTTCCTTTTTATTTCGTTATTTCTATAAAAAAACACTCTACACTACCGGTTTTAAAGGTTTTTTGTAGTCTTCTTACAATTTGTTTTTGTCTAATTCTCTCGTTAAACTGCGCCCATATTGATACAACAGAGTCTTTTTTCGGGGGCAGAAAATGACAAACACTTGGTTACAAACACTTTCGCAAGCAGAATCTATGATTCCTCTTTTGGGTAAACTTGGTCGTGAAAAAGCGATTAAAGTTCAGTTGGCAGGAAACACCTTGATGGCAGACTCTGTTACTGGATTAATGACGGCTTTTGATCAGCATCCAGAGCTAGATCTTGTGCAAGTCTATCAAGTGTTGGAGCAAGTTCTTGCTAGCAATAATGCACATACCACCGTGGAGCTTGAGTCTCTTATTGCAGAAGCGGATGTGTCTTCTGTATTGGCGGCGCACTCTCAAAATGGCTCTGAAACCCCTGTTGTGTTGTACGGCTTTGGTCGCATTGGTCGTTTGCTTGCTCGTCGTATGTGTGCGTTAGGTCATACAACACCAGGTATGGCGTTGGCGGCTATTGTGGTTCGTAAGGCCTGTGATAACGACCTTGCTAAACGTGCGAGCTTGTTAAAATACGATTCGGTTCACGGCATATACGAAGGTTTAGTTAAGGTTGATGAAGCGAACCAATCATTGATTATTAATGGTTCTCCAGTAAAAATCATTTATGCTTCAGATCCTGCAGAAGTCGATTATCAAGCGCATGGCATCAACAACGCTCTATTAGTTGATAACACTGGGCGCTGGCGTGACCGTGACGGTTTGAGTGTTCATTTGAATCGCCCAGGTATTGAACGTGTTGTGTTGACCGCGCCAGGTAAAGAAATGAAAAACATTGTTTTCGGCGTAAACGACAGTGATATCACCGAAGACGATCGCATTGTTTCTGCGGCGTCTTGCACAACCAACGCGATTACACCGATATTGTCTGTTCTTGAAGACAAGTTCGGTATCGTATCTGGTCATGTTGAAACGATTCATGCTTACACCAATGACCAGAATCTAATCGATAATATTCATAAGGGTGATCGTCGTGGCCGTGCAGCAGGCATGAACATGGTGATGACAGAAACGGGTGCGGCTAAAGCCGTTTCAAAAGCGATTCCTTCGCTAGAAGGCAAATTGAGCGGCAGCGCCATCCGAGTTCCTGTGATTAACGTCTCTATCGCGGTATTAAGTCTAAATCTGAAGTCTGAGACATCGGTTGAAGAGATTAACCAGTTGCTAAAATCGGCGTCTAATAGCGCCGAGTTAACAGGGCAAATTGGCTACAGTGAAGAGGCGGATGCGGTGAGTTCTGACTTTATCGGTTCTCAACAAGCAGGGATTTTAGATTCGTTAGCAACGAAAGTTCGCGGCAATCAAGCGACATTATATGTTTGGTACGACAACGAGTACGGTTACAGCTGTCAGGTGGTTCGTTTGATGGAGAAACTTGCTCAGGTAAATTTTATGAGTGTTGAGTTGCTTGAAGAGCAAGCTGCTTAATAAATAACGACTGCATTACATTGTTTTTTTGAACGGCGACCCCTAAGGTCGCCGTTTTTTGTTCTGATATGGATGTCATCAATGTTGGAAAGAAAAATCGGATAAAAAAAAGCCGGATAAAAATCCGGCTTAAATAAAAGTAACTAGCAGTATCACACTGTGGGGAATGATACGACTCACTCAAAACATGACTGTGGGACACGTTTTGAGAATAATACAGTTAGGGCTGTATCGGTAAATATTAGGTTGCTGTTAAACCTAAGAGATAACGCTATTTTAGCTTCAGAGAGGAAGGTTACAAACGATATAAATTGATTTGTAGGATTAGATAGATTAATGCAATATACAATAATATATTCTTGAATACGCGCCTTGTTACTTTAGGTTATTTTTAATTTTTCGTGATTTACTGTTTTTTTTTACTTTAATTGATCATATTAGGGTGATAAATGCGATTTTTAGGTGCACATTCAATATATAGAAAATATTTTCTAATTATCTTTTTTTATTTTGCAGTAGCTGAGCTCGTCTTATGATGGTTTTTTTATGAAGTCTATTCCTTTGGCTGGACTGGGTACGTTTGCTATCGCTGCGCGCCATTTGAGTTTTACAAAAGCCGGGCAAGAAATGCACCTAACGCAAGGCGCTATTAGTCAGCAAATTCGGCAATTAGAAGAAAGGTTAGGGCTGACTTTATTTATTCGTTATCACCGGCGTTTGGAGTTAACGGTAGCCGGCGCACGTTTGGCCGTTCAGTTAAATCATAGTTTCAATGAAATCAATGAGTTGGTCTCAGATCTTCAGGAAGAAGAAACCTCCAATATTTTAACCGTTTCTGTTATGCCATCGTTTGCAACCAAATGGTTGATTCCTCGACTGGGCAGTTTGCAAGAAGCCTATCCTGATTTACAGCTTCGCATCCAAGCCAACGATAGAGAAGTGAACTTCCAGCGTGACAGAATTGATGTGGCGATAGTGCATAGCCATGTTCATAGCTCCAAAGGGCATATTGTTCCCTTGATGAAGGATAAGGTGTTTCCTGTTTGCAGTCCTGCGTTTGCGCAGCAGCGGGCTTTGAGCGAAGCGAGTCAATTAGCACAAGTACCTTTATTAAATGATGACTCTGAATGGCGTTTTTCTAGTCCTTATGCAGAGTGGGAGAAGTGGCTGCTACTGGCTAATGCAAAAGGTATTAAACCTTCTCGTGGCATCAGTTTTAACCGAGGTGATCTTGCTGTGCAGGCCGCTATTGCAGGGCAGGGTGTTGCCTTAGGAAGAACGCCTTTGGTGATGGATGATATTCAGCAAGGGCGATTAATGATGCCGTTTTCAGAAATATTGGACGAAGGGCATGCGTATTTTTTTGTTTGCCCTGAAATGCAGCGCCAGCGAGAGCCGGTTCAGCAGTTGCTCAGTTGGTTAGTAGCACAGTGCTACCAATATTCACCAGAGGATACTTTGACGACGCCCGATGATTTGAACTCACTATAAGTAGTTATCTAAAAGCAGTTTTACTGAAATCGCCAAGCACATAATAATCACCATAGGACGAATGAGTTTTACACCTTTGGTGATGACGAGACGTGAGCCGATTTGCGCGCCAAACCATTGGCCTATTCCCATAACAATCCCTAACGCCCAAATAATATGGCCGCTAAAGGCAAACATCGCGAGTGACGCTAAGTTGCTGGTCGCATTGAGTACTTTCGTGTGTGCCGTTGCTGAAACCACCGTCAATCCCATTAGGCATAGGTAGGCCGTTGAAAAAAAAGCGCCGGTGCCAGGGCCAATTAAGCCATCATAAAAACCAATACTGGTACCGATAATCACGGCAAACTGCACATGAGTAAGAGAAAACTTACTGGCAATATAAGGTTGAAGCTTTGGCAAAAAGAAAAAGAAAATAGCCACGGCAATTAAAATAATAGGCACTGCTTTTAGCAACAGGCCACTGTCTAGATAAGAGACTAATAGTGTTCCGAAGACGGCACCGATTGCAGTCATTGCAATGGGTAGCCACATATCCGAAAGTGTCACTTGTCCTTTTTTAATAAAGTGATAAGAAGCCGAGACTGTGCCTGCACAGCCTTGTAATTTATTGGTCGCCAATGCCTCCGCTGGAGAAAGGCCTGCTGCTAATAAGACGGGAACGGTAATCAGGCCGCCGCCGCCTGCAATCGCGTCGATCATTCCGGCAAAAAACGCGGCCCCAAAGAGCGCAAGATAAACCCAAAGAGAAATCTCAAAAAATACAAAATCCATTGCGTGTTGTTTCCTATTATAGAGGGAGGTTAGGCGCGTTTTAGTAGACCAAAAAAAGCCCACCTAAACAATCGTTTAGATGAGCTAATGAGTAGGAATGTTAGAATTCGTTACCGACGATATTACACTTTCGTTTGTATGTAGCCTTCAAGGGTAGTCACTTGATCTGGTGTCAGCTCAAGCCCCAGTTTAGTGCGGCGCCATAGAATGTCTTCGGCTGAACGTGCCCACTCATGATTTATCAAATAATCGACTTCTACTTGATAAAGCTGATTGCCAAAGTGTTGCCCAAGCTCGCTCTCGGAGTTGACTTTATCCAGCAAAGTATGGGTTAGCGTGCCGTAGCTGTTAGCAAAGCGACGAGCAAGGTTAGCGCCAATGAAAGGGTAGTCTTGTTGAAGTTTCATGGTGAAGGCATCCAATGGCATGTCTAAATTACCACCTGGTAGTGGTTTTTTGTCTGTCCAAGCCTCGCCAAGGTTATCGAAATAAGGCGTAAGTTTAGTCATCGCTGATAAAGCCAGTTTACGATAGGTCGTGATTTTTCCACCAAAAATACTTAGCAATGGTGCTTTGTGATTTTTGTCGTCTAGATGCAGAGTGTAATCCCGAGTCACAGCGGATGGATCAGAGGACTCGTCTTCTAATAAAGGACGAACACCGGAATAGCTCCATACGACATCGGCTGGAGAGAGTGTTTTTTTGAAGTGATCGTTTGCCACTTTTAAAATGTACTGGGTTTCTTCTTCGGAAATCGCCACATCGTTAGGGTTGCCCTTGTATTCAACATCGGTTGTGCCTAGTAGCGTGTAGTGTTCACGATAAGGAATTGCAAAAACGATACGCTTATCCGTGTTTTGCATAATAAATGCATTAGAGTGCTGATATAGCTTAGGTACTACGATATGGCTTCCCTTTATCATGCGAATGCCATATGGGGCTTTTTGCTCTAGTTTAGTTTCGATAAATGATGATACCCAAGGCCCTGCGGCGTTTACTAACGCTTTCGCGGTTATCTCGTGGGTTTCATTAGTTATCTGATCTTCTAGGCTTATATGCCATTGATTGTCGACACGCTTTGCTGAAGTGCAGCGAGTGCGAGCAAAAATAGAGGCGCCATTTTGTTGTGCGCTAAGAGCGTTGATCACAACTAAGCGAGCATCATCTACCCAGCAATCTGAGTACTCAAAGCCTTGTGTTATATCGTCTTTTAGCGGGCTGTCAGTGCCGTATTTTACGCCTTTTGAGCCCAGCAGAGTATCTCGTTTCCCTAAGTTGTCGTAGAGAAACAAACCGATGCGTATTAACCAAGCTGGGCGTAAATGAGGTCTATGTGGCATTTGGAAACGCATGGGCGTGACTAAGTGAGGCGCTATTTTTAACAGAACTTCACGTTCTGTTAATGCTTCTTTCACAAGGCGAAATTCGTAGTGTTCCAAATAGCGTAAGCCACCGTGAATCAACTTACTGCTTGACGATGAGGTGGCGTGAGCCAAATCTCCCATTTCGCAAAGGCCAACATTCAAGCCGCGTCCTGCCGCGTCAGCGGCGATTCCGGTGCCGTTAATGCCGCCGCCAACAACAAATAGGTCAAAATGGGAGTGATTCATGCAAAGCCTCACGGTTGATATACGAATGTGCATGTTCGAAAATGAACATTTGAGTTCGATATTAAACCTCTATGTGTCTCATGACAATATCGGTTTGTAAGATTTTGGTGAATATTTGATCTTTTTGATGAAAAAAGCGGAAGTGGCAAACCTTAATTAAGCTGGTAGTGCTGTGCCCAAGGGTTACTTGGGCGTACAAAGCTCTAATCGTACTTTGTGTTCTTTCATCATGTTAATGATGGCTTTTGGTGGTTGTTCGTCGGTAAAAAGTCTGTCGACTTGTGAGATATTACCTAAGCGGACAACGGCGTTACGGCCGAATTTAGCGCTGTCAGCGGCAAGAAAAACAGTACGAGAGTTATTGATAATACTTTGTGCAACACGAACTTCTTGATAGTCGTAATCCAAAAGAGAACCGTCATTTGGGTCTATCCCACTGATACCTATAATGCCAAAGTCCACTCGAAATTGATTGATGAAGTCGATGGTGGCCTCTCCCATAACGCCGCCATCACGAGAGCGAACCGTGCCACCAGCAATGATGACGGTAAAGTCTTCTTTTCCGCTTAATATAGCAGCGACGTTTAAATTATTAGTAATAACTTGTAGGCCTTGGTGATTCAATAATTCTCGCGCAACCGTTTCGGTTGTTGTACCTATATTGATAAACAGGGAAGCATGATTAGGGATTTCAGCGGCAATTTTTTTAGCAATTTGTTCTTTTGCTGGAAGTTGTAATATTTGTCTGGTTGCATAAGCCACGTTGGTGGTGCTGGAATCGTAACTGGCGCCACCATGATGTCGGCGTATTTTATCCGCTTTAGCCAACTCATTGATATCTCTGCGAATGGTTTGCGGTGTGACAGTAAATTGGCTGGCCAATTCATCAATTGTGACATAGCCCTTTTCTTTTACTATGGCGACAATGTTGTCTTGGCGAGAGAGTTGACCCATATTGTTTTATTCTCCTGAAAAAGGTTACTACTTGCTAAATGTGTACACATTGGTTTTTAATATGGAATATTCGTATTTGAATATTCATGTTCAAAAAACAAAACAACAATTAAGTCGCCCGATTTTTGAGTGGCTGTGACTTCAAAGAGAATTCACTATGACGCATTATATTCTTGCTATCGATCAAGGTACTACCAGTTCTCGAGCTATTTTATTTGACGAAAAAGGCACCCGTGTCGGTCAATCTCAGCAAGAGTTCCCGCAAATCTTTCCGGATGACGGTTGGGTTGAGCATGATCCAGAAGATATTTGGTCGTCTACCTTGGCTGTTTGTCGATCCGTTCTCAAGGATACAGGGATCGATGCGCAAGCGATAGCAACCATAGGCATCACAAATCAGCGTGAAACGACCATTCTATGGGATACGGAAACGGGTAAGCCGGTATATAACGCGATTGTGTGGCAAGACCGCCGAACGAGTGGATTCTGCCAATCCTTAAGCGATCAGGGGTTGGGTGAAAAGGTCCAAGAGAAAACAGGTCTTTTAATCGATCCTTATTTCTCAGCCACAAAAATTCGTTGGATTTTAGATAACGTTGAAGGGGCTCGAGAAAAAGCGCAGGCGGGTCGTTTGGCTTTTGGTACGGTTGACAGCTTTTTGTTGTGGCGATTAACCAAGGGTAAGTCTCATAAAACCGACGCGACAAATGCTGCGCGTACGATGGCGTTTAATATTCATACGCAAGAGTGGGATGACGAACTGATTCAGATTCTCGGTATAGGGGATGTTATTTTTCCTGAAGTGATGGATTGCAGTGCTGATTTTGGTGTCATTGATGCTTCTTGGTTAGGTGCTGAAATTCCGGTGAATGGTATTGCTGGTGATCAACAAGCGGCGTTGGTTGGACAAGCGTGTTTTACACCTGGCATGGTAAAAAGCACCTATGGTACTGGCTGTTTCTTGATTCTGAACACGGGCGATAAGGCCATTCGATCAGAGCATAAGCTGCTGACAACGGTTGGTTATCGTTTAAATGGCAAAGTTACTTATGCCTTAGAAGGCAGCATTTTTGTGGCTGGCGCCGCTATTCAATGGTTGCGTGATGGGCTGAAGCTTTTTGCCGATGCTAAAGAGACACAGAGCTTAGCAAAGAAAGCTTTGAATGATGATTCGGTTTATCTTGTGCCTGCCTTTACTGGTTTGGGTGCGCCGTATTGGGACCCAGATGCACGTGGCGCCATGATAGGGCTTACTCGCGACACAAGTGTAGAAGACATCGTGAGTGCAGGTTTGCGCTCTGTGTGTTATCAAACGAGAGACCTTGTTGGTGCGATGGCGCAAGATGGCGCGACATTTAGTTCTTTACGTGTAGATGGTGGAATGGTAATAAATGATGTGATGGTGCAGTTCTTGAGTGATTTATTAGAAATTACGGTAGAGCGTCCTTGCGTAACGGAAACAACCGCACTGGGTGCTGCATTTTTGGCGGGTTTACATGTGGGTCTTTATCAGTCTTTAGACGATGTTGGTGCATTATGGAAAGCGGATAAGTGCTTTGAGCCAACAATGGAAAAAGGCACAGGAGATAAATTGTATCAAGGTTGGCAAAAGGCGGTAGACCGCGTTCGTACACGAGACTAAGCCTTTACGATTTGATACACGTCATGTCTTGTACGATAGGGCAATTGTGTCTAACTTTAAGCGTGAGCATTGTGAAAAAGGTTTAGAGAATGTCAAAGCAGTTTATTGAAGTACAAGATGATGATTTTATGAAGTTTGGTGGTGAACGTCCTAGCTACTTAGCCATTGAAGATGCGCTAATGACGTTAGGTGGACACGGTGTGGGTGGTAACAATTTCAAAAATGAAATGGTGAAACTGGCTGGCTGGACTGGCGGTGCGTTAACGACTTACGCGCAACGTGCAACCGTTGCACAAGCTGCGTTTAATCGAATTCGTGAGGTGCTCCCAAAGGTGACATCACCGGATGAATTGAGAGCATTGTTGAAGAGTTTGAAATAAAAGATTCGGTTAACAATGATAAAAAAGGGCAACATTGAGTTGCCCTTTTTTTATGTTATTCTGCGTCTGCTATGGCTCTAACACCGTATTCTTCGTCGAGAATACGACCGATAACATTATTTCCAGCAAGGTGGTGGGCGTATTGCATATGCAAGCATCGCACTTGATCCCAGTTTGCTATACCGCCAATGCCTAGCTTATCAAAGAGGTGCGTAAAGCCTTTTGCCTCAATGATGGCTTTGTGCTCATCACTCATGACTTCCCAACGTCTTGCAATGTAATCTCGATGGGAGGCGTGATGCGCTTCTCTTAGTTCTTCATCTTCTTTAATGCGCTGTTCCAGTTCTTTTACAACGCCACTGCTTTCTATTTTAGCCAATGCTTTGTCTATGGCTTTGCTGGAAAGCCAGTAAAGCGTAGGGAAGGGTTGATCAAATACCCAGGTTTCCATTTCTAAGACTTGTGGTGTTCCATTAGGCGAATAATGAGCAACCGCATTGATTCCGTTAGGTGTACGTTTGAGTTGTGCTGTGATGATGTCGATATCACGTTGAGAAAGTTTTGTTGTCATTGTAGGGTCTTATTAAATGCTGAATGCAGGAAAGCTGGCGGCAAATTTTTGTATCCATTCGGCAGCAGCTTCATTGTAGTTAAGTCTTCGCCCTTGAATTTTTGCTTGGCGTCGATAGTGCTCTATCTGAGAGAGTTGCTCGATCATACGAACACAATAGCACTCTTCGTTGGTGGGAAATTCAATGGCGATACGATAGCCGTCTTTTTCTTTGTTGCACCAAACGACACGGCCAGAGACACAGAAATTTGGGTCTATTTCTTCCAGTGTGATTCTTACTGAGCGCCCATTGTCAAATGGGCGGAGGGCAACATAGGTGATACCGACAAACCCAGCTCTTTCTTCATTAATTGGAGGAAAGGGCTGATCTTCTATTAGCGTAATGTCTAACGGAAGGTCTTTCGGATGTAAAACAAATTCCATCGCAACAAGCCAGCTACTATTTCAGATATTCATGTTATCGGCCAAGGAGGCAGAGTGTTTAAAAAAGAATGCGAATTGTACGCTTTTTACCCTGCCTGTACAGATCAATTTTAAGATGTCTAAGCCCTAAATCATAACTTCTACTTATATGAAAATGACCGCTGTGTCTCGCTTTGCGCCCATTACTGTTTGGTGTGCTCAATTAGCTTAGATCAGTTTGTCTGTTGTTGGCAAAGTCTGCCCAATTCTTTTAGTGCAGCATCAGTTTTATTGTCCCAATTGAGTGCGTAATTCAATCTGAAATGATGGCTAAACTGCGCTGTTAAACTGAACGCTAATCCTGGAAGTAAGCCGATGTTGCTCTCTAGTGCTTGGGAGTGAAGCGTCATAGCATCGACGGTGTTTGGTAAAGTGACCCACAGTAAAAACCCCCCTTTTGGTGTTGAGGTTTGGGTGCCTGTTGGAAAGTGTTCTAAAATTAATGCTTGGCAGCGGGCTAAGTTATCCTGATACGCCAATCGAGTTTTTCGTAGATGACGATCGTATGCACCGTTTTCTAAAAAATTGGCGATGGCGGTTTGCGTTAATGTTGGAATCGCTAAAGATTGCACATAAGCATAATGTTCAATCTGTGTTTGAAATCGTCCGCCGACAATCCAACCTACGCGAAACCCAGGTGCGATGCTTTTAGAAAAAGAGCTGCAATAAATAACCGTGTTAAGTTTGTCGTCTGCTTTGAGGGATCGCTCGCGCTTGTCCTTGTAGCTGAGTTCGCCATACACGTCATCTTCAATCAGTGTGAAGTTATGTTGTACGGATTGGTCGATAATACGCTGTCTTGCTTGGTGGCTGAGTGTGGCACCAATCGGGTTTTGATTATTTGGTGTGACAATGCAGGCTTTAATATCCCACTTTGTGGCGGCTTTTTCTAATAAATCTAAATCTATGCCGTCTTCAGCCGAGCAGGGGATTTCAATGGCTTTTAAGTTGAGTATTTCGATGGCTTGTAAGACGCCATGATAAGCAGGGCTTTCTATGGCGATGGTGTCGCCAGCCTTGGCAACGGCTTGTAATGACAACATTAAGGCATTTTGACAGCCGAGTGTGATGGTGATGTCATCGGGTTGTAGTTGACAGCCGCTGTCTAGCATTCGGATGGCTATTTGACGGCGTAAGCTCAATGAGCCGGGCGTAAACTCGTAAGCCGCACAGATTTCTGGCTCTAAACGCATAAGTCGACCAACAGAGCGCTGTAGTTGTCGTATCGGCAGGAATTGGCTTTTTGGAATGGCCGCACCAAATTGAATGATATTGTCGTCTTGTGACGCGTGCAGTAAACGTCTTAAAAGCGCATGAATGGTGCCATCATTTTGAGTAGGTTCAATTTTTGCAGACTCGGTTGGCTGTAGTTGATTTTCTTGGACGAAATAGCCTTTTTGCGGTCGTGCTTTAATGACGCCTCTGTCTTCCAGTAAACTATAGGCTTGTAACACAGTGGCAACACTGACTTCCATTTGTTTACTAGACTTTCGAACTGATGGAATCTTTGCGCCTGGTAAGAAAATACCTTCATGAACTTGGTGTTCAATTTGGTTGGCGATTTTTTCGTATAAGGGGCAATCCATAAAGCGCAATTCGAATTCATTAAAGAGAGAGCCAATCTACCAGATTGGTGGGTTGAAAGAAATCTATGTGGATCAGCAGGGCGACGTTTATAGATTTACTTTCCATGCCATTTGACGTTGATGATGCATCATTGTTTGTAAATAAAGTGTTATGGTTTTCCTGTATGATTGGTTAGTTTTCAGTAAATGTGAGTGTCTTTCAGTAGAATAGGCACATAGAGAGCTTAGAGTAGAAATTAATTTAGAGGTCGATTATGTCGTTGTCCGTTATTCAAAGGATTTTATTTGGTTTTAGTATTCTACTACTGCTTTTATTGATGATTGCTGCATCAGGTTTTGTTGGCATTAATAAAATCGAGGATCGACTGAATATTGTTACGGGGAAAGTAGCCACCATTTCGTCTACTAGTAATGCTTTAAAAGACGATTTGAGTTTAGCTAATGCCGCTGTTTTACAGTATTTACTGAGTAAGAAACCCGATTCGCTAGAAAGTTTATCTGAACGTTTTTCACTGCATAAACAAGAGTTTAGTGAGGTGTCTAATCAACTGTCTGTTCAGCTTCAAGACCTTCCTGAAATGAATCAGGCGTTGGGAAATATCAACGCAGAAGTTGAGCATTTCTTTGGTTATACCGATATCGCCTTTTCTAATCACAAAAAAATGCTAGAGCTACAAGCTGTAGTACCAGATGAAAAACTTGATTTGAAAGATGCGATCAATTTTACGTCTGAAGATTTGGGCATGTTAGAGACGGATGGCGATACGTCAGAAGTTCAGTTTGCCGCGTCCTATATGCAAAGCCAAATACAAAGCCTACAAGTTACAGTAAACGATTATTTTGATGTGCGTAGTTTGGAAAAGATGCAGGCATTTCGCGATGAAATGGCATCTATAATTACGAGTTTGAAGGATAAAGAATCGTATTTAAAAGATGACAACATCAATGATCTGGTTAATGAGATTGAGATGGGTGTTGTTTCAGATGAAGGTGTGGTGGCGAAACAATATGAAAGTGCTCGTTTAGTTCAAGAGTCTGAAAGGTTGGCTAAGCAGTTGTCAGACAGCATGGAGGTCGTGAATACATCGGTACAGGAGCTATTGTCCGCGACAACGCAAATGGGTGGGGAAGCAAAAGCTGAAGCGAGCGCCGCAGCGACGTTATCGACGCTTATTATTGGAATCGTGCTTGTGGTATCGATTGTGATTGCTGTGCTGGTGGCTTTGTGGGTTAGCCGAAGTATTCGTCTACCGTTAAAAGAAGTGATGACTGTCTTGGGTAAAATATCGGATGGTGATTTCACTCAGCGTAGTAACGTCCAAACCAAAGATGAGTTTGGTGAGTTATCGAATTGGGTCAATGGACTGGTTGCTAAACTACAAAGTGTGATGTCTGAAATAGACCAAGTCTCTAATAATGTTGCTGAATCTGCCGTCAGTAATGTTCGCTTAGCAGCGAACTCTAAACGATTGATGAAAGCGCAGAATGACAAAACGACGGAAGTGGCATCATCCATGTCTGAAATGGTTTCCGCAGTAGATCAAGTGGCGAAAAGTTCAGAGGTTATTTTGCACCAAATTCAATCTGTTGACCAAAGAGCCAATCAGAACCGCGCTTTGATGGATTCAAATATTCAAAAAATGGAGCTCCTCCTTGCAAAAATTGAAGAGTCTACCGAGGTCGTTAACCAGCTTGATGAGCACTCTAAGAACATCGATCGTATCCTGGATGTGATTCAAGCAATTGCAGAGCAAACGAATTTATTGGCATTAAATGCGGCCATCGAAGCGGCGCGTGCTGGTGAGCAAGGTCGAGGGTTCTCTGTGGTGGCCGATGAGGTTCGTACCCTAGCAACTCGCACACACAGTTCTACCGAAGAAATACAGCGCGTTATTGTTCAATTACAACAAGGCGTGACGAAAACGGTTGGCAGTATGGAAGAAAGCCGTAAGAGTGCTAATGCCAGTGTTGAAGAGGCTCGTACAGTTGGATTGTCGTTAGCTGAATTGCAAAGCAGCATGGCAGAGATACGTGATTTGAGTACGCAAATAGCGGCAGCGGCTGAAGAACAGTCTGCGGTTTCGCAAGAAGTTAAGCTGAATGTGCTTGAGATATCTGAGATGTCTGAACAAGCGGCATTGGGTTCGGATCAAAGTGAGAGCGACAGTGAAGGCTTGTCAAAGTTAGCGTCTCATCAGAAACATCTACTTAGCCAATTTAAGATTGTTTGATGGTTTTTCTAAGATAGATTGCGTTAATATTGGTGCAACTTAATTCTCGGGAGATAAAGTCTATGTCGATTCTTGTTGGTGATATGTTGCCTCATGGTACGTTTCAAGTCATGGGAGAAGAAGGCCCTGAAACGATAGATGTGACTGAGTTTTTCTCAGGAAAAACTGTGTTGATGTTTGCCGTACCGGGTGCTTTCACACCAACCTGTAGTGCCAGTCATTTACCTGGTTTTGTTGTGCATTTTGATGTCCTGAAAGAAAAGGGAATTGATGAGATCGTTTGTCTTTCTGTTAACGATGTCTTTGTGATGCATGCATGGGGTCAAGCAAATAACGCAGAAAACCTAATAATGGCGTCTGATGGTCTGGCTGAACTTACTTGTTCTATGGGCTTAGAACTGGACATCTCTGCTGCCAAAATGGGGATTCGTAGTCGTCGTTATGCCATGTTAGTGTCAAATGGCATTGTGCAACAGCTATGGCTAGATGAGCCAGGCGAATACAAAGTCAGCTCTGCTGAATACGTATTGTCTCAACTGTAGATATTTCGAGACAAAAAAAACGACGCCATGTGCGTCGTTTTTTTGTATCCGATATTTATGACTCATTATGTGCTGGTCAGTAGCCAAATAACGTCGGTAAGAAGGTTACCGTGCTTGGTACAAAGGTAATCAAGATCAAGACCGCTAATTCAACTAAGAAGAGAGGCATGATCTGTCTTGAAATCGCCGCAATACCGACATTGGCAATGGAGTTCGAAACGAATAAGCAAATCCCCATTGGCGGTGTCACAAGCCCAATCATCAAGTTAAAAATCACCACAATACCAAAGTGAACTGGATCAATGCCAAGGCTCATGGCGATAGGATGTAGAATCGGCAGCAGTATCAGCATCGCGGCAATCCCTTCAAGGAATAGACCAACAACCAGCAAAATTACGTTGACTAGGATTAGGAACATCCAAGGGCTAGACACTTGCTCTAGTACCATTTGGCTGACGGTTTGCGGCACTCTTGAGAAAGTCAGTAACCAGTTCGCTGCTGCGACTACGCCAATTACGATCAGAATCACAGAGGAGTCGCGCATTGCTCGGGCGAAAATGCGAGGCAAGTCTGATATTTTCAAACTTTTCAGAATAAACATACCTGCTAACAAAGCATAAGCGGCAGCAAAGGCAGCGGCTTCCGTTGGCGTAACGATACCGGTCAGGATTGAGCCCACAATGAATATCGGCATGAAAAGTGGAATCAATGCTTCAACAAAGGCTTTCCAGCGTTCTTTCATGGACAGTTTTGCTTTTAACGGCGCGTAATGACCTGCAAAAAAGTAAACGTAAACGGACAAGGCAACAGCAAGAAATAGCCCAGGCGTGACACCAGCAAGAAACAGAGCAGGGACAGAAACACCGGTGGTGATTAAAGCGTAAATAATCACCGGAATGCTGGGTGGAATCATCGGCCCAATAACAGACGATGCGGCCGTTAGTGCCGCCGCAAAAGCGCGTGGGTAGCCTTCTTTTTCCATGGTCGGAATAAACACGCGTCCAAGTGCCGATGTATCCGCAACGGCAGATCCAGATAGACCTGCAAAAATCACCGAAGCCCAGATGTTTACATGGGCAAGTCCTGCTTTCATGTGTCCAACTAAAGCATTAGCAAAGTTGATGATGCGGCTTGTGATGCCACTTTCATTCATTAACTCACCCGCTAGAACGAACAACGGAATGGCCAGAATTGAAAAAGAGTCCAGCCCGCTGAAAATGCGTTGAGCCACTAAACTTACATTGAATGGAAGAGTGTAAACATGACCCACAACACCCAATAAAATAGCAAAGGCAATAGGGCTACCAATGACCAAAAGAACAATAAGAATTCCGAAACCTAGCATGATTATTGCCCTTCTACGGATGATTTAGGTTGGAAATACGCGGCGAGTCGAATGAGTGCAGCAATAATAAGACACAAGCCACCAATGACCATGGCGACTTGAAAATAATACATTTCAATGCCCGTCCCAGGCGCTTTGATACCGCCTCGTTTCATCATGAAAAGGTAACCAGAATAGGCGATCACTCCGCCACTAATAAGGGCGATAGCGTCGGAAATAAAATAAAGAAAGTGGCGGATCTTATCGGAAACCAAATCCTCTAAAAACGTAAAACGAATATGTATGCCTTCTAAATAACACAGCGCCATGCCAAACATGGTGCCGTAAATCATGGCGTATTTCGCTACTTCCTCACTCCATTGAATCGGTGAATTTAATAAATAGCGACTCATGCTACTGACTAAAATAACGCCAAAAATAACGAATAGGGAGGTGCCAGTTAAAATGGAGAGGACTTTCTTGTAGAGGCGTTTCATGGTGATTCCGGGTTGTGACAAAGGAAGGTGGCCGACAGTGATTAAATCTCTGCCGGCCTCCTGATTTCAAACGAATAGCTTATTGCGAGTTACTAACAACCTTTACAGACAATTGAGCACGATCAATCCACTCTGGTTGTACTTCACCTCTCAGCCAATTGATCACGGCTGGTTGTGCAGCATCACGGAACTTCGCCATTTGGCTTGGCGTTGGTGTGGTTATGACCATGCCATTTTTAGCCAATGATTTTAGTCCTTTTGCAGAGTTGAATTGCTGTACGGCACGGCCTAATGTTCCGGCTACTTTCGCTGCGCGGTCAATGATGGCGCGATCTGCATCGCTCAATGATTGATACAGGTCTTCATTCATTAGCAAGAAATCTGTTCCATAGACGTGACCATCTAGTGTTAAGTATTTTTGGAACTCATAGAACTTGTTCGCTTCAATAACACTGATTGGATTTTCTTGACCATCAACAACGCCAGTCGTTAGGGCGGATGGTACTTCAGGCCATGCGATTGGCGTTGGTTCTGCGCCCATCGCTTTTACCATCTCAACGTAAAGAGGCAAAGTTTGAACGCGAATTTTTAGCCCTTTCATGTCATTAGGTTCAGCAACAGGGCGCTTTGAGTTGGTGAAGTTACGGAAGCCAGTTTCGCCATACGCTAGGGTGCGTAACCCACTTTCTTTTAGACAGTGTTGAGACAAGGCTTTGCCAAATTCGCCATCTAATACTTCCCATGCGATTGGGGCTGATGGGAATAAGTAGGGGATTTCTAGCACAGCGGCTTCTTTACAAACTTTTGCAAAAGCGCCAGACACCATCGCCATGCTAAGTGTGCCTTCTTGAGCGGATTGAACAAGGTCTGTTTCACCACCAAGTTGGCCAGAAGGGTACACATTGACTTCAATACGACCACCGGACTCAGCTTCAACGAGATTTTTAAAGACCTCAGTAGCAGCGCCTTTTTTTGATGATGTCCAATCTTGAGGGTCAACGTGGCCAATAGTAATAGTAAGGTCTGCTGCGCTAACGGCACTGACTGCACCTGCTGCCATTAAACCGAGGGTGATTTTTTTGGTTAGATTCATTTTTACGTCTCCAAGCTCGGGACCTTATGTGTCCCGGACATATTATTTTTGTATTTTCTGTCTTACTTTGCAGTAAGGCAGGCTGTCCTGTATTCGTCATTAATATTTTTGGGCGTTTAAATAATATAGGATCATTTCAAAAATACCCTACATTTTTTCTTGTAGGCACACAATGGCATAAATACAGTTTAGATTTATGCTTTGTATTCCGCTCGATATTTGCTTTTTGATCTGTTTTGCTAAGCAACACTACACAAAATGTCGTAATTTTTGCATTTTTAGAAATGAATTTTTTATGTCTCTTGTATATCGAAAACGGAATATAAAAACACTTTTAGCTTAGTGGATTTTAAAAAAACTATATAGATCAAAGTTATGGCGTAATTTTAAGGCGTGTTTAGTCCGATTAAGAATGACGTTATCTGGCGTAAATATCTGAAATGAGTAGATGTACTTACTTGTACTAAAAATAGCTATATCAAAATGTAATACCCTTTCGGCTAAATTGAAATAGCCAAATTGGCCTCATAAAAGAATACTCCTAGCAGATTGTGATGGAATGGCTTTGATCGTTTCTATTGCACAGCCGTTTATTACTTTAAACAAGAATAGAGAGTAGTCACATGATTATAGATTGCCATGGACATTACACGACGACACCTGCAGGTGTCGGTGAATACCGAGATAAGCAGAAAGCTCAGGTTGCTAAAGATCCTGCCTTTGTTGGTGAAAAAGGCAAAGTTATTGTGTCGGATGACGAAATTCGTGACAGCATTATTAATAACCAGCTGCGTTTGCAACAAGAGCGAGGCACGGACCTAACCATCTTCTCTCCGCGTGCGAGCTGGATGGGACACCACATTGGCAATGAATACACGAGCCAATATTGGACGGAACATCAGAATGATTTAATTCGCCGTGTCTGTGATCTATTTCCTGAGAATTTTGCCCCTGTGGCTCAGTTGCCTCAATCTCCTGGTGTTGATCCTGCTAAGTCTGTTGGTGAAATTGTCCGTACCATTGAAGAAATGGGATTCCTTGGCATCAACTTGAACCCAGATCCAAGCGGCGGTTACTGGCAAGATAAGTCTTTAGGCGATCGTTCTTTTTACCCCATTTACGAAAAAATGTGTGAATACGACATTCCTGCAATGATCCACGTGAGCGCGGCATGCAACGATTGTTTCCACACAACGGGTTCGCATTATTTGGGTGCCGATACGACTGGCTTCCAGCAGCTAATGATGTCGGATGTGTTTAAAGATTTTCCTGAACTGAAAATCATCATTCCTCATGGTGGCGGTGCGGTGCCTTACCATTGGGGACGTTTCCGCGGTATGGCGCAAGACCAAGGTTTTGATCTGGCTGAGCGCGTGTTGAATAACGTCTACTTTGATACCTGTGTTTATCATCAGCGTGGTATTGATTTGTTATTGGATATTATTCCAACGAAAAACATCTTGTTCGCGTCTGAAATGATTGGTGCCGTACGTGGTATTGATCCAGAAACGGGTCATTATTTTGATGATACGAAACGTTACATCGACAACAACACGGTGTTGAATGCTGAGCAAAAACAAGCCATCTTTGAAGGCAACGCGCGTCGTGTCTTTTCACGATTGAAAGCATAAGGCTCTCGATTAAAAGGGAAGGAAAGAATCATGCGAAATAATGTAGTAGTACAAAATATAGAACGTGCCGACCAAGCGGTAATCGATGGTTTGGCAGAATGCGGCGTGGCGACGATTCATGAATCTCAGGGTCGTGTTGGCTTGCTTGCGCATTACCTACGACCGATCCAAATGGACAAAACCATTGCCGGTTCCGCAATCACCATTTCAGGCGCCGCTGGCGACAATTGGATGATGCACGTGGCGATCGAGCAATGTAAAGCGGGCGACGTAATGGTGTTCGCACCTACATCGCCTTCTAATCACGGTTTTTTCGGTGACTTGCTGGCGACATCGGCGCAGTCTCGCGGTGTGGTGGGTTTGATCATCGACGGCGGCGTTCGTGATACTCGTGATCTTCGTCAAATGGATTTCCCTGTTTGGTCAAAAGCCATTTTTTCTGAAGGCACAATTAAAGAAACAGTGGGTTCTGTCAACGTACCTATGGTGTGCGCGGATGCTTTGGTAAACCCTGGTGACGTGATTGTTGCAGACGATGACGGAGTTGTGGTCGTGCGTCGTGAAAACGCCGCAGAAGTGCTCGAATTGGCGCGTAAGCGTATGGAGAATGAAGAAGCAAAACGCGTTCGCATGGCAAATGGCGAACTGGGCTTGGACATTTATGACATGCGCCCACGTTTAAAAGAAAAAGGCCTTAAGTATGTCTAACACAGCAGGCGTCCTAAAAAGTGCGCCTTGCATGTGGATGCGTGGCGGCACCTCGAAAGGGGCTTATTTTTTGGCGGCGGATTTGCCGACGGATATCGAGGCGCGCGCGCAGTTTTTATTACGCGTCATGGGTTCGCCTGATGAACGTCAAATTGATGGCATTGGCGGCGCAGATCCTCTTGCTTCTAAAGTGGCCGTGGTGAAAAAGTCGGAACGCGATGACGCCGATGTCGATTATTTGTTCCTGCAGGTGTTTGTTGATCAGGCGATTGTGACTGACGCACAAAACTGCGGCAATATTTTAGCGGGCATTGCCCCGTTTGCGATTGAGCGTGGTTTGGTGAACGGTCTTGAAGGTGAAACCTCGGTTCGAATCTTCATGGAAAACACCGGACAAATCGCGGTTGCTCGTGTCTTGGTTAAAGACGGCGAAGTGCAGTACGAAGGCGATGCTCGCATTGACGGCGTGCCTGGTTTTTCAGCGGCAGTGCCGATTGTTTTCCAAGACACAGCGGGATCAAGCTGCGGTGCGTTATTACCAACCGGCAACGTGGTCGATGTGGTTGATGGTATTGAGGTGACTTGTATTGATAACGGCATGCCTGTGGTTATCATGCGAGCTGTCGACATGGGCATCACGGGGCAAGAGTCTCGTGAAGAGTTGGAAGCCAACGATACCTTGCGTGCAAAGTTAGAGTCGATCCGTTTGCAAGTCGGCCCGATGATGAATTTGGGCGATGTGAAAGACAAATCAGTGCCTAAAATGACCATGGTGAGCGCGGCAACCCATGGCGGTTCGATTTCGACACGTACGTTCATTCCTCATCGTTGTCATGCATCGATCGGTGTTTTGGGTGCGGTGAGTGTCGCAACGGCGGCGGTATTAAAAGGCTCGCCCGCCAATGAAGTGGCTAAGTTTAAGTCTGCTTCACGCATGACATTGGATGTCGAACATCCAATTGGTGCTATGACCGTAATTTTGGATCAAGAAGAAAATGGCGATATAGGCTCAGCAGCTATTTTACGTACCGCAAGGAAGTTATTTGATGGGCAAGTCTTTGCTCACAGTAATGGTCTTTGATGCGGGTTTTCTTGCTTGACGACATAACGAATTATTAAATAGGTATTTGAACATGATGGACAAAGATTATCTCCCATTTCATCCCGCCCCAAGTAAGCCAAAGTACAAGGCACCAGCGGGTGCGGTAGATGCGCATTGTCACGTTTTTGGTCCAGCGGATAAATTTCCTTACCACCCGAAACGTAAATATACGCCTTGCGATGCCTCGAAAGAGCAGTTGTTCGCGTTGCGTGATCATTTAGGTTTTTCTCGTAATGTGATTGTTCAGGCGTCTTGTCATAGCACCGACAACGCCGCGTTGATCGATGCGTTAGAAACCGCAGGGGATTTGGCTCGAGGTGTGGCATTTGTCGATGACAGCATTACACATGCTGAACTTGAAAAAATGCACGCGGCGGGTATTCGAGGTGTGCGTTTTAACTTTGTAAAACGTCTTGTGGACAGCACGCCAAAAGAAGTGTTTTTCTCGATTGCTGAAAAGATCAGACCGTTTGGTTGGCACATTGTGGTTTATTTTGAAGCTGCCGAACTCGAAGAATTGATTCCTTTCTTAAAGGAATTAAATACCACCATCGTTGTGGATCACATGGGAACGCCAAGCGTTGCCAATGGCGTGGATCATCCCGATTTCAAACGCTTTGTTAACTTCATGGCAGACAACGACAATGTCTGGTGTAAGGTCAGTTGCCCAGAGCGTTTAACGCTGCAAGCACCGGATTATTCTGATGTTGTGCCCTTTGCACGTACCTTGGTTGAGCAGTTTCCGAATCGTGTTTTGTGGGGAACGGATTGGCCACATCCAAACATGAAAACTCATGTGCCTGATGATGGTCACTTAGTCGATGTCATTCCGATGATTGCGCCAACTGATGCGCTGCAACAAGCATTGTTGGTGGACAATCCAATGCGTCTTTATTGGAAATAATCCTAATAACGCGACAAATGTATAAAAATAGAGGTTACCCAACATGGCTAGTAACTATACAGATCGAAAATTTCAAGGCACGTACCTTTTTGATGGTCAGATGGCCAAAAAAGGCTATGGCTTAAACAAAATGTGTTACTCGTTTAATGATCAAGTGGCGCGTGATGAATTTAATGCGGACCCAGAAGCCTACTGTGAGAAATTCAAACTTACGGAAGCACAAAAAGAAGCGATTCGTAATAAAGATGTGATCGGACTTTTGCGCGAAGGTGGCAGTATCTATTATTTAGCAAAGTTTACCGGCTTACTAAAACTAAACATGCAAGACATTGGTGGATTGCAAACGGGCATGAGCACGGATGAATTCAAAGCAATGTTAGAAAAAAACGGTCGAGGAGAAGTCTAATGGCTAAAATTATTGGAGCAGTAACGACTTCCCATATTCCGGCGATTGCGAACGCAATGGCGAATGGATTGGAAGAAACACCCTACTGGAAACCTTTTTTTGATGGCTATCCTCCGGTACGGGATTGGCTAAATGAGAAAAAACCTGACGTCATCATTCTTTTTTACAATGACCATGGCTTAGAGTTTTTTATCGATAAGAAACCCACTTTCGCAATAGGTGTGGCAGACGAATATTACAACTCAGATGAAGGTTGGGGTATTCCAACGATTCCTCCAGTCACCGGCGAGTCAGACCTTTCTTGGCACATTGCCAACAGCATTGTCGACGAAGGTTTTGACATGACGATTTGCCAAGAAATGAAGGTCGATCATGGTTTAACAGTACCGCTTAATTTAATGTGGCCAGGCCATCAATACGGTCATGTTAAAGTGATTCCGGTGTGCATTAATTGTGAACAGTACCCGATGGCTCAGCCTTGGCGTACGTTTGAACTGGGCAGAGCGATTGGTCGTGCTGTGGCGTCTTACGAAGAAGACATTAATGTGGTCGTCTTTGGTACTGGCGGCATGTCTCATCAGCTGGATGGCGAACGTGCGGGCTTTATCAATCGTGCATTTGACATTGATTGCCTCGACAAATTGGTGTCGGACCCTGAAGCCTTGACGAAATATTCTAATATGGATTTGGTTGAGCAAGGCGGCGCTCAAGCTGTTGAGCTGAACATGCTGATTGCCATGCGCGGTACCTTATTAGGGAAAGTGACAGAGCGGCATCGTAACTACCATGCGCCGATTTCAAATACAGGCTCTGGGTTGATGTTGTTAGAGAATGAAATTTCAACCGCTGAGTGAGCGTGTCGTAGCCGCTAATTTGGAAAGGTAAGCACAAAAAAACCGATGTCTGGAAAAAGGCATCGGTTTTTTTATTGTCGAGGGGAAGCGTTTATTTTTTGTCGATGTTGAGCAGCTTATTAACGGTGTTGGCGACATGCTCTGCACCCGCCAATATTTCATCTATGATGCCAGATGCTTCTTCTATCAGTATCGCATTTTCCCCAGAACGTTCGCTTACTTGAACCATACTTGCTTTCGCCTGACGAGTTAGATTGCTGTTTTGTGCAACCATTTCTTCGATTTCAATGGTTGAGGTGCTTGTTCTGGCGGCGAGTGTTCTGACTTCATCGGCAACCACCGCAAAGCCTCGACCATGTTCACCTGCCCGGGCTGCTTCTATAGCGGCGTTTAGTGCCAGTAGGTTTGTCTGATCGGCAATAGAGCCGATAGTCGTTACTATTTTGGCGATGTTTTCAGATTGTTTGTTCAACTGCTCGATTAAATTGGTGGATACCTCAATATCAGAGACAATTTTATTGGACGTTTCTACTGTTTGACGCAGTATTTTCGAACCACTTTCTGACACTTGAGCGGTTTCAACAGAGGTAGAGTGCGCGACTTCGGCGGCGTGCTGAATGGCTTTTTGTTCGTTTACTTGATCGGTAATATCTGATGCCACTTTAATGATCTTAACGACTTTGCCTGCGTGATTAAAAATAGGGTTGTAGCTGGCTTCTAACCAAATGGTATTCCCTTGTTTATTTATACGTTCAAATTGGCCTGTTTTGAATTCACCTTGAGCAAGTTCAGCCCAAAAATGTGGGTGAGCTTCATAAAATTGATCTTTACAAAACTTTCTATGGTGTTGACCTGCAATTTCCTTGACGGAATTAAATTTCATGGCAGATAAAAAATTATCATTGGCTGTAATTACAGTGCCATCAGGTTGAAACTCAATCATTGCATTGGAGCGATTTATGGCGTTATAGACCGCCTCTTGATTGTCGGCAAGTTGTTTTGCTGTGGTGATATCAGAAGCGATTTTCATGATCTTTACGACGTCACCATCTACTTTTATTGGGAAATAGGTGGCTTCTAGCCAAAGGTCGGCTCCGTCTTTTTTCTTACGTAAAAAGGTGCCTTGCTGACATTGATTAGAGGCAAGTTTTGGCCAGAATTTTTTATAGTCTTCGCTGGAGGTAATTTCGTGAGGGCATAGCATTGAATGATGCTGCCCTTTAAGCTCCTCTAACGAATAACCGACAGTGCTAAGAAACAGCGGATTTGCATCGGTAATAGTGCCATCAGGTAGAAAGTAAATAGTTGCACAAAAATTGCTCATAGCATTAACCAAGACATCATTTTCAGATACGGTTGGTTTTTCATTGTTTGTGTTTTTGTCTTTTCGGGTAAAAAACATAATATTACTCTCTATTCACTTTGGTGCTTTTTGTGAGGAAAAGCATCGCCACCTTGTAGGGTTTATCCTACGTATTGTGTGGGAATATAGTTCATTTTTAAAAAATTAGATGTTTCTGAAGTGTTTTTAAAAGGTAATGAAATGCAAACTTAAGTGAGTGGAAGTAGCTGTGGTTCTCATTTTTTTAGGTTTTTACATTTTGCTCTGTTTATATAGCAACAATATCCCCCTTTGTTAGCACAAAGGGGGATATTGTTAGAACTCTTCAGTGTCTATTTCAGCTTGTTGTGCGGCTGTGTAACGTGTGCCATGTACGTTACTTTGGTTAATTATTTCGTCTAGTAAGCTGACTTGTTTTGCATCCAGCGTTAATTGTGCTGATTCAAAATTCTCTCTCATATGATTAACCGAGCGAGTGCCCGGAATAGAGACAATATTATCATCTTTTGTTTTTAGCCAAGCCAAAGCGAGTTGAGCTGGCGTACAGCCAATGTCTTTCGCTAGGGAAAAATAGTCGTTCAACAAGGCGAGATTGTTAGGGTAATGCTCCCCACTAAAGCGTGGCATGTTGTTACGAATGTCTTTTGCTTCTAAATCGGCAATGTCTTTTAATGTGCCTGTTAAGAATCCACGAGCTAACGGACTGAAAGCAACAAAGGTGATGTCTAGTTGCTTGCAAGCTTCTAATACTGCAATTTCAGGGTTGCGTGTCCATAAAGAATACTCGGACTGAATCGCAGTAATCGGAAACTCGTTATGGGCACGAGTTAGCGTTTCAGCAGAAACTTCTGATAACCCCACTGCACCAATTTTACCTTCTTTCACTAATTCGCCCAGCGCGCCAGCGCTTTCCTCGATTGCCACATTGAAGTCTAAGCGATGCAAATAATATAAATCGATGTGGTCTGTTTGCAGGCGTTTTAAGCTGTCTTCGCACTGTTTTCGAATGTTTTCTGGGCGACCGTTAATCTCTTTTTTTCCATCGACCATTGCCATGCCGCACTTGCTAGCAAGGAAGAATTCATCGCGACGATCTTTTAGCGCTTTACCCACCAAAAGTTCATTGTTACCACCACCATACAAGGTGGCTGTATCAAAATGGCGATAGCCCATTTCGAAGGCGGCATGAAGCGCTTTAATAGCTTGTTCTTCTGCAACGGGTGAACCATAAGCATGGGATAAATTCATGCAGCCTAGGCCGATGTTTGGGTTGGCCAAATGTGAGTGTTTTGACATAAAAAAGGCTCCTTGTTATTTAATCTAACTAGCTTGATACCATAACAAAACAGTGTAACGAAAACAGGGAGCCTAGGCTCCCTGTTTGAATTTTATTGTACGAAGATTATGCTTCTAGGCATTCTTCTAAACGATGTAATGTTTCCATTGCTTCAATGGCTTGAGTCACGCAAGAGTTTGGCATACGACCTTCTTGGATCGCCGCAATAAACTCTCTGTCTTGCAGTTCAATGCCGTTGTTTGAAACCGCAACACCCGTTAGATCAATTTTATTTTCGTTACCATCATATAAATCATCATAACGTGCGGTATAGGTTCCGTTATCGCAGATGTAACGGAAGAAGGTCCCGAATGGACCGTCGTTGTTAAACGACAAAGACAGAGTGCAAATCGCACCATTAGGCACTTTCATGCCAATGCTCATGTCTAATGCAATACCAAGTTCTGGGTGAATAGGGCCTTGTAGTGCTTGAACTTTGCTGGCTGTTTCACCCGTTTGGTACTGAAATAAATCCACAGTGTGGCATGCATGGTGCCAAAGCAGGTGATCTGTCCAAGAACGCGCTTGGCCAAGCGCGTTCTTATTTGAGCGACGGAAAAAGTACGTTTGCACGTCCATTTGTTGAACGGTTAATTCACCCGCTTCGATTTTATTGTGAATCCACTGATGAGAAGGATTGAAACGGCGAGTGTGCCCTGCCATGGCAACTAGATTCGTTTTTTTATGAGCTTCAACGACCTTGCGAGCGTCTTCAATGGTGTCAGCCATTGGGATTTCAGACATCACGTGTTTGCCCGCTTCAAGGCATTGGATAGTTTGTGCCGCGTGCAGTTGAGTCGGAGTGGCTAAGATCACCGCATCCACATCATCACGGGCTAGACTTTCAGCTAGGTCAGTTGTGTAATGAAGAACACCACGGTCTTCAGCGAAGGCTTTAATCGCATCAATTTTTGTACCAACGACAGAAACCACTTCAGCGCCTTCAATAGCGGCAATGGCGTCCATGTGTTTCATGCCGAAAGCGCCAGATGCACCAGCAATACAAATTCTCATTAATCTACTCCTAACAGTGCGAGTGTTTATTGTTAGAGGGTTTTACACTCTCTAGTACGATATTGATCGCAAATCTAACATTCACACTAGCGTGAGGATAATCCATAAACCGCATTAGTCATTCATTTTCTGCAATAGAGTATGTTGAAATGTCACCGGAAACGCTCAGAAATCTCTCTTAATAGGCTAAGAAAATGGGATTGAGTCACGGTCGGAAGCCAGTTTTTTCGAACACAAAGGCCGATTGGACGACGTGTGTGCTCTAATGGAAAGTGGAGAACCGTTAATAATTCAATATTGATTTCACGCTCTACTTGGTGTGCTGAAATCAATGTCAGTCGATCACTTTCGATCAACAGTTCACGAATCAGTATTTGCGAGCTGGATTCAACCAATCTTGTTGGCTGGGAAACGTCAGCTTCGTTAAAAATTCTTTCAAAAGCCTGTCGAGTTGGCGTACCTGTGGCTGGTACCACCCAAGCAAACTCGGCGAGATCCTGTGCACTAATAACACCTTTTGCCATTAATGGATGGTCTTTACGAGCCACAACGGACAACGGAGGTGCCCATAACTCTTCCTGAATGACGTCATCAGCAGGAGAAGGGTGACGCAACGCACCTAATATAATATCGATGTCACCTTGACGCAGATGGTGAAGTAGATCGGAGTAAGGACCTTCAGTGACGTTGATATTCACATCAGGATGGCGTTCGTTAAACTGCAAAATGGATTTAGGCAAAATGGTCATACGAGCCAAGGGCATGCTACCGACGGTAATAGTACTGACGTCTTTAAACTGTAAGGCATTTATCTCGTAAATACCTTGACGTAACTCGCTGAAGGCAAGTTTGGTCGCCTTCGATAACGTTTGAGCGGCTTTAGTTGCGCGGGTGCCTAGGCTATTTTTTTCGAACAAAATCACCCCTAGTAACCTTTCTAAGTCACGCGCAGCACGATGTACAGCAGATTGAGAAACCGCTAAGTTTCGGCTGGCAATACTAAAATTTTGTGCTTCGCTCACAGCGACAAGCGCTCTTAACTGCGTTGTACTGATCAAGGCAACCAGATTTTTAGGAATGCGCTCTTTTTGTGTGTTGTCTTTTACTATTTCTTGAGTCGCGGTCTGAATGTAATCTATCGCTCTGCTCACCCGTTTTTGCCATACCTCACCCGATGCGGTGGGATACATGCCATCTGAGTGGCGTTCAAAGAGGGAGGCGCCGAGTAAGCCTTCTAGTTTAGCAATGGCTTGAGTGATGGCCGGCTGCGATAAAAAGATGTTCTCGGAAGCTCGGGTAATACTCTTTAACTCCGCAACTGCGAGAAACACACGCAAATGCCGTAAATTTGGAATAGCAATATCCATAAGACCTCCTTTTTTTTAAACTATATCAAAAATGAATACCGAATAAATAAAAATAAAACACGGACTCTTTGTTATATGAGGTGTATAAGACATGCTTTTAATTCCATTGAAGGCATTATCCATTCTATTTTTCAAATGAAGTGCGTTAAATGAAACGCGTTGTAATGGTGAATTTTAAAAGAAGCATTGTCAGATCTATAATTTTTTGTATTTATGTATACCAAAACTTTCATGATTCAAAAGCGGCTTCTTAGTATAGGCTTTGACAATCTTATTTTGGTGTTTTGAGCGGAAAGAAGACGCGATAACTCTCTGCTCATTTTTGAAACATGTTGGGGACAATTACAATGTTACATTTAGGTCTAATTGGTCAGGCTATTGCGGCTTCACGCTCTCCTTCTTTGCACATGATGCTGGGTGAACTCAATCAGCTACCAGTGGATTACCAGTTGCAAGAGCCTGAAAATGATACGGCGGAATCTTTTAACGCTAAGCTGGCTGAAATTCGTGCCTTAGGCTTTGTCGGCACTAATGTGACGTTTCCCTATAAGCAAATTGCAATCGACAGCGCGGACGAGGTAAACGACGCGGTTAAGAAAGTCGGTGCGAGCAATACCTTGTTACTAAAAGATGGCAAAGTTTGTGCTTTCAATACGGATTACACCGGTTTTATTCGAGGCTATAAAGGCCGAGTTGGTGATTTGCCTGCCGGCAAAGTTCTGATGATTGGTGCTGGTGGTGTGGGCCGAGCTATTGGTTTTGCCCTGTTTGAAGTGGGTGCAACAGAAATTTTAGTTACCGATTTGAGTGAGCGCAGTGCGCAATCGCTGGTTGATGCTATTAACGAAGCGGGTTACAAAGCACGCTTCGTTGCAAAAGAAGACATTTCCGCGGCAGCGGCAGTAGCGGATGGATTGGTAAACTGTACGCCTGTAGGGCATTTGAAAAGTCCTGGTATGCCATTGGCGGCTGAGTTGATTCAAGGGCAGAAATGGGCGTTTGATGCCGTTTATACGCCGATGGATACAGAGTTTTTGTTGGAGAGTCATAAAAAAGGCCTGCAAATTGTGTCAGGCTTTGATTTGTTCTTTTATCAAGGCATTGATGCCTTCGAAATCTTTACCGGTCAGGAAGTGACGGATGTTAAACCGGTTTGGGATCAGTTCCGTGAAAAGTATGATGTCGTCAGTTCGTTGATCTAGAGATTGTTGGTAGGCAAATAAACTCATAGAATGAGTAATGAGACCTCCAAAAAAAGACGCCTGATGGCGTCTTTTAGGTTCGTTACCAATTAAAAGGCCTTTGCTTTCGACATAGAGCAAAGGACTTATAAGAAAAAGAAAAGGCCTTTAGAATTTTCTATGATTAACTCCGATGAGCGTAAATTGGTTGGGCAATCTGTCTATGAACAACTTCGTTCAGACATAGTAACGGGAAAGCTTGCGCCAGGTGAAAAGCTTAAACTAAATGCCTTACGTCTCCGTTACAGTGCCAGTGTGAATACCTTGCGTGAAACCTTGATGCGTCTTGTGTCTGACGGTTTTGTGCTGTTTGTTGATCAAAAAGGCTTTACAGTAAAACCTGTTTCTACCGCGGATTTGCGTGAATTATTAGAGCTGCGACAGATGTTAGAACTGTCGGGCGTTCGTAAGTCGATGGAAAATAAAATAGGCCATATGGAATGGAAATCGGCTTTGATCAGTGCACACTTTCGCCTGAACTGTGTCGAGAAACTGATGATGGAAAATGAAAGTCTTCATGTTCAGGCATGGGAAAAAGCAGATCGAGACTTTCACGTTACTATGGTGTCTCATTGCGGTTCTCTGCAGCTTGTTCGTTATCATGCTTCGGTGATAGAACTTTACATGCGTTATCAAGTACTGGCTTTGCACCGCCGACCTTTTCGTGGACAAGCATCTGTGGAAGAGCATCAAAAATTACTTAAACATCTTCTTGATGATGAAACAGAGTCCGTATTGGCTGTTTTGGACTTGCATATTCAAAAGGGGTTTATGTTGCCAGATCCTCAATTAAAAACGGAATCTAAAGCTATCGCCTAATGCTCATCCGTAAGGATATTCCAATGGATGAAAAATACAGAGACATCAAGTCGACTTGATGTAAGCAACTACGAGGACATGGTGACATGGAAGCCGTAATCAACATCACAGCGCCGATCTTTTTTTTGATATTTTTGGGCTATTTAGGTATCCGTCTTCGTTTCATCCCAAAGGCGCTTTTGCCTGGACTGAGCCGGTTTGTCATGTACTTTGCCTTGCCTGCGCTGGTATTTACTAAATTATTAAGCATGGACCTCAATGAACTGATCAATCCGCAATACATTATGGTGTATACCGTAGGGGGGCTGTCTTCCTTTGTATTCACCATTATTGTGAGTCGGATGGTCTTTCGTGATCAGTGGGAGGCCTGTGGCATTCGTGGTCTAGGAAGCTCTATGTCAAATAGTGCTTTTATTGGCTTTCCCATATTACTGCAGTTTTTTGATCATCCCATGATGCATGCTTTTGCCATGGCGGTGATGGTGGAAAACGTTATTTTATTTCCTGTCGGCCTTATTTTTATTGAAACTGTACTTGGAAAACGTAACGCAAATGGCAAGCCAATTTTGTTGCCTGTGATTAAGCGGATTGCGACTAATCCGATCATATTAGCCGTATTTACTGGAGTGGTTTGCTCATCCCTTGGCCTAGTCTTACCCGTTTTTATAGAGCGAGGATTGGATATGCTTGCTACAGGTTCGGCGCCTGCTGCCTTGATTGTGATTGGCGGATCGCTAGTAGGGCTGTCAATTAAAGGTAGTCTTGGGCAAATGTCTTTAGTGGCATTTTCAAAACTGATTTTCTTCCCATTAATTGTGACAGCTCTGCTGTTGCTGACACCGAATATGCCAAGTGACTTAAAAGTTGCAGTGATTATTTTTGCATCAGTGCCAATGTTCAGTATTTACCCCATTATTGGTGGTGAATATGGAGAGCAAAGCTTCTGCGCCAGTACACTGCTTATCACGACAGTGTTGTCATTTTTCACATTGAGTGTATTGCTGCGCTTTTTAGTGTGAAAGTATGCTTTATTAAACAGTTACGTTGACTCTTAGGAGAAATTATTATGTCTACCATCATAGTATTGAACGGCCCGAATTTGAACTTACTTGGCACGCGTGAGCCTGAAACTTATGGTTACGAAACCCTAGCGGACGTAGAAACTATGTGCCGAGAAGCGGCGTTGTCATTAGGCCACGATGTGGAATGTCATCAATCGAATCATGAAGGCGTATTGATTGATCTAATTCATGAAGCGGGCCGCCGTATTAAAGCGGGCGAAGTGTTGGGCGTGGTATTCAATCCAGGCGCTTATACTCACACATCCGTTGCTCTTCACGATGCAATAAAAGGTGCTGATGTGCCAGTGATTGAAGTCCACATCTCTAATGTCCATGCTCGTGAAGCCTTCCGTCATCATTCTTATATCTCGCCTGCGGCGGCGGGAATTGTGGTTGGTATGGGCGTGCAAGGGTATGTGTTGGGGGTTCAGGGTTTAGTGCATAAGCTCAAAGCTTAATTATGACTATTGCGCTCATTACATCATTTAAGTGCTGATTTTCTTAGCTAATTTAAACCCATTAATGACAAAATAATGGCCAGTGTGACAAAAGACGCCAGTGTGGTGATCAACAAAATACTGGCGCATAAAGAACGATACCCATATTGACTGCCAATAATCGGATAAATACTCATCATCGGTACTGCTGCAATCAAGATGCCACCGAGCAAAAGGTTGCGGTCCATTTCTGGCATAAAGAGCGCCACGACAGCAATCATCAAGGGGTGTAATACCAGTTTTCCGGTCGTGACAAAGCAAATATCTTTGGCGTTACCGGTTAGGCTGGTTCCAACTAATGAGCCACCAAGCACAATGAGTGCGAGTGTTGCTGATGCGCCTGATAGCATTACCAAAACTCGATCAATGACCGCTGGTAACTCTAGGTGAAAGGTCGACGCTAATACGCCGCCAGAGACAGCCAAAATCAACGGATTTTTGATCAATCTTTTTACGACAGTATAAAACATATAGGTGGGTTTGAGGCCTTGTCCTCTGGAAGAACAGACTTCTAAAATCACAAAAGTGATAGGCAGAATTAGGATATTCTCGATGATTAATGACATGGCGAACGCTGCTGTTGGTGGATTACTAAACGCCAGCAACATCACTGGATAGGCGAAGAAGGCAGAATTTGAATTTGCCATTCCTACGCCTTTTAATGTGCTCTCGATTAAAGAACGGTTCATCACTTTTAAACTGATAAATACACCGATTAGCATGGTTAATACGGAACCGATGGCGTAAGTAGCAAGATAGGTTGGAACTATAACCTCATTGAATTCCATTCTGGCTAAGGTGCTGAAAATCAATGCTGGTAGTGTGAAATACATGACGATTTTTGCCATGCCAGAAATCGTTACGCTAGGCACAAGCGAACTACGAACAGCAAAATACCCCAACATTATCATGATAAAAATTGGGGTTGTGATCGCAATAATAGTCAGCATCTAAGGTTCCTGTTTTGGTAGCTAAAAGAGCAGCTTAAATAGCAGTTTAAATTGCGGGCTCATCTTTATGGTGATGATCAATCGGTTTGTAATAGCTGTCTAATGTTTGTGCGGTATCTCGAATCGCATTCATAAACAGCTTCAGTGCCATCGACGGAACAGAGTCTGCTCTCGTAGTGAGGCCAACCGCACCTAGTGTTTCTTTGGTATCAATAGGTAATTCATCCAGTTCTCCATCAGAAATCTCCCGAGCCACTACACCACGAGAAATGATCCAGACCGCATCGTTGTTACGAATAAACTCTTTACCAAATGAGTCTGAGACAGTGTCGATTCTATCGGTAAGTGTACTAACGCCTTGGGACAATAAAAAACGATCCACATAGGGGGCAGTAATAGAGCCTTTTGGCGGGTAGAGTACGGTGTAATTGGCAATATCGCTGATTTTGAAGTTTTCTTTTGTCAGCAATGGATGATTAGGTCGAACCGTAAACGTCACTTGTTCAGAATACAAATGCTGGAACGACAGGCCAGACATGGCTTCCGGAACGCCTAAACGTCCAACCACTAAATCCAATTCGCCGACTCGCAACTGACTCATCAATAACGCGTTTGGGCCTGAAACTAAATGTAGACGAACATCAATTCCCCCAGTGCGAAAGCGTTTTACGGATTCTGGCAAAATGCTGGTTGCCACGGTTGGTAATACCCCAATACTGATTCGACTGATGCCTTTTTGTTGGGCTTGAGCGACACGTTCTGTGCCTTCTCGTAATGCGGCAACGCTGGTGCTTGCATGTTCCAGAAATACATTGCCGAAAGGCGTAAGTTCAACGCCTCTTTTACTACGTTCTAAAAGCCTGACTCCCAGAATATCTTCCAGTTCTTTCAGTTTTTTTGAGACAGCGGGTTGAGTAAGTGCCAAAACATCGGCGGCGCGAACAACGCTACCTTGGCGGGTAACTTCTAAAAAGCATTGAAGGTGGCGATATTTGATACGGTTTTCTAGCATAAAAAGTCTTCCGTCGTATACGCATGGTTTTAGTGGCTGATAATCAGTTGCTAAATAAGAAGTACTAAGGCGCATGACACGCGTTAATAAAGGAATGATTTTCTTATATTACACTCCTATGTCACGTCTTTGGAAAGACGCTATGTATTCCTTTTTCGATATATTTTTGGCGCTTTATTTCATTCTTCAAATGACGCTCAAGATAAAAATCTTGTGCTAGCATCAATCTTAGTAAATATAGAAGCAAAAAACTGTTTTGTTTCTCATATATCGATTTCGTTATGGAACCTAGACTGTCAGGGCGTAAGAATGAAAACAGCACTCGCAACCGTTACCTTATCTGGCACGCTGAGAGAAAAATTCGAAGCGGCGGCAAAAGCCGGTTTTCAAGGCGTAGAGATCTTCGAGAATGATTTAACTCAGTTCGATGGCTCGCCAAAAGATGTGCGTCGTATGGCGCAAGATCTAGGTTTGGAAATTATTGCCTTACAACCATTTCGTGATATGGAAGGCATGCCTGAGCCGATGCGTTCGCAAAAGGCAAAGATGTTGCAGCATAAGATTGATGTTGCTCATGAGTTGGGTACGAATCGTCTGTTGTTTTGCAGTAACGTGCAGCCTTATTCTTCTGCGGATCGTGACGTTTGCGCGGCGGACTTATTTGCGCTTGCCGAAATAGCGAAAAAAGAAGGCATCATGCTGGGTTATGAAGCTCTTGCTTGGGGTTATCATATTGCCGATTACCATGAAGCATGGGATCTGGTTAAGCGTGTTGATCATCCGAATTTGGGTATTATTTTAGATACGTTCCACATGTTTTCTCGTGGTAATACGTTAGATGTTTTACGTGATGACATTCCGCTAAACAAAATTGCTCTTGTACAAGTGGCCGATGCGCCAAGCCTGCAAATGGACGTGCTGCAATACAGCCGACATTTTCGTTGTTTCCCCGGTCAAGGCGACATGCCAGTGGTCGAGTTTTTACAAGTGCTGAAAGACAAAGGGTTTGATGACTATTTGTCTCATGAAATTTTTAACGACGAATTTCGTTCCTCTTCTCCGTTAGAAAAAGCCATTGATGGTATGCGTTCGTTGATCTGGTTAGACGATCAAACAGTCAGTAAACGTGAAGAAAAAACCGCGCCTATTCAAGCGCCACAAGTGAAAGATGTCGAATTCTTAGAATTCGCGATCGAAGGCGAAAGTGGCGAAGCGCTGACCAATACACTTGCCCAGCTGGGTTTTGAAGAAACCCATAGGCACCGTTCTAAAAATGTCAGTTTAATGCGACAAGGCAATATCAATTTAATCTTGAATCGCGAACCTAAGAGTCAGGCGCACGAGCATTTCCAAAAACATGGCGTATCTGTGTGTGCGATGGCGTTTTCTTCTGATGATGTGAAAGCCACTTTATCCCTTGCGGAACGTTATTTAGTCGAGCGTTTTGATAATCAAGCAGGCCCCGGTGAGTTAAACATTCCGGCGGTTCGTGGTATTGGCGACAGTCTTGTCTATCTTGTTTCTGCGGACGCCGCTGTGCGTTTTTTTGATGTCGACTTTAAACCGGTTCAGGGTATTCAAGGTGAAGCTGGCGTTGGCTTAACGCGCTTTGATCATATTGGACAAACCGTTTCAAACACGGATTTTTTATCGGCGACTTTCTTCTATAAGTCTTTGTTTGGCTTTGATATCGATGCGAGTCAGGATCTGCCTGATATTCATGGATTAGTGGTTAGCCGTACAGCGCTGAGCAAAGACAAACGCGTGCGTATTCCCTTGAATATGACCAACGCTCGTGGTGCTTCGGCGCAGCGCTTTATTCAGAAATCAAAAGGTTCTGGTGTGCATCAAATCGCTTTCGCTTGCGATGATATTTTTGCTGCAGCAAAAAACATTGATAGCGAGAAGCAGCTGCCCATTCCACAGAACTATTATCGTGATATTGAAGCGCGCTTTGGCTTGTCTTCAGACTTAATTAAAAAATTGCAGTCACACAATATTATGTATGACCAAAATGACGAAGGTGAGTTCTTCCATTTTTACACAGAAGAAGTTCATGGTGTCTTTTTTGAAGTTGTACAAAGAGTGGGTGATTACAGTCGTTATGGTGAAGTGAATGCTTTTGTGCGTCTTGCCTCCCAAGCACGCCAGGAGAAAAAATAACTCATTTCCATTGCGGGGGGTGAGTTATTTCATGGTGTGTTCTTCAGCCGGAGATTGGCAACGATCTCCGGTTTTTTTATGTCAAATATTGGTACTTAGTCTGTTATTGGGTTTTTAACGCTCTTTGTGAAGGTGATGTTAAAAGGATTGGTTTATGTTTACAAAGAGCAGGGACTTGTTCGATTAGATAAGAGTCGGTCTGATGAACACCACCCTCATAATTCCAATGGAAAAGAGAGGGCTGGTGTTTTTTTTTTACAGAAATATTAAGCCGATTTAGGTGAGATTAACGGCTTTAGCCATTTTGTCCAAATAGGTGTTTGGGTGACGAGGATAAAGATAATCACACTAAACAATACGGTCGAAAGAGGGCTATGGAATATATTGATGACCAAGTCGCTTACTGAACCGCGTTCGGTCAAAATCGCACGACGCCAGTTTTCATCGGTTAGTGAGCTCAGAATGACACCCAAAATAACAGGGCCAACGGGGAACCCGTAAATACGCATAAAGTAACCAAATACCCCGAAGGCCAACATCCACCAAATGTCTGTGATGGCATTATTAATAGCGTAAGCGCCAACAATGGACAGCAAGAATATCAACGGAATCAAAATGCCTTTTGGACATTCGACAATTTTTGCGAAAAGCCTTATGCCGGTTAAGCCGAAGATAAGCACGAAAATATTCGCTAATGTCAGATTACCAACGGTGAACCAAAACATGTGAGGTTGTTCTATCAGCAATAAGGGGCCGGGATTCAATCCATGGATAAATAATGCACCGATAAACACAGCGGTTACGGCATCGCCGGGAATTCCCAGTGTAAGCATGGGAATATAGGCTCCGCCTACAGCGGCGTTATTGGCTGCTTCAGGTGCAATTAAGCCTTCTTTCGCGCCTTCTCCAAAGGGTACTTCTGGGTCTTTGGTAACCCGCTTAGCGTGGTCGTAGGCCATGAGTGCGGCAATGTCGCCTCCCGTACCTGGTAACGCGCCGACAATGACACCAATAAAAGAGGTTTGTAAGCTTAGCGGCATGTATTTTTTCACATCAGACCATTTCGGAATAACACTAGAAATTTTCTGTTTAACCACCGCTTTATCCATATGGTGTAACTGATGTAAGGCTTCAGAAATACCAAACATGCCAATCATTACCGCGACGGGATTGATTCCATCCCAAAGCTCAACAACGCCGAACGTGAAACGCTCTTCGGCGGTCATTGGGTCGAGTCCAACGGTACCAATCAGTAGTCCTAGCGCGCCTGCGAAAATGCCTCTTGCTAAGCTACTACCAGAAAGAGAGCCAACCAACATGATGCCTAATACTCCCAGCATCATGTAATCTCGTGGTTGAAAGGTGATGGCAAATTCACTTACTGTCGGCGCGGCAATCGCCAAGACGATAATACCGACAAAACCACCGACAACCGACATAACTGTAGATAAGCCAATGGCTTCCCCAGCTAAGCCTTTTTTCGCTAACGGATAGCCATCGAGCGCCGTAGCGATGGCCGAAGGTGCGCCTGGAATATTCAACAATATCGCGGTACGTGAGCCACCGTAGACGCCGCCCATGTAAACGCCCACCATGAGAGAAAGTGCGTAATTTACATCCCATGAAAAAGTAAAAGAAATCAATATTGAGACTGCCATGGTGACCGAAAGGCCAGGAATAGCGCCGACATAAATGCCTAAAAAAGTGCCCAGTGCTGTTAAAGCGAGTAATTCTGGTGACAGCCAAGACATGGCGAAATAATGTAAAGCATCCATAAAATGATTATCTCCACAGAGACTTTATTGAGGATAGGATTTCGCGCTCAGGTACGATGCCTTCAGGCAGTACAACTTGAAAAACGAGACGAAATACGATGTATACAACCACTAAGGCCAGAAGTGTAATCGAGAGTGTCGTCAGTACACGGCATCGATATAAAAACTGAATGGAAATAAACAAGAAGGCAAAGCTGGAAAGAATGAATCCTAAACTTTCTAATATGATTGAGTAGACCAAAATCAATGCCATGATGGTCGCAACGATAGGGGGAAAGCAGTGATGTACAAAGCGAACGCCTTCCGCTTCAGGCAGCTTCAAGGTATTAATAAACGCAATGCAGGACGCCAAAATCATAGTTGCTGATGCCGCAAGAGGAAAAGCCCCTGGAGAACTTAGTTCGCTGAATCCTGATATTTTGTAAGCTTGCCAAAACAAATAAATGCTGCCCATGACCAAGAGAAAGCAAAAGACTCGCTCTCCGGGTTTACGGGTTTTTATCAAAGAGGGATGACTGGACATTGTAACTCCAGGTAAAACAAAAGTGAGACGCGCTTGCTTTTCAGCAAGTCACGTCTAGAGATGAGAATTGTATTTAAACCTTATTGTGGTTTGCGAATACCGAACTTTTCTGGTGAGTATTTACTAAAGCCCGCATCATGTACTAACCAAGAAGACGTTGAACGGTACGCTTCTAGGAAGTAGTCAGCTTCTTCGCCTGAAATATTCATGATGGTAAAACCGCGTTTTTGCATTAGATCAATAAAATCTTCGTTGTAAGCGGCTTTTTGAAAGGCCATTTGCAATTTTTCTACCGCTTCATCCGGTGTGCCTTTTTTCACGAAGACACCAAAGAATGGTCCCCATGGAAGGTATGCTTTCATGCCTGGTAGTGCGTCAGTGATTGGCGCTAAGTTAGGCAAAAGATTATTGGCTTTAACATCAACAATGCTGATGGCTTTCATACGGCCTGCTTTAATTTGTTCAATAGTTGCACCTAGTACAGCAGGCATTACATCGATCGCACCGCCTTGAATAGCGGTTAGGGCTGGACCATCACCATTGTATGGAATACTGATGTAATCCAGTTTTACCTGAGAGCCCAGCATGGCAAGTATAATAGAGGTTAAGCCGCCTTTTCCTGTTGAGCCTATTTTAACTTTACCAGGGTTGGCTTTCGTGTAGTCGATGAATTCTTGCATTGTATTAAATGGCGCATCGTTGTTTGCCACTATGATTGGTGTGCCACGAGCTAAGACGTTAATAGCAATCATGTCGCTATAGTCTATGTTAGAAAGGCCTAGGATTTTGTACATTTGAGGGTTTTCAGCGCCCATCAACAGTGTATAGCCGTCGGCTTTTTTAGCATTAACGTATTTTGTTGCAATGGCGCCAACGCCACCGGTTTTATTCGTTAAGATAAGATCTGTTCCAAGTTCTTTCTCAACGTGAGGGGCAATAGAACGCATAACAGTGTCTGTTGAGCCGCCTGCTCCCCATTGGATCATGCCTTGAATGTCTTTCGTTGGGTAATCTGCAAAACTTAACGTCGATGAAAGAGATAATGCTGCTAATAACGTAATTGTTGTTTTTTTCATTATGGTGCCTCTGTAGTGTCCAAAAGGGGACTGCTTGGCTTAGTTAGCGTTTTAGTTATAAATACGAGCTCAATCATTGAATGCGTACTTGGCAACTGAAACAACCTTAGCCTAAGAGTTGCTGTTGTTAAAGACAGTATCTATTCCATATTTTACTCATTTTATAACCTTTTAGTTATAGGTAGCCGAGCAGAAATGTGAAAAAAACAATTTTTTAAGAGAAGTGATAGAAGAACAGACCCATCAATATAAAGCGTACTATATCGATGGGTAGAGAAAGTGGGGATTAGCTTATGTTGGTAAACGCTTCGCGGGTTAAATTTTCCGGTAAATCATTTTTGACAACCACATTGTCTTCAATTCGTATTCCACCATAAGGCATGAATTGTTGAATGCGCGTCATATCGCAGCCGTGATCTTTTATGTTGGCCTGCATTTTATCAAGCAACATAGGAATGAAATACAGCCCCGGTTCAATCGTGATCACCATGTCTTTTTCTAAGGTTTTAGTGAGCCTTAAGAAAGGCGCATCGTCGTTTGGTAAGCTTAGCGTACCGGCTTGATCAACTTGGTGGCCGCCCACATCGTGAACCTGCAAGCCAAGTAAATGACCTAAGCCATGAGGAAAAAACACCTGCGGAATGCGTTTGGCTAACTGTTCTTCCACGCCTAAAGTACAAATCTTATGATCGTGCAGCAAGGTTGCAATGCCTGCTAAGGTGTCTTTATGTAGGTCTCGAAAAGACACACCAGCCACCGCACTGCGACAAAGCGTTTGTTCCATTGTATCAAGGTCATTTACCAAGGCACTAAAGTCGTCATCATGACGTACAAAAGTCCGAGTTATATCACTGGCATAGCCGTGCTCGTTGGCGCCAGCATCGATCAATAAGGTGCGAGAGTTCGCCATTTTCTCGATGGCTTTGTGTTCATAATGCAGCACTGCGGCGTGTTCATTTAAACCGACAATGCCGGGATAAGGTTCTTGGGCCGCAGTTTGTTGACTGGCCTGTAAAAAGGCGAGGTGGATTTCAAGTTCGCTCATGCCGGCTAAAAATGCTTCTTTTGCGGCTATATGGCCAGTTGCACCACGCAGGTTTGCTTGTCGCATTGCTTGGATTTCAAAAGGTGTTTTGACCGCTTTAGCAAAATCCACATAGGCTTTTAATCCCTCGCAAGGAACGGCAAATGTCATTGGTTGTGGACCAAGCCAAGCCACGTTTTTGGGTAAGGCGGTGAACCATTTGTCGGTTTTTCTGGCCAACGAAACGTCCCAGTCTTGCTGCCAATCCCCGCTGGGAGTAGGGTTTGGGGCGTGCCAAAAATCGTCACGAACGGGCCAAACAAGCGTTGGTTTTTTACCTGTTTGTAGCAAAATGTAGGTTTCTGCGCCTATTGTAAAAGGCAACCATTGTTGCGCACCTGAATAGGCTTGAAAAGGGTGTGTATGGTCATCCTGAAAATAATAACTTTTTTCCCCTGAAGCTAAAACAATGGCATCGAGGCCAAAATGTACCATGGCGTCTTCATAGCGATTGGTAAGAACCGCAATATGTTCTTGATAGAGAGTGGTCATAGAAAGACTCATATTTATCTGAAAGTTAGTGAGAGCGCTGACTTGTATCCATTTAATCTGCGCTATTTATTCAGGGGGATTGAAAGCATTAGAATACGTAAAATACTGAGCCCTTAAAATTAAGAAGGGCTCTTTTTTGTCACCCATTTATTGAAGAGAAATACAGATCCTTTAAATACAATGAATGAGCAAAGTACTGAGCCGAACGCGACTAATAAATCATTCTGTACGTCTAAATAGGCTTTAAACGTATAGAAAAAAGCGATGGTCAAAACGATTCGGATCAGACTATCAACGAGTTGCATAACGCTGGGAGAGGTAAACACTGTTTGCTTTCCTTATGAATACTTAAAGTCAGACTCTCCCATAAAACGACGGTTAAGCCAATTATTTGATGGGCAAACACACTAATGTGACAAAGTCTTTCGAACTGTTGGTTTGCAATGGCCCAACTTCAAACGTTTCAACGCCATAGCGCCGACGATTGACTTTGAGCTTATGTAATCTCATGAAGCTGTATAAAACATGCCAAGCTAAAGATAAATGCTGGTAGCTACCAACATAGCGCAAGTGCAGATAGTGGCCATGCAATACGATGCGTTCAGGACATAGCGGGCAAGGTACTAAATTCTGCACAGGAATGCCTAATCGACCTGAGAAATAGTGGTGTGCAAGGTCTACTTTTTTATACAGCGCAAAACTGGGGCCGGCAGGTGGGTTCTCTGGGCCTAGATCAGTGAGTAGATCGTGGAAGCCTTGATCCATTTTTTGCGACATGGGTTGGTTGCTTACAACAAAAGGACGAGTAACAGCATCTACTGTATCTAACGTCGTCTTTGCGAGCCATTCAAAGGAGGGCGCTTTGTAATCATGATCAGACGTTGTGTTGTACTTACTCAGATACGCCAATATTTTCAACAGCGCTAATTCAGCGTCTTTATTGGCTCTAATTCGGTAATTACCTTGTTTCCAGCGTTTGAAAAAAGGCAGTTTTCCGGTTATTTGAATCGTGACGGAAGTGCGTTTTTTTTGCTTCGTTAAATTGATATTAAAATGGACGTCGCTTGGGTAAAACGCGGGCGCTTCCAATAAAGTATGAAAATAATGGGCACTGGATCGCGCAGGTTCCAATGATATATACCCTTCTTTAATCAGAACCCCACGCCAGACCAAACAAGACGGTAATACAGACAGAATTCCGGAATTGAGGTATTCGTATGTTACCTCGGCATCAGGTTCAAAGATCAGCCAAGGAAGCCAATTTGGCCAATTACTTAGGTCACTTAGATCCTCTGCGATAAAGTCGATAGGCGCTTCGATAACGGCGCTTTGTCGGCTAAAAAAACGCCCGTTAAACAATAATAAATAAGACAGTAGAGCAAGGCCAAAAATCATTATTAGCAGTAATATAACGATCATATTTGTCTTATCCTTCACGAGTTTATGATGTATTGAAAAGCCTATTTATCTTGTCGCTAAGCCGAATAGCGAAAGAGAATGTTGCTTTTCACAGCATAATGTTTAATGTCACTCTTTAGCAAGCGAGTGTTTATTATCAATCTATCCTACATACCCAATGAGAGCATGAGAGGACCACTAAGATGAGATCAACATTAGTATGGGATTGGCCTATTCGTATCAGTCATTGGCTGATGGTGTTGCTGTTCACTGGTTTGATCCTCACCGGAAAATCTGAAGAAGATTACCTGCAATACCATTTCTACATGGGTTATGGCTTGTCTGCCGTTATTATTGCGCGTGTTTTGTATGGTTTTTATGGCTCTTATTACGCTCGTTTTCGTCAGTTTGTCAAAGGTCCGAGTATTGTCATTCGCTATTTGAAAACCCTTTTAAAAGGCAAACCTAGGCACTACTTAGGTCATAATCCTGTGGGGGCGCTGATGGTAGTGGCTCTCTTGGTCGCGTTGAGTGTGCAGTGGGGAACAGGTCTGTTTAACAGTGATGAAGTGTTTACGTATGGGCCTTTTTATTCACTGATTCCTGAAACACTCGCCGAGCAGCTGGCGTCTATTCATCGCTTTTTACCGAATATATTGCTTGGTTTGGTTGCGTTGCATGTTTTAGCCGTGCTGTATCATGAGCTTTGTTTAAAAGAACGTCTTGTTAGCGCGATGCTATACGGTCGTAAAGAAAGTCATAATACCGCGCCTGTGGTAGTAAAAACACCGCGTTGGGGCGTTGTGTTTTCCTTGATTATGGGGCTTTCTTGGTTGGCTGCACTATGGATGATTCCAATCTAACGCTTTGTTGTATAGACGAGTTGATTGTTTCCCATGACTGACTCACAATAGAAATCACTTTTACCTATAAGCCATGGAATACCTTGTGTCTGAACCGATTGTATCTAGATTAACCAACTTATTTGATGATTTACCCGATGTGCCTCAGCCGATTTACGCCAAGTTAAAGCAGGCGATTTCGCAAAAAATATCATCAAGCGTGTGGGAAGTTAATCAGCGAGTTCCATCGGAATCTGAATTTGTTAAAGCGTTAGGTGTGAGCCGGATGACGGTGAATCGCGCGTTGCGGGAATTAACAGCGGAAGGTTTTTTGGTTCGTCATCAAGGTTTGGGTACGTTTGTTGCTGAGAAAAAAGCTCACTCTGCGTTGTTCGAAGTACACAACATAGCGGAAGAAATCGCCGCTCGCGGTCATAAACATCGTTCTGAATTGTTAGTGCTTGAATCGGCGAAAGCCACCGTAGAAGAAGCCATGATGCTGGGGGTTCGCACCAACCACAGTATTTTCCGTTCAGTGGTTTTGCACTATGAAAATGATTTACCGATCCAAATTGAAGAGCGTGTGGTTAACGCAAGCTTGGCGCCAGAATACGAGGAACAAGACTTTTTAACTCAAACCTCTTACGAATATTTAATGCGCGTGGCACCCATGACAGAAGGGGAGCATTTGGTGGAGGCGGTGTTGCCGACACCACAAGAGTGTGAACGTTTGCAGGTTGCTCCCACGGAGCCGTGTTTGCAGATTCAACGCCGAACCTGGGCAGGAAACGACATTGTCACCGCCGCTCGATTATTGCACCCAGGCTCACGTTTTCAGTTATTCGGCCACTTTGGTCGATAAAACCTCGATAAAAACCCCAGTACCTTCCATTAAACACAGCGTTCCGTTCTGTTTGATATTTAAAAAGCTGTTTTTTTCTAACACCACATTTTCTGTTTCGTTCACAGTAATGGTGCAGGTTTGATTCGCATAAAAAGCCGATAATAAGCGGTCTTTATATATTTTAATTTCCCAGTTAAACGGCGCAAAACAAGCGCTAACGTTTGCTTTTGTATCCTTTTCACGCACCATGATGTTCAAATCTTCGATGCTGCCATTGTTTAGTGTGGCGAGGGTTTCGTCACCGCCGGCGAATCGAGCCATGTCCAACGGTGACTTCAAGCAATGTTCCGCGACATTTCCTTTGATACTTTTATGACTAAGCTGCATTCCTTGGCCACTGAGTAAAACCAAGGTGCGACTCAGCCCCTCAAAATTTGAAAATACACCGTCGTCTTTAACCGCCGCTTGGCTGATGCGATAACGCTGCCCGCTTTCGTCCTCGCTTAGATAAATTTCTAGGGTTTCACCTAACCCATTTTTCCACGGCATACGTTTGTAGTCGTTTTGTGTAGTGAGTTGATAATTTGAATGGGTATTAAACGTCATACATCACCTTTTTGATGACTTGAGTGAACGCATGGCGACTGACTTCGTCGTGTTCATGTTTGAAGTTTTTGATGGAGTGCTTACCAGCGACAAAAACGTCTTTTATCACGTTGTCATTAGTGGCAAATAGCCAGCGATTGAGTAGATCTTTAGACTCACTTGCCGCGACAAAAGGATTTGAATCGTCCAACACCATAAAGTCAGCACGGTTTCCTTGCGCCAATCCAAGTGACACATCGCAGGCTTGATTGCCGCCAAGGAGAGCTTGCTGAAAGAGGTTGTCGCCAATGCTATTTTGATCAGGTCTATGCAGTCGGTTGCGTTGCTGATCGCGCAGGCGTTGGCCATATTCTAATGTGCGTAATTCTTCAACAATGGACAGGCTCACATGGCTGTCGGAGCCAATTGCCCAGCGTCCATTGGCTTTTTCAAACTCAACGGCAGGGAAAATACCGTCGCCCAAGTTGGCTTCTGTGGTTGGGCATAAACCGGCAATGGCATTGCTGGTGGCGATGGCGTGCAATTCTTTGTTATCAAGGTGTGTGGCGTGAACCAAGCACCAGCGATCGCTCAAACCAATTTCATTATTTAGCCATTCGACAGGGCGTTGTCCGCTCCAATTTATACAGTCTTTGACTTCTTTCTGCTGCTCGGCGATATGAATATGAATGGGACTATTGTTTGTTAAGGGAGTATCTAATGCCGCTAACACCGTTTCGATTTGTGGTTTGGTAACGGCACGCAAAGAGTGAAAGCAAATACCAAGCTGATGGCGAGGATGATTTACTAACTGACGAGCGCATTCTTGATGCAGTGCTAAGTAGGAGTCAGTTGAATTAATAAAGCGCGCTTGTCCAGCATTTGGGGCTTGACCACCAAAGCCAGAATGAGAGTACAGCACAGGCAGCAAGGTTAGACCAATGCCAGATTCATCTGCTGCTGCGATCATTTGGTTCGACATTTCGCCAAGCTGATCATACTGATGACCACCAATGTCGTGGTGTAAATAATGGAACTCGCCAACTTGGCTGTAACCTGCTTTTAGCATATCAATATAGAGTTGAGTTGCGATCACGCGCGCATCGTCTGGCGTGAGCTTCTGTACGATTTTGTACATTAAATCACGCCAGCTCCAGAAGCTGTCGTTTGGGTTTAGGCTGACTTCTGCGGCGCCCGCCATCACTCGCTGAAAAGCATGAGAATGCACGTTTGCCATCGTTGGCAACACAGGGCCGGATAACCGGTGACTATCGGTTGTTGGCGTACTGTCTGCTTCAATAGAATGGAATTGGCCGTCTTTCACCGAAAAAAGTACATTGCTGGCCCAGCCAGAAGCAAGCAAGGCGCGTTCGGCGAAATAATATTGGGTGTCTAAATGCGATGGGTTAAGACGAGTCACAAGTCATTCCTAGGTCGATTTGAATGATTTCAGTGTAATAGATAATATATTGTATATACAAGTTGGTTTTTATCGTTTTTTCCTGAGTGCAGCCTATGCCTTAATCTAGTCATTGTTTTATATGGTTTTTATGCTTGTTGATTCCTCTTGATTCGCTTCTTCATGGGCAATCATGTGAGTGCTTTTAAAAAAAATCCTTGCATCTAAAAAAGTAAGATTTTATCTTTGGGTAAGTTGTATATACATTTGACTTTAAAACGACGTAATTTTTAAAGCTTTTTACTAAGGCTCATTACTAAGGTAGAGAAGATGACAAAACAAACGATTGCTCAAAAACGATTCCGTGCTGGTGAAGTAAAAGCCGCGACAGGAACAACACTGACCGCAAAATCTTGGTTCACCGAAGCGCCAATGCGTATGCTGATGAACAACCTCGACCCTGAAGTAGCAGAAAACCCAGAAGAATTGGTGGTTTACGGCGGTATTGGTCGTGCGGCGCGAGATTGGGAAAGTTACGACAAAATTGTTGAGTCTCTAAAAGCGCTAGAAGACGACGAAACCTTATTGGTTCAATCTGGCAAGCCAGTGGGTGTTTTCAAAACCCACAGCAATGCGCCACGTGTCTTGATCGCCAACTCAAACTTAGTGCCACATTGGGCGAACTGGGAACATTTTAACGAGCTAGACGCAAAAGGTTTGGCGATGTATGGTCAAATGACAGCGGGCTCTTGGATCTACATCGGTAGCCAAGGCATTGTTCAAGGTACGTACGAAACCTTCGTCGAAGCCGGTCGTCAACATTACGACGGTAAACTGGCGGGTCGTTGGGTATTAACCGCTGGTCTTGGTGGAATGGGTGGTGCTCAGCCATTGGCAGCAACACTTGCAGGTGCGTGTTCATTGAACATTGAATGTCAGCAAAGCCGTATCGATTTCCGTTTGAAAACCCGCTACGTGGATGAGCAAGCGACTGACTTAGACGACGCACTGGCTCGCATCAAAAAATACACAGACGCAGGCGAAGCGGTTTCGATTGCTTTGTGTGGCAACGCCGCTGATATTTTGCCAGAAATGGTAAAGCGTGGTATTCGCCCAGATATGGTGACAGACCAAACTTCTGCACACGATCCTTTAAACGGTTACCTGCCAAGCGGAATGAGCTGGGAAGAGTACCGAGAAAAAGCACAAACTCAGCCAAAAGAAATCGTTACAGCGGCGAAGCAATCCATGGCAAAGCACGTTCAAGCCATGTTAGATTTCCAAAAAATGGGCATCCCTACTTTTGACTACGGCAACAACATTCGTCAAATGGCGATGGAAGAAGGCGTTGAAAATGCGTTTGATTTCCCAGGTTTTGTACCGGCTTACATTCGTCCGCTTTTCTGTCGAGGTATTGGTCCATTCCGTTGGGTGGCTTTGTCTGGCGATCCAGAAGACATTTATAAAACTGACGCGAAAGTAAAAGAAGTGATCGCAGACGATGCGCACTTGCATCATTGGTTGGACATGGCGCGTGAGCGTATTCAGTTCCAAGGTTTGCCAGCGCGTATTTGTTGGGTGGGTCTTGGTCAGCGTGCGAAACTTGGTCTGGCTTTTAACGAGATGGTTCGCAGCGGCGAACTGTCTGCCCCGATTGTTATTGGTCGTGACCACCTAGACTCAGGCTCTGTTGCAAGTCCAAACCGTGAAACAGAAGGTATGCAAGACGGTTCCGATGCGGTATCCGATTGGCCATTATTGAACGCTTTATTGAACACCGCGTCTGGCGCGACGTGGGTGTCTTTGCACCACGGCGGCGGCGTAGGCATGGGCTTTTCACAACACTCAGGCATGGTCATTGTTTGTGATGGCAGCGACGATGCGGCAGAGCGTATTGCACGTGTTCTTCATAATGATCCAGCGACCGGCGTGATGCGTCATGCCGATGCAGGTTATGATATTGCTATAGATTGTGCGAAAGAGCAGGGGTTGAATTTGCCAATGATCACGGGCAATCAAACCAAATAAACGTCAGTAGATAACAAATTTAAAAATACTATTGCAGAACATCGCATTCAAATTAGAGAGAATATAATGTTTGAATTAATGATTAAACCGGGCCAATTGACCCTAAACGAATTGCGTCAAATCAGTCGCCGCAAAGTTAAGCTAAGCCTAGACGAAGCCGTGTTTCCAGCGATCCATGCCAGCACCCAAGTCGTGAATGATGTGATTGCAGAAAACCGTACAGTTTACGGTATTAACACGGGCTTTGGTTTGTTAGCGAATACGCGTATCGCTCCAGAAGATTTGGACGAATTACAGCGTAGTATCGTGTTATCGCATGCCGCAGGCATTGGTGCTTTGATGGAAGACAAAACCGTTAAGCTGATCATGGCATTGAAGGTCAACAGTCTAGCGCGTGGTTTTTCCGGTATTCGCTTAGAAGTAATTCAAGCCTTGTTAACGCTAATCAACAAAGAAGTGTATCCATGCATCCCTAAAAAAGGCTCGGTTGGCGCATCTGGCGATTTGGCGCCTTTGGCTCACATGAGTACGATTTTATTAGGTGAAGGGAAAGCGCGTTACCGTGGTGAAGTGATTTCTGGTCTAGCGGCGTTGTCTATCGCCGGTCTTGAGCCAATTACTTTGGCACCAAAAGAAGGTTTGGCGTTGTTAAACGGGACGCAAGCGTCAACGGCCTTCGCGTTAGAAGGTTTGTTTGAAGCGGAAGATTTGTTTGCCTCTGCCATTGTGTGTGGTTCTTTGTCTGTTGAAGCCGCATTGGGTAGCCGTAGCCCGTTTGATGCCCGTATCCATGAGGTTCGTGGACATCAAACGCAAATCGACGCGGCGGCGGCTTATCGTCACTTCTTAGGCGAAACCAGTGAATTGGGCGACTCTCATCAGAATTGTGAAAAAGTTCAAGATCCTTACTCACTGCGTTGTCAGCCACAAGTAATGGGCGCATGTTTAGAGCAAATTCGCAGCACGTCTAGTGTTTTATGTATCGAAGCTAACTCAGTTTCTGATAACCCATTGGTGTTTGCGGCCGAAGGCGACATTCTTTCAGGTGGTAACTTCCACGCAGAACCCGTTGCGATGGCGGCAGATAATCTGGCCTTGGCGATTGCTGAAATCGGCAGTTTGTCTGAGCGTCGTATGGCGTTATTGATCGACACGAACCTAAGTAAATTACCGCCTTTCTTGGTGGACAACGGTGGTGTGAACTCTGGCTTTATGATTGCCCAAGTAACGGCTGCTGCATTGGCGAGTGAAAACAAAAGCTACGCGCACCCTGCATCAGTCGACAGCTTACCAACGTCGGCAAACCAAGAAGATCACGTGTCTATGGCAACCTTTGCGGCACGTCGTTTAAAAGACATGGCGGAAAATACCCGTGGTATTTTGGCGGTGGAGATTCTGTCTGCGGTACAAGGTTTGGATTTCCGTAAACCGTTGAAATCGACTAAACGTTTAGAAAATGCGCGTGCAACGTTGCGTGCTCGTGTGCCTTTCTATGACAAAGATCGTTATTTCGCGACTGACATTGAAAAAGCCAATGATTTATTATTGGAAGCGGTTCATAACGAGACGATGCCAGAAGGCTTGTTGCCAAGCTTCGTGGTTTAATCGGTTTTATCGGAACGAGTTATAAGGGCAGTTCTTTTAGAGCTGCCCTTTTTTAATTGTGGGCTTTTATAAAGGAAAGGTATGACAAACGAAACTCCAATAATGCTAGACAGTCTTTGGCGTGGAGCGCATGTGGCGACCATGAAAAATGGCCATTACAGTGTGATCGAAAACGCCGCAATAGGCGTGTTAGATGGTCGTATTGTTTGGATTGGTGACGCCAGCAATTTACCGACGTATCAGACTCAGAAAGAGCATGATTTAGGCGGCGGTTGGATTACGCCTGGCTTGATTGATTGCCACACACATTTAGTATTTGGTGGTAATAGAGCGGGAGAATTCGAGCAGCGCTTGAATGGTGTGAGTTATCAAGACATCGCCAAACAAGGCGGCGGGATTGCGTCATCAGTAAAAGCCACGCGTGATGCCAGTGAAGCGGAATTGATCGCCAGCGCATCACGTCGTTTGAAAAGTTTGATGGCAGACGGTGTTACCACTATTGAGATTAAATCTGGCTATGGTTTGTCGCTCGACGGCGAATTAAAAATGCTCTGCGTGGCGACAGAATTGGAAAATCAATTTCCCGTGACGGTCAAACGTACGTGTTTAGCCGCTCATGCGATGCCGCCAGAATTTGATGATAAAGACGCTTACATTGATTTCCTGTGTGATACGGTATTACCAAAGGTGGCAGCGCTGGGCATGGCGGACGCGGTGGATGCGTTTTGCGAAGGCATTGCGTTTAGCACAGAGCAAGTTGAGCGGTATTTTCAAACCGCTAAATCACTAGGCTTACCCGTAAAAATCCATGCGGAACAGCTTTCTTCTCTAGGTGGAACTCGCATGGCGGCTTCGTTCAAAGCCTTGTCGGCGGATCATATTGAATTTATCGAAGAAGAAGACGTGAAAGCCATGGCAGAATCGGGCACGGTGGCAGTGTTATTGCCGGGGGCATTTTTCACCTTAAAAGAAACGCAGCGCCCACCAATTGCTTTACTTCGTCAATACGATGTTCCTATGGCCATTGCGACGGATGCGAACCCAGGGACGTCTCCGGCATTGTCGTTACGCTTGATGATGAACATGTCTTGCACCTTATTCGGTTTAACGCCAGAAGAAGCCCTCGCTGGCGTAACAATTCATGCAGCAAAAGCGCTGGGGATGGGCGATACTCATGGTAGTTTGGAAGTCGGTAAAACCGCGGACTTTGTTTGCTGGGACGTAGAAAGTCCAGGTGAACTAAGTTATTGGTTAGGCGGCAACCTAGTCAAACATCGCGTTTATCATGGTGAAGAACATCAAGGGGGAAAAGCATAATGTCAACGCAGGTCTCATTAACCGTACCCGCATTCGAATTTCGTCAAGGGGATTCGCCTTTATTGGTTAGCATGCCGCATTCGGGATTAAACCTGACTGCCGAGGTGCAAGCCGGTTTGTCTGATCAAGCTAAAAAATTACCTGATACAGATTGGTATATTCCTGAACTTTATGACTTTCTAGAATCACTGGGTGTGGGTTTTATCAAAGCTAACTACTCTCGTTATGTCATCGATCTTAATCGACCTTATGACGACAAACCTCTTTATGCGACGAAAACCACGGGCCTGTTTCCAGATATTTTGTTTGAAGACAGTCCGGTTTTTGTAGAGGGAAAAGCACCTAGCGACGAACACAAAGCGTTTTGTAAAGAACAGATTTGGACGCCTTATCATTCGACAATCGAGCAAGAACTGGCGCGTTTAAAAGCCAAATTTGGCTACGCAATTTTATTCGATGCGCACAGCATCGCCGCGCAAGTGCCTATGTTATTTGACGGCACACTGCCGGACTTTAACTGGGGAACCAATGCCGGTGAATCTTGTGATGTGGCCATTGCGAATGCGGTCACGCAAATCATGCGACCGAACTACACACAAGTCCTAAACGGCCGCTTTAAAGGTGGCTACATTACTCGCCACTTTGGTCAACCAAACGATGGTATTCATGCTATCCAGCTTGAACTGTCCCAAGCGACCTACATAAACGACGAACTTGCTAAACAGTCAGAGTATCAACTGGATGACAGTAAACGCGCTTTTATCCAGCAACAATTGAAGGACGTCATAGAAGCCTGTCAGCACGTTTCTTTTTAACCCTCGTTGATTGTTAGAACTTAAAAATCCTCATGATGCGAAAAGCGTCGTGGGGATTTTTTGGTAATACGATACCTAGCCTCTTTTTTCTTGACGATAGTGCAATGGATCGTCATCGTTGTTGTGTCAAGCTTTATAGGAAAAGGAATTCTTATATGTTCAAAAGCTATTCTTCAGCGTCTTTTGCTTCTACCTATTGTTGCTCAATTATCAATCGACAAGTTACGCCAATGGCGTATAATTTGGTGGTGTTATGGTAATTGTTGAAACGCCTATTTTTACCAAGCTCATTAATGAAATAATGAGCGACGATGAATACAAGGAGTTGCAGGAAGCCTTGGTTATTAAGCCCGATCTTGGCGTGTTGATTAAAAACAGTGGCGGTTTAAGGAAAGTTCGTTGGTCTGTGGATGGTCGTGGGAAAAGGGGTGGTGTAAGAATCATTTATTACTGGATGACAGAGAATGAGCAACTTTACATGATGTATATTTTTCCTAAGAACACACAAGAGAACTTAACCAATGCGCAAACCAAAGCGCTAAGACAAATTGTAGAAAGGTGGTCGCTATGAATGACGACATGTTTAATGAGCTACTTGAAAGTGTGCAACAAGCCGATGACATCATAAAAGACCAAGCTACGGCTGCACGAATTACTGAATTTGCAGACCCAGAAGTGAAGGCAATTCGTACCAAAACAGGTTTAAGTCAAAGTCGTTTTGCTAACCTGCTTGGCGTAAGCAAGCGTACTTTAGAAAACTGGGAACAAGGCCGCCGTCATCCAACAGGACCAGCTCGAGCCTTGCTTAAAATCGTCGACGCTGATCCAGAATATGCGCTAAAAGCGCTGCATAGTTAGAAAATAGTAAGCTATTTTTTATGAGTGGGGTTGATGAATTAGTAGTTCATTTAATCTATACTTCCGGTTGAAAAATGAACATCAAATAAGTGTGGGTATCATGGCCAGTTCAACTCAAATTAAAGCTTTAATGCAGTCGCATATCGACCAAGATGACGATAGGTTTTTATCTATCGCGCTTCAGGTTGCCGCGCATGAAGCGAGAAGTGGTCATGACAAGCTTGCTCAAGAGTTAAAATTACTTGTTGATAAAGCTAAGAAAAAAAGTCGCGAAAACCTTCCTGTATCCATCGCAAGCAGTATTAAAGACTCTACAGGATTATTATCCACAAGCCATCCTAAGCTTCGTTTTAGTGACCTGATTGTCTCCTCAGAAGTGAAGGGGCGATTAGAGCGTTTAGTCAAAGAGCAGAAGCACTTAGTCACGCTTAAAAATCATGGACTTTCACCTAGAAGAAAGTTGTTGCTGGCAGGAAAGCCTGGAACGGGTAAAACCTATACGGCTTCCGTTCTAGCTGGAGAGTTGAACTATCCATTATTTGAAGTCCGCCTTGATGCTGTTATTACAAAGTATCTTGGGGAGTCTTCTACTAAGTTACGTCAGATTTTTGATTCTATTAGAGATGTCAGGGGGGTCTATTTTTTCGATGAGTTTGATGCTCTTGGTTCGCATCGTGGATCAAATAATGATGTCGGTGAAGCAAGGCGTATATTGAACAGCTTTCTACAAATGATTGAGCAAGATGACTCAAACAGCGTTATTGTCTGTGCTACTAACCATATTGAGGCGCTCGATCATGCGTTATTCCGCCGCTTTGATGACGTTATCCGATATGAGTTACCAACAGAAGATGAAATTGTTCTGCTTTTTAAGTCTCGTTTGCGTTCATATGTTGCTAAGAATTTCGCTTGGAAAAAATTAGCCTCGTCTGCTCAAGGTCTAAGTAATGCGGAAGTAACCCTCGTTGCCAATGATGCGATCAAAGAAATGCTCATTCATGATCACCCTGCAATTTCACTAGAAATGCTTAATTACGCCATCCAAGATAGATTAAATATGAGTAAGCATTTCACCATTTAATAAGGAACATAAATGGCGAATAACGATTTTGATAAGCCACATTTTTTCTTAAGCTCTACCGCCATTCCAAAAAATTACACCGTGCCACCTTCTGGAGGCGGTGGAGACCCTAAGCTGACACCGGCCCAAAACCGTTTTTTACATAGTAGAAAACTGCGTGGTGATTTAGTTACCATTTCAGCAGATTTGAATTCACTCAAGCATGATATTGCTGCTACTTCATTAGAGATGGAAGTAGGTATTCAAGTTGAATTCGAAAGTTTTCCTGACATCGAATTGGCTGTAGAAAGTCTTGCGGATGAACGTAAAAAAATTGATCTACTCAATGTCAAAACAGTTATTAGTGGTGAGCATGAAAAAACTATGGCTACTGTTTTTATTCCTGATGGACAGTTAACTTATCTTGAGCAAAAAATAGCAAGTTATTTTAATGAAGATAAAGATATAAACGGTAAACCCAGAGATAACCAGAAGCTTATTGATTCGATTCAGTCAATACGTAGAGCTGTATTCTCCGCTATATGGTCGGATGGTAAAGATCTTTTACCTGAAGATAAAGATGCTTCAACTTGGTGGGAAATATGGCTGTCTACACCAAATAGAAATAAACCTAAAAAAGCGGGAATTAATAATTTTAGTAAAGAAATTATGTCCGACTTTACTAAAATTGCCAACCAGTTAGAAATAAAAGTCTCTCCTCATAAATTGCTCTTCCCTGAGCATACAGTCCTTCAAGTTAGTGCCAGTCAGAATCAACTTTCAAGTAGCTCATTACTCTTAAATCGTGTCGCAGAAATTAGAGCGCCTAAAGTGACAGCTGAGTTTTTTGATGTTATGCCAAGTGAAGAGCAAGAAGAGTGGTCTAAAGAGTTATTAGAGCGTTTGAATAAAACGGATAATGGCAGCGAACCTTACATTTGTATTATTGATACCGGTGTCAATGTTGAGCACCCATTGCTAAAGCCTTTTACAGGTACTAATAACCAGTTGACGATAACTCTAGACGAAGACCCAATGGATAAGAATGGCCATGGCACAGGAATGGCGGGGCTGGCTATGTGGGGGGATTTAACTGATGCGCTTGCCACAAATGATGCATTAGATATTAGTCATAGGCTAGAGTCAGTTAAAGTACTAAATCACAACGGTGATAATAAAGATAAACCTCTAGGTCTAGTAACTGCTGATGCAGTTGCTGAAGCCGAAAATACAGACTCTTCTCGTGATCGTATTTTCTCAATGTCGCTATCTGCCAATACAGGTACAGAAAAAGGTAGAGCCTCATCTTGGTCAAGTGCACTAGACTCTCTAGCTTCTGACTATTTAGGCGAACGAAAATATCCGAGATTATTTACAGTGTGTGCAGGTAATACAGATAAAACTTTTTTAATGGATTACCCTGATTACTATACTCAACTACAGGATATACATGACCCAGCTCAAGCGTGGAATGTTATTACTGTTGGGGCATACACAAATAAGATAACACTTACTGAGTCTGGAGATTACCAGCCCTTAGCAAAATATGGTGGTTTATCGCCTTACAGTACGACATCGGCTATATGGGATAAAAAGAATACGCCCATTAAGCCCGATATTGTTTTTGAAGGTGGCAATATTGGCAGAGACCTGTTTGGCTGTGCGGGAATGCATGACTTGAGTTTATTGAGTACTAATAGTGATTTTTCTCAACGATATTTTCAAACGACTAATGCCACCAGTGCAGCGACAGCCTTAGCGGCTCGTTTTGCCGCACAAGTGAAGGTTGAATACCCAGATTTATGGCCAGAAACTGTCCGCGCTTTAATGATTCACTCTGCTGATTGGACTGAGGAAATGTATAACTTAATTTCGGTCGATTGTACTCGTGAAAATATTCAGAAAAGCCAGGCAGCTAAGTTAACAAGGATGGTTGGTTTTGGTGTGCCAAATTTAGAGAAGGCGATAAAAAGTGCTAACAATTCATTGTCGTTGGTTGTTCAAGACGAGTTACAGCCTTTTTGTAAAGATGGTAGTAAAGTTAAAACCTATAAAATGAATTTATATGATTTACCTTGGCCGAAAGAGACTTTGCAGAGTATAGGGGAAGCGAGTGTTGAGCTAACGGTAACGCTTTCTTACTTTGTTGAGCCAAACCCTTCGAGCCGAAATGTGTTAAATAAGTATGGTTATGCGAGCCATCAACTCCGTTTTGATGTTAAGCGAGCGTTAGAGTCTGACACTGATTTTCAAAAGCGTATGAACAAAGCTAGTCGGGCAAATAAAGAAGATAAACCAAATAAAACAGAAGATCCGAATTGGTTGATTGGAACTGATAATCGACATAAAGGCTCAATACATAAAGATATTTGGCGAGGTTCAGCGGCAGATCTTGCTGAACGAGGTCAAATAGCGATTTATCCTGCGAATGGTTGGTGGAAAACTCGTGCCTCTCACGAACGTTATAATTCAAAGGTAAGATATGCACTAGTCGTTTCGCTTTCAGTCCCTGAGGTCGATGTTGACATCTATAGTGAAGTTGAAAATGAAATTCAAGTAAGAACAACAGTGCCTGTAGAACAAACCGTATGAAGTCCGCCATTCTGATCATTGATGTACAAAGTATCTTATTCGATCCTGTTCCTCGGCCTTTTGAGGCAGATTTTGTTGTTGAGCGGATCAACCGTGTCACGTCTTGGGCGCGTGCTAATGATGTCTTAGTGATCCACGTTCAGCATGAAAAAGCGGGCTCTGAGATTGAGTTTGGTTCTGCTGGTTGGAAGTTGCAGGCGGGTTTGAAGCTAGAAGAGGGTGATGTGTTTATACGCAAGATAACGCCGGATGCTTTTTTGCGTACAGATCTTGAAGTCTTATTAAAACAACACGGTGTTGAGCATTTGATTGTTTGCGGTTATGCCTCTGAGTTTTGTGTGGATACGACGGTAAGGCGCGCTGCGGGATTGGGTTACTCAGTTGAGTTGGTGTCGGATGCTCATACAACGCATGATAAATCTCATGCAAGAGCGGGACAGATCCGCGCTCATCATAATGCGACTTTGCCGAATATATCGAGCTTTGGCACTAAAATAGCGGCAGTCACGGCGGACGAACTAGCATCTCGTTAGGGCTTTATTACTTTGATCCGCTCTTTTTTCTAAAACAACACAACCCGCTATACTTTTTCATTCAATCATTCATTCATTTTTTGGTGGGATTTATGTATCAAGACGTTTTAGATTTTTGGTTTAACGAGATTGATCCAAAAAAATGGTTTCAAAAAGACCTCGATTTCGACAAAAGCATCCAAACTCGATTCGGTGCGTTTCATCAGCAAGCGATTCAAGGGGAGTTATTCTCTTGGCGTGATACGGCACAAGGAGCGTTGGCGGAGATTATTGTGCTCGATCAATTTTCTCGTAATCTTTATCGCGATCAAGCTGAATCATTTGCAGCGGATCCGATGGCTTTGGCGCTGGCGCAAACGGCTATTGATAAAGGGTTTGATAAGGCGTTGTCTTCATCAGAGCGAAGCTTTTTGTATATGCCGTTTATGCACAGTGAATCTGCGTTAATACATGAGATAGCGGTGGTTTTGTTTACGACGTTGGAAACGTCTAATACATTGGAGTTTGAGTTAAAACACAAAGAAATTGTGGATCGTTTTGGTCGTTATCCACATCGAAATACTATTTTGGGGCGGACATCGTCAGCTGAAGAGTTGGTTTTTTTACAAGAGCCTAATTCGAGTTTTTAGGAAAAAGTTATTTCCTCTTAAGTGTCATAAAAAAGAGCAAACCATTTTCATGGCTTGCTCTTTTATTAGCTTTTCTTGTTTGTAACGCGTGTTTGAGTTTTTAACTCATTAGTTACAAGACTGTCATTATGTTTTCTAGCGCTAGGCGTGATTTTGGCAAAGCAGCGTTATAGTCTTCAGTGGCGTCGTTGTAGCCCATTGCGAGTGCGACGTCACACTGGTAACCCTCAAGTTCTGGGAATAGTTCACTGATTAATTCGTGGTCGACACCTTCCATTGGTGTTGAGTCGATGTTTAGACGTGCTAATGCATGCATGGTGCTACCAAGGGCAAGATATGCTTGTGATTTTGTCCAAGCTGCGTTGTTGCCTTGATCGTCTGTGTTCATATCAACGAAAGCAAAAGCGCCAAAGGCTTGCTCTTTGTTCTCTGGTTTAGTTCGGCCTGCTTGAATGTCTGTGTCGATGACTTTTTCGTAATCGGCACGAAGATAGTTTGTTTTGTGGGCGAACAAGATGGTGTGTGATGCGGTTTTCGCGTGTTTTTGGTTGAACTGAAATTTGTTCGCAAAGGTGTCGTGAAGGCGTTGCTTTGCTGTGTCGCTTTCAATCACGATAAATTTCCATGGTTGAGAGTTAATCGAAGAAGGTGATAGGCGTAAGGCTTCGTAAATAACCTCTAAATCTGCTACAGAAATGCGTTTAGAGGCATCGTAGTGCTTTACTGTGTGGCGGTTTTCTAGGTCTGTAATAATCTGATGTGACATGTTTTGTCTCCATAAAAAGTTGAGTGTTCAGCACTATCAAAATAAGTAGCGCTGACATTGATGGCGCCATAGTAACGAGACTTTATGAAAGGAAAAATAGGGTTTTGATTGAGTTATTATCAAAAAATATTTGATAATAGGTTGGTGATTGACTTTCTTAGGAGGAGGTAATGCAGCTTGATGATCTTCAGGTAGTATTAAAGGTGGCTGAGTTTCGTAGTATTACGGCAGCGGCGACGCATTTAGACATGCAAGTGGCCACCGCCAGTGCTGCTGTTAAGCGAGTAGAGTCGGCGCTAGGCGTGGAGTTGTTCGTGAGAACTACACGGCACCTCCGGCTTTCGAGTGCGGGTGAGCGCTATTTACCGCAATGTACGGCGGCGCTTTCTATGCTAGATCAAGCTAAACAAACAATATTCACCGATTCGGGTGAGGTTAGCGGAGAAATACGCATTGCCGTGTCGTCGGATTTAGGACGGAACATTGCGATTCCTTGGATTGATGATTTTATGGCGTTGCATCCGCACGTGACATTACGAGTACACATTAGTGATAGTAATGTTGATTTTTATCGTGATGCATTGGACATGGCGTTACGCTATGGGCCGCCAGCGGATTCGAATTTGTATGGTTTCAAAATTTGTAATGTGCCGCGTATTCTTGGTGCTAGTCCCGAGTACCTTGAAAAGTATGGCACGCCGCAACACCCTAAAGATTTAATGAAGCACCAAGGTCTCTTTTATCAACTACAGGATATTTTGAACGATACGTGGCGGTTATCTGACGTGGATAATACCTACAAAATCAAACCTAAAGCCTATTGTGCAGCGAACGATGGGGACCTTGTACGTCGCTGGTGTGTGGCTGGAAAAGGGGTGGCCATAAAGTCTTCGTTGGACATTGCGGGAGATTTGCTGGCGGGTCGTGTGGTGCCTTTAATGCCGGATTATAAAGTTGATGTAGGCGAGCTTTGGTTGGTTTGCCCGAGCCGACAATCGATCACACCAACGGTTCGCTTATTACGGGATATGTTTAGGGAGCGAACAACCGCGCTGTTGTCACAGTTGGTGGAAAATGGTTTTTTAGACAAAAGCATTTTAGAAGATTAATCGACTGTCTTTATGTTTATAAAATAGGTTTTATAAACATTGCATAACTGGTGCTAATTGATACATAAAAAAACGTTATTTTCACGATGCACAGACGTATAGTAATTTTAAATAATAATTTATTGTCAAAGTGAGTACGCATGAAGCTTTCTATAAAAATTGGTCTTGTGGCGTTGGTGCTGGTTGTCACCATGACTTTTTTTGGTGTCTTTGCCATGAATACGCTAAAAAACAATTTAATCGATTCTAGAAAACATGAAATTCAATCCATTCTTACTTTTTCTTTAAACCAAGCACGTGACTTTGTGGAACTAGAAAAAGCCAATAAAATAACTCGAGAAGAAGCAGAAGAAGGCATTGTTCGTTTATTTTCAAATATGCGAGATGGCAATTACTTTTTGTGGGCAAATGATGCAAACGGTATTGCTCGTGTGCACATAAAAGACAATGTTATTGGTGTCTTTCAATCATCGTACGCAAGATACATTGGATACCTCTCTAAAAATCCCTTTATGTTTGTTGTGATAGAAAGTGAAAAAGTCAATTCGAATGCGTTGTACGTAAAGGTAAATGGCATGACGCTGTTGCCTGAATGGAACTGGATGTTAGGCATTGGTGTGTACGTGGATGAATTAGAGTCAGAAATTCACCAATTTGCTATCTCACTTATTATTGCGTCAATCGTGATGTTTTTGGCTATTTTTAGCGTTGTTTTTTGGGTTTATCGCAGTGTTATTTACCAATTGGGCGACGATCCCCAAACGGTTATTGAGCTGGTTAATAAGGCTGAGAAAGAGGGGTTTCAAGACACAGAAAATGACGATTACTCGCAGGATAGCTTGCTGAATACGATCCGTAACTTCTATCTACACATCCATTCAATTTTGAACTTATTGCGAAGTCAGAATCAGTCATTGTCGAAAGATAGTGTCGATTTAGTTTATTCAGCCAAGGGGGTTGCACACTTAATTGACGCTGCAGCGAATGAGAGTAAGCGGGTCGATGAAATGTTAAGCAGCAATGAAAAGAAAGCGCAAAAAATCCATTCTAGATTAGCGAGTAGTGAACAATATTTAGACATTGTGACGAGCCGAGTAACGGATAACATAACGATCAATACGAACAATGAGAAAGAGTTTAAAAAGATAGAAGCATCATTGATTGGTGATACCAATGCATTACTCAAATTAAGTCAACATGTTCATCAACTTGATGTGTTGATAGAAACCTTTTCTGATGCAAAACACTCAGACTCGTTAGGACAGGCTAAAGTGACGTTATCCGAGCTAGAGCAGGATATAGAAGCGTTGAAAGTATCAGTGCAGCAATCTGGTGGCGAGCTAACCCAGTTCTTAAGCTCCTTTGGAGAACAAAGGTTGTCTTTAGAATCGGTAGGGGAAAACCTAATAAATGTGAAGCAGCAAATTGAGCAGATTGTGCAGGCTCAAGAAAGTTTGTTTAATGAAACACCCAATGAGCTAGATCAGCACTTTGATGAGATTTTATCCTCTTTGAATATGGTGACTGAGTTGGTTCTTAAGCATAAAACTCAGTCAGACAAAATGATTCAGGATATGGATAGTATCAACTTCTAACGTGTACTAGCTCAGACCTGATCTAACGTCTTGCTTGTTTTTGATGTTCTAGAAAAGACGTCTCCATGTAAGGCTGTTGATCAATTAAAAGCTGTAGCTCAGCAGTGTTAATTGCTTTTGAATAAAGCCAGCCTTGACCAATAGCATTTGGGGTATGTCGAACAATGTAATGGATTTCTTCAACGGACTCTATCCCCTCAAATACAAGTGCAACATTCAAGTTACTGACTAGTTGGAATATCCCGTTTAGTGCAATTTGGCTGACCGTTTGTGTTCCTATTGATTGTACAAACATCTTATCTATTTTTATTTCATTTGGTTCGAAGGTGGTAAGCCAAGATAAGTTGGAAAATCCCGTTCCAAAATCATCCAGTGAGATTTGGTAACCTTTGCGTAAAAAGTGCTTTGTGGCTCTTTTTAATACGTTATTTTCGGCCGCAGAGCGCTCTGTCACTTCAAAAATAATTTGTTCCGTGTTGATCCCATTTTTTCTGACATGATTGTCTACAAAGTTCAAAAGGCTTTGATCGGATAGGTCTTGTACCGAGAGATTGATGCTAAGTGAAAATTTAGGGTCCTTATTTAAAAAAGGTTTCATTTGCTTTAGATTTTTAGCAATCAGCTTTTTGGTCAACATGGTAATTAACTGATTCTCTTCGGCACAATGAATAAAAACATCGGGTGAAACGGAACCTAATTCCTTGTCATCCCATCGAGCAAGTGCTTCTACACCGACTATTTTACCAGTCTTGAGGTGTATTTTAGGCTGATACAAAGAATAGAAATCGTTCACCTTCAGTGCATATTTCAGACGGTACATTAAAGTACGACGGTTTGATTTAAAAAGTGTGAACCCAAAAGAAACAATAGAACCAGACAGAATGCCTAATATAGCTATTTGTAACCATTTCCAAGCGCTCATATCATAGACGCCTATTTTTGTGTCCATTCCTGTGACACAAAATTCGTAATATTGCGGGCAGAAAGTAAAGGTTAAGAAGTTTTGTGGGATAGGAATCCATAAAAAATGATTTGTTGGCATGGTAATAATATTACGGGCTTGCTGATACGTAATATCATCAAAAATTTGATAAATATGTTTCTGCGATGCGTTGTAAAGTACGCTGCCAGTTTTTTGTGAGTATCGGCTTAATGCTAAAAAAGTCGCGGGGGATGAAACGGAGAATGCATCACCGATATTAAAAATGGAGCGCTGTTGGTTAGCGGAAAAGAACCCATCAATGTCTATCCAAGTTTTTTGAAAATTGGTGTCTTCAATGTACTCATCTGGCAGCTTTTTTGGTTCGGGAAAGGCGCCCCAAAAAGCACTGCAAGTGACTTCATTATTGGCTGAAATACGCCCTAAATCTTCTACGTAAGGGTAATTGACAAGAATTCTACGTAATGTGTTTATGTCTTCAGGTGAACAGTGAGGGGCTTTACTTTGATTTGCCAAGGCAAGGCTGGTTTCCATCTGGAAAATGGTTTGCGCTGTTCGTCCCGCAATGCCATTCACGTAATTCTCTAAATTCTTTTCTTCAGTAGATAGCGCGCTCCAATGATGAAGGAAAATACTAATGCATAAAAAAGGTAGAATAAAAAAAAATAGATTTTTCCATGATGGTAGAACAAGGGAGGATAAAATTATGTCTAATATGATGGACTTTTTTCTGACATATCCTAACATCTCGATTTCCTCAAATAGACATTACAAAAAGAACAATCATACTTAGCGCTTTTTCTGTTGAGCGCTTATTAATAGTAAAGCTTAAAATATTAGGTTGTGTAATTTTTTGAGTAGCTTCTGTATTTAAATAAACGCACATTTTGGTATCTAACGGGATGAAAAAGGAGGCAATGAACCATTGTCTCCTCCCTTTTTCGAATCACCATTACAAGGTTTAGCGTTAGCGTGCCTTCAAGTAGTTCAACATGGTGTCCGCATCCGACACTTCAAATGGGTCGCTCGGTGCATCGTCTTGGTGACCAAGTTCAGAGAACATTTTCTTGATCTCGCCATTTTCAACGTACATGGCATAACGCCAGCTGCGCATACCAAATCCTAAGTTATCTTTTTTCACCAGCATGCCCATTTGGCGAGTGAAGTCGCCATTGCCGTCAGGAAGCAAGAAGACATTCTTGGCATTTTGGCTTTTTCCCCATTGGTACATCACAAACGCATCATTCACAGAAACACAGATAACCGCATCCACGCCTTGTGCTTTGAACTCGTCGTAAAGCGCTTCGAAGCGAGGCAGGTGTGATGTCGAACACGTTGGAGTAAATGCGCCTGGTAAAGAAAAGACAACGACACTTTTGTCTTTGAAAAGGTCGTTCGTGGTGACATCTTTCCATTCAAATGGGTTTGCACCGCCAACCGCTTCATTGCGAATACGTGTTTTAAATACAACATTTGGTACATGAGTCTGCATAGGTTTTCTTTACCGTTTTTAGGTTATTAAATTGGATGATTAAGACGTTTTAGCATTTTAAGAAACCTTGATCCTGTAGAAAGCTTAGCATATGTTCGCGTTTCTTTTTCTGTACGGCCGCGGCGGTTTGTTCTGACCAATTACTCATTTTTTGATTGTTACCTCTACTTTGATAGTAGGCTTGCATTTGAGCGTCGTAGGTTTTTACATCGTCTGCGCAACGGCTGCTGTCGTAGCTGTCTTTGTGGAGAATAACATCCACGGGCAAGCGTGGTTTTAAATCAGGCTGCGTGTCTGGATAGCCAAGGCAAAGCCCAAAAACAGGATAGACCTGCTTAGGTAAGTGTAATAGCTCGGCCACTTGTGCTGGATCGTTACGAATGCCGCCAATGAATACCGCGCCTAGGCCGACAGACTCGGCTCCTAGCATCAGGTTTTGCGCCATAAATGTCGCATCTGTTGTCGCCGCAATGAAATGTTCTGCGTTGCCTTCTAATTCCCCTAATCCTTGTTCTAAACTGCACTGTTCAACACGAGTAAGGTCGGCGCAAATGATGAGGAATTCTGCTGCGGATTCCACCCATTTTTGACCACCTGCGAGGGTGGCGATTTTTGCACGGTTGTCTTTGTTGGTGACTTGAACAATGGAGTACGCCTGAATAAAACTAGACGATGCAGCACCTTGTGCACATTGAATAAGTTGCTTGAGTAAAGCGTCATCAATGGTTTTGTCTGTGTATTGGCGAATGGATTTGTGTGTGCTTTGTGCTTGAAGAATGGCGTTCATAGTGGTTCGCTTCTGAAAATAGAATGTGTAGATAATAGAGGCTTAGTGACGATGGGTCAAAATGGATTAATGGAAAGTGTGAGTGACGGGGTAGAGGCTAAACGATGTCCAAAACGCTGCTTAACGTGTTGTTTTATAAGTTTAATAGAGCATTGTATGAGATAACGTTAAAAAAGTAAGGCAAAGGGGGCTCCATTACCTTACTTTTTTAGGCTTTAGTGCTGGTAACGTTTGAAGATCAAGGACGTATTGATTCCACCAAAAGCAAAGTTATTACTCATCACATAATCCGTTTCGATCTCACGGCCTTCCGCCATAATGTAATCTAAATCACCGCACTGCGGATCAAGGGTGGTTAGATTTACGGTAGGACAAAACCAATTATTCCTCATCATTTCGATGGAGCACCAAGCCTCTAATGCACCGCAAGCCCCTAAGGTATGTCCGGTATAACTTTTTAATGAACTAATCGGGACTTTATTACCCATGATGTTTGCTGTGGCATGACTTTCGGCAATGTCTCCGCGATCGGTGGCGGTCCCATGGGCGTTAATATAACCAATATCTGTCGCTTCTATTTTCGCATCGGTCAAAGACAAGCGAATGGCTTCTTGCATGGTGTTAGCATTGGGTTGAGTGACATGGGTTCCATCGGAGTTCGTGCCAAACCCAACGATCTCCGCATAGATTTTAGCTCCTCTGGCTTTAGCATGCTCTAGCTCTTCAAGAATTAAGGAGCAACCACCTTCACCGATAACCAAACCATCGCGGTTTCTATCAAAAGGACTAGGGCTTAAATGAGGAGTGTCGTTTTTGACACTTGTCGCAAAGAGGGTGTCGAAAACCGCAGATTCGGTGGCACACAAACCTTCGCTACCACCCGCCACCATGGCCGTTTGCATCCCATATTTAATCGCTTCATAAGCATAACCAATGCCTTGGCTACCGGAAGTGCAGGCGCTAGAAGTGGTGAAAACTCGACCCTGTAGACCAAAGAAAACACCAATATTGACGGGGGCGGTATGAGCCATCATTTTGATATAAGAATTAGCGTTTAAGCCATCGGTTGAGTTCTTGGTTAGCATATTACCAAAATCAATGTAGGAGATTGAGTCTCCTGCGGAAGAGCCGTAAGCCACCCCCATTTGGCCACTGCTAAGCAAGGGGGAATTCAGCAACCCTGCGTCTTCTAGCGCTCGTTCGGTACTACAGACGGCAAACTGAGCAACCCGCCCCATACTGCGTAAGGTTTTACGGGAGTAATGTTTTGGCAAGGTAAAGTTGGTAACAGGCGCCGCTAGACGTGTATTTAACCCATCGTATTTATCCCAGTCATCCATGCGTTTGATGCCAGTCTTATAGCTTTTTAAATGACGATAGATGGTGTCCCAATCATTGCCAATGGGGGAGAATCCCGCTATTCCAGTGACGACTACTCGTTTCATTAAAACATTCCCCCATTAACAGAAATGACCTGACGCGTTATGTAGCCTGCATCTTCAGACATTAAAAAACTAACGGTCCCCGCAACTTCACTGGTACTGCCAGCTCGTTGCATGGGCACCATTTTCAGTGCTTCTTCTAAAGGTAAGTGTTCAGTCATGTCTGTTTCGATAATGCCGGGAGCAACACAATTTACCGTGATTTTACGTTTTGCTAATTCTATTGATAGCGCTTTTGTTGCACCAATAATGCCTGCTTTAGCGGCACTGTAGTTCACTTGTCCACGATTCCCCATGACACCTGAAACGGATGACATGGTGACGATGCGGCCTGGTTTTCGGCGGCGAATCATCGGCATGATGACAGGGTGCAGGACATTATAAAAACCATCAAGGTTGGTTCTTAGTACTTCATCCCACTCTTCCCCAGGCATGGCTGGAAACGCGTTATCACGAGCGATTCCGGCGTTGCAAACCACGCCAAAGTAAGCACCAAAATCCTCCATATCTTGTTCTAAAATGGTACAGGCTTGCACTCTATCGGTTAAATCAAACTGTAAGATGCGAACATCCTTTCCGAATGCTCTGACTTGTTCTGCAACGGCTTCTGCTTCTTCCATTCTAGAGCGGCAATGCAGTACGATATTGTAGCCATCTTTCGCTAATCGAAGAGCAATGGCTTTGCCAATTCCTCGGCTTGACCCAGTAATTAATATTGTCTTATTCACGCTGTGCATCCTTTAAAAATTCTTCAGCATTTTCTGGCTGAAACACATTTAATCGCGCTGACGCATCACAGTCATCGGTGCTGTGTAATATGCAATCAAAAGCGCTTAATCCATTTTCAGCTTGTAGGTTTTTACTGACGGTAATCGTTAATATTGAACCAATAGAAAAGTATTCTTTGGTGCAAATGTATTTTCTCGTTCCCAGTAGAAAGCCGAGTTTTGGTGCGCCACCATGAAGACGTTCTTGTAAACCCGCATACGCGGCGATGGCTTGTGCCAAATATTCTAAACCCACCCAAGCGGGTACACCGTGTTCATCAGAAAACATGGAATCCGTTGTAATCTCAACGTCAGCAGATAGCCAATCATCGCCATAATCTAGAATCTTGGTTAAGAGACTCATTTTGCCAGAGTGAGGCACCAATTCTGCGACGCTGTAATCCGATGCCATTATACTTTCCTCAAAATAAGCGAAATGTTATTTCCACCAAAGGCAAAAGAGTTACTTAACGCGTACTGTAAGGTGCAATTTTGCTCTCCTTCACTCAAACCAATGCTAGGTAAACTATCATCGTGACAACCATCCCAGAGATGTTTAGGAATGAATCCCTCTTTTAGGGCGAGCCAGCAAATAGCGGCTTCGAGTGCACCAGCGGCGCCTAAGGTATGACCTGTAAAAGGCTTGGTTGAACTGCAAGGTGTATTATTACCAAAAACTTCAGCGACAGCTTTCGCTTCCATTTGATCATTCAGTTGCGTTGCTGTGCCGTGAAGATTTAAATAATGTATTTTATCTGGGCTGATATTGGCGTCTTTTAATGCCGCCGTCATACAGCGGATTGCGCCTTGACCTGATGGATCTGGTGCTGAAATATGATGAGCATCGGAACTTTCTCCAACCCCCACTAATTCAATATCACTTTTGTCTTTAGATATAATAAACAAGGCGGCAGCTTCGCCGATATTAATTCCTTTTCGGTTCACGCTGAAGGGATTGCACTGTTCCTCGCTTATCGCCTCCAAAGAAGAAAAACCCTGTACTGTCAATTTACATAGCGTATCAACACCGCCAGCAATAACGGCATCGCAAACACCGGAACGAATAAGTCGACGGGCAGACGCTAGCGCTTTTGCACCAGAAGAACAGGCGGTAGAGACGCCAAAAACAGGGCCGCATACACCAAGAGCAGCTCCCAAAAACGAGGCAGGTGCGCCCATTTCTTGTTTACCGTAATGATAAGAGTCAGGCAATGCACCTGATTGGGCGTTTATGTGCATATCGTGTTCGTTATCACTAATACCAGAAGTCGAGGTTCCGATGACAATACCAATTCGTTCCTTTCCAAATGTCGAAATTAAGGCTTGGATATCCGGCAGTATTGATTGTGCTGCCGTCCAAGCCAATTGGTTATTTCGGCTATGCCATTTTTGGTCATCAAGAGGGATTGGCGCCAACGCTTCTTGTACTAAGGCTATGGGTAGAGCGTTTCCTGCAGAATGGTATTTTTGAGAAAACGCCAGCTTAGGGAGACCACTAAGCAGGCGATTTTTCACGTCACTTGTCTCAGCGCCTAGGGCACTGATCATCGACATTGAGTTTAAAAAACAACGAGTCAAAGTGGTAGAACCTCTTGGTCGAATGTATGAATGTCTACATTATAATGATCGCCATGGTGAATAATGGACACGTTTTTACTTTCTATCTTCACTTCCAATAACAAGGTTTTTTTGTAATACAAATTTCGCGTATTCGGCGTTATTTCCACTTGCCATCCTTGTGACTCTGGATAGCCTAATTTGATGTTTGATTCAGGCCAAAAAGTAAATTGGATCATGGCTAGAATGTCTTTGCTGGGCAAAGCTATACCGGACTCGTTTTTTTCTTCAAAACCATTTTCATCATGAACTAAGTAGAGAAAAATTTGCCCTGTAGGTAATAGAGCAACAAGCTTTGTTTCTTGTACCGAAAAGCGTGTGACGGCAAGAAATTGTTTTGCTTGTGTGTATTTTTTCAATGTTACTTTTTGTTTTAGAACTTGTGTATTAGCCCCCTTAACCGGTGTTAGTAAGATTAAACCGTCAATAGGTTTTTCAGCCGTAGGAACTACACTACAGCCAGTCAAAACGACTAGGCTCAATAATAAAAAAATTCTGATTAAGTACGGCATAATTCGGCGAGTACCTTTAGTCGATTAGGGTCTTTTACGTAAGGGTTCTTTTTGTCCCAAGCATAACCGGCTAATACTGAGCTGATCATTTTTTTGATTTGAGTCGACTTATCCTCAGCGAAAATAACATCCTGCAAAGTACCATCGTACCAACCGTCAACGAATGCTCTAAAGGTATTTACGCCTTGTTTTAATGGTTGGGCGTATTCCGTCTCCCAATCTACAGCGAGGCCTTTTAATTGCTTATCTAGCACGTGCGTTGCTAAGTCGGCAGATTTTAATGCGATGGTCACGCCAGAAGAAAAAACAGGATCAAGGAATTCCCCTGCATTGCCTAATAAAGCAAATTTATCACCATACAAATGGGTTACATCGCAGGAATAACCGTCCATTTTTCTCACATCGGTATCAAACTTTGCATTGCTAAGAAACGTATTCATGGTTGTTGTTTTTGAAATGTACTGACGTAATAAGTCGTGATTACTTATTTGATTTTGTTCGTAAATTTCTCTTGGTAAGATAACGCCAACGGATGCTCTGCCATCGCTAAAAGGTATTAGCCAATACCAAATTTGGTTGTTATCTGGACAGACAGAAATCAATATTTTATCACGATCGTATTCTGAATGGTCGATACCGTCTTCAATATGCGTAAAGAGGGAAACACGGGGGGATAGAGTGGACTCTTTTTCTAATCCCAGAAGTTTTGGTAAAACGCGCCCGAAGCCACTGGCATCTAATATAAATTTAGCTTCTACCTGATAAGCATCGTCTTCAGAAATAACATCGAGTTGTACTTGATTCCCCATGTCTTTGTAGGCAGCCACGTCGTGACCATAACGTATTTCTACTCCTTTTTTTGCTGCACAATCCGCCAGTACCTTGTCAAACTGGGCGCGTTGAACTTGATAAGTTGTGCCCCAGCCGGTCGAGAATTTCTCTCTGAAATCAAAAGAACTGTACTGATTATTCGTTGCAAAGGCGGCCCCGTTTTTGTATTGGAACCCTGCCTCAACCACTGCTTGAAGCATTCCCGCAGATTCTAGAATCTCCATGCATTGAGGCAATAGACTTTCGCCAATTGAAAAACGAGGGAAATGTTGTTTTTCTAATACTAATACTCGATAACCTTTTTCCGATAATATTGATGAAGCTACCGCACCGGCTGGGCCAGCTCCAATCACTACCACATCATAACAACGTCGTGGTTTTTCCATTTATCGTGTCTCCAATTGACTGGTTTGCATTAAAGGGGATAACAGCCAAATAACTAATAGCCCAGGTAAAACGATGATACCAAAATGGTATAGAACGGGGGTTTGGCTCAGTGCCAATAGACCAAAGGCGAGCAGGCTGGTTAGCGTTGACAGTGACACCGCTAGCCAAGTGTGTACACCGCCTCGAGACTCTTGTAAAAAAATACCCATGTCGAGTCCGATTCCAAACACTAACATCAGAGCAACCAGGTTAAAAATATTGTACCCACCGTTAATCAATACCGCGCATGACAAAGCAATAATCGAGCCTGTGATAGGCGGCAACATGACTCTCCATATATCAAGTCGATAGCGGAAAAATAACAGCACCGTTATGATGCCATAAGCAATGAACAGCCACTCTGCAACCTTGGTGCGGTATTGAGACAAGGTCGTGCTAATGCCAGCGACCTGGTCAACATAGTTAATATTGTTATCAGCGGTGGCGTCTGCTTGTAATTGACGAATGGTCGCCTCCGACAAATGTCCTTGTAACCTAATGACTGAGGCGTATTCACCCGTTGATTGAGGTTCCAATGCACCTTGCCATTGCGCACTCATCGCTAGTGCTGACCATGTTTCAGGGGATAAGGTTTGCTGGTTTTCTTGTAAGCTCTGATAAGCCAATGTCTTTTGTGAATCGGATAGCCCTATGGCATGAGCATAAGCATCAAGTTTGGCTTGGTACAATTGCGTCACTAAGGCAATGTTTTGTCGTTGTCGTTGCAATGATGGTAATGACTGACTGATGGCCTGATAACCGGCTAACCTATCGTTTTGCACCAATGGGTCTAGTCGTTGCCGAAATTGCTCTTCATTTTCTAACATTGCTTCACGGCTACTTCCAGATACGATCAAAAAAGCAGAATTGACGCTATTACCTAATGCTTGCTGTACTCTTTGATCTTCTTGTAATAAAGCAGGCGGGGACGTTTGTAGTAATCGCACACTGTCTTGTGGCGTTGCCAAAAAAAACAAACCGACAGAGATAAAACCTACCGTAATGACCAATACGCTCGCCATTTTGGGGTGCTTGTCTAATGTTGGAAAAGCGTCTTTACAGCGATTCAAGATGAGAGCGGCGGGCAGTGGGCGTTGTTTATTCTTCGATGCGTTCTGTGTGGTCATTAACGGTAAAAACAGTAAGACCGTTAACCAAGCCGCAATCAAGCCGGTGGCTGAAAAGACCGCTATTTGCTGTAAGCCTGGGAAGGGCGTTAACGCTAAGCCACCATAAGCCAATACACTGGAAATTAGCCCCAATAACAATCCCGAAAAGAGCTTACGTACGACAGCGGCCCCCGTATATAGGTAACTTTCGCAGACAAAATGCATAGAATAATCAACCGCAACGCCAACTAACCCTGCACCAAAAGCGATGGTAATTAAATGTATTCGCTCAAACCATAAACAGGTAACAGCCACTGCAACCAAGCAGCCAACCATGACGGGAAGTAACACTTGAAATAACGGAACAATACGACGAAAAACCAATAAAATGATTAAAACGATGCCCAGAAGAGAGCCTAGTCCAATGGTTGAAATTTCGAATTTAGCTTGCTCCGCTCCTTTCGCTGCGTGCAGTAATAAACCGGAATAGGAAACACGGATACCTTGTTCGCCCATGTGTTGCTGGATCTTCTTCAGCACCGGCATTACCTGGTCTTGTGTGGGCAAATCGAAAGGGTTTTTATGCAATTCTAATACTAAAAGATAACTCGGTTTTTCGACATTGGTTAAACGTAACAGGGTGTCTTCTGCTTTTACCTGAATGTTTATTTTTTGCTCCAACAGCATATCGGAATACAAAAAGAACGGATCTTTTATTGGGTCTGCTTTTCCCGCTCCAATAGGCGAAAATAGCGCATTTAATGCTGATTGAAATGGACCTTCGTAATCTTTTATTTGCAGTTTTTTAGTGACAGAATCGCTTAATAAAGCAAAACGAAATGGATACAGAGCGTCCATTTGCGTACTAGCCGAATCAACTGATCGGTCAAGGTCTGCGATGCCAACAAGTACGTCTAATTCTGATGAAATGGTGTTAACGGCAGACTGAGCACTTTGCTTATTATCTGCCGATACCATAATAAACACATGGTTGGCATACTCTACTGTTTGTTGCTCTTGCAGCTCGTTGACCAAAGGCTTTTGATCGTATTTTGGCAATAACGCCATAATACTGGTATCAACGGCCGTTTGTTTTAATGCGGCGAAAATACAAATCACAAGAATTATAATGGCCCAAACGAGAGCGCCTAATTTAAAATTCATTTTCATTTTTGCTGCAATTTATCAAACGTAATGTGAGTGATATTGCCTTCTGGTTCATACAGGGTAATTTGTTGTAAGTACTTATCACCTTCCAGCGTTACCTTACTAATAAATCCACCGATACTCTCATCTACGGGGACAAGTGTTGCTTTCCACTGGCCATCAGAAACCTCCGCGCTAATAGAAAAATACGCTTCTAATATTTGCCATTGAGCGGTCATAACCCCAAAAAAAATGTCACTAAACACCGCGACAACCGGGTTAGTATCCGAATCAAGTTTGTTAACCTGTACACCATCTTGGTAACTCAACATCGACTTTGGCGTGAGCTCTAAGGTGCTATTGATTGGTGTTAAGGTATGCCAGACAATTTTTTTATCGCGTATATAATTGAACGACCCAGAAGAGTTTATTGAGGTTTCTAATTGCGCTAAATATTTACTTTGTGAAAACGTTCCTGACAGTTTTTCAGGGGTTGTTGTTAGTGCTTTCAAGTCATCCAAATTGTTGGCGAATACTGAGATGCTTAGCACAGAAAAAATAATACCGAGGAAAATTTTTCTCATATAGAGACGCCTAGTCTTTCAAGGAGAATGGGAGGAGAAGCATATTGCATTTCACCGGATGCTTTTTCAACCGCCACCTGAATGGTATAGGCTTTTGTTAAGCGCTTATCAGTTTGGGCATCAAAAAAGACATAGTCCACTTTTAGTCTGTTTTCCCATTCGGTTAACGTTGCTCGAACTTTGAAAATTTGTCCAAATATTAATGGATGAGCGTAACGAATGCGCATGTCTATGACTGGCCAAACGTAGCCGCTTTCTTCCATTTCAACAATACTGTAGTTGATTTTATCCATTAGTTTACAACGGGCTATTTCCATGTATTTGGCATAATGCCCATGCCAAGCCACTCGAATAGCATCTACGTCATGAAAAGGTATTTCTAATTCTATTTCAACGTCTATCATTACTTTATCCTGCCGTCATTGAAGACAAAACTATGCGTCACGGTTGTTTATTAACGCCTGCTGGTCTTTTGATTCCACGTGCCAAAAGGGGAAAAAATTGAACCATTGTAACGGAGCCAACTGGCAATAATACTCTAAGCGTTTAGCGTAAAGCGTCACGGCTTCTTCTAGCTTCTGTTCTCGTTCTTTTCGAGCAAAAGAGAGCTTTTCCGAAAAGGTTTCCATATAAATATGATAAGCAGAGTCCTGTTTTAAACAGAACATCAAATACACCGGACAACGTAACAAACTCGCTAATATAAACGCGCCTTGCGGTAACGCGGCTTGAGCCCCAAGAAAGTCTACAATAGAAACGCGTCCCCCATTATTAACCGGTGTTCGATCCCCTGCGATAACGACAAATTCCCCTGCGGCAACACGCTCAGAAAGAATCATTGCTGTTGCCGGAGACATGTCTGTTACTTGGATTAGGTTAATGGTGGCATTGGCGTTTGTGCGCTGTAACATCTTGTTAAATTTTTGTGCATGCTGGGTATAAACCAACATGGTGACTTTAATATCGGGTAATTGATGCGCAAGGGCACTGCAAATTTCAGTGTTACCAAGGTGTGATACAACAATGATGCCGCCAAGTTTCGACGCTTCGATTTTTTGAAAAGTGTCTGGGGTTTCAAAGACAACGTCTTGAGGTTTGATTTTCCCCATCCAGACTAAAAATTTATCCAATAACACTTCACCAAACATCCAAAAGTGGCGAAAAGGTGTGAGTTTTTTGCGCTTATGTTCGGGTAAAAAAGGGGCGATTTTTTGTAGGTATTCTTTGGACGCCGCTCGGGTAGCGTGTTTTCTAAAATAAAAATACAGAATGACGGGCGCAAGAAGTAGACGGAAGCCTTTGTGGCCAAATAATCTGTAGCACATCAATAGGATACGCATGCCAAAAATCGTTCCTGTTTCAGTGATTGTTGACCAATGCTTATCCATGTCGTTTATTCCATAACAAAGCAGGCGAACGCCAAAGCATGCCAAAAAATAAACGTGTATGCATCCAACTGATCAATACATTGTCTTTTATGGCATTAAAATGAGAAACCCCATTTTCTGGGTAGATAACTTTGGTCGGCATGTTCTTTATTTTATGGCCAGACCAGACCCAACGCACGACAACTTCGGTATCAAATGACATACGGTTACCACAAGAGGCACGATCTATTAGCTTGCAGATTTTAACCAGGGGGTAAACTCGAAAGCCACACATCGAGTCTTTAATAGAAAAAGACAGCGTATTTATCCATACCCACACATGGCTAAAATAACGGCAGTAATAGCGGTGTTTCGGAACGCTGTGATCATAAATAGGAAATCCGCAAATCAGGCTTTCTTGCTCTTTTTCCGCGGCCTGTATAAAAATAGGCAAGTCGCTAATATTATGTTGCCCGTCAGCATCCACTTGTAGAGCATGACTATAGCCTTGGTCCAGTAAAAAACGCATACCGGCTTTCACAGCGCCCCCTTTACCACTATTAGTAGCGAGCTGGACTAGGTAAACCTGACCACGGTATTTTTCAGCCAATTGTTCTAGCACTTCCCGACATTTAGCGCCGCTACCATCATCTACTAATACAGCCGGATAGCCATATTCAAGCACCTGTTCTAGCGTGTTTTCGATGGCGTCTTCATGGTTATACACCGGGATAACGATTGCCGGTTTGAACGGGTTATTCAAAGCAGATTCTTCCACTAGAATGCACTCCTTTTTCTGATATATATTGAAAGGCTAGCTTCCCTTTAATGGGATGGTATTCCAATGTTAATGTCACTTTAGAACCTGGGAAGATAACACTCTGAAACTTGACGGCCTCTAAGCGACTAAAACGCCCCTTGAAAGCAAACACTTCTTTGCCATAATGCTGAGCCCAATGTGTTTGAGCAATGCCGGGTAAAATGGGATTGTTCTCAAAGTGACCATCAAAATAGATGAGTTCTTTAGGAATATAAAAGTTAAGCCGGTAAGTATTCTCGCTTGTATGAGTGCGATCTAGTACTTGTGGCCATTTCACCTCTTTATTGTCAAATAATGCCTGTAACGATTCCATAGGAAGCTTGCCTTGCTGGTTGTAGGGGAGTGTGCTGACAAAGCGCCATCTTCTGGGAATCAACACAAGTTCAAAAGACGCTTTTAGGCTCTGTTTGAGCCGCGCAATTAACCATTTCTGTGAATGTTGTTGGACTAACGCTCTTCCCCTGTCACTAAGCTCTGCGACAATGGCCACTTCTTCCCGTTTTTTAGTGACAACCAAGGCTCGTGCTATGGTAACCCAATCACTTTGTTCTAAACACTTTTCCATTTTAGATAGAGACAAACGCTTTCCTTCTACTTTGACGATGCGGTCTGTTCGACCATGTAAGCGAAAGCAATCCGGTGTAAGTTGTTCTATATTATCTGAAAGAGTCTGGTGTTCTGACGATACATGAGGCCCGTTTACAATATAGCCTTTTTCTGTCTCGTTCAAAGTTATGTGGGGCAATAAGGTCCAGTAATCTGCCTCTATTTTAGATTGATTCCGCCACGCCACCGCGCCGGTTTCTGAACTGCCATATATTTCAAATATCGGGGTGTAAAGTAATTTAGCGGCGTACATACTCTCTTCGTATTGCAACGGTGCGGCAGAAGAAATGGCAGCTTCACACTTGCCCTGCAAAATCGACCATTCAAGCTGATGATTTAAGCGTTTCAAATGGGCGGGGGTTGAGATCAGAATAAATTGATTACATTGTGAGGCAAGATGATAAATCTCTTCAGAGAAGGAACTGTGTTTGCTAAGTAAAAGTCGACCTTTTGCTAATGACCAAAATAAGCGAAAGGTTAATCCAAACAGGTGTTGGTGAGTAACCGTCGATAAAACGATAGACGTGTCAGAAAGTGGCCACAACGCCTCAATGCAACACAGTTCATCATCAATTTGAGCCATGGTTTTTGTGATTGGTTTTGGTTCTCCAGTCGAGCCAGAAGTATAAACTTCTATTGCTGGAAAGCCGCGTTCAATCTCTATCCAAGAAAATGCTTTTCTAGTCAGTTGACTATTATTTTGCTCCGAAGAGTAAGCGTTTTCAAACTCACCTAAAAAGCCGGCCACAGAATTTTCTAAGCGTTCGACCGTCGACGTACAATTATCACCTGGAATGCAAGCAGTACAGTTTGATTGCCACAAGGCGAGTAAAAGAGTAAAAAACTCAATCGCATCGCTATGGTACACGGCCCATTTCTGTCCTGATGATAAAGGTAAAATGGCTTGCCACATCGCCACTTTATTAGACACTTGTGCCTTTGTTACGATGACGTTATCCATCATTGCTATTGGGTGTTCATCTGTGACATCCAATAACCATCGAGATAAAAGCGTTAACGTTTTCATACTTTATGCTTAACTCTGTATCTTACAATCCATTCTATAACGACCAATAAACCAATCAGGAGATAAGCCAAAAAGCCATTGTAAAATAACCACGTTTCGTTAGAAGTCCAGAATGCAGTGAATAAGGCAGCAAGGCCATTTAATGTAAAAAACACACACCAAACAATGGTCACTTTCCTAGTATATCGAACGCCAGCTTCTGGTAAGTTGGGCTCTTTAAGTCTTGCCATTCGTTCAATGATCGATTGTTTCGCATAAAGGCTAGAGGCGAAAAGCAGTAGCATGGAGGCGTTCACCAGTACCGGGTACAGTTTTAACCCCTGTTGGTCGCCCCAAAAATAGGCCACGACCAATACACCAAACGCTGATGTAAAAATGACGCTGCGTGTGTTTTTTTGTTTCTCCGTGAAACCTCTTATCATCAAAAGTGCAATGACGAAAAACATGACCAGAGTCGAATCAAAGTGCGTTAACCCAAAATAGACAATAAAAGGATAAACAATGGTGACTATCACTAAAATAATTTTGAGGGGCACTTTTGAAGACCTTATACAAACAGTTTTTCTACGGCAATAACCACATCTTCAACAGTTCGAACGGATTTAAAATCTTCAGGGTTGATCTTTTTCCCCGTCATTTTTTTTAGCTCGACGACCAAGTCAACGGCATCGATACTATCAATATCAAGGTCTTGATATAAATTTGAAGAAGGGTGAATGTCCTCAGCAGACAACTCGAACAACTCTTGTAAAACACCCGATACTTTGTCAAACACGTCTTGATTAATACTACTCATAATTGTCTCTTAATTTTTTTCTTTGTAGGACTCAACCAATGCGGCTAATGCATTCACACTAGCGAAGTGTTCGTGCGTTTCTTTAGAATCAGCCTTTAGCTTAATGCCATATTTTTTTTGTAAAGCTAAACCAATTTCAAGTGCATCAATTGAATCTAGGCCAAGGCCATCTACAAAAAGAGGATCTGAATCTATAATTTCATCGGGGCTAATGTCTTCTAGTTCAAGCGCATCAATAATCATGTTCTTTATGTCTAACTTCAAATCAGTCATTCAATATTAACTCCGTATTAAAATAATCTGTTAAATCGGCGGTTAGCTTTCTTGCTGCAACGGAAGGCGGACCTTCCGCTAAGTAAGAGCGTACATCAATTTTATCTTTTACTTGGATTTTGAAATGGGCTTTCGTCTTTGGGATTTTATACCAAGGATCACTCTTTGTGAGCGTGGCCGGTTTACACTCAATAAGAACCGTGGTTATTTCTGCTTTTGCACGAATAGCAATGTTCGCGGCACCGCGTTTCAGTGTTAATTTTTCTTCTGGTGTAGATCGTGTTCCTTCAGGAAAAACAATTAACGCATGCCCTTTTAAAAAAGCTTCTGCGGCCATTTCAATGACATGCTCATTGTTGTCATTAATAATGTACCCTGCCGTTCGTATTGAGCCGCGAGTGAAGACGTTTTTCGCTAAACGCCCTTTTACGACACAGTTTGCGTTTGGTACTAAGGCAATCAAAAACACAACGTCAATGAGTGACGGGTGATTTGCTAGAATAAGCTGTGCGTTCTTTAGTTTGGATTCCCCTTCAATGTCATAACTTAAGACACCCAAGCGTCTCATCATTGCGATATAAAAACGAAATGTGTGATGAATAACAGCATGGGCTCTCTCTTCTCTAATCAATGCTGTCGCTGGAACACAATATAAAATAGGCAAAGCAATAATAGGGAGCAAAACGCCCCCGACGCCAAAAATAAAGAAGCAAAACACCGTTGCTAGCCAGCGCCAATAGTATTTGATTATATCGAACATATAATACTCTACCTTTCTATGGTCCACTCGACATCTTGAGTGGTAGGGAAGCGTGCGCAATTACGATGAGATAAAAGAAGTGCCATTAGCTCTTCTAGCTCATTGTTTTGGCCTTGTTCAGAAACTGTTGAAGGCGCACTTTTCAAATGAAAGGTGTCTCCTTCTTCACGACTTAACACCATTGCAATGGCGTAAGGAAAGGGGGGCGAAGAAGCAAATGGTTTGTATAAATCAGGTATCGGGGATTCACAAATGATGCATAACACCTGTTTATTGTCTTGCAACTGAGTCGCGGCTTCTAATAAGGCAAATGGAATCAGGTTTTCTGTTGCAGATATTGCCGTCGCTTCACTTCGATCTTTGCGTGCAATTGAAAATAACCCGCTTATTGCATTGTGCACTGCTAGGCTAAAACTTGTGGGAGAAAGTGGTTCATTGTTGGCAATGGATTGAAGTAAAGAGAGTGTTAATTCAACATCACCATGACGAGAAGCGAAAACCAAGGGTATATGTTCGTTTTCAGCTAATATTGGCATCGCCGCTTCTACTGAATACTTACCAATGGTGGTAAAGCGTCTTCGGAGCATTAAAGGGATGTTTTTCAATCCGGGTTTTGGTGCGTCAGTGGGCAAAATATATTTGTTTTGTAACCAATCCCCCCAAGACTCTGCAGACTCTAAGCCTGGAGTATAGGCATTCCAACCGCGTATTTTAAAACTTAACACTGATAATTATCCCTGATTTGACTGTGTTTTACACAGCGATCCTGTTTCTAAATATCAGTTAAGGATACTGGTTTTTTACCTATACTTACATAGGGTTTACACATTTTAGGGGTCGGGTAATTAAAAACACAGACCTAAATGAGGTGGGTGTGGTCGGCTATATTTGATGGCGATTTTAATCACTAAGAATGATGGTGAGTAGCTTGCCCCTATCTTTAAGCCGCTTAGATCCACTGATCTATGACAACTTGATAATGTCCTTCGTGTGTATGGTTTTTGAACTGGAGCTAGTCGGCTTAAAGAGGCAGCTGTAGGTGTATTGCTGCTAAATTCATTGAGCGTTATCATTCGGCTACATTAATATTTAAATGGAAATGACTATTATGAAGAAAGCTGCAATTCTAGCCCTTTCAGCGCTTGTTTTTTGTTCATCGCACAGCTTTGCCCGTGATTCTATTAGGGCTTATTCAATTTCCAGTATCATGAGTTCAGAGGTAGCCAAATCAAAGTTAGGAACGGATGTCTCGTTTTATTTTGGCGATCAGTCCTATGGTAAAGCACTAAAAGATTTTGGTGGATTTAAGACCAATAGAAAAACGAATGCTTTTGCTAAGAGCGATGAAGATGCCTGTAATTGGGTTTTTCTTTCTGCAATGATTGCACTTAAAGAAAGAGCGATAAAAGAAGGTGGTAATGCGGTGGTGGATATCAAGTCTAACTACAAAAATAACCTGACTTCCAGTTCTGAAACGTTTCAATGTGGTGCAGGTGCGGTTATGGCTGGCGTTGCGTTGACAGGCAAGGTTGTGACACTAGAATAAGTAATGGCTAACAAAATAATGCGTGTATGACGATTCCATGTTGCACTATTTTTTTGAAATGAAAAGCCGTGAAAGCGGTTTTTTCGTTTCAGAAATAACGCTATAAATTAAATACTTTAATCCTGCCGCTTATTAACTATATGTCTTGTGGCAACGGCAAAAACAATATCAAGAATCATATGGATTTTTATGCTGCGTGACATACAAATTTTTTTTGCCAATACTGAGACCTTGTCGAATGAGCAACAACAGCACCTTTTTGACAGCTTGCCAGTTACCCAAAAAAATAAAGCGTCGGGTCTAAAAAGCAAAAAGAAAAAAAGAGAATTTGTAGTAGGGCGAACGTTATTAATCCAAGCCCTACAAAATGATAAAAATCTACAGAAACTTCCTCTTATTCTAGAAGAAGCGTTTGCGGCTCCGAGAGTCGACAGCCTAGATAATTATTATGTTTCAATTTCACACAGCGGTTTTCTTGTGTGTTGTGTATTACATAAATTCCCTATCGGTATTGATATCGAGTATAAAAAAAATAGAAAAGATCTGATTCATAAAAGTGATTTCTTTATGAGTCATGAAGAACTTGAAACACTAAAGGCAATGGTGGAAGTAGAAAGAAAGCACTACTTCTATGAGGTTTGGTGCGCAAAAGAGGCCCTTTTTAAAGTATTGGATAGTGAGACTCAAAAGCGAACGTCTTTAAAATCTATTCAACTGTCTCGTTGTTCTGAAGGAGATGGATGGTCTGTGTTTCAAAGTGACATGAATAACCATCATTTATCCCTTGTTTATCGTGGTGGAGAGTGTCAAATCCAGCTTATTGCTGTCGAGTTATGAATCATTGGTAAGCGTCGAATCTGTGAATAAAAAAAGAGCTTACCTGTTCGGGTAAGCTCTTTTTAGTGTAGGTGAATAGTGCAGGTGAATAGCGCGGGATTAGAAGCGGTATTCAGCGCCGACACTGGCTTGGTTGAAGTCTGTTTCGAATTTCGAATCTGAGGAAACATTGTCAGCTTCTAGATCGACGTCGTACCAAGTGTATTGAGCGTTTAGTAGAAAATTATCGGTGACTTTAAAGTTCACACCGGCGCCTGCAAATAGGCTTTTATCGTCGGAACTACCAGACACAGTGGCAATATTATAGTCTGTTTCGTGCCAAAGTTGACCTGCCTTTGCAAAGAATTCAACCGTTTGAGTAATCGGTATCGTGCCTTTTAATGCCGCGGTGTAACCTGTTGTTTTGGCGTTGGCTGCGCTGCTGCCGTAGCGACCAAAGTCAATGTAGCTTCCTTCAAGGGCAAGAAAGGAATTTAATCGGTAACCGACAATACCTTGTACTACATCGTTGTTATCATCGAAGTCATCTTCGCTTTCTACTTTTAGGTAACCGTAATTACCCCCAACATAAAGACCGCTGTCATTTTCAGCCATGCTTGCTGCGCTTACTGCAGCACTGAATGACGCTATAACGATGCCGCCTGCGATTACGGGAATAAATTTGTTCATGGTATAACTCCTTTTAGTTACTTTTTGAGAACGTCGCGAGTTGAGTTCCTACTTTGGTATATGAACTTTAGAATGGCTAGGCTGCCGGTGGTTTTTACAGATTTGCTTCATCTTCTATGCGTTTACTGTAGATAAAAAGCGCTTTTCTGATACTTCTAAAAGGCAAAATTTGAGAGATGTTAAGGAATGAAAAAGAGGAAAGGGAAGAGAAGAGGAAAGAATAGTAGCGCCAACTAATAGGCTGTTTGGTAAACCTTAGCTGGCGCTCTTTAGTCGAGTTTAGTGGTATTGGTAGCTTGCTATGTCACCCCATAAACTTTCAATTTTGCTATCACGACCACAGCTTGATCGATAGAAGGCATATCGAATAGGGTTTTTCGTGTAATAGCTTTGGTGGTATTCCTCAGCGAGATAAAAAGTCGAAGCTGGAAGGATCTGGGTGACGATGTCTGCTTTAAAGGGTTTGGTCTTTTCTACTTTTGCGAGAGACGCTTCAAAAACCGCTTTTTGCTGATCGTTCTGATAAAACATCGCGGTTTTGTAAGGGGTGCCCTTGTCACAAAATTGCCCTTTGGCATCTGTCGGATCAATGGTTTTCCAGTAATAGTCAGCCAACGCTTTTAGCGAAACAATATCATCGTCAAAGTGAATTTCAACGGCTTCAAAGTGGCCTGTTTTTTCTGACGATACTTGTTTGTATGTCGGGTTCTTGGTTTGGCCTCCAGTGTAACCAGAGATAACATCGCTCACACCATTAACCAATTCAAAGTCGGACTCTACACACCAAAAACAACCGCCTGCAACGATCATTGTTTGAGGTGCAGCGAGTGACGCGTTGCTAAAAGTCGCCGCGCCGGAAAGTAACAGTAGCCCTAAGGCGCTGCTGAGTGTATTTCGAATCATCATATAAAGTGTCCTTTAATGGTTAAAAAGAAGTCTGTTAGCAAATACATAACACTATTTCGTTCTTTGACGTTGCAGATAGTGATTTTCTTACTGATAAACTTGATCTTCCTATTTACTAACGTATTTTTTGTACATTTGGATGACATAATAACAACGAAATTATGATGAACTAGTACTTAGTCCTATATATGCTGAGCATATTAAAGACATCTAGATAATCAATTAAACAAATATAGAGTTGTCTTATAGTATGCGTATCAGCCAATGAAACTTCCATTCTATCAGGGAGGTTTTCTAAAATTTGAATGAGGTCGTCATGAGTGCATTTGTTACTGAACGCGTTTTAAGTGTCCATCACTGGGATGAAAATTTATTTAGCTTTAAAACCACACGTAATCCAAGTTTACGTTTTGACAATGGTCAGTTTGTGATGATTGGCTTAGAAACTGAAGCGCGCCCTTTGATACGTGCTTACAGTATCGCCAGCCCTAATTACGAAGAGCACCTGGAGTTTTTCAGTATAAAAGTACCAAACGGCCCGTTAACGTCCCGTTTGCAGCACTTGCAAGTAGGCGATGATGTTTTAGTCAGTCGCAAACCCACGGGCACTTTAGTGACACGTGATTTGCATCCAGGCAAACACTTATATCTATTATCTACTGGTACCGGTTTAGCGCCTTTTTTAAGCGTTATTCAGGATTTTGACGCCTATGAACAATACGACAAAATTGTTTTGATCCATGGCGTACGTCATGTGAGTGAACTCGCTTATGCGGACTTTATTGAAAAAGAATTGCCTAATAATGAGTTCTTTGGTGAACAGGTTCGTGAAAAATTGATCTATTATCCTACGGTGACACGTGAACCTTTTCGTAATCAAGGTCGCCTGACTGATTTGATTCGTAGTGGTAAATTGGCAGAAGATATTGGTTTACCACAGTTGAATCCAGTGGATGATAGGGTGATGATTTGTGGTAGCCCTAGCATGCTTAAAGACACAGCCGCTTTGCTTGATGAGCTTGGTTTTAAAGAGTCTCCAAAGATCGGAGTGCCAGGAGATTACGTCATCGAACGCGCTTTTGTTGAGCATTAATGGATTTTATAAACAGTATTCAAAGGCACGCCTTGATGATCGTCGGTCTATTGACTGCAGCGGCTTGAAAAGCGTTTTAGCCGATAACTATTTTTAGGAGATATGATGAGTTCTGACACAGTTAATCACGAAAACTATGTACCGCCAAAAGTATGGCAATGGGATGCACAAAGCGGTGGTAAATTTGCGAGCATCAACCGTCCTATTTCTGGGGCAACTCATGAAAAAGTACTCGCTGTTGGTAAGCACCCACTTCAACTTCATTCCTTGGCCACGCCTAATGGCCAGAAAGTGACGATTATGTTGGAAGAGCTTTTAGCGTTGGGTAAAAGCAATGCTGAATACGATGCTTATTTGATTAATATTGGTGAAGGTGATCAGTTCGGTTCAGGTTTTGTAGAAGTAAATCCGAACTCAAAAATTCCGGCCTTGATGGATCACAGTACAACACCACCAACACGCATTTTCGAGTCCGGCTCTATTCTTCAATACTTGGCTGAAAAATTCGATGCCTTCGTACCAAAAGATTTAGCGGCAAAAACAGAATGTCGTAATTGGTTATTCTGGCAAATGGGATCTGCTCCTTATTTAGGAGGTGGTTTTGGTCATTTTTACGCGTACGCGCCGACTAAAATGCAGTACCCGATTGACCGCTTTACGATGGAAACCAAACGTCAATTAGATGTGTTGGACAAACAACTTGCTGATAATACTTACATGGCCGGTGAAGAGTATTCGATCGCCGATATCGCCATTTGGCCTTGGTACGGTAATTTAGTATTGGGCAATTTATACGATGCGGCTGAGTTCTTAGACGTAACCAGCTATAAAAACGTCGTGCGTTGGGCAAAAGCGATAGAACAACGCCCAGCAGTACAGCGTGGCCGTATTGTTAATAAGGCTTTTGGTGACGGTGCACAGCTTCATGAACGTCATGATGCCGCGGACTTTGATGGTCTTGTTAAATAAAATATAAGACGTCCCCGTGCGTTTTTGGAAAGGGATAAGTCATTTAATGGCTTGTCCCTTTTTTAATTGTTGATAACCAAAATGTTCAAAAAATAAACAGTTAATTCGAGCGTTTGTCACCATTTTGTAAGATGCAGATGTGTTAGAATGACGATCTACGAAACCTGTTGGTCAGCATGATGCTGCAACCTACTCTTTTTTTGTGTCGATGTACTAGGCGATGTATGTCCTTTGTGGCTGACAAGACAGAAGAGAACAGCTCTACGTCCCTTTTAGAGAGCTCGAAAATGCAAAATTTAACGCAAGATGGACAAAACCTTGTTAACTCCCTTTCCAGTCGCTACAACCTAAGTTTTGATGCGGTGCTTCACATGCTGATTGCGGTGAATAATGGCAGCGGATCGATGGCACAGTTTAACTGCCCTGAGTTGGGTGGTGGTGGTCAATGGATGCGCGGCGGCATGACCATGGTTGGCGACATGTTTAACTATGGTCTAAAATCGACCGTGGATAACCTGTGTAATGAATTGGCGAATGGCCTTGCTAATATGCAAGTGTTTATGCCGTTACCAAAAGGTTCAAGATCCAGTAATCAATGGTGGCCTGGAGATCTTGGTCAACCTTTTAGCAGTGGCGCACAAAATAGCACTCGTTACGCTATTTTTCCAAAACGTCTTGCGGTTGAAGTGAATGGCAATGTGACAGTTTACGATACCTTGGACAATAATATTGGCGGCATCAGTCAGCAGCAAGGTGGTAATTCATCGCTGACTTTTTCGAGTCAATATGGCACGATTCTAGTCAACACATTACCGGTTGTTTCTGGGACGGGGTCTGCTCCTATAATGCGAGCGCCTGCACCTCAAAATAACTTTATAGAACCGCCCGCACCAGCACCTTATAAATCAACACCGGCGATGCAAACGACTCAAAATTTCAGCAATACGACTTCCGTTGACGACGTGATCCAATTAATTGAGAAATTGGCTAAGCTGCGTGATATGGGCGCGATTTCTGACAATGAATACAATTCTAAAAAAACCGATTTACTGAATCGTATTTGATTTCGGAAGTCTTTAGTTACGGCGTTATGTCATAGCGACAAAGCCTGTTAAAAAAGAGTGTTTGGTTGAACACCATGATGCGGCTGATATCGATACGTTAGGTCTCTAATTAAGCGCGTCGACATGTTAGACAATCAAAGCCTAGTCACTGATGACTAGGCTTTTTTTATGTGTATTTTTTAAGCGAACTTTTTTGAAAGAACTTTTTTAAGAGAGCGAATGTATATCAATGAGTGTAATTGCATGGAAAAGGCGATGGTCGCCCGATAAAATACCCTTGTCCTTTATTGACGCCGAGCTCTTTTAATTTATTGAGTTCGTTGACGTTTTCGATGCCTTCAGCAATGATTTCACAATCAATTTCTTTGGAAAAAGTACACAGTGCGGACGCTAATGCGCTGCGTTTTCTGTCTTTGTGGATGTCTCTGGTCAGGCTTAAATCCAATTTAATGATATCAGGTTCTAATTCTAAAATATGACTGAGGTTGGAATAGCCCGTTCCCACATCATCAATTGCAAGTTTGACGCCTTTACGTCTGAGAGGTTGAAGCGCTCGTTGAAAGGTCGAATAGTCCGCGATCGGTTGATGCTCGGTTATTTCAATTAATACGTTACACTCAAAGTGGCCAATGGTGTTTTCCAGTGCACCACTGAGGATGTGGCTAGGGGAGGCATTAATGGATAAATAATGGTTGTTGTCACGAAAAAGATGATCAAGTTTCAGTGCCGACCTCACGGCCAACATCTCCAGTTTTTCATCCATGCCGATTAACAATGCGTCTTTAAACCAAATGTCGGGTGTGACATAAGGGTCACTGTTAAAGCGAGCAAGGGATTCATAGCCACTGATGCTATTGGTACGAAAGTCTAAAATTGGCTGATAATGCATGGTGATGAAGTCGTTGGCGATGATGTTATTAATGCGTTTTTCAACTTCATGACGTTCTTGTACTTTTTTAGCGTGAGCGTCGAGCGTTTCTCCTATCAAGTTGGCAAAGTACTCGATTACCGAAAGATCCCGCACGTTTAATGTGTAATCTGGCTTGTTTTGGAAACAGTAAACGGCGCCATAAAATGAACCGTCTTCCAAATAGATTAGCGCACCAATGAAAGACCCAATGTTGAAGACTTTTGTAGAAACCAACTTGCTGGCAACGGCATGCTCTTGAGTGTTTTGAATGAGCCCTGGAATTTCATTATCCACCAATGCTCGGCAATATGAACCTCGGTAAGGCTTTGCCTCTCTACCTTGTGGGAAGTCGCTGGTTGGATCCACGTCTACATAACGAAAGTATAAACTGTCGTTTTTTACTTCAGAAATAATGGCAATGTCCATTTTTAAGTAAACTCGAACGGCAGAAACAATTTTTTCCAATTCTTCTATTGTTGCTGTATTTGGAATTATTTTTTCAGGAGAAACAAAGCCTTGCAGTGTGTCGATATTCATATTGGCCTCACTACGAGTGATTGATTCATGGGTTGTTGAGTTGAAAGTGATTGGTCATCAGCCGACAGCATTATTGAATGACTATAAAACTAGTTTAGCATTTTCTTATATTATGACCGTAGTTGTTGTGCGAGGTTTTGTGCGCTTTTTGTTGCGTAGTGTTTAAGCTGGGTAAAATGGCGGTAGTGACGCGTTTTAACGCCCATTCTCAGGCGAGCGGAAGAGAGGTGTTAGAAAGCAATAATGCTTCTATCTCATTCGTAGGCATTGGTTTCGCGAAATAATAACCTTGCCCATAAAGGCAGTCCATTTTGATGAGAATGTCGGCTTGAGCTTTTGTTTCAATACCTTCTGCAATAGCATTGCAATCGAAGGAGGTTGCCAAGGTAATGGCAGCAGAAACGATGGCTTGTTTTTTTAAATCTTTTTCAATATCACTAATAAAAGAGCGATCAATTTTTATGTCATTAACATTTAGGTTACTGATGTAAGAAAGGGAACTCATCCCTGTGCCAAAATCATCGATAGCCAGAGCTATTCCTGCTCGTTTAAAGTCACCCAGGCGACTCGCTATATAGTCGATGTTGATGCTTGTCGACGATTCAATGAGTTCTATTTCTAACTGTTTTGTACCGATTGAATGCTGCTTTAATAAGGCTAGCGTGAAGTCTAATAAATCGGGATCAAGCAGATTATAAGGCGATAAGTTAATGGCGATGGGTGTCGATAACCCCTGTGTTTTCCATAGCGCTAATTGCTGAATCGCGCTTTGAATCACATAGCGTCCAAACTCCTGAACACGACCACTTTGCTCAATCAAATCTATAAAATGCACAGGCGCAAGAATCCCATCTGTCGGATGATACCAACGTGCTAATGCCTCAACACCAATGACATTCCCGCTGTTTAATTCAACTTTAGGCTGGTAGTGGAATTTAATTTGCCATTCTGATAGCGCGCCTTCTAGGTCTGCACGTAGCCGTAATCGTTGGTGGCCGAGTTGAGTGTTTCGTTCACTGAATATGCTCCAGCCACTGCGTTTTTGCTTGGCTTCATACATGGCAATGTCTGCGCACACCATCAGTGATTCAGCGTCTTTTGCATGACTTGGGTAGTGCGCAAGGCCAATACTGGCGCCAGTGTTAACCGACAGTTTATGGATCATAATAGGCTCATTACAGACGTCTATTAATTTCTGAGCGAGTTTATGAGCCTCTTCTATTTCTAAATCAGGTGCCCAAATAATAAATTCATCACCACCTATACGCATGACGGTTTGTGTCGGATTAAGGGCTAAAGCAAGCTTACGGGAGACTTCTCTGAGTAATAAATCACCTGAAGAGTGGCCAAAAGTATCATTTACTTCTTTAAATTTATCGAGATCTATTGCAAACAGGCAGCCTCTAGTAGGTGTTTCTAAAGGTGTTTCTAAAGGTGTTTCATTCGTTTTTTCATACTCCGCTGGTGTTTCGGGCATGATGTTTTGCATCATATTGATCAAATACAACCTGTTTGGTAGGCCGGTCAGCGAATCATAGGTCGCGAGTTTTGCAAGAGCATCATTTTTACTTTGAACTCGTTTACTCATCCAGGATGACAGTGTGATGGCGAGCCAAAGCGCGAGCCAAAAAACGATGAATGAGGTGATAGATAAACGTTTAGCTATGAGGCTAAGGGCTGCATCAACGCTACTAGCCGCTTCTATCATGATAATGCTATAACCTTGCCCTTCTACCATTTGCCAAAGAAAGCGTTCCCCATCGAGTTTTTCAAGACCATTCACCATGGATGGTCGTTTACTTTGTTGTGTTTTCGAAACGATTTTTTCTTTGAGAGTCGTTATTTGAGAAAAGGTCATATTATGATTAAGTGACCAGTCAAGTTCATCCCCATGAACTTCTACATACAATAGTTCTGTGCGGACATGGTCATTTAAATAGGTAAGTTCAATAAGGTGTTTTAGACGTTGGGTCGCTTCATTGTCTGCTTCGACAAGCTCGGCGTGAAATAACATAGTTTGTCGATGAAGAGACACGGTTTCTGCTTCTATACCCAGGTCAGAAGAAAGGCGATAAGAAACAACCACATAAATAGCGGATACAAACAAGGCAACGCCAAGGCAGACAAGTATCAGCCTTAAACGAAATAGTTTGTCTCTCTGTAGCTCTAACAGTGGCGGCATGCAATTCCAAAGCGTTGGAGTAATGTATTATTTATTTTTACAGGTACTAATGCCTGCTAAATGATAAACAGGACACCATCCAGAAATGAGAGAAACCAAATTTAGCCCCCCAAAGATGGCTAATAATATTTCTAATATAGGCTCTTGAAGATAACCGTTATTTAATAGTAAAAAGCCAATAATAACGATTCCTATCACGCCTCTTGCTATGCGATCGATAGGGTGTAGGTTCTTCATCATTGTGTCTCTCCAGTCGATTTTACATACTATCCCGTTAGCGTAAATTATCTTCTCGCTAGAAAAAAAAACAATGTTAAGACTGTAAAGAAATGCGTACCTATGTAATGGGTACTTTCATATGTTTTTTTATGCTTAATGCGTTTTGAAAAATTATAAATCTAAACGCGTTTTTATAAAATTTAAAAAGGCTTCAATACGAGAAGCCAGTTTGGTGTGCTTGTAATACACGGCTTGAACTTGTTCTCTAGGGTTTGGACGGTCGATGGATTCAGTAAGTAAGCTCACTAATTTACCTGCTCTAATATCTTTATAAATCATGAAATTAGAGAGTAAAGCAATACCATTGCCTGCTAAGCATAGTTGACGAATGGTTTCGCCACTGCTGGCTTTAATATGGATCGCTAAATTGATCGCTGGTGTAGTGGGTAGTTTGTTTAAATTGGTTATATCGGAAAAACCAATGATGTCATGTTGTGTTAAGTCGTCTAGCGTGTATGGAGTGCCGAATGCCTTTAAATAGTCTGGAGATGCCACCAAATGAAGAGGGCTTCGGCCTAGTAAGCTAGCGTGTAATCCAGAGTCCATTAATCCGCCAATTCGAATCGCTAGGTCGGTACGTTTTTCTATCAAATCGGTAAAGCTTTCATTCGATACTAATTCAAGCTCGATGTCTGGGTATGCTGCTCTAAAAGGTTTAACCAGTGGCACCAATTGATGAAGCACAAAAGGGCTGGCTGCATCCACGCGTAATCGCCCACTGGGGCGCGTCTTTTGCTCCGTTAACGCAAATTCGGCGACGGAAATTTGCTCCATAGCGTGACGAATGGCATTAATAAACTGCTCACCTTCTTGTGTCAGGCTGACTTTTCGAGTGGTTCTGGTAAATAAACTACAAGCGTGTTTTTGTTCTAAGCGTGCCACAGCACGAGATACTTTTGCGACTTGAATGTCCAGTGCATTGGCCGCCGCTGAGAAGCCCCCATGATCGGCAACCGCAAGTAATATTTCTAAGTCTTCCGTTTTGGATCGGATGCCATTCATTGATTATTCCATCACATTATTGTTGCGGTTATCGATAAAGTGATTTGTCACTTAAGCTGTTTTTGTAAATATTAGCAAGCTTCATACTTCACTCCAACAAAACTTGAAATGTTTCTTTTAAAGACGGCTTTCTTTAAGGGAATGTTTCTTCAATATAGGAGTGCATGATTATGCCACTTGCTCTTTGGGCGCTTACTCTCAGTGCCTTTGCAATAGGAACCACAGAGTTTGTTATCGTAGGTTTGATACCGACGATAGCGAATGATTTATCCGTCAGTTTACCCAGCGCAGGCTTGCTCGTCAGTTTGTATGCGTTAGGTGTTGCGATTGGTGCGCCAGTGCTAACAGCTTTAACAGGGAAACTTAATCGTAAATGGTTGCTCATTGGTCTAATGAGTCTGTTTATTCTTGGCAACATGCTGGCTTGGACTGCGCCGGGTTATAACTCACTCATTGTGGCCCGTATCTTAACTGGGTTGGCTCATGGTGTATTTTTCTCGATTGGCTCGACGATAGCGACACGTTTGGTGCCGAAGGAAAAAGAAGCCAGCGCGATTGCCTTAATGTTTACAGGTTTGACTGTCGCCCTTGTTACCGGTGTTCCGTTAGGAACTTGGATTGGGCAGCATTTCGGCTGGCGTGCAACTTTCTTGGTGGTCTCTGCATTAGGCTTAATCTCCATGATTGGCAGCGCTATCTTGGTGCCAAATAACCTCAAACAATCCCCGAGTGCCAGCTTGGTAAAACAAATGTCTGTATTGGTTAAGCCACGTTTGCTTTTGGTATATGCCATGACAGCAGTAGGTTACGGCGGAACGTTCGTGGCCTTTACTTTTCTCGCATCCATTCTTGAATCGGTGAGCGGTTTCCCATCTTCCGCTATTGGTTTGATCATGTTGGTGTACGGCGTATCGGTAGCGATTGGTAATATTTTTGGCGGAAAAATGGCCGACCGAATTGGTCCGATTAGTGCCTTGTCATATATTTTCTTGGCATTGGCTGCCGTGCTGGTTCTCTTTTACTTCACCGCGCCTTATCCATGGTTAGCCTTGGTAACCGTATTACTTTGGGGAGCCTTCGCTTTTGGCAATGTACCAGGCTTGCAAGTCTATGTAGTGCAAATTGCAGAGCGAGAAACGCCCCACGCAGTAGACGTCGCCTCGGGTTTAAATATCGCCGCGTTCAACGTAGGGATTGCTTTAGGGGCGCTTATTGGCGGACACATTGTTGATCAATATCGCTTAATCGATACGGCTTGGGTTGGTGCTGTCATTGTGTTGGTGGCGCTGGTTTTGACACGCTTTAGTGGCTACTTAGATAAAAAAGATCGCTTTACTGCTCAATTAAATAACGTTTAACAGGAAACGTATTATGAAAAATACCAACTTTACGCTGGGAATGGGCACTTTTCGTCTGCAAGACCAAGTCGCTTACGATTCTGTGAAAATGGCGTTAGAAGAAGGCTATCGCCATATTGATACGGCACAAATCTACGGTAATGAAGCCGAAGTAGGGCAAGCCATTGCAGACAGCAACACCCCAAGAGATGAATTGTTCATCACGACAAAAGTGTGGTTCGAAGCCTTTAGCGAAGACAAATTCATCGACAGTGTGAAAGAAAGCCTTACTAAGTTGAAAACCGATTATGTGGATTTACTCTTGATTCACTGGCCGTCACCGCAAGATGAAGTTGATATGGCGTTGTATCTAAACGAATTGAAAAAGTCGAAAGAGATGGGCTTTGCTCGTGAAATTGGTGTTTCCAACTTCACTATAGCCCAAACTCAACAAGCGTTAGACATTCTTGGTGAAGACGAACTATTCACTAATCAAATCGAGGTGCATCCATATTTGCAAAACGACAAGCTGGTGTGCTTTTGCCAAGCCAATGGTATTCAAGTGACAGGCTACATGCCGTTTGCTTATGGCAAAGTATTAGCGAACGAGACACTAAAAACCATTGCTGAAAAACATGAGGTCAGCACTGCACAGTTGGTTATTCAGTGGTTATCTCAGCGCGATATTGTCACGATTCCGTCGTCTATTAAACGTAAGAACCTTGCTTCGAACTTTGAGAAAGTAAGCATTATTCTAAGCGATGCAGACATGAAGCGAATTGCCGAATTGGATTGTAATGATCGACAGGCTAACCCAGATTTTGCCCCTGAATGGGATGCATCTCGTTAGTTTTAAAGAATATTAGCGTTTAAAAAGCTGGCTTGTTGGGGGATTTGACTCGACGAGCTAGCTTTTTCGCATTGGGAAAAATAGAAGGGTAAAAAATACCAAATAGAAAGCATCTATGCCGACTTTGTCTAAGTTTGTTCCATTAATTACGGGAGTAATTTAAGATAAACTTAAGTTTCAAGTTTATTGAAAAGGATTGTTGCTAATGCTTTTAAGTTTTTTTCGTACAAACAATCTATCTCAAAAAATGATGCGTGTTATTTTTTTCATATATTTGGCTGTTACTTGCGTAATTACAAGTATGCAGTTCTTCAGTGAATATTTGAAAACACAGGACTCAATACTCAATGAATTGAAACAGTTGGAAGAAACCGTCCGTGAACCTATTTCTACCAGCTTATGGCAATACAACGGAAATCAACTGAATGTACTCGTCGCTGGATTGGTCAAAATGCCCATTATCGAAGGTGTCGATGTTTTCGATAAAGATGCCCAAACCATGCTTTCCAAAAGATCCTACAACTCGGGCTCAGCTCCCTTGTCTCTTTTCGATACGACGTCAGATTTAAATTGGACACTTAATGGAGAAAGCGTCTTTCTTGGAAAGCTTGTGCTTTATTCATCATCCGAAGTCATTTTAAATCGAGTTTTATTTGGCTTTTCTCTGATTGCTATTACGGCCATCATTAAGTTATCTATTTTGTTTTGGCTATTTGTCTGGGCATTTGATCGTTATTTAGCAAGTCCTTTGAAGGAACTAATGACTCAAGTGAATGAAGTTCAAATGAGTCCTAATATGAGCAAACGGATTAATCTGTCGAACATTGAGAATAACGAGATTAGTCAGCTTCAAGAACACATGAATACGATGCTATCCGCTCTAGAGATGGACCGAGAGCAGCTATTAGAGGATGAGCAAGCTAAGCGAAATTGGCTAGAGGATGCGGTCGCAAAGCGCACTGAAGACTTACAGGTTTTGAATAAAAAATTAAAAGAACTCGCCACAAGAGATTCTTTAACAGGCATATTAAATCGGGGAAGTTTTTTTGAAACGGCGCAACACTTACTGATTCTGTCACAACGTCAAAAATCGCCTGCATCCTTTTTGTTGGTCGATTTGGATAATTTTAAAAGGGTCAACGACACTTATGGTCATTTTGTTGGCGACAAAGTACTCATCCATTTCACGCAGACCATTCAGAAGTCCTTAAGAAAATCTGACCTCATTGGCAGAGTCGGTGGAGAAGAATTTGCCATATTTCTCCCTGACACCGGCAATGATGATGCTTTCCAGCTTGCCGAAAAACTACGAAAAATCATTAGCCATTCTGTGTTGGAAGTTGATGGTAAAGTCGTGGCTTATACAGTGAGCCTTGGTGTTGAGTCATCCGAGCCAAAAGACCATTTAATTGATGAGTTATTTAAACGCGCCGATTTGAAGCTGTATGGTGCCAAAGACAAGGGTCGTGATCGTGTTGAGAAATAAGAAACTGAGCAATAAAAAAGCGAAAAACAAACGATTAAACCATTTCACATTGCTGATGGCCTTTTTGGTAGGCATCAGCGTGCCTCATATCGGCTACGCTGCGGCGTTAAAAGTGTGTTACGACCAATGGCCGCCAATGACAATATTCCCATCGGAAGGGGACTCTGAGCGTGGTGTTGTTATCGATATGTTGGAGCAAATATATTCATCGAAAGGCTACCAGCTTGAATACTATGAAGTGCCTCTGGCACGAGGGTTGGATATGGTGAAAGAGGGACTTTGCGATGTATTGCCGGAATACTTATACTCAAAAAATCCAGACGATCACTTTGTCTATGCCGACGAAGAAACGTTTGCCTACACCACCGCCTTCGTTGTTAGACGAGATGATCCGTGGCGCTATAATGGCATTCAATCCTTAAAAGGCAAGCGCATCGCTACTGGGCCTGGTTGGGACTACAGTTCAATGAGTGCTGGCTACCAAGATTATATTGATGATCCAAGAAATTCTAACCTCGTAGAAGTTGTTGCCGGTTATGATGATGTGGTTGACCGAATCTTCCAGATGATCAGCGAAAATAGAGTCGATTTATACGCAGACAATGACCTTGTCCTTCAGTACGTTTTAAATCGTCTCAACCTAAATGATGACCTTCAAATAGTGCGCCCCGGTTTAGAGAATAAATTGGTTGAAATGCCGATTTTCTCCAAAAACATTCCCACTGAAAAAAGACAAGACTTGGTCAAAATTTGGAATGAAGGCCGCTTGGCAATGAAAGGTGAAAAAGAGCAAGTTCTTCTTAATAAGTACAAGGTGTCATTGGCAAAGTAGCGTAAGGCAGACCAGCATACCTTTTGAATTATTAGAAATTTAAGAGATGGGGTCACTATCAAATCAACTCATTGAATAGCTGACCCATCTAGAGTTGACTGGTTCGACAATGAACATGAATCACCATTACCTAAGAGACATCTACTGAAATGCTAAGAAATGCAACTGAACTCCAGCTTGAACCGATTGATGCTGTTATCACTTGGGTCGATGGGAACGCTGAGAAACACCGTAAGAAGCGACAAGAATATATGGCAATTGAGCCTTTGCCACTGCATGAAAATGCATCGAATCCTCATCGGTGGTTGTGTAGCGATGAAATCTTGTACTGCATCCAATCGATCGAAAACCATGCGCCGTGGGTAGGTAAAATCTGGATTGTTGTTGATGAAAACGGCCCCGATTTATCAAGTCTCTCGGAAAGCATTAGAGCCAAGGTACATCTTGCCTATCATTCGGAAATCTTTGATGGGTTCACGCAAGTGTTACCCACATTTAACTCTTTGACCATTGAAAGCATGCTGTGGCGGATTGAAGGGTTGAGCGAGCGGTTCATGTACTTTAATGATGATGTGTTCTTGACTGCGCCCCTAAAACCGTCAGACATTTTTGACGGGCTTACTCCTATTTTTCGAGGCAAGTGGGTTGACTATAGCGGGGTGCTTGGCAGTGCCGAAGCACGGGATGACCCTGCGAAATTCCACTATTTTATGCAAATAAATGCGGCCCAAATCATTGGCTTTCCTTGTACAGGGCTGTTTTCTGCTGCCCATGTAGTACATCCTTTTCGACGTTCAAAGATGGCCGAATTGTTTGCTCTGTATCCCGATTACTTTCTTAGTAACATAAAATACAGATTTCGGAACTTGGAGCAATTTCTCCCGCAGGGACTGCATAATCACGCTTGTATCAGGGATAAAGAGGCCAAGGTCAGCACGACAGATGACCACCTACACATTACAAGCGGACAGGGAAAGGGGCAGCCTCCTGCTGATACTCTAGCGCTGTTGATCAGAGCGACAGGTCCTGACATCAAGTTTCTATGCGTTAATGATCTCCCTCAACTGGTAGAAATCATCCCAAACGCAGGTGAATGGATTGCTCAGGCCATTGGCGGGTTTCCGGTGCGCGCTAAAAATACAACAATCGAGAGATTGTGCCTGCAATCAGAGGATGCAGCGATAAATTTGGCAAAAGGATGATGCGGCTATCTGTAGATTAGCTTTAAAACTTAGGGTCGAATTCACATGGTTTCTTAGTTACTCTTAACCAAACGTTAATAAGACAGATTAAGGTATTTCATGCCAGAGTCACTAAACGACAAAACTCTCGATAAACAACTCGACTTTTTACGTGAGATCGATCAACTCAAATCTGTCATCCGTAAATCGCCATTGATTGATCAATCACGAAGGGAGAACTCAGCCGAACATTCATGGCATTTGGCCATGTACGCGTTGATCCTAAAAGACAGCTCGGACCAAAATATTAATCTGGATCGCGTGATTAAAATGCTCTTGATTCATGACATCGTTGAAATCGATGCTGGCGATCATCCCCTCCACGAAACCATAGACAATTCACTTCAAGAAGAAGCCGAGCGAAAAGCGGCAGAACGTATTTTTGGCTTACTTCCAACGTCACAAGGTGAAGAACTCAAAGCCCTCTGGTACGAGTTTGAAGCCGCCGAAAGTCACGATGCTGTCTTTGCGAAATCATTGGATCGTCTACAGCCACTTATTCACAACGTCGCCACTAAAGGCGGAACATGGGTAGAAGGTAACGTCAGCCACGAACAAGTGAAACAGCGCTACGGGTCAGTGATTAGCGCAGGTTCAAAGACACTTTGGGGTTATGTGAAAGGCTTGGTGAAGAAGCATTTTCAATGAAAGGCTCTATATTTTTTTATGAATATAACTGCTTTAGCGCCCAATTCTTCAAACAATTGCGACGTTCTATTTGAGGTAGGCGCACCTTTATTGTTTAAGTGTAAAATAAATTCATTCGGCTTTGCTTTTTATTTTTCGTCACTCACCTATACAATTTAATATTTTTTGTACTATGATTTTCCGAATCCAATTATTACTATCTGTGATAAAAATCCTATGGAATAATGATATTAAACAAGGACTTAGAATGATAAAAAGCTTCTTTACTTCAACGACCTATGGTCATACAAAAGAGCTCATACAATACGCAGATCGTGTTTATGATGAAAAAGAGTTTAATGAGGATGTGATTTTACAAACAGCAGCACCCTTAGCGAGTAAGTTATCAATGGGGGTTGTGGATGAGCGAACTGTCAGAGCAGCCGCAGGTATTACTATGCTGGGTGCAATCATTGTTTTTTGTGTTGCGTATTTCTACGGGGCCTTTTTACCTATCACACTCTTCTCAACTTACTCGTTTATAGACTTTTTTTTGAGGGTCTTTGTTGGCGTTCAATATTCTCCAAGTTTGTATATTGGCCGTTTTATCATTAGAAATTTATTAGGCCAACAACCAGATTGGGTATCCGCCATTCCAAAACGTTTTGCTTGGAGTATTGGCATTATTTTGACAGGCACAGTCACCTTACTATTTTGGAGCGGTAATAATGGATTAACCTCTCAACTTATCTGTCTTGTCTGTGTGCTTTTTACTTGGATGGAATCCACTTTAGGATATTGCGCTGGTTGTCACATATACAAATCACTCAAACTTGAACCCGAACGTTGCCAGGGTGACAGTTGCAGTCGCATTTTGTAGATCTAAGGGCTTGATCATTACTATGCTTTAACTGCTGTGAAACAGAGTCCACTTTAAAAACTTAAAGGGTGTACAATTTATTTCATGTACGCCCTATTTGTAGGAGACTGACAGTACTTTGCTTATTTTGATTGTTCATGAGTATGGCAATCGTTTACCCATTATTCTTTTTTCAACTCCAAGCAGTTCTCTATTCCTTTGATTTTGTCTTCTGCGTGGTGGTTGACGTAGAGAACCGTTGTTTTTTTGCCTTCACATATTTTCTCGATCAAAGCTAAAACGAGCTGGCGGTTCATGTCGTCTAGGCCGAGGCAAGGCTCGTCTAGAATCAATAATGGCGGGTGTTTGACCATGGCGCGGGCGATGAGCAGCAAACGCTGGTCGCCGTAGGAAAGCTTGTTGAAGGGTTGGTCTGCGCGGTCTGTCATGCCGAGTAGTGCTAGCCATTGGTCGGCGATTTTCTTCTGCTTATCGGACGATTTACTGTACATGCCGATGCTGTCGTAAAAGCCGGAAATAATCACGTTTTTACAGCTGGTACTAACGCGATATTCCCATTGCAGTGCAGTGGAAACGTAACCGATGAATTGTTTGATCTGCCAGATGCTTTCGCCGTTACCACGCTGGAACCCGAACACAAAAATATCGTTGGTGTAGCATTGTGGGTGGTCGCCCGTGATCAGCGACAATACACAGGTTTTACCGCTTCCGTTAGGACCACTGAGTTGCCAATGCTGGCCTTGTTCAATGGTCCAATCCAATTTATCGACAATGATCGTGTCGCCGTATTTGATAGTCGCTTGTTTGAGTTTGACTAATGGCTGGCTCGGATCGAGTTCGGGCAGCTTGTTCGCTGGGTCGGCCTCTGGCACGTTTAGATCGGTGGTTTTTAAATGCAGTAGTTGGTAGAGCTCATTAAAGGCGGCTTTGTCCTGACGGTCTATTGTCAGTGTTAGCTTTCCTCTATTTGAACCGTTTTTACCTGAACCGTCTTTATCCATGTAGGCAACATGCGTGATGAAGTCGGGCATTTCATCGAAACGGTTTAGTACCATAATCATAGGAACGGTATTAATAATAGAGGCAAGGTGCTCTTGTAACATAGCGAGCGTATCGACGTCTAAACCATCAAAAGGTTCGTCGAGGATGAGTAAGTCCGGTTTGCTGGACAGCGCTCGTATCAGCATGACTTTTCGAGTTTCGCCTGTGGAGAGTTTTCGAAATGCGCGGTCGAGTAATTTACTTAAGCCGAACTTTTCCACCAGTTTTTGAGCAAGTTCTGGGTTTTGGCAGCGATCGAAAATCATTTCATGAACGGGCGTGCCGAGTGAAATGACGTCCATGATGTCTGCGTCGTCTTTTTTCAGCTCTTTGGCAATCAGTTCGGCTTGCGCTTCAAAAGACACCAAACCTACCCTTTTCGGTAATCCTGAAATCGAACCGCTCTCAATATCGCCTACACCTGCAAGTACTGCTGCGAGAGCTGATTTGCCAGAGCCATTGGTTCCTGTAATCACCCAATGCTGGTTTGATGTAATATCCCAATCAATGTCAGTTAAGGTAAAACGCTCATCAAACGTCACCGTTGCTTTCTTTAAAGAGATTGAGTTACTCATTACATTGCCCCTAAACACAGATAAAAGAATGAAAAATAAAAGTAGAGAACAAAAAAACCGAGTGTTCGATTAAGAAAACTCGGCTTTTTTTGATTCAAAGTACGATGTTATGAGCAAAGCCAATACGAGTCTATTTTTAACAAAGTATTGGCGAGCGCAATAATCGTATTAAACGATTTTTTTCATGTCAGCCATATGACCACGAAGAACACCACCAATCGCTTCTACTGGATGAGAGCGTAGTGCTGCGTTTACTTCGATCAAGCGAGCGTTATCAACGCCGTTGTCTTCTAGAGAAAGACCTTTACCAATTACGTCGGTTTTGATGTTTTTCATGAAGTCAGCCAATAGTGGAACACAAGCGTGGTTGTATAGGTAACAACCGTACTCAGCCGTATCAGAGATTGTCGCGTTCATTTCGTACAATTTCTTACGAGCGATTGTGTTCGCAATAAGTGGTGTTTCGTGTAGTGACTCGTAGTAAGCAGAATCAGCCACGATGCCAGCGGCGGTCATGGTTTCGAAAGCAAGCTCAACGCCGGCTTTAACCATAGCAACCATCAAAATACCGTTGTCGAAGAATTCTTGTTCAGAGATTTCAACATCACCAGCCGGTGTTTTTTCAAAGTTCGTTTCTGCTGTGTCTGCACGCCATTTAAGAAGGTTTACGTCGTCGTTCGCCCAGTCTTCCATCATAGTTTGTGAGAAGTGGCCGCTGATGATGTCGTCTTGGTGCTTGTTGTACAAAGGACGCATGATCAATTTAAGTTCTTCAGAAAGATCGAATGCTTTGATCTTAGCTGGGTTAGAAAGACGATCTAGCATGTTGGTAACGCCGCCGTATTTCAATGCTTCTGTCACTGTTTCCCAACCGAATTGGATTAGACGAGACGCGTAACCTGCGTCGATGCCTTCTTCAACCATTTTGTCGAAACAAAGGATAGAACCAGTTTGCAACATACCACAAAGGATAGTTTGCTCGCCCATCAGGTCAGATTTTACTTCGGCGATGAAAGAAGACATTAGAACGCCTGCTTTATGACCGCCAGTACCTACCGCGTAAGCTTTTGCTAGTGCAAGGCCTTCGCCTTTAGGATCATTGTCTTCATGAACCGCGATAAGCGTTGGAACACCAAAACCACGAACGTATTCAGCGCGAACTTCAGAACCTGGGCACTTAGGCGCAACCATGATGACGGTTAAATCTTCGCGAACTTTCATACCTTCTTCTACGATGTTGAAACCGTGAGAGTAAGATAGGCAAGCGTCTTTCTTCATAAGCGGCATGATTTCAGTCACAACCGGTGTGTGCTGCTTATCAGGCGTTAGGTTCAATACAACGTCAGCTGTTGGGATAAGTTCTTGGTAAGTACCAACAACGAAACCATTTTCAGTCGCGTTTTTCCAAGATTGGCGTTTTTCAGCAATCGCAGCAGCACGCAAAGTGTAAGAAACGTCTAGACCAGAATCACGTAGGTTCAAGCCTTGGTTAAGACCTTGAGCACCACAACCGATAACAACAATTTTTTTGCCTTTAAGCGCTTCTACGCCATCGGAAAATTCAGAGCTGTCCATGAAACGACATTTCGCTAGTTGAGCAAGTTGCTCACGTAGCGGCAAAGTATTGAAGTAATTAGCCATGATAAACACATCCTAGATTTTTATGATTAATGTCTCGACGATTAAAGCACGTCGATATTTTAAAAGGGTGACAGCTGATCAAACACTATAAAGCGGCCGATCAAATGTGAGTGATGCTACTTTATAGAAAATCCAGTCTTTCGTAAATTGATATATTTGCAATATAACGTCCCATTTTATGCAAACATCCGTTATGATGATGAGTATGAATATAAGAATCCTCAAACAATTTCTCGCTTTGGCTGATGCGCTGCATTTTGGGCGTGCCAGTGACGAGTGTCACATTAGTATTTCTGCGTTATCGCGCAACATTCGTCATTTAGAAGATGAACTGGGTGTCGCGCTGTTTAACCGCGACAATCGTACAGTGGTGCTAACGCAAGAAGGGCAAAAGTTCCTTAAGTACGCGCGCGATACCAGCCGCCAATGGAACTTGATCCGTCATGAATTGACAGATAATACTGACCAGCTTAGCGGTGAGATTAGCTTGTATGGCTCGGTGACGGCCAGTTACAGTTTTTTGTATGAGCTGTTGAGGCGTTTTCGTATTGCGTATCCAGGTATCGAGATCAAACTGCGTACTGGCGATCCAGAACACGCCATTGCGCATATTCTCGACGGAAAAGAAGACATTACCATTGCGGCTCGGCCAACCAATTTACCACGTGGTGTGGCGTTTAAACCGATCGCGATTTCTCCTTTGTTGTTTATCGCGCCACTGGAGCAGCAAGTACCTAACGTGCCGAATCGTGTTCCTTTGGCTCCGCAAGAGTGGGCAAGTATTCCGATGATCTTGTCTGAAAGCGGTGTGTCGAGAACCCGCGTAGACGAGTGGTTTCGTCTGCATGGCATTACGCCAAAAATCTATGCTCAGGTGACGGGTAATGAAGCCATTGTGAGCATGGTCAGTTTAGGTTTTGGGATTGGTGTGGTGCCAAAAATCGTGCTTGATAACAGTCCGTTGAAGGACAGGGTACAAGTGTTGGACGTTAGGCCAGAGCTTGAACCTTATGATATTGGTTTGTTTGCGCTGAAAAAGGGTTTAAAAAACCCGATGGTTGAAGCTTTTTGGAGTTTGATGGAAGAAGAGGGTTAATCTCGTTTCCAGAAGTTTTGTTAAAACTCATTAGGGTTCGTTGCGTATAAAAATGCCTTTCAATGTATTTACTTGAAAGGCATTTTTGTTTTAAAACAGATTATTTTTTATTAATAAAAAGGCTTATTTCCAACCACCTTGGTCCATTAATTTGACGGCTTGACGGTTGTTCTCGCCCAATACACTCAAAGAAACCGTATCGGATTTGAACTCACCAAACACCGCTAGACTTTCTGGCGGCGCAATACCTTCAACAACAGGGTATTCATTGTTAACGTTCGCGTACCATTTTTGGCTTTGCTCATTGGTTAGGAACTCAATAAGTTGCTGCGCGTTTTCTTTGTTTTTCGATGATGCTGTTATGCCGATACCGCTGACGTTCACATGTGCACCACGATCACTTTTAGTTTGGTTAGGCCAAAACATGGCTAATTTATCATAAACCGCACGGTCTTCAGCTTTGCTGCTTAGACCTAAGCGCCCAAAGTAATAGGTGTTTGCGACGGCAATATCACACACGCCGGCCGCGGCTGCTTTTAGTTGATCAGTATCGCCGCCTGCTGGTGGACGGGCAAAATTAGCGACGAGACCTTTAATCCATTCGAGTGTTTCAGCTTCGCCATTTGCATCGATCATAGACGCGACAAGAGATTGATTGTAGATATTGCTGGAAGAGCGAATACAAATTTGGCCTTTCCATTTAGGATCAGCTAAATCTTCGTAGCTTGATAGACTTGATGCAGATACTTTTTCAGGGTTATAAAAAATAACGCGAGCGCGCTGAGAAAGACCATACCAATAACCATCGCGATCACGAAGGTATTCAGGGATGACGGCGTTTAAATGGTCGGTTTCAAAAGCCTGAAGAACGCCCGCCTCTTTTGCTCGATATAAACGTCCGGCATCAACGGTAATAAATACGTCGGCTGGGCTAGCGCTGCCTTCGGATTTTAAGCGACTTAATAATGCATCAGCTTTACCGGTAATGAGGTTTACTTTTACTTGGTTTTCTTTTGAGTACGCGTCTAGAAGTGGAGCAATAAGTGCTTCACTACGAGCGGAATAGACGTTTACTTCACCACTTGCGTGTACAGACAAACTGCTCACGGTTAAAAGTGATACAGCTAATACAGAAGCGCTTTTATTGAAAGAATGAAGTGGCATTTTTAATGTTGGACGTTTCATTATGAGTACCTATTTACAGTGAAAAAATTCGTAGTGTTAATGAATTATATCTCGTGTAGACAAATACTAATAGAAATCGTTCCCGTTATTATTGTTTTTTACCATTCAGTTTTATCAATTTTTTAATAAGGTGGTGTGGCTGAGCGCCTTGAAACAAAAAATTATAACCAGCAGGCGCGTTGAATGTTATGACGGATACACGGGGCAAACGCAATTACGACCATTGAATTTTGCGTCATACAGTGCTCTGTCTACCATTTCGAGGGCATGTTCTAGTTCAATCATTGGGTCTAGTTCAATCACACCAATAGACAGCGTAATACGAACCTCTTGTTGTTTGATCAAAAACGTATTTTTCGACATACCTTTGCATATATTTTCAGCTATCTTTAATGCGCTTTGTATGTCTGTGTCTTGCATTAAAATATAAAACTCTTCGCCACCTACACGAAATAGTTTGTCTGTTGATCGTAATTGGTTTTGTAACCATTCAGCGATTAGTTGAAGCGCTTGGTCGCCGCCGCCATGACCAAACCGATCATTGATTTGTTTAAAAAAATCCAAGTCTAGCGTCATTAGGCTAAGAGGGGTATTTGAACTCTTTTGTTGTTCGTACTCATCATGAATGATGAGGTCAAATTCTCTACGATTAGCGGCGCCTGTTAAAGGATCTGTGCGAGTTGCTTTGTCTAATTGGCGCATGAGTTGATTGCGCTCAGTAATGTCTAGCATCACACCAACTTGTCCTAGAGCTTGGCCATTGGAACGTGTGAAAACAGCTTTATTAAATTCTATCTCATGAATTGAGCCATCTGCGAATCGTACTTCTGCTTCATAATACTGAGTGCCGCCTTGAGCTAATAATTGACAATCTGCCTCGTAATAGGCATCAGCAAGGTGTTTAGGCGCAACGTCATACACTGAATGGCCTATGATTTGTTCACGAGAAAAGCCGATAAATTGACAAAATGCAGTGTTGCAGCCTCGATAAATATGGAGGTGGTCTTTAAAGAAAAGAGGGACAGGTATGGCATCGATGATCACTTGCAAAACGTCATCGTCAGTACGACCAGAGCGAGCTAAAGCAAACTGTGATATTTCTGAAATTAACCAGCTGACAGTGTGTTTGTCGCCATCACTAAAACAATTTACCGCGCCTCTTTTAATCCATTCAATACTAGCTTCCATGCTCCATTTTTCTACGATTATGATCGCTTTTCTAGACGCTAAAAGAGGCCAGTCAGTTGCTTTTAAGTCATTTTCTGAAAGTAAGGTAATAGAAGAAACGGGACTGTCATCAATGCGTTCGACTTGTTGCCATTCGACAGCATATCCATGAGTAGATAAAAGCGTGTCTAATTGTGCCTTACATGACGTTAATTTAGTTGAAAAATAGAGGGTTGGAAGGCTCATTAAGACTCATTTTTTTTGTATTTTGTGGTAAATATCTTCTCACAGGAATGTGTGCAATTGTGTAATAAAATGTAGGTCGTTTTTGTTAATATTTTAGGTTTTTTTGTCTTATCTATTTGTTCTTGTATAAGTAGTAACGAAAAGACGACCACTCCGTGCTGAAATGTCCATAAACATCCATATTTCCCTATTCCGTTGTTGTTGAAAAAATGGACAATAGTCATCTTCTTTTATATGCACACTTCAATAGGTCATTCTACAGGTCATCATGATATCAACTCTTTCTTCAGAGGATACGGTCTCTCGCCGCATTCAATACTTGCGTGTTTTTGTACTGGGTTTTAGCGCCTTTATTTTTAATACCACGGAGTTTGTTCCGGTTGGTTTGTTGTCAGATATTGCGCAGAGTTTCTCGGTGTCGCCTGCTCAAGTGGGTTGGATGTTGACAGTTTATGCTTGGGTTGTGGCTTTGATGTCACTGCCAATGATGCTGCTGACACGTAAGCTAGAGCGCAAAACCTTGTTAATATGGCTGTTTTCGTTGTTTATTGTCAGCCATATATTATCGGTGGTGGCGTGGAATTTTACAGTCTTATTAATCAGCCGGATTGGCATTGCGTTTGCTCACGCATTATTTTGGTCTATTACCGCGTCGATTGCGATTCGTGTTGCCCCGCAGGGTAAGCATACGTTTGCCTTGAGTGTACTGGCGACGGGAACGGGGCTTGCAATGGTATTGGGTGTGCCAGCAGGGCGTATTATTGGTCAACTTTTTGGCTGGCGTACTACGTTTGCCTTTATTGCCATTGTCGCTTTAATCATCATGTTGGCTCTGTATCGCTTGTTGCCGAATTTACCCAGTTTGTTTTCAGGTTCGTTGAGCAAAGTTCCAGAAGTGCTGCGCAATCGTGTCTTGCTTGGCATGTATCTGTTTATTTTCATTATTTTTTCGGCCCATTATACGGCTTACAGTTATATTGAACCGTTTCTAAGCGAGATTGGTCTGGCGAGTGGCGGTTTTACCACGCTGATTTTACTGTTGTTTGGTATGGCGGGCATTGTCGGTAGTATATTATTTGGCTACTTTGGCGAAAAATTGAACAGCGCGATGATGATTTTAAGCGTCGTGGCGATGTCTTGCTGCATGGCGACCTTGTATTTTGTGGCTGCAAATATGTCTTTGTTGGTGGTCAGCGTTTTGTTCTGGGGCGCATCAATCATGATTATTGGTTTAAGTATGCAGATCCGAGTATTGAATGTGGACCCAACGGCATCCGATATTATTATGTCTTTGTATTCCGGCATTATTAACCTTGGTATTGGAGCCGGTGCGCTGATTGGCGGTCAAATTATTCATTATGCCGGTTTGGCTAATGTTGGTTTTATGGGGGCTTTGCTTGGCGTGTGCGCGCTTGCGGTGGTGGTGTCTTTATTACGACGAATAAAGGACGCGGTTGTTTAGTTATCTTTCATCTCTTCTATATCATCAATATGCGTTGCTTGGTTTCGGCCTTGGTTTTTTGAGTAATAAAGCGCCATGTCGGCTTTTTTCATCAGGGTGTCTATGTCGGAGGCCTCTCCTTTGGTTCTGGTGGCAATGCCAATACTGATTGTAATTCTATCTGAGATCTCGCTCATCCTGTGCTTTATGTTCGCTAGTCTTATGGCTTGCATTATATTTTGTGCAACAAGGTTTGACTCTTTCGCTGTTTTGTTTGGAAGTATGGCGACAAACTCTTCACCCCCATAACGAGCAATCAAATTCGTACTGTTTTGGATCGTATGACTTAGCATCATCGCGATTTTTTGTAAGGCTTCATCCCCACTAGCATGCCCATACGTGTCGTTGTATTGTTTGAAAAAATCAACGTCTATTAGCACAACCGATAGGTCGATTTGGAGGGTTCTGTCATTAGACAGTTCGTAGAATAAGCGTCGATCGAAAGCACGTCGGTTGGCGATGTTGGTGAGACTGTCTGTTAGCGACAGAGTTTCGAGACGTTGGTTTTGTGTATTAATGGTGTCTGAAAATTGATCAAAAGCGTGAAACAGTTCATCAATTTCATCCTTACTGGAATGAGAGAGAATAGGCTCTGTTGTCATATTACGTATTTTTCGAGTCAATATTCTAAGGCGCTTTATGGCATGGGTATAAAGAGCCAAGATGGTGCATATCATTACCGCCAATAATATAAAGCCACCAATAAACCATGTTTCTTGGGTATACACGCCATTCGAGAGGGCTAATATTTTATCTTTCAAGTACTTGTTTTTATTCAGTGAGAACTGATTTGCAACGTTGCTGTAGTCGCTGATTAAGTTTCGAATGAAGTACTCTCTACCTCGCGTGCGGCCAATCATTTTAAGGTGATTGGCCTGCAAATTAAGAAGTCCCTGATCGCTCATTAGAAGCTCGCTTATCGCAGTATTTAATGGTGATACTTGTTTTTCTAATGTGGGTAATGTTTCTTCTACGATAGATTCTAAATGGCTCAACTTTAATTCAATAGTATGTTTTATTTCCTTTAGTTCATCCAGTCTGTCGGTGTCTTCCACTCTGTAGGCAAGTGTGATTAGCTCTAAGAAAGCAATTTTCCATTTGGTTTTTTGTGTTTTTTCAAGGGGCGTTTGTCCTGCATTTTCTTTGTACACGCTATCGGCTTGGTACTGTAATTCCGACAGCCCTTTTTGCTTTTTGGTGATTTGATCCGCTATGTCGAGCTTAGTATCAATGAGGAGGTTGAGGTTGTTCATTTCCTCTTGAATGGTTTTTAGTAGACGAAATTCATTTTGGCTGTAGTTGACCCTGTTAGCTTGTTCTTGGGTTTCATTGAGCTTTTTGTTGACCTCTAGCTCGGCAATTCTGCGTTCTACCGGCGTATTAGAAGACGTTAATAATTCTAGGGCTGAAAAGAGTTCACTGGACTTTATTGCGCTTTGATTAGCGTTAGTCATCGCAGGAATGGTGTTGAAGGTTAAGTCATTTAATATTAACTGGGTTTGCTCCAGTCTTGTTTGCAGTAGAGTGCCAACACCAATAAAAAGCACAACGGCCATTAGTAATAAAATGGCCAATTTTTTAATCAAGCTTAATTGCTTATAGCCTGTTTTTTTTATCGATGACGGTTTATTCATGTTTAGTTCATCGTTGAAATATCGAGTATTCGCCCATCTGTTTTTGGTGAAATGACGTTTAGTTGCTGAACCTTTTCTGCCATTAAGTCAGATAGCGTGAAATTGCTGTTTTGTTGATGGTTGAGCTCTTTGCTGTTTATAAACATAGTATACCCATCTCCACCATTAAGTAGGTAATCTAGGGTAGCGACTTTGTAAGTCTTTGTTGGGTTTAGTGGCTTATTGTTCAAGGTGACTAAAAGTAAGCGCGTTCCGGCTGGGCGTGTCGCATCGTATTTGATTTTAATGCCAGAAATTTGAAGATATTGCCCGCTTATTGAGTCTATTCCGCTTAATCCATGCTCTAACGCCGCCGTTATTTTTTGTCCTGTTACTTCTATTAGTTTGAGCGTATTACGGTGCGGCATCATGGCTCGAATGTCTTTTCTTGTCAGTATTGAGTTTTCTGGAAAAACGGCATCGCTGCGCAGCGAACCACTATTAATTAAGCTGAGTTCTGCGCCTGTGAATTGTTTTAGTGTGTCCGCGACTAGGTCAGCAAAGCCATTTTCGGCTGTGCGTAGCGTCTTTCTGCGTAAATCAATAGGTGTTGCTGTCTTGCCTAATACTTCACTAAGAAGTGTATTGAGTCGATGAGCGTATTCTCGTTCTTGTTGTAAAACAGAAAGTTTGGGTGAAACAGCCGTTAAGTCGATCTCTGTTTTTTGTATTTTCAGACTCTCTTTTGGGTGGTCTTGTTGCCAGGTAAGTTGAACCACAGCGGCATGCTTTTTGTCTTTTATAATGATGTTGTGTGGGTGATGAGGCAAAGCTTTATAAGGGCTAAATTCAAAATCTTGATCTTTATAGAGCGTTAGATTAACCGTCCCTTGTTCCAATAGGCGGTCAAAAACAGGCATGAAAACAGAGTAATGTAAGACAATTAGATTAGCCCCTTGAGCTTTTAATTCAATGACGGCTTTGATAATGGCCTTTTCAGGTGAGGTGACTTCTACTCTGTTTGTTGGGTATTTTACGATGGTGTCGGGGTTTAGAACCGAAATAAAGCCTAACTTCATCGTGCCTTTTTTTAATATGACGTGTGTTTGTATCCCTTCAGGAGGGCGGTGAGTCAGAGGGTCGTATAGATTGCTTGAGACAATAGGGAACGATGCCTCGTAAGTGCGTAAGATGAGTTCATCTTCTTGGTGGCTCAATTCGCGTTTCGAGATGCCCATGACGCTTGGTTGAAGGCTGTTTAATATATCAATGATGTGCGCGCCTCTGTCCATTGTCGAAAGCATGCTTGGCCCTAAGCTTTCACCTCCAAAAATGAAAAAAGTATTGGTATCTATTTTTCTATATTGATCTATAACGCTTGCTAATTGAGCGTAGTTGCCATTTTTTGTGTCGTTCACTATGGGCATTTCAGCGTCAAAAACGATGGTGACTCTTTGCTCTGCAAAGACCATGCTGTTCATTGCTACCCCTAGTATCAGGAGTAGCTTAAATAGCGTTTGATTTAAGAACAGAGGTTTAATCATCATGATGACTGTCCATATAGTGTGACTTGTTAATAGGATATTGTAGCTGTCTTTCCATAAAATCGAGTCAATTTTGCACATCTTTGACGCATTTTAACTTTGAGTAAAAACGAAAGAATTTCGTATAAAAAGAAATTATAGTAGAGATTGGCAGCCTCTGATTGCAAAAGCGGCCACACATTATTTTGCGAAGTCAAAGCGGTGGGACGTCGTTGTTGATGGCAAGCTGATTCTTTCGTTATCGCTCTCTAGGCTATGATTTTTGCCTTATATTAGAGGGGGATTACCTGATAATTGAAAGCTTTCCTTGGCGATAAATTGACCATTAATAATGATTTCTACCTCATGCCATCCGTCGTAATAAACTCTCGTTGTGATGATTTTGAATGGGTGTTTTTTTGACGTAGAGAGGCGACTACGAGCCGCTAACGTGGCTTTCTTCCATTTAAACACCTTGGGGGAGGTTGTGCCGTTTTTCTTTTGATGATGAACAATGTAGTCAATCATCAAGGTTTGCTCATGATCGCACGCGGATTCTATTTCGAGGGTAAACTCTAGATTTCCATTTAAAACAACCTGTTCAGAATGTAGTGTCAGTGCATTGTTTTCTAGTTGCGGTTTACCATAACCAAACGCGGTTAACACCTTGTTATTGCCTTGCTTAAGCAGCGTTCGACAAGCATGACGAATGAGCTTTGTGCGGTTTGTATCGGCGTCTTGTATCCATCGTTCAGCAATATCGGCCACAAGATCAGGGTGATCTTTAGCGATGTCGTTGAGATTATTGGCAACAGAGCGACGTACGTATTCTTCTGGATCGTCTTTTAGTTCTTCGAGCAGTTCAATGACGGGCGAAGGGTCTTTAATAAACGCTGGTAGCTGCATCGCCCAGGGCAAGCGTGGGCGAGTCCCTTCAGAGATCAAACGCCGTACATGTCTATTGTCATTTAAGAGCCAACTCTTGAGTGAAGCGAGTGTTTTTTCTGGTGCGGATAATAAAAAAAACCGAATGCTAAATTCAGACGTAAATCGGCTTGTCATCGCTTTTAATAAAGTCATTGAAAAATCATGATGATCAAGACCGTGATATCCCACGTAATCGCCCATCGGCATAATCGCCCAGCCTGAAATACCGCTACCGTTTATTTTTGAACTTGAATCGTCGATTTCTGGGGCCAAGCTGGCGAGTAAAATACTTCCTGCTTTTTCAAAGTCACTCGGTAAATACTGGCTCATGGCCTCGGTAATTTGCTGCGATCGAGCCTTTAGTTCCAATGTCTCAAGCTGATCACACGCGGTGGCGATAAAGCCTGCTTTATCAAATTCTTTCCAATGACGTTGAAAGTGCTCCGCCATGTTGTTAATAACGTGCTGGTTAAAAAGATTCTTAAACGGTTCTGGCATGTCTTTCATATCCTATGGAATAAAGGGCAGAGACAATATAGCGGGTAATAGTGTCAGTTACTGTCAGTATAAAAATCGATTTCACTCGCTATCAGCCTTATAAAGGGCTGTTTTTGTACTGATTCATGCTCTGAAATAGACGTCGTTTTCAGCGGTGTTAATGACATAAATATCGACACTGTGATTAATATTGGTGCAAAGAACGTGTCTTAAAAGGGCGCTTCGATAAAAAATATGCATAGAGTTATTGTGGATTTTAGCCCTGATCAATGCTTAGTGTCTTTTAAAAACCACGCTTATGTATTGATTCTAAAGCAGAATTCCTAACAATATTTTTTGATTCACCTATTTGGCATTATCTTTGCTGAATGAACATTATGTTCATGTAGATTTTCTCTACAGGGATTTCATAAGTTGGCCAATGTCGGTTAACTTAGCCAATGGCAACGTCGCCCGCTACTGAACCTTTTTAGTAGCACTCGATCAGGCTCCTTTAGAAAGGAAAAAACTGATTAGGGAGGCGTGTCTCTTTTTCTCTCTTCTTATCTTTCTAAACAGTCGTTTGATTTTCAATATTGATCGTGCCATTGGCGAAAACGTGTTTGTTCATAGATCTTTGTCCATTTAATTCAGGGATTGAATTGATCGAATTCATTTAATGGATTTTAACATCGTCCCTAGGCATTAGGAGAAAGCGAATGAAAAAAATTGATGTAACAGAAGCTATTTTCGCCATCAAAAAAGAGAAAAACTTGAGCTGGGAATCCATCGCTGAGGCGACAGGGATGACGGATGTTTGGATAACGTCCGCATGCTTAGGAATGAACAGCTGCACTGAAGCAGTGGCTGAAAAACTGGTGACCTTTTTAGGTCTACCAGCAGAAGCCAAATCCGTTTTAATGGAATACCCGACAAAAACGTGGGATCAAGCTATTCCACAAGATCCTTTGATTTATCGGTTATACGAAGTGGTTGGGGTTTACGGACCAACGTTGAAAGAAGTGATTCAAGAAAAATTCGGTGACGGCATCATGAGTGCGATCGATTTTTCCATGAAAGTAGAAAAAGAAGAAGACCCGAAAGGCGATCGTGTCGTTTTGACCTTGAACGGGAAGTTTTTGCCATATAAATCATGGTAGTAGATATTGTTTTTATGAGTGAGTTTTGAGTTAGCGACTGTTGATTTGGAAAATTTGATTTTCAGCAATTTAAGGATAAGAGGGCGTAAAAATGGCGTATATAGAACCAAGTGAATTCGTGACCAAAATGGTCGATGCAGGCGAGCAGAAAGTCTACATGTCGACAAAAGACACCCTCATTCGAGCCATTATGGCGGGGGCGATTCTAGGGTTGGCGGCAATTTTTGCCATCACGGTTGCGACACAAACGGGCAGCCCGTTACTGGGTGCTGTGCTGTTTCCTGTTGGTTTTATCATGCTGTATTTGATGAAATTTGACCTGCTAACGGGCGTGTTTACGTTAGTGCCTTTGGCTTTGTTTGATAAGCGTCCAGGTGTCACACCGGCGCAAGTATTGCGAAACTGGGGATTGGTCTTTATCGGCAACTTTGCTGGCGCGTTATTAACGGCTTTCATGATGTCTTTCATCTTAACGTATGGTTTCTCAACCGACGGAGGCGCCATTGCGGCAAAAGTTAGTGCGATTGGTGAATCTCGTACATTGGGTTATCAGTCTCATGGTGCAGGCGGTTGGTTTACCATCTTCATTCGTGGCATGTTGTGTAACTGGATGGTGTCTATGGGCGTGGTTGGCGCGATGATCTCTACGTCGGCTGGCGCAAAAATGGCCGCCATGTGGATGCCGGTTATGTTGTTTTTCTACATGGGCTTCGAGCACTCTATCGTTAATATGTTCTTGTTCCCGTTCTCTATGATCATGGGTGGCGATTTCACCTTCATGGATTACATTGTATGGAACGAGATCCCAACGGTACTGGGTAATCTTGCTGGCGGTTTATTATTAGTCGGCTTGCCATTGTATTTGACCCATGTGAAAACGTCCGCGTCTCGTAAATTGGTGTAATAGGGTTTCATCAAAGGTTAAAAAACTCTGTAGATACTATATTGTGTGTCTACGGAGTTTTTTGTATTTACAGCGCGTTGTTACATGCTGCTGCATTTGCAGAGTGTTGTTTTATTAAGGAAAGCGGAATGAAGGCTCTTAGCGTCAGTATCGGCAGTGCGACCAGTAAAGGCAAAAAAGCCATCAATCAGGATTTCTTAGGGCATCAAATCCCCGCCGAGCCATTATTAACCACACGAGGTGTTACACTGGCGATTGCCGATGGCATTAGTTCGAGCCCGGTTAGCCAAGCCGCAAGCGAAACCGCCGTTACCAGTTTCTTAGAAGATTATTACCGTACGTCAGAAGCCTGGTCAGTAAAGACCTCCGGCGAAAAAGTACTCAAATCCATCAATGCGGTGTTGTATTCTCAAACCCAAAGTGGCCCCAGTCGATTCGATAAAGACAAAGGCTATGTGTGTACGTTCAGTGCGCTCGTGCTTCGTTCAAATAGCGCACACCTTTTTCATTCTGGTGACAGCCGCATTTACCGACTTGTTGGCACGACGCTAGAACAACTGACGAAAGACCATCGTCGAGTTGTCTCGACCGCGCAGAGTTATTTGTCTCGCGCCTTGGGTATTGATCCGATAGTGGACATCGATTACCAAACCTTTCCCATTGCCAAAAACGATGTCTTTGTGATGACGACGGATGGCATTTACGACTTTCTTTCCGCCGAGGAAATAGCCTCGTGTATCGCACAAGCCAGCCATTTAAATAGCGCCGCAGAGCAGACCCTAGAACACGCTTTAAGCGCGGGCAGCGACGACAACCTCAGCGTGCAGATCGTTCGAGTGAACGAAGTTACCCATTATCAATCGGAAGACATTCAGCACAATGTCAGCCTTTTGCCGTTGCCGCCGCCATTAAAAGAAAGAATGCAATTTGAAGGCTACGACATCATCCGCTCGATCTACGTGAGCAGCCGAAGTCATGTGTTTTTAGCACGAGATCTCGACACCAATGACATGGTCGTGATTAAAACGCCGTCAGCAGAATTAAGTGACGACCAATCTTATCTTGAAAATTTCATGCTGGAAGATTGGATCGCCAAACGCGTCAGTAATCCGCATGTGGTCAAAGCCATCGAACCCCCAAGACAGCGGGAATCGCTTTACCTTGTTACCGAATACATCGAAGGCCAATCTCTTGCACAATGGATGATAGACAACCAAAAACCCACGCTGGAACAAATCCGCGATATCATCTCGCAAATCGCCAACGGTCTTCAGGCTTTTCATCGTAAAGCTATGATTCATCAAGACATTCGCCCTGCAAACATCATGATAGACAAGCACAACATCGTGAAAATCATCGACTTTGGTTCCACTTACATTGCAGGCGTTACCAACACCCAAGACGAAGAAGTTCTACGCGGTACCATGCGCTATTCCGCACCAGAATACTTCCTTGGTCATGCGGGCACCGAGCGATCTGACATTTACGCGCTCGGCGTCATTGCTTATCAAATGTTATCTGGCAACCAATTCCCTTACAGCTCGAAAATAGCCCAAGCTCGAAGCGTTGCGGCCCAACGACGTTTAACTTATCGCAGCGTCATAACCGACGCCTCCGAGCTCCCCGTGTGGATCGACGACGCACTGCATAAAGCCCTAAACATCAACCCACTAAAACGCTATGAAGAAGTCTCTGAATTCGTCTACGACTTACATCATCCCAACCAAATATTCCTCGACCGAACTCGTCCACCATTGATACAGCGTAACCCTGTTATGTTCTGGCAAGGCGTGTCCTTCTCCCTGTTTCTCGTGATCGTATTTCTAGTGGCTCAGGGGCAATGATTCTTTTATGTGATCAAACAACGACGTACTTCGACGCGATCACCGACCTCAGTCGTTGCTTTCTTTGTTCATATAAGCGCTCTAAATGCGTTGTTTTCGGTGATTAATTAACGTTGCTTTTCTTATCCTTGTTTTCTCCTCACGTTCAATTTACTCTGTTTTCAATATTTTATTCTCACTTCCATTGTTAGATAAAGGAACCATCCTATGCAGCATGGCACTCATTCCGCTTCACTCTCTTCTCCTCTTTCTGTGAAAGTGATGCGCGGCGGTATTGTTGAAAGTGAACATAATATCAAGGCGGTTGTTGTTTCAAGCGACGGTGCGGTGGTGGAATCTTGGGGGGATGTCGATGCGTTGGTTTACCCGCGTAGTGCAATAAAAGCCATGCAAGCACTCGCTTTTATTGAGATGGGCGGAGCCGAGAAATTTGCTTTTAGCGACGAAGAAATTGCCATCTGTTGTGCGTCTCATAATGGCGAGCCTGAGCATGTTGCCACGGTGCAAAGTATGTTGGATAAACTTACCTCCTCTGAAACGGACTTTGAGTGTGGCTGTCATTGGCCAATGCGTGTCGAGTCAGGTTATGTGCTAGCAGGGGAAGGGAGAAAACCAAATCAATTGCATAATAATTGCTCTGGTAAACATGCAGGAATGCTGGGGCTAGCCAAATTGCTTGATGTGCCATCGCAGGGTTACATTGGTATTGATCATCCTGTCCAGCAGAAAATTTCAGATACCATGGCTCAGATGTGCGAGTACGATTACAGCACCGCGCCTTGGTCGCCAGATGGTTGCTCCGCACCCACGTGGGCGATGCCATTGACGAATCTTGCCTTAGCGTTTGCCAAGTTTGCGAGTCCTGAAGGCTTATCAGCAGAACGACAACAAGCCTGTAAAACCTTATATGACGCCGTGGTGAAGCATCCTTTTATGGTGGGGGGAACCGAGCGTTATTGCACAGACATGATGAGGGTGTTGCAGCAACGCGTATTCCTTAAAGTTGGGGCAGAAGGTGTTTATATTGCTGCGATTCCTGAGCTAAAACTCGCCATTGCGTTAAAGTGTGATGATGGCGCAGTACGAGCGGCTGAGTCTGTCATGACAGCCTTATTGGACCATGTTGGCATTACGTCTTTTGTTGCGGATGACATTATGCAGGGTTATCGCTCAGTCACCTTAAAGAATTGGGAAAAGCGCACAACCGGCGCGATTGTTTGCCAAATCTGATTTGTTAAACCTCCAATGAGGTGTCACACAACCATGATCGAACTTAAATCCACCAAAGACCTTGCTCGCCTTCGCCGCTTGGCTTTGTCATCCCAAGGCTTGTTACAGACGAGTCCGTTTGGTAGCGGCTTGGCTGGCGCACGTAAGGCAGTGAGTTATTTAGGTTACGTTCAGATTGATACCATTTCTGTGGTGGAGCGGGCGCATCATCATGTACTTCATTCTAGAGTGCCTAAGTTTGACCCTTCGATGATAAATAAAATGTTGATTGAGGGCGATATTTTCGAATATTGGTCTCACGCGGCGGCGTTTCTTCCTATTGATGACTTTCGTTTTTCCCTACCTTATAAGCACGCGATTAAAAGTGGTCAAACTCATTGGAATAAAAACCCTGATAGAAAACTGATGGCAGAGCTATTAGAGCGAGTTCGTACGGAAGGACCGTTGCGTTCCCGAGACGTCGAAACCAAAGTCAGTAATCGCTCAGGCTGGTGGGACTGGAAACCCGCTAAAAAGGCGCTGGAACAGTTGTTCATGGAAGGTGATCTAATGGTGAAGGATCGCGTTGGCTTTCAAAAAAACTACGATTTAACCGAGCGAGTTTTCCCCTCTTCCACCAACGTAACCATGCCGAGTATGGAAGAATTTGTCACGCATATGGTCGATCAACAGCTTCGTTGTCATGGGGCTGTATCACTGAAAGGGTTAACCTATTTACGCCGCAATACAGCGCTGCGTAACGCAGTGAAGTCTTTGGTTAACGAGCGTTTAGCGCAAGGCGTGTTAGAGCAAGTTCAGCTTAGTAGTGGTGAGGTGTATTTCATAGAAACGGGTGCGCTTGAGCGTCGCCTGCCAAATTTGAGCAACCGCCTGCATATTTTGTCACCATTCGATAACAGCGTCATTCAGCGTGATCGGCTCAAGCATCTATTTCAATATGATTACCAGATCGAATGTTATGTGCCAGAAGCCAAGAGGAAATATGGCTACTTTTCCTTACCGCTGCTTTTTCGGGGCGAATTCATTGGACGAATGGATTGCAAGGCTCATCGAAAAGAGCGCCGCTTAGAAATCAAATTTTTGTATCTAGACACACAGGGCTTGGATGATGATTTGGTGATTCACTCCTTTGTCGAAGCCATTAAAACATTCAGTCAATTCCAACAATGTGATTCGGTGACCTTGACTGCGGTGAACCCTAAGCGTTTAACGCTCTCTTTGCAGAGTCGGTTAAACGCCATATAAATGGCTGGATTTCCAACTGTTTGATCTTGTTATGACGCTATAGGTTATGCAATCGACGGCGGTAGAAAAGCCCGGCAATCACTAACGCTAGCATCAAACCGAATTCGGCGATCAAGACGGTGGCGATGGCCGTTTGGTGGCTTTGCGTCATCTCGAAGGTTTGGTAAAGAATGGTGCCAAGTAATGCCGAACCAAACCCAAATGCGGCTTGCTGAACCGTGGTAAGCATGGCGCTGCTGGCTCCCGCGTCTTTTTTAGAGACTTCTGATAAGCCAATCCGAAAGAAACTCCCGACGATGAAAGCTTGCCCAACACCAATAAAAAAGGTGGTCGGTAATAATGTGGTGACGCCGATATTGGGCCAGAAATGGTAGAAGGTCCATGCCAAGGTAAGTAACGCGGGCATTTGTAATGCACAGCCTAAAAATAGTGTATTAAGCTTACCAATTCGATCCGAAATTCTGGCGCTGTAAAGGGAGCCGATAAAAAAGGACAGACCCAGCATAATGAAAGCGTTGCCTGATTCTAATGGAGATTTCCCTAAACCAGACTGAAACGTAAGCGCGACCGAAAACATAAAACCGCTCCAACTGGAAAACATCAGAACCGCTAAAATAATGCCGAATTGAATGGAATGCAGACGCAGCAAGCGCGGTGGCATTAATGGAAAACGGCCATTCTTTTCTTTTTGGAGTTCAACTTTCCACAGTAAATACAAAAGAGGAATAACGCACACAAGCATGGTTAAGAAAGGCCATGACCAATGATATTCTGGCCCTAAGGCGACAGGAATCAATAAACAAAGCAATGCCGCTGCGAGCACGAATGTTCCTGTCCAATCTACATTGGCAGGGTGCTCTGATCGACTTTCTGGTACCCAAATACGCGCACAGATAAGAATACCGATGCACACGGGAATGTTGATCAAAAACACACTGCGCCAACCCAAGCCTGCCACATCAGCCGAGACTAAAAAGCCCCCTAAAACTTGCCCAAGCACAAACGCCAATCCACCCACGGCGCCGTAAGAGCCAATCGCAAAAGAGTGACGTTTACCCGTTAATGTAACGTGAATGGTGGCGAGAATTTGCGGCACTATCATGGCCGCGCCAACACCTTGCGCGACCCGAGCGATAAGTAGTCCAGTAATGGAAGAGGACAAACCACAGGCCAGTGACGCAATGCCAAATACCCAGACGCCCATGATGAATAAACGTCGACGCCCGAAGTTATCGCCTAAACGTCCGCCCATTGCCAAGCACACGGCAAAGCCAACACCATACGCTGCGACCATCAATTCTAGTTGAAGGTGACTGGCATCCAATGATTCTGCAATAGAAGCCAGCGCCACATTGACAATGGAAAAATCGATTAAGGGCAGTAGTTGCCCCGCCATTAGTATGATCAGCCCAGCTCGACTCAGTGTTTTTGTTTCTGTGTCCATTGTATTGAAGCGCTCTTATTTGTCTGTTTAATGGCGACAGTATGTTGAATAAATTAAACAGGTACCAGCGTCTCTTTTCCCTAGCCGCAGCATCACGGCCTTTTAGGCGATACTTACTGATTCTTTCCTTATTGATTTGAAACGTCACCACTCATCCACCTAATAAACTCATGGCGTCGTGTTGATCATTCGTCTAGGTTAATTTGGGTGGTGGTTTTTACTGTTCGAAGCGAAACAGAGGTTTGGAATTTTCGAATGTTAGTGTCTGTGTGGATCACTCGATCTACAAACCGCTCATAAGCTTGAATGTCTGGCACGATGACGATCATCATAAAATCGTAACTACCGGTTATTTGATAACAATGCCTCACTTCTGTGGCATTGCTGATGGATCGTTTAAAGTCATCGTATATTTCTTTACGGTCACGTTCCATTTCTACCGATACCAATAAGGTCAACTTATTGCCGGTTAGCTCCGGGTTCACCAAGGAAACGTCTCCGACAATAATGTTGTTATCTCTGAGTCGCTTTACTCTTTTATGGCAAGCTGGTGGCGACAAACCAACCTCTTCGGCCAAATCAATATTTGCGATACGATTGTTGCGCTGGAGGATGGTTAAAATTTTCCGGTCTAAGTTGTCTATTTCCATAAGTTTCTCAAAATTTATAATTTTAGATGCAATATTTCTTATAAAAAGAGGTTTTAGAAATAATAATATCTTTTTTTGATTGTATTAATAGGCATATTTTTTGATATACACATAAGATTCGTTACATTATTTTCTTTGGAATAAGACGATGCATAAACAAATAATGGTGTTGGTTGGGCTTTTATTGAATGGTCTGTGGAAAGAGATTCTTAACGTCACATGGACGCTTTATAAAATCATGATCCCGATGATTATTATCATCAAAATCATAGAAGAATTCGGCGGCATCGTGTTACTGAGCCAATGGTTGAGCCCTGTTATGTCGTTGGTAGGTTTGCCCAGTGAAATGGGCTTAGTATGGGCGACCACAATCGTGACCAATATGTACGCTGGGCTGGTGGTGTTTATGAGCATGGACACGGATTTAACCGTGGCTCAAGTGTCCGTTCTGGGGATTTTATTATTGCTCGCGCATTCGTTGCCTTTAGAAGCCGCAGTCGCTAAAAAAGCAGGTGTTGGGATCGTGGTGACGCTGGTTATTCGTCTTGGTGGCAGTTTATTAATGGGCTGGATTTTTCATAAAATTTACCAAAGCGGGGATTTGTTAAATACGCCGGCCGACATCGTTTGGCGCCATGCTCCAACCAGTGACCCAAGCTATCTTGCCTGGGCAATGGATCAGCTCCAAAGTTTGGTAATGATCTTTGTTGTGATTGCCGTGCTGATTACTTTTCTGCGTATTTTAAAACTGTTGGGTATCGAAAAGCTCATGGGGATTTTGCTTAAGCCCATTTTGTCGATGCTTGGCATCAGTCGAGAAGCCACGAATTTGGCTATCGTTGGTATCACACTAGGTGTTTCTTTTGGTGGCGGTTTGCTGATTAATGAAGCGAAACGAGGCCACATTTCGCCAAGGGATATTTTTGTCGCCATGATGCTGCTCAATCTGCTTCACAGTCTGATTGAAGACACATTACTGGTTCTTCTGATCGGCGCAAACTTCACCACGATATTTTGGGGGAGGATTGTATTTTCTATCGTGGTCATTGGTATTTTAGTGTTTACTATCAACCGAATAGATGAAAAAAACTGCCGTAAATATTTGTATAAAAAGATCAGTGATTAGCTTTTTTTCAAGCGCTATTTTTTACCTAACATTTCTTGTAGCCAGTCTTTAAAGTGGTGTGCAGCTTGGTTTGTTTGCAGCCGCTTTGGGATGACGAGGTAGTAATGTAGGCCTGTGATGGACGTAGCCATTTTGCCTGTTCCTTGTGTTAGCCAGCCATTTTGGACTGAGTTTTCGACGGCGAGTTGGCTGATAAAAGCGATGCCTTGTCCAGAAAGGGCGGCCTGTGCCGTTAGGTTCTCATCATTAAAATAGCGAATACTTGGTGTTTCATCTGTAACCACGTTTTTAATAGTTTCTTCTATGCCTAGGCTCGGCAAATTTGGATTCTGCCATCGAGTACAGAAAAAGACACTGCTTGACGGTTCTTCACTGTGTTTTTTCCAATAGTTTGGTGTCGCAAAGAAGCCAATGGATTCTTTAATTAAAGGTTGGTGAATCAGTGAGTGTGTTTCAAGTCGTTTTGGGGGCTCGCCGTAGCGAATCACCATGTCGACACGTCTATCGTGCTCGATGTCTATGAGTGATTCTTCTGCTCTAATTTGAATGTCTATATTAGGGTGTTTTTGCTGAAAATCAGCAAGGTTTGGCACCAACCACATAGCGGCAAAAGAGCTGGTTGTGCTGATGGTTAAGGTTCGAGGCGAGCCTTTAAGCTGATTCACTGTTGAGAGTAAATTTTGCAACGCGTGATTGGCTGAGGCCGCGAGTAATTCGCCTTCTTTTGTTAAGTTGACCGCTCGTGTTTTTCGTTCAAATAGCCTGATTTTTAACGTGTCTTCAAGTGCTCTGATTTGATGTGAAATAGCGGTTGGTGTCACATTTAATTCATTGGCGGCGTCTTTAAAACTGTTTAACCGAGCAGCAGATTCAAATACTTTAATAGCATTTAAAGAGGGAAGTTGCTGAAACATAAACAGGCCCTATAGATGAAAATATCTACTTTATAAGCAAAATAAGACCCTTTGTCATCAAAACTATGGCTGAGCACACTATGTCTTCTAGTTATTTATAAATGAGGCATAAATCATGAAAAAAATCCTACATATCGATTCCAGTGTCCGTCGAACGGATCAATCAACTGAAAGCTATAATTCAATATCTAAAGCATTTGGCCGTTATTTTATAGACTCATGGATGAGTAAAAATCATCAAGATAAAGTAATTTATCGTGACCTTGGCCTTAACCCTCCTGAGTTTATTTCTCAAGAGTGGATTGCGGCGGCGTTTATGCCAGAGCAGCAAAGAGGGGAAAAGCAGGCATTAGTATTGGCTCAGTCTGATCTTTACTTTGAAGAGGTCGCTCAAGCGGATGTGATTCTGATTACCGCCCCGATGTACAACTACGGTATGCCGGCGGTGTTGAAGGCATGGTTTGATCAAATAATGCGAGTGGGTAAAACCTTCACATTTGATCTTGCACGAGGGGATTTTCCCATTGAGCCTGTGTTGTCAGGAAAAACCTTAGTATTGCTGACTTCATCTGGTGAATTTGGCTTTGGTGCTGGTGGTGTGCGTGAACATATGAATCATTTAAGCCCACATATTAAGGAACTAACTAAGTATTTAGGCGTTGATCAATTTTATGAAATTGGTTCGGAGTACCAAGAGTTTGCGGATGATCGCCATACAGCGTCAGTTGAAAAAGCAAAGCAAGATATTGTCGACTTGGTTAAACAGATAGGTTGAATCATTGGCCAGTAATTTATGTTGTATGTTTTTTAAGCGTTTGTCTTTAATTAGTAATCAGTTATTAGGTCTTGCTGTAAAGGAGCACTGCTTAGGTGGATAGAATCCGCCTAAGCAGTTGAGAGCTATTTTTTGTAGCCTAACTTCTGAGAAATACTGATTGCAGCATCTTGTAGCAAGCTAACATACTGGTCGAATTTTTCTGTAGAGTGGCGCAATGTCGGAAAGGAAACGCTTAGGCCAGCAATAACATTACCAAGTCGGTCGTGTATAGGAGCGGCAATGCAACGTAGTCCTTCTTCTTGTTCTTCATTATCGACACCATACCCCTGATTCTTCACTTCATTTAACTCTTCCAATAATGAATCAACAGAGACATGAGTCTTCGAAGTGGAAGGAATAAAGTCTACCTTTTCAAAGATTTGCCTAATATCGCTCTCTGAATGTTCTGCTAAAAGCACTTTTCCAATTGCCGTTGAATATAATGGGTTACGCCCGCCGATGCGTGACTGCATTCGTAAGTTATATTGCGCATCGACTTTGTAGATATAGATAATACTGTCCCCATCACGTATGCCTAAATGCAGTGCTTCTTTTGTCTTCTCGCCAATGCTTGCCATGTAAGGCTCGGTCAAGGACACCAGATCAACGTATTCCAATGCTTTTGAACTGATTTCAAATAACTTTAGCGTTAGCCAGTAGCGGTCATCATCGCCTTCTTGGGAAACAAACCCTAGCATTTTCATTGTTTGTAGAAAGCGATAGACAGTGCTCTTTGAGCTCATGACTATTTGAGATAATTCGGTGATGCCAAGTGACTTGTGTTCGGCTAAAGCAGTGATAATGGCGAACATCTTCATCACAGATGAAACAGGTTCAATTTGCAGGGAGTTTTCTTCGTTCTTCATAAGTTTCATTTTTTTTGAAATGGGATTTTATCTATAAACTATATGACATTTTTTTATTTAACAACACCCCATCCCATATAAATGCACGTTAGCGTGCAAGCCAACCACCATCAACGGCGATAGTATAGCCGTGGACATAACGAGAGGCTTCTGATGCTAAAAAGACGATAGGGCCAGCCATGTCCTCTGGTGTTCCCCAACGGGCAGCAGGGATTCTGCATAAAATTTCTTCAGACCTACTCTCGTTGGCTCTTAATATTTCAGTATTGTTGGTCGCCATGTAGCCTGGTGCGATGGCATTTACATTGATGCCGTGTTTTGCCCATTCGTTAGCGAGTGATTTTGTTACCCCCATGACGCCACTTTTCGATGCGGTGTATGAAGGAACTCGAATACCACCTTGATAAGACAACATAGAGGCAATGTTAATAATATTGCCTGGAGTTCCCTGAGCAATAACTTGTTTAGCAAAGCCTTGGGACATAAAGAAGAGTATTTTGATATTGAGATTCATAACATCATCCCAGTCTTTTTCGGTAAAATCTAATGCGTCGTCACGACGAATGATGCCAGCATTATTAACAAGAATATCGACTTTTCCAAAGGTAGAAATAGCCTCTTTTAAAACATGTCCAACGCTCTCCATCTTGCTCATGTCTGCAGTCACGTTGTGAAATTTCCGACCTGTTTTTTGAATCAAATCGATCGTTTCTGCAGGATCACTTCTATTAACGCCAACGATGTCTGCGCCTGCATTTGCTAGTGCTAGCGCCATGCCTTGTCCTAGACCAGTATTGCATCCAGTGACAATGGCTACTTTACCTGTCAGATTGAACATAGTACTTCCTTTTTATTATATTGACAGCTGCATGCATTACGGCTGTTGTTTTGTATTTTAGAGCTATATTAGAAGAACAGTTTATAAATAACAACGCCAATTTAATTTTATTAAAACATTATTTCATTTTTATTTTTCTTTTCTGTTAAAAATATTGAATATTGTTTTTCTATTGGTATAGTTGGATGGCGTGAAATGAGCATATAAATTATGGCTGTTGCCTAACCAAAAAGCTTGAGTGCATTGATTTTTATGTATGTAGAGTGCCTTGCTTATTAATTCAGGACTGCAACACCGCAACCTTTACAACAATAATCACTGAGAATAATTCAGACAAAATTAGGAGAAAATGATGAAAATTGCATTAATGATGGAGAATAGCCAAGCGGGTAAAAATGCGACGATTTTGGCGCAGCTCAATGCTGCTGTAGAGCCATTTAATCATGATGTATTCAATGTCGGAATGGATGACGAGAACGATCATCACCTGACTTATATCCACTTAGGTATCATGGCCAGTCTTTTGTTGAATTCAAATTCAGTGGACTTTGTAGTTTCTGGCTGTGGAACAGGGCAGGGCGCCATGATGTCGTTAAATGCTCATCCAGGCGTGGTATGTGGCTATTGTTTAGAGCCATCCGACGCGTTTCTTTTTAATCAAATCAACAATGGCAATGCTATTGCTATGGCGTTCGCTAAGGGATTTGGTTGGGCGGCAGAACTAAACGCTCGTTATATTTTCGAAAAGGCATTCTCGGGTCCTCGTGGTGAAGGCTACCCAAAAGAGAGAAGAGAGCCGCAAGTAACAAATGCGGGTATTCTTAACCAAGTAAAAGCCGCGACAATGAAAGACAGTTATTTGGATGGGTTAAAAGCGATTGATCAAGAGCTGGTTCGCACAGCGGTAGCAGGAAGTCGATTCCAACAATGCTTCTTTGAAAACAACAAAAACCCAGAGATTGAGGCTTACGTACGTTCATTGCTTTAATCTAAGCGGCGTTAGCCAATTTTCAATAATAAAGGCGCTTCAGTAATGAAGCGCCTTTATTATTTTCCACCGTTTTGTTTCAAACGATTTCTAATCGAGTTTTTGAGTCAATATCCTCATAGGCCAAAGAACTTTGGCAAGAATAAGGTGATGACAGGTACGTAGGAGATAAGTGCAAGCAAGCTGAAAAGCACGAAGTAGAAGGGCGCGAGGGCGATGATGACTTTTTCCACTTTGACTTTGGCAACGGTAGCTCCGACGAATAAGCCCGTACCGACTGGTGGTGTGATGGTGCCGATGGCAAGGTTAAATACCATTACGACGCCGAAGTGCACGGGATCGTAGCCAACTTTCATGGCAATCGGCAGTAAGATTGGTGTGAAGATCAAGATTGCCGGTCCAATGTCCATGAAACAGCCGACAACCAATAATAAAATATTGATGATCAACATGACCATAATCGGGTCGTTAGAAATCCCTAGAATCAAGGCGGATATCGCCGACGGAATGCCAGTAAACGCCATGGCGAAGGACAAGGTGGCCGACGCCGCCAACAGCAGCATGATTGTGCCGGTAATGTGTGATGTTTCGATAAGGAACTTAGGTAGCGCACGAATCGGTGTGGTTTTATGGATGAAAAACGCCAAAATCATGGTGTAAATCACCGCAATCCCCGATGCTTCCACTGGTGTTACCACGCCCATGACAATGCCGCCAATAATAAAGACGATTAAGAACAAGCTAGGAATCGCATCGAGAGTGATTTTAACCGCATCTTTGAAAGCCACTGGATCAGACAAAGGGTATTTGCGTTTTTTGGCAATAATGACGGTGACTAATACCAGGCCTAATGCCCAAATAATCCCTGCTACAGCGCCACCTAAAAACAACGCGGCGACTGAGGTTCCACCAGAAATTAACGAGTAAATAATAAAAGCGGTAGTCGGTGGTACTAGCATGCCCGTAGGCGCAGAGGCAATATTAACCGCAGCGGCAAAAGCTCGGTCGTAACCTTCTTTGGCTTGAATCGGTACCATCACGCTACCAATGGATGTTGATGCTGCAATGGCTGAACCCGAAATACAACCAAACAGAACGTTACCGGCGATGTTGGTTTGTGCCAAGGAACCAGGAATGCGTCCCGCAAGCAGTTTTGCGAAATTCACCAAGCGAATTGCAATACCGCCGGAGTTCATGATCACGCCAGAAAGAATAAAAAATGGCACCGCTAACAGAGAAAAACTGTCTAAGCTGGCGACTATTTTTTGTGCCGAGGTGAAAAGTGCCATATCCACTGGCACCATCATGGTGACGGCGGCTAAAGACGAAGCCACTAAGGCAATCGCCAGCGGCAAGCCTAAAAGCGACAGTATAGAAAACGTAATAATGAGTACAAGGCTCGCTTCACCCGCCATGTCTATTCTCCTATGCTTAGTGATTGATCAACATTCGAATCTGATTGGTTTGTAGTAGGCTCTTTTAATACATCAATCAAATTTAAAATGGCGTACAGAATCAGCAACACACCACAGACGGGCAATGCGGCATAAAAGCTCGACATTGGCATTTGTAACACCGCAGTGAGTTGTTTAGACGCAATTTGAATGCTGTGCAAACCACCCAAAATCAGCACATAAATACTGAAAATAATAAAACTGACAGGAACTAACAGCTTAAGGAATTTGCGGAACCTACCGCGCGAAAGATCGCGCAGTAGGTCGATGGCCATGTGAGAACCACGGCCAGCAGAATAAGCGGCTCCTAACAGAGACAACCAGACCAGTCCTAAACGCAACAGTTCTTCGGTAAAGGTCGAAGGGTCGTTCAATACATAGCGGCTGATCACCTGCCAGCTGAGTATTACAACCATGCTGAGGAGTAAGAGAGAACAAGTTGTCCCTAGAAAAATGTCTAGGAAACGCCTTGTTTTTGGCATTATTTTGACTCCGCTTGCTGGCGGATTGCCTGATACACCTTATACTTTTCGGGATCAGATTTTAGCTCGTCGTACATCGGCTGAACCGCTGCTTGGAACTCGGTCACATCTGGGTAATAGAAGGTTACGCCAAATTGTTTTTCACTCATGGTCTTGGCGTCGTTAACCGCTTGAGTCCATGCTTTCTTTTGAAACTCAGTGGATTCTTTTGCCGCTTCTTGAACCGCTTTACGTTGATCTGGGCTTAAACGATCCATGGTTGCTTTCGAGATCAACACGATGTCAGGCACACGAGAATGCACATCGTAAGAGTAGTGCTTAGCCACTTCGGCGTGACGGGCAATGGTCAAAGCAAACTCGTTGTTTTCCGCACCATCTAATACACCTTGTTGAATGGACGAATACACGTCAGCTTGTCCCATGGCAATGGGTGAACCACCGAGCATTTTGACCATCTTGATAGAGGTTGGGCTTTGCATGACGCGGATTTTTAAACCCTTTAGGTCGGCGACATTACGAATGATTTTGTCAGACGTATAAAAGCTGCGTGCGCCACTGTCGTAGTAGGTTAGGCCCAGAATACCTTCGCCTTGAGATGATTCATAAATTGGCTGAGTAATCTTAGGGTTGTCCATGACGTTATAAAAATGCTCTTGGCTGTCAAATAAATACGGCATAGAAAATACGCCATACACAGGCGCGAAGCTTTCCATCAGGCCGCCACTGACTTTGGTCATGTCTAAAAGCCCAGCTTGCAGCAGTTCAACCATTTCACGCTCGCCACCTAATTGGCTATCAGGAAAAAAAGTGACGGTGACATCGCCTTTACTTTTTTGCTCGACCAATTCAGCGAATTTTTTCATTGCTTGAACGGTTGGCGTTGCATTGCTTGCATAGCCAAAACGTAAGCTTTCAGCGTAGACAGAAGCGGATGATATGCCCAAGCCGATGAGCGTTAATGCGGTAGTAAGTAGTTTGATTTTCATTCTCTTATCCTTTTTTATGTTTATTGTTGTCTTAAGAAACGTATAGCCCTGAAAATAGACCCATTATGAAATGTGACTGTTTTTAAATGTCACTAAATGTAGCGACGTAAATACTCGCTGAGACATAAAATCGCCATCGCTTGCCCATAAGGCATGGAGGTGATTTTGATGTTTTTGTAATACGCTAAATCCTCGCCCATGGCGGTACCAAACGATGTGTTTTGCAGCTCACCTTGGTCGTCTATGTTGTTGCAAACCGCTTGAATGGCTTTTTCTGCAACGGGCAAATAATCCTTAGACAGATAGCGTTTACGAACGGCTTTTAAGATGCCGTAAGCAAAACCCGCGGAAGCGGAGGCTTCTAAATAGGAGCTGCTGTCATCCAACAGGGTATGCCACAGGCCATCGCAGTGTTGCAGCTCGCTCAGTGCCTTCACTTGACGTTCCAGCACAGATAGTAAGAAGCGGCGAATCGGATCGTTTTCAGCCAAATCCAATAGCTCGATAAATTCCGGAATCACGATAGTGATCCAGCTATTACCGCGCGCCCATAATGCCTCGGCGAAGTTGTGGTTGCCTTCGAAGGTCCAGCCGTGAAACCACAGGCCACTTTTCGTGTCCATCAGGTATTGGATATGAGTCAAAAACTGGTATTTTGCTTCTTCCACATAATCGGGTTTATTAAGCAATTTACCGATCTTAGCGAGAGGCAAAACACTCATCATTAAGGTGTCGTCCCACATTTGGTTGTGGTTCACGCTGTTGTAAACAATGTGCTGCAAACCGCCTTCTTGAACGCGCGGCATCTCGTACATGACCCATTCTGCCCATTCTTCCAGATAAGGAATCCAAGATTCTTTTGGCGTACGTTCATGCAAGCACGCCAAGGTAAGAAAGGGCGCAACGGTGTTGATGTTTTTGGTTGGCGTGCCTTCACTAAGGCGTTGATCAAACCAGTCGTGAATGATCTTTAGAGTGTCTGGGTTGTTGGTGATTTGCCAATATTTGAATAAGCCATACAAGCCAATGCCATGCGTCCATTCCCAGCCAGCCCAGCCTTTGGTGTCGATGACACGTCCGTCTTCAAGGCGTAGTAAGAAATCACCAGTGGTGTCTTCAATGTTGATGAGGTTATGAGTCAAAAGATCGATTGTTTCGACGACTTGATTGCGTGAAACAACATGCTTCTTTTCTCTTAGTAATTCATGCATTTCCAATCCTTTTTTATTTTTGTGCTTTGTCATCTGCTAACTCAATATAAATGACAACGTACCATCTTGAAACGAATGATTTAATTTTATTAAAATTTAAATCATTTTTAATAAAATGCCGTTTCTAAAAATAATTTTATCAAAAAAATATAATCTCTCAGCAAGACTATATTTTTTGACGCCTACTTTTTTACAGTGGTATTTCTTACACAATTTTCGTTCGCTTGTTACACGATCCCAGAGCTAGTTTTGTTTGGATCTGATGGACGAGCCATGGTAACGACTGCACGATAGCCGCTAGCACGGTAACAGCTAACAGGGTCGACGGCGCCGCCGGCCTGTAAACGCGCCATTTGTAGAATAGGTTCGACATCCAAATTGTAAGCTTGCTTCAAGCTGGCTTGTGCCATCATTGGATCGTTTGCGTCTTGGTATTGAGTTAACACTTGGCGATCTACTAACAAGCTTTTTACGAAGGCTCGTTGTACTTCGGCTGCGCTGTACATCAAACTTTCGACTGGATCAGTCACGTTATGTGATTGATCCAGCATATAGAATGGGCTGTAAGATGGATCTTGCGCACGAATGTCGGTCAGTTCGTTAAAGATCAAAAACAACTGATACGGATTGATTGAGCCGCTGTCTAAATCATCATCGCCGTATTTACTGTCGTTGAAATGGAATCCGCCTAGTTTGCCGAATTGCGCAAGACGGCTGACGATCATTTCGATATTGACGTTGGGTGCATGATGTCCCAAATCCACCAATGACAAGCAACGTTCACCTGTTTCTTTCGCGGCAAGATAGCTGCTGCCCCAATCTTGAATCACGGTTGAGTAAAAAGCAGGCTCAAAAATTTTGTGCTCAAGCAGCATATTCCAGTCGTCTGGTAGGCTGTTGTAAATTTCTTTGATGCTTTCTAAGTAGTGCGTAAAGCTGTTTTTAAAGTGCTGTTGGCCAGGGAAGTTGGACCCATCGCCTACCCATACGGTGAGCGCTTTTGATCCCAGCTTCTCGCCCAGTTCCGCTACTTCGATATTGTGTGCAATGGCTTGATCACGCGCGGCTTTAGACGTATGAGCAAGGCTACCAAATTTGTACGATTCTTCTTGGCCAATTTGGTCTTGGAACGTATTGGAGTTCATCGCGTCAAAGCGAAGTCCGTATTGTTCCGCGTATTGGCGTAATTCACTTGGGTCTTTAGGTTTGTCCCAAGGAATGTGCAACGACACAGTAGGCGTAGCTTGGCAAAGTTGCTGGATTACAGAGCAATCGTCAAGTTTTTCGAAAATGTTACGAGGCTCGCCTTGGCCTGGGAAGCGAGCGAAGCGGGTGCCGCCGGTGCCAACGCCCCAAGACGGTACTGCCACGGCGAACTCTTTGGCTTGAGCTAGAATGGTAGCGATTTTAATACCTGAACGATCCAGCTTTTCGGCTAGGGCGTTGTAGTCGCTGGTGACCGCGGCTTCTTGTTTTGCGTTGTGTTCTTGCAGCAAATTTTGATCAATTAACTGTGTCATGTTGAATCCTTTTTATTGTTCTTCAAGCGTTTTTGCGTGGTTGAGCCCATACAAAAACCTCGTTTGAATTTTTGGATCTAATTAACGAGTAAACGACGGTGCATGTCCGGCGTCCACGTTCAAAATATTCCCCGTTGACTTAGACGACGCGTTAGAGGCAAAAAAGTAAATCGCTTCGGCAATGTCTTCAGGGAAAACATTCAATTTCAACATGCTGCGTTGGCGATAATGCTCTTCTAAATCGTCGGTAGACAGTTTGTAAGCACTGGCTCTTTCTTCTTTCCATTTGCCTGTCCAAATTTTTGAACCACGTAATACGGCATCTGGGTTAACAACGTTAGAGCGAATGCCAAGTGACGCACCTTCTAATGCAACGCAACGAGCAAGCTGAATTTCCGCGGCTTTGGCAACGCAATACGCGCTGGCATTTGCTGAAGCAACGAGGCCATTTTTACTGGCGATAAACACCATGTTGCCACCCATGTTTTGCTGTTTAAGCAAAGTAAACGCTTCCCGTGCAACAAGGAAATAGCCGGTTGATAAAATACTTTGGTTCTTATTCCATAACGCCAAAGAGGTTTCTTCAAGTGGTGCCGAAGAGGCAATTCCCGCGTTGGAAACAACAATGTCTAAACCACCAAATGCCACGGCACAATGTTTGACGGCTCGGATGACGTCTTCTTCGTTGGTCACATCCATTTTAATGCTAGAAACGGCGTCTTTACCAAATTCACTGGTTAAGTTTGCTTGAGCAGTTGCTAACGCGTCTTCATCTATGTCCATCAGCACAATGTTCGCGCCTTCTTTCGCAAGGCGTTTCGCAGTCGCAAGACCAATGCCGCCCGCTGCGCCAGTAACCAGTGCGATATGGCCCGCTAAAGATTTTGGTTTTGGCATACGTTGCAGTTTGGCTTCTTCTAATAGCCAGTATTCAATGTCAAAGGCTTCTTGCTCTGGTAAACCGACGTATTCGCTGACGCTGTCTGCGCCGCGCATCACGTTGATGGCATTGACATAGAATTCACCCGCAATACGTGCCGTTGCTTTGTCTTTGGCAAAAGACAGCATGCCGACACCTGGAATCAAATAAATGACGGGATTTGGATCGCGTAGTGCAGGGCTGTTGTCGCGTTTACAGCGGTTGTAATAATCCGCATAGTCTTCACGATACGCCGCGATGTCTTTGTCTAAAGACGTAATAACGTCATCAATGTTGTCTTTTTCTGGGTTGTAAGTCACCACAAACGGACGGATTTTGGTGCGCAAAAAATGATCTGGACAAGATGTACCTAGTTTGGCAAGACGATCAAGGTCATTCGAGTTGACGAACTGCAGTACTTCGTCAGACTGGTTAAAGTGACCAATTTGGCGTTGTAGCTCACTGGATTTACCACGAATAAGTGGCATTAATTGAGAGACAACCGATTGGCTTTTTTCTGTTGGCAATGTTTTGAATAGTTCGCCACTAAAGGCCGCTTTTCCAGTACTCTTTTTTTCTAACCAAGTTTGCGCTTTGTTAATAATGTTTAAAGAGTTCAGGTAGCAGTCTTTATTTCCATTTGACCAAGTGAACAGTCCGTGGCTTTCTAATACCACGCCTTTTAGGTGTGGATTGTCAGTGGCTATTTTATGTAGATCCATACCCAACTGAAAACCTGGACGACGCCAAGGAAGCCAGCCAATTTCACCATTGAAAATTTCTTCAGTGAGTTGCTGGCTGTTTTTGCTCGCCGCGATAGCGATCACCGCATCAGGATGAAGGTGATCTACATGAAGATAAGGCAAATAGGCGTGAAGTGGCGTATCGATGCTCGCAGCACGAGAGTTTAGGTTATAAGTACAGTGAGGGAGGTAACCGACCATCTCATCTTCAAATTCTAAACCGCGATAAAGAGGCAGTAGTTGATTCAGCTTATCCATGTAAAGCGTTGAAAAACCATCTAACCCCATAGAACCAATATCGCCACCAGAACCTTTTACCCACAATACAGTGACTTTCTCGCCAGTAAGAGGGTCATCCATTTGGATTTTTGCTGAGGTATTGCCGCCACCATAATTGGTTACACGCATGTCAGAACCGAGCAGGTTTGATCGATATTGCAATAATTCTGGTTCGGTCAGAAGCGATGCATCAGTATCGTTCCAAAGATTAGGTAGTAAGTTGTTAGACATTTTTTTAACCTCAAGCTCTGTCTTTAATCGCGTGAACGCTGAAAGTTAAAGACTTTAATTTATTTTTGTTATGCACAACCAGCGGGTTAGAATGATCGATAGGTTTCATGTTAAAACAAAAACAATCATTTTCAAGCATTATTTGTCTTTTTTGATATATTTTGATCGATAGTGCTTGATAATGACTGGAAAATAATTATATTGATTATCGAGGATGAACGATGCACGAGATTGAGCGGCATAGAGTGATCTTGTCAGAAGTGGATGTTCGGCCTATTGCGACAGTCGCACATTTAGCCAATGTGTTAGGTGCGTCAGAAGCAACGGTACGACGTGACATTGGCTTTTTGGACAAGGAGAAAAAACTTCGTCGAGTGAGGGGAGGCGCAGAAGCGATCAATCCTCCTTCTGATGTGAGTTTGTTGGGACGACCTTATTCGGTTAATCAAACGATTAATACGGATGTGAAGCGGAGTATTGCGAAAGCGGCAGTGGATCTACTCTCAGACAATATGTCTATTATGATCAGCGGCGGCACAACAACATCGGCGATGTCGGAATATATGCGCGGCTTAAAGCTGCAAGTATTGACCAATTCCTTCTCTATAGCGGATCAATTGATAAAAAAGAGTAAGTGTAGTGTCACGGTGCCGAGCGGCAAAATTCATCGGGAACAGAATATTATTTTGAGTCCGTTTCCGAATGATATTTCCAATCACACGTACGCTGACATACTTTTTATTGGTGCCTATGGCGTGAGTTCTCATGGAGTGATGGAGACAGATCCTCAAATTGTACAAGCGGTAATGAAACTGATAAATCGAGCCGATCAGCGGGTGCTTTTGGTTGATAGTACCAAGTTTCAAAACCGATCAAGTATGATCATTTGTCCTTTATCACAAATAGATATCGTCATTACCGACGACGGAATAGATAACAAGAGTAAAGAAGTGATCGAATCGGCAGGGTGTCGTTTGATCATTGTAGAAAAACAAAAACAATAAACCGCGTCTCGAATACGACAAATTCATGTTGTGTGACGATGAGCGCGCTCTTGGAGAAAATTATGAAAAATAAACTCATCACGGCATGCGTGTTGGCTTCTGCTACTTTGTTTGCTTCTGGTACTTATGCGGCAGATCAAGTCCGAGTGGCGTTACTAGTGAAAGCGTTAGGCATTGGCTTTTTTGAAGCGGCGTACCGCGGCGCAGAAGAAGCTAGAAAAGAGTTAGGTGATGTAGAGATTATTTATACAGGACCTACTTCTACTACCGCAGAAGGTCAGATTGAGATCATCAACTCACTGATTGCGCAACGTGTTGATGCCATTGCAGTGTCCGCAAACGATGCAGATGCACTGGTTCCATCCTTGAAAAAAGCTCAACAACGTGGCATTAAAGTCATTTCTTGGGACTCTGGTGTTGGCAAAGAAGCTCGTCAAATCCATTTAAACCCTTCTAGTAATAGTTTGATTGGCGAAATGAACGTGCAACTTGCGGCAGATGCCATCAAAGCCAAAGGAAAAACGTCAGGTACTTTTGCGATTTTAAGTGCGACGCCAACCTCGACCAACCAAAATATTTGGATTGGTGAAATGAAAAAATCCCTCAGCAAATTTCCAAACCTGAAGCTGGTTGATACTGTTTACGGTGATGACTTAGCGGATAAGAGTTTCCGTGAAGCCACTGCATTGATTAAAAACCACCCTGATCTCGATGTGATTGTTGCGCCAACGACCGTGGGTATTTTGGCGGCAGCACAAGCCGTGAGCGATCTCGGTTTGACGGGCAAAGTGTATGTGACTGGCTTGGGTCTACCTTCTGAATTAGCAGGTCATGTTCACAGCGGTGCGATTCATAGCTTTGCGATCTGGAACCCAATTGACTTAGGTTATTCAGCGACCATGCTGGCGTACAACCTTGTCAAAGGCAAAGGCACAAAAACGGATATTCCAATGGGGCGTATGGGAACGCTTCATGTTGATGAAAACGGTGACGGCGCGATGGCAAAACCTTTCATCTATGATGCGTCTAATGTCGACGAATTCTCTTCTGTTTTCTAGTTGCTATTTAACCCCCTCCCAATCTCCCCCTCGGCAGGGGGAGAAGCTAAAGCTGAAGTTTAATGCTCCCTCCCATTATTAGAGGGGAGGAGCTAAGGCAGAGGTTTACTGTTTCCTCCCCTTATGAAGGGGGGGCTAGGGTGGGGTTTTAGAACGTGACCCCCTCCCTACCTCCCCCTTAGCAGGGGGAGGAGTTTTAATAATTTCATAATGAATAACAATAAGAGCTACCGTTATGAACAATGCAATTTTCAGCCTGCAAAAGGTGAGCAAGGTCTTTCCTGGAGTGAAAGCTCTTGATGGCGTCGATCTGCACCTTTATCCCGGCCAAGTAACCGCTCTGATTGGTGAAAATGGCGCCGGTAAATCGACCTTAGTAAAAACCATGACGGGGATTTATCAACCAGATGGTGGGGAGATCATTTTCAATGGCGAACCTGTTCGTTTTCATTCTCCTCATGATTCCCATGCATTAGGCATTACGGCGATTCATCAAGAAACCGTGTTGTTTGATGATTTGACGGTGGCAGAAAATATTTTTTTGGGTAACTACCCAATGACCAAGTATTTTTCTATTGATTGGCCAACCATGGTCGCGCGTTCGCAAGAGATATTGTCGTCAATTAACGCACACATGGACCCGAATCAAATCTTACGCGAACTGAGTATTGGCCAAAAACACATGGTCGGTATTGCTCGTGCTTTGTCTGTCGACGCTAAAGTGGTGATTCTGGATGAGCCAACCGCCGCGCTGTCTCATCATGAAATTCACGAGCTATATGAACTGGTGAACACGCTAAAAGGTCAAGGCAAGGCGATTATGTTCATTACCCATAAATTTGATGAGATTTTTGCTTTGGCAGATCGTTACACGGTGTTTCGTGATGGTTGTTATGTCGGTGAAGGCTTTATCAAGGATACCAATGAATCTCATTTGGTGGAAATGATGGTAGCGCGCAGTATTGAAGCAACCTATCCGAAGAAAGACGTAGAAATTGGCGAAACCTTGTTGGAAGTGGATCGCTTATGTCATACAACCGAATTTGACAATATTAGTTTTAGTCTTAGAAAAGGCGAGATTCTAGGTGTATATGGTTTGGTGGGGTCCGGCCGCACGGAAGTGATGCAAGCCTTATTTGGCACTTCAAATCATGTGACGGGTACGGTAACGATGAGCGGTGAAGAAGTGATTATTCGCTCGCCTAAAGACGCTATTGATAACGGTATCGTCTATGTACCGGAAGAACGGCAAAAACAGGGTGTCGTGCTGGAATTACCGATTTACCAAAATATCAGTTTGCCGCAGATGGCACGTTTAGTTAAACGTGGACAAGTCGATCAAGAAGGTGAAATGGCGTTGGCTCGTCAATATTGTGAACGCTTGCAAGTGAAATCCTCTAGTTGGAACGAAAAGGTAATGAACCTATCGGGTGGTAATCAGCAAAAAGTTGTTATCGCCAAATGGTTGGCCACCAATCCAAAAGTCATCATTCTAGATGAGCCTACAAAAGGCATCGACATTGGTTCTAAAGCAGCGGTGCATGAATTTATGTCAGAACTGGTCGATTCTGGTTTATCGGTGATTATGGTGTCGTCTGAATTGCCGGAAATTCTAGGCATGTCGGATCGTATTTTAGTGATGAATGAAGGCCTAATCGTCGGAGAATTATCGCGTGCAGAAGCGACGCCAGAAAAAGTAGTGTCTCTTGCTACTGGAGGAACAATCCCATGTTAAGACGTTTTATTTATTCCCGTGAAGGCGTGCTTAGCATCATTGTGCTGGTCATGTTTTTTGGCGTGGGTGTGATCAATCCAGATTTTATAAGTCTATCTAACAGCGTTAGTATTTTTAATGATACATCTATCCTAATTATGTTGGCGTTAGGTCAAATGATGGTGATTTTGACTCGTTGTATCGATCTCTCTGTGGCAGCCAATGTGGCCTTCACGGGCATGGTTGTCGCCATGGTGAACCAATATTTTCCTGAACTTAATATGGCTATATTGATTCTATTATCGTTGGTTATTGGTGCATTTTTGGGCGCGATTAATGGCTTGTTCGTTTGGTTATTAAAAGTACCTTCCATTGTTATAACTCTTGGTACTATGAGTATTTACCGTGGTGCAACCTTTTTATTATCGGATGGCGCTTGGGTGAATTCTCATCAAATGAGCGAATCTTTTATTGCTCTTCCTCGATTTGAAATGCTGTCTATGCCTGTGTTGGCTTGGATGGCGATTGCCGCGATTATTATTGTGTTTTGGGCGATGAAATATAGCGTTTGGGGGCGTAATTTTTACTCTGCTGGTGGCAACCCAATGGCGGCTTTTTATTCCGGTGTGAACGTTGGTAAGGTGCAGTTCTATGCCTTTTTAGTGTCTGGAACATTAGCAGGTTTGTGTGGTTATTTATGGGTCTCGCGTTTTGCTGTGGCGTACGTGGATGTAGCCAATGGTTTTGAACTTCAAGTGGTTGCGGCCTGTGTGATAGGCGGTATCAGTATCGTGGGTGGCGTAGGTACTGTGGTTGGCTGTGTGATTGGTGCTTTGTTTATTGGTGTTGTGAATAATGCGCTGCCAATTATTGGCGTGTCGCCTTTTTGGCAAATGGCGATTTCAGGGCTGGTTATCATCATCGCCGTCATTGCTAACGCCAGTTCAGATAAAGATAAGGCACGTATCATTCTTCGCAAACCGAGTGAGTCCATTGACTCTGCACAATCACATTAAGAGGCGATTATGGACACAATAACAAAAAAAGCAGCTACGCCAGATTTTATACTTGCTAGTAAACTACAAGCTCTTTTGCGCTGGGAAACGTTTTTAATTTTGATCGTTGTATTGGTTTGTGTGATGAATTCCTATTTATCACCTTACTTTTTAGACCCTTGGAATCTGTCTGATGCGACGTTTAATTTTACTGAAAAAGCATTAATTGCTTTGCCAATGGCAATGCTGATTATTGCCAAAGAAATTGATATTTCTGTTGCAGCCATCATTTCGCTTTCCAGCACCTTTATGGGGTTGGTAGCACAAATGGGCGCACCTATTTACGTCGTAGTATTGGTTGGTATTCTGATCGGAGCTGGTTGTGGCTTATTTAATGGTGTCTTGGTAACGCGATTTAAGATTCCATCGATCGTAGTAACCATTGGCACCATGAGCTTATTCCGTGGAGTCAGTTACATTTTATTGGGCGATCAAGTAGTGCGTGATTACCCCGATGGTTTCGATTTTTTTGGTCAAGGTTATGTGTACTGGGTCTTTTCATTTGAGCTGGTGCTGTTTGTCTTCTTTGCTTTGGTGTTTTATTGGTTATTGCATCGAACGACGTTTGGGCGTTATACCTACGCGATTGGTAACAATCCAATGGCGTCTTATTACTCCGGTATTAAGGTGGATAAGCATCGTCTGATCCTGTTTACTTTAGTTGGCGTTATGTCTGGTGTGGCTGCTGTATTGCTAACGTCACGTTTGGGTAGCACGCGTCCAAGTATCGCAATGGGTTGGGAGTTGAGCATCATTACTATGGTGGTGCTGGGTGGTGTGAGTATTTTAGGCGGCAGAGGTACGATTGCTGGCGTGGTGTTGGCGGTGATTTTGATGGGACTGGTGACCTTTGGCATGGGCTTGTTGAATATCCCTGGTATCGTGATGAGTATTATTGTTGGTTTGATGTTGATTAGCGTAGTTAGTCTGCCTGTATTAATTACTATGTATAAAACTAAAAAGGCGAAAGCGTTATGAGATACGCCTCTTTGATGTATTTACACAAAGGCAGTGAAGAAGAGTACAAGCGGCGTCATGATGACTTATGGCCCGAGTTGGCGGATCACCTCAAACAACACGGCATCCACAACTATTATATTCATTTAGACAGCAATAAAGAGAGAGACAGAAGCGAAAGCCGACTGTATGCCACTTTTGACGCAGATGATTTAGACGCTGAAGCGTTGGCAAATCATCCTGTCATGCAGCGTTGGTGGGAGTACATGGCGGACATCATGGAAACCAAAACGCTGTCGTTTGAACCGATAGCGAATGCTTTAGAAGAAGTGTTTCAATTTAACATTTTGCAACCGGATAAACCTCGTGTGGTAGCCGTGTTGGACATTGGTAAAACCAACATCAAAATCTGTTTAATGGATGGGCAAACTGGTGCATTACTGCACATTGAGAAACGCACGAATGCTGTTATTGACGCACCGCCTTATCCTCACATAGATGAAGGCTCTATTTGGCATTGGATCAAAGACACTTTGGCGGGCTTGGCACAACGCTATTTTATCACCAGCATAGCCATCACTACGCACGGTGCAACGATTGCCTGTATGGACGGCGACAAACTGGCTTTGCCAATTTTAGACTATGAGTACGATGGCGTGTCCGAATGTAAGGACGAATACGGTACAGCGCGTCCAGCTTTCAGTGAATCGTTTAGCCCAAGACTGCCCCAAGGGCTGAACTTAGGCGCACAATTATTTTGGCAGCAACAACGTTTTGCCACCGAATTTGAAACGGTCGATTCGTTGCTCCTATATCCGCAATATTGGGGCTTTAAGTTTAGCGGTAATAAAGCGTCAGAAGTGACCTCATTAGGCTGTCATACGGATCTTTGGAATCCGACCAGTTGTCAGTTTTCGTCTTTTTGTGAAACGCAAAAATGGGCAGGTTTATTCCCAGATGTACTGGAAACCGGCGCTAAACTCGGGGTGATATTACCCAATTTGGCGGAAGAAATTGGTTTGCCACCGAGCTGTGTTATTTTCAATGGCATACACGATTCCAATGCTTCACTCGTGCCTTACATTGGACAACCGATGGAAAAGCTCACCGTCGTGTCGAGCGGAACGTGGACGGTGATTGCCACCATCAATGGCAAGCTGGATTCACTACGTGAAGACAAAGACATGCTCGCCAACGTGGATGCACTTGGCCGCGCTACACCAACGATTCGTTTTATGGGCGGACGTGAATGGGAGCAACTGCGTAGCGACAGTAAAGCTATGTTGAGCGACGTCAGTTTTATCCTAGAACATGGGATTCTGGCGATTCCTGCCTTTGCCAAAGGTGGCGGGCCATTTGCTCATTGCGAAGGTCGAATTTTGGATCGTAGTATAGTGCTGACACCCGCTCAACAGTCTGCTTTAGCCGATGTGTATGTTGCCTTGATGACGGATTATTGTCTCGACCTGATGGATACCAGCGACACCGTGATAGTCGAAGGTGCATTTAGCAACAATACAAACTTCCTCACTTTATTGGCCTGTATGCGCAGCCAAAATGAAATCTACGCCTCCCGCGATGTCACCGGCACCTCCGGCGGTGCGGCGTTGCTGTCCAACAAAAGTTTAAAGCTAAAAGGCCGCCTCAGCCTCGCCATGTGCGAAGCACAGATAAAACCACTGCTGAATTTGTATCGCCAACAATGGCGGGACTTAGTGGGGGAGTTGTAGTTTTGGCTTTAACAAAAACCACTACCTCAATTTGCTGTCTGGTTAACATAAGTGGCGTTTCGATGAGATTGGCGGCAGTTTCGAAGTATTGCTTTGTAAACCATGTAGTCGGTCTATATACCCCTCCCCTTAAAGATAAGGGGAGAGGACTGGTCTAAGACCGAAACCGCAGGTTTTCTCTATTGAGCTGATCAATCGATGTTTTGCCCATGAGTTTCATATCGCGTTCGAGTTCGGCTTTCATTAATCCCAGTGCGCGTTCTACGCCGGGTTGTCCTGCGGCGGCGAGTGGATATAAGTACATGCGGCCGATGCCGACGGCTTTTGCCCCAAGAGATAAGGCTTTGAGTACGTGGGTGCCGCGTTGTACGCCGCTATCAAAGATCACATCTATTTCATCGCCCACTTCATCGACGATTTCCGCCAGCTGGTCAAATGAGCTGCGAGAGCCATCAAGCTGACGTCCGCCATGGTTGGAAATGACCACGCCAGTACAGCCAATTTCTACTGCTTTGCGGGCGTCTTCTCGGCTCATTATGCCTTTTAAGCAGAATTGTCCGTCCCAGAATTTCACCATTTCCGCCACGTCGTCCCAGTTCATTGAAGGGTCGAGCATGTTGGTAAAGTAGTCGCCAATGGAGGTGGCACCGTTGCCCATGTCTACGTGTTTATCCAGTTGAGGCAAGCTAAACGGTTCGTGCGTGACGTAGTTAATGCCCCACATGGGTTTCAGAACAAATTGCAGCATGCCTTTTAAATTCAATTTAAAGGGAATGGAAAAACCGGTGCGAAGGTCTCGTTCTCGGTTGCCACCGGTGATCGAATCGACGGTTAACATCATCACTTGTACGCCGGAATCTTTGGCCCGTTGCATCATGGCGCGGTTCAAGTCGCGGTCTTTATGAAAGTAAAACTGATACACCTGAGGCGTGGTGGTTTGCTTGGCGATTTCTTCCATGCTGACGGTGCCAAGGGACGATACACCAAACATGGTGCCGTATTTCTCAGCGGCATTGGCCACGGCTCTTTCTCCGTCATGATGGAACAAACGTTGTAATGCGGTGGGTGAGCAATAGACGGGAAGACTAAGTTTTTGCCCCATGACGGTGACAGACAGGTCGACGTCTTTTACGCCTGTCAGAACGCTTGGTACTAGGTCGCAGGTTTCGAACGCGGCGGTGTTGCGGCGATAGGTCGATTCATCGTCAGAACCGCCATCAATGTAATTAAAAATCGGACTGGGTAAACGTTTTTTAGCCAGAATACGAAAATCGTGGAAGTTATGGCAGTCTTTAAGACGCATGGATCTTGCTCCTTTTTAGTCGAGTCTATTCGTTATTCCTAATCATAGTCTTTGATTGATTTATAATAAATACGACATAAAATAATAAACTCTTTCTTTAAACGACTTAATGAAACAGGGGCAAGTGCTTTGAACGCTGCAGATTTAACGCTTTTTGTGAATGTTGCCGATGCAGGTTCGTTCAATAAAGCCGCGCAATACGCGGGCTTGTCGACACCAGCGCTGAGCAAGCGCATCAGCAAGCTAGAGCAGGATCTTGGCGTGCAGCTGATTCATCGCACGACAAGACGACTCAGTTTGACGGAAGCAGGTGAAAGTTTATACGTTCATGCCAAAAACATAGAAGGTCAAGTCAGTGATGCCGTCGCTTCGGTGTCGGCGTTTAGCCAAGGTTTGAGTGGCAGTATTAAAATTTCGGTTCCGACGATTTCAGGAGAATTACTTTTAGCGGAAGCCATTGCGGAATTCTGTCAGCAATATCCGAACATCACCGTCGATATGCGCCTTGAAAATGATTTTGTGGATTTGGTGGCAGAAGGCCTAGACCTTGCGATTCGCACTGGCAAGCTTGAAGATTCGAGCATGATTGCCAAGCCTTTGATTCAATCTAATTGGGTGGTTTGCTGCTCACCGAACTATCTTAAAAAACATGGCGATATTTCAAGTCTAGACGCACTAAAAGACCATAACTGTTTGGCTTATACCTACCAAGCGCAAGGGTCTTTTGATTGGCGTTTTACAAAAAATAGCATTGAAGAAAGCGTTCGTATTAGCGGCAGCTTTGCGACCAATAACGCCCAAGCTTTACGCAAAGCCGCTTTGTCGGGCTTTGGTATCGTCTATGTCCCGCGTTGTTGTGTTTATGAAGATTTGCAACAGGGCAAACTGGTCGCTATTTTGCCGGAGTTTCAGCCTCGACGGCTTGGGGTTTACGCTATTTACCCTTTTACTAAATATTTACCCGAAAAGTTAAGGCTACTGATAGAGCACATTAAGCAGGCTTACCAGGATAAGAAAGAATATTTTTAACAGGGTCTCTTGAATGAGAGGACTTTTCATTTAATTGTTTTGTCATTATTCTTGCTGTCTATTTAATCGCTTTTACGATGGAAATGCTTATGTCGGGTCAAGGTTCTGGAGGCAATGTACTTGCCGCACTTTGTAGTGTTTTTGTTCCTGGATTAGGTCAGTTGGTTCAGGGGCGTATTTTTATGGCGCTGTTCTTTTTTGTAACGGTCTTTGTGAGCTATGCATTAGGGGCAACGGTGATCCTGTTCTTTATGTGGTTGATTGGCGGTATATTGCACCTTTGGTCAATTATTGATGCTGCGCGCTTTTCTAGATTGCGCACGGTTTTATAATAAGATAACCAGGTAAATGAGTAAGAAATGAAAAAAGAACAGGTAGCCAAAGACTACCTGTTGAGTTGCTTTTTATTCGCGCAGTTTTGAGAGATGTCACCATTGAGTGCATTGATCAGGTTGTCTACGGCGCAGGTTACCATTTTAAGCCGCGTTTCTGTGGTCGCAGAGCCAATATGTGGAAACAGTACCGCGTTGTCTAGTTTGCAAAGAGGAGAGCTGGCCGGTAACGGTTCCACTTCAAATACGTCTAGCCCTGCGGCGCGAATGGTGCCATTGATTAAGGCTTCGACAAGAGCGGCTTCATCGATCACTTTGCCACGAGAGCCGTTGATGAAAATGGCGCTTTCTTTCATCATAGCGAATTCTTTGGCTCCGATGAGACGTTCTGTTTGAGGTGTTAATGGCGTCATCACACAGACAAAATCAGATGTTTTAAGCAGTGACTCTATGTCCATATAAGTGGCATTGAGGTCTTTTTCTGCGTCCAAATTACGACTGCGGTTACTGTATTGAATCTTCATGTCAAAACCAAAATGCCCACGTTTGGCGATGGCGTAACCAATGCGACCCATGCCAATGATGCCAAGGGTTTTACCATGTACATCCGTGCCGTAAAGCGCCTCGCCTACGTTGCTGGTCCAGCGGCCTTCTCGCACCATGGTTGATAATTCGACAGCGCGGCGAGCCGTACACATAATGAGTGTGAAAAGCGTGTCGGCGGTGGTTTCATTCAGTACGCCTGGTGTGTGCATTAAGGGGATGCTACGCTCGGTTAGGTAATTTAAGTCGTATAGATCTGTACCGACGGAAATCGTCGATGCGGCTTTTAGCTTAGGGGCAAGGCTTAAAAGTTCTGAACTCATATTCGTGCTGGTGCCTATTAAGCCTTCCGCGTCGGCAAGGGCGGCGATAAAGGCGCCTTTATTTTCTTCGTTGACGCCATTGAAGAAAGTGATATCAAATTGGTTATCTAGTCGTTGGCGCTCTTGTGCTGGAATGTCTCGGTATAAAATTATTTTTTTCTTCATCCTATTATTCCTTTTCTAACTGGTTCTTTTCTAAACTATTTAAGTGAGCGCGAGTCGGTAGCGCTTCGCTGTCTCCGCGAACTTGAACCGTTAATGAGCCTAGCAGATTTCCACGTCGAGCGGCTTGCGCCATGGTTTTACCATCAAGCAATGCTGAGATAATTCCCACCGCAAAACTATCTCCCGCGCCCACGGTATCGACTACTTTAGTGACAGGAAAACCTGCGGCAGTACCCGACTCGCCTGAGCTGGTTTTGAAATACGCGCCGTCACTACCGAGCTTTACGATAACCGCTTTGACGCCTTGCTGAAGGTAAAAATCTGCAATCTTTTCTGGTTGGTCGCTGCCGGTGAGTATTTTACCTTCTTCTATGCCAGGTAAGACAATGTCGCTGGCGAAGGCAAATTCATTGATTGTCGCTACCATGGTGGCTTGATCGGACCATAGGGAAGGGCGCAAGTTGGTATCAAAAGAGACACTGCAACCTTGTTTCTTAGCGAGTTCTAATGCGTGTTTTGCAGCGTCTCGCATTGGTACGGATACCGCTGCAGCTATGCCAGTTAGGTGTAAATGTGCGCCAGTTTTGAAAAGGCTGGCGTCAATGTCTACCGCGCTTAATGTGGACGCCGCTGAATTGCGGCGGAAGTACTCGACTTTTGGGTCGCTGCCATCGGTCACATTCGATTTCAACATAAAGCCCGTTGCGTGCTGGGCGCTTACAGATATCCAGTCATTGCAAATATTTTCTTTGCTAATGGCTTGGCGAATGAACTCACCAAAACTGTCTTTACCGACTTTACTAATGTAGCTGGCTTCAAAGCCCAAACGTGCCATGCCAATGGCGACATTGACCTCGGCACCGGCTAACGAACGGTGGAATTCTTCGATATCTGCAAGTTGGCCTGGAGTGTTAGCAACAAACATCGCCATGGCTTCACCCAGCGTGACAAAGGCGTGTTTTGATTTTTTTTGCATAATGGTTGATCCCTTATTGTTATTTTTTTCAGCTATACCAACAAAATAAATGGCATAAATATCACGGCAACGAGCACCAAGACAATGACCGAAATATAAGGCATGACTGCTTTGAATGATTTGTCTATGGACAATTCTCCAATGGCGCTGGCAATCAACAAACATAGACCATAAGGTGGTGTGATTAAGCCGATTGATAGGGTAATAATAACGACAATTCCTAACTGAACAGGATCGACTCCTAAGGTGAGCGCAACGGGATAAATCACTGGTACAAACAGCACCATGGCAGGAATGGCGTCCATGAAGGTACCAATAAATAAGAAGAAGGCCACAATAATGAATAAGAACAGATACTCATTATTGCCAATGCCGCTGAAGAAATTGGAAACTGTCGCGTTGATTTGATAGTAACCCAAAAATTCGCCCAGTGCGGATGCCGCTGCCAGAGCAAAGAGTGATAAGCAGCTGAGCTTTAATGTTTCAGTGAAAATCTTAGGCAAGTCTTTGAGGCTAATGGATTTGTAGTAAAACGCGCTGACTAAGTAAGCATAAAGAGCAGAAAACGCCGCCGCTTCTGTTGGAGTGAATACGCCGAATACGATGCCACCAATGATGATAAGCGGCGTAATCATTGCTGGAATGGCGTCTTTGCTTAGTGCTATGAATTCGGCACGGCTGATTTTTTCCATCACCGGTAAATTATCGCGTCGAGCAATAATACTAATCACAAACATCATCCCTAGGCCGATCAGTACCCCTGGTACCATGCCACCGATAAATAATTGCCCAACGGAGGTGTTGGTCAATCCACCATAAATTACCATGGTGATACTGGGTGGAATAATACCGCCAATGGTCGATGACGCGGCGGTCACCCCAACCGACATTTCGCGACTGTAGCCTTTGTTGATCATATTAGGAATTAGGATTTTCCCGACACCAGCGGTATCGGCCGTGGAAGAGCCACTAACACCAGCAAACAGCATAGATACAAGTACGTTAGCATGCCCAAGACCGCCTGGTTTTCGTCCTACTAAGGCAATAGAAAAGTTAATTAATCGATGAGAAATCTGGCCGCTGTTCATGATGTTCGCGGTTAATACAAAAAGAGGCACGGCGAGTAATACATAAGAGTTAAGACCGTAAAACATCTTCATTGGAATCATGGTGGTTGGTGCACCAGTCATGGTGCCAATGCCGACCAAGGACGCAATGCCAATGGAGAAGGCAATGGGAATTCCAATAATGATAAGAGTGATAAATAGTAGAGTGATTATCGCAAGTTCCATGAAGCCCCCTTGAAGCAAGACAATGTTTTTGCTTCGTTGTAGATGTTATCCAGTAGATAAACACTGGAGCTAATGAAGGTAATTGGCATGATGAGCCAGACATAACCTTGACGGAATTCGGGGATGCTGATCCAGCGAGAATGCCAAAAGGCTTGAGTAATTTCAACGCTGTAAAGAGAGCATAATAGGCAAAATATCAACATGATTAGATTTTGAGAAATAACCAATATTGAACGTTTTGTGCCTTTGAAATAGTGTGTCAGAACATCAAATCCAAAATGTTTATTTTCTCTTACCATGACGGCCGCACCGAGAAACATGGCCCAAATAAAGGAGTTAACCGCCACTTCTTCTGTCCATAATACGGAGATACCAAGATAGCGGGTAACGACTTGGATTAAAGTGGAAGCTAAAAAAATCACAAGGAGCAAAACGCCCAATGTGATTTGTAGTCTGGCAATGAATTTAGTCAGTATTTGCATACCATACATCCTTTAGACTCCGAGGGAGGCTCGGAGCCAGCAGCGAGTGTTATTTAGTCTGACGAATGGTTTCAAGTACGTCGGTCATGCCGTATTTGGCCGCCCATTGGTCTTGAATTGAGTGTGCTTTTTCGATGAAAGGCGTGCGATCTAGCGTATTAATAATAGCGCCATCATCAATGGCTTTTTGTTTATAAGTCGACTCTTCACTGTACAGAGCTTGACGCTCTGCCTTCGTCGCTTCGGTCACTGCTTGATCGAAGGCAGTATGCTGTTCATTGGTGAAGCCTTCCCAAACGGAATTACGAACAAGCAACAAGCGAGTCGTGAAGTCGTGACCGGTTTCAGAAATATACTTACCATTGTTGGTTTTATGATGTTCCATCGGGATGAAATAGGGGTAGGCGTTTTCAGCGGCGTCAACAACGTTGCTGGATAACGCTTGATACAACTCAGCCCAAGCAACGGAGGTTGGAACTGCACCGATCTCTTTCCAATATTGAGACACCACACCTGACGTCTGAGTGCGGATTTTTATGCCTTTGACATCGGCAAAACTGTTGACGGGTTGTTTGCCATACCAATGACGCACACCGGCTGTCCAGTAAGCCGCGACACGGTATTTTTCACCTGATTTGGTATAGATGATGTCCGCTATATCGTTACCTACTTTTCCATCCACTACTTTTTCCCAGTGGCTGTAGTCATTAAATAAATATAATAAAGAGAATAGATCAACTTCATCAATGCCAGATGACGTCATAAAACCGGGAGAAACCAACACCATGTCTGCACCACCAAGAACCAGCTTTTCAACCAGCTCATTCTCATTGGTACCTATGGTTCCTGCGTGTACTTCTACATCAAAAAAGCCTGATTTATCGGCCACTTCCTTCAGTTTAAGCATGCCTGTTTGGTATGGGCTTGAAAGGTTAGTTTGATTGTGGGCAACGACGAGTTTTATGGTGTCAGACTTAGCAGAATCTTCGCTACATCCAGCGAGTGTGATGGCAGCGGCTGCGGTTAGCAGTGTCAATATTTTTTTCATGATAGCTCCATTATGGATCGGTTTTTTATGATTATGATGATCGCACTTTAGGCTAAAAACGATATCATGGAATCGGTTCCATGAATAGAGTTTATTAATTGCTTTCTATCTTATTTGGAGTGTTTTGTATTCGGAATGAACTAGGTCGATTGTCGAATAACGAGTTCGGCTTTGAGCTTAATGTGTTGCGCAGGTTCGTTGTTGCCCTGGACTCTCGCCAGTAAACGCTCGCAAGCGGTTTGCCCTATGACCCTTGTAGGCTGGCGCATAACGGTGATACCGCCTTCAAAAAGCTGCGCCCACTCTGGATCATCGATAGAGACTAAGCCGATGTTCGAACCAATGTGCATGTTGAGGTGCTTCAAGGCTTTCGCGGTGCTCATCATCGCTACGCCGTTGGTCGTGAAAATGGCTTTTTTGCGATTTGGGTGTGAATCGATAAAGTTTTGAATAACCTTGATGAGCAAACCCACACTCATTTTCTCGATTTCAATAATCTCACAGGTAATGTCGTTGTTTTCTCGGGTGAACGCTTTAATCGCGTCGATTCTAGCTTGGCGAGGGTCTATGGCGATGGATTCCGTCACCACCAAAATGGATTGATAGGCTTTTGTTTGTAGATGTGTGCATACCTCTTTGACAGCCGCTTCGTTGTCTAGCCCAACGGTATCAAATCCAAGCGAAGTATCGATCCGATCGACGAGAACCAAAGGGCAAGAGATTCGCTTCAAATTGGTGATTTGTTTTTGTGCCATGCCGGCGGTATTGACGATTATGCCATCGACTCGATGTGCTTCGAGTAGTGTTAAATAGCTGTCTTGTAGCTCTTTCTGATTGTCTGTGTTGCATACCATTAGCATGTAACCTTCGCGTCGACAAACATGCTCTATGCCCTGAAGGACATCAATGGAGTATGGGTTAGTAACATCCGCCAGTAGCAGTCCAATAAGCTTTGAATGCCCTGCTTTTAGCATTCTGGCAGAGTGATTTGGACGAAAATCAAGGTGCTCTATTGCTTGATATATTTTTTCACGTAAGGGGTCTGACAGCTTATCTTGTTCGCCATTGAGATAGCGTGAAACACTTGTTTTGCCTACTTTTGCGTATTTAGCAACGTCAGAAATAGTCGCGAAGCCTTTGCTTTTGTTTTGCAATATATTATCTCAATGATTGTTTTTTTAAATGAAAAAATATCCCATTCAAGAATGGCATATAAACAGGTATTTCATCGTACTTTAAACTATGATCCTACTACTGCGCAATTACGTGAGGTTGATTCCGTATTTTCGTTTATCCATTTTTATTTATTTATTTTTCTATCTCTCGATAGAAGGAGCTTTATGAAGATTTTCAGTTGCCAGCAGTGTGGTCAGACTGTGTTGTTTGAGAACACACGCTGCGAGCAATGCTCGTCGTCTTTGGGTTTTTTACCAGATCAAATGGTGATCAGTGCATTAAAGTCGGTCGACAATACTTGGTATGCTATGGCAGATAAATCTGTGCCAGCTAAACGTTTGTATTACTGTGAAAACCATCAGCACCAAGTGTGTAATTGGATGGTAGAAGAGGGTGGCAGCACTTTCTGTATGGCGTGTGAATTGAACCGTCATATTCCGAACTTGGAGAAAATAGAAGAGCGCCAAGCATGGCAGCAGTTAGAGTTTGCTAAGCATAGGTTAGTGTACTCTTTATTGCGTCTCGGTTTGCCTTTGGTCAGTAAGAAAAGTGCACCAGAAGACGGTTTGTCATTCGATTTTATTTCTGAAAATAACGTGGTTCCAGAAGATGTAAGCGCCATGACCGGCCATGCTTCTGGTCAGGTAACCATTAATGCCGCTGAAGGAAATTCCGTAGATCGTGAGCAGATGCGCGAAGACATGAATGAGTCCTATCGCACAGTGATTGGTCACTTTCGTCATGAGATTGGGCATTATTATTGGGATCCGTTAGTTTTTGACGATGAGCAGGTTTTAGCCGACTTTCGCGCGCTTTTTGGTGACGACAGAGAAAGCTATGCTGATGCGTTAGAAGCGCATTACAAGGCGCCTAATGCAGAGTGGCAAGAATCGTTTATCAGTGTTTATGCGTCTTCTCACCCTTGGGAAGATTGGGCCGAAACATGGGCGCATTACCTGCATATTGCCGATACATTGGAAACCGCCAGTGACCTTGGATTGAGTCTGCAACCGCATGGTTCTAATCGAGAAAATTTGGCGGTAATGGTGAATATTGACCCGTATAGACACGATAATTTCGATGATATTTTGGCGCAGTATTTACCCTTAACCTTTGCGGTTAATAACCTAAACCGTGGCATGGGGCAACCGGACCTATACCCTTTTATCTTGGTCCCTGCGGTTCGCGAAAAATTGACGTTTATCCACCGTTTGTTAAGAGCGTACGTAGAAGAGTCGTAAAGGAATAGTAGATTAGGAGTGGGTAAGTCGTCGAGGTTGGTGATTGGACGACTTATTCATAGCTGCAAGCGGCTTGATCCGTTATTATGCTCGCCAATTGGAACGTGTTACGCCACTTCCTGATTATTAATCTTTTAGGACCCTAATGAAAAAAACATTTGAGCTATCTCATCCAAAAATTGCTTACCCTCGATTAATCGAAGCGACTAAAAGCGACATTAAAAAATATCTGAAAAGAGAGCGTAATAAGGCTCTGCCAGAATACGCTGATTTTTGGGGATTTGACTGCAAATTTGGCCAAACAGCAGAACAAGCAGAGGTTATTCACGTAGCCGAAATTAATGACAAAATCAGCTTCGCTGAAAGCCAAGCATGGCCAACGTTTTATCTAGAAATTTTGGCGGCACCCACTCAACGTACAAAGCGTGAAGTGGTAGATGAAGAGAACGAAGACGATTTGTAAAAAACGTTTTTATTTGTCAGAAAAAGCAAATTTAAAAAAGCCAGATCAATGATGATTGATCTGGCTTTTTTACGCCTTTTATTTGGCATGGGATGTGCGTAATTCGGTGCTTTTAGCTGACTTCAACATACCCCATGAAGCCCGTTTTAAGGTGTTCAATAATATGACAGTGATACATCCATCGGCCTGGGTTGTCAGCGACTAACGCGGCAATAACGGTTTCATTCTGGCCCAGTAAAACGGTGTCTGTGTGGAAAGGGGTAATGGCTTTTTTATTGGATTTTAAAACAGTAAAGGTGTGGCCGTGTATGTGGATCGGATGATGGTATTGCGTCAAATTTGCCAGCTCGAAAATGTAGGTTTTTCCAAGCTCTAGTTTGGCAAGTGGCGCGGGAATGTTGCCTTTAGACATGCCTTCCCATGAACGGCGGTTCATTGTCCAAAAATTGTAGTTTACCTTGCCATCTTTATGGATCGGTGTGATGTTGGCGTTCCATTCGAAAGCGAACTTAATCGTTTCTGCATTTTCCAAATCTGGCGCAGGAATCGGGTTAAGTGGCAATGTGGGCAGTCGGCGATCTTTAAGCTTACTTGCTACCGTTCTTAGTGTTACGAGAGGTTTGTTCTTATGCTTAAATGTGACCGTTTCTCCCACCTTGCTGGACGCAATAACACCTAGATCAAGGCGCATACCGGGGGCAATAAGATGATTGCCGAGAGTTCTTGGTTGAGCAATCGGGTTGCCATCAATCGCGATAATTTGAGCATCAGAATCCGTTGACGTCACGTCATACACCAAGGTGTTATCGACGTTCAATAAACGCACACGAATGGCACCGCCAGCGGGTACGTCGTAGGTCGGGTGCATTTCACCGTTAATGGTCATGACGCGCCCAGGCGTTCCCATACGAAAAGCATTTTGTGGTGTGGTCAGGGCGGTAAAAGAGCCATCGTCTTTGATGTGCCAGTTTTTCATACAAAGTACCAGATCGGCATCGAAGTCTGGCTTCTCTGCTTCATCGACAATCAGCGCGCCAACCAAGCCTTTACCAAGTTGTTCGACGCTGTTCATGTGCGGGTGATACCAAAAGGAACCTGCGTCTGGTGGTGTGAATTCATAATCAAACGTCTCGCCGGGCATGATGGGGGGCTGACTTAAAAAAGGCACACCGTCCATGCCAATTGGGATTCTCATACCATGCCAATGAATGGTGGTTGGCTCGTTTAATTGATTCACGACTCGAATACGAACGGGTTGATGCTGTTTTGCACGGATGACGGGTGATGGATAACCGCCATTAAAACTCAATGCGGGTGTGCTGCCGCCCGGTACAATGTTGACATCCGCTGGCGCGACGATCAGTTCGTAATCGAATCCCGCAGAAGGATTGGTGGCTAGAACGACTCTAGGCAAGGTGCTTGTCATGGCAAGCAGTAGGCTGGATTTAATAAAGCGACGTCTGTTCAAAGCGATTTGCTTCCTATCAATGTGAGACCATTTTATGACTGTTTATCCTGCTGGATCATATGGATAAAAGCATCTAAAGCGGGAAATTTGCCCGTATCATTGCGCCAAATGACGCGGTTTTCAATGGGTTCTAAGGCCGTAAACTCACAACCTACTAATCCCATACCATGTTGATATTGCTCAAATACGCCTTTCGGAACGAGTGATACCCCACTTCCGGCACTGACACAACCAATAATAGTGCCATAACTCGCAATGCTCGTGATGGGGGAAATAACGTTGTTCTGACTAAGCCAAGTTTCTAATGCTGCTCGGTATGGACAGGGTTCTGGCCACATGAAAATGGCTTTTCCATTTAGGTCATTCACAGATTTTATTGGCTGGGATGACACTGAAGAAATGAGAACCAAATCTTCTTGTAGAAAGGTCGCACTGTTAAGAAAAGGGCGATCAATGTCTACCGCGATAACCGCTCCGTCTAATCGATGCTGATGCATGTCTTCTAGTAGTTGAGGCCAAGTGCCGGTTTTAAATTGCAGTTCTACGTTTGGAAATTGTGCGTGAAATTTTGTGAGAATTGGTGGCAAGCGACTCGTAGCCGAAGATTCAATGGCGCCAATTCGAAGCGTACCAGAGGGTTCAGAAGACGGATCAACGGCCCGTTTGGCTTCTTCTGTTAGCGCTAAAATCTTCTCGGCGTAGGCCAGAAACACCTCACCTGATGGCGTAATTCGAAGCCCGCGACCTTCTCGGTAAAATAGCGACACTTTGAGTTCTGATTCAAGTGTCTTGATTCTCGCCGTGATGTTAGAAGGAACACAGTGCAACGCGGCGGATGCTTGTACCACACTGCCAAGATTGGCTACGGTTTTGAACATACGAATTTGAGCAAGTTCCATCATTCATTCCAAGTGAATACTGGATGCAGTATTCGTCAATTGTTGTTTCGATGCATTGCCTTAATACTAAACCTTCCCTAAATACTTAGCGACCAGCGGTGTTTTTAAATGTGTTGGATATAGAGCGAAAAGATGAAGTTGGCATGTGCGGCGTTGTTTGTTGTGCTCTGTTGGGCTTATTCGCCCATAGGCATTCATATTAGTCTAGAGGCGTATTCGCCTGGGCAGTTGGCGTTGTTGCGATTTTTAATCGCCTCCGCTTTTATGGCCATCGTGGCGATGTATCACGGCGTACAAATTCCCATACGACAAGACCTTCCTTTGCTGTTTTTGCTTGGTTTTTTTGCCGTGGCTTTGCATCACATTACACTAAACTTTGGTCAACGTGGTGTGAGCGCCGGCGCGGCGAGCGTGTTGGCTCAATCAACGCCTATTTTCACGGTGATTATTTCACGGTGTGTTTTAAAAGAAGCGGTGAGTGTGTGGCGCTGGTGTTGTATTTTAGGCGGCATGATGGGCGCGTTTATCGTGGTGGTTGGTGATAAAGGAGTAGGTAATATAAGCCTCAACGGCTTACTGATTCTTCTTTCAGCGTGTTCTTGGAGTGTGTATTTCATTTTGCAAAAACGTTATTCGACGCGCTACAGTACCTTAACCATGGTGTGTTATACAGTGTGGTCAGGGACGCTTATTCTAATGATTTTTTCTCAGGGCCTGCTGAGCTCTTTGGCGTCATCAAAGATTCAAATAAACTTTGCGGTGGTGCTGTTGGGCGTTTTCCCTAGTGCGTTGGCGTACGTGGCTTGGGCGTATGTTTTGTCGCGCGCTGAGGTCAGTAAAATATCCATTGTATTGTATTTGATTCCGCCAACGGCGATTCTCATGGCGTCATTTATTTTGGGAGAACGTCCTTCCCTATGGGTTGTGTTAGGCGGTGGCGTTGTTGTATTGAGTGTATTGTCTATGAGTCTGGAAAGCCTGTTTCGCCGTCGCAAGTGCGATGGCGAAACAGGTTAATCGTTATTTATAGCCTTGTGCTTGTAGGGCAAATAAATGTGCGTACTGCCCCTGTTGAGCAAGCAAGGTGTCATGAGTGCCTCGTTCTTTTACTTCGCCATGCTCCATGACGATGATTTCATGAGCGAGCCGAACGGTTGAAAAACGGTGAGAAATCAGAATCGCCATTTTTGTCTTAGTGTGTTCTTGAAAATGCTGAAAAATATTAGCCTCAGCTTTAGCGTCCATCGCGGCGGTTGGTTCATCTAATACTAAAATATCGGCGTCTTCTCGCATGAAGGCACGAGCCAAGGCGATTTTTTGCCATTGCCCACCAGACAATTCTTGTCCGCCTTTAAACCATCGGCCAAGCTGGGTGTGGTAGCCATTGTCGAGTTCATCAATAAAGTCAGTGGCTTTGCCTAACTCGGCGGCTTTGTGCCAACCCGTTTGGTCATTGAAGCGATCGTTATCACCAGCTCCTATGTTCTCACCGACGATGAATTGATAGCGTACAAAATCTTGAAAAATCACCCCAACACGCTTAAGAAGCGCGGTTTCATCCCATTCGAGTAAATCCAACCCATCTAATAAAATGCGTCCTTGTGTTGGATTGTAAAGGCGTGTGAGTAATTTTATTAAGGTGGTTTTACCAGAACCATTTTCTCCCACAATAGCGAGACTGTGACCGGGACGAATATGCAGTGTGACATTTGATAGCGCGGATTTTTCACTGCCTGGATACTGAAACGACACATCTTCAAAGCGAATACCATCGTTTGGTTTTGGGCCAATTAATAAACCACTGGTAGACGATGGCGTTTCCTGTTCTAGATACTCATATAAGTTCGACAAATAAAGGTTGTCTTCATACATGCCGCTGATCGCTGTCAATGAGGCTGAAACAGAGCTTTGGCCTTGCTTGAATAAGAGTAAATACATGGTCATTTGACCTAATGTGATCGCACCAATAATAGTGTCGCTGACTATCCAGCCGTAGGCACCATAAAATACCAGTGTGCTGATCACACCAAGAGCAAAGCCCCAGGTTTCTCTTCGAAGAATAAGACGCTTACTTTCTTTAAACAGTTTGAGGAAGATTTCAGAGTAGCGCTGTAAAAAACGCTCTCCCAGCTGATAAAGGCGAACTTCTTTTATGTTGTCTTCCCGAGCCAGTAACGTTTCTAAATAGTTTTGCTGTCGGACTTCGGGCGAGCGCCAGCGGAACATCAAAAAAGCATCACCAGAAAATTTTGCTTCGGCGATAAAAGAAGGCAGCGCGCCACAGATTAGCAAAACTAATGCCCATGGCGAAAAATGCCAGAGTAAAACCGCAAAACTTGATAAAGAAATGGCATTTTGAAGTAACGAAAAAGTTTTATTGACCAAGGCGAGCGGTCGGCTTGATGCTTCGCGTCGAGCGCGGACAAGCTTGTCGTAAAACTCAGAGTCTTCAAAATGAGACAGGGTTAGGTTTTGGGCTTTTTCTAAGATCATCAAGTTAACTTTTTGACCTAACAAACCTTGTAGAATGGCCTGCTGCGCCGTTAATGCTCGCTGTGCCGCGGCAATGATAAGAACCAAGATTCCTTCTAGCACCACATAGTTAAGTGCTGTTTCATAGTGCAATACTTGGTCTTGCTTATAACTTTCCATGGCCGCTAATACAGCGTCAACAATCAATTGTCCGACGTAGGCCATCGCGGCAGGTAGTACGCCTGCAATCAAGGTGGCTAGTGCGAGCCCAATGGTAAGAGAGGGAGACGTTTGCCACACCAAATTGATCGCCCGACGGCTATAGCGAAAGACGCCGAGCATGTTTTTATCGACAGTGTTTTTAGGCGAGTCGGTAGGCTTCATTAAAGATCCTAGAGCAAAATGGGAGAGCGGAAATATGACGTAAAGTATACGTTAGATAAGTTTTTGGAGAGAGTTTTTTCAAAGAGAGCCGTGAACTAGGTAAAAAAAGAGCCTTTATAATAAAGGCTCTAGTTCTTATTTTTACTAAATTCAAATGTGATAATTAGAAGCTTAGACCAGTGGTAATGGCAACACTTGAACCATCGTATTTTTTGGTGACACCAACGAAACTGTATTCAATGTTGGTATAGCTTGCACCAATATTCATGGCAAGAAAACTATTACTGTAGACTTGGTAGTTCGCTTCTAAACGTAAACCTAGGGCGTTATCTGCATCAATTTTCGAACCTGAATTAAAAGTAGATTCATATTGAGGATTTAAATGATAAGTGAGGCCTGCTGCAACCTGCCATTTGTTCATTTGTTTTAATACTAGCGCATCTAATGGAAGTCGAGTAAACGTTACTTCGCCATTAGTTGCTGTAACAGAATCATGCAAATAGTTAGCTGCAAGCTTTAGTGCAACGCCATTATCTGATAATGGGATAATAGTGAATGCACCAATTGAAATACCTGATCCAGCTTTTAATGTTTCAGAAGACCCATCTGTAAAATTAACTGTAGCAAGAGTATCACCACCACTTGCGAACCCTCCTTGAACTCCAAATTTAGTGTCGTTTGCATTGGCAAATGATGCTCCAGCGATCAATGATGCTGTCAATGCTATTCCCATGATTTTCATATAATTCCCTATCCATTATGATTGTGTAAAACAATATAATAATATGTAAGGTTAAGTGTGTTTAAAAGGTTTTTTTTTATCTATTTATTAAAAAAGTCTTATTCATCAATAAGATGATTCTGCTCTTTCTGGTCGTTTGGCAATAGTTAAATGAAATGTACATCCTAACCTTTACATCAATTCTTGTTGGTAAATAGTGACGCAAAACGTAGATATGATGGCGTTAAGACTCAACAGTCTGATACTAAGTTGTGATATGACGCACCAATGCTCTTCTCGATTGGATAATTGAATAAATACCTCGTTATAGATGAGACTTGAAATACCGCATTATGCGGCATCACTTTCAACGAAGTCGCTTACCTCTTCATCATCAAATACGACGGTGTTTTCATCTTCGTCGTAAACCGCTTCTTCATCCGGTTCTATAACCAGATCTTCTAGGGCTTTTTTAGACGGTGATTCGGTCAGGTCAAGCTGAGCATTTGTTGCTTTATCGTTGGTTTTTTTAGACTTTTGGGGGGCTTTCTTTTTGGTACCTAAAACGTCTAATAGCGATTCTTTGTTCTCCGCTAGGTACATGGACAGTGCTTCCTTTTGACTATGGTCACCGGCTAGATTGCTTTGATCCAAGATTTCATACAGCGCTTCGGCCGTGTCCAACAATTTATCGTACGCATCGGCTTCCGTTTTTGAAGTAAACGTCATTTTTTCGATTCCATCGCGTTCTACAACATATTTGATAATTACAGGCATGATCCACCTCGTGAAATAATATACTGTATAAATATACAGTGTTATTTTCCCTCTTGTCTAGTGCTTTTATTTGTTGATCTGAGTAATGATTGTTAAAGTGGCGCTCTTGATGAAGGAAACGGTTTTTATGCAACTCGATTTATCCCAATTAGATTTTTCTATCATTACAGACCATGTTGAAATTGCGTTAACCATTTCTTGGGCTTTACTGTTTTATATTGTGCGTCGTTACACGAAACGTATGATTCGTGTGAATCAGAATATTGAACACGATAAAAAGCGTCAGAGAATCAATACGGTCGATAACATATTTAACCTTTTTTTAGTTGTTGGCTTTATTCTAATTTGGTCATCTGAATTACAAAATATCGCGATTTCGATCGCTGCCTTTATGGTGGCGTTGGTCATCGCAACAAAAGAATTTATCGCCTGTATCGTTGGTGCATTTTATCGCGCGAGCACACGGCCCTATCAGGTTGGAGATTGGATCCGTATTGCTAATTATGAAGGCGAAGTCACGGACAGTGATTGGCTTTCAACGACGTTGTTTGAAGTGGATTTAAAAGGCGGGAGCTACACTTACACTGGGCGTACAACAGTAGTGCCGAACAGTGTTTTATTGGTTCATACGGTGCAAAACTTGAACTATATGCGTCGTTATGTGACGCATACCTTTTCTGTTTGTCGCAATACCGATGACGTAAACCTGTTTGCTATTAAAGAGCAGATACTCGAGAGAATTCGAGAATACAGCGAACATTTTCATGAGGTAGCGACCCGTTATAACAGCTTAATCGAGAAGCGATTGGACATTAAGATTTCCGGCCCAGAGCCGCGAGTACGCATCACTACGACCCCAGAGGGCTTTAACGTTTTTACGGTTTCTTTGTTTTGTCCCACTGAAGAAGCCGTCGATATTGAGCAAAAAGTAACAGAAGATTTTATGCGATTTTGGTTTGAAATGCGCAGCATGGCTGTCGATGTGACTGGGAGAGAATAATGAGATTAGACCATATAGTTAGCGTCGGTGTTCTGGTCGTTGCATCGTTACTATTAACTGGATGTAATAGTTTCCGTGTTGGTGAAGCAGAAGTGAATCAAGAAGTAGCGAAGCAGCTCGCTCAGCCTCAAGAAAACCATATAAAGCTAACGTTAGACAATAATACACTCAATCTTGATTTGCTCATCGACTCTGCCGATGTGGATTTTACCGAACGCGACGGTGGCTTAGTATTGGTGGATTTGATCAGCAATATGACGGGGACATTGACGGCTTTTGGTCAGACCTTTTCGTTAACCACAAAAGTAAGTCCTTCGTTTGAATCGGGTGTGCGAATTGAAGAAGATCGATTGTATTTAGTGGCGCCAAAAATCACTAAAATTAATGTAGAAGGCTCAAGCTTTAATGACAAAGTGCTGCGTTCAACGCTGGGCTCTTTGCATGGTGATTTCGAAAAAGCACTCGTTGAGTATTTTGATGAGCACCCCGTTTATGTGTTAAATCACTCTCCTTTCGAAAAAACCGCTGCGGCGTTAGTAAAGAACATTATTATTAAAGAAGATTCATTAGAGCTGTCTATTTTTTAGTGAAAGAGACTGAATAAGGGTCTAGGTAAGTTTCTTCACAGCCTTTATAATGCCGCCATAAAATGAGCAGTCACGCTTAATTATTGAATTTAAATGAGGAAATAGCATGTCGATTGCAGACAACCAAGTCGTCCAATTTCATTATACTTTGCGTCACGGCGAAGAGCTTATCGAAACGTCTGCGGGCAAAGATCCTGCGACCTACCTTCATGGTCACGGTAATGTCATTCCAGGTTTAGAAAAAGCCATGGAAGGAAAAGCAGTGGGTGATGAGTTTGAAGTGACGGTAGCGTGTGCTGACGCTTACGGAGAGCGCCATGAAGACCGTACGCAGCAAATGCCAATTAAGCATTTGCAAGGTGCGAAACGCTGGAAAGCAGGCATGGTGGCTATGGTGAAAACAGACCAAGGCATGCGCCAAGTTACTATTATTAAAGCCGGATTGAAGCATGCGACAGTGGATCTTAATCATCCATTGTCAGGTAAAGACTTGACGTTCAATATTCAGATAGTCGATGCGCGTGAAGGCACCAATGATGAAATTGCGCATGGTCATTCTCATGGCGTTGGTGGTCATCATCATTAAGCATTAAATTCCTATAGACGGAATGAATGGTTAAATGAAAGCCCTTGTTACTTTAATGTAGCAGGGGCTTTTTCATTTTATTCGAGGCTTTTTTATACTGATGCTTATCAGGATAGAGTAAAAAACAGTAATAATTAATAAGAATCGTTATCAACACCTTGACAGGATTGCCATTCATACACATTATTGATAATAGTTATCATTTGTATTCTTTGGAGGGCAACGCGATGAGTCGCTATTTGGTACCATTTTCAGTACTTGAGCAAACCATTCAAGCAGGTCAATGTGCAGATTCGCCGGAATTGCTCTACTATTATTTAAATCTTACGGAAGAATATGCGGAACGCTTGGATATCACCGATGCCGTATTGTTGCATCAGCGTGTGTTTAATGTGTTACTAGATACAGTTTGTGACACCAATATTGCTCATCATTGGCGTCAGACCTGTTTGGATAAAGTGTATTTACCTTTGTCTAATCTCAAGCGTTTAATCGTGACGTATCAAGACGCGAGAAACTACTTCAAAATGGAACATAGTCTACGGGTTCTCAGTTATTACTTTACCTCTTCCTTCGAACAATAAGGACACCATTAAAGAATGAAAATGCGCATTGAAAAAGACAGTATGGGTGAACTAGACGTGCCAGAAGAGGCGCTTTACGGTGCTCAAACCCAACGTGCGATTAATAACTTTCCTATTAGTGGCGAAGCACTTCCAGACGCGTTTATCCGCTCCCTTATATTGATCAAAGCCGCTGCTGCGCGTGCGAATGAAACGCTTAAATGCCTCTCACCGGAAATTGCTAAAGCGATTCAAGATGCCTGTAATGAACTGCTAAACGATGACAACTTCATGCGGCATTTCCCTGTGGACGTATTTCAAACCGGTTCTGGTACCAGCTCCAACATGAATGCCAATGAAGTGATTGCGACATTAGCCAGCGTCTATTATGGCGCGCCAGTGAATCCTAATGACCATATTAACTATGGTCAGAGCAGCAACGATGTTATTCCCAGCGCGATACATGTGAGTGCAACGTTAGAATTAACCGGACATTTACTGCCAGCGCTGGTTCATTTAAGGCAAACGATTATAGAAAAAGGCGATTCGCTAAAGGGATTTACCAAGACGGGACGTACGCATTTGATGGATGCCATGCCGGTTCGACTGGATCAAACTTTTCATGCGTGGGCGGCTCAACTGCAAGACAATATCGACAACCTCATGTATTTAGAAAGTAAAACCACACAACTTGCTCAAGGTGGCACGGCGGTCGGTACGGGCATTAATGCACACCCAGAATTTGCTGCCCTTTTTGCGAGAGAATTGTCTGATTTAACAAAAGTCACTTTCACTCAAGGTAAAAACTTTTTTGCGCTCATCGGTTCACAAGATACTGCGGTGGCGTTATCTGGTCAGCTTAAAGCCGTTGCGGTCACTTATATGAAGATCGCCAATGATTTGCGTTGGATGAACTCTGGCCCATTGGCTGGTTTAGGAGAAATCTCACTACAGGCGTTGCAGCCAGGTTCGTCTATTATGCCGGGTAAAGTAAACCCTGTGATTCCAGAAGCAACCGCTATGGTGGCCGCGCAAGTGATAGGCAACGATGCCGCGATTACTATTGGTGGTCAATCCGGTAACTTTGAATTGAACGTTATGTTGCCGATGATTGCTAAGAATCTACTGAATAGCATTAAATTGCTAGCCAACAGTGGGCAGTTACTTGCTGATAACGCTATTGCTACATTGAGCGTTAATGAAGATAAATTAAACGAAGCATTGCATCGTAACCCAATTTTAGTCACGGCGCTTAATCCGATTATTGGCTATGCAAAAGCCGCTGAAATTGCCAAAAAAGCCTACAAAGAAGGTCGCCCAGTTGTCGATGTAGCAGAAGAAAATACGGACTTAAGTCGAGAAGAGTTACTTGTTTTGCTTGATCCTGCCAAATTAACCCACGGCGGCCTCTAGAGTAGATCAGATAAGGTTTCTTTATTTGGTTGTTCCCTTACCAAATAACGAAAACAGGCCAGCGTTCGCGCTGGCTTTTTTTTGTTCTAAATTGAGGTGTTCTAGTCATAGTGTTTTGGTCATAAATACGCTGTAAGGATCTAGTTTGTAGTCGGAAAACGGGCCGCATTCATTAAAACCATGTTTTTTGTAGAGCTTTCTGGCGGGGGCAAAGAAATCTTGTGGGCCGGTTTCTAGGCTGATTTTTTTGAATCCTTTGTGGCCAGCAGCATCGAGTATATGGCTCAGTAACGTAGAAGCCACGCCTTTATTACGAGCGGCACTGGTGGTTCTCATGGATTTGATTTCGCCGTGTTGATTGTCGATTGTTTTCAGCGCGCCACAACCCAATAATTGAGTGTTTTCCCATACGGTCCAGAAGAGAATGTTTGGTTTTTTGAGTTCGGTTAAGTCCAAAGCATGCACACATTCGGCTGGTGATGCAGTGTGCATATCCTCAAGGTGTTCGGTTAATAGTTTCTGGATTTCTGCGCCAGATAAATCGTCTATTCTGATGTCCATTCGTTTATTTTCCCTAATTTATACTGTCATTTTACATTCAAAATATGGGCGATAATAAACAAAAGAGTATACTGCTTTTAATAAAGGGTAAATATGGAAGGAGAGAAGGTACGATATGACAGAGCAAGTGAATTTGCGGCCCGTTACTATGGCAGATGCGGAAGATTTGTTGGTGTGGCGAAATGACCCTGAAACACGACATGCATCTCATAATACCGATGAAATATTGTTAGATAGGCACCTAGCGTGGCTGGAAGCGTCTTTGAATAAACCTGAGCAACGGCGCTTATGGATAGCAGAAATGAACGCTAAATCGGTTGGTACCTGCCGAGCGGATCGTATCGACGGTGCTTGGGAGCTGTCTTGGACTGTGGCGCCAAATTTTCGCGGAAAAGGCATCGCCCAAAAAATGTTATCTGCCATCATCGAGCGTTTTCAAGATCCGCTAGTGGCAGAGATTAAGGTCGGTAATATTGCCTCAATAAAAGTCTCTGAACGAGCAGGCTTCATCTTTGATAAAGAAGAACATGGTGTGCTGTTTTATGTGTTTCCTAGAAAGCCTACCTCGTCATATTAGTCATCAAAACGAATACGTACTTTCGGCTCGTCTTTTTTCTTTTCTGTTGGTCTACGCAGTGGATCAACCAGCTTTTCTAAACCGTTGATTTTAATTTCAAGTGACAGTTGTAGCCATTGCCCTAGATTGCCTTTTGGCCAACCTTCTTTTGCAAACCACAGTAAATACGCTTCTGGCAGGTCGATCAAAATACGACCTTGGTATTTACCAAACGGCATGGTTTGACGAGCAACTTGAACGAGATCTTCTTGTGAAAACATAGTATTTACTTATTTAATGTAATGACGTGCTTAATGAATTTGTGTGTATTTAAACATAAGCCAGTTATTTGGCAAACGCCGGATTCTCTTTAAAACGCTGAATCAGATAATCACAGATGCGCTGTAATTTTGGTGATGGCTGGCGAACTTTTGGATAAACCAGCCAAACGCCACTATAAGGATATTGATACTGAGGGAGCAGGGCGATTAGTTTACCACTGACCAGGTCGTCATTTACGTAATAATCCGGCAGCTGGGCGATGCCTAATCCTTTGCGAACTGCGTCTATTAACGCGGGCCCAGAATTGCTGCGCCATTGGCTGGTGATTTTTATTTCTTTGCGTTGTCCGTCTTGTTGAAATAACCAATGACTCTTCGAACCAATCAAGCAGTGATGTTTATTAAGTTCTGCAAGCGTATGTGGCATACCGTGTTGGTCGATGTAGTCGCGTGAAGCGCAAAGATATTCAACACGATCACACAAACGGCGTGATAAATGGCTCGAATCTTTCATCGCACCCATGCGAATAGCAAGGTCATAGCCTTCGTCGATGATGTCTACCGCGCGATTGGTAAGATGAAAATCCAGTTCGATTTTAGGATGATCCAATAAAAAATCGTTCATCAGCGGCGCAATATAACGCTCGCCAAAAGTGGTGGCACAGGTCATTTTAAACAATCCAATTGGTGCTTGATTCAGCGTTGAAATGACTTCTTCCGCACTACTCAGCGCCTCAGGTAAACCGCGACAATGCTGATAATACAGCTCACCTGCTTCACTCAGGCGAATGCGTCGCGTGGTTCGAAATAATAGCGTGGTACCAAGCTCCGCTTCCAATTGAGTAATCAAGCGACTGATGTGCGAAGCCGAAACACTGAGCTTAATCGCCGCCGACGAAAAGCTACCTTGTTTAACCACTTCGATGAAGGCTTCCATTGCTTCCCAATTTTTCATATTTCACTCACTTGGCTGGATTCTATGTTTGATACTTTATCGCAGATAAGTGAGATTAAAAAATGATTGTTGCTATATGGCAATAATCATTTTCCAAAATGGGCATTATCGTCGTAATGATTTGCGACTACACTGAGCACCATTATCGAGATGAAAAATTAATTATAAACACACTTTGGAGAACACAATGAAATGTAAAGCCGCTGTTGCTTGGGGCCCAGGTCAACCCCTTAAAATTGAAGAAATCGATGTACAAGATCCGCAAGCGGGTGAAGTTTTGGTTCGTATGGTGGCAACCGGTGTTTGTCATACTGATGCGTTTACGTTGTCTGGCGAAGACCCAGAAGGTGTTTTTCCTGCGATCCTAGGTCACGAAGGCGCAGGTGTGGTTGAAGCGGTTGGTGAAGGTGTCACGACACTAAAAGCTGGCGATCACGTTATTCCTCTTTACACCGCAGAATGTGGTGAGTGTAAATTCTGTAAATCTGGCAAAACCAACTTATGTAGTGCCGTTCGCGAAACTCAAGGGAAAGGCCTGATGCCAGACGGCACAAGTCGTTTTAGCATCAATGGCGAACCGATTTTTCATTACATGGGCACGTCTACTTTTTCCGAATACAGTGTGGTTCCTGAGATAGCGCTCGCCAAAATTCATGTTGATGCGCCGTTAGAAAAAGTCTGCTTGCTAGGCTGCGGCATCACCACGGGGATTGGCGCAGTGTTGAACACCGCGAAAGTCGAAAAAGGTGACACAGTGGCGGTATTTGGTTTGGGTGGTATCGGCTTGTCGGTTATCCAAGGCGCACGCATGGCTGGCGCTGGCCGTATTATTGCCATCGACATTAATGAATCTAAATTCGAAATGGCGAAACAATTTGGTGCGACAGATTGCGTTAATCCGAAGTCATTCGACGCACCTATTCAGCAAGTCATTGTGGATATGACAGACGGCGGCGTGGATTACTCGTTCGAATGTATTGGTAACGTGCAAATTATGCGTCAGGCGCTTGAGTGTTGTCATAAAGGTTGGGGCGAATCCATCGTTATTGGCGTGGCCGGTGCGGGACAAGAAATCTCAACGAGACCATTCCAACTAGTGACTGGTCGAGTCTGGAGAGGATCGGCGTTTGGTGGTGTTAAAGGCCGCAGCCAATTGCCAGGTTACGTAGAAGACTACATGAACGGAAAAATCGAAATCGACCCATTCGTGACACACACCATGCCGCTTGAAGACATCAATAAAGCGTTTGATTTGATGCACGAAGGGAAGAGTATTCGTACGGTTATCCTGTTTGATAAAAAGTAACGGCTTCTAATCAATCGAAAATCACGTTGGCTTTCTTCCCTATAGAAAGTAGAAAGCCAACGCTAAGGAGTGGAACGATGGAATTACTTTCCAGTACTAAAAGCTTCGGTGGCTGGCTAAAACGCTATCGCCATGAAAGCTTGTCGGTAAAAAGCGAGATGACGTTTGCGATTTATTTGCCGCCACAAGCAGAAACACAAAACGTCCCCGTTTTGTACTGGTTGTCGGGTTTGACCTGTACTGACGAAAATTTCATGCAAAAAGCCGGCGCCTTTCGCAAAGCAGCGGAATTAGGCTTGGCGATTGTATGTCCTGATACCAGCCCGCGTGGCACAGAATATCCGAACGAACATGAAAGCTATGACTTTGGATCTGGGGCGGGGTTTTACGTCAATGCGACAGTGGAACCGTATTCGAACACCTATCACATGTACGATTATGTCGTTCAGGAATTGCCGCATTTGATCGAGACGAACTTTCCCGTCACTGATAAACGTTCTATTTCCGGCCATTCTATGGGTGGTCACGGCGCCTTGATTTGTGCGTTAAAGAATCCGGGCAAGTATCAATCTGTCTCGGCGTTCGCGCCAATCGTGAATCCAACCAATTGCCCTTGGGGCGAAAAAGCCTTCACCGGTTATTTAGGCGAAGACAAAGCCACTTGGAACGAATGGGACGCGACTTTGCTAATCGAGAAGGCAAGTGAGCGTTTACCTTTGTTTATCGATCAAGGCGAAGCCGACAACTTTTTGGTAGAACAACTTAAACCAGACGCCCTAGAAGCCGCCTGTGAAAAAGTCGGTCATCCGATTACGTTACGTCGTCAACCGGGTTACGACCACAGCTACTTCTTCATCGCCAGTTTTATCGATGAGCACCTAGAACACCATTCCAGAGCCTTGAGTTAATCCTAAATTAGCTTCTCTTAGAATCGACAAAAGCGAGCACCGGCTCGCTTTTTTATTGACTGAAAACATGTTTAAAAAACACGTAGGGAGGCATGCGCAAAGCGTAATTCGCCGTTTTTGCAGGTTGGTCTTTAGGCCAAAAAGAGTAGATATTGCCGGTTCGAAGATGACTCAAACCAAGCGACGTTTAAACTGGTTTTGTCAATCTTTGCTGATGTGGAGGGGGAATGGGCCGGCCCTCCGCTTGTTTGATATTTGCTAAGAGAGAATAAAAGCCTTGTGAGCCGAACATCATGTTCAGCTCACAAGTTGAAAATTTAAGCGAATACGAAGTATTTGCGAACCGTTTCTACTACTTCCCAAGTGCCTTTCATGCCCGGTTCGATGACAAAAACATCCCCAGCCTTTAGGTGTTTTGGCTCTTCGCCTTCTGGGGTGATGATGCAGTAACCTTCCAAGAAGTGGCAAAACTCCCATTTGTCATAGTTCACTTCAAATTTACCTGGCGTGCAGATCCAAGTGCCCATTATTTTGCTGCCGTCTTTTGAAAGGTAGGCGTTTAGGTTCACAGTATGTGGATTGCCACCAATACGAGTCCATTTTGTTGCGTTTACCACAGGTGTTGGGCAAGTTTCGCGCATAACGGTGATAAAGTCAGACATAGCCGCTCCAGATTATATAACGAGTTAAAGGTGGGTCATTGTATGGCGGCTATGAAGTATGAGTTTGTCTGTTTACGTCATAAATAGCGTTTAATTGGTTTAGAAAAAACATCTCCAAAATAAGGTTAAGTCACAGGCTTGAGTGGAAGTCGTAGCGTTAAAGAATCTTGGGGAATATCAATCTGTCTCGGCGTTCGCGCCCATTGTCAGTCCAACCAATTGCTCTTGGGGGGAAAGCGTTTACCGGTTATTGCCTTGCCATTTGGCTTATCGTAATTTGTGTTCTACTATTTTGATTGACCAGGTGACTGTCTAAATCAATATAAGATCCTTTAACCATTTAAATGGAGTATGACGTTGAAGAAAATAACCATAATGGCGCTATTGTTTTTGATCCCTCAATTATCGATGGCGGCGTTGATAAACGAAATGCAAACATGCCAAGGGCTCATCGAACATATCGATAAGAAACTGGATGAAACGGGTTCTAAATATGACAAAGGTGCAGTAAAAAAAGTTCGTAATGGGCTAGAAGGTTATAATCAATATATTCAACGGGACATTGTGACTCCTGGGTTATTGAAGTACAGCGGCGGCGATCAATCTAAAGCGAAGTCGATGCAAGAACAGGTTGATGCGTATAAGAAAACAGTCGCTAAACGATACGACCTTACCTACCCTCAAAATGAAATATTTATGAATCATGCCATGGCGGTAAACGAATGCGCGAAACAAGCTGTGCCTTCTGGTCAAGAGCTAGAAGATTTAAAAGAAGCGCTTAACCTAATGGTCGAGTTTGCGCAATAAATTGAAGTTTGAGCCAGATTCTAACTCTTTAAGACTAATCTCAAAAACAGGCCCAAGCATGCAATCTCTAGAACAGTTAATAACATTACGTAAAACACTTCACCAGAACCCAGAACTTTCTAATCAAGAAGAAGCAACAGCGGTTAGAATACTCAATGAGTTTAAGTGTTTTTCACCGGATGAAATCGTCACAGACCTTGGTGGTACTGGGCTTGCCTTTGTTTTTAATGGAGCCGATAGTGGTCCAACGACTTTGATTCGCAGTGAATTAGACGCGTTGCCAATCGAAGAAACCAATACCTTTTCGCATCGTTCGCAAGTAAAAGGCGTTTCTCATAAATGTGGTCACGATGGGCACATGAGTATTGTGACGGCGTTGGGTGCGGAATTGTCAAAATCTCGGCCACAGAAGGGTCGTGTCGTGCTGTGTTTTCAGCCAGCCGAAGAAACGGGGATGGGCGCGATTCAAGTGGTGAACGATGTACGTTTTGCTACCCTCAAACCGGATTATGCGTTTGCTTTGCACAACTACCCAGGATTAGCACTAGGTAAAGTTGCCGTGCGGACGGGTACGTTTAATTGCGCTTCGAGAGGCATGATTATCCATTTAAAAGGCAAAACGTCTCATGCGGCGCATCCTGAGAATGGAGTCAGCCCTGCCAATGCCATGTGCCAGATCATTCAAGAGCTAAACACCTTGCCTGCTAAACTAACGCAACAAAATATAGGAGGGCGGCATTGGGTGACGGTGATTCACGCCAAATTGGGCGATATCGCTTTTGGTACTGCGCCGGGTGACGCCGTGGTGATGGTGACGTTGCGCAGTGAAAGTAATGAAGGTATGCACACTTTAATAGAGCAGGCAGAGGCGTTTTCGCGACGGTTGGCTGAGCAAGAAGGGCTGAGCATTTCGTTTGAATACGATGACGTATTTCAAGCCAGTGTAAACTCTCAAATAGGCTGTGATCTTGTTGTGAATGCCTGTGAAACCATGAAAACACCTTATTTATTATTGGATGAGCCAATGCGCTGGTCTGAAGACTTTGGGCAGTTCACTGCAACCGCGAAAGAAGGTGCCATGTTTGCCTTGGGCGCAGGTCAAACTAGTCCACAATTACACAACCCAGATTATGATTTCCCCGATTCATTGATTCCGATTGGTCGGGACATTTTTTTGGACATCATTCGTCAATTAAATGGTTTAGAAGGCTAGGTGAAGAAACAGAAGATAAAGATAGGGTAAACACTCAAGTCATTGGAAAACACGAACATACTGCTTTAAAGTGTCTTAAAGAATAGTCATGGATAAGAGGCGTAATCATGGATAACTATTTATTGTTTGTGGGGGTGGCTGTTGCAACCATTTGTTTGCCTGGACCGGCGGTCCTTCTTACGATTAATAACTCTATTCAAAAGGGTGTCTTAAAAACACTGGCGGGGATTTCCGGTGTGACGTTGGGGATTTTGTTGGTCGCGACGATATCGGCGACCAGTTTGGGCATTATTTTAGCCAGTTCAGCGATGGCATTTGGTGTGGTGAAAATAGTTGGGGCCGTTTATCTGGTGTACCTTGGCATTAAAATGTGGCGTAGCAAAGCGCCTCGTAGCATTGACCTAGGAGACAAGCACAGCTCGTTTTTGAAATGCTTCGCAGAAGGCTTTTTGGTGTCCATGACGAACCCTAAAGCAGTGGTGTTTTTTATGTCTATCTTTCCTCAGTTTATCGATTTGAACCAAGAATATTCTCCACAGTTTATTCTGCTCGCTGTGACTTTTAGTGTGTTGTCGGTGTGTATTCATAGTGTGTATGCTGCGACAGCGTCTTTGGCGAAAACCAAGTTGTCGTCCCAAAAAGGTCATGCGGTTCTAAGCAAAGTCAGCGGTAGTGTGTTTGTTGGCTTTGGTGTTGGATTAGCGGCTTCCAGTCGGTAATTTACTCCCGACGATTTTGGACCTTACGCTGTTGCGTTTAAAGGTTACGTTCATTTATTACGAAGGTGTTCAATGCAGTATTCTATTCTTATTACAGGTTGTTCAACAGGTATTGGCTTGGAAGCCGCCAGAATGCTTCAGGACCGGCAGTTTCTCGTTGTGGCCAGTTGCCGCAAACAAAAAGACGTAGACGCATTAAAAGCTCAGGGTATAAAGCATGTTGTACAGTTAGATTTGGCAGACTCGAATTCGATTGCAAAAGGGCTGGAAGAGACATTAGCCATTACTCATGGGCATTTGTTTGCCCTGTTTAATAATGGCGCTTATGGTCAGCCTGGTGCGGTGGAAGATTTGCCTGTTGATGTACTAAGAGCGCAGTTTGATAGTAACTTCTTTGGCACTCATGAACTGACAACAAAAGTGCTTAGCATCATGTTAGCCCAAGGTTATGGCCGGATCATTAATAACAGTTCGGTGCTTGGTTTAGTTGCCGCGCCGTTTAGAGGGGCTTATAACGCGAGCAAGTTTGCCTTAGAAGGGTTAACAGACACGTTACGTTTAGAGTTATTTGATACACCGATAAAGGTGAGTTTGATTGACCCAGGTCCAATCGAAAGTCACTTTCGTGCCAATGCGTTGACCGCGCTAAAAGACAATATCGATATGGTGAACAGTCGCCATCAAAAAGGTTACGAAGAAGCGATAGCAAGGCTCAGTCAAGAAGGTGTGACGTCATCGCAAACATTGCCAGCCAGTGCGGTGGTTAAAAAATTGATTCATGCCTTAGAATCCAAACGACCTAGAGCGCGTTATTACGTAACAACACCAACCTATGCGGCGGTCTTCATGAAACGTGTATTGCCAACGTGTTTGTTAGACTGGGTGATGCGTCGCCAAGGCGCTTAGGGTTCTTGGTGATATTCGTCGAACTGTTTTAACCAATCAGTGATGGCCGACAAATAGGCGGTTTGAGCGGGCTGATGTGATAGGTACAAATCATGGAAGCCCTTCGGAATAGAGGCGGTTGTTAGGTGATTAAAGGTCCTGTTAGCAGCGTCTTGCATGCTATCGACGTCTAATACACCATCACCTTGTTGGGTTTCCTCTACGGTTGATTTCCCTATTGTGCTGATTTTTGAATGGCATAACAAAGTTGGAATGTCTATTTTTTGATTGGCAAGATTACGTTGTGCAAAGATAATTTCTCGCAGCCAATGGAAAGATAAATCAAACCCCTCTGCTGGCTTCCAATCCAATCGATAATCCCATTCTCCACCAAACTTACGGTGCAGTGTTTTCGAGTAAATATTGATTTTTTTGGCTCGTAAATACAAAAAAGGTAAAGCAGAAACTAAGGCTCGAATGGACCAGCTTATCTTATTGAGTACCAACGGTGGAAAGGGAAGTGCAAGAAATGGGCTGTTTAGAATGAGGCCACTGACAGCTGGAAACGCTTTATTGTAATGGCTCGCTCGCTCAGGCAAAGCATGGGGGTGTGCCAGGTAAGTCGACACGACTAAGCCGCCGGTGGAGTGTCCTAGTATGACAACGTCATTAACGCCGTCTTGTTTCATCGTGGCTAAGGCAATGTCTAAGTCTTGGCTGTATTGCTCAATCGAATCACACCAATTGGGTGGTGTTGAAGGGCGAATAGAGCGCCCATAGCCTTGTAAGTCGACGGCGTAGAAACGATAGCCAAGGTGAATAAAGTGCTCAGCCAGACCCGTTTGAAAAAAATAGTCTGTATAACCGTGGACATACAAAATGGCTTTTTCGGCGTTTGGGTTGCCAGCATGGTGAATAAGCGTGCTATGAACTTGGCTTTTTGGGCCTGAAAAGGCAAAAGTGCGAGCAATAAAGTCGGCACCTAATAGGTCTTCACATTTGTTAACTTGTTTCCAGTGTTGTCCTATTGATGCGCTCATCTTGCTTTCCTTTATCGTTAGCCGAAAATATTGTCGCCTAGTTGGTCTATGGTCAACTTGGTTTTGCGAAGCGTGATTTGAATACACTCGTCACGATTTGGCATTAAGTCTGAGCGAATGAATTTGTGTGTTTTTTGATCTTCGCCTTCTCCTTTAGTGATAGTCGCTGCAACTCTAAATTGACCGCCGTCTTTCATTGGTGCGGGGACGATTGAAAAACCTTTATATTCTATTGTTTCTTCTGCTTTTTCTGGTGCGCTTTCGCCGCCTGAAAATAGACCTTTAAGGCCAGATAAAATACCCATTAATTTATTCTCCTATGTTTGACGCTATTGTTTGGGGATTTTGCGTATTAGTCAAATATTCTTAGATAATTTTGCTTTTTTAACAAATTGACCATAGCAAGAATGTAAGGTTAAAGAAAAAATGAGTTTCCTTCTGCTTGCTGTATACTCCTCCAAAATCGTTAATTGAAGAACAGGATTAGATTAATATGAGCGAAACACAAGTTAATAACCCATTGCATGGTTTGAAGTTAGAAAAGGTCGTAACGGATCTAGTAGAGCATTATGGCTGGGAGGAGTTGTCTATTCGTATCAACATTAATTGTTTTAAAAGTGATCCATCGGTGAAATCCAGTCTAAAGTTTTTACGTAAAACACCTTGGGCGAGAGAAAAAGTAGAAGCGTTGTTTTTAGAGACATTTACTCACTAATTACGTATTTGATTTCGTCCTTCATGCTTAGCTTGATAAAGCTTCACATCGGCCGCTCTCAGAAAATCGGTAAATTCTTGCCCTGGTTGTAACGAACTGATGCCAATACTGACGGTGAGTGTGATTGCATCTGTATGGCTATGGAATGTTGCTTGCTCAATTTTTTTCCTAATGACTTCAGCCTGTTCATAGGCTTGTATATCGCTTATTCCCTTTAATAAAACAATAAACTCCTCGCCACCTAAACGGTAGACGCTTAGGTCTTGAATGGACTGTTTAATTTCATTGGCGACCTTAATAAGCACGGAGTCGCCAATGTCATGGCCAAATTTATCATTGATGTTTTTAAAATGGTCGATATCAATGATGAGCATGTGAATGCTTTCCGCTTTTTTGCGGACGGCGCTAAAGTCCGCTTTTAGTGCGTGGCGGTTTTGTACGCCGGTTAACGCGTCTTGTAGTGCAAGAGCTCGTAGAAATAGACTTGTTTTTTGTCGTTGGACTTCGTAAATGTGGCACATTAACCAAACAGAAGAGTAAGCCAAAGTGAAGTTGAAAACGGTTCGATAGGGCATGAAAAGACTTGTGTCTGTTCGAAGGTATAAAATGGCAGCGGAAGACATGACAATCATGGCACTAAAGCAAAAGCCTTTTTTTAACCCAAATAAGTTGTAGTACCAAAGTGGTAAGGCGAGGCTCCAAAAGATCGCGCCAGCCCAAAACTCCATTAATGATGCAGACGCTAAAATATTGAAGGTTAAAAGTGCCATTAAGGTATAGCTTTGCCATGGCTGATAGCGCTCTTTTAATGAAGAATAAAAGCAATAGCCACTAAAGGCAGCCACAATGATTTGTACAGCGCCGAGCCCTATTTTTTGCATCAACAGCATGTTTAATAAAAAATACACGCTGTGTAATGCACACACTAGAATGCTTAACCATTTATGTAATGCTTCAGGTGGTACGGAGGTTTGTGGATGTTGTCGAGTACTCATTAACGGTTTCGCTTAAGAACAATAAATGTATAAACTAACGTGGCTTTGCATTTTTGCTGTTATACAGCCTCGGTAAGGCTAATAGAGCTGTAGTGTACTAAATTACGCCCTTTATTCTTTGCTGAGTAGAGATTTTTATCGGCGACACGCAAAAACTCTCTGAAAGTTTGCCCTCTTTTAAGTTCTGCTATTCCAATGCTGACCGTGACTTTTATGTTGTTTTGGTGAGTTCTGAAAATGTTGTTTTCAATGCGCTTACGAATTGACTCAGCAAATTCATACGCTTGCGTTGAAGTACTATTTTGAATAATAAGAAACTCTTCTCCGCCAATTCGATAAACATGATGGTTCTCTGTGTAGCTTTGAAGTAACTCGGCCATTTCCACCAGTACCGAATCACCGACTTCGTGTCCGAATTCATCATTGACGCTCTTAAAGTGGTCAATATCAATCATTAATAGTCTCGTTACTTCTGGTTCGTACTTTTCTTGAAAAGGGTCCATAGCCTCTTGATTAAAATCATCAAAGAACAATTTCAAGGCATGGCGATTTTTGACGCCTGTTAACGGGTCTTCAAATGCCATTCTGTGTAATATTTGACTGCTTTTTGTGTATTGTGTTTCATATAAATAACAGATGGCAAAAGACAGAAAATACGCGAGCGAAAAATTCAGTACGGATCGATGGGGAATATAACTTTCTATGTCCGACTTGATGAATAAAAAAGAGATAGCAGGAAGAGAGAGTAAAATGGTGTAAACAAGGCCTAACTTTGGTCCTGCTAATAAACAGTATAACGGCGGTAAAATAATGAGCCAATAAACGGAGCCTGCTCTTAAATCAGCAGAATAAAATACGTAAAAAATAGTGACCGTTAAAGAAGTAATTAACATGTAGCCATGCCATTTTTTAATCTTCCCTTGATGCGCTGAATAGAAAAAATACAGGTTCAATAGACCAAAAAACGCTTCTGTTAAGCCAATAGTAGTCTGCTTTAAAATAACAACATTCAGAAAACTGAAAAAAAGAATGATGACGCCCGTGCTTAGGCTAAGCCACTTATGTAAGGTGTGTCTCGTTTCTAATAATAAAGAGTCTGCTTGAATGCTCATTTATCCGCTTTCTACATATATAATAGTTAGTTATTTTTCAGAAATCATATTCTCTCTTAAAAATATAGGTGAGTTATATTTATTTAAGTAACAATTTGTTATCAATAGGGGTGAAGGTGTCGGCAGAATTGATCAAAGACTGCGCCGTTAGGGCTTCTACACCATACACTTCAACCTTGGTTTGATATTTTTCTCTCAGTGTTCTAGCCAGTATGTCAAAGTCACCGTCGCCAGAAACCAATACGAGCACATCGCTGTCTTTACCATGTTCTATTCCATCGATCGCAATACCAACATCCCAATCACCTTTTGCGGACCCATCGGATCGTTGAATAAACGGTTTTAATTTCACCTCAAAGCCAATAGCTCGAAGAATATTCTGAAATTGACGTTGTTTTTCATCGCCTCTGTCTATGGCGTAAGCAATGGCTTTTATAACGTCTCGGCCTTGAGTGGCTTGTTGCCAAAACGTGTTGTAATCGAAAGAACGTCCAAAAGCCTGTCGGGTTGTGTAATAGACATTTTGAACATCGACTAAAATCGTTACATTGCTCATGCTTTTCCTAGAGATAGTGTGAGGAGAGAACACGTTACAAGTATTCGTATTGAAAAGAAATCATAAAGCTAGGTCAGTGTAGGGAGATAAACGAAAAAGAATCCCCATAATGCATAGAGAGTCCGCTTCTGGCTGGACAATATATTGAATAAGGAATCATTGAATATGTCAGGATTTGAACCCGAAAATCACGTTAGGCCGCTAACACCAAGAGAAGAGAATGCCAAAAGCAACGTCGTGATTGCGTATGTTTTTATGCTGTTGGGCATATTCACCGGTGTTTTTTGGTTAATCGGTGCTATTTGGGCAATGGTAAAAGTAAATGAAGCCCGCGGAACACTGTTTGAAGATCACTACACCAACATTATTAGTACATTTTGGTGGGGAATCTTTTTGAGTGTGATTGGCGTGATACTAGCTTTCTTTTTTATTGGTTATATCTTGTTATTTGGTGTCTGGGTTTGGTCGATTTTTAGAATGGTAAAAGGCATTGCCAGAGCCACGTCTAACCAGTCCTATCAGGTAATGTTTAACCCTTTTTAGGCAATCGTTTCTCAGTCAGCGCCGCTAAGTTTCCTACATAGCGGCGCTGACAAAATGCCAGTTAGTTGTTGGTTATTGTCATATTACTGTCTTGGTACAGCCTTTCCTCGCGTGTTGATAAAGCCAGTTCTTTTACACTTATTGGTGAATACGGTGACAAAGACAATGTCAATGTTTCCGGTTTACTTAAGAAAGCCCAAATGGCACTAGCAATCTGCTTGGCTTCTTTTGAATCTGCGGCGGCGAGTCCTAACGCTTGGCTTCTAAATGCAAGAAGGTCTAGCTGTGCCTGTTTAGACTCTTGTCCGATAGCAGGCTGAGGAAACAGGTGATTGATTAATCCAGACTCTGTGTATACCACGTCTAAAGAGCGAAGTTTAATGGCCTCACCATACATAATGAGAATGGCTTCAGGTTGCCCTAGGGCAAACGACGCGATGATGTCTGAGCGCAGCTCTGGCATGTTAATGGTTTGATCTAATAGATTGATATTGGACGACAATGATATTTCCCCGACGTCTTTGATATCCAATTTGAATTGTGACAATACTTTCTCGCCTTCAGCCTTTGAAGAAAAAGACCCTTTGCCTAACAGTGTTTCAATGCCTGCGGCACGCATCCACTGTCTCATATCACGAGAAACGCTGTCGATTGGGCTTCTTTGAATCCAGAAATCCACGTCTAAATCCGGGTATTTAATCGGATATTGGTTGAGCGAAATCCGTGCGAATCGCAACCAAGGCGCGCTGTCTGCCCCAAAACGAACATTCTCAAGCGAAGGTGTTAACGTGAACGGATCAAAGTGAATACTTTCATAATGAACAAAAGAAGTTAACCCCGAGTGCTCTAGCTGTTCTTGTATTTTGTGTTCGGCGTATTGTGCGCCATAACGCTGAACCAAGTAGAGAGCGAATATAGCCAAGCAAGAAAGTAAAATCAAAGCGGTTAAAGCCTTGGCGAGCTTCGTGGTGATGTTAAGGTTCAAGTTTATAGTCCTACGTTTTCAAAGATATCTTCGTGTTGGAATAAAACACGCTGTCTTAATTAAGCGACGTTACGGTCGTTGAAGAATGGCTGATTCATAACATTATCTAATAAAGGACAATCGAATGCAGTGTAAAAAAGTGTCTTTCTACGACTTACGTCGAGAGAGGCTTCTCGCCTTCGTTACTATTTTCTTTGCATCTCTTGGTGATTCTTTCGATTTATCTGTAATGGTACGCAGAGGTCTTCGTAAAAAATGCGTACTATAGATACCATTTACTAATTATTCCATTTTATTCACAAGGAGTGAGTTATCTCATCTTTGATTCCCTCACAAGAGGATTTATGGTTTCTGCCCTTAGGCGGTACCGGCGAGATCGGCATGAACATGAATCTTTATGGTCATGACGGTCAATGGTTAATGGTCGATTGTGGCGTGTCTTTTAATGAACCGTTAACGCCGGATGACCTTCGTACTTCCGAAATAGTGTGCGCCGATCCTCGCTTTATTAGCGAGCAGAAGGAGCGTCTCGCAGGCATCGTGATTACTCATGCTCATGAAGATCATGTGGGCGCATTGCCTTTTTTATGGCGCCGTTTTAAATGTCCTGTGTATACCACGGCGTTTACTGCCGAAGTGCTGCGTCGAAAATTGCTGCAAGTGGGTTTGGCCGACGACGTTCCTGTGATTGTAGTGAATGAAAACGAAACCAAAAAAATTGGTGTGTTTAATGTGAAATGGTTGGCGCTCACGCATTCTGTGCCAGAGCCTTTCGCGATGACCATCGACACGCCGGCAGGGCGTATTTTTCATACGGGAGATTGGAAAATTGATAACCAGCCGATTATTGGAGACGGTTTTTCATCTGCGACGTTTAAAGCCCTAGCCAAAGAAAATATTTTAGCGATGGTTTGTGATTCAACTAACGCGTTGAAAAGCGGTTACTCCGAATCCGAAAGTGATTGTTATCGCGGCTTATTGCAAACCATCGAAACAGAAAAGAATCGTGTTGTGGTGGGGTGCTTTAGCAGTAATGTGGCGCGTTTAGTGGGATTGGGTCGAGTCGCCAAAGAAACGGGGCGTTACCTCGCGTTAATTGGTCGATCGCTAACGAACATGGTCAGCGCCGCCAGAGTAACAGGTCATTGGCCAGACGATTTGCCTATTATCGATGCGGCGCATCTTGGCTATTTACCAAGAGAAGAAGTACTGGTCGTCGTCACCGGAAGCCAAGGCGAATCAAGAGCGACGTTAAACCGTTTGGCCGCAGACAATTGTTTTGATCTGAGTCTTGAAGCCGACGATTTAGTGATTTTCAGCGCCATGCGTATTCCGGGTAACGAACAAGCGATAGACCGCTTAGCCGAACAATTCAAGGGTCGAAAAATACGCACCTTACAGGCTCATGAAACCGACTTAACGATTCATGTGAGTGGTCATCCTTGCCAAGAAGAATTGAAACAGCTTTATACTTGGGTTCAGCCACAACTGGCCATTCCCTGCCATGGTGAACCGAAGCATTTGGACGCGAACGCAGAAGTGGCAAAACGCAGTCATGTTCCTCAACAATTGATTGGTCGAAATGGCGACCTATACCAACTGGCACCGAGTGTAAATGTACAGAGACAGCAGGTGAAAGTCGGCCGTATTGCGCTGTTAAGATAACTTAAACCGCTGTATCAAGCAGCGGTGCGAACACGCTCTTGGCAGGTTTTCCGGGTATTTCTTTGGCGAGTCTTGGTACCAAATAACCAGGTAGCTCGGCGGCCACCTTGCCCATTAATCGCTGCGCGTCTTCAATGGAAATATCAAAATGCGCCGCGCCTTCGACCGGGTCCAAAGTGAACATGTAGTAAGGCAAAATCCCCGCATCAAACACGGCTTCACTCAAGTTTACTTGGGCGTCGACTGTGTCGTTTATCCCTTTTAATAACACGCCTTGGTTTAACAGAGTGACGCCGGCTTGCTTTAATTTGAACGCAGCTTGGGCGAGTTCGTTGTCCATTTCATTGGCGTGGTTAATATGCCACACCATAATAATGTCGAGACGACTTTTGTTTATCCATGTCAGCATGTCATCGCAAACTCGAGCTGGAATCACCACGGGTAATCGTGAATGAATGCGTAAGCGTTTTATTTGAGGCAAGGCTTCGAGTAGACGAATTTTGTCCGCGAGCAGGGCGTCTTTCATCATCAATGGGTCGCCACCGCTTAGAATAACCTCGTTCACCTCAGGATGTTTTTCTAGGTACTCAATCACAGATTGCCACTCAGCTTGCGCTAATTGGTTATCGCCATAAGGAAAATGCCGGCGAAAGCAATAACGACAATTTACCGCGCAAGTGCCTGTGGTAATCACCAATAAGCGACGTTTGTATTTATGTACGATGGCTTTTTGTGGGTTGTGATCAGCTTCTTCTAATGGGTCTTTTGTGTAGCCGATGACCTTTTGCATCTCGGCAGCGCTGGGCAAAATTTGCAACAGCAGCGGATCATTCGGATTGCCATATTCAATACGAGACAAATAAGGTCGAGGCACCAATAATTTGAAGCTTTGGTGTGCCTCAATGCCTTGTTGAGACAGTTTTTCAGATAAACCAAGGTGCTTAACCAGTTCCGGCAAGGACGTTAGGGCCTGTGACAGGTGCTGCGACCAGCTTATATTGTTCTTTGTTTGAATCGGTATCACGTCAAATATCTGCAAAATTATGTTCATTTAGGTTATGATTGCGCCAACTTATTCTAGGCCGATTAGGCCTGTGGCTCTTGAATAGATCTTAGGGCTGACATGATACGTCAGTCAGAGCCTTTTCTCTAAAAATATACTGTGAGGATGTATGGCTAATATTACTACCAGCGATATGCGCGGCGGCACTAAAGTCATGGTTGATGGCGAACCATGTGCGGTACTGGACAATGAACACGTTAAACCGGGTAAAGGCCAAGCCTTTAACCGTCTAAAGCTTCGTAACCTTCGTTCTGGTCGAGTTTGGGAGCGTACGTTTAGATCAGGCGAAAGTCTAGAAGCAGCTGATGTAATGGACACCGATATGGAGTACTTGTACACCGACGGTGAGTTCTGGCATTTCATGGCGATTGATGGTTCTTTCGAACAACACGCTGCCGATGAAAATGCAGTTTCAGACACGAAAAAATGGCTGAAAGAGCAAGAAAAATACGTCATTACTTTATACAACGGCGCACCATTGGCCGTAACGCCACCTAACTTCATCGAACTTGAAGTAAAAGACACCGACCCAGGTGTGAAAGGCGATACCGCTAACGGCGGTTCTAAGCCGGCTTACTTGGTTACTGGTGCAATGGTTCGTGTTCCATTGTTCATCAACATTGGTGAAATCCTACGTGTAGACACACGGACAGGCGAATACGTTTCTCGCGCAACGGGCAAGTAATGCCTTTCTTGTTCTAAAAAAACGAACAATAAGAAGCCCTCGATAGGACACTATCGAGGGCTTTTTTTAACTTCATATTTAACGACCCTGTCGTATATTTAATCGTAAGTGATGACGGGCCTATTCTTCATTATCAGCCAACATGTCTTCGGCTACTTTATTTGCAATGGCTAACGTAGCGGCAGTGGTATTTCCGCTGATAAGTGTTGGCATGACGGAAGCGTCAATCACTCTAAGTTTATCAATACCATGAACTTTTAGTGTTTGGTCTACAACGGCGAGTGCATCGTGGCCCATTTTACAGGTGCCAACGGGATGATAAATACTTTCTGCATGAGACCGAATGTAAGCGATTTTCTGTTCTCTGGTTTGGCAATACACACCCGGTTGCCATTCTGTTTTACTGTGATGTGCCAAAGCTGGTTGATCCATGATGTTTCTTGCGGCATCCAGTGCTCGGATCATGCCTTCCATGTCGTCTGCGTTGGTTAAATAGCCAGCGTCAATTTTTGGTGGATCACTGGCTTGGTTGGAATGCAAGCTGATAACACCGCGACTTTTGGGTCTGAGTAAACAAGCCCGAAGCGTAAAGCCGTAGTGTTTAAAAGTTGGCCAAAGGTTTAGGCCATGATCGGCTTCAACAGCCGGTAGAAAGTGCAATTGAACGTCTGGGCGTGTTTCATTGGGTTGTGTGGTGATGAAGCCGCCCGCTTCGGCCATGTTTGACGTCAGCATGCCTTGACGTTTTCTATACTGCCATAGACTTTTTATTCCCGTGAGCAAAAAACTAGGATGAAATGAAATACTGGTGCGGCTTTTGTCGAGGTGAATAAGACTGATATCGAGATGATCTTGAAGGTTTTCCCCCACGCCAGCAAGATCGTGTTTCACGTCAATATTATGCTGTTCTAGTGTTTCTTTTGGGCCAATCCCAGACAACATAAGCAATTGAGGGCTGTGCAGCGCGCCAGCGCATAACAGTACTTCTCGTGTCGCGTTAATAAAATGAGACTTGCCGTTTACCTTATAGAGAACGCCTTCAGCACGTTTGTTTTGAATTTCGATACGTTCGACTTGGGCATGAGTGATAACCGTTAAATTTGATCTAGACTTCGCTTTGTCTAAAAATGCGCTTGCTGCGCTACAACGTTCACCGTTTTTTTGCATGACGTGATAAGGGCCTACGCCGTGTTGGTTTTTGCCATTAAAATCTTGATTGAATGGCGCTCCAGCTTCTTGTCCTGCTTGGATAAAAGCGTTCGACAGTGGGTTCATGTGGCGTAACGGTTCAACTGACAGCTCGCCCTTAGCGCCATGCCACTCATTTTCACCCTGATAGAAGTTCTCTACGGCTTTGAAATGTGGCAGTAGCGCTTGGTAACCCCAACCGGTATTTCCTAATACTTTCCAATGATCAAAGTCGTCGGCTTGCCCACGGGTGTAGCACATGGCATTGATGGACGTGCTGCCACCGAGGGTTTTTCCTCTTGGCCAGAAAAGGCGACGTTGGTTTAGCTCAGGTTGAGGTTCTGTTCGTAATGCCCAATTTAATGTTTTGCTTCGCATGAGTCCGATAATGCCCGCTGGTATGTGGATGAGCGGGTTGGTATCGGGAGGGCCAGCTTCGAGTAATGTGACGCTGTGATTGGCGTTGCGAGACAAGCGTTCGGCGAGTAAACAGCCCGCAGCACCGCCGCCAATAATGACGTAATCAGACATGACAGATAACCTATTGTTATTTTTATAATGGGTATTTTTATATGAAGTAACATCATCGCGTTAGTTAGCATTTGTGAGCAATACCAAAAACGCTCAATGTTATTGTCGTTTCCCTTTATGGTTTTTTCTTGGCTGTTTGTAGTGGCATAGTTGATTCCAACATAAAAAAACCTCGATACCTTGGTATCGAGGTTTTGGATATGATCTGCTTGTGCTTAGTGTCATTTAGCTTTTTGCTGAGATGGCCTTATCGATAGAGAAAGAGCCTGCACCGCTAAAGACCAAAGAAACCGCGACAATCAACAGTGTTAGTGCGTATTCGTAGCCGTTATTTGCCATGAATAACCCATTAGAAATATGCACAGTAACGATGGCCATCAACATAGTGAATGCAATCACCGCAGATGCAGGACGAACAAGCAAACCGATGACTAAGGCTAAACCGCCAAAGAATTCTGCGCTGCCCGCCAATAGAGCCATCAAGTAGCCAGGTTCTAGACCAATAGACGCCATCCACTGACCAGTGCCTTCTAAACCGTAGCCGCCAAAAGCACCAAACAGTTTTTGTGCGCCATGGGCCATTAAAATGATACCGACTGGAATGCGCAAAATTGTACTGGCAAGGCCAGACGTTGTATTAGTGATTTTTTGAATGAATGATTTCATGTTTATTTACCTTAATGTTTGAGGGTTTTGTTTAAGTTATAAGTACTATATATAAAAAACAGCGGATAAAGTAACGGAGTATTTTGAGGAGAATGTTCAAAAAAATTGAATGTTCATAAAAACGAGTCATTTTGAGGTTTTTTTTGCTTAGCGAGTCTATTTATTGGCGTTTAGCATAATGTTGAGATTAGATTATTGTTTTATCTAAAACCAGAAAATAAGTACGGTTTTGGTTTGGTTATAGGCAAAAAAGTAGCAGAGCTTCGTTCAGATATGATGATAACGTGTGGTTACATACGTCTTTTTATGATCAATAACAACAATAAGGTAAAACATGTCTAAAGCATTATTAGGAAAGATCGCCGTTGTAACGGGTGGCGCGTCAGGAATTGGCCTTGCGAGTGCTGAGTCAATGATAGCGGAAGGCGCACAAGTTGTTATTGTCGATCGAGATCAAGCCGCATTGCAGACATTGCAACGAAAGCATGGTGATGCCGTGATCACATTAGAAGTGGACTTGCTAGACCCAGAAAGTTGTCGTGCTCTCATTCCTCGTATTTTAGAGAAAACCAAAGTAATCGATATTTTTCACGCCAACGCGGGACTGTATGTTGGTGGGGATTTGGTGGATGCAGATAACGATGCCATCGATCGTATGCTGAACTTGAATATCAATGTCGTTATTAAAAACGTGCGAGATGTACTGCCGCATATGATTGAGCGTGGTGTGGGCGATATTTTGGTGACCAGCTCTTTGGCTGGACATTATCCTACGCCTTGGGAGCCTGTTTACGCGTCGTCCAAATGGGCAATGAATTGTTTTGTACAAACAGTGCGTCGCCAAGTCTGTCCACATGGTATTCGCGTAGGTTCCGTTTCACCCGGCCCTGTCATTACGACTTTGTTATCTGACTGGCCCGCGGAAAAACTTCAAGAAGCCAAGGATAAAGGCAGTTTAATGGAAGCCAGTGATGTGGCCGAAGCCTTGTTGTTTATGCTGACTCGCCCTCGTCATGTGACGATTCGTGACGTTGTGATATTGCCGTCGCAGTTTGATTTATAACCACTATTGTGTGGCGATTGAATGATTTAACGTTTTTTTAACCAATAAACATAACGTGCTTAACTGTTGATAAATACCCTGTTTATCAACAGTGTTTTCCTCTCTGTTATCTTCCAATGGCCAGCCGCAGTTTATACGAAAGCAGTCGTGATAAAAATCGTGTGTGCTAAAACAAGCGCCACTGCGAATGTCTATGTCCTGCTTCTGGGCGTCCTTTTCTAGCTGTACCGCATCCAAACCGGGGATTTGAACCCAAAGTACTATACCGCCTTGTGGTGTACTGATGTTTGCGTTGTCTGGTAAGTGCTCAATGAGAAACTGTTGGTAGCGGTGAATATGTTGAGTCAGTACGACACGTACTTTATTCACATGAGAACGGTATTCTCCAGTGTTGATAAATTCTGCCATACAAGATTGCATCAGCCCATTCACCCCAAAGCTGGTTAAGGCGTGTTGATTTAGGTAAGGCGCGAAATAACGTCCCGGAACACACCACCCAAGTCGTAGCCCTGCGGCTAAGGTTTTTGAAAAAGAGCCACACCAAATGACGTAACCGTTTTTATCCCAATATTTTGCGGGCAGGGTTGGTTGTTTCTGATGACCAAGCTCGAAATACACATCGTCTTCTATCATTGGCGTTTCGTATTGCGCGGCGAGTCTGGCTAAAGCTTGTTTTTGCTTAATGGGTAGCGTCATGCCTGTGGGGTTCATGTTGGAAGTGCTGAACAATGACGCTTTAATTAAACCTTGCTGCAGAATGGCTTCGAGGTGGTCTAAATCGAGGCCCTTGTCGCTAATGGGAATCTCAATCACTTTACGCGACAGCGCGCTGAGCAAGTCGAGTAAACCACTAAAACACGGAGAACTGATCGCTATGGTATCGCCTTCTTTAGTGAGGCTCTCAATGGCCAGTTTAACGGCGTCGATACAACCATTGGTAATGACAAAATCAGTGGCCGAAAAAGCAAGGTTGTTATAACGAAAATGTTCGGCCAGTGCGTTTCTAAGACCGCTATCGCCTTGAGTATCTGGGTATTGAAAAAGATGTTTCCCTGATCTTCTAGTGACGCGTTTTATGCTGCGCTGTAAGGCAATACTGGGTTGTAAATCTGGCGATATCATGGAGGTGCCAAGCGGGCTAAACAGTGCCGAGGCAGGGTTATATCCACTTGATGGTGCAAAACGTTTTGGGTCTCTTTGTTCTAATCCTTTTAGTGTTAAGTCATGAGCATTCAGCGTCGGGAAGGCGGTGTTGGTTATTTGATTTGCAACAAAATACCCTGACTGAGGTTGCGCATATATCCAGCCCATTTGTTGAAGATAGTCGTAGGTTTTAGTCGCTGTAGACAGGCTGACTTGATGTTGCTTTGCCATCGACCGTAGTGCAGGCAAGCGGGTTCCAACAGGCAGTTTTTGAGCTTGTATGTCTTCAATAAAATACTGAGCAAGCGTTTCGTATAGCGTCATCTTGTTCACTGCTTTTGTTTGTTTTTAAAAGTGGTTTTTTTAAATTGTACTCTATTTTTTATTAAAAATTGAATCTGCACTCTTTGGCTGTTTTTGCGGATACTGATGTGATTCAACATCACCGCTTGGCTAAGAGAGAAAATATGACATTACGAGACTTTGGATTGCTGTTTGCTTTGATGGCGTTATGGGGGCTGAATTTCAGTGTGATTAAACTGGGCGTGAGCACGGTTCATCCTTTGGTGCTCACTGCATTACGTTTTAGCGCAGCGGTGTTTCCTTTGATCTTTTTTATCAAAAAGCCCGATGTAGAGTGGCGCTATTTGATGGCCTATGGCTTGTCTTTTGGTGTGGGTGTTTGGGGATTAACCACGTTATCCATTGGCGCGGGTGTATCGTCAGGGATGGCGTCGTTGTTATTGGATATGAGCGTGGTTAGTGGCTTGCTGGTGGGGTGGTTTTTTTTAAACGAAACCATCACACGTAATAAAATATTGGGTGTGGGGCTGGCTTTACTCGGACTTGCTTTGATTATGTTGGCCGATGGCGGCGCGGTGACAGGAAAGGGGTTGATCTTAGTGTTGATGGCATCGGTATTTTGGAGCTTTAATAGTTTGATTGTGAAACGGGCGAATACGCAATCTATCTTCGCTTTTAACGTCTGGGGGATGTTGTTTGCGCCTTTGCCTTTGTTGTTACTTGCGGTTATTTTTGAAGGCACACAGGTCATTGCTGAACTACCCAATCAGTTTACGCAATGGACATTGTTTTCTGTATTGTTTCAAGCGTATCCAACGACATTATTAGGTTACTGGTTTTGGAATAAGATGATCATGAAATACTCCATTTCCAGTGTGGCGCCATTGACATTACTGGTGCCGGTGTTTGGTATTTTGGGCGGCTATTGGTTTTATGATGAAGCCATTGGCGCGAGTCAGATAATTGCCGCGTTACTGATTTTATTAGGTTTGTTTGTGGGGCAAATGGCATTGCCGAAATTGAGTTTTTTTAAAAGACTGAGAGGTGATTCATGCAAGAAATCCACTATGCTTTGATATTAATCGGCGCTTTTGTTGCAATGGCGAGCCCTGGACCTGCGACCTTGGCGATTGCGTCGTCTTCTATGAATCAAGGTCGAGTTCAAGGTTTGGCGCTAGCATCGGGCATACTGACAGGCTCTTTATTTTGGTCTTGTTCAGCCGCTTTTGGTTTAGGCGCTGTGCTTTTTGCTAATGTCTGGTTATTCGAAAGCTTACGTTATGTCGGCGCGGCCTATTTGTTATTTTTGGCTTACAAATCTTGTCGTTCAGCAATGGCGAATAAAACGGATGAGAACAAAACATTGGCTATGACGGAGACAACACAGACGTCTTTGCGCTCTGCTTATTTTCGTGGTTTGGCCATTCACTTAACCAATCCTAAAGCGATTTTATTCCTAGGGTCTTTATTCGCTATGGGGATGCCGCGTTCAGTTTCCACACAAGGTTTATTGTCCGTGATTGTTTTATTAACCATTCAAAGCGCATGTATAAATTTCGGTTACGCTATGCTGTTTTCGAATCCAAGAATTCGCCAAGGCTATTTTAAAATGAAACGCGGCTTTGATGCTGCCTTCGCGCTGATGTTTGGTGCAGCGGGTATTAAAATACTGTTGAGTAAGCTGAATTAATACGTCAGCCTTTGCTATGATGGATTTTATTTTTTTGAGTGTTTCCTATGTACGACGCTTCTTTATGGCAGCCCAGTGCCGATATTTCAATCTTACAAAAACGAGCTCAGTTATTGAAAGCCATTCGCTCGTTTTTTGATGTGCAAAATGTGATGGAAGTTGATACGCAATGTTTGTCACTGGGCAGTATTACCGACCCTCATATCGAAGTATTGACCAGTAAGACGCGTTCGCAAGGCCAAGACATAACCTATTATCTGCAAACCTCTCCAGAATACGCGATGAAGCGTTTGTTGTGCGCTGGTTCTGGGTCCATTTATCAATTGGGTAAAGTATTCCGAGCGGAAGAAATTGGTCGTCGTCATAGTATTGAATTCACTATGTTGGAGTGGTATCGGGTTGGCTTTGATCATTGGCAGTTAATGGATGACATTCAAAGCCTGTTGGGTGTGTTATTGGATGACGAAACGTTGACGTGTGAACGACTGAGCTATCAGGTGGCTTTTTTGCGTCACACTGGATTAGATCCTTTCAGTGCAACCCTGTTGTCGTTGCAAGAATTTGCTCATGAGCACACAGAATATGGTTTGCAGGAAGAGGACAGAGACACCTTATTAGAGTTGGTTTTTTCCAGCGTGATAGAGCCTGCCATCGGTGTAAATTCGCCGTGTTTTGTTCACAGTTATCCGGCTTCACAGGCGGCCTTAGCGAAAATTCATTTGGATGAACAGGGTTTGCAAGTTGCCGCTCGGTTTGAGCTTTATTGGCAAGGTATGGAATTGGCCAATGGTTATCACGAATTAACCGATGCAAAAGAGCAAACTCAACGTTTCGAGCAGGACAAGCTAGCGCGCGCAGATTTGGGTTTGGTAGATCGACGATTTGATGAACGGTTAATCAGTGCTCTAGAGCATGGCCTGCCTGAATGCGCAGGCGTTGCTTTGGGTGTGGATCGATTGTTGATGCTGATGTGCCATAAAGCTCATATTACCGAGGTATTGCCGTTTGCCCACACCCGCGCGTGAGCAAACGATTTTCAGTTTGTTTCGTCATTATACTGCTCTAGCCATTCGGATTCGCTCAACGGTTCACAGAGGTGGAATCCTTGCAAATAATCTATTTTCAAATCCACTAGTAGTTGTTTTACCGCGCTGTTGTGGACAAACTCCGCTTGGGTCTTGATGCCTAAAGAGTGCGCGAGACTGTTGATGTGTTGAACCAGCTTTCGTAGTTTTTCATCAGTGTCGATGGTTTTGACGATACAGCCATCCAATTTCAAAATGTCTGGATTAAGGGCAATGAGTTTTTCTAGATTCGAATAACCCGCGCCAAAGTCGTCAATAGCCAACAGTGCGCCCGCTTCGCGAAATTCGTTAATGATCGGACTGATCCATTCATAATCTTTTATGGACTCTGATTCGGTAATCTCCAATGTTAAGCGTCCATTAACGTGGTTGCGTTTAAAAAACTCTCGTAAAGCTTTTAACGTTGCATAGTGTTTAAAGTCTAAAACTGAGAGGTTTAATGCGACATGGACATTGGGATAGGTGTTGAGTATGCGCTCACATTTCGACAACATAGCGAGGGTTATTTTGGCGTAAAGTTGTGTTTGTTTTATTAAATCTAAAAAGAACGCAGGGCTCACAATTTTACCGTCGATGCGTGCTCGAAGCAGGGCTTCCGCGCCGACTTCTTCGCCTGTCTGGCTGTCATAATAAGGCTGGAAGAAAGCCAGTATGTCATCGTTTTCGAGGGCTTTACGTATTTTTAGAATCCAATCGAGATTTTCTTCTGAGGTCGCATGATCTTGTAAATCACCGTTCCAATAAATGGGCTGATTGTTGATTTGAGCAAATCGTCTTGCTTCGCTGGCTTTGATTAAAAGGTGTGCTTGCTCGCAGAGCGGTTCGCCCTGCTCATCAAACGTGGAAGCCATACCAACAGACAAGCTGAGTGTGAGTAAGTGCTCTATTTTGTTTATGGTGGAAAACTCTTGGCTTTCAATATCTTCGGCTAGGTTGCGAAATAATCTGACGATCTTTTTCGGTGCAATGTCACTGTGAATTGAGACCGCAATTTCGTTGGCGGATAAACGGTAGCAGGTGAATTCAATCCCCACCGAGTTGGTGCTTAAGCGGCGTTTTAAATAGTGCGCTAACTGGGCAAATAAATCATCGGCCGTGTTGTAACCATATTGTTGATTAATAAGACGAAAGTTACGAATTCTAAGAACGGCTAGATGAAAAACGTCCTTCTTATTACTAAGGCGCCCGAGCAAAGAGAATCGATTGAGTAAGCCAGTTTGTAAATCGTGTAACCAATCATTTCCTGACGTCTCATTATTCGACGCATCATTTTTCGATGTGACATTTGATGAGACAAGAGAGGCGTGCTCTTGTTCAAGATCTTGAAAAGCATTACTGATCAAATTAAACATGGGGGCGAGTGAGTCGTCTTCGTTCGCTATTTGAATGGGTTCCGCTTCGCGTTTTAAACCACAGCCAGATTCGTTGACGGCTAAATAAGTGAGCGCGTGCTGCATGATTCTGGTGCCAAACTGAGTGGTGAAAAATTCACCGAAACAATAGGTGCCATGCAAGGGCAGAACTTGATTTAGCAAACTCAGTTTGTCGGTAGGTTGCTCGTCTATAAAATCTTCGCGGCTAATGCAGCTGAAGACAAAAATACTATCCGGCCGCTGCTCATTCAGGTGTTGTATCTTCGGGGTGATAGAATGCAGCGATTGCGCAGGGTGAAAGTAGAGGAACTTTACCGAAGCGCCTTCTGGAAGCGCTTCACTCATAAGAATGCCGCCATCACTTTCCCAGCGTAATGGTACGGCATTAATTTCAACATTATTATGAACGGTGGTGAGCGCAAATCGATTGGCAAGCGTGATACTGATCTTTTCACCATTGGATAAATATCGCTGGTAGATCTGTTGGGCTGGCAAATGGTCGATTTGCTTGATTACCTTACCTTCACTGGCGGTGACAAGCATGCGCCGACCAATGGCGATGTTATCAACAAAAACATCTCGCTGTTGCATTAGGTGTTTGCCGGTAATACCCACAGCTATGGACTGGTTTTGATACAGTTTATCTTGATACAGTACCCAACTGTTCTCATAGTCGAAAATACCAGCACGGCCACCGCTAATGGTTAAATCGTGTTGTTGAGAAACATTGAAAAACTCGTCTTGAATGGCGTCTTTTGAATCCACTAATACAATGTAGACATTGGCTTGTTTTTCTTCTTTTTCTGCCAAAAAGGGGGCGAACAGGTTTTGACCCGATTGATCCGCTTGATTGCCGTCGTACACAGCGCTGTGATGAACCAGATGACTTTTTTCAAAATAGGATAAAATGAGAGTGGCGCCATCGCTCTTTACATGGCCATTTGATATGTGTCTTTGGCTTGCCATACCAATGCGACAGGCCTCAGGGAAGCGTTGGGAGAGGTAAATTGCCCACGGTTTGGCTTCTTTTATGGCCAAGGTTCCGTATAGTTGGATTAAATCCGGTGGCTGTACTCCTTCCAGCTTTTGAATGAGGTCGTCGATTGATGGACAATGAATACTGATGGAATGCATTGTTATCCTATTGGTCAATATTTCATAAAATGTGTTCTGTTCATACGCTGTTAGCAAAATGCCTGAAAAGGAATTCGAATACAATGTTAGAAGTGTATATAAACAGAATAGTATAGTAGGACAAGTTTTTGAGTGAAAATAATCGTTTAAGTATCAAATCATTGTATTTAAATAGCCTGAAAAAATACTTATTTTGGCTATATGTCATTGTTTTTATAGTCACTTTATTAACAATCTGGAAAGGTGGCGAGGCATTAAAAAATCAACAGATCAAGGCGTTGCGCATTGACTCTTTTGAGCAGCTCAATCAGCTTGCCAGTGTATTAGAAAGTGCAATTGCTAAATATCAACATATGCCGACCTTGTTGGCATCGAATGATCGAGTAAAAAAAGCCCTGCGCGATGGCTTCGAGTCGGATATAAATCAACTAAATCGTGAACTTGAACAAATTAACCGTATCACCGAGGCGTCGGACAGTTATATTTTAAACACGGACGGCTTAACCATCGCAGCATCGAATTACCATGAATCGGCCAGTTTTGTTGGGCGAAACTTTGCTTTTAGGCCTTATTTTCAAGACGCCATTCAAGGTAAGCCCGGCCGTTATTATGCACTGGGAACCACATCAAATCGCCGTGGCTATTATTTCTCTTATCCTGTTTATGAAGGCGATTCTATTATTGGTATCGCTGTTGTAAAAGTGGATCTTACCCAATTTGAGAAACGCTTTGCTAACCAGAATTATGAGTTTTTATTGTTGGATCCTGATGGCATCGTGTTTAGTAGCTCTCAACCTAATTGGTTGTATCGTGTCTTTGGTGAATTATCTCATGTGGAGTTGCAACGTATAGCGGACTCTCAACGTTATTTAGGCAAATCCATCGAAAAGTTGGCGATTGTTTACCAAAAACCCTTTGATGAAAAATCGCAAATTGTTGATGTGCTAGAAAATACCGTCCTAAATGGTACTGAAGAATTACTGCGTTTGTCTTTTTTAAGAATGAGCCGTCCTATTCGCTTATTGGATTTCAAGATATCCATTCTTGCACCACTAAAAACCATTAATGAAGAAATCGCTTTATGGCGGGCTATTTTTGCTGGTGGTGTGACCATTACCGCTTTGTTATTTGGCCTTGCAATGCTTCGTACCCGAATGCTTCGAGAGCGATCCGACGCCAATGAAATGACGCGCCATAACCAAGCTTATATTCGTGAAGTCATCCAAAATACCCAAGCGGGTTTGGTGACCTTGGATCAAAACCATAAAATTGAATCGTTTAATCCTGCTGTGGAAAAGTTGGTTGGTCAGCCCTTAGCGCCTTTGGTCGGACAGCCTTTGAATGTGTTATTCCAATTTGATAAACACGATGAACCGGAATTGTCTTTCCATGATGATTTTCTCGAAGCCGCTAATGATTTGGGCATTAAGGTGCTAACAAGAGAAGGGCGCTTGTGTTATTCCGATCAAACGCCTGTGCCTGTGGAAATGACCTTGTGCGAGATGCAGTTGCCTAATCGCCTTAGTTATTTGGTGACGTTTCACGATATGACAGAGCGCAAACGCTACGAGCAAGAAATTACTCAAGCTAGAATTAAACTCGAGGAGCGAGTACGAGAGCGAACGTTTGAGTTAGAAGGCGCTAATACTCGGCTGCGTAATGAAATTGAAGAGCATAAAGGGACACAGCGGGAGCTTATACAAACTGCCAAATTGGCGGTGTTGGGGCAGCTCAGTGCGGGTATAAATCACGAATTGAACCAACCTTTGACCGCCATTCGGGCTTTTGCGGGTAACGGTTTAAAATTTCTAGATCGTGGACAATACGAACAAGCCCACACCAACTTGCAACACATTAGTCAGTTGGGTCATCACATGGGTGACATCATTGCGCGCTTTAAAGTCTTTGCTCGCAAAGGCGATGTTCATCAAGGTCCTATCGCTGTTCAAACGGCGATTATGGGGGCGCTTAAAATTATGAGTCCTCGTTATAAAGAAGTAGACATCGAGCTTGTTGTGACAGAGGACCAAGATTTTATAGTCAATGGTGACATGGTCTTTTTAGAACAGGTATTAGTGAATTTATTGGCCAATGCCGCCGATGCTATTTTAGAAGAACCCAACAACGAGCGACGCGTTTGTATTGAACAAACAATGAAAGAGAACCACGTTGTTATCTGTGTACAAGACTCTGGTAATGGTTTGAGCGATGACGCTATCAAGCATCTTTTTGAGCCCTTTTTTACGTCAAAGTCGTCGGGCTTAGGATTGGGGCTTGGACTGTCGATTAGCCAGCGGATTGTAGAGGCAATGGGTGGACAGATCAGCGCTCAAAACCAAGTAAACGGGGGCGCCAAGTTTTGTGTTACTCTACCGCGCTTTATCCACCATTCTTCCCTATCAAAAACACCTAAAGAGGAACGTTAATGCCCGATAGTAAGCAAGTAATATTGATCGACGATGAGCAAGCCGTTCGTATGGCGATTTCTCAGACATTGCAGCTTGAAGATTTTGATGTTGTGGAATTTCCCACCGCCCAAGGTGTTGTTGAGCGTTTGTCTTTGGATTGGTCTGGCGTCATTGTCAGTGATATTAACTTGCCTGGTAAAAGTGGTTTAGCGTTGTTCGAAGAGGTTAAAAAAATTGATGCTGAAATTCCTTTTATCTTGATTACCGGTCATGGCGACATCAGTATGGCCGTGAGCGCCATTCGTGATGGCGCATACGATTTTATTGAAAAACCGTTTTCTAACGAAGACTTTCTTGACGTGGTTCGTCGAGCGTCAGAAAAGCGCCGTTTAACCTTAGAAAACCGAAATTTACGCCTAGAGCTTGCCGCTCAAAATGCCCCTGGACCTCGAATTATTGGCAATACGCCGGGTATTCACCGCCTGCGTCAGGCGTTATTACATGTGGCGGATACGGGCGCGGACATTCTTATTCAAGGGGAAACGGGCACAGGTAAAGAGCTGGTAGCGCGATATATTCACGAGCACAGTTCTCGCCGTGGTCATACTTTTGTGGCAATAAACTGTGGCGCTGTACCGGATTCCATTATGGAGTCTGAATTATTTGGTCATGAAAAGGGAGCCTTTACGGATGCGAAAACACAGCGTATTGGTAAGCTGGAACATGCGAATGGTGGCACTCTCTTTCTTGATGAAATTGAAAGCATGCCTATGTCTATGCAGATTCGTTTATTGCGAGTGTTGGAAGAGCGTCGTTTAGAACGATTGGGCTCTAACACCGGAATAGATCTTGATTTACGTATTCTCGCCGCGACCAAAGTGGATTTAAAACAATTGAGTGAAGGTGGTACATTTCGCGAAGATTTGTATTATCGTCTTAATGTAGTCCGTGTGGATATTCCGCCGCTACGAGAACGAAAAGACGATATTTCTTTGCTTTGGCAGCATTTTTGTTTGGTGGCGATTGCGCAATATAAGCGTGAATCAGAAGCGCTTTCTGCGGCGCGTATGCACAGTTTATTAAGTTACGACTGGCCAGGTAATGTACGTGAGTTGCGTAACCTTGCTGAGCGTTATGTGCTGATGGGCGAATCGGGCTCTTTTGAGTTTGACCAGATTATCATCAACGAAAACAATCCCGGTGTGATGACCTTGCCTGAGCAATTAGAGCGCTTTGAAAAAACCTTATTGGAGCAAGAACTCATGCGCCAGAAAGGTTCTATAAAAAGCACTATGGACGCGCTCGGTCTACCGCGAAAAACCCTTTACGACAAAATGCGTAAATATGGATTGGACAAAGACATCTATAAGCAATAAAAGTATAAGCAATAAAACTTATAAGCAGTCAGTCAGGCGCTTAACGTTTTTGTCTTTTGTGTATGACTAATGAAGGTGAGTTCAGTGGGATTTATTGGACTCATTTTGCTACTCTATTCTTCTTATTATTCTGTGAATACCTGCCGTTTATATGACCTTATCCGCTTTATTTTTTGACCAAGTTTCCCCTCATGTTTTTATCATGCTTGTTGTTGTGTCTGGGCTGACCTCTTTCTTTACGGCAAGCTTCGGAGCGGGTGGCGGCGTTATGTTACTTGGCGTGATGGCACAAGTATTACCACCTCAGTTAATTATTCCGCTTCATGGCGTCGCGCAGTTAGGGTCAAACGCTGGTCGCGCGGCGATGAGCTGGCGACACATAGACTGGGCGTTGATTGGTGCTTTTTTACCCGGCGCGTTGCTAGGCGCTTTACTGGGAAGCTTTGTATTAGTGGCTTTGCCTCCGGCGATTATGTACTTAACGATTGCACTGTTTATCTTGTATTTATGTTGGGGACCTAAGCTGCCTAAAATGGTGTTGGGGAAATGGGGAACCGCTATGGCGGGTGCTATTACCACGTTTATTACGTTATTTGCTGGTGCCACAGGTCCCTTGGTAGCAGCATTTGTTAAGCAAATCCACGCAGATCGTTTTCGCACTGTGGCGACGTTTGCTGCCGCGATGTCACTACAACATATTTTGAAAGTGACGGTTTTTGAGGTGGCGGGGTTTCCGCTTGAGGCTTGGTTACCTTTGTTGGCTTGTATGGTCATCAGTGGTGCGGTGGGAACGTGGGTGGGGCTTAGATTGTTAAAACGTATGCCAGACCGCTACTTTCATCGTATTTTTAATATAGTACTAACCTTAATGGCGTTACGTTTAATTTGGCAGTCGTTTGTTTTACTATAAACAGTAAGCGCTCTACATTAAGATAATAAGTCCGCGCCTAGAATAAATTTTTTTTCAGGTATTTAGACTACAGACTTTTTATTAAAAACCATTAATAAATGTCTAATAAAATTGATACCCACACAAAAAAGACTAGAAATAGCGATAGAAAAACAGCAGCAGAGCCTATGTCTTTTGCTCTTCCACTAAGTTCATTCCAATCATCACCAATTCGATCTACAACGGCTTCAATCGCAGAGTTTAGTAATTCGACTATAACAACTAATAATAAACTCACGATCATCATTATTCGCTCAATATTGCTGACGGGAAGCATGAACGCAACGATTGAAAAAATAATACATAATGTGACTTCTTGTCTAAACGCGGCCTCGAACAACCAAGCAGATTTAAACCCTTTCAATGAATATCCTGCTGCATTGATTACTCTGCGAACACCTGTCGTATTTGGTTTCACTTTGACCTCTTTATAACGAATATATGCTATTAAATAATCTAATTAAGATTTTTTGTTTTAATTAGTTGTTAAAACCAGCAATGAAAATTCCATTACATTGCTGGATGATAATTTGTTACTAGAGCAATGAAAATTCCATTACATTGCTGGATGATAATTTGTTACTAGAGCAAAGAATATTTAAACGCTAGTGACGGCAGCGCTGAAAAATATCCAGATCTTTATTATAGGCCTTGGTTTTAACATCCATAATGCCAAGTAAGGAGCTGAAAACATAATCATGAGAAAAGGTGTTTTCCTTGGCTTCATTCTTTAAGCAAGATTCATCGATATGCTTGCTCTTCTTGAAGCCTTCAGACATCCAGGTAATAAGTGGCACGGTTGTTTGAGTGGCCGGGGCAAATGCATAAGGCACTCCGTGTAAAAATAAACCGTTCTCTCCTAATGATTCACCGTGATCAGAAATATAAAACAGAGCGGTGTTGTATTCTTTACTCATTTTTTTAAGTTTATCAATTGCTTGGCTAATCACGTAATCGGTATAAACAATAGTATTGTCATAAGTATTGATGATCTGCTCTGTGCTACAGTTTTCAATATCACTGCGTTGGCAATCTGGCAAAAAATGCTGTTGTTCTTTAGGGTAGCGAAGGTAATATGTGGGTCCATGGCTGCCCATGATGTGCATGATCAACATTTTATCTTGGCCCGTCAGTTTAGATACATCCCCCTCGACCCCTTCCAATAAAGCCATATCAAAACAAGTGCTACCATTACAATGTTGATTGTTTTTAGTGTGATCTATTTCAATTTTTGTAATGCCTTTAGCGACGTTTTTATCACCACCATCGTTTTCTTTCCATAACAAAGAGATACCCGCACGGTTCAATATATCCAATACATTATCTTGGTTGTTGGCCTGCTTTTTATTGTATGTATCACGTCCTTCTTGAGAAAACATGCAAGGAACAGAAACCGCTGTTGCTGTGCCGCAAGAGTTAACATTTTGGAATGAAATGACGCTTTGCTTTTCAGTGTAGGGATTGGTGTTTTTTGCATAACCATTTAAGGCATAATTTTGAGAACGAGCTGTTTCTCCGAGGATAAAGAAAAATAATGTCGGTTTTTCATCCACAGTGTTAGTTATCTTTTTGGCATCTAAGCCAATTTTTTTATATTGAATAGGAGAAGTGAAGTAAGTCTCATTTATGTACTTATAAGTGCTGTAAGTGTAATGAGTCGGTATAACCATTTCTCTTAAATGGCTATTATTACGTCCGACTGAACTAAAATCTTTGTAGGTAAAAAATAATACAATTCCTAGAATAAGAACAGACAGCGTAATAACCATAAACTTCTTAAGTATTCCAACACTTGGTTTCATGGGAGCCAAGGCAAGTAATATAGACGGTATAATCCCTGTTATTCCTACCCAAGTTAAAGACTGCAGGCTTAAATAGGTGGCGGCTTCGTTAATGTCTGTCTCGAAGGTGTTCTCTATCATGCCATAGTCTACATTAATGCCGTAAAACAGCATCGCGTAGCTAACCAAACTGGAGCTAATTAACAAAAAGATAAAAAAGGGTTTCGCGAAGTAAGGCCAGCATAAAATGTTAAATAGGATATTCAATATTAGAAATATAAAGACAGGAATTGCTAACACAAAAATTACATGGACATTGCTTAGTTCCGATAAAATTTTATAAAACTCGAAATATATTGGAATATTGACAACGATGGTGTAATAACACGCTAAAAGACCAGCCAAAGCACTATAAGATAATTGAAAAGGCGTCTTTGCTGATGCGTGATTTTCTTTTTTTTCCATTTGTATTCCTGATGTTAGTGACATAAAGCACACAGGGTAGTCTCAGCATAGTGAAAAAAATGTTTACAACGTTATTCAGAATTTTCAGTAGATGTGTAAAAAATGGCATGGGCTCATCATCGCCTTTTTGGTGTTGGATTTAGATAACCTAAAACAAATTAACGATCAATTTGGCCATGCTGGCGGCGAGACAGTACTAATTGAATTCAGCCGAATATTGCTGGGTGTTGTGAAAAAAAAACATGGTTGCTCGCTTAGGTGGCGATGAATTTGTGGTGCTTTTTACGCAAGCGAGCGAGGAGTATGCGTAAGCATTTGCCTCCAATATTTTGTAACGAATGTGATCGACAATATTAGAATCTAACGGGCAGCCACTGTCATTTTCGGCGAGTATTGGCGTTTCTAGCTTCACGGGTGATGACGAAAAAGGACTTGATGTAGCGATAAAATCGGCGGATTCAGCTCTGTATGATGTGAAACGAGCAGGGCGAAATGACGTTGCCGTTTATAAAAAGAATAAGGCATAAAAAGACTAAGGGATAAAAAATTAAGGTAAAAAACCAAGAGTAACACCGTTACTCTTGGTTGTGAGTTGATCTATTCTTCTTCACATAATCGTTGTTATTCCCCCAGAACCAAGCCTTCTCGACGAGGGTCCGCGCCACCTAATAACCCATTTTCCTGAATCACAATCCCTTGGACGCCTGAGTTCAAATCACGAATGGACACGTTGAATCCCATCTCACTGAGTGATTTTTCAAGGGATTCGGTATCGGTGCCTTTTTCAAGGTCGAACGTGCCAAATCGATTGAGTCTATTTGGCAGTGAGATTGCTTCTTGGATGTCCATTCCCCATTCAAGATGAGCGATCAGCGTTTTCGCCACGTAGCCAATAATACGAGAGCCGCCCGGCGAGCCAACGACCAAATACGGTTTGTTGTCTTTCATCACAATCGTGGGCGACATGGAAGAGCGCGGGCGTTTTCCCGGTTCTAATCGGTTCGCAATAGGGTAGCCATTTTGATGAGACTCAAAGGAAAAGTCGGTCAGTTCGTTGTTGAGCAAAAAGCCATTACTCATGACGTTTGAGCCAAAGCCATTTTCAATCGTCGTGGTCACGGACACCGCATTGCCGTCTTTATCTACAATGGAAATATGGCTGGTGGAAGGCAGCTCGATGGAGATGTCATCAGCCAATGCAATAGGTTTTTTCCATGCGGGTTCGCCGGCTTCCACTGTGTCCAATGCTTTTCCCGGTGTGATTAGCTTGGCGCGTTCGGCTAAGTAGGTTTTATCCAACAAGCCTTGTGGCATAGGCACAAAGTCGGTGTCCGCCATGTAGCGACCACGATCTGCAAACGCGAGACGTGACGCATCACCAATGATTTGCCATGCTTCAGCAGAGTCTGGCCCCATCGACGCGAGATCAAATTGTTGTGTAATGCCGAGAATTTGGCCAACGGTCAGTGCACCAGAGCTTGGTGGCCCCATGCCGCACACGTCATATTGTTTGTACGGTAAACACACTGGCGAACGTTCTTTGATCTTATATGTGGCAAAGTCATTAATCGACAGCACACCAGGGTTGTCGTCAATGCTGCGAACTTTATGGACGATGTCTTTAGCGATTTTCCCATAATAAAAACCGTTGCTGCCTTCTCTCGCTAATACGTTAATTGTTTCTGCGTATTTAGGGTTTTTTAACACACTGCCAGCGGCCAGTGATGAGCCATCCAAATTGAAAAAATAGGCTTTCGTTTCAGGAAAGCGAGACAAGCGTTCTTTGCTGCCTTCAATGGATTCGGACAAACGCGGAGACACAATAAAGCCATTTTGTGCGAGTTTCTCAACCGGAGTGAGCAGGTCTTTCCAAGGCATCTTGCCGTATTTATTGTGAAGCTCGTCCATCAATTTTACGGTTCCGGGCGTGCCAACGGAACGACCACCAACAACCGCGGTGTAGAAAGAGAGCGGTTCGCCATTTTGGTCTTGAAAGAGTTCTGGTGTGGCGTCTAATGGCGCGGTTTCTCGTCCATCAAATGTGGTGAGTTTCTGTTTGCTCGCGTCGTAATACACCACGAACGCACCGCCCCCCAAACCAGACGATTGCGGTTCCACCAAACCGAGCGTCATTTGCACCGCCACAAGCGCATCGATCGCAGAGCCGCCCGCTTTTAAAACATCGTAACCGGCTTGGCTGGCGACAGGGTTCGCGGTGGCGACCATAAATTGCTGAGCGTGGGTTAAGGTTTTCTGCTGTACGCCGCTGGCCGCTTCTGGGGAAACGGTGTCGGCGGCTTGACCGGCCGCCAGCGTTAGATTACTGGCAATGAATAAAGGAAGGAGGCTTGCTGTGGGTAACCAATTTTTCTTCTGCATCATGAAAATCCTTGTTGATGGGTATGGTGTGTATAAAACGACCAGTTCCCATCAAAGCAAGAAATTTTAACAAAGTGAAGTTATAAAAAAATCATGTCCCCAAAGCGAAAGTATCTACTTAACGTTCGTTGCGCCAGTAGAGGCGGTTTGGATTGTCGACGAAGATGGATTGGCGTGTTTTTTCATCAGGCATCCAGCTCATCACGGTATCCAAAAGTTGAACGTCATTGGGCGCGTCTTCTGGTGAACCGGAAACATGCGGCCAGTTGCTGCCCCAAATAACCCGTTCTGGCGCGTGGGCAATAATACGTTTGGATAAGTCGGCGATGTCTTGATAATCAGGCCCGCCCGTCACGGAGCTTTCATAGCAGGCGGCGATTTTATAATAACAATTGCCCTTGTCGATTAAGCGCAGCAGCTGATCAAACTCTTTTGAATCTGGCGTCACTGGTGGAAGAAACTTACCGTGATGGTCAATCACATAATCGCCTTGAATCTTATTGAGCAGCGGCGCGCGATCGAGTATCTCCCGACCGTTAAACTGCACGATACAAGTCCAATCCAACGGCCTTATTTTGGCGTTTACTTTAAGCAAGTCTTTAAGGCGAACGGCACCAAGCGTCAGCTCCATAATACGAGCGCCGCGCGCACCCAAATCATGCCAGTGTTGCAGCGTGACTTCGTCTGTTTCTGGGGTTACCACAACCACACCTCGACCGTCATCACCCAGTTCTTTTAAGGCTTCTAACATGCAAGTGTTGTCTGTTTGATACGCATTAGGTTGAGTGATTACCACCTTATTTAGGCCAAGCCATTGTTGCACTTTGCGATAATCCGCTAGACTTGCCACGTCAGCAGGAAGGTCTGGACCGCCTGGTAAGGCGTGGTGTTTTGGACTATATACATGAATATGAGAGTCCACGCTGCCTTGTGGTAAAGCAATGCGTGGCGATTGACCATTTAGTGTGCGAGCCATAATTTTTCCTACACTATTGCTGTGGAGCGAATTTAGCTAATTCTTCGCGAATGATTTCAATACCTAAACCATGCCCATCTGGCACATTTAAGTGTCCATTATCCAACTCGAAAGGCACTGTCACTATGCTTGAGCGGAATGGATTGTGGGTTTGATCAAATTCAAAACGTGGTGAGCCACTGCCTGGAGACGGTGGGCTAGGCGGAATAATCGCGTGAAAATGCAGTGAGGCCGCTAAGGCAATACTGGTTCCCCAGACGTGAGGCACACAGCGAACACCATAAATGTCACACAGTGTCAGAATTTTTCGAGCTTCACTTAAGCCACCAACGCCGCACACGTCAGGTTGTAAAATATCGACGGTATTTTGTTTGAGCGCTTCGTTGATGCCCCAGCGAGAATGCCATGTTTCTCCTCCGGCTAGTGGGATAGGCTGAGTGGTTCGCAACTTGTTATAACTAGAAAGGGCTTCTGGAACGACAGGTTCTTCAAACCAAAGAATGTCGCAATCGGCGACTTGATTGGCTACTCGTGCCGCATCGATATGATCGTAACCGTGATTGGCATCAATCATCAATTCAATGTTCTCGCCCAAGCATTGTCGTACGGCTTTAATGGCGGCCACATCTAAATTGACGCCAAAGCCAATTTTAATTTTAACCGCTTCAAAACCTTGTTTTTTATAGACAGAAATTTCTTTTACCAAGCTCTCAATGCGATCTTCTCCGATTATTCGGAAGCCGCCAGTAGCGTACACTGGAATGCGAGTTCGAAACGCGCCGCCCATCAATTGGTAGGTTGGGCATTGGTGGAATTTCCCTGCAAGGTCCCAAAGGGCGATATCAATACCGCTAATGGCGTTGATTGTAGCTCCGCGCTGTCCCTGATCTCGGAAGGTGTTGTAGAGCATCAGCCAGATAGGCTCGATATCAAGAGCATTTTTACCGATTAAAAGAGGCGTCATCGCTTGTATAAACGCATCGTTCACAATGCGATTACCAAGACATTCCCCCCAGCCAATTAAACCGTTGTCGCAATGTATTTCAAGCAATAAATGGTCGCGAGAAGTGAATCGCATTGATGCGGATTCAAAAGGCTTCTCTAGTTTGTGGGTTAGATGGTGGGTAATGATTTGAGTGATTTTCATAGAGAATGCCTTATGTTTGCTTTTTCTTATTCTGAGTCAGCAAACATAGCATAGGTGATATTATAAAAACCACCAATTCATACTATGACTTGGTGCGTTCTATTTCTCGCATCAATTTTCTATAGCGTTCACTGCCATTATTTAAGTGATTTCGAATGGCTTGTTGTGCGGCTTTTGTGTCACGTGCTTCGATGGCGTCTAAAATAGCTTTGTGTTCATTATTCAATGATTTATCAACTTCTGGATCTCTTGGTAAACCAGCGTCTTCTCTTAACCTTGCGCGAGGAATAGTACGACGTCCTAACACTTTCAGAAAATCAACAAAATGTTGGTTATTCGTCGCCTTTGCAATAGCAAGATGGAATTCAAAATCCTCTTGTTCTGCGCTTTCACCATTCTGTACTTTTTTCTCGTAAGCGTCGAAGCAGCGGTAAATATCAGCCTCTTGTGCGGGGGAGCAGCGAGCTACGGCTAGGGCGATAGCCTCTATTTCTACTGCGGTTCTAAGCTCTAGCGAATCGATGGTGTCGGTCAGTGTTTGAGGACTTTTTCTTAATACAGAAAGTAAGTCTTGTTTTGGCTCAGCAATAAATACACCGATGCCTTGTTTAGCCTCAACCAAACCTTCTGCTTTTAGTGTCGCTATGGCTTCGCGTAACACAGTACGACTGACTGAAAGCTCAGTCATAAGGTTGGGTTCTGTAGGTAATTTATCACCTGCTTTTAAGCCTTGGCTGTGAATGCGTTCACGCAGTTTTTTGGCCGTTTGCTGCGGTAGGCTTGTTTTTGTTTTTTTAGGTGATGACATCTTTTTAGGCCTATTTCTTTAAATGCTTTAAATGCTAAGTTTGTGTACATAGATTTACTAATGTATCACATACTATGGCTATTGCTTAATAAGCAACTTAAGTATTTAAAAAAAGCTCTTTTTTGTAAAACTCATAGTATGACTGTTGTTACTTACTATTTAATTGTGTTACAAATATAAATTCATAGTATGACTCTTGCCACTTGGCGCGTTCATGTGGAAAAGATTAAGTTCTTTAAGGAAGGCTGTACAGTTACTCAAAAAAGCTGTTTCTTAATATTTAGGTAAGCGAAAAAAGTAAACGTTAAAATTTGGAGAAATAACAATGATAATAAAAGTACCCACTAAAAAACTTGGAAAAACTCTTGCTCTAGTCACAGCAATCTCTGCTGCTGCCTTTACCTCTGTCGCTCAGGCTGAATGGAAAGGCTGGAATATTCACAACACCGGTTACCCTGTTACGGTGGCGATGGCGTCTTTCATTAAAGAAGCGGATAAAGCCACTGATGGTCGTGTTAGCGGACGTGTCTATGACGGCGCTGTATTAGGCAGTCAGTCTGATTCAATTCAAATGCTTCAAGTTGGTGCGATTCAATTCGCAGGTTTCAATTTAGGTCCAATGGGCGACGCAGTTCCTGAAGTGAACGTTGTATCTTTGCCTTTTATTTTCAAAAACTTAGATCACATGCATCGTGTTATGGATGGTCCTGTAGGCGATCAGCTTAGTGAGGCGATGGCGAAAAAAGGCATTATCTCTTTAGCTTGGTATGATGGTGGCGCTCGTTCTTTTTACAACACAAGCAAACCGATTCAAACGCCAGCGGATATGAAAGGCGAGAAGTTTCGAGTCATGAACAACGAGCTTTATGTTGGCATGGTTGAGGCTCTAGGCGGTAATGCGACGCCAATGGCGTATTCTGAAGTTTACCAATCACTGAAAACGGGTGTGGTGGATGGCGCCGAAAATAACTGGCCTTCTTATGATTCAAGTAACCACTTTGAAGTCGCACCTTATTACTCGCTGACTGAGCATTTAATTTTACCTGAGTGTTTATGTGTTAGCGTGAAAGCGTGGAACGACTTGTCTTCAAATGATCAAAAAGCCGTTAAAAAAGCCGCTCGTGACAGTGCTGTTCTGCAACGTAAGTTGTGGGCTGAACGCGACACCGAGAGCCGTAAAAAAGTCTTGGCGTCTGGTGTTAAATTTAACGAGATTAAAGATAAATCTGCTTTCCAAAATGCCATGAAACCAGTCTACGCAAAAGCGGTTAAAGACAATCCATCTTTACAAAGCTTTATCGATCAAATCCAGAATACTCAGTAGTTATTAGCGTATTTTAGGTGGTGCTTATCTCGCCATATGTCGCAGATAAGCACTCTTCGATTTTTTTAAATAATGAGTAGTTTGATGGATTCTTCCTCTTCTAAACAGACTGCCGTGAAGAACTTTCTTGATTTACTGGCGTATTTAACGACAGCATTATCAGGTGTTTTTATGGTTGTTCTTGTGGCCAGTTTTGGTTGGTTAGTGTTCGGTCGTTATATACTGAATGACACACCAACTTGGGTAGAGCAAATGGCATTGCTTTTGGTGACCAATATCACTTTTTTAGCAGCGGCTGTAGGGATTCATGAACGAACCCATTTAAGTGTTGATATGTTGTCGCTTTGTGTTCCAAAGCGTATCAGTAAAATCATTAACATTATTATTGATATGACAGTGTTTGCCTTCGGTTTTGCAATGGCAATGTACGGTAAAGAATTGGTCGATTTTGCTTGGTTTAGGACGATACCACTTTTAGGTATATCCGACGGTATTCGCTATTTTCCCGTTGTGGCTTCTGGTTCGTTGATGTGTCTGTTTTCAGGTTATCGAATTTTCACGGAAATAATGGCGCTGTTTATAGGCGAATCTGTGTCTGAAGATTCGCTTTCGTCTGATGTAAAGGGTGGTAAGTAATTATGGGATTAGCTATTTTACTTGGGTTGTTTGCCCTGTTGACGTTTATTGGTGTTCCTGTTGCTTTTGCTTTAGGGATGGCCGCTATTTCTGCTTTTTGGTATGAAGGTTTGCCATTGATGATTGGCTTCCAGCGGATTGTTGCTGGTACTTCTACCTTTTCTTTGTTGGCGATACCTTTCTTTATTTTTGCTGGCGAGCTGATGCTGCACGGTGGTATTGCGGCGCGTTTGATTCGTCTTGCGTCTTCGGCTGTTGGTTGGATGCGTGGTGGTTTAGGGCAGGTGAATGTTTTCTCTAGTATGTTGTTTGGCGGTATCTCTGGTTCCGCAGTCGCTGACGTTTCTGCGCTCGGGTCCTTGTTGATCCCTGTGATGAAAGAGAAGGGCTATGATGACGATTATGCGGTGAACATAACTGTTACGTCTTCTATTGCCGGCATTATGATACCACCTAGCCACAATATGATTTTGTATGTTGTCGCCGCTGGCGGCGGTATGTCTGTCGCTAGTCTGTTTATGGCAGGTGTGGTTCCCGGTATTTTGATGTGTATTTTGCTAGGCGTGGTCGCTCGCTGGATTGCTATTCGTAAGAACTTTCCGACGGAAGAATTTGCTGGCTTTAAAGTAATATTTTTTGCCTTCTTGGCGTCATTTCCCGGTTTGGTTACGGCGATTATTGTTGTCGGTGGTGCGCTATCGGGCATATTTACGGTAACGGAATCCGGTGCGATTGGTGCCATTTACGCGATTATCATTACTGGCTTTGTGTATCGATCTTTAAGCCTTAAAGATTTTTGGGTTGCGGTGGTTCGTTCAGTAAGGACCACAGGCTTAGTCATGATACTGGTTGGTTGTGCTTCTGCATTTGGTTATATGTTGGCGTTGTACGAAGTGCCTAAAGTATTAGCAATGACGCTGACGTCTATTTCAGATAATCCCATTATTATCTTATTGATGATGAATCTGATTTTGCTTCTTTTGGGCATGATCATGGACATGGCTGCATTGATTCTAATCTGTACGCCCATTTTTTTACCCGTAGCGATTGGTCTTGGTATGGACCCTATTCATTTTGGCGTGATGCTAATGATGAATTTAGGTCTTGGCTTGTGTACACCTCCAGTTGGTGGGTGTTTATTTGTGGGCTGCGCCATTGGTGGCATATCGATTCAAAAGGCAGTGAGAACGATCTGGCCATTTTATTTGGCAATTTTAATCGCGTTGATGTTGGTGACTTTTGTCCCTGCAGTGTCGATGGCTTTACCCAATTGGATTAATGGCTAATTGTTAGCATAACAAATAAATATTTAAGCTCGATAATATATTAAAGGGGAAAGAGATGAAGCGAATAATACTAACTGGCGCCGCCGGAATATTAGGTAAAGCAATGCGAAAAGCATTAGTTGGTTGGGCAGATGAACTTGTGTTGTCAGATATCGTTCCAATTGAAGAGATAAATGATGGTGAATCGTTTGTTGCTTGTGATCTAGGGGATTTTGCTTCTGTTCTTGAGCTTGTACGAGGTTGTGACGGGATTATTCATCTTGGTGGACAATCTGTTGAATGCAGCTTTGATAACATCATGAATGGTAACCTAAAAGGCACATATCATATTTATGAGGCTGCGCGTCAGTTGGGCGTGAAACGTATCTTTTTTGCTAGCTCTAATCATGTGGTGGGTTTTCACTCTCGTGAAGATCGTTTAGACGCCAACAGTCCGATGCGTCCAGACAGTTTATATGGTGTTTCAAAAGGCTTTGGTGAACTGATGGCGCAGTATTACTTTGACAAGTTTGGTATTGAATCAGCGTTGGTGCGAATTGGCAGTTGTTTTGCTAAGCCGATTGATCGTCGAATGTTATCGACGTGGTTAAGTGAAAGCGACTTAGCTGACTTGATTAAGAAAGTTTATGCCGTCAACCGGTTGGGCTGTACTGTGATCTACGGCGTATCAAATAATCCGAATTCATGGTGGGATAATCGTCACGCTAATTTTGTTGGTTGGCAGCCAAAAGATTCGTCGGAACAGTTTGAAGAAGACGTATTTAAAAATGATCCGCTCTTGGCTAACGATAATCCAGCACTCTTATATCAAGGTGGTTTTTTTGCGACAGCGGGACACTTTGAAGATAAGTAATGAAATAAAACCTAGGTAATTAAATCTAAGTCGATCTCGATTTTCGGCTAAATACGACTTCCTACTAACACAATGAATTTTTTTGCCCAGCTCTTTGGGTAGGCATTCCTTTTGCCCAAATTTGGGTATATTGACAAAATGAGGACCATCTTATGGCGCTTTCTATCGATAACATTCGCTCTGCTTTGAGTGACGGTTTACTTTCTTTTCCTATCACTGACTTCGATGTAGACGGTAATTTTCAAGCAGATACCTACAAGCAACGAATCGAATGGTTTGTTGAGCATGATGTGTCGTCTGTTTTTGTGGCCGGTGGAACCGGGGAGTTTTTCTCACTGGGTATAGAGGAATACAAAGAGATTTGTAAGATTGCAGTAGAGGCGGTTGCGGGTCGAGTACCGGTTATTGCCAGTGCTGGACGAAGCGTTTTAGAAGCAAAAGAATTTGTTAAAGCGGCAGAGGAAGCAGGTTGCGACGGCATTTTGTTGATGCCTCCTTTCTTAACCGAATGCCCTGAAGACGGCATTGTGGAATACGCGTCACAAATCATGCAAAGCAGCCCGATTCAATTCATTTACTACAACCGTGGTAATGGTACTTTGAGTGCAGAAAGTGTGAAGCAGTTGGCTGCTCGAAACCCGAATATGATCGCTCTAAAAGATGGTGTGGGTAATATTGCTGCGCTCAATGACATTGTTAAAACCGTTGGTGACCGTTTGGTGTATATCGGAGGGGTTCCCACCGCGGAAATTTTTGCTGAAGCCTATATTTCGATTGGTGTGAACACCTATTCCTCTGCGGTGTTTAACTTTATGCCAGACATGGCGAATCGTTTCTATAAAGCGTTACGTGCGGGCGATAAAGAAACGGTTACTGCCATTATTAAAGACTTCTTTATTCCATTTTGTCGTCTGCGTGACGAGAAAAAAGGTTACGCAGTGAGCTTGATAAAAGCCGGAGCAACGGCGATTGGTCGCTCTGCAGGGAGTGTTCGTGCGCCGCTTACTATGCCAAACGCCGAGCAAGAAAATCGTTTGAAAGCACTAATTGAAGCGAATAAATAAGTTTTTGTAGAAATATCAAAGCGCCGCTTTATGTGGCGCTTTGTCTTTTTTAAAACCTAATAGCGCAATGAGACAGTGGAGAAAATATGAAAATTTCAGGACACATGCTGATTGGTCAGCGATCCGTTAAGGGTCATAAAAAAGCCATACGCGCGCAAAACCCAGCAACCAATGAATTTCTTGAACCGGCGTTTTTGGGTGGCGATCAACAACATGTCGATCAAGCTACAGCATTAGCTTGGCAAGCCTTTGATGCGTATCGAGCGGTTTCAGTCGAGCAAAGAGCGGCTTTTCTAGAATGCATCGCTGATGAAATTATGGCGTTGGATGATGTTTTGGTCGAACGTGCCATGGCTGAATCCGGTTTGCCAAAAGCTCGTATTGAAGGTGAGCGTGGTCGAACAATGGGCCAACTTCGTATGTTCGCTTCCGTGGTTCGTATGGGTAAATTTATGGATGCGCGTATCGATCCTGCTCTGCCTAATCGTGCGCCACTGCCGCGTTCTGATTTACGCTTTCAAAAAATACCATTAGGTCCGGTTGCGGTTTTTGGTGCGAGCAATTTTCCATTGGCGTTTTCTGTTGCTGGTGGCGATACGGCTTCTGCATTGGCGGCTGGCTGTCCTGTGATCGTAAAAGCGCATTCGGCGCATCCGGGTACGTCGGAACTGGTTGGCCGTGCGATTCAGGCGGCGGTCAAGAAGTGTGGTTTACCTGAAGGCGTATTTTCGTTGTTATTTGGCGCCGGTACGGATGTTGGTGGTGCGTTAGTCGCCCATCCATATATTAAAGCGGTTGGCTTTACGGGCTCTCGTTCTGGTGGTGTTGCTCTAATGAAGATTGCGGCGAATCGTCCGGAACCGATTCCTGTGTACGCCGAAATGAGCAGTATCAACCCTGTCTTCTTGATGCCCAATAAATTGGCGAAGCAGGCAAAATCAGTCGCGTCTGGCTTTGTGGCCTCATTGGCGATGGGCGCTGGTCAGTTTTGTACCAATCCTGGCATGTTGGTGCTTCTAGATGGCGAGGGGGCTAACGATTTTCTTGCCCAAGTTGCGGCGGATACAGAAGCCCTTTCTACACAAACTATGCTCACAGCGGGTATTTACCAAGCCTATTGTGATGGCGTGAATGCCTTGGCCGCTAACGATAAGGTTACGCTATTGGCGAAAGCAAAAGCGTCGGATGCACCGAACCAATGTCAGGCGCATGTGTTTGTTACTGATGCGGTGGCTTTTTTAAGTGATAAAAGCTTAGAAAGCGAAGTTTTCGGTTCCAACTCTTTGATCATTAAATGCCAGAATATTGCTGAATACAGTGCGGTGGCCGAGCATTTGGAAGGCCAATTGACGGCAACCATACAAATGGAAGAGGGTGATATTGCCGAGGTTTCGACACTCTTGCCGATCCTTGAGCGCAAAGCCGGTCGTTTGCTTTGTAATGGTTATCCAACTGGCGTGGAAGTTTGCCAAGCAATGGTTCACGGTGGACCGTTTCCTGCCACATCAGACAGTCGTTCTACGTCAGTGGGCAGTGCAGCGATTGATCGTTTTGTACGTCCTGTTTGTTATCAAGACTTTCCTGAGGCGTTGATGCCGTTGAGCGTGCAAGATGCAAACCCGTTGTCGATTCCACAATTGGTCGACGGTGTTCTCATTATGAAGGGCTGAGCGTAAAGGTTAAATGCAAAAGCGTTTGTTCGTTTCTAAAAAAACGAGGTCTTTGTACCTCGTTTTTTTTCGTGTGTGTTTTACGGTATTTTACCCATAAAAAAACGCCCCGAAGGGCGCTGAACTGTATTATCTTTTGTAGAGCTGAAATCGTTATTGAACGATTTCTGGCCCCATAATGCTGTACGGTAATGCTGTAGACAGTGCTGGAATGTAAGTAACCAATACCAAGAACACCATCAATACTAAGACGAATGGCATGGCGGCTTTTACCACACGCGCCAAACTCATTCCGGTAATCCCCGACGTAACGAACAGGTTCAAACCGATCGGCGGTGTGATCATACCGATTTCCATGTTTACAACCATGATGATACCTAGGTGAATTGGGTCAACACCCAGTTCCATCGCAATTGGGAACACCACTGGCGCCACGATAACCAATAGGCCAGATGGCTCCATAAATTGGCCACCAATCAAGAGTAAGATATTCACCGCAACAAGGAAGGTAAACCAGTTAAAGCCAACCCCAAGCATCCACTCGGTGATCATTTGTGGAATACGTTCTGCAGAAAGCGTATGAGCAAACAACAATGCGTTAGCGATGATAAACATCAGCATGATAGTTGTTTTTGTGCCTTCTAGCATGACTTTACGAGACTCTTCACCGAACAAAGACGGGAAGAAACCACGTAGCATCATAGACAAGTTACGACCCCAAATTGGTAGGCCAGCGGCTAAACATACGCCGATGGATTGTTCCAATTTGCTTGCGCGTTTGTAGACGTAGAAGATCGCTAGCGCGACAGACATGATCGCGCCCCAAACAGCACGGTCACCGCCAGTAATGGTTTCGCTGTCTGCCCAGATAAAGAAAGACATGATTTCCCATACTAGGAAGAACGACACGCCATAAACGGTACCGTTAAAGCCAACACGAGCGTGTGGCGCGTCTTCATCATTCGTCCATGTTTTACCTTTCAAAGGGCCCATGTCACGGTAAACAAATAACGCGATGAACATAGAGTAAACGGCTGCAACAACAGCGGCTTCAGTTGGTGTGAACACACCACCATAAATACCACCCATGATGATAACGACAAGGAACAAGCCCCAACCTGCTTCTTTACCACCACGAATTAAATGACCAAAGCCTTTCCACTCTTCAGCGGGTAGCTTCTTGATACGAGCAACCACGTAGATCGCCAGCATCAACATACCGCCAGCCATCAACCCAGGAATAACCCCCGCCAAGAACATACGGCCAACAGACACGTCAACAGACGCCGCGTACACAACCATTACGATGGATGGCGGAATCAAAATACCTAATGTGCCTGCGTTAGCGATGATGCCAGCGGCGAACTCTTTTGAGTAACCCACTTGCGTCATACCTGCAATGGCAATCGTACCGATGGCCACAACCGTTGCTGGAGATGAACCAGACAATGCCGCGAACATCATACATGCCAACACAGACGCCATCGCCAAGCCGCCTCGGAAGTGACCTACACTGGCAATCGCAAAGTTAATTAAACGCTTTGCAACGCCACCGGTCGACATATAAGACGAGGCAATAATGAAAAACGGGATAGCCAGCAACGTATAGTGCTGACCAGCCCCAAACAGGGATATTGCAACAGACGACAAAGAGTCGTGTGAGAAAAAAGTAATAAACAATATGGACGATAAGCCCAACGAGATACCAACCGGCAAGCCAATAAATAGCAGGATTAGTACCAAGGAAAATAGAATGATAGATTCCACAATTAAGCTCCAGCGCTAGTCTTTCAAGACGTTTTTGTTTTCTTCGACAAGTTCTTGTGCTTCATGGCCACTGATCAACATGTCGCGTTTGCCGCGCGCAATATCGATAAAAGCTTGCAAAGAACGGTAAGAAAGTAGAGCCAAACTGATTGGCAAAATAACAAGAACGATCCAGCGATGTACGCGAGGGCGTAAACCAAACATTTCTTGTACGAATTCAGGGTAACGAAGTTCATTTGAACCTATGCCAATGTTGAACATTTTTAGCCAATACTCGATAGCACCACCGCTAACGTCTACACCGAGCATAGCCAGCCAAGTGGAATCAAGCAGGATCAAGCCGTACAGCATAGCCGCCGCGGCACCAAACATAGATAAGCCTTTGGATATGCGTTTTGGTACAGCATTTAAGACAATGTCGACACCAAGGTGAAGGCCCGTTTTGATGCCATAACTCATGCCTAGAAGGATTAACCAAGAAAAGGCAACGGTGTTAAATTCAAGCGCAGCATCCCAGCCAGTGTTAAAGCCGTATCGAGCGATTACTTGCCCAAACGATACCGCCATAATAGAAGAAATAACGATGATTAATAGATTCTCTTCTGCCCGCTCCATGACTTTTGGGAAGCGTTTTTCTAAAGCCCAAAGGATTAGAATAAAGATAAGTAAATAAAGATGCGGCCAATGTGCCATGGGGGTCTCCTAAACAAGTGGACCTGAACAAATAAAAAGCAGTGCTGCGGAATCTGTAAACTGGCTTAACTAATCAATAGGTAAAGTATTGTTTTAAAGCGAGTGGAGAGAATCGCAAAAGCTGACCCAAAAGGGTCAGCTTACTGCTGGGTAGAGATTTAATTAAGCGCCGGCAGCGGCTTTGATTAGATCTTTACCAATGTAGCTTTCGAACTGAGTCCAAACAGGCGCCATAGTATCCACCCATTCTTGACGTTGTGCTGGTGTCAAAGAATTGATTTTACCGCCAGCTTTCAATATGTTGGCACGGTTCGCCGCTTCCGCTGCTTTTACATTCAAGTTTGCTTCTTGTGTTACGTCATCCGCAATTTGCATGAACTGAGCACGGTCTTCTGTAGAAAGGCTCTTCAAGAATTCAGACGATGTCATGAACAAGTAAGCCAACAACTGGTGGTTTGTTTCCGTTGTGCTGTCTTGAACTTCGTAGAATTTTTTCGTGTAGATATTTGACCAAGTGTTTTCTTGTCCGTCTACAACGCCTGTCTGCAATGCGCCGTATACTTCAGAGAATGCCATCGCTTGTGGAGAAGCACCCATTGCTGCAATCATTTGTTTTGCAACGTCAGAGGTTTGTACGCGGAATTTCATGCCTTTTGCATCGCTAGGTACGATAAGCGGCTTGTTGGCAGAAAAATATTTCATGCCTGACATCCAGTAACCTAGACCAACAAAACCTGCGTATTCGTCCATCGCAGTCAATAGATCTTTGCCTTCTTTGGTTTTAGTAAAGCGAATGGCATGGTCCATGTCTTTAAAGATGAAAGGTAGGTCAAATACACCGTATTTATCAGTATAAGAACCGAATTTAGACAGTGATGGAGCTAATAGTTGAACGTCACCTAAAAGTAAGGCTTCAAGTTCTTTAGAGTCACCAAATAATGTGGAGTTAGGGAAAACTTCAACACACAATTTGCCATTCATTTCTTTATTTACACGGTCTGCAAAGTTATTTGCTGCAACGACTTTAGGGTGAGTTGTACCACCGGTAACGTGGCTGAATTTGACAACACGTTCACCTGAATCACAGTTTGCAACGGCTGTACCGGCAGAAAGAGCGAGTGCTAGAGAGGTAAGAGCAAGGCTGATTTTTTTCATTTTTATGAAACTCCAAAAACTGAATTATTATTGTGTACCTGTTTTTTTAGTCTAGTTTTTTGCTATAGATAGACAGAGCAAAACAGGTGATGCTTAGTCATACTGTTTACACAATCTATGCCAACTCTTTAACTATTATATTAACATGATGATTTTAAAGGAAAATAATCCCACACCGAGTGGTTTTTTTACTTAATGTGTCTTATCTAAAAAATAGAATGGGTGAGATTACGCACAAAATTATTTTTACTATGGGTGGCTGTCCGCTCATAAAGGTTCTTAATGCGCCCAGACTCTATGATTTGTATCAATCATTTATATCAATGTCTGATGATTTTCTTTTGGGGGGTTGTGTTAACGATCATGAGCCTCATATAAGATATTATGGTTAATAACAATTCTTAGCATGGAGAAAGAGCATGACTGATATAGATATTGGCATAAACAAAGAAAGCAGAACGGAAATTTCAGACGGTTTAAAACGACTTTTAGCGGACTCTTACACGCTGTATTTACAAACGCATAACTTTCACTGGAATGTAACCGGATTGCAGTTTCGTGAATTACATTTGATGTTTGAAGAGCATTATACGGAACTAGCGACGGCTGTTGATGATATTGCCGAACGTATTCGAACACTTGATGTTCCAGCACCTGGAACCTACAAAGAATTTGCTAAACTCAGCTCCATTAAAGAAGTAGACGGTGTTCCAAGTTCATCAGAGATGGTTGATTTGCTTACGAAAGGGCATGAACAGGTCATTAAAACGGCTCGTCAGGTATTAAAAATAGCACAAGGTGCGGACGATGAATCCACTGCCTCACTTGTGTCTGACCGTATGCGCATACACGAGAAGACAGCTTGGATGTTGAGAGCCTCTAAAAGAGCATAACAAGCCGCTAAACAAACAGCATAAAAAGGGAGACTTTACGGTCTCCCTTTTTTTTGTTTTTAAATCAAGACTTCAAGCTCTTGATCGCAACAGCTCTTCTACAAGCAACTTCAAATGTTTCTCTACTTGCTTCTTTGTCTTTAATCCAAAAGCGGTAAAATCTATCTCGCCTGCCGATTGTGTTATCACGGTGTTTAGTAGTGAATAATCTTTGTGGGTCGTTGTCAGTTGCTTATGAGTTATCGCGTGCTTTACGAGACGAGTGAGTTGCGCTCGAATAGTAAGGTACGGCCTGTGGTGGTTCACAAACAGAGCGAGGTCTTTTTGGTCTTTTTCGCTAAGAATGGTTGCTGACGGTTCTGTGTTCAGGGCCCCCTTACTGAGTTTGTTTGCTAGGTTCGCGTCTATATCTGGGTAATCCCTCGGTAAGTTGATGGCAAGATTGGCCAAATACGCTTGATGCCAGACCGATGCTTTTTCCTGTGCGTTTTCATTTAACGGTTTCACCATCATCAACGAGTAGCAGCCGCTGGCTTGGTCTTTCGTTGTGCCAAGACGTACAGGTATAAAACCATTTTTCAGCCAGAAGGCGACGACATCAGAGGTAGCGGCAAAGCTGGTGCTAAGGAAGTCGCATGGTACGGTTTCTTTTATTAAATGGTTCTTTGCAGTGGTTTCTATATGACTGAGTAATCGACTCGCTAGGCCTTTGCTCTGTTCGCTTTGTTGAGTTGCGATACGGCTGATACGCCAGTAACGGTAGTGTCCGGCGTCTTCTATTCCTTCATGCGCTAATAAAGATTGCGGCACCAAATGACCACGAGGTCGACGAGTTCCTTGCAGAACGGCTAAGCTAAGCTCGTTTGGCAATAGTCCTTCTTCGGTAATAATCGCCACACTATTTACTGCCGAGCCTTGTAAGGAAAGATAAGCCGAAACAGAAGGGTCATCTAGTATCCAGCGTAAGTTATCAGGTGATGTTTGATAGTGAGCGCTAACTAATAATTGAAAAGTGCGAGCCAATAAATCTGGCTGAGTTAGCCAGGCTTCACCCACGACGGCTTTGTAAACCTGAGCAAACGAGGCCGATTCAGCATGAATAAAGGGTATTTCTTCACCTTGATTTGGTGCTAAAAAGAAGCAATCGTTGATCCAAATTTCCAGTGGGTCATTTTCCCCCCACCGTATAGGTCTGTTCAATATGAGCGACTGAAGAGGCAAAATATTAGCTGTGGATTGCGCTTCTAAGTAGCGGCAAAAACGAATGCCAAAGCCTTTTCCTGCGCCTTCGTAGCCATAATCTGTGGTACTAAAAAGACAATGCTTTGTTTTTTGATTGAGTGCCATCAGCAAAGGCACAGGAATCATCGACGCTTCATCCACAAATAGCATGTCCCATTTTGCTTCATTAGTGAGCAAGGCGTCGGGAGCGTAGAAAGGTAGCGGGGCGTCTAGATTGGCTTCTTTTAACAGGTACTCGAATCGAGCTTTTAAGGTTTGAATCGCGGCTTGATTGGGCGCCGTTAAGGCGACTTTCTTATTTGCTTGCAGCATTTTAGCCAGACTGTCGCCCAATAAGGTGGACTTTCCCCGTCCGCGAGGGGCGATAAGCACATAAGACTTGGCGGCTTCATCAAACAAACAAGACTGCGCTTTGACCTGTTCGTTGGTTAATGGCGCATTTTCTTCTATTGAAGCCAATGCTGGCAAAGCTTGTAATGGATTGGGTTGCACTTGATTAGATTGTACTTGATGGGACTGAATGGTTTTAAAAGGCGAAGAGTCGTTGTATAGGTGGCTCAGTAGAAACCGTTTAAAACTCGAATTAATCTGTTTGCTTTCATAAGGCCATGGCAAGTAACGAGGCAGATCGTGGTCAACCATCTTGAGCCAATCGTCATTCGGTAAAGCAATCGCGAATACGCCGTTGCCTCGCACGGTTCCCGCTAGAATCGCAAGTGCACTGGCAGAAACGCCATGGGTCAGATCCACCAAGATTGCATCATGTGTGCTGCCAAGTTCTTGTCGAACTTGTTTAAAGGAACAAGTGCGGAATGAAGGTGTTTCTATCGATGAATCGTCCAATACTGATGTGTTCAGCTGATTGTATTCAGTCACATCGTGGGCACAAATCAGCGGCGTGGAAAGATGTTCACACAAGTGTAAAAAATCCGACAAAACCTCGTTAATCGAGCCTGTTAATAAAAAACAATGGCGATGGTTGTCAGATGAATGCATAAAATCTCCTTGTGATCACACTATCATACTGTGACCACAAGGAAGCGCCAACGCAATGCGTGCTGCTTGTCTATTTTAAGGTGAAGATGGATAAGTCTTTTTGCAGCTTCGAGGTCAATTCACGAATGTGTTCGCTGTGTTCTTCAGACGTACTGGCCAATGTCAGTGTGCCTTGCGCTGATCGCTGTAGATCTTCTGAATTCTGGCGAATTTGAGTGGAGGCCACACTTTGCTCTTCTGTTGCCGAGGCAACATTATTAATCCCCATTTCGACATTTTGAATCGACTGATAGATTCTATTTAGCAGTGTGTTGGCGTGGTGAGCTTGCTGCACACTGTTGTCAACCTGATTGCGACCTTGTTCCATATCACTCACAGCAGAACGGCTGTTGTTTTGCAGTATTTCGACGACGTTTCGAATTTCTTCTGTGGATTGCTGCGTTCGTTGTGCAAGCACGCGTACTTCGTCTGCCACCACCGCAAAGCCTCGGCCTTGTTCACCTGCTCGCGCGGCTTCAATCGCGGCGTTCAATGCCAATAAATTAGTTTGCTCGGCAATATTATTAATGACAGTCACAACGTCACCAATGTTTTTCGAGCTGCTTTCTACTTCTTTAATGGTATCAGAGGCTTTGCTAAAGGCGGAAGACAGTGCGCTGACTGTCGTTTCTACATTTTTGACTGCGCTGTTGCCTTCTTCCGTTAGTTTTCTAACCTCAATGGACTCTTCTGATACTTGGTTAGAGCTCTGTGCGACTTCTTGAATAGACGCGGCGATCTGAGTAATGGCAGAACCAACCTGAGCACTGGCGCCCTGACTGTCATGAGCACTTTCACGTAAATTACGATTGGCCGATGAAATGCCTTCAGTCGATTTTAATAGCTCATTACTGGACGTCATTATGTTGTTAACCAGTGCAATCAAGTTGTTACGCATAATAATGGTGTCATTTTGAAGCAATGCGATTTCATTACGACTGTCGCTGTCTTGTTTCTTAGAAAAACGGAAAGCGAGATTTCCGTTTCCAAGAGAATGAAGTGCCGTAGATATTTCTTTCAAAGGAGAAAGCGCGCGACGAATGAATAGCCATAAAATAATGCTCAGCATGGCCGCTGCGGCGATGGAAATTCCGGTAATAAGAGACAGAATACCGTTGATCTCTTCTTGATATTCATCATTGTAGGATTTTAACGTTACCACCCAATTCCAGCCTTTTACGTGCTGATAAATGGCCTTGGACGAACGAACTTTGTCGTCTTGGCCTGTGACCTTGAGTGAATAAGACACCACGCCGTTGTCTTCTTGATACATTTTTTTGAAGGTGTCGTTTAACTCTGGAAAAAGGGAGTAAAGATTTTTGCCAGACAGACTAGGATGAATGAGGATATCGCCTTCATTCTTACCCGTATCCGTGACATAAATGTAACCGCTCTTGCCAAATCTCATGGCATTAATAGAGGCGGCAGAAGATTTCAAAATAGTGGTGTAAGGAATCAGCAGCTCTACTAACAAGTTAGGTTGGCCTGAGACGCGGGCATAATGTCCCACATATCGCTCGTTTTGTATTTTGATTTTTCCGGTAAAATCCGTTCCATTTTGCAGCGCTTTCGTCGCAATAGGGTCATTTTGAAGACTGCCATTTATCTCTATACCGCTCGCATTTATCAACGTAGTGCTGATTCGAGTCAAGCCTTTGGGTGTTTTCATTAGCAAGCTGACTTCTAAGTTGGAAGCGGTTGCAAAATCGGTCAGATATTGTGAATGACCATTTAAGGTGGCGCCATTCAAAAGTACAGTTGGAACGGTTTGATTGCCTAATTGAGAGACTCGATTGGTATCAATGTCGACAGACTTAAGCTGCTGGCTCAATACGCCACCAAAACCTTCCGCTATTTTTATCAGTAGTTGATACTTATTTTCTAGTTGTTCGGCAACCAACGCGGCTTCTTTTTTTTGGTGGCTACTGACAATGTCATTAATTTCGTAACTGAATAGTCTTCCAATAATAAACACTAAAAGAGTAAACACGAGTAAAACAGAGAAAAGCGTCCCTAGGCCCAATTGCTTTGGGAGAGAGGCTTTTTTTAAGAAAGAAATCATTATGCAGATTATCCTTACTGGGCTTGGTTTTTTTGAGATTCATTCTCATTTTATTTAGATATACACTTTAAAACAACAACTTACAATTTATTTAACAGAAGGAGGCCAATGTTGAAACTTTAAAACATGCCTGTCAAATAGGTTTTTTCCAAAAAAAAGCACCCATAAAAATGAGTGCTTTGAATGATGCTAAGCGTGTCTGATCATAAAATACGCTTACGCGGTAACGAATAAATCCATAAAGCGATTTACAGGCGTATTCTCAAGCGTGGTTTGATCCTTACACAGCGTGAAGATGGTTTGACATTGGCGATTCGGGAAACGTGTCGCCAAATTATTTTTAAATTTTTGCTCCAACAAAGGGATGCCTTCTACGCGGCGGCGTCGATGCCCTACAGGGTATTCGACCACGACTTCTTCTGTACTGCTGCCGTCTTTAAAGAAGACTTGAATCGCATTGGCGATAGAGCGTTTATCTGCTTCTAGATATTCAGCGGTAAAGCGCTTGTCTTCGACGATTTCCATCTTGTTACGCAGTTCATCAATGATCGGATGGGTCGCATGGAAGTCGTCTTCGTAATGCTCGGCAATTAAGTTGCCAAAGGCCAATGGCACGGCCGTCATGTATTGCAAGCAATGGTCGCGGTCTGCGGCGTTGGCCAGTGGACCGGATTTAGAGATAATGCGAATCGCGGATTCGTGAGTACGAATCACGATTTTATCGATATCGGCCAAACGATCTTTGACTTGAGCATGCAAGGTTACCGCGGCTTCAGCGGCCGTTTGTGCATGGAATTCCGCAGGGAAAGAAATCTTAAACAAGATGTTTTCCATGACGTAGGTGCCATAGTCCTGAGAGAATGAAAATTGACGTTGCGCGTCTGGTTTGATGGCTTGGTCTTTGTTGGTTTTCGAGAAAGATACGTCATAAAACCCCCATTGATCTGCCGTTAGTACACCTGGAATGCCCATTTCACCACGCATCGACATATCTGCTAAACGCACAGCGCGTGATGTCGCATCGCCCGCTGCCCACGATTTACGTGATCCCGCGTTTGGCGCATGACGATAAGTTCTTAATGCCGAGCCATCAACCCACGCTTGTGAAATGGCGGCCATGATTTGCTCTCGGTCGCCACCCATCATTTTGGTCACCACGGCGACAGATGCGACTCGTACCAATAACACGTGACATAAACCCACGCGATTAAAAGAGTTTTCTAACGCGATGACGCCTTGAATTTCGTGTGCCATTACCATGGCTTCTAATACTTCACGCATCGTTAATGGCGCTTCGCCATTGGACAATCGAACTTGAGACAAGTGATCGGCCACAGCCAAAATACCGCCTAGATTGTCTGATGGATGCCCCCATTCGGCCGCCAACCAAGTGTCGTTGTAATCAAGCCAACGGATGATACAACCAATGTCCCACGCGGCTTTGACGGGGTCTAGCGACAGCGAGGTGCCTGGCACGCGCGCGCCATTTGGTACCACAGTACCTTGTACGATGGGTCCTAAGTGCTTGGTACATTCCGGGAAGCGCAAAGCCAGCAACCCACAACCAAGTGTGTCCATTAAACAGTTACGTGCCGTGTCGAGTGCTTCTTGGCTTTCGACTTTAAAATCAATGACATAGTCAGCAATGTCCTGAATGACTTGGTCGTAATCAGGGCGGTTATTTAACTCTACGTTGGCGCTCATTTTTTATCCTTTGAAAACGGTGTGTTGTGTCTTAATAATGTTGAATGTGATTTAAGGCTAATGACGTTGGTCGATGTCCACCCATTCAGAATGATCGGGGCCGATGTAGTCGGCACTGGGTCGAATAATTCGATTGTTGGCGCGCTGTTCCATGACGTGGGCGGCCCAGCCAGTGACTCTCGAACACACGAAAATAGGCGTGAACAGTTTGGTCGGAATGCCCATAAAGCGATACGCGCTGGCGTGGAAGAAATCGGCGTTACAGAAAAGTTTTTTCTCGCGCCACATCACGGCTTCACAGCGTTCGGATACAGCGTACAAATGGTCGTCTCCAACATCTTCGCTGAGTTTTTTAGACCACTTTTTGATGATGTCATTTCGAGGGTCTCGTTCACTGTAAATAGCGTGGCCAAAGCCCATGATTTTTTCTTTATTGGCGAGTTTTTGCAGTAATGCCGTTTCGGCTTCGTCGGCGGATTGCCACGGTTCTATCATGTCCATAGCCGCTTCATTTGCGCCGCCATGTAACGGCCCGCGTAAGCTCCCGATGCCACCCGTAATACAAGAATGCATGTCCGATAACGTCGACGCGCAAACACGAGCGGTAAAGGTCGATGCGTTAAATTCATGTTCTGCATACAAGATCAACGATGCGTTCATCACTTGCGCGTGAAGCTCGCTCGGTTCCGCGTCGTGTAGCATGGTTAAGAAATGCCCAGCCAAAGACGGCACGTGCGCATTGTGAGTGTTAATACGAACCCCATCATGAGTAAAGCGATACCAATACACGACCATGGCAGGCAGCGTGGCGATCAATCGGTCGGCCGTGTGTAATCCTAATGAGGGTTGTTTTTCGAAAGGCAGCTCTGGCTCAAGGTTGCCTAAAAAAGAACAGCCAGTGCGCATCACATCCATTGGATGAGCGTTTTTTGGAATAAGTTCCAAAACGGCTTTCAGTTCCTCTGGCAGACTACGCAAACTCATTAGCTTGTGTTCGTAGTCGTGCAACTGTGTGCGGTTTGGCAAAGTGCCGTACAACAAAAGATACGCCACTTCTTCAAAGCTGGCTTTGTCGGCGAGTACATCAATATCGTAACCACGATAGGTTAACCCTGCAGCGGCTTTACCCACGGTACATAGTGCGGTTTCTCCTGCGCTTTGGCCTCGTAGACCGGCGCCAGAAAGTATTTTAGCCATTGTATATCTCCTTTTTTATTCTTAATGGAAAGGTTAGCTAATTACTAGGATGACGTTTTTGCTCTTATTTTTTTGAGAAGAGCGCATCCAGTTTGTCTTCGTATTCGTGATAATTCAGGAATTCATAAAGCTCATTACGCGTTTGCATAGAATCGACGACGTCACGCTGATGACCGTCATTTAATAAATGTTGATAGACGTTGAGTGCGGCTTTGTTCATGGCACGAAAGGCACTCAAAGGGTAAAGCACCAAATCCACACCGACGCTGGCGAGTTCTTCTTTACTGAACAATGGCGTGGCGCCAAACTCGGTAATATTCGCTAAGACAGGGACTTTTACGGCGGCGACAAACTCTTTGTATTGCTCCAAGGTGATAATGGCTTCTGGGAAAATCATGTCGGCCCCAGCGTCGACACAAGCGATGGCGCGTTCGATAGCGGATTCCATGCCTTCAACGGCTAATGCATCGGTACGTGCCATGATGACAAAGCTGTCGTCAATACGTGCATCAACACAGGCTTTAACACGATCAACCATTTCGTCTTGGCTAACAATGGCTTTATTTGGACGGTGGCCACAGCGTTTTTGTTGTACTTGGTCTTCGATGTGAATTGCCGCTGCACCGGCTTTTTCCATTTGCTGAATGGTTCTGGTGATGTTAAATGCGCCACCAAACCCTGTATCGATATCAACCAATAATGGCAGCTCTGAGGCAGAAGTAATACGGCGTACATCTTCCAGCACATCGTGTAAATCGGTCATGCCCAAATCCGGTAAGCCATAAGAGGCGTTGGCAACACCGCCACCCGAGAGATAAATCGCGTGATGTCCGGTTTGTTCCGCCATCATGGCGCAATAGGCGTTGACGGCACCAACAACCTGTAAGGGGGATTGTGTTGCGACGGCTTGTCTAAAGCGGGCGCCAGCTGAACGTTTTGTCATCGTTTTCCTCTCTTATTTTTTAATGAGAAGCGAGGGCGGTTTGCTCCATCGCTTGCTTTAATAGCTGACTGGCGCGACTGATATGTCGACGCATAAGCAACTCGGCCAAATCACCTTCGTGATTGGCTATCGCATCTAAAATGGCTCTGTGTTCTCGCAATGCTTGGCGTGGATCACTGCGTTGATCGGCAGTATGTCGACGATACATGCGGATCACGGCATACAATTCTTCGGTCAAAAGGCGAATGAGTTTGGCGTTGCCGCTAGCGTGAATAATGCGCAAGTGGAAATCGTCGTTGCCGCCTTGCTGTACATAATGCTCGTCTTGGTTGTCATCTAAATAGGCTTGATGTTTGTCGAGCAGGGCATACAAACTGCTGACTTCTTTGGCGTGCATGGTGGTGGCTGAGAGCCTTGCTGCCATGCCTTCTAGGGCTTCACGCATCGTGAAAGTATCAAGCATGTCTTGTATGTTCAGCTGGATAACCCGAGCCCCAACATTGGCGGTGCGTGTTACCAAGCCAAGGCCTTCTAACTTGACGATGGCTTCTCTTAATGGCCCACGGGAAACACCGTATTGTTTGGCGAGTTCCGGCTCTGATATTTTACTGCCTTGAGGAATATGGCCTTGCACTATGGCGCTGGTAAGCTGCTGGGCAATATCTTCTGACAAGGTGGCGGACTTGATGGAAATAAGGTTCGTCATAAGGGACTAAAATACTTCATTGTTGACAATGTTCCTATTTATAGTCGTGTTTTACGACTTTATCAAGTTAGATTGTCGACAATTATTGATTTTATCGCTTAGCCTTTAGTCGTATCCCCTTGGTTTTTTAATACATTAACGATCGGTAACATTGTGTTTATTAAGTGGTTTTTAGACTTTATTCGATAGAATTACTTGGATGGGCTTAAAAAGCTGATAAAGTCAGAGAATGAGGTTACATCGTATTTTTATCAGATGTGTCGACAATCGTATCCTGTGGATTGATGTCTTGATAAACCAATAGCTAAGGAAAAATATGAAGAAGATTAAAAATGAAGTGGCGCTGAGTAAAAAAGCCATTCAAGTTGGCGAAAATTACGCGCTGAAACGAGGCTATGACGGTTTTTCTGCCACCATGTCAGCGAATGAAAAAACAGAGTCTATTTATCGATTATTAGTGCTCGACAAGCTGATTGTTGGACTGCCAGCAGACAAAGAAGACTTGCCCAATATGAAGCACAAATTGGCGTTGTGGATTCAAAAGCATCTACCAAAAGACGATCCGCTGTTGAAGTAAATATTTATAAATCCAGTCACGTTCAAACTGTCATTCATCTCGTTAGAAATCGTCTAATATTTTACTACTTCGGGGAAGTCGACAATGGCTTGCTCGAATTCATTCAAAATCCTTCTTCCGCGAGAAGGTAATTCAATACAACACCACAATGCCTAATCCCCAGTTTATTCTTATCTAGCATATCTTATGTGACGAATGAGGCTTTTTTGCTCTCGTTGATTGATGCGTCGATATGAAATCAATTCTTTATTTGTGTTTTGTTATAACATAACATTGCGTCTTGTGTTTTGTATCAATTCATACAGGAAGCGTATCGATGCAGGAGAGTGTTAGTTTATCCCGTGTGCCTGCGGGCACGTATTCACAGGACGCCAATTCCGAAGCCACACTCAATAAGCCATTTTTATTGAGTGTGGCGAAATCGTCTCATCAAGCGGTGTTGGCAGATATCTATCAAGACAACATCAACATGGCGGTTTGGGAAAGGCCTCTGGGCCTGTTGTCAGCTTATGCCCACTCACTCTTAACGTCGTCGCCTAATTTTGCTTTCAAGTCACAGGGTGATTCAGCGCAAATAGAGGTGTTATTACATCGTGTCTTGCCGGATTTTCCAGGCAAAGAAGCATTTTTAAAAGATATCGCGCTGTTGGTCGATATGTTTGCGTGTTTGTTCGACCTTGATAACGTTGGATTGCGTTTAACGGCATTATCCAATGCGATGTGTCCTCGTTTTCATGTTGATAAAATTCCTTGTCGATTGGTGTCTACTTACGCGGGTGTTGGCAGTGAGTGGTTGTATGAAGCGCATGTTGTCAGAGCGCATTTGGGTCATGGTGGCCATGTCGCTGACCACAACAGTGGGTTGCATGAAAAAGGTCGGGTCAATCAATTAAAGGCAGGCGATGTGGCATTGATGAAAGGAAATGAATGGCCTACTTCTTTAGGCTTCGGAGTCGTTCATCGCTCTCCTATGGTCAGTGCAGAAGAGCCACGCTTATTTCTCAGTTTGGATATGATCTAAGGGGCGAAAGGTAAGGGATGGGTCACCACTCAATCGGCTGATTGTTCCAGTCTAAGTAAGCTGCTTTATTATCCATTTTGACGTGTTCCATAATGGATAATAATTGCGTTGCCACGAAGTCCGCGCTAAATAATTTATCTTTTGGGACAGAGCGCTGAAACGGTTTAGACAACGGCGTGTCTGTAGTGCCAGGATGAAACGAGATGAGTTTGACATTTTTCGCTCTTCTGGCGTATTCCACGGAGCTGGTTTGGATCAACATATTTAACGCTGCTTTGGAGGCTCGGTAACTGTACCAACCTCCTGTTTTATTGTCCGAAATACTGCCTATTCGAGCGCTAAACAAGGCAACTTGAGTATTTCTGTCGCCTTGCAAAATAGGCAACAACTGGCTTAACCACAACATGGGGACAACACTGTTTGCATGAAATACCGCTTCGAGTTGTGATGCTCTAATCTCTTCTAATTTCCTTTCTGGCATGATGCTTTCATCGTGCAATATGCCATTACAGATTAAAACCTTGGTTATTCTTCCTGCCACTGGTGCAAGGATTTGACAAACTTCGCTAATACCGGACTCTGTATTGTCGCACTCTAGGTAAGTGGTTTTGGTACTTTCAGTCGGAACGTACAAAGATCGACTGACCGCAAAGACGCCGAGACAGTTTGAGTTCTCTTCGAATTTTCGTATGGCGGCTTTGGCGATGGTACTGCTCGCGCCAATAATAAGCGCATAGAATGATGACATACTAAAACTCCTAAACGTACGAGAGAGCATTAAAGTGATACGTTATAAATCACATTGATCTTTTTGACATGACGCACAACGTGGTTTCCCGGTGACAAAAGACGAAATTTGGTGGCGATAGCGAGCAAAAAAACGATAGCCAATGTCTGCGAAAAAGCGAATAAAAGGCCAGCGCAGAGCCTGCATCCATTTGTGTTTTTCAACCAGTTTCCATGCCAAGCAAGTGACATCCAATCCTTTTATTATCTGACCATTGTCTAATTGACCATGCAGTAATCTATCGGCCTCGATACGGTCTATATAAGGGTAGTTGTGTTGGAAATTTTCGTCGTGAATATTTTCTAGGCGCAGCTTTTTTTGCGTGTCTAATGACTGCAATGTTTTCATTTCAGCGGCGCAAAGTGGGCAATGGCCATCATAAAAAATCGTTAACATGGTGTATCACTCTTATTCGATTGTCGAACAGTGATACGCAGTTCATCAACGTTTAGATCAGTTTTTTGTTGGTTTAGTAATGTGGGTACAACACCAGTAAATGCAAAATAGAGGCAAGTGACGTCAGACCAAAGTGCAATGAGAAGTGGTAGGACTTATCTGTATTTGATTGTTTTAACCAACGCACTTCAACCCAAAATATCGTAATCAAGCCAAGCAGTAAAAAGGCGACGGACAGTTCTGGTGTGATAAACAGTAAAGAAACCCAAGCGGCGGACATGGTGAAATAAGCTGAGATAAGGAGTTTTTTACCATTTTTGTATTCTGGTTGTTCTATAACTCTTCCCCAAATAGCCCCGCCTAAAAAGCTTAATACAATGGCGCCATAGGTCGCGAAGAGCGTGATTCCCGATTTACCCAGAAATGACTCGTGCGCCAAACTTAGGTAAGTGGCAAAAAGAAGAGGAAGAATGCTCAAAGTAGCTAATGTAAACACTACTGGCTTATAAGAACGCATGCCGATACCTGTCATCATGAAGTAAATACGATTAATAACTAAAATTATGTAAACAATACGAATTATCTAACAAAATCGACTTTAAAACAGCAATTGATGTTCTTGTTTTGTCCTATTTATTGGCATAAAAGTGTAAAGTTTTTTGTAGAGGGTGATCGATGAATCGCCATTGAGCGAAATACGGGCAAAGAGTACAATGTCCGGCTATAACGATTGCTTGAACATGAAGCCAAATGGGTTTTGTGTCCTTATTAATGAATTCTGCTTAAGGTGTGTTTAGAAATGCCAGCTAAAACAATGGATGAACTCGTCTCCCTATGTAAACGTCGTGGATTTATTTTCCAAGGCAGTGAAATCTACGGTGGTATGCAAGGCGCTTACGATTACGGTCCGCTAGGTATTGAATTAAAAAACAACCTAAAAGCCGCGTGGTGGCGTTCGATGGTTTACGAACGTGATGACGTAGAAGGGTTGGACGCAGCGATTGTCCAAAACAAACTTGTCTACAAATATTCGGGCCACGAAGACACGTTCACTGATCCAATGGTGGATTGCCACGAATGTAAATCTCGTCTGCGTGCAGATCACATGAAAGACATCAAAGTCTGTGACAACTGTGGTTCGACCAATGTGACGGAACCTCGTGATTTCAACTTGATGTTCAAAACCAACGTCGGTCCAATGGTAAACGAAGATTCTTACACGTATCTACGTCCAGAAACCGCACAAGGTATTTTCACTAACTTCAAAAACGTCGTGGATTCTACTTCTCGCACCTTGCCTTTCGGTATTGCGCAAATTGGTAAATCATTCCGTAACGAAATTACGCCGCGTAACTTCATCTTCCGTGTTCGTGAATTCGAACAAATGGAATTGGAATTCTTCTGCAAGCCAGGCGAAGATGAAAAATGGCATGAATTCTGGGTTGGTGCGCGTAAGCAGTGGTGGTTGGATCAAGGTCTAGCAGAAGAAAATATTCAGTTTGAATACGTAACCGGTGATGACCTTTCGCATTATTCAAAATCCACTGTGGATATCTTGTACAAATTTCCACATGGTTTTGAAGAACTAGAAGGTGTAGCGAACCGTACGGATTACGACTTGGGTTCACACACCAAAGCGCAAGACGAGTTTGAGATCACCGCGAAAGTGAAAAAGAACGAACACTCTACTGCGAAATTGGCGATCCGTGACCTTGAAGCGAACAAGTGGGAAATTCCTTTCTGTATCGAACCTTCTGCCGGTCTAGACCGTGGTTTGCTTGCTGTGATGACAGAAGCCTACACAGAAGAAGAGCTACCAAATGGCACCACTCGTACCGTGCTTAAATTCAAGCCACATCTAGCGCCGATCAAAGTCGCTATCATGCCGCTTAAAAAGAACAAGCCAGAGATCGTTGCCCTAGCAAAAGAATTGAAAAATAAGCTTCAAAAACTGGGCTTGGGTCGTATTCTTTATGAAAACACCGGTAACGTAGGTAAAGGCTACCGTCGTCATGACGAAGTCGGCACACCTATATGTGTCACCGTTGATTTTGATTCAATCGAACAAGAAGGCGCACCAGTGACCGTTCGTGACCGTGACACCATGGAACAAATCGTTGTGAAAGCAGCGGATCTTCCAGCTTATGTGATCAACTATTTTATCAACCAAGACTAAAATAGTCGGTTCATAAAACGAATGTGAAATGCCGTTAAGATGAAAATCTTAACGGCATTTTTTTTGTTTTGAGGGAGAGAGGGCTTTGTTATCGCTAAACCTAAAAATCTAATACTAACAAAAACCTTTGTATGTAGTCGGTAGATTAACTAATATGTAGTTAGTTGTTGTTATTTTTGTAGTTATGTTAATTTTTGGTTTTATTAAAATTCAATTAAAACATTGAGTTATGATTTTATGGTGTAGTTATATGTTTAAATATAATGAGTTTGAGTTAAGGTTGGTGAGTCCTAGTTTTGATTCTGATCTCACTGATTCCTTGATTGAGTTGAATCATTTGAGGAGGTTGAAGTTACAGGGGACGACTAAGCCATGGATTTTCTTTCAGCTCAAACACATATTTCATATTTTAGAGAGTGTTGGTTCAGCTAGAATTGAAGGAAATAGAACCACAATCTCAGAATATATCGAAAGAAAAATTGAGAAAGAAGAAAGATCAAATGAGAGGTTCTCTGAGATCGCAAACGTAGAAGCTGCGATGGACTTTATAGAGGAAAGTATCAGCGAAGGAACAGAGTTAACGCATCACTTTATCAAACAGTTGCATCAACTTGTTGTCGGAGAGTTAACTGATGAAGGAGATCGGACTCCAGGCGCTTATCGAGCTTGGAATGTAGAAATATCTCAGTCTTCTCACACGCCACCGGATCATATTCAAGTTCAATCATACATGGATGAACTTCTTAGTTTTATAAATGAGGCAGCTGCTGATAAATATGATTTATTGAAAACAGCAGTCGCTCATCATCGTTTCACATGGATACATCCATTTGGAAATGGCAATGGACGAGTGGTTAGGCTACTTACTTACGCTTTAATGATTAAGTATGGTTTTAATGTAAAAGACGGAAAAATAATAAATCCAACCGCTGTTTTTTGTAACGATAGAGATAAATATTATGAGTACTTGGCAGGGGCTGATTTAGGTACTGATGATGGTTTATTAAGTTGGTGTGACTATGTACTTTCGGGAATTTTGGAAGAAGTGACTAAAGTAAATAAACTTTTGGACTTTGATTTTCTTTACAAAAATATCTTAGCTCCAACGATAAAGCTTGGGGCAGATAGAGGTTACATCAATAAAGAAGAGGCAAAGGTTTTAAATCTTGGAATTTTAAAACAAAGCTTCACCGCCAATGAGCTCGATGAAGCATTTGATGGGTTAACAAGTAGACAAAAAACGCATTTGATTTCAAAAATGAAAGAATCTGGCTTTATAAAACCTCTAAAAGAGAATGGTAGAACTTATTATGTAAGCTTTATGAATAATTTCTTAATGAGAAGTCTTATTAAGATTTTAGAAAAAGAAAAGTTTATTCCATCAATCGACTCATAGAACTTTAAAATTTAAATAGAAGATCAACGCATTCAAATAATTTGGGTAGGATTATATGAAAACTCCCCCTCTTAGTTCATCAATTCATTGTGTTAACGTTTTATTCAATTTTTTTAATGTTACTTTTAAGTTGTATCTCTTCTAAACTCTTCTTCCATTCCGCTAGTGCTTCAATATGGCTAGGTTCTATGCCGCAGCAACCGCCTATGATGGTGGCGCCGAGGCTGTGCCATTTTTTAGCGAAGACGAGATATTCTTCTGGCGATAGGTCTCTGGAACCTTGTGTTGTTAGGTTCGCTTCGTGGCCCTGCGATATGGGGGTAAAGCTGTTAGCGTAAGCGCCTATATCGAGTTGTCTATTGTGTTTTTTTAATACGCTGGTGGTGTCACGTATGGCTTGTTCCATGACTTCGGGAATGGAGCAGTTAAAGAAAATGGCGTCTCTTTCTTTTATCAGGGTAGCTTTAGTCAGGATGGCTTCTATCGCGTCGGTGACGGATTCCCCAGAACGTAATCTCGCCGTTTCTCCTATTTCATCGCTCAGGGTGAAGGCGTAATAACAAGGCTTGGTTGAGTCTTTTAAAACATGGGCGATGGCGTTTGCTTCTTCGATGCTTGCAATGGTCTCCGCGAGCCATAAGTCCACATAGTCATCTTGTGCTTCAAATAGCGTTGTTAAAATATCGAGGGCTGACTGCTGTTCGAATAAGTCTGGGCGATAAGAACCAAGCGGAGGCGGCAGCGAGCCTGCAACGAGTACAGTTTGAGGTGTCTTGTTTTGGTCTTCTTTGGTATGGGATGCGGCTTCTTTTGCAATGATGGCCGCTTGTCGAGCGAGCGCAGCGCCTTGTTGTTGGTAACGCGCTTCACCAAGATGAAAAGGTACACAGGCATAGCTGTTCACTGTGATGATCTCGGCACCCGCTTGTATGAAATTCTGATGCGCTTGAGTGACATAATGGGGCGCTTCTATTAACGCTTGCGCGCTCCACAGTGGTTGCGAGAAAGGCGCGCCAATGCGCTTAAGTTCACGTCCAATACCGCCATCGAGTATGGTTAATTTTAGTCTGGTTAAATCGCTCATTACCGTTTTTCATATGCCTGAATTTAATTAGCGCCATTCAATCACAATGTCAGTTGAAAGGTAATGAAACTTGATCATGATCAGAATAATTCGGGTCATAGTAAATCTGGGTATAGTAAATCTGGGCAGTAACATTCATTAATAAAACGGAATACCCCGCTAGATGGTGAACCGTAACGGTTCTTTTGTTGATGCCTTTGAGCATTCCATTTAACAAGATGGAAGTGACACCAAGGCTTTGCCTTTGTTATCAAACATTGCGACAGAGGTCTGTTGTCCTTTGGTGGTTATTTTTATTAAGGCGTTGGAGATTTCAGAGCCTGATACACGAATATTACCGAGTTCACTTTGTGTCAGCGTGTCATCCACATCAATGGTGAAACTGACCGAATCGTTCGCGGCGATGTTTTCAATGCTTAACGAAAGAGTCGAGTCTCCGTCTTTTACTTCGCTTGCAGAAATTAGTTTCAAATTGCCTTTTTTTACTTCGAAAGGTTGGAAAACCTCAACGCCTGCACCGGTTGCTGTGGTATCAAAAATAAGGCGACCAACGCTGTTCGATAAATCGAGATGAACGGTTAAATCGTTCAAAGCGCATTGGCTGGTATTGTGTAAGATGAATCGGTCTTTGGGCGCACTTTCCACAAATGTGACTTCAACATTCGCATGAGCAAGCTGCCCTGCAAGTAAACATACAGAAGCGACGATAGGCAAACGAACATTGAGCATAATGTTTTCCTTTGGCGTTAATTTATTGAATCATGACTGGTTAAACTAACGTTGAGAATGGCTATGCGGATCACTTTTAAAGAGAAAGGGTAGAAAAATGCGCCGGGTTATTTTATTAATAGATAATGTTGAAGTTTAAGTGGATTTTATTTTGATAGGAGGCGCCGTGATAACAATAGAAAAAATGACATCTCAGCATTTGGGTGAGATCATTGCACTTAGTGTGGGAGAAGAGCAGCAACAATTCGTGGGTGCGATCGACGATATTCTGACCATTATCAATGCACAAATTCGGCCTCATGTGATTATTGCAGGTGACCAAGTGGTTGGCTTTTTCTTGATCGATACCATTTATGTACAAACCAATGATGTCGCCACACTGCAGAGCCTTGGTTTACGCAAATTCTTTATCGACAAACAACACCAAGGGAACGGCTACGCCAAGCAGACACTTCAGCTATTGCCAGATTACCTAACGGCCACTTACCCAAATTACACCGATGTTTTTTTAACCGTGAACTGTAAAAACGAAACGGCCAAAAATCTCTATTTAAAAAATGGTTTTCAAGATACCAGCGCGCTATACCTCGGTGGCCCTTCCGGTCCGCAGCACGTGATGAAGCAGGTGTATAACAGTTTGTAAATAAGTTGTCCTAGCGACATGTATCTTTATTGATGGCGCGGACACGCGCTAACGCATTACGAACGATAATGATGTGAAATGGGAGGATGGTCTTAAGGTAAATTTGGCCGCCGATATTATTTGTATGTACCCACGTTGCTAAGAAGACGCGTCCATTCTCAGAAATAACAGACACTCTAAAGTCCAAATGTTTATCGTTAAATCCAGCGATAAGCTCATAATGACTTTCAGATTCAACGGGAAACAAGCCTACTTTATCTATGGCTGGTGGACCATCGCTTGAAAGGCCAAACGGTGCGGTCACAACGTTCCTTATTTTGACAAGAAAACGTGCCCATGCTGGAAAGTTAGTGATGATCTCTGCGGCATCACGTGGTGAGAGATCGGATTCAACAGAATAACAATCCATGAAGTCTGTTGGCTTCACTCGATCATTTAGAGCACTTTGTAATGGCAGAGTAGTGATCGTTATTTTTTTCATAGTGGATACCACATCAATTTTTATGTCTTGGTTTATCACTTTACTCGGCATTCGTGTCGCAAGCCCTTTTTATACTAGGTGAAACTGGCTGTGCATGCCTTGCTCACGTAATGGAATAATGGCTTGGTAGGCTGCGCTGTTGTACCAATTAATAGCACTTTCTTTATCAGGAAACTCTATGACAGCTTTCATCGGGTGAGCCGTTTCGCCATGCAATGTCTCTATTCCGCCTTTGGCAATGAAGTGACCGTTAAAAGGTTTAAGTGTTTCAGCCGCTAAGGCGCTGTATTCTGAGAGTTTTGTTTTATCAATGGGCGTTAGGTCAACGATTACTAAGCTTGTCATTTTGTTATTTCCTTGGTTGATTGAGTTGACACAGCTTAAGGTTGTGCTGAATATTAAACAATAATCATAAAATGAACGGGTTGTTTAAATATATGAACAGTGTGAAATTGGCCCCACTATTGTTAATTTTTGTTGAGGTGGCAAATAAGCGCTCTTTTACGGCGGCCGCTAAAAAATTAGGCATGAGTAAATCCGCTATTAGCCAACAAATAAAACGTCTAGAAGAATCGACAGGGCAGCAGTTATTAATACGTAATACACGAGGGGTCGTATTGACCGCTGTGGGTGAAACCTTACTCGCGCGCAGTGAATTGTTGAGTGAGCAACTAAGCATGACCTTAACGGAACTGGATAGCGCCAAAGATCAACCCAGTGGTGACTTTAAAGTGTCTGTGCCGCCATTTTTTGAAACAGATATTGTGATTCCTGCATTGAAACAACTCAGTGTAGAGTTTCCAAAGCTGATCCCTGAAGTGGTTGTGACTGAGAAATGGCAAGATCTTATAGAGCATAATTTAGACGCCGCTATTTTTGGCGGTGATATAAAAGACTGTAATTATCGTGCGTTATCCGTAGGTGAGGTATCAGAAATATTCTGTGCTTCACCTCGTTATATTAAACAACGCGGTGGCCTTAAGACGATCGAACAGTTAACTGAACATAAGTTTATAGCAACCGCTTGGCACCGCGATAAATTAGAATTATTCGATAATCAGCAAATGAATAGGCGGCTGGTTGCAGTAAAACACTGTGCGAAAGTGAATACCCTTGTAACAGGCCGAGAGGCTGTTTTGAACGATATGGGAATCGCATTACTTCCAGAATTTTTAGTGCAGTCGGACCTCGCTGAAGAGCGGCTGATTAGAGTGTTGCCTGAGGTTCGCGGGAGGGCGTGGCACTTTTATTTCTTACACCAATATAAAGGTGAAAAACCAATACACGTTACTCGTTTTTATCAGTTGTATTGCCATTATTTTGCTAAGGCCAGCAGATAACAAAGATATTTGTCGTTTACTTCTACACGAGCCGGAGTTCTGATTTTTACCGACATTAAAAACTCGATTCAAACTAAAAAAGCACTTAAAGCGTTCTCACATTTCGTTCTGTCAGTACAACATTGAAATCACTTAATGGTCTCAAGTCAAAATTCTGTTCTGTTAATATGGCGTTTTCTATTCGATCACAACGAAAGATACGGAAGTCTTTACGTAACGTATCCCACGCTAAAACATACCAAGCAGGGTAGCTGAGGTACAAATAATGGGGTTCTATGTTTCGTATTGTACTAACGTTGTGGAAGTCCTTGTAATCAATGGAAACCACTTTAGAAAACAAAAAAGCAGAGTAAAGTGGGCTTTGTGTTTCTATCTTTGCTTCCTTGAGATTGTCATTGTAAGACGCTAGCACGTGAGGTGACGCAGATTCACCTATATGAATACGTTGTCTTAAGGTGCGAAGTTTGTCTTTTTGTTGAGCGGAGAACGACGCCATCAGTTTGTGCTTGATTGACGATAAGCTGGTCATGAACAAATGAGAGTTCATACTCTCTGCAATGGCGAGGCTGAGCAACAAATCAATCACTTCTTGGTTTTCTAGGGTTAAACGCCCCACCCCCCAACTTCTGTGAAGCTGTATACCACCGCCACGGCCTTTGTCCGCATCAATAGGTAAACCACGCTCACGTAAGAGCGCAATGTCTCTAAAGAGGGTTCGAGTGCTGACGCCTAACTCAGTGGCAAGAGACAGGGCCGTGATCGCGCCTTCTGATTTTAAGATGGCGGTGAGTTGCTCTAATCGATCAAGGTGTTTGTTGGTGTTTGCTCTGTTCATTTTTTTAATATGACACAAAGTGTCATCTATATCGATACACTCTTTTTTCCATCAAAGCTTCTACTGTTAACTAAGAATGATTTTTGACTAAAAGGATAAAAGAGATGCAATCGATACAGATGAAAGAAGTAACGTGCGAAGAAATGCAAATTTTGGGTTTGAGTGTTCGTACGAATAATGCTGATGAAATGAAAGCGGAGACAGCAAAAATTGGGAGCTTACATAGTACGTTTAATCAGAAAATCGCGGTGAACTATGCAAACGGCGCGCACCTTTTCGGTGTGTATTATGGCTATGAATCGGACCATACTGGCGATTTTTCGGTATTAGTCGGCTCAGAAGAAAACGCGCTCACAATGACGCGTGCAGAAAACAAGGCCAGTCTAGACACTGTAGTGCTCTGCGCGGGTAAGTACTTAGTATTTTCAGGTACGGGCGAAATGCCACAAGTTGTAATCAATGTTTGGGGCGATATTTGGCGTTACTTTTCAGGGAAATCATCCCAAGGGAAGCCTAAGTATCAACGTGCGTTCACAACGGATTTTGAACGTTACACCAGCGCCAATAGCGTGGATGTGTACATCGCGATTCTGTAATTTGTTTTAACAAAAAAAGGAGAAATCATGAGCCAGTTAATCAGCCCGACAGCCAGGTGTTTATGCCAAGGCGTGACAATTCATGCAAAAAACATCAACCCTAAATTTACGGTTTGCCATTGTGGATCTTGTCGAAAGTGGGGTGGAGGGCCTTTGTTTATGTTGCACTGTGGTGCTGATGTAACCTTTGAAGGTGAGGACTTGATTAAAGAATACGACTCTTCGCCTTGGGCAACACGAGCTTTTTGCTTGGAATGCGGCACACATTTATTCAGTCGATTTAAAAAAGCCGGAGTCTACAATATTCCTGTTGGCTTGTTTCCAAAAACGGACAACTTAGAAATGGACATGCAGTATTTTATTGATCTTAAGCCTGAGTATTATTGCTTCTCGAATGACACGCCAGCCATGACCGACGCCGAGATCAAGGTTCACTTCGCAGCAGAGATATAAAAGCAAAGACGTTTTAAACATTAAAACGTCTTTAATTAACCCTCCTTTGTTAGGGTTATAAATCGCTTATTCTATTTTCCACCAATGGCGCGTAATAGCTGGGTCGGTAATGCTAAAGATTTGACCAAACTCTGGCGTACTCAAGACCACTTCGCGGCGCTCTGATTCGGCAACCACCCGATCAAATGGGTCGTGCCAAGTATGAAAAGCCAGATCGAACGTGCCGTTATGAATTGGCATCATGATCTTTCCTTTCAAATCGATATGCGCTTGAACACTTTCTTCTGGCGTCATGTGTATGTCGGCCCAATCGTTGTCGTAAGCACCGGTTTCTACCATGGTGATATCAAATGGCCCGTACTTGTCCCCAATCTCTTTAAAGCCTGCAAAGTAACCTGAGTCGCCACTAAAATAGAGGCTTTGCAGCGGTGTTTTAATGACCCAAGAGCCCCACAATGTCGAATTGCCATCGCCCATTCCACGGCCTGAAAAGTGCTGTGTCGGTGTGAACGCCACTGTACCTTGGCTGGTTTCTTCTTCTTGCCACCAATCGAACGTGGTAATTTTATCCGCGTCTACGCCCCATGAAATGAGATCGCCATCTACGCCCGTTGGCACAAAAAACTGCTTGGTTTTGCTTAATAATATTTTGACGCTGGCTTTATCCAAATGGTCATAGTGATTGTGTGAAATCAGCACTTTATCGATCGGCGGTAAATCGTCTAAGGAAATCGGCGGCTGGTGGAAGCGCTGTGGACCCATAAAGTTGAAGGGCGAGGCGCGATCAGAAAAAACCGGATCGATCAGCCAATATTCGCCGTACACTTTCAGTAAAATAGAAGAATGGCCAAGCTTTACTATGTGCAGTGTGTCGTTACTCAGCGTGTTTAAATCGGCTTGGCTCACCGTTTGTACGGGAATAGTGATATCTGGCGTGGTGCCCACTTTTTTCTCAGTAAAAAAGCGCAACCATAACGCCGCTGTTTCTGAAAAAGGCATAGGTGTCCGGGGCGCCGCATTACGAAACTTGTTTTCTTGGTAATGGGTCGATTCAATGCCAGCGACCGCGCTAGGTTTGGCAACGAGAGTCAAATTGATGACATAAATGGCAATGCCAAATAGAACAAGGAGAGACAAAACCAATTTAATGACAAACATGAATAACTTCACCCTTTAGAGAAATAGCAAGTTGTCTATAATTTGGGCTAATACCTAAATTGCAACGCCTACCTTAGTAATCGATCAAAATGGCATTGTATGGCGTTTTTTCCATCTGTTTTAATTCACCCGACCATAAAAGGTTTTGCTTGCTGCTTCGGAGAGAGTAATGCCAGGCTGTGAGTTGTACGCCAGCACGGCCAACATGCGAGTGGTCTCACCTTGTGTTGGCGTGACTCGATGTATCGCATTTCGACCACGAAATAGTACCAACGCGCCCGGTTCGATCGCCAATTCCTTGACCTTTTTTTGCCCCGCAAGAACCTCACTCACACCGTTATAATTCATTTCGCCCGCGTCGGCGTCACGCATATTTTCAATGTATTCAAACGCACCGCCAGACTCAGGTTTTTGAATTAACAAGGTAATGGCAAAAGACGAATTGTCGAAATGCCAACCGAGTTCTTGTCCCTTACTGGCGTAGTGCAAATTGATAGAAGAAAGAGAGTCGGCGTAGTTATAAAGCGCCTCTTCGTCTAACACGTTGGCAAGAAACGCCCGAAACAAAGGCGCATCATAAAGCTGTCTCAGTGGCGATGTTGGGTCGATTTGGTCATCGGTAATGCAGCCTTTGGATGAACTGATTTGTTTATTTCTCGCGTGTTCAGCGTCGTAATTTGGATCGACATGGGTTAAGTAAACGTTATGAGTTGATTGAGTAAACCAAGCGAGATTTTTCTTCGCTTCCCCTTCTTCTATGATGGCTTGAATGGTCTTATTGTTCAGAAAATTTGGCAAAACCAGCGCTCCATTTTCTGCCAGTGTCTTTTTACACTCGGCTCTAAAGTCATTGCTTTCAATAGGGTAGGCGGCTTTATTCATCAGATCTGATAATGGCATAATCATTCCCCTTTGTTGTATTGATCTTTTCATCGCGTTAAATAAGACATAGGATGAGGTTCAGACTAGTAAAGTTAGCCTAGTAGTTAAATCAATATTTTTTGTATTCATCGTTAAGCATTTCTTAATGCTAAAAAAGAAAAGCAATTTTTTTGAGTGTCATATTCCCTAACATTGAAAAAGCAGCTTGATACTATTATGTTGAAATTGCCCAATTTAAACAGCTTGATCACCTTTATCAATGCGGCACAAACCGGCAACTTTGCGAAAACCGCGAAGGCATTGTGCATAACGCCAGCGGCGGTTAGCCAACAAATAAAGCAGCTTGAATCGCACGTCGAGGCAACGCTGTTTGAACGCTCAAAACTAGGTGTGGAATTGACTCAAGCAGGTCAGCAATACCTGTATTTTGCCAAGCAAGCGATCGAAAGCCTGCAACGTGGACAAGCCAGTTTAGACCAATTAAAACCGCAATCTATTTTCACCTTACACACACTGCCATCGGTGGCGAGCTTGTGGCTAATGCCCAAAGTGCTGCAAATAATGGAAAAGCACCCAGACCTAGAAATTCGTGTAGAAGCGAGTCATTCCACGGTGGATTTCAGCCTGAGCCGATGTGACGCGTCTATTAGCTTTGGTAAACAAGATACGTCCCTAAACCACGACTTCCTTTTCCAAGACGACGTACACCTAGTTGCTAGCCCTTCTTTGATTAACGGAATAGCGCAGGGTGATTTAGATGCATTGCTTGAAAAACCAATGATCCATATTGACTGGGGAGACGACAACGCGTTTTTACCCAACTGGCAAGATTGGCTAACCGCCGCGAGTTACCCCCATAGACAACCCAACAAAGGCCCACAATTTAACCTTTCCAGCATGGCCATCGACGCCGCCATACAAGGCAAAGGTCTACTACTCGGCCAAGGACTCTTCATCCAGAACGCGTTGAGAACAGGACAACTCGTGTCACTCAGCGACATAACCTTGCCACTAAGAAAAGCCTACTACCTGACTTATCCAGACCGAACTAGAAATAAAGCGGGAGCGATGGGGCTGATAGAGCAATTGAAAAATGAAGAGGGTTGATCAAGTAGGGAGGTAATCATCAAATCAACCCTTTACGCCGCTCGGCGTTGCTGTCGTATTATTGCTTTGCCTAAATAGGGTGGCTGACTTAAGCTTTGTTGTTAAGGTTTTTCCATTTTTATAAGAATAATGACGAACCCTATTTTAGGTTCGAACCGTCTTTGGGAATTATAATTCAGCGTATGAATATCATTTTAGGCACTATTGTCGGTTTAGGGATTTTCCTGTTTGGCATGCATCAGTTGGAGCAAGGGCTGCAATCACTGGGCAACAATCGTATTAAGAAAATTTTGTCGCGTTCTACTGAGAAGCCTATATTCAGTGTCGCATCAGGGGTAACCATTACCGCGATTGTTCAAAGTAGCTCTATGGTCAGTTTGATGGTGTTGGCGTTTGCCAGCGCAGGCATGATTCCATTATTCAATGCCGTTGGTGTCATTCTTGGAGCGAACCTCGGCACGACGTTTAGTGGTTGGATTGTAACGACCATTGGCTTCAAAATGGATCTCGCCGCGATCGCTCTTCCTCTGTTTGGTCTGTCTTCTATTGTTTATTTATTTTCTGAGCGCCGTCCAGTATGGCGAAGTGGTGCTCAAGCCGTTATTGGATTAGGGCTATTAATCTTTGGCTTGTCGGAAATGAAAGACGCGGTTGAAACGCTCCCGCAGCTTTTTGATCTGTCTAGCCTAGGCAATATGCCCATCGTGGTCTATTTTCTGGTGGGCATGTTGATGACCGCCTTGATTCAGTCCAGTTCGGCGATGACGCTCATTACCTTAACCGCATTGCATTCTGGCATTGTGGATTTGCCCGCCGCTGCCGCGTTGGTCGTTGGTGCGGATATTGGTACCACGAGCACCACAATTTTAGGGAGCTTACGAGGATCTCGTATTATGAAACAACTGGCCTTGGCTCATGTTGTTTATAATCTCGTCGTGGATGTTTTGGCCTTCTTAGTGCTGCTCCCCTTGTTGCCCAGCGCCATGGATTTTGTCGGCATCACCGATCCTTTGTATGGCATTGTGATGTTTCAAAGTAGCTTCAATCTCATTGGCCTCTTCTTGTTTGTGCCCTTTTTAAAGCAGTTTTCCGATTGGCTAAGTAAGCGTTTTGGCAAGGACGAAGATGAATATATTTCTTTGTATTTGCACAACACATCGACCGAAGTAACGGACGCTGGGTTAATTACCTTAGAGAAAGAAGTCCGCCACCTTTTGGAAATGGGGATGACACTTAATATGCAGGCGTTTCATTTTTCACCATTGCAGATAGGCACGCCAGAGCAAGTGCAGAGTTTGCAAAAGGTGGCAAAGAAATACGAAGGGTTTAGCGAAGGTTACGTGAGATTAAAGCGCCTTGAGACACTGATTCGACATTACAGTATTCGCCTAGAATCCGTATCGCTAAACGTTAAACAGATCGAGCGTATCAGCCTATTGCTGGAATGCGCTCGTGATAACGTCTTTGCGTTAAAAAGCTTAAAAGATATCCAGTCCGACTTAGACCTATTCCGTCAAGGTGACAGTGAAAGCAGCCTCTTATTTAATCAAGAAATAAGCAACAGTCAGGAAGGAATACTGCGTCGCCAGCTGAGTTTTTTGCAAAGCGACATGCTTGATGAACAGCGGCTAAATCAGTTTCATCTATTAAACGACATGATAAGCCAACAACATCAGGCGCTGAATGAAGACATAGCGGAAAGCTTGCGCCTTTTACCCGCAGATAAAAACAAAGAACTGGATGTGTCAGCGGCGCAAGTAACGACAATGTTGAATGTAAGCCGTGAAATATTGCACGCCAACCAAGGTGTACAACACGCATTAAAACTCTATTTTAAAGTGACAGAAAAGGTAGGCGTTAACGCGAAGGCGTAAAAAAATTATAAACCAGCCACATTGATGGCTGCTATTGATTCTTCAGAATGTTAAGGAGAGCCGTTCGACTTGATCGCATGTTCCCTAAAATTAGCTCCCAGAGTTTAATTTACAGGCCTTGATGTCGCCCTAAAAAAAGACTTACTTTAGAAAATGAAAGCTTTGCTTTCAACCGTCTGATTACGGTCGTTCCTCCCTCATGCAGACCTACGAAAACAGATTAATCCAGTTAAAGCCCATCTACACTTTCTGAACTGATATCACAGAAGAACGAACTTCGATTCAATCCTGATTGCGCGACTCTATGGCGTTTCAGGGTCAGTTAAAAATCCCCTTCCTCACAACGGCAAAAAAATCCATGCCTTACGATACAAGGAGCGTAGGAAGGAATCATGCGCCTATGAAGAAAATCAGGCATTAAAGATCTTAAAGCGAATTTTTGGTTACTTTTGCACGTTCTTGAACTAGAAAGCGGGCAAAAGTTACACGCCCAGCCTTTTCCTGGATTAAAGAGCGGAATAAAGGTTGGGAATACAAAGCGTTTGAATGGAATCAAAGAGCAACCCCATCCTAACCTTCCCCTTGGAAGTGATAAGGGGAAGGGACAGATCAAGAGATGAACCCTTGAAGAAAAGGGAGGGAATAAAACTGCCATATACGTCAAATGACGTATCCCCCTAAGTCATTTCGCGCATACCTTTCTTACGGTGATTTTTTAATACTGGGTCTACTGATACGAGGTGTTTAAACCTCTTGTTCGACTCAACAATATTATAAATCACAATAGGACGGCTCCAATTATGAAAATCAAAGCGCTTACTTCTGCGATTGTGCTCTCTGGTGCAACGCTTATTGCACTTCCGGCTTTGGCGGCAGAGACGATTAAGGTCGGTGTGTTGCACTCCTTGTCTGGCACCATGGCGATTTCCGAAACAACGCTGAAAGACACGGTCTTGATGATGGTCGATGACCAAAACAAAAAGGGGGGTTTGCTTGGCAAGAAGTTAGAAGCTGTTGTGGTTGACCCTGCGTCTAACTGGCCTTTGTTTGCAGAAAAAGGTCGTGAGCTTTTAACTCAAGACAAAGTGGATGTGATTTTCGGTAGCTGGACGTCGGTTTCTCGTAAATCGGTTTTACCTGTATTGGAAGAGTTGAACGGTTTGATGTTCTACCCAGTTCAATACGAAGGGGAAGAGTCGTCTAAAAACGTGTTCTACACAGGCGCGGCGCCAAACCAACAAGCCATTCCTGCGGTGGATTACTTGATGAATGATCTGGGTGTAGAGCGCTTTGTTCTCGCCGGTACCGATTACGTTTATCCACGTACTACCAATAAAATTCTTGAATCCTACCTAAAAGGCAAAGGTGTTGCGGCGAAAGACATCATGATCAACTACACGCCGTTCGGTCATTCTGATTGGCAGTCTATTGTTTCTGATGTGAAGAAATTCGGCAGCGAAGGCAAGAAAACGGCGGTTGTTTCGACTATTAATGGTGACGCCAATATCCCTTTCTACAAAGAGTTGGGTAACCAAGGTATTTCAGCAGAAGACATTCCTGTGGTGGCGTTTTCTGTAGGTGAAGAAGAGCTTTCTGGTTTAGACACTAAACCCTTGGTTGGTCATTTAGCCGCTTGGAACTATTTCCAAAGTGTTGATACACCAGAAAACGAAGCTTTCATTAAAGCGTGGAAAGCGTATACCAAGAATCCAAAACGCGTAACGAACGACCCAATGGAAGCGACTTACATCGGTTTCAAAATGTGGGCAAACGCGGTGACTCAAGCGGGCACAACGGATGTTGATGCAGTTGAGCAAGCGATGATCGGTCAGAAAACACCAAACCTAACGGGCGGCATTGCAGTGATGAACAAAAACCATCACTTGAGTAAACCGGTTCTGATTGGCGAGATTCAAGACAACGGTCAGTTTGAAGTCGTTTGGGAAACCGACGGTGTGGTTGCCGGTGATGCTTGGTCTGACTTCCTACCAGGTTCGAAAGATCTGATCTCAGATTGGACGGCGCCGATCAAGTGCGGTAACTACAACACGAAAACCAAAACTTGTTCAGGCCAAAACTATTAATTTGACCTCATCCCAGGGTTAACGTTGGCTCTCTGTCTGGCTGGAAAATAGTCTAGTCAGAGAGTCTTTTTTACCCTGTTTGTTTTTAAATCCATTCTTTTAAGCGCTTTGTTCAACAAGCCTTATCGCAATAAACCTACCGATACACGGAGTATGACCTTGAGACGTATCCCCTTGAGACGTATCACCTTGAGACATTGCATGGCACTGTGTTGCTGTCTTTTTGGGCTCTTTTCCCTTCCTAGTTTTGCAGTGGAATCCACGTCTCTTGATCCTCTGTTAGCTGACTTGGCCGATGCAAAAATCAGTAAAATGGTGCCTATTTTAGACAAAATAGAAAAAGCCTCCGACGAGACCGTATTGCCACTTTTTCGCACCTTATTAAACGGCGATTTGTATTATATTAAATCGACCAAGCAGGTCGTTGGGCAGTTCGATACAAACGGCGAAACCTTTTATAAAGACGTTTTCACGGGTCAAGCCAATCCTGCGCTGACCAAACGAGACGTCAAAAAAATCCGTGTGAACAACACATTGCGCGGCTACTTACGCAACGCCATTGCGCGTATTCAATTAACCTCTAAAAAACCCAGCGTACGCGAAAGCGCTGTACGTGAGTTGTTGTCTAAATTAGACGACGACACGGTCGACATTTTAGAAAGCCTTTATCCGAATGAAACCAACAAAAAAGTTAAACAAGCCATGGGCTTAGCGTTGGCGATGAATACCGCGTCGCAAACGCAATTGGCGGTATCGAATCGCATTGCGGCCATCGATACCTTGGCAGACAGTTTAGAAAACGACGTTCGAAACTTGTTGACCACATTGTCCCGCGACGAGAATCCAGCGATTCAAAGTGCATCGAATGCCGCTTTAGACAATATCGCACAAAGAGCCAACCGCTTTGCTTTTGTCGATCAGTTGTTCTTTGGGTTGAGCTTAGGTTCTGTGCTCTTGTTAGCGTCGATTGGTTTGGCGATTACCTTTGGTGTCATGGGCGTGATCAACATGGCCCACGGCGAGATGATTATGCTTGGCGCTTACACGACGTATGTTGTGCAGCTGATCATGCCGAACTACATCGATTATTCGATTTGGGTGGCGATTCCAGCGGCGTTTTTGGTGTCGGGTTTGATGGGCGTTTTGATCGAACGTTTGGTCATTCGTCATTTGCACGGTCGTCCGTTGGAAACCTTATTGGCGACGTTCGGTATCAGTTTGATCTTGCAGCAGCTAGTACGAACCATCTTTTCCCCGCTTAACCGTCAGGTGTCGACACCGAGTTGGATGAGTGGTTCTTGGGAAATAAACCCTGTGTTGTCGCTGACGTTAAACCGTTTGTACATCTTGGCGTTTGCTCTACTGGTGTTTATCGCCTTGGTGATTATTTTGAAAAAAACCTCTCTTGGCTTAAACGTTCGAGCGGTCTCGCAAAACCGCAATATGGCGAAAGCCATGGGCGTGAAAACCAACTGGGTCGATGCAATGACCTTCGGTCTGGGCTCTGGTATTGCGGGCATTGCCGGTGTGGCGTTAAGTCAATTAACCAACGTTGGGCCGAACTTGGGTCAGGCTTACATTATCGACTCTTTCATGGTCGTGGTGTTTGGCGGCGTGGGTAACCTATTGGGAACATTAGTGGCGGCCTTTACGCTGGGTATCGCGACGAAATTCTTAGAACCAACCACGGGGGCAGTACTCGCGGCCATTATTGTATTGGTGTTTATTATTCTCTTTATTCAAAAACGTCCTAAAGGACTCTTTCCACAAAAAGGGAGGGCGGCAGAATGACACGTCTTATGAAGTATTTTTCGGAAGGGCGCACTTCTGGCAAGCACACACTGCCATTTGTTGTGATCTTATTGGGCGTGACAATTCTCGCGTCTGCAGCGAACTTGTTTTTACCTGCAGACTCTGCGCTGTACGTCAGTACTTACACGATTACGCTGCTGGGTAAATATTTGTGCTACGCCATGTTGGCGTTGGCGGTGGATATTATCTGGGGCTATTGCGGTATTTTGAGCTTAGGTCACGGGGCATTTTTCGCCTTAGGCGGTTACGCCATGGGCATGTATTTAATGCGTCAAATAGGTGACCGTGGCGTCTATGGGAATCCATTGTTACCTGACTTTATGGTGTTTTTGGATTGGAAAGAATTGCCGTGGTTTTGGCTTGGCATGGATCACTTTTGGTTCGCCATGTTGATGGCGGTTGTTGTACCAGGATTATTGGCCTTTGTGTTTGGCTGGTTGGCGTTTCGTTCTCGCGTGACAGGCGTTTACCTTTCTATTATGACGCAAGCCTTAACCTACGCTTTATTGCTGGCGTTTTTCCGTAATGAAATGGGCTTTGGCGGTAACAATGGCTTAACCGATTTTAAAGAAATTCTAGGTTTTAATCTGCAAGCCGACAGCACACGTGTTGCTTTGTTTATGATCACCGCGATTTTACTGGCAGTGATTTTTGTGGTCAGTCAGAAAATCTTATCCTCTCGACTCGGCAAGGTGGTGTTGGCGATTCGTGACTCGGAATCTCGCTCGCGCTTTATTGGCTATCGAACCGACCGTTACAAGGTGTGGTTGTTTGTCTATTCGGCGGTGATCGCAGGAATTGCTGGTGCATTGTACGTACCGCAAGTTGGCATTATTAACCCGGGCGAATTTTCACCGATCAACTCCATCGAGATGGTGATTTGGGTCGCAGTGGGTGGTCGTGGCACCTTGATTGGTGCGGTGATTGGCGCCTTGTTAGTAAACTACGCAAAAACCCGTTTCACAGCGATTATGCCGGACGCTTGGTTGTTCGCTTTGGGCGCGATGTTCGTTCTTGTCACCTTGTATTTACCAAAAGGCTTAATGGGTTTGTATGGGCAGTTACAAGCCAAACGAAAAACCGCTATGAATAAGGAGCCACAAGCATGAGCGCTTTAGCTTTGAATAGATTAGAAAGCACGCGTGAATTTTTCCGCCGCGATCAGGTGTGGCCGTTTCTGGCGCCAGAACAAGCCGCCGTCAATGTCGGCAATCAAATGATCTTGTATGTGGAAGATTTGAACTTGAGCTTTGACGGATTCAAAGCCCTGAATAATTTGAACCTGTATATCAACGACGGAGAATTACGTTGTTTGATTGGCGCCAATGGCGCAGGTAAAACCACCTTGATGGACGTGATTACCGGCAAAACTCAGTGCGATTCCGGTACGGTTTTCTTCGGGCAAAATCACAATTTATTGAACAAAGACGAAGCAGAAATTGCGCAACTTGGCATCGGTCGTAAATTCCAAAAACCAACCGTGTTTGAAGAGCAAACCGTGTTCGACAATTTGGAACTGTCACTGAAAACCGACAAGCGAGTATTACCGACCTTGTTCTCGCGTTTAACACCCACTCAGATCGACCGCATTGATGAAGTATTAAAAACGGTAGGCTTGGCGAAGCATCGTTTTATGTTGGCGGGGGCTTTGTCTCATGGTCAAAAGCAATGGTTGGAGATTGGCATGCTATTGGCGGCCGATCCGCGACTCTTATTAATCGATGAACCCGTAGCGGGCATGACAGCCCAAGAAACCGAGCGCACCGCGGAATTGTTGACCTCTTTGGCGGGGGAACGCACCGTGATTGTGGTCGAGCATGATATGGAATTTGTGCGCAGTATTGCGCGCACCGTGACCGTTTTGCATCAGGGCTCTGTGTTGGCCGAAGGCACCATGGATCAAATTCAAAGCAACAAAGATGTGATTGAAGTCTACCTAGGTGAAGAAGCCGCAGAAGAAGGTAAGGGAGAAAGAACATGATTTCAATTAACAATGTCGATCAACTTTATGGTGGAACGCAGATTCTTTGGGGCTTGGATTTAGAAATAGAAACCGGTTCGATCACCTGCATCATGGGTCGTAACGGCGTGGGTAAAACCACCTTGCTCAAAGCCATCATGGGCTTGCTACCAATCAAAAGCGGCGAGATCACCATGAAAGGCGCAGCGTTAAATAAACAAAGCGCAGAAAAACGCGCTTATTCAGGCATTGGTTATGTGCCTCAAGGGCGCGATATTTTTCCTATGTTAACGGTGGAAGAAAACCTGCGCATTGGTTTGCCTGTGCGTGGTAAGCGTACGACAGACAGTCCGAAAGAGGTTCCAGAAAAAATCTTTGAACTCTTCCCCGTATTAAAAGACATGCTGCATCGTCGTGGTGGCGATTTGTCCGGTGGACAGCAACAACAGCTGGCGATTGGTCGCGCCTTGGTTTTGGAGCCCAGCGTGTTGATTTTGGACGAACCCAATGAAGGTATTCAGCCCAACATCGTTAAGCAAATCGGCGACGTTATTTTAAAACTCAATAAAGAAGAAGGTCTCACCGTGATTCTGGTGGAGCAGAAATTGGGCTTTGCGCGTCGTGTCGGTAAGGAATTTCGCCTGATGGAAAAGGGGCGCATTGTGGCGGCGGATAAAATGGAAAATCTTAACGATACTTTGATTAAGCAGTATTTGGCGGTCTAGTTTTTGCAGGTCTAGTTTTTGCATTGAATGGCGATTAGCCGCCACGCGCAAAACGCTTATAGGGCATTAATGAATAATAAACATAATCTTGCTTTAGCAGAAAATATTTCGCTACAACTCGTGCCGCCAGTGGAAGCGCCAGCATCCCAGTGGCATGCGTTCCTTACGCTGGGGTTTTGCCAAACCGCTCGCGGTACGGTGCTTAAAACCTGCGATCACAAAGGGCCTTTGTATGTACAAAAGCCTTTTTATCCAGAAGGCCGAGACACGGCGCATGTGTATTTATTGCATCCACCGGGTGGCTTGGTTTCTGGTGATCGACTCACGATTACGGCGAATCTTGCAGAAAACACTCACGTTTTGATCACCACGCCGGGTGCTGGTCGAGTATATCGCGCTCGAGAAGACAAAACTCTACAACATCAAGTGACGCAATTAAACGTCGCTAAAAATAGCTTAATGGAATGGTTACCACAGGAAACCATTCTTTATCCAAACGCCCATACTCGCCTTGAAAACAGCATCGACCTTGCAGACAACGCCAAGTTTATTGGCTGGGAAATCACCTGTTTCGGCTTACCGGCCAACCATCAAGACTTTGGTGAAGGCCACGCAGAGCAAGGCTTTCAGATACGTCAAAACGGTCGTATTAAAGTCCGCGAACGCTTGGTGATTGATGATAACAGCCGAGCTATTTTTTCGGCCAAAGCAGGACTAGATGGCAAACCGATTAATGGTTTGATGATTGCAGGTCCTTTTGAATCGTCAGAACCTTCTAACTCAGTCAATCACGACGAATTAATCGACAAACTGCGTCAGCATTGCACTGAGCATGGTTCATTAAGTGGCGTCACTCTGGTGGGAGATTACATTATGGTTCGCAGTATTCATGATGATTCTGAACAAGTGAAACAGTTATTTATTCAATGCTGGCAAGACATTCGTCCGGCATTACTAGGAAAAGAAAGCAACGAACCAAGAATCTGGTCGACCTAAAAAGGTGCGCGTGATCCGTTTTGGTTCAAAAAAATAATGTGAAAGTCACATGAAGAGGCATGAAAAATGGAACTACTCCCAAGAGAAAAAGACAAGCTGCTTGTGTTCACCGCCGCTTTGCTGGCTGAGCGTCGCTTGAATCGTGGCCTTAAATTGAATTACCCCGAAGCCATGGCGTTCATCACCATGGAGATTATCGAAGGCGCTCGCGATGGCAAAACCGTGGCGGAATTAATGGCATACGGCAAAACGGTATTAAGCGCGGAACAAGTAATGGACGGTGTGGTTGAACTTATCCACGAAGTGCAGGTGGAAGCGACGTTTCCTGATGGCACTAAGTTAGTTACTGTCCACAATCCCATCAACTAGAGACCTTTGCATGACTACTGGTTACGTCATTAAAAGGTATTAACTAGGTTCTTTTTTTAAAGGATAGCATCATGATTCCAGGTGAAATACAGGTAGCCGACGGCGATATTGAACTTAATGTGGGTCGAAAGACGGTGAAGGTTCGTGTCGAAAATACCGGTGATCGCCCTGTGCAAATTGGCTCCCATTATCATTTTTACGAAGTGAACCCCGCCTTGTCTTTTGATCGCGACGTGAGCAAAGGTTTTCGCTTGAACATTGCCTCTGGCACCGCAGTGCGTTTTGAACCTGGCCAAGGCCGCGAAGTGGAACTGGTCGAATACGCAGGCACCAAAACCATTTATGGTTTCCGTGGTGAAGTGATGGGTTCTCTTGCTAACCATTCGGAGAAAGAATCATGAGCCAAACGAAAAAAATGGATAGAAACAGCTACGCGCAAATGTTTGGCCCGACCACCGGAGACCGCGTGCGTTTAGGTGATACCGACCTCTGGATTCAGGTTGAGAAAGATTTCACTGTTTACGGCGACGAAGTGAAATTTGGCGGCGGCAAGGTCATCCGTGACGGCATGGGGCAAAGCCAAGTAACGAATGATATTGCGGTGGATTTGGTTATCACCAATGCCTTGGTGCTTGATCATTGGGGTATTGTAAAAGGCGATGTGGGCATCAAAGCGGGCCGTATTTTTAAAGTCGGCAAAGCAGGCAACCCAGACGTACAAGACAATGTAGACATAGTGATTGGGCCGGGAACCGAAGTCATCGCAGGGGAAGGTTCTATCCTAACGGCGGGTGGCATTGACGCGCACATTCACTTTATTTGCCCGCAACAAATTGAAGAAGCCTTAACCTCTGGTGTTACCACCATGATCGGCGGTGGCACTGGGCCAGCAACGGGCACCAAAGCGACCACTTGTACGCCGGGGCCTTGGTATCTTGGCAAAATGCTACAAGCCACTGACAGCATGCCGATGAACTTAGGTTTTTTGGGCAAAGGTAACGCCAGTTTGCCAGAAGCCTTAGAAGAGCAGCTCGAAGCGGGCGCTTGTGGTTTAAAACTGCATGAAGATTGGGGCACCACGCCAGCGTCGATCGATTGCTGTTTGAGTGTGGCGGAAAAATACGACGTGCAAGTGGCGATCCACACCGACACCCTAAACGAATCGGGTTTTGTTGATAGCACCTTGGCGGCTTTTAAAGATCGTGTGATCCACACTTATCACACAGAAGGCGCGGGCGGCGGTCACGCGCCAGACATTATCCAAGCCTGTTCGAATCCTAATGTCTTACCATCGTCGACCAATCCAACGAGACCCTATACGCGCAACACAGTAGACGAGCATTTGGACATGTTGATGGTATGTCACCATTTGGACAGCAATATTCCTGAAGACGTAGCGTTTGCCGATTCGCGGATTCGAAAAGAAACCATCGCGGCGGAAGACGTTCTTCACGATCGTGGCGCGTTTAGTATGATCTCGTCCGATTCCCAAGCCATGGGCCGAGTGGGCGAAGTCGTCACACGAACATGGCAAACCGCTCACAAAATGAAGCAGCAATTTGGCTTGTTGGCCGAAGACAAAGAGCTCGGCGCAGACAACTTTCGTGCTCGTCGCTACATTGCCAAGTACACCATTAACCCAGCGATCGCGCATGGTATTAGTCACGAAGTCGGTTCGATTGAGCCGGGTAAAATGGCGGATTTAGTCTTGTGGAAACCGGCGTTTTTTGCCGTGAAACCGTCGATGATTATCAAGGGCGGGATGATTGCCAGCGCGCCAATGGGCGACCCAAATGCCTCTATTCCAACGCCGCAGCCTGTGCATTATCGTCCTATGTTTGGTTCTTTTGGCAAAGCCGCGGCAGCCACGTCAGTGACCTTTGTGTCTAAAGCGGCGCTGAACAATGGCTTGAAAGAATCTCTTGGTTTGGATCGGACTTTGGTGGCCTGTAAAAACACCCGCAACATTTCCAAACTCGACATGATTCACAACGATTGGCTGCCGAACATTACTGTCGACCCGCAAACCTATGAAGTGCGCGCCGATGGCGAATTGTTAACGTGCGAGCCTGCTGAAGTATTGCCGTTGGCTCAACTTTATACTCTCTTTTAGAGACTCTTTTTTAGGAACGTTTTTAGAAACATTTTTAGGAACATACGATGCTAGATATTTACGAGCGATTAGGCACTCATTGCCATGATCCTGTTCACACCACGGTGACGCTGACGCACGAACAACGCGACCGTGGGCGTCTTAAGCTAGTGGGCGACAACAACGAAGATGTTCGTGTTTTTTTGGAACGTGGTAAACCGCTTTTAGTCGGTGAATTTTTGAAGTCTGAATGCGGCAAAATCGTTCAAGTGAATGGTGCGGTGGAAGACGTGGCGCACGCCAGTTGTGAAGATTGGGAAGCCTTTTCCAAAGCTTGTTATCACTTAGGCAATCGCCACACCAAGATCCAAGTCGGTGAGCGCTGGTTACGCATTAAACCGGATCATGTATTGGAAGACATGCTGCACATGTTGGGCTTGATCGTCAGTCATGAAGACGCCGTGTTTGTGCCAGAATCTGGAGCCTATAGTTCTGGAGGAAATAGTTCTGGAGGCAATAGTCATGGCCATAGTCACCACTGAGGCGAGCTTATTGCGCTTGTTGCAGCTCAGTAGCGTGAGCTTGCCTGTTGGCGGTTATGCGTTTTCTCAAGGCATGGAATACGCCATCGACCAAGGTTGGGTAAAAAATAAAGCCAACGTATCAGACTGGATTGGCTTACAAATCCAACAGTCTGTCGCGCGGGTTGATTTGCCCGTTTTGCGTTTGTGTATGGACGCCGCGCAGCAAGAAAACACCGCGCGTTTATTGGAACTGAATGATTTGGCGTTGGCTTGCCGGGAAACGAAAGAATTACGCCTGAACGATACCGCGATGGGCGAAGCCTTATCGCGCCTGATGCGCAGTTTAGAAATAGACACGCCGTTTGAACGCTCAGAAGACATTAGTTTTGTCACCTTATTTGCGATTGCCGCGCATCATTGGCAGATGGGGTTTGACCTTGCGGCGCTTGGCTTTACCTGGTCTTGGCTTGAAAACCAAATTGCCGCAGCGACCAAGCTAGTGCCGCTGGGGCAAACCCAAGCGCAAGAATTACTCGGTGAGTTACAGGGCGACATTCAGCAAGCCATCGAATTGTCACTCACAGTCGAAGAAGATCGTATCGGCGCTGGTTTGCCCACTATTGCCATAGCCAGCGCACAGCATGAAACACAATACTCGCGGCTGTTTCGGTCTTAATTCCCTCCCCTTATGAAGGGGAGGGTTAGGGTGGGGTTTTAGAACTTGACCCCCTCCCAACCTCCCCCTTGGCAGGGAGGATCTAGGGGCTTTTGTAATATTCCCTCCCCTTATGAAGGGGAGGGCTAGGGTGGGGTTATAGAACTTGACCCCCTCCCAACCTCCCCCTTAGCAGGGGGAGGAGCTAAGGGCTTTTGTATTATTCCCTCTCCTTATGAAGGGGAGGGCTAGGGTGGGGTTATAGAACTTGACCCCCTCCCAGCCTCCCCCTTAGCAGGGGGAGGAGCTAAGGACTTTTGTATTATTCCCTCCCCTTAGCAGGGCTAGGGGCCGCAGACATTTAATTATTCAGTTAAGAACAAGGGAACAGGTTATGAAAAAACAAACATTACGTATTGGTGTGGGTGGTCCAGTTGGGTCGGGTAAAACGGCGCTGTTACGCTCTTTATGTTCTGCCTTGCGAGATCATTACAACATCGCCGTGGTGACCAATGACATTTACACCCAAGAAGACGCGAAGTTTTTGACGGAGCACGAAGCGTTAGACGCGGACCGTATTGTTGGTGTCGAAACGGGCGGCTGTCCGCATACGGCGATTCGTGAAGATGCGTCGATGAATTTGGCGGCCATTGATCAGTTGTTGGCGCGTCACGGTGAGTTGGATGTGGTGTTTGTAGAAAGCGGCGGGGACAACTTGAGCGCAACTTTTAGCCCTGAGTTGTCCGACTTTACTATCTATGTGATCGACGTGTCTGCAGGGGATAAAATTCCTCGCAAAGGCGGCCCGGGTATTACGAAATCGGATTTGCTGATTATCAATAAAACCGATTTGGCGCCGTTAGTTGGCGCGTCATTAGAGGTGATGGATCGTGATGCGAAAATGATGCGTGGCGATCGTCCGTTTATCTTTTCGAACCTTAAAAAAGCGCAAGGTTTGGACGAAATTATTCGGATCATTGTGTCGGAAGGTATGTTGGAAGCGAAAGAATTACCTGCTGCGAAAGCGGTTGTTTAATCAAAGGGTGAGGTGAAAGTATGCGTTTATCTATAGCAAAAATATTGTCTAGCACTGTGTTTTTATTGGCGTCTGGCGCGGCACTTGCGCACCCGAGTCACGAACACGCGGCCAGTTTTATGGCGGGTTTTTATCATCCAGTCGATGGTTTTGATCATCTTTTGGCGATGCTGGCGATTGGTTTGTGGGCGTCCAGTTTAGGTGGTCGTGCTTTGTGGGCTATTCCTAGCGCGTTTGTTATCACCATGCTCGCGGGTGGCGGTTTAGCGGTGGCGGGTTTGAGTGTGCCATTTGTTGAGCAAGGTATTTTATTGTCAGTGATTATTTTGGGTGCCTTGGTGTTGTTTGCTAAGCGTTTGTCTACGGCAGTTTGCGTGGTGATTGCCGCGAGTTTTGCGTTATTTCACGGAGTCGCGCATGGAATGGAAATGCCGTTAAACGCGGATGGCCTGTACTATGCGCTTGGCTTTGCTGTCGCAACGGCTGGCCTGCATGTGGTTGGTCTTGGTTTTGGTCAGTGGATGGCGAAGATGGGGACGCCTTTAGTGACGCGAATGAGTGGTTCTGTGATTGCTACGGCAGGCTTGTTGCTCGCTTTTGCCTAATGCACTTTTTCCCAATAAAAGGCACACCATTTTATAGCCTAATCGCGAGATTCTATGAAGGCGACACAAAAGATCTTTAAAGTGCGACGCCACTATAACAAGTGGGTCGCCGATCAAACGATGGAGGATTACGCACTACGCTATACCTCTAAACAAGGTCATACCATGAGCATCGACCGTGTCGGTCATACGGCGCTCGGTGCGACGGCGTTTTTGGCGCTGGAAGGGTTAGCCGCGGTGATCACGCTTGCTTATGGTTTTACCAATGCTGTGGCGGCGATTCTCACGGTGCTTGCGTTGTTTTTCGTGACGGGGTTTCCTATCGCGTATTATTCGGCGAAGCACGGTTTGGACATCGATTTGCTGACGCGTGGAGCGGGTTTTGGTTATCTTGGATCGACCATTACCTCGCTGATTTACGCGACCTTCACCTTTATTTTTTTTGCGATTGAAGCCGCCATTTTGGCCTCGGCACTGGAAGTTTTGTTGGGCATTCCTTTGCAGATTGGGTATGCGTTGTCGGCTTTGTTTGTGATTCCCATTGTAACGCACGGTATCCGTGCAATTAGTCGTTTTCAAAACGGTACTCAATGGATTTGGCTGACGTTGCAAGTGGCCGCCATTGGCGTGGTGGTGACTCAGGAATATCAAAATTTTGAAGGTTGGACTCAGTATGCGCCGGTGAATTTACCGCAAAGTCAGCATTTTGATTGGATCTTATTTGGCTCGGCGGCGTCGGTGTTGTTTGCCTTAATGGCGCAGATCGGCGAGCAAGTCGATTATCTACGATTTTTCCCGAAAAAGACCAAGCAAAACCGCAAACGCTGGTGGTTTTGGTTGATATTGGCCGGTCCTGGTTGGGTGTTTATCGGCGCGATTAAAATGCTGCTAGGCTCGTTTTTAGCTTATTTGGCCATATCCGATGGTGCGACCACAATACAAGCTACCGACCCAACGTATTTGTATCAGCGTATCTTTTTCTTTTTGACTACCTCGCCAACAACCGCGCTCATTCTGGCGGCGGTGTTTGTGTTTATCTGTCAGATGAAAATCAATCTGACCAACGCGTATGCCGGTTCGATTGCGTGGTCTAATTTCTTCTCGCGCTTAACCCATTCCCATCCGGGTCGAGTTGTCTGGCTGGTATTCAACGTTACCATTGCGTTATTGCTGATGGAGTTGGGTATTTATCAGGCGCTTGGCGCGATTTTGGGTGTGTTTGCGATTGCGGCGGTGAGTTGGTTAGGCAGTTTGTCGGCGGATTTATTGATCAACAAACCGCTTGGCTTAAGTCCGAATTATGTGGAGTTCAAACGCGCGCATTTGTACGACATTAATCCCGTCGGCACTGGATCCATGTTGATCGCGACCACGCTGGGGTTGGTGAGTTATTTGGGCGTGTTTGGTGAAGAGGCGAAAAGCCTTTGTCACTTTATTTCGCTCGGCACCTGTTTTATTTTTGTTCCCTTAATTGCTTGGTTAACCAAGGGTAAATATTACCTTGCCCGACAAAGCCCAGAACTGATTCCGATGATCGAACTGGCGCAACAGCGCAATCCTAAATACGTCACCTTGACCTGCGGAATTTGTGAAAACGCCTTTGAAACAGAAGACATGAGTTTTTGCTCGGCGTATATGCAGCCGATTTGTTCTTTGTGCTGTTCCTTGGATGTGCGTTGTTTGGACAGTTGTAAGCCGCAAGCGAGCATTACTCAGCAAAGTGATTATTTCTTTAAGCTTTTTTTGCCGAAGCGTTTGGTTAAAGCATTGAAATCACGCTTCGGACGGTTTTTGTCGCTTTTAACGGTCATTAACATTATCAATGCGGCTTTGATGATGTTGATCTATCGTCAAATGGCACCGAACTCTGTAGAGGAAGAAATCTTGCTACAAGACACTATGTTTGCATTGTTTTTTACTTTGTTGATTGTGTCTGGCGTCTTATCTTGGTTGTTTTTATTGGCCCATGAAAGCCGAGTCGTGGCGCAAAAAGAGTCCAACCGACAAACTCGAAAGCTGATCCGTGAAGTCGACGCTCACCAAGAAACAGACAGAGCATTGCAGAGCGCAAAAGAACAAGCCGAACGCGCAAATGAAGCGAAAAGTCGCTATCTAACGGGGATCAGCCATGAACTACGTACGCCGCTGCAATCGATTATTGGTTACGCCCAGCTATTGTCCGAGAAACAAAATACGCCGTCAGGACATCAAAACGGTTTGGACATCATTCATCGCAGTGGTTTGTATCTGGCGGATTTGATTGAAGGCTTGTTGGACATTTCTAAGATCGAAGCAGGGCGCTTTGATTTGTATCGCAACACGGTGGATTTTCCGAAACTGATCGATCAGTTAAACAGCATGTTTGCTATGCAAGCGCGTGACAAAGGCATTCAATTGAAGGCCAAAATTCTGGCGCCTTTGCCTCAGCATGTGGTGACGGATGAAAAACGATTACGACAAATATTGATCAATCTGTTGTCAAATGCGGTGAAGTACACGCCAAAAGGCTCGATTTTGTTCGAAGTGAACTATCGTAATCAAGTGGCGGAATTTGTCATTCGCGACACAGGGCTTGGTATTAAAGAAGAGCATTTACAGCGTATTTTCGATCCATTCGAACGTGTACGCGACATCAGTACAGGGAATTTACCCGGCACAGGGTTGGGCTTGACGATTGTGAAGCTGTTGACCGAGGTCATGGGTGGTGATCTACAGGCTAGATCGGTGGTCGGCGAAGGCAGCGAATTTCGCGTTAGCCTTATGTTGCCTTGGGTGAGCCAAGGGGATTCGTCTGCCTATGAATACAAGCGCATTGTGAGTTACCGAGGGTATCAACGCACCTTGATGGTGGTGGACGATGACCCAGTCGTACGAGGTTTGTTGTCGGACATTTTGGTGCCGCTTGGCTTTAATGTGTTGGAAGCCTCAGACGCGAAAGTCTGTTTAGACGAACTGGAATCTTGCTCGCCTGATTTGTTCGTTCTGGATGTTTCCATGCCCGGAATGGACGGTTTGACGCTGGCAAAATTACTGCGAGATCGCGGTTATAGCACGCCTATTATAATGCTGTCTGCGGACGCACAAGAAAACCAACGTAAGCCAGACGAGCAAGCGGCGTTTAATCAGTACTTAGTGAAACCGGTGAATAACAGTGCTTTGCTGGACGCGATTAAGCATTGGCTGGTGTTGGATTGGGAATATCAAGAAACAGAGTTGGGTGAGCTTGAGCCGTTGGCTCTTTCGCTGGACTCGCCCCGCGATGTGCAAGATGAACATTCTGAACCCATGATGATTCCCGATCACGAAAGTGTACGAGAGCTGATGGCGTTCGCTGAAATGGGCTACAAAAAAGGCGTGCGAGGCGTATTGGATCAGCTTGGTAAAACCGATGTGATCGATCCCTTCCATATGGCGCAATTAGAAGGTTTGTATCTGAGCTTTCAGTTCGATGGGATTGCTCTTTATATACAGAAGCATTCATGTGCAATCAGCAATGTAAGTGAGAAGTCTAATTATGAACCCAAGTAATAAAAGTGACATTGTTTTAGTGGTCGACGACTCGCCCGATGCATTGAGCCTGATTCATGACACCTTGGAAGCGGCCAATATGGATGTGCTTGTCGCCCTTGAAGGCAAGCAAGCCTTGACGATCGCCAAGCGGATTCGACCGGACATTATTTTGCTTGATGCCATCATGCCGAACATGGATGGTTTTGAAACCTGCCGACAATTAAAAGCCGACCAAAGTTTGGCGTCGATTCCGGTCATTTTCATGACTGGCCTGAGCGACACCGACGACATTGTGCGTGGCCTTGAAGCCGGTGGTGTGGATTACCTGACGAAACCGATTCAACCCAATGAGCTGATCGCTCGCATGCGAGTGCATTTGTCTAATGCACGTTTAAGCAACAACGCCCAGTCTGCTCTCGACAGCATGGGCCAGTATTTGATGACCACTACGTCGGCTGGTGGTATCGCCTGGGCGACGCCACAAACCTATGCGTTGCTTGCCCGAGCTCGAGCCAGTAACGAATGGCAAAGCAGTGAAATGGCATTACAGATACGGCTTTGGTTGGCGCATCAACCCGACGTTGGAAACGTGCTGAAACTAACCGGATTGGACTATCCTTTAGGCTTGAAAATGATGGGCTTAACGGAGCAAAAAGAAGTGCTATTGAAGCTCGAAGACGGAGACAAACCGGCGGGCCCTGCGTTACTGAAACTGGAGCTGGGGTTAACGGATCGTGAATCAGAAGTGCTGCATTGGATTGCCAATGGCAAATCCAATCGAGACATTGCGGAAATCTTAGAAATGAGCCCACGCACGGTGAATAAACACCTTGAACAAATCTTTCCTAAGCTTGGTGTAGAAAACCGCACGTCAGCGGCAGGCGTCGCATTACGAGTATTCGCCGCTGAACGCTAAGTGCCTTTAATATTGGCAATAAAACATCACTTTAATGACGTTTTGGTCCTAATTGTCATAAAATCACCTGAAAATCATCGAACGAGGTAAGAATGTTCATGATGCACCAGATTGGTTGTTTAACGGCGCATTTCTTTTTAATATAGCCCCATATTGAAGCGCTTTAGAAATTAACGCGTTTTATCCTCACATAGGCGTTTGAGAGTGATTTCTTATTTGTCAGTGATCTGTTTTTTTCTATTTTGTAGATCAAGACAGTCGTCCTTTTTAAGGACGCCGATGTTTCTTTTAATCGCTAAAGATTCATTTTTGTACTTCCCTTTTTTTTTGTGGCGTCTCACTTTTGAGCCGCCACTTTTTTTTGTCCTACTTTTCTCTTCTTGTTTTCTTTTGCCTTATTTCCCAGAAATACTCTATGCTGTCTTTTTATTGTTTCGTAGGGCGTAGCTATGGAAGTTGAGTATAAAATTAACCAAACGATTACCGCTGATCAGTTTATTGGTTTGTTATCAAAAACGTCATTAGGCGCGCGCCGCCCGATTGATCAGGTTGAGACGATAGACGCTATGTTGGCGAATGCAAACCTGTTGGTAACAGCATGGCAAGGAGATCGTCTTATTGGTGTGGCACGTTCAGTGACTGACTTTGCGTTTTGTTGTTATTTATCAGACATCGCCGTAGATGAATCTATTCAAAAATCCGGTATTGGTAAAACGTTGATCCATATGACAAAAGAAGCCTTAAAGCCTACGTGCTCTTTGATTTTATTGTCTGCACCTCAGGCCGTAGGGTATTACCCCAAAATTGGCTTTACTCAGCACAATAGCGCGTGGGTATTAACGGACATCGATGACCTAAAATAAGCCGATGGTGCCATTTTATTAATCGACATAAAAACAAAAAGAGTAGAACTCTGATTACCAGAGTACTACTCTTTTTAGAAGAATCTATTAACACGAAGAGGCTATAGCTAGATTAACTCGCCACGCGCTGGATAATTTTTAGTAATCGCAAATTCGATTGCTCCAAGAACCTCTTTAAAGTGCGGGCGAGCAAAGGGCATGGTGTTGATATTACTCCAGTACAGAGTGCCATCAGGACGCACTAAATACAGTCCCGGTTCCGTAAATTCTGCAGGTTCTTCGATTCCAATACTGGTGACGCCTCGGCCAGCACTTCTGTGCAATCCCCATGCTTGAGACTGTTCAACGGTCAGGCCGTAGCCCATTGTGAGATTTTCAATTTCCCATTCTGTTGATGCTAGTTGCGCTCTTTCTTGAGTATCAGAACTGAGTGCAATGATATTGACGCCTTTATCCGCAAAATCGTCTGCTAAGCGGCTCAACTCTCTTAGGTAGTTTTTGCAAATTGGGCAATGTAAACCACGATAAACCACTAGCATCGTAAAATTTTCAGGTGTTTGTTGTGCTAGAGACCAAGTGCTTTTTAGCGTGTTAATCACTAGCTCTGGAGTTGCTGTTCTAGGCTTTAGAACGACCATTTTGTTTTCCTTATAATCAGCTGATTAGTTTTTGATTTATACAGTTTAGGGTGATAAATGATACGATTGGTGATTATTAGTCCTTAAATTATTGCAGATCGTATTTTTGGCTTGAGGTTAAATTATAATGGATCGTCTTTCATCAGTATTAAGTGCATTCCGTCCTAAGGCGACGTCGGTAACCAGCCTTCGCTTTTCTCGTCAAAGTGAACATTTGTCCCTGTCGTCTGATTCAAGTTATTGGCTTTATATAATTAGCGGAGAACTTGCGTTAACGGCACAAGGCAATAGCCGAACAGAATTGAAAGAAGGTGATGGCGTGTGGCTTGCTTCAGGTCAAAATATGGATGTGTCCCTTGCTGATGAGAGACCGTTTGAGACAAGCATATTGATCTGTGAATTTGATTTTGGTACGAAAGCCCTAAACCCTTTGCTCGATTTAGAGTGGCAATGGATTAAAGTGGAAAAAGACGATGACATAGCTCAGCAGTTATTGCCTTTGAATACGTTGTTACTGGCTGAAAGTTTGCAGCCACGTTGTGGGTCTCAAGTGATTGTAGAACGATTGGCTGAAGCGTATTTAGTGCAAATGCTTAGACAGTTTATACAGACCCAAAAAATCCAACTGGGTTTATTGGCGGGTCTGAGTGATATAAGGCTAGCGCGTGCCATCGTCGCTATTCATGAGCAGCCTCAACAGGCTTGGCAAGTTGCCAGTTTAGCTGAAGAGGCGGGTATGTCCCGATCTGTGTTTAGCGGATTATTTAAGAAAACAATGGGTATGACGCCAATGGCGTATTTGACCTCATGGCGAATGCGTTTGGCCGCACAGCGCATTAAAAATGGAGACAGAAACCTTGCGATTCTGAGTGATCAGCTAGGTTACCAGAGTGAAGCTGCCTTTCGACGGACGTTTAAAAAAGTGATTGGTGTTGCGCCAGGTGCCATCGGGCGTTAAATTTGGTGGCTTGAGTGATTAAAAAACAACCATGTTTTGGTGATAAGTAGAGTAATTAATAAAAAACGCATCCACTTCTTGGCAATAACCATTCATACATATATAATTTGTTCCGCTTTTAGGGCCTGTAGCTCAGTTGGTTAGAGCATCCGACTCATAATCGGCAGGTCCCCAGTTCAAGTCTGGGCAGGCCCACCATATAAAATAAGCCTCTATAGTGTTAGTTAACGCTAACTTATAGGGGCTTTTTTATTTCTCGTGCTACATATGTGCTACATATGAATACCCTAAAAAATTTTCACACCTACTTCATAACTATTTTTTAGGATATCAAGATCATTTCACTTAGCTGTGGTTTGCTACTCAAGTATAGTATCGATACATAGGAGGCTCTTTTGTGAGAGAGTGGATAGTCTATAGTATCTAGGCTATAGTATGCGCACTACATAGACATAATTTCTTGTTTTTAGCTTCAATGTAGTTTTATAATACAAAAATCTTTAAGGGTGACGGTGTATCTATGAGCATTAACGAATTGATTGCGGCAACTAAAGCAACTAAAGTGACTCAAGCACAAGTTGATAAACTTCGTGAAAAGCTGAAAAAAAAAGAAAATGAAGGCAACGTAAATGCTTCTGCGTCTAAAGCCTTTCTTGCAAGAACTTATAGCCTTTAAAATCAACTCGAATTATAAAAAAATAGCAGCTTTTAGCTGCTATTTTTTTTGGAAAATTTAATGATTACCTACTTAATGTCGAACTTTACAAAGGAGGGGTTAAGCAATCTAGTTAAAGAGTGCTTTGGTACAAACTTCCCTGATATTTTCAAGAAAAAACAAATTGATTATATTTATCGTTATCTTAATGACTTAAATGCAAAATCTGTATTACTTGAGTCGCAATATGTAGATAAGGATTATCTTGAAGATTTTAATCATTATTATGTGAAGTGCTTTGGTAATAATGGATTTATGTCTGCACGACTTCATTTTTTTTCTGAAAAAATCGATCATCAAATAATTACTAATTGTTTGGCGGACGGGGATCAAAAAGTAGCCCAAAATATTAAAGACGCTTATTTAGGGTTTGTTGTAATAAAGCCTTTATCTAAAACATTTATAGGGAAGACATGTTTAAAGACATATCCACCTATTAACAAAGAAGGTACTAATAAATATTGTCTTGAAAGGGATTATGAAGTAGATCTTTTTGGGATTCCACTCAAAGTTACATCTGTTGCATTCCAAGAGCAGGATAAAGTTATTTCTGCATGTGCTACAACTGCAATATGGTCATCTTTACATGCAATGCATTGGAAAAATGTAAAAGAAATTCGCTCTTGTAGTGAAATAACTACGAACGCTCTTAACCATATTAATGGTTCAAATAATAGTTTCCCAAACCGTGAGCTATCAAATAAACAAATTCTCAGGGCACTAGATTTTGAAAAATTAAAGCATCATACAATTGATGTAAGTACGTATAAAAAAGAAGATTTCTTTAATGTAATAAAAATACACATAGATAGCAAAGTCCCGCTTATTCTCGGTATTGATGTTTACGCTAGAGAAAATGATTCTTTACGACTCTTAGATGGTCATGCTGTTACTATTGTAGGTTATAAGTCTAGTGAGTCTGGTGAGCCCTCTGTTTATGTTCATGATGATCGGCTAGGTCCATATGCGCGAGCTAAATTTTTTGAGATACAGTCAAATGAAATTGGCATCAAATCAACTTGGGGGTTAGCACTACAAGAAAAGGGAGACGATGCTAAATGGAAAGAACCTCATGAGATACTTATTGCTAATAGTTTAATTATTCCTACCCAGCATAAAGTACGTTTACCCTCTAGCTTCGCTTATGAAACAGGTAAAATAATAGTTTCAGAATATGACGATATGTTAACAGAGCTAGATGAAGAATCTAGTGAAGTGAATGTAGAAAAATATCGTAACAAGCTTAAATTTAATGTTGAACTCACTGAAATATCAAAAATTCGTCAAGAATTATTTTATCAAAATACCATTAGTGAAGATTTTGAGTCTCTTAGAAAAGATAGGGTTAAGTTTTTAACGGGAAGTTATGCCCGTTATCAATGGGTAACTAGCTTTAGTTTTGAATCAGAACCAATATTCAAAATTCTATTTGACGCAACTGATATACCGCAAGGAAATGCAGTTTCTGCTGTTTTTATTCAAAATACTAAGCTAGCAAATCTTGTTTTAGATAGGCATATAAAATTTATTCTGGCGGATAGTCGTTTACCTGATGATGATGAAAAAAGTTTTTATGGATCATTTTTAAAGTATCTTAAACCAACTGTAGAAACTTTAAGTGCTTACCTTGATCAGCAATATGGTGAGTTACGTGCACCTAAGTATATTAAAGATACCGAAATGTTGAATGGAAATATCATCGGCTCCTCTGTTAAGAGGTATTATAACTCAATTGAAAAAACGCTAGATGAAGAATTCTCTGAAGCTTATAATTCTATAGATGGTCAGTCTTTGATATGGACAATATCTGATGAAGGAGTATTATTAATAGGTGCAGAAGAAGGTGGTAAAGGGCATCCAACTTTAACTGGCTTTAAGCCATCAAGAATAGCTGGAGAACTTAAGTTTACCAATAATATGTGGGTTATTAATTCAAAATCTGGTCGTTATAGTACCGACTATAGTAATACCAATGAACTACTTACCAATGCAGCTGAAAAGTTCAAAGATATTTTTCGTAATTCAAGGGATAGAATAAAAGTGGAATGCTATAAGCCGTCTTAGGCGAAATCTTGCGGACGAGAATAAAAAACAAGGCCAACTATAAATTAAGCGAGCCTATTAAAGTAGTGTTTTTTATTAAAAATAAAAAGCTGATTTAGTTTTAGAGTTTTAAAGAACTAGTTAACTCATTGTGCATCTTTTTAATTATTTTTTTGATGTTACTTTCCTTTCCCTTTCTTGTTTCACCTTCTTTTAAAAAAAGAAAACCTTCCTCTATCTCAGAGTCTACGATCTGCTTATAAGTCATTGTTTTTTTCTTCCCGAAATATCGAACATCACGAGCTGCGATCTCATTTTTTTTCTGTTCTATTTTTTTACTTTCATTTTCTAGATAATCTGCAATTGTTAAAGCGTATAAGAACCAGAAAGGATGTTTTGAGGTGTCGTAAATATTATTTAGACTTTTTTCTTGATAGGATAGCTCTATAAAATGATCAAAACTAACTGAGCAAGAAAAATTAGGCTCAATTAAATGATAAATATTAGGGAAAAGCCTTAAAAAGTCATGTTGAAATATTTTTTTTAAATCATTGTTCCATATTCTTTTTTTTATATTAATGACCATTCGATGAAAAACTTCATTTGTATGGATTTTTTTTGCTTCAGGTCCAAAGTCATCATCTATACCATAATTACTCATTAGTGATATATTGTTGTCATAGGTTAATTCTCTGAATGTCTTATATATGTTATGAAAGTTTTTGAAATCATCGCTAGATTCTAAAAATAAATTCCTTCCATTTAAATATTCTTCCATTTTTTCAGAATTATATGTTTTATGGATTTTGCAAGTTTTACCTGTGTTACATATTCTAAAGCAATATTCACAAACATTAATTATAGTTGAACTAATTTTTTTATTTTTGTTAGAATTGTAGATAGATATGTAATTATATATGTCGATTGTCAATATGTATAATAGGTTTAATTCTTCAATCAATATGTTTATTTTTTTATCAGGATTTGAAAATAGTTTTTCTATTTTGTTATATGTTTTTTCAATATTTTTTAAATTTGAAATGATTTCATTGTTGTTTTTGTGTGTGTTCCATTTCTCAATAACCCAGTTTTCCTCATTTATAAAATAATTATAAGAGAAAATTAGTGCTTCAGATTCTTTGGCATAGTTAATTGGATATATTGGTTTTTTTTCTTTGAAATCTAGCTCTTCAATTAGACCTATTTCAGAAAATGAGATTAAAGATTTTTCAATTGTGTGTTGAACAAAATATTTCAATCTATCTATAAGAGTATTTTTTGTATTCCTTTTTTTTTGGGATACAGTAAAAGAACTATCAAGGCAGTAATTACTTAAATTTCTTAAAGAGTCTAATAGTTCTGGTGTGATTAAATCTCTATTTTCAATAATTAAATCAATATGATTGCTGATGGTAACGCCTAGGCTGTTGATTTTTTTCTTCTCAGTCATTATAAAAAGTCACTCTTTTTAAAAAGTTTGATGAGCATTTCAAATAATTAAATTTTAACCTTTCTGTGTCTTACAACATATAACGCTGTACTACAGCATGAGGCTAGATTATGACATATCAAGAAGCAGTACAATCTCCCCTTTTTAATCGTGTTCAAGCAGCTCAGTATCTTAATGTTCAGCCGCAAACGTTAAGTGTATGGGCGTCAGCAAAACGTTACCCTCTGAAATACATAAAAATTGGCAGTCGTGTTTTTTACAGAAAAGTTCACTTAGACGAGTTTATTGAAATGAATACTTTTTGTGGGGAGGGTGAGCATGAGTAATGATATTAAAGTGAGAGAGTTGGTTAGGCTTGTTCTTGAAGAAAACCAAGCTAGCACGGTTTGGTCTGATGATTTTATAAGCGTCAGGAATACGGAAGAGTATAAGAAAATTGAAAGAGAACTGAAAAGTCAAAAAGAGAGCGCGCAACCTGATCGTGGTGAAATTAATTGTATCAACAAAATTATTGAGCATGAAAAAAGGCAATATAAAAAATATTTGGGTGAGACAGACCCTAACGCACCTGAGCGTGCAGCTAAAAGAGAGGTGAATTCTCACCGAAAGTCTTGCTATACAAGGCTTAAAGAGCGTTTCTTCTAGAGCATCGAAGCACTTAGCTAACTTTTAAAAACATCTTATTTCTCAAACTATTAAAGTGCGAAATCATGGATTTCACGCTTAAGGAATTCTTATGTCTAAAAATAATCTAAATAAGCCTGTCACTGTTCGATTCTATCCAAACGATTATAACAAATTGCTGCAACTTGCAGAACAGAAAAACACTTCTGTCGCAGAGGTGATTCGCCAAGCTTGGGCAGCAAATGAAGAGCAAAAAGATTTTGCTATTAAGTTGCTGGCTTTGGAAGAAAGACTATCAAAACGTAATTTCGAAATTGTTGCTGCTGTAGCGAACTTAGATGAACAAGAAAAAAATCTTGCTCAACAAAGATTGTTTAAAAGCACAAAAGGAGGTTTTTAATATGTCTGCACCAAGTCGTTTTTATCAAGAATGGGCGCTATTCTGGACTCTATTTTGTATGTTTTTAGTTGTGATTCTTTGGGGTACAACATCATTAACATGGCTTTGGGGCGAAGATAATAGCTGGGGAGATAAGGAAACTCATTTTAACGCCTTTAAATCGCTTCTCAATCTGTGGCTTCTCAAAAAAACTGGATATGAATGGGCTAGGTATTGGGGGATTATTGTCGGTAATGGATGGGTTCTAAAGCTGGCATTACATATAATTTTACCTATTATATTTTCATTAATTTTATCTTCTTTTATAGCAATTAAGTTTGTTTTGGTGAAAGGTGGAATAGAGAGGGTTAAGCATTTAAATGGACCTAGGTTGTACAGATTTAAATCTGTATTTAAGCATGCTAAAAAAATGTACAAGGAAGAGTTGAAGGATAATGAATATTTAAAGAAAGGGATTAATTTACATCCTAATATATTAATTTCTGAAACGAGAGAGCAGAATAATATACTGGTTATTGGTACAACAGGTAGTGGTAAGTCGACGGTTATAAAGCCTATTTTAAATCAAGTTATTAAAAGAGGTGATCATGTTCTTATTTATGACGAGAAAAAAGAATATACAACTCTTTTTTATAATAATAAATCTGTACTAATTGCACCGTGGGATTCAAGGGGTGACGTGTGGGATATAGCAAAAGATATTTTTTCAGATGAGGGTGCAGTGCTTGTTGCTAGTAATTTGATTTCTAATAGTAAATCTAATGATCCAGTCTGGGATAACGGAGCAAGATTGATATTTTCTGGAATGTTAATTTATTTGATAAGGACAAAAGAAAATTGGAATTGGGAAGATTTAGCCAACATGTTAAAAACTCCACAAGCTGGTATGTTAACTATTTTAGAAAAATATTATCCGATTGCTCAAAGTTTTATTGTGGAAAATAGTAAAACAACTCAAGGTTTCTATGTCAATTTGATATCTAATTTAAGTTGGCTAAATACTTTAGCTAAAGCTTGGAGAAAACAAGATTCGAGCTCATTCTCTATCAAAGAGTGGGTAGAAACTTCACAGAGTTCAGAATCAATCAAACCTGTTTTGATTATACAGTCTGACCCAAGGTTTGAAGCGATTGGAGCGCCTCTTTGCAATGCTATTATTTCATTAATGACACAGTTTTATCTGTCTAATAGTAATCAAGCGAATCGTAAGACTTGGTTGTTTATTGATGAAATGGCGAACTTACCACCTAACCCAAGCATTAAAAATTGGTTAGAACTAGCGAGATCTAGAGGTGCTCGCAGCTGTTTCGGTACGCAATCTAATTCCCAGATTTATGAGAACTACGGTAAACATAATGCAGATACCATTCTTAATTTGCTTTCAACTGTGATATCTATGCGCGTCGGTTCGGCAGGAGATGAAGCGAAAAATACTTCGCGTATGTTTGGCGAAAGAGAGGTACAACGTCCTGTTAGTTTTGATAAAAGCGTTCCTTGGGCTAGCAGCAAGGAGCCGTTAGTCAGTGAAGAAGACCTCATACATTTAGAGCAAGCAAATACAAAAGGAGTTCATGGTTATCTAACTGTGCCGAGTTGGAAAGCTGCCTATAAAGTCTGTTGGCCGCATTTCACAAAAAAAGCAAAAGCAGCTGAGCATGTGCCTGCCAAATGGTTAAGTGAAAAAACGGCAATAGAAGAGACTCCTCAACCAAAGAACCGACTATTAAACAGGGGGTAATATGCTGACTATTTGCCCCGTAAATAACCTTGAATATTACAGTAATCTAGCTGAAGAAGATTATTATCTCGGGTCAGGCGAACCGCCTGGTACTTGGTATGGTTTGGGTGCTAGGCATTTGAATATTCACAACGATATTGTTGATTCAAAAACATATCAAAACTTAATGATGGGAGGCGCGCCAGATGGCGCGTCTCTTGTTCAAAATGCATTTGATGAGAAAAGACGCAAAGCGTGGGATCTAACTTATAGTGCCCCAAAGAGTGTCAGCCTGCTTTGGGCACGTGCTGATGATAGTTTAAGGGCTGAGATACAAGAGGCTCATAAACAGGCGGTTAGACGAGGAATAGATTTTATAGAAAGAAATGCGGCAATAACTAGAAGAGGAAAGGCTGGTGAAACTTTAGAGCGTAGCGCAGGGCTCGTTGTAGCAACCTTTGACCATTGTACTTCTAGAGATCAAGACTTTCAGCTACATACCCACGCACTAGTTTGTAATCTGGCTCCAAGAACTGATGATACATGGGGCAGTGTTGAGTCCCGTAAGCTCTATCAATGGCATAAAGCTGCGGGTGCTATGTATCGAGCTGAACTTGCAAGTCAGATGAAAACTTTAGGCTTTCAGGTAGAAGCTGATAATGAATCTTTTCATGTAGTTGGTGTTGATAAAGGCCTGTGCCGCTATTACTCGAAGCGAACCCAAGCGATTGAAGAAGAGTTAGAGAAAAAGGGCATAACAACCAGTGCAAGTAAGTCTGGTCAAGCAGTGAAACTTTCAACCAGAGCCCATAAAAAGCCGATTAACCATAAAGAGCTACTTGAAGGCTGGCAAACTGAATTAACTAGTTTTGGCTGCGATCAAGAGTTTATTAGCAGTATTCAATCTAAAGACCCTGTTAATAAGAAAAGGTACCTAGAGACAGCCCCAATTATTGAATCCATCACAGACAAAAAGGCGATATTTAAACCTCAAGATGTCTTTTATAAAGTGGCCGTTGAGTCGGTAACATGTGGGCTCAATGCTAATGATTGTGAACAGCTAACACGACAGTCTTTATCAACTAACAATGTTGTCGAGCTTCAAGCTGAAAGTGCTTATAGCCCATTATATACGACAGAAAAAGTCTTAAAGACTGAAGAATCCATGCTAAAAATAGCAAGATCGATGTCAAAGCAGAGTTCAAAAAGGCTAGATGAAAATCAAATTGATTCAGCAATTAGGAAAGCAGAAAACGAACTTGGTTTTAGATTTGATGATGAACAGTTAGAAGCAGCTCATATGGTGCTTAATGGGCCTGACATATCTATTCTACAAGGCAGTGCAGGTGCAGGAAAGACAACGCTAATGTTAGCGGCTAAACATGGCTATGAAGCTCAAAACCTCAATGTATTAGGGGCGAGTATTGCTAAAAAAGCCGCTGATAACCTTGAACAAGAAACGGGAATTCCCTCCGTCACCATCGCCTCTTTAATAAGTAAGATTGAAAAAGGGGGAAATCCTCTCTCATCATCTGATGTCTTAGTGGTGGATGAGGCAGGCCAGCTTCCTAGTAACTATCTTCAACAAATTATGTATTGCGCTGAACAAGCTAAATGTAAGTTGATACTGAGCGGTGAAGACAAGCAGCTAGACGCTATTAATCGTGGTGGCTCTCTTAGGTATCTATCAAGCCCTGAAATAATAGGCACCCAACGTATTGAAAATATACGTAGACAAAGGTCTAGCTGGGCTAGGGAGATAGTGGCAGATTTTAGAGATGGTAAAGCGGAAAGTGCGTTAAAAATGCTTGAACAAAAGAACTGCCTTCATTATTCAAATGATAGGGAGGCAACTAAAGCTAATTTGGTGAAGCAATGGCATGACTATCAAAAAAGCCACCCGCATAAAGAATCTTTAGTGATTGCCCATAGGTGGGATGATGTCAAAGAACTCAGTAATGCTATTCGAGACATTCATATATCTGAAGGGAGAGTAGGGCGGGAAAATATTTCTTTAAACTGTAGTGTTGCCGATAAACGTTTTAATACTGAATTATCAAAGGGAGATAGGATCAAGTTTTGTCGAAATGACTATAAATCTCTAGGGGTTTCAAATGGCACTCTAGGCACGATAGAGAGTATTCGAAGCCTAAAAAACAAAGATACAGAACTTTTTATAAAGATAGATGATGGTAGAAGGATTAGCTTCCTAGCGTCTGATTACGCAGATGAAAAGGGTACTCATCTTTGTCATGCCTATGCCCTTACTGTCTATAGCTCACAAGGTACGACTGTCGATGGTAATACATTTATTTATTACACGAAGGGAATGGATAGAGCAAATACTTATGTTGCCGCAAGCCGTCATAAGGATGAGTCTCATATTTTCTGTAATCGACATGAGATAGAAGAGTGTATCCCCGACTCAAATAGAGATATGTCAAAGCTAACTGATAAGAGGGAAGAAATGCTTGTTCGTTTGATGTCTAAGGATAACCTAGTAAGTTTGGCGACTGAAAAATTATCTATTGAGATGGATTTATAGTAAATAAATGTGTTTATCTAAAGTAATTTATTGCTCGACAGCTTTAGCCTGGTATGATTGCTAGGCAATTTTTTGACAGTGGTAGAGTGATGGATACTGGTGAAGTTCTTGTAATAGATCTCTTTTCTGGCCCAGGTGGGCTTGGTGAAGGGATGTCGTCAGTTACAGACGAAAACGGCCATAATCCATTCAAGATTGGTGTTTCGGTCGAGAAAGAGCCCTCTGCGCATAAAACATTAACTACACGATCATTTTATCGAAAAATTAAAGCGCTGGATGGTGGGTTAGATAGTTATTTTAAATATGTTCGTGGTGAATTAACCCGTGATGAATTTTTTAGTTTGTATCCAACGCAAACTGATGAAGCAATCGCTGAAACATTGCAGGAACCTAGAGCTCTTGGTGAAGACAACGAACTAATTCACGAACGAATACGTGAATTAGTAGCTCTTCACCAAGGACCAAAAGTAGTCATCGGCGGACCGCCTTGCCAAGCATACTCACTAGCCGGACGTTCGCGTAATGCTGGAATCAAAGGCTATAAAGCAGAAGATGATCATAGGAATTTTCTATACAAAGAATACTTAAAAGTATTGTCTATAGCACAACCTGATGTGTTTGTTATGGAAAACGTCCGTGGCATCTTATCGGCTAAAATTAATGGCGAAGCTATATTTCCTCAGATATTGGAAGACTTGAGAAATCCAAGTCGAGTAACCAAATCTCTAGATCATTTTAAATACAATGTTTACTCACTTGTTGTTCAGGCAAGTGATCTAAACGATCCACAATACCTAAACTCTTCTGACTTTCTTATTCGCTCAGAGAATTATGGTGTCCCACAGGCTCGACATCGCGTAATTTTATTGGGTGTACGACAAGATATAACTCGTATACCAGATATAATTCGTCCAACTACACAGACAGTAACTGTTGAGCAAGTATTATCAGATCTACCTCCACTCCGAAGCGGGTTCTCTAAACAGAAAGACTTCCAACAAAGTTGGGAAAGAGAAGTGCTCGCAAATTCTAAAAAACTAAAACGTCTGTTGAAAAAACAATTTGATAATGAAGCTGTAGATAGCTTAAACCTTGAGCCTATCATAGGGTTAGAGCGTCAAAGTAGCTTATTAGTGGAAGTGGCTCGGTGTATGCCACCATATTTAGAAAACTGGTACTTAGAAAATCATCCTGGTTGTGTGTTAAACCACGCGACTCGCGGGCATATGACATCAGACTTACTTCGTTATGCTTTTAGTGCGGCATTTACCAAGTTAAGTGGTGGTACATCGCCTAAAGCGAGAGACTTCCCGGTAGAACTAGCTCCTGATCATGGAAATTGGGATACAGGTTCTCATGCCGACCGTTTCCGTACCCAAGCAGCAAATAAATGTGCGACGACAGTAACTAGCCATATTTCTAAAGATGGCCACTACTTTATTCACTATGATCCACAGCAATGTAGAAGTTTGACCGTACGAGAGGCTGCACGATTACAAACATTTCCTGATAATTACTTATTTGAAGGGAATAGAACTCAGCAGTATGTTCAGGTGGGAAATGCTGTGCCACCGTATTTGGCACAGCAGATAGGTGAAGTCGTTATGGATCTCTTAGACAGAAATTAGATACATTTTCTGTCGTCAAACCCCATGATATAGGCCCTATGAGCGTCAAGTGGTGTTAGAACATCTGTGTTGTTACCATTTAACAAAATTGAGACGCTTCCCGCGCAGCTGTGACGTTGACTTTGTCCCTTGCTTGGGTATACGGCGATTAGATGCTCATTGGATAAGCTATCGTCATTGGAGCAACAAGTTTTTGATATCTGTGTACAAGCTAAATGAGCACCACAGTTGGAAGCTCTTACTCCAGAGATTACATCTGGTATTGGATTATTATGTCGGTTCCTAGAATTGGAGAACAGTATTAGATCTGGGTCGACTAACTCACATAATTCTTTAGAAAAATCATAGGGGCTTCCTTGTCCTGGTAATCCACCATGATGAGGGAATATTAGTATTTTAGCTTGTATAGATTGCTGTTCAGACTTTAAGAATTCAAGTGAACCTGCATCCATATCTCCAGGTATCAATGCAATGTTCTCATTATTGTGGACCAATCTGAGAACTACCGACATTGTATTCGCATCTAAGCGGCTACCCTCGATATTAAGCATTCCCGGGCCTGAGAGACAATCGACTGGATTGGGAGCAAGTATTTCTAGCTTAAAATCAGGACACTCTATAGCGTCTTGATCTCTAGCAACTGAGGGGCTCAGTTTAGTGCCTTTATTGGTTCTTGCATATTGGATGGCTACTAAAATAGAAGTCCATTTTTTAGTGCTTTTAATTGGGTCAGTATTTAAGTGGATTCTTTTGACAACAATACTCTCATCCATTAGCAGTGAAATAGCTCCGCCTATATGGTCCGCATCTGAGTGTGAAAGTATCAAGTTATCAATTTCAATAACTCCTTTATCTCGAAGTATGTTTAATAGTTCGCTACCTTGAGCTGCGTCAATAACCGTAAATGATGTCTCGGAATCTATGATAGTACAGTTTCCGTGACCAATATCTAACACAGTAAAATTAACAGAGGTCATCTATGTTAATCTCCTCAAAAGCAGGCATTGCATGGATGTCGGTAATAAAAATATCTTTTGGATCTTTTGCACCAATATTTACAAAAGCTGAAATATGAGTAATTTCCTGAGATCTTAATATTTCTTTTACTTGGTCAGGTATGAGACTAACAGGGAAGCGAACTCCAACATCTGAATTCCAATTGGTGATAACTCCCTCTAACATTCCTTCAGCTACCTGTATTTTGAAGTCATCTAAACGAATCAATGCTCTATGAGGCTTTCTAGTTACATCTTTAGCTGTAACTAGTTCATTTTTAGAAAACATTAAAAGTTCTTTAAATAATTCAGGAGTCTGGCTTCCACGCCCAATAACTGACGGAAGTTTGTCCCTATAAAGCCTAATTGTTGAATCAGCATCTTCATCATAAAACTGAGTAATTAAAACCGTTGGTATGTTTCTATCATATAGAGATGCAAGTAAATCAGCTCCAAAAAAACTAGCTAAATGACCCGGAGCTAACCTATGATCAGAAATAACACCTTCTGCATCAAGAGATAAAATTTCATCAATTAATTTTTCTTTATTATTCCCATAGCGCCCTGTGATTATTTTGGGTTCGAATCCCGCATCTTCAGCAATAATTGCTAAGCTTTCACGCGAATGAGAGTCATCATCAACAATTATAATATTTTTCATAGCTTTTCAAACTCAAAATAGAAAGAAGCTCCACCTAAAGGGCCATTCGCTTCTACACGATGATGCCCTCCAAGGTCAGATACAGAATCTTTTACAATAGTTAATCCAAACCCAGTACCACTATTATTAGTAGTAAAACCTGGTAGCCAAATGTCATCTAAACTCACATCTACTATACCGGGACCGTTATCATGAATTGATATAACCAATCTTTGTTCTACAACTGATGTATTTAGCTCTATATTACGCTTTTCAGCATAGAAACCGTCAGTTTGAAATGCTCTCATCGTGTTAGTAAAACAGTTTGTTATGATAGCTTCCAATATACAATCGGAGCCATGTAGCTTCGCATTGATAGATTCGTCAATGTTGTACTTGATAATAATTTCTTCACGAGTAAGTAGGGGAATGAAATTTTCTATAAGCTCTTGTAAAATATCATTTATTTTTATAACCCCATTTCGTCTTTTACTTTTTTTCAATAGGTTGAGCTGCAACTTTGCAAAGTGGCTCAAACGATCTAAATAACCAAGGATATTGTTCGTTCTACGAATGTATTTGTTATATGTACTCTCATCGCAATTCTCTTTCACTAACTGATTTGCACTATTTAGTATTATTGGGATTTCATCTAATGGCTTAGACACTTCGTGTGAAAATACTGCTGTAGTAGTTCCTGCCGTAGCTAGTGAACGGTAGAGTTTAAGATCCTCTTGTAGGTGTTGAGTATGTTTCTTGGAAGCTGTATTTGCTGCTTTTAATGCATCTTTAACCGCTACTTTTATTGTCTGATCTCGGATGTGACTGATTGCTTCATTTAATTGTTTAGACTTCTCTTTTAGGTCTAAAGAATCCTGAGTTTGTTCTGCTTTCTTTTTTTGTTCTACTTGACCTGTACGCTTTCTTGCATACCAGTTTAATGCATCAGTAATGAATCTTTTTAACTCAAGAAATTCTGTTCCTTCAATAAAGCCCATACGGTCAGTTTTTTGCTGAAGTTTTTTATCTGGGTCGGCTATTTCTACTTTACCTATTGACGTGTTGGTCGACGGTCGAATAGGCATGTTTACACGCGCTAGGTTCATCTCTAGCCAGTCATAGCCTTGATCACCATATGGGTGTACTCGAAATTTATTGTGGTAAATATGAACGCCACCTACAGCCCTTAACCATTCTCGAACTTGCTTTACATTTATATTCTGAGTAGTAAATTTTTTGTTTTCTAATTGGAATACAGAAAGTTCAAAGGTCGTGCTGGGAGTGTTGTATATAGGTTTGATATCCTTCTTACTCGAGAACCAATCGTGGCTAGTGGTTTCCCATTCAATGTCGCCTTTCCAGTCCCTAACAGTGGCTACAGCAGAACCATCTTCAAGCAATTTTGCATTAATTACATATTCAGACTCACTTAAGTATCCATCACGTACCAATTTTTCCAAGTCTGGATGTTCTTCGCATTCCAAAATCAGTTGGAAGTCGTTCGTTTTATCAAATGGATTGGCTAGAAGCATAAGATTTCTGGCTAAACGTTCAATGTCACTTCTGGATATTTTTTGTTTTAAATTGACAATTTCAATTTCAGTTCCAGAGGTTATCGGTTCATCAATTTTTTTGGTAGATACATTTATATCTACTTCATCCACCGTCGATGTTTGGTCAAATAAGTCCCAGTCTATGGAAGTTGAAAACTCAGTATCTGAGTACTTGCTATCAGAGTTGATTCTAGGGTACGACTTCAAATTCGTAGATTCCCCCATCCGTAACGCTGCCAGTCGTCCTAGTCCTTTGTCGCCAACTTGAATTCGTCCTTTGGGAGTGATATCAGCTCCACGTTTTGTTGAATGACCTAAGACTAACCAAGAAGCTGATATTGCTTTTTCATCCATGCCCCAGCCGGTATCTTTAATGGTGATGCTACCGCCGGGTTGGCTGACGTTTTTTAAAGAGATTACACACTTCGTCGCATCAGCGTCATATGAGTTTCTAACTAACTCAATTATTCCTTGGTCAAAATTGGGTAGTAGTTCTTCACCTAGTCTTGCCAATATAGAAGATGCAAACTTTAACGAATGTTTAGCCATGTATAAATCTCATAGTTTCTTATATTTTCTTCGGTTACCCACTTTGACGCTTTCAAGTATTCCCTCTTGAAGGAGGAGGCCTAGAATGCTGTAAGTAAGGTAGTCTTGTTGGTTGCCGTCGTTATTTGATTGTAGACCTAAGTAATGGGCACAATCTGAATTGGTGATCCCTTCAGGGTTTTCTTCAGATAACGATGTTATAGAGTCTTTTAGTAATTTTAGTCCTAATTGAGCTTTCTCTACAGCGCCATTCGGAGTTGTAATTTTCCCATCAACTTTACGTTTTATAAATTTTGGTATTATCGTATTGTATAGCGATCCACCGCTGTCGATAGTTCCGAAACTCGAAATAAGTTCTAATTCAATTTTAAGTGCTTGTTCTTCAGTCAGCCCCTCGACTACTTTGGAAATAATCGGCACGTTTCCCGATAGCATAATTTCTTGAATATGCTTCCCTTTACTGGTGTCATCGAGTTTTCTTAGGTGTTCAGTTGCTCGACTACCAGTACCTTTGCCAATATAAAATACCTGTGCTGGTTTTTTTCGTGGATCTTTGAGGGAGTATACATAGTAAGTCGCTGTCATCCTGACTTCCTTGTTCAAGAGAAATTGTAGAGAAATAGCTTTAATTAATACTGTAAAATACTTCTCAGAGCTATTTTTTAATAATGCCATACTAATGAGCAAAGCGTTAGCTTCAGTTTATGAAGGGCTCATGGGCAGTTTTATTTTGATTTTTTGTTAACTCGGGGATATGTATACATCCGCTTCTTTTGGAAGTGTTTTGTACATTTTTTTATTCAATTTTTTTAACTTCTTCTTAGCTACTACTCTTTGATCTTCATTTTCCCAAGTTAAACCTTGGTCATTCACTACAAAAGAAATCATTTCCGCGGCTACTTTGTGGTTTATAGCATTGAAGATATCTTCTCTAACCACAACAATTTGGTGAAGTTCTGAGAGCCAATCATCAACAACTTGAGATTGAACTAAATCAGAAAAATCGCTTTCAGCATTATCGGGAGCATTTGCATACCAAAGTTCATTGTGAGCATTTATTCCGATTGCTCCTTCAATTTTCCCGTTCACGATGATATTTGTATTACTTAAAGTTCCACTTTTTTTTAAATTTTTGATGGCTTTTTCAAATATTGAAAATGGGATATTTTTTTCGCCAATTCCAAAGCCTTGGCTGCATCGAGCAACTTCTCGGTGTAGTAAGTCATTTGCAAAAGGTTTATATTCTGCAAAAATAGACGACGTTCGATTGCTTAGCATAAATCTACCTCTATTAAGTTCATTTGAAACTTGAATAATCGTTTATTTGAATTGTTAGGATGTCCTTTTTGCTACTGTCATTACTTTACGTTAAAGGTCATTATGGAGGCTTTTTGTTATATCTTCACTGAATGGTCTTAGTTCTTCCGCGGTAAGAATTGTATAGCCCGCAGTAACATCGTTTCTACCCGTTTTGTGATTAAGTAAGCGTTTAATCGTATAAGTGCCGACCTTTAAGAGCTCTGCCGTGCTTGTGAAGGTTCTTCTAAGATCGTGAAGTGTAAAGCTAACCTCTGTTGTATCTATAATTTTTTGTATTGCTTTTTTAGGTTCTCGAACATATCCATAGTCGTTATCCGCTTGAAAAACATACTCATTGTTGGTCATTACTTTTCGTCTCTCAAAAATAGAATGTAAATGATCTGCCATAGGCAGCTCTATAGCATCACCATTTTTCGTTTCTACAATTCTAAACGTTCTCTCTTCTAGGCTTACTTGTTCCCATTTCAAGTTCAGTAACTCAGATTTTCTTAATCCTGTGAATAATGCTATTTCAACGAAGTCACAGACCGCAAACAAAAATGTATCTGCGGTTTTACGAATAGTGCTCAAGCCGCTCAACAATTTAGGAATTTCAGATCTTGTTAGGCGTGTTTGTTTACGTGGTACGTGATTCCATTGCCTTTTATGGCTTAGTATCTGAACGGGGTTATAGATAAAGATTGGTTTGTCTTGGACGTTTTTATATTCAAATTGAGCAAAGTTGTACAAAGCTCTGAGTACTCTCATGCAATAGTCGGCTTGCGCTCGACTAGTGCATGAGAGACTCGCGTGTTTTTCTTTGATCATACTCTCTGTAATGTCTGCAAGAGCCGATTTATGCCAGTCAGCAAGATAGGACCGCATTATTTGGTTATAGCCTCGTAAGCTTGATTCAGACAGATCCTTTTGTGATATGTAGTCATCATAAACTTCTATTAATGTGATTTTTGACTTTGCTTCGGCTTTCGCTTGTTCATTTGGGTTGATTCCATGTGCAAGCTTGGACAATTCCTCAAGTGCTTTTTTTCGAGCGTTCTCAATGGTTAAAGAAGGGAATTGTCCTAATGTAATGCTTACAGGTGAGGTATGTCCTTTGAGGCGTTTGTAGACACGAAACGATTTTCTGCCAGAAGGAAGCACCTCTATCACTAGGCCGTCAACCTTAGCGTCTTGAATACGCTGTCTTTTATCTGAAGGCTCTATGGCGGCAATGATGTCTTTAGTGAACTTCAGTTTCATACGATACCTAAATTGCGTGCTACAAATGTGCTACATAATCTATCAATATAGGTAACGTTAAGTAAAGCTTAATAAAACTATTTATAGTTTAAGTTTTTGATTTATATAAATAAATACATTTATATCAATCTGTGTAAAACTACATCAATCAATAGAGATTAAAACTCATAATCGGCAGGTCGAGTGTTCAAGTCACTCCAGGCCCACCATATAAAATAAGCCTCTAGATAATTAGTGAAAACTAATGTCTAGGGGCTTTTTTATGTTTGATGTATTCAAGTTCTTTCTTATATAAGTTAATTAATTTCCCTTCTTATTTGTCTATTTAATGCTCTAGGGTGCTTGTATACCTTACGTTACAAATTCTTTTTAAAATCATGGATATAGGCATGCAAGATGCATCGAGTAGTCTAAGCTTGCTTTAATCAAATTAACAAGGAGAGTCGATGTGTCTTTTTTTTCAAACTTAAAGGTATCTCAATCTGTTGCTATCGTTGGTATTTTACCGTCGTTGTTTGCCATTATCATCGTGGTATTTTTAGTGAACAATTTGAACAAGCAAGTTAATGAAGGGCTTGTTGCAGAGGATATGGTGACGCTGTCGGTTTTATTGGATGGTGTGGCTCATAACTTTGCTGTAGAAAGAGGGCTGAGTGCTGGCTTTCTTGGTAGTAAAGGCAGCAATGGTAAAGAAGTGTTGTTAGCGCAGCGCAAGGTTGCAGATCAAGCCGAGGATGCACTGAATAATACCTCAGTAGAGGCGTTTGGGGCTCTCACCGCTGATCAGTTGAATCGTTTACGTGATCCGGTTCTATCAATATTGAAGAATAAGGAGAAGGTGCGACAAAAGGTTGATGCTTTGGCGGCAGATAATGGCGCATTTGATTTTTATTCAGAAGTGAATCGACAGGCATTGAATGCGATTCAGCGGGTGATACTGGGTATTAGCAACCGAGACATTGCGAAAGCACTGGAAGCCCGTTTAAGCCTATTGTGGATGAAGGAGCGTGCCGGTCAATATCGCGGTGCTTTAAATGGTGTGTTTGCGGCTCAGACGACGACCTTGAAGCGCCAATCTCAGATTGCCGCATTTATTGAAGACGAACATCACCAGTTAGAGCATTTTAATGCTACCGCATCACAAAGTGAGAAAGAGATGCTGGATGCAGTGGTGAAAAATGATCAGTGGAAAGCGGTCGTGCAAGCCACAGACGCATTTTTGTCCATGACAGATGTCTCTTCGGTACAAGGGCCATCCAATTGGTTCGCGCTCGCCACAGGCAAAATTGGTTTGATCAAAGGGGTAGCAGACAAAATTAGCATAGAGATACACCATTTGAGTATGTCACTGACGTCGAAGAGTGTGTTTTATCGTAATGGTTTGATTATCGGTTTTATTTTACTGATTAGTCCCGTTATTTGGTTGGCTTTTTCATTGATTCGCTCTCTTTCAAGACGTGTTGAGCGTATTAGCCAAGCCCTTTCTGATGTGTCTGAAAATCGTAATTTGGTGGGCAGTATAGAAAATACATCAAAAGATGAATTAGGCGACATTATTCAATATTTGAACTTACATTTAGACCATTTACGGGATTCTTTTGGTTTGATGGTCAATATGGCGTCAGAGTCTAAAGAAAGCATGAATGTCTTGGGCGATTTCTCTCGAAGTGCATTGCAAGAAACCAAGGATCAATTTAATCAAACCGATTTAATGGCCTCAGCAGTAGAAGAAATGTCTCTGACGAGCAATACCATTTCACAAGATATGCAATCGTCAGCGGAAGCTACAGAAAATATTCGAGAGCAAAGTACACAAGGCTCACAACGCATGCAGACTATCTTACAGTCCATTGCTAGTCTTTCCTCGGAAGTGGAGGGTGGTCACAAAGCGGTTCAATCTGTGACGACTAATACAGAGCAAATCAGCAGTATTTTGCAGACCATTGAGTCCATTGCCGAGCAAACGAATTTGTTGGCGCTGAATGCAGCGATAGAGGCTGCACGAGCTGGGGAGCAAGGACGAGGTTTTGCTGTAGTGGCGGATGAAGTACGAACACTTGCACAGCGTACACAGAACTCTACTGAAGAAATTCGTTCGATGATTGAGGCATTAGTAGGCTCTGGAAAAGTTGCTCTGCAGTCGATGGCCCAATGTGCCAGCATGGCAACAGATACGTCAGAGGTTGTTCGTGAAAATGCGACTATGATGCAAGGTTTGTTTGATGCCATTGAGCAGTTGGCGCAAACGATAGAGCGAGTGGCGACGGCGTCAGAAGAGCAGTCTCAAGTATCGGAAGAGATCAATAAAAACATTCAAAACGTCAGTGAGCGATCAGAACGAATTTTGGATCTGGTTAATAAAACAGATGAGGGTTCAGAGCAAGCGAAGCAGCGTTTTGAAACGGTACTGAAAGAAATTTCTTCCTATAAATTAAATTAGTCATAATATAAAACACCCCTAGCGATGTTGTTCGCTAGGGGTGTTTTTTCGTACTTAAATCGTTTTTATTTCAGCGACAAGACTTAGTGAGTATCAACTAGTCTTGAGTTGGCTTACGGTTACGACGAGCGGGTGCTAGAGGCTTGCTGCGTAAGCCTTGACCTTGAGTTACATCAGCTTTTGCAGGGGCGTTGCCTCTGTCTGCTGGGCGACGGTTACCAGATTTAGGCGCATTGCCTTGTTTGTTTGCGTTGCCGCCTTGCTTAGCGCCGTTACCTTGGCGCGGTGCGCCAGGGTTGTTTGGTCTTTTTGGGTTGTTCTTTTTGATTGGGCGGTTGTCTAATGTGGTGTCTGGCAACATGTGTGTTGGCATGAAGTCATCTTCATAACGACGTTCGATTAGTTTCTGAGTCAAACGTTCAATCGCACGTAACAGGTCTAGCTCGTCGGCAGCAACCAAAGAAATCGCTTTACCTGTTGCGCCAGCACGACCGGTACGGCCGATACGGTGGACGTAATCTTCAGCCACATCTGGTAAGTCAAAGTTGACCACATGAGGCAGTTGTTCTATGTCTAATCCACGCGCAGCAATGTCAGTTGCCACCAGAATTCGAATACGACCTTCTTTAAAGTCTGCAAGAGCACGAGTACGTGCGCCTTGGCTTTTATTGCCGTGGATCGCGCTGGAACGAATACCTGCGTCTTCTAGTGTTTTGGTGATTTTGTTCGCGCCATGTTTGGTGCGAGAAAATACTAAAGCTTGATCCCAACGCCCGTCTGCGATCAATTTGATCAACAGCTCAGTTTTACGCTTCTTATCTACTGGGTGTAACCATTGCTCAACAGAAACGGCCGTGGCGTTACGTGGTGTGACAGAAATTTCTACTGGATTATTAACCAAGCCTTTTGCAAGTTGGCGAATTTCAGGAGAAAAAGTCGCAGAGAACAATAGGTTCTGACGTTTCTTCGGCAGGATGGCTAAAATCTTCTTGATGTCGTGAATAAAGCCCATGTCCAGCATGCGGTCAGCTTCATCCAAAACAAGAATTTCTAACTTATCAAATCGCACGGCTTTTTGGTTGTACAAATCCATCATACGACCTGGTGTCGCGATTAAGATATCGGCACCACGGCGAAGCGCCATCATTTGAGGGTTGATCTTAACGCCACCAAAAACAACGGTCGATTTAAGCGATAAATGTTGTCCGTAATTTTTCACGCTTTCAGCTACTTGAGCAGCTAATTCGCGCGTTGGTGTTAATACTAATGCACGTACTTGATTGCTTTGCGCGTTCTCGCCGTGACTTAGAAGTTCGAGTAAAGGCAAGGTAAAACCGGCTGTTTTACCTGTTCCTGTTTGGGCTGCGGCCATCACATCTAGGCCTTCAAGAATAGGAGGTATCGCTTGAGCTTGTATTGGGGACGGCTCAGTATAACCTCGGTCTTCAATGGCTTTTAGGATGGGGGCAGAAAGCCCAAGTTTGTTGAAACTCATAGATGTTCTCATGTTTTATCAAAGGCGGGTGCATAGCTGAAGGGTCAGATAATGCAATAATTGGGCGAAGCTTACCCTAAATCCGCCCTACATGCTATGTACTGTGGTCTCTACAGGGTTAGTGTCATGGCAAAATTTTTTTATAATGTGCTATGTCTTATTTGTGACACAGTGCAAAGGTCTTATATTTTCCAGTTAGACCCTTCTTACATCTACCGATACCGCTAATTGTTGGGACCCACCCCCTTCAAATATGACGCCTTGCAGTGGCGTAACGTCGGAATAATCTCTGCCCCACGCGGTCACGAGATGTTGCTCGTTTGGCATCAAGTCATTGGTTGGGTCGAACTCAACCCAACCTAATGTAGGGATGAAAATAGCAAACCAAGCATGCGATGCATCGGCCCCGACAAGCTTCTCTTGACCTGGTGGTGGCAGTGTTTCCAAATAACCACTCATGTATCGCGCTGGAATACCTACTGAACGTAGGCAACCAATCGCCAAATGGGCAAAATCCTGACAAACACCGCTGCGTTGTTTAAGCACTTGTTCAAGCGGTGTGGCAACCGTTGTGGTGCTTGGATCGAATTTAAATTCGGTGAAGATTTTGTGAGTGAAAGCCAAGGTTGCTTGCAAAAGAGGTTTGTCGTCGGCAAAAGTACTTTCGGCGTAGGCTCCTAAATCGGCCGAACGACGGATTTGTGGTGAATCTAACAAGTACTCTTTTGCCATGCGAAGTTCAGGTGTATTAGGTGCACTTAGTAGCGAGCGTAATTCACCACAGGTTATGGTGTTTTGCATTTGCCATTCAAGTACGTTTATTGGGGAAATTTCGAAATCTGTCGAGACGTCGATCACGAGCTTTTTATGGGCTTCTTGAATCGAAAAATAAAAGGTTTGATTACCAAAATAATCTTCACCTTCATTTTGATATACCGGTGGTGGATTGATCTGAATTTTTTGATGAAGACAGAGCTGATTACGAGTGTCTCTCGGTAATAAATGCGCCATGTTATAGCATAAGCTGACAGGCGCACCGTAGGTGTATTCTGTTATATGGCGAACGCGATATCTCATAAAGTTGTTTCCCCATAGGCTTTTATTAACGACTGAGGGCCGGCAGTATGATCAAAATACTTGTCGCTGATCAGGACGGTGAACTGCTCTAGTTGCTCTAACAATTCGGTCATCAGTTGTTCTAATTTCGGGCGGCTTTGGGTTTCGGGGTCGACTTTGGCAAGCTCTTCTAAGTCGGCCAGTTGGATATCGTTTAAGGATTTGAGAATGATCTTGTTTTCAGGGCTTAATCCCGCGGTAGTGGTTTCGTTTCTTGGTAGCTCTCTAATGCATTTACGCAATTGTTCCACTTGATACAGCAGCGAACGTGGGTTAGTACCATCAATCATTAATAAGTCCAATCCATAGGCCACTCGCGCTCGATTGCGATAGCGCCGGCGGAAAGAAATTAAGGCTTCCACACTCAATAAGACAGACTCTAGGATTTGTTGTTGAGGTGCTGACGATAGCGATTTAGTGAGTGCTGAACGCAGCAGCTTTGCGGTTTGCAATGCACGTTCGGTTCGGCGGCCAATTTCTTGGAATGTCCAATCAAGTCCACGTAACATACTTTCATGATTCAAGCCGGACAAGGCAAGAAGTGATGTGACTAAGCTATCGAGGGATTCTTCTGGCGCTGACGGTAAGCCGTTGGTATAGGCTCGATCTAGTTCATGAATATGATCACGTAATTCATTAATGATGATGCGAGTATCAGCAGAGAGCATTTCTTTTACTTGTTCACCACAATTTAGCATGGCTTGCAGGTTAGATTTTATGGAGCCAGCTCTACGGCCATCGGCAATAATGGAGGCTAATTCGATCTCAGGGTTCGCTAATAGCTTCTCATTGGCTTTTATGAAACCGGGCAAACAACCGGTTTGAGTAGATGCCATTTCCAGTAGCGTCCGTCGACTTTCTTCTGGCAACGGATCAACGCCGTTCATTTGTTTGAAAACAGTGCGCAACAAACGGATGCTGATTTCTGCACGTTCTGCATAGCGCCCCATCCAGAATAAGTTTTCGACCACCCGACTTGGTAAGTTAGCTTGTAAGGCTTCGTCTTGCAGCAGTATTTGATCGCTGACTGGTGCTGTTTGCTTTTCAGGTTCGGCTGCCAGTATCCAAGTGTCTTTGCTTTTTGAGCTGGCGTTATTAGAAACGATGGTTTTTGTATTGGATTCCTCAACACGGGACAAGCCACCAGGCATCACTGCGTAACTGGTTGGGTTGGCAACCGTAAAGGTTCTCAACAACGTTGGTCTGCCTTGCATTTTTCCGTCTAGCCAAGTTGGTGACATAGAACCTGGAACATAGCTTTGTGCCACATAAAGATGAGGGTTTTTCTTGATGCTTTCTATGGTGCTGAGTTTTTGTTTTTCCGTCAGCATATGTCCGTAAATACTGTGTGTGTCGTGACGACGGATCGCCGGTTTAATAATCAGGTTATTAATATTGGCGAGTACATAATTAAAGTCATTCTTATCACCACACCACCAAGTAGAAACAGAGGGTAGAGTAAGTTGCTCGCCCATTAGAAATTCACTAATAGCGGGTAAGAATTTGACTAAAGCGGGTGCTTCTAAAATACCGCTGCCCAATGGGTTAGCCAAAATCACATTGCCAGCACGAACGACTTCTAATAGTCCTGGTACGCCAAGAGATGAATCCGCTCGGAGTTCTGCTTGGTCGCAGTAAGCGTCGTCTACACGACGTAATATCACATCGACTCGAGCTAAACCGTTTAAAGATTTCATCCAAACGGCGCCATTTCGTACGGTTAAATCACTGCCTTGTACGAGCGGAAAGCCGAGGTAATTGGATAGATAAGCTTGTTCGAAATACGTGCTGCTGTAGGCGCCAGGAGAAAGCATGACAATACGTGGCGTGTCTGTCCATTGGCTGGCCAGTGTGGATAGCATGTTTTTGAAAGACTGAAAAAAGCCCGCCAATCGACGTACTTGGCTATCGCGGAAGCTGTTTGGAATAACCCGTGACACAACGGTTCGGTTTTCTAGGGCATAACCGGCGCCAGTAGGTGCTTGTGTTCTATCACCAATAACTTGAAATTTCCCCGATGGATCTCGAACCAAATCTACGGCGTGCAATAACAGCTGATGCGCTCCAGGGACATTTACGCCGTGACATTGGCGCAAAAAGCCAGGGTGACTAAAAATAATTTCAGACGGAATGATGCCACTTTTAAGCAGTTCTTGTGGTCCATAAATGTCTTTCAAGATCAGGTCGAATAAGGTTGAGCGCTGTGCAAGCCCTTGTTCGGTAGCAAGCCATTCATCGGTGGTAATAATATTTGGAATAAGATCCAGTGACCAAACGCTCGGTGTGAGCGGGTCGCTGGTTAAATTGTAGGTGGCTCCATCTTCACGCAGGATACGCTGAGCACGATGTTGTCGATCTAGCATTTCCTCGTCAGTGAGGTTCCCCATACTGTGTAGTAGGGGAGCCCAATGGGCACGTGGTTGGCGATCTTCCGTGAAGGCCTCATCATAAGCATTCATAGGTGAGTCATAGGCGGAAGGTAACGTCGGTTTTTCATCCATAACCGACGTTACAAAAGTGCCTGTTTGAAGTTGCATAATATGCTTGAGCCTAAAAAAATTAATTATTAGAGAACATTATACTGCTTCCTTAGATCTAATGTATGAGGATATTCATTCATTGGCTCTTCTGCTGGTGGTGACATAGCGCGAGGCTCGTCTCCATTAGGGTAAAAAGAGCGCAATTCACCGAACGCCGATGATGGTGATAGCGGCCCTTGAGTGAAGCCATGATCCCAGAAACGGTTAACACGACGGGCTTCCGCTTCGTTACTGTTGACCGGTACGTTGTCGTAAGTTCGGCCACCTGGATGCGACACATGATAAGTGCAACCGCCCACAGATAAGCCATTCCAAGTATCGATCAAATCAAACACTAAAGGGGAGTCTGTTCCCAGTGTTGGGTGCAATGCAGACGGTGGCGCCCAAGCTTTATAGCGAACAGCACCGACATACTCGCCTTTGCAACCCGTGGCGCGAATCGGTACGCGTCGGCCGTTACAGCAAAGTACGTATCGTCCATCAGTTAAGCCTGATAGTTTAACTTGCAGGCGCTCTACTGATGAATCCACATAGCGTGCTGTGCCTGTACCCGTAATTTCTTCACCCAGCACGTGCCAAGGCTCAATCGCCCAGCGTAATTCAATTTCCATGTTGTCGATTTTTTTACGACCGTAATGTGGAAAACGGAACTCTTCGAATGGGGCGAGCCACTCTAATTTGAATGGGAAGCCATGACGTTGTAGATCTTCGACCACTTCTTTTATGTCTTGCCAAACAAAGTGCGGCATCATGAATTTGTCATGCAAGCTGGTGCCCCAGCGAACCAATGGTTTTTTGTATGGTTCTTTCCAGAAGCGGGCAACCAAACAGCGCAATAGCAGCATTTGCACAAGAGACATGTGCGGATGCGGTGGCATTTCAAAGCCACGGAATTCTAATAAACCCTGACGGCCACTGGCGCTGCCAGCCGCGTACAGTTTATCGATACAGAATTCTGAACGATGCGTATTCCCCGTAATGTCAACAAGCAAGTTGCGCATCAACCGATCGGCTAACCAAGGCTCGTCTACTAGGCCTTCAGGCATATTTTGGAAAGCAATTTCCATCTCATACAAGGCTTCGTCACGGCCTTCGTCTGGGCGAGGTGCTTGGCTGGTTGGGCCAATAAACATACCAGAGAAAAGGTAAGACAAGCCTGGATGATGCTGCCAGAACGTCACTAAGCTTTGCAGCAACTCAGGGCGACGCAACAGTGGACTGTCTGCCGGTGTACGACCACCTAACGTCACGTGGTTACCACCACCGGTCCCTGTATGACGACCATCCAGCATGAATTTTTCTGCGCCAAGGCGAGACAAATACGCTTGGTGATATAAGGTTTCGGTATTGTGAACCAACTCTTTCCAGCTCGCCGCAGGGTGAATGTTCACCTCAATAACACCTGGATCAGGCGTGATCAGGAACTTCTGTAAGCGTGGGTCTTTTGGTGGCTCGTAACCTTCAATGACGATCGGTAAATCAAGTGTCTTCGCAACGGCTTCAAGATGTCCTAGCACACTAACAAAATGTTCAAGGTGCGTCATTGGCGGCATGAAAACATGCAAACGGCCATCGCGCGGTTCGACACAAAGCGTGGTACGAATAACGTCTTTAAGCGTTTTTTCGGGTGCCAATTTTTCGGGTCTCGGCATCGGGTGTGCTGGTTTTTTAGCAAAATGTTGTTTTGCAACGCTGTCTAATACGGCATTGTCTTTTTTGTTTGCTAAAGGCTGACGCGGATCAAATGGGTCGCGTTCAGGAATGATGTCTTCTTCGGCCTGAGCCGGTAAAGAGTTCAATGGCAAGCGATAACCCATTGGGCTGTCGCCAGGAATCAAGGTAATGACATCACTGCGCATCGGCCAGAGTGAGCTTTTCCAGCGATTCTTGTCACCGTCAAACTCTAATGGCAAAACAAAGCCGGTTGTAGTGCTTAAACCACGGCTCAACAGCTTCGCTAGGCGACGGCGTTCCAAATCGTCTTTTAAATCCGCTTTGGTTGGGTCCGCGTCCGCAGGAAGTGATTGCTCCATCCACATGTAATAAAGCGTGTCTTCATAGGTGCTTTGTAGATAGCGTTTATCCAATGCCAGCTTTTCACATAACAGTTCACCAAACGCTTCAGCGTCTTTTATGGTGTGTTTGTAATCTTGGTCAACTCGGGCGAGGTATTTAGGATCATCCCAAAGGGCTTCGCCATCGGTACGCCAGAAACAACCCAGTGCCCAACGAGGTACTTCTTCTCCCGGATACCATTTGCCTTGGCCATAATGAAGTAGGCCATTAGCGCCGAATTCTTGCTTCATTTTGATCAGCAAATCTTTGGCTAACTTAAGTTTTTCTGCACCTAATGCGCCGGTGCTCCACTGTTCTGAGTCCATGTCGTCGATGGAAACGAACGTTGGTTCGCCGCCCATGGTTAGGCGAACATCACCGTCTTCGAGCTGTTTGTCGACGGCAAAACCAAGGGCTTTGATGGTATCCCATTCGCCGTCGGCATAAGGTTTGGTGACCCGTGGGTCTTCGTGAATACGGGTAACGATGTTGGTGTAGCTAAATTCGCACTCACATTCGTCGATGAAGCCTGTTATTGGCGCGGCAGAAGCAGGTTCTGGTGTACAAGCAAGTGGAATATGACCTTCACCAGCGAATAAGCCAGAGGTCGGGTCTAAGCCAACCCAGCCAGCGCCAGGTAAATACACTTCACACCAAGCGTGTAAATCAGTGAAATCTTCTTCTGGCCCGGAAGGGCCATCAAGAGCTTTAACATCGGATGTTAACTGGACCAAATAGCCAGAGGCGAAGCGTGCGGCCAAACCAAGGCTGCGAAGTATTTGAACCAATAGCCAAGACGTATCACGGCAAGAGCCTTTTTTCAGCGTGAGTGTTTCTTCACAAGTCTGAACCCCTGGTTCTAGACGGATACCATAGCCAATATCTGCGGCTAATCGACTGTTAATAGCGACTAAAAAGTCATTGGTTGGTGTACTTTTACGATCAACTGTTGAAAGCCATTTGTCTAATAAAGGGCAAGATTCAGTCACTTGTAAATAGGGATCAAGTTCTTTTTTAAGCTCTTTTGTGTAGGCGAATGGAAACGCTTCTGCATAGCTTTCTACGAAAAAATCGAATGGGTTTATTACGGTCATGTCCGCAATAACTTCCACATAAAACTCAAGCTTGTTGGTCTTTTCTGGAAAAACCAGGCGTGTTTGAAAGTTACCAAAAGGGTCTTGTTGAACATTGATATAATGTTTTTCTGGCAAGACTTTGAGCGAGTAAGCGTGAATTTTTGTGCGCGAGTGCGCCGCCGGTTGAAGTCTTAAAATATGCGGTGCTACATTTACAAAACGATCAAAGTCGTAGGTGGTTTTGTGCTGTATTGCGACTCTAATGGTCATGCAGCGTCTCCTTGCCGAAACTGAAACCAGTTCTCGGTTATCTGTTGGTTTATTTCAATAATAGCAATTTGTATTTCGTTGAGATGATTGTGAAAACCTTCATCCAAATCTTCTGAACTTGTAATTGGATAGTTAAATTTAAGAATTTTATCAATTTTTGTTGTGATTAAATCGGCTCTAGGAAGTTTGGTTGCTGATTCGCCTATTTGCCCAAAGCAATACGCCAACGTTCGCGGGAAGCAAGGGTCGCTCATTAGAAAAGTAGCGGCTTTTGCTCCATTGATTGACGTTCTAACGGTGCGTCTATAATCCAAATAGGCACTTTGAGATTTAAGTACTTTTGACCAAGTCACTTGCCCAAGTTGAATTCTTTCTTCCGGCTCAGATTGCAGCATTAAAGACACAGCGGCGTCGAGGATCCGAGTTCCCATGTCGGCGCGCTCTAGGTAACGTCCCATGATCAAGAATTGCCAACCACTGTCGCGACTCATGGCGCCAGCGAATAGACCAATGATCTTTTGGCAGCCTTCTATAATGGTATTCAAGAAAAGGTGGCGCTCTGAGCGGTTAATGCCTTGCTTGATATTCTGCTGAGCGTATAGGTCTAGTTCATTGATCAGCTCCCATGTCTCTTTAGGAACGACGTCGCGTGTGGTTCGAATGTTTTCTCGAACCATTTTTAACGATGACAACATGGAGTTGTAATTGGTGTCGTCAGCCAGTAAGAATTTCACCACGTTACGTTCGTCTTTTACTTTATAGCGCTGCTCAAAGATTTCTTCGCCACTGAGTATTTCGATCAAGTTATACCAAGACACTTCGATGTCTTTTGGCAGGTCGAACATTAAATCGTCGTATACACTAACCAAACGAGCGGTGTTTTCAACGCGTTCCAAATATCGGGCGCTCCAATATAGGCGTTCTGCGACTCTAGATAACATAATTATTGCCCCTTCGTTTCAACGATCCAAGTGTCTTTACTACCACCACCTTGTGACGAATTAACGACCAAGGAGCCTTTTTTCATCGCCACACGCGTTAAGCCACCGGTGGTGACATAAGTATCTTTGGCTTGCAGTATGAATGGACGAAGGTCTAAGTGACGAGGTTCTAAGACACCTTTTGATATAAGTGTTGGTGCAGTTGATAATTTTAACGTCGGTTGAGCAATGTAGTTACGCGGGTTTTTAGTAATAAGCTCCGCAAACAGTGCTTGTTCTTTCTTTGTCGAATGTGGTCCCACTAGCATGCCGTAGCCGCCAGATTCGTTCGCTGGTTTCACCACGAGTTTGTCTAGGTTCTCAAGTACATAGGCGCGTTGTTCTGGGTCATCACACAAGAAGGTTTCGACGTTTTTAAGAATCGGTTCTTCTTTCAAGTAATAACGAATAATGTCGGGAACATAAGCGTAAACAACTTTATCGTCGGCAACGCCCGCGCCCGGTGCATTTGCTAGCGCGACATTACCGCTACGCCATGCGCGCATTAGTCCAGCAACACCAAGTACAGATTCAGGATCGAATACTTCAGGGTCGATGAATAAGTCGTCAATGCGGCGATAAATAACATCAACGCGTTCTGGGCCGTCGATGGTCTTCATGTAAACGCAGTCGTCAGTGTCGACAAATAAATCACTGCCTTCGACGAGTTCGGCACCCATTTGCTGAGCCAAGAAGGCGTGTTCAAAATACGCTGAGTTATAAATACCCGGCGTTAATACCACAATTTCTGGGTTTTCTATGTCTCGAGGAGACAAGGCTGCCAAGGTATCAAATAGCTGGGAGGTGTAAGAGTTGACCGGCAATATGGATTCGTTTTCAAACAGCTCTGGTAGCACACGCTTGGTAATAGCGCGGTTTTCTAGCATGTAAGAAACACCAGAAGGCACACGTAAGTTGTCTTCTAAAACATAAAAATCGCCATGTTCATCACGCACTAAATCTGTTCCACAAATGTGAGCCCAGACGCCATAAGCGGGTGATATGCCAACACATTCTGGTCGAAAGTTTTTTGATTTGCTAATAATGTGTTCTGGGATAATGCCGTCTTTGATGACGTTTTGATCGTGGTAAAGATCGTCAATGAAAAGGTTGAGGGCTTTGAGTCGTTGTTTTAATCCAGCTTCAGCAATTTTCCAGTCTGAGGCTTCTATGGTTCGGGGAACGATATCGAAAGGCCATGCTCTGTCTATGTTGCCTTCTTCTGTGTAAACCGTGAAGCTAATGCCCATTTCTTGTATTGTTGCTTCTGCGGTGAGGCGTCGTTTTTCGAGTTCATCTTCTGAAAGGCTGTCTAGATATCCCAAGAGTTGTTTGGCGGGAGGTCTTGGTGCACCTTTGTCATCAATTAACTCATCAAAAAAAATAGATGACTGGTATTGGCTCGTTAATTTTTCCATGTATACCTCGTTTTCTTTATCAAGCTGGAGGCGTGTACTTTAAAACTGTACACACTCGCTTGCTCTTTTTTTGCATCTACCCCAGATTGGGGAGATTTCTTTGCATTATAAGGTTCAGATCTGACCATATCGGTGTGCTGATTAAGTGATCTATGTATAGTGTTTTCGCACTAATATGTGAATAAAGCAAGGGTCTCACAATAGTATTTGATAAAGTAGAACCCTATTTTTACTGGTTTACAGGCGATATAGGCTGATTTTGATAGCGTTTTAATTTGCGACTATGTCGCTTGTATATTTTCATGAAAAACCGTTAAAAAGAGGAAGGATTAGTGAGGCAGATAAGTCGTGTTTTAATTGCGGGTGCTGGTATTGGCGGATTGAGTTCTGCGTTGGCTTTGGCCAAGCAAGGAATTAAGGTTATTGTGTGTGAACAAGCCTCGAGTTTAGGTGAGGTCGGAGCCGGTTTACAAATTAGCCCCAATGCTATGAAAGTGCTACGTAAGCTGGGTTTAGAGGCCAGATTACGTCCGTTTGTCTTCGTTCCTCAGCACGCTACTATTCGCGATTTTAAAACAGGTGATTATTACCTTAAAGTCCCTTTAGGAGAACGCGCTTCCTCACGCTACAGTGCGCCTTATTGGCATTTGCATCGAGCTGATTTACACAGTGTGTTGGCACAAGCTTGTTTAGAAGCGGGCGTTGAGCTGTTGTTAAATGCGACAGTGACTCATTACGCTAAAAATACTGAATTAAACCAAGTAAATTTATTTTTAAAGGATGGGCGCATACTTTCTGCCGATTTATTGATAGGTGCGGACGGTATTCGTTCTAAAATTAGAGAACAAATGCTGGGACCTGAGCGTCCCACTTTTATGGGGCAAGTCGCGTGGCGAGGTGTTATTCCAGTCAGTGAATTACGTACTACTATTCAGCCGGATGCCTGTGTTTGGGCTGGTCCTGGTCGTCACTTTGTTAGCTACTATTTGCGCGGCGGTGATTATGTCAATTTTGTCGCGGTGGAAGAACGCAGCGATTGGCAGTCGGAGTCTTGGCGTGAAGAAGGTGATGTCGAAGAGTTGAAGCGGGCCTTTGCGGGCTGGCACCCCGAAGTGAGCGATTTATTGGCGTCAGCGAGCAGTACTTTTTTGTGGGCATTAAATGGTCGTAGAGAATTGTCGACTTGGCATGAAGACCGTGTCGTTCTGTTGGGCGATGCTTGTCATCCTATGTTGCCGTTTATGGCGCAAGGAGCGGCAATGGCAATCGAAGATGCGTATGTCTTGGCTCAGTGTTTGTCTCGTTACTCGATAGGAGACGCTTTAATAAAATACGAGCAGGTTCGAAAGCCACGTACGACGAAAATCCAGCAAATGTCTAAGGCCAATGCTGGGTTGTATCATATGCACGGTGGCGCATTTGGCAAAATGAAATTGAAGGCATTGCAAACGGTGTCCCGTTTTGTACCTCGTGTTATTCAGTCTAAGCTGGATGCTGTTTATGGTTATGATGCAACCAAAGACATTTCATCTTTGCCATGATGTATTTGATGGGGAAGTCGCTGTTTAAAATATGCAAAAAATAAGTCTATTTGGCTGTTTTTTAGTCTATACTTTTCCTTTGAGCTCTAATCATTTATCGTTGTTAGCCAGCACGGCGTCTGTTCATTGAGGCGCCTTTTTATGTCTATTAAAGAATCAAATGAGATAAGGATAGTGTCATATGATCATTCTGTCTGTACTGTTTTTTGTCATCGGTGTGGCTTTACTGCTTGGCGGTGGTTGGCTGTTTTCATTGGACGGTAGTCTTTATTATTTTATTGCAGGTGCGGCACTTATCGCTGTGTCTTTTTTACTTCGGAAACGAAATACATTCGCTAATCTGATTTATGCCATCCTTTTAGTGGGGACGTTAATTTGGTCGATTGGTGAGTCCGGTTTCAGTTGGTGGCCTTTAGCGACACGAATGGGGCTTTTCTTAATACTGGCGATCCCTCTGCTCTTGCTTGCTTTTATCAAACGCCGTCGTGGTTGGCGGGTTTTATTTCCTGTTTGGTTGGCAGCAGCCGTGGTCACTATCTCTCCTTTAATGATGACACCGCCAACAACGGTGGAAGGTCAACTAACACGTTCTGTTACTACGTCCAATGCGGATCTGGGCGACGTTGATGAAGGTGACTGGAACGCCTACGGGCGCAGCAATTTAGGGCAGCGTTTCTCACCTTTGGATCAAATCACACCGGATAACGTCGATCAGCTTCAGCTAGCTTGGCAGTATCAAACGGGCGATAAAAAAGGCCCAAAAGATGTGGGTGAAACCACCTATGAAGCTACGCCACTTAAATTGGGTAATGCGCTCTATGTCTGTACCCCTCATAACTGGGTCGTGGCACTAAACGCCGACACAGGCGAAGAACAATGGGTTTACGATGCGAAAGTGCCAGCAGAAAGCCAGCGACAGCATCAGACGTGTCGAGGTGTGTCCTATTTGCCACCGTCGAATGGGGATCAACTTCCTCCTATTCAAAAAACATCAGCGCCGGCTGAAAGCCTGAGCGCAATGCAGTGCGATGCTCAATTGTTCTTACCAACGTCCGATGCTCGTCTTATTGCGATCGATCCGACAACGGGTGCGAAATGCGCTAACTTTGCCAAAAATGGCGAGTTGGATCTGATGCACAACATGCCGTTTAAGCAATCTGGGTATTATTATTCGACGTCACCGCCATTAGTGGCTGGTGGGGTAGTAATTGTCGCGGGTTCTGTGAATGACAATTATGATGTGAACTCACCGTCTGGCGTGATTCGAGCTTATGATGTAAAAACAGGTGAGTTGAAATGGAACTGGGATTCTGGTTATCCAGAAGATACAACACCGATAGGTCCAGACGAAACTTATGCGACAAGCTCGCCAAATAGTTGGTCGGTTGCCAGTGCTGATGAAAAGCTTGGCTTGGCGTATTTCCCAATGGGGAATCGCACGCCAGATCAGCTCGGCATGTATCGTAGTCCTGCGGAAGAAAAATACGCTACGTCTGTGGTTGCGTTGAGTCTTGAAACGGGTCAGGTTGCTTGGGTTCAGCAGTTTGTTCATCATGACTTATGGGATATGGACACGCCAGCGCAGCCTTCTTTACTGGACTTAGACACACCAACAGGCAAGCAACCTGCTTTGGTTGTTCCTACGAAGCAGGGTGATATTTATGTTTTAAACAGAGCCACAGGTAAGCCAATTTTCCCGATAACCGAAGAACCGGCTCCACAAGGTGCGATTCCCGGTGATTATACGGCGCAGACTCAACCCACCTCTGGATTGTCTTTTAAACCGGCTAAATTAACAGAAGCGGATATGTGGGGTGCGACACCATTGGATCAATTGATGTGTCGGATTGAATTTAAACAGCTACGTTATGAAGGCCGTTATACGCCACCGTCAGAACAAGGCTCTATTGTTTACCCTGGAAACTTTGGTGTTTTTAACTGGGGCAGTATCGCCGTTGATCCTAAACGTCAGCAATTATTTGGTATGCCCTTGTACCTTGCTTTTACATCTACTTTAGTACCAAAAGCAGGCTTAGATTTAAGTGGCGCTAATAAAGGCGAACAGGGTGTCAATTCCAATGAAGGTGCTGAGTATGCGGTTGAGTTGAAACCCTTCCTTTCACCACTGGGTATTCCTTGTCAGCAACCACCTTGGGGTTATGTCGCAGGGGTTGATCTTAAAACAGGAAAAACGGCTTGGAAGCATAAGAACGGTACGATTGAAGATATGACGCCATTTAAACTGCCAATCGAAATGGGAGTGCCGGGCATTGGTGGGCCAATTATTACGAATGGTGGTGTCGTCTTTATGGCGGCAACGGTTGATGATTATTTACGCGCTTATGATCTCTCTAATGGTAAAGAGTTATGGAAAGGGCGTTTACCCGCAGGAGGCCAAGCAACGCCTATGACTTATTTGAATAGTAAAGGTGAGCAAATGGTGGTTCAAGTCGCAGGTGGTCATGGTTCCATTGGCACAACCATTGGTGATTATGTGGTTGCTTACAAACTGAAAAAATAGTGATTTTTATGTTCGAAAGATAGTCTAGTTAGACTGGGCTATCTTTCTGTTGTGAAATTTTTTCATTATAGCGATTAAGTATAAAAAAGTTATGTTGTGGTTATTTTTGTTATAACGTTTTGTACCATACACATCGCTATTTATTATTGGTCTCACGCATTTGTTTTTACTATCATCTGCGCCCTTCTTCCCCAAGATCATAAGTTGCGGGGCTAAACTTACTCTGGAAACCTCAGACACATGACTTCTAAATCTCCTCTGGCACTGTTGCCGTTGTTACTTTTTCTTGTTCTTTTTGTGGGCAGTGGACTTTGGTATCAGTCCCAAGGTGTGGACTTTGCCTTCTATCAAATATCCGCCCCAGTGGCTATTTTACCTGCGATTGCCTTGGCGATTTTATTAGGTAAAGGGCACTTTGATCAACGCATTGAAACCTTCATTAAAGGCGTTGGTGACAATACGATCATCACCATGATTTTAATTTATTTGCTGGCAGGCGCATTTGCTAGCGTGGCTAAAAGTGTGGGTGGTGTGGATGCAACCGTAAGCTTTGGTTTAAGTGTGGTTCCGCCTTCGCTGTTATTGCCTGGATTGTTTGTGATTACGGCTTTTGTGGCAACGTCGATGGGGACATCAATGGGCACGATTGCCGCGATTGCCCCTATCGCCATTGGCGTTGCAGAAGCCGCCGATCTGTCGCTATTGCTGACGGTTGGTACGGTGATCGGTGGCGCTATGTTCGGCGATAACTTGTCGATTATTTCGGATACCACGATTGCCGCAACGCGCACCCAAGGCTGTGACATGCGTGATAAATTCCGCATGAATTTTAAAATTGCTTTGCCTGCCGCTGTGGTGACCTTGATTTGGTTGTACTTTCAGAGTGGCGAGGCAACTATTGCCGATATTCAAGACTACGATCTAATTCTAATACTGCCTTATGTTGCTGTACTAGGCTTAGCTGTGGCTGGCGTTAATGTGATGTTGGTGTTGTTCAGCGGTATTGTATTGGCGGGTATGATTGGTTTGACGATGCAAGCCGATTACTCCATTGCGTCTTGGTCTGCCGATATTTATTCCGGCTACACTGGCATGCAGGAAATATTGATCCTTTCTTTGTTGATTGGTGGACTGGCCGCGTTAATGAAATCCCAAGGCGGTTTGGATTGGCTGGTGGGTGCTATTGAACGTATCAGTCGTGCGTTGGGTGCGAAAGCGGGATCGACACGAGCAGGTGAATTAAGTATTAGTGCAGCAGTCGCGTTAACCAATTTATGTACGGCAAACAATACCGTGTCTATTTTGATTAATGGCTCTGTCGCTAAAAATATTGCCCAGCGATACAATGTTGACCCTAAACGCAGTGCGAGCTTATTGGATATTTTCTCCTGTGTCGTACAAGGCATATTGCCCTATGGTGCGCAGATACTCTTGGCGTCTTCGTTGGCTAGTGTGTCTCCGCTAGACCTGATTGGTTATGTGCAATACAGTTGGATATTGGCGGTTGCTGCGTTAATTTCCATTTTTATTGGTTGGCCTAAAGGCGCGAAATAACCTTTAAAAACGTTTAACAGATGTTTGGAAAGGCCTGCGGCCCTAGATTGTATTATTTAGGTGAGTAGGCCTTTTTTATTTTGTCTTTTTATTTTGTCTTATACAAAAGGAAGTTGTTTGAAACAGGGAGTGTATGTAAAAGCCGAACTTATTTTAGTGCTTGTGACTATTCTGGCAGGATTTGGTTGGATATTTTCTAAAGAAGCACTGGCTGGTTTGCCGCCGCTCTTTTTTATGGGTGTGCGATTTATGATTGCCGGTTTTGTGTTGTTTTTGGCCGGACAAAAATATTTTCGAGGCTTAGACTGGAAAGGCATAAAACAGGCTAGCATCGTTGGTGTGGTAATGGGCATCACCATGATGTGCTGGGTGACTGGGTTAGACCAAGGGACTAGCTTGGGGGTCGGAGCATTTATTGTGAGTCTGGGGGTGGTGCTGGTCCCTCTTGTTGCGAGGTTTATGTTTAAAGAGCGGCCACCTATGAGTATTTGGGTGGCATTGCCTTTTGCTATTGTGGGGCTTGGTTTTCTTGCTCTTAACAATGGCCTGAACTTTGAGTTCGCACATGTGTACTTTTTTGGTGCGGCTGTCGGTTCGGCTTTTCAGTTGAACTTATTATCGCGGTCTTCGATGCGCATGCATGTGTTGGTATTAACGGCGATTCAGCTTAGTGTGGCTGGCGTGTTGTTATTCAGCCTTTCTCTAATAACAGAAACACTGCCTCACAGTATTAGTATTGGCGTCGCGGGTTGGTTCTTAGCCAGTACACTCATTGCGACGAGTCTCCGTTTTCTGTTGCAGACGTATGGCATGAGCTTAACGCAGGTGAGTCATGCGGCCGTTATTATGAATCTGGAACCTGTCTGGACGGCTATTTTTGCCGTTTTCTGGTTTAGCGAATCTATGGGGGGCGGACAAGTCTTTGGTTGTTGTTTGATTTTTGTGGCTATGTTGGTGAGCCGTTGGTCGCAAATAAAAATGATTTTTAAGACGGCTTAATGGTTGTAATTAGGGCGATAGCGCTAATCAGGCAAAATAGTATCGAGTATTTGGTTGTACATTTGACGCATTTCCTTGCTGAAGGGTCTTGGTTGAAAGTCCCAGCGAACCAACAATCCTTCTTTTAATGTTATCAGCATTTCAATACGGGCCATGGCCTCATTTTCATCCATAGTGGGATAGAGCTGTTTCATGATGGTTATGGCTCCTTCTTTTAGGCGTTTATGAGACTCTGTATAAATTTTTGATATTACAGGGTTTCGCGCCGCTTCTGCTTTTATTTCTGCATGCATGATTCTCATGTGGTTATTGTCTAAATTACTTTCAGTAAAATGGCGATCCAGCCAATCCTTTTTATCGAAAAAAGAGGCCATGAATTGCAATTTTCGTTGCGTAAACTGTTCGACCAACGCACAGATGATGTCATCTTTGTGGGCGAAGTAACGATATATTTGGCCGACACTGAGCTCTGCTGACTTTGCAATTTCGTTCATACTGGCTTTATGAAAGCCTTTAGTGAGGGCATGTTGCACTGTGGCATCAATAATGCTTTGCTTTCTCAGGTCGTTATCAAGAGGTAACTTAATAGTTCTCATTTATTTGCACGTTTTGTCATATATTAGGCGGAATGCTTATATTATAGTACTTGTGAATGATCATTCTCAATGTTTCGAAAGGAAGTCTCCTCAATGTTGTCTAAATTTAAATACGTTTCAAGTTTGTTACTTGTTCTATTACTGGCTGGCTGTCAGGAGGACGCTCCTAAGTCTGCTGGCGCGGCAGCAGTTCCTAAAGTTCAGGTAGGAATTGTTACGATCCAGTCTCAAAAAACAGACCTAATGACTGAACTACCTGGACGTACAACTTCTAGTTTGGTGGCAGAAATTCGTCCTCAAGTTGGCGGGATAGTAAAGAAACGTTTTTTTGAAGAAGGGCAGGACGTTAAGACTGGAGAGTTACTTTATGAATTGGATGATTCCACCTACGTTTCTTCTTATAAGCAAGCGCAAGCGGATTTAGAGTCTACGAACGCAAGTCTTAAGTCTGCGGAATTAAAAAATGCACGTTATACCGAATTACGTAAACAAAATAACGTGTCACAGCAGGATCTTGATGATGCTCATGTCGCTTTCTTGGAAGCAAGAGCCAAACAAAAAGGATCAGAAGCAGCGTTAGAAAATGCCAAAATAAATTTAAGCTATACCAAAATTAAAGCGCCTATTGATGGCCGAATTGGTATTTCTCAGGTGACGGTTGGTGCATTGGTAACCGGCAGCCAAGCCACAGTGATGACAACAGTTCGATCTTTAGACCCTATCTTTGTAGATTTAGCGCAAACCAGTTTGGATCAACTGAAACAACGAAACTTTTTATCCCAAGATGGTGTTGAGAAAGGCTCAAATAAAGTGTCTTTAGTATTAGAAGACGGTTCCAAATACCAATACGAAGGAACGTTAAAAGCGCGTGAAGTGAGTGTTGATGAATCGACAGGCAGTGTCACCCTACGAGCAGAATTTCCAAATCCAGAGAACCTTTTATTGCCGGGTATGTTTGTGCGTGGCTTGATCCATGAACTCACTCATAACGCGGCGCTTTTAGTGCCACAGCAAGGCGTTTCTCGAGACGTGAAAGGCAATCCTATTGCTTTGGTTGTTAATAAAGATAACGTTGTTGAAAGTCGTATTTTGACCGTTGAGCGTACTATTGAAAATCAATGGTTGGTTCTTGCGGGTATTAGTGAAGGCGAGAAAGTCATTGTTGAAGGCTCATTGAAAGTGAGAGCAGGAAGTGAAGTGTCTACTGTTGATATGAAACGAGACAGTAAAACCGGCGCTATTGTTGCCGCCAATGCCGGTGGTACTTCGGCTCAAGGGAATTAATTTATGTTAGCTCAATTCTTTATAAATCGACCCGTTTTTGCGTGGGTTATTTCCATCGCAATCATGCTGGCAGGTCTTGCATCGATCACGACCTTGCCAATTGCACAGTATCCTAATGTAGCGCCTCCAACCGTTAACATTTCTGCTACCTATTCAGGGGCTTCGGCTGAAACCGTTGAAAACAGTGTTACACAAATATTAGAGCAGCAACTTACAGGTCTAGATGGTCTGCTGTACTTTTCATCATCAAGTAGCTCTAGTGGTCGTTCCAGCATTAATGTGACGTTTGAACAAGGTACGGATGCGGATATTGCTCAGGTTCAAATACAGAATAAAATTCAGCAAGTGACGGCAAACTTACCAACATCAGTACAGCAAAATGGTGTCACGGTTAAAAAATCAAACTCTGACTTTTTAATGGTTGCTGCGATTTACGATGAAACAGATAAAGACTCGGCGAATGACATTTCAGACTTTTTAGTATCGAGTGTTCAAGATTCTGTTTCCCGTGTGAACGGTGTGGGCAGTCTTCAAGTTTTCGGTGCTCAATATGCCATGCGTGTATGGCTAGACCCTTTAAAATTAGCGTCTTACAAATTAATGCCTTCTGATGTGTCGTCCGCGATTACTGCGCAAAACACTCAGGTAGCTGCGGGGAGCTTAGGTGCTTATCCTGTAGAGCAGGGTCAGGAATTAAATGTCACTGTGACGGCGCAATCTAAATTGCAAACGGCGGAACAGTTTAGAGATATTATTCTGGCGTATGACGACAGTGGCGCAACCGTTCGTTTAAGTGATGTGGCGAAAGTTGAGTTAGGCAGTGAGTCGTATGGCTATATTCCGCGTTTGAATGGCCATCCTGCCTCAGGTATGGCGGTTATGTTGGCGCCGGGTGCGAACGCATTATCGACGTCTGAAGCGGTTAAAGACGTATTGAACAATATATCTGGCAGTTTGCCAGAGGGTTACAAACTGTCTTTCCCTGTTGATAATACGAGCTTCATTAAAATATCGATCGAAGAAGTGGTTAAAACGCTGGTTGAAGCCATTATCTTGGTTATCATTGTTATGTTCATCTTTCTACAGAACTGGCGTGCAACGTTAATTCCTGCGATTGCGGTTCCTGTCGTGCTGTTAGGCACTTTCGGCGTTTTGGAACTGTTTGGTTTTTCGATTAATACCTTAACCATGTTTGGTATTGTGTTATCCATCGGTTTGTTGGTGGATGATGCCATCGTGGTGGTGGAAAACGTCGAGCGGGTAATGAAAGAAGAAAAGTTGTCTCCGAAAGAAGCAACGATCAAATCGATGAAAGAAATCACCAGTGCCCTAATTGGTATTGCGGTTGTGTTGTCGGCGGTGTTTTTACCGATGGCTTTCTTTAGTGGTTCTACTGGGGTTATTTATCGTCAATTTTCGATCACTATTGTCGCGTCTATGACCTTGTCTGTCATTGTCGCACTGACATTGACGCCAGCACTTTGTGCCACGTTATTGAAAGCGGACCACGAAACCAGCAAGAAAGGTTTAGACGCTTGGTTTAACCGTAACTTTGATCGTGCTACAGACAAATATTTTGGTGGTGTGAGTAAAATTATTAAGCAGCCAGTGCGTTGGATGCTTGGTTACGGCATCATTGTGGCAGGTTTGAGCGGCTTGATGATGACGTTACCATCAGGTTTCTTACCAACAGAAGATCAGGGCCGAGTCATGGTTATGGTGTCTTTACCTGAAGGTGCTGGCATGTCTCGTACTGACAAAGTAATGCGTCAAGTTGAAGACTATTTCCTAGAGAAAGAGAAGAGCAACGTAGAGGCTATCTTTACTATTTCTGGTTTCAACTTTATGGGCAGTGGTCAGAACGCAGGTATGGCGTTTATTGCACTAAAGGATTGGAGTCAGCGTGTTGGTCCTGCAAACAGTGCGAGCGCGATTGTTGGCCGTTCATACGGTGCTTTTGCGGGATTGCGTGATGCAAGAATATTCTCTTTAATACCGCCTTCTATCCAGGGTTTGGGTCAAAGTAGTGGCTTTACTTTCCAGCTGCAAGCGTCCGGAAACACCGACCGTGCAACTTTGCTCACCATGCGAGATGCATTGTTACAAAATGCGAATGCAAGCAAACTTTTGACGGGGGTTCGTCTAGGTTCTGATTCTGAAGCGCCGCAGTTACATATCGATATTGACCAAGAAAAAGCCTCAGCATTAGGTCTTTCAATGTCTGATATCAGTGCGACTTTAAGCAGTGCTTGGGCGGGTAGATACGTTAATGACTTCATTGATCGTGGCCGAGTTAAAACGGTATACATGCAAGGTGAGGCGGAATATCGTTCTTCTCCTGAAGATTTGCAGCATTGGTATGTTCGCGGCAATGACAATACGATGACGCCGTTTTCTGCTTTTGCTAAAAGCGAATGGACTTACGGGCCCAAAAGCTTGAGCCGTTTTAACGGTTTGGCGTCTTATGAAATCCAAGGTTCTGGTGCAGCAGGTGTGAGTTCTGGTGCGGCCATGGACGAGCTACAGCGTGTTTCTGATTCTATGTCTGGTGGCGTGATGGGGTCTTGGAGTGGTTTGTCCTACCAAGAGCGCTTATCCAATGGTCAAACGCAAACATTGTATGCGATTTCAATTTTGGTCGTGTTTTTATGTCTTGCTGCACTGTACGAAAGTTGGACGGTGCCTTTATCGGTTATCTTAGTTATCCCTCTGGGTGTGATTGGCGCTGCAGCCGCAGCACATATTCGTGGTCTAGAAAACGATGTGTACTTCCAAGTAGCCTTACTGACAACCATAGGTTTGTCTTCTAAAAACGCGATTTTAATTGTCGAGTTTGCGGAGGCTGCTTATCGTAAGGGTGCCAATGTATGGGATGCAGCTGCTCAAGCGGCTCGTTTGCGACTTCGTCCTATTATTATGACGTCTATGGCTTTCATTGTGGGAACCTTGCCACTCGCTTTATCGTCTGGCGCCGGTGCAAACAGCCGTGTCTCTATCGGTTCTGGTATTGTGGGTGGAACATTGACAGCAACCATATTGGCGGTTTTCTTCGTACCTTTATTCTTTGTAATAGTACGACGCACCTTCCCTAAACGACCTGAAAGTTTGTCGACGAAGGAAGACGTAGCGTAATTTGAAACGCGTTAGCGGTTTAATTTAAGCCTAATAAAAAAGGAGCCATATCGGCTCCTTTTTAGTTTTAACGATTAAGGTTTTCTCACTCGATTAGATTAAGCGTTTGCGAATATTTACCACCACAATTTCAGCTAAAATAACGATGATGAAAATTGCCAACAATGACATAGCGACTCGATCCCACTGGAATAAATTCATCGAGTCATCCAGCACCACGCCAATGCCGCCTGCGCCGACCAAGCCCAATACCGCAGACTCTCGGACATTAATGTCCCAACGAAACAATACGATACTGAAGAAAGCCGGCAAGACTTGAGGCCAGTAGCCTTTTATTAAGATAGACATCCAAGAGGCTCCGGTGGCTTTCAAAGCTTCGATCGACCCCATATTCACTTCTTCAATGGCTTCACCAAGCAGCTTGCCGACAAAACCAATCGAGCGAAAGGCAATCGCCAAGACGCCAGCAATAATGCCAGGGCCAAAGATAGACACAAAAAGCAGCGCCCAAACTAAAGAGTTTACAGAACGAGAAGACACGAGAAAGAAGCGAGAAATCCAATGACACCATACTGAATTTACAATATTGCTGGCGTTCATCAGAGCCAAAGGAATGGCAAAGATCAATGTGATTAGCGTGCCCAGCGTAGCGATGTTCAATGTTTCAACCATAGCGTCATGGACCGCTACTGGATAATAAGCAAAATCAATCGGCCACATACGAGAAAACATGTCGCCCATTTGCTCTGGCGCATCCAACAAAAACTCAGGGATGACTTCTACAGATTGTATGGATTGAACAAAGGCCATAACAAGAACTAAGTAAACGGCATAGCGAGATAATTTTTGTTTTAAGGTAAAACGCTGCCAGTGATGATCTATCGTATTCATAAAGTAGGCTCCTAGGTCAAACTAGCGAAAAATGCGACGAACGATGTTGGAGAGAAATTCACCAAACATGATCAGAGCAATAATGACGATTAGAATCGCCGCGACAAAGTCGTAATCAAAACGCTGAAAGGCAGAGAAAAGTGTGCCACCTAGGCCGCCTGCACCAACAATTCCCACCATGGTGGAGTTACGTAGATTCGAGTCAAGTTGGTAGGTCGAGAAACCAATAAAACGAGCAAACACCTGTGGCATAACCGAGAATAAGATGATGCTGGTAAAGCCTGCGCCCGTGGCGCGAATGGCTTCGACTTGCTTCAATGAAATTTCTTCAATCGCTTCGGCAAAAAGCTTGGCAATAAAACCAATGGAAGCAACAATCAAGGTTAGAATCCCGGCTAAAGCACCAAACCCGACACTCTTAACAAATAAGATGGCAATGATTACCGGGTGAAAAGTACGGCAAAGAGCGATCAGTGTTCGAACTGGCGTACTGACCCAGCTAGGCATCATATTACGAGCGGCGAATAACCCTAAAAATAGGGAGATAAAAATGCCACAGATGCTAGAAATAACGGCAATTTCAAGACTTTCTATTAAGCCACTTAACAACAATGACCAGCGACTAAAGTTAGGCGGTATCATACGATCCAATAGATTACTGGCGTGTCCAAACCCTTCGTAAATACGTCCCCAGCTTAGATCCATTGCGTTGAATGTATAAGCGACATAGAAAACGACAAGCAGCCAAATCGCGCTGACAAACCAGTTGTGTTTGAATGGGTTCTCTCTGTTTTGAGTTGAATTTATACCAGCCATGATTCACCTCCATAAATTTGTTTTAGGTGCTCATCGGTAATGTTTTCTGGAGGACCGTCGTACACAACAACCCCATCACTCATACCAATCATGCGTTTGGCAAAACGACTTGCTAGTTTTACGTCATGAATATTGACCAGCGCTGGAATGTTTTTTTCTTCAGAGAAACGCTCTAGCAGTTCCATAATTTCGACCGCTGTTTTTGGGTCAAGAGAGGACGTTGGCTCGTCGGCTAACAAAACCCGTGGGTTTTGCATAACGGCTCTCGCAATACCAACACGTTGACGTTGACCACCAGACAAGCTGTCTGCGCGTTTCTTTGCGTGTTCTGTTAAGCCAACGGCGTCTAGTAATTCAAATGCCGTGTTGATGTCTTCTTGGCTGAACTTTCTGCGCCAAGCGCTCCAGGCAGACATATAACCAAGACGACCTGTTAGGACGTTTTCAATGACCGTTAAGCGTTCAACAAGATTGTATTCCTGAAAAACCATCCCTACTTGACGACGAAGTTTACGCAGTTGAGAGCCTTTAGCTAAGCAGAGGTCAGCACCGTCAAACAATATTTGCCCGTCTGTTGGGTCGATTAAGCGGTTGATGCAGCGGAGTAAGGTACTTTTACCGGTTCCAGAAGGCCCGATGATAGCGATGATGCCGGGTTCGGTAATGTTAATACTTATCCCTTTTAAAATGGGATTACCCGCAGTGTATTCTTTTTTTAAGTTTCGAATTTCAAGAAAATTTGAACGCTCAGCTGTGTTATGAGTGACAGACATGGTGTTTTCCTACAGACAAAGAGGCCCGAGCAACCTGATTATTCAGGTTGCTGGTTAGTATTTATTTAAATGAGTGTGATTTAGAAAAAGAACAGATTATTGGCTTTTGCTTGCTGCGGCCTTAGCGGCTTTTTCTCGCTTTGCGGCGGCTTTGGCAGCGTCTGCTTCGGCTAGCTGCTTAAGTCCTGCTTTTGTGTAAGCCGTTCCTGATGCGTGTGCAATATCACGGATGACTTGCCATTCTTCCTTGTAGGTGATAGGGAAGAAACGGTCAGCACCACCAAAGGTTTTTTGCATTTCAGCTGGGAAGCGGAAAGTAAAAAAGGCCTTTTTTATTTTTTCGACTAACTCTGGGTTGAGGTCATGAGCGTAGCCAAAAGAGGAGGTTGGAAAGCGAGGGCTGGTATAAATGATACGGAAATCATCTTTACTCACTCGTTGAGCATCGACCATACGTTTGAAAACGTCTGAAGCAACAGGTGCTGCATCGTAGTCACCGGACAGTACACCCATAACGGATTGGTCATGTTTGCCTGAGTACTTTACTTCGTAGTCTTTATCTGGTGTTAAACCTAAAGCAGGGAAAATCGCGCGAGGTGCTAAGTTGCCTGAGTTTGAAGACGCGGAAGTATGAGCAACCACCTTGCCTTTTAGATCTGTCATTTTTTGGATGCTACTATCGTTACGGACGATAGTGATTAGGTTGTAACCCTGAAAGGATTCTTCAGTGCCTTTTACTGCAATCGGTACTAAGCCACCTAGATTAACCGCGTAGCCTGTTGGTCCTGTTGAGAAACCAGCAATGTGTAGGCGACCAGAACGCAATGCCTCTACCTCTGCGGCGTTAGAATGAACTGTGTAGTAAACTACTTTTTTACCCGTCATTTCACTTAGGTATTTTTGGAAGTCGCTGAATGCGTCTTTATAGACGGCCGGATCTTCTACAGGAGTGTATGTAAAGACGAGTGTGCTTGGATCGCGCCATTGGCTTGAGTCTTTTGGTAAGTCGGCGACTAGGTCGTAGTTTTCATCACAGAACTTATCGTCTAAGACGCCTCGATAACTGCAATTATCAGCTAGGGCGGTACTGGCTCCTAAAAGCAGTGAGCTTGAGAGCACTAAACCAGTCAGTAATTTAATAGGCATTATTGTTTTCCTCGTGATGTATTTTTTATTGTTATCACCGGTCGGGAGGTTCCGTAGTCGGGGATGAGTCAATCCTGCATTAATGAAGGATTGACTCATCTAGAGCAAAGGCGATGCCAATAATAAAAAGATCTTTAAAAACATAGGCTTAGTTGTATTTTAGGTTTTTCCTACAGTGGTTTGGGACGGTAAAGTCTCATCCTTAAGGGGTAGATGGGTCATTCCTGTCCTATGGTTTCGTGAGATTTAAATTGTTGTTTGTCTAGTTGGTGCTTTTTCATTTTTCGATACAGTGTCTTACGTGACATATCCAACAATTCTGCCGCTTCGTTTAGTTGCCCATTAGTGGCCCTGAGCCCTTCTCCGAGTATATGTCGTTCAAATTGCTCCATTCGATCTTCATAGCTGCCATTCATGTCGTCTTCGCGCTTAATGGACGCAAGGGAGGTTTCGCTGATGCCCAGTACAAATCGATCTGCGGCATTTTTAAGCTCTCGCACATTGCCTGGCCATGGATGCTGCATTAAATGATCCAAATAAGCGGGGGTCATGGTTGGTAACGGTTTGGAAAAATGCTCTGAGGCTTTGCAGGCATAATGATGAAAGAGCGGTAGAATATCCTCAGGGCGATCCCTGAGTGGTGAAATTGTCAGGCTCGCGACGTTTAGTCGATAGAATAAATCTTTACGGAATTTGCCTTGTTCGCCTAATAGGGCAAGATTGTCCTTACTGGCTGCAATGACGGTAAGTTCGACTGCAATCGGCGTTGTACTGCCAACACGCTCAATGGTGCGTTCTTGTAAAACACGCAATAGCTTTATTTGCACCGGAAGTGGCATGGTTTCGATTTCGTCTAAAAATAGAGTACCGCCATTTGCCGCTTCTATTTTTCCAATATGCCGCTTGTTAGCCCCAGTAAAAGAACCCATTTCGTGGCCAAAAAGCTCGCTTTCAATCAGGCTTTCACTGATACCGCCACAGTTTATGGCGATAAATCGTCCTTTGTTGCGAAGGCTAAATTGATGCAAAGCGCGTGCAACCACATCTTTACCACAACCGGTTTCCCCGTAAATAATGGTGTCGACATTCGTTTGGGCTAGTGATGATATATGTTGGCGAATATTTTTGATGGCAGACGATTCGCCAATGATCAGTGCTTCTAGACCTGTTTGTGCAGCAATGTTTTCTTTGAGTTTACGGTTTTCTAATACCAAGTGTCTTTTTTCTGCTGCACGTTGCAGTTGGTTGATAAGCTGAGCGGGCTGCAGGGGTTTTTCTAGAAAATCGTATGCACCTTCTTTCATGGCTTCTATTGCCATGGGGATGTCGCCATGGCCGCTCATCAGTAAAACAGGCAGTTCATTATCCAATTCTTGAAGGCGAGCCAATAGACTTAATCCATCCATTTTTGGCATTCGCACATCGCTTAAAACCACAGCGGAACTCTGCTTGTTTAGCGAAGCAATGGCTTTGTCTGCTCTTAAATGGCTTTCGACTTGAAAGCCTTCAATTTCTAGCATTTCGGTCAAGGCTTCAATAATGGTTTGATCGTCATCGATGATAATTATTTTTATTGTATGGTGCATTTATTTTTCTGCCTTTTTTAATTCTAAGGTGAAGCGGCTGCCGTCTTCTGGTGTTGATGTGACTCGAATTTGGCCACCAAAGTCCTGAACGATGTTGTAGCTAATGGATAGGCCTAGGCCGAGTCCTTGACCGACTTCTTTTTGTGTGAAGAAGGGGTCGAATATCTGATCTAAATTGTCTTCTTCTATTCCTATGCCAGTGTCTTTCACATCTATCATGATCTTGTCATCGTGTTCATAGACGAGTATTGAAAGCTGCTTTAATGGTGAACTGGATAAGGCATCCACGGCGTTGCTGATTAGGTTTACCATGACTTGTTCTAAGCGAATGGGTTCGGCAAGAACGAAGATTTTTGAGTCGGTAGGTTGATAGCTGAGCGTACAGTGTTGTTCTTGAATTTGATTAGACATCAACTCGATAGCATCTTGAATGACCATTTCTAAACAAACTGGTGTGAGTTCAGTGCCGGCAACGCGTGCAAACGCTTTAAGGTGCTTGGTGATACGAGTGATTTTTGTTAATAATTGCCGAATTTTATCTAAGCTATTTTGAGCTTTGTCTATTTGGCCTTGTTCCATATGACGCCCGGCAGTGTGCAAGTGGCTGGCAATGGCTGTCAGGGGCTGGTTTATTTCGTGAGTAATGCCAACACCAAGTTGCCCTAAAGCAGCGAGTTTTCCCGCTTGTACTAATTCGTTTTGCGCCGCTTTTAATTGTGCTTCTGCAGCGACTCTTTCCTCTATTTCAGCCGCGAGTATTTGGTTGGTTCGCTCCACTTCTCTGGCGGTTTGCTGAAAATACTGGAGGTCTCTGGCCATACTGGAGACTTCATCGTGGCCAACAATGCGTATTTGTGTGTCTAATTGAGAGCTAGCAATGGCTCGCATGTTTTGTTGTAACTCAATGATTCGTTGTAGCACATTGCGGCGCACGTAAAACCAAGAAATGGCGCAGGCGACACTTAAGCTAATCAGAGACAGCAGTAGAATATTACGAATGCTGCTGTTGATGGACTTGATCGCGCCTTCTAATGAGCCACGAATGCTGGTGTTGGTGTAGTTGGTATATTGGTTAATCTGCGCCGCTAACTGCTGAATGTGTTGTTGACTATTTTCTAGCAGAAAGCTCTGCTGATACAGCAGGTCTAGTTCTTCATTTTTTAGTTGAAATAGAGCGCCTTGGCGTGAGCTCATCATGATCAAATTGAGTAATGATTGGTGCAATTCTTGAGGAACTTGAGGCAACGTGTTCAAGTACTGAGTTATTTCATCTCCCAACCTTTCTAGGCGTAAAAAGGTGTAATCCAGTTCATTGAAAGAAGCGTCGTTGCTGACTTTTTCGATTAAGCCTGAAAAATAATAGAGGCGACGCATGACTTGTTCTAATTCAGGCGTGCGATCTAGTTGATCCACTTGGCCAATCAAGCCCTCAAATAGCGGGAAGACGAATGAAGACTGTTTTGCGAGTTCGAGTCTGATGACTTCTCGTCGCTCTACGCTTTGATTTAATAACGTGAGGCTGTTTTTGATTTGTGTAATGAGTTCAAGAAAGTAACGATTATAGTCGGGCAAATTTCGCATCAGTGCATCCATCTCACTGATGGCAGAGCTCAGCGCGTTCATAGTGTTTTCTCTGGATATGGAGGCATCACTGGTGACGAGAAGGGGGGCGGTGGCCACAATAAGCCGACTTTTGTCGTTGAGTCGAGCGGCTGCATCTAGACCTGGGATGTCTTGGAGCTTTAGTAAAAGAAGACGGTCACTTAGTTGTAGGTAGGTGTTCGTTGCCAATCCGCTGGCCACAATAGTAATGGATGAAATAAGCACGAAAGCCAAAAATAATCTACCGCCAATACCAATATTGCGAAGCCAAAAAAACGTGGGAATCCCCATTTGTGTTAGTCCTGTTATTTTTATAATTAGATTCCACAATGAAATTTCTATGCCAACTATGAGGCCTGATTTTTATTGCGTTTCTGCCTATAGTGAGGACAAAAATGTCCCATCACAAGCTTTAATTGATGGAGGATGTAAGGCGTACGGAAGAGGTTTGATTGAGTATTCCGTTCCTTTTAGCGCGTTTCGAAATCCACGTTTGAAAGCGCTAAAAGAGGTGGGATTAAAAGGTTAGAGCTTTCTGAGCCCCCACATCAAATATAAACCACCGATAATGGAAGCGACCATGCCGGTTGGAATGTCTTCGGGGTACAGTAGTTGTCGTCCAAGCCAATCGGAGAAAAGCATTAACGTACTTCCCACTAGGATGGACGCAATGAGATGTTCTTTTGCTCGACTAAATCCTAATAAACGCGCGAGATGCGGTGCCATTAGACCGATAAAACTCAGTGGTCCAACGACTAACGTTGCACTGACGGTTAATCCTGATACTAGAAACAAGAGTAGCATTCTTGAACGAGAGACGTTCATGCCTAAAGAGCGAGCGCTGGTTTCCCCTAACGGTAAAATATCCAACCAACGATGACAGGTAAAGGCAATAGACAGTGATATGGCGGTGGCAATAGCAAGTGGTATCAGCGTGCTGTTGGTCACGTAATAGGTGGTGCCCGCTAACCAAGCAAGTAACTGATAGCTTCTAGGATCTCCACCGGCCAACACAATCGTTTGAATCGCACCCATTAACGCCGTTATTGCAACGCCGGTTAAGAGTACTTTCTCTGGTTGAAAACCGGTTTTTCGGTTGAGTAATATGATCAGGCTAACGGAAGACAGCGCGCCAATAAAACCGCCAACGTACATGCCTGCTAGGCTCGAACTCAGGCCAGAAAATAGTGTCACAATAACCCCTAACGCTGTGCCAGAACTGATACCTATGACTTCAGGGCTGGCCATTGGGTTGCCACTGAGTCGCTGTATGATCGTACCGGCTGTTGCTAGCATGGCTCCGGCTAAAATAGCAGCAATCAGACGAGGTAATCGCCACTCCAATACGGACCAGTTCCCCGTGGTGAATATCCAACTCCAGCCTTGATTTCCAATAGACAGGCATGAAAAAATAAACAATCCAATAAAAACAGAACCAAGTGCAATCCAAATGGTGTACTTGCTGAGGTGTCGGCCTTGCTCGCTATGGCGAGTCAAAACGGTCTCGGTGTGAGTTTGGCTGCGCATGGCCAGTTTCGGGAGTAGCCATAACATCAGCGGTGCGCCGAGTGCAGCAGTGGCCGCTCCAGTCGGAATCATGATGGACATGAGGTCAGGGAGTTGCTGTATCACTAAATCGGTTAGGGTCAGTAGCAATGCGCCAATAAATATAGACGCTAGAAATTTTGGCAGTAATCTATGAACACCTATTAAACGCGTTATAGCCGGTGCAGCAAGGCCAATGAATCCTATTATACCCACGGTAGCCACCACCAAAGAGGTCAACAAAACCGCGACCCCTAGACAAATGATTCGTAGCTTTGTCAGTGAGACTCCAAGACTTTTTGCGCCAGATTCAGACAGCTGTAATAAGGTTAATGGTTTCACGAAGAGGAAAGCCACGATAATGAGGGCGATAATTCTAGGGGTTAGGTAGGCGACATTTCCCCAGCCAGTTTGAACCAATGAGCCTGCGCCCCATATCATTAACCCTGCCAATTTTTCTTGGTTCATAATAAGCAGAACGGTACTAAACGCGCCAAAGTAGAGATTAAGAATTAATCCAGAAATGACCACAATGGTTGGAGAAAGCGCGCGACGCCAAGAGAGCGCGAACACAATCCCCATGGCAATTAAACCGCCAGCCATGGCGACGAAGCTGTACGACAATTCAATCAGCCATGGCGCATACAGTGTTGCCATCATCAAGCTAAAGCTGGCGCCGCTTGCTACCCCAAGAGTGGTTGGTGACGCTAATGGATTTCTTAATACCTGCTGCATCAAAACGCCAGCAACCGCTAACGCTGCGCCACAAATTAACGTAGTAAAAACGCGAGGCCACCAAGTTAAATGGAGTTTTATTGAATTATTTGAGAGCCAGTTAGGTTGTAATAAACTCGTCAGGTTAAGCGTGAAGGTATCATTTAATGATAATTGCCAGCCCATGAGCAGTACGACACTGGTCGTTAATATGATGATAAAGCCAATAGGGAAAATTCGCATTATTGCTTCTCCTTATTGTTCAGTGCTTTTGTGAGTTGTTCTGCGAAGCGTAGGGTGGATGGTATGGCGCCAAAGCTCCATGTCGGCTCGACTGTCAATGCTGGTTGGCCGGTATTTTTAACCAAATATTGCCAGAATTGATCGCGCTGTAAACTTCTTTCTACGCCAGCCGGCAGAGGTTTAATAATGATGATTTGCCCTTTGATGTCCATCAGCTGGTCTATCCCTATCAGCGAAAACCCCCATGGATTTGTCTCTGCTTGCCAAGCACTTTTCAAACCGATTTTATTGGCTGCAATTTTATACATGCTGTTTGTACCAAAGATTCTGACGTGACGGCTGTCCATAAATTGGATCATTAATAGGGGCGGTGTGTCTTTTGGTGTTTTGTCGGCTAACCCCATTAGAGTTTGTTCGGCAGAGTAAATTAGCGCGTTAGCTTCTTTTTGTTTGTTTGTCTCTTCTCCAAGTCGGCGGGTGAAACCTTTAAGCCCTTCCCAAGTGATGTTGTCTTTTTTATAAAGGGTGAATTCTGTAACCGGTGCTATGCGAGACAATTTAGGCGTAAGTGAGCCAAATAAAGGAGAGATAAAAATCTTATCTGGTTTGAGTTCAGCAAGTCTTTCTAAATTAGGTTGCGAGCGTAATCCTATGTCTTCTGTTGAGTTTGGAATAGCGGGTTCTCGAACCCATGAGTTGTAGCCTGACTGTTGTGCCATCGCGATGGGCGTTATGCCAAGCGCGATAAGGGTTTCTGTTTGGGTCCAGTCGATTGATATGACTCTAAGGGGCTCGATTTGCGCCGCATTTAAGATATTTGATGCGCAGAAGGCAAAAAAGACAATGAAAAAATGTAGAGGTTTAGACGCCATGACATTTTTTTCCATCAGTAGGGCATAGCTACGGGGTAGCCAGCAGGATGTCGAGTGATGTGCATGTCAATACCATAAATATTTCGCAGTTGTTTTGTTGTGAATATTTTTTCAACCGAATCTGAAATAATCATTTTTCCGCTATGAAGTGCGACGATGTGATCACAAAAGCGCGCAGCCATGTTTATGTCGTGAATGACGATTATGACGCCAAGATTGAGCTCTCTACAGAGCTTTTTGATTAGATTTAGCATGTCTATTTGGTGTGCTACGTCAAGTGCAGAAAGAGGTTCATCAAGGAGTAAGTACTGAGTGTTTTGGGCAATTAGCATTGCCAACCACAAGCGCTGGCGTTCACCACCAGATAAGGTATCAACCAGTCTATCCGCGTAGGCTGTTGTATCGGTTAAGGCCATGGCTTCATCAATGTGTTTTTTGTCGTTGCCGTTTAAACGGCCAAGTAAACCATGCCAAGGATAGCGCCCGAAGCTGACAAGATCTTTCCCTGATAGGCTATCGGTCGATGGTGTTTGTTGGGGGAGATAAGCCACTTGTTGTGCAAACTTTTTATTGGACCAAGAGCCGATCGGTTGATTTTCTAGAAAAACATTACCACTGGTTGGTTTTTGTTGCTGGGCTAGTAGTTTTAATAGCGTGGACTTACCTGAACCATTGTGACCAACGAGGGCGTAAATTTTCCCTGGTTCAAACGTCATTGAAAAGCCTGCTAGTAGTGAGCGATCACCGACACTAAATTGCAGTTCTTTAGACTCTATCATTTTTCAGACCAAAATATGGGGGCTTAATACTCTCTTTGAGTGTGTGGTACAGACTCAAACCGAAGGAGTATTTTATTAGTATTGGTAATGCTAATGCAAATTATTTGCATATAAAAAACATTCCTATCTTCATGGTGTGGTTCGACGTATTGGTGCTGTTGGCGCTTTATTGATGTACGTGACGTATGAATCTGGTGAGCAGATCCACTCAGAATGTAGAGAAGGGGTGATGTTATAAGTCTAAATAGGCATTTATTACTCAGCCATTGATTGTTTAAAAGCGCCATATCAGCCAAAATAGCCGTATACAACTACGATTAACATGACGGGGTTTTCGATAAAGGCGACGTTAAGTCGGCTTTTTATAGAGAATGTAAAAACCGCGCATAACCTAAAAGAATTTTTTAATGGCAGACCAGAACTTTCTTAACGAAGTAAGTAAACGAAGAACTTTCGCGATCATATCGCATCCTGACGCGGGTAAAACAACCATCACTGAAAAGCTTTTATTGCTTGGGCAACTTATTCAAACGGCAGGGTCTGTAAAGGGTCGTAAAGGCGACAAACACGCTACATCTGACTGGATGGCGATGGAGAAGCAGCGTGGTATATCCATTACATCGTCAGTGATGCAGTTCCCTTATAAAGACCGCACGGTTAATTTGCTGGACACACCGGGGCACGAAGATTTCTCGGAAGATACGTATCGTACTCTCACCGCCGTTGACTCTGTATTGATGATCATTGATGGCGCGAAAGGGGTAGAGGATCGTACTGTTAAGTTGATGGATGTGTGTCGTTTACGAGATACGCCAATTTTGACTTTTATTAACAAAATGGACCGCGATATTCGTGATCCAATTGATTTGTTGGATGAAGTGGAGGCTGTCTTGAAAATTGTGGCGGCGCCAATCACCTGGCCTATTGGTATGAGCCATTTCTTTAAAGGGGTATACAACCTTTATACTGATACGATTCACGTCTTTGTGCGTGGTCGAGGTCATACCTTGATGGACGATATTCGTATTGAAGGCTTACAATCTGATGCCGCCAAAGAATTGCTGGGTGATGATTGGGATGCGTATGTAGATGAAATTGAGTTGGTGCGTGGCGCTAGCCATGAATTCAATCTTGAAGCGTATTTAGCGGGTAAATTGACCCCTGTATTTTTTGGTACCGCGCTGTCTAACTTCGGCGTTCGTGAAATGTTGGATGGCTTTGTTGAGTGGGCGCCATCTCCCATTGACCGTGAAACAAACGGTCGTACCGTGCCAGCAGTAGAAGAGAAGTTTTCTGGGTTTATTTTTAAAATACAAGCCAATATGGACCCGAAACATCGTGATCGCATTGCCTTCATGAGGGTGTGTTCAGGAACGTATGACCGTGGCATGAAGATGCGACATTGCCGTATTGGTAAGGACATCAAGGTCACTGATGCCGTTTCTTTTACAGCAGGTGATCGTGAAGGTGTTGAAGAGGCTTTTTCAGGCGATATTATTGGTTTGCATAACCATGGCACGATCCAGATAGGCGATACTTTTACTGAAGGCGAGGATTTGAAATTCACGGGTATTCCTCACTTTGCGCCAGAGCTTTTTCGTCGTGTTCGCTTAAAAGATCCAATGAAGATGAAAGCATTGCAGAAAGGGTTGCAGCAACTTTCTGAAGAAGGCTCGACGCAGTTATTCATGCCTCAGCGAAACAATGATTTAATTGTTGGTGCGGTTGGTCAGTTGCAATACGAAGTGGTAGCCTACCGCTTGAAAGACGAATACAAAGTGGAATGTATTTACGAGGCGGTAAATGTTAATACCGCTCGTTGGGTTGAATGTGACGATCCTAAGAAATTTGACGAGTTTAAAAATAAGTGCCGAGACAATTTAGCCATTGATGGTGGTGGGCATTTAACGTATCTAGCGCCAACGCGGGTGAATTTAATGATGGCAGAAGAAAAATGGCCTCAGGTTCGTTTCCGTTCGACGCGTGAGCATTGATCAATACTTGACTAAATTACTAGGTTAAGAGGATAATTCATTCATTAGAACAGTTTTAGTGGTGTCAGAATGAGTATGGTTGAATCGGTTGACCCTATCGAGTTTACAGAATCGGCAGCGGCGAAGTTGCAATCTTTGATTAAAGAAGAAGAGAATGATCGACTCATGTTACGTGTTTACGTAACAGGGGGCGGTTGCTCTGGTTTTCAGTATGGTTTTACCTTTGATGAAGAGCATCAAGAAGACGATACCGAAGTGGTGCGTGACGGAGTGACTTTGGTCGTTGATCCCTTGAGTTTTCAATACCTCGTTGGGTCAGAAGTAGACTATAAAGAAAACTTAGAAGGCTCGCGGTTTGTTGTGCAGAATCCTAATGCCACGTCTACTTGTGGTTGTGGTGCGAGCTTTAGTATCTAGTTTTTGTACTCTTGTTACCAATTGACTGATCATAAATAGGCCCTTCGTGCGAATAGTGCGAAGGGTTTTTTATTGCGTGAATTTCGACTTAGGCCTTGGTGTAGAGGTTGCTCGCGTGTTTGGCTCTTTCTTCTTCGCTAATAATGTTCCCCTCTAACGGTTTGTGATGACCGACAAACAGTAAGCCGATTTGTTTGTCTCCCAAAACGATCGGTGTTAAAGCGTTGTTTTTCGCTTTCCATATTCTTAGTCCGAAAATTTGAGGGGGAAGATTTGTTTCATTAATTATTCGGCTTTGATTTATGTGGGCGTAAAGTGGTGACAGTTGATCTAGCTCGCCATCTTGGTCAAGCATAATGTGATGATGGGTTATTTGTTGGCTAAGGAATTCTGGCGGATAAGGTGTGCGTAAAACAGGTAACCAGCTTTCTTTTGGAAAAGTGCGAAAGACGTCAGGTGTTTCTGGCGATCCGTTGTGAGGCGAAACAAGTAGTGTCATTTCAACTGGAATTCCATAGGAAGGTTTCACAGGAATATGAAATATCAGTTGTTTTGCTGGTGGGCGTTGGTGTACCTCAGGTGTTATGTAGCCAACTACTTTTTTGTCCTTTTCAGCGTTTATAGGAGGGACTTGTAAAAATAATTGCCAACTTTTTAAGTCTAGATTGAGTTCTTCGGGAGAGTGTAAGTGCAGATTGGCGTTTATCATATGTCGTAACGTGTGCTCAATAAGATTGGCAAAAACGCTTATTGAGGCGGTGAGTTGTGTTTTAGCTTGGCTATCTAAGTGTATTTCCTTTACTTGATTCGCTGCAGAGCTTAGATCAACAGAGTCTTTGTTGCTGATTGTAGGGCGATATTTGACTCTAGAAATCAACTTTTTCTCATTCGACTGAGTGCTGGCTCTATTGAGTGCCTCTATAAATAGCATTAGTACGGCTCCTTTGTTAACTGTCAAAGGTATCGGCCGTTACTTTGAAGAGTTTAGAGATAGTCTGTTTTTTGTACAAAAAGACTATCTCAGTTTTCGGTTTTAGCGTAGCAGGTTAGACAATTTTGGATTTGCCTCTAACGCTGCGCGGTGAAATAGTGCGACTTTGCCAATGGTTTGAACTGTTTCGCATTTCATTATTTTGCTAATTTCTGCAATTAGCGCACTACGGACTTCACGATCCATGATGCTGATGCGTACTTTAATAAGTTCGTGGTCTTCAAGTGCGCGGTCAATTTCTGTTAAAACGGTTTCTGTTAAACCGTTGCCTGCTATCATGACCACTGGGTTAAGTGCGTGACCAATTAGGCGATATTGCTTTTTTTGGGCGTTTGTAATGCTCATAGTAAAATTTTCTCATATTAGTTGACCCTCTTTAATGGAGGCTTTAGAGGTTAAGCGATATTATAGCGGAATATTGACTGATTTAGGTATGATGAAAACGTGGCAAGATCAAAAAGTAGTAATAGTTGGATGAAGGAACATTTTGACGATCCGTATGTCAAAAAATCCCAACAAGATGGTTATCGCTCTAGGGCCAGTTATAAGCTGATGGAGATTAACGATAAAGATAAATTGTTTAGACCTGCGATGCGTGTTGTTGACTTAGGTGCAGCGCCGGGTGGATGGTCTCAAGTGGCGGCGAAATTGGTGGGTGATAAGGGTACTGTTGTGGCCTCGGATATTTTGGAAATGTCACCTTTGGCTGGTGTAAGTTTTGTTCAAGGGGATTTTACTGAGCAAGAAGTATACGAGGCAATCTTGGCTGAGATTGGAGATGAGAAAGCGGATCTTGTAATTTCAGATATGGCCCCCAATATGAGTGGTAACAGTTCTGCAGATCAGCCACAAGCCATGTATCTTGTAGAGCTTGCGTTGGACATGGCGGCTCAAGTGTTGCGTCCAGGTGGGAATTTTTTGGTGAAAGTGTTTCAGGGTGAAGGGTTTGAAGAATACCTCAAAACCATGCGGGCTCAATTTGATTCCGTTATAACGCGTAAGCCGGATGCGTCGCGAGCCAGAAGTCGCGAAGTTTACTTATTAGGAAGACAATATAAAGGTTAATGAGAGATGTTCTGGTATTATGACCAGAGACATTAAAAATAACCGTTTAGAGGTGTGCTCTTGAACGATATGATGAAAAATATACTGTTGTGGTTGGTGATTGCTGCTGTACTACTGACAGTTTTTAATAATTTTAATACGACGGCTGATACCAATCGAATCACTTATTCTGAATTTGTGAAAGAGGTTCAGGATGGGCGAATAGCGAAAGTCGTTGTTGAGGGTTATACCATTAGTGGTACCCGTACTAGCGGCGACACGTTTGATACGGTTCGTCCTGCCGCGGCAGACCCTAAAATAATGGACGATTTGCTTACTAATAATGTTGTTGTAGAGGGGCGTTTACCTGAGCAGCAAAGTATTTGGACTCAATTGCTGGTTGCTAGTTTTCCTATTCTTCTTATTCTTGCGATTTTCATGTTCTTCATGCGCCAGATGCAAGGTGGTGGCGGTGGTAAAGGTGGACCAATGTCTTTTGGTAAGTCTAAAGCGCGCCTTTTACCAGAGGATCAGGTTAAAACTACTTTTGCAGATGTCGCTGGTTGTGATGAAGCGAAAGAAGATACATCAGAGTTGGTAGACTTTCTTCGCGAGCCAAGTAAATATCAACGCCTAGGCGGTAAAATACCTCGCGGTATTTTGATGTGTGGCCCTCCAGGTACGGGTAAAACTTTGCTTGCAAAAGCGATAGCAGGCGAAGCGAAAGTGCCGTTCTTTACCATATCTGGTTCTGACTTCGTAGAAATGTTTGTTGGTGTGGGTGCGTCGCGTGTTCGTGATATGTTTGAACAGGCAAAAAAACATGCACCATGCATTATTTTTATTGATGAAATTGATGCGGTAGGTCGTAATCGTGGTTCCGGTATGGGCGGCGGTAATGATGAGCGTGAGCAAACTTTAAACCAACTGTTGGTTGAAATGGATGGCTTTGAAGGTAACGAAGGTATTATCGTTATTGCGGCGACTAACCGTCCAGATGTATTGGATCCGGCATTGTTGCGTCCTGGTCGTTTTGATCGCCAGGTGCAAGTTGGTTTGCCGGATATTCGTGGTCGCGAACAGATTTTGAAGGTGCATTTGCGTAAAGTACCTTGTGATGATGATGTTGAACCAAAAAACATCGCTCGCGGTACACCTGGTTTCTCTGGTGCTGATTTAGCTAACTTGGTTAACGAAGCTGCGTTGTTTGCAGCGCGCTCTAATCGCCGCTTGGTGAATATGGAGCAGCTTGAGCTAGCAAAAGATAAAATCCTCATGGGTGCCGAGCGCAAAACCATGGTGATGAGTGATAAAGAAAAATTAAACACGGCTTACCATGAAGCGGGTCATACTATTGTTGGTTACTTAATGCCAGAGCATGATCCCGTGTACAAAGTCTCTATTATTCCTCGTGGACGCGCTCTTGGTGTCACTATGTATTTGCCAGAAGAAGATAAATACAGTGTGAGTAAAACAGGGCTTGAGAGTCAGGTTTGTAGTCTTTATGGCGGTCGTATAGCGGAAGAGATTGTTCACGGCTTCGATGGTGTATCTACTGGTGCGTCAAATGATATTGAACGCGCTACGAGTATTGCTCGTAACATGGTAACGAAGTGGGGTTTGTCTGCGAAGCTCGGTCCATTTGCTTACGAAGAAGATGATAACAATAGTGGTGGTTTTATTGCTGGGCCAACGGGCAGTAAAGCTAATTATTTCTCGCCTGAAACCGGAAAGATAATTGACGCTGAAGTTCAAGATATTATTAGTCGTTGTTACGTGAAATCAACACAAATACTGAATGACAATCGTTCTAAACTGGAAATGATGGCTGAAGCGTTGATGCAGTATGAAACGATTGATGCGAAGCAAATTAAAGAAATTATGGATGGTAATAAGCCTTCGGCTCCTGAAGGTTGGTCTGATCCTGGGGCTAACCCACCAAAAGGCGATAAAACTGAATCAACTGGTGAGGCTTCTTCATCAGAAGTGGGTTCAGGTGATCAAGATGAAACTCCAAATCAAGCACCTAAACCTGCGAGTGAATAACTTGTGTTGTTGATTTTTGATATGGTCTTTTCATGTCGTTGATGTCCTTTGGGGACAAGTCGTTAGACTTGTCCCTTCCTCATGTTATGGGGATACTAAATGTTACTCCTGACTCTTTTTCCGATGGAGGCGTTTTTAACTCCTTGGATAGTGCTTTGCGGCAATCTGAAAAAATGATTCAAGAAGGCGCTAGTATTATTGATGTTGGAGGTGAGTCAACTCGTCCAGGCGCTGTCTCTGTTGCTACTCAGCAAGAGGTTGATCGTGTTCTGCCTGTTATTGACGCTATTAAGCGGCGGTTCGATATTATTGTGTCGGTCGATACCAGTACGGCAGAGGTGATTCGAGGGGCTGCGGATTTAGGTGCAGGTTTAATTAATGATGTCCGGTCGCTTGAGCGAGAAGGGGCTTTGCTGGCGGCCGCGAAGACGCATTTGCCGATTTGTTTGATGCATATGAAAGGTATGCCAAAAACGATGCAAGATGCTCCTGAGTATGTGCAAGTGGTGGATGATGTTGCGGATTATTTAATGTCACGAGTCATAGCGTGTGAGTCGGTTGGTATTGCTCGTTCTCATTTGATTTTGGATCCAGGTATTGGGTTTGGAAAAGTACTTTCCCATAATTTGTCATTGCTAAATCATATTGAAAAAATTAAAAAACTAGGGTTTAACGTTCTTGTTGGTCTTTCTAGAAAGACCATGATCGGGGATGTATTAAATCTACCAGTTGAAGAGCGCCTGTATGGCACTATGGGAGCAAATGCTTCAGCCTATTCAAAGGGTGCTCGTATCTTTAGGGTTCATGATGTTAGGCCGCATGTTGAAATGCTGGCTCTAATGTCTCGTATTGAGAGAGAAGTTTAATGCGCAAATATTTTGGTACAGATGGAATTCGTGGGAAAGTTGGTACGGCGCCCATTACGCCAGAGTTTATGCTTAAGTTAGGCTGGGCAGCAGGGCAGGTTTTTAAAGAAAACGATAAGAAGATTCTGATCGGTAAAGATACGCGTATTTCTGGTTATATGTTCGAATCAGCGCTTGAGGCTGGCATTGTTGCCGCAGGTGCTGATGTGCGTTTGGTTGGCCCAATGCCAACGCCTGCGATCGCATACTTGACGCGTACTTTTCGCGCTAGTGCTGGGATTGTTATTAGTGCTTCTCATAACCCTTATACTGATAATGGTATTAAGTTTTTCTCTGCGCAAGGTGGCAAAATCTCCGACGAAGTGGAAGAACGGATAGAATACTTTCTTGAACAGCCTATGGTGGTTGTTGAATCTAGTCTTATTGGGCGAGCTAAACGCATCGAAGATGCGGCAGGACGTTATATTGAATACTGTAAAGGCACCTTCCCTATTGGTTTGCAGTTAAGTGGCTTAAAAATTGTGGTTGATTGTGCAGATGGTGCAACATACCACGTTGCGCCTCGTGTGTTTTCTGAATTGGGTGCAGAGGTTATTTCTATTGGCGTCAATCCTGATGGGTTGAATATTAATGAGTTTAGTGGTGCGACAAAGCCTGAGTTGTTACGTAAAAATGTTTTAGCGGAAGAGGCTGATCTTGGTATTGCTCTAGACGGTGATGGGGATCGTTTAATATTGGTTGACCGTCATGGTGTGGTTCGTGATGGTGATGATATCCTCTATATTATTGCGAATCACTTGATGCGGACTGGGCGTTTTAGTGGCGGAGTTGTTGGCACCTTGATGAGTAATTTCGGTTTAGAGCTAGCGTTTTCTGAAACGGGAATTGGCTTTAGTCGTGCTGCTGTTGGTGATCGCTATGTTAATGAAAAGTTAGAGCAACACGGTTGGTTGTTAGGTGGTGAGCCATCGGGTCATATTGTGTGTAAGTCTATTACGACAACAGGCGATGGTATTATTGCTGCGCTTCAAGTGCTTAGGGCTATGATCGAAGAAGATAAAGATTTAGATGAGCTTCTTGTTGGTTTGGTTAAGTTTCCTCAGAAATTAAAAAACATTCGTGTGGCAAAGCGTTTTGTACCAAATGAAGAGCCTGAATTACAGAAAGCGATTGCGGTTGCTAATGAACGTTTGAATGGTTTAGGGCGTGTTCTGCTAAGGGCCTCCGGAACCGAGCCTTTGATTCGAGTTATGGTTGAAGGTAGAGACAATGAGACGGTTGATGAGCTTGTTGATTATTTGGTCGAAGAGGTTAAGTCGGTTGTTTCCAAAAAAATGAGTGCATAAAGCGAATTTTATGTGCTGAATAATAATAAATACTTGAAACCAAAGAGGGCTTTTCATAGAATGGGCGCCTCGAATTTAGGGGTTAGGATATGATTCGTCAAAAGATTGTGGCTGGTAACTGGAAAATGAATGGCTCTAGAGAGTCTATTGTTTCACTAATTGGCGGCTTGCTTAAGATGGATGGTTCTAGCTCTGAAGTGGTTGTTGCTCCTTCTTTTCCTTATTTGTCTCAGGTTAACGACTTAATAGACGGCGGTAGTGTTATGTTGGCTGCCCAAAATGTTAGCCATGAGTTAAAAGGTGCCTACACAGGAGAGGTGTCTGCTTCTATGTTGGGTGACTTTGGGGTCAAGTATGTATTACTTGGTCACTCGGAGCGACGTTCACTTTATAGCGAAACAGACGATATTGTCGCTTCTAAAGTGAAAGCAGTGTTGGGTTTTGGTCTGGTACCAATGTTGTGTATTGGTGAAACATTGGCCGAGCGCGAATCCGGTAAAACACTTGATGTTTGTGAACGTCAGATTCAAGCTGTGATTGATGTGGTTGGTATTGCTGCCTTTGAGCAGATGACAATTGCATATGAGCCAGTTTGGGCAATAGGTACTGGCTTGTCAGCGAGTGCTGAACAGGCGCAAGAAGTACATCAATCAATTAGAGCCTTTTTGGCTAAATCATCAGAGTCTGTCTCTCGAAAAGTTCAGATTTTGTATGGTGGAAGTGTTAAGGCATCAACCAGCTCGGCTTTATTTAAAATGCCTGACGTGGATGGTGCTCTTGTTGGTGGTGCATCTCTTGATGCAAAAGAATTTATAGCGATAGTAAAGGCAGCGGGTTAATTGATGGAAGCACTTATTTTAGTTTTGCATGTACTGGCGGCGGTAGCCATTATCGCGTTGGTTTTGTTACAGCAAGGTAAAGGTGCAGACGCTGGTGCCTCTTTTGGTGGTGGCGGTGCGTCCCAGACAGTATTTGGGAGTCAAGGTGGTAGTAGTTTTTTTGGAAAGATGACTGCGCTTTTTGCATTGATTTTCTTTTTGACGAGCTTTGGCTTGGCTTTTTATGCCAGCCAGCAAGCAAAAAGTGTTTCTGGTGCGCTTGATTATGTTCCTTCGGCTCCTCAAGTTGAAGAAACGGTAGGGTTGCCTGAGTTAGGTGGCAGCAGTAAAAAAGCAACATCGGATATACCAGTAACTGAATAGCCTTTGGCTTTGGTGTATTTGGATAAGCGTTTTGTTGTTTGATAAAAGTGTTTTGCGGATGTGGCGGAATTGGTAGACGCGCCACCTTGAGGGGGTGGTGAGCTTTGCTCGTGGGGGTTCGAGTCCCCCCATCCGCACCAATCTTGAATTGATATTGTATTTTGTGTATGATGTCGAGATATTGATGTAGGGCAATCTGGTTTGTCGAGTTTTAAGCTTCTGTATAGAAACTTTTCTCATGGTTTTCCTTTTTAGGTATCCGCACCAGTTTGTTCTTAGTGTTAAGTGTCAGGATTGACGGCCTTCTTTATCGAAGGATGCTCTCTCAATTTTTATTGAGTTGAGTGCTGAGAACCCCTATATGGGGTTTTTTGTTATCTACACTGTTACTGTTTATAAACGGAAATGGGCCTTGAGCCCGTTTTTTATTTCTGGGTTCTACAAAATTGGTTTTCGGAGAAAACGATTGTCAGCAAAATATACGATTTTAGAAGAACTAATTCGACCGGTCGTTGAAGGTTTAGGGTTTGAGTTTTGGGGTATGGAATACTTGTCTTTAGGTAAAGATTCTGTGCTTCGTATTTTTATTGAAACAGATGCTGAAAAAGGAATTGACGTAGAAGATTGCGCCCGAGTCAGTCGTCAAGTTAGTTCTATTCTAGATGTTGAGGACCCAATTACAGGGGAATACAACCTAGAAGTGTCATCACCAGGTTTAGATCGGCCTTTATTTAGTTTGGCTCAGTATCAAGCGTATATCGGTTCTATTGTCGCTTTGCGTTTACGTGTGCCTTTTGATGGTCGCCGTAAATTTAAAGGGCAACTAATGGGGATCGAAAGCGAAGATATTGTTATTCGTGTAGATCAAGAAGAATACTTGTTGCCGATTGACTTAGTCGATAAGGCAAATGTTGTTCCACAATTTTAAATATTAACCTTGAAGAGAGGCTAAAAGGATGAGCAAAGAAATTCTTTTGGTAGTCGAAGCGGTTTCCAACGAGAAAGATGTTCCGAAACAAGTTATTTTCGAAGCCGTTGAAATTGCTTTAGCTAGTGCTGCCAAACGCCGTTTTGAAGAAGATGCATTAATTCGCGTCTCTATTGATCAGCGTACAGGCGACTATAAAACTTACCGTCAGTGGAATATTGTCGCAGACGAAGATTACTCCACTCCAGCTTCAGAATTAACGATAGACGATTCTGAAGAGCAAAACCTCGGCATTGATATTGGCGGGATTTACGAAGAAGAAGTGGAATCTGAAATATTTGGCCGTATTGCTGCACAAACAGCAAAACAAGTTATCGTGCAAAAAGTACGTGAAGCTGAACGTGCTAAAATGGTGGCTTTGTATACCGAGAAAGTGGGCAAACTTGTTCACGGCCAAGTGAAGAAAGTGACCCGTGATAGCCTAATTGTTGATCTTGGTGAAAACGCAGAAGCATCCTTGCCTAAAGATCAATTAATTGGGCGTGAAAGTTTCCGAATGAATGATCGAATTCGTGCTTTGTTGCTTGAAATTCGTGAAGACAGTCGCGGCGCGCAATTGATTCTTTCGCGTAATTCACCCGCGTTTATGATTGAGTTATTCCGCCTTGAAGTGCCGGAAATTGCTGAAGAGATCATTGAAATTCGCAGTGCATCACGAGATCCAGGTCTTCGTGCAAAAATTGCAGTCAAGACAAATGACCGTCGTATTGACCCGATTGGTGCTTGTGTTGGTATGCGTGGTGCTCGAGTTCAAGCGGTTTCTAATGAGATGAATGGCGAGCGCGTTGATATTGTGCTTTGGGATGATAATCCAGCTCAATTGGTTATTAATGCCATGTCACCTGCGGAAGTGGATTCTATCGTCATAGACGAAGACGCGCATTCTATGGATGTTGCGGTTAAGAGCGATAACCTAGCTCAAGCAATTGGCCGTAACGGCCAGAACGTCCGTTTGGCTTCTACACTTACTGGTTGGTCTTTAAATGTAATGACCAGCGAAGACGCTGAAGCTAAGCAACAGGAAGAATCACAAAAACTGATTGATATCTTTGTTACTGGATTAGACATTGATGATGATTTAGCCATTCAAATGGTTGATGAGGGCTTTTCTTCTCTTGAAGAGGTCGCTTATATCCCAATGGAAGAGATGTTAGACATTGACGGATTTGATGAGGATTTAGTAAACGAGCTGCGTTCACGAGCAAAAGAGGCCTTGTTAAATCAAGCGCTTCAAGCGGAAGAGCAATTAGACGGTGCCAAACCTGCTGCTGATTTATTAGCAATGGAAGGAATGGATAATCATCTTGCTTTGGTGCTTGCTTCTATAGGGGTAATTACTATGGAAGATTTGGCTGAACAGTCAGTTGATGAGTTGCTTGATGTTGAAGGTATGACGGAAGCGCGTGCGGCCAGTCTTATTTTGACGGCTCGTGCACCTTGGTTTGCTGAATCTGAATAAAATCTGAGTACATAAGGGGGAACTTAATGACAGTTCAAACCGTAAAGATACTATCCGAGTTGGTAAATACGCCAGTCGATAAGCTACTAACTCAGATGAAAGACGCTGGGCTTCCTCAAACGAGTGCAAGTCAAGAAGTCTCTGAAGTTGAAAAGCAAACCTTGTTGAGTTTTTTGAAACGTCAACATGGTGAAGAAGATGATGGCAGCCAGCGTATTACTCTACAACGTAAAACAACAAGTACGTTGTCTCGTGACGGCGGCAAAGCAGTAAATGTTGCTGTGAAAAAGAAGCGTACTTATGTAAAACGCGATGACGTTGATGAAGAAACTCAAAAGCAGGAAGAACTGCTTGCCAAGCGTCTTGTAGAAGAGCAGGCTGCAGAAGAAGCGCGTTTAGAAGAAGAGCGTAAGCTAGAAAAAGAGAAGGCAGCCAAGGCTCAAGCTGAGGCTGAAGAAAAAGCGCGTCAAGAAGCAGTTGCAAATACAGTCGTAGCAAAAGCTGACGCGGTAAATGATACGGAGCAGAATGTCTCCAGTACAGGAGCGGCAGAACCCGTGGAATCACCTAAGCAGCCAAAAGCAGCCAAAAAAGTGTCTCAGCCAGCGATGGAAAATAAGAAACCAGCGGCGGCGCCTAAAGGTAAAAAAGGGCCAGTTAGACATGACAACGATAAAGATAAAGAAAAGCCTCGTGGTCGTAATAACCCAGAAAACAAACGCACCTCTCGCGTTAATGTAAATGGCGAAGATGAGTTTTCTCGTCGTGGTAAGTTGGGCCGTAAAGGTAAGAAACCTTCTAAACAAGAACATGGTTTCCAAAAGCCTACTGCTAAAATGATTCACGAAGTGGCATTGCCAGAAAGTATCACTGTTGCTGATCTTGCTGAGAAAATGGCGGTGAAAGGCGCAGAAGTTATTAAGATCATGTTTAAAATGGGCGCAATGGCGACTATTAACCAAACAATTGATCGTGAAACTGCGACTCTAGTAGTCGAAGAAATGGGTCATACTGTTAAATTCATCGACGAAAATGCTGTTGAAAACGATATGATTGGCGCGATTGATTACGAAGGTGAAGCGATTAAACGTGCACCTGTAGTCACGGTTATGGGTCATGTAGACCATGGTAAAACATCGTTGCTTGATTATATCCGTACGACACGAGTTGCGGCGGGTGAATCAGGTGGTATTACACAGCATATCGGTGCATACCATGTTGAAACGCCACATGGCATGGTGAGCTTTTTAGACACACCTGGACACGCTGCGTTTACTTCTATGCGTGCTCGTGGTGCTAAAGCGACTGATATTGTTATCCTTGTTTGTGCTGCCGACGATGGTGTAATGCCACAAACGATTGAAGCTATTCAGCATTCACGTGCTGCTGGCGTACCAATGGTTGTCGCTATCACTAAGATAGACAAAGAAGGTGCTGACCTTGATCGTGTTAAAAACGAATTAGTCGCACAAGAAGTTGTTCCGGAAGAATGGGGCGGTGATGTTCAGTTTGTTGGCGTTTCTGCGAAGTCTGGAGAAGGTATTGAAGCGCTTCTAGAAGCGGTTCTGCTGCAATCTGAAGTGCTTGAGTTAACCGCTGTTCCTAGCTCTCCGGGCAAAGGTGTGGTTGTTGAATCTCGCCTTGATCGTGGTCGTGGCTCCGTTGCTACTGTGTTGGTTCAGAATGGTACTTTGCGTAAAGGCGATATTGTTCTTGCTGGTCTACAAATGGGCCGTGTTCGTGCCTTGCTAGATGAAAATGGCAACTCAATTGATGAAGCCGGACCGTCTATTCCTGTAGAAATTCTAGGTCTTGATGGCACTCCTGAAGCGGGTGAAGAATTCATCGTTGTTTCAGATGAGCGTAAAGCTCGTGAAGTTGCTAATTTCCGCCAAGGAAAATACCGCGAAGTGCGTTTTGCTCGTCAGCATTCTGCTAAATTAGAGAATTTGTTCTCTGAAATGGGCAAAGATGAAGTTCGTACTTTGAACGTAGTTTTAAAAGCAGATGTTCGTGGTTCTCTGGAAGCTTTGATTAAGTCATTGACTGACATGAATACAGACGAAGTGAAAGTAAATGTTGTGTCTAGCGGCGTAGGTGGTATCACTGAAACCGACGCTACATTAGCACTTGCTTCTGATGCCGTTATTTTTGGTTTTAATGTTCGTGCTGATAACTCTGCTAAGCAGTTTATCGAACGTGAGAGCATTGATCTTCGCTACTACAGCATTATCTATAACATCATTGATGATGTTAAGTCTGCGTTGTCAGGTATGTTGTCTCCAGACCTACGTGAAGATATTAAAGGTACTGCCGAAGTTCGTGATGTATTCCGTTCGCCTAAGTTTGGTTTGATTGCCGGCTGTATGGTTGTCGAAGGTACTGTATTCCGTAATAAGCAGATTCGTGTTTTACGTGACGATGTGGTTATTTATGAAGGTGAACTTGAGTCTCTTCGTCGCTTTAAAGACGTAGTGAATGAAGTTAGCCGCGGTATGGAATGTGGTATCGGTGTGAAGAATTACAACGATGTCAAAGTAGGCGATAAGATCGAGGTTTTTGAAACCGTCGAAGTTGCGCGTACGCTTTAATAGGAAAAATCATGGCAGGCGAATTTAGTCGTACTAGTCGGATTGGTGACCAGCTCCAAAAGGAGCTGGCGTCCTTGATCCAGTTTGAAGTAAAGGATCCTCGCTTGGGATTGGTTACTGTCAACGAAGTGCGTGTTGCAAAAGATTTAGGTTATGCGGACATTTATTACACCGTGCTCGGTAAAGATGATCAGCCAGAAGTTTTGGCGGAAAATCAGGCTGCACTAGACAGTGCAAAAGGCTTTTTGCGTCGTCGTTTGGCTAAAGAAGTAAAACTTCGTGTTATGCCGCATTTACGTTTTCATTATGACCAGAGTGTGGTCAATGGTTCGCGAATGTCTGCTCTTATCGACGAAGCAATTCGTGATGATGAGACAAAAACCGGTAACGAAGACGAGTAATGAGTTCGTATGTCTAAGACAAAATGGCGTTCAGTAGATGGTATTGTTCTACTGAATAAGCCCATCGGTTTAAGCTCGAACCAAGCGTTACAGCGTGTTCGCCGTCTTTATCGGGCCGCGAAAGCGGGGCACACAGGAGCGCTTGACCCTTTAGCAACCGGTATGTTGCCATTGTGTTTGGGTGAAGCGACCAAGTTTTCACAATTCCTATTGGATGCAGATAAACGTTATGTGACCTGTATTCAGTTAGGAAAAAGAACCACTACGGGAGACCGTGAGGGTGAGATACTGACTAATGAGGCGATTCCAACGCTAACTGATGCACAGCTTGAGCTAGTATTGGATTGTTTTCGAGGTGAGATAGAACAGATACCACCTATGTATTCTGCACTGAAGCACGAAGGTAAGCCTTTGTATGAATATGCCCGCCAAGGCATTGTTATAGAGAGGAAACGCCGTCGTGTTACTATTGCTGATCTGACTCTCTTGTCTAGAACGGAAGACACGCTGACGTTAGATATTCAATGTACCAAGGGCACTTATATTCGAACTATTGGTGAAGATATAGGGGAGGCGCTTGGTTGTGGTGCTCATTTGCATTCATTGTACAGAGTGTCTACGGCAGGCTATTCGCCAGACCGTATGTTGACACTGGAAGAGTTCGAACGCATTGCTGAGCAAGGTGAAGCTGAGTTAGATGCCTATTTAATGACAATGGATACTGCTGTTGAGCATTTGAATAGAGTCGAATTGCTTGCTGAAGACACAAGAGAAATGCTATTCGGTAGAAGTGTCTCTAATCTAACTTCATTTACGGATGGCAGTTTGGTTAGGTTATACGATCAAAACACCCAGCGGTTTTTGGGCTTAGGCGTGTTGAAAGATACGATTATTAGGCCGCATAGACTCGTAAATACCAGTGAGTTGGCTAACGTTTAGTGTTAGACTGGCTTGCATAGGATAACTGAAAATATGCTCGGCTATCCTTTACTTTTAAATAGCATATTAATTTGGAGAAAAAGATTATGGCATTAACTGCAGAATCAAAAGCAGCGTTGGTTAAAGAGTTTCAAGTAGCGGAAGGCGACACTGGTTCTCCTGAAGTTCAAGTAGCATTGTTGACTAAGAACATCGAAGGTCTACAAGGTCACTTTAAAGCTCATATCCATGACCACCATTCTCGCCGCGGTCTAATCCGCATGGTAAACCAACGTCGTAAATTGTTGGATTATCTTAAGCGTAAAGATGCAGCTCGTTACACTGGTTTGATCAAAAAACTAGGTCTGCGTCGCTAAGACTGAGGAAGGGCCATAAATTATTATGGCCCTTTTTTTATTGGTCTCCCAAGGGATAGCCTGTACTTCATATGTGCTTTTCTCGTAGAGAGTTAAGAGATAAAAGAGTTCATATGAGTACTGGCTTAAAAAGATGCTCTTTGGGAGAAAGTGATTTTTTTAATGAAAAGGAATACGTGTGAGTATTACAACTAAAACTTTCCAGTTTGGTAACGACACCGTTACTATCGAAACCGGCCGTATCGCTCGTCAAGCGACAGGTGCTGTATTATGTACTATTGGTGATGCACAAGTACTTGCCACTGTAGTAGGCTCTAAAACAGCAAGAGCTGGCCAAGACTTTTTCCCTCTTTCTGTTCATTACCAAGAGCGTGCATACGCTGTCGGTAAAATCCCAGGTGGTTTCTTAAAGCGTGAAGGTCGTCCTTCTGAAAAAGAAACACTGACTTCTCGTTTAATCGACCGTCCAATTCGCCCATTGTTTCCTAAAGGGTACATGAACGAAGTTCAGGTTGTTTGTACTGTTATGTCGACTAACACTAACTTAGACGCTGATATTGCGGCTATGTTGGCAACGTCTGCCGCATTGACTATTTCTGGTATCCCTTTTAATGGACCAATCGGTGCAGCACGAGTTGGCTTCAATGATGAGTCTGGTTACATACTTAACCCTAGTTATTCTGACTTAGATGGTTCTTTGTTGGACATGGTTGTGGCAGGCACAAAAGACGCTGTACTAATGGTTGAGTCTGAAGCTCAAGAGCTAACGGAAGACGAAATGTTGGGTGCGGTTCTTTACGCGCACAAAGAAATGCAAGTCGCTATCTCTGCGATTACTGAATTTGCAGCAGAAGCTGGTAAGCCTCGTTGGGAATGGGAAGCAGAAACAGTAAATGCTTCATTGACCGACGCATTGGCAACAGGTTATGCCGATCAAGTCGCAGAAGCTTATGGCATCAGCGAAAAAATGGCGCGCTACGCTAAATTAGGCGAAGTACGTAATGCTGCTATCGCCGCTTTGGTTACTGAAGGTGGTGAGTTTACTGAAGCCGACGTTACGGGCGCTTTCTCTAAACTTGAGAAACGTACTGTTCGTCGTCGTGTTATCGATGGTCAATCGCGTATTGATGGTCGTGATAATAAAACAGTTCGTCCAATCAGCGTTGAAGTGGGAATGCTTAGTAAAACTCATGGTTCTGCTTTGTTTACTCGTGGTGAAACACAAGCAATTGCGACTTGTACTCTAGGCACAAGCCGTGATGCGCAAATGACAGATGGCTTGACTGGCGAAAGTAAAGACAGCTTCATGCTGCATTACAACTTTCCTCCTTACTCTGTTGGTGAGTGTGGTCGCATGGGCGGTGTTGGTCGTCGTGAGATTGGTCACGGTCGTTTAGCTCGTCGTGGTGTTCAAGCTGTATTGCCAAGCGAAGACGAATTCCCATACACAATTCGTATCGTTTCTGAGATCACTGAATCAAACGGTTCAAGCTCTATGGCGTCTGTTTGTGGCGCGTCGTTGGCGATGATGGATGCAGGTGTTCCTCTTAAAGCCCCAGTTGCTGGTATCGCAATGGGTCTTATTAAAGAAGACGATGGTTTTGCTGTATTGACTGACATCTTGGGTGACGAAGATCACCTAGGTGATATGGACTTTAAAGTTGCTGGTACAGAAGAAGGTATTACAGCACTTCAAATGGACATTAAAATTGAAGGCATCAATGAAGAAATCATGGATATCGCTCTAACCCAAGCAATGGAAGCGCGTAAGCACATCCTGCGTGAAATGGCTGTTGTCATTGGTTATGCTCGTCCAGAAGTTTCTCCAAATGCGCCATCTATGGCGACGATCAAAATTGATCCTGAGAAAATTCGTGACGTTATCGGTAAGGGTGGTGCGATGATTCGTTCTATTACCGAACAAACGGGTGCGTCAATCGACCTTGATGATGATGGTACAGTACGCATTTATGCGGCTGATAAGTCGTCTTCTGATGCGGCTTTGTTGAAAATCCATGAAATCACAGCGGAAGCTGAAGTTGATAAACTTTACAAAGGTAAAGTAGTTCGTCTTGCTGAATTCGGTGCTTTCGTAAATATCTTACCTGGTAAAGATGGTTTGGTTCACATCTCTCAGATCGCTGAAGAGCGTATCCGTGCAGTGACAGACTTCCTTTCTGAAGGTCAAGAAGTTATCGTTAAAGTTCTAGATGTTGATGCGCGTGGCCGTATTAAATTGTCTATGAAAGACGTAACGGAAGAAGAAAAAGCCGCTTACACTGAGTAATAACTTAGTTGAAAGATAGGTTTAAAAAGGGTGCTATTTGTAGCACCCTTTTTTTGTGTTTAATGGAATAAATCAATTAAGATAGAATGGTCTAGTATTAATTAACCCCAATGAATCGATCGGCCTTAATGGCGGACTTACTTATTAATGAAGGGAAGTACGATGAAATTGAAACTTGCAGTTGTCTTGGTTGCCAGTGTTGCTTTAGTGGCGTGTAGTAAAGATGTTGTAAACACCCCAGCGGTCGCCGTTCCAGACTGTGTGTTCGCAGATGGTTCAAATCAAGCGGCACCTGATTGGGTTTGTGGTGCGCCACTAGAGGGTGTGGCTTTGTCTGCTGTTGGTTACAGTGAAAAATCGGCTGCAGGGCCTAATTATATGAAACAAATGGCCGCGACAGCTGCTCGAGTAGAGTTGGCTCAAGTACTGAGTGTTGACTTGCAAAATATGGTTAAGCAGTACGTTGAGACCACAGGCGCTGGCGATGCAGAAACAGTCGATCGCGTGAACAGTGTTGTAACCAAACAAGTGACTGAGCAAAAATTGATTGGTTCTCAGGTGGTTCGTCAAATGCCAACGCCGTCTGGTGGTCTGGTTGTATTGGTGGGTTTAGACCCAGCACAAGCGGAAGGTATTGCAGAAAGTATTTTGCGTACTTCTATGAGAAATGAAGCGGCTTTGTTTCAAAAACTAGAATCTGAAAAGAGTTTCGATGAGCTAGCGTCAGAAATTGCGAAACGCCACGCTAACTAACCTAAAAGTGATGAGTAACGCTAATATTGTTGCTCATCACTTACTGTTTTTCATAAGGTTATTTACTGGGTATTTTCGTCATCAAAGATAGGGGTTGGCTTCTTATTTTCATCGACGGCGACAAAGTTAAAATGTCCTGTTATAGCCTTTGTGCGTTTATCACTGTCTAGTTGTTCGAGAAAAATAGACACTTCTACCTTTAGGGATGTTCGCCCAACGTGAACCACACGGGCAATTAATTCTATCAAGATTCCAGAAGGGATAGGTTGTTTGAAATCGATCTGCTCTGTCGAAATGGTCACCATCGTTTTTCTAGAAAAACGCGTTGCTGCAATATAAGCCACTTCGTCCATCCATTGCAGGGCGATGCCTCCAAATAATGTGTCATAGTGATTTGTTGTGGCTGGAAACACCATTTTAGCGACACGTGTTTCTGATATTTCTTCACGTTTTTGAATGAGTAGCTTGTTCATGTTAGTAAAACCCTTTCTTACTATGATTCTGTTGAGCAGCATTATACTCGTTGCCTTTAGTGGTTGTGATACTCGTTTTAAACCGGAGACTGTTTTATCGGGGTATGTAACAGATTTAAATCGTTCTCAGTCCCTCTCTATTCCTTCACCAGCAATTGTAATGCCAATGAGCTTGCCTGCATTACGAGATCGTCAGAAAGTGTTATCCACATTTGACATTGGGTTGTTAGATTTTTTATCTCTGCAGTATTGTGATGTTGGTATGGTAGCGGGTAAAAAAAACAGTATTCTTGGTAAGGTTATGCCTAATAGTCAGCGGTTCTTGTATGAACTGGATATTATCCGAGCTATTGAATCATGTGATATTACGGATGTGAACTTGGCGAAAGAGTTGGGTCGAATGGCCCAACAAAAGCGTCTTGAGTTGCCGGTGGCTTTTGGAAACGCGCTTTTTAATGGCGCGGAGGGGAAAGCATTTTTTAGTTTGTCGAATGGTTTTCTCCCTCTGGACTATTCCTCCGCCGACCAGCAGGCGTTATTGGGCGCGTTGCACCGTTTGGTTGATATAGGAAAAGGTCTCAGTGATTTACCGAAGGTTGATACAGCGGTATTCGAAGGTGATTTGAAAATATTAATGGGCAGTGAATATGCTGGAAGACTGCTGTACACATTAGCCCAAATAACACGTTATTTAACGACAGTATCGAATGAGGTGGGTGGATTGGGTAGTGCTTCATGCGGACCTTCTATGACATATATTAAGCATCAATTTGAAGTGCATTATGTCAATATCATTCAGCCTTACATGGGCAGAATAAATCACAGTGCGTATCAAGTTTTGCCTCTTCTTAACCAATTGGCCGAGTTGAGTGCTCCGCTGAGTTCTGAAATGTCGGTCTTATTAAATCAATTTTCATTGACTAAGTCAGGCAGTGAGTGGCTACGGTATCAGCAATCTTCTCAATCACATGCTAAAAACTGGAGTCGTTTGTTTGATTTGTGTGCTATTTCACTTAAAGGATAAATTTAGATTCGTATATTGATTTGTTGCTCTAAACTTTCAACTGCATCGTATTGGTAAGCGGGACCTTCTGCTAATGGCTCGAAGCTTAGTGCCTTTAATAAGGCGATATTCGCAATGGGGTTTTCTTCAATACTGTGGGAAAAATGCATTGGACGAGTAATGGCATGCGGTTGATGAAAACTCAATGTGTCAGGTGTATTTATTAATGGTGGACCTGGCTGATTAAACAAACTCATTAATAAGGCGAATTGAGCATTGCCAGAAACCGGTTTGCCCGCTTTACTACTTTGGGTTACCTGTGTTTCAACAATTTCTCTGATATTCATCTAGATGCCTATTAAATTATCTACGATAATGCTATCGGCACAGAGCGATTTTTCTTAAAGAAAACAGTGAATTAATTAGAAAAACTGCACAAGTGATATACGGGCGTTATTGGCATCTGCTCAATACGGGCGAAATAGAATTTTATTGCGGTTGTTAAATGTTATTTTTTGTATGTAGGTTCATCAAAATTTGTTCAATGTGTGGCTCAAACTGTATAAGCATCGTACTATAAAGCATTATAGATCAACTGTATTTTTAGGATTTGTTGCTTTAATTAAGACAAGTGAGCCGTTTTATATCAGTACGGTGAGGCATAGTGAATGCATGATATCAATGAACTGATCGACAATGTTAGACGCAATGAAGAGATCGCGCGCAAGTTTTTTGAAATTGAGCGTTGTATTCTTTCGATTGGTCGTTGTGATCAGTTCGTTTCCACGTTAACCAAGGAAGTGCAAAAACAATTTAGAGTACCCTATGTTTGGGTGAACCTGATTAATGAAGCGCCTTTGTCTCATCTGATAGAAAGCTTGGAAAAAATGCCCGATCTACGTGATCGAGTCTTGTTTACAAGGCGTCGCTCCATGATCGATATTATCAAATCCAGTAATAAAACGATCTTGGTTAATACAAACTTAAGTCGTTGTTGGGAGATTGTTCCTGCTGCATATCGAGATATTATTTCTTCCGTCGCAATTTCACCGTTGACTATTGATGGTGAGTTGGTCGGATTATTTTGTCAGGCAGATTCGGACAGCACTCGCTACGACGCCACAACAAAAGATACCTTTCTACTTGATCAGTTAGCTATTAAAATTTCGATCTGTCTGAGTAATGTGACGGCCAGAGAAAAACTCGAATACTTAGCAACGCGTGATCCCTTGACTGGCTTGTTAAACCGTCGACAGTTAGAGCTCATGTTGGATCGTGAATTTGCAAGATCTAAGATGAAAGAGCGTGACTTAACGGTTGTATTTATTGATTGCGATGCCTTTAAATCCATTAATGATACATTGGGTCATAATTGTGGTGATGAAGTTTTAGAGTATATTGCTAAGCGGTTGTTAAAGTACGTTCACAAGCAGGGGTTGGCTTTTCGTTTTGCAGGTGACGAATTTGTCTTTGTGATGCCTGGTAAGACTTATGAACAAGCTTTGTTAGTGGCAGAATCAATTCAAGAATATCTACAATCTAATCCTTTAAGGTATAAATCTAATCTTGTACCTATTACTATTAGTTATGGTGGTGCAAGTGTTATGTCTGATGCGCCCGTTAACTACAAGCATCTGCTGAAAGTGGCAGATGAGCGTCTCTATGATTATAAAAACAACCGTAAAAGATTGGTGCCGACGAAAGTCTTTAAGTTTTTAAATAGGCTTAGATAGTTTTTGTAATTTTATTACATTATTGCGCTTTCTTATCAATTTTTCGGTATTTTTCACCTCATTTTTGTTGTAAAATTTCAAAAAAATCAAATAGGGTTCGTTTATGTCCCATGCTTTAATCGCTGATCTTGGTGGAACCAATGCGCGTTTTGCTTTAGTTCCTATCGGTCAATATGAGCCTCAAGAAGTAAGAGTGTTTCCTTGTGATAATTACGAGAGCTTTTTTGATGCTGCCGCTGATTATATTGAGCACTGTAGTGTTGATATGGATAAAATCGAAGCGATTGTGTTGGCGATTGCGGGCCCTGTAAATCAACCAGTAATCCGCTTTTCAAATAACCCATGGCACTTTACCCGTGCAGAAGTACAATCCTATTTTGGCGCTGATAAAGCCGTTGCGTTATTGAATGATTTTGATGCCGTTGGGCATTGTTTGGAAATTCTTACCCCGCAAGATATGGTTGTTATTGGCGAAAGCTCGGTAGTTGATCCTAAAGGCGCTTGCTGGGTGGTTGGTGCCGGAACTGGGTTGGGTATTTCTTGTGTGGTCCCCCAAGATAACGGCCCTAATATGGTTTTGCCTGGAGAGGGCGGTCATGTCGATTTGTCGGCTTGTAACGAAATCGAAGATGATATTTTGAAATTTCTACGTACTCGTCATAAACGCGTATCTGCGGAGCGTGTTTTATCTGGAATGGGGCTGGAAAATATATACGAAGCTTTGGCTTTGCGTGAAGGAATTAAGAGACGATTAACCGCACCTGAAATCGGTGAAGCACTAAAATCCGGCAAAGACCCTATTGCTGAAGCTGCTTTAGAGCAGTTTTTTGTATTTTTAGGTCGAGTTATTGGAGATCTTGTTTTGTCGATTGAGTCTCGCGGTGGTGTTTATATTGCGGGTGGTATTGTCCCTCGTTATTTGAGTGAAATCCTTAAAAGTGGTTTTCGTGATGCGATGCAGGACAAAGGTCGTATGAGAGCGTTAGTTTCACCTATTCCGACTTTTGTTGTGATATCTGAATACCCAGGTCTGATGGGTTGTGCCTGTTACGCGTCCTATCTTGTGTCGAAAGCCTAGATTAGTTGGAGAATAAAGAATGAAGGCCAGTTTAAAAGCCTGTGATGTTGTAATTTTTGGTGGCGGTGGCGATCTTGCTATGCGTAAGTTGCTCCCTGCTTTGTTCCATTTAGATATGGATGGTTTGCTTGCTCCAACGACCCGTATCATCGGTGCTTCAAGACGGGAAGTGAGCACTGAAGAGTATCAATCAAAGATTCGAGCTGCGCTTGATGAGTTTGTACCTTCTAGCATCGGTGATGAAAAAACATGGCCGCGCTTTAAAGAGCGTTTAAGTTATATTTCAGTAGATGCTCAGCAAGAGTCTGATTTCTCTCGATTGAATGATCACAGTGTTGGTAGTGATAATCGAGATGTTGTTTTTTATCTTGCAACATCACCTGATTTATTCGGTTCTATTTGCACGTCATTAGCGGCCCATGGTTTGAATGCGGATCGCATGCGAGTGGTTCTTGAGAAACCACTTGGTCGAGATCTAATTTCCTCTCGCGCGATTAATGATGAGGTAATGAAAAACTTTAATGAGCAACAAGCGTTCCGTATAGACCATTACCTAGGTAAAGAAACTGTACAAAACTTGCTGGCGATCCGTTTTGGTAACACGCTTTTTGAGCCTTTATGGGACAGCGCGCACATTGACAACGTGCAAATTACCGTGTCTGAAACAGTTGGGGTTGAAGGTCGTTGGGGCTATTACGACAATGCTGGTGCGATGCGGGATATGGTGCAAAACCATTTGATTCAGCTTTTATGTTTGGTGGCAATGGAGCCGCCGGGTCGAATGGATGCTGATTCAGTTCGAGATGAAAAAATTAAAGTGCTAAAAGCCTTGCGTCCTATTACAGGCGCTAATGCTTATAATAAGACCGTGCGTGGTCAGTATGCGAAAGGCATGATTAAGGGTAAAGACGTAAAAGGTTATTTTGATGAAGAGGGTAGTAACCCGAACTCAAGAACCGAAACGTTTGTTGCATTACGTGCTGATATTGATAACTGGCGTTGGGCTGGCGTGCCGTTTTACTTAAGAACAGGTAAGCGTTTAGGTCAGCGTTATTCTGAGATTGTTATTCAGTACAAGGCTGTACCACACAGTATTTTTAATGATGAAAGTAATCGTCAGTTACAGCGAAATCAGCTCATTATTCGTCTTCAGCCGGAAGAAAAAATTTCTTTAACAGTGATGAATAAAGTGCCTGGTGTGAGCGAAGGGATGAATCTTCAGCCTGTTGATTTGAACTTAAGTTTGACGGAAGCGTTTATGGATAAGCGTAGTCCAGAAGCTTATGAGCGATTACTGTTGGATGTGATGCGCAACGATGCCACTTTGTTCATGCGTTATGATGAGGTGGAGGCAGCTTGGAAGTGGGTAGACGGTATTATGTCTGCTTGGAGTCAAACCAGTGAGCGACCTAAAGAATACGCTTCTGGTTCTTGGGGGCCTGCCGCATCGATGGCGTTACCGATTAAAGACGGCCGTAATTGGCATGATTATTAGGTCTCAAAATAAGGAAAATACGATGACAACTTCTTATACTGCAGAACAAGTAATGACGGCGACACCAGTAGTCCCTGTTATTGTTGTGGATGATGTGGCACAGGCCGTGGCATTGGGTAAAGCGCTTGTTGCAGGTGGCGTGCCTGTATTAGAGGTTACATTGCGTACGCCGGCTGCTCTAGAGGCAATTACAGCGCTTCGTAAAGAAGTGCCTGATGCTATTGTGGGTGCCGGTACAGTTTGCTCTCGTGCGCAATATATTCAAGCTATTGAAGCGGGTTCACAGTTTATTATTAGTCCGGGAATGACCGCCGATTTATTGGCTGTCGGTAAAGAATACGATGTACCTTATTTGCCAGCGGTCGCGACTATCTCAGATGTATTATTAGGGATGGAATACGGTTACGACCACTTTAAATTCTTCCCTGCTGAAGTGAATGGCGGTATTAAGGCATTAAAAGCATTTGGTGGCCCATTGCCTCAGATCAAATTTTGCCCAACGGGTGGTATTGGCGCGAACAACTTCCGCGAATACTTGGCGCTTCCAAATGTGCTTTGTGTGGGAGGTTCTTGGATCGTTCCGACAGACCTTGTTAAAGCGGGCAAATGGGACGAAATTACTGAATTGGCAAAATCTGTCGCACAGTAATCCTATCTTAGGTCGAAGCAGTATTATTAAAAAGGGAAAGGCGTTGGCCTTTCCCTTTTTTTTGTTTTTTATTTGCCTCAGTTCCTGCTTATAAGTTTTCTTCGGCAAACTCGGCGAGTCTGCTGCGTTCTATGCCATTCACATGCATGATGCTGGCGTATTTAAAAGATTTGGATTTCTCTACTAAATAAGTGAGACCTGAGGTGAGAGGGGTTATGTATTTGTTGTCAATTTGAGCCAAATTTCCTAGTACTATAATTTTTGAGTTGCTACCAACCCGAGTTACGATTGATTTTAGCTGGAACTGTGTTAAACCTTGAGCTTCATCTATGATTATTAGAGCGTTGTTAAAGGAGCGTCCTCGCATAAAATTCAACGATTTAAACTGTATATTGGCTTTTTGTTTTACGTAATCAATACTGCTGAACGAGTGTTCATCCGCGCCGTGTAGAATCTCTAAGTTGTCGTCAAAGGCGGCCAACCAAGGCGCCATTTTTTCTTCCTCGGTTCCGGGTAAGAAGCCAATGTCTTCTGCCATTGGCGGTGTTGAACGGGCCACAATGATCTTATTGAAACGCTTCTCTTCCATTGTTACTTGAAGGCCATACGCTAGAGCGAGTAGGGTTTTACCTGAGCCTGCAGGTCCCGTCATGACCATTAGGTCTGAGTTCTCATGGCGTAATAGGTAAAACGCCATGGCTTGCTCTAAATTGCGAGGAAGGATGCCCCAGAAATTTTGATTCATCAGGTGTTGTTTGTTGACGTCGAGTAAATAAACAAACTCTTGATCGATGTTGACCACAAAACCAATAAAATCTTCATCATCAATGACAAACATGTTGAGATGTATTTTTGATAAATGGCTTTTGTTAATGACATGAACGGTATGTCGGCCGTGGGCTTCCGTTTTTACGCTGTCTAGGGTCGACCAAAAGCTGCCCGTAAACTGAATATAGCCTTTACTCATCAAATCTAGATCATCAAGCACTCTGTCTTTTCGGTAGTCTTCTACGCGCTCAAGTCCTGACCCCTTTGCTTTAATTCGCATATTAATGTCTTTTGTCACAAGGCAGACAGAAGATCGTGGGTGAGTGGCTTGTAAGCTTAGGCCGACATTGATGATGCGGTTGTCATTGGCGTGATCGTGGTTGCCATTTAAAAATGGGATATTGTCAGTGAGGACGATTTGTTGATCTGGAAAAATGGCCAAAGAGCCTTCGCTGCGTTGGTGCTGATTTTTGTCTACATCATTGCTGACGATACGGATAGGCACTCCGGCTTGAAGTTCGCGAGGAGAGGCATCACCGACGATTTTATCAATGGTGTTAATGGCGACACGTGCTTCACGGCTAACGTCCTTGTCTCGTCTATCTTTAATGACATCGAGCTCTTCAAGAACGGTCATTGGTATGACGACTTTATGCTCAGCAAACGCGTAGATAGCCAAAGGGTCGTGCAATAGTACATTAGTGTCCAGAACGTAGATTTTTTCCATAGATGTTACTCCTGTGGTGAACATGACGTTTTTTTTGAAGAGCGAATAAACGAACGAAACAAAGGGAGATTTTTTTGTTTGTGAGGGTTGAGTGCCTAATGCAGTAATAAGTGAGCCAGCTGGAAATTATTCCCGCTTGAGGTGGGTGGGGGGTGGATGTGTTTTGATGGTGATTATGGTTTTTTAGCAAGCTAAGCCTCACTGTCTTTATCCATACTCTAATTACAGTGTATGACAGTTTTGTTGCTACTGCTGTTTTAAAATAGTTTTTTTCAAAAGGGTAGGTATAAAAAAACCGCTGTTTTTGACAGCGGTTTTTTTGAATAAAATTTTATTTATTCGTCTAGGAAGCTTCGTAGGTGTTCTGAGCGACTAGGGTGGCGTAGCTTGCGCAATGCTTTAGCTTCTATTTGACGAATACGTTCACGAGTAACGTCAAATTGTTTACCAACCTCTTCAAGAGTGTGGTCGGTATTCATGTCAATACCAAAGCGCATACGCAGTACTTTTGCTTCGCGAGCGGTTAGACCTGCAAGCACAGTTGTCGTAGATTCACGTAAGCCTTCAATCGTTGCTATATCGATAGGTGATTCAGCGCCATCGTCTTCAATGAAGTCACCTAGGTGTGAATCTTCATCGTCACCGATAGGTGTTTCCATCGAGATAGGTTCTTTCGCAATCTTCAATACTTTGCGGATCTTGTCTTCAGGCATGTCCATTCGGGCAGCCAATTCTTCAGGTGTCGCTTCACGACCCATTTCCTGAAGCATCTGACGAGAGATACGGTTTAGTTTGTTGATTGTTTCAATCATGTGCACCGGTATACGAATAGTGCGAGCTTGGTCAGCGATTGAGCGTGTGATTGCTTGACGAATCCACCAAGTGGCATACGTTGAGAACTTATAACCACGACGATATTCGAACTTATCGACTGCCTTCATTAAACCAATGTTGCCTTCTTGTATAAGGTCCAAGAATTGTAGGCCGCGATTGGTGTATTTTTTCGCAATCGAAATTACCAAACGTAAGTTGGCTTCAACCATTTCTTTCTTCGCACGACGAGATCGAGTTTCCCCGATAGAAATGCGGCGGTTGATTTCTTTTAATTCGGCAATTGTTAGGCCAGTGTCTTTTGAAACGGCACGAAGTTTACGCTGGCTGCGCATAAACTCAGGTGAGTTTTCTTCAAGCGCTGCCGCGTAATCCGCACCAGAAGCAATTTGTTCTTTTAGCCAATCAGGATTGGTCTCATTGCTTGGGAAGCGCTTCAAAAACTCCGTTCTTGGCATACCTGATTTGCGTACACAAACTTGCATGATAAGGCGTTCTTGATCGCGAACTTTTTCCATGCGAGAGCGAACACGGTAAACTAAATCATCAAAAATCTTAGGAACCAATTTGATCGGAGCAAAACTGATGCTTAATTCTTCTTGTTTGCTACGAACGGCAGGGTCTTGTCTATCGCTATTTTCTAGCAAGACTTTAAGTTCGTTGTATATGCGTGCAATGTCGTTGAAACGTAGAGCGGTTTCTTCTGGATCAGGACCGTTATCTGTCTCTTCTTCCTCGTCGTCAGCGTTGTCGTCATCGTCAGCATTGTCTGCGGCGTCTTCTTCGACTGGAGGCTCTTCAGGAATCAATTCTTCAAAAACAGGTTCTTCACCATCACCGTCAATGAAACCGCTAAAAATATCACTTAAACGGCCTTCTTCTTCCTGTACTTTTGCGTATGCGTTAAGCAATACGTCAACGGCGCCAGGGAAGTAGGAAATAGCAGACATGACTTCACGCGTACCTTCTTCGATACGTTTTGCAATGGCGATTTCGCCTGCACGAGTCAATAGCTCAACGGTACCCATTTCACGCATGTACATGCGGACAGGGTCGGTTGTTCTGGTGATGTCGCCTTCTACGGCAGCTAAGGCCGCGGCTGCTTCTTCTGCAGCGGCTTCATCGGTAGAGTCGCCTTCTTCCATAAGAAGGCTATCTTTATCTGGTGCAACTTCAGAAACCGTAATGCCCATGTCGTTGATCATGGCAATGATTTCTTCTACTTGCTCCGGGTCTGAAAGGTCATCAGGGAGGTGGTCATTAACTTCAGCAAAAGTTAGGTAACCTTGTTCTTTACCCTTGGAGATCAGCTCTTTGAGACGTGACTGTTGAGTGTCTGGCATTCGACAACCTATCGTTAGAAATTCATTTGGGAGTTTAGCAAGCCGCGGATTATAACAAAATTTATCACTCTCATCCACTTAATCCTATCTTTTCGAATAAAAAATAAGCGTCTTTTAGTGTTTTTTTTGTCTGATTAAATCCATCAAATTCCGCAGTTCTTGCTTGCTACTGCTATCCTTTATGGATTCATTTCCTTTGCTTTTCAACCGTGCGATGGAACTATTTAAACCAAGGTTCTTTTCCATGGCTGAGACCATATCCAGCACTTCTTGTTGTGCATTGGTTATTTTTTGCTTGGTTGTGGCATCTTGGTGGTTTAAAAGTGCGTAAATGTTCGTAATGGTGGATTGATCTACCATTTCACCAAGTAGGTGTCCTGTGTTCTTTGTGGGGTATTTTGCAAAATATCTCCATATTTTACAGAAGATTTGTAGTTCTTCATTTACTTGGTTGACCAGTGGGTCAGGAAGATCAATGTGCTGCGCTATGTGTGGGTGAAGGAGTAAACAAAGTGAGGCTTGCTTTATGCGGCTAAGGCTAGAGGGGGCAGGAGGGAAAAACGCTTCCTTTTCTTTAAATTTATTAAATTTACCGTCTTTTTTAAAAGTCGATTTTTTATTGCTCTCATAATGGCTTGGTGCGCTACTGTATTCATGATTCGAATAGCTGTCGTATTCATCATAGGCCGGCGCGTAATGCTCTTCATCGTTGCCAGTATGTGGAATGTGTTCGTTTGTCGTGTTGTTCTGAGTGTCGCTTTGGTTATTGGCTGATGGTCTTTGCTTGGGAATTGATGTGTTGCCTAGCGTGTCGCTATCAATCCCAGATTGTTCACTTAACTGCCGAATAAGCACGGAGCGAAATGTAAGCTCTTTTGGTATCTGCTGGATCATGCTCATGGCGTTACGAGTGAATTGAGCTTCACCTTCTTCGTCACCAAGGGTGACTTGGTTTCTAGCGTGTTCAAAGAGGACGTGAGAAAGTGAAGAGGCGTCTTCCAATCTTTTGTTAAAGGCTTCTTTGCCTTCTTGCCTTACTAATGAATCAGGGTCTTCGCCCTCGGGTAAAAACAAAAAACGGATTTGTTTTTCGTCTTGCATAACGGAGAGGGAGGCTTCCAGCCCGCGAATGGCGGCTGAGCGTCCAGCTTTATCGCCATCAAAGCAGAGTATAACCTTGCTGACCAGCTTGAATAGCTTGCGTATGTGTTGGCTATTGATCGAAGTGCCTAGTGTGGCGACGGCGTTAGTAATGCCGTGTTGAGCTAGCACGATGACATCCATATAGCCTTCAACCACGAGTATTTGATCGAGTATTTGGGTGTTTTGTTTTGCTTCAAATAAGCCATAGAGTTCTTGGCTTTTCTGAAAAACAGGCGTTTCAGGGGAGTTCAAATACTTGGGTTTTTCATCGCCAAAGGCGCGCCCGCCAAAAGCAATCACTCTCCCGCGGGAGTCTCGTATAGGAAAGATGATGCGATCACGAAAGCGGTCGTAATAATGGCCTGGTTGCTCTTTCTTCTCAACGAGCATCCCTCCTAATAAAAGCTGTTCTTGGCTTTCGGCGCGAGTGCCTATTTTTTTGAGGAGATTGTCCCATCCGGATGGGGCAAAACCTAGGCCGAAAACTTTGGCTATTTGACCAGATAATCCGCGATCTTTCGATAAATAATCGGTGGCCTTCTTCTTATCGGGGTGTTGGGTAAGTTGCTGTTGATAAAATTGAGCGCTTTCTGATAGGCGCTTTAGTAGTTCGGCGTTTTGCTCGTACCGGTCCGGTGCGCCTTGCTCTCTGGGGACTTCCATGCCAGCATCTTTGGCAAGTGCTTCAATTGCATCAACAAAATCCAGATGATCATGTTCCATCACAAATGAAATGGCGTTGCCGCCAGCACCGCAGCCAAAGCAATAGTAAAACTGCTTGTTCGGATTTAGGCTGAATGAAGGGCTTTTTTCATTGTGAAAAGGGCATAGGGCGCTATAGTTTTGACCTGTTTTTTTTAGGCTGATGCGAGACGCAACCACATCGGTTAGGTCGGTCCGAGCAAGAAGCTCGTCAATAAACTGATCAGGAATGCGTCCCGCCATACTATTAGCCTAATTGTGCTTTTACTTGTTTGCTGATTTGCGCCATATCGGCACGACCTTGAACTTGTGGTTTAACAATGGCCATTACCGCGCCCATCTGCTGCATGGAGCTGGCGCCAGTTTCTTTGATTGCCGCTTTGACAATCTCACCAACTTCATTATCAGTCAATGGTGTTGGTAAAAACTCGCTGATGATCAGCATTTCTTCTTGTTCAATTTTAGCTAGGTCTTCACGATCGCCATCAAGGAACTGCTGATTAGAGTCTTTGCGTTGTTTGTTCATTTTATCTAGGACGGCCAATACACGTGCGTCATCCAATTCAATGCGCTCGTCGATTTCGATTTTTTTGCATTCAGATAAAATGGTTCGAATAACGGTTACGCGCTGTTTCTCTTTGGCGCGCATAGCAGTTTTTAATGTATCTGAGATGTGTTTTTTTAAATCTGACATAGGATCCTCTTTATTTTCTGGTAGGCAAATAAACAAAAAAAACGGCTAGTTTGTTAACTAGCCGTTTTTTATAAGCCTAAATGCAAGGAGCGTCTAGGCAAAACATTTGTTTTTAGCAAATTGCCAAACGGCAGATTGGCCTAGTACAAACGTTGGAATTTCTTCTGTTCACGAGAAACTTTCTTAGCGTGACGTTTTACCGCTGCTGCTGCAGCACGTTTGCGAAGAGTTGTTGGTTTTTCGTAACATTCGCGACGACGAACTTCTGCCAAAACACCTGCTTTCTCGCAAGAGCGTTTGAAGCGACGAAGAGCGATGTCAAATGGTTCGTTATCTTTTACTTTTACTGCTGGCATGTTATTACCTTTAATAATTTTTTTAAAGTTTAAGTATTCACAAAAACGGCGTGAATCATACCCGTATTTAATGGGCTTTCAAAGCGCGCTTTTGTTGAACAGAGTGTGATCTAAAATAGATCGATTTTTCTTACTCTGGACAGACTGTGGTCGCGTCTGTAACTGTATATATTTTTTCAAGAGTTGTGTTTGAGTCGCCATATCTGCTTACTTAGGAAGCTATGTGCCAAACGAGAAAAATCACCTGCCTTTTAATTTAAACATTGAAAACGCGCGCATTATAATGCTTCCGCTAGACTTTGTCTAATATCATTTGCGCTTGTCAGTTTAAGGAGGTTGTCTTTGCTCTGCAACGGGAGGGAGATAAGGTACAATGCGTTCAAATTATTGATGAGATTGCTCTAATGAAAGTATTGGGATTAGAAACCTCTTGTGATGAGACGGGGATCGCTATTTACGATACCGAAAATGGTCTATTAGCCCACAAAATTTATTCTCAAATTGCTCAGCATGCAGAATACGGTGGAGTGGTGCCAGAATTGGCATCTCGTGACCATGTACGGAAAACATTGCCGCTGATCGATGAGGTGCTGCAAGAAGCCGGTATGAAAAAAGCGGAGCTCGATGCCATCGCTTATACCAGTGGTCCGGGCTTGGTCGGAGCATTAATGGCAGGTGCGACTATTGGTCGTTCATTAGCTTATGCGTTGGGGATTCCTGCGTTGGGCGTGCATCATATGGAAGGGCATCTTTTAGCGCCTATGCTTGAAGAGTCACAACCTGAGATGCCTTTTATCGCATTGTTGGTTTCTGGCGGTCATACCCAGTTAGTCCGAGTTGATGGTATCGGTGAATATCGTCTTTTGGGGCAGTCATTAGATGATGCCGCTGGTGAAGCGTTTGATAAGGCCGCCAAAATGATTGGCTTGCCGTATCCAGGTGGGCCGCAAATTGCTGCATTAGCAAAACAGGGTAACCCTAAATCGGGTCTTAAATTCCCGCGTCCAATGACGGATCGCCCTGGTTTAGACTTTAGTTTTAGTGGTTTGAAAACCGCTTTTTTAACGGCTGTGCACGCGGCACTAGACGATGATCGCTGTGATGAGCAATTTAAAGCGGACGCTGCGTTAGCATTTGAAACCGCTGTGGTCGATACCTTAGTGATTAAGTGTCGTCGCGCACTAGAGGCAGAAGGGTTGAAACGGTTAATTATCGCCGGTGGCGTGAGTGCGAATCAGCGTTTGCGTGAGCAGCTAGAAAGTCAGCTGAAAAAAATCAAAGCGAGTGTGTTTTATGCTCGACCAGAGTTCTGCACCGATAATGGCGCTATGATTGCTTATGCTGGTGCTCAGCGTTTGGCAAATGGACAATCGTCAGAGCTTAGTTTGTCTATTCGTGCTCGCTGGCCTTTGTCTGAGTTACCACCCTTGAAGGAATCTTAATATGAAAGACTTGGTGTTTATTGAGGGGCTGAAGGCTCAAGCGGTTATTGGTGTTTACGATTGGGAAAAAAAGATTCAACAAGATTTGTTGTTTGATCTGGAGATGGAGCACGACAATCGAGTGCCTGCAGAGACCGATGACCTTGCTAAAACTTTGGATTATGAAGCTATTTCGAATTTCATTTTAGCGTTTTGTGCTGAGCGCCAGTTCGAACTCATTGAAACCTTGGCAGAGCATTTAGTCGGCGACTTGATAGGGCAGTTTAAACTGAATGCGGTTACCTTGACTTTGCGTAAGCCTGGCGCTGTCGCAGCCGCTCAATCTGTTGGTGTGAAAATACACAGAAAATCCGCCGTTACTTATTAACCTCGGACTTGTTAGTTGATAAAAGGTGAGAGCTTTTTATCCAGTGCGTCGATTCTGGCTCTTTTTAGGGCTAGACCAAGCTCAGCCCCATCAAAGCCTTGTTTCATCAAGCTGGCTGCATTGATGATCGCAATCGTTTCGCGAAGAGTTTGCCAGTCTTCTGGTTTACTATTGGTTAGCTCACTTAAAACTTCAATTAATAATGAAAATGGTTGAGGTTTTTTGATGGCATTCACTGACATGAGCCAGCTTTCCCAACTCTCCGCGTTCATCGGGATGCGCTGATTTTCAATAAAAGCACGTACTTGTTCGGCAAGGGTTTTGAACTGATTAGGGCAGCGGATGCGTTGGTGTAATTGACTTAGCTCCGTGAGTGGGGTGTGCTTTCCAAGAATGGCCCAGCGTTGAGCGGGCGTGAACTCTGCGTGACCTAGGCTATCAGCGATGACTTGATTGTCCGTCCAAATAAACCCTGGAAAAAGTTTGTCGAGCGCGTTTGCTTCTTTTAGAACGGTAAAAAACACATTGGCATGCTGAGTATTTAACGCTTTTTCAAGTTCCTTCCAAATACGTTCCGCGCTTAATGCGGATAGTTCTCCAGATGCACTGATGGTTTTCATCAAAGATAGGGTTTCAGGCGCGATTGTAAAGCCAAAATGGTGAAAGCGAGCAGCGAAACGAGCGACCCTTAATACGCGCAACGGGTCTTCTACAAAGGCATCCGAGACATGACGAAATATTCGGTTGTGTAAGTCCTGCTGTCCATTGAATGGGTCTATTAGGTTACCATCTTGGTCCTGTGCTATTGCATTGATGGTCAGGTCTCGACGTTCTAAATCTTCTTCTAAGCGAATGTCGGGAGCAAAGTCACAAATAAAACCAGTGTAGCCTTCACCTTGCTTTTTTTCTTTGCGAGCAAGGGCGTATTCTTCTTTGCTTCTAGGGTGTAGGAAGACGGGGAACTGTTTGCCAACCTGTTGATAACCTTTCTGTTCAAGGTATTCTGGTGTGGCGCCTGTGACGACCCAGTCGTGGTCGACAACAGGCAGTCCAAGTAGGGCGTCTCTAACGGCGCCGCCAACGAGGTAGACTTGGTAGGGGGTTGTCATGGTGTTCTAGTTGCCTGTTTCGCACTGCTCTGGGAACATAGCGCTCCATTGGCTGAAGCCTCCGTTTAAGGAATAGACTTCTTTGAAACCTTGCGATGCAAGGTACTCTGCCGCTCCCTTACTGCTGTTACCGTGATAGCAGCAAACAATAATGGGCTGGCTTTTTTCGGCACTATCAATAAAATTTTGTACGTTGTCGTTAGTTAAGCTGATGGCATTGGTCATATGGCTCGTTTCAAAGCTAACCAAATCACGGATGTCTACAATAGCGCCATTATTTTCAATGATCGGTAGGGCGTCTGAAATGTCGATACAGGTATAAGTCATGAGTTCTTCCGGTTTATTGTACAAGGTGTACTAAAGCGTTGTCTGTCTTCTAGGCGTAAAGCGGTTAAACTTCCTCCCCAAACGCAGCCAGTGTCTAGTGCATGAACATGTTCCTGCTGGGTTTTTCCTTCTAGGGCGGCCCAATGTCCAAAAACGATATGGCAATCACTAGGAACTTTAGTGGGGTAATTAAACCAAGCGGCATAACCTTTTGTTGCGGTACTTATGCCTTCTTTAGATTCTAAGTCGAGTTTGCTGTTTTCATCACAAAAGCGCATGCGAGTTAGATAATTTGTAATCGTTCTAAGGCGATCTGTGCCTGTGAGTTTGTCGTCCCATTGATTTGGCGTATTACCGTACATGGTGGCAAAAAAATCATCAACCGTGTCGGATCGAAGTTTGTCTTCGACCTCTTTGGCGAGCGTTTGCGTTTTTTTTAAATCCCAGCAAGGTGGAATTCCAGCATGTGTCATGACGGTGTTGAGTTGCTCGTCGTAATGACACAAAGGTTGTTGGCGAAGCCAATCCATTAAGTCGTCACGATCTCTCGCTGTTAGGATTTCTGCAAGTGTGTCGCCTCGTTTTAGTTTGCCATGACCATATGAAACCGCTAATAAATGCAGATCATGGTTGCCCAATACCACTTTCGTATTGTGGCCTAGAGACTTGATAAAGCGTAGCGTTTCAAGAGACTCCGGTCCTCGGTTAATAAGATCACCAGCAAACCAAAGTTTGTCTTGATCTGCACGATATTGGATGTGTTCTAAAAGCTGCATTAAAGGTGTTAAGCAGCCTTGTAAGTCACCAATCACATAGGTTGCCATAATTTTTTTCAGTGCACCTTATTTGGAACGAATAGAGTGAACGGACGAACAGGTGCTTCAAAACCGGTACCGTCATCGGCTAAAAACTGGTAGCTGCCTTGCATGCTGCCAACCACGGTTTCCATCACGGTACCGCTGGTGTAGTGAAAGGATTCACCAGGTTCTAAGTGCGGATATTCGCCAATGACACCGCTGCCTTTTACTTCTTGCACTTGTTCGTTGCCATCGGTGATTATCCAATGGCGTGTTTGCAATTTGGCTGACTCTGATCCGCAGTTAGTGATAGAAATATGGTAAGCAAATACATAGCGTGATTCAGCCGGTGTAGATTGGCTTGCTAAGTATTCGGTCCGAACGGAAACTACGACGTCATACTTTTGCATTTACCCTTCCTTTTTTAGTACGTAGTTGGTGATGCGCACAAAGTCTTCTACATCCAATCTTTCTGGGCGAAGCGTTGGGTCAATATTTAATGCCGCGAAATCGTCGTTGTCCAGTACCCCTTTATAGTTGTTACGTAGGGTTTTTCGACGTTGCTGAAAGCCTGTTCTAACCATGTCTTCCAGCTTTTTGATGTCATCAACGGGATGAGGAAGGGTTTTGTGTGGCGTCATTCTTACAATCGCTGAGTCCACCTTAGGCGCTGGGTCGAATGATTCAGGCCCAACAATAAAGAGAGATTCGACGCTGCAATAATACTGAGCCATCACACTTAAGCGGCCATAAAGGCTGTCGCCTGGGCGTGCAGCCAAACGATCGACGACTTCTTTTTGTAGCATGAAGTGCATGTCTTGGATGGCGCTTACTTGGCTTAGTAAGTGAAAAATAAGCGGCGTCGAAATATTGTAGGGTAAATTACCTACGACACGGATAGCCTGTTCTTCTGTTCGAAGTGATGTGAAATCAAATTTCATTGCATCGGCTTCATGAACAGTTAGTTCAGGGAAACGGAACAAATTCACTTTTAGAATAGGGATTAGATCGCGATCAAGCTCAACCACGTCCATACGCTCAGTGATGCTGATAATGCCTTCTGTTAATGCGCCTTTACCAGGGCCAATCTCAACGAGACGTTGACCTTTTTTTGGCGCGATAGAAGCCACAATATGGCGGATAACGCCGTGGTCATGAAGGAAGTTTTGACCAAATCTTTTTCTGGCTTTATGGGGTTGCTGTTTGCTCATGTAGAAAACTTTTTCGCGTTATTTGCCATGTTAATAGCATGTTGAATGGCCACTTTAAGGCTGCCGTTACTTGCCTTGCCTGTGCCAGCTAAATCAATCGCTGTGCCGTGGTCGACGGATGTTCGAATAATGGGTAAGCCTAAGGTAATATTTACGGCGTTACCAAAGCCTGAGTATTTTAACACAGGTAAACCTTGATCGTGATACATGGCTAAGACGCAATCCGCCTGATCGAGATATTTTGGCGTAAACAAGGTATCAGCAGGAAGAGGGCCTATTAAGTTTAAGCCTGTTTGGCGGAGTTTGTTGAGCGTTGGAATAATGGTGTCAATTTCCTCTCTGCCTAGATGACCATCTTCCCCTGCGTGCGGATTTAATCCACAGACTAAAATGTTAGGACGGGCGATGCCAAACTTTTCTTGTAGATCTTTGTTAAGCGCTTTCACAACAAGACTGATGCTTCGTTCTGTAATGGCGGCTGGTACTTCTTTTAATGGGAGGTGAGTCGTCACTAACGCCACTTTCATTGTTTCTGTTGCTAGCATCATAACAACGTGTGGAGAGCGGCATTGCGCTTGAAAAAATTCGGTATGGCCTGAAAAATGTACGCCAGTCTCACACAAAACACCTTTGTGCACAGGCGGTGTCACGATGGCGTCAAACCTTTTCTGAAGGCAGCCTTCCCCTGCTTTTTTGAGCGTTTCTAGTACATAAGGTGAGTTGGCAACATCAAGAATCCCGGCGCGGGCTTTTTTAGCCAGCGTCACCGGTAAAACACTGATAAAACCTTGTTTGTGCGCTGCCACGTCTTCTGAGTGTGTCAGTGTTTGGATGTTTACAGTGATGCCTAATGTATTCGCTCTGTCTTTGAGCAGATCGGGATCTGCGATCACAACTAAACGAGCAGGAAAGTTCTGCTCGTTTAGGGTACTTAAAATAATATCCGGGCCGATACCTGCGGGTTCTCCAGAGGTAATCGCAATAATGGGAAGCGATTCTGTCGTATCATTTGCCATTAGTTGTCTCTTATTTTTTGATATCGATAAAGGCGTCAGCACGTAATTCATCAAGCCAGTTACCTAGGATGATGTCTTGTTTTTGTGCCGTTAGGGCGCGTTCAGCATTGCTGCGTTTTACTTTATCACTGATATCCGCTTCTCGACGACCTTCAACTTGCAAAATATGCCAACCAAACTGTGTACGGAAAGGTTTGCTGATACCTCCGATGTTGGTTTTATTCATGACGTCTTCAAATTCAGGCACCATAGTGCCAGGCGTAACCCAACCTAAATCTCCGCCTTGCAGTGTTGAGCCTTGATCTTCGCTCTGCTCTTTGGCAACTTGAGCGAAATCTGCGCCATTGGTTAATTTTGTATACACATCGTTAGCCAGTAGCTCTGTTTGTGCCATGTCTCGGATTTCGTTAGGGCGGACTAGTATATGGCGTGTCTTCGTTTGCTGTTGCAGTGTGATATCAGGCGAACGTTTCTCAATAACCCAGAGTAAATGGAAGCCTGCATTACTTTGCAGTGGACCAATGAGAGGACCTTTTTCCGCTTCCATGGCTCGAACAAACAAGGGTGGTAGCTGATTCAATGGGCGCCAGCCTAAGTCTCCACCTTCGATGGCAAACTGACCGTCTGAATTCTCAATCGCTTGCTGAATAAAGTCATCCTCTGAATTGATATTCTGAGCAATGCTTTTCATTTTGGCTTCAGCTTGTTCTAAATTGCTGGCTCTAATCAGTAAATGGCGAAGATGCACCTGATCTTTTTCTTTGGTGATGCTCGTATCGGAACTGAGGTAGTCGTCAATTTCTTGTGCTGAAATAACGATACGTTTTTTAACGATTTCTCGCTTGATGTTATTGATTAGAATTTCTTGCTCAATTTGCTCACGGTAGCGCGCATAATTAATGCCTTTACCCTCAAGAACGTTTTTTAGACCTTGTAAATCTAAATTCATATTTTTGGCAACGCCAAGAATGGCATTGTCTACGTCTGAACTCGGTGCTCGCATGCCGACTTTACGAGCATGATTGACCTGCAATACTTCATCGATCATCTGGTTTTGAATCTGACGATGGATGTTGACCGTCATGACGCCACCAGGAACGCGTTCTTTAACAATCTGAAAACGGTTTTTAATGTCGCTTTCTAGAATAGGTTTGGAGTCAACAATTGCCGAAATACCATCAATTTTAGTTGGCTCAGCATGCAGAGTTTGCAACGGTGTGAATGCAAATAGTATAAGAGAGAAAAAAGAAAACAACTTCATGGTTAGTATCCAACTTGTCCTTGGTTCCAGTAGGTGTCAGCAACACTGGATTCGCTGTTAGCGCTGCCAGCAGTACTTAAACCACGTAACGTAAATTGTAAAAAGACGCCTCTATCAAATTTTTCGTCATCATTGAGCCAATCTTGATAGCTTAATGAGACCTTGATGCAGCAGTTTTCATAGCCTAAACCAGCGATTTCTTTGATGGAGTCTTGTTTCAAGAAATCATAGGTGTATTGAGTAAACATGGACCAGTTTTGGTTGAGTGGAAAAATACTTCCAATACTGGCTTGTTTTGCATCGTCATCTGAATCTGAATTGTTGATCGTGTACAAATAACTTAGGTTAATTTTTATATCATCAACAGGTTCTAATGTTGCGACAAGTTGGACTAAGTTTACTTCGCTATCGTCTAGGTTGTAATTCAAATTACCTGTTAGGCTGTAACGATTACCATTGTAGCTTGCTGATGTTAGCAGATCGCTGCGCTTTGAGTCGTCAATCGCCGTATTTATATCTGTGTCATTATTAATACCAACATAGCGATCTTCTAAATAGAAGACCTGTCCTGCCTTAAATGCCCACTTTTCACTATTTCTTCCATCATATAGACGACTTTCTACACCAAGAGTGACTTGTTCTGTGTCACCAATACGGTCATTGCCATTAAATCTTGTATGACTAAATGCCTGTGAGTAAGTCATTGTCGATTCAGTGGCATCAAAGTCTGGAATAAGATCTTGGTCTTCATAGGGTGAATTTAAATAACTTAGGCGTGGCATTAATGTTTGACGCCATGACTCATCACTAATCATTAAGCGGCGCTCAAATGATATTGACGAATCAATATAGCTTGTTAGGTGTGTTACTGATGTGTCGCTTTCCGAGTCGGTTGTATAATTGTGAAGGTTATAGTCACGGTATTGGGCCAACACCCCTGGCGTTAAACTTCCCCACGCGTTGCTGAAATTAAGATTTACGTCTTGATTTAGAACTGTCCGTTGACCATCAAAATTGTCTTCGGCGGGGTCGTAAAAATCAGTGTATTGAGCGTCAATTTTGTAATCTAAATAAGAGCTTGCAATACGATAGGAACTGCTTAGACGTGGCAGCCATTCGAACGGTTTATCATTTGCAGTGTCTGGCGTTTGGTAGGTTAAATACGTAATTTTATTGAGAAAGTTGCCATTGTTGAAGCCAAAATAAGCGCTGCGTTCATAGTTGTCTTTTTCACCAATTGACGTGCTGTTCGCCTCAGGGTATTTATCCTCTGTCGGATTACCTTCGGCGGTTAACCCTGCGCTGAAGTGTTGATTGAACTTTTGAGTGGACGTTAGTTTTATTAACGTTTGCTCGCCTTCATCTTTGTCTGAAAAAGAAGATTGCTCGTATGTCGTTTGTCCGTAAGGGCTTAAGTGTCGAAGTTCTAAGTCGACCCCTGCGCCTTTTTCTTGGATGTATTGCGGCGTGATCGTCGCGTCGTAGTTCTGGGCGATATTCCAATAAAACGGTGTTGAAATGCTTAGACCGTCCGATCCAGAATAACCAAAACTAGGAAACAAGAAGCCAGTTTGACGGCGGTCATCTAAGGGAAAGCGTAACCAAGGGAAGTAGAAAATAGGCAGGTCTGCAATACGTATTTGTACATGTTTTGCAGTACCGAAGCCGCTGTTAGGGTTCAGTTCAATCGAGCTGCCGTATAATTTCCAGCTTTCATTGTTCGGTTCACACGTCGTAAAAAAGCCTTCTTCTATAAATACTACGCCATCTTGTGATCGAGAGAGTAACTTTGCTTCTCCGCGAGCGCCAGATGCGTGATTAAGAAATTTTGCGTCGTTGAACGCTGTGGGTGCTTTACCACTATTGTCAATATAGCCACTTGAGCTACGAATTAGCTGACTATCGCTACGTAAAATGACGTTTCCACTGGCGTGGTAGTATTCATCAGGGACACCTTCTATCTTATCGGCTGATAAAGAGGTTTGGGGCTGCTTTATTTCAGCGGCACCTTGAAGGTGAATAACGCCGTTCTTGTCACGGACAATAAGATCAGCCGACAGATTGGTGCCTGTAATGTCTGTTGCTTGCCAGCTATTAATATAGGATCCCTGACAATATCGACCGAGCTGTTTTTGTTGCTCGGCCGTCAAAGTTTCTTTTGGAGCCCAATCCCATTGATCCACTTGAGCTTGTGCAAGTGGCAATATGAAAAGACTTTGAAAAAATAAGGCGTAGGTGCGTAAATGCTTAACCATGCAGGGTATACTTGCCATCAAAGTTTATTGTCCGAAATCGGATGCTGCCCATAGGCGGTTCCACGTTATGAGACAAATGATAATCTAAGCAGGCCCATAGGGGCTACCGATTCTGGAGAAATATCTTTATGTGGAAAATTGTTTGCGCAATTTTGGGTTATATATTGGCTGGTTTTTTAGGCGGCTTACTAGGCTTTATCGTAGGTGGTGTGGTCGATAGAGCTCAGACAGGCGGTGCTTTTAGCCGTATTCGAAGTCGTGCGGATGTGCGTCTACAGCAAGAGACTTTTTTTCGCACATTATTTCTTTTGATGGGGCGTTTGGCTAAATCTGATGGGCAAGTATCTGAAGCTGAAATTCAATTGGCTCAATCGGTTATGCAACGCCTGCGACTGTCGCCAGAGGCTCAGGATCAAGCCAGACAGTTATTTAATGAGGGGAAATCGGCAAATTTTGACCTTGTTTCGGTTCTAGAAAGTTTCAAGCAAATTGTCGGACCTGGAGACCTGACGAGGACGTTGTTAGAAGTTTTGCTTGTATCTGCTTACGCCGACGGTCATTTTAGCGTAGAAGAAAAATCGTTTGTTTCTCAAGTTTGCGCGCATCTTGGCGTTTCGGTGGCTGAGTTTGAAGCGCTACATATTCAAGTTAAGCAACAAGCGCACTTTAGACAAGGTTATTCTTCTTCTGGCAATATGGGGTCGAAAGATTTATTGAAGGCGGCTTACGAGGCGCTGGGAGTGACGTCCGATATGAATGATGCAGATATTAAAAAGGCATATCGTCGTTTGATGAGTAAGAATCATCCGGACAAGTTGAGTGCGCAAGGGCTGCCAAAAGAAATGATAGAGTTAGCGAAAGAGCGAACCCAGGAAATTCAGTCTGCCTATGAGCTGATTAAGAATGCTCGTAAGTAAGTACTAATGCATTGCTATGTGTTGATGGGGCTCTCGTAGAAGAGCCCTTTTTTTACACTAGGCAATGCTTTTTTCTGAAGTATTTGGCGAGTATTTTGTTTTAAAAAACCTCGTACGCGTTGGATTAACAGTTGTTTGCTGTCTTTTCCTGTAGCTCTGTCGGGCAATGCGTCTAATTGTATGTAATCGTTTCTATTCTCTGTTCTTTGGTTTGCTGCTTGTTTTCGCCAAGTGGCAAACTGATCACTGCCCGCATTGCTGTTGACATAATAATCTAAAATAGGTTGTGCGACTCGACGAATTTGTTGTGCTATTTCATAGTTTGATAGGTTTGGTGGTGCATCTATGTCTATGAGTGCTAAGGCTTCGCCAGACGCTTGGTTATTGGCTAGAAAGCTAAGTGCGTAGCTTGCGCCTGTTTTATAGCCAAGAAAGACAAACGTTTCGACGTCTTCTGTTTTCGCTTTGTTGATGGCCGCTTGGATTCGAGCGAACACCTCGGTTTGATTTGGCAGTTCGATTGGTTGTTGATTATTCTCTGTATTTGGCGCTTCTGTTTTAACAGGCGCAGCGCGTTTGACAATGTCTGGTACTTCGATAGACAAGGTACACCAGCTGTGTTCTGGCAAGGCGTTACGCAATGGCGCGATAGCGTCTGGCCAGTCAGGGTGTTCATTATCTGAGTGTAATATGACGACGCAGCCTTGCGTTGAACTGGTAATGGATGGCTTATAAAGGGTAAGAAAAGGTTCACCATTGGCCTCTAGTGTCTGAATTTGGTGGCCGAGTCGCCTTATGCTTAGTGAGGCTTTTAAGGCCTCAATACGAGATGTTTGCGGTGCGGGAGTGATGTAGTCTTTCTTGTCCGCTGAGTTGGTTTCCGATATCGGTGTGTCCGCGGTATTGTTACCTGGTGTGGCTTGTGGTTCTTCCGCCCAAAGGGCGGCGCTTGCGCTCAAGGAAAGAAGTACGATGATAATATTGAGCAGGGCATTATTTTTCTTCATTGTTTTCAATACTTCTTTTGGGTGTCTTGTTAAAATGCGACTTAAGTTTTAACTATTTTTTATTGTGTCACTGCTGGAGTCAGATATGAATGATTTTATCATTGCCCCTTCGATCCTTTCCGCCGATTTCGCTCGATTAGGCGAAGAAGTAGACAATGTATTAGAAGCTGGAGCCGATATCATACACTTTGATGTGATGGATAATCATTATGTTCCCAATTTAACGATTGGTCCTATGGTGTGTAAAGCACTGCGTAAACATGGTGTCACCGCTGACATTGATGTGCATTTAATGGTAAAGCCAGTGGACCGTATGATCGGTGACTTTATTGAAGCGGGGGCGTCTATTATTACCTTTCATCCAGAAGCAAGCGAACATATCGACCGGTCTTTGCAGATGATTCGAGAAGGCGGCTGTAAAGCGGGGTTGGTATTTAACCCTGCGACACCTTTGCATTATTTAAAACATGTGATGGATAAAGTGGACATGGTCTTGTTGATGTCCGTTAACCCGGGGTTTGGTGGTCAATCTTTTATTCCTGGCACCTTGGATAAACTGCGTGAAGCTCGTGCTTTGATTGACGCAAGCGGCTACGACATTCGTCTTGAAGTGGATGGTGGCGTGAGTGAAAAGAACATTGCAGAAATAGCACGTGCTGGTGCGGATACTTTTGTGGCTGGATCAGCTATTTTTGGAAAAACGGATTATAAAGCGGTGATTGACGCTATGCGTAAAGAATTGTCGAGTGTTCGTTAATGAAAACACCTAAATATTTTTCAGCGTGGTTTGACGGTTGGCCTGAATTAGTTTGCCTTGACCTTGATGGCACCTTGGTGGACAGTGTTCCTGATATCGCTAATGCAGTTGATGCTTTTTTGGCCGAGTTTGGCGCGGCTTTGGCCGGTGAAGAGCAGGTACGGGCTTGGGTTGGTTTTGGTTCTGCTAAGTTGATTGATCAAGCACTAGAGTGGGCGAGCATTGATCCGAGCAAGCATGAAGAGGCGTATCGTATTTTTCTGATGCACTATCGTGCTCACTTAACCGATAAAACAACGCTTTATCCTAATGTGAAAGCGTTGTTGAAGGCGTTTAAACATCAGGGTGTTCCGATTGCTTTAATCACCAATAAGCCAAGTGTTTTCGTTAAGCCAATGATGGATTATTTTGAATTGACGGAGCAATTTGGCTGGTTATTAGGTGGCGACACCTTGGAAGAGAAAAAACCATCGGCTATGCCTTTATTACATTGCAGTGAGTCGATCGAAGCTTTGCCTGAAAAATGTTTGATGATTGGTGATTCTATTACCGATTTTAAAGCGGCAAATAATGCCGGGTTTAAATGTGCTTTGGTGACATACGGTTATCATCAAGGTATTGATCTTACTGCGTTAGGAGCTGATGCCATTATCGATGATTTGGCCGAGCTGCTCGTTTGATTTTTTTACTGTAATAAATTCAAAAAGCCAAGCGAGAAACAGCTTGGCTTTTTTGTGTGTAAAACTTAATTTGACGAGGTCGTTGAGGCCTGCTCGGAGGAACCTTCTTGTTCCGACATTAATGCCATTTTGCTGTTATTTGCCATATGCACAGTGTGGGTTGGGAAGGCGACTTCGGCATTATGAGATTCAATGATTTTCATTGCCTTAAACAATACGTCTTCTTTCACGTTGTGAAATGTTCGCCAATCTACGGTTTTTGTATAGGCGTAAATAAAGAAGTCCAAAGAAGAAGGACCAAACTGATTAAAATTCACCATATAGGTTTGATTGGAATCAATGTCTTCATGTTTCGAGATCATGTCTTTGATGTCGGCCAAAATGGTCGGTAACACATTAAAGTCTGTATAGCGTACACCTATAGTTTCATTGAGACGACGATGTGTCATACGCGATGGGTTTTCGACAGAGATCAATGAAAAAGTTGAATTTGGCACATACAAAGGGCGTTTTTCAAAAGTGCGGATGCGTGTTTGTCTCCAGCCGATGTGTTCGACTGTGCCTTCTATATTTTGGTCTGGAGAACGGATCCAATCCCCAATGGCAAAAGGTCGATCTAAATACACCATTAATCCACCAAAAAAATTAGCAAGTAAGTCTTTGGCGGCAAAACCTACCGCGATCCCACCAATACCGCCGAAAGCCAATACCCCAGAAATGCTAAAGCCAAGCGTTTGAAGTACAACAAGAGCGGAAGTGATGACAACGGATGCTCGTAATAGTTTGCTGATTGCGCTGGCAGTGGTGTAATCCACATTGGCGGTGATTTTGCTGGAGTTGGTCAGGGTTTTTTCGCTTTCTGATATGCAGCGTAAAACAAACCACGTCAGGATAATGACGACACCTACTTCACGAATAGAGTGGATAAGTGAAGAGAATTTAGAATCGATTTCAGTGCCAGATATTTCAGCGGCAATAGTTACCCCCGCTAGCCATATAAAAACACCGATGGGCTTTTGGGCGGCGTGAATCAGGACGTTATCCCAAGGCGTTTTGGTTTTCTCGAGTTGCTTGTCTATACGCGTTAAAATGCGAGTAGCAATGAAATTGGCTATAAGTGTGCTGAGTACAACCAAAAAAACTCTAACTACCCAGTGCATTTTTGTATCACCAAGGCCTAAATAGATCTGCATCGTTTCCCAATTCATTGTGCTTTTTTCTCTCCGTTTTGTTGATTAATGTCGTTTTATACAAGAGGGTCTTTTTAAATCAGCAATAGAGTTCCAAGTCCTAAGAAAGCCACGAAACCTGCGATGTCCGTTACGGTTGTTAGAATAACGGAGCCAGACAGTGCGGGGTCAATGCGTAATTTATCCAATAGAACTGGGATTAGCACACCAGAAAGAGCGGCCATTACTATATTAACAATAATAGCCAGACCAATTACTAGGCCAAGCATTGGGCTTTCGAACCACCAAAGCGTGACAACACCTATCACAATAGACCACAAAATACCGTTCAAACCGCCTACTTTTAATTCTTTGGACAATAGAGACTTTAAGTTGCTGCGAGTAATCTGCCCCAGTGCTAGTCCTCGAACAATTAAGGTCAGTGTTTGGCTACCGGCAATGCCACCCATAGAGGCAACAACGGGCATTAGTACGGCCAAAGCAACGACTTGTTGCAGCGTGGCTTCAAATAATCCAATAAAAGCGGACGCTAGAAATGCTGTCAGTAGATTAATACCGAGCCAAATGCCACGCGTCGCGGCACTGCGTTTCACTGGCGCGAACAAATCAGATTCTTCGTTTAGACCTGCCGTTGCCATTTGTTGAGCTTCATGCTCTAAACGCCATGTTTCCATCGCGAGTCCGGCATGGAATCGGCCTAATAAAATATGGTTGTCGTCTACAATAGGAAGAGCGGATAAATTGGATCGCTCTAGTTGTTCTGCTGCTTTGGTTAGTTCTGTATTCGCATGAATGAAAGAGCACTCTTCATCGATTAAGCTGGAAATAGGTTCGTGCCCTTGCGCTTTAAACAGTAGGTCGAACTTTACGCAGCCAACCCAGCGACCGGTTCTATTTACTAAATACACCATGTCGGTGTAGCTTGGGGTGCTTTTTTTCAGCAATCTTAAGGCCTCAGATACGCGAATAGATTGAGACGCTATTAAAAGTTCATGGTCGATCCAGCGGCCAACAACATCGTCGTCGTAAACAATACCTTGCTGGTAATATTCACGTTGTTTGTTGTCCATTTGTTTTAGGGCAATATCGACGAGACGATCTGGTAACGAGTCGGTTATTTCGAGTAGATCTTCAGCGTCCACGTCGGTGAATAGGGCTTCAATCTCTGTGTCGTCCAGCCCTTTTAAAAGTAGCTGGCGGGATTCTCCACGCATCTCAACCAAGATATCAAGGCGATTGGCTTGCTTGATATTTGCCCATGCTTGTTTACGCTGAGCAAGCGGAATGGATTCAAGTGCTAAGGCCACATCGTCTGGCGTGAGCTCTGAAATGGCCTTGTTGACGGATTCTGGTGAATGTTCGTCATGAATGAGGGTTTCGATGAGGTCGGCAACTTGACTATGCACAGAGTATCCTTAAAGCACTGAAAGTTGAGGGTAAAGATAGCATGCTATCTAGTGTGCGGTACAACAGCTTGTTTATCAAACAAGGCTTTGTTTTTATAAGGTATTATTTATACGTTTCCTAACAATTGAGTAATTTTGATAAAACATTGTATCGATTTTGGATATTGGCAATTAGCCGTGCTGGATAATGAGTATGGTGTGACACGTTTTGATCTTTAGATCTAAGCAAGACAGGGTGTTCATGACAGTGTAGAATTTGGCGCATTTTCAATACTTGACTCTTATTTTATGCGAATACATCTGTTTTTTTGTGTTGATTTTTTGCGGATAATAGCTCCTTTGTGTAGGTTGATATTACTTTATAGGCGCGCCCTTTTTTATGCTTCTGATGATCGATAATTACGACTCTTTTACGTATAACCTTGTGCAGTATTTTCGTGAATTAGGCGCAGATGTGCGGATCTTTCGTAACGACGAAATTAGTGTTGAAGAGATTGGGCGCCTTGCGCCGTCCCATTTGGTTATTTCACCAGGGCCATGTACACCGAATGAAGCGGGTGTTTCTATGGCGGCGATTGCCGCGTTTGCAGGAAAAATCCCCATACTGGGTATTTGCTTAGGTCATCAAAGTATTGGTCAAGTCTTTGGTGGTGAGGTAATTCGTGCTAAAAATGTCATGCACGGTAAAACCTCGTTAATTTATCATGAAAATACTTCGGTATTTTTTGGGTTGCCAAACCCACAAACAGCGACTCGTTATCATTCTTTAGTGATATCGGCGGACTCTTTGCCTGACTGTCTTGAAGTGACCGCTTGGAGTAAAAATTCAGTGGGTGAAAACGAGGAAATTATGGGAGTTCGGCATAAAACCCTAGCGGTTGAAGGGGTGCAGTTTCATCCTGAGTCGATTCTTACCGAGGCGGGTCATGCTTTATTGGCCAATTTCTTAACACGATAGTTTTAACACAATAGGAGAGGCTGGTGGATATTCAAAAGGCGATTGCTGCCGTTGTTGAGCGTCAAAACTTGAACAGCGACGAAATGCGAATAGTGATGAATGATATCATGACTGGAAAAGCCACTCCGGCACAAATAGGCGGCTTTTTAATTGGCCTAAGAATGAAAGGCGAGACGGTCGAAGAAATTACGGCAGCGGCACAAGTGATGCGAGAGTTGTCTAGTAAAGTAGAATTGGATCTCGAGCATGTGGTGGATACTTGTGGAACGGGCGGAGATGGCAGCAATTTATTTAATGTGTCGACAGCGTCTGCGTTTGTTGTGGCGTCTGCTGGCGGTAAAGTAGCAAAGCACGGTGGTCGCTCTGTTTCCTCAAAGTCAGGCAGTGCCGATGTGTTGGAGCAAGCGGGCATTTATCTTGGTCTTGATGCAGTACAAGTTTGCCGGTGTATTGAAGAAATTGGTTTAGGTTTTATGTATGCGCCTAATCACCATTCGGCGATGAAGTATGCCGTTGGCCCTCGTAAAGAAATGGCGACGCGCACTATTTTTAACTTGCTTGGTCCATTAACTAACCCTGCGAATGCAAAACGTCAGGTGATGGGGGTTTTTCATCAGAAGTGGGTACGTCCTATCGCGGAAGTGCTGAAAGCGCTTGGCAGTGAGCACGTCATGGTTGTTCACTCGGAAGATGGGTTAGATGAAATTAGTATTGCTGCATCAACCTATGTGGCTGAATTGAAAAATGGCGAAATCTTAGAATATAAAATCTCACCGGAAGACTTTGGTATTCCGTTGCAGTCTACAGATACGATACAAGCTTTTGATGCGGCCGAAAGTTTGGCGTTAATTAAAACCGCGCTAGAAGGCAAAGGCAAAGTGAATCCAGCGAGAGATATTGTGGCTTTGAATGCGGGTGCGGCAATTTATGTATCTGGTATCGCCGATACTTTAGCTGAAGGGGTGAATATCGCAGAAGATGTGATTGGTGGCGGTACCGCCAAAGTCAAAATGTCAGAATTGGCCAGTTTTACACGTTGTTTTATGAGTCCTGACTTACTGTAATTGATAGGAGCGGTAGCGTAATGCAAATAGAAACACCGACTATTTTAAAGAAAATTGTGGCTCGTAAGTACGAAGAGATTAGCGAGCGTAAAGCTCATACACCTTATGGCAACTTAGAGGTCGCGGCGTCCGTGGCGAATGTACACAATGCGCCGCGAGGCTTTGCTCAGGCGTTGAAGCATCAGATTGCGATAGGTAAAGCGGGTGTGATTGCAGAGGTGAAGCAAGCGTCTCCGAGTAAGGGTATATTGCGCGACCCATTCATACCAGCAGATATTGCAAGGTCTTATGAACGAGGTGGTGCGGCTTGTTTGTCCGTTTTGACGGACAAAGACTTCTTTCAAGGTCATGAAGACTTTTTAGTGGAAGCGCGTGCTGCTTGTAAATTGCCGGTTATTCGTAAGGACTTTATTGTCGACGAGTATCAAGTGTTAGAAGCCAGAGCGATTGGTGCTGATTGTATTTTGCTGATTGCAGCTTGCTTGAGTGGCGAAAAATTACGTCAGCTCGATATTATAGCTCGTGATCTTGGTATGGATGTTTTGGTTGAAGTGCACAATCGTCAGGAGTTGGATTTGGCTTTGGAATATACTCAGACTGAATTACTTGGCATTAATAACCGTGATTTGCACACCTTTAAATTGAGCTTGGATCACACTTTTGAGTTGATGGGCCTTGTGCCTTCTGATCGTCTTATTGTGACTGAAAGTGGTATCCATACTCGTGATGATGTGGCGTTGATGCGTCAAAAAGGGATTCACGCATTTTTAGTAGGTGAGACGTTTATGCGAGCGGATGATCCTGGTGATAAATTGGCTGAACTTTTTCAGTCCTAGTAACGGTAATGTCAGTCATAGCAGAATGAAGTAAGGTTGAATTATGAAAACGAATGTTAGTTGGCAAGAAGATGTTCATTTTACCGCAGAGACGGGGTCTGGTTTTAAGATAGAGATTGACGGTAATCAAATTGCTGGCGCAAGGCCGATGGAGTTGTTGCTTGCGGGCTTGGGTGGCTGTACATCTTATGATGTGGTTGGGATTTTAAAGAAGTCTCGTCAAGACGTTGTGTCTTGTGTTGCTCAAATAGAGGCCGATAGGGCGGATTCTGTACCTGCTGTTTTTACTGAAATTCGCGTACATTTTGTTGTTACTGGGCGAAAATTGAAAGAAAGCGTTGTTGCTCGTGCGGTTAAGTTATCTGCTGAAGAGTATTGCTCTGCATCATTAATGTTAGAAAGAGGTGGTGTTAAAATTGTCCATAGCTTTGCAATAATTGATATTGAATGATTTGTTTTTAAAAGAATTTTAAAAAAGAGCCCTGAGGCTCTTTTTTTTTGTTTTATAAGAAATTTGGTGTCCCCACCAGGACTCGAACCTGGAATAGCTGCTTAGGAGGCGGCCGGTATATCCTGTTTACCTATGAAGACTTATATTGAGGCGTGATTTATACATTAATTATGTTTAGAATACAAATGTGAGTCGAGCTTGTATCGTATTGATTCTTATGGTTTTTAAGCTCGCCCTAAAGTGTGTTTACTACTAATTGGACGTGTTGAACCTCTAGCTGTATAAACTTTATTTTTGCTGCTATGACCTTGAAGTAGCTCGAAGAGGTGTTTGTTGCGTTTTTGTAAGGTATTTAACACTCGAGCGTTTGTATTGTTTTGTGTTTTGCATTTTTTTAGTAGCGTTTCGCAATCTTGCATTAATAGACGAACATTATCCATAGAACTGTCTTGTAGGGTAAGCCAGCTTTTAAATTCTTCTTCAGAGGGTTTTTTACGATCGACAATGTCAAATTTAATAAGAATATTAACTCTTTTTTCATTGAGCTTATTCATTTCATCAAGCAGGACTTGTTTTTGTTCGGATAGGGTAATAATGGTTTCGCTGTCCAATTGCCCATAGGCTAGTCGCTCTTCATCAAGGAGCGAAGAGAGTTTTTCTAATATCTCTTTGCTTCTTATGAATATAGGGGCAATAGGGATCATAGGGCAAACCGTTCACAGACTGAATAGAGTGTACAGTCTAGAATAGCGAATCCATAGAAGCCATATTATTCGCAAGCTTCTGCGTATCTATTTTATATTCGCCTGCAGCGATAGCACTTTTGATTTGTTCTACTTTTTCCATGTCAACATCTGGTAAGTTGCCAATTTTAGAATGCTGATTTTGTAGGGTCTGTGCAGTACCGCTTAATTTAACGGTGTCTTCAGCTAAAGTGCCGCCATTTTTTACACTGCTTTGTTTCTCTGTCGTACTAACAGTTGCATCGTCTTTTTGCGAGCGTTCACTTTTATTGATCGTGCTCTGGTTTGATAGACCTGTAAGGTGTATTGCCATTGGGTTTTCCGCCCTTTAATGATTTGCCTGTCTATGTTGTCGGCAAGATCCACAAAAACTTTAATGAAAAGCTTCAGAAAAAAAGAATATATAAACTGCCGGTCAGTCTGTACTCAATAGTTTACAAGAACCTCACTGTCAGTTACAACTTTGGCGTATATAATTCTTTCAGAACTTGTGTTTTGGACACGTATTTGTTGTCCTTCTACACCATTTTCTAAAGCAACACCATTCATTCTGACGGTAATACTGCCACTTTTTGCTGTTATTAATACGACATTGCCTTTTTTTACAAGCATTGGTGGGGTCGTTAGATTAACCGTTATAAAGGTATTAATGCGCAAGTTTCGTGATGCGACCTGGCCATAAGGAGGGTTTTTCTTTGTAAAAACATGTCCTCTTAAGCTAGATAAGTCGACTTCACCCACATCCGTATTTGACTTACTGATGACTTGGCCGCGATTAATTGGAGTGATGGTTTTTATGGCCGGAATCATGATGGATTGGGTAACGGGAGCATAAGACTTCCACGTAGGGTTGTTGCAACTGATTTCATAATTTGTGCGTTTGGTCGCTTCTGGTCTCTGATTGCGGATTTGAATCGACTCACTGTCGCAAGCCGGTAAATAATTGAGCGCTGCTGCATTATTTAATGTAATGCTAATAATGGCATCCGGATATATTTCTGCCAGTCTAGGAATCTCTACTTGGTTTATGTAGTGATTAATTTGATCTTCAGTAGATAAGGCAAATGTAAAACTGGCTTGAAAACAAATGAAGGCTAAGCTTAGCCTTGTGATTCGCATGATTCGCTCACTTTGTCTATTATGGCGTTATAAATAAGATAGTTAGTAAAATATTAGAAAGCACTTTATCATTGGATGATGCATTTTAACAATTTTGAGGTTATACCTCGGTATAATGTTTACACATTTTGGAGGCGTTTATGGCTGGAGTTTTGGATACTGTTAACCAACGTACGCAGCTTGTAGGGGAAAATCGACTTGAACTGCTGTTGTTTCGCCTGAATGGTAAGCAAATTTATGGCATCAATGTCTTTAAAGTGAAAGAAGTTCTTCAGTGTCCGAAGTTAACAACTATGCCTCACAGTTCGCCTGTGGTCAGAGGTGTTGCTCATATTCGTGGTGGAACCATTCCAATTTTAGATTTGGGTTTGGCAACTGGCGCGAGCCCAATGGAGAATATCAGTCAATGTTTTGTCATTATTACGGAATATAATCGTCGAATTCAGGGTTTTCTGGTTCGTGGCGTCGAGCGTATCGTAAACATGAACTGGAGTGATATTCAGCCCCCACCTAAAGGGTTGTCGAACGATAACTATTTGACTGCTGTTTGTCAGGTCGACAAAGAAATGGTTGAGATTATCGATGTTGAGCAGATTCTATCTGAGGTTGCTCCTACTCGACAGGATATTTCGGAAGGCATTGTAAATGCTGACGTAACAGAAAATGCGAAAAAGCATCATATACTTATTGTTGATGACTCTTCGGTTGCACGTAAACAAATTAAGCGTTGTATGGAACAGGTTGGTTTTGCTACCACCGTTTTGTGTGATGGTCGCGAAGCGCTTACCTTCCTCCAAGACATGGTTGCAGAAGGAAAAGACGTCACGCAGGAGTTTTCTATGGTTATTTCTGATATTGAAATGCCAGAGATGGATGGATATACGCTGACGACAGCTATTCGTAATGATAGTCGTCTACAAGATTTGTTCATTCTTCTTCATACTTCTTTGAGTGGTGTTTTCAATGAAGCGATGGTGAAAAAAGTTGGGGCAGATGGTTTCTTGGCGAAGTTCCAACCGGATGAATTGGCTCGATTGGCAATAGAAACTGTGCAGGTGCAATCTGAATGATGTTTAGGCTAATCTTTGAAGTGCCTTCTTTATCCCTGTTACTTATGGAGTTTTAATGCTCAGTAGTACAAATGCAATTACACCTAATGGCTATATTAGGTTCAGAGATTACTTGCAGAAAGCGTGTGGAATCTCACTGAGTGATAACAAACAATATTTGGTCGCTAGTCGTCTAGGTAAAGTCTTGGAAAGAGAGAATTTTTCTAAGATTGAGCAGTTAGTTGACGCTTTAGAGCGATTTGGGAGTTCTAAGCTTAAGGAAGAAGTCATTAATGCAATGACAACAAATGAAACGCTTTGGTTTAGGGATACGCATCCATTTACCATTTTGAAAAACAATGTGCTGCCTGAAATGACGGCTGCTCCTCTAAAGATTTGGTCGGCCGCCTCATCTACAGGCCAAGAACCTTACTCTATCAGTATGGTAATTGAAGAGTTTAAATCTACTCGACCAGGTGTTTTGAAGGCTGGTGAAAAAATTGTTGCGACGGATATTTGTACAAACATACTCCAGCATGCCAAGCAAGGTGAATACGATAGCTTGGCTATTGCTCGTGGTCTTGGTGTAGATTTACAGAAACGATATTTTGATAAGGTCAACGACTCAACTTGGAAAATAAAGCCGCATTTGAGTTCGCGTGTAGATTTTAGGTATTTGAACCTTATCGATTCATTCGCCATGTTAGGAAAATTCGACGTAATCTTTTGTCGAAATGTACTAATATATTTTACCGTTGATCTAAAATTGGATATTTTGAAGAGAATGCATGCTTCTCTAAAGCCTGGTGGATATTTGTTTCTTGGCGGGTCAGAGGCATTGAGTGGTTTATCTGATCACTTTGAAATTGTTCAATGCCATCCAGGTATTGTCTATAAATCTAAAGCTGTTTAGTTTAGATAGTCCTTACATTTCGTATTAAAGAGCCTGTCTAATGTTTTTAGATGGGCTTTTTTGTGTTTATTGTTCTGTCATTATTGTTGCCGCTTTTTGCCGTTAGGAGGGTTTTAATATTTAACCAATTGAAAAATAAGGGTTTTTATTTCTGGCATCATAATTGCTTTATTTTATCTATATTGATAAATAATATTTTTCCTTGAGGATTGAATGGCTATATCTTTTGCGAGTGCATTTGCAGGACACGACAAGACGCTGGAGTTTAGAAGTGCAAGAGCGGCCGTCCTTGCAAATAATATTGCTAACGCTGACACGCCAAATTTTAAGGCGAGAGATATTTCGTTCGACTCGGTTTTAAGTAGTGAAAGTAGCAAGCTTAGACTTGCTGGAACAAATGCTAGGCATATCTCAGAGGAAGGTTTTTCGGGTGAGTCTGATGGCTTGTTGTACCGAAATGCCAATCAACCATCGTTAGATGGTAACACGGTGGATATGCAAAGAGAGCAGGCTGAGTACGCACAAAACTCATTACAATTCGATACGAGTTTTATGTTCTTAGATAGAAAAATTAGCGGCATGAGAAAGGCGCTTACTGGGAATTAATAACGATGTCTTTAAGTAATATTTTTACTATTTCTGGGTCTGCAATGAGTGCCCAAACAGTGCGTTTGAATACGATTGCGAGCAATATGGCAAACGTAGATAGCGCGGCAAGCTCTGCGGATCAGACGTATCGTGCCCGTAAGCCAGTGTTCTCACAGATGATGAATGACAGTATGCGTGACTATGGTTGGGGTAATGCCAGCAGTGATGATAGCGGTGCTGGGGTTGGGGTGAAGATTGATGGTATTGTCGAATCGGATGCACCTTTGCAACCTAGGTACGAGCCAGGCCACCCAATGGCGAATGAAGAGGGTTATGTCTTTTACCCGAATGTGAATCCGATGGAAGAAATGGCCGATATGATGTCGGCTTCTCGATCTTTTCAGACGAATGTGGAAATTATGAACTCGGCAAAAAGTATGATGCAGAAAATGCTCACGCTTGGGCAGTCATAGGAGCAGATTAGATGGCAGATATATCTGATACGAAAGGTCTTGGCGGGCTGATATCCCAATACGGAACAGAAGCGGCCAAGTCCAAAGCTGGTATTGAAAAGCCGGAAGTGCCTAAAAATGAAGGGGCGCTGGCCGATCAAAATGTCTTTTTAAAGCTGTATATCGAACAGCTAAAAGGGCAGGATCCGACGGCGCCTCAGGATACGAATGACATGGTGGCGCAAATGTCACAGTTTAGCTCGTTAGAAAGGCTAACCAGTATCTCTGACCAGCTAGAAAATATGGCGACCTCGCTTACTTCTAATCAGGCGCTTAGTGCCTCTACCTTGGTCGGTAAGTCGATCTTGATGGAAGGGAGTAAAGCTAAAGTGACAGATGGTTTGGAAGGGGTTCAGTTAAGGACGGTGATGCCTGAAAACTCTCAGACGGCGACATTGAAAATATACGACGCAGATAACCGCCTTGTTCGTACGGCTACGCTTAACTCTGGTGAGTATAAGTGGGATAAGTTAGATGATGACGGAAATGTTTTGCCGCCTGGTGAATATCGTTTTGCCGCGTCCTCGACAAATGACAAGGGCGAAATTTCGGCCTTGAGTACTCGTCTTCCAACGCGGATTCAAGGTGTCACCATTAATGGTGAAAACGGCACGGTTTTAAACGTGGAAAACCACGGAAAAATCAAACTTACGAATGAATTAGAAATATTAGGGTGATTGGGGAATATTATGGGATTTAATACTGCACTATCTGGCATTAAAGCGTCTGCCGATTATTTAAGTGTTACCGGTAATAATATTGCCAACGCCGATACTACGGGCTTTAAAAAGTCGCGTATTGAATTTGATGATCTTTATAACACGAGTGTGCTTGGTGCCGGGAGCGGCAACAGTATTGGCTCTGGTGTGAGCGTTAGTAAGGTGTCTCAGGAATTTTCGCCGGGCAACCTTTCTTACACCGATAACAATCTTGACTTGTCTATTGACGGGACAGGATTCTTTATTCTAGATGCCGGTGTTGCTCAAAGTTACACTCGAGCAGGTAATTTTAAGCTAGATGAAGATGGTTTTTTGGTGACCAATACTGGCAGCAATGTTCAGGGGTTTAATGCAACAAAAGGCGTTGTTGGGGGTAATTTAGAAAACTTAAGAATCCCTACGGATCGTATTGCTCCTGAGGCGACAACTTCTATGGAATTGAAGTTGAACTTGAATTCTGAGAGTAAAGATGTGCCTCCCTTCATTAAGGCGAATTTTGACCCTACTAACCCTGATTCCTATAATTATACCCAGACGCAAGGTGTCGTTGGGGCTGATGGTGAAACTCGTGTGGTAACGTATTACTATGCTAAGAGTGAGTTGCCGAATACTTATAAGGTTCATGCAACTGTTGACGGCAATATGACGGACGATACTGGTGTGCCATTTTTAGGAGAGACCTACGCAACATTTAACTCAACGGAAGGTGGTGTTGATTATAATGGCGATGGTGTTCTTGAGCGGCCAAACCAACTTCTTTATATGGGCTCAAGGGAGCCTGGTCCAACGGATATTGCCGCTTTAACACAAACGCCTTTAACGGTGGCTGGTACGTTGGCTGGAGTGGCGATCACATCGACACTTGCTGCTGCTGATGTTCGTGATGATAGCTCTGTTGCTCGCGAAGTGTTTGACCCACTAAATCCAGACTCCTATACGTATGGTAATACGCGATCTGTTTATGATTCTTTGGGTGGTGCTCATACGGTAGGGTATTATTTTATTAAGCAGGGTGAGAATAATACCTACGAGATGCGTGTGACAATGGACGGGGAAGAAAGTTATACCGACCCTTTGACAGGTAATGATACGCGCTTTTTGAAAGAAAACACGAATGTAACGTTTGATGCTGCCGGTAATCTAATGGGGACTAATCGTGGGCTTCCTCCTTTTGATATTGCGGAACCTGTCGCGTTAGAAATTGCTGGATTGGACCCATCAAATCGGGGTCGAGTTACGCCAATAGATTTATTCGGATCAACGCAATTTGCGATAGATAATACAGACAACTTTGAGCAAGATGGTTTCTCTGCTGGTGAACTGCAGGGCGTATCATTTGATGATGATGGTTTTTTAACAGCAACGTATACGAATCAACAAACGGCAACACTTGGCCAGATTGGCTTGGCAACATTTGATAGTACAGACGGTCTTGTTCCTAGTGGTCACTCAGCTTGGCTTGCAAGTAAGGGTTCTGGACCAGCCGATGTTGGTCGCCCAAATAGTGGTACGTTAGGGCGAATTCAAGGCGGCGCATTAGAAGAGTCGAATGTTGATTTAACCGCTGAGTTGGTTGCTCTTATTGAGGCTCAGCGTAATTATCAGGCAAACAGTAAGACGCTAGAAACCGAAAATACGGTCACTCAAACTATTATAAATTTGCGCTAATTTTCTGGAGAGAGAAGATTCAAGGTCGAAACAGTTTTGCTGTTTCGGCTTTTTTTTGTCTTTTTTTTAGAGTTTTCTGAGTTGGTATGATTCTTGAAGGTTACTTTCTAATAACGTGAATTCTTCTAGGGGTGTCGCAGTGGATAAGGCTTTATATCTGGCAATGAGTGGTGGTGTGCAAACCATGAATGCTCAAACAATACACGCTAACAATCTGGCAAATGTCAGTACAACGGGCTTTCGTTCTGACTTTGAGCAGGCTCGTTCAATGCAAGTGAATGGTGACTATTACCCTAGTCGTGTATATGCGATGACCGAAAATCCAGCCACTCGATACACTCAAGGTGACATGATTCAAACTGGCCGAAATTTAGATATTGCTGTTTCCGGAGATGGCTTCATTGCTGTTTATGATGAGAAGGGGCAAGAAGCTTACTCTCGTGCTGGAGACTTGCAAATTAACGCTGCTGGACAATTGGTGACTGGACGAGGTTTGCCTGTTGCGGGTGTTGGAGGGCCTATTTTTTTGCCTCCGCTTGAAAGTATCAATATCACCGAAGACGGCTCTATTTCTATTATTCCACAAGGTGGTGCAGGTAATGAAGTCGCTGTGTTAAACCAAATAAAATTGGTCAATCCGGATGCTCAGAACTTACGCAAAGAAGGCGATGGTTTAATTCATTCACGGGACGGGCAAGCGTTTGATCCAGATCCTAACGTACGTTTGGTTAGCGGATTTATAGAGGGGAGTAATGTTAATGCCGTCGAAGAAATGACGCATATCATGAATCTTGCTCGACGTTTTGAGATGAATGTGAAAATGATGGATTCAATTCGAAATAACGCAGATTCTTCTGCTCGAATATTACAGCGTTCATCATAAATACAATTGACAAGTAAAGAATAACGACATTAAAAGAGGCTCTTATGAATTCAGCATTATGGGTAAGTAAAACCGGTTTAAGTGCAATGGATAAGCAATTAAACGTGGTAGCCAACAACTTGGCGAACGTTTCAACGACCGCTTTTAAGAAAGATAGAGCAGTATTTGAAGATCTAATGTACAAAACAGTCCGTGCGCCAGGTGGTTTAAGTGCGCAAAATGCGGAGTTGCCATCAGGTTTGCAGTTAGGTACCGGTGTAAAGGTTGGGGCAACGCAAAAAGACTTTTCCAATGGTGATTACAATATGACGGATAGGCAGCTTGATGTTGCTATTCAAGGCAAAGGTTTCTTACAGGTATTACAGCCGGATGGTACTATTGCTTATACAAGAGATGGCAGCCTACAGCTTAATAGTCAGGGGCAACTTTCTACGTCAGGTGGTTTAGTGGTTGAGCCCGGTATTCAGATTGATCCTGATGCCATTGAAATCATGATTGCAGATGATGGCGTAGTATCGGTTCGTAAAACAGGCGATGCGGATGCTCAGCAAGTTGGCGCTATTAATATCGCAGGCTTTATTAATCCAACGGGGTTGAGTTCAGCAGGACAAAATATTTTTACTGAAACGAATGCTAGTGGACCACCATTAGTTGGTGTTCCAGGAACAGATTCACTTGGGACTATTGCCCAAGGTATGTTGGAAGCTTCTAATGTGAATTCGATTGAAGAGCTTGTCAATATGATTACGACTCAAAGAGCGTATGAAATGAACTCTAAAGTGATCGCTTCTGCAGATGGTATGATGAGTTTTGCAATACAGCAGCTATAGTGAAATATGGGATATGATGAAGATTAAATACGCGTTTTTGATTTTTTTGAGTGCTTGTTTGTCTGGTTGTCTTTCTTGGGATGTCAACCAACAAGCGGTTGCAAATGCAGCAGCAGCAGGCGCTGCTGCTGCGGTAACGGATGCCGTTATCGATGCCGTGGTAGACAATAATGAGGAAACGCCAGAGGAACCTATACCAGAAGAGCCGCGTAAAGGTTATGTTCCTGATCCCAATGATCCATTAAATGGACCGAAAATCGGTCAATCTATACAGTCTGATGACCCTTACTATACGCCTGTCTATCCTAATGGTATGAATCCTTCTCAGGCTCCAACAGGGGGTATTTACCAGACAAGTATGGGGGATGTGTTTTTTGGCGATCAAAAAGCCAGTAAAGTGGGCGATATACTAACCATTAATTTGAATGAAACGACGACATCAACGAAAGCCAATGCCGCTACTGTCTCAAAGTCTTCTTCAGCTACGATCGAGAACCCAACGGTACTGGGTCAGGAAATGAGGGTAGACACAACGCTTCCGCAACAAGGTACGGATTTTTCAGGTAACGCATCGGCGAACCAGAATAACAGTTTGAACGGTACAATTTCTGTTACTGTGTTCAGGGTATACCCGAATGGTCTTTTGGCGGTACGCGGTGAAAAATGGTTGCGTTTGAATCAGGGTGATGAATACATTCGCTTTTCGGGTGTTGTACGAAAACAGGATATTTCTCCAGATAATACCGTTGAATCTGAGCGTGTTGCGGATGCGAGAATTACCTATTCTGGTACTGGCGATGTGGCTGCAGGAAGTGAGCAAGGTTGGGTGAGTCGTTTGCTTAACTCTAGTGATATGCCTTATTAATTTGATGATCTAACAGCTGAGAGGATTGATTCTCTCAATAGGTGATGTGATGAAGCACGTAGCGCTAATTGTCTTATACTTATTATCTTTTTCTGTTCAGGCTGAGCGTCTGAAGGACATTGCTAGTGTTCAAGGTGTTCGAGAAAACCAATTGTTTGGTTATGGCTTGGTGATTGGCCTTAACGGAACTGGTGATAGTACTGCTTTTACGAGCCAGAGCTTTTCTAGCATGTTGTCACGTTTTGGTGTGACATTGCCGGAAGGTGTGAATGCGACCTCTAAAAACGTCGCCGCTGTCTCTCTTACCGCTACGTTGCCTGCGTTTTCTAAGCCAGGTCAAAAAATTGATGTCACTGCATCCTCGATTGGCAATGCGAGTGCTTTGCGTGGCGGAACCTTGTTGCTGTCTACTTTGAAAGGGGCGGATGGGGCGGTTTATGCTATTGCTCAAGGGAATTTAATTGTTGGTGGTTTAGGAACCAATGGGGCTGATGGTTCACGGACGTCGGTTAATGTACCAACAGTTGGACGTATACCAAATGGTGCAAGTGTAGAGCGTATTGTGGCGAGCAGTTTTAATACCGGAGATACGCTAACCTTCAATCTAAATCGTCCAGATTTTACAACGGCAAAGCATGTTTCAGATAAAATCAATAATCTTCTGGGGCCTGGTGTGGCGACAAGCCTTGATGCGACGTCAATACGGGTTTCTGCACCGAGAGACCCAAGTCAGAGAGTGACTTTTTTATCCATTCTTGAAAATCTTGAAGTGAAGGTGGCTGAAGAGCGTGCGCGTATTGTTGTTAATTCTCGTACGGGAACCATTATTATCGGTCAGCATGTCAAAGTTTCCCCCGCTGCGATTACGCATGGTAGTTTGACGGTGACAATAAAAGAGGTTCCGCCGGTGATTGGGCAAGATGGAACAGTAACCGGAGGGGAAACCATCGTATCGCCTCGTGAAGGTATTGCTATTGGCCCTAACAGCGGCCATATGTTTGTTTTTAATCCGGGTGCGTCATTGAATGATATTGTTCGAGCCGTTAATCAAGTGGGGGCTGCGCCTGGAGATGTCATGGCGATCTTAGAAGGCTTAAAACAAGCTGGTGCCATTAATGCCGACTTAGTAGTGATATAGGCTTTACTATGAACTCAGTCCCACCAAAGGACGATTTTTTTGCAGACTTTTCTTCATTAACCGCGTTAAAGACGAAAGCGCAAAAAGACCCGGAATCCGCTCTAAAAGACGTTGCTCAACAGTTTGAGTCAATCTTTATTAATATGCTTTTGAAGAACATGCGCAGTACGAATGAGGCGATTGGTAGTGGTTTATTCTCCAGTGCTCAAACTAAGCAATATCAAGAAATGATGGATTCCCAAATGTCTCAAGGTTTGGCGAAATCGGGAGGGCTTGGATTGTCTGAAGCGCTTATTCGTCAATATCAAACAAAGCAGCAAGGTCTCAGCACGCCAGAAGCGAAAGAGCGAGGAGATACGGATTTTTTGAATCAAGTGGCTAGACAAGACTTGGTGAGAATTCAAGCATTGGCTCATCGTGCCTCAACTGAATTTATTCAATCGGTTCAACAAGAGACTCAAAATAGCCCTGCTAGTAAAGTCGCTTCTTTGCCTTCGGCACTGTCTGTGGTGTTTGAGTCGCCAGATGATTTTGTTGATAATCTTTGGCCTCATGCTCAGCAAGCCGCAGATAAGTTGGGTGTGAACCCTAAGGCAATATTGGCCCAAGCCGCACTAGAAACTGGTTGGGGTAAATACCCGATTGCCAAAGAAGATGGCGCTGCTAGTTTTAATTTATTTGGAATAAAAGCAGATAACCGCTGGCAAGGCGATAGAGCGGTTGTGAATACGTTAGAGTTTCGTGATGGTGTTGCGAAACGGGAGAAAGCCGCGTTTCGTGCTTATGATTCTTTTTCACAAAGCTTTGATGACTATGCTGACTTTCTGTCTTCTAGTGAGCGGTACAAAGATGCCCTTCAGGCCGGAGATGACGCGTCAATGTTTGCCGCTTCGTTGCAAAAAGGTGGCTATGCGACGGACCCTAAGTATTCAGAGAAAATTGACAACATCCTTTCCAGTAAGTGGTTTCAACGCCTTTAATAATAAAAAATGGCTCAATTCTCAGCGTTGGTAAAGTTTTTGCATGAATAGCCGATATGATCAAGTAAGTTCAAAGGTTATTTTTGAAAAACGTACTAGGGGTGTGAGCTATGAGCTCAAATTTATATTCAATTGGTTTGTCTGGGCTTCAGTCTAGTAATGCTCGTATTAACACGACAGGGCAAAATACATCCAATGTGGATACTGAAGGCTACAGCCGTCAAAGAACGGATACCACAAGTTCGCCTGTTGGTGGTGTTGTTCTTCGTGATACCTCACGCCTAGTCGATAATTTTGTTAGCTCTCAGGTTCGCTCTGATACTTCAACTTTTTCATACTACGACACTTATCATTCTATGATATCGACATCGGACAGTTTATTGGCTGAAGATAGTATTTCTCTTAATACTTATATCAATAACTCGTTTGATGCCTTGCAAACCGTTAATAATGACCCTACCTCTTCTTCATTAAGGCAGTTGGCTCACTCTAGTCTAAGTAATCTTGTTCAGCAGTATCATACGCTTTCAGGCGTTGTAAGTGATCAAGAAGGCTTGGTAGATGCTCAGCTTGCGTCTTCGCTAGGTGATTTGAATACAATCACGACGAAGATTTCAAACCTGAACGAACAGATTTTGAGACAAGAAGGTCTTTCGATTTCTCCTGCAAATGAGCTTCGCGATCAACAAGAATTATTGGCCAAAGATTTGTCTAAATATCTGGATATCAAAGCCCAATTTAATGACAACGGATTGATGACTATTCAATTAGCCAATGGCCAGCCTTTGGTAATGGATCAATTCCCTACAGAATTAAAAGTAAGTCCAAATCCTTTACACCCTAAAAAAATTGATTTGGTTGTTAGCTTTGGCGATTACGAAGTGGGTTTGAAGACACAGGGGCTTGGTGGAAGTGTTGGAGGGTTGATTGATTACCGGTCTGAATTTAGCGTTTATGCAGATAGGACATTGGGTCAACACGCTATAGCACTGGCAGATGCGATGAACACTCAGAACAAGAAAGGACTTGATGCCGATGGTCAATTCGGAAAAGACTTGTTTTCTTTGGGGGACATAAATGTTTACTCCACAGCGGATAACCTTAATAAAGCGAAAGAAATATCAGTAAGGGTATCAGCGGGTCAATCCGCCAAAATTACAAAAGATACCTATGAACTAAATAGAACGGATGACAATTTATTCTCAATTAAGAAAATTAATGCAGAAGGCAAATCAACAGACAAAGCGATTACCTTTGACCCAAGTCTTTTGCAAAAAGATAATAATGGCTATTTCAAAATTGATGAGCTTGGTCTTGATATCCGTCTTGATGGTATCGATAAAATAGATAAAGACGATGTTTTTCAATTCACGCCTACTGAGGGGGCCGCTGCAAAATTAGGTTTGGTCTCAAAAAATGGTGAGGCGATTGCTCTAAGCGCGCCAATTGGTGTAAGTACAGGCTCAGATAATTTATCGGATGCAAGAGTTTCTCTTACTTCTGTTACAAATACAGACCCTGAAACATCTGCTTTTTCATCGGATGGCTCTTTATATCCTAGTGCGCCACATAAAATCTATTTTACCTCTCCAAGTTCCTATGTTGTTCAGAATTCGTCTGGTGTTGAATTAGCAAAAGTCGAGAATGTCATAGAATTTAGTAATTTGCTTGAAAAAGCAGGATTATCAAACGAAGCGGGTTTTGATGTGTCAGTTTCCTCTATGCCAAAGCGAGGTGATGAGTTTTCAGTTGGCACGGACAATATAGGTCAATCTGACAACTTTAATGGTCTGGCGTTAGCTGATTTACAAAATCAATCTCTTATTGATGGTAAAGCAACTCTGGTGAAGTCTTTTTCTGGCTTCATATCCTATGTAGGTAGTAAAACCGCAGAGATAGAAGGTCATGCAGACTCAAGTGAAATTGTAATGAACGAAAGCATTGCTCGTCGAGATAGATTATCAGCGGTAAGCCTTGATGAGGAGGCTGTGAATCTTTTGAAGTACCAGCAATCCTATTCTGCTTCTGCTCAAGTGGTAACGGCAGCTCGCACGACGTTCGAGACTTTACTTGGGATTATGAGGTAAGTTTATGCGAGTAACTAATAACTTAATCTATGGTCAGGCAAATAAGTCGATGGCCCAATCCAATGAAAAAATTCTTAATATTCAAGAAAAAATTTCATCTCAAACAAATATTATAAAACCGAGCGATGACCCTGTCGGTGCTAGCCAAATTTTGATGTATGGCAGTAAGAACCAAACATTAAAGCAATACGATGAAGCCATGAAAATGGCAACGGGCAACTTAGAGTATCAAGAAGTTGCTTTAGACAGTTTGAATGACTTTTTAGATTCTGCCAGAACGCTATTTATTCAGGCACAAAATGATATCAACACTCAAGTCGACATTGAGGCCATTGCCCATGAAGTTTCTTTGATAACAGAGTCCATGGCAGACTTGATGAACTCTAAAAGTGCTGATGGTAACTATATTTTTGCAGGTACAGACTCACAAAGCCCAGCTTTTATTATAGGAAGCGATGGTCGTTACCAATGGGCTGGCAATGAGGGGCAAAAATACGCTCAAATCTCAGAAGATTTGAAGATCCCAGTTACCAATTCAGGTAAAGCACTTTTTCAAGATATTTGGACAAATCGAACGTTTGTATCAAAAGTCGTTGATGGCGATGTATTGCTAACAGATAAAGTACAAAATCAGGCTGATTTTGATTCGTTTATGTCGAAGCATTATGATCCTGAGGATGCCAAATCTAATAAATACAGCCTTGTTACGTCATACGCTGACGGAGGTCGCTCATCTTTAGAGCGTGTAAAAGAACAGCCTGGAGCGGATGCTGACGGCTACAATTTGTTTGACGGAACGTCGGCCGACTATGTTATTACAAATCATTTGGGTGAAGAGGTTGATTCTGGTAATTATAAAGTAGGTAAGCCAATTACATTCTCTGGAATGTCCTTTATTCTAGAGGGTGAGCCTGGAGCATCTGTTGATATTACTCTTATGAAGCCTCATAAAGACAATGTGCTTAATGAAATAAAAGACTCGTTGGCTACTTTAACAAATAAAAATGCCACACATGAAGATCGAGAGTCTGCTTTTTTTAGTGCTATATACAGCATTAATAATGCTCAACAGCGGATTGGTGAAGGCCGATCTAATATTGGTGCAAGGCTTAACATGATTGAAGACAGAGAAAGTTTTAGTTCTGCAAACCAGTTGTCTAATACGATTGCTCAAAGTCGAGAAGGTGAGTTAGATATGGGGGCAGCGGCAACAGAGTTATCTATGAAGGAGTCGGCACTGAATGCTTCGCAAAAAGTATTTTCGCGCATGAGTAATTTATCCCTATTTAATCAAATGTAATTTTTAAGGTATAAGGTAAAAAGATGTCAGCATTTAAAATGGAGTCCTGTTTTGGGGCTGATATCAATGTCGGGTATTTTGATATGGAAGAGATACTCGGTATCTTGGAAATCAAAGAAAAAGTCCTTGGCAGTAAGCGTGTTCAAAGCCTGATAAGAACACATGGTCGAAAAGACCGTATTGTTGGTGTTGCTATGCGACAAGTTGCATTTGATGAACTGCGCTTAACCTTAGACTCTGAATTCCTTCCTTATGATCCATATTTCTCTGACGATAAATTGTTGAACAGCCGACGAGAAAGACTGTATGACGCACAAGAACGATTCCTCACTTTATGTATATCTATTGCGAGCGGTAGATCTGTACGAAGTCTTAAAAAGTTAAACCCTGACTTAAATACTAAAGAGCTACGCAGCAAGCATGGGCGAAGTCAAAGTCTTTTTCGTTATTTTAGGCAGGAGCTAAATGAGCAAACAAGGGAGTACATCCTGAGTTACAAAGCTCGAATGGACAAAAGTGGTGAAGGTGGTAATCAGGCTGAAACAAATAGCTCTAGCTCTGCTATAGAAGTTGAGCAACATACTCCAAAATTAACAGCTGTTCAGAAAACCTCTAATGCAAGTAAATGTATTCCGACTTCATTTGATGTGGAAACGGCCACTGCACTTAAGTTGTTTCAAGATGGACATTCATTGCTATCTACTCAAGTAGAGCGCTTTAAACGCGGTGAGCAGCTTGAGATGCTAGAGTTGGTGAAGTTTTGTCGTCGGTTGATTGAGTCTCATACACGGAATAATTTTTCATTAATGGCGATACGCCATATAAAAGACTCATCTATTTATTTAGAACAGCATGCCATGGGAATGGCAGTACTTGGAATTCATTTTGCCAAAGCGATGAAATTGTCCGGTGCCTATGTCGAAACGATTTCTCTTGGTGCCCTATTGTTTGATTTAGGACGCTTTCGTTTACCGATGGCAATGGTAACGAAAACAACCAAGATGACATCTGGTGAGTTTGACTTGTTTCGTAAACATATACAGTTTGGAGAGCAGATCCTGCATAAATGTGAGGGTGTTCCGAAAGCGGTTTATCAAATGTTATCCGATCACCATGAAAAGATTGACGGTTCAGGATACCCCGTAGGTAAGCAAGATCAAGAGATCTCTGTTTATGGGAAAATCGCAGCCATTATTGATGCGTATGATGCAATGACGTCGGAGCAGCCTCATAAGCCTTCAATGGGACCGATCAAAGCGTATCAACAAATGCAAAAAGAGTCTGGTTTGGCGTTTGATAAGCAATTATTAGACGTTTTCTTGAAAAGTATTGGTAGTACTCCTGTTGGTTCTTGTGTGTCTTTATCAAATGGTCGGGTAGGGTTTGTGTTGACGCTCAATAAGTCTTTTCAGCCTTCTTTGGTTCGCCAAGTTTACAGTACCAAAAATAAAGCATTTATAGAGTCATCAGACATTGAATTGAACAAATCGGCCAACCTTAGAACGGACGTTGTCATTGACGGAGAGGTTGATCCTCAGTCTTTGGGTCTGCAGTTTATTAACCATATCTCCTGAACTCATTCTCGATATCGTCGTGTCTCTTGCGCTATTTTCTGCATAATAATGAGCAGATTAATCATTCTTTTGTGGATCAAAATCGTCTTAAAAATCCCCCGTTCTATTTATTCTAAACCTACCCTCAATCAATAATGCATTAAGTATTTTGATAAACCATATTTTTCTTTTCAAAAAACGCATAATTATTGAGCGACTACTTAATTTTTTTAAAAAAGGATTGAGCTTGTCAGGTGTTTACGAAAATCTAATAAAACGTTAGCAATAAGCGTCCCTTCCATTTCTTTTTGATAATTACTAACTAGATCTATTTAAAGGCAAGTTTTCTCTATTCTTTCTTTTTTTGCTGTATTTTGTGCTCTTTTCTTTAATTTTCACCTTTTATTCTAAAGTTCCTTGGACTCGGTTCGATAACTCTTGATACCAAAATTTTTGGTACAAAATAAGAAAGAATTTTTTTAAAAAAATACAAAAAATATTAAAGATCATCGTATTGTTGTCGATAACTTTAGTAAGAGACAAAAACCCCAAAAAATCAATTAAATCAGAGGGTTGTCTTACTGTTATAAATTCTTAGGAGAGAAGAAAATGGCTTTATATGTAAATACAAATGTGTCATCGCTGAACGCACAGCGTCAGCTTACAAGTAGTGGCAAGGTATTAGATACCGCCTATCAACGATTGTCATCTGGCCTTCGAATTAACAGTGCTGGTGATGATGCGGCAGGCCTTCAAATTTCGAACCGTTTAACGTCTCAGATTAATGGTTTGAATCAATCTGTACGAAATGCAAACGATGGTATCTCGTTAGCTCAAACCGCTGAAGGTGCGTTAGAAGAAACGACAAACATGCTTCAGCGTATGCGTACCTTGTCTATTCAATCGGCAAATGGTTCAAATGCTGATGAAGACCGTGTTGCCCTTCAACAAGAAATGGGGCAATTAGCGGACGAAATAAACAGAATTGCGGATATCACAACATTCGGTGGACGAAACCTACTTGATGGTAGCTACCAAGGTATTTTCCAGGTAGGTGCCGACGCGAATCAAACGATCAGTTTTTCAATGCAATTTAGTGGACAAAATAACTCTGTTAACCTTGCTGGGAATGGTGGTTTTACCATGTCTGGTTTGTCCTCTGGTGTTCCTTATGTTGAAGAAGAAACACAGATTATAGCTACTCAAGAAGGTGGTTTTGTTAATCAGCATGGCGACGCTATTAATGAACAAGGTCATTTGATTGACGAAAATGGCGAGTTGATCAATAAAGAGGGTCAGCGAGTCAATGAAGAAGACGTTCTGATCGATGAGCAAAACCGCCCAATTAATGAAAATGGGGTGCTTATTGATGCTACTGGTGTACCGATAAATGAAGATGGCACCGTTAAGCAAGATGTTGTAAATGAAGACGGCACTATTTCGAATGCTGATGGCACAACGAAAAATGTTGACGGGACGGTTTCTCATCCTGATGGCAGAGTAGTGCAACTGGATGGATCTGTAATGCATCCTGATGGAACCATTGCTCATCCTAATGGCTCAATTACTCAAACTGACGGCACCGTTGTTGAGCCCGAGAAAAAATATGGCCAGCCATTAGTGACTGCGGATACGGTATCAATAACAGATATTAAGAACTCACAAAGCATGATTGCCATGTTGGACACTATGATTCAAGCCGTCGATTCAAAACGAGCTGAGCTTGGTGCGGTGCAGAACCGTTTTAGTTCCACTGTAAATAACTTGTCTAGTATTTCTGAAAACGTTTCCGCTGCTCGGTCCCGTGTTAGAGACGCTGATTATGCTGCTGAAACGGCATCATTAACAAGTTCACAAATTATTCAGCAAGCCAGTTCAACCATACTTGCTCAAGCGAACCAACGACCACAGGCTGCTTTGAAGTTATTAGGGGCTTAATCTTAATGAGTTGATTGTTAATTGAAGTCGAAAAGAAATAGCGGCTTCAATCAAAAAAGTTCGAGTAATTCTCGGAATATAGGCAACTTCTCTCTCCTAGAGGTGCCTTTTCAGCCGGGTGATTTATCACCCGGCTTTTTTTTGCCTGAATGATGGGGTTTTAGTCAGTTATTGATTGTTTTTTAGTGTGTAGGAAATGCTTTAAGGCTTATGCCATAGGTGGTTATGAATGGAAAATTTTTTTTCAGACCTCTTTTGAGATCAGCTTTTCACAATGGATGTTGCTTTAAACGGAATGCTTTTTCCAGTGATAGGTGGCTTTGTTTAAGGTGATTTATTTAATGGATCTAATTTTATGTATTGGGATTGAAGGTGCTTTTTTTGAACGTGGGAGTCCAGTATGAATCTTCGAAAGCCTATTTTTGAATGGTGCATGTCGACCCGCAGATTTCGGGGCAACGCATGATGATGGAGGGCGGTGATTGAATAATCTCGAGAAAATATTCTTAGGGCTATTGCGGTCGTTCGTCTCGGTTAAGTGCCGTGTCGCATGGCGTTCACTGGTCTTTTTTGAATGGTGCATTCTGACGCACAGATTTTGGGGCAACGCATGATGATGGAGGGCGGTGATTGAATAATCTCGAGAAAATATTCTTAGGGTTATTGCGGCTGTTCGTCTCGGTCAAGTGCCGTGTCGCCTGGCGTTCACTGGTCTTTTTTGAGTGGTGTATATCGACGCGCAGATTTTGGTGCAACGCATGATGATGGAGGGCGGTGATTGAATAATTACGAGAAAATACTCTTAGGGTTATTGCTGTCGTTCGTCTCGGTTAAGTGCCGTGTCGCCTGGCGTTCACTGGTCTTTTTTGAGTGGTGTATATCGACGCGCAGATTTTGGTGCAACGCATGATGATGGAGGGCTGTGATTGAATAATTACGAGAAAATATTCTTAGGGTTATTGCTGTCGTTCGTCTCGGTTAAGTGCCGTGTCGCCTGGCGTTCACTGGTCTTTTTTGAATGGTGCATTTTGACGCGCAGATTTTGGTGCAACGCATGATGACGGAGGGCGGTGATTGAATAGTCACGAGAAAATATTCTTAGGGTTATTGCGGCCATTTACCTCGGTTAAATGCCGTGTCGCATGGCGTTCACTGGTCTTTTTTGAATGGTGCATTCTGACGCGCAGATTCTGGTGCAGCGCATGATGACGGAGGGCGGTGATTGAATAGTCACGAGAAAATATTCTTAGGGTTATTGCGGCCGTTTACCTCGGTTAAATGCCGTGTCGCATGGCGTTCACTGGTCTTTTTTGAGTGGTGTATGTCGACGCGCAGATTTTGGTGCAGCGCATGATGATGGAGGGCGGTGATTGAATAGTCACGAGAAAATATTTTTTGGGTTATTGCGGTCGTTCGTCTCGGTTAAGTGCCGTGTCGCATGGCGTTCACTGGTCTTTTTTGAATTGTGCATTCTGACGCGCAGATTTTGGTGCAACGCATGATGATGGAGGGCGGTGATTGAATAATTACGAGAAAATATTCTTAGGGTTATTGCGGCCGTTCGTCTCGGTTAAGTGCCGTGTCGCATGGCGTTCACTGGTCTTTTTTGAGTGGTGTATGTCGCCGTGCATTTTTTACGCAAGTACTCGACGATGGAGGGCAGGGATTGAATAGTCACGAGAAAATATTCTTAGGATTATTGCGGCCGTTCGCTTCGGTTAAGCGCTGTGTCGCATGGCGTTCACTGGTCTTTTTTGAGCGGTGTGTATTGGCGTGAATTGTTTGCGCTAGTACTCGATGGCGAAAAATATGTTGGTTTTTGCGTTTTTTTTAGATGCTGATTTATAGCGGCATCTAAAGGCGTTAAGTGATCGTTTTTTGCTTTTGTTAAGGCGGTTTTTTGCCGCTTAATTTTATGCAGAGTGCTTTCGTTGGTTGTTTTGAGCTATAGCTCGTATCAACTCGACGTATTGGATAAAGGTTTGAGCATAATTGCGTATTTTTTTCTTTTTAGAAAAAAATTACACAATGTTTTCAGAAGATAATTATTTTAAAGTTCTTTTAAAACAATTATTTAGGCATTAATTTGCCGTCAGGTAGGACGTTTTTTTCCCAATTGCGGAAAAAATTTTCCGAAATTAACTAAAGGTTTTCAAAATCTTGTCGAAAACCTTATACGATCTGCTTTTTTGCAGGATTTTATGAAATCCAGGAGGCTATAATGGCTTTATACGTAAATACAAATACTTCATCTATCAATGCCCAGCGTCAGCTGATGAATTCAAGTAAAACCTTGGATACGTCTTATCAGCGTTTATCTTCTGGTTTGCGTATTAACAGTGCGGCGGATGATGCGGCTGGCTTGCAGGTTTCTAACCGATTGACATCTCAGGTTAATGGTTTGAATCAGGCTGTTCGTAACGCCAATGACGGTATTTCTGTAGCTCAAACTGCAGAAGGCGCATTGGATGAAACGACAAATATGCTACAACGTATGCGTACGTTGTCTATACAGTCTGCAAACGGATCAAACTCTGATTCAGACCGTAAAGCGCTTCAGCAAGAAGTGGGTGCTTTATCCACAGAGATCGACCGTATCGCTTCCGATACCACCTTTGGTGGTCGTGCTCTGCTCGATGGAACGTATGCTGGTGTTTATCAAGTTGGCGCTGATGCAAATCAAACAATCAGTTTTGATTTGAGTAAAGGTGAGAAGCAGGATTACGCAGGTAACGGTGGCTTCACTATGGCCGGCCTGTCTTCTGATGCGACATATCAAAAAGAGCTAGAAGCTTATGAAACACAAAAAGCGGACGGTAAAGCACAAGATAGAGCAATAGCTGAAGCAAATGGCGATGAATATGTAGACCCAGAAATTCAAGCTAAAGCGGATGCGGAAGAGCGTGGTGAAGTTTATGTTGACCCAAATGCTCCTAAGCAACCAGATCGTAGTAAAAGCTTTGGTGACACCTCTCAAGGTTTTAGTACGCCATCGGTTACGTCAATGGCAAATGCACAGAGCATGATCAATATCGTAGACAGTATGATCGAAGCGGTTGGCTCAAAACGTGCTGAGCTAGGTGCGGTCCAAAACCGTTTGGGTTCAAGTATCAGCAACTTGAGTAATATTTCTGAAAACGTATCGGCTGCACGTTCTCGTGTACGTGATGCAGATTTTGCGGAAGAAACTGCGAAGCTAACAAGTTCTCAAATTCTTCAGCAAGCAAGCTCATCAATCTTGGCTCAAGCCAATCAACGTCCACAAACAGCGTTGTCTCTTTTGGGCTAAAATTAGTGGTAGCGAAAAGCTGGAACATTGTTCCAGCTTTTGTCTCACTTAGAGGACTAATGATATGTCAATTAATTCAAGTGATTATACAAAACAGTCTCTTGGGGGTATTACAGTCAGACAAGATCAGCGGGCGGATGAACATTTTAAAACATTGCGTCAAGCAAGTGCTAAAGCTATTCAAAATTCAGCCGATAGTAATAAAACAGGCAATAATAGCAACAATCAGGGCTCTTCACGTTCTCCTGATGTCAAACCTCATGATATTGACATTGCTAATAAGAAAATGTCTCAATTAAATGTTCATTTGAGATTTGAAATGACTGAGGATCGAAGTAAAAACATTGTAAAAGTTATGGATCAGACGACAGGAGATGTCGTACGTCAAATGCCGACTGAAGAATTTCTTAAAATGTCTGAAAGAATCGATGCTATTATGAGCCAACTTAGCGATATTAAGGGGACACTGGTAAATAGTGAAGTTTAATCTATCGTAAATATTGATGTGTTAGTTTTAGGGGAGTTGTTATGGCAATTGGCTCATTAGGTGCTGGATCTGGTTTAGATCTTGAGTCTCTAGTAAGTGACATGGTCAGTGCCAGAAGGGATACAAAAGTTAAGTTATATGAAAATAAACTGGCTGGATACGAAGCAGAGCTTTCTGCTCTCGGTTCGGTAGGTTTGGCTATAGACAATTTTAAGACATTTGTTACCACCCTCAACGACGATGACCTTTTTTCTGGGCGTAATGCCATAATACAACAAAAAGAAGGTAAAGAATCTCTTTCTATTATTCCTGATAAAACCGCTTCCACTGATACCTATTCAATTCAAGTAAACCAGTTAGCAAAAGGCAGCCGCTTAGTTTCTGATATCTCGTCATTTTCTTCAAGGGATGAAGTTGTTACTTCCTCTGGTGGCGAATTAACGTTAACGGCTGGTGACGATGAGCTTGTACTTGATGTAAAGCCAGACACTACATTGTCTAAGCTTCGTGAACAGATAAATTCAGCAGGTAAAGATCTCGGAGTCTCTGCCAATTTGGTTGACGATGGTGATGGCCATATGTTTTTTACCATTACATCAACGAAAACGGGTGTAGGTAATACCTTAAGTATAGACAGTAGTAACCTTACATTAGACAGTGCTGCTCTTGGTGGTTTCTTCCCTGGTCTAAGTGTTCCTTTAGGCGGTGAAGCTCAAGATGCCATTATTACTGTTGATGGGATTCGAGTAAGAAATGATAGCAATGAGTTTGATAAAGCGGTCGCAGGGCTAACAATCAACGCGTTAGATGTGTCTAAAGAGCCTATTAAAGTAGACATTAGTTATAATAAAGAAACCGTTGAAAATACGATTCAAGGCTTTGTCGGCTCTTATAATGAACTAATCTCAGTCTTTAAACAGAATACTGCGAAAGGTTCCGTTTTAAATGGCAATAGTATGATTCGTAACCTAAGTTCATCACTAGCCAGCGACTTGATGTCTAATCACTCAAGCGAAGGTAGCGCTTTTACCTCTATTTTTGATGTTGGCGTCGAGTTTTTAGAAGATGGAACGCTAAGCTATGATAGTGATAAGTTTAATAGCGCTGTTGAGGAGGACTTCGATGGTGTAGCCTCTTTATTTATAGGCAAAAATGGCCTGGCAACATCGCTTGAGGGGCTGCTCGACACTTATGCCGGCCCTAGAGGAATGAACAGTACACTTAAAGACTCGGTTACTAAATCTATCGGTAGCACCGAGGAATCACTTTCAGATTATGAAGCGCGTATGGAAAAATACGAGTCTTCTTTACGCAGTAAATTTACGAATTTAGATACTCAACTTGCAAATATGAATGCTCAAGGTAGTTATCTAAATTCAATGCTAAGTCAATTATAGTGTCACGTTGTATCGTATTCGAAAATTTAGTGAGGTTGTTTTATGTACGCGAAAAAAGGGATTCAGGCTTATAAAAAGGACTCTATAAAATCCGATTTAGCCTCGGCAGATCCTCATCGTGTTATCCAGCTTCTGATGCATGGAGCCATAGAACGGTTAGCGTTAGGCAAAGGCTGTATTGAACGAGCGGATTGGGGTGGGAAAGGCGAAGCCTTCACTCGAGCAATAGAGATTATAAATGCATTAAGAGATGCATTAGATCGAGATGTAAATCCTGAATTGGTGGATAATTTAGATGGGTTATACGATTACATGATCGTTCGCATTAATGAAGCGAGCGTGTCTAAAGACTGTGCCGTTATTGATCAAGTAATCGGCTTACTTCTGCAAATCAAAGGCGCCTGGGATCAAATATCCGAAGCATCCAAGCAAGAAGCATACAATAGTGAAAGCCAAGAGCGAGCTGGGGCCATTAATGCTTGATCTGTCCCAGTTGGCTAAGTTAACTGAAGAATTAGAGAGGGCTGTATTGGTTAAAGACTTTGATGAAATACAGCGGTTATGTTTAGAGCATAATGACTTTATTTTTTCTCTTAAACCTGAAAAAAAAAATTCTGTAATTAATCAGAAATTAAAAACCTTCATTGAAGTTCATCACTTGGCTATTCAGCTAGTTCAAGACACTCATCGAATCATGCAAAATCAGTTATTTCAATCTATTAAAGCTCGAAAGAGCGTCAGTAAGTATAAAGGCGTGAAGCATGCAAAATAAAGCCAGCGGCCCCAATCTTGAGCATGCAGAAGCCTTTCTGGCTTCTTTTAAAAAAGGTGCTGAAAGGTTAAAAGATAACGATCAGGACCTTACCGATCGATACATAAAAAACATGACTGTTTTTTCTCAGTTCATGCCTCATATCTATGAAGAGCTAAAAGACTATCGCCCTAAAAAACGCTTTATTTACATGGAAGAATCGGGTGAATTGAATCTTTTTAGAGAGGATATTGGTTTTCCTCTGTTTTCAGAAAACCCTAAGTCTCAGGCGCAAGATAAAATAGAGTATGTGCTTTCTCACCCCACAAAAACCTTCCTCAATTTAGAGCGTTCTCTTAACAATGAAAGTCGCCATGTCTTTTTCAGTAATAAAATATTAGACGAAATTGAGGTCCAGTCTGAAGGCCTTGAAAAACAAGTCGAGTGGCCTCAATTTGTCGGAGCAGCCATTGTATTTGGTATTGAGCTTGGGTATCAGCTTGAGTTGCTCTTAAGCAAAAGAGACATAAAACACCTTTATTTATACGAAAGTGACTTAGATCTTTTTCATTACTCTTTGTATTCAATAGATTGGCAGGATATTTTAGAAACCTGCAACAGAGATGGACGTACGATCCATTTTTTTCTAGGTGTTCAGCCTGAAGAGTTCACCGACACTTATCTTTTACAGTTGCAAGAAAACGGTTACTTTTTAGCTCCAGAAACCTATCTTTTCATGGGCTATAACAGCCCTGAAAATGATAAGGCGTTTGATTATTTTAAAAAGCATTATGTGCGTCAGGTAATGGGATGGGGCTTTTTTGATGATGCTCTAATAGGCATTGCTCAGGGACTCAGATCGCTTCCAAAAACGAAAGTGGCACATTTTCAAGGTAGGGACGTACTACCGAAATGGGTCACAGATATTCCCGTTTTCATTTTGGGTAATGGTCCTTCTCTTGATCAAGGGATTGAATTGATTAAAGAGGTTCGTGAGCAAGTTCTATTGATTTCTTGCGGGTCTACTATCAACACGTTAAGTAAGTTAGGCGTTACCCCAGATATTCATGTGGATATCGAAAGGATGAAGCAGACGGTAGATAAATTTTCATTTTTAGATAAAGAGTACTTAAATGGAATTTGGGGACTAACGGCTAATGTGATGCATCCAGATTTTTTTGATTATTTTGGACGCTCAGGAATGGGAATGAAGCCCGGGGAAGCGATTACTTCACTTATTCTTTCCCACGCGCGCGCAAAAGGCGATGACAAAAATTATGTACAGCTAAATTACTGTAACCCCATTGTTGCCAATTTAGCCTTATCTTATGTGCATCTATTTGGTTTTAATAGCGTGTATTATCTTGGGGTGGATAATGGTTTTAAAGACAAAAATAGTCATCATTCTGTTCATAGTGGCTATTATAAAGATGGTAAAGAGTCGGGTTTTCAATCCTTTCAAGACGCTAAATTAGTTGAGAGAGAAGGTAATTTTGGCGGTACTATTTATGCTACCGGCATTATGGACACGTCTAGAGTGCAACTAGAGGCACTAACGCGATCATTAAATAAACGTCGTAACTTCGATAGCTTCAACCTGTCTGATGGCGCAAAAATAGAAGGTGTCACACCGCTTCTAATGGATGATGTATTGATCACAGACCCAAAGATTGACCATCGAAGAGCGATCGATTTATTAGAAAGTGCTTTTTTTACTGACCCGCCAGCAGCAGTATTAGATCAAACGCCTGATACCCTTATTTCTGTCGAGGATTTTCGTAAGATCAGTAAAGCACTGCAAGAAGGTTGGGACGAGAGTATAAAAACACGAGAAGATGTGTGTAATTTGCTTTGGACTTACCATCGAGATATTTATTTCTTGAGAGGGAGTGTCCATCGTCATATCCATGATCTACTTATAGGTTCTTTTACATATTCTGCCTTTTTAATAGTACAGTTTTTATTTAACCATAAAGACGAAGCGGAAACCGTGTCTCGTGCTCGTCATTTATTTACGCCTTGGTGCGAATTTCTTGAGGAAATGCCGAGCATGCTCCAGCAAGCATCGGAGTATGTCGATCAAGGTAATGACCACCTAATTACTTTTTATAATGGTTAATTATGTTCGAACAAACGCCTTTTATTATTGCTGAGTTATCAGGCAACCATGATCAAGATTTTGAACTCGCGAAAGCAATGGTTCATGCGGCAGCTGAAGCCGGTGTTGATGCGATAAAGCTACAAACTTACACGCCAGACACCATGACGCTGGATATTCGTCATGGTGAGTTTATGGTGTCTGAAAGTGACAGCTTATGGCGCGGTTCAAATCTTTATGATTTGTACGCGAAAGCCTCCACACCATGGGAATGGCACAAGCCGTTATTTGAGCTGGCCGAGTCTTTGGGGCTGGTGGCGTTTAGCTCGCCTTTTGACCTTAGTGCCGTGGCATTCTTAGAGACGCTCAATGTGCCTTTATACAAAATTGCCTCGTTCGAGATGACGGATATTCCGTTAATTCAAGCGGTTGCGCGAACGGGTAAGCCGATTATCATGTCGACTGGGATGGCGACAAAAGACGAAATTGATGATGCTGTGTCGACCATTCGGGCCATAGGTGATAATCCTATAACCTTGCTCAAATGTACCAGTACATATCCCGCAAAAATAGAAGATACAAATTTAGCCACGATGGCAGATTTAGCCAAACACACGGGTTGCCAAGTGGGTTTGTCTGACCATACTCAAGGTCTAGGTGCTGCGGTTGCCGCAACGGCACTGGGCGCGACTGTGATTGAAAAACACTTTGTTTTGGATCGCAGTGCAGGTGGCGTGGATGCAGCATTTTCTATGGAACCAGAGGAAATGAAAGTACTGGTAGAAGCTTGTCGTGCTGCGAAAGCGGCACTTGGAAGCGTCACTTACGGTGGCTCTGATGCAGAGCAAGCGGCGAAAAAATACCGTCGCTCTATTTACGTGGCGACAGATTTGCCGGCGGGCACTGTTTTGTCCGAAACGCATCTTAAGATCATTCGCCCATCGCTTGGTCTGGCGCCAAAACATTGGCCAGATGTACTTGGAAAAACACTCATAGCAGATGCGCAAAAAGGTCAGCCTCTTGCATGGGATATGATGACTTGAAAGTGCTGGTGCGAGCAGATGCATCTGTCGACATCGGCATGGGGCACCGAGTTCGTTGCCAAGCCTTGATTCATGCCTTTAAAGTGTTAGGTTGGCAGTGTCAGTTTGTTGTCCAGCGTCGTTATGATGCGTTTGCCTCTCCAGAAGATGAGTTTATTGAGACAGAGTCCGAGTTTTGGCAATTGGCTGAACAAGTGGATTTGGTCATACTCGATCATTATGGCTATAGCGCCGATGATATTGCTACGCTTTATGAGCACCAGGCAAACCTTCTCGTTTTGGACGATATGAACGACAGAGGAGACTTTCCGGCTAAATGGCTGCTAAACCCTTTGCATCAAACCTACTCTAAGAGCATTAAGTTCCCGCTTACGGGCAGTCAATACGCCTTATTAAGGCCTGTTTTTTTACAACAAAACAATCTAGCTGTCACGCCTGAAAAACTATTGATTACATTAGGCGGAACCGATCCTCTCGCATTGACGTTACCGATTTTAAAAGCGTTATTAACGTCCGGCTTTCCGGCTAAATACATTCAAGTATTACTGGGCGCCAGCGCCAAAAAGGCAGACCGGGTGTTGTCTTTTTGTGAGGAAAATAATATCTATGTTGAACAGGGGCTATCGGATGTGACGCCGCTTATGAAACAAGCCAAAATGGCCATTTCTGCGGCAGGCGGTACATTGTTTGAACTGGCATGCCTTGGCGTTCCGACGGTATTCGCACAAGTCGCAGATAATCAGACTTGTTCTTTAGAACAACACGTTCCTCTTGGTTGGTGTCGTTCAGTACGTTTCGACAATGTGTCAGAAGAGGCTCGTCGGCACCGTATTGAGCAATTGATCGAAGAATTAAGCGGTCGTTGGTTGGATCTTGAATGGCAAAAAAAGGCCCGTAAAACGGCTCAAGGTTTGGTGAATGGTGCGGGCGCTGAGCGTGTGGCTAAAGCCATCGATGCGTACTTTTCTTGAAAATTAGAGCGTTTGGCCAGACGTTAGTGTCATAATTTGCGTTAAACGTAGCCAATCTTCTTCGGTGTCTACATCTTGAATGCGATGTCTTGGTAATAATAAAGGCTTGGATTTGGGGCCAAAAATTTCCTCATCAAACCAATTTTGCGTACTCGCCCAATAAAATTGTCCTGCGTCATGAATCGCCTCGACTAAATCTTGAGATCGTTTACTAATGTGCTCAGGAAACATCGGCGCAAGTTCGCCGTTTTCTGTGATGTGCAAAGCGCGCTGTATGGGGAAATCAAATGTGGTGGCTGAAAAACAAAAAGAGGTTGTTTGATTGAGCTGTGCTAAACCTTGCTGTAGATCTTCTGTTGTTAAAAGAGGGCAAGTGGCGTATATCAAGCAGGCTTCATTTGGTGTTTTTCCTTCATTGATTAAAAACTGCAATGCGTGCTGCATCACGGGGGTTGTCCCTGTCATATGGTCGGCTAAATTAGCTGGACGTAAAAAAGGGGTTTTAGCCCCACAATCCCGAGAAATTTGAGCAATCTCAGCATCATCCGTGGATACAATAACCTCATCGAATAACCCTGAAGAAAGCGCGGTTTCAATGGAATACGCAATCAAAGGTTTGCCGTTTAATAAGCGAATATTCTTTCTTGGAATACGTTGTGAGCCGCCACGAGCGGGAATAATGGCAACACGATAAGTTTTATCCAGTGTTGTACTTGTTGTCGTATTGGTCGTCATGTGTTGAGTCATGCAAAGACGCCATGATCAGCGAGTGCTTGACGAAGAACGTTAACGACTCGATGTTGCTGTTCTTGCGTCAACCCGACAAATAACGGCAAACTTAGGGTGCGTTGGTAATAGTCCTCGGCAATGGGGAAATCGCCTTTTTTAAAGCCTAACGCTTGATAATAAGGTTGAGTATGCACAGGAATATAGTGAATTTGTGTGCCGATATTAGCCTGGCGTAATGCATCAAAAATGGCTTTTCGTGATGCCTTATGGTGTTTTGGTAGAAGTATCGGGAAAAGATGCAGAGATGAATTCCTCCCTTCCTTTTGAAACGGCAAGGTAATAGGAAGGTCTTTTAGAAGGTCACTGTATCGTGCGAATTGCTGATGGCGCTCAGTAATGAAATCGTCTAATCGCGATAGCTGTGATAGGCCCAATGCAGCCTGTAATTCTGTCATGCGATAGTTGAAGCCCAGTGTATGCTGTTCGTAATACCAATCGCCCGGCATTTGGGTTAACTCATCAGGTGACTTTGTTATGCCTTGCTGAGAGTGTGTTTTCATGTGTTTAGCCAGTTGTTCATCGTTGGTGATCGCCATGCCACCTTCGGCAGAGGTGATGATTTTGACTGGATGAAAACTGAAAACACAGATATCACTGAATGTGCCGCAGCCAACATGGTTACCTTGGTATTTTGCGCCAGTAGCATGGGAAGCGTCTTCAATAATGCGAAAGCCGTATTCTTTTGATAGCCGATGAATGGCTTCCATGTCGCAGGATTGACCTGCAAAATGCACTGGAATAACCACGTTTGGTAGTGTTCTGCTTTGCTTAGCTTTATAAAGCTTTTCGGCTAGTTTTTCTGGGCACATATTGTAGGTTCGTGAATCAATATCCACAAAATCGACATCAGCACCACAGTAGCGCGCGCAATTAGCGGAGGCTATATAGGTAATGGGTGATGTCCAAACCCTGTCGCTTTCTCCGACACCTAAAGCCAAACAAGCAAGGTGTAATGCTGACGTCGCATTATTTGCTGCAACGGCATAGCGTGAGTTTACCTTTTTCGCAATTGCTTGCTCAAAGGCCGTGACGCTTGGTCCTTGTGTTAGGAAATCGGACTTTAATGCAGCAACAACCGCGTTGATATCATCTTCGCTAATAGATTGATGGCCATAAGGAATAAAGTCAATGTGTGTCATCTAAAGTTAAAACCCCTCTACCGCACGTGTGCTGCGACTAGATTGCTATTCATGAAACTAAATAATGAATGTTGAGTAAGCTCTGTGAGCATCGTTGTTGTATAAACAGTCTTCTTATTATATCGACTACTTTAGGTGAAACATTAATGAAATCAAGGATCTGCTCCTACAGGATTTGATTTATGTTGTCGTTCGAGCAATACACTCGTCGATGTGATCGTTAACCATTCCCGTTGCCTGCATAAATGCATAGCAGGTCGTGGCCCCCAGAAACTTAAAACCTCTTTTCTTTAAATCTTTCGCAAAGCGCGTGGATAGTGCCGTCACAGCAGGCACCTCGGCCAGACTGCTGACTTGGTTATCAATGATTTTGTGGTCGCTTAATGCCCAAAAATAATGACTGAAAGAACCAAATTCTTTAACGATTTTCAGAAAAGCATTGGCGTTGTTGATGGTCGCTTCTATCTTTGCTCGGTGCCGAACAATGCGTGCATCTAGGACTAATCGATCCACATCCGATTCCGTCATGTTGGCAACTTTGATCGGATCGAAATCGTAAAAAAGTGTTCGGTAGCCCTCTCGTTTACGTAAAATGGTAATCCAGCTTAGACCCGCCTGAGCGCTTTCGAGTACAATACACTCAAAGAGTTTTTGGTCGTCATAAATAGGGATTCCCCATTCAGTATCATGATAGTGAATGTATTCGGGAGATCCTAAACACCAAGCACAACGTATATTTTCCATTAATGGCACTCCGAGGCTTATGATGATTGTCGATGGCTTTATTGCTCAGCTTTTCTGAGTTGCATAAAGCAAAATGTGGCGACCCTTGTGAATCAATCATATCAGACATGGCCCGACACGGTAGGCTGATTAGGATGAGTTAGTATGAAGTTTAAACCGACGTACAGTCAAAAAGATGTTGAAGTGTTAGAAGACGAATGCCTTTACAAAGGTTTTTTCGAAATGCGTAAACTGACCTTAAGACATAAAAAATTTAACGGAGAATGGAGTCATCCAATGACCCGTGAAATGATGGTGCGCAGTGATGCGGTGTGCGTGCTGTTGTTTGACCCTATTGCGGATAAAATCTTGTTGATTGAGCAGTTCCGTCCTACTGTCATGAGAAGTGACTCACCGTGGCTGCTTGAGTTGGTTGCCGGCATGGTAGAAGAAGGTGAAAGTGATGAAGAGGTCGCCCGTCGAGAATCTTTTGAAGAAGCTGGAGTGACAGTAAAGCGTCTTGAATATATGTTTAAGTTTGTTCCTTCACCGGGTGGGTTAGTAGAGTATTTGCGCATGTACGCTGGCGAGTTTGATTCAAGTCTGGTAGATGTTGATAAAATACATGGCTTAGATGACGAGAATGAAGACATTAAATTGCATTTGGTGACGTCTGACGCGGCCATCGCCTTGCTCAAACATGACGTAGAAAACGCCAGCACTATTATGGGGCTGCAGTGGTTCGCTTTAAATAAAAATGATCTTGTTATGTGTTGGTGCGCTTAAACGCATCAATCTCACTGACTAAGATCATGAGCACCTTTTTACTTGATTTAATCTATACTGGCGCAATAAAGCCATATGAATGAACCATTGATGAGAGGCCGTAAAGTACGCACTCGTTGTTGGTTTAGCGAAAGAATTTCAGAAGGAAATACCTGACAAAAATGACGAACGTTATGAAAAATAATCCCAGACAATATGTGCCAGATTTGGTGAGTTTACAGATGCTCGGTGAGTTGAATTATCGACGACTTGGAAAACTGATGCGTGGCCAAGAGGATATGGGGTCTTGGCACTTTTCCATTCATAGCATGGGTGATCAAGAAAGTCGTTTGAGATTAACGTTAGGCAAAGAAAGTCGTTTTACGTCTGATGTCGCTTTAGAATTCGGCCCTGAAATTCAAAAGAAATTGTTATTCAAAACCACTTTATCGATGACAGTGCGTTTGTACCATGATGTCAGTATTGCTGAAATCACGGACGGTCATCGTCAGTACCAGGGCGCTTATCCTTATCCTAATGACGCCATGTTGCATCGGGATGAGAAGTTCCGCTTAAATCAGCAATTGGCGGATCTGTTAGAGCTTTGTCTTAAACACGGACATCGACTTGATAACACCGTGTCTTTTCAGTTTGCATAATTTCTGGTTTATATGGCTTTTATTTTTTGTATAGCTTTTATTTTTTTATATAGATAAACGAGAACGTTTATGACGGCTTTATTGTATATTCACGGTTTTAATAGTTCTGAGCTGTCTCATAAAGCGACGTTGTTGGGTGATGCCGCTAAACGACTTGGAGTGCCTAATACGGTAATTTCGCCACGCTTGTCTTGGCAACCAACTCAGGCTATTAAACAGCTAGAGAAAATCATTGAAGCAAATCAGCAACAAGGACTGACTTTAATAGGCAGTTCGCTCGGCGGTTTTTATGCCGCCTATCTTGCTGAAAAATACACTCTAAAGGCCATCTTGGTAAACCCAGCGGTACAAGCGCCCATTCTCCTAAAGGACTATCTAGGTCCTCAAACCAACCCTTATACCAATGAAGTGTATGAATTAACCCAAGCGCATATGTTGGAGTTAGAGCAATTGGTGGTAACTGAGCCTACCGCTGATTTGTATTGGTTGATGCTGCAAGAAGGCGATGAGGTTCTAGACTACCAAGAAGCCCTTAAGGCGTTTCCTCAAACCGCACGGCTGACACATGAAAAAGATGGCGATCACAGTTTTATAGAGTTTGATCGGTTTTCTAAAGAAATCCTTCATTTTGCAAAAATATTAACCGAGTAAACCCCTGCTTTTGTTGGACTATTTCACACGGTGCAAAACCAGTGATAGACTCTAGCCAATCTAATTTACACTCGCACGCACTGTAGTGCTTTGACACTATGATGCACGATCAATTTGGAAGTAAAAACACGCATGTCTGCAAAAGAATATAACGCCGGATCGATAGAAGTTCTTAGTGGCTTAGAACCCGTTCAAAAACGCCCAGGAATGTACACAGATACTTCACGGCCTAACCATCTGGGGCAAGAAGTAGTCGACAACTCGGTCGATGAGGCGTTGGCAGGCCATGCAGATCGTATAGAAGTTATCTTGTACAAAGATGGTTCATTGAGCGTGGAAGACAATGGTCGAGGCATGCCCGTCGACATTCATCCAGAAGAGGGGATATCGGGCGTTGAATTGATTCTGACTAAGCTGCATGCTGGTGGTAAATTTTCTGGCGACAACTACCAGTTCTCTGGTGGGCTGCATGGTGTGGGTGTTTCTGTTGTGAACGCCTTGTCAACTTCGTTGGAAGTGTGGGTAAGACGCAATGGTATTCAATACCATATCGGTTTTGAAAACGGCTTTAAAACATCAGAACTAAAAGAAGTTGGCACCGTTGGTAAGAAAAACACTGGTACTAAAGTAAAATTTACCGCTGACACTAAATATTTTGATACCCCTAAAATTTCTACTTCTCGCCTTAAGCATTTATTAAAAGCCAAAGCCGTGTTGTGTTCTGGCCTTCATGTTGTCTTTATAGATCAAAGTGGCAGTGAAGAAGTTCGTGATGAATGGTTCTACCAAGATGGCCTAAAAGATTATCTGGCGCTGGCTAACGAAGGCTTTGTGTTGCTTCCTGAAGCACCGTTTATTGGCGGTTCGACTGAAAAAACACAAGGTGTCGATTGGGCCGTACAGTGGTTACCAGAAGGCGGTGAGTTGGTGACTGAAAGTTATGTTAACTTGATTCCAACGGCGCAAGGCGGCACCCACGTAAATGGGCTACGAACGGGCTTGTTAGAAGCCATTCGAGAGTTTTGTGATTTCCACAGTCTGTTGCCTCGTAGCGTTAAGCTCACGGCGGAAGATGTATGGGATCGTTGTAGCTATGTGTTGTCCGCTAAAATTCAAGAGCCTCAATTTTCAGGGCAAACCAAAGAGCGTTTATCGTCTCGTCAGATTGTGGCGTTTATTTCTGCTACAGTCAAAGATGCCTTTAGTCTTTGGCTAAACAAGCACGTTGAAGACGGTAAAAAAATTGCCGACATCGTGATTAACAGTGCGCAAAAACGTCTAAAAGACAGCAAAAAAGTCGTGCGTAAACGGATTACTCAAGGCCCTGCATTACCGGGTAAATTAGCGGATTGTTCGGGACAAGATACTTCACGAAGCGAGCTGTTTCTCGTGGAAGGGGATTCTGCTGGTGGTTCTGCAAAACAGGCCCGTGAAAAAGATTTCCAAGCCATTTTGCCGCTACGAGGTAAAATATTAAATACATGGGAAGTGGATTCTAATCAAGTTCTTGGCTCTCAAGAAATTCACGACATGTCTGTTGCGATTGGTGTCGATCCTGGTGATGACGATCTAAGTGGTCTTCGTTACGGAAAAATTTGCATTCTGGCCGATGCTGACTCGGATGGCTTACACATTGCCACATTGATTTGTGCCTTATTTGTTAAACACTTCCCTGCCTTGGTCAATAACGGACACGTTTTTGTTGCCATGCCGCCTTTGTATCGAATCGACATAGGCAAAGAAGTGTATTACGCCCTAGACGACGAAGAAAAAGACATCACTCTGCATAAAATTGCCGCTGAGAACAAACGCGGTACACCAAATGTACAGCGCTTCAAAGGCTTGGGTGAAATGAACCCTTCTCAGCTACGAGAAACGACGATGGCACCAGATACGCGACGATTAATCCAATTAACAATGGAAGACAAGCCTGATACTGACGAGCTTCTAGATAAGCTGTTGTCGAAAAAGCGTGCCGGAGATCGTAAAAGCTGGCTAGAAACCTATGGTAACTTGGCGATAGTGGACTAAAAGCGAATCGGCTATTGTCCAAGCAAGCTAAAATATATGCATAGCTCAATAAAATGGAAACGAATGAATGTCTGAAGAGAAAGACGACGATATCATCAGTGAAGAAGTTCTTTACGAAAAAATTGATCACTATTTACTCACGTTTGGAACCGATCGCTCGTTGCTTTGTGTGTCCGAGTTAGATGGCTTTTTAACGGCACTTGGATGCTCTATTAAAGAATTAGAGCCTGACCTTTGGTTGAATGCCATATGGGGCGCAGATGAAGATCAACCAGTGTGGGAAAATACAGAACAAGAAGACGAATTTTTAAGCCTTGTTTTGATCATGTACATGGAAACCATGAACAGTTTGTTGTTTGGCGACTTTTACCCTGTTTATTTAGAACAAGAAGTCGATGGTGAATACACTATATTGGTTGAAGAGTGGTGTGTTGGCTTTGTCCGTGGTGCAAAACTAATCGGCATGGGATTGGACGGTGACCGTGAGTTTTTTGATGAAGTGCTTGCTCCTGTACGTCTATTTGGTACGGAGGCTGGGTGGAGCAAACTTGAAGGCATGGTTGAAGCGGAAGTCATATTTTGGCGAGAAACGCTGGAACCCTCTGTGTTGCGTTTGGTTCAGCATTATCACCCTGAAATGCAAACTGGCATCAAGAGCTCAGAAACGCGAGTGCTCCATTAATAAAACTAAGTTCTTATTATTTCTTTAAAGAATAATACTTTTTCTGTGAATTTTTAATGCAAAGCATAGACGAAAAAAACCGTGACCTGATATCAGGTCACGGTTTTTTTAATATTAATGTTTTTAAAAAATCCTATTAACCAACGACTTTTTTGATGCTTTCACAAAGGTAGTCAATATTGTTATCACTGACGCCAGCAATGCTCATGCGACCAGTATCGGCAATGTAAATGGCGTATTCACTGCGTAACTTACGAACTTGCTCCAGTGTTAATCCAGAATAAGAGAACATGCCTCGTTGATCTTGGATGAAGCTGAAGTCTTTGCTTACGCCACTAGCCGCTAATTTCGCCACTAATTTTGCGCGTAAATCATTTATGCGATCACGCATAGCCGTTACTTCTAATTCCCATTCAGCTTTTAACGCTGGGTCGCTCATTATGGTGTAAACCACGGCGGCACCGTGGGCTGGTGGCATAGAGTAATTGGCACGAATCGCTTGACCGATAATAGAAAATGCTGCGTTTGCTTCAGGTGCAGAAGCCGCAATCACGCTTAAGCCACCACAGCGTTCACGGTAAATACCAAAGTTCTTTGAGAATGAATTTGCGATTAACATATCTTGAACATTAGCGGCCATGTGGCGCAAACCAGCAAGATCTTCGTCCAAACCATCACCGAAACCTTGGTAGGCCGCGTCAACTAAAGGCAAAAGACCACGCTTATTCACGAAATCGGTAATGATTTTCCAATGGTCAAACTGTAAGTCAATGCCTGTTGGGTTGTGGCAGCAAGCGTGTAGCAATAATACATCGCCTGCTTGAGCTTCGGCTTCAAGTATCGCCATCATGTCATCAAAGCGTAGGCCATTCGTTGCTGGGTCGTAGTAAGGGTAATATTTTACTTCCACACCGGCAGAGTCAAAAATAGACTGATGATTCCCCCATGTTGGATCACTTACCCAAAGGCGAGCGTCTTTTAGGTTCGCACTGATAAAGTCGGCAGATACTTTTAAGGCGCCAGTACCACCAGGGGTTTGTGTAGAACGAATACGCCCAGAATTAATAAGCGGGTTGCCTTCACCGAGGATCAAATCCTTGATAATACCTTCGAACTCTGTCGCGCCATAAATTCCCAAATAGCTTTTGGAATCTTCTTGTTCAAGCAAAATAGCTTCCGCTTTTTTCACACTTTTTAAAATAGGCGTGTGACCATTATCGTCTTTATAGACGCCCACACCCAAATCAATCTTCTTTGGGTTTGAATCTTGTTTATGGGCCATAATAAGGGCTAAAAGAGGGTCGCCAGAAACGGCTTTAAGATGCTTAAACATGATAAATACAGGGTCCTTGTTGTGCATCACAGTGACATCACTGTGAAAAGAGTCGGCGCTTGAATAGCTTCTTTATTTTGCCTTTTTTATAGCGAAATACAATGCAAGTGTGAGGGAAAACTTCTTCAAACTGTAAAGAAAGAAAGACACTTTGTTTTTTCACGCTTGTTAATTGTATTTAACCCTCATAACGACCCTTTTTTGCACAACAAGAAAGCGTCTGAGATTTTTGGTTTACGTCATTAAACGAGATCAAACAGCAAGGCTTTGACGCGTTGGTCACCTATTTTATCTAATTGAATTGTTGAGACGTCTTCAATTTTTGCGCCGTCACCGGGGCGTATTGAGATGCCGTCACCTAGTGATAACTCTCCTTCAATGACATGTACATAATAACGACGGTTGTTGTCTGCTTGCCATGTTGCTTTTAGTTCATCTTCTAGAATCAACTGAATAAGCTGCATGTCTTGTTTAATGTGCAGTGTGCCATTTTTGCCATTTGGTGTGATTATGGTGGTGAAGCCTTGTTCTTGGCTAAACGCTTTTTGTTGGTAGCCCGGTTCGCCACCCAGTTGGTTAGGTTGGATCCAGATTTGTAAAAACTTCAGCATGTCTTTTTTAGAGGCATTGAATTCGCTGTGGTAAATGCCTTTGCCGGCAGACATTAATTGATATTCGCCTGCGGGCAATTCTTTTATGTTGCCAGCGCTGTCTTTGTGGGCGATTTTACCTTCCAGAACCAAGCTTAGAATTTCCATGTCTTTGTGACCATGCGTTTCAAAACCCGCGCCTGGCGTCACTGTGTCGTCGTTGATGACGCGAAGGTGTGAGAAGCCCATTTGTTTAGGGTCATAATAGCTGCCAAAGGAAAAGGTATGGTTGCTGTTTAACCAGCCAAAGTTTGCCTTTCCACGGTCTTGAGCGTTGCGAATAGTGATCATCTTATCTCTCCTAAATTGGCCGCAGGTCACTGTGACTTGAGGTGAATAAAGTAAGTGTAGATGGCAATAAAAAGAAAGAAAATCGGAAGCTTTTGAGCTAGTATTTCAAAAAATTTGAATAAAGGTTTGTGTATGGCATACGCGGTGACATTGGAAGCATTACGAGTGTTGGAAGCAATTCACCAATTGGGCAGTTTTGCCGCTGCAGCCGACGCTCTATTTAAAGTACCGTCTGCATTGACTTATACGGTGAAGAAGCTAGAAGAAGATTTAGGTGTTGCTCTGTTTGATCGCTCACGTCAAAAAGCGGTGTTAACGCCAGCGGGGCACTTGGTATTGGAACAGGGACAGGCGATTTTAGAAGCGGCAATACGTTTAGAGGATTCTATTAAGCAGTTTGAGTCAGGATGGGAGCCAAAGCTAAGAATAGCAAGGGATACGGTTTTATTGGAGTCGCCATTAATGACGGTGGTTGGTGACTTTTTGTCTCAAAATAGACCAGTAGAAATCACGCTTTCTGAAGAAGCCGTTGGCGGTGGTTGGGATGCTTTACAAGACGGCAGAGCAGATTTGGTGATTGGCGTAACCGGCGAATTACCGAAAGGTAAAGTGCATACTCAAGCACTGGGCGCGATAGACTTTGTATTTGCCATTGCACCGACTCATCCTTTGGCCTTAGTTGAAGGGGCAATTACCGCCGTACAATTACGTCAATATCCCGCCATTGTTGTGGCAGACAGTTCAAAAAATTTGCCGGCTCGTAATATTGGTATTTTTGAAAGCCGTCAGGTACTTAGAGTCGATACCATGCGAAGCAAGATTCAAGCGCAATGTTTGGGTTTAGGTGTTGGCTATTTACCCAAGCATCGTATTGTAGATGAATTGAAATCGGGCCGTTTGGTCGTACGCCAATGTGAATTTCCAAGGCCAAACTTAATTGCTTATTTAGCGTGGCGTAAGGACAGCCCTGGTCGTGGTTTGTCGTGGTTTGTGGAGCAGCTGATTAAGCAAGATTGGCAGTTGATTCCCGTTTCAGTGTGATGCTTTACCCTTTTCCGGTAATCCTTGCCATAGTATTTTAAGGAGTATGTGTGTTTTCTATCTCTCTGTCTGTACTGCCAGTTTTTTTGTTATTGGTTGCTGGCGCTGTCTGCCAGCGTTGGCGTTTTCCGATGGAAGGCTTTTGGTCTGGTGTCGATAAGCTGTCGTATTGGGTGTTGTTTCCCGCTTTGTTGTTTAATAAAACGTCACAGATTGATTTTACGAATCCGATGTTGCCTAAGTATGCGTTTATTCTTTTGTTTGCGTTGATGGTGACGGCTTTGTTTGTGTTCATTACCACTTGGTTGATGAAGGTGGTTGCATCAACGGCATCGTCTATGTTGCAAGCCGGGGTGCGCTTTAATACTTTTATCGTGTTGGCGTTGGCGGGCAGTGTGTATGGAAACGATGGCTTGGTGTTAGCGGCTTTGGGGGCGTCGGTGCTGATTCCTGCTGTGAATGTGTTTCTGGTTGTGTCTATGGTGCTGATGCATGGGCCGTCCTCTGCGGATGGTACGCCTTCAGTCTCGTTACCGCGTTTGGTCAGCGGCGCTTTGATTCGTAACCCTTTAATTGTGTCGATTCTTCTTGGCAGTGGTTTGAACCTGCTTGGTTTAACACCGATTATTTTGGTGTCGGATGTGGTGGGGATGTTGTCTCAGGCGGCGTTACCTTTGGTTTTGCTGGCGGTGGGAGCAAGTGTGCGTTTGGAAGCGATTCGTTCTGTTGGCATGACGTTTGTGATGTCTAGTATGGCACGTTTTATCGTTTTTCCTTTGGTGATTGGTGTGATGTGCTGGTGGTTGGACGTTCGAGGCTTGCCAGCGTTGGTGGCGGTGTTATTTGGTGTGGTGCCAACGGCGACGTCGGCATACGCGCTGGCTCGTCAATTGGGCGGTGATGCAGACCGAATGGCGGCTTATATTACGATGCAAACCTTGTTGTCTGTAATGACATTGCCGCTCTGTATTTGGTTGAGCCAGTTGTATTTGGGGTAAAGGGTTTTATGTTATACGCGTATTAAAACAATACGAATAAGACATGTTAACGCTCGATTGTATAGCAATACTGATATGCAGTTTGCTGTAACTTGCATTTGAAAGGTTAGAGAATGGGCTATATTCTGGATCGCAGAGTATGTGGTAATCAGTCTTAACTGATGCGCTGCACTCAGTACAGATCACAACAAAAATAAAAGGAATCTAGTATGCAAGCTCTCTCAATTCGACCTTCGTTACCGTGGCTCGGTGCTTTCAAACGCAAAGCGATGTTGACGACTTTTTCTGTGTTACTTCCTGTTCTATCTGGCTCTGCCATGGCAGCAGATTTGACGATAGGTTTCTCGCAAATCGGTTCTGAAAGTGGTTGGCGAACCTCTGAAACCGCTTCTATTAAAGCAGAAGCAGAACGTCGTGGTTACAACCTGAAGTTCTCTGATGCTCAGCAAAAGCAAGAAAATCAAATCAAAGCGGTGCGTTCTTATATCGCCCAAGGTGTGGATGGCATTCTTTTGGCGCCAGTGGTAGAAACCGGCTGGGATCAAGTATTAAAAGAAGCGAAACGCGCTCAAATCCCGGTGGTGTTGATTGACCGAGGTGTCGCAGCGGATCCCAGTTTGTATCTAACTAAAATCGCGTCTGATTTTAAAGAAGAGGGCGCTTTGGCGGCGTCTTGGTTGGCAGCAAAAACCAACGGGCGTTGTAATATCGTCGAGCTGCAAGGATCCGTAGGTTCCTCTGCTGCGATTGATCGTAAAGCAGGGTTTGACTCTCTGATTAGTAACTTCCCCAACATGACGATTATCCGTTCTCAGTCTGGCTCGTTTACTCGTGCTGGCGGTAAAGAAGTCATGGAAAGCTTCTTGAAAGGCGAAGGTGGCGCGAAGAATATTTGTGCGCTGTTTGCTCACAATGACGATATGGCATTGGGCGCCATTTTGGCGATGAAAGAAGCCGGTATCAAACCAGTTAAAGATATTTTAGTGGTTTCAATTGATGGTGTTCCAGATATTTTCAAAGCCATGGCCGATGGCGAAGCCAATGCGACGATCGAGTTGAATCCTCATCTTGGTGGCCCTGCCTTTGACGCGATTTTAGCGTCACAAAAAGGCGCTAAAGTCGACAAGTGGGTCAAAGCAAATGGTCCACTGTACCTTCCTGATACCGCGGCGGCCGAATACGCTAAACGCAAGTAACTGAGCGACATATCTAGGGTTTATTGAATCCTAGGTATGTGCTGTTCTGTCTGTTAAGCGAACGGAGATCGTATCATGTCAAATTTCGTCGAAGGGGCGCAGTCCGTTACTCGTCCTTTGCTAAAAATCGATAACCTATCCAAATCCTTTACCGGTGTTCAAGCCCTCAGTGATGTGTCTTTGCAGATTCAATCGGGCGAAATTCGTGCTTTGCTTGGCGAAAATGGCGCTGGAAAATCCACTCTCATTAAAGTGCTTACCGGCGTTTATCCTCGTGATGGCGGAGACATTTTACTAGACGGTAAAGCGATTAGTGCGGCTGACAGTGGTCATGCACAACGCTTAGGCATCAGCACGGTTTATCAAGAAGTGAATTTAATCCCTACTATGTCTGTGATGGAAAACCTGACATTACAACATCAAGAAAAAGTCTTCGGTCTGATCAGTTGGAAGAAAGCCGAAATCCGCGCCAGAGAGTTACTAGCGCAGGTCGGTTTAGACATAGATCCATTACGCCAGCTAGATACCTATTCGATTGCGATACAGCAGTTGGTGGCGATAGCGCGGGCTTTGAGTACACAAGCCAAAATGTTGATTCTCGATGAGCCGACGGCCAGTTTAGACAGCGATGAAATCAAGCAATTGTTTGATTTGATGCGACGCCTTAAAGCAGAAGGCATGGGCATTATATTTGTCACGCATTTTTTGGATCAGGTTTACAGCATCACTGACAGCATTACCGTGTTACGCAACGGTGAGTGCATTGGTACGTTTAATACCGCGGAACTCACTCGTTCGGATCTGGTAAGTCACATGGTGGGGAAATCCTTAGAAGACCTTGCACCAAGTGCTCATGATCATTCTATTCAGCGTGAGCGTAAAGCGCTTTTAGCACTAAACAACGTTGGCAAGCAGCGCTATTTACAGCCATTGAGTTTGAGCATTGCGGCAGGGGAAATTGTTGGCGTAGCAGGGTTGCTGGGTTCTGGTCGTACTGAGCTTTGCGAACTGGCTTATGGGTCGGTGAAGCCGGATCAAGGCGACGTAACGCTGGGTAAGCATTCACTTACTAAATCTTCTTTGCGTCGCGCTATTCAAGTGGGTATGGGTTATTGCCCAGAAGACCGCAAACAAGATGGCATCGTGGCGGAATTGAGCGTAAGAGAAAATATGATCCTTGCATTGCAAGCGAGCAAAGGCTGGTGGTCGCCGATTTCAATGGCCGATCAGCAACGTTTGGTTGAGGATATGATTCAACGTTTAGCCATCAAAACACCGGACATGGACAAGCCGATTGGTGAATTAAGTGGTGGCAATCAGCAAAAAGTCATTCTAGCTCGATGGTTGATTACTCATCCTGCTTTGTTGATTTTAGATGAGCCAACCCGAGGCATTGATATCGGAGCGCATCATGACATTATTCAGATTATCAAAGAGCTGTGTGAGCAAGGCATGGGCTTGCTCGTCGCGTCATCTGAACTGGAAGAATTGGTGATGTTTGCTCATCGTGTGGTGGTTATGAAAGACCATCATAAAGTGTCGGAACTTCTAGGAGAGGACATCTCTGAGCAAGCGATTCTACGCACGATTGCGAGCTAGTTTTTATCGGTAAGCACGTACTTACACTCTTTTAATCTCAATGGTTTGATCAGCAAACCATTTAAGTAGCGGTTCCTATGAAGAAGAATAATTTTCTACATAAACATCAGAAAACGCTCGCGCCTTTATTGTCGCTCGTACTGATTATTTTGGTCACCGCGTCTGTCACACCGGGCTTTCTCAAAATTACATTCGTCGATGGACATCTCTTCGGCAGCTTAGTGGATATTTTGCACCGTGGTACGCCAACGGCGTTGGTGGCATTGGGAATGGCAGTGGTGATTGCGACACGTGGCATTGATTTGTCGGTCGGGGCCGTGATCGCCATTTGCGGTGCGGTGACCGCCGTATTGACGGTGAATACGGATTGGCCTGTGTGGATCGTGATCTTATGCGCGTTAGGCACGGGGGCTTTATGCGGTTTGTGGAGTGGCATTTTGGTCTCGGTGTTCAATATTCAACCGATTGTTGCGACCTTGATTCTGATGGTGGCCGGCCGTGGCATTGCTCAGATGATTACCGAAGGGCAAATCGTCACTTTCCATTCAGAGGCATTGGACGCCATTGGCAATGGCTATTTTCTGGCGTTTCCGATTCGAGTTTGGATCGCGATTGGGCTGATTCTACTTACCGTTATTGTGATGCGAAAAACTGCGCTGGGGCTTTTTATCGAATCGGTTGGGGCGAATGTTCGAGCAAGTCGTTTAGTGGGTATCGAAGCGCGATTGTTGGTGATGTCCGCGTATGTTTTTTCCGGTTTCTGCGCTGGTCTCAGCGGTATTATTCTTGCTGCCGACATTCGTGGTGCCGATGCGAATAATGCGGGTTTATGGTTAGAGTTGGACGCTATTTTGGCCGTGGTGTTAGCGGGGGCGTCGTTAGCGGGAGGGCGGATTTATTTGCTGCTGACGGTGGTAGGTGTGTTGATTATTCAAACTCTGACGACGGCGATTCTTACCAGTGGTTTGCCCGTTCAATATAATTTGGTGGTGAAAGCAACCATCATACTTGCGGTATTACTGATCCAATCGCCTAAAACTCGGCAATGGTTATCTGGTTTGTTTCCTAAAAAAGAAGGCGACAATAAAGGGAGTGCAAAACCATGATTAACGAACGTAATTTGCCAATATTGGCGACTTTGTTGGTGTTTATTCTGTTGTATGGTTTTGGTGTGTACGAATACCGAGGCTTTCGTGACACCTTGGTGTTTACTAATTTATTAACCGATAACGCCTTTTTGATCATTACCGCGATTGGTATGACCTTCGTGATTCTGTCTGGAGGCATCGACTTGTCGGTCGGTTCGATGATCGCGTTTATCGGTGTATTGATGGCGTATATGATTTCTAGCATGGGATTACACCCTTTGTTCGCCATTGGCATCGCATTGGTTGTTGGCGTGTTTTTTGGAACGGTAATGGGCGTGATTATCGCTTTTTTCGAAATACAGGCTTTTATCGTGACCTTGGCTGGCATGTTTTTGTTCCGAGGGTTGGCGTATCTGATCAATTTGGACGCGGTGCCAATCAGTCACCCTTTTATTATGGCGTTATCGGACATTTATGTGCCATTGCCGGGACGAGGAGGTTTGACCTTTATTGCCATGGCGATGCTAGTGCTGTTAGTCATCGGCATTTTATTGGCTCGTCGAACGCGTTTCGGCATGAGTGTGTACGCCTTGGGTGGAGACACTCATTCAGCGGCGTTGCTAGGTGTGCCAGTGAAAAAAACCATCATTAAAATTTACGCGTTGAGCGGATTTTACAGTGCCATGTCTGGGGTGATTTTTGCGATCTATACCGGATCGGCGTATCCCTTGGCGGCGGTTGGGGTCGAGTTGGATGCGATTGCGGCCGTGGTAATAGGCGGAACCTTGCTGACAGGTGGTGTGGGGTATGTCTTTGGTACGTTTTTAGGTGCGATGATTCAAGGCATCATTCAAACGTTGATCACTTTTGATGGCTCGCTGAACAGCTGGTGGACAAAGCTGGCGGTCGGCGGATTGCTGTTGTTTTTTATCTTGTTACAAAAAGGCATTGTGGTGTGGGTGAAAAAACGCGCTGCGAGTTAGTTTTTGCTTCTTTGATATTCGAAAAACATAAAAAAACCAGTGCTTTTGGCACTGGTTTTTTGCTCTATTATTGTGCGTTTTTGCCTGATGGCAATGGTTTACGTTTCAGTTGGGTCTTTGTAGATATTCTGGTAGCAGTAGTTGGTGGCTTCAACAAAGCCGTCTACGCTACCACAGTCAAAGCGTTTGCCTTTGAATTTGTACGCCAACACACAACCTTCTTTTGCTTGTTGCAAAATGGCGTCGGTGATTTGAACTTCACCGTTACGGCCTGCTGGCGTATTACGGATTTTGTCAAAGATATCAGGGGTTAATATGTATCGCCCGATAATGGCAAGATTGGAAGGCGCCTCTTCTTTAGTCGGTTTTTCTACCATGTCAGTCACGCGATACAAGCCTTCCATCATGTATTCACCTTTTATCACGCCATATTTGTGTACTTCGTCTTCTGGTACTTCTTCAATGGCCACAATGGTGCAACGGAATTGGTTGTAGAGTTTTACCATTTGCGCCATCACGCCGCCGTCTTCCCCAAAGCAGAGGTCATCTGCTAACACTACACCGAAGGCTTCATCACCAATAAGGGGTTCGCCGGTTAAAATGGCATGACCTAGACCTAACATTTTGTGTTGACGAGTAAAGGAGAAGTTCACGTTGTCGATCAGATGGCGAATGCCGTCCAGGTATTTTTCTTTGCTGGTGCCAGAGATTTGATGCTCTAGCTCGTAGCTGATGTCGAAATGGTCTGCGATGGCACGTTTACCACGTCCTGTTACGAAGGTAACGTTGTTTAGACCAGCCGCTTCTGCTTCTTCTACACCGTATTGAACTAAAGGTTTGTTCACGATAGGAAGCATTTCTTTAGGCATGGATTTGGTAGCAGGCAAAAAACGTGTGCCATAACCAGCAACGGGGAATAGACATTTGCGAATCATAATTTTTCCTTAAAAATGGCTTTGTTAAATGGCGGTCCAAAAAATACGACGTAGCCAGCCTGTTTAGGTAGAGGGTTTCATTATAAAACATCTCGTGTGACAGTGATTATCACCTTTGTTAACCGATCCAATACAGGAGAGTTAAGTTTGTACCAATGCCAATAAAGTGGCAAGGCTAGGCGCTTGTTTGGCTGCAAGGATACCAATTTCTTGCTTTTTATTTTCTCTTTAATCTGAACACTAGGAACTAAAGCACAGACTGTGCCACCCATTACCAGTTCAACAAAACCATGTGAAGAAGGGTACCAGTGGCTATTATTAAAATTAACACTCGTTTCCAAGCATTCATTTTGGTAACGAGGCCAAAGTTCGTCATGTTCGTCATAAATCAGAGCTGGTGACTGTAAGATGGATTCCGCACTCAAATCCCCTTTTAAATACTCTTCAATAAACCCCGGCGTCGCCACTAGCTCATAATTCATATAGCCGAGAAAGACAGAATCTCCGCCTGCGACGGGCGTGCCTATTTGGCTCAAACACGCAACGACTTGCCCTGTTTGCAATAAGGCTCGAGTTTGGTTTTGATCGGCGGCCTTGATGTGCAACTTGGCGTTATCGGTCAAGGAAAATTCGCTAACAACTTGAGTGAACCAAGTGGCTAAAACGTCATTATTAACAGCAATACTAATCGGTTGGTTTGCCTGATTGCCTTGAATTGTTTCTCTTAGACCTTCTTCTAGCATGGTGACTTTGTTGATATGCGCGAGTAGTTGCTCGCCAAGTGGCGTGGCAACCACCGGCCTTGCGCGGATTAATAACGGTTGTCCGCATTCTTGCTCCAGACGTTTGATGTTTTGTGACACTGCCGATTGGGTGAGGTTTAAAAATTGAGCAGCTTTGTCGAAGCTTTGAAACTTCAATACGGCGTGTAGGCTGGTGAGTGCTTTATAATCCATCATAAGAATTTACGATTTCTGTACTCGTGACATCGTTTAAAAACCTTTTATAATATTTTCTAATGTAGTTTTAGTTTTATTAATTTTAATTTATAGCCTGACTTCCGTAAGATCAAGCTCTATTTAAAAGACAGAGTTGAGACAAGGTATGTTGGCATTTGTAAGTGGTGCGATTACAGGCGGCGGTTTGATTGTAGCTGTGGGCGCACAGAACAGTTTTTTATTAGAGCAGGCGTTGAAGAGGCACTATGCGTTTCCCATTGCCTTGCTGTTTATTGTAAGTGATGCCTTATCCATTGCGCTTGGTGCGTTTGGATTAGGGTTAATTTTACAGAGTCACGACTGGCTATTATCGCTTTCTCGGTGGGCTGGGGTGGCTTTTTTGGTTTGGTTTGCCTATGGCAAATTACGAGCATCTTTTCAAGAAGAGCATTTGATTTTAGAACAGTTTAGTAAGCGTCTTGCTTTGTGGCCACTTTTTTTAATGGGCTTTGCGGTGACTTGGCTCAATCCGCACTTTTACTTAGACACTATGATCTTAATGGGCAGCTTGGCGAATCAATGGCAAGGCGCAAAATGGGAGTTCGTGTTTGGTGGTGTGTTTGCTTCTGTGGTGTGGTTCTTAACGTTGGCGTTGGTTGGAAAGCTCTGTACTAAATGGTTAGAAAAAGCGACATTTTGGCGTTGGTTTAACCGTATTAATGCTGTTTTGGTGTTGAGCATTGCGCTTAAAATTGCAACACAACCCTTGTCATGAACAAGGGTTGTGTTGGCAGATTAGATTAAGTGTCTTTCAGTAGAACGTGATTACAGTTTGATTTCCACCTCGTGGCTTTTTTCGTCTTGTGGCGTTGACGAATCGGCCTCGGTAAGCATTTCTGCGGTCGCCACGGAAGATACGGTGAGTGCTACTGGTATTTGATCCCCTTGGTCTTCGATCACCATGGCAGGCTGGTAGTTGATTCGATACAAAGCCACCATCGCTACGGATGCATTGAGCGCCGCAACAAACCAAAATAAAGCATCGAAGCGAATTGTATCCATGAGTGCAGCGGCGGCAAGCGGGCCAATCATGCCGCCGACACCATTCAGTAAGATCATACCGCTACTAGCAGAAAGAATTTGCTCAGGACGCAATTGATCGTTCATGTGAGAAGACGCCAAAGAATACATAGGGAAAGTAAATGCCCCCACAGCAAACATGCCTATCATCATTAATACTTGACTATTAAGACTGCCACCAAGCGGAACAATAAACGCTGATATAGCGCCAACAATACTCACCCAAAGAATGGTTACTCGACGATCTTGGCGGTCCGAAAGCTTGCCTATCGGCCATTGCAGCATCATACCGCCGACGTAACTGGCACCGATAAAAAGTGAGATTTCGGCGATGTTCATGCCGATGCTCTTGGCATAGAGAGCGCCTAGGCCCAGCAAGGCCCCCGAGGTCACACCCGCAATGGTTACGCCCGTAACACCGAGCGGCGCGGTTTTCACTAATCCAAGGATATTGAGTTTTTCAGGTACATTAATGGTCGGCGATGGTGTACGCACCAACAGTAATGGCACCAGCGCCAACGAGATAAGTACAGACGTCAAAATGAACAGACCATAACCACTAGGCGGAGAGAGGTTTAGCAAAAATTGACCAAGTGTTTGGCTGGCCCAAATTTCGATAATATAAATAGAAAACAAACGACCACGTGTCTTATTGGTGGCAATGTCGTTTAGCCAGCTTTCGGTGACAATAAACAAACCTGCATAACACAAACCTGTGCCCATTCGCATTAACATCCAGAACCATGGATTGACCACAACAGACTGCATAAGAATGGTGATAGAAGCCAGTGACGCAACGGCGGCAAACACCCGAATATGCCCCACATTCTTGACCCAATTCGGCACCAAAAGAGAACCGATAATAAAACCAAGATAGTAGGCGGACATGATTAAACCTGTCGCCGTGGTATTAAAGGATTCGATTGACGCACGAATACCTATCAAAGAGCTTTGCAAGGCACTGGCCATGGTTAAGATGGCAATACCAAAGAGCAGACTCCAGATGGGAAACAGGGTTTGCTTTAACATTCATTGTCCTTTTTACGCGAGTGAGCTGGTTATGTATTTTAAATAAGGTTATGTGGCAAAAGATAAACTATCTAACGGTTCAGATTGATCATTATTTCGGCAGACTATACCGATTGAATTTGTGAATGCAATCACTAATCGAGACTTAAAAAAGAGCACATTAAAACACGATTTTTAGGGTGCGATGGTGTCTCTATATCGGCGGTTAGAAAGTGTTAAATTATGGCTTAGTTTAGCGCTTTTAACCGAAGTATTATGATGAATATCAAAGTGGTTGTTTTAATTATGGTCAGTATCGTAACCAAGTGCAGGCTTTTACCGCTCGAGAAGCGCTAGAACAAAGAGATATTAAATCTACCCAACTGATGAAATGGATAGCGGTTTTTTTTGAGAAGGTGAATTTGTTGATCCACCTATGTTTGTCTCGCTCAATGATTGCATAGAATACGGTGAAAATAAAAAAGACGAACCTTTGCAGATTCGTCTTTTTGTTTTTTACGATGCGATTGGATCCGTTCTATCAGTACCGATTAAAGCGTTTCAGTATCTCGACCAAAATTTTTGCCTAAAAGTGCATGATAGAAATTGTGGTCGTTTAAAATCCCGACACACTGCTCGTTTTTTTCAAGCACAATGACATGATTTGAGTGGTAACGAATTTCTACCGCATCTCGCATGGCGATTGAGGAAGGTGTGATAAAGACAGTGTTGTCTGGCACATTTTCAATGACCATGCTTGGCGTCCATCGCACGATAGGCATTTCGCCCTGTGTCCCCTGAACTGAGATCAGTTTCCCTTCTTTTATTTCAAGCCAAATTTTGTCATCTATTATGACTTTGTCGTCGGTACAGGCTAATTCTTTGATAGGTGTCATCAATGAGTTGCCACGTAGGACGTTTAGAGGGTTGGTGTGCGCGACAAACTTCTCAACGTATTCCGTTGCAGGGTTTAGAACAATCTGCTCAGGAGCGTCTTCTTGAATGATTCTAGCCGATTCCATGATGGCGATCTTGGTGCCGATCTTGAGTGCTTCATCCAGGTCATGACTAACGAAGATAATGGTTTTGTTGAGACGTTTTTGCAGCTCGATGAGTTCGTCTTGCAGTTGAGACCGAATAAGAGGGTCAAGCGCTGAGAAAGGCTCGTCCATTAGCAACACATCGGTGTCCATTGCAAAAGCGCGGGCTAAGCCAACACGTTGGCGCATGCCACCGGACAACTCATCTGGTTTTTTATCTGCCCATTGGTCTAGACTAACCATTTTCAGTTGTTCGCGCGCTTTAATAAGGCGTTCTGTTTTTGGCATGCCTTGCATTTCTAGACCGAAAGCAACATTTTCTAATACGGTTAGCCAAGGCATCAAGGCAAAGCTTTGAAATACCATAGAAACACGGTGAGTTCGCATATGACGCAATTTGGCTTCGTCACACTCGGCGATGTCAACCATGGTGTCACCGTCTCTTACAAGACAGCGTCCACGAGCTATTTTATTCAAACCATTGACGGCGCGGAGCAGGGTGGATTTTCCTGAACCTGATAAGCCCATCAGAACACAAATTTCACCTTCGTTGACTTCAATGTTGGCGTTTTGTACACCAACGACATCACCCGTCATACCAATGATTTCATCACGAGTATGACCTTTATCCATAAGAGGGAGTGTTTGCGCCAGATTGTCACCAAAGACAATATCGACGTTTTCAATTGTTACAACAGCCATAAATTACCCCTCTTTCTTCGCTGATGGTGATTTACAAATACGGTCTAGCATGATCGCAACCAATACAATGGCGATACCCGCTTCAAAACCTTGAGAAATATTTACCGTGTTCAATGCTCTGACAACCGGCTTCCCTAGACCATCCGCTCCGACCAACGCGGCAATAACCACCATGGATAATGACAGCATGATACATTGCGTCACACCTGCCATGATGTTGGGCATTGCGGCAGGCAGTTCAACTTTGTACAACAATTTTGATTTAGTGCAACCAAACGCTAGGCCGGCTTCAATTAATTCACTCGGCACTTTGCTGACACCCAGATAGGTCAACCGTATCGGTGCGGCAATGGCAAAAATAATAGTGGAAATCAAACCAGGCACGTAACCTAAGCCGAATAGAATAAGAGTCGGGATAAGATACACAAAGGTGGGAATGGTCTGCATCAAATCCAAAATGGGGCGTAATATAGTGTATAGCCAAGGCCGATGAGCGGCCGCAATACCAATGGGTACGCCAATCAATACACTAATGGTGGTTGCTGAGACGACTAATACTAGGGTTTGAATCGTTTCTACCCAATAACCCATATTGATAATCAGTAATAGCGCCGCGGTTATAAAAGCGAGCAAACCAATGCTACGGTGTAGAAACCAAACACCGACCAAAATAATGCCGATAACGGCAAATGGGTGAAGCCATTCAATTCCGTCGACCATGGTGATGATCATGGTCTCTAAGGTAATGGAGACTAGATCGAAAAATCCGGAAGCCGCAGTAACCAGCCAGTCGACAAAGCTTTCCATCCAAGCGCCAAGAGGAATTTTATTATCCGTCAGCCAATTCATATGTGTGTTCTCCCGATAGTTCGATGATACAACCTAAGCGGTGTTAACCGCTTAGGTTGTGGTGTTGTAGCAAATAACTGATTACAGACCTAGGTGTGATTTTACTGCGTTAAGGCCATTTCCACCGGATTGAGTGGTGACGCCATCTAGCCACGCATCAAGAACAGCAGGGTTGGCTTTTAACCAAGCTTTGGCAGCAAGGTTAGGCTTTTTACCTTCGTCTAGGATCGCGCCCATGATCTCGTTTTCCATAGGCAAAGTGAACGTTAGGTTGGTTAACAGTTTGCCAACATTAGGGCATTCTTGAACATAGCCTTTACGGATGTTGGTATGAACGTTAGCGCCGCCGAAGTCTGGGCCGAAGTAATCGTCGCCACCAGAAAGGTAGTCCATTTTAAAGTTAGCGTTCATTGGATGTGGCGCCCAACCAAGGAAGGCGATCCACTTATCGCGACGAGCGTTTCGGCTCACCTGTGACAACATGCCCGCTTCGCTTGATTCAACCAACTGGAAGTTGCCTAGCTCGAAAGCGTTTGAATCAATCATGTCTTGAATTATACGGTTGCCGTCATTGCCTGGTTCGATACCATAAATACGGCCAGAAAACTCTTTACGATGTTTTGCAATGTCAGAAAAATCGGTCACCCCTGCGTCGTAAGCGGCTTGGCTAACGGCTAGTGTGTATTTTGCACCAATTAGGTTTGGACCAAGATCTTCAACAGTCCCCGCTTTTAGGTAAGGTTCGATATCGGCTTGCATCGTTGGCATCCAGTTGCCTAAAAAGACATCTATGTCGCCATTCGCAAGCGAAGTATAAGTAACAGGAACCGATAGCAATTGTGTTTTCGTTTTATAACCTAGGCCTTCACTGATTTCGCTGACGACAGCCGTAGTGGCGGTAATGTCAGTCCAACCTACGTCTGAAAAACGTACCATTGAACATTCCGCTGCCATGGTTAAACCTGAAATGCTTGCTATACCGACCGCTAATGCGGTCTTTTTGGTCTTATTTAACATACCCTTACCCTCTTTCTATTGAACTCAAAATCAATGAGCGAATACAGTACCTAGTGCTAGTACTGAACGTGAACTTCTAAAGCATAGAGCAGCGCGCTTTTGTCGGCTGATCTAAATGTGTACGGTATTAATTCTGGATACAGTGGTGTTTAGGTGTGATCCTGAAACACCAAATCTAAATAATTTTGTATTAGCTCGGCCGATTCTATTTTATCGATACCACCCGCTAACGAGCCTCGTAACCACATACCATCAATTAGCGCTGCCACTGTGAATGCGGTGCTACGAGCTTTTTCGATCTCAAATTCTTCTTTCAACACACACACAAGCGATGTTTTCAATCGCTTAGAGTACACATTCTGCAACCGATACAAAGCTGGTTTGTGCATGGCTGATGCCCAAAACCCCATCCAAGTCTTAACGACTTGAGGGTGTGTCTGAGACTGACTAAAGCTGGCGTTTACAATAGCCATTACTCTATGTTTAGCCGATTTGTTTTTCGTTTTTATGACTTCTTTGGATAAAATTTCAAAAAATTCACGAATAAGGCTTTTCATGGTGGCTTCGTACAATCCATCTTTGCCACCAAAGTAGTGGTTTATGATGGCGGGAGAAACACCGGCTTTTTTGCCTATAACACTGACTGTTGCCCCCGCAAAACCGTATTTGTCTATGGCTTTTATTGCGGCCTCGATGAGCTGAGGTTTTCGTATCTCAGGCATTCCAACTTTTGGCATCATGGATCCTTTTTTATTAAACAGCCGTTTAATGAAAACTATACTAGGCTGATTGTGCAATTTAGGTCAACCCTTGACAATTCGAAAACTTAGATCTCTAAGTAATTTAACTATTTGAATTTAAAGGTTTTTTTGTTGTTTTAAATTTATTTTGGTCTTTTTTTGAAGCGATTGTGTCGGTTTAAGATAAGAAATGAGGTTTTTTTCACCTATTTTGCTATTTAAGGAGATTTTAGTTACCCCAGCAAGGCTTCTCTTCTTGGCCTGCTTTAGTCGTGTTATGGCTGGAGTTTGTGTCTAACATTGTGTTAAAAATAAAGGCAAATAAATGACTGGAGAGTTATATAATGGATGCCCCTTTTTCTGTATTTGATACCCTGATTGACAGATCGAATCTAAGCAGCGATAAGTGGTCTAAATACCCTGAAAACGTGATTCCAATGTGGGTTGCAGACATGGACTTTGATTCGCCGGATTGCATTAAAAAATCGTTAAATCAACGAGTTGAAGAAGGTGTTTACGGTTATACTCATACACCAAAAGCGCTAGGGAAAGTGATTCAATCCCATCTCTCACGTCGCTATGACTGGGACGTCTCCGCGGCGCATTTAGTGCATTTACCTGGTCTTGTGTGTGCTTTGCATTTGAGCGTTAGGGTTTTCTCTAATGAAGGTGATGGTATTGTTGTCCCTGGGCCTATTTATTACCATTTAACAAAGGCTCCGTTAGTATCTGGTCGTGAATTACTCAGTGTGGATATGGTTATTCAGAATGGCCGATGGTTGCCGGATATGGCTCAGTTTGAAGCCGCTTGCGCTAAATCCAACAGTAAAATGATTCTCTTATGTAATCCACATAATCCTGGTGGAACGGTTTATACCAAAACGGAATTATTAAGTATTCACGCACTGGCTAAGAAATATGACCTTGTTGTCGTTAGTGATGAAATTCACTGCGATCTGATTTTGGATGATTTGCCTCATGTCCCGTTTGCTAGTTTGAATCAAGACGCGGCGAACCGTACGATTACCTTAATGGCGCCGAGTAAAACCTTTAATATTGCTGGCTTAGGTTATGCTTTTGCCGTCATTGAAAATGCCGAATTGCGTCAAGCCTTTAATCAAGAAAAAGCAGGACTAATACCGTCACCCAATATGCTTGGTTTGACGGCGGCTATTGCGGCTTACGAAGAAGGACAGGCATGGCATCAAGCGCTACTGGTGTATTTAAAAAATAACCGAGATTTTCTAGTTCAAAGAATCGCCGCGACGCCACTTAAAATGGTGCATTTAGAGTCTACGTATTTGGCTTGGATTGATGCCTCTGATTTGCAGTTAGAAAACCCATATCAATTCTTTTTAGATGCTGGCGTCGGTGTTTCAGATGGTAAAGATTTTGGCAATTCTAACTATATTCGCCTAAACTTTGGGTGTCCCCAATCCATTCTCGACCAAGCAATGACTCGTATTGAAGAGGCCTTAATAAAACACAAATTAATGTGATTTATTGTGCTTTTAATCATTCAAGCCAGCATGCTCGGGTTCTACCGAACGTTTGCCAACAGGAGAGGTTCTTATGTTGACGTTAGCATCGAATGATTTCATGAAGCGTTATGTCCAAGAATCTGATCCGGTTATGCGGGCAGATTTGTTGGAAGTGGTTGATATGATGGCGTTGATTGCGCCTGAGGCTGAGCTGGTTAGTAATGTAGGCATTCCCTGTTTTCAGCTGAATGGGAGTTGGTTGTACGGTGTGGCGGCGCGGTCAGATCATTTATGCGTGTATTTTTCGGATTTGAGCGTGATTTATTCATTCGCAGACCGTTTACCTCACGTTCAATTTGGGGATGATTGCCTTATTATTTATCAATTAGAGGACATCAACCTTAATGTGCTTGTGGAACTTTTTGGACAAATAAAAGTCCATTTTTTATTGAATAACCGAAAGCCGTCGGAGCTAATCCAGAAAAACATACTTGCGTAAGGTCTCTTTTCAAGGTCGTTATTTGGTTAAAAGACATCGTTGAAAAAGGTTCTTTTCACTGTCTGATTTAACGTTTTTTCAATCTAGGCTGTTTGCTAAATGATAGATTTCACTGTTCGTATAGGTGTTTTTGTTCTAATTTTTAGCTCGCTGATTTTCTGGCAATGGTATTGGCCAAGAGCGAGTCTTTTACAGTGGAAGCAGCGCTGGCGCCACAACATTTCCTTGTTAATGATAGGGGCGTTGTGTGTTCGAATTATTCAGCCCTTACTCCTATCCATGGTTGCTCTTTTTAGTCAAGATTTTGGCCTGTTCAGCATGCTAGGTTTGCCTTTCTGGGCGGTTTTCTTGCTTAGTATCTTATTACTAGACTGCCTTATTTATTGGCAACATCGATTATTCCATCGTGTGCCTTTTTTGTGGCGTCTTCATCGTGTTCATCATTCGGACCCAGAATTAGATGTCAGTTCTGCTGTACGTTTTCATCCCATTGAAATTTTATTATCGCTTTGTATTAAAGCCTTGGCCGTTTGGCTATTTGGTATTCCTTTTGAAGCGGTATTGGTATTCGATATTTTATTAAACGCCTCTGCCATGTTTAATCACACCAATGCTAGGTTGCCTGTTAAGATTGAAGCTTGGGTTAAGACAATATTGGTGACGCCAGATATGCATCGAATACACCATTCAAGGTTGAGTCTTGAAGCAAACAGTAATTATGGGTTCTTTTTGAGCGTCTGGGACGCGCTCTTCATGAGCAAAAGAAACCATGCGTTAGAAGGCGATGAGAACCTGAAAATAGGACTGCCAGAAAGTAAAACGTATCAGCCCGCATCGTTAAAAGAAGTATTGGTGATGCCTTTTAAGACTTTTAAAAGATCACGCTAAAGATAAATAGACTAATGGCCGTTAGGGGAAGTTATGAGTTATTACGAAGTGAATTTTATCGAAATGCGTATCATCGGTTGTCTCGTGGAAAAAGAGATTACGACGCCAGATCAGTACCCTCTTAGCTTAAATGCCCTTGTTAATGCTTGTAATCAAAAGTCCAATCGAGACCCCGTTACCCAGTTGTCACCGTTAGAGGTTCAAGATGGTGTAGACGCGTTACAGGCTCGTGGTTTAGTGACGGAAATTTCGGGGTCTCATAGTCGTGTTAGTAAATATCAGCACAGATTTTGTAATACGGAGTTTTCTGATTTGCAATTATCATCGGCCGAAACGGCTGTCGTTTGCTTACTATTTGTACGAGGCGCTCAAACACCGGGTGAGTTACGCTCACGCAGTGGTCGTTTACACGGTTTCCAATCGCGAGATGAAGTTGAAGCCGCATTGCAATCGTTGCACAGCAAAACGGGTGGCCCCTATGTTTGCCAGTTACCAAGAGAACCTGGTAAACGAGAGCAGCGTTATCAGGAATGCTTTTGTTCTGAGTCTGAACGAGCAACGACAACGTGGTCTGAACCGCTACCTTCGTCCAGTACTGGCGATGAATATACGCAGCAACTTGAAGCGCGAGTGCTTGAGTTAGAAGAGCGAGTGAGAGAATTAAGTGAGCGAAACCAAGTGCTTGAAAATGCCAGTGGACTATAATCTTTTTTGACGTCAAACTTAGTGCGTTTTTTTAGCGTCGGTGTACGAAATACTAAAAGATTTTTTGGGCGTTAATGTTTTTGATTGTGTCTATGGGGAGGATCCTATGAAGAAGGTACGCTGGGGTATTATTGGTACAGGTCAAATCGCGCATTTATTTGCCAGTGATTTTTGTCATGTCAAAGCGGGCGAACTTCGTGCGGTTGCTTCTCGTAATAAAGCGTCGGCGGATGAGTTTTCTGCTGAATTTGATATTGAGTTGGCGTTTATTGATTATTTTTCGCTTATTAATAGTCATGAAGTGGATGTTATCTATATCGCCACACCCCATGTTTATCATTATGATTTGGTAAAAGCGTGTATTTTAGCGGGCAAGGCTGTTTTGTGTGAAAAGCCCTTCACCATCAACGAAATTCAGTCGAAAGAGCTTTATGATCTCGCGTTGAAACACAATGTGTTTGTCATGGAAGCGATGTGGACACGTTTTAATCCGGTTATTGAGCAAGTTATTGAGTGGGTTGAAGAAGGCGAAATAGGCGATTTGAATAGCATTCAAGCAAGTTTTAACTTTCTTGCGCCTACTGATCCTAGTCATCGTTTGATGAAGATTGAACTGGGTGGCGGTGCTCTGCTGGATATTGGTATTTATCCTGTTTTCTTAGCGCAGTTGTTCTTTGGTAAGCCTGATTTTGTGCAAAACCAAGCCGTTATTGGTGACACCGACGTTGATCTTTTTGAACAGATATTATTAGGTTGGGAAAGTGGGCAGCTTGCTTCATTGGATGCTTCTTTGATCTCGTGTAACCCTAACCGAGCGATTCTATCCGGCTCTAAGGGCTATATTGAAATTGACTCTGAGTGGTTTAAAGCAAAATCGTGTCGAGTCGTGAGCGCGGACAATAAAGTACGAGCGGTAGAGTTTGACTTCCCGGGCAATGGTTATCAGTTTGAAGTGGATGAAGTGAACCGATGTCTTGAAGAGGGCCTGATACAAAGCCCTAACCACAGTTGGCAGAATAGTCTGGAATTGATTGCTACGTTGGATGAAATTCGTCAGGACATTGGTTTGTCTTATCCAGGCGAGCATCAGCATAATGACGAAGAGGTGCATGATCATCACCATGAACATAATCATCACCACAAACATTAGCCGTAACGATTAGAAAGACAAATAATTCGACAAATAAAAAGGGCTTCTTTTCATGATAAAAGAAGCCCTTTTTTTGTATCTTATCGATTAACTAAAAGGTTAGTTAAGGTGCTTGTTCAAAATTGGCAATAACACTTTGAATAAACGAGGCGCTGCACATAATACGTTGCCTTTTTCTAGGCTTGGTGAGCCATCAAAGCCTGCAAATAGACAACCAGATTCTTTTGCAATGAACAGCGGTGCTTGCATTTCCCATTCTTGAAGTTTAATGCCCCAAGCGGCATCAAGACGGCCAGCAGCAACGTTAGCAAGCATTAAGGCTGGAGAATCTTGCATTACTGCGCGCGCGCCTTGTTCTGCGATGTCCGTTAATACGGCAAACTGACCAGAAAGAGAAGGCATAAGGCGATCGGTTGCAGGAAATTGTGCTGCAATCGTTGCGTTTTCTAGTGTACGAGCAGAACTGCTGCGAATTCTTGAGTTGTTCAAGTAGGCACCACGACCCTTACTTGCGTAAAACTCGTCTTTGGTGTGAGGGTTTAGCACAAGAGCGTGCTCCACTTTACCGGCAACTAGGTAGCTCATTGTAATGACGTTGCCAGTTAGGCCGCGTGAAAATAAATGCTGTCCTTGGATCGCATCAATGATCCATTCGCCTTCTTCACCTTTTTGCACTGAACCCTGAAGGCGAGTAGTAATCGTGTCACCTGGGTAGGCTTTTTCTAGATGGTAAACAATGCTGCGCTCTGCACCAGAACAAACTGTTTCATAAACTTGCTCAGCGGACTGACCTTGTTCTTTGTCAAAAAGCAGTTTTTCTTGTGAATGAACTATGTATTCTGCAGCGGCACGAGCTGCTTTAAGTGCAATATTGATTCTAGGTTGCATAATTTACCGTCATTAATTCGTCATTAAAAATGCACATACCGTCGATAAGACGATAAGTTGCCAAATAAAGTGTTAAAGAGCGAGCGGTCTGTTGTGTTACTAAGAACCTTGCTAAGAAAAATGCTCTAAGCAAGGTGTAAATCGACAGAGCGCCTAAATATGAGCGCGGATATTAGCGTAATAAAGCTTATTTTACCAGTGAATTGTTGGTGAAAAACTGATCAATTAAGGCTTTGTCATAAATATCTGTTAAGATACAGCGATTGTCTGACCGTTATAATTGGTACCGCTTAAAATGCAAAATAAAGTAAGAATTGTCCTTGTTAATACCTCTCATCCAGGCAACATCGGAGGAGCGGCTCGAGCAATGAAAAATATGGGATTGGCCGATCTTTATCTCGTAGGCCCAAAGCATTATCCCAGTGATGACGCAGTAAGCCGTGCCGCTGGCGCGTCAGATATTTTAGAGAATGCCGTGGTAGTGGATGCCCTAGAAGAAGCGCTTGCAGGTTGTCAGCTAGTTATTGGAACCAGTGCTCGTGAACGTAATATTCCTTGGCCACTAGTTGATCCAAGGCAGGCCGCGGACTTGGTGTTTGATGAAGGTTTGGTCACCGCATTTGTATTTGGTCGTGAAGACCGTGGTTTGACCAATGAAGAACTTCAGCGTTGTAATTACCATGTGCACATTCCTTCGGTGGAGACCTTTAGTTCATTAAACTTAGGCGCGGCGGTGCAGGTTATCGCCTACGAATTGCGAATGAAATCTTTACTGATGAAGGATGCACCGGTTGTGGCGAGCAAGTGGGATGTACCGGCGGCAAACGTAGAACAAATAGATTACTTGCTTGAGCACCTTGAGAAGGTATTGGTGCAGACTGAGTTTTTGGATCCAGATGTACCAATGCAAGTAATGACGCGTTTTCGTCGATTGTTCCAGCGTTCGCGTTTAGATCAACAAGAAGTAGGAATGCTGAGAGGAATGCTGACGTCGATGGAAAAACAGATGAAAGAATGACGTCTGCACCCGAAACGTTATTCTAAAAAGGCAAATGACTTCAATCGAATTCGGTTTGCTCAAGTGGACATAAAAAAACGCTGACTTAGCAATAAGTCAGCGTTTTTTTTGAGCTAGGAGTTGGTCTTAAGCTTTACGCTCAGGACGACCTTCTTCTTGCCAAAAAGTATGGAATTTTTGACCTGGTTCTGCATCCACTCGTTCATACGTGTGGGCACCGAAATAATCGCGCTGAGCTTGCAACAAGTTAGCGGGCAGTACTTCAGAGCGGTAGCCATCGAAATACGCCAATGCCGAGAAAATGGACGGCGCTGGAATGCCTGATTGTGCAGCCAGCACTACGGCTTTACGTAAACCGGCCTGCTTGCTTGCCATTGCGTCAGCGAAATAATCGCTTAGTAGTAGGTTTTCAAGCTCGTGGTTTTCATCAAATGCATCAGCAATTTTTTGCAAGAAAGATGCTCGAATGATGCAACCACCGCGCCAAATTTTCGCAATATCACTGAAATTAAATGCCCAGTCGTATTCTTTTTGTGCAGCACGAAGCAATTGGAAGCCTTGAGCGTAAGCACAGATTTTTGCGCAGTAAAGTGCTTCTGCAATCGCTTTCTCTACTTCTTCTGCTTCAATTTCGCCACTTTCTACTTCAGCCGTTAGCTTGCTTGCTGCAAGTTCACGTTCACCTGTGAGCGTGCTTAGAGCACGAGCATAAACGGACTCACTAATAATACCAGCCGGCACACCCATTTGAGTCGCGCTGATCGATGTCCAGCGCCCAGTGCCTTTTTGTCCTGCACTGTCTAGTATCATATCAACTAAAGGTGCGCCTGTTTTATGGTCATATTGTTGTAAAATATCGGCTGAGATTTCAACAAGGTAACTGTTGAGAACACCTTGGTTCCATTTTTCAAATAATTTACCAATTTCTTCTGGCTCGTAACCAAGTAAAGAGCGTAGTAAATGATAGGCTTCACAAATCAGCTGCATGTCAGCGTATTCAATGCCGTTATGTACCATTTTTACATAATGGCCTGCGCCGTTTGGCCCTAGGTAAGCGGTACAAGGTTCACCTTCAGTCACAGGTTTACCCGGAGTGTTACTAACGATAGGCTTGCCATCTTTGTCTACTTTTGCGGCTACAGCCTCCCACATTGGCTGTAGGTATTTCCAAGAGTCAGCATCGCCACCAGGCATAAGAGATGGCCCAAAACGAGCACCTACTTCACCACCAGAAACGGCTGTACCAAAGAATTTGAATTTTTCTTTGTATTCTGCTTCTCGTCTAATAGTGTCTGTCCATTGACTATTGCCGCAGTCAACAACGATATCATCTGCTTCTAATCCAGCATCGATCAAGCTATTGCAAACAGCATCGACAGGATTACCAGCAGGAACCAAAACTACGATGACACGGGGTTTTACTAAGTTCGAAAGCATTTCTTCCATGCTTGAACTACCGATAATTCGTGCTTGTGTGTATGACTCAGGACGTTCAGCTGCTTCTGTGTCCAGGACGTCTTGTATTTTATGTGTGTCAAGATCAAAACCTGCAACTCGGTAGCCGTGGTCAGCTAAATTCAAGGCTAAATTTTTACCCATGACACCCAGGCCGACAAATCCAATATTGCAATTCTGATTTGTTTTTAACATAAATATCGATCAACCTTTTTGAACAATTTTAGGAGGGGATTGAGGTAAGAATCTTACCATGAAGCAAGGTGATTCAGGACATACTAGAGAGAAGAAAAATTCAATTAATTACATGTTTTTAATGTTTTTTTGATGCTTTTTAATAGAAACCCTACGTTTTAGGTGGTTTTCCTTTAAAAAAAAGCAAGATTATGGCTATGTTTTTTTGCTGTCTTGAGTGTCGGTAATAAATTTCTATCTAGTAGAAAGACAACAGAAAAGAAAGAAAACTACAAAAAATGCTATTGGTTATTGATCTCTGTGATGTATGAAGAGGGTTTTTAGTATTATTTTAGGTAAAAAATATTATATTTCAATGAGTTGAAAATTTATAGAAAGTAACAAAATGGTAATAAAATAACATATTGTTATAACAATATTTTTTTTTAGATTGTTTTGTTACTATCCTTTTTACAGAAAAACTTTCGCATAATAATAAAAATGACCAGATAACCTTTATAGTTCAGAGGACTTAGCAACATGAACTTCGCATCAGAAGTAACAACTACTCATAAAAATTTAACGACGCCGCAGTTGGTTGAAAAAGCCCTGCATAATGGCGAAGGGGTTCTTGCTGATAATGGCGCACTCGTCGTTGAAACAGGCGCTCGTACAGGTCGCTCTCCTATGGATCGCTTCATTGTGGAAGAAGCATCTAGTAAAGACAGCATTCACTGGGGACCTGTTAATCGTCCGTTTCCTGAGGAAAAATTTGCACCACTGTGGAATCGAGTTGCCACTTATCTAGATGGTCAAGAGTCTTATTTGTCCAATATTCATGTCGGTGCGGGTGATGAATATTATTTACCCGTTATTATGCATACTGAAACGGCGTGGCATCAGCTGTTTGGGCGTAATTTATTTATCCGTCCAGAAACCTATAATCCATCAAGCAAAGGAGAGTGGCAGATTCTAAATGCCCCTAACTTTGTATGTGAACCTGAGCGTGATGGCACCAATTCTGACGGTTGCGTCATTTTGAACTTTGCTGAGCGCAAGGTGCTTATTGCCGGTATGCGTTATGCTGGTGAAATGAAAAAAGCCATGTTCTCTGTGCAAAACTACTTGTTACCTGCCCATGATGTATTACCAATGCATTGTGCGGCCAACGTCGGAACAGAAGAAGATGTAACCTTATTTTTTGGTTTGTCAGGCACTGGCAAAACAACTTTGTCTGCTGATCCTGAACGTTTTTTAATTGGTGATGATGAGCATGGTTGGGGTAAGGACACGGTTTTCAATATTGAGGGCGGGTGTTACGCAAAAACCATCGATCTTTCTCAGAAGAATGAGCCGATCATTTGGGATGCGATTAAGTTTGGTACTATTGTTGAAAATGTCGTGTTGGATCCTGAAACACGTGTTGCTGATTACGCGGATACGTCTTTGACCCAAAATGGTCGCGCTGGTTACCCTCGTGAACATATTGAAAAACGTGCTGCGGGTAATCGTGCCGGTGAGCCAAATGCCATTATCTTCTTAACATGTGATTTGACTGGCGTTCTTCCTCCTGTTTCTATTCTAACGAAAGAAGCGGCGGCGTATCACTTTTTGAGTGGTTATACGGCGTTGGTGGGTTCAACAGAAATGGGTGCGGGCACAGGTATTAAGTCTACTTTCTCGACCTGCTTTGGCGCGCCTTTCTTCCCTCGCTCTGCCGATGTGTATGCGGATCTTTTGATCAAGCGTATTGAAGAGTTTGGTAGTAAGGTTTACTTAGTAAATACAGGTTGGACGGGCGGCGCACATGGACAAGGCGGTAAACGCTTTAGTATTCCAGTGACTCGTGCGGTTATTTCAGCGATTCAATCCGGCGCGCTAGCGGATGTAGAAACTGAGCATTTGGCTGATGTTAACCTAGATGTACCAACACACGTTCCAGGTGTTGATAGTATTTTGTTGAATCCTCGCAAGACATGGTCTGATCAGGCATCTTACGAAGCACAAGCAAAAAACCTTATTTCTCAATTTGTTGTGAATTTTAAGAAATTTGACACTGTATCTGATGCTATTGTTAAGGCTGGCCCTTCTCTTTAAGTGTTTTTATAGTCATTGAAAAGCCGTGCATTTTGCACGGCTTTTTTTGTTGATGATCGTTTTATACGCTAGTACTTTACACCTTAAATAATGTAATCTTTTGTGTATGTTTATTGATAGCCATTGCCATTTTGATTTTGATGTGTTCAACGACCAGCGTGATGAATTAATGGCGCGTTGCCTTGACCACGGTATCTTGGGTTTTTTGGTGCCAGCAACCACTTTTATTAGCTGGAGAAGATTGGATATGCTCATTGAGCGTTATCCACAGTGGCGTGCCGCTTATGGGCTGCACCCATATTTTTTGAAAGAGGCGTCTCTTGAACAGGTTGATTTTCTGGGTGAGCAATGTGAAGCGAAGCGTGTGGTTGCTGTCGGTGAAATTGGCTTAGATTGCTGGCCTAGTGCTGTTGATATAAACGTTCAAATGAACTTCTTTAAACGTCAGTTGAGCGTGGCTAAATCGTTGAGGCTGCCTGTTATCGTACACGCCAGAAAGAGTTATGACTTGGTGTTGAAATGTTTACGCGAAGTCGGCTTTAAGGAAGGCGGAGTTATTCATGCTTTTAATGGTAGTTTTGAACAGGCTAAACGATTCCTGAATTTAGGATTCGTGCTTGGGGTTGGTGGAACCGTTACTTATCCAAGAGCCAATAAGGCGCGGCGAGTATTATCTGCGCTGGAGAGTAGTGCGTTTATACTTGAAACTGATTCGCCTGATATGCCATTAAATGGCTTTCAAGGCCAAAATAATACTCCACTTTCTATACCCTTTATCGCGCAATGTGTTGCAACGATACGAGAAGAAGATGTCGAGCAGATTACAATGCAGACATATGCTAACCTACTTAGGGTTTTTCCTAAGTGGAACGAGGACTTGCTTTGAATAATACACAAGATATTAATGCTCCTATTCGTATTCTTCTTTTAGGAAGTGGAACAGAAGTAGGTTCATCATTGTTACAATTGTCTACAGAGAAAAAAGAATTTGAGTGGTTGTGTCCAGAAGAGTCGCTGTTGCTCGATGTCGATAAAAGAGCGGAACTTGATGCAATGCAGTTTGATGTCATTATTGATGCGTTAAGTCTACGTTATGCGTTGCAGAGTGATTATGGGGATTTTCAATCGAGTTTACGTTATTTGAGCGAAAAAAATGATGCTCCATTGATTATGATCAGCAGCGCCAGAGTATTTTCAGGCAGCAAGAACGTGCCTTATGCTGAAATGGATGTACCAGACAGCACTGACCCTTACGCACAAGCTTTGATTGAGGCTGAGTCGATTGTACTGAATAACCCTGAGAATATTGTGTTGCGAACGGGTTGGTTATTTAGTGGGCAAGGAGATGACTTTGTCTGTAGAACGCTTGGCCTTATTCAGGATGGCGTTAACCTTGCGTATAAAGACGATTTAATTGGTAGCCCAACACCTGTTTCAGATTTGGTTCGGGTGATTTTATCTATGGTAAATCAAGGGCACTACGGCGCGAAAAATAAAGGTGTTTATCATTATTGCTGCGCGGAAGAAATCAGTTGGATTCGTCTAGTAGAGGCGATCGTCGCAACTTCTGGTCAGTTCGATCCAAAAGCGCAAGTAGAAGTCGAAGCGATTGGTGATTCGTTTCCTGAGGCTCAGGAAGTCACCGCAATGCAGCGTCAGTCACTTTCTTGCCGAAAGATATTTAATCACTTTGGTATAAAGCAGCGCCCGTGGCGATCAAAATTACGAAACCTTGTTAAAGAGTTGTATCAAGTAAGTTAGTGACCAGTCGTTGGTTGGAGATAAACAAGAAGAGTAGGGGTTGATGTGTACAAGATAAATCATAAAGCAGTAATGTTGGTTTTTGTCTTCCAGCTCGCAGTGGGGGCAATGTGGTATGCCTCGACACCTTCGTCATTTTTAGGGCGTTTTGCATTAGAGGATCTTTCAAAACAGCTTTCCATTGGCATGGTGTTGTTGTTTGTACTTTCGACGTTTGTGTATTTGTTCTTTACGGCTTGGTTACTGGTCAGGATTAAGGGGATGTCTGGGTTTGGACGGTTTTTATTGGTGATAGCAATATGGCTATTTATCGTCTTGCCTAATTATGCTTTTGTTAGTTTGCACCTGAACTTTAGTGGATTTGATACTTTCTATTTGCTTTCCTATGGTGCGATAAACTGCGCCATAGCCGCGATTATATTACCGCTATGGCGATCTTCTCGATCTATATTTAATAATTAATATAAGCTACTTGCTGGCCATACTAACCATAAGCTTAACCCACTTATCAAGCCGCTGATGATGATCTGAATAGCAATAATAACGATGCTTTGTTTGCTGTTCATTTTGGGACTTAACAAAATGGAGATAGGCGTTACAAAACTACTCGCTGCCAGCATTAGCATGACGCCCAAGGGGATGTCTGCTAGCACATGACTTTGTGTTATCAGTCCGCCCAGAATTAACAAGGCCGGAATACTGGTGTGGTTTTGCAGCGTTTTTGTTAAATAGCTAATAATAACATAGCCAAATACAGCGGCACCAAAGGCCCCTAATAATTGTCCTATTAACAGGCTTCCGCCAATCGATATCACAGGTGCCGCGCTGCCTGCGACTATAATAAGTCCAATCAGTAAAAGTAGTGGAGGCAGGTTCAGGTTGTGCTTGCTTCTTACTTGCTGCTGTATAGAGCCTTGTATTTTTTCAGATAGGACTTGGTAAAGTAATACGACAATCGCACTGCCGACAGCCCAGCTAAGGCTCGCAATGAGTCCTGAGTGTTGTAGTACAGGGTTTAATAATAGATAGAAGGACAATGCAAACAACACACTGTTTATTATATTGCGCAGTGTGGATTGTTTCATCATGGTTAAGCATAGTACCGAAGCGATACCGGCCAAAGCCGTTATGTTGTAATAGTCTATTGCTTGACTCGGTGGGAAACTCAAGCCTGAATGAATCAGGCTGAGTCCGACTATAAAACCACCGAGATAACCAAGATAAGGCGAGGCATGTAACCATCGGCCAGCAACAACACTCACTATTAGAGCGGCAAGAAAAGGGTAAACTGCTGTGTGTAATAGCATTAAAATAGTAGCGTTGCTGGCGTTTTCGTACATGATTACTTTCCTTAAATGAATTACTGGCGAATGCCTTCTACATAAATTTCAATTTCTGTTTTATCGGTTACACCAGGAATGAAGTAGGTGACACCGAAATCACTACGCAAGATAACCGTTTTTGCTTCGAAGCCTGAACGGTAGCCGCCCCACGGATCTTTACTTTCACCTATTTTATTAACATCAAGGCTGACGGCTTTGGTGACGCCATGTAGAGTCAAATCACCTGTTAACGTATTTCCATCAAATGTTGTACTTTTGAATGTCAAAGAAGGGAATTGTTTTACATCTAAGAAGTCAGGGCTGCGAAGGTGCTTATCGCGTGCTTCATGATTGGTGCTAACACTGTCTGCTTTTATGTTGAGAGACGCGCTTCCTGATTTACCGTTTTCAGCGTACGAAAATTGACCTTCAAACTCGTTGAACTGACCTACGGTAGTGCTGACACCCAAATGCCCAATTTTAAATACAACACTGGAATGGGCAGGGTCAATTTTATAATCGGCTGCCATAGTGATGCTTGATAAAAGCGTTAATGCACTGATAGTTATTATTTTCATTCTGATATTCCTCTATTTAATTCAAGATGGGGGTAGTCTAATTTGTTTTGGTTTAATAAATAAACTACGATAAAAGCAATTCATTATTATCAAAAAAGAAATGATAATAATAAAAATTTTGATATCTTGGGAAATAGAATGGATAAACTTCAAGCAATGAGGGTATTTTGCCGTGTTCATGAAGCAGAAAGTTTCAAGCTCGCTAGTGACTCCTTAGGTATCTCTCGTCCTATGGTGACGCGCTATGTTAATTTTATTGAGGAGGAGTTAGGCACCAAGCTCTTACAGCGAAATACTCGTAATATCAGCATCACTTATGCTGGACGGAAATACTACCAGCATTGTGTTGCAATATTGGATGCAATTGAAGAAGCGGAAAGTGACATTGGAGAATTGACGCAGAAGCCAAAAGGGCTGCTAAGAGTGAGTGTCCCAATGGATTTTGGCTTGTCACACCTTGTTCCGTTGTTAGGTTGCTTTGGTCGCCTTTATCCCAATATTGAATTAGACATAGATTTTAGTGACAAACGCGTAGATATGACAGAATCGGGCATTGATCTAGCGATTCGGGGAGGAGATCTTGGAGGGGATCAGTTTGTCGCGCGTCCACTGTGCGATTTCAAGGGATTTGTTTGTGCATCACCAGATTATATCTTGGAGCATGGTGAACTTGAGTGCTTAGAGGATTTGGATAATCATACTTGTCTTTCGTATGGCAATTCTTTGGTACCAAATCGCTGGTCATTGACGGATGAAGAGGGCATATCTCGTGTCGTTTCTATTTCTGGTTCCATTAGTGCGAATAATGGGAGTGCATTAACTCGGTTTGCTTTGGCAGGTTTAGGGATAATATATCAGCCGGATTTCTTAGTGGCTAAATACATTGAGTCTGGGGAATTGGTTAATATGTTGCCAAACTATAAAGGTTATGAATTGTGCTTTTATGCTATTTATCCACAAAGAAAGCTGATGCCAAGAAAAACTCGTTTGTTATTAGATTTTTTGCAGGAGAGACTAGCCAACACAACATTTTATTGATGTGTTGACTGGTTATCTGGTTTGGTAATAGGTTAGTTTAAATCGCTGAACTCATTTTCCACATTGAGAGATACCGGTATATCATAGCCTGGAAGGCGAATTTCTTTGTCCGTTACCGTTAGCTCTTCACCGCCTAAAACATTAAAACCGAATTTGTAAATAGGCAGGCTTTCACCACGAATCATAGCTTGATTATACGCTTCTGCGTTCGCTATAACGTCAGCGTTTTTGACGAGGTAATCACTGATTTGTGCTTCACTATAACGTTTTTTTAGCATCTTCATGACTTGGTTAGGGGACAATAAAACAGCTGTAGCATTGTTTCCCCCAAAACCTTTTGAGTTTAATAGTGCCCCATCAAAGTAGTCTTTCCCATATGCTTCATGTTTGAGCTGAAATTTTAGACCGTCTTGATAGACATCATCGGCGATGGCGTGTGACGTGGTAATGCCAGGTAAGATGCCATCTTTCCATACGCCCAAAGACAAATGAAGTTGATCCCCACCAGCCGTGCCTTGAGAATGGCCAAGGAAAGCTTTCATTGCCACAACTGGAATGGCAGTGGCGCCAAAGCTGGTGGCGGCTTTACTTAGAACATGAGATTCAGTAATACGGTTTTGCGGTGTGCTAGTGCCGTGAGCCTGGATAAAGGTTCGTTGTGTTAAGCCGTCATTGCCAATGATGTTTTGTAGATAAGCCATGGCTTTGCTCATCGTCAAATAATTACCAATACCGGGTGCTGAAATGGACTTTTTATGTCCGTCTGCGTATGAGTATACCGCTGGAATAGCACCAAATATTTCAGCTCCTAATTCAATCGCAAGCTCATCATCCATTAAAAGTGTCCACTGACTGGATTCACCAATCGTAAAACCGCAGTTTTGAGCAAAAGGACGGCAGCTACGAGTATGATCTGGTTCTTTTTGATTGCTGATTTGGTCAAGGGCTAGCAGTGCGGTATCTTCTGCTAAGGCACCCATTGTTCTAAAGCCTTCAATGATTTCCGGTGTAATAGGTGCATCGCTACCACCAACCATAGCAACACGAAACTTGCCAGATTTAATACCGTCGATCGCTTTCTCTAAATTGAAAAAATAGGTGGCACACGCACCAATAGAAGTGCCCACGTTGCCAACACTGCCTAAAATATAGGCATTAACAAAGTCGGCGGGCATTTGAGCGTAACCAAGAGGAAGGTGCTTTGATGTAGTGCGTTTCCCCATTAAAGCGGATTTAAGCATGCCACCAAAACCAAGGTCATCCATTTGACCAATTGAGTTAGCAGCATAGACCGCCATTTGGTCTGGTGCGACTTTGTTACGAATTATTTCCCAGTCAATACCGCTGCTTTTAACCGCATCAGAGGCGCCATAAACCGTCATTTGTAAGCCGCGAGGATGGTTTCGACTTTGGTATAGTTTTGATGGGTCGAATCCTGTTGGCAGTTGTCCGGCCGCTTTTACAGAAAGTGGCTTTGTGTCTTTAATAAAGGCTTCTAAAGTACCATCAACGACGACTTCACTTAAGCCGTTCGAAAGCTCCGTGACTTGCCAATTGGTAGGGCGATCATTTGGGAGAGAGCGTGTTTTTATAGTGAAACTAAGTTTTTCTTCGGCGTGATTCGAATGTAGAGTCATTGACTTGTGTAACACCACATTATCAACATCAAATAAACTAGGGTGAATACGACGGATTAAGGTGCGGGCGAGTAATGTTTCACCAATGCTATCTATCAGTGCAGTAGCATCTAAAGCCTCCCCACCGTTGGTGTACCAAAGACCATTTTTGTGCTCAGCCATGTTGGTAATAGTGGCAAGATCGAGTAAAACATCCTGCTGGATTAGGCTTGGAAGAAGATCGAAGACAATTCGGCGATATGCTTGATGTGAAGAGGTACGACCAGCCGAATTGATTCCGCCAAAGCCAACAATAACAGGTAAACGGGCCAATTGAATTTCCTCGTTTTGAAGAGTGGGTAAAATATTACGGTATTGTAATGAAGGGGGTGACGCTTAGCCACCCTACATAAAGTAATTTCGTAACAATAAATTGAGTTTTATTACATTCAAGCTTGAACTATTGCTGAGAATTACTGAATCTCTGGCTTTGGTTGATAACGGTTGAAACGCCAAAGCTTGTTGTAATTGATCAAACCTTCTATTTCTTCAATGTAAGCTTGACCTCGCTCAGAATAGTGTTCTAAACCGTGAACAAGGTATAGCCCTGTAATGTCTTCTTTTTCTTGTCGCAATTTTAGGCGGGCTGCTCTGAGTTTTTTGTAGGCGGCATTTGAATTCAGATTATCGATGTAAGCAAAAACAGATTCACGTGCGTCATTGAATTTTCTCACTTCATGATCCGCGTCGCTGTCTCTTGACTCTGGTACTAGGCCACAACCTTTTCTAAAACACCATTGCCCAAAATAGTTGTTTCCTTTCGTTGCAAAACGAGACGTTCCCCATGCAGATTCATTCGCTGCTTGGGCCAAGACTAAGGAGACAGGGATAATGTCTAATCGATTGAGTAATGCTTTTATATCGTCTTTTGAGTAGTTATCAAGTTTTTTAAGTTTATGGTCTTTTCGAAGTGTAGATATCCATTTCTTGTTTTTGGTTGATAACTTTTTATTACTGCTAAGTATCGTGTTTAGGCGTTCACGATCTCTTAAAATAAGGTCGTTTTTTTCATTTACAAAGGGTGTTAGATAATGAAAGAACGCTTTTTTACGTTCTTTAACATCTGTAATGGCGGCAAAATCAGGGTTCTTGTCTTGAATAGGGTGAGACTTAAAATAGTTTTTTTCATCTGACGTCGCATCAGAATCTTGTTCCAAAGCGCTTAAATCTGAAGTGTCGTCACGTTCTATATCTAGATCATCGCTTTTAAATGGCCCAGCTTTTATCCACAAAATAAATATGAGTGCAAAAGAGATAGTCCAAAGTATTTTCTTTTCCATAAAGAACCACGAGTCTCAAATATTTATATTTCTTAAAAGGCGTTACTTGATAGTTAATCGCCTGCTACTAGATAGAGAGCGAATTAAAAGTAGACCTATTATCCTCAAAACAGGTCCACTTTAACAGACTTTAACTTAGGCTTCTTGAATTTGCCTTAATTCCTTTTTAGTTATTTTGTCGTTAAGTGAACAGTTTAGCAGGTCCTACTGGAACTACTTGAGTGGGATTGATTGTTTTGTGACTGTAATAATAATGGCGTTTAATATGTTGCAGGTTAACTGTGCTCGCGACGTTAGGGGTATCGTACAGCCGTTTCATATAAGCGTTGAGTTTAGGGTAGTCCAAAATACGCTTTATATTACATTTAAAATGGCCAAAGTAGACGGCGTCGAAGCGAATTAGAGTAGTAAAAAGGCGCCAATCTGCTTCTGTTTGCTCGTCTCCAAATAAAAACATGCTGCTCGACAGTTGTTGCTCTAAAAAATCGAGTGTTTCAAATAAAGGGGTTAATGCTTCTTCATAAGCTTTTTGAGTCGTGGCAAAGCCGCATTTGTAGACGCCATTATTGACCGTGTGGTAAATGCGTTCGTTTAGCGTATCTATGTCTTTGGTCTTGTCAGCTGGATAGAAGTTAAGGAAATTCCCAGTGAGGTCATTAAAGGCATGGTTTAAAATACGGATTATTTCCGATGACTCGTTTGACACTATCGTGTTGCGTTTTTTATCCCATAAAATGGGGACTGTCACTCGTCCGCTGTAATCTGGTTTGGCTTTTGTATAAAGTTGATGAGCAAAGTCAAAGTGGTGTAATGGGTCTCCAGCGGCAATGTTAGTGTCTTTGAAGTTGCTGTCTTTTTTAAATTCCCAGCCGTTGTCTAGCATGTCAGGGTGAACGCAACTAATACTGATAATTTCTTCTAACTGCTTTAGTTTGATAAAAATCAAAGTACGGTGGGCCCAAGGGCAAGCGAGAGAGACGTACAAGTGATAACGTCCTGTTTGAGCTGGAAAATGGTTGGCGTTGTTTGGATCGTACTCACTGTCTGCGTAGATCCAGTTTCTAAACTCAGACTCACTTCGAATGAATTTTCCTTGGCTTGCTTTAGTGTCGTACCACTGGTCAACCCATTTACCGTCTACAAGTAATCCCATCGTTTTTTTCCTTTAATTTATAATTCACATTATTATTAATGAAAATTAATTGTTTTAGGGGCAAGATATTGGTCGTATTTAATCGAATGATTCGATGGGTTTGATTTTTCTATGTCTGAACGTTTAGGTTCATTGTTAGTTCCATGCTTTATTTTACTAGTCAGTGTTTATGCTAGTTTGTATGTTGGCCAGTTGCCACCCTTATGGTTTGGTATATTGCCCTTGTTGCCGATCATCTTAGCAAGTGTCGCGATCCTACTGGCTTGGCATTTTAACAAAGGCCGAGTGTTAATTCTTGTTCTGTTGCTTTTGATTCCAAAATTGTATGGCGATTCCAATGAAGAAGCGTCATTAACGGCGTATTTGGTGGTTTCCTGTTTTTGTATTGCCTTGTTGGCGTTTGTACCGGAGAGAGGTTTCTTTAATCGATTTGCCGTAAATCGTATTCTCTTTGTCGTGATGTTGGTGAGTTGGTGTTACGCGATTGAGCGTAGTTGGGTATCTTTTGCTTTTTTAGATCACGCTTTTTTAAACACAACAGTGAGTTGGTCTACCGTTTTACTTTGGTGCGTATTGCTTATTAGTACGTCCACGATAGGTTTTGCTTGGTGGTTAAGTGGTGATACTTTTCGAGCCAGTGGATTGATTAGTATTGTTAGCTTGTTGATCATAGGTCATTTTGCGTCTTCAGATACTCAGTTTGACGCCCTGTTATCGGCGCAATTTTTATTGTGGATTTGGTTTTTGCTGATGGAAAGCCATCGAATGGCGTATCTAGATGATATGACCAAGCTGCCAGGAAGGCGGGCTTTGAATGAGCAATTAGTCGGTTTGTCTAAACGGTATGCTATTGCGATGGTCGATGTGGATCATTTCAAAAAATTTAATGATACGTATGGGCATGATATGGGAGATAAAGTCCTGAAGAGTGTTGCCACTCAATTGAAATATTTTGCCAATCCAGGGCGCGCTTTTCGTTATGGCGGTGAAGAGTTTACGATTGTATTTCGAGGTAAGCAGCTTGCTGAAGTCGAAGAGACTCTTGAGCTGGTTCGTGAAGGCATTGAAGATGCTTTGGTTGAAGTGTTTGATCCTAAAAAGAAACAAGACATAGACGTGAATGTAACGGTCAGCCTAGGTGTCGCTTTTGCAACGCTTGGTGAATCCCCTGATGCGGTTTTAAAGCGAGCAGACGAAGCTCTGTATCAATCTAAAAAGAAGGGAAGGAACCGTGTATCTAAGTCTTTGTCCCCTAAAAATAGCTAATTGCAAAAAAAATTGATCAATCGGTCAACTTTTTCTCTCTGATCTATTGCACTGCAAATTTAGCTGTTTATAATTGTTCTTAGATTTTATAAGTGATTGTGTTTGAGGTGTTTTTTTAAACCTCGACACAGTCATTTTCGGTTCCAGTAACCGGCGATGGAATTCTCCATCGGTCAAGAACATTGATAAGTGGCGTATTAGCCCGTTTATCAATCACAGAGCCAACGTGGTGTAGCAGTTAGCCTAATGACGAATGCCTATAGTCATTAACGTCTCTGCTACGAGGGGAAATGGGGAGCTTCGGCTCCCTTTTTTTATACAAAATTTTCTTATCGCTTCGTGCCAATTCTAAAGAATGTTATTCTTTCTCGGTATTGCGCAGGATGGTAAGACGATACATAAACACCTCCCCCTTTATAGCTATTTTCAGCGAGGACAACCCTTGACCGAAGTGAAACGACCAAAAGATCAGTTGAAAGCGCATATTAGAGCTCAAAATCAAACGCTTATTTTAGAAACATCTGAGCGTGTTTTTGCGCGTCAAGGACTCGCTAAAACGACAACTCAAATGATTGCCGATGAAGCTGGGTTGCCTAAAGCCAATATTCATTATTACTATCGCTCCAAAAAAGATTTACTAGAAGCGGTATTAGAGCGCATTCTGCGACTTTGGTTGGACTCAGTTAGTGAATTCAATGTTGAGGAAGGGCCAAAGCACAATCTGACACGTTATATCAGTGAAAAAATTGATCAATCTCGCACCAATAAAAATGCTTCTAAAATTTTCGCGATGGCACTTATTGGAGAAGAAACGTTTGTTTTAGAGTATCTTCGAAACTTATTTGTGACTGAGTTGAGTCGTGAAAAAGCGACGATTCAGATTTGGGTTGATAAAGGCCTAATGGCTTCCGTTCCAACGGAACACCTTTTTATTAGTATTTGGGCGATGACCCAAACCTATGCAGATTTTGATGCGCAAGTGAAAATCATGCTACAAAAAGATCAATTAGTAGAAGGCGACTACGAAGAAGCCAAGCAATTTATTACGCGTATGGTCTTGGCTGGCTGTCAAGTAATGGAGGTTGAGGCATGACATTAGAAAGCGGTATTACTTTTTTCTTCGCCATTTTAATTTTTGCTGTGACGCCAGGTCCTGGTGTCTTTGCTGTTATTGCGAAAAGCATGACGAAGGGCGCTCGCGCCAGTGTTTCTCTTTGTGTTGGTATGGTAATGAGTGACATTGTTTATTTAGTTATGGCGTGTTTTGGGTTGGCTGCGATTGCGTCTACTTGGGAAGGCGTTTTCTTAGTAATTCGTTATGTTGGCGCGGCGTATCTTATCTATTTGGGTTGGAAAATGTGGGTGTCACCGGTATCAACATCCTCTACAGATTTTGCACAACTTGAATCTAAAAGTGAAATGGCGAGTTTTATGCAAGGTTTTATGATTTCAGCATCGAATCCTAAGGTCATTCTTTTCTATGTCGCTTTTCTACCGACCTTTATGGATTTAACGATCTTGAGTGGTTTTGATATCGTGATTGCGTCTGTTCTTGCTTTTACTGCACTCATGTTAGGTATCAATCTTATTTCTGTGTGTGCTTCACAAGCGAGACGTTTGATGAAATCTGAACGCTCTATGAGAACATTAAACCGTACGTCGGGCGGTATCATGGTAAGTGCGGGGGCTTTTCTCGGCTTGAAGAGCTAGCAGATATGAATGCGTTAATTTGATAGTTTGTTGTATAAAAAAGCCTCTCTTTTCGAATGAAAAGAGAGGCTTTTTGCTAAATGAAGAATGATTTAAGGTGTTTAGCGAGTGCCGTAAATACGGTCACCAGCATCGCCAACACCGGGGCGTATATAGGCGTTTTCATCAAGCCCACGGTCTATTGATCCAATGTACATTGCGACATCTGGATGCGCTTTTTTGAACGCTTCAATGCCTTCAGGTGCCGCAAATAGGCAGATGAATCGAATGTCTGAAGCGCCCATTTCTTTCATTTTGTCGATTGCCATAATGGCTGAGTTGCCTGTTGCCAGCATGGGGTCGACAACAATGATGGTGCGCTCATTAACGGAATGAGGCATTTTCAGATAGTACTCTACAGGCTGCTTCGTTTCAGGATCGCGATATAGGCCGACGTGTCCAACTCGTGCGGAAGGCGATAGTTTGAGCACGCCCTCAGCGAGACCGTTACCGGCTCTCATTATGGTAACGATACAAAGCTTTTTACCTTTTAGAACCGGACACATGGCTTTTTCTAATGGCGTTTCAATTTCAACATCGACGGTTTCTAGATCTCGTGTTGCTTCATAGCCAATGAGTGTTCCTAGTTCTTCAACTAACATACGAAATTCACGTGTACTGGTGTTTTTATCACGAAGACTGGTGAGTTTGTGCTTAACAAAAGGGTGTTTAATCACAAAAATGTCGTTGTAAGCCTTAAGGAGTTCATCGCGGGTCATTGGCCTTTCCTTTTTTACTGTGTATAGGGGAGTGTATAAATGAGCGAGTTATATCTTAATCGTGATTCCTATAATAGCACTAAGTGGGTACTGACCAAATAACTAATCCTGTCCTTGAGGTCGGTTTATTGAAGTGAGTAAGCATTTTGAAAAATGATAGGTGCCGTTGTTTTCGAGAATATTGTCATTACATAGAGTGTAATCCATAAAAAATAGCGATGAGCTTTCTTAGATCCTGTTTTTTTGAAGTGCAAACACAGATTTATCGAGAATTCAATTATGAGTGATGACGAGCAGTATTCAGATCTACAGGAAGAAAATAGTGTAATGGCCGAAGAGGAGAGTGTGGTAATTACTGACCCTAAAGGGCTTGCTTTACCTGATGATGTCTTACCTGAAACATTATTTATTTTACCCATTTCAAGCCGTCCTTTTTTTCCTGCCCAAGTCCAGCCAGTGATGGTGGATGCGGAGCAATGGGAAGATACATTAGAACGTATTGCGGAACATCCTCAGGCCGTTGTTGGTCTAGTTTATGCCGACAAAGAAGGAAAAAAATCGCCTTCAGTGGATGAGTTTCGTTCGATAGGTTGTGTGGCAAGAGTGCATAAAGCCGAGAAACAGAACGATAAACTAACGTTTTTGGCTCAAGGGGTGAAGCGCTTTGAAGTTATTGAATGGCTCAGTGAGACGGCACCCTATTTAGCAAGGGTTCGCTATATTAATGACGTGAAATCCAATGATGATGAATCGAAGGCCTATTCCATCGCGATCCTTGATGCAATTAAGCAGTTGATTCGTTTAAATCCTTTATTCAGTGAAGATCTAAGACAATATCTCGGTCGATTCTCATTCAATGAGTCAGGTTTGTTGGCCGACTTCGCCGCTTCTATTACATCGGCGGACGCAGAAGAACTGTACGATGTGTTGGCGACGATACCGGTCCATGCTCGTATGCATCTTGCGCTTACTTTATTGAGAAAAGAGCTCGAAATTGCGCGGTTACAAAATGAAATTAGCGCAGAAGTAAACGATAAAATCAGTAAGCACCAGCGAGATTTTTTTCTGAAAGAACAACTAAAAATTATTCAAAAAGAATTAGGTATATCGAAGGATGATCGCACGTCTGACGTGGAAACATTTAAAGCAAGACTGGAAGGCAAAACGTTACCAAAATCAGTCAATGACAAGATTCAAGATGAACTGCATAAGCTAAGCATTCTCGAAGCAGGGTCGCCAGAATATGGCGTTACTCGCAACTATTTGGATTGGTCTACGTCTTTGCCTTGGGGCGTTCATTCTAAAGATAATTTAGATATTAAGTTGGCTAGAGAAGTGCTTGAATCTCATCACGCTGGTTTAGGAGACATAAAAGACCGTATCGTTGAGTTCTTGGCTTTAGGCGCACATCGAGGTGAAATGGGTGGCAGTATTTTGTTACTGGTTGGCCCGCCTGGTGTTGGTAAAACGTCTATCGGGAAGTCGATTGCGGAATCGTTGAATCGTAAGTTTTATCGTTTCAGTCTTGGCGGAATGCGTGATGAAGCGGAGATTAAAGGTCATCGACGGACTTATATTGGCGCTTTACCGGGTAAATTTGTACAAGCCTTGAAAGACGTTGAGGTAGAAAACCCCGTTATTATGTTGGATGAAATCGATAAGGTTGGCTCGTCCTTTCAAGGTGATCCTGCCTCTTCTTTGCTTGAAGCCTTGGACCCTGAACAGAATAGCGAGTTTTTAGATCATTATTTAGACATGCGTATCGATTTGTCAAAAGCCCTGTTTATTTGTACGGCAAACCAGTTGGATACCATTCCTTCTCCATTATTAGATCGAATGGACGTTATTCGGCTTTCTGGCTATATAGGTGATGAAAAACTGGCGATCGCCAAGCAGCATTTGTGGCCTAAGCTTTTGAAGAAAAATAAATTGCTTAAGAAGCAACTAAATATTACCGACGCCGCGTTGCGTCATATTATCGAGCATTATGCTCGTGAAGCGGGCGTTCGTGGTTTGGATAAGCTACTACAAAAAATCTTGAGAAAAAGTGTTGTCGAGCTAATGACGGGCGAAAAATCCCATATTAACGTTGGCGTCAAAGACGTTGAGACGTTGTTAGGCATGCCTTACTTCCGACCAGAGAAAACACTGCAAGGTGTTGGTGTGGTAACAGGCTTGGCTTGGACTTCTATGGGCGGCGCAACCTTACCCATCGAAGCGAATAGAGTGCATGAATTAACGCGTGGTTTGAAACTCACTGGCAAGCTGGGGGATGTGATGAAGGAATCGGCTGAGATTGCGTATTCCTATGTTTTTTCTCACGCTAAGAGTTATCAAAAAGCGCCTGAGTTTTTTGATAAGAGTTTGGTTCATTTGCATGTGCCTGAAGGGGCAACGCCAAAAGATGGGCCAAGTGCTGGTATCACTATGGCAACGGCTTTATTGTCTTTGGCAAGAAATGAGCCAGTGCGCAGAGGGCTAGCGATGACTGGAGAGTTGACGTTAACCGGCCAAGTGTTAGCGGTTGGTGGTATTAGGGAGAAACTCATTGCCGCTAAACGTAGTAAAATCACCGAAATAATTTTGCCAGAGCCTAATCGTCGCGACTTTGAAGAATTGCCTGAATCGGTAAAAGAAGGCATGACAGTGCATTTCGCGGAGCGCTTTCCGGATGTTGAAAAAATCGTGTTTAACCGAACAAATGGTCATCTACATTAAGTAATCCTTAAAGTAAGCATTTTCTCAACAGGTTATACATGAGAAAATACGCAACCGGACAAGCATTGCTTGTCCGGTTTTTTATTGTTTGTCGTGCAGTTGATGTGTCATTTTTAGGGGAAACGAATGCCTGGTTCGGCAAAACTTACGCAAGGCTCAACGTTTAAACATGTTGTTTATATGTCTGCCACTGGTGCGTTTGGTTTGATGTGCATGTTTTTGGTAGACCTTGTTGACATGCTTTTTCTTTCTATGCTTGGCGAGAAAGAAGCCGTGGCGGCGGTAGGTTTCGCCAGTACTATTATGTTTTTTACTATTTCGTTGAGTATTGCGGTGTCTATTTCTGCTACCGCTTTAGTTTCAAAAGCCGTCGGAGAGGGAAATATTGAACTAGCAAAGCGTCGCGCAGTGAATGTGTTGGCGTTTGGTATTATCTTTTCTTCCGCGGTTGTCTGGTTGTTATGGCCTAAAATTCCCCATATTTTATTGTCTATTGGCGCGACAGGTCGAACTCTCGACCTAGCGACAGGTTATTTGCAAATCCTAGTGATCGGTATGCCGGCGGTGATGATAGGCATGATTGGCTCTGGAATTATGCGAGCCTTAGGCGATGCTCGTCGTGCTATGTACGCGACTTTGGTTGGCGGTTTAGTGAATGCGTTGTTGGATCCTATTTTTATTTTTGCCTTCGGACTGGGTGTGCAGGGCGCTGCTATTGCCTCTTTGATTGCGCGTTTCTCTATGGTCGCGGTGTCTTATTATGGTGTGGTGCACATTCATAAAATGCTAGGTGAATTTGACCTGATGGACTTTTTTAAAGACGTTAAACCTATTTGCTTGATTGCCATTCCTGCCATGCTAACCAATATGTCTTCGCCATTGGCAAACGCTATTGTCATGGAGCATACCTCATCGTTTGGCGATGATGCTGTGGCCGCCGTGGCGGTGATTGGTCGTATTATTCCGGTGGTTTTTGGGGGGATATTTGCGTTGTCTGGTGCGGTTGGGCCTATATTGGGTCAAAACTATGGGGCAGGCCGTTTTGACCGTATGCGCAGTGCTATGAGTAGTGCGGTGATTTATGCCTTTGCTTACTGTTTAGTGTTGTGTTTTTGCCTTTATCAGATGCAGGATTGGCTTGTTTCTGTGTTCCATGCAACACAAGGGAGTGCGGATTTAATTCGGTTTTTTGCCACCTTTGTGTCCTTCAGTTTTTTCTTTCAGAGTTTGCTGTTTATTGCGATTGCCGTCTTTAATAATTTAGGCAAACCGTTTAACAGTACCTTGTTGAATTTTGGTCGCGCAACCTTAGGTACATGGCCGTTGATTACTGTATTTTCTCTGTTTATGGGCGCTGAAGGAATACTCTTTGGGCAGGCGATTGGGTCGGTACTATTTGGGTGTTTAGGTTTTTACATGGCAAGAAATTACATTACTGAGCTTGAGGCTAAAGAAGCGAGTGAGATTGTGCTCAGTAATAACCTTCATGGTTACGATGAAATTCTTTAAACCGATTTTTTTTATACTTCTGTTCGTGTTGCCCACAGCAAAAACTCTTGATTGCCATCGCCACCTTTTATAGGGCTGTCGATATAACATTTCACATCGAACCCTAGCGTTCTAACGAAAGCTTGCATGTCTTTGGCGAGTTGGTTCACTCGTTGCTTGTCTTTCACTATCCCGCCTTTACCAATGAATTCCTTCCCTACCTCAAACTGAGGTTTTACAAGCGTGATCAAATGCCCTGTTTTGCTAAGTAAATTAGGTAATTGTGGCAAGATTTTGGTCTGCGAGATGAAGGACACATCCATAACAACCAGATTAAAGCCGTTTTCAGGAAAGTGTCCACCTAGATCTTCAATCGATAAGTTGCGTGCATTAATGCCTTCTAAACAGACGATATTTTGATTGTCACGTAGGCGCGGGTCTAACTGGCCGTGCCCGACTTCTACGCCTACAACACAAGCGGCGCCATGTTGTATAGAACAATCGCTAAAGCCGCCCGTAGATTGGCCGATATCTAATACATGAAAACCTTTGATGTTTAGTTGGGTGTGTCGTAAAGCGCCTTCGAGCTTTAGGGCGCCACGCGAAACATATCGATCTGCATGGTTTGAGGTAATGTTGACTTCAACGTCGAAAGTCAGTTTTAAGCTGGGTTTGGTGACTTTTATCCATTGCTCGTTTTGTTTGTATGATACTCGTCCTTCACTGATAAAAGTTTGTGCCTGAGAGCGAGACTTTGCAAGGCCTTGCTCGGTGAGGATTAGATCAATACGCAACATAAAAAAACTCTGTAAGAAGATAATATTCACGAATATTAGCAAAAAATGAATAATCAAAGTAGATTTAAAGAAAGAAGAAAAAGTCTATTTTATGATCGCCAACGATTGTCTAAGGAATGCTTGTGCTATTAAAAACGCTAATAAATACAAATGAGTTGGCCACGTTGCTTGGTCAGTCTAATGTGGTTGTATTGGACTGTCGATTTTATCTAACCGATCATAGTAAAGGTCAATCAGAATACGCTAAAGGGCATATTCCTAGCGCTATTTTTGTCGACGTTCATCACGAGCTTGCTGGTCCAGAAAATGAATTGACGGGTAGACACCCCTTGCCTGACGAGACTGATTTTTCTAAGCAATTGCAAGTTTGGGGGATTGATTCTGCCAGTCAAGTGATTGTATATGATGATATGGGCGGAGCCATCGCTGCTCGTGCTTGGTGGATGCTTAGCCAACAAAATATAGATGTTCAGGTTTTAAATGGTGGTTTTCCAGCGTGGTTGAAAGAGGGAAGAGGCGTTTCATTATTGTCTGAAACAGCAAAGTTAGCATCGCACCCGATTAAAATCTCTTTCCCTTGGAGTATTGCTGAGCAGTCTATTGTTGAAAACTTCGAAACAAATCAATATCAGTTGGTGGACGCTAGAGCATCGGATCGCTTTAATGGCGAAAATGAAACGCTGGATCCTGTTGCGGGGCACATTCCAGGAGCGATTAACCGTCCTTTTACGGATAACCTAGACGCAGACGGTTACTTTAAACCGGCTGAACAGTTGCACGTAGAGTGGAAGGACTGGCTATCGAGTAGTAGTGATGCGTATGTGTACTATTGCGGTTCCGGTGTTACGGCGTGTCATAATGTTTTAGCGTTGAATTACGCAGGAATAGAGGCGAATCAGGTGTACGTTGGGTCTTGGAGCCAATGGTCGAAGAGGATGTTGCGCGCTGTTGCTCAGTAGAGGGAGTCGCCCTTCTCGTACGAGAAGGGCGACAACCGTTTATTTTTGAGTGACCCCTGCCATGAGAGTTTGTACTTCTTGGTGTGTTTCACCCCAAATACGTGACTTAATGGAAAGTAAAAAATGTTCCGCTTCTTTTAAGGTGACAACCCCATCTACTAATTGAATTCCGATTCCCTCTTGAGTAAAGAAAAAATGCCATGTGTGTTTATCAATGATGACCTCGCCTTCACCGTTATTGTAGCTGACTTGCTGGAAGGGATAATCACTAGGTATAAAGCAGGAAAGTTCTTGTCCTGAGGCGCCATAGTTAAGATCAGGAATGTAACCTTGACGATCTACCAGTTCAAACTTCATATGGAACTCCTTGTTTTTTATTAAGATTAGTTGAGGTGTTCTTTATTTGCTGTCTTTCTTCATGTAATTAATAAAAAAAGTATAATTTAGCATTTTTTAATACGGTTCAAGCTGTAAAATAGCGTCTTTTGAATACGATTTCTATCTTTAAGTATAAGGTACAACTTAATGAAAATAGCAGTGGCGGGCACCGGGTACGTGGGGATTTCTAATGCCCTGTTATTAGCAAAGCATAATCAAGTGGTTGCATTGGACATTGTTGCCGCTAAGGTAGACATGCTTAATAAGAAGCTGTCACCTATTGAAGATCGAGATATAGAACGCTATCTCCTTGAAGAAAATCTTAATTTTATCGCCACGCTAGACAAGGAAGAGGCCTATCTAGGTGCAGATTACGTGATCATTGCGACGCCGACAGATTATGATCCAGAGACTAATTATTTTAACACCAGCCATGTTGAGTCCGTAATTCAGGACGTTATACGCATCAATCCTAATGCCATTATGATCGTGAAATCGACGGTTCCTGTTGGCTTTACAAAATCAGCCAGCCAGCGTTTTCTAACGAGCAACCTCTTGTTTTCTCCTGAATTTTTACGCGAAGGTAAAGCGCTGTATGACAATTTATACCCTTCTCGTATTATTGTTGGTGAAGAATCTGATCGTGCAAAAGTTTTTGCTAACCTCCTTGCACAAGGGGCAGAAAAAGAGAACATAGACATACTGCTAACTGGCTCCACAGAAGCTGAGGCTATTAAGCTGTTTGCTAATACCTATTTGGCGATGCGAGTCGCTTTTTTTAATGAGTTGGATAGCTACGCTGAATCTCATCAGTTAGATAGCCGTCAGATTATCGAGGGAGTGGGGCTTGATCCTCGTATAGGAAGTCATTACAACAACCCTTCTTTTGGCTATGGCGGATACTGTTTGCCGAAAGACACGAAGCAGTTGCTTGCTAATTATGACAAGGTACCTAACAACCTCGTTCGAGCGATTGTTGATGCCAACGTGACGAGAAAAGACTTCGTGGCGAAATCTATTCTTAAAGATAACCCTAAGATAGTGGGAATCTACCGATTGGTGATGAAGGTGGGGTCAGATAATTTCAGGGCTTCTGCTATTCAAGGTGTCATGAAGCGAATTAAGGCCAAAGGCGTGGAAGTTGTTGTATATGAACCCACTCTTTTGGAAGATAATTTCTTTAACTCGAAAGTGATTAAAGATTTGGAAAAATTTAAGGCCATGTCAGATGTGATCGTCGCGAATCGAATGACGGATGATATGTTAGATGTAAAAAACAAAGTGTATACACGTGATTTATTTGGTGTAGATTTATGAAAAAAAAAGATTGGAACTATGTCAAAGACCGGTTTAGAAAAATTTTTTATTACATTCGCGAGGGAGTGGAGGTCGGGAAAAAAGTACCTTCTTATGAAGAGATACTCGCTGATAAAGAGTATTCATCACTGATTGATCGTGTAAATTATTATTGTAAACTTGATGAGCCTTTTCAAGTTTCAAAAAAAGCATCGATGGTTGGGTCTTTCAAAAAGACAAAAAGCTTTACATATTTTGCCGATTTGAAAAAAACGGTTCGGCATTTTCCTGCGCATTATGAATTTGACTATATTTTTGGTGATGTGGTTGATGTTCCTAAGATCCCTTCTTTTGTAAAGTCTCGTCCAATAAATGATGAAAATAATAATTCTATCCTGTTGAAACTAAATGCGATTAGACATTTTAGATTTTACAAAGATGAATATGAATTTGAATCAAAAAAGCCCTTATCTGTATTTCGGGGGATGGTTTATCATAAGCATCGTCGTGATTTTGTCGATTTATATTTTGATAGTGACTTTGCTGATGTTGGACACAACGACGAAAAATTAGATTTTGAGCCTAGTTATAAAGGTTTTATGTCTGTTCAAAATCAATTAGCTTATCGTTATATTGTTAGTATTGAAGGTAAGGATGTTGCTACAAATTTAAAGTGGATAATGGCGTCCAACTCGGTTTGTTTTATGAGGAAACCTAGGTTTGAAACTTGGTTCATGGAAGGACTTCTTGTTCCTGGCGTTCATTATGTTGAATTAAAAGATGATTTTTCAGATTTGAAAGAAAAAGTTTGTTATTACAACGATCACACAGACGAGGCCCTTGAGATCGTTCGAAATGCAAATCAATATGTAAAGCAGTTCTTGCTGCCAAAGCAAGAAAAAATAGTAGAAATTCTGGTGGCTAAGAAATATTTTGAGTTAACTCTCGAACAATAAAATCACAGGTTGGTTGTATTATATGTCAACAATAGGAGTACTTCTTATCGTCAAAAATGAAGGTAAGAAGTTAGCGAAATGTCTAGAATCCGTTAGTTCTTGGGTTGATCAAATAGTGATTGTAGACTCTGGCAGTACAGACGATACAGTTGATGTAGCGAAAAAATTCACTAATGATATTTATGTACATGATCAATGGCCAGGTTTTGGTAAGCAACGTCAAATAGCTCAAGGCTACCTTAATACCGAGTGGGTATTTGCCATTGATGCTGATGAGGTTGTCTCGGAAGTGTTGAAGAAGAGCATCATAGCTGCCGTTGCAGAAAATACTGATGCAACATTTAGTGTAAATCGCTTGAGTAGTGCTTTTGGAAAAAAAATACATTATTCAGGTTGGAGTCCAGATTGGATCGTTAGGTTATATCCACGTCAAAAAGCGTCTTATAATGACGACTTAGTGCATGAGAAAGTGGTGGCTGATAAGAGCCTAGTAAGCAAAAAACTTAGTGGTTACTTATATCATGATACCTATGAAAATCTTCATCACTACTCTCAAAAAACAGTCGGTTATTTAAAGGCTTGGGCTGACGATAGAGAAGGTCGTAAATCGTCATCCGTATCCAAAGCGCTATTACATGCATTTTCTTGTTTTATAAAGATGTATTTTATTAAGCGAGGCTTTTTAGATGGACGATATGGTTTTGTTTTAGCATGGCTTGCTGCACATTCAACTTTTTATAAATATATAGATTTGTGGTTACGAGAGCAGAATAATGATGAAAATTAGTTTGATAGTCACCACATACAATTGGAAAGAAGCTTTATCTATTACACTGAATAGTATCAAAAAACAAACAATGCTACCTTTCGAGGTTATCGTAGCAGATGACGGTTCTCGAAGTGATACTAGAGATTTGATCGAAAAGTATAAAGAAGACTTTCCAACCAGCTTAATCCATTCTTGGCAAGAAGATATAGGTTTTCGGTTGGCTGCTAGTCGAAATAAAGCGATAGCCAAAGCAAAAGGTGATTATTTAGTTATAGTTGATGGTGATCTGTATTTACCTGCAACGTTTATTCAGTCTCATTCTGAAGCGGCGAAAAAGGGGGCATTTGTTCAAGGTGGGCGAGTACTATTGGGGCCAAACATCAGCAAAAAAATGCTAGATAAATATTATTTACCCTCTTTTTTTAGTGCAGATATTAGAAATCGTCATAACATGATTGACTCTTCATTGCTGAGTAAAATATTCACTAAAATTCGTAATGATGATCGCTCTACTAGAGGGTGTAATTTTGCTCTATGGAAGCAAGATGCGATTAACGTTAATGGATATAATGAAGATTTCGAGGGGTGGGGGCGAGAAGATAGCGAGATGGTAGTGCGCTTACTAAACCAGGGTTTAGATCGTATGTATTTGAAATTCAAAGCCGTCGTTTATCATTTATATCATGAGGAAAATAGCCGAAAAATGTTAGAAAAAAACGATGCTATTTATAGAAAAGCAATCAGTGAGAGATTAATGTCGTGCGAGAATGGACTAAGTAAGTATGACAGATGAAGGCTACAATAATATCTAATGATTTTTATGTTTCTCGTTTTTTGATGAAAGATTTAGATGAGTCTGTGTATGAAGTTTTATTTGAAAAGCAATTGGAGCGGAAAAAGGGTAGTAAAACTTTAGCTAGAATTAAAGCGTTCTTACCCTGTAAGGCAGGAAGTGAAAGTAATCTTGTGGTGTTTGCTATCGAAAATATTATCTTTCTAGACTATGTATATAGAAATATTGGCAAGCCAAAGATTTGGTTGTGGAACCCAATAACCTCTATGACTATTAAGAACAAACAATTTTTTTTAGCTTATGTTCGGCGAAGGAGAATAGATGTTTGGATTTTTGACATAGGCGACGCGAAGGAATATGGTTTTCATTATCATTGCCAAATACATTCATCATCTCTTATCTCAACTAAGGATTTTAATAGTGGTAGTGCATTTTTTTCCGGCGTAGATAAAAAACGTTTGCAACTGCTTAAGTTAGTAAAAGAAGATTTATCCGCTGTATCTTTAAGTATTGACTTTCATATAGTACGAGATAAAAAAACTCAATATATAAAAGAAGATCTAGCCATAACTACGGATCAATATATGGATTTTTCTGAATATTTAACTAGAGTCTCTAGTTGCTCGGTTTTAGTCGATATATCTCAAACAAATCAAACAGGTATAACGCTCAGAGTGGTGGAAAGCTTATTCCAAAATAAAAAACTTATAACGACAAATTTGAATGTGAAAGAAATGGACTTATATCACTTAAATAATATTTACATATATGGTGCTGAGAAACGGTCTATGGCAGACTTTTTGGCTCTGCCATTACACCGGTTCAACTTCAATCTTAAATATAGATATACGCTAGAGCACCTACTAAATGAAATGCTGTGATTTTTTCTAGTGTTTAGTTCTGGGGGCTAATCAAAATTTTTAGTACCTGGTCCGGTGTGATTTTTTTAAGGCAATTATTATGCTCTAATGGGCAAGCTCGTTTAAAGCATGGCGAGCATTCAAGATGGAGATTATGAATGATTTTGTTGTCAGTCAGTGGTGGTGTAAATAGCTCGCTGGTGGAACCATAAATACCATGTACTTCGGTGCCAACGGCCGCCGCGATGTGCATAAGACCAGAGTCATTACTCACAACCTTTTCTGCTGCTGCTAATAGGTCGATAGCGTCCACCAGCTGTGTTTTTCCGCACAAGTTGACGGCAAATTCACCAAGATGCTCAACGATGCTGTCTCCGTCGTTTTGGTCTTTCGGTCCGCCCAATACCCAAATTTGGTAACCTGCTTCAATGGCGCTTTTAGCCAATTCGTGAAAATAGGCGATAGGCCATTGTTTCGAAGGACCAAATTCTGCACCAGCCATAAGTGCGATAGCAGGTCTGTTCGATAGATTGTGTTGTTGATAAAGGTTTTTCTGGTTTTCTGGGTCAACACGCAAAGAGGGAAATGGTATGTTTGTGGGCGGATAAGCCTGTTCCTTTGGCACACCTAAAGACGTAAAGCGTTTTACTGTTTGATTTAAAATGCTTTTATCTAGCTTGCGATGCTCATTCAGCAAAATATAGCGCTGTTCGCCTGTAAAACCTACACGATGAGGGACATTGGCGAAAAATGGAACTAATGCCGACTTCCACGAGCGGGGCATAATGATCGCATGGTCATAATACTCTGAACGAAGCGAGTGGCCTAGTTTACGGCGCGTACTAATGCCCCATTCACCATGACCTGTGGGTAGGGTGATTGCATTACGTATTTCTGGCATTCTAGCCAAAATAGGCGATGACCATTTCGGGCCAATAACATCGATGATAGCCTCTTCATCACGTTGCTTTAGCGTAATAAAAAGACTTTGTGCCATCACCATGTCGCCAACCCAAGATGGGCCAACAATTAAATATTTAGCCATTCGAATCGAGCCAACCTAGGTAATCTTGAACGCCTTGCGCCAATCCGCGAAAATTCCCTTTGTAACCAATGTCACGTAACTTGGTTATATCGGCTTCGGTAAAGCTTTGATAGGCGCCTTTTAAATGTTCTGGAAAAGGGATGTATTCGATTTCGCCTTTCCCATAATGTCCGATAACAGTTTCAGCAATTGTTCTAAATGGCTCTGCTTTACCGGTGCCTAGGTTAAAGATACCAGACTTGTCTGTATTCTCTAGGAACCAAAGTTTGGTATTAACCAGATCTTCAACGTAAATGAAATCACGGCTTTGGCCACCTGCTTCATAGCCGTCATAAGCCCCAAACAATTTTGGATTTTCATCAGCGAGTACTTGGTTACGAAGATGAAAGGCAACACTAGCCATGCTGTCTTTATGTTGCTCTCGAGGCCCGTAGACATTGAAGTAACGAAAGCCAACAATCTGACTTTTTGCCTTAGGCAGAACGGCACGAATGTATTGATCAAATTGAAATTTGGAGTATGCGTACATATTAAGAGGTTTTTCGTTTTCACGAGACTCTTGGAATACGGGGCCAGAACCATAAACAGAAGCTGAAGACGCATAGGAAAATGGCGCTTCATGTTTCAAGCAAAAATCCAATACGGCTTTTGAGTATTGGTAATTAACGTCCATAACAAATTTACCATTCCATTCCGTGGTGGCTGAGCAAGCCCCTTCATGGAAAATGGCGATGGGTTTAATACCAAGAGTGTCGTTCTTAATTGCGTCTAGGAAATCGTACATATCTATATAATCTGCAATATCAAGATCAGAGAGATTAAGGCACTTTTTTCCATCCGTTAAATCGTCAACTAAAAGGATATTTTTGATGCCTTTTTTATTTAACGCCTTGATGATGTTGCTGCCAATAAAGCCGGCGCCGCCAGTAACTATATACATAATACATTTGTCCTAATGTGGAAGGCGTTGTTATTGCTGATGTTTTGCCTGAGATCAGTGAGCCAAATCTAAAAAGAATCCTGAAAATCATTGTTCGCTTTCGCCCATGCTATCACTTCTGTTAGGCCGAGAAAAATATGATAGCTGCTGGTGCCAGGAAGCGGAAAGTCTTTTGGTATATTGTCTTCATTGAGATACTCATTCCAGCGACCATTTTTTAAAAAATAGTGTTGTTGAGCAAAGTGGAGAGCTTTCTCTAAACGGTCTATTTTTTCTTCTTTGCCAATGGGTATGACGGTTATTGCTTTAAGGTATTCTGTGATCGGCCAAACCCGCTTTTCTTTATCAATGGGCTGATAGTTATTGCCATCTATTTGGTTATAAATGCCCCCATTTTTGGCGAGTCCGTGCCTGGCGGCGGTTAACCATAATTGCTGGGCTAACTCGGTATAGTCCGAGTTGGGTAGTATTTTATTGGCCTCATAAAGCAACCACACCCATTCGAAATGATGCCCTGGCTCTACTTGGTTACCTGTTTCAGGGTGAAGGTGCCAATCTGAGCTGAAAAATTCACGCAGTGTCTTTGTGTCTTTGTGATAGAAGTGCTGAAGAGACAATGAGAGAAGCGACCGGATAGTGTCTTTATAATCGCTATCCTGCGTGGCGTTAAAGGCCGCAATATAGCCTTCTAGCAAGTGCATATGTGGGTTCTGTCGGCGAATTTGGTTGGTGTCGACAGGGTGCGACTCATAAAAACCACCAGACTCTGCTTGCATGTTTTCTAGCAAAAAATGATGTGTTTTTTTCATATATTGAAGAGCGCGATCATCCTTTGTTACTTGATAGTAATGACTAAACGCCAATAAAACAAAGGCGAGAGCATAGGCATCAGACTGCTTGTCTTTTATCGAAAGATCGTCGTTTAACGAAAAGATCCAGCGTTCATCAAGGAAGTAATGTGAGGTGATAAAGTCGAAAAGTGGGGTTAGCGTTGCTTGCCATTCAGGTGTGTTTTTTATCTGGCATGCATGGCTAAAGGTGTAAAGTTGTCGGCATTGAGTGAGTAAGCGAATTCGACCCACTGAGTTTTTTGTCCAGTCGTGAGTCATACTTTCATAGCTAAAGCCTTGTTCTTGATTGATGCCATAAAGCGACCAGTTGCTTAGCAGCTCATCAAATAAGAATGATTGGCTAGATAATAGAGCGGAATTCAGCATAGTATAAAAGCCTTATTTCGTATGTTTTAGGTATGTCCAACTTGGTGAGGGAGTATGATAAGATGAGCGAATCTAAAAATCGATTATTATGTGCCTATGAACTCTTCGTATCTGAATTTTAAAGACAAACACATCCTCGTCGTTGGGGACGTAATGTTAGATCGCTACTGGCATGGTGGCACCTCTCGTATTTCTCCTGAAGCACCAGTTCAAGTGGTGAAAGTGTCCAATATTGAAGATCGCCCTGGTGGGGCGGCGAACGTTGCACTTGGTTTAGCCAAGTTAGGCGTGTCAGTAACATTGGTTGGTGTGGTTGGTAATGATGAGAATGCGGATATTCTAGCGCGTTGTTTGGAAGAAGTGGGTGTTACGTGCCGATTTGTTCGCTCTGAAAATCTGCCAACGATTACAAAGTTGCGAGTGATGAGCCGCCATCAACAACTTATCCGTTTGGACTTTGAAGAACGCGAAGACAGTCTTTCTCAGAATGAGGCGCTAGCAAGTGTCGTAGAAGAGTGTCTGCCTGAATCGGATGCGGTTATTTTTTCAGATTATGCCAAAGGCTGTCTTGCCGATGTTCAGACCCTTATTGCCTTATCGAATACAGCGAATGTCCCTAGTTTTGTTGACCCAAAAGGCAATGATTTTTCGATTTATCGAGGGGCTACGTTGGTTAAGCCAAACCTACTTGAGTTCGAAACAATTGTGGGTAAATGCAGCTCAACGAAAGAGTTAGAAGAGAAAGCGACAGCGCTTCGTAAGCAGTTTGGCTGGAAGGCCTTACTCGTAACTCGTGGTGAAGATGGCTTGATTTTACTGAGTGATGACAAACCGCCTTTTTCATTGGCGACGGCAGCAAAAGAAGTCTTTGACGTCACAGGGGCTGGCGACACCGTTGTGGCGGTTTTAACGGCCGTATATGTTACCAGTAAACGGTTCATAGATGCAGTCGAATACGCCAATCAGGCAGCGGGTTATGTGGTTGGAAAATTAGGCACGGCATCCATCAGTGCTGAGCGCCTTGAGGCCATTATGTTTCAGCGTTCGCACACGTCGAATTTTGGTGTGCTCTCTCCAGAAGACTTACTTGCACAAATTAAGTTAGCGCAAATGAATGGTGAAAAAATCGTTTTTACAAATGGTTGTTTCGATATTCTTCATCCAGGACACATCGCTTACATGAAGCAGGCCAAGGCACTTGGAGATAGATTAATTGTCGCGGTTAATACCGATGAATCTGTAAAGCGCCTTAAAGGGGAAAAACGTCCGATTAACCATTTGGTTCACCGCATGTCTGTACTTGAAGGGGTGGGGGCGATTGATTGGGTAACTTGGTTTGACCAAGATACACCAAAAGAAATAATTGAATTTTTAACACCAGATGTACTGGTCAAAGGCGGCGATTATACTGTTGATACAATCGTTGGCGCTGATCATGTGTTAGCGCATGGCGGTGAAGTGAAAGTTCTAACTTTTGTTGATGGTTATTCAACCACTGCTATTATCAAAAAAGCGAATCTGTAAATGCAAGATAAAGAGAATATTGAGATCGAAGAAGAAGCTCAAAAAGTGCCAGTTTCCGGTGTGAAAACATACTTACGTCTACTGAGCTATGTTCGTTCATCTTGGGGATATTTATTACTAAGCGTTATTGGTTATGTCCTTTACGCTGCAATGGAGCCTGCACTAGCGGCTTTGTTAAAACATATTGTGGATGTTGTATCCGCAGGCAATATTTCTGATAGCCGATTAATGATTCCTTTGGCAATTTTGGCCGTTTTTATTACTCGAGGTATAGGGACATTCTTGGGTAACTACTTTATGGCGAAAGTAGCGAATAACGTCGTATTCGATATACGTACCAGTATGTTTAATAAATTGGTGCTTCTTCCTTCTAATTATTACCATTCTATTCCTACTGGTCGCTTGTTGGCCAAACTGACGTATGACACAGAGCAAGTAATTGGTTCTATTACTCAGGCAATACGAGTCTTGCTGCGAGAAGGTTTAACAGTCGTTGGTTTATTGAGTTACATGATTTACATGAACTGGCGTTTGTCTTTGTTGTTTCTGTTGGTTGTCCCTCTCATTGGCTTGGTTGTTTCTTATGCTTCTAAGCGTTTTCGTAAATTGAGCACTCGAATTCAAAATGCGATGGGTGGCGTTACAGATGTCGCTTCTGAAGCCATTAAAGGGCACGAAGTTGTTAAGATATTTGGTGGCAGTGAATATGAAATTGAGCGATTTCGTGGCGCGGCCAGTGAAAATCGCCGCTCCCAGCTAAAAATGGAAATGACTAAGTCGCTTAATATCCCTATTGTTCAGTTTATTTTAGCAATAATGATGGCCATTTTAGTATGGTTTGCTTTGAGCCCAACGATTAGTTCGCATATGTCTCCTGGCGACTTTATAGCCTTCCTTACTGCGGCAGGTATGTTGGGTAAACCTATTCGTCAATTAACCGATGTAAACAGCATTTTGCAAAAAGGCATTGCAGCGTCATACAGTATTTTTGACTTCTTGGATTTACCGGAAGAGGTGGATAAGGGGCAAACACCAGCGACGCGTTTGAAAGGAAATATTGAGTGGCGTTCGATGTCATTTAAATATCCCGGTGCGGATAAATTGGCGCTGAAAAATATCACTTTGTCCTTACCAGCGGGGAAAACCTTAGCATTGGTTGGGCGCTCTGGTAGTGGTAAATCCACTATGGCAAATTTGATACCTCGTTTTTACGACTTTGACGATGGTCAATTAAACATTGATGGTGTTTTCCTCAATGATTATAAACTGACAGAGTTGCGCTCTAATATCGCCTTGGTAAATCAACAGGTTGTGCTCTTTAATGGTTCAATTCGCGACAATATCGCATATGGTTTTTTGCGTAACACCAGTGAAACAGAGGTTATTGAAGCGGCTAAAGCAGCGAATGCTTGGGATTTTATTCAAGAACTTGAGCATGGACTAGACACCATGGTTGGTGAAAATGGTGTACTTTTATCGGGTGGGCAGCGTCAGCGCATTGCCATTGCGAGAGCCATTTTAAAAAATGCGCCTATTTTAATTTTGGACGAAGCAACGTCCGCCTTGGATACTGAATCAGAGCGAGCCATTCAGGTCGCATTGGATGGTTTAATGGCTAATCGAACAACTATTGCTATTGCCCACCGCTTATCAACCATAGAAAATGCCGACATCATTGCCGTCGTTGATCATGGTGAGATTATTGAGCTAGGTTCACACAGTGAGTTGTTGGCGATGAACGGAGCTTATGCGCAACTTCATAATCAACAATTTAGCGAAACGCCGGCTTAATTATGTGGCTGTATCAAGCTCTATTGGTTTTATTTACGCCATTAATTTTATTAAAAATTCGGCGATTTAAAAAAACGTATGTACATTATCGGGCGCAAGAAGCCTTGGGCTTTTGGCCTGCGGTTAAGGCTGACCTTTGGATTCACTGTGCCTCAGTCGGAGAAGTTCTTGCGGCTCGGCCTCTGGTGCTTCAATGGCGAGAAAAATTTCCAGCGCGTCGTCTTTTAATTACCACCATGACGCCAACAGGCGCAGAGCAGGTAGTCAAAGAGTTTCCTTTTGCTGAGCATAGATATTTGCCGATGGACTGGAGCAGCAGTGTTAGCAGGGCGCTGAAAAAACTTGATTGTAAGCATCTATTGATTGTTGAAACAGAGCTTTGGCCTAATTTATTAAAACACGCTAAGCAGTGTGGTTTGCGTATCGATGTCGTGAATGCGCGTTTGAGCGATCGTTCCTTTCAGCGTTATCAAAAATTCTCTCTTGTTTCTCGCCCTTTATTTAAATTACCTGATAGCTTTTTAGCTCATGCGCAAGCGGATGCTGATCGTTTTGAGGCGCTTGGTGCGAAAAAAGTATTGGTTACCGGAAGTATTAAATTTGACCTCGCGGTTGCTCCTGAGGTTTTGCAGGCTAATTGGCGTCGGCAGCTTGGTTCGCGTTTTGTCTGGATGGGGGGAAGTACTCATCATGGCGAAGATGACATGTTATTGCGTATACATAAAGTGCTTTTGCAAAAGTATCCAGATGCTTTATTAATCTTGGTTCCTCGTCATCCTGAGCGCTTTGATGCGGTTTATGTTTTGGCGAAGCAGTCTTTTGAGCGGGTTGCGCTACGCAGTCAAACGCCACCAGATCAATGGTGTGATTTTGATGTGGTGATTGGGGATTCTATGGGTGAAATGATGAATTATTATCAAGCTTGCGATGTCGCTTTTGTCGGTGGGAGCTTAATTAAGCGCGGTGGTCATAACCCCATTGAGCCTGCGCTACTGGGTAAAGCTATTATTGTTGGGCCTCATACCTTTAATTTCTTAGATATCACTAATCAACTGTTGCAGGTGAATGGCGCCGTGCGGTGTGAGGATGAAGCGCACTTACAAAGTGCTGTCGTTACTCTTGCTGGTCAATCTTCTCAGCGATATCGGCTAGGGCAAATAGCGTTGCGTTTTGCTGAGAAGAATCAAGGCGCAGTGACACGGGTTCTTGCGGAAATAGACTTCCGCTGAGGGACTCTTTACAATGCACGCACATTATCTCATGGGGTGCTTTGTCTACATTAAGAAGACAGAAGCTGAGAAGCGAATTAATCGCTAACCCACCGAACCTGATCCAGATTATGCTGGCGTAGGAATCGAGATAGCAAGTTTCGCTACAGCAATATCGTAGATTGAAAACAGTACTCTTGATAAGCGTACCTTGCCATTTCCCTGTACGCCGCTCACTTATTGTTAGGAGCGACACCTTGAAAAAACTTTCCTTTAGTACACTTCTCACCACGTCTTTAATGACTTTAAGCGCAACCTTAGGCGTGACGTTTTCTTCTGCTACGTTGGCGGCAGAAACGCTTAATGTTTATACGTATGACGCTTTTGCCTCTGACTGGGGCCCAGGCCCAAAAATAAAAGCCAACTTTGAGAAAGAGTGCGGCTGTGAACTGAATTTCGTGGCACTCGATTCTTCTGTTGGTATTTTGTCTAGAGCTCAATTTGAAGGGAAGTCTTCTCAGGCTGATGTGTTGCTAGGTCTAGATCTGAATTTAATGGAAGCGGCGAAAAAGAGTGGCTTGCTTGCTGAGCATAATGTTAATACTTCTGCTGTGACCATTGCTGGTGGTTGGAAGGATAAGGTGTTTGTACCATTTGATCAGGGCAATTTTGCCTTTATTTATAACTCTGAAACATTAAAAAATCCCCCCACAAGCCTTAAAGAAATTGTTGATAATCAAAATCTACGAGTGATTTATCAAGACCCTAGAACCAGTACGCCGGGTTTGGGGTTGTTGTTGTGGGTAAAATCGGTTTACGGCGATGACGCCGCGGATGCGTGGGGGCGGTTGGCAAGTCATACCGTTACTGTGACGAAAAGCTGGTCTGATGCTTATGGTTTGTTCTTGAAAGGTGAAGCGGATGTTGTGCTGAGTTACACCACATCTCCGGCTTATCATATCGTCGCGGAAGGCGTCACTAAGTATAAAGCGGCGCAGGCCAGTGAAGGTCTTTATCCACAAATTGAAGTGGCGGCCATGATGAAAAGTGCTCCTAATCCTGAGCTGGCAAAACGTTTTATGCAGTTTATTCTTCAGTCTGGATTTCAATCAACGGTGGCGACGGGTAACTGGATGTTGCCTGTTGTAAAGTTAAATGAAGCGCTGCCGGCAGCGTTTGATAGCGCATTACAACCCACTAAGGTACTTATTTTGCCAGCGAGCGATGTGGCTAAAAATCGTAAGGCTTGGGTGAATGAGTGGCTGAATGCCACGACACGATAAGCTAGGTTCGATTGCTTTCTTTTCGTGTTATTAAAGGTCTACTTCCGGCGTTACTGGGAGTGGTTTTTTTCTTACTAATGGGAGCGGCCAGTTTGGCGGCTCTTTTGCGTTATAGTGACATCAGTAGCTGGTCTGAGTATTTATACGAGCCCTACTTGTGGCGTGTGGTACGTTTTTCCTTGTGGCAGGCCTTGCTGAGCAGTGGTGTTAGTCTGTTGATCGCTATTCCGGTAGCGTCTTGTCTTATTCATCGCCAGTTTCGTGGTCGAGCTATTTTATTGCAGCTTTTTGCTGTGTCTATGGTCGTGCCAACCATTGTGGCTATTTTAGGTTTGGTGGTGGTTTACGGTCGTACTGGCTGGTTGAGTCAAATTTTTGGCGTACAAATTCCTTTGTATGGGCTAGTGGGTATTTTACTGGCCCATGTGTTTTTTAATATGCCTTTAGCAGTGCGTTTGCTGCTACAAGGTTATGATTTGATTCCCTCCGGTCAGTGGCGCCAAGCTTCTCAGTTAGGATTTTCACGTTGGTCTGCATTTCGTTTAATTGAATGGCATTATATGAAAAAAGTACTGCCGGGTGCGTTTGTACTGATTTTTATGTTGTGCTTTTCCAGCTTTGCCGTGGTGTTGAGCTTGGGTGGTGGACCAAAGTCTAGCACCTTAGAGGTGGCTATTTATCAGGCGTTGAGATTTGATTTCGATTTGAATAAAGCAAGTTTTCTATCCTTATTGCAGGTGAGTATTTGCACTCTGTTTGCGGTGGTTGTTTATCGCATCGCACCTATTAATCAACAAGATGCTAGTGTATTAGCGGTAAAGAGTTATCCGGTAAAAGATTCCTTTTTGGCGAAAAGTGCAGACTGCATGGCTTTATTGTGTGTGTTGATTCTGGTTATTCCGCCATTTTTAGCTATTTTTGATCCGATCTTTTCCCCTTTATTTTTAACGACTCTATTGTCATCTGGATTGTGGCAGGCGGTGCTGGTCTCTTTGAAAATAGCCTTACCCGCTGCGATAATAAGCTTGTTGTTGGGTGTGTGTTTCGTTGTGCTGGCACGTTTTTGTATGACACGACAATACTTGAGTGTTTTACCGAGCAAGCTTGAACACCTTGGAAATATGATTTTAATGGTGCCAGGGTTGGTTATCGCGACGGGATTATTTTTGTGGCTACGTGATCTAGGTTGGGGTTTCCAATCCAGTTATTGGATCGTGGTTTGGGTGAACGCTGTGATGGCGCTGCCTTTTGTATTGCGTGCTCTAATGCCTGTGTTGTATCAACAGGAGCGCCGTTTTCGTAACCTATACTTAAGTTTGGGTATTCAGTCTTGGTCACGGTGGTGTCTGGAATGGCCTTTAATTCGCGCTAGTGTCGCGCAAGCATTTGGTTACGCGCTTTTGCTCTCTCTTGGTGATATGGGCGTGATCGCGTTATTTGGCAGTCAGGGATTAGTGTCGTTGCCTTTGTATCTTTTCCAATTGATTGGCTCGTATCGTTTAGAAGAAGGGGCTTGTGTTGCTGTGGTGTTGATTTCCCTTTGTTTGATTTTATTTTATTGCTCATCTCGCCTTATTGGTGGAAAGACAGTCAGTGGAAAAATGACGGGAGGTAATTTCCATGTTAACCATTAATCTTCAATATAATTGGGAGACCTTTCACGCGGATTATCAGGTGAATATTGCGCCAGGCATGACAACCTTGCTTGGGGGAAGTGGCGAAGGGAAAAGTACCTTATTGCATCTCTTGGGAGGTTTTCTAGAAGGGCGTGGTGAGTTGAGTTTTAATGGCGACTCTTTATTGGCGTTGCCGGCCTATGAAAGGCCTATCTCTACATTATTTCAGAGTGATAACCTGTTTCCACAATTGACGGTTTGGCAAAATGTAGCGATTGGCTTATCGCCTTCTTTATTTTTGAATATTGAACAACAAGAGAAAGTGGACTGGGCATTAGGAAAAACACAGCTTGTTGATAAAAAAGGGCGTTTTCCACAGGCTTTGTCTGGAGGTCAAGCTCAGCGAGTTGCGATTGCTCGGGCGTTGGTGCGTAAAAAGCCCATTTTGTTATTAGATGAGCCTTTTAGCGCCTTAGACCCTGCATTGCGTGAAGAAATGCTTTATTTGGTCAATGATGTCACTCAAGAGCTTGGTTTAACCACCTTGTTGATATCCCATTTGCCTCGTGAAGCGAGCCTTGTTGGCGGGCGTGTTATCCTAATAGAAGGAGGGCGAGTTGTGGCCCATGAATCTGTCTCTGTATTGGATCAAGAGAATGCCCCCCCGCTTTTTTCCGATTATCTTGGTGCTTCTCATCGTTCGACAATGGCTCCTAATTAGGTTGCATATTGTCAGAGAAATACATTATTAAAGTTAGAGGTGGGGCGGTATGCTGGATGATAGGGCGTTGTTAAAGAAAGGCATTGTGATGACAATCGCTTATGCATTCGTTATGTCAGTTACCGCATTGGCGGCGAAACAAGCTCAGACCATGATTGCGGTGTCGACTTTGGTTTTCTGGCAAAGCCTATTTTGTGTTTTGATTTTGTTACCGCAAATGCGTGGACGATGGCAAAAACGGCCGTTATCTGTCTGGAAAATTCATTTTTTACGCAGCTTTGGTGGTTTTGTTGGCTTTCTCTTTTATTACTGGGCGCTGAATCATATCCCTTTGATTGAGGCTTCTTTGTTACGTACTTGTGCACCATTGTGTGTGCCATTTGTTGTTTTGATGTTGCATAGAACTAAGATTCCTAGGGCTAGATGGTTGCCTCTAGTGATTGGTTTTATTGGTGTCGCTTTTGTTATTCAGCCTACGCCCAGTCATTTGAATCCTTGGCATTTAATCGGTTTTGCATCGGCAATAGGTTTAGCGCTTTCAATGGTGACAACGCGAATGTTGTCTCATCAAGTGTCAGGTCAGGAAACCTTATTTGTGTATTTTCTGGTGTCGACATTACTGTCGCTTCCGTTGGTATTTATCCAAGGAGATTCCTTGTTGTTGCCAGTTGAGGTTTGGCCTCTTGTTGCTGTGGTTTCTATTACGCTTTACGTTGGTATGTATCTTTATAACAGGGCGTATACCTATGCGCCGGCGAGTATTGTGTCTCCTGTAAGCTATATTGGTGTTGTGTTTAGTGGTTTTTGGGGGCTAATTGTCTGGAAGCATGTGCCTGATAGTTTCGCCATTTTAGGGATGCTGTTTATCTTTTTAAGCATCTTGATCAGTACTCGAATGGCGAAAAAATTGGGTTAAGTCGCGGGCTTTAGTTTTTTATTTAATATTGTTGCGACAAAAATACCAGAGAAGATCAGTGCGATGCCGACATAGTGAAAACGGAACAAACTTTCCCCTAAAAATAGCACAGACAATCCGATACTGAATACGGGAAGAAGGTGAATGAAATGGCCTGCCGTCGCGGCACCGAGTTTTTGTATGCCAGTGTTCCAGCATAGGAAAGCGCCAATTGAAGCGAATACACTCATGTAAAGAATGCTTAGCCAGTTTTCTGTGGAGAAGCTGCTAAGCTGACTGTCACCAAAAAGAAAGAATAGCGGTGCCTGACAGAGCGTGCCGATTAAAGCGGTACAGGCAAAAAAACCGATCAATGACATTTCTTTTGGTCGTCTGACAATCATCACTGAATAAATGGCCCAGCTGACAGCGGCGACAATGATCCATAAATCTCCATGTGAAATGCTGAGGTGCAAAAAGGTATCTAGGCTGCCACGACTCACTATGGCGACAGCACCCACAGTAGAAATCATTATGCCAGTATTCTGTAACCAAGACGTTTTGCTTCCAAGCAGCAAGCGGGCGGTAATGAGGATCATAACGGGCATGATTGAATTTAACAGTACCGCGTTTGTGACGGTGGTCGATGTTAGGCCTATATACAAAAATAGATTGTAATTACAGATGCCAAGCCAGCCAAAAAGAACCAGTAGAGGCCAGTTCTTTGCAATGATTTCTCGTTCTCGCCACAGCTTTTTATAGGCAAAAGGTAAGATAATGAGGCAGGCAAGACTCCAGCGTAAGAAAGAAATCGAAAAAGGGTCAATTCCATCAGAAACGGTCAGACGACCTAAAATGTAATTGCCTGACCAGAAAAAAATGGGAAGTAATAGATAGATAAACGCTGGCATTGTGTGTCCTTTTATATTTTTTGTTGCTTTGTTCTTTTTGCCCAGTTTTGTATAAATAGGCCAATTAGAATGCAGGCTAACCCAACCAGTGTTGAGTTTAAAATAGGTTCACCTGCAAACTGAGATAACCAAACAATGGATAATAGCGGCGCAAGGAAAATTAAGTTGGCGACTTGACTCGCGTTTGATGTCAGCTTTAATGCCTTATTCCATAAGACAAAGCTAAGCCCCATTTCAAATAGCCCTATGTAAACAGCGCCCCATAATCCACCTGTATCCCAATGGCTTAATTCACCTGTTACCGCTGAAAAGACAATGATAAGCGGTAAAGCGAAGGTGAAGTTTAATGTTAACCCGATTAAGCTTGGGCGTTTATCTTTGGTGTTTAGCAGCCAATATAATGCCCAGATAACGGTACTCAGTAGCGCGAAAGCAACGCCTGTGACATTCGAAAACTCCAGAGAACCAATTTGTCCACGAGTGGAAATGTAGAGCACACCAAAGTAGCAGGCTCCTGCCGCAATGTAGTCTGCCATTTTCAAGCGTTGCTTAAGAATAGGAACGGCCATAAAACTCAACATAATGGCCCAAGTGTAGTTAATGGCTTGAGCTTCCTGAGCTGGCAGCGTGTTATAGGCTTGAAGCAATATTAAGTAATAAAGAAAAGGGTTAATGGCGCCAAAAAAAAGAGAAGATTTCCAGGACTGTCTAGCGTAAGAGAGTAACTGTGTTAACTCTCCTTTAAGGACGAGCAGAGAAACCAAAAAAACCAGAGAAACTAGGTTTGCAATAAGCAAAAGTTGTGTTGGTGATAAATGCTTTAGTGATATTGAAAACGCCGTCGCAACGGTGGACCAAAGTAAGACAGCACCTAAACCGAATATCATAGCTTGAGTGTTTTTTGAAAATTTGTTCATGAGATCCAGTTCCATGGTTTTAAAAAAGCATGCCTGCTGATTATTTGGAGTCTTTAGCTGCTAAGTATTAAAAGGAAAGCACAATGCCTGCTAACACAGAGGTGACGGTATTGTCTTCGATAATAGGGCTTTTTAAAATAGTATTGTGGTATTGGGTTTGGTGGACGCCCAGCATGAGATTGACGCTTTGAGTTAATGGGTAGATACCTCTCACCCCATAGGTAATACGAGAAATTGAGGGTGAATCATAGGCAGCAATCACGCCCCCCGTTTTTATTGATTCACTTTGTGAAACGCCAAACAGATGGTTGCTCATTTTACTGTCCATATAGCGATAAGTGATGGACGGAATGATTTTCCAGGCAGCAACAAGGATTGGGTAACCTGCCGAAATTTGTGCGTAAAATCCATCATGTTGACCGCTAATGTCTTGCGCTAATTTTGTTGTGATGGGACCTATTTGATAAGAGGCAAAGGCCATGATGCTGTCGTCTCTATCATCGAGTAATCTTATATTGGCGTCGTCAGAATTGTCTGGGTCAAACCGCGATCTTTCGTAAGATAATCCAACGGCAAGGCTCTGTGCAGGATTTTTGGGTAATAAATGATAGCCTATTTCTGGTAGGCGAAAATAGAAGCGTTCGCCGGTGTAGGATAGGTTTGGGAGGGCCCTTGATTCAGAGCCTGTGTCCTTGTAAAGGGATTCTGATTGGGCTCCTATAATGCCTAAGCTGCTGTCAGCCTGAGCCGAGAAAGGGGCAAGTAACAGTAATGCTAGTGACGCTTTCTTTATCATACCAATAACCATATTTTAGGAGAATTGTCATGATTCTATGGTCTTCAATCTCGGCTGTAAAACAATCTATTAAATATCAATGTTTTTTTTCAATAAAAGTCTTCATTCGTATCGGTATTGTGGATTAAAGAGATTACATACAATGCTTTTCCTATGTGGGCTTGATTAACGTTTACTTATTGCACACTAGTGCTATATAATGCGCGTCCCTGTAAATCTATACTCCTTGTCTCAAGGCTTCATAACAGGGGAAGCGTGGAGACTAGAACCCATAAGGAGAGCTTAAATGCGTCATTATGAAATCGTCTTTCTGGTTCACCCAGATCAAAGTGAACAAGTACCAGCAATGGTTGAGCGTTACACGAACCTAATCACAGAAGATGGTGGTCAAGTTCACCGTCTAGAAGATTGGGGCCGTCGTCAATTGGCTTACCCAATAAACAAAATTCACAAAGCACACTATGTTCTTATGAACGTTGAGTGTTCTGATAGTGTTTTGTCTGAACTAAACGACACTTTCCGCTACAACGATGCAATCATCCGTAACTTGGTGATTCGTTGTAAAGATGCGGTTACTGACGTATCTCCTATTAAAGCTTCTGAAGGTCGTGAAGATCGTCGCCCAGCTCCTCAACGTGAAGAGCGCAGCCACGAAAACACTGACGAAGTAGCTGAAGAATCTGAAGATTAATCAATTTTTTTATTAGGAGACACTCATGGCTCGTTTTTTTCGTCGTCGTAAATTCTGCCGTTTTACAGCAGAAGGCGTTAAACAGATCGATTATAAAGATCTAGAAACACTAAAAGGTTATGTTACTGAAACTGGTAAAATCGTACCTAGCCGTATTACTGGCACTAAGGCTCGTTACCAGCGTCAGCTAGCGACTGCGATTAAACGCGCTCGCTATATTGCTTTACTTCCTTACACTGATAGCCATTTTAATTAATCGGTTGGAAGAAGTGCTTTTATGAGTGGTTTAGCTAAATGGGTAATGAAAAAACGTCTGAATGCCATAATTGGTGTGATGGTGTTTGGCCTTATACCTATGATGTTTTGGCTGGCCGCCGCAATCTTAGGGTTGGTGGTGCTTCGCAAAGGTGTAAAAGAAGGAATACCTGTATTAGTTTGGGGTTGTCTTCCAGCACTCGTGTTGTGGATGATTCAAGGTGATGCAACGGCACTTATGGTGTTAGTTGATGTGATGTTGTTGAGCTATTTGCTTAGGTCGACAATGTCATGGAGTTGGGTGTTATTAGCTGGCAGTATTTTAGCCGTTATTAGTACGCAGCTTCAGCCTCTTTTGATGACCGATATTTTGAATTTGGCTGTGGCCTTAGTTCAGAAGGTTTTGGTCTCTGAGGGTGTTGAAGCCCCTGATAGAAATTTAATTTTTAGCCAGGCGGTGATGGCAGTGTCCATCTTCCAAGTGGTGATCGCTGTTATTTCTTTGTTTTTGGCAAGAAAATGGCAGTCAGGGCTCTACAACCCAGGCGGATTACGTGCTGAGTTTCATCAGTTAAGATTGCCGATAGCGTTTAGTCTAGTGTTGGGTGGAATGATTCTAATAGGTGAGAGCTTAGGCGGATCCTTTATTGTTCTATCTCAAGCGGCTATTCCTGCTTTGGTGTTGCCGGGGCTTGCCTTAGTGCATGGTGTTTTAGCAAAAAAAGAAATTGGGATTGTTGGACTGATTGCATTTTATCTTGTGGGATTTTTTGTTCTGAATGTCTATTTTGCAAACGTTCTTGTCGCACTTTGTGTGATTGATAGTTTTGTGAATATTCGTTCTAGAATCCAAGGTAAAGCGTCCAACTCAAGTGATGACTAATGATTAATTAGAGGTGATCGAGATGGAAGTTATTCTACTCGACAAAGTAAACAAGCTAGGTGGAATTGGTGACGTTGCCGTCGTTAAACCAGGCTATGCTCGTAACTTTTTGATTCCGAACAAAAAAGCTGTAATGGCGACTAAAGCTAACTTGGCTAGCTTTGAAGAGCGTCGTATTGAACTTGAAGCAAAGGCAGCTGAACGTAAAGTAGCTGCTGAAGCTCGTGCTGAAACACTAGAAGGTAAAACTTTCACTATCGCTGCAAATGCTGGTGATGAAGGTAAACTTTTTGGTTCTATCGGTACTCGTGATATCGCTGACGCTATCTCTACGCAAGTAGCAGTAGAAAAAGCTGAAATCCGTCTTCCTGAAGGCGCGATTCGTCACACTGGTTCTTTCGAAGTAGACATTCAGCTTCATTCTGAAGTTATTGTTACTGTTACTTTGGCGGTAATCGCAGAGTAATTTGTTTTGCAAATTACTTGTTAAAAAAGGGCGTCTTGTTTATTGCAAGATGCCCTTTTTTTATGGGCGTGATATGCTGATATTTCTATGTTTTTTCCGTTTTTGTATGGGTGTTTTTCGTGCAACTAAATGATTCTGAAGTCGCTTCTATTAAATTACCACCTTATTCTATTGAGGCTGAGCGTTCTGTTGTGGGCGGCTTGATGCTTGACCCAGAAGCTTGGGAGAAAGTATCTGAGCTGGTAATCGCCGATGATTTTTATCGTCCCGAGCATAAGCTCATTTTTACTGTCATTGCGCGTCTAGCGGATGAGTCTGAGCCTATTGATGTTGTCACCATTGGAGAACGCCTAGATAAGCGTGGCGACTTAGAATCCATTGGTGGCATGGCGTATTTGATTGAAGTCGCTGAAGCCACTCCGAGCTCCTCTAATATTGGTTCTTATGCAGACATTGTTCGCGAACGCTCGATTTTGCGCCGTCTTATTTCAACGACTAACGACATTTCTGCTCGAGCGTTTCATCCAGAAGGTATGACGGCTGCTGAAGTTTTAGATGAAGCAGAAAGGAAGATTTTTCAAATTGCAGAAGGTGGGGAAAAGAAAGGCGGCCCTAGAATTGTTTCTGATATTCTTAGTGCGACGGTTGATAAGATAGATGAGCTTTACCATCAAGAAGGTGCGATTACTGGTTTGAGTACCGGTTTTACTGATCTAGATGCCATGACGGCGGGCATGCAAAAATCGGATTTGATTATCGTAGCGGGTCGTCCTTCCATGGGTAAAACGACCTTTGCAATGAATCTGGTGGAAAATGCCACCATGATTAGTGATAAGCCGGTCATTGTGTTCAGCTTAGAGATGCCTTCAGAGCAGTTGATGATGCGTATGTTGTCATCGCTTGGTCGAATTGATCAGACACGTATGCGATCTGGTCAATTGGTTCAAGAGGATTGGGATAAGTTAATGTCTGCTGTGAAGATGCTCAAAGATCGTAAGCTATTCATTGATGATACAGGTGGTATTAGCCCGACCGAGATGCGTTCTCGAGTGCGCCGAATTGCGCGTGAACATGGCGGTGTTGCTATGATCATGGTCGATTATCTTCAGTTGATGCAAATTCCAGGTTTTACGGAAGGTCGAACTAATGAGATTTCTGAAATCTCTCGCTCGCTTAAGGCATTAGCTAAAGAGATGGAGTGTCCTGTAGTGGCGCTTTCTCAGCTAAACCGTAGTCTGGAGAATCGTCCTAATAAACGCCCCGTAAACTCGGATTTGCGTGAATCGGGAGCGATCGAGCAGGATGCAGATGTAATATCGTTTGTTTATCGTGATGAGGTGTATCACGAGGACACACCGCATAAAGGTATCGCAGAAATTATTATTGGAAAGCAACGTAATGGCCCAATAGGTACCTGTCGCTTAGCGTTTGTTGGTAAATATACCCGCTTTGAAGATTTGGCACCCGATGCTTATCGGGATTTTGATGACGAATAAGGTCTGTATGGTGTATTTTGTAGTACTTACAAATGATAACAAACAGCGAAAGGCGTTATAAAAATAACTAATATGGAATTGAGAGTTGTCTATGCGCAAAATGCCAGTAACAAATAAAGAGATTGATTTCCCAGAAAGTTCTTCTTTGGTGTCCAGTACGGATGTGAAAGGACGCATTACATTTGTTAATGATGCTTTTTGTGATGTAGCGGGTTACGAGCGTGAGGCGTTAATCGGTGCGCCACATAACATTATTCGTCACCCTGATGTGCCTTCTGCTGTTTTTGCTAACATGTGGGCTGATCTCAAACAGGGTAAGAGTTGGATGGGGTTAGTGAAGAACCGTTGTGGAAATGGTGATCATTATTGGGTAAGTGCCCATGTCAGCCCGTTATTAGATGGTCGTAAGGTAATTGGTTATGAGTCTGTTCGTCGTAAAGCGACTCGAGATGAAATTTTGCATGCTCAGTCTGTCTATGATCGGATTAACGCGGGTAAGAATTTGGTACCGTCGTTCACAAAAGTGGCAGCCCATTTAGATAATGCTTCTTGGCCTTTGATGTCTTGTTTTATTTTACTGGCCTTGATTGGGTTATTGTCTAGCTCGGTGGCGTTACAGGTGGCTGGGCCTATTCTGGCGCTGTTGGGGATTTGTTTAGCGTATCAGCAGAGTAAGTCATTGAATGCGGTTGTGTTTGGCTTGTCACCTGAAGCGCACAATCCAATAGGGCAGTATTTGTACTGTAAAACCGTCGGTACTAAGGCTGCAATTAAATTTGCGAAGATTCATCAAGAAGCCGCAGGCAACACGTTTCGCTATCGTTTAAAAGAAGGTGCGCAACAGCTTCAGCACAGAGCGTCCGAAGCGAAAGCGAGTGTGTCGACGAATCTTGCTAACTTTAATAAACAGCGTAATACGTTTCAGGAAGTGGTAGCTGCCAGCTCTCAACTGCTTTCTAGTGTCACTCTGGTGGCGGAGAATGTTCATGTAGCCGTTGAAGCGACGGAGTCTGTAGGTGTGGTTTCTCGAGAGAGTCGTTTATTAGCTCAGCAAACTGGCGAAACGATGCGTCAGGTTTATCAAGATATTTCCGATGCGAAAAAGGTAGTAGCCATACTGGCAGAGCGCAGTGATAGCATCAACGAAGTGGTTAATTCCATTAGTGGTATTGCAGAGCAGACAAACTTGCTTGCTTTAAATGCGGCTATTGAGTCTGCCCGCGCTGGTGAAGCTGGACGAGGTTTTGCGGTGGTCGCTGATGAAGTTCGAGCGCTGGCAATCCGGACACAAAATGCAACGCAAAGTATTCATAGCATGACGGAAGAGTTAAAGAAAAATACGGCAGATGTGACGAATACTATCGATAAAGGTACGGCGGTTGCGCAAGAAGGTGTGGATAGCGTTAATAAAGTAGCTCAAAAAATGGGTGATATTGAGACCGCTATTAAACAAATTGTCGAAATGACAGCTCAAATTAATGTGTCTTCAGAAGAGCAGGCCAGCGTAGCCCGTGATCTTAATGAAAAAATGCGAGAAGTAGATGCTCTTAGTATTAATAGTATAGAGCGAGCAGAAAATATTGTGATAAATATCAGTCATATTGAAGAAGAAGCCTACGAGCAAGGCAATCTTGCTGAGCGTATGAAACAGTAGTTTTTATGTTTCTGTAATAGATCATTAAGGCCCTTTGAGAGTGATTTTTCAAAGGGCCTTTTTGTGTCTTGAGTGTAAGGCTAACAAGGCTCTTCGCTGATAACGTGATAAATAGCTTTACCAAGTGTTTGGATTTGATCCTTGGTGATTACGTAAGGCGGCATTAGATAAATGAGCTTGCCAAAGGGGCGAATCCATACGCCAAGTTCAACGAATTTAGGTTGTATTTCATGTAAATTGACGGCATTTTTTAACTCTACAACGCCTATTCCACCAAGGCATCGTATCTCTTTAACTTGTTCAAGGTGTGTGCAGGGCGCCAGTGCCTCTCTCATCCATGTTTCTAATTGAGTGATCTTTTCAGGGATATTGTATTCACTTAATAAAGACAAGCTGGCATTTGCGGCTGAGCAGGCAAGTGGGTTTCCCATGAAAGTGGGGCCGTGCATAAATACGCCGTCATTGGCGCTTATTCCAAGAGCAACTTTATTATTAGTTAATGTTGCCGCTAGTGTCATATACCCCCCAGTGAGTGCTTTACCGACACACATGATGTCTGGACAGATGTTAGTGTGGTCTGTGGCAAAGAGCTTTCCGGTGCGCCCAAATCCTGTGGCAATTTCATCAAAGATTAAAAGAATGTCGAATTCGTCGCATAGTGTGCGTATGTGGTTAAGGTATTGCGGATTATAAAAGCGCATCCCTCCCGCATTTTGCACAACAGGCTCAATGATGAATCCTGCAATGTGCTGATGATGCTGTTGAAAGGTTTCTTTAATCTCATCTAAGTACGCTGTTTTGACTGGCTCATGAATGCCAGTTGGTGGTGGTGAGATGAAAAACTGTTGAGTGAGTGCGGCATTAAATACATTGTGCATGCCATTTTCTGGATCGCATACAGACATGGCTGCGAAGGTGTCGCCATGATAGCCACTTTTTGGGGAAACGAAGCGTTGCTTGTCTGGTTTGCCTTGAGTGTTCCAGTATTGGATGGCCATTTTAAGCGCGACTTCAACGGAAACGGATCCTGAGTCTGAAAGGAATACGCGTTGCAGGTCATCTGGCGTAATAGCAATGAGCTTTTCGGCAAGTTCGATTGCGGGTTTGTGTGTGAGCCCACCAAACATTACATGAGAAAATTGGGCGAGTTGATGCTGGATAGTGCTATTTATTGCTGGATGGTTGTAGCCGTGAATTACGCTCCACCAAGAAGACATTCCGTCTATGAGAATACGTCCGTCGCTGAGTGTTATCTCGCAGCCTGAAGCACTTTCGACAAGAAAATGCGGGCTGGGTTTACTCATTGAAGTGTACGGGTGCCACAGAAGTTGCTTGTCTAAATCTAGGTATTCTTGTTGTGTTTTCATGATGTTGGCCATTACTTTGTTGCGTGCATACTAAACAATGGTATGGGTAATGGCTAGGTCGTTGTTGTGGTTGGCGGCTAGTGTTCTTTGTCGGGTGTTCTGGCAATAACCCACACGTCGACGCGCTCCGCTCCCGCTTTTAACAATAGTTTTGCGCAGTTTTCTACTGTGCTTCCCGTTGTCATGACATCATCAAATAGAGCAACATGCTTTGCAATTGGAGTATCCACTTTATAGTTGTTTTGAGGGCTTTTTAGACGTTCTTTTCGACTTAAAGAATGCTGAGCTTGAGTGTTTTTGATTTTTTGTATCGGATTGTGTTTTGGTAGGGTTGGGCATTCTTTTCCTATGTGCTGCTGTAGGCTTTTAATTAAGTGGGTGGACATCGCTCTTGTTTGGCAAAATCCGCGTTCTTTGATTCGGCTTGGATGACTTGGCACATAAAGTATTTGTTCCGGCCAGTTGCCAGATGAGTATGTTCTGATTAGATGGTTGCTCAATAGGTATGTTAGTGGCCGAATGTAATGGTTTCCTTGGTTGAATTTGATGTTATGGATGAGTATTTTTACGATGCCTTCAAATCGATAGGGGGCGATACAGGAGTGATAGGGTGGCGGGAGTGTTTGGCATTGCCCGCATAGGTTGCTGATTGTGTGTGTTGGGCGTTTGCAGTGATGGCAGCTGTTTGTGTTGAGTGGAAGTCCTTCTTGGCAGTGAAGGCAAAGCGTGTTTTCACTTTTTGCGTTACAAAGATAGCATCGGTTTAAAAACAACCTCTTGTAAACTTCATATATTTTTGTAGTTGACAGTTTTTTCCAGTCCATTAGTATTACTCCATTGAATTTCTTTGATCGAGGATACTATGTCTTTAAGTACGTCTGTAGCAACCACCAATAAGCCGCGTTTTGACTGGACTCACGCTGAAGTTAAGGCGCTTTTTGATCTGCCATTTATGGATTTGATATTTCGTGCTCAGACTGTTCATCGTGAGAATTTCACGCCAAATGAAGTGCAAGTCAGTACTCTTTTGTCGATCAAAACGGGGGCGTGCCCTGAAGATTGTAAATATTGCCCGCAAAGTGGCCATTATAATACTGAGCTTAAAAAAGAAAAATTAATGGAAGTTCAAAAGGTGCTGGAAGAAGCGGCCCTGGCGAAAGAAAAGGGTGCAAGTCGCTTTTGTATGGGGGCGGCGTGGAAGCACCCTTCCGAAAAGGATTTTCCTTATGTTCTTGAGATGATCAAGGGGGTTAAATCTTTAGGGTTGGAGTCATGTGTGACATTGGGCTCGTTAAATGATGATCAGGCGAAGCGCTTATCGGAAGTGGGTTTGGATTATTACAACCACAATTTAGACACCTCCGCAGAATTTTACGACAGTATTATTACGACAAGAACGTATCAAGATCGCTTGGATACGTTATCAAGAGTACGAACGTCGGGCATTAAGCTTTGCTGTGGTGGCATTATGGGGATGGGTGAAGAGCAAAAGGATCGAGTGGGTTTATTGCGTCAACTTTCTCTTATGTCTCCTCATCCTGAGAGTGTTCCTATTAATATGCTGGTGAAAGTAGAAGGAACACCGATGGAAAATGTCGACGATCTTGATACCTTCGAGTTTATTCGGACAATCGCTGTGGCGCGAATTATTATGCCAAAATCCCACGTTCGTTTATCGGCGGGTCGCCATGGGATGAATGAACAGACTCAGGCCTTGTGTTTTATAGCGGGTGCAAACTCAATTTTTTACGGTGAAAAATTATTGACGACAGGCAATCCTGAAGCGGATAAAGACATGGCCTTGTTCGCAAATTTAGGTATTAACCCTGAAAAACGCGAAGAACATTCAGATGAGGCGGTTGCTGAAGCTATTGTCACTCAAGCGGTGAAACAAGAAGAATCCAAGCTGTTTTATGAAGCCAGTGCCTAAGTCGCCGGATTGGATGTTGTCTGCGCTTGAAGAGCGCCGACAACAGAATTTGATGCGCCGAACAGTGACTATGGACGGTCCTCAAATTCCTCATGCTAAGATTAATACTCAAGATTACGCCGCTTTTTGTTCTAATGATTACCTTGGTTTGGCAAATCATCCTGCGCTGATTCAAGCGTTGCACGATACGGCTCAGGAGTATGGTGTCGGCGGTGGCTCGTCGCATTTGGTGTGTGGCCACCTGACGCCTCACCAGCAACTTGAAGACGCCCTCGCAGACTGGCTTGGTTACGAGCGAGTGATGTTGTTTAGTACCGGTTATATGGCGAACCTCGGGGTGATATCGGCGCTGGCTGGCAAAGGTCGGCCTGTTATTCAAGACAAACTCAATCATGCTTCGTTAATCGATGGTGCGTTATTGGCGCAAGCGACAATGCGTCGTTATTTGCATGGTGATGTGGCGAGTGCTGAAAAGCTATTATCTAGATCGACTGATTCCGGATTACTCATTACGGATGGTGTATTTAGTATGGACGGTGATGTGGCGCCTTTGTCGGAGTTATCTAATTTGGCTATCAAACATGATTGGATGTTTATGGTCGATGATGCTCATGGCTTGGGGTGTCTTGGTGAAGATGGGCGGGGGTGTTTGTCATTAGCGGGTTTGGATGCTGAGCGGCTGCCTATATTGATTGGAACGTTTGGAAAAGCTTTCGGAACGGCAGGGGCTTTTGTAGCAACATCACATGATTATGCGGATTATTTAACGCAATTTGCGCGTCCTTATATTTATACCACAGCGATGTCACCAGCTATGGCGGGAGCAACGTTAGCGTCTTTACGTATTATTCAATCATTAGAAGGGCAGGAAAGGCGTGATAGATTATCTGCGCATATTGCGTATTTTCGTCAACGAATGCAGTCGTTACCGGTTGTCTTGATGGCGTCAGAGACCGCGATTCAGCCTATACTAATGGGTGACAGCAAAACCGCGCTTCAAATTAGTGAACGGCTAAAGTCTCTCGGTGTCTGGTGTACAGCGATTCGACCTCCAACCGTCCCAATAGGCAGTGCCCGTTTAAGAATTACCTTAAGTGCGGCCCACTCTGATGCAGATTTAGTGCTACTATGCGACTCACTCGAACACGTTTTAATCGCCAAATAATAGAGGGGCAGCATGCGAGCACGTATTGAAACTGAAGCTTTTGGGAACTCGTCTAATCAAGCTATTTTTATGGTATCTGGTTGGGCAATGCCAAAAGACGTTATGCATGCTTTTGCTTTGCGCCTGAGTCAGCGTTTTTATGTTGTGCTGGCGAATTTACCCGGTATTTCTCTTGATGAGCAATGGATTTCTCGCTCTCGCATTGGGCCTAATTACGATATCGATGCTTTATCAGAGCAACTGATCGAAGTTGCACCTAAAGAGGCGTGGTGGATTGGCTGGTCACTTGGCGGTATGGTGTCTGCTTATGTGGCGGCGCGCCGCTCTAGCCAGGTTCTTGGTTTGATCACGTTAGCGGCCTCTCCTAGCTTTATCAAAAGAGAAGAATGGTCGCATGGTATGGCGATTGAAGACTTTGATGCGTTTGCTGAATTCGTTGAGCAATCGCCAGAACAAGGGCTTCAGAAATTTGTTATGTTGCAGGCAAAAGGGGCGAAGAATGAACGTGCCTTAGTGAAGCAGTTGCAATCCTTTTTGCCGATGAAAACATTAAATCGTGTGGCTCTGATTGGCGGGCTTAGGTTATTAAAGTCTCTTGATGTTCGTCGTGAGTGGTCCCTTTTAGATGTTCCTAATTTACACCTTTTAGGTGGCAAGGATGCGCTGGTTTCTAGTAAAACCTTGGAACAACAAGCTGATGTAAATCCTTTGCAGCAATGTGTTGTATTGTCAAATTGTGCACATCAACCTTTTCTTGAAGAGGAAGAGGCTTGTGTGCGTCACATAGAAAACTTTATCGATGCTAATAACACGTGATATCCCTGCGCTTGATTACAAACGACAGCTAGCGAAACGTTTTGATCGAGCTTCCCTCTCTTATGATTCTTATGCTGAATTCCAAAAAATTGTTTTAGAACGGCTTTTGGCTATGTTGCCGTTAAGCAGAGCGAATGCGGTTCTTGATCTTGGTACGGGAACCGGTCAAGCGCTGGAAGCCTTGTCTGAAAAATTATCTCCAACGTGTTGTGTTGCACTGGATTTGTCTCAACAGATGTTGGCGGTGGCCCGCGAACATTTTTCTTCTTTGCAAAATACCCATTATGTTCGTGCCGATGCTGAGCAGCTGCCTTTTCAACCGGTGTCATTCGATCTGATTTTTTCGAGTCTTGCTATTCAGTGGTGTTTAACGCCGAAAAATTTATTTGACGAGCTGTATCGTGTCACTAAGCCTGGTGGGTACGTGGTTTTTTCAACGTTGCTTGAGGGGTCTATGCCAGAAATTAGTCAAGCTTGGTTAGAGTTAGATGATAAAAAGCATGTGCATCAGTATATGGCCGCTGAGTCGTTGTTCGATTGTGTTAAAGCGGGTCGTTTTAATATTTTATCTTCCGATTGTTCTGATGTATCTATGTGGTTTGACTCACCAGAGAGTGCTGTTTATTCATTGAAAAAAGTAGGGGCAAGTTTCATTTCTTCTGACGTGAGTCATGCCTTGCCGCCGAGTAAATGGAAACACTTCTTGAATGAGTATGAAAAACAACGCTGTGATTTAGGAATTCCATTGAGCTATCAAGTAGCTTTTGTTGTGGCTCAAAAGCCCATTTTTATTCAGGAGTGATGTGTGAAAAAACGTTTTTTTGTAACCGGTATTGATACGGATGTTGGTAAAACTTATGTCACGGTAGGTTTGCTTGAAGCCGCAAAGCGAGCTGGCTTGAAATCGTTTGGTCTTAAGCCGATTGCAGCAGGTGCCGATCGAGTAGAAGGAAGTTTACGTAATGACGATGCGTTGCGTATCCAAAAGGCGAGTAGTGTTAGTTTGCCTTATGAACAAGTGAATCCTGTTGTACTGGAAGAACCTATCGCGCCTCATATTGCGGCAATGCGAGAGGGTCGTCTTGTCACTGCTTCTCGCTTGGAAGGATTCATCAAAGGCGCGCTATTAACGCCTCATGAGCTGGTTTTAGTGGAAGGTGCGGGAGGATGGCGAGTGCCGTTAAATGATAGAGAATGGTTATCCGATGTGGCTAAGTTGTTAGGCTTCCCTGTTATTCTCGTCGTCAATATGAAATTGGGTTGTTTGAATCATGCAATTTTAACCGCTGAAGCGATTACACGAGACGGTTTAACACTGGCAGGTTGGATTGCTAATAATAGTACGTCAGAAAGAATGCCATGTTATGAAGAGAACCTTGCCAGTCTTGCCTCTATGTTACCCGCGCCTTTGCTGGGTGCTTTGTCATGGTGTCAGGAAGAGGGTGAATCACAACAAGAGTTTGATGCAATATTGTCTGCACTGTAAGTTCTGCATTATAAAATTCTACGTTAATGCTTGAAAGTAAGCGGTAACTACGCATTATAATAGGGTGTGGTAAGAGTTGCTTATCTTTTAGGTTGAGGTGGTGTTGTGAAAGCTTGGTTGTGCGGTTTAGATGACGAAGAGGTTTCGAGTGTTTCCAGTATCTTGACCTTTATAGGAATAGAACACAGTACGTCATTGACCGCGTTTCATTTGCCTGATTTTGTCGTGCTGGGAAAGGCGGTTCAGTCTTTTGAATTGGATGAAATGATTCCTATCGTCTCACTTAGTCATACGATGGATGTTATGGGAGATTATAGCGTTTGGCTTTGTCCTTTGCCTTGGCGTTCTCAGACGCTGTCTTCTGTGTTGAAAGACATTAAGCGTTTACACACCTTTCCTCAGGCATCGGGTGTGAATTTAAATTTACATATCCGTCACCTCGAAGCACTTCTTATTCGTCAAGCTTTAGTATCTACTCAAGGTGTAGTGTCTAAAGCTGCACAAAACCTACAAATACAACGCACAACGCTTATTGAAAAAATGCGTCGCTATAATATTGATAAATCGGAGTTTTAGTGACAAAAGATGAAGAAATAGCGGAGTTGAAAACCGCTTTTAAGGCTTTCTCTGAGTCGTCTGATGTGTTGGCAAAGTCTTACTTAGACCTTCAGCAAGAAGTTGTTCGATTATACGATCAACTGGAAAAATCAGAGCTGGCCAAGCGTCAAGAGCAGGATAAAAATCGAGTATTGGTGCTGCAGTTTCAGCAATTGTTTGAGTCTATGCCTGTTGGTGTGTTGCTGTTAAATGAAGAAGGTTTGGTGGTGATGGCCAATCCTGTTGCTGACCGTTTATTTAATTTGCCATTGGTTGGTCAATCATGGGGGGAAATTGTGCCACTAAGCTTTCGCCCGCAAAAGAACGATGGCCATGATGTGAGTATGGTGACGGGTCGTAGAGTGCGTGTAGAGACGGCCTCACTAGGAAATGTGCCTGGCCAATTGGTTATATTGGTTGATCAAACAGAAGCGTATTTGTTACAGACAAAACTGACTCATCATGAGCGCTTATCAAATATGGGCAAAATGGTGGCGGCATTGGCTCATCAAATTAGAACACCACTTTCTTCTGCAATGTTGTATGCAGGACATTTACAAAAGCCAGATTTGGCACCTGTTATGCGTCAAACTTTTGCTAATAAACTAGTAGACCGTTTGGCAAATATTGAAAAACAAATCCGTGATATGCTGATTTTTTCTCGTAGTGAGATAAAGCTGGATGGCATAGTAAGTGTCAGTGTTTTTATTAAGGAATTAACCAATCACTGTGAAGAAATTTGTGAGCAAAAAAACATGCAGTTCGTGGCAACGGGTGCGGATTTTTTAGCCACAGATTGTATTCAATGCAACAAAGAAACGTTAATGGGAGCATTGTTGAATCTGTTGAATAATGCCGTGGATGCGCAGTCGGAAGGGGAAGTGGTTCGACTTGATTGGCGCAATAGTGACGGCTATGTGACACTGTCGTTTAAAGATCATGGTTTGGGAATGTCGAAAGAACATTTAGAACATGTTCAAGAAGGGTTTGTAACAACGAAACAACATGGAACTGGGTTGGGCTTGATGGTTGTTAAGGCTATTGCAAGGGCTCATCATGGAAAATTTGAAATAGACAGTATAGAGGGTGTCGGTACAACTGCCAGTATGACACTTCCTCTTGTAAGGGTATGAAATGTCCGATGTTAAGTTATTGATAGTAGAGGATGACAAGGGTCTTGCGGAAGCGTTAGAAGACACTCTAATGTTAGCAAGTTACCAGTGTAAAATAGTTTATAGTGCAGAAGAGGCAGTAATTGCCTTGAAACATGGCCAGTTTGATATGGTGGTGTCAGATGTAAATCTACCAGGAATGGATGGTTATGGGTTATTGCACCATGTTATCGATACCTACCCTGAGCTGCCTATTATGCTAATGACGGCCTACGGTGATATTGCCCATGCGGTAGAGGCTATGCGTGATGGCGCGGTTGACTATTTACTTAAGCCTTTTCAAGAAGAAGAGCTATTGAATGCCATTGCAAAATATACCGTTAAGGCGGCTCCTTCATCAAACCCTCAACCTATTGCGAAAGACCCTTCGAGTATCGCGTTATTGGAGTTGGCAAAGCGTGTTGCTGTAACAGATTCAACTGTCTTGATTTGCGGTGAGAGTGGAACTGGTAAAGAAGTACTTGCTCACTATATTCATCAGCACTCAAGCCGCCCCAATGCGCCTTTTGTGGCAATCAACTGTGCTGCGATTCCTGAGAATATGCTAGAGGCGATTCTTTTTGGTTATGAAAAAGGGGCGTATACGGGGGCAGTTTCTTCTCAGGCAGGTAAATTTGAACAGGCGAATGGCGGCACGTTACTACTTGATGAAATAACTGAAATGGATGTTAGTTTACAGGCAAAATTACTACGTGTTTTACAAGAGCAAGAAGTTGAGCGTCTTGGTGGTAAAAAATCTATTCCGTTAGATGTTCGCGTTATTGCAACCACGAACCGCGATCTTGCGGATTATGTTCGTGAAGGCGGATTTAGAGAAGATTTATACTATCGGTTGAATGTTTTTCCATTGCGTTGGGTGCCGATTCGCGAGCGTAAAGGTGATATTTTACCCATCGCTCATCACTTACTCGCAAAACATGCTGGAAAAATGCGTATTTCTGGTGCTCTCTTAAAACCATCTGCTCAAAGTAAATTAGAGTCTCATCCTTGGCCTGGTAATGTTCGTGAGCTTGATAACGTTATTCAGCGCGCGTTGATTTTAAGTCCTAATGCACAAATCAACGAAGATCATATAGCGTTCGATATGATGAGTTTAGCGCCTACTGTGAGTAATATGACAGAAGAGGAAGATAGTGCCGCTTCCATTCTTGGTAAAGGGGTTCAGCAGCATGAGTTTCGCATTATTGCTCAAGCATTAGTCGATGCAAATGGTAAGCGTAAAGCTGTTGCCGATAAACTGGGGATAAGCCCTAGAACTTTACGCTATAAAATCGCCAAAATGCGAGAAAGTGGTATAGACGTCGATTGATTTTTGTATCTTGTTTTAATTGGCTTTATGCTAAGCTGTGTGTATGTGTTTTTTTAGGTGAGTAAGATGATTTCTGGTCGACCAGACATTAATCAAGTGTTATCCCAAATGAGGGATATGCAGTCGCAGGTTAGAGCGCCTAGTTCACCTGTACCTAGTATCGAAAAAATAGGCGGCGAAGGTGACGGGGGTCAAGGTGTTGAACGTGCAGATTTTGCAGAAATGTTGAAAAATGCAGTCAATAATGTAAACACCTTACAAAAAGACGCAACACAGTTAGCCCAATCTTACGAACGCGGTGACGAAGGGGTTGATTTACCTCAAGTTATGATTGGTTTACAAAAATCGAGTGTGTCATTCGAAGCAATGACTCAGGTGCGTAATAAACTTGTAGACGCGTATGAAAAAATCATGAATATGCCGATTTAGGCATAATAAACCGCTTGGCGCTTTTTAATGGATAATGTCCCTGCAGAACAATCGGAGCAAAAGCTCTATCTAGAGTTAGTTACCGGCTTTAACAAGCTGACGGTGATTCGTCAGCTTGCGTTAATGGTTGGTTTGGCTGCATCCATCGCAATAGGGTTGGCGGCTGTGTTATGGAGTAATGGCCCAGACTACAAACCTGTATTAAGTAGTATTACTGACTACAATGCAGATCAAATAGTAGAAATTCTTAGCGTTAACAATATTCCCTTTAAATTAGATCAAAACACAGGTGCTTTGCTTGTTGAGTCTGATTTTTATCATCAAGCTCGTCTTAAATTGGCGGGTTCAGGCATTGTTTCCGACAATATTGTTGGCATGGAAATAATGGACCAGGAGCAAGGTCTTGGTACTTCTCAATTTGTTGAAACAACACGTTATCGACGAGGTCTTGAGGGTGAGTTAAGTCGAACTATCTCCAGTTTACAAAGTATTAAAAGTGCTCGAATTCACTTAGCAATACCAAAAGAATCTGTTTTTGTCCGAGATACTCGAAAGCCTTCTGCGTCTGTATTTTTAGAACTTTACCCCGGACGGCGTTTGGACAAGAGTCAAGTTGAGGCGATTGTTAATTTAGTTGCTTCTAGTATTTCTCAGTTAAGTGATAAAGACGTCACTGTTGTTGATCAGCGCGGCACTTTATTGACAGAAAAAGACTCAGACTCTGAGTTGTCTGTGGCTGGGAAACAATTTGATTATGCTCGTAAAGTAGAAGAAGTTCTGTTGCAGAGAGTGAATAGCATTCTTGGCCCAGTTGTAGGGCAAGGGCGTTTTAAAGCAGAGGTATCAGCGGATGTTGATTTTACGGCAATCGAAAAAACCGCCGAGCAGTTTAACCCAGATTTATTGGCGCTACGCAGCGAACAAACATTAAAAGAAAATAGAGGGTCTGGAGCCAGCGCTAGTGGTATTCCAGGAGCACTTACGAATCAGCCTCCAGGTGCGGTTACTATACCTGAAGCAGTGGATGAGAATGGCGCTCCGATAGGTGGTGGCTCAGGCTCGAAAAATGGTCAGTCTCGTGAAGAGACAACACGGAACTTTGAGCTAGATCGAAGTATTAGTTATACCAAACGACAGCAGGGGATGGTAAGACGTTTATCTGTGGCGGTTGTGGTTGATGATTTGGTAAGTCTTAATCCTGATACTTCTGCGATTATACGTACACCTTGGAATGATGATGAGCTGGGGCGTTTAACGTTATTGGTTCGTGATGCTGTTGGTTATGATCCATCACGTGGCGACAGTGTCAGTGTTATTAATTCGCCCTTTGCTATACCAGATCCAGTAGAAGCCGTTGCTGAAATTCCGTTTTATAAGCAGGCGTGGTTCTTGAGTTTGTTACAACCAACGTTAGTGGGGATATTTGTACTAATATTGCTATTAGTTGTTGTTCGTCCAATTTTGAAAGCGCTGAGTGATCAGAATAAAATTGCGGTTGCTGATGATACTGAGGCCGCTATATTCTCGGATGAAACGGATGAGATTTCAGACGATCAGGTGTCACTTGTTAGTGCTGAAGATATATTAGTGCCAGGTTCTCCAGAGAAGATTGATCGTCAATTAAATGCGATTCGCGGTCTAATTGCAGAAGAGCCAGAGCGTGTTGCTCAAGTGGTTAAACAATGGGTGATGGAAAAATAAATGAGTGATCCAGGCCAAGGTTCAGAATTGAGTTCGGTTGAGAAGGCGGCAGTGCTTCTTATGTCGTTAGGTGAATCAGATGCCGCCCAAGTCCTTAAACATATGGGGCCGAAAGAGGTTCAGCGGATTGGTTCTACAATGGCTCAGTTAGCCAATGTCCAGCGTCATCAAGTTGAAAAAGTGCTTGATGACTTTTTGGTTTTGGTTGGAGATCAGACTGGTTTAGGCTTAGGCGCTGATGGCTATATTCGTAATATGCTAAGAGAAGCGTTGGGCGAAGAGAAAGCCGGAAGTTTGATTGATCGAATTCTACTTGGAGGAAATACCACTGGTTTGGATACCCTTAAGTGGATGGAGTCACGAGCGGTTGCCGATGTTATTCGTTATGAACATCCTCAAATTCAAGCCATCGTTATTTCCTACCTTGATCCAGATCAGGCTGCTGATATTCTAGCCAACTTCGACGAGCGAGTCCGCTTGGATATTGTATTACGCGTGGCTGCATTAGAGACGGTTCAACCTGCAGCATTGCTAGAGTTGAATAATATATTAGAACGTCAATTCTCTGGTAATCAGTCTACTCAATCGACGACGATTGGTGGTATACGTACTGCGGCCAATATTATGAACTTTATTGACAGCTCAGTGGAATCTGAATTGATGGAGTCGATTCGTGATGTTGATGAAGACTTAGCAAATACGATTCAAGATTTGATGTTTGTCTTTGATAACTTATTAGAGGTTGATGATCGCGGTATTCAAGTTATTCTGCGTGAAGTAGAATCTGAGACCTTAATTCTTGCATTAAAAGGTGCGGATCCGGACATGCAGGAAAAAATCTTTAAGAATATGTCATCTCGCGCCGCCGATATGCTCAAAGATGACTTAGAGGCAAAAGGACCTGTTCGTGTAAGCGAAGTAGAAGTTGCGCAAAAAGAAATACTGGCTGTTGCCAGACGCCTTGCTGATAATGGGGAAATTGTTCTCGGCGGCGGCGGCGAGCAGATGGTCTAATTAGAGTATGTCTGATCAGAAAAAAGATAAAGACGAACGTAAGTTAACGGCTTATGAACGCTGGGAGCTTCCACATCTAGAAGATAATAAACCACGGAAGGATCACTCTGGCCCTGCTATTCTTGTGCAGAAAGAGGCTGTTGTTACTACGGAAGAAGTGGATCAAGATACATTAGTCTATGAGCCTCTAACTGCTTCTCAGTTAGAGGAAATTCGCTCTGCTGCCTATGATGAGGGCTTCATTCAGGGTGAAGAAGATGGGCATAAAAAAGGCCATTCTGATGGCTTCGCGAAAGGCGAAGTGGATGGCTTCGAGAAAGGCCACGAAGAAGGTCATCTGTTGGGCGTTGAAGAAGGAAAGGCACAGGCTCGAGCTGAAGCTAAAATTCAGCTAGAAACGCTTGAAGCTTTGTTGGCGAATGTAGTCAAAGAAATAACTCTACCGTTGGAAGAAAGTCGGGCCGCCGCTGAAAATATTTTGTATCAATCGATGACGAGAATCATCGAAAATGTATGTCTTTCAAAAATGGCTCAGGATGGGCATCAGGTATTAAAAGAGCAGCTTTCTAGGGTGTTTGATGAAATAGGTGAGTATGAAGGTCGTATAAAGCTGCGTCTTCATCCTGATGATGTTGCTATTTTAGATGAACTTGGCGTTAAAGAGCGATTAACCTTACAGCTTGAGAACGATGATACGCTGATTAGCGGTGGTTTTGTCATTGACTCTAAATCCTTTCACATAGATGGGCGAGTTGAGCAGCGGCTAGAAGCGGTTTGCAGCGAACTTAGTCATCTTTCTCTATCAGATCAGGACTAGTCGCCGTGTCAACGATTGAAGAGCGATTAAGTAAACTTAGTGGAGTTTCTGTCGCATCCCTTCCTCCTCAACTTGAGGGGAAGGTAACTCGAATGGTTGGTCTGACCATGGAAGCGGTAGGTTGCGTTGTTGCATTGGGTGACCGTTGTTCTGTTCAAGTCCGAAAGAATCGTTGGGTTGAGTCTGAAGTGGTTGGTTTTACTGGCGATTTAACCTATCTCATGCCAACCGAAGCGATTGAAGGTATTTCTCCTGGGGCGAGAGTTCGTCCATTACTGGGTGACAGTAAAATGCCTGTTGGCGATGAGTTGCTTGGTCGAGTGGTAAATGGGTTGGGTAAGCCTCTTGATGGTAAGGGGCCTATTAAAACTAAGGACTCAGTGACGCTACATGGCGATGTCATTAACCCATTACAACGTAAGCCAATTAGTGAGCCGTTGGATGTTGGCATCAAAGCCATCAATAGTCTACTAACAGTCGGAAAGGGCCAGCGATTAGGCCTTTTCGCCGGCAGTGGCGTGGGTAAAAGTATGTTGCTTGGCATGATGACCAAATTTACCGAAGCGGATATTACCGTCGTTGGTTTAATTGGTGAGCGTGGTCGAGAAGTAAAGGAGTTTATTGATCAAATATTGGGTGAAGAAGGCCTTGCCCGTTCCGTTGTCGTTGCTTCCCCTGCTGATGATTCTGCGTTGATGCGTTTACGAGCCGCTATGCTGGCAACACGTATTGCAGAGTATTATCGTGATCAAGGCAAGAATGTGTTGTTGTTGATGGACTCTCTTACTCGCTATGCTCAAGCACAACGTGAAATAGCCTTGTCGGTAGGTGAGCCCCCAGCAACAAAAGGTTATCCACCTTCTGTATTTTCAAAACTTCCTCAGCTGGTGGAGCGTGCCGGTAACGGCTGTGAAGGCAGTGGTTCGGTAACGGCGTTTTACACGGTATTAACCGAAGGCGATGATCAGCAAGACCCGATCGCGGATGCCTCTAGGGCGATTCTTGATGGTCACATTGTTTTGTCTCGGCGTTTAGCAGAAGAAGGGCATTATCCAGCCATCGATATTGAAGCCTCAATTTCTCGGGCCATGCCACACATAGTTAGTGAAGATCATTTGTATGGCGCAATGAGAGTGAAGCAGCTCTATTCTAAATTTCAGCAGAATCAAGATCTGATTTCGGTTGGTGCGTACGCAAAAGGCAGCGACCCAGATCTGGATCAGGCCATTATTCAGATGCCTGAGATCCGAAAATTTCTCCAGCAGTCTCTTACTGAGAGTTTCACTATTGATCAGAGCTTAGAGGCTTTGGTTACGGCAATGACAAAAGGGCAGTAGACGATAGCTTGTAAAAAAGCCTATTATTTAGCTAATTTTCAAATGGGTCAGGCATGAAAAAGTCACGACGAATGCAGATATTAGTCGATCTTGCTAAAGGCAAAGAAGACTCGGCTGCTCAGCAACTGGCTCGTGATAAAGCCAAAGTGCAACACGACCTGCAAAAATTGAGTGAATTGCGAGAGTACGCTGGGCAGTATGAATCAGAACGTAATCTTCTCGGTTTGAGTGCTTACCTGACAACGAATTATCAGCACTTTGTTGATCGAGTTCGCCAGGCGATTGTTCAGCAAGAATCCGCTGTTGGGCGATCTGAACAGCAAGCGGATATGAGTATGCGTCGCTGGTTGCAAGCTCGGTCGAAAACCAAAAGTATGGATTGGTTGAAAGAGAAAAATCACAAAGCAGAGTTGGTTGTTGAAGAAAAGCAAGAGCAACGTCAAAGTGATGAATTTGCGATGCGTCGTTTTTTAGACAATATGCGATAGCGTTTAGAGGCTATTTAATACAGCAACTTAGCTTATTGTTAGGATGAAATATGGTGCGACTGGATAATGGACTGACCGATTTATCTTTGTCTGTTTCTCAGGTAGAAATAGCACTGCGTGATTATGCTTATTCCCCTCAGTTTGGTTTAGAAAAACTTCGTCTCGCCCTGCTTTCCATACCAAAAAACACGGATTTAAATACCTCTAATAACGCTTATCGTGATAGGTTTTCTTCTTTTCTTGATGCTGTTGATGGGCTTTTGGCATCAGGCTCTCCTTATTCGGAGTACTATCATACCGCGTTTTTTTCTGCGGCAGACGCGCTTTTTCAGATTGCGATTGGAAGTCAGTTTGGCTTAGATCGCATGTTACAATTAGATCACCTTTTGTCTCTTGAGCGTTCCTGTTGGGTTGCTATTTTATCCTTGTCTGATGATAAAACACGCTCGCCAATGTATGTAGATTATGAAGCCCGATTAGTGGAGGTATCTGCCTCGACAGATCCAATTAGCGTAGATGTGTATTTGGAAGCGCTTTCTTCATCTGGACGTGTGTCGTTTCAACTGGACGCAATAAAGGGGGCTTTTTTAGAGGGGCGCTTTTTGCTTGCTAGTGTGCAGTCTCTTTCATGGTTACAAGCTAGATTTCCTTTGCTTCAATGGCAGCAAGCCTTTGGCAATAATGAGGAAGAATCTTTAAAAGAGCTGTGTAAACTAAATTTTCTACCTCTCTTTCAAAACGTGTCTTTAAAAAGAGATTATCGCTATCGTCTTTTAGGCTTGTCTGAAGATCGTCTTAAAACACTATTTTATCAAATGTTTGGATCGCTTTTTCCTTCGGATTTATTCAATGTGGAGCAGCGAGACCGTTTTGTTCCAGCGTCGCAGAATGTCATACCGTTTGAACATGATGCAGGCGTTGCTTATTTTCCGATACGTCATGGTGGATCGGTTTATGTTGGTAGTGAGTCAATCAAGGGGGATGGTCAAAAACTATCGTATCTGGCGTGTTTAGGGCACGATTTCTTATCTTATTTCTTGTATGAAATTGATACCAGTTTTGGGCGGTTTGTTTTTGATGAAGCTGAGTGTCTTGGGGCTTATGTTGTTTCTGAAAAAGACCTATTTGTTCTTGGTGGGGACCTATGGCTTGGTGTTGAAGGAGCGGTTAAAGCTCAAGTTGTTTTGGATATGCCTTTTTTATCGTCAAACGATACGGCTTACTGCATTTTACCCAGATATATTGCGCAAGTGTTGGTGGTCAAACAGGCTGAATTATATTTTGCGGTACCTTATTCCACTCTTGATAAAATAGAAGGTGTTTGTTCCCGAATGCCAGCACCCCATTCTTGGGTGAAAAATATTTGGCTTAATCCGCAAAATATACCTTTGTTAGAGCCTTGTCTGGTAAATATAGATGAACTCTCTCTGGAGTATGGCTGGCCCGAAGAAAATAAACCAACACATCCTTCCAAGAATGGTTATTATTTGGGGAGGGTCTGTGGCAGGATGTTTTGTGTGAAAGCGGAATTAGTGTCGGCGCTATTACCTTATCAATCGCCTTTTTCGCTTACTTTTTTTGATGGGGGTGAACGGAATTTGGCGTCATTTATTATTAATGATGGATATTGTTTTGATAAGGTTGTTTCCAAAATATTTTTGGATGGGTTGTTGAGTATGTCGCATGAAGTGCCTGGTTTTTCAGTCATTCTTGAATGTCTGGGAGAGTCCGTTGTACTGCCTTTTACCACTTGCGATTGGCGTACTTCACTACCAAGCGGAGAATACGTTAGGGAGTTTAGTTTACCTCCTAAACTAATAGGGGGTGACGATGAAATGAGTCATTACTCTTCTATGCAAGATGACATTATTGTTATTGATAAAAAAAATTATTTATCCTTCGTTGCTGGCGTTTGGCCATCTTCATCATTAGCTTGAAAGTGATTATTGACTATGAATACACAGCATTCACCTTTTGGTGCTCCAAGAAAAGAGCTGATTAATAGTCTGCAAAAAGGCGTTTTCGCCTTGTTGTTTATACTGTTATTGGCCTTTTCAGGCATGTACATGTTGATGACTATTAACTTGGAGCGGCAACATGCGCAGCAAGAAAAGCTAAGCGGGCTTTTGGAGTTGGTTCATAGTGCTGAAAAGCATTGGTTGGAATGGTTGTTGGTTGGTGATAAACAAATTTATAGCCAAAATAGTGTATTGGCTTCTTCCCCAAGTTATCTGCATCAGATGCTAGTGGGCGAATATCGCTTGATAAAAAATCATCTTGATGGTTTTGGCTTGATGTCTGATGTGGATGTGTCGGACTCGCTTATTTTGTTAAGTGGTCTTTCTCAAAAAGAGCTAGATTCTGTGCCTTTGACGGAAATAGAACGAGGCGCAGTGTATTCATCTTTTGAGTTTCTAGAAACGCTTGATGATGCGCTTTTGCAAATTAGCGTTGATTTGGATTATGAACGTCAGTTTTTTGTTGAAAGGTTGATTTGGGTTCCTGTGGTCATTTTTTTACTGATTGCTGTTATCGTCATGATGCTGACGGTTCGTTTTGGACGCCAATTACGGTCTGGGTTTTCTAGTCTTCATTATATTTTAGATCGCCATAAGCATGGTCATGTCTCGATACTCGCACCACGAAATGTGGTGGATGAATTTACTGATCTGAGTCATTTGGTTGATAGTGAATTGGCCTCAAGGAATTTCGATCTTGATCAACTGGGCGAGAACCTTAGCTTGATTGAGAAGGCCTTGTCTAAAGTGAATGATCCTTTTTTTGTAACGAATCATGAAGGGGATATTGTATGGTTAAGTGCAGGTGCTGAAAGGCTTTGGTTTAGAAATACATCTGTATTTGAGTCTCTGTTTGGTATCGATTCTGGTTTAGATGATCCAATTGGTGAGCGCGTTGCTGATTCTATTTTATTGTTAGATCAGGACTTGAAGTTGGATTTATCTGATGGCATTTTCTGGCTGAGTGTTGATCGTTTTGTTTCTGGCTCGGACGTGGAGTCTGATAGTTTCCAGAGTATTATTTACATTCAATCAAAATCTGAAATGGCAGAGTTTGATGTTTTACATCACAGCCTGAAGTTGATGGAAAAAGATGTTTGGAATTCATCGATTAGAATATTAAGGCAAGACTCTCCATATATAGGTTTTGCTAAATCATTAGAAATGGTGCGTCGAAAAGTAGTGATGCTCTTCGACTCTCTGAACCTTGTCTCTGAACGAACAAATAGCGTTGAAAAAATTACTAAACTACAACAAATAGCATCCCTAATTGACGAAAAAACAGACCACAATGAGCAATCAGAAAAAAATATCGTTGTTAGTGAAGTGCCATTTGAAGGGTTTCAGGTTGAGCTAAATGATGTGGCTTGGCTGTCTGAACAAGTCCGAGATTCATTAATATTAGGGTATGAACTTGTTTTACAGCGTTTAGCGTTGGTTGAGAAAGACTTATCCTCTAATGTATTTTTGTTGAGTGACGTCGATCGTTGCCTTAACGAGGTTAGGGCTGGAGTGTTGTCTAGTCTTGCCGCGACAGAGGGTGAAAGTGAAAAAGTCCGTCACCGTTTCGCTATCGATGTAGAGCATGATATTAGTAAGGTCCAAGATCAAATAGAAGACATGAAGTCTATGGCGGCTTCAACCCTGTCACTGCTTGAGTCGGATCGTAGTGTTGGTGTGGCTCGTTTGAATAGAGCAAGAGAGTCTATCAATGAGATGATTGAGCAAATTCATGGGTTGATGACGAAAACGGCATCAAGTATTTCGGAAGATACGATTTATGACGTATCTATAGAAGAATCTAATGATGAGTGGGATGAGTTTTAAGGCTTGCCATTAAGATTCGAGGAGCAAGCTGTGGTTGAAAGTTTTTTTGATAAAAAAACAGAGTGCCTGACAATCAAAGTAAAAGGTCGTTTTGATTACAGCTGTCACAAAATGTTTAAAGAGGCTTTTACGGCGTCTAATGCTGTAAAATCTTATGAAGTTAACTTGGCTGAAGTGACATACTTAGATAGTTCAGCTCTTGGCATGCTGCTGTTACTGAGAGATTATGCTGGTGGAGAGAAGGCTATGATTCGTTTGGTTCATGTGAAAGGTGTGGTTATTGATACCCTTAAAATTGCGAATTTCCATCGGCTTTTTGACATCACTGAGTAGTCGATAATGGAACGAGTTTTAACCATATTAATTGCAGATGATAACCCTTCTGACCGTATTTTACTTAAAACGATTTTGAGTCAATTTGGACATAAAGTTATATCGGCTGTTGATGGGCAAGATGCCATTGATAAATTCGATCCTCAACTTATCCAATTGGTTTGCTTAGATATAAAGATGCCGCGCAAAGATGGTTGGGAAGCGGCGTTGGAAATCCAGCGTCTTGCTGGTAGTTTATTTGTTCCCATTGTTTTCCTTTCTGGTGTTGTTGACCCCATTGCTTTATCTAACTGCCTACGAATCGGCGGCACGGATTTTATATCTAAGCCCTATAGTCCTGCGCTTATTACTGCGAAATTAAATGCCATTGTTAAATTGTTGGTTATGCAAAAAACACTTGAAGATCAGCGTGATGCAATGGCTTTATATAATGAAAAATTGCTTCATGAACAGGGTGTCGCCAAAGTTGTTTATGAAAATATAACACACTCAAATTGTCTGGAGGATCCTGCGCTCTCTACCCTTCACTATGGTACTCATACGTTTAATGGTGATGTCATTTTAGCCGCTTATAAGCCAAATGGTGGAATGCATATATTATTAGGGGATTTTACTGGGCATGGTCTATCGGCTGCTATTGGGGCATTACCGCTTGCGGATATCTTTTTTGATTGGACGAAAAAAGGCTTTTTGATGCGCCAAATTATCCCAGAGATAAATGCGCGTCTGAAAGGCATTTTACCGGCAAATATGTTTTGTAGTGCCGCCTTTATTGATGTCAAAGTGAATAATAAAAGCATTGAAGTTTGGAATGGTGGGCTGCCTGATTTATTGTTTTTTTCACAAGCCGCCGATAAGCCGATCAGATTGACTTCTAAAAACCTGCCTTTGGGTGTGCTTCCGCCAGATGTTTTTGAGTGCCAGATTGACCCTATGTCTTTTGTTCCTGGGGATAGGTTGATGGCATTTTCTGATGGTATTTATGAGGCTTTGGATTTATCTGGACAAATGTTTTGCCATTCTGTTCTTGCTCCACTTTATCGGGGTGAAATTGAGTCTGGTAGATCGTTAGATTGGTTGACTGAGCGCTTAAAACAAGAGGGCGTTTTGGACAACCCTCATGATGACATCTCATGTCTTAGTGTTCGGTTGGATACCAATATAGGCATAGATTCGTCTGGGCATGATATTTCGAGAGGACATGACGAAGCGCCTGCTGATTTTTCGTTTGAGTATATTCTGAATGCAGATTCACTTCGTAATACAGACCCTCTTCCGTATGTATTGCAAATACTTACAACCGTACCGGGGCTGAGCAGTTTTTCCAGTCAGATTTTTATGATTTTGTCGGAGCTGTATTCGAATGCACTCGAGCATGGCGTTTTGGAGTTGAACTCGGATAAAAAAAAATCCAATGAAGGCTTCTCTCATTACTATGAAGAGCGTGAACGTCGTTTGGTAAGCCTACAAAGTGGATATGTCAAAATTGCCGTTAAAGTAACGTCAGACAATAATGACAGGATGCTTGAGTTATATGTTGAGGACAGCGGTTCGGGGTTTGATTATAAGAGCATCAACTATGATATATCCAATACGGAATTGCTTTATAATCGAGGTTTCGCTTTGCTGAATCAGCTTTGTGATAAATTAGAGTTTTCCAAGGGTGGTAGCACGGTGAAGGCGTATTATCACTGGTACGTTGGCCAGCATAGTTAAATTGGCCTTGCTATTGCATAGTCTTCTCTATCGTTGGAGGAAATTATGCGCACAGATTCAAACACAGTATTGCCTTTATCTTCAGGTATATCGCCTAAAAAATCACCTTTAGTGAAAACACCTTCTACCAATGGAGAGGCTTTCGCAAATGATTTCAATAAGGCTAAAGAAGCTCTTAGTCCCAGTAAAACATCGACTACTGATGAATCATCCACTTCTACTGCTTCGTCGGCCTCTTCATCTTCTACTGTAAAAGCATCTGATAGTGGTGATGTATCGATTAATAATAAGGCTAAAGGGGATGGACTGTCTGATTCTGCCTCGAATGTTGTTGCTACGTCGACAGATTCGGTAGAGAGTAGCGGCAAGATCTTGCAGGAGGATGGCGGAAAAGCACCTTCTAATGGTGTGTCAGCTGTACTTGTTGAAGAAGACCCTGACCTTTTATCCGTTGCCGTTTCTCCTGATCTAAAAAACACAGACATTCAGCCTTCAATACCTACAAGCCCTGATGGTGATGTTAATCAAGTTTTGAGTAGCGTGACGTCTGCACCTCAGAGCAAGCTTATGCCAGACGGCGTTGCTTCTTCTCAAGAGGAATTTATTTCAGGTGGTGTGACTTCTTCTGAGCTTAAGCGTGGCCCTATTGATAGTGTCGAGGTGCCAGAGACGGCATTAGGCGCTACGCCTTCTGTTGTCAGTACTGGTGTAGTAGGGCTTGATGCGATAAAGCGGAATGTATCTAATAATGTAAGTAAGGTTGATTTATTGCCTAAGTCTGAAATGCTCCCTGAGTCTGATTCGGGGTCTGTTGAGTTGCTAGACGCTAAAGGTGAAGGGGAGTTATCTTGGGTTATGTCTCAAATGGCATCATCAGGCGTTAAAGCTGCGCCAGCAATTACGGGTGATGGTGTTGTTCTTGATGCTGCTAAAGTGACAACGGTTGCTGCAGGGGTTGCTGGGGCTATTAATAAAAATGGTCGTTCCGATGTGCCGCCTTTAATTTTGTCGGAGAGCGCTCTTGTTGCCTCAGGTTCGAGTGAAATGAAGATGGATACTGCGGACTCTTTGCTAGGAGAGGATGGCGTTTTGATTAATGAGCCCATCGAGTTACGTAAAAAAGAACAAGAAGTTATGCTTGGTCGGATGTCTGCTCAAATTGATGGCGCTACGGGTGATGTTGGTGGTGGCTTAAGCAGTTCTCTCAATAATAATGTTAATCGCTCTGCCGGCATGGCTGCCGTTATTTCCAATAATCCTGCTCCCAATGCTCAAACTAACCTGACAATGAACTTGCCGCCTAGTCATCCTGGATGGGCGAGTGAAATGAGCCAAAAGGTGGCTTGGGTTTCGCGCGATGGTGGTCATACTGCGCACATCCGCTTGGACCCACCAGAATTAGGCAGTTTGACTGTTAAAATTTCAGTAGATAGTGACTCGAATACTCAGGTAAGCTTTGTTGCCGCTACACCACAGGCACGGGATTTATTGGAAGGGCAAATGGGGCGGCTAAGAGAAATGTTGGCTCAGCAAGGAATGGACCTAAGTCGAGCAGATGTTGATGTTTCGCAACAAGATACTTCTAATGCACAAGATCGAGACAATTATCAAAATAATACGGCGAATCAAAACGACATTGTAGACAGTGATGATGAGTTAATTGCGAATAACGTATCGTATGTTTCTGCGTCCGGTGTTGATTACTATGCTTAAACTTACGAAAAACTGATGGTGCTCTGTTTGATTCTTTGTAGAATAGAAGGCCGATAGTGTGTAAGCGTGTTATAAACGCTCTGTAGAAAGTTTTTGTGTATCTAAAGGTTTGATAGTATGGCTGAAGAAGATGGTTTGGATATCGGTACAGAAGACGGAAAATCTGGTAGTAAGAAGAAGCTTATTATTATTGGTGCTCTTCTTTTGGTGTTGTTAGGTGGCGGTGGTGCAGCGGCTTATTTTTTCTTGTTTAGTGGAAGTGACAGTGATTCCGCGGAATCCGCAGAAGCCGCATTGGCTAAAGAACCATCCGTTTATTTGGCGTTAGATCCTGCGTTTACGATTGATTTGATGGTTGGTGGTAAGCAGCGTTATGTGCAGCTTAATATGTCGGTTAAATCTAAAAATATGGATCAAATTAATGCAGTAACACTTCATATGCCTTTAATTCGAAATAGTCTTGTATTGCTTTTTTCAAGTCAGTCATTTGATGAATTAAAGACAGCTGAAGGGAAGGTGGCTCTTAAAAAAGCCGCTCTTGGTGCAATTAATGGCATTCTTGAGCAGGAAACTGGTCAAGGTGGTATTGATGGTGTGCTATTTACTAACTTTGTGATGCAGTAATTTTATGTCAGCTCAAGATCTGTTATCGCAGGACGAGATAGATGCGCTCCTGCATGGTGCCGATGAAAAACCTGCTGAAGTAGACAACCGAGATGCCAATGGTGTGGCATCTTATGACATCACTAGTCAAGAGCGTATTGTGCGTGGGCGAATGCCCACCTTGGAGATGATAAACGAACGATTCGCGCGGTATACGCGAATTAGTTTATTTAACATGCTTCGCCGGACGGCAGATGTTTCTTCCGGTGGTCTTCAGGTGATGAAATTTGGTGAGTATGTTCATACGCTTTATGTTCCAACCAGTTTAAATTTAGTCAAAATTAGACCGTTAAGAAGTACAGCTCTCTTTATTCTGGACGCAAAGTTAGTTTTTAAACTGGTTGATAATTTTTTTGGTGGTGACGGGCGTCACGCTAAAATTGAAGGTCGAGAATTCACGCCGACTGAAATTCGGATTGTTCAGCTGATGTTGGAGCAAGTCTTTGTTGATTTGACTGAGGCTTGGGCGCCAGTATTAAAATTAGATTTAGAATATATTAGCTCAGAAGTCAACCCTGCTATGGCAAATATCGTTAGCCCGAGTGAGGTTGTCGTCGTGTCTACTTTTCATATTGAATTAGATGGTGGTGGCGGGGAGCTTCATATTACTCTACCTTACTCTATGATTGAGCCTGTACGTGAATTGCTTGATGCTGGTGTGCAGAGTGATGTTGATGAAAAAGATGATCGCTGGGGTAAATCTCTTGAGCAAGATGTAAAAGATATTGATGTAAATTTAACGGTGAATGTAGCGAATCGAAAGATTTCTTTGGGCGAAGTGTTAAAGTTTAAAGTGGGTGATGTTATCCCAATTGAAATGCCAGAGTTCGTCACCGTTAGAGCGAATAATGTTCCAACCTTTAAAGGTAAACTGGGCATGACTAATGAGCACTACTCTGTGCAGATGGAAGAAAGTTTTAAGACGAAGGTGACGAAATAACATGGCAGAAGAGCAAAATCCCGATGCAGAAGGAATGGACGAAGATTTAGCGGATGAGTGGGCGGCAGCAATGACTGAAGCTGGCGAAACCGAAGAGGGCGAAGGACTTGAAGACGAATGGGCGGCAGCAATGACGGAGCAAGAAGTCGAGCCCGTGAAGCTTGAGACGCTTACGAATCCTTCCGTACCTGCTGGTGGCGTTGGTTCCGATCTTGATTTGATTATGGATATTCCGGTTGTTCTTTCTATGGAATTAGGCAACACGGAAATAGCAATCCGAAACTTAATGCAGCTGACGCAGGGTTCTGTTGTTGAGCTCGATCGCTTTGCTGGAGAGCCGCTAGATGTATTAGTAAATGGTACATTGATAGCGCACGGTGAGGTGGTTGTGGTTAATGATAAGTATGGTATCCGTTTAACGGATGTTGTAAGTCCTAGTGAGCGTATTAGACGACTGAAGTAGTGCCAATTGATTTTTTCTTTTTTAAATAAATATACTATTACGGCCATGCTTTGCATGGCCGTTCCCCATTTGCAGGCTGTCGGCGTGCAAGAAATGTCTGTGACATCTTCTATTTGGAAGGTGGTTTTTTCTCTGATTTTTGTTATTGCCTTTATTCCAGCCTGCCTTTGGTTAATGAAACGTTTTCAGTTTGCTCAAATGAAGTTAGGTCAGTCGGATATTAATATTGTCAATGTTCAATCCTTGGGTGCAAAAGAGAAGCTCATGCTTATTGAGGTGGAGGGTGAACGTCTGTTAATTGGTGTGACATCACATTCTATTTCTCATTTGAGAAGTTTTCCAACTAAGGCCAATTCATTTGCCTCTATGATGGAGCAAGTAGATCGAGAGAGTTCCCGTGATAATAAGAGCAATGGGGATACTGTGTGATTCGCTTTGTTCTTTTGCTAATGTTGGTTAGCCCTGCTATTTCTTGGGCGGAAGTCGGTTTACCAGCAGTCAAAGTAGTGACAAATGCCGACGGTAGCCAAGACTATACGGTTTCGTTGCAAATTCTCTTTATCATGACGGCACTGACACTATTGCCAGCGGCTTTAATGATGATGACAGCTTTTACTCGAATTATTATCGTGTTAGCAATTTTGCGCCAAGCAATCGGGCTGCAGCAAACACCTTCTAACCAGATAATGATAGGAATGGCTTTGTTTTTGACCTTGTTCATTATGACACCAACCTTAGATAGGGTTAATGAAGTTGCTCTACAGCCATACTTAAAAGAAGAAATGACTTCGATTCAAGCTGTTGAAGCGGCATCTGTTCCTGTCAGAGATTTTATGTTGGCACAAACGAGAGAAGATGATATTGCTCTTTTTGTTAAATTGGCTGGTAGAGAGGGGACGATTCAGTCTATGGAAACACTTCCCTTTACGATTCTAATGCCTGCTTTTGTAACGAGTGAGCTAAAAACGGCTTTTCAAATTGGTTTTATGATCTTTATTCCTTTTTTAATTGTCGATATGGTTGTGGCCAGTGTTTTGATGGCGATGGGTATGATGATGTTGTCACCAATTATTATTTCGCTGCCTTTTAAGATTATGCTTTTTGTTATGGTTGATGGTTGGTCTATGATTATGGGCACATTAGCGGCGAGTTTCGGGATTTAATTATGGATCCTCAAGTGGTACTGAGCTTATACGGGCAGGGGTTTTACTTAATTGTTCTGATCGTTGGTGTTGTGATGGTGCCAAGTTTAATCGTAGGTTTAATTGTTAGTGTGTTTCAAGCTGCAACACAAATTAATGAACAAACACTGTCTTTTTTGCCTAGGTTGATCGTTACTATTTTAGTTATTATGCAGCTGGGGCCGTGGATTTTAATGAAGTTAATGGATTTTACGATCAATTTATTTGTTAATATTCCTATGATAATAGGCTAATGCTAGAAATTAATCCTGATCAATTTTTAAATCTGACGATCAGTTTTCTTTTGCCTTTTTTTCGTATTGGTGCTTTTTTTATGGCACTGCCTTTGTTTGGTAGTCGTTTGGTTAGTCCGCGATTACGCATTGCTTTCTCCTTCCTCGTAGCCATTATTATTACACCTGTTATTGATGTCCCTAATTATGACCCTGTTTCTCCAGCCTATATTGTTCTTATAGCCGAGCAGTTGGTTATTGGTTTTGTGCTTGGTTTTGTCATCACTATATTATTTCAGCTATTTTCGCTTGCAGGGCAGTTGGCTGCGATGGTGGCAGGGCTAGGTTTTGCCATGTCTAATGACCCTGCGAATGGGATTTCTGTTGCAACACTTGGTCAATATTACCTTTCAATGGTGGCGTTGGCCTTTTTGGGGACTAACGGTCATCTAGTGATGATTGAGTATTTGGCTGAAAGTTTTAACTATTGGCCTATTGGTAGTGGTTTTGCTAGTCAGCGCTATTGGCAATTGGTGTTGTTGGGTGGGTGGATGTTTGAGAAGGCTTTGCTTATCGTATTGCCTTTGGCCATTGCTGTGCTGGTCATTAATTTATCTTTTGGTGTGGTTGCTAAGGCGTCTCCTCAGTTAAATGTGTTTGCGCTTGGCTTTCCAATTATAATGTTATTCTCTTTGTTCTTTTTCTGGATTATGTTGGATGATTTCTTGAATATCTACTTGTTATTCTTTGGGGAAATTATTAACTGGATGGACGTTACGTGGGGGATTCATTTAAATGGCTGAGAATGAAGACGGTAGTGAAAAAACCGAAGGTGCCAGTAGTAAGAAACTTCAAGATGCTCGTAATAAAGGTAATTTACCTCGATCTAAAGATCTTAGTTCTGCGTTGTTGTTGATAGTTGCGGCCGCTACTTTATATGGTACCGGAACCTTATTGGCGCGTGATTTGGCGGTATTGTTTAACTTTAACTTTGTTGTTGAACGTTCGGATATATTTGACCTTAGTCGTATGGTTTTTCATCTTTATGTGTCGATCGTCACGATCATGGACTCTATGGTGTTGCTTATGTCCGTTCTGGCTGTAGCGGGTATTGTTGGTAGCATTGCTTTGGGGGGATTGAATTTTGCTTGGGAACCCTTGACACCTAAACTCAGTAAAATGAGCCCTATAGCGGGTCTGAAGCGGATGTTTTCAGTCCAGTCTTTGGTTGAACTTCTGAAGGCTATTGCAAAAGTGACGCTTGTCGGCGTTGTTGCAACATTAGTTTTGAATTATTTTTTGCCAGAAACGCTAGGGCTGACGTTCCAATCGATCCAGCTGGCTATTGCTCATGGTGTTGATATTGTTGTCTGGTCCTTCATCTTTGTGACTCTTGCTTTGGCGCTAATTGCGGCTATTGATGTGCCTTTTCAGGTTTGGTCTCATAAAGAAAAGCTTAAAATGACGAAGCAGGAAGTTAAAGACGAATTTAAACAACAAGAAGGTGATCCTTTGGTACGAGGACGAATTCGTCAAATGCAGCGACAAGCGGCTATGAATCGAATGATGTCAGATGTGCCAAATGCAGATGTCATTATTACGAATCCGACACATTTCTCTGTGGCGTTAAAGTACGATCAAACGGGTGGTGTGGCGCCAGTTTTGCTCGCGAAGGGTGGTGACTTCATTGCGTTGAAAATCCGTGAAGTTGGCAATCACTATGATATCCCTGTGATACAATCGCCAGGATTAGCAAGGGCTGTATATCATCATACTGAGATTGGTGATGAAATACCTCAAGGCTTATTTAAAGTAGTGGCTCAGCTGTTGGCTTATGTGTATCAGTTACGTAATGCTCGTACTGGTGCGCCACGACCTGAAGTTATGCCCAATTTGGATGTGCCTGATGAATTTCAGTGGGATGGTAGTTAATTGTGCGTCGTATTTTTTTCTTCCATAGGGATGTTGTGTGAATTTTGACCGTGGTCAGCTTGCAGGGCAGGTTCAAGGTATTTTTAGTGGGAATCTAGGTATTCCTATTTTGTTGTTGTCGCTTTTGGCGATGATGATCTTACCTATACCTGCATTTTTGCTAGATGTTCTTTTTACTTTTAATATTGCCCTTGCCATTGTCGTGTTGTTGGTCGCTATTTATTCAATGCGACCTTTAGATTTTGCTGTTTTTCCTACTGTTTTACTTGTTTCTACATTAATGAGGCTTGCGCTTAACGTGGCTTCAACGCGAGTGGTCTTGCTTAATGGTCATGAGGGTGGGGACGCAGCGGGTAAGGTAATTCAAGCGTTTGGCGAAGTGGTTATTGGTGGCAACTACGTTGTTGGTTTTGTTGTTTTCGCGATTTTGATGATTATCAACTTCGCGGTAGTGACAAAAGGTGCTGGTCGTATTTCTGAGGTGAGTGCTCGATTTACCTTGGATGCAATGCCAGGCAAGCAGATGGCTATTGATGCAGATTTAAACGCTGGCATGATTGATGCTGAGCAGGCTAAAGAGCGCCGTATTGAAATAGCTTCTGAGGCTGAATTTTATGGCTCCATGGACGGTGCTTCTAAGTTTGTAAAAGGTGATGCGGTTGCTGGATTATTAATACTTGGCATTAACATTATTGGCGGCCTTTCTATTGGTATGGCGCAACATGACCTTTCTTTTTCAGAGGCAATTGAGCGGTATTCATTATTAACCATCGGTGACGGCTTGGTTGCGCAGTTGCCTTCACTTATGTTGTCGACTGCCGCGGCGATCATGGTTACTCGGGTTAATGAGACTGGCGACATGGGGTCGCAAATCGTTCGGCAAATGTTCGGTTCGTCAAAAGCTTTGTATGTTGCAGCCGGTGTTATGACGGTTATGGGGATCGTTCCTGGTATGCCGCATTTCTCCTTCTTGTCGCTGGCGGCTTGCTTGGGGGGGCTTGCTTATTATCTTGAATACCGGAAGAAACAAAAATCCGCCCAAGGGCAAAAAGGTAGTAAAAGCAAGGCGTCTGCTGATAGTGCTGCGCCGACTGAAGTAAAAGACCTTAGTTGGGATGACGTGGCTCCTGTTGATATGCTTGGATTAGAAGTGGGGTATCGTTTAATACCGCTTGTTGATAAAACCCAAGGTGGTGAGCTATTAGCTCGGATAAAAGGTGTGCGTCGTAAGTTATCTCAAGATTTAGGTTTCTTAGTGCCCAGTGTTCATATCCGAGACAATTTGGACTTAATGCCTAATGCATATAGGGTCACTCTTATGGGGGTGAGTTTGGCTGAAGCAGAGGTTCACCCCGATAAAGATTTAGCGATTGATCCTGGGCAGGTGTTTGGAACTATTGACGGGATTGCTGGTAAAGATCCGTCGTTCGGTTTGGACGCAGTGTGGATTGACCCTAAGAAAAGGGATCAGGCTCAAACCTTTGGGTATACGGTTGTTGATGTAAGTACGGTCGTGGCGACTCATATTAATCAGATCATGCATAAGCATGCGTATGAGTTGATTGGTCATGATGAGGTTCAGCAGTTGTTAAGCTTATTAAAACAATATAATCCTAAGTTAGCTGAAGAGTTAGTGCCGAATACTGTGCCATTGAGTGTCCTTCTTAAGGTCTTGCAGAATTTATTGATTGAAGGGGTTCCTCTTAGGGATATGCGAACCATTTCTGAATCAATAATGGGTGTGCAGCCTAAGACTCAGGATCCTATGATATTGACAGCAGCCGTTCGCACATCCTTATCGCGGTTAATTATTCAAACATTAGCGGATGGGGTTGATGAAATACCAGTTTTGACGCTTGAACCTCAGTTAGAAAAAATGCTCATGCAGACGGTTCAGCAAAGTCAGCAGTCTGGTATTAAAAATGAGGAGGCGCTTATTTTAGAGCCGCAAATGGCGGAGCAATTACAAGCTTCTCTTCGTCAATCGGCGGAGCAGCAAGAGGCGATGGGAAATACGCCTATTTTGATTGTATCTGCGCCTATACGGCCTATGTTAGCGCGCTTTATGCGTTATGGTATGGTCAACATGTCGGTTCTTTCTTATCAAGAGGTGCCAGACCATAAACGTATTACTGTTGTGGGTGTTATTGGTCAATAAGATCTACCTATCGAGGCAGTAGATTGTATCTATATTTATTGGAATCTTTCGGGTAAGCTATGGATTTGTAAGAAAAATAAACTGGAAGGATTAAGTTATTCATGCAAATTAGGCGGTTTCGAGCACCTGACATGCGGCAAGCGATACGGAAGGTCCGTGATGCTGTGGGCCCTGATGCAGTCATTTTGTCAAATCAACGTCTGCCTACAGGCGAGATCGAAATAGTTGCCGCTTTGGATTATGACGGATCCTTACCTTCCAGCATGACCTCTAAGCGTTCGTCAGCTCCTCGCTCTGAACCGTATGCAGACCCTAGCTCGGATTACTTAGAGCGTATAGAGAGGGCAAAGCAGCAGACAGCACCTCAAACTAATACTTCCAGTATTAAATCTGAACAGTTCAATAAGTCTTCTACAGCACAGTTTGATATGCCTCCACTAGCTGAAGATAAAGAAGACCCTCGGGTGGAAGAGGCCCTATCTGTACGAAATAATGATAGTGCCAAGCAATTGCGTGAGATGGAATTAGAACTTCAAAATGTCCGTGCTATGTTGGAGCGGCGTCAGAATGAAGGTAGCAACGATTCCAAGATAAGCGCAGTTGAGCAGAGAGCCCGTGAAAAATTAAAGGGATTGGGGTTGTCTGAGTTTGTCGTTTCTAGGTTGATAGATGATATCGATTTAAAAGGACGGGAGGATGACTGGAATCGTCTACTTGCGCATTTGGCTGATTATATCCCTGTTCGTTCAAGCTCTACTGAGCTTAAAGGCTGTATTGCGTTTATGGGGCCAACAGGTGTTGGTAAAACAACCTCTATAGGTAAGATCGCTGCTCAGCATGTATTAAAGCATGGTTCTGAAGGGGTGGTGTTAATTACAACAGACAGTTATCGTATTGCGGCACATGAACAACTAAGAACCTTTGGTCGTATTCTGAATGTGCCTGTCGAAGTGGTTAATGAGTATTCGGATTTAAATGAAGTATTAGCAAAATACGCACATTACTCTTTAGTTCTTGTTGATACTGCTGGAATGAATCCAAGAGACTCTAATCTTGAGCGACAGCTTCTGATGATGAAGCGAGCAAGGGCTAGTCTTAAAAAGTTGCTAGTATTACCTTGCACAAGTCAAAGGCAAGTATTAAAAACAGTTGTCGATATTTACTCTCAAGTTCAATTAGATGGCTGTGTTTTGAGTAAGCTGGATGAATCAGCTTCACTTGGCGAGGCGATTAGTGTAGTTATTGAAGAGGGCTTACCTGTCGTATATATAGCAGATGGCCAGCGTATACCTGATGATATTGAGCCAGCTAGAGCGCATAACTTAATTAGTCGAGCTGTTTATACAGCGGAGCATTATAGTCAGCTCTATGGGTCATTAAAGTATGGTAGTTAGTAAAGATATGTTATTTCTGAAAGCGTTACGCTGAACTATGTAGTACAGTTTGATTAGCGCAACTAACTTAAATAGTAAAGGTTGCTTAGAATATTTTATGCAGACCAAAAATGGATACAATACATACTCTAAAAAAGCGGCGCTTTCGATTGATTCGATTGTTGAGCAGTATGGGTATTTGGTAAAAAAAATTGCCTATCACCTATTGGCTCGATTGCCCGATAGTGTCGATATAGATGATTTGACTCAGGCCGGTATGATGGGATTGATTGAAGCCTATAAGCGCTTTGAGTCCACCAAAGGTGCCAGCTTTGAAACCTATGCAGGTATTCGTATTCGCGGCTCTATAATGGATGAGGTGCGAAAAACGGACTGGGCACCGCGTTCTGTTAGACGAAATGGAAGGGCGGTTACTAATGCCATTAAAGAATTAGAGGCCAAATTAGGGCGTGAGACCTCCGATATGGAGGTGGCTGCTCACATGGGTATTAGTATGGGGGAGTATCATGAAATGATTCATTCCTCTATGTCTACTCAGTTATTTAGCTATGAAGAAATGCTAGACTCTGATACAACTAATTTAGAATATATTGATTCAGAGTTTGAAAATGCACCTTACTCTTTAGTTGAAGAAGGTGGTTTTCAGAGTCAATTAGTAAAAGAGATTGACACTCTTCCTGAAAGAGAAAAATTGGTTTTATCTCTTTACTATAACGAAGAGTTAAATTTAAAAGAGATTGGCGCTGTTTTAGGTGTCAGTGAATCAAGAGTCAGTCAAATCCATAGTCAAGCGGCTATGCGATTGCGAGCTCGATTAAGTGATTGGCGAGATTAAATTATGAGTTTTGAAATATTACCTTTTGGGTGTGGAGGGTGCATTGGATAAAAACATGAAGATCCTGATTGTTGATGATTTCTCGACAATGAGACGAATCATTAAAAACTTACTACGGGATTTAGGGTTTACCAATACGGTTGAGGCGGATGATGGAACGACTGCGTTACCTATACTTCAAGGTGGAACAATCGATTTTCTTGTAACCGACTGGAACATGCCGGGTATGACAGGTATTGAATTGCTTCGTGCAGTTCGTGCTGATGAGAAATTGAAAAGTATCCCTGTTCTCATGGTAACCGCAGAAGCTAAACGTGATCAAATTATCTCTGCAGCTCAAGCAGGAGTGAATGGTTATGTTGTTAAGCCGTTTACCGCAGTTGCTCTCAAAGAAAAAATTGAGAAAATATTCGAACGAATAGACGCTGCAAAATAGGGGCTTTAGATGTCAAATGTATTGGGCTCTGGATTAGTGGAATTTGAAGATCTAGTAAAAGACGGTGCTGTAGAACTGTTAAATCACCTTGAAGTGGGCGATTTTGGTGCTGCTATTAAGATAATCCAAGAATTAAGTGAAGCTCGTCACAATAGCTTCTACAACGAAGTGGGTTATTTAACGCGAAGTTTGCATGATGCTATTCGTGATTTTCAAGTTGATTCTATAGATTTGGTTGTTGGTGAGGGCGGGCGTGATTCTGCAACAAAAATCACCGATGCTTCAGATCGATTGAATTATGTTATTGAGACGACCAGTGCTGCAGCCAATAAAACCATGGATATGGTTGATAGTAGCGTTCCTGTGGCCAGTGAATTACAGAGTCAGGCTAGAGAACTACGAAAAGATTGGAGTCGCTTAATACAGCGTGATTTAACACCACAAGAGTTTCGAGACTTATACAAGCGCATAGATGTCTTTTTATCGTATGCGGATGATTGTGCCACCACTTTGCATTCAAACCTCAACACAATTCTTCTAGAGCAGGGTTATCAAGACTTAACAGGTCAAGTGATCGCTAGAGTGAATGATTTAATTCGAGATGTAGAAGAAAAACTTGTGCATCTCGTTGCTGTTGCTGGACGCGTTGATAGTATCTCTGGAATTGAACATCAAGAGAAGGAATCTGAACACGATGATACTCGTGGACACGGTCCAGCTATCAATAAACAAAACAAGCCTGAAGTACTGAATAGTCAAGACGAAGTAGACGACTTGCTATCAAGTCTTGGTTTCTAGAAGGGGCTGAGGATGAGTTTCGAAGTCGATGAAGAGATTCTACAGGATTTTTTGGTAGAAGCTGGTGAAATTCTTGAACAGCTTTCCGAGCAATTAGTAGATTTAGAGCAAAACCCAGATGATAAACCACTGCTTAATGCGATTTTTCGTGGTTTTCATACCGTCAAAGGCGGTGCGGGTTTTTTGCAATTAACTGCTTTGGTTGATTGCTGCCATTATGCTGAAAACGTTTTTGATATTTTAAGAAATGGCCAGCGTAAAATAGATTCTGATTTAATGGACATTGTTTTACAGGCTCTTGATGCTGTAAATGAAATGTTCGACGCCGTGCGGGCTGGCGGTGAGCCAGAACGTGCTTCGCCAGAGTTGATTTCGGCACTTAGTGCTTATGCAACACCTCCTACAGCGGAGGAACTTGCAGGTGAAAGTGAGCCAGAGGGCGTTGTTGCTGAAGATAAAGGTGATGATTCGGTTGGGGGTGATACTGATGAACCTGTTGATATTTCTGACGATGAATTCGAATCTTTATTAGATGCTCTGGGAGATACATCATCTGATGATGCATCACCTAAAAGCAGCGTAGCTCCAAAAACGGATGACGAAATTACAGAGGATGAGTTTGATGCATTGCTCAATCAACTTCATGGTAGCGGTGCGCCTGGAATAAATGATGAGCCAGCGGACAATGCTTCCCCAAGCGCGGTTTCTTCTGATGAAATTACAGAAGATGAATTTGAAGAGTTACTTGATAAGCTTCATGGCGAAGGATCAACTTCAAATAAAACAGAAGATAAATCAGCAAAAAATGTTGATGAACCGAAAGTCGTTACGCCTGCTGGTGCAGATTCTAATTTGATTACGGAAGATGAATTTGAATCTCTACTAGACACTTTACAGGAAAAAGGGGAGGCGAAGAAAACTGAGAAACCAGCGTCTAAACCTGAGCCGAAAGTTGCTTCAGCTAAGCCCAAATCAGCGCCTAAACCTATTCCGAAGCCTTCAGCTAAAGCGCCGGAACCTGAGGCAGATCAAGTCAAAGAAAAAACGGCCAATGCGCCTGTTACTCAAGAAACCACGGTCCGAGTCGATACTAAGCGCCTAGACGATATAATGAACATGGTGGGTGAGCTAGTGTTGGTTCGAAATCGCCTTGTTCGACTAGGTCTTCAAAGCGAAGATGAGTCGATGGGTAAAGCGGTATCAAACCTTGATGTTGTCACCGGGGATTTGCAGAACGCAGTAATGAAAACGCGCATGCAGCCCATTAAAAAAGTATTTGGGCGCTTCCCGCGTGTCGTTCGAGATCTCGCTCGTAGTATGAAGAAAGAGGTTAATCTTGTTCTTCGTGGCGAAGATACGGATTTGGATAAAAATTTAGTTGAGGCGTTAGCTGACCCACTAGTGCATTTGGTGCGAAACTCAGTTGACCATGGTGTGGAAGGCCCAGATGCTCGAGAAGCTAATGGTAAACCTCGCGTAGGGACTGTAATTTTATCTGCGGAGCAGGAAGGTGATCATATATTGTTGTCCATCGAAGACGATGGTGCTGGTATGGATGCAGACCATCTTCGTGGCATCGCTGTTAATAAGGGGTTGATGGACGCTGATGCTGCAGATCGATTATCTGATGAAGAAGCGTTTAACCTGATTTTTGCACCTGGTTTTTCTACAAAAGTAGAAATTACTGATGTGTCGGGACGTGGTGTTGGGATGGATGTGGTGAAAACCAAAATATCTCAATTAAATGGTACTCTAGAAATTAAATCGGTTCTTGGTCAAGGTTCACGCTTTATTATTAAAGTGCCATTAACTCTAGCCATCATGCCAACTTTAATGGTAACGCTTGGAGATCAAGCTTTTGCATTTCCATTGGTTAGCGTTAATGAAATTTTTCATCTTAATTTGAAAAAAACCAATATAGTTGATGGGCAGCAAGTTGTTGTTATTCGTGGAAAAACTTTGCCGATATTCCATCTGAAAAGTTGGTTGGTTAAGGGGAGTAACAAAGACGATCTACCAGCAGAAGCTCATGTTGTTGTTGTACAAGTGGGTATGAATGAAGTCGGTTTTGTTGTTGATCAGTTAGTTGGTCAGGAAGAAGTGGTTATAAAACCATTAGGGAAAATGTTGCAAGGTACCGCTGGTGTGGCTGGTGCAACAATTACCGGTGATGGTCGTATTGCATTGATTCTGGATGTACCTAGTATGCTTAAAAGCTATGCATCAAGGTAGTAAGCTTTTCATTTAGGGGATGTGATATGCCTGTAAAGGTACTTGTTGTTGATGATTCTGGTTTTTTTAGGCGTCGTCTTGTTGAAATTTTCGAAGCAGATCCTCGCTTAACGGTAGTTGGGACTGCTAACGACGGAAGGGAAGCAATAGATAAAGTTCAGTCTTTATCTCCTGATGTTGTGACTATGGATTATGAGATGCCTGTATTGGATGGTATCGCTGCTGTAGTTAATATAATGAAGCTTAAGCCGACACCAGTGCTAATGTTCTCTTCATTAACCCATGAGGGTGCGAAAGTTACACTAGATGCTTTAGAGGCTGGTGCTGTTGACTTTATGCCGAAGAATTTCGAGGATATCTCTCGTGATTCAGCGGTGGTTAAGCGAGCATTGGTTGAGCGTGTATTGGCGGTTGCTAGAACGCGTTTAGCGGGTAGCAGAAAGCCAGTTGAAGCTCTTGCCCCACGAGAAGCGCCTAAGCCAATTGTGACTGAGCGTGGGGTTATCATCCCTCGTGCTAGAAAACGAGTTAGTCTTATTGCTATCGGAACCTCTACTGGTGGCCCTATGGCCCTTCAGGCCGTATTGAGTAAATTGCCTAAAGACTTTGCGGCGCCTCTGGTTATAGTTCAGCATATGCCTGCTGCTTTTACGGGGGCTTTTGCTGAGCGGTTAAACAACATCTGTCAGATTACGGTTAAAGAAGCTAAAGATGGAGACCGTCTGCAAGCTGGAGTCGCTTTGCTCGCACCAGGAGGAAAGCAAATGATGATTGACCCTCGAAACGGTGGTTGTGTCCGTATACTTGATGGTGATGAGAGGCTTAATTACAAGCCATCTGTCGATGTGACATTTGGTTCTGCATCGAAATGCTATCCTGGTAAAGTCTTGTCTGTTGTGATGACTGGAATGGGCGTAGATGGTCGTGAAGGTGCTCGAATGCTGAAGAGTTCTGGTTCAAGGGTTTGGATTCAAAGTGAAGAATCCTGTGTCATTTATGGTATGCCGATGGCCATAGAAAAGGCAAATTTAGCGGATGAAATTATCGATTTAGAGCATATTGGTGAACGCATTGCACGCGAGGTCAACTAGTGGATTTTGTTACCTTAGCGGGCCTTTTAATTGCGTTTAGTTCAGTATTTCTTGCAAACTGGTTAGGAGGAGGTGAAGTCATCCTTCTTCTTAACTTACCTTCTGCAATTATTGTTATTGCTGGAAGTATCGGCGCCTCGTTAATTCAAAGCAGTATTCAAGAGGCGGTACGGGCTCTTGTTTTGATCAAGTGGAGTCTCTTTCCTCCTATTTATGATTTCAACTCTGCTCGGGCGACATTAAATAACCTTGCCCATAAGGCCAGAAGGCTTTCTCTACTTGCTTTAGAATCTGACATTGAAGCATTAAATAGTCGTTTTTCTAGCCGAGCGTTGCAAATGGCCATTGATGGGACAGACCCAGATCTATTGGCTGATCGGCTACATGACGACGCTGTCCGGATTTATGATAAACGAATGAAAAGTGTGTCTTTTATAGAGTCTATCGGTGGCTACGCCCCTACTTTAGGGATTATGGGGTCCGTGCTTGGGCTAATCCAAGCGATGGCGAATTTAGACAGTCCAGAAGCGTTGGGGCATGGTATTGCCGTTGCTTTTGTTTCCACCCTTTATGGTCAGGGCTTTGCAAATTTGGTCATCTTTCCAATTAGTAAAAAATTAACAGGCTACGTAGATAAGGAATTGCTTTACCATCAATTACTCATTGATGGTATTTGTGGTATTGCCATTGGTAAACACCCTTATAGGCTAGAGTTAGAGCTTAATACCTATGAGTGATGCTCCTTCTCGGTCATCAAGGCGTCGTGTGGTAACTAAGTTGCCACCTTCAAGTGCCCAGGGTCGAGACCGTTGGATATTGTCTTACGCTGATTTTATTACTTTATTATTCGCCTTTTTTGTTGCTCTCTATTCTTTGTCGTTGAAAAATGCTGGAGATGAGCAGCGTTTGAAAGAAACGCTTCATGGCGTTTTCGATGCCGTACAAAAATCTATTAAGCCTATCAATATTGGCGAACCTATTGTTGGTGAGCCGAAAGATATAGAAGTGGTTGAGACAAAACCTATTCCGGCCGCCCCCCCCCACGATTGAAGAAAGCAATTCCTCTGCTGTTTACGATTTATTAAGCCAAGTTGTAGAAAATCAATTTTCAGGACTGCATGCAACGGGTCAGATATCGGTTACAGAGTCGGCTAATTGGGTAAGTTTGGAGTTAAAGTCAGGTTTATTATTTGGTCAAGGTGAGTACGATTTAACAAATGAAGCGGTAGCGCTGCTGATCCTAGTCGCTAATATTCTTAAAGTGCACCCATCAGTGATATTGGTTGAGGGTAATACTGATGATTTACCTGTTAACTCAAGTCGTTTGGTTTCGAATTGGCATTTGTCCAGCTTACGTTCTTCTTCTGTAGTGGATGAGTTGGTTTATAGAGGGGTTGATCCTAAAATGATTGCACCCTTGGGATTTTCTAGTGAGCACCCAAAAGTCAGAAATACGAATGACTATGCTCGCCAGCAAAATAGACGGGTAATATTACGAATTAGTAAGCGTGAGGCTGAAAATCTCTATGATTACTTGTTTAAATAACGTGTTACTGTATATGATTGCAAAGAATTCGTAAGCAAAATAACAGCATAGGATATCAGGGGACTCAGAGTGCACATTTGGGCAGTGGCGAATCAGAAAGGCGGCGTTGGCAAAACGACCACAGTGGTTTCCTTAGCGGGATTGTTGGCTGATGCTGGTAATCGGGTATTAATGATTGATCTTGACCCTCATGGGTCATTGACCAGTTATTTTCGTTTTGACCCAGACTCGATAGAAAAAAGCGCTTATAACCTTTTTCAAGTGACCGGGAAAATATCTAAAGATTTACCTGCTTCTTTAATCTTGGAAACAGGTCACCCAAATTTGTCTTTGTTGCCTGCATCTACGGCCTTGGCTACTTTGGAGCGTCATGCTCAAGCTCAAGGTGGCATGGGGTTGGTAATATCAAAAACGCTGGCTATTTTATGGGATGATTACGATTATGTATTAATCGACAGTCCGCCGGTGCTCGGCGTATTGATGATTAATGCCTTAGCGGCTTGTCAGCAGCTGATTATACCCGTACAAACAGAGTTTTTGGCTATTAAAGGTTTGGAGAGAATGGTTCGAACATTAACTATGATAAATCGTGCAAGAAAACGCCCTGTACCATTTTTGATAGTCCCTACATTGTTTGATCGACGCACTCAGGCATCCAATAAAAGCTTACGCAGCTTAAAAGATACTTATGAAGAGTTGGTGTGGCATTCTGTAATACCGGTGGATACAAAATTAAGAGACGCTAGTACAGCAGGTATCGCTCCTTCGGCACTGGATCCGAATGCTCGAGGGGTTAAAGCTTACACAAGTCTGATGGATTCTTTGCTGAACCCAGCGGGATAGTAATAGTTTATGAAAGATACAAAGAATAAAGAGCAGGCTTTAATAGGACCTCAAATGGCGGTTCAACGTTATCTTGATGACTTATTACAAGAAGCGACTACAGAAAAGCCTGTTGAGGGTGCTCGTGATACAGAGTCAGTTGATTCTGTTGTTGTCACATCTGATTCGATATTGAGCGAAGATGAACTGTCTTCTCTAGATGCGTCCTTTAAAGATTTTGAAGATGCAATTTCTACGCACACCGATGACTTGCCAGCGATTGCAGAAGAACCAAATATTGATCAGCCAGAGCCAGAGCCAGAGCCAGAGCCAGAGCCAGAGCCAGAGCCAGAGCCAGAGCCAGAGCCAGAGCCAGAGCCAGTTACAAAGATTTCTAAAACAGACCCTTTGCCATGGGCGACAGGCCGATTTGAATGCTTACTTTTTCATGTAGGCGGTCTGAAAATGGCGGTGCCATTGGTTGAGTTAGGCGGAATTTTTCAAAGTGGAAAAGACAAGTTAACCTCAATTTTTGGTCAGCCGGATTGGTTTATGGGGGTGGCTAATGTTGGGGAATTTAATCTTCGGACTGTCGATACTGCTTTGTGGGTGATGCCTAATCATTATGATGGCGAGTTAAAAGAAAAGTTTAAATTTGTTATTCAGCTGGATCGTTCTGATTGGTGTGTTGCATGTGAGCATGTTGCAGAGGCAATCACTTTAGAGCCGTCACAAGTAAAATGGCGAAGCGATAGAAGCAAACGCCCTTGGTTGGCTGGCACAGTAATTGATCATATGTGTGCCATACTGGACGTACAAGGGTTTATAGAATTGTTAGATGACCCAAAAAATGGGTTTAAGAACACACTAAAATAATTTTGATGATCATTTTTTGATCTTTGGAGATGTGTAATGGCGACTAGCATAGCGTTAAAGACTGCAAAACAGTCAGAAGATCCAATGTTGCAGTGGGTAACTTTTCGCTTAGAGAATGAAATCTATGGCGTAAATGTTATGCAAGTAAAAGAGGTTTTGCGTTATTCTGAAATAGCGCCAGTTCCTGGTGCGCCTAATTTTGTATTAGGTATCATTCATTTGCGCGGTACGGTTGTTACCGTCATAGATACCTGCCAGCGATTTGATTTACCTTCGGGCGAAATCACAGATGCGACGCGTATCATGATCTTGGAAGTGGAAGGTCATGTTATTGGAATCCTGGTCGATGCTGTGTCTGAAGTGGTTTATCTTCGCCAGTCTGAAATTGAAGCATCACCAAATGTTGGTAATGATGAATCCTCTAAGTTTATCCAAGGGGTTTGTCATAAAAATGATATTTTATTGATTCTTGTCGATCTTGATAAGCTGTTATCAGAAGATGATTGGTCTGAAGTAGGATCAATGTAAGTAACTAAGGTAGTTGTACTAGATGGAATCTCAATGGTTATTTAACCTTCTTCTGATGCTTCAATTTGTGATCTTGATTGCTGTTGTCGTATGGGCCTTTCGACTATCAAAAAGTCTAAAGCAAACGAAGCGTCAGCACGCAGAAGCGGAGTTGAATCAAAAAAAACAAGTTCAAGTACTTGCCTCAGGCTCAATCGGGATGGGGCGGCGCTTAGTCGCTATTGAGAAAAAGCTAAACCTTGCTGTTGAGAAGCAATCTGAAATTTTGTCAAAAGAAGGTAGTGTGTCATACAATCGCGCTATGGAACTTTTGGGGATGGGGGCTACTATTGATGATCTGGTTTCTAAATGCGGCCTCATCCGAGCAGAAGCAGAACTGATTAGCCTATTAAAACAAGAGTCTCACAAAAATTCAGATTACCATTGATGGTTCTTGATTTTATGTGCGAAAGCGATGATTTCAGCGACCGCCAAGTATAAAGATTCTGGGATTTCTTCTCCTAATTCCAAGGTGCTGAGCATTTCAACCAACTCAGGGCTTTGGTGCAATACCACATCGTTTTCTCTTGCGACTTCCATTATTTTTTCTGCAAGCAAGCCACTGCCTTTGGCTGTAACTGTTGGGGCCGTGTTGTAATCGTACTTTAGCGCTATCGCTTTTTGCATTATGTTCTCACGTCGATTAAAGATTGAGTTTTGATTAAATCATTCTTTTCTTCTCTGTCTAGCTTTGATTGAAAAGTGTCCAGCCTTTCAACTTCAATGTCTTTATCCTTTAATTGTTGTTTTAGTGAGGGTAAGTTTCTTTGTAATTTCTGTACTGTTTCAGGGTCCTCTGCCGCAAAGATAATGCCTACTTTATTGGCTTGAATGCTTGCTCTCGCATCAAACCTTCCCGTTTCTTCGAAATCAAACTTCAATTTTACTAGCCAGCGCCTGTCCCGTTTCGGATCATCTTTTGTGCTTGAATCTTGGTTTATTTCTATTCGAGTTAAATGATGAGTTTGGCCGTCTTTTATAGGAAGCTCTATGTGCAAAGGATAGTGAGTTGAGCCTATTTGCGCTGGATCTGTCATGTGTCTTAGCTGATTCGTCGTAATACGCTCAATAGCATTAGCTATTTGTTCTGTAGGAATATTGTTGCCTGCAGCATTTCCGAGACGTAATACGCCAGTGCTTTCATGTGTGTCTTTTAATCGTTCCAGATTGAGTTTCAAGTCGACAGGTAGCTGCGTTTTATTGTTGTTTAGTAGTAGTGACTCAGAAAACAAACCGCTGGTTTGAATAGCTTGTTTCATCGTTTCTGGTGAAGCGGTTAATGTGGCTAAGTTAGGTAAACTTTGCACCAGTTGTTTGAGTGCTTGTTGTGTTTGGGGTGGCAGAGTTGAGGGCGATGCTTCATTTAGCGTCTGTAATTGCTTAACGAGCTGAGACATATCATTAAATGACAGTTGCTTTGGAAGGCTTTGTTTTAACGCATCTAGTTGAGGCGTCGTTGTCGTGCTCAAATTGGCTTTTGGCGGTAACGCTTGTAGATTGTTATTTGCATCGACAAGGACTCGAATGACATCGCCTTTTTTTAGTGCTGTCTGGCTAATAATAGGGAACTCTGTCTTACCGTCGGTGACGGTGACGAGCTGACTCTTACTCAGTATATTGTTTGTTGGTGGCGTATCTGTTTTTTGTGTGTTGTTTTGCGGTGTATTGACGACCTGAGTATTTGCCGTTTGAGTTTGAGGCGAATTAGTTACTTGAGTATTTTCTTTGGGGTGACTAAGTGGTTGTTGAGTGATACTTGGCTGAGAGTTAATGGTCTGGGCGCTTGGGGGTATATTTGTGGAAGTCGGTGTTGAAACAACGGTTAAATTTACGACTCTAGATGCCAATATTAAATTTTCTATTGGTTTTGTTTGAGGAGATAGTGGGTTCGATTCCATTGGGCGCGACGACGGTGTCAGACGTGAAAATGTTTCGGTTGGCGCCGTCAAGCTTGCTTGGGTTTGACTGGTTTTATTTAATTGAGCATTGGTTATGTCGTTAATGCTAATAGGTGTGCCGGTGTTGATCAAAGTGAATGGTTGCTGGAGGCTTGAAGCATGCAACAGTTGAACAGGCTTACCTTGAAAATTAAGTGTCTCACTGCCTTGAAATTTGATTAAGCTTAAATTTTCTATGAGTTTGATTTCGCTGCTCAGCTTAGCGAGTGTACCTGCATTGCCTAATGTGACATTGCTGCTGACATTACTTTGCTTGCCTGATGATGGGTTAAGCATAGATTGGATGTCAGAGATCATATAGCCTGCCTATTGGTTCGTTATTTCAGAAAGATTCTCATATAATGAGCGAGCTTTGTTTTTACCAAATAATGGTTATGTTGACCTTTATATCGGCCGGACTGGATAAATCTTTTGCACTCTTATGTTTCTTTAACAATATCAGACCTTTGGATTGAACGTGACGAAAGAGACCTGTGTAAAGGGCTTTCTTTTGAGGTTCATTCAGGTGACGTGCTTCGGGTCTTGGGTGAGAACGGTGCGGGTAAAAGTTCTTTGTTAAAAGTGATAGCAGGTGTGATTACCCCGTTAGAAGGGCAAATACACTATTCGGGAAGAGACGTGACACAAGATCGCAGTTTGTTGCAGGAAAATACGCTTTATATTGGCCATTTCGCCGGTGTGAAGCGTCTTTTAACCGTTGAGGAGAACCTTCGATGGTATTGTCCAACTGTCTTGTCAAGCGAGTTAGAGTGTACGTTAACACATTTAGGTTTGCTGTCTTTCCTCGATTCACCAGTGCAAACTCTATCTGCAGGGCAAGTTAGGCGCGTGGCGTTGGCTCGTTTATGGTTGAGCAAAAAAGCACTTTGGCTGCTTGATGAACCTTTTGCGTCTTTGGATGACAAAGGCATTGTCATATTAGAAGATCATATTCGACAGCATGTCTCTTTAGGTGGTTTGGTCGTGCTAACAACACATCAAAATTTGCGCTCTATTTCTTCTCGTGATGTTGTTTTGTCGCTATGACTTATACCTCTTTTTTGAAATCTGAACTTTTAGTGTTGTGGCGTCGAAAACAAGACGTGGTTAACGCGGTGTTGTTTTTTATTTTGGTGGTGGCATTGTTTCCCATTGGTGTAAATTCGTCACCTGAGTTCTTGTCTCCTGCATCAGGTGGCATTATTTGGTGTGCGGCCGTGTTGGCTATTTTGATGGCAATAGAAGGAGCCTTTAAAGAGGATTATCTTGATGGCTCCTTGGAGCAATTGGTGGTCAGTGGTTTGTCTTTGCCATTGTTGATGTTACTCAAAGTCGTCGTGTTATGGGCTAGTGTGGTTATACCGTTACTGCTGGTTATGCCGTTATTGAGCGAAATGCTGTCTTTACCAAGTGCGGCCTTTTGGGTGTTGATCATGACATTGCTTGTGGGAACCCCCTGTTTATTTTTTATTGGTATTATTGGCTCGGCTTTAACCGCATCATTAAAACAAAGTGCCATGTTGGTGATGTTGTTGATCTTGCCGTTTTATTTCCCCATCATTATTTTTGCAACGTCAGCTGTTCAAGCGGCTCAAGTGGGGCTGCCTTATTCTGGGTTGTTGGCTATGTTGCTGGCGATGTCTTTGTTGTCTTTAGTGTTTTCGCCTTTTATGACGGCGATTGCGATAAAAGCGAGTGTTAACTGATGTGCTGGGTGTGGTTCCATAAATTGGGTTCGCCAAAATATTTTTATTTTTGGTCTAAACCGTTGGCGTTACCGTTATTTTGTTTAGGTTGTCTTTGTCTTGCTGTTGGGTTGGTCTGGGGGCTTGCTTTTGCTCCGGCTGATTATCAGCAAGGTAACAGTTTCCGTATTATTTATATTCATGTGCCTGTGGCGATGTTGGCTCAGTCTTGTTATTTCGCCTTGGGCGTTGCGGGCTTTGTTTATCTTGTTTGGCAAATGAAAATAGCCCCTATTTTTATTAAATCGATGGCGCCCATTGGTGCGGTGATGGCCCTTATTGCTTTGGTTTCTGGTGCTATTTGGGGGAAACCTACTTGGGGCACTTGGTGGATATGGGACGCTAGGTTGACGTCTGTGTTGGTACTGTTTTTATTGTATATGGGGATTATTGCACTGCAAAATGCCTTAGATGACGTAGTGTTAGCTAACAAAGCAACGGCTGTCGTTAGTGTGGTTGGACTGATTAATTTGCCGATTATCAAGTATTCGGTGGTGTGGTGGAATACGTTGCATCAGGGTGCAACCTTTACTTTGATGGAAAAACCGGCGATGCCAGCAGCAATGTGGATACCGTTGTTAATCTGTGTTGTGGGGCTTTATTGTTTTGTGGCGAGTTTGGTTCTGTGGCGAATGCAGTCTGAGATAATGCAGCGTGAACACCGATCTAGTTGGGTGAAGCAAGAGGTAATGTACAACAATGGCTTTTGATACGTTTTTCGATTTTTTAGCGATGGGAAGGCATGGTTCCTATGTGTGGTCTACTTATGGGTTTAGTATATTTGCCTTAATAGCGCTGACGTGGAATACCTTGGCTAAACGTCGCAAGATACGAGACACGCTTGTTAAACGCTATTTGAGGAGTCAAACGCGCTCATGAACCCAGTAAGAAAAAAACGCCTGTTGGTTATCATGGTGATCGCCATTATCTTGAGTGCTGCCACCGGATTGGTGATGTACGCCCTACAGCAAAATATCAATTTATTTTATTCACCTTCCCAGATTGCTACAGGTAAAGCGCCTCAAAATATCAATATTCGAGCCGGTGGCATGGTGGTGAAAGGCAGCGTAAAGCGTCATTCAGAAACGCTTTACGTGTCGTTTGACGTAACGGATTTCCAACATAAGGTCACCATTACATATCAAGGCATCTTACCTGACTTGTTTAGAGAAGGTCAGGGAATTGTGGCGCAAGGTAAGCTAAACAACGAAGGCGTTTTTCAGGCTAATCAAGTGCTGGCTAAACACGATGAAAATTACATGCCGCCAGAAGTGTCAGAAGCGCTGAAAAGCGCACAAAATGCAACGCAAACAAAGACAGTAACCGAACAATCTATTTATTAGTTTAGGCTTTTTATGCTCCCTGAAATTGGTCAGTTTTCACTGATACTATCACTGTTTTTTGCTTTGACATTGGCGGTTGTTCCACTGATTGGGTATTGGACTAACAATCGCCTCTTATTGGAAACGGCTCGCCCGCTGACCTTCATTATGCTTATTTTGGTGGCGATTAGTTTCGTCATATTGAGTGTGTCTTTTATTACTGATGACTTCTCTGTTTTATACGTTAGTCAAAACTCCAATAGCCAGTTACCTATCTGGTATAAATTCAGCGCGGTGTGGGGTGGTCACGAAGGCTCATTATTGCTCTGGGTGCTAATCTTATCAGGGTGGTGTGCTGCCGTTGCTTTTAAAATACGAACGTTACCTGAAGACGTTGGCCCCGTTGTTTTAGCGGTATTAGGGGTTGTGAGTTCAGGGTTTCTGTCTTTTCTACTTTTTACCTCTTCACCTTTTGCTCGTTTATTACCTGATGTACCGGTCGATGGCGGCGACTTGAATCCGCTCTTGCAAGATTTTGGTCTGATTGTTCATCCGCCAGTATTGTATATGGGTTATGTTGGATTCTCTGTTGCTTTTGCTTTTGCGGTGGCAGCATTGATTACGGGCAACTTGAACTCTTCTTGGGCTCGTTGGGCTAGGCCTTGGACAGCGGCGTCTTGGGCGTTTTTGACGCTGGGTATCACGCTAGGAAGTTGGTGGGCTTATTATGAGTTGGGCTGGGGCGGTTGGTGGTTCTGGGACCCTGTTGAGAATGCCTCGTTTATGCCTTGGCTTGCGGGAACCGCTTTATTGCATTCGTTAGCAGTGACAGAGAAGCGAGGTGTTTTTAAAAGCTGGACTGTATTGTTGGCTATTTTCACCTTTAGCCTTTCTTTGTTGGGCGCATTTTTAGTTCGCTCTGGTGTGCTGACGTCGGTGCATTCTTTTGCGGCAGATCCAACACGCGGTATTTTTATTTTGGGTTTACTGTTGGTGTTGGTCGGCGGCAGTTTACTTTTGTATGCTATTCGTGCGGCTCAGGTGAAATCCACCGTATCTTTTGGCTTGACTGGGCGAGAAGCGTGGTTGTTGTTGAACAATATTCTATTAACCGTATTAACGCTTACTGTTTTATTAGGCACTTTATATCCTTTAATTTTTGATGCCTTGGGACTTGGTAAAATTTCGGTTGGCGCGCCTTATTTTAATAGCGTATTTACGCCCATTGCGTTGTTGCTCATTGTTTGCATGGCTGTTGGGCCTTTGTCTAAGTGGCATAATACGCCACTCAGTGTGTTTTTTATTCCTTGTCTATCATCGGTGATTTTGTCGGCGCTAATTTCTGCCGCCTTGGTTTATTGGTATGATTTTGGACTTTTGGCTTGGATTAGTTTCACTGTTGTTTTTTGGGTGGTTTGTTTGTCTTTTGCTGATTGGTTCGACAAAGTATCGGCTGGCACAAAGGGTATCATTCCGCGGGCACGTCAGTTGCCGAGAAACTATTACGGAATGTTACTGGCCCATCTTGGTATGGTTGTCAGTTTAGTCGGGATTGTGCTGGTTAGCATCAACAGTCAAGAGTCTATGTTGCGTTTGTCGCCTGGTGAAAGTACGAGTATGGCGGGTTATGAATTTAGGTTTGATCGATTAGAGCAGGTTAAAGGCCCTAATTATGTAGCAGATAGAGCGCATTTTTCAGCATATAAAGCTGGCGAACCGGTGGCGGTGCTTTACCCTGAAAAACGCTTATTTACGACACGACAACAAGTGATGACTGAGGCTGCATTAGACGCGGGTTTTACACGAGACTTGTATATTTCTCTGGGTGAAAAGTTGGATGGTTCCGCGTGGGGGGTGAGGATTTACGTTAAGTCCTTCGTCCGCTGGATATGGTTAGGTGGTTTAATGATGATGGTGGGCGGATTGTTAGCTGCGCTTGATAAACGTTATCGAAGACGAGCAGAGTAATAGAGATGCGTAAAATACTGCTTTTTATACCATTGGTTCTTTTTTTAGTCTTGGGTGCCATTTTTTATCTGCAATTGGGGAAAAACACCCAATATATGCCTTCCGCATTAGTAGGAGAAAAAGTCCCTGACTTTACTTTAGTGTCGCTAGAAACAGATCAACTTGTTACGCAAGAGGATTTGCCAGATGGCCCTTATTTGATTAACTTCTGGGGAACCTGGTGTCCGGCTTGTCATTTAGAGCATTCTTTTTTGGTCGAACTTGCGGATGAAGGCGTTATCATTATTGGTATTGATTACAAAGATGAAAAAAATCTAGCGCAGCAATGGTTGGCGCAAAAAGGTAACCCTTATGTCAATGTGTTGATGGATGAAATAGGACACTTTGGTGTAGATATGGGTGTGACGGGGGCGCCAGAAACGTTTGTTGTGGATCGTTCTGGGATGATTGTTTATCGGCACCAAGGTGTGATTAATGCTCAAAATTGGCCGGTCATAAAAGGCCATTTGAAATGATGATGTTTAGATGGTTTTTATTATTTATAACTTTTGGTTTTACTCTACCTAGTATGGCTGAGGAGTTGATGTCATTTAGTTCGTCGTTGAATCAAACTCGTTATCAAAGTTTGGTCGAAGAACTGCGTTGTCCTAAGTGTCAGAACCAGAACTTGGCGGATTCAGGTTCAGGTATTGCGGTGGATTTGCGTGAGCAGGTTCACCAGATGATTGAGCAAGGTAAAACGGATCAGGAAATTGTTGATTATATGGTTGCTCGTTATGGAGAGTTTGTGTTGTATCGTCCACCGCATTCATCGGCGACATTTTTACTCTGGTATGGCCCTTTTATCTTTCTCGGTCTTGGCTTACTGGTTTTTGCTTTTGTGGTGATGGCGAACCGTAAGAGGCGTGGGGTATCGTCATGATAATGGCTTATTTAGTGATGGTGGCAATGCTTACGCTGAGTATCTTGTTTCTTTATGGTTCAGTGCTAAAGCGTCTTCGTTCCCTCAAGAAACTGGATTTGCAGGCCTTTGGTAAAGTGCGTCGACAGGAAATAGCTGAAGAGCTGAAAGCGGGGCGCCTAACGTCTAATGAGTCGGTACAGCTTTTGCTAGATGTTGATCATGAAAGTGAGCAGCAAGCATCGAATAGAAAGCACATTCTTCATATCGGCACCCCGCTTGCTCGGTGGGTTATGCTGGGTGTTGTGGCTGTACTGGTGTTGGGGAGTGTGAGCCTTTATCAGCGGATGGGGTATGCTAAAGAGGTGATTTTTACACAAGATTTGCAAACCCAAGATCTTACGCCTAAAAAAATAAGCGACTTCCTTCAGTATCGTAGCCGACGTTATGGAAGTGTTGAAAATTGGTATTATGAAGCGACCGATGACGTAAGTGCAGGCAGATACAATGAGGCCGTGGTCGCTTTCGAAAAAGCGCTTGAGGCAATGCCAAGAGAAGCGGATGGTAGAGTGAATTTATTGGTGGAATACGCCCAAGCGATTTTTTATGCGAATGGCAATCAAAGTTCGGTAAAAATGCAAAAAACGGTCGATGCCATTCTTGAACAAGCGCCGACCGAAGCCATCGCGCTTGGCTTAAAAGGGGTTGCAGAATTTGACCAAAAAAACTATCTAGGCGCCGTCTTAGCGTGGCAAGAAGCCATCCGCTATAATTCTAACTCTGCCGAACGTATCGCGTTACTATCTGCCATTACCAAGGCTCGTGACGTCGGTGCGATAGATTATAGACAAGTTGCCCCTATCATTACTCATCAGTTAGCAATGAAAGTTGAATGGGATAAACGTAACCTTCACTGGCTAAAAGACGATATTTTGCTGGTGTACGCGTTAGCAAAAGGGCAAAAAATGCCGGTGGCAATACAAAGAGTGTTTCCAGAGGATTTAGAGCAACCTATTTTATTAACCAATTTAGACGCGGTTATGCCAACGGTAACGCTAGCGCAAATCGACAAAGTCGATATTGTCGTGAAATTGTCGAATATTAATGACAATGATCTTACAAAAGGTCGAATAATCGGTATAAAGCGTGGTCTACTTACAAATACTAAAGAGATTTTCGTAATCAACGTGGCCTTGTAATTGAATCCTAGGCCGCTTCGTTTGATAATACAGTCAACTTAAATTGATGCTATTCGGAATGTATAATGGAATTTAGCTTGCGTGAATGGCTAATCTTGATTGGGGTCGTCATTATTGTCGTTATCCTCATAGATGGATTTCGTCGATATAAAAAGGGACAAGAATATGTCCAATCAGAAGATGACCTCGGTGAATTTGATGAGCCAGATGATGCTCTAGTGCAGCAAGGTGCCGCAACAGGGTACGGTAAGGTTTCTTCAAAAGAGAGATCGAAATCATCACATGATCCTATTGTGAATGCCTTTGAGAATGCTAGGAAAACCGCAAAATCACCTTTGACTGATGTTCCACATAAAGTGGATTCTGGTCCTGAGCTTGATCGGGGTGAAGAAATGCATCTTGATGAACTGGCTTCTTTGGTCCCTGAAAGAGATTTTGGCGATTCGGCGGTGTCCGAGCAAAATTATTCAGATGATGGTTTTTATGAGCAAGATGAGCTGGACCTAGACTTCGTCATCGATACTGAAAACAATATAGATGTTCATGGTGATGAAGATTACGAGCGCAGTTATTCGGAAGTCGACATTGATCAAGTAACACCACATGGTATTGTCGAAGATATGGATGATGACATTCAAGAAGACGACAGCGTTGCTGAAATTGAAGAAGTGATTGTTATTAATATTTTTGCACCAGAAGGACAGAACTTCTCTGGCATGGAACTGTTACAACTCATTCTGAATTGCGGGATGCGTTATGGCGAAATGGACATTTTCCATCGTCATGAAGACGGATTTGACCGTGGAAGAGTGCAATTTAGCATGGCAAATGCGATTGAACCGGGTACGTTTGATTTAGACTCCATGGGGGAAAGTGATTGTCCTGGTGTGAGTTTTTTCATGGGATTGCCAGGGCCTAAAAATAGCATGAAAGCATTTGATTTTATGCTTGAGACAGCCCAGACCTTAGTTCGTAATCTAGGTGGAGAGCTACGTGACGAACGTCGAACGCCGATGAGTGATCAAACCATCGCTCATTGTCGTCAGCGAATACGTGACTTTGAGCGCCGCCGGTTGATGCGTAATAAACAGTAAGATGAATCAGGGCCCTAAGGGGCCTTGATTGTTTTAGACACAAGTTGAAGAAAATACGTCGAGTTAAACTATGAACCAAGAGACAAACATGACGCATCAGCAAATGCTGGACCTGATTCAGCAGCTTAATGATTACAGTTATGCCTATCATGTAAAAGATGCGCCAATCGTTCCAGATGCCGTGTATGACTGTGACTACCGCCAGCTTCAAGACATAGAAACCGAGCACCCTGAGTGGGTTCAACATGATTCTCCGACACAGCGCGTCGGTGAAAAACCAGACAGCGGTTTTGTTAACGTGGCTCATACGGTTCCGATGCTGTCTTTGGACAATGCCTTTGATAATGATTCGTTGGCGGATTTTGACCAGCGAGTTCGTAAATTACTTAATGCCGATAACCTTGTTTATTGTTGCGAGCCTAAGCTGGATGGCTTAGCTATTAGCCTGCGTTATGAAGAGGGGCGTTTAGTGCGAGGTGTTACTCGTGGCGATGGATTGTCGGGTGAAGACATTACTTCAAACATCAAAACCTTGCATTCTGTTCCCTTGATGTTACGTACGAAAACGCCGCCTGCAGTGTTAGAGGTTCGTGGTGAAATTTATATGCCGAAAGAAGGGTTTGAAAAGCTTAATGCGTTAGCAATAAAGCAAGGCGATAAAGCGTTCGTCAACCCTCGTAATGCGGCAGCTGGCAGTTTACGTCAGCTTGATCCTAAGGTTACTGCCACTCGCCCTTTGGTCATGTGTGCGTATTCCATTGGTTATGTAGAAGGTTGGAACCAGCCTGAAAGTCATTATGAAGGCTTGCTGCAATTGAGTGAATGGGGTTTTCGTACTAATGATTTGATGAAAAGAGTGGAAGGGGCAACGGGCTGTATTGAGTATTATGAAATGCTCAATGAAAAACGTGCCGATTTGTCTTATGACATTGATGGCATCGTATACAAAGTTGATCAAATTTCGTTGCAGAATCAATTAGGCTTTATTGCTCGAGCGCCGCGTTGGGCGATAGCCAGAAAATTTCCTGCTCAAGAAGAAATGACTCGAGTGATAGGGATTGATTTCCAAGTGGGTCGTACCGGAGCGATTACGCCCGTAGCGCGACTAGAGCCTGTTTTTGTGGGCGGTGTGACCGTGTCCAACGCTACTTTGCACAATAAAGATGAGATTGCTCGTTTAGGTGTTCGGGTGAACGATTATGTGGTGATTCATCGTGCTGGTGACGTGATTCCTAAGGTCGTGCAAGTGCTTGTCGATAAGCGTCCTGACAATACCACTGAGGTAGTGTTTCCAGATGCTTGTCCTGTTTGTGGCTCAGATTTAGAACAAGTTGAAGGTGAAGCGATCATTCGTTGTACTGGTGGTTTGGTTTGTGGTGCCCAGCTAAAAGAATCGTTAAAGCATTTTGTCTCTCGTAAAGCGATGGATATCGATGGCCTTGGCGATAAATTGATCGAGCAGCTGGTGGATCAAGAGTTTGTCAAAACCCCAGTCGATATTTTTACTCTATATGAAAAGAAAGAGTCACTTTTAGCGATGGAGCGCATGGGGCAAAAATCGGTAGAGAAGCTGCTTGCCTCAATTGAAAGTGCAAAATCCACTCAATTTAATCGCTTCATTTATGCGCTAGGCATTCGAGAAGTTGGTGAAGCAACGGCTCGAGCGCTAACAAACTATTTTACTGAACTTGATGATCTGATGGCAGCGGATCAAGAGACTTTAGTAGAGGTCGAAGACGTTGGGCCGATTGTGGCTCAACACGTTAAGTTGTTTTTCGATCAAGAAATGAATCGGAAAACAATCCACGGTTTGCTCGGCGCTGGCGTTGTTTGGGAAAAAAAATCACAAGCCTCATCTGATGAACTGCCGCTATCAGGTAAAACTTATGTGGTAACAGGATCTTTAAGTCAGTTTAGCCGTGATCAAGTAAAGGACAAATTACAGTCATTGGGTGCTAAGGTGAGCAGCTCGGTATCGGCAAAAACAGACTGTTTAGTGGCGGGTGAAAAAGCCGGCTCTAAACTCACTAGAGCGCAATCTTTGGATGTGCCAGTTATCGATGAAGCAGGTGTTATTGCCTTACTTAGTCAACACGGAGCAATTTAATTGGATACATTAATTCCTTACGACTCACTGTCTCCAGAGGCACTAGATACCATTTTGGGTGATATTGTGTCGCGCGATGGAACAGATTACGGTGATTACGATTTATCCGCAGCGCAAAAACGCGATCAGGCATTGCAGGTGTTGAAGAAAGGGGAGGCCGTATTGTTATTTGATACGGAGAGTGAAACCATTAAAATGATTCCGAAAGATGCATTAAGCAACTACGACCTCATGTGAGGCCGTGGTTATTTTCTGAATGGGTATCTTGTTGTGAATAGAGAGCTCGGAGCACTGTTTATTCTGAGCAATCACGAAGGCAATGGTTTATGTTGTGATCCATGATGCGTGCGGGCTCTTCTTCTGTGTTGCGTCCTACGACTTTTGCAGGAACCCCAGCGACTGTCGTGTGATGCTCAACCGCTTCTAGTACCACACTTCCTGCGCCGATTTTTGCCCCTTCACCGACTTCAATATTGCCTAAGATTTTGGCTCCGGCGCCAATCAATACCCCAGAACGAATCTTAGGATGACGATCACCATGTTCTTTACCTGTGCCGCCAAGAGTGACCGACTGCAAAATTGAGACATTGTCTTCTATGACGCAGGTTTCACCCACGACAAGCCCTGTCGCGTGATCGAGCATGACGCCACAACCAATCGTTGCCGCTGGATGAATATCCACACTGAACACCATAGACATTTGTCCTTGCAGGTAAAGCGCTAGACTTTTTCGATCATTTTTCCAAAGCCAGTTGGCTACACGATAGGTTTGTAATGCGTGAAAGCCTTTAAAAAACAAAAGAGGAGTGGTTAGGGTGTCGCAGGCAGCGTCCCTTTCTTTTATGGCTAAAATATCTTGCTCGATGCATCTGACAATGCCAGAGTGTGTATCGGCCATGGCTTCTTCGAATACTTCTCGTAATACCATCGCTGGAATTGATATGCTGTCTAGCTTGCTGGCAAGCAAAAAGCTTAACGCAGCACACAATGAATCATGGCGTAATATAGTAGTGTTAAAGTAACTGGCTAAAATAGGTTCGTCTTGTGCAAGCTTTTCAGCTTCTGCTTGCAAAGATTGCCAAAGATTGTCAGAAGTCACTGCATGATGCATTGTTTTACTCAAGGGGTATTCACCTATATACGTTCACGTTTAGAATGTAGGTTATAGGGTTAGGGTTAAACATTACAAGGGGCAATGTGAAGATTGCTCAAAAAGATGGAGATAATATGTCTGAAAAAAATGTTGCTGATGCATTACATATCTTTTATGAATTAAATGAGTTGCTTTCTGATGTTTATTGGGAAACCAATGATATTAATCAGAAAGATCGTTTTTTTGCGATGAAAGGTATATTACAAGACGAGCTTGATGAACTGCATAAACTGAGCTTGCAGGATCACGTGTACCCTTACGAGCCTATGAATCCAAGTTTGATGCAGTTAAGCGACAAACTACGAGCCATGTTGCCAGAGCTTAATCAATACGTGTATCGCCCTCAAACATTGAATCGCTTCGCTAATCTTATTCCAAGTGCGTGTGAATTGTTTGAGCTGTAATACAGTTTTGGTTTATAAAGCGGCTTTACATTGAGTCTATCAAAATGACTCAATGTAGGCTTAATGCGGCTGGTTATTTTGGCTGCGTTTTAAGTCTCGGATAATAAAGCGACTAGGGTGCAGCTTATGGCTAATGTCTTGCTCTAAAGGCGAAGGTGTACCGAGGATTAAGCTGGCAATATAACTGCCACTTAACGGTGTCGATATCAATCCTCTCGATCCATGGCCAATGTTCATGTAGAGCTGATTGATTGGTTCTATCACTTTGTCTGACCGCCATTTTGCATTTTTACTGAGAGTTGCATAGGCTTGTTGGCACACTTTGTCTGATTGAACTGGTCCTACTATGGGGGTGTAGTCAGGAACCGCACATCGGTACGATACTCTCCCACCGCATTCTTTACTGTCAAACGTCCCTTTCGGCAATAACAGCAGCCTTTCTAAAATTGCCAGATTTCGTTTATGGTCTTCATCTCTTACTTGGTCATCATGATCTTTCAAGTCATAGGTTGACCCAAAATGCAGCAAGCCATTTATAGAGGGTGAAACATACCCAAATTCACATAAGACTTTGTTAATGTCTATTTTATAGTCAGATTCCCCTATGGCCTTACAAGCGGCCTGGGCTTTTTCTATGTCAATAAACGAGACCTGTCCTCGAATAGGGTGCGCAGGTGTATTTGGCGCGACGTCGAGCGCTTCGGTATCATTTGCTGTGCATAAAACGACATGAGAGAAGCATGCTTGTTGATTACTTGATATTGCTTCCCAACTAATGGGTTGGGAAGCAGAATGAATTTGAGAAAGGCTTTCAAGGCGCGTGTTTAAGCTAACCTTAATGTTTTTGTGAGAGAGTAGCTTTTCGCAAAGCTGAGTCAGTACCACCCAACCAGAAAGCGGTAATAACAAACTTCCTTCTCTGTCGTTATCCTCAGCGGCGCGTAAAATAGTCTCTGGGTAGCGTTTTTCATTGATAAGCTTTTCGAAACGTTCGGTCTCTTTCTCATTTTTTGGAATTTGTATTAAGCCGCACTGATCCCAAAATGCTTTCTGTTTATCCAATATCGAATAGAGACGAGTAGCGTGTAAGTAAGCGGATAAATAAAAGCGATTAACAGGCGTGTCTTGTGACGCTAATTTAGGGTAGAGCATGCCTTGTGGGTTGCCTGATGCACCGCAAGCAATGTGGTCACCTTGTTCCCATACTGTGACGTTTATGCCTTGGCTTGCAAGTGCATACGCCGTATTTGCCCCAGCTAATCCTGCACCGACCACTAATACATGAGTGACTTCTGTTTGTTTTTCTTGGCGTAGGTTAAACCAAGATTGGCCTTGTGACATGCGCTCTGATAGTGCGGCTGTTGGTTGTTTAAGTTCCGCAACGACCATTTCTCTTTTTTGACCAAAACCTTTTACCTTCTTAACATCAAAGCCGACACTTTGTAGGCCTCGGCGAACAATTCCCGCCGCAGTAAAAGTCGCGCAAGTGGTGCCTTGGTGGCTAAGTCGATGGATGTGCTTGAATAGGTTGTCGGTCCACATCTCTGGGTTTTTGCTCGGCGCAAAGCCATCTAAAAACCACGCATCTACGTCGGCGTTTAACGCGGCGAAGCCTTCTTCTGCTTCACCAAACCAGAGTGTCAGCTGAATTTTTCCTTGTTCAAGTTCAACGCGATGCATGCCATGACAGATTTCTGGATAAGCCTCGATAAGTTGCTGACTAAAATGACTGAGAGAAGGCCACATCTTCAAAGCATCTATTAGCATGCCTTTTGTCAGTGGGTACTTTTCTACAGAAATAAAATGCAGTTGCTTGTCACTAGGCGCTTCCGCTAAAAAATCTTGCCATGCACAGAGGAAGTTTAAGCCAGTGCCAAAACCTGTTTCAGCGATGACAAATGCGTTTTTCTTAAGAGACTTCCAGCGCTCAGCTAAGTGGTTGTTGTGTAGGAAAACATAGCGAGTTTCTTCTAAACCGGATTCTTTATCAAAATAGACATCATCGAACTGGTTGGAGTGCGGCGCGCCGTCATCTCCCCAGCTTAATGACGGTTTCTCTAGTTGGTAGCTAGTTAACACGGACAATGCTCTTGATGACGACCGGAGTCGTTGGTACATTTTGATATGGTCCAACGCTTGATGTTGGTACCGCAGAAATGGCATCGACAATATCCATACCCGTAACGACTTCACCGAATACGGTATAACCCGCCGCACCGCGCGAGCCATCATTTAGAAAGGCGTTATCGACTTGGTTAACGAAAAATTGCGACGTGGCACTATTTGGGTCTTGCGTGCGAGCCATGGCCAGCGTTCCTCGATTATTGGCTAATCCATTGTCGCCTTCGTAAGCCACGGCTTGGTGTGTTGTTTTACGCTCTAGGTCTGTTGTAAAACCACCGCCTTGCACCATGAAACCGCGAATTACACGGTGAAAGATGGTCTCATCGTAAAATCCTTCATCAGCATAACGTAAGAAGTTCTCTACCGTTTTTGGAGCCGCTTCGTCTTTTAGGTCTACTCGGATGGTGCCTTGACTGGTTAAAATATCGACTTCGGTGGCTTCTAGTTGTGAGCAAAAAGCCAGTAAAGCAAGACTGGTGATAAGATATTTACGCATAGTGCTACTTCCTTATTTAATGTATGCCCAATACTATTGGGTGTGTCATAACATGCCAAGACGTTTTGTGTATTTACCGGAGAGAAAATGAATGCGAACTGCTGCCGTAGAAATTGAGTATTGTACTTTATGTCGTTGGATGTTGCGCGCCGCGTGGCTGGCTCAAGAGTTGCTAACGACATTTGATGACGATATTAAAAGTGTCACACTGTTGCCGACACAAGGCGGTATTTTTAAGGTAAGGGTCAATGGCCAGGAAATTTGGTGTCGAAAAGAAGAAGACGGTTTTCCAGAGGCGAAAGTGCTAAAGCAAAGAATGAGGGATGTTATTGATCCTGATCGAGACTTAGGGCATTCAGATGTGAAAATTTAAACTTATTACAAATAACCTTCCCTAATCTTCCCCGCAGAGAAGATTAGGGTGTGTTTTCTTTTAGGTATTTGGGAAAACTTGTTTGAAAGGTTTTATCGTTACGTTTTTATAAACGCCAGCGTCCACATAAGGATCCGCGTCAGCCCATGCTTTTGCTTCTTCAAGGCTACTGAATTTAGCAATCACAACGCTACCAGTAAAGCCAGCATCGCCTGGGTTATCTGAATCGATGGCAGGGTTTGGGCCTGCTAAGATCAAACGACCTTCGTTGTTCAGTGCTACTAGGCGAGCAAGGTGTGCAGGGCGCGCTTCTAAACGTGCGCTAAGACTGTTGGTCACATCTTCGCCAATAATTGAGTAAAGCATTGTTATTCCTTATTTTGTAAATGTGATGAGAGATAAATACCTTGCAGCAGAATAAAGACAATCGTCATGCCTAATAACCCAAACAGTTTGAAGTCTACCCATACCTCTTCACTGTAAGAGAAGGCGACATATAAGTTAGTCGCGCCAGATACAATAAAGAAACAGACCCAAGCAAGATTCAGAGTACGCCATATTTTAAAAGGCAGCTCAAGTTTATCGCCCATCATGCGTTGAATGATGTTTTTATCGCCAATAAACTGGCTACCAAAAAAGACAATAGCAAAAAGGCCGTTGACGATTGTCGGCTTCCATTTGATGAAATCTCCATTTCCCATTAATACTGTCGCGCCGCCCAATAGCACGACTAACACCAATGAAATAATATGCATTTTCTCTACGGTTTTGTTTTTAAACCAAGTAAAACCAACTTGAATAAGTGTTGCTGGAATCAAAACGGCCGTTGCGAGAATGATGTCTCCTGTCATTTTATAAACAGCAAAAAAGATAACGATAGGAAGAAAGTCGAATAGTATTTTCATATAAAAAACCCAGTGTATGTATACTAGAATGTATGTATGCTGGTCTTATAATAACCATCATTCCTTTTAAAGAACAGTCAATCTATGCCTGAAGCTGCGAGTTACCGAAAAGTCGATTTACACACCCATTCAACGTGTTCGGATGGTAAGTTTTCGCCGACTCAACTAGTCGATCTTGCCGTCGAGCAAAAAGTGTCCCTGTTCGCTCTAACGGATCACGACACATTGGATGGAATTGCTGAAGCAGGCCAAAGAGCGTCTGAACATGGATTAAGTTTCATCAATGGCGTTGAGCTATCAACCCAGTGGAATGGTGTTCCTCTGCATATGGTGGCATTAAACTTTATACGGAATAATCCTGCCTTACTGTCGATTGTCGAAGAAAATCAGGCCATACGTTTAGATCGAGCAAGACGGATTGCCGATTTGTTGGTAAAACAGGGGTTACCTGATTTGTTTGATGAAGCGACAGCATTGGCTGGTGAAAGCCAGCTAGGGCGACCACATTTCGCGAGTTTATTGGTTGAGAAAGGGTTTGTGAAAGACGCGAATAAAGCGTTTGATCGTTATTTAGGGAATAAGCGGTTGGGGCAATTGCGGGATGTGTGGCCTGACCTTGAAACGGTATTAACCGCACTTTCGGGTCAAAATATGGAGTTGGTTTTAGCACACCCTAAACGCTACCCTCTTACCGTGACCAAATTAAAACGCTTATTGGGCGATTTTAAAAAATGGGGTGGGACTGGGATCGAAATTGTTTCGGGTAATGAGCGTCCAGATAGTGTTCGCTTATTGGAGCGCTTATCGAGAGAGTTTGGACTAAAAGCCTCTGTAGGAAGTGACTATCATGGACCGTTTGGGCCTTGGATGCAGGTGGGAAAGTTCACCCAAATACATGAAAGTGAAGTCGATTTAGTTTGGCAGGCTTGGGCATAGCAAAATTTTTATAACCTAGCCTCTTAGGTGTTAGGTTTTGTGTATATATTGACATTTTTAGTGGAGAGTAGGTTGAGTCAATTTTTTCAGATACACCCAGAAAACCCACAGGCGCGTTTGATTAAACAAGCGGCAGAAGTCATTCGTAATGGTGGTGTTATTGCTTATCCAACAGACTGTGGATATTCATTGGGTTGTCATCTTGGTGATAAATCAGCACAGGATCGAATTAGAGCAATTCGTCGCTTAGATGATAAGCATAACTTTACGTTGGTGTGTCGTGATTTATCTGAAATATCAACCTATGCACGGTTTGACAATCGCCTATATCGCTTACTTAAAAATAATACTCCAGGTCCTTACACCTTCATTTTCAGTGCCACATCAGAAGTGCCTAGGCGGTTATTGCATCCAAAAAGAAAGGCGATTGGTATTCGAATCCCAAATAATCAAATAGTGTCTGCGTTGTTAGAAGAGTTGGGCGAGCCTATCATGAGTGTTTCTCTTATTTTACCTGGAGAAACCGATCCGATGACCGACCCATACGACATTCGCGATACGCTCGAACATGCGCTAGATTTAGTTATAGATGGCGGCTTTTGTGGACTACAGCCGACAACGGTCGTTAAAATGGATGCTGATAGCATTGAAGTAGTTCGTATTGGCGCAGGGGATCCTGCGCCGTTTCAGTAAATTGTTTAATATTCAGCTGTCAAGGCCCACGGTGTGTGGCTTATAATGCGCTAAATAGTCAATTAATATTATTAAAACTGGGTTGCTGAGAAGCATTCCCTCTAAGAGGTTCGTAATGGACGAAAAGTTACAAAAAGTATTAGCAAGAGCAGGTCAGGGTTCACGCCGTGAAATGGAAACCCGTATCCGTGAAGGTCGTGTATTAGTGAATGGTGAGGTTGCTACATTAGGCGACCGTGTAAGCCTGACAGATACAGTTTCGATAGATGGATATGTCATCGAAGCGACAGAAGCAGGTGAAAATCGCCGTATTATTATTTATAACAAGCCCGAAGGTGAGGTTTGTACTCGTAAAGACCCAGAAGGTCGACCGACTGTTTTTGATAAGCTGCCTAAGCTGCGCGGAGAGCGCTGGATTGCGGTAGGCCGTTTGGATATTAATACTTCTGGTTTGTTGCTCTTTACGACGGATGGTGAACTAGCGAATAGATTGATGCACCCATCGACGGAGATAGATCGAGAGTATCTTGTCCGTGTCATGGGCGAAGTAACAGAAGAAAACATTGCCGCGTTGAAAAAAGGCGTGATCATGGACGATGGTATTGCCAAGTTTACTGATATTGTCGATGGTGGTGGTGAAGGTATTAACCGCTGGTTTTACGTATGCTTAATGGAAGGTCGTAACCGCGAAGTCCGTCGTCTTTGGGAGTCTCAAGGCGTTAAGGTTAACCGTTTGAAGCGTGTTCGTTTTGGTCCTATTTTCTTACCGTCAAAAGCAAAGGTAGGTCGTTGGGTTGAAATGGAAGACGCTGAAGTTAATTCATTGTGTGCCATGGTTGACCTTAAAGTGTCGGAATTGAAACCTAAGACGCAGCAGCAAAAGCTTGAACTTAAACGTCACAAGAATAAAGCAACGGCGGGCGGTGCACGTCGCGGCGCAAATAAAGGCTTTGATTGGCAGAGTAGCGATAAACAGGAATTTAAGCCTAAAAAACCAGGCAAAAGGTCGTTTCGTTAAGATAAATTGGTTTGGAGTCGTAGAAGCATGGTTCGCTGGATAATTGCATTAATTGTGGTCTTGGTTGTCGGTTTTTTTATTTACGTAAATGTAAGTAATAAATTGCCTGAAGGGCTTGGTGTAACGGATGGTCTGTTGAAGCCTTGTTCCTCGTCTCCTAATTGTGTGTCGACGCAGGCAGCGCCAGAAGATACGGTTCATTATGCTGAGCCTATTATTTACACGGGCGGTCGTAAAGACACGCAGTTATCTATCGAATCCTATATGTTGAATAAGGGAAATGCTCGGATTGTGAGTAGTACCTTAGGCTATGTCCATTTCGAGGTGACGAGTCACTTGGTGGGCTATATTGATGATGTTGAGTTCTATCTCCCCGAAGCGGATAGCGTTGTACATTTTCGTTCGGGATCGCGTGTGGGTCATTCCGACTTCGGTGTAAATCGCGAGAGAGTTAGAAAAATTCAAGATCTTCTAGTAAATTAATTCTAAAACGATAATAGTTGGACGAGGATTGCCCATGAGTTTAGATGACAACCAAACTATTTTAATTGTTGAGGATGATGAGCGTTTAGCTTTATTGACTCAAGAATACTTACAAAAGAATGGTTTCAACGTTGGTGTTGAAGCGGATGGCCGCAAGGCTATTTCTCGTATTATTGAAGAGCAACCTTCTCTTGTTATCTTAGATTTGATGTTGCCCGGTGCTGACGGCTTTACAGTATGTCGTAGTGTTCGTCATGACTACAAAGGACCTATTTTAATGTTGACGGCTCGCAGTGATGATGTCGACCAAATTTTAGGTTTAGAAATTGGGGCGGATGATTATGTTTCTAAGCCTGCAAAACCAAGGGTGTTGTTAGCAAGAGTGCAGTCGTTATTACGTCGCAGTACGCAAGATGTTGACCTGTCTGCTGAATCCTCTAAAGAAGAGCAGAACTTGATTTTTGGCCCTTTGACAATTGATAACTCTCGTCGTGAGGCTTGGTTGCTCGAAGAAGAAGTCGAACTTACCAGTGCTGAATTTGATTTATTGTGGTTGTTGGCCAGTAGTGCTGGTCGTATTCTAAGTCGTGAAGAGATTTTTGGTGAATTGCGTGGTATCGAGTACGACGGTCAAGATCGTTCTGTTGATGTTAGAATCTCTCGAATTCGCTCAAAAATAGGCGATGACCCAATTCACCCTCGTCGTATAAAAACCATTCGTAGTAAGGGTTACTTGTTTGTAAAAGAAGTATAGGAACGTAATGCGAGCTGAAATGTGGCGTTTATATCGGCACCTGGTGTTTGGAGGTGTCGTTATTGTCTTGTCCTGTTACGTTGTTATGGCATTTACTCAAGCTCGCTTCAGTGCTTCAAGAGTAGAGCAATTGCTTTGTGTAGACGCAGAAATAAGCTCTGTTCTCCTGCTTTCTGGTATTAGCCAGCAGCTACCAGAGTCTCAGTTTAATTGGACTTTACAGCTAACTGAGCCTCTTTCAATTTCAACGATTTCCTCGTTAATAAGTCAAAAAAAATGGCTTAAATTCCCCGATAATAGCTATCAATTAACGTTTGAACATTCTGGTCAGTCTGTATTAATGGGCCGAGCGTATCAACATGACAAATTTTTTAAATTTGAATCCTTGTTGCAGCGTTTTCTTCTATCAGATCAGATGAGTTATCAGGATAAGAAGTCTTTAATTGAAAATATGCCGTGTCTTTCTGTTGAGTATATTTCTTCTAAATCTCCCAGTGTGTTAACGGGTGTTGCCTTGGTTCATGGTGCTTATGGGGAGTATGGTTTCTTATGGGAAGATGATGAGGCGGACGGCGCTGTTTACTTGTCCATTGTTCATGAAGAAAATATTTCCTTAACCTTTACTGTGGTTATTATTGTCTTTGTAGGAATGCTAGTCATGCTTATTCTCATCTGGCGTGAATTAGTCTCTCTGGATTTTAAGCGAAAGACATTTGAAAGTATTACTCGTCAAATTGCTCGTGGTAGAAGTGGTTTGCCAAAAGGTATTCCGGATAGTAATGGCACACTAAAAGAATTGGCTTATTCATTTGATTCTATGTCATCACATATTCAACGCTTATTGAAAGTGCAGCGTGAAATGATAAATGCCATTTCCCATGAGTTAAGAACACCTATTGCCCGTTTACGGTTCGGGTTGGAGGTGATGAAGGACGAAGTGGATGATGATGTTGCTAAATCTATCGAAGCGTTGGAAGGTGATGTCGAAGAGTTGAATACGTTGGTGGATGAAGTGCTTACTTACGGGAAGCTAGAGGGTGGCTCATTAGAACTTAATTTCAAAGAGCTTTCTATTTCTCAATTAGTTGATGGCATTTTGAGACATAATCACCTGCTACTTCAGCATCTTAGTGTCGACGTGGATATTAATGAGGCAGACATAGTGTTGGCAGATGAACATCATCTGAGCAGAGCCTTACAGAATCTTATTTTGAATGCAGCTAAATACGCTGCTAGCAAAATCTCCATTACTTTCTCTCATGACTCAGAGCGTTGGCAGTTAGATATTGAAGATGATGGTCCTGGTATTGCTTTTGAAGACAGGGATAAAGTTTTTATACCTTTCCAGCGATTGGATAACAGCCGGACGCGTGCTTCAGGAGGTTATGGGTTAGGGCTCGCAATTGTTCAGCGTATTGCTTTTTGGCATGGCGGTGCAGTATTGATCGATGCGAGTGAGTCTGGTGGCGCTAAATTTAGTTTGATTTGGTCACGTAATCAGCATCAGAACACCTTGTCCTGATGCTGATATAAGTCCCCTAAAGTTCTGGGGCTAGAATGCCTTTTAGGTTCTTAAAGCACGTTTTAGATGCCGTAGATATAAGGTCTTCCATGTAGGCGTTTTCACGCTGGTCTTTTCTGATTGCCAAATAGAGCTTACACCAAACACCTTCTTCACCAAGTGATTTTGTCATCACATATTGCCGATTTGTGTATTCTGTTAATGCCCAATTAGGCAGACAGCATAGACCACGACCACTGGCAACCAATTGCATCATCATGAGCGTTAGCTCGCTGTGGCGGATTTTGGCAGGTGAAATACCGGCAGGGTTTAGAAAATGTTTAAAAATATCCAGTCGCTCTGTTTCAACAGGATAGGTGATGAGTGTTTCTTTCTCGAAATCTTCCGGGCTTAGAAACTCTTTTTTTGCCAATGGATGATGTCGAGACAGGGCGACTTGCGATTCATATTGAAATAAAGGGATGTATTCAATATTGGGAATATCTTGAGGATCGGATGTTACCACTAAATCTAAATCGCCACGAGCGAGGGCGGGCAGAGGCATAAAGCCAAACGCCGTAGAAAGGTCTAGCTCGACATCTGGCCAATGTTCACGAAAGTGATCAATCGTTGGCATGAGCCATTCATAGCAACTGTGGCACTCGATGGCGATGTGTAAACGGCCGCTTTCGCCTTCTGCAAAGCGGTGAATATCTCGCTGAGCGGATCGAAATGAGAGTAGAACATCATCGGCAAGTTGTAATAAACGCAGTCCAGCACTGGTGAAGCGGACAGGTTTGGTTTTTCGAATGAATAATGGACAGCCTAGCTTCTCTTCTAGATCTTTGAGCTGGTGAGATAAAGCAGACTGCGTTAAATGTACTCGTTCAGCGGCTTCGACTAAGCTGCCTGTTTCTCTTAACGCGGTCAGTGTTTTTAAATGCCTAACTTCAATAATGCTCATAGTAATTCACGGTTGATGCGTTTTTTTCAATGTGTTGGATATAAAAAAGCTCGCTGGATGATTGCGCCCAGACGAGCTTTTTTATTGTGTTAGCGGCACAATAAAAACTCAAGTAATGCTTTTTGTGCGTGCAGGCGGTTTTCTGCTTCATCCCATACGACAGAGTCTGTGCGATCTATGACATCGGCAGACACTTCTTCACCACGGTGTGCTGGCAAACAATGCATGAATAGCGCATCAGGGTTGGCTTTTGCCATAAGCTCTGAATTTACTTGGAAGCCATCAAAATCTTTCAGGCGTTGTTCTTGCTCGTCTTCTTGCCCCATAGAGGCAAATACGTCAGTAACAATGAGGTCGGCGCCTTTTGCTGCTTCATGAGTGTTATGAACGACAGTGACGCGGTCTTTATGCTCTTCAACTAGGTCTGCATTTGGCTCGTATCCCACAGGGCAGGCGACGACAAGTTGAAAGTTTAGGAGTGCGGCGGCGTTAATGTAAGAGTTACACATGTTATTGCCATCACCGACCCAGACTACTTTTTTACCTTCAATGGAGCCTCTATGCTCTTGATAAGTCTGCATGTCAGCAAGAAGTTGGCACGGATGATAGTCGTCCGTAAGGGCATTGATAACCGGAACCGATGAGTATTTAGCAAAGGTTTCAATGGTTTCATGGTCAAATGTTCTGATCATCACGGCATCCACCATGCTGGAGATGACCCGAGCACTGTCTTCTACCGGTTCACCACGTCCAAGCTGGGTATCACGGGACGAAAGGAAAAGCGCGTGACCACCCAATTGAGCCATACCCGCTTCGAAAGAAACGCGAGTACGAGTGGACGATTTTTCAAAAATCATCGCCAGTACTCGGTTTTTCAACGGTTGGAATAAAGTGCCTTCATGATGAATTTTCTTAAGCTCAGAAGCTCGTAGTAGTAACTGTTTTAACTCATCAGAAGTTAGATCTTTCAGAGTAAGAAAATGTCTTGGCGACACGCTAGAGCTCCTTAATTGTCTTTTGAAAAGGGAATCGACCAATTTAATACACTCAGGTAAGTGAGTAAAGGGCAATTAACGATAGAAAGAGCAAAGGAAAGCGTCTTCTTGGGGTTGTAAATGCACCACCAGACCCAATAAACTGATGCAACTTTAAATGAATTTAGTGGTTGTTCATTTTGTGGCGGCATTAACAATGTGTTTGTCGCCATGTTAGACGCAGTCCAAGAACGAGGTTTTTAATATGAGTAATACAATCGAAACAATTAAAGAGCAAATTAATAGCAATGATATCCTGCTATACATGAAAGGTAACCCTCGTGCGCCTCAGTGTGGTTTTTCTTCTCAGGCGGTTCAAGCTCTTATGGCTTGCGGTGAGCGTTTTGCTTTTGTGAATATTTTAGACAATCCAGATATTCGTGCAGAGCTTCCAAAATTCGCTAACTGGCCAACGTTTCCACAGCTTTGGATCAAAGGTGAGTTAGTTGGCGGCTGTGACATTATTGTTGAAATGGCAGGTAACGGTGAATTGCAAACCTTGATTAACGCTGCTGTTGGTACAACTGAAGAGTAAGCTAATACGTTGTCTGTTTAAGGGCGACATTATTTGATGAAATATTATTCTGTTAAATTTTAAGAAATAAAGGAGATTTTAAAGATGTCTATTTTAGTTGGTAAAAAAGCGCCTGATTTTACAGTTCCAGCGGTATTGGCTGATGGCCAAATTGTGGATTCTTTCAGCTTGTCTGAAACGATCAAAGGTAAATACGCTATCGTGTTTTTCTATCCATTGGATTTCACTTTTGTATGCCCGTCTGAAATTATTGCTATGTCTCATCGCATGGATAAATTCCGTGAAATGGGCGTAGAAGTTGTTGGTGTTTCTATCGATTCTCATTTTACTCACAACGCTTGGCGTAACACCCCAGTAGAGCAAGGTGGTATCGGCGCTGTTGAATACACGCTAGCGGCCGACATGGATCATGCTATTGCTAAAGCGTATGGCATTGAATCTGAGGGCGGTGATTCTTACTACCCAGCGGGTGTTGCGATGCGTGCTTCTTTCGTTATCGATCAAAAAGGTATCGTTCGTTCACAAGTTGTAAATGACGAGCCTATTGGTCGTAACATGGATGAGTTGGTTCGTGTTGTAGACGCACTTCAGTTCTTCGAAGAGAACGGCCAAGTTTGCCCTGCAGGCTGGAACAAAGGTGACAAAGGTATGAATACTTCACCTGAAGGTGTTGCATCTTACCTTGCTGAAAATTCTAAATCGCTATAAGGCTCACTTTTACAGTAAGTAAAAGTTGTCATGAATAGTTGATAAAAGCGTTCATTATGAAAACTAATGGACGCTTTTTTATTGTCTTCATTATGGTGTTTCGAATTTTCGCTTTTACCCTTCGTAAAGCTCAAGAGGTAAGCCATCTGGGTCGGCAAAAAAGGTAAAGCGTTTCCCCGTTAAATCATCCAGCCTAATGTCCTCTGTGATAATGCCATGCTTATTTAAGTGTTGGATGCATGATTCTAGATCCTGTACTGCAAACGCCAAGTGTCTTAGTCCTTGTGCTTCTGGATGGGAAGGTCTTGCTGGCGGTGATGGAAAAGAGAAAAGTTCTATTTGTTGGTGCTCATTGATAGCAAGATCTAATTTATAAGACTGGCGTGCTTCTCGGTAGGTTTCTTCAACAATTTTGAACCCAAGAATTTCATTGTAGAAGCGCTTTGAGACGTCATAGTCAGAGCAAATAATGGCAACATGATGGACATGAGAAACGGTAAACATAATCCTACTTTTTATTGTTTAGTTTGTGCTTTTAGCTCATTGGCTACATCGATGACTTGTCGTCTAAACCAAATGTGGCTCGCGTCGTGATGCAGTAAAGGGCTCCAAATCATTTTCAACTCAATTTTTGGAATATTGAACGGGGGATCGAGAATAACCAAATCTGGATTCTTCTTATTGATCATTGCGACCTTTTTAGGCAAGGTGGCGATAAGATCCTGCTCCAGAGCCAGATGCATTGCGGTGTGATAACTTCTCGTGAACACCCGAATGCTGCGTTTGCGGTCAAGCGCTTGCAGTGCTTCATCCACCCAGCCGAGTTTTTGTACATCGGTAGGGTCCATGCCCACACCGACGCCGAAGCCTGTTTTACTGACCCAAATGTGTTGGGCCTGGAGGTACGCATCAATATCAAAATGGTCTTTTATCGGATTTTTTGAACTCATCATGCAGACAAAGGTATCGAACCACACACTTTTCTGATGAAACGATTGTGGTAACTCTTCAAAGCGATTGATGGCCATATCAATCCTGCCAGCTTCAACATCATGAAAAGTCACATCGCTTGGTGTCATGATGTCCAGCGTAATGCCAGGGGCGTGTTCACGCAGACGATTCAGTAATCGAGGAATAACGGTTGAGGTTGCGTAATCACTGGCCATGATTCTAAACACACGTGTACTGGTACCTTCGTTGAAGTCTGCCTCTGGTTGTAGGGCTTCTTCTAACTCAAGTAAGACTTTACGAACAATCGGCTGAAGGCGAAGGGCTTTTTCAGTCGGTTTCATACCTTCGCTGGTTCGAACAAGTAGAGGATCGCTGAGTAAATCACGCAACCTTTTCAAGCCATTGCTCATGGCTGGCTGAGTAATGTTAAGCTTACTTGCAGAGCGAGTGACGTTGCATTCTCTTAATAACACATCAAGATAAATAAGAAGATTAAGGTCTATTTTATTAATATTCATACTTTTTTATGTGATTCACATGATTGGTCTATTATATGAATTGATTGTATTTTCCTTGGTGCAAACTACAACCGCGAAGTTCATGATTTAACTATTCGCTAAGATTGGAACGGCGCGACATAGGTCGATAAAGCGTTGGGCGTTTTGTGTTAGTGCTGTATTTTTGGGTGTAACAATCAGTAGGTTTCGGTTAAGTTCCAATGGCGTATGATAAAGGCGAATTAGTCCCGAGTTTAACTCTTGGGAAATGGCCATACGAGATAAACACCCGAGCCCCATTTGATGAATGACGGCCTGCTTTACTGCCTCCATATGAGCAAGAGAAAGCACCACATTGAGTTGAGGGATTTGAGCTGCTGTGGCTTGTTCCAGAATATTACGAGTGCCAGAGCCTGATTCACGCATAACCCAGTTGGCTTGTTTTAAATCCTCCCAAGATAAATTTTCAGAACGGTCTTCTTCGACAGAACCAAATACAACAAGCTCGTCTTTTAACCATACCTGCGTCATTAATTCTGCGTGCTGGCAGTAGCCTTCAATAAAACCAACCTCGGCTTTCCCAGTCAGTAATTGTTGAATGACACTTTGCGTATTCCCAATTTCTAAATTAAAGCGAATATTGGGATGCTCACGCTTAAATAAAGACATTTGCTTAGGGAGTAAATAGTTGCCAACACTCACACTTGCTGCCAAATGCAAAGAGCCACTGAGTTCATCTTCATTGCCCATGCTTTCTATTTGTTCTATTTGACTAAGAACCGCGCGAGCTTGCGGGAGAAGGTGTCTGGCTTGTGGGGTTATTTGTAAGCGCTTGCCATGTCGGCGAAAAAGAGGGCGACCTAGTAAGGCCTCTAGTTCTCTTAATGCTTGGCTTGCTGCTGGTTGGCTTATGGATACCATTTCAGCCGCGGCTGTAACGGATCCAGTATGAACAACGGCTTCAAATATTTGTAATTGTCTAAGTGTGATTCTCATTTGGCTATTGTAGCCTCGTTTTCGTTTTGATGAGTAGCGCTAATGTCTTTTGATATCATAAATGCGCGAAGGTATTAATAAAAAAGCCAACAGATTATTGATTCTGTTTTTTTGGAATGAAACTAACTTCAGTTTCATCGATGAACTCAGCACCGAGTTTGGTTTCTGCGATCAATTTCTACAAAAAGCGATCGATGCTAGCGTTCTGATTTTTTAAACTCTGTTGTTGGTCATTAGCACCGACGGCCAGAATAGACTCAAATACCAATGGTGGGCAGTAAGGGCTAGCTTTATATACATTTTTCTCTTTTTAAATATTGAATTTTAAACTATGCCGGAATTTGGTGCCAAGTGCTCGTTGCTGGGTTACTTTTTAGATACATAACTTATATAGATCTTCTATAAGAAACAGAGTTAGTATTTGTCTATATTGCATATTAATTGTTCGATTACAGTGTTTTCATTACTCTATTCGGGTAGTTTTGAAACCATATGGAAGGCATGGCTAGGTATGAAGCAATCTCCAACAGTGTTAATTGTCGACGATGTACCAGAAAATTTACGGGTTTTGCAGGATGTAATTGCTGCATTAGATTGTAAGATTGCTGTTGCTAACTCAGGTGAACGCGCCCTAGAGTTACTAGAAAGAACGCAGCCATGTTTGATTTTATTGGATGTCATGATGGGCGGGATAGACGGTTTTGAAACCTGTCGCCGTATTCGATCTCATCCGAGATACAAAGATGTTCCTGTCATTTTTGTGACGGCATTAGCAGACGATATTAGTCGTGGCTTTGAAGTCGGTGGAAACGATTACATCAGTAAGCCTATTCGTATTGAAGAAGTGCGCTCTAGAGTTCAGCATCAATTAGAAAAGTTTCAGTTAGTCCATGAATTAAGAGCGCTTACGGTTTCATTGGAAGAAAAAGTAAGAGAGCGTACTTCTGACCTAAATCTAGTGAATCGGAATCTTCGTAAAGAGGTAAGCGAAAGACGCTATATGCAAGATAGGCTGAAATATCTTGCCCAACATGATTTCGTTACGCAGCTTTACAACCGAGATGCACTCGACGAACACATTTCCCATATTATTTCAGATGTTCAATCAGAAACGTCTAAACACACTCCTTTTTTTATTTTGATTGATGTGAATGAATTTCGCTTGATAAATGATTCATGCGGCTGCATTGCTGGCGATGAGTTGTTGCATCAGCTGGCATCCTTAATAAGTGAGTTTATTGATCCTCAACGTGATTTCTGCGCGCGGTTAAGTGGCGACAAATTTGCCATAGTGGTGAGTAAGGGTGGAGACGAATCTGTTGAGTCTTTATTTCGTTTGCTTCAAAAAGGGATTAAGAATTTTTCTTTCGTTTGGGATGAGCGTCAATTTCGAATGAGTGTGACGCAAGTGGCAATACCAATAACACTTGATATGGTGTCGTTTGAGCAAGTCGTGATGTTGGCCGATGAAGTGTGTTACGCAAGTAAAAAATCAGGAATACATTCTCGAATTATAAAGAATGCAAAAGACCTTTCCTATGATGAGCATCGTGGCAACCTAAATTGGGGGCTACGTATTATTGATGGTCTTGAAAAGGATTTGTTTGAAGTGCATTTTCAGCAAGTTTGTTCATTGAACAGTGATGAACCGAGAAAAAAGATAGAAATTTTGGTAAGGCTGAAAGATGAAGAATCGGGTGGGCTGATTTACCCTAATGACTTTATTCGAGCGGCGGAGCGATTTGGAATCATTTCTAAAATTGATCGCTGGGTCATTAACCATACCATGAAGCAATTAGCAGAAAGGGAAGGCTTGTGGGAGCAAGTTGATCAAGTGGCGCTTAATGTATCGGCCTTATCTGTGCGTCAGTCAGGTTTTGCCGAATTTATTATTGAACGGCTGGCGTATTATCAATTAGATGGTCGTAAATTTTGCTTTGAAATTACGGAAACTGAAGCGTTAAATAATTTTTCAGATACGCGTAAGTTCATGGCAATGCTTCATGGAAGCGGTTGCAGTATCGCTTTGGATGACTTTGGCACTGGCTTTTCGTCGTTTGCTTATTTAACGGATTTGCCTTTTGATCTAATTAAAATTGATGGCATGTTTATTAAAGATATGCATGTTAATGACATTCACTACGGCATGGTCGACTCCATTGTTAAGCTTGCAAAAATGCTAGATAAGCCTGTGGTCGCTGAGTTTGTTGAAAACCAAACCATTGTCAATAAACTCAAACTGCTTGGGGTGGAATGGGGGCAAGGTTATCACTTCCATAAACCCGAAAAATTGTAATAAATTATTTTTTAGGATACCTAAATATGGATGTTGAGTTTCCTGCACTTTTCAAACTGCTTGTGGTTTTGTTTTGTCTAACGGCTCTGTTCTTAGTTGTTTTACAGCTGGTATTTTTAGTTCGCTTTAAACTCTTACAGCGGCGCTATTCAAGAGCTATCCTGGCGACCAATGCAGGCGTTTGGGAATGGTTTCCCGAGAATAATCGACTGTACACTTCCTCTGAATTCTTCATACAGCTTGGGTTTGATGAAAGAAAAACCCCTAAGCACTTAAGTGAATGGCTGGATTTTTTATCTCCTGATGACCAAGTCACGTTTGAACACTGGAAGAAGGCATTACTAGAGAAAGAAATGGGGGCCATGCCCAGCTCAATCAGGCTAAACATTAAAAACCCAAACAATGATTATTTCTGGGTAGAAATGCGAGGCAACGTCACTCGAATTGATGGGCGCAATCGAGTGCGAAGCGTTGCTGGTATTTTCGAAGATATAGGTCATTTAGTCACGACAGAGAACGAGCTCATCGCAGCTCGTGAGGAATCTCGACGTCGAGAGTTAACGTTGTCCTCTTTGCTTAATAATATTCCCGATATCGTGTGGTCGAAAGATGAGCAAGGAAATTATCTAGATTGCAATCAGGCTTTTTTAGACTTTAACTCAATTTCAGAAGAAGGCATTAAGGGTAAGAGTGACCAAGATTTAAACCTAGATGGTAAAGGTGAGTATTATCAAGGTAGAGACAACGAAGCGTTACAAACGGGCATAACCTTGCATGAACAAAGCTGGGGTTTTCCTAAAGATGGAAGGGCGCCACGTTTATTCGAGGTTTATCGTGTTCCTGTCATCGAACCTTCTATTCACTTTCGTGGCACCTTAGGTATCGCTCGAGATATCACGGAACGTCATCGTCTTATCAATCAACTCAAACAATTTAAAAGCTTCGCAGACAACTCCGCTCAGGGCTTTGCGATGACGACCTTAGATGGAAATATCACCTATTTTAATGAAAAAATACGCACATTACTTGGTGTGAAAGAGGAAATAGGTGAACCGTCGTCGGGGACATTGAATTATCTTGAATTCTACCCAGAAGCCAGTCAGAAATTCCTGCAAGAAACTGTCATTCCTTACCTTAAAGAGAATGATATATGGGAAGGGGAGTTGCAGGCAAGAAGCCGAGATGGGCGCGTTTTTTCTACTTATGAAATGTATTTTGTGTTGCGCGATGAAAATGGTAAAGCGACGTCATTTGGCGACATCATGAGTGATATTACCGAACAAAAAAATGTTTCGATGCAGCTGGAGCAGGCAAAAGAGGCCGCAGAGCAAGCCAATCAGGCTAAAAGCCAATTTTTGGCCAATATGAGCCATGAAATTCGCACCCCTTTAAATGCCATTATTGGTTATGCCCAGCTCATTGGAGAAGACAATCAACTCACAGGCGTTTCACGAACGCGTTTTTTATCAATAGCGAGCGCTGGCGATCGATTGTTAGGACTGATCAACGATATTTTAGACATTGCTCGAATTGAGTCTGGGCGACTTGTGTTGCATGAGCAAAAAATCAATCTGTGTAAAGAAGTCAGCCAAATTGGCAAGCTGCTTCAAGGTCAGGCACAGGAAAAAGGGTTAAGTTTAAGTGTTGAATGTAATATCGACGATCAGCAATTTGTGTGGATGGATCCGGTTAAGCTCCAGCAAATACTCACAAATTTACTGGGTAATGCGGTGAAGTTCACCACGGAAGGGTATGTGAAAGCTGTGGTTGTGATCGTAGAGGAACGCATTCATATCAGTATAGAAGATACTGGACCTGGAATAGAAACCGAATTGATGGAAGATCTCTTTACCCCTTTTGTTCAAGGTAAAGCGGGCGCGGCGTCAGGTGGAACTGGCTTAGGTTTGGCGTTGTCGATGACCTTGGTTAAATTGATGCAGGGTTCGTTATCGGTCAAAAGCAGCGAAGGTGTGGGGACGCAAATCATCATTGATTTACCACTATTACAAGTTGCCAGTGATGATATAGAGGATTTTGATGAGCAGGGTACTGTTCTTAATATGCGACTAAACGACCCCATCACGGTTTTGGTGGCAGAAGACGATGAATGGTCGAGAGATATTCTCGTGTCTTTACTGGAAAAAGCTGGTTGTCAGGTGATTGAGGTAGAGGATGGAGAGCAAGCCATACAAGCTTTTAAGATGAATCCCCCTGATCTAGTGATGACAGACATTAGAATGCCAAATAAAACCGGTATAGACTTACTAAAAGCTATTCAAAAAGACGATGTATATTGCGATATCCCTATTGTCGCTGTGACCGCTTCTAGCCTTACTCATGAACAACAAGCGTTACTTGATGAAGGTTTTTGGCAGGTCATTGGGAAACCTTATCGAGCAGAAGAGATTCATAAATCCTTGGTGGCTCATCTGGATGTACAGTTTGTTCCTTTGCTTGAACCATTGCTTTGTCTACAGGAAAAGAAAGATTCTGCTATCACTGAAGTGAGTGGTGCTGAGTTGAAACCGCTGACGGCGGACAGCTGGCTGCCTTTGTTGTCAGCTGCCAGAAATGGCGACATGCAGCAAGCAGAATATGCGTTTGAAGTGTTGAAACCTGTACTGACATTGACTCATGAAAAAGCGATTCAAGGTGCTATTACGCAATTTGATTTAGGTTTGGTTGAGGAGCTTGTGGTGCAATACCAAAAGTTCGAGTAATTGTTATCCAGCATGGCTTATATTCAATTTAACCTGAAGGCTTTGCGTTTGACATGAATATGAGGCAAAGATAAGGTCACACAAGACAAAACACAACAAAAACACCTACAATAAAGGGCTTGTGCTTTTCCTTTTTAGACAGCACGTTTCAGACAACGCCTTTTCGATTTTATTCAACCGCCACAGGTAGCCCAATGACCCGTCTAGCCTCTAACGATTTTCCCTTTACCGCGGTGGCTGGGCAAGAGCTGCTGAAGTTGGCTTTAATTCTTTGTGCGATTAACCCACAAATCGGCGGTGTGTTAATTAGTGGTCCTCGTGGCTCGGCAAAATCTACTTTGGCTCGTGGTTTGTCTGGCGTCATGCCTGCATTAGACGATGCAGAACAGGTTCCGTTCGCTACCTTGCCGCTTGGCACCAGTGAAGACCGTTTGCTCGGTGCATTAGACTTAGAGCAAGTATTACAAGACAAACAGGTTGTGTTTAAACCCGGTTTGCTTAGCCGAGCTCATGGCGGTGTGCTGTATGTTGACGAAGTGAACTTGCTTGCCGATCACCTTGTAGACCAACTGCTTGATGTAGCCGCCAGCGGTGTCAACCGAATCGAGCGCGATGGCATTAGTCACGAACATGAATCTCGCTTTTTACTTGTTGGCACCATGAACCCAGACGAAGGGGAGTTGCGTCCACAGTTGCAAGATCGTTTTGGTTTAATGGTCGAACTTGGCAATCAATACAGTCTTGAAGAGCGAGTGCAAATTGTACGACTGCGTGACGAATACGACCAAGATGCAAAATCTTTCTGCGATGCATTCAAATACAAACAACGTAATTTAAAAAACAGCATTCGATTAGCTAGAGAAACTTTGAGCAAAATTCGATGCTCCGACGCATTGCGCATGGACGTTGCAACACGTTGTCAAGACGCCATGGTTGATGGCGTTCGTGCTGACATTGTTTGGATTCGTGCTGCCATGGCACATGCGGCTTGGCGCGGCGCCAAAGCCGTTGAAAAAGAAGACACTCAAATGGTTGAAGACTTAGTGTTAGCGCATCGTCGACAAGCGAAAACACCGCCTCAACCTACTAGTCCACCTTCACGTCGACCTGAATCCTCACCGTCTCAATCGCCGTCCTTGTCGCAACAGCCTCGTTCAGATTCGAGCGATGCGCAAAACACGCCGCCAGAGGAAAAAGGTCAAGGTGATTGGGGGAGCATGACGCCGCAAACATTGGCGACGAGTTCGCCCATTAAAGTAACGCTCGACGAAGAACCGCAAGCCAGCTCAGCGATGAATAGATTGAGTGAGGTGGCGCCGGGAAAGCATAAAGGCAAGCAGCAGGGCGGTTATCGTCCTGATGCCGCGCAAACGGCCAATGGCATTGATTGGTTTCGTAGCATTGTCAGCCAACCGCAAGAATGGCCGCCAAAGCAGCTGACTCACAAAGCGGATAAAACCGGACAAGCGGTTTTGCATTTGGTGCTGCTGGATACCTCGGCGTCAACGTTAAGCCAAGGTGTGTTTGCAAAGGCCAAAGGGGTAATTTTAGACATTGCCAATCGTGCGTATTTAGCCCGCGAACAGATCGCGATTTTGGGCTTTGGCCAAGACAGCGTGTCGTCCATCTTGCCAAGAGTCCGAGCGCCAAAAGAAATTTCAGAGGTATTAGATAACCTCGGCGCAGGCGGCGGTACGCCGTTTCGCATCGCTATAGAAAACGCCAGCCAATATTTGGTGCAGCAACATCACACAAACGCGGGATTACACAGCCAAACCTACATATTGACTGACGGTCGCACCCAAGCCGATGTGTCAGACCTTGCACTGCAAGGCAACACGGTATTAATTGACACCGAAAATGCGCCGATTAAGCGTGGCCGAGGCCAAGACATTGCCCAGCATTTGGGGGCACAATACGTTTTATTGAACTCTCTTTTAGAGAACTTTTAGAGAACTTTTAGACACTTTTTAGAGACCGTTTTATGACTGCTTCTGTTGTTCATTGCCCTGCGTTGTTTTTGACGGCGCCAGCGTCAAATCAGGGTAAAACCACCATTACGGCTGCGTTGGCGCGTTATTTCACCAACCAGGGGAAAGTGGTTCGAGTGTTTAAAACCGGCCCTGATTACCTAGATCCGCAAATTCTCGCGCAAGCGTCTAAGCAACCCGTTGAACAGCTCGACATCTGGATGGCAGGAGACGATTACTGCCAAGATAAATTGTTCCAAGCGGCGCAAGTAGCGGATTTGATTCTCGTCGAAGGCGCAATGGGCATGTTTGATGGTGATCCCTCCAGCGCCGACCTTGCGGCTCGTTTTGGTATTCCCATGGCGATTGTTATGGATGTAAAAGGCATGGCGCAAACCGCCGCCGCGCTGGCGACAGGTTTGGCGAATTTTCGTGACGATGTGCACGTCGCGGGGCTTATTGCTAACCGTTGTGGAAGCGAACGTCATGCGGAATTGATTCGCGATGCGTTGCCAGAAAATCTGCCGTTATTGGCAACACTAAAACGCGACGAAGGCATTACCTTACCAGAGCGTCACTTAGGGTTAGTGCAAGCGGACGAAGTGAAAGACGAGTTAGAAGTTCGTTTTGAAGCGGCGGTCGAATGGTTAAAAGAAACCAAAGACACGGGCTTATTAGAACTACCAAAAGCCGTTGTCTTTTATTCTATTAATAAGAAAGTCTCTGTGAATAAGCAGACCGATGCAGAACAAACCATTGAACAACGCTTAGCGGGTAAAATCATCGCCGTTGCCAAAGACGCAGCGTTCAGTTTTATTTACGATGCGAATCTTATCGCGCTGCAAAGCATGGGCGCAAAAGTGGTGTTTTTCTCGCCCTTAAAAGATCAAGTCTTACCCGACGCCGATGCGCTTTGGCTGCCGGGAGGTTACCCAGAATTGCACGCCAAAGCCTTGTCGGACAACACCGCCATGCGCCAAGCCATTTATGCGTTTTATCAAACGGGCAAAGGCATCTTGGCTGAGTGCGGCGGCATGTTGTATAGCTTGAACGATTTAACCGATTTGAACGATGACTGCTACCCGATGCTCGGCATCCTAGAAGGGCAAGGCGCGATGCGCGGCAAACGTGGTTGCCAAGGCATGCAAACGGCGGTGATTCCTCAAGGCGACATCCGTGGGCACGCACATCATCGGTCTCGTAGCGCCAACACACCAGAACCTGTCGGTTATGGTCGACGTCAACGACATCCCGCACCAGGCGAAGCGATTTATCAGCAAAAAGGCTTAACCGCCAGTTACTTGCATTTGTTTTTTCCTTCTAATCTTAATGCGACCGCTAAGCTTTTTTTAGCGGATCAACAGGACTAGCAAGTCATGTGGCCTGAAAGTGCAGAATCCCCCGCGCCACTGCGTACTGGTTTAACCACCGGAACCTGCGCTACAGCCTGTTGCGTGGCCGCGGCGCAAGCATTTTTTGCCCAGAAACAAGACGCCACGGTCAGCGTCACCTTACCCAAAGGTAAAGTGATTGATCAGCCGATCATCGAATACCAAGTGATTGAGGGCGGTTTTAAAACCGCCACCATCAAAGACGCAGGAGACGACCCGGACGCAACTCATGGTGCGACCTTATTTGTCGAGCTTCGCCTCGCACCAGAAAAAGGTGTGCGCTTTCATGCGGCGCAAGGTGTTGGCACGGTGACTCGCACAGGTTTATTACTTGATGTAGGCGAACCAGCGATCAATCCTGTGCCGCGTAAAATGATGACAGAACATCTAGAAGGCTTCGCACAGACCTACCAATATCAAGGTGGATTTGACGTTTCGGTTGGCGTGATCAATGGCGAGAAAATCGCGCAAAAAACCATGAATCCTCGATTGGGCATTTTGGGTGGTTTATCGATTTTAGGCACAACGGGCATTGTGCGGCCCTTTTCCTGCGCGGCGTATATCGCCTCGATTCATCAAGGCATCGATGTCGCGCGAGCCAACGGCATTACGCACATCGCAGCGACCACAGGCAATGCCAGTGAAGACGCGATAAAAAATCATTACCAACTGGACGACATGGCACTTATTGAAATGGGTGACTTTGTCGGCGCTGTTTTAAAGCATATTAAAAAAGTTGAACAAGATGGTTCAGTTCAGTTAAAGAACGCGACTCAATTAACCAAACTCAGTATTTGCGGTGGTTTCGGTAAAATCAGCAAGCTGGCGCAAGGTAATATGGATTTGAATAGCCGAGTGTCGAGCATCGACCTTGGTGCCTTAGCAGAGCTTGCCGTGACTTTAGGTGCCGATCAAGAGTTGCAAGAACGCATGAAAAACGCCAACACCAGCGTGGAAGCCCTATCTTTTGCCTCTTCGGCAGGGCTAGAACTCGCCGATGCTATTTGCCAGCAAGCCTTAACCTTTGCTCGAAAATACATTCCTGATCACATGGCATTGGAGGTCTGGGCGATTGATCGCAAAGGGCAATTTGTCGGTAAAGCCGTAGACAGCAACATAGGTGGCCGGGGTGAAATACCATGAAAATTTTATTGCTTGGCGGCACCGCCGATGGCCGGCGTTTAGCGGACGCCTTTTATCAAGGACAGCACCAATCTGGGCTAAGCGTAATTTACAGCCTAGCGGGTTTGGTTCGTGTACCAAAAGTCGATTGCCAGCTTGTTGTCGGCGGCTTTACGCAATTTGGTGGTTTGGCGAATTACTTACGGGATAACCAGATTGGCGCGATTCTCGATGTCACTCACCCTTACGCGCAAACCATGAGCAGCAAAGCGGTGGACGCGGCGCGCGTTGTTGGCATTCCTTGCTGGCGTTTTCATCGTCCTGCTTGGCAGCAACAAGACGGCGATGTGTGGCATTACTATCAGACAGACGATGACTTATCGGCGCAATTGGATGGTTTTCATGTGCCATTATTAAGCGCAGGCCAGATGAGTGAAACCTTACTAACACGAATTCTACAACTGCCGAGTGTGGAACGAATTGTCTGGCGAACGGCCGTCGAGCCCAAATTTGCATTGCCAGATAACATTGATTGGATAAAAGCCATCGGGCCTTTTGCGTTAGCAGACGAACGTCAGTTATTAAGTGAGCAAGGCATTGATGTGATCGTCAGTAAAAACAGCGGTGGCTCTGCAACCTACTCAAAACTGGAAGCGGCACGCGAATTATTGATTCCTGTTTTGCTGCACAACCGACCCACATTGCCAGCCGCGGATCGAGAATTCAGCGACACACAAGATTGCCTACAAGCCTGTTTAGCGATGTGGGGCAATACTCATTCTAAGAATCAACAAAAAGACAGCCAACAGTGACTCCTTCAGACGACTATAAATACGAAAACAATCCACAAGCCATCGAGCACGACAGTTTTAGACAGATCCGTGAACTCACCGATTTGTCGGGTTTAAGCCAAGATCAGCAGCAAGTGGTTATGCGCGTGGTGCACAGCCTTGGTTTGCCTGATGTGGCCGAACAAGTGCGATTCAGCGCCAATGCAACCCAAGCCGGACGTGACGCATTAGCTAACAACTGCGCCATATTATGCGATGTGGAAATGGTCAAACAAGGCGTGACCAAGCGCATGATCACTCGTGAACCTTTGTGTTTTTTGAACGACCCTCGCACCGCTGAGCTAGCCAAAAGCAAAGGTGAAACGCGCTCTATGGCGGCGCTGAGTTTGTGGAAAGACGATCTTGCGGGCAGCGTGGTGTTAATCGGTAATGCACCAACGGCCTTATTTCGCTTGTTGGAAATGATCGAAAATGGCGCGCCTAAGCCCGCATTGATTATCGGCATGCCAGTGGGGTTTGTCGGCGCAGCAGAGTCGAAAGACGCCCTTTGGCAAGCGCACGAAAAGCTGGGCATTGAATGCATTACCTTGCTGGGTCGCATGGGCGGCAGCGCGGTGACCTCGGCCAGCTGTAATGCTTTGTTGCGCTGCAATTTGGACGAGTATTATTGATTGGGAACTAAGCTCGTTTTTTTTGTTCCTTCCCCTTATCTTCAAGGGGAAGGTTAGGATGGGGTTGTTAGCTTTTGATCCCCTCCCAGCCTCCCCCTTGACAGGGGGAGGCGCAGACTGCGATGTTCTAATGAAGCACAGGTACCTCGTTCCTTGGTGCGGGGACATTGAATGGAAGTAGGTTAATGACAGAAACACAAATGCCAATCCATGTAATCGGCCTTGGTGTGAACGAACACGCGAACCTCGATGCGTCTGCGCAAGCGGCATTGGCAAGCTTATCTGAGCAAGACATCGTGCTGGGTTCGCCTCGTCAACATGACACCATTGCGGCGTATTTCCATAATGCTCAGCGTTGTGACTTGCCCAAGCTCAAGCAGCTAGAAGGCGACTTTGCGACGTGGCAAACCCAAGGCGCAACACAGGTGGTGGTGTTGGCGTCGGGTGATCCTTTGTATTACGGCATTGGTGCTTGGTTAATGCGTACTTTTGCACCCGAAAACCTGATGTTTTATCCGAATGTTTCCAGCATTCAAGTGGCGTGTCATCGTTTAGGGTTGTCCTTACAAGACGTGAATGTGGTCAGCCTTCATGGTCGTCCATTGTCGAGTTTGCGCCGTCATTTGAAGTCGAACAGCACTTTAGTGTTATTGACCGATCAATACAGTCAACCGAAACACATTGCTCAAGAGTGCGTGCAAGCGGGTTTGGATCAAAGCGAGATCACAGTGTGCGAAGCCTTGGGTTACGAGCAGGAAAAAGTCCGCTCTTTTGTCGCCGAGGCATTTACTGCCGAGGAAGCGTTTGAAACCGCATTAGACTTTGATCCGCTCAATGTCATTGTGGTGAAAACCAGCCAGCAAACCTCCTTTTATCCCAGCGCCGTGGGCATCCCCGACGCGTCCTTTATCACTGACAAAGGCGACGGCAAAGGCATGATTACGAAGCGAGAAGTACGCTTGGCGATTTTGTCTTATATGAATATTGAACAGGGCGATACCGTGTGGGACATTGGTGCGGGTTGCGGTGGCGTAAGTGTGGAAATGGCGTATTGGCATCCGCGTAGTCACATTATTGCCATTGAACATCACCCAGAAAGACTGGCTTGCTTAACGGCCAATCAAGACCGTTTTGGTGTTATGCAGAATCTATCTATCGTCGCGGGGAGAGCGCCCGACGTGCTGGTGGATTTGCTTTCTCAACATAATGGTCAGAATAGAGCACCAAACAAAGTTTTCATTGGTGGCAGTGATGGCGAATTAAGCGCCTTAATGGCGCAAGTGTGGGATCTCTTGCCCGATGGCGGCAGTTTGATGGTCAGCGCGGTGACGGAAGACACCAAATTTCAAGTGATGCAATTCGCTCAAGCGCGAGAAAGCGCACAAGACGCAGACGAGCAAAGCCTGCAAGTGTCTATTGCCAAAGGCGAACGCTTAGCGGGGCAGCGGTTATTTCGCCCCAATTTACCGGTAACGCTTCACCATTTTAAAAAGCATTTTGCAGAACATATGATCAAGACAATCTATAAGGAAAGCGCACAATGAGTGCCTCTGCTACAGTACAAAAAACAGGCCGATTCATTGGTGTGGGGGTCGGCCCTGGTGATCCAGAACTGATTACACTCAAAGCATTACGTTTGATCCAGCGCGCGAGCGTGGTGAGTTACCTTGCCAACGACGAAGGCGGCTCCCAAGCGAAAACCATCGCCAGTGAAGCCTTTGCTGGCGTGACGCACGTACAAAATGAAATTGCCATCGTCATGCCCATGTCGACGGATCGCTCTTTGGCGAATGAAGCCTACGACAATGGCGCAAACGCCATCGCCGCCGAATTGGCACAAGGCAAAGACGTGGTGTTTTTGTGCGAAGGTGATCCGTTATTTTTTGGCTCATTCGCGTATTTATTAGAACGCTTAGAAAGCGATTTTCAATGCCAAGTGGTGCCGGGCGTTTCGTCTATTAATGCCGCGTCTTCGGCGTTAAATCATCCGCTCACGGTGCTAAAAGAATCTTTCGCCGTGGTCAGCGGTCGCCATTCCGCTTTGCAGATTGATACCGCCTTGGAACAACACGACAGTGTGGTGATCATGAAAGCAGGGCGCGCTCGCCCTCGTATTCTCATGGCGCTGCGCAAAACCAACCGCATGCAAGACGCCAAATACCTAGAATACATTGGTCGTGAAAACGAACGCATTGTACGAGATGTGTCGACCCTAGAAGACAAAGCTGGCCCGTACTTTTCCTTGTTTGTGGTGACAAAAAGCGAGCGAGGTACACGGTGATACGTATTGTCGCGCTAACCCCCGCAGGCAAACAACTTGCTGAACGCTTACAAGTTGAATGGCCTAAGGCGAATAACCTTGAGGTGAGAGTTGATTACAAACCCAAGCCTTTTGCTGAGTCGGTGCAAATCGCCTTTAAAAATGGTGATTGGTTGGTGTTTATTTGTGCGACAGGCATCGTCATGCGAACTCTCGCCCCGGTGATTCAAGACAAGTATCGAGACCCGCCAGTCTTGGTTTTGGACGAAGAAGGTAAATTTGTCATCCCGCTGTTATCAGGTCATGAAGGTGGCGCCAACGAGTGGGGTGCGCAAGTAGCAAAATCCCTTGGCGCACAACTTGTGATGACGACAGCGAAACCTTACCTGAACCCTATTTATACCTTGGGAATGGGCTGCGAACGCAACTGCCCACTGGAATTCCTTGAAAGCCTCATGCTCGATGCTCTTGCGCAAAAAGGCTTAACGCCAAACGACATTCATTCCTTAAACAGCATCGACATCAAAGCCGACGAGACCAACCTCATTGCCCTCGCTGCAAAATATGATTGGGACTTCAACACCTACAGCGCCCAACAACTCGCCCCAATGGAATCACTTCTTAGCACTAAATCTGACTACATTTTTAACACCGTCGGCGTCTACGGCGTCGCCGAATCCGCCGCTCTTTTGGCCGCAAAGTTGGCGGTTGATTCAGAACCCGAATTGGTTTTAGAAAAGATTAAAAATTCTAAAGCGACAGTAGCTGTAGCAAGAGGCTTTGAGTCGTAGTCGTTAAAACATTCAATATTAATGTCAGAAGTGTTAAATATGGATTAGCAAAAGGGTAAATACAGTCGTGCTTGATTTAAAGGAGAAAAAATGACAAGCATCAGTAAGAGAGGAGAAGGGATAAGCCGTTTATGGTTTGGTCACTGTCAAATTTGTGGTGAATATGGAAAATTAACTAAAGATCATGTACCACCTAAAGGCGCTATTCAATTAACAAAGATCGAACAAAAATTAATGTCAGAAGTTTATGATTCTGATAAACAGGTTAAGGGAATAAAAAGTAATTCAGGAAGCTACTTTCAAACCATATGTAAAACGTGTAACTCAGTGCATATAGGTACAAATGATGGTGAGGTTTCTAAGGTTTTTAAAAAGCTCCACGATCTGATTTTTGAGCATATTAGATCACCCTTTTCATATTCTAATACAGTATCGGTCGATGTTGATGCTCGAAAATTTCTTAGGGCCATGATTGGACATGTATTATCAGCAACCAACGCCTATTTATGCAAAGATCCTATTAACATGGAAGCCCCTGATCAAAAATTGAGAGACTTCGTATTGGGAGACGACTCAGCACTAGACGATAACTATGATATTTATTATTGGTACTATCCTTATCGACGTCATATTAGCGCTAGACATGTAGGGTCTTACAACAAAGGGCATAATACGGTTGTTGATTGCTTACATTTTTTCCCTATGGCACTTCTTGTTACTAAAAAAAATGAAGGTACATACCCTACACAAGCTAGAAAGTTAAAGTTGACAGACCGTCGAATCGACCTTGGAATTTCTGCTAGGAACCTCGAATATGCTCAATTTCCTTTCGGTAACTTAGCCGATGATCAGTTTAGAGTGTCGAGTGATCAGCTTTGTATCACAAGCATGCCTCTTAAAAGTGATTGATAATCATGATAATTGAGGAAAGGTGCCTCTTGGCCTTGCCTCGAAGAAAATGACATTCCAACGAGGTAGGCGGTAGTTTCGAGGAGGAATGTCATTTTCTTCGATTACTTACTGAGAACCTAATCTAGAAGATTAAAAAAACCACTCCTACTCATAGTTCTTCTTCGCCTTTGTGACTTTTTCTAAGTACATCCGAGATTCAGATCGAGGATGGTCGTATCTGAGTTTTTTATAAACATTGCTTACGGATGTTTGGTTTAGCTTGTCCATCGCTCTTGTTCTGTTGCTGTCGAAGGTTTTCAGTACGTTGCCTGTGCCACCGTTGTAAGCGGAGATCATGGAATATTCTTGGCTTACTTTGTTGGTGACTTTGACGAGATAGCGCGTTTGTAAAATATAGAGGTAGGCGCTGCCGATATCGATGTTGCTAGCAGGGGAGAAAAGCACTTCTTTGGTTGGTTGACCGGGTTTTTTCTTCACTAGGTTGTACACGTCTTTGCCGGCAGTGGAAGGCACAACTTGCATCAAACCATAAGCGTTTGCTGGGCTGACGGCGTAAGGGTTAAAAGAACTTTCAGTTTCGATGATGCCATAAATAAGGGCGGGTTCTAGGTTGTAGCGTTTAGCGGCGGCGATCACATAGTCGCTGTATTTTTCTTGGCGAAGGTGTTCGTGCTGTGCAACAAGATTGAATTCAACGGCGTAAACCGTTTTGCCGTTTGATTTGGATTTTTTGAGTTTATTGGTTACAAGGTAATTTGAGTAACGCTCAGCTCGCCAGCGATATTGCACAAGCTTGCCATCGTGATCCATGACTTGAGGATACAAAAACGGCACGCCTTCGGTATTCGGTGCAGAGCTGGAAAAAATATCGGTTTTGGTTGGATCGGCCGTAGTGAGTAGAGTGGTTGCGACGGCTTGTTTTAAGGTATCAAGCGGTGAGTTTGTGGTGAGTGTTTCGACTCGCACTGTGCCTTTTTCAAAATCGACGATGGTTCTGGCTTGGTAGTCGTTGGTGTATTTTACGTACTTTTTCTTATCGGGCAGTTCGCTATTACCTTTGCCCCATTTCTTATTCACTTTCTGGTCAAGCTCTGCGTACAGGGCTTTAATCGCTTTAATTTCTGATCTAATTAAGTCTCTGCTGACTTTTGCTTGTTTCGCGATGGCTTTTATATCGTCAACACCATCAGCATTTTTTATCTGTTCTGATAATGTCTCAACGGACGTCAGTGATTTAAAGGATGTGTCTGATTGGCAGCCACTTAATGTTAGTAATACAAGGCCAATTGAAACAAAGGCGGGTTGGCGAATGATACGTTTTAACATCAAATTGCTACTCTTATATAAGCGACATTGAAAGGTCGCTGTATGTTCGTTGAAGTGCTCTATTTTAAACGGTAGGAATGTCTGTGTTATAAAAATGCTGTCTATTCAGTCGCCGGATTGTATCAGAATAGTCATCTATGTAAAAAAGGACCATCACTCTGTGACCTCATTATGATGGTGTTCATGGCGAACATCGTCTGTATTAGATTCCAGTGCTTCGAGTATGGTGCAATGCTCGGCACTTTCTGCTCCACCGCAACAGGCATCTGATAGGCGCTTTAGAGACGTTTGAAAGCGAATGAGTTCGGCAATTTTTTTCTCGACGTCGTATCGTTTAGTGTCGACTAAGACTTTTACATCAGCGCATGCGTTGTCTGCTTTGTTTACTTCTATGGAGAGTAATTCACGAATGTCGGCCAGTGTGAATCCAACGCCTTTAGCTCGAAGGATAAATTGTAGGGTATCTTTGTCTTTTTCTGTGTAAAGGCGATAGCCAGATTCTGAGCGACTGGACGGTGTGAGTAGCGCGTTTTTTTCATAAAAGCGTAATGTGTCGCTATTAATATCGCATATTCTTGCCAGTTCACCAATTCTATACATTCTTTATACTCCCTTTACCGTTGTCCTATTATAAACCTTAGAGGTAAGTCACAGGTCAATGATTTTCTTGGTCTTTTACTTTTCTTTCACCTGAGATCTTTTACATTACGGGCGTATGTTTTTCTGGTAAGTTTTAGCGCTTTGCGCCATGAATAGTAGAAGGTAGGTTAAGGTGGATATACTGCATAGTGTCATTTTGGGGTTGGTAGAGGGAGCAACAGAGTTTTTACCTATTTCTTCAACAGGTCATATGATTGTGGTCAGTCAATGGTTGGGGATGGAGCAAACAGAAGGTAACAAAGCGTTTGAGGTGATTATTCAATTGGCCGCTATCTTGGCGGTTGTCGCGAATTATAAAGAGCGTTTTACCTTCAAACATACTCGTCTTTGGTGTCAGGTGTTTGTTGCTTTTTTACCCGTTGCTGTTGTGGGTTTTTTACTGCGTCATCAAATTAAAGAGTTGTTTTCTGTATCTGTAGTGGCAACCATGTTTATTGTGGGTGGGGTAATATTTTTGATTACTGAAAAAGTGATTAAGGGTAAAAAGGCCAGTGTCGAGCAGCTAGAAAATCTGAGTTTTAAGCAAGCGTTATGGATAGGATTGGCTCAGGTATTTGCATTAATCCCTGGAACCAGTCGAGCGGGTTCAACGATTGTCGGCGCTTTGTTTGCTGGCTTAAGTCGTAAGGCCAGTGCAGAGTTTTCTTTCTTATTGGCGTTGCCCGTCATGATGGCCGCTTCTGGCTACGATTTACTATCAAATTATAAGGCGTTTTCTGGGGAGCAGTTATTGCCTTTGCTGGTCGGATTTGTCGTCGCATTCGTGAGTGCTTTTGTGGCAATGAAACTGTTTATGGCATTTTTGGACAAATTTACGTTTGTGGCTTTTGGCTGGTATCGCATTGTGTTTGGTGGGCTTTTGCTGTTTCTTGCTTAGCCTTATCGCATTTACGTTTATGTCGTAGCTCCCACGTCCATAACAGTATGACATCGCGTCAAAAAGTCGTTTACACATAGGAAGGGATGTTTTGTAATGTCCCTTCATGTTTGCCTTTTTATGACGACACTTAGTGGGAATGTTTGTTATGCATCGTTGTTTTTCTTTTGCTGTGCTGGTCACTTTATTGGCTGGCTGTGTGTCTTCAGATGGCTCGCCAGCGAATCGTTCCTTAGATTCCTTTAACGGTGAGTCTGCTTGTTATGATAGAGAGACTGAGCCTTATACTGCGGTCGTGGATACGCATATACATTATCGGCCTTTCGATGGCAGGGCGATTCCTTTTGAGGAGATGAATTCCTATTTATCTCAGACCAGTGTTCGCTTTGCCAATGTGTATGGTATTGGGCAAATGCTTCCCGCCTATTCCGCCTGCTCTAATTATCTGAAATGTCCTGGTACGCCAGTGCTGCCGACAACACGGAATGATTTTGTTAATGCCGCCAATATGATGGAGCATAGACCTGACAACCTCCATCTCACTCTTTCAATGACCTTTACTGATTTATCCAACCCTGAACCAACGATCGAGTTGATGAAGCTCTATGAAAAAGAATACCCAGGTTTGTTTCATTGGATGGGGGAAGTGAATTTGGTCAAACAAGCTCAATTCAACAATCATCATGTAGCGGCAAGCCCTGAAGATATTACTCAGTGGGCGGGGTTCATGACAGAATTACGAACAAGAGACTATCCCATTACAATACATTCAGACATGGGTAATGATGCGTCACCTACCTTGTATCTGCCTCTCATGGAGCAAGCGTTGGCGTTGTATCCTGATAACAAAGTTGTCTGGGCACACATGGGATTGTCCTATGAATTGACGACAATGAAGGCATCAGAACACATTGCAGTTTTGTCACGCTTATTGGACCAATATCCTAACTTGATGCTGGATATTTCATGGCGCATTTTGGACGATTACTATTTTAGTAAATCAGAAAATCAGGATCAGTATGTTGCTTTTATGAACCATTATTCTGAACGTATTTTACCAGGCTCTGACTTTGTTGCGTTCCGAAACAATACTTTTAAGACATACCAACAAGAGTTAGAGGTTACTGGTCGTATACACAAATATCTTGGTGATAAAGCCTTTCGTGATATTGCTTTGGGACAAAATTATTTTACGTTGTTGAACCTTGATTATCAGGCGCCAGAGGTGTGTCAGAAGTAGTGTTTTATTTTAAACATGCTTTCAATTTTCTTAGTTTATTCGTTGTCTTGCGTTGTTAAATAGCAGGACGTGCTCCATGCTTCTAGTATTCAAACTCGGAGGAAACTGTGTATGGGTAAGTATTTTTCAGCCGCTTCTAACCGTGGTCAATCTTTAGGGGAGGAGGTGGCGAACAGTATCAGTCATGGTTTGGGGTTGGTCGCTGCGATTGTTGGTACTCCGTTTCTTATTTTGAGTGCCATTGATTACGCCGATATGAGTTTTATTGTCGGAGTAAGTATTTTTTCAGCCACCATGATTGTGCTGTATTTGGCATCGACGGTTTATCATGCGATGCCACAAGGCAAGGCGAAATATGTCTTTCAGGTGATCGATCACTCTGCTGTATATTTATTGATTGCGGGAACCTATACACCCTTTATGTTGGGTGTGTTGGAAGGTGTTTGGGGCTGGTCTTTGCTTGCAGCCGTTTGGACATTAGCAATGGTTGGAGTGGGTCTTAAAGCATTTGGGAAGGCCTCTCATCCTGCTGTATCCACTACGCTCTATGTTATTTTGGGCTGGCTTATATTGATTGCGATTAAGCCGCTTGTTGCCCTTATGGAAACCAATGGATTACTCCTACTGGTGCTTGGTGGCGTACTTTATACACTTGGTGTGGTGTTTTTTGTGATTGATTCACGTCTGCGCTATGGGCATTTGGTTTGGCATTTATTTGTTGTGGGTGGGACAGTGAGTCACTATTTTTCGATTTTTTATTACGGCGCTTAATGTAACACTGAAAATATCGTTATTGACCGACTCTATTTTGCCATCTATGCAGTGTTTTAAGCTGTTCTAGCATCAATGTTTTGTTATGAGGCGTTAGTTCACTGAATAGCTTTAGTACACTCTGTGTTTCGTGGCTGAGCAGTAGCTGGTTAATGTACTGCTCATCTCTTTCTTCTTCTTCTTCTTCTATTTTTTCTTCATCGACTTCTTTTTCAAGAAAATCTGATATGTCTGTGATTGGTCGCTCGCTAGCAGCATACAAAATGGATGGTTTTGTATTGAGTGCGATAGCCAATCGTTGAAGCACCTTCTGAGAGGGTTGTCTTAGTCCTTTTTCAATACGTGAAACGTTACTGGTGGCCATGTCGGCTTCCAGTGCGATTTGCTCTTGTGTCATCTTACGTTGAAGGCGCAAAATTTTAATAACGTGGCCAATATTCATCGGAAGATTATCCGTTTAATTTTGCCTATATGGCAAAACCTGTCAGGCAATTTACTTGACAGAAATTGCCTAATGGGCAATATTGATGAATCTTTTTGTCTATAAGACAAATGTAGGGTGATGTGTAGCGTTAATCGAGACATGCAGTAAAGGGATTGACTTGTGATAACAGACAGTTTGAATTTTGGGCGTGATTGGGGGCAGTTACAAGAAACGAATGACAGTTTAATTGTGTTAGATGGTAAGGATTTAATTGTTTCTTGTAATGAACTGGCTCAAAAAACGCTATTCAACGCGAATAATTACACAGAGGTTACATTTCTCTTTGACAGCTTTTGGTTAGAGGCCGAGAAGCGAGTTTTTTATTTGAGTGAGTTTAGAAGCATTGTAGGGAAAACAATCACGCTTTTATTACGTTCGATCGATCGAGAATATTATCGTGTAGATGTCTGCGTTGAAGCGTTTTCTTTTCTGGATCAATCACTTTTAAGTCTTACTATTCAAAAAAGTAGAGCTCAGATTAGCGCTGATGGTTTCGAAGACGCTCGTTTCAGTAAGACCAGTTTGATGGCGAAGGCGTTGAGTGAGGATTTGAGCAATAGCATGTTAGAGTTACACTACCAGCCCCAAATAAATGCGCTAGACTGTCGTCTTTATGGTGTAGAGGTGTTATCAAGGTGGACGAGTAAAGCGTTTGGTTGTGTTCCACCAGACGATTTTATTGCCATAGCGGAAGGTTTTGGCCTTATAGCAACATTGGATTTATGGGTCTTGCGTCAAGCATGCCAGCAGCTCGCGGACTGGCGTAAGCGCAATATAGAGGTTCCTCTTATCGCGGTTAATTTTTCTCCTGCCACCTTCGATTTTCCTGATTTAAAAAATACGATTCAAACGACCCTTAAAGAGAATAATCTGTTGCCATCTGATTTGGTATTGGAGGTGACGGAAAACAAGGAGGTTGTTTCTGCTTATCAATCTGCAGATGTCATTCATGATCTGTATTTAATGGGCATTCATATCTCATTGGATGATTTTGGAGTCGGGTATTCAAACTTAAAACGATTACTAAAATTCCCCGTATCACAATTGAAGCTAGACCGTTCTTTTGTGATGGGGTTGCCACAAACTATTTCAAAAGATCTTAGTGAAACGGTGTTGGGCATTAGTCAGAAAATAGGGGCGGTCTCGATCGCAGAAGGTGTAGAAACAGAGTCGCAGTTTTTTCTTTTGAAAGAAATGGGTTATGAGGTAATCCAAGGGTATTTTTTTGCACGTCCTCTTTCTAGAGTGCATTTTGAAGAGTGGCTTTCCAGCATCCATAATTCGCTCATATCACCACTGAAAGTCTGATGATCTAGACGAATTTTATAATTTGTAGTTTGGATCTAGAGTCGGGTTCATATCTTCCAAATAGGATCAGGTGTATATTGCTTTTTTCTGTACTGACTTGCGTCTGGTACAATAATTTTTTTTGATGTTTCGCTGTTATTTATGAATATTTCTTTAAAAAATATCGCTGAATCTGATGTAACTTGCTCTAACTGCCAAGCTTGTTGTTGTCGTATGGAAGTCATGATCATCAGCGATACTGGCGTGCCCGATAAGCATATTTCCGTTGATGAATGGGGCGGAGAAACGATGTTGAGACTTGACGATGGTTGGTGCTCCGCAGTAGATAGAGATACCTACCTTTGTACGATTTACGAAAATCGGCCTTGGATTTGCCGAGAGTTTGAAATGGGATCGGATGAGTGTCGGGAAGAATTTAACGTCATTAGGTAGCCATAATAGCGCGTCGCGTATTTCATCATGTTTTTAAGCAAGACCTATTGCCATTATTCTAAATTGTTGGTTTTCTATTAATCATTTGGTTGTTGTTTGACCATGTGTTATATCGTGGAAAACTGGCGTCTGTAGACTTTAAAAGAGGTGTTTCGATGCAAGCGACTCAAATAGGGTTTAATCCAGAATATTCTGAAGATGCCCCGAGCCTAGATGAGCTTAGCCGCTTAGTTGGCAGCGCGTTACTTGAATTTGGTACGCCTTGGTGTGGGCATTGTCAGGGATCACGTTCGGCGATCGAAGAGGTTATGTTGGCGTTCCCAAACTTAGCGCATATCAAGGTGTTTGACGGCAAAGGAAAACGGCTTGGTAGGCAGTTTAGTGTGACGCTTTGGCCAACCTTAATTTTGCTGCACGACGGGAAAGAAGTTGGGCGAGTTGTTCGTTTTACAACAGCCAATGAAGTACGAGAATTGATGAGCCAAAGCGTTTGAGTACTGACTAATATTTGAGTGCTGGCTAATAGAAGCCGCCACTGTTAAGACGGCGTTTTTTTAGGCTGTTATGTCAATCAGTCTGCCAATGGTTTTATCCGATGAGTCGATCACCTTGGCATTGGCTTGAGCTTCTAATTCACTGCTTTTAGCTTCGATTAAGCCATCTTGAATAGGAAAACCGTAAATGCCCGAATTTTTAGGTGCATTTTGGCTTAGCGTTTGGGTTGATGCCTCCGCTACTTTTTGGCTGGCTTGGTCTAGTTTATCTTGGCTGCGCTGTAGACCTTGCTGACCATATGGAAATGAAGAGTTGTTGATTTGCATTGGCTGGCCTTCTCTTTAAAGTATTTACTAATAGTATCATTTAATTGTCTGTTTTTTGAACAAGGAATGTTTTTTTATGTTGAGTATTGAAAATGCCATTCATTGAAGATGTTGTTAGTCACCTGAAGGAGAGAGTGACGGGTGGTTTGAAGAAGATCTTGCCTATCTGCGTGCTTAGTTTTTTCTTATCACCTGCGATGGCCATTAATGCTATTGATTCTGCTAATAAGGCGCTTTTGTATAAAGTGATAGACGAGAGTCAAGCGGGTACTCGTTCTGCTGGCCATACTCAAAAACTAGAGGCATTGAGTCAGGTTTTGTTAGGCTCTGTGTATGTTGGTGGCAGTGTGGGCGAAGGTGAAGAAGGGATTTATGATAAAGACCCTTTAGTACGTTTTGATGTATTTGATTGCACAACGTATGTTGAAACAATATTGGCGGGTGCTATGTCGGCTTCTTCTGATGAATTTGAACAGAATCTAATGCGATTGCGCTATAAAGAGGGAAATGTATCCTTCGTGTCGCGCAATCATTTTCCTAGTCTAGACTGGCTACCTAATAATCAAGATAAGTTAGTTGATATCACATCAACCGTTGCAGGCGGCGCTGTTTCAATGGCAAAGACAATAATAGATAAAACGGCGTGGTATCAGCATATTGGGGACGATGTTATTCATTGCGATGTGGCATCGTCGAGCGATTGTCTAACGTTGTTGACTCGGTTACAGGGAGAGGGTGATGCGTTTGATCCTGAGCCTGCGTTTCTATCTTATATTCCTTTGACCGATTTGTTTCTTGGTGAGGCTAAGCGCACTAATCAAGCCTTATTAGATCGAATTCCTTCTGGCAGTGTGATCAACATGGTTCGCCCCGACTGGCCAATTAAACAATGGATTGGAACTAATATGAACGTGTCACATCAAGGTATCGCCATCCGAAAAAATGGCACGTTATTTCTTCGGCATGCCAGTGTTGTACACAAAAAAGTCTTAGATGAAAACTTTGTCGATTACTTCTCCGGTTATTCAGCGTCCTCGACTTTGAAAGGGTTTAACGTTCAAAGCTTGAAGCATTAACACGCTATATTTCGTTTTATCTATTTTTTATTTATAGGCTACTTTTTATTGTTTCGCTGTTTAAAGTTCGTACTGAAATACTGTAGGTGTAACTCAAGTGCATCACATGAAATGGTGATTTCGCGAACTGACAAATACAAAGAGTACATCAGGCAGATAAGGCTCGCGCCAAAAATGTAGCTGCCGATTTGTTGGTATTCTAAATAAATGGCCATCATTGATAAAACGCACAGAAAAAAGCTAACGACGCCTGCTTCCTGCATGCGTCGAATTAAGTATATACGTTTACGTAAGTTAGTAATTTGCTCAGTAATATTCTCGTCTTCAAGCTTTGGGTCAAAAGTACGAATAATAGAAGCGAGCGTCACAAAGCGGTTGGTGTAAGCCAGTAACAATAACGAAACCGCAGGAAACAACATCGCGGGCGTGGTTAGTGTGATAATCATAGTGGACCTTATTGGTAAATTGAGAAACTTTGTCGTGTTCTTTAATGCTGTGTTGTAGCGCTGATTGGTCGTTATTTTACGTCTTCACTAGAATATTTTATATCCAATAATTCCCTTCCGAAAGTATAGAAAATAAGCATTGTATCGTCCCAACTTCCTTCTATAATGCGGCTACATTTATGTAATAAAATGGCTGAGACAATATCATTTCAGTCTATTTAACCTGCGTTTTAGTTTTATCCCTTCCGGTGATGAGTGAGAGAAAAATGAGTGATGTGTTGAGTATTGGCTTACTGATTATTGCCGGTGCATTGTTTGCTATGTCTGAAATGGGGATGGCCGCCGCGAGAAAAATAAAGCTACGAGTGCTCGCCGATGAGGGCAACGTAAAAGCGCTTGCCGTGCTTAAGTTACAGCAAAAGCCCGGTGCTTTTTTTGCCATGATTCAAATTGCCTTGAATGCAATTGCTATTTTGGGCGGTATTATCGGAGAGCAAGCACTGACCCCTTACATTACTCAGGTTGTGACCTTAATGTATTCCGGCCCGTTATTGGATCAAGTTAGTTTTGTCCTTTCTTTTCTGACGTTGACGTCGCTGTTTATTTTATTTGCAGATTTGCTGCCAAAGCGTTTGGCGATCATTATGCCGGAAGCGGTGGCTATTCGTATGGTTACGCCAATGCTTTGGGTAACCTTTATGTTAACGCCCGTGGTTTTTTTGTTTAATGGTATAACCAATACGATTCTGCGCTTGTTTAATGTGCCAATTGAGCGTGAAGAAATTGTTACTACAGAAGATATTGTAGCCATGATGGAAGCCGGTGCGGAAGATGGCAGTTTGCAGAGTCAGGAATATCAGCTTATTGGTAATGTGTTTGAACTAGAAACGCGCAATATTTCCAGTGCGATGACTCCGCGTGATCAGATTATCTACTTCGATATTGACGACAGCAGCGAAGTCATTAGCCAGAAAATCATTGATCATCCACATAATGATTTCTTAGTTTGCAATGGTAGTTTAGATAAAATTGAGGGCATTATTGAGTCAAAAGAAATATTGCGATTGGTGCTTAAAGGGGAACCAGCGCAAATCAAACCAGAGCAAGTGGATAAAGATGTCTTTTATTTACCAGAAACACTAACGCTTTCGGAAGCGTTAAATGCGTTCAGAATGGCGCCACAAGCGTTTGCTGTTATCGTCAATGAATACGCGACAATTGTTGGCATTGTAACGGTGAAAGACTTACTTGGCGGCTTCATGGGGGGGTTGTTAACGCCTCATGACGAAGAACAAATCGTACAGCGTGACGCGAATTCTTGGTTAATAGAGGGATTGACGCCTATCAGTGATGTTATGCGAAGTCTTATTATAGAAGAATTTCCAGATCGTAGCCAATATGAAACCCTGGGTGGTTTTATGACTTATAGTTTAAAGCGATTGCCAAAGCGTACAGATTTTTTTGTCTATGCAGATTATAAGTTTGAAGTATTGGACCTTGAAGGTGTTCGTGTTGAACAGGTCTTGGTAACACGTTTGAAATAAAGAAAATAGCCATCGGTTCATCGAGATGTTGTGGAAGTAGGCGGAGAACATCAATATTAAGTTAGTTGCTGGAGGCTATCTACTTGGACATTACGTGCTTATATTTGTGGTCGACTGGCGGGACTTCAATTAAATAATATTACGATTACTTTAGACAAAGAAGACTATAAAGCCGAGATATTTAAGTATTCTCCAGCAGGCTTAGCGCCCGTCTTACTATTGGGAAAATTGTTGTACATGGCTCCTTGGCCGTCGTTAGAGGAGGCGATTACGCTGTCACGCCAGTGGTCTATCTAAACTAAACACATGCACTCCTTAAAGTTGCTTAGATTGTGTTGTTTGTTGCACGAGAAGGTGCGTTTTGTCTTAATTAAGCACTACTCGTCAAGAAATTCAGCGATTATTCGAATAATGGGGAAATGGCGTTTCTTTAGAAAAGGCTGACATATATCTGCTTTTTTCAATGCTAGCATGACATTACTAAATTCATGAAAGGTGAGGAAAGCAAGATGGCTCGTTTCATTAAAAAATTAGTAAATGTACATGTATTCCACCGTCGTTCAGGTACTTCAAAAGCACTGGAGACAGAAACGGACATGGATGAGTATGAATGGAAAGGCTGGGACGCTTGGGTTGATATTAAAAAGTAGTGACGACGCTTATCTTTAAATATAACAGTTAGAAAACCATGAGAAAATTCATGAATCGATTTGCATATTGTCTAACTATTTTTGTGCAAAAAGGTTCTCTTTTTTAAAGATCGACCATATAAAAAGGAAAGTGAGCGCGTTTCTCCGTGTACATTTGACGACCAAAATATAACCCAGTAGGCTAGATAACAAGGTAGAAGTTAAACCTTTTGTTTCGTTATTTCTTTCTCGGTGATATTTGAGATATCGCCTTAAGAGAAATACTGGGAATAAAAAGATTGATATTCTTGCCTGATCCGTATCATGCATTAATTGTTTGTTTTTTGTCGCACTTCGGACTTCAATTCGAGGGCGCTGACAAATCAGTTTCATTTTTAGAAGGATAATAAAGAATGGCTACCGGAATCAAAAACACGACCCAATCAAAAGCACATGAAAAAGTAGATAGTGCGGCTGAAGTGGCCCATAAAGGGGTAGACAGCGCGGCTGAAGTGAAAGAAAAAAGCCAAGAACGTATCGAAGAAGTGGCTCATCAAATCAGCGAACAAGCCCATAAAATCGCGGAAACAGCGAAAAGCCAATCAGAAAAAGTATCTTCTGCCGTGGGTGAATACGCCAAAGAACATCCAGTCAAAACCATCGGAATCGCCTTTTTAGCAGGTGCATTGGCTGCTAGTTTCTTGTGCAAGCGTAAATAAACTTCATGGAAACACCGCCGCATTCAGACTCGCAATCGAAGACCGACTCACCCGATGAGACGTCGGCTTTTGATGAGGTTATCATCTCACACAAAAGTTGGTTGAAGAGCGTATTAGGGTTAGGAGCACTAGAAGCTAAAATGTGGGTGACTTCGAGCGCCCAGCTCCTCGCCTTAATGTGCGGTGTCATTTTCTTGTTACTCACTACGTGGTTGTTGCTTATTTCCACAGCGGCTGCCATTGCTTGGAGTTATGGCTTTTCACTGGTTGGTATTTTATTGAGTGCCACTTTGATGACTTTTGTCAGTGCGGCTGTCTTGCTCTATTTGGTTGGAATTACATTGAAAAACATGAATTTTACCCGCACGTTGGACGCTATTATTCCAACGGAAGAGGAATAAGTAATGTTTGGTCTTAAGCGTATGCATAGACAACGAAAACACTTGTACGAACGCACTCAACGACTGGGAAAACGTGCCAAACTATCTCGTGAAAATGCCATTGATGATGTTCTAGACAAAGCGACCAGTCCAGCAGGGTTGATTGCAAGCTTTGCTTTAGGCGCGAGTACGCAACTGGATATCACAAAGAAAATTCGGAAGAGCCTATTAAATGGTGCCAGTCGAGATGTGTTGAGTTTTTTATCAACACAAGTGATGGCTTACATGGCCACAGAAGCCCCAAAAACGCCGACGAAAGAAGAGAATACCTCTGTCTATCAGCCTCCAGCAATGCCTGCTCAAGATCCAACAGTACCTTTCGAAGAAGACACGGATCAGCAATCGGTGAAGGAAACTATCCCGCGCTATTAAGGCGTGCTCTTCTCTAATATGGTTGTTTATTCAAAAAACATCGCTTAGTCCTCGACTTTAGTGCATTAAATCACTATATTCGCCCCCCTTTGTGTTTATATTTTGTACGCTGATCAGGCGACAAGCGTAAACGGCTTTCTATTCTTTTTTTTCAGGACTTTCTTTTGATTTCCACGGCTAATATCACCATGCAATTTGGCGCAACGCCATTGTTTGAAAACATCTCAGCGAAATTTGGTAACGGCAATCGTTATGGCCTAATTGGCGCTAACGGTTGCGGTAAGTCCACCTTCATGAAAATTCTCAGCGGGGCACTGATACCGACTTCTGGAAACGTTTCTATTACGCCGGGTGAAAAAGTCGGTACCTTGAGTCAGGATCAGTTCGCTTTCGAAGAATACTCCGTTGTTGATGCCGTTATTATGGGCGATGTGGCGCTGTGGAAAATTAAACAAGAGCGCGATGCGATTTACTCCAAGCTAGAAATGAGTGAAGAAGACGGTATGCGTGCCGGTGAGCTAGAAGCAGAGTTTGCAGAAATGGATGGCTACAGCGCCGAAAGCCGTGCAGGTGACATTTTATTAGAAGCCGGGATTGAAGAAAATCATCACTTTAGTCTAATGAGCCAAGTCGCACCAGGTTGGAAACTTCGAGTATTACTTGCGCAAGCCTTGTTTGCCAATCCAGACATATTGCTGTTAGACGAACCAACCAACAACTTGGATATTCATACCATCAACTGGTTGGCTGATGTATTGAATCAACGTAAATGCACCATGATTATCATTTCCCACGATCGTCACTTTTTGAATTCTGTATGTACGCACATGGCAGACATTGATTTTGGTGAGTTGCGTATTTACCCGGGTAACTACGAATACTTTATGGAAGCGTCGTCTCTTATTCGTGAGCAGCTTTTAACCGAGAATTCGAAAAAAAGTGCCGAAATGGAAGATTTGCAAGCGTTTGTAAATCGATTCTCTGCGAATGCTTCGAAAGCGAAGCAAGCCAGCTCTCGTGCTAAAAAATTAGATAAAATTGAATTGTCAGAAGTAAAACAGTCAAGCCGGATGACGCCATCGCTAAACTTCAAACAAGATAAAAAACTTCACCGTCAAGCATTGATTCTTGAAGAGCTTGGGCACGGCTACGAGGATGAACTATTATTTACAGATGGCAGTATTATTCTTGATGCTGGTGCTAGGCTTGCGATTATCGGTGAGAACGGTGCGGGTAAAACAACCTTTCTTCGTTGCTTGATTAATGAATTAGAAGCCAAACAAGGCGAAATCAAATGGGCAGAAAATGCTGTTATTGGTTATTGCCCGCAGGACAGCACAGAAGATTTTAATTCTGATCTGACTTTGTTTGATTGGATGTCAAAATGGCGTACGGTAAAACATGATGACTTAAAAGTTCGCGCTATGCTGGGTCGTTTATTGTTTACGGCCGATGACTTTAATAAGAAAGTCCGAGTTTGCTCTGGTGGTGAGAAGAACCGTCTATTGTTTGGTAAGTTAATGATGATGGACTTAAACGTTCTTATCATGGACGAGCCAACCAACCATATGGATATGGAAGCGATTGAAGCCCTTAACAATGCTTTGATCGACTTTGATGGCACCTTAATTTTCGTCAGTCACGATAGAGCGTTTGTCTCGTCTTTGGCAAACCGAGTGATTGAAATCAAAGGTCAACAGATTATTGATTTCCAAGGTACTTACGATGAATATCTCGCTCATCAAGCCTAATTTCATTTAGATTCAAGTATTAAAAAAACCGCTTACTGATATTCAGTAAGCGGTTTTTTTGTTTCAAGTCTTTCTAAATGCAATGTAAACGCAAATTATAGTTTAAAAATAGACATGACTTCTTGGGTGTCTTTGGCTGTTTTTGCTAAAGATTCGCTGGTAGCGCTGTTTTGTTGGACCTGCAAGCCTGCTTGGGCGGAGAGTTCAGAAACCTTTTGATTTAAATGGTTAAGTTGCTGCACCGCTTCGCTTTGCATGGTGACACTTTCAATAACTTTGTTACTAGCTCTGTTTATTTCACCTACTGATAGGGAGATATCTTGTAGATATTGTGTGGAGAGGGTGATTTCTTCTGTGGTTTTTTGTGATTGCTGATGGCTCGCGGTGATACGAGCTTCGGCTTCTTTCGCACCACTTTGAAGCTTACTGATCATGTTTTGAATTTCATCGGTGGACGCTTGAGTTCTACTTGCCAAGCCGCGTACTTCATCTGCTACAACGGCAAACCCTCTTCCCTGCTCACCTGCTCTGGCCGCTTCTATCGCTGCGTTGAGGGCTAATAAGTTAGTTTGTTCGGCAATGGCACTAATGACGTCTAGTACTGAACCTATGGTTTGTGATTGTTCTGCTAGTTGTACGACGGTGTTTAGACCCGCTTCCAGATCCTCAGAGAGCTTTTCAAGAGATTCTACCGTTTGTTTAATAGAGACTTGTCCTGTTTGTGTTTTTTCTGCCGTTATTTGTGCAGAGGTAAGGGTGGACTGAGTGCCTTCAATGACTTCATTTTTAAACGTATCAACTTCTTTGATGGTTTTTGCCATTTCCGCAAACATGCCTTCACGCTGTTGGGTGATCGTTTGTGTTTTTGCTGCAACGGATTTTAATTCTTGGCTTTTGCTTTCAACTTCTTTATTAAGGGATACCGCTTTAGTTAAGGTTTTTGAAAGACGCTCTACAAAAGTATTGTAATAGATTGCAATCTCGGTCAATTGATCTTTGCCTGACTCTGGTAGACGCGTTTTTAAGTCGCCATCGCCGGCTGAAATGTTGTGCAAGGCGGTTTGTATTTGACCAATGGGTAAGAGAATTGAACGTACAATTAAAAAGGATATAAGCAGAGATATTAATATGATGATACTACTGACTGTACCCAGCTTAATGGCTTCTTGTTTGAATTGAGAATCCACATCATCTAAGTAAATTCCGGAACCGATGATCCATCCCCAAGGCTTAAAGCCTTGTACATAGGAAATTTTCTCTACCGGTTTTTCGCTGCCAGGCTTTGGCCACAAGTAGTCAACGAATCCAGCTTCTTTCGCTTTGACGACCTTAACGAACTCTGAAAAGAGTTTTTTGCCATTTGGATCTTCTAGATTGGTAAGGTCTTTTCCATCTAATGCCGGTTTGACCGAGTGCATTACCATGATGGCATTATAGTCATTAATCCAAAAATACTCTGATTCTGCGTAACGAATGTCTTTAATGGTTTCCATTGCATGGCGTTGGGCGTCGGCTTTAGTAAGCTCACCAGATTGTTGAAGTTTGTAATAGTGTTTAAGGACGCCTGTTGCTGTTTCAACAACATGCTTCGTTTGAGAATATTTTTCATCAAGAAGCGATTGTTTATTGACGGTGAGAGTTAAATAAATGACTAGTAATAGTCCTAGAGAAAAGAAAAAAACCAAGCTGGTTAGGCGTAGGTTGATTGGGATTTTGCGAAGCGTATTTATCATTACGTCGTCCTCGATAGGTATGTTTAGTTTTATTTTTATAATATCTAAGGGAGGTTGAAAATTGTTACTCCTGTTTTAGTCACCATACTTTATGAGTCGCTGCAAACATGCTGTTTGATGATTTTCCTTTCTTTAAATTGCGTTCATATGCGCCTGATTTTACGCATTTAATGCTCACCCTTTCAGCCATATAACCATAATGCTAAGCCTCTGTCATTTCTATGTAATCTTTTGCCTATAAATTAATAATTAACTTCCTTTTTGCAGGGGGAGGTCATTTTTGGTCACCCGCATTATTGGACTAGTCGCCAATTGGGATAAATATATTTAATAGTAGGGCAATATTATGAAAATTGAACAAAAACACAATTTAAGTTTTGATGAATTAGATGAAATTGCGCGACCTGCGCCACGCGTCGTAGAGTTCGAAGAAGTGGCCAATAAAATGGTTTCTCGCCGTGGTTTTTTGGGCAGTGGTGTTGCTGTTGGTGCTGGTGCATTTGTAATGGGCTCCACTACGTTATCAGCAGGAAAAGCATTGGCGGCTGGTACAGACGAGTCCCGTCTTGCGTTTAAAATGGTCAAGGCAAATGGTCTTGATACTATAACGGTGCCTGAAGGCTATAAGTGGGAAGTGGTTGTTTCTTGGGGTGATCCATTGTTCAGTAATGCCCCAGCGTTAGATACCACTACAGGTGGTACAGGCGCTTCTCAAGAGTTGGCTTTTGGTGATCATAACGATGGCATGGCTTTTTTCTCGAAAGATGGCAAGCAGATCATGGCCATTAACAACGAATACACCGATGGAAAAACGCTTCATGCGAATCGGGCTGATGGTATGCCTGAAACGGCAGACGATGTTCGTAAAAATAAAGCGGCGCATGGTGTCTCTATTGTGGAGGTGGCTCAACGTGGTGGTAACTGGGGGATTGTTCAAGACTCTGTATATAATCGCCGTATTACCGCTGATACAGAAATGGACATTACCGGTCCAGCTCGAGGTCATAAATGGATGCAGACCTCAGAAGATCCTAAAGGCTTGGTTGCCAAAGGCACTTGGAATAACTGTGGTAATGGACAAACACCATGGGGCACTTATCTTACTTGTGAAGAGAACTTCAACGGCTATTTTACTGCCAATGATAAAAACTACAAAATGCCTGAAGCGTTTAAACGTTACGGACTTAGCACAGAAGGGCGCTACAATTGGGCTATAGGTGATGCGCGTTTTGATTTAATCAAAGAGCCCAATGAGCCAAACCGTTTTGGTTATGTGGTTGAGATCGATCCGTTAGATCCAACATCTCGTCCAAAAAAACGCACTGCGCTGGGTCGCTTTAAGCACGAAAATGCAGAATTGACCATCGCTTCAAATGGCCATGTTGTGGTCTATCTTGGCGATGACGAACGCGGCGAGTTTTTGTATCGTTTTGTGTCTAAGCATAAGTATTTAGCGGGTGGTCATAATCGTGACTTGCTGGAAGAAGGGACATTGTTTGTTGCCAAATTCCACGATAACAATCGTGGTGAATGGCTTGCTTTAACACCAAAAACAACAGGGATGACAGACGCCGAAATTTCGATTCATACTCGTATGGCTGCCTCTAAAGTGGGAGCGACAACGATGGATCGCCCTGAATGGGTGGCAGCAAACCCAAATAAAGTGGAAGTCTTCTGTGCTTTGACGAACAATAAAAACCGTGGTGTAAAACCAAATGCGGGTGGCGATGCGACCCCCCCAAGTGGCCCTAACCCTCGAGTAGAAAATAATTTTGGTCAGATCGTTCGTTGGGTTCCTATGAATGAAGACCATACCAGTAGTGAGTTTAAGTGGAACTTGTTTGTACTGGCGGGCAATCCGGCGGTTTATGACGATGCTAATGCGGGCTCTCAAAACATCAACCAAGATAATATGTTTAACTCGCCAGATGGCCTGAAATTCGACTCTAAAGGGTTGTTGTGGATTCAAACAGACGGTAATTATTCAAATGCCAAAGGCTTCCAAGGTCAAGGTAATAATCAGATGTTGGTTGGCGACCCAGAAACCGGTGAAATTCGTCGTTTCTTAGTTGGGCCAAATGAGTGTGAAATTACAGGGTCTGCTTGGAACGCTGAACGAACCACTATGTTTATTAGTGTTCAACACCCTGGCGAGAAAGGAAATTCTCATTGGCCTGACGGCGGACAGTCTGTTCCTCGCTCTAGTGTCGTTGCGATTTCTCGTAAAGATGGCGCAGTAATAGGTTAAGAGTTTTCACTGATGAAAAAAACCAGTATGACATTCATACTGGTTTTTTATTGCTCGTAGACTCTTTGTATAATGCTTAGTTGCCTGAATCGACCCTTTTTATTTCTAATCGTGTTATGGACCATGACTTATGTCATTAAGTGTATAAAGTTTACTTATGACATCCTTGCTTCATTATAGATAAAATGTCAGTCTTAGTTTTCTTGGGCAAAGGTACATAACTTATTTTTTCTTTATAATTTATATACTTACTTCGACCATCCTAGTTAGTTTTCTATTATAGGGGTTGTGGATAGAGTGCCTCGGCAGGATATGAAAAATTTAAGTGAGTAGTAATGGGCGTCGTACTTTCTAAATCACTATTTATAAAGCAAGCGGTTTTAACCTTAGCGCTTGCGATTGTTTTAAGTTTGGTCAGTAGCGGTATTCAATTTATTGATGGTATTCGATATCAGAAGCAACAGATAGATCAAGACTTTGATGAGTTGCTGGCTGTTGTCGAAAAACCGCTGTCTGAGGCTGTTTTCCGGCTAGACGTTACTTTTGCTCAACACCAGATTGACAGTTTGCTGTTGAGCTCCTCTATTGCCTATGTGGAAGTTCGAGACGAAGCCGGAGTATTGTTTGTTCAAGCAACCGCTGAAAAACGTCGTTTTTCCGTTTCCCATTCATTGGCTGATTATTTTTTACCTGACTTACAGAATTATAAGCGCGAATTGCGCTTAGAAAGACCGGTTTTTCAAGCTGGGTATTTGCTAGTCTTGCCAGAGAAGCGTTATTTGCTCGATAGAATATTTAAAGAGCAACTTTCCATACTGATTTATAATCTATTCAAAGACGTTCTATTGGCCTCTTTGATTTCATTGCTCTTCTACTTTTTAGTAACACACCCTTTAAAGCGTTTGACAGAGTCCTTGTCGACGGTAGGCTACAATGAAAAGCTACCTTTACCAAAATCATTTTATCGACGACATAAATCGGATGAATTAGGGCATTTGCATTCCACTTTTTCTTTACTTTGGAACAAATTAAATACGGCGCTTAGTGATTTAGAGCGCAGTGATAGCCATACAAAAGCGATGATAGAGCACGCGGCAGATGGCATTTTGTTGTTGGATGAAAACAATAAAATAACGCTGGTTAATACCGCAGCTGAATTTATGTTGAAAATGAAGAGCGAGACACTTAAGTCACTTTCTTTGGAAACCTTGCATGCCTCTTCATCTTGGGGCGTATTTTCAGAAGCCTTGAATTCACTTCAAATAGACACTCCTCGTACGGTTGAAACGCTTTATCAAATACAAAATATTGAATTACCTGTCGAAATACGGTTAGCAAAGTACAAAATACAAGACAAAATAGAAGTTTTGATGCTCATACGTGATGTTTCTGAACGCAAAGAAACAGAAGCACATATCCATTATTTGGCGTATTACGATTCAGTCACGAACCTGCCTAACCGTCAATATCTAGCAGATAAACTTCGTGAAGCGCTACAGCGCAAGCAGACAGTTCCAAGCTCTTCTGCGGTTGTTTTTATGGATCTCGATAGATTTAAGACGATTAATGATTCACTGGGGCATAATGTAGGTGATCAGCTACTGTGTTGTGTGGCGTCACAACTTTCTTCTCTTATCGACGATAATATTGTTTTTGCGCGAATGGGTGGCGATGAGTTCGCTTTTTTATTGACTAATTTAGGTGACAATAAAGAGCAAGTTGAACTCGTCATAAATAGGTTCGCTGAAAGTATTATGTTTGCGTGTCAACAAGTTAAAAAAGCAGGTCACCATGAGGTTCATATAACAGCGAGTCTCGGGGCAACTATATTTGAGGGCTCTGAATGTTCTGAAGAAATTATTTTAAAACAAGCAGATACTGCATTATATCGAGCAAAAGAATGTGGGCGTAATACCTTTGCCTTGTATAAAAAAGAAATGCAGGCCGTTTCTGATGCTCGTCTTGAGATGGAAAAAGCGCTTCATCATGCAACAGAATTTAAGTTGTTTGAATTGTATTATCAGCCGCAAATCAATGATCAAAACGAGTTAATTGGTGCTGAGGCACTTATCCGTTGGAAGGATGATAAAAAAGGCTTTATTTCTCCTGCTGAATTTATTCCTGTTGCTGAAGAAATTGGCCTCATTGTTGAGATTGGTGATTGGGTTTTGAATGAAGCCTTATCACAAGTAGCGATTTGGTTGAGAGAGGGGAAGTGGCAAGTATCTTGGCGTATTTCTATCAATGTAAGCCCCATTCAGTTTCAACAAGCGGGCTTTCTACCTATGTTAAAAGCACAATTACAAAAGCATGATGTACCTGCATGTTGTGTTGATCTTGAGATTACGGAAAATATGTTATTGAACGATCTTTCTTCTAGCTTAGAGAAAATGAATGCAATAAAAAGCTTAGGTGTTTACCTTTCAATCGATGACTTTGGTACAGGTTACTCTTCTCTTAAATATTTAAAATCGTTACCAATAGACAGATTGAAAATCGATCAATCTTTCGTACGTGATTTATTAACAGATAAAAGCGACGAGGCGATTGTTCATGCTGTTATTGCGATGGCCAAAGCTCTTAATATCGAAGTGCTTGCGGAAGGAGTAGAAACACTTTCGCATTACGATCGGTTACGTGAGATAAACTGCTTTTGTTACCAAGGTTATTATTTTGGTCATCCCTTGCCAGCAGATAAGTTTGTTGCTGCATTTGTTCATGATTCAACCACGTTGAAGCCAGATTTTTAGCGTACTATAACGAGCTGATTTTTTATTTAACCTTAAGGTCTAGACATGGATTTTTTGTCATCATTAGCAACGCTAACCATTCATTGGGGGGCTTTGTTATTTGTTTTTTTACTCTTTCTCACCTTAATTTCTGTTGCGGTAATGTATTGGGTCGATTCGCATCAAACCACTCATACTATAAGACGGAACTATCCCGTTGTTGGCCGCTTTCGTTATCTTTTTGAACATCTAGGTGAATTTTTTCGCCAATATTTTTTCGCAATGGATCGAGAAGAAAGACCGTTTGACCGAGCTGAACGGTCATGGGCCTATCGTGCCGCTAAAAAAGTAGATACCACTATTGCCTTCGGTTCCACTCGTTCTCTTGAAACACCGGGAGACATTTTCTTTTTAAACTGTGCTTTTCCAACCTTGGATGAAGACGCGGCTCAGCCCAAAGAAGTTTGTATTGGCGAACACACCGCAAAAATACCGTACCGAACGCAATCTGTTGTTAATATTTCAGGAATGAGCTTCGGCGCGTTGTCTAAGCCCGCGGTTCAAGCCTTATCAAAAGGGGCCCGTAAAGCGGGTATTTGGATGAATACAGGTGAGGGTGGATTATCGCCTTATCATCTTGAAGGCGGCTGTGATCTTGTTTTTCAGATTGGTACTGCTAAATACGGTGTACGAAATCATCAAGGGCATTTAGATGACACTAAATTGGTGAGCCTTGCTAATCATGAAAATGTGCGAATGTTCGAAATTAAAATGAGCCAAGGGGCTAAGCCTGGTAAAGGTGGAATGCTCCCCGGTGCAAAAGTAACAGAAGAAATTGCTCATACTCGTGGAATACCTGCTGGTCATGACTCCATTAGCCCAAATGGTCATCCAGATATAAAATCCATCGATGACTTATTAAATATGATCCACCATGTTCGTCAAGTTACGTCTAAGCCCGTTGGCTTCAAAATGGTGGTGGGCGACTTAACATTTTTTGAAACCCTATGTGAGTTAGTGCATAAAAAAGGCATCGATTATTGTCCAGATTTTATCACCATCGACAGTTCTGATGGCGGAACAGGCGCGGCACCTCAGCCGTTAATGGATTATGTTGGCATGCAATTACGTGAAAGTTTACCGACTGTCGTAAACATTGTGACGTCTTATGGCTTGCGCCGTTATATTAAAATCATTGCATCAGGCAAGTTGATTGTGCCGGGCAAGGCGGCTTGGGCGTTGAGCGCGGGCGCAGACTTTGTGGTGACCGCACGAGGATTCTTGTTTTCGCTTGGCTGTATTCAAGCGCTGCAATGCAATAAAAATACCTGTCCGACTGGGATTACGACACACAATCCTGATTTACAGCGGGGCTTAGTGGCGGCTGAAAAATCTGAACGGGTGGCGAATTACGCGGCAGAGCTATTGCATGGTATTGGCATGATTGCACACTCTTGTGGTGTTAAAGAGCCAAGAGAACTGACTCGATCTCATGTTCGTATTATTGAAAATCAAAGTCGTTCTAATTTATTTTCAGACATAAATCCAGTGCCGAACGTACGACCTGAGTTTATTAATATGACTGAATTCCAAGAAGCGGCGACCATGGAAGATCGTTTGCAGTAAAAAATATTATGGCGATAGAAACGTGCAATGGTTCCGGTTGGCTAAAAGTGTTTTCAATCGTCATTTTTTCTCCTAATGCTAAGTATATGGCTCCATAGTAGGATCTCGTATTTACTTTTAGTCTGTGTGCTGTATTTTTTAACCTCATAATTGCTGCTAGGAGTCCTAATGTCTGCCTTATTTCATTACGCTTTTCATGTCACTTCGTTAGAAGAAACTCGCCTTTTTTATACGCAAGTTTTAGGTTGTGTTGAGGGGCGAAGTACCGAAACGTGGATCGATTTTGATTTTTATGGTCATCAGTTGTCTTTGCATCTGGGTGTACCAAGTCCGACAACGAAGACGGGTCGAGTAGGTGATCATCTTGTTTCTATGCCACATTTCGGTTTGATTTTGCCTCTGGATGAGTGGCAAAAAGTAGCAAAGCGTCTAACCGAAACGAATGTGGCTTTTGAGCTTGCTCCAAGTGTGCGTTTTGAGGGGCTGCCCGGTGAGCAATGGACGATGTTCTTTAAAGACCCAAGTGGTAATGCCATTGAGTTAAAAGGCTTTAGAAACCTATCTCAGGTGTACGAAAAATGATCCCTTTTGTGAGCCGTATTGATCCGCTAGAACAAGATGCTTGGATTAAAACCTTATCAGTCGCCATGCCCGATGAAGTAATATTACCTTTTTCAGATTTGACGGCAGCGCAAAAACAGCTGTGTGATGTGGCTATTGTTGCCAATCCTGATCCTCAAGACCTGCTAGCACTCCCTGCTTTAAAGTGGGTTCACAGTATGTGGGCAGGGGTTGAACGTATGATGAATGAGTTATCTTCACCGCCTTTTTCAATTGTGCGATTGATTGATCCGGATTTGGCGAAAACCATGTCGGAAGCGGTGCTGGCTTGGACGCTATTTCTTCATCGTGATATGCCAGCGTATGCAAAACAACAAGCTAGACAGTCATGGCTGCAGCGATCTATGGTTCGCGCACAAGACCGTCGAATTGGTGTGTTGGGGCTGGGGGAATTGGGTAAAGTGAGTGCTCAACGTTTGGCACAGAATGGTTTCTCTGTCTCAGGATGGAGCCGGAGTGCCAAGAAAATAGACGGCATAACGTGTTTTCATGGTGACGATGGGCTGACGGCGTTATTAGGTCAAAGTGATATTCTGGTGTGTCTGTTGCCTTTGACAATGGAAACGAAAGGTTTATTGAATCAACAAACCTTATCGCGACTGCCAGAGGGTGCAAGGCTGATTAACTTTGCTCGTGGGTCTATTATTGATGATGACGCTTTACTTGTTATGCTGGATGAAAATCATATAGATCATGCGGTGTTGGATGTTTTCATGCAGGAGCCATTGCCCGTCAATCATCTATATTGGCAAAACGCTTCTGTGACAGTCTTGCCGCATATTTCTGCACCAACCCACCCTGTTAGTGCTAGTGACATCGTTGCGAGTAATATAAAAAACTTTCGATTAACGGGTGTTATACCTCCTGCTGTCGACCCTGTTCGGGGTTATTAATTCTAGTGTTAAGCGCTGTAATTTGTGTGTAAAAAATATAAAAAATGGAGCCAGCTATGCCACATTGTATCCTTGAATACAGTCAAAATTTAGAGCAAGAAGTACCACCAGTTGACATACTGGAAGCAATAAAAGGTGCTTGTATTGCGTCCGCTATTTTTTCGGTGGAAGACATTAAACTTCGTAGTGTCCCCTATAAAAGCTTCATAACGGGTGGGCATGAAGATGCTTTTATACATGTGACATTAAGAATGTTGTCTGGGCGCACTTGCGAACAAAAAAAGCGACTTTCTCATTTAGTTTTAGAGTCGTTAACAAAATTTTCATTAAAAGATGTTAGTTTTTCAGTTGAAGTGTGTGATATGGATCGTGATACCTACGCTAAAAAAGTGATTCATTCTGAATAATTATGGCAAATATTCTCGTCAAAAAAAGGTTTTACATAATGAAAGCGACCATGTGCTCAATGTTACTTCTTCCAAGTTTGCTTTGGGCTCAAGTTGAATCTTCTGAAGTAGACGATAGGTCAAAGGCGGAGACTGATAACGAGCTCGTTGCGGTGGAGGAAAAGGATGAACCTTACTCACCTGAAGAGCCAGAAGTGCCAGAGTCGATTGCAAAACGTGCTAAAGAGGCCAATGGGTTATTTCAACAAAGGGAAGACAGAGAAACGGCTACGGTAAATAATCCGTTTGTTATGACACCTCATAAGCCGAATTATTTTTTACCGTTTGCGTATACCTCCAACCCAAATGATCGTGCTTTTTTAGGCGAAGATAGTGACTCGGAAAGTTTGCAAAGTGTTGAGTTTAAATTTCAGCTGAGTGTGAAGTTTCCCGTTGCTTATGACGTGGTTGGGCGAAATAGCAGTTTATGGTTTGCCTATACCCAGCAAGCCTATTGGCAGGCGTATAACAGCAATATTTCCGCCCCTTTTCGTGATACCAATCATGAGCCTGAAGTCTTTATCGTTACGAAGCCGAAGCATGGTTTTTTGGGCATTAAACCGGAATACGTTTCATACGGTTTTAATCACCAATCGAATGGCCAATCAGGGGATTTATCCCGCTCTTGGAATCGATTCTACGTAGATTTTTTGTTTGAGACAGGTGATACCGCGTTCTCTATTAAGCCTTGGTATCGAATCTCTGAAAGTTCAAAAGTAGATGACAATCCTAATATCGAAAAGTATTTCGGTTATGGTGAGTTGAATGTGATACACGTTATTGATGATTACAGCATTGACATCATGCTGCGAAATAACCTTAAGTCGTCGGATAATAGAGGCGCACTTCAAGTTGGTTTTAATTTTCCTCTATGGGGGAAAACACGGGGCTACATTCAATATTTTAATGGCTATGGTCAATCTCTATTGGACTATAACCATCAGACTCAATCCCTTGGTATTGGAATTATGCTGACCAACTGGCTGTAGTTCGAAGGCTTTATCGTGTCCATAGAATTTATAGTGTCATTAAATTGTCATGATTTCGTCATTTTTTGCTTTTAAGGTGGGTATCAATCTAACTTAGGAGCTACACCATGAAATTGACGTTTTTACCTGTTGTAACAAGTTTAGTCGCACTTACATTACTAACCGCCTGTGGTGGTGAAATGGTTAAAAAAGATGAGGCAAAGCCGGTGGCTGAAGCTGTGTCTTTGAATAATGAAGACTTGTACGAGGTTCACCATGATGGCCGGATTTATATTTTTGATGATCGTGCTGTCTATGAAGAGTTTCTACAAGTTGGTGAAACTTCATATCGCAAAGTTCGTATTGGTGCAGGCCCAAAGGGTAAAACGATTGTATTTGGTTTAACGAATGCGGATAAAAAGAAAATGTCGGGCATAGCCTCAGTCGATATGTACGATGGTGCATTGGACGCGGCGACACCTTTTTATGGTGAAATGCGAATAGACGGCCGAATTTATGTTTTTGGGTCTTTACAAGAAATGAATAGCGCGCGGATTGTTGGTGAAGTGCCTCTGCGTTATACGGATATCGGATCTGGGCCAAAAGGCGAGACCGTTGTGTATGCTTTGAACAACAGCAATAAAAAAGTTAAGCCTGAAGCGATGATCGCGTTATTTCATAAAATGAATGATATGAAGTAATTAATCCGCTTAATATTTTAAAAATGCCTCGTCATTACGAGGCATTTTTTTGTCTGCGTTTTACTGTGTAAGGGTGTCATTAAGTTGTCACCTAAGTGCCACGGAACTGACATTTTACTGGTCTATGTTGAAAGTAAGAAAAAATCAGTGAGGTGATAAAATGAATATACTCCAAAACATTCATGCATTTGATGTACAGACTTTTTATTGGTGTATGGCACGCAAACATAGAGCTAAGTTAACCCAAATAGGGCGCGCTATATCGTTTTCAGCGGATGGCCCTATGTATGCTTTGGTTGCCGCACTAGTTTGGCTGGCAGGATTTGAGACATTGGTTTGTGTGTTAGCCTTTGGTTTTTTGATTGAGCGCGCCGTATATTTTATTTTAAAGCGAGGTTTTAAGCGTCATCGTCCTGCCGATGCGTTAGATGACTTCAGTAGTTTTATTATTCCATCTGATCAATTCTCTTTTCCTTCAGGCCATACATCAGGCGCATTTTTTATTGCTTTCTGTTTGAGTGAGTGGTTTCCAAGCTTGAATATGATGTTGTATTTCTGGGCCGCTAATGTCGGTTTATCACGCATCTTTCTAGGTGTGCATTTTCCTACGGATACGGTGATTGGTGCTTTATTAGGCAGCGCTTGTGCTGCAGTAGCAATAGGCGTTTTAGTATGAAAATCCTTTATGGCGTGCAAGGTACCGGTAATGGTCATATTACCCGAGCAAGAGCCATGGCGGCAGAAATGCATGCAGCAGGCTTCAAGGTGGACTTTGTGTTCTCCGGTCGCCCACCGGAAGACTATTTTGATATGGCGGTATTTGGTGCCTATCGAACGTTTCAAGGCTTAAGTTTTGTGGCCCGAAATGGACAGTTAGATTTGTATGCAACCTGCAAGAATGCGAATTTTTTTATGCTGTATCGAGACATTCGTGCACTGGATACGAGAGGTTATGATTTAGTCATCACTGATTTTGAGCCTATCGTTGCATGGGCTGCTAAACGTCAGAGTGTGCCTTGTATCGGTTTTGGTCATCAATATGCGTTTAAATATGATATTCCGCGTTATAAAAAGAATGTTGTTGCACAATGGATTATGTCAAATTTTGCACCCGCGGATACGCAATTAGGCGCTCACTGGCATCACTTTGGTTATCCTATTCTACCTCCTCTTATTCATGCTCAAGAAATGAAGAATATCACTGATCCTGATCAAGTATTGGTGTATCTACCTTTTGAGAACAGTGAGGCGGTACTGGATTGGCTTGATGGCGTTCCTAACTATCATTTTCGCTTTCACTGTAAAGACATTGAACCCGGTATTTATGGCAATGTTGAAGTATTTCCATTTGGTCGTGAGTTGTTTCAAAAAAATTTAAGCGAATGCGAATCTGTATTGTGTAATGCCGGATTTGAGTTGAATTCAGAGGCTTTGCAACTGGGTCGACGCATTTTAGCGAAGCCGTTAAAAGGGCAAATAGAGCAGCATTCCAATGCCATTGCGTTGGATTTGTTGGGGATTGCCAAAACGAGTGACGTTTTGAATTCGGAGATTATTCAAGATTGGTTGGAAACGAGCCGTGTGGTTCAAATCTCTTATCCAAATGTTGCTCGCGCTGTGGTGGCTTGGCTGCAAACGAATAACGATACTAGTGTGGCGGATTTGTGTGAGTCGCTGTGGCAGCAAACTCCGAATGTGCGCGGAATCGATTTTAAATACAATAAAGACACTTCTGAGAACAACGAAAAAAGCGTTACGGCCTAATTTTCTGGCCGTAACGCTTGCTCATAACATTTCGCTTCATGTTTTATTAGGCGTTTAATACCTTATTAAAGAATTGAATCGTACGCTCCCAAGCAAGCTCTGCGTTTTTCTCTTGATAACGCGCTGTAGAGTCATTATGAAAACCATGGTTTGCAGTAGGGTAAACATAGGCGGTGTAATCGACCTTATTTGCTTTGAGTGCTTTTTCGTAATCTGGCCAAGAATCATTCACACGTTTATCCAACTCAGCAAAGTGCAGCTGTAATGGCGCTTTTATTTTGTCTATGTTGGATTTGGCTGGTGTGCCGTAATAAGGCGCACCGGCTTGAATGGTATCCGGCATCGCAGCGACTAAGGCGTTGGTTAAATAACCACCAAAGCAGAAACCCACCATGCCAACTTTTCCTGTGCTAAATGAATGATTCTTCAGTAGGGTTGCTGCATCCATGAAGTCGCCTTCGATTTTATTGCCGTCTAGTGTTTTCTGCATAGCGCGGCCTTCGTCATCGTTTCCAGGATAACCGCCTAACGGGAAAAGCGCATCCGGCGCGAAAGCGATAAATCCCGCTTTGGCGAGACGTCGAGCCACATCTTCAATATAAGGGTTAAGACCACGGTTTTCATGAGCGACAAGTACTGCCGGTGCTTTATTAGTCATGTCTACGTCTTTGGGAATGACGAGGTAGCCTCGCGCTTTACCGTGGCCGTTTGGCGAATCAAACTCCACGTAGCTGGCTGTAATTTCAGGGTCATTAAAGGAGACTTGTTCTGCAAGCGCATAGTTTGGCGTTAACGCGCCAGCGATCACAGAAAGAGTAAGTCCCGTAACGCTGAGTGTGCCAAGTCGAGACAAAAAAGTACGGCGGTCAATGTCGCCATGGGCGTATTCGTCGTACCAATCAAAAGCTTCTTGAGGGATATTCTTGCTGGATGGCATGCTTGGGGTTGATTTAGCTGTCGGTAAGGTCATCACAATTCCTTTTTTGTCGGGTTGATTTGTATGAGCAACGCATTTCTTAGAACTTATTAATGAAAAGTGGTTCAATGGATACGTATTAAAAAAGATATTAGATGGCATAGATTGATCTTTTTTTTACAAACATACGTAACTAAATTTAGCAGAAATAAAATATAAGCATTTGTTAGTTTTTTTTTCATCTGCTTAATGAAGATAACTCAGTAGGAACGGATACTAATGATGCGTAAAATGCCAATTATTATCACTGGCGGAGCTCAGCGTCTTGGTCTTGCCTGTGCAAAGTCATTGGTCACGCAAGGGTACCGCGTGATTATTACTTATCGTCGTGAACGAAAAGACATCGCAGAGCTGGAAGCGCAGGGTATAACGTGCGTTCAAGCCGACTTTTCAAGCAGTGCTGGTGTCGATGGCTTTATTGAAAAAATACAGCATCAATATTCGGCGTTGGGTGGCATTATTCATAATGCATCTGAATGGGAGTCCGAAGAAAGTGCCTCGGACACGGCGCTTTTAATGGAAAAAATGTGGCAAGTGCATGTATTTGCACCCTATCGTATAAATCTCGCCTTCGAAGGATTATTATGTGCAGGATCTAAGCTCGATGGGCAAGCAGATATCATTCACATGACGGATTATGTGGCGGAAAAAGGCAGTGATAAACACATTGCTTATGCATCGAGTAAAGCGGGCTTGGCAAATTTAACGTGTTCCTTTGCCAAGCGGTTTGCCCCTCAGATTAAAGTCAATGCGATCGCACCGTCACTGCTCATGTTTAACAGCGGAGACGATGCTGAATACCGTAGTAAGGCATTGAATAAATCTCTACTGCGCAAAGAACCAGGAGAGCAAGAAGGTGTACTAGCGGTGCAGTACATATTAGGCAGTCAATATATGACTGGTCGAACATTGTCACTGGATGGAGGCAGGCATTTGGTTTAACTCGCCAAATATGACTTCTCTTTTAACGCCTCCATGTCATGAGACAGGGTTAAGCAACTTAGGACAAAGATATGAACGCTAACATAGCTGTACAAACCAATTTAAATCGCCTTGTGTTGTCTGATGAGGCTATTAAAGTACGTGATACCTTAATCAAAAGTGGTTTAGAAACCCCTATGATTGATAATGGTCTGACAAGCGAAGAAAAGTATCAGCGCATTAAAAACTCATTTGAAGAGATTGTGACGACATTGGGGCTCGATTTGACCGATGATAGCTTGGCTGAAACGCCACATCGTATTGCTAAAATGTACGTGAAAGAAATCTTCTCAGGCTTGGACTATGCTCAGTTTCCAAAAATCACTGTCATTGAAAATAAGATGAAAGTCGATGAAATGGTAAAAGTGAGTGACATTAGCTTTACCAGTACATGCGAACATCATTTTGTGACAATCGATGGACTAGCAAAAGTTGCTTATTTGCCAAAAACAAAGATTATCGGTTTGTCGAAAATCAATCGTATCGTGCGATTTTTTGCCCAGCGCCCGCAAGTACAAGAACGTCTAACTCAGCAAATTTTAGTCACCTTGCAAGCGTTGCTAGAAACCGACAATGTGGCGGTCAGTATCAGTGCTGTGCATTATTGCGTAAAAGCTCGAGGCGTTATGGATGCAAGTTCTTCTACTCAAACAACCGCACTGGGTGGTTTGTTTAAACGCAGCGATAAAACGCGTGGTGAGTTTCTTGCTAGGTAGTTTTTTTAGGTAAAAATACTTTTGTTTAGTTTAATAAAAAGAGCCTTATGTTCAAGGCTCTTTTTTTATGTCATGAAATCAGGCAAAGTGACACAGCGTATAGAATTATTTGGCTTTGAGGCTTTTACTATGACAGATAAAAAAACAGTGTGGTTTCCAGCAAAAAAAAATGGATGGGGATGGGGGAAACCAGCGGCGTGGCAAGGTTGGTTTGTACAAATGCTCTATTTATTTACTGTTGGCTTTATCAGTTTTTCGGTTGATCCAAAAATTGAGCTTTTAAAATGGATTTTACTGGTCTCTATCAGCACGCTTATTCTGCTCGTTGTTTATTATGTGAAGGGTGACGCGCCTAGTTGGAAATGGAAGCCGATTGAAAAAGAAAAACGTCGACTGTTCAAATGAAGAAATATTAAGTGGATTTAAAGATTTTATTCATCGGTTAAATACGCTCAAATAACAAAAAAACATGGATAAGGGTTTGTTAATGCGCACATCAGGTGTGTTGTTGTTTATTGCGTATTTAGGGTTCATTAGTCTGGGCTTGCCTGATGCGGCTCATGGGATTAATTGGCCGTTTGTGCGTTCGGAATTTGCTGTTCCAATCGGGTGGTTGGGTTTAGTCATTGCTGGTGGTGGCGTTGGCTATTTAGTGTCGAGTTTCTCTGTTGGCTATCTGCTGTCTCGCTTTGGTGTCGGCTGGCTATTGGTTGTGAGTAGCCTATTTGTCAGCTTTGGTTTATTTGGTTTCTACTTTAGCTCTACTTTTACTGTCTTTGTCTTGTTCGCAATTGTTATTGGTATAGGGTCTGGTGCAATTGATGCTGGATTAAACGCGTACGCCGCAGAACATTTTTCTGCAAAGCACATGAATTGGTTACATGCCGCTTTTGGTGTTGGTGCCACCGCTGGTCCTATTATTGTTACCACCGTACTGGTTAGTTTTTCTCAAAATTGGCGTTTAGGCTATGCCATTCTCGCAGTGATACTGTTTGTTACTGCGATTGTATTTTTGTTTAGTCGTCACTTATGGGAAAGCGACAAGCATGCTCCCAAAAAATCAGAAGGCAGTCTTGATGAGACTGTGACAGTTTCTCAACTTCAGGCACTTAAACACCCCGTTATCCGTTCCCAAATAGTATTCTTTTTCTTGTATTCAGGCGTGGAAGTCGGCGTTGGGCAATGGGCGTTTACTGTGATGACAGAGTCTCGTGGCATTTCCTTAGCCAGTGCAGGCACATGGGTCGCGATTTACTGGGGAGCCTTAGCGATTGGAAGGGCGGTGTTTGGTTTTTTGGTAGAGCGCTTTCCTGTAGACCAGTTATTACGTCTTTGTTTGGCTGGTGTGGTATTAGGTGCGCTGTCATTTACTGCGAGTGTTACGCCTTATGCAAGCTATTTAGGGCTAGCTTTGATGGGCTTTAGTGCGGCGCCTATTTTTCCTTGTATGATTTCTCAAACCGCCATTCGTGTCGGTAAAAAATACTCAGCTCACGCGATTGGCTTTCAAATGAGTGCGGCCGTAACCGGCGCCATGACCTTACCATTTTTGAGTGGTTTAATAGGTGGGCAATACGGTTTGGCTTGGTTGAGTGTTACTTTTTTGTTTTATGCACTTTTACTGTTAGGTCTTTTTCAGCTTATTTTAAAACGCGTAAAATAGATTCGATTTTTTTAGCGTCTCTATTTCTATTCATCGTTTTCTTTGTCCAAGGTTTTTCTTTTTAACAAATCTGGGAATAAACACATCCAAACACCGACGATGGCAATGGTTCCGACGCCACCAATCACAATGGCCGGAATGACACCAAACCAAGCTGCTGTTACGCCCGATTCAAACTCCCCTAACTGATTTGAACTGCCAATGAAAACTGAATTGGCGGCGCTGACTCGACCGCGCATTTCATCCGGTGTTTCTAGTTGCACAAGAGTCGAACGAATCACCACGCTGATCATGTCTGAAGAGCCTAATAAAATGAGGGCAAACATAGAGAGAATTAAGCTGTCTGATAAACCAAATAAAATGGTAGCAACACCAAAAATGGCCACGGCTGCAAACATGATTTTTCCAACACTGTGCGTTAAAGGGTGGCGAGCTAAATAAATAGACATTAATAAAGCACCCAGAGCCGGCGCGCAGCGTAATAACCCTAATCCCCAAGGACCAGTGTGTAGAATGTCTTTTGCGACAATAGGTAAGAGCGCCGTTGCGCCGCCTAATAAAACGGCGAACATATCCAATGACACAGACCCCAGTATGACCTTATTCCCGCGTATAAAGGTTAATCCACCAAGTAGGTGTCCCATATTGATGGGTGACTTACTTTTTACGCTAAAGTTATAGCTCAAAAAGAACATGATGACGCAAGAGATTAAGAAACAACTCAAGCTTGATAAATACAGTGTAGAGGGGCCTAACAGATAAATTAAACCACCTAGAGCGGGGCCTGCGATGACAGATATTTCTCGTGCTGATGCAATGGCACTCATGGCACGAGACAATAATTCACTGGGAATAAGGTTGGGTAAAATGGCTTGATTGGCCGGCATTTCAAATGCTCTAGCGGTGCCTAAAAATACGGCACAGGTATAAATCATGTTGGCAGAAATGGTTGATGTGATATTGCCGTAGGCCAGAATACCAACGGTCATTGCCATCGCTAATCGGGTGCAAACACAAATTAGACGGCGGTTATAACGGTCGGCAACGTGTCCTACAACTAAGGTTAATAACAACTGGGGTAAAAACTGACACAGGCCCACTAAGCCTAGTGCCATTGGGCTGTTGGTTAGATCGTACATTTGCCATCCAATACCAACACTGAGCATTTGAAAGGCAAAAGACGATGCAATTTGTCCAATCCAGTAATGGACAAAATTAGGGTGTTGAAAAAGTGGTTGCATGGTTCCCTATGGTACTTTGAAAATCAAAATTTCTTTTGAGATCAAGTAGACTTTATTGTTTAGAGTGATGGGTTGTTGCCCATAATACGCCAGCTCACTTAAGGATTCATAGGTACAAAGCGGTAATATATTCTTAGTAGTTTGTATGGTTATTAAGTCGATAAGGAATAAGTCAAAAGCTTAAGAATTGTGGATGTTGTCTTGGTAGGCTTTGTATTGCTTAGTTTGAATGAAATGTCTCAGAAAGCGTGAAAAGGTTGTGTTAATTTAATGTCTTATTTTATCAGGATGATAAATAGCGTCCCCCTTGTTTATTGGTAAACCTATCTTGCAGGTTTGCCTGAGAAAATCTGCTATGTAGGCAGACTAAACTGCTCGTTTACTATCAAGGAACCATGTATTGATTAACTCTGACACCTATTCGTTTTTTAATGAACGCTTGTCTCGATGGCTGCTGCTATTTTGCTTGGTCGCCGTCGGGATTGGTCAATCTTTTATTTTTACCTCTTTACCTCCAATCGGCCGAGAAATTGGTTTAGCCGATGTGCGAATCAGCACACTAATTACGGCAGGCGCAGCGACATTTGTGGTCGCCGCTTTTCTTTGGGGCGGTATTATTAACCGTATTGGTCGCGTACGCTCGGTGATTATTGGTATGAGCTGTTATGCGCTGACCATTGCGCTGACAGGGTTTGTTTTACAAGAAGCCTTGGCTAAAAACCTATCAGCCGAGCAGACCTATTATTGGGTGTTTGCATTACGTATTGTCTTTTCACTTGGAATAGCTGGTGTTTTGCCTTCTATTCAGACCTATTTGATTGCGCATACCGATATTAAACATCGTAGTTCAACCATAGCGATGATTGGTGCTTCTTTTAGTATAGGTATGATTTTAGGACCTGCTTTTGCGTCTTTATTGAGTAGTTTAGGCCTCACTGCGCCTTTTTACATTATTGCTTTTTTGGCTGGTTGTGCGGCTTTATTTGTTGTGCTGTTTGTAAAAGATAAGAAACACGTTCGTCAGTTCGAAAGACCACCTGCGATCAATTGGTTTAAAGAACCTGTGATGCCATTTTTGGGTATGTCTACCTTGGCTATTTTGTCTGTGACGGGTATTCAGCAGATTATGGGGTTTTTAATTCAGGACAGATTTCAGCTTGATGTGGCGCAAACAACGCATCAGCTTGGATTTGCCATGATGACGATGTCTTGTTTTAGTATTTTGGTACAAATGATTCTCGTGCCTAGATTTCAATTGGGTGTGGTTACCTTAATTTTCTCTGGTGTTGCCATGGGAGTGCTGGCTCAACTTGCCTTTATTTTGTTAGATTCTTATGTTGGTATTTTGTTTGCGATGGGGTTATTCGGAGCCGGTTTTGGTTTCTTGTTTCCTGGTATTGTGACGGCACAAACCTTGTTGGTAAAAGATGATCAGCAAAGTCGTTTGGCCAGTATGAATGCCTCTATGCAAGGGCTTGGCGCCGCATTAGGGCCGGTAATTCTTGCTTCTTTGTACCAGTTAGGGCAGTTGGTTCCCTTTCTCGGTTTGATGTTTGCCCTTCTCTTTATGTTAGGCGTTTTTGTCTATTGTAAGTCTAAATTAAAACATGTTTTTTAGCGCTTCTTCGATTATGAATTGAGCTTTTTTTGAGTCACTTGACGCGGTGAAATACCAAAGTGTTGGTGGAAGCGTCGACTGAAGTGACTCAAGCTAAGATAACCTAGTTCATAGCTCACTTCTGTTACTGAACACTTTTCTTGTAAGCGCTGATAGGCTCGGCTCATTCTTCGTTGGTGTTGATATTCTACCGGTGTACAGCCAAGTTGTCGTTTGAAGCTTTCATAGAAACGGCTACGACTCATGCACGCATTCTTTGCCAGAAGGTTTATATCCAGTGGCAAGGCAAGGTGTTGTTCTATCCAATGAATAACGCAGGTCAAACCATTGGCGTCTGGCGTATTTTGGCTAAACCGCAACAGTGCATCTCTACCATGATGTCTGAGTATTCGCGTGACCAATTCACTGACACCAAAATCGACCAGTAAGTCTCGGTCAGGATCATTCTGCACAAACTCACTGGTTAGTCGATCCAGCAATTGTTGAGTGGCTTGCGTGTGCATTGTATGTAAGTGCTGGTTTGGGTCTAAGGTAACGCTAGAAGGCAAATCTTTGACCATGATGTCATTCATCCGGTCACAGATTTGCGCCACTCTTTCTTTTGAAATTGCAATGGTTAGACAGGTCGTAGGGCTATTTCGCTGAGCTTCTGGGAAGTCGATGAACACTTCCTCTTGTGGGGCTAGAATAAAGGACTCATGGGGTAAAAATGCGATATTGTCATGGTCCTTAGTGTGCATTACTTTTGCGCCAGTCACCATGCCACAGTAAAGAAGCGAGTCTGCTTTTAGACTGACTTTTTTTGCCTGTTCATAAGTATCGTAAATACTTAATTCTGAATGCGGGCCAGCAAAGCATACACGGTTTTCGACCAGTTGCGTGGGGGAGCGTTTTTGCTCGAGTAATGTTTTTTCTGTAGATGCAGAACGGTTCATTTACACACCTCTTTTATTTTAATCATATGGCGTGGTTAATTTTTCGTGTGCTTATCATCACTCTTGACTGGTTATGGGTCAATACAAATACACCAATAGAAATGGATCGCTAGACAAGTTTCATGGACTGACAGGCAAGTTTTATTTCCGCATTGTTTCTACTCTTACTACCAAGGTTAAAACTAAAGCCTGAAATAAAAACAACAATAATGGAGACGATTTTATGATCTATGCCCAACCTGGTAGTAATGGAAGCCTGATTACATTTGAAGCTGAGTACGGTAATTTTATCGGAGGCGAGTGGGTTGCTCCGGTTAAAGGTCAGTACTTTGATAATATTAGCCCCGTCAATGGCGAAGTGTTTTGCCGAATTCCTCGCTCTACAGAAGAAGATATCAATCTTGCGCTTGATGCGGCACATGCTGCTCGTGTGGCATGGGGTAAAACATCGGTTACTAATCGCTCTAACATCTTGTTAAAAATAGCCGATCGAATCGAACAACATCTAGAAGCTCTTGCTGTTGCAGAAACATGGGACAACGGCAAAGCGATTCGAGAAACATTAAATGCAGATATTCCTTTAGCGGCCGATCATTTTCGTTACTTTGCAGGGTGCTTGAGAGCGCAAGAAGGCAGTACGGCGGAATTAGACGAACATACGGTGGCTTATCATTTCCACGAACCATTGGGCGTTGTCGGTCAAATCATTCCTTGGAATTTTCCAATCTTGATGGCAGCGTGGAAACTGGCGCCTGCACTGGCGGCGGGTAACTGCGTGGTGTTAAAACCAGCAGAGCAAACACCGGCGTCTATTCTTGAGTTGGTTAAAGTTATTCAAGATTTACTACCACCAGGTGTGTTGAATATCGTCAATGGCTACGGTAAAGAAGCCGGTCAAGCGCTCGCAAGCAGTAAACGTATTGCTAAAATTGCCTTTACTGGATCGACACCTGTAGGCTCACATATTTTGAAATGCGCGGCAGAAAATATTATTCCTTCTTCTGTTGAGTTAGGTGGTAAGTCACCCAATATCTATTTTGCCGATGTGATGAAGCAAGAAGACGCTTTTATCAGTAAATGTGTTGAAGGTTTGGTGCTGGCTTTCTTTAACCAAGGAGAAGTCTGTACTTGCCCATCTCGTGCATTGGTTCATGAATCTATTTATGACGAGTTTATGGCGTTGGTCATTGAACGCACTAAAACGATTAAACGCGGAAACCCACTGGATACTGACGTACAAGTCGGGGCTCAGGCGTCGAAAGAGCAATTCGATAAAATACTGAGTTACATTGAAATAGGCAAAAAAGAAGGTGCAGAGTTGCTGATTGGTGGCGGTGTTGAATCGATTGATGGCTTTAATCAAGGGTACTATGTCCAGCCAACATTATTTAAAGGCTCTAACGACATGCGTATTTTTCAAGAAGAAATATTTGGTCCTGTTGTCAGTGTTACGACCTTTAAAGATGAAGCAGAAGCGCTTGCCATTGCAAACGACAGTGATTTTGGCCTTGGAGCGGGAGTGTGGACGCGAGACACAAATCTTGCTTATCGTATGGGGCGCAACCTAGAAGCGGGCCGTGTATGGATGAATTGCTATCACCAGTATCCTGCCCATTCTGCTTTTGGTGGTTACAAAAAATCTGGTGTTGGCCGTGAGACCCATAAGATGGCGCTAGAGCATTATCAGCAAACGAAGAACATGCTAATTAGCTATGATGTAAATCCTCTAGGTTTCTTCTAACCTGCTTATTTCAACATTGAACTGAGTCCCTTTGACAATAAAAACCCCCACTGACGATTTCGTTAGTGGGGGTTTTTCTATCTGGTTAGTTTATTATTTTGAACTATTTGGTGGATCTTTTACGATCCTTGAATTTAACGATCTCACCAGATTTTAAGCGTTTTTGGTAAGACAAGAGCTCTCTTTTGACAATCGGCATTAAGAAATATAAACCGATGATGTTTGCAACCGCCATGGCAAAGATAGCCGCATCGGAGAAGTCAATAACAGGGCCTAAGTTGGCCGCTGCTCCAATCACAACAAAGACACAAAAAATTATCTTAAACGTCAGTTCTGCGTTTTTACTTTCGCCAAATAAATACGTCCATGCTTTTAAACCGTAATAAGACCAGCTAATCATAGTCGAGAAAGCGAACAGGATAACGGCAACCGCTAGCAAAATAGGGAACCAGCTAAACGCTGAGCCAAATGCCGCCGACGTTAACGCGACGCCAGAAGAGCCATCTGCTGTCATAATGGTGCCAGCTTCGTTCAAAATATACAGACCTGTTTCCGGATCTTGCATAAGTTGACCAGTAATGATGATAACCAATGCCGTCATGGTACAAATAACCACGGTGTCGATAAACGGCTCTAGTAAGGAAACATAACCTTCTGTAATTGGTTCATTAGTTTGTACCGCTGAGTGAGCAATTGCCGCAGAGCCCACGCCGGCTTCGTTGGAGAAAGCAGCGCGTTTAAAGCCTTGAATCAAAGCCCCAACTAAACCGCCTGCTACACCAAGACCGGTGAACGCGCCTTCAATGATTTGGCCAAATGCCCAACCAATTTTGTCTGCATTAACGAGTAATATAACGAGGGCGGCACCGACATAAAGAATCCCCATAATAGGAACGATTTTATCGGTAACTCGAGCAATGGATTTTATACCGCCGACGATTACCACAAAAACCAGTGCGGCAAAAATGATACCGGTAATCCAACCTGGATAGGTGCCTATGACTTGAGTAAGTTGCGCATGGGCTTGGTTCGCTTGGAACATGTTACCGCCACCAAGTGCACCCAAAATACAAAATACAGCGAATAGACCCGCTAAGAATTTACCGCCAGGAATGCCTCTTTCCGCAAAACCTTTAGAAATGTAATACATTGGACCGCCAGACACGCTGCCGTCTTTGTATTCATTACGGTACTTAACACCTAGGGTACATTCGGTGAATTTCGATGCCATGCCCATAAGGCCTGCTAAGATCATCCAAAACGTCGCACCGGGACCACCAATAGAAACGGCCACCGCGACCCCCGCAATATTACCAAGACCAACCGTCCCCGATAGTGCAGTGGCTAACGCTTGGAAGTGACTTACTTCGCCTGCATCATTTGGATCTGAGTAATCGCCTTTTACCAAAGCAATGGAATGACCAATACTACGAAATTGAATAAAGCCAAAATATAAAGTAAAGACAGTGGCGCCGGTTACTAACCATAGGACAATCCATGGAAAGCTCGTTCCAGGAAGGGGGGCGAAGATGAGACTAACAAACCAGCCCGTTGCATTGCCGAAAATTTCATTCACTACCGCATCAATTCCTTCTGCATGAGCCGATGAGCTCAAGCTTAATAAAAGTAATGCGGCGGTCACGCTAAATAGATAAGTGTATTTTTTCATAGTGACGCTCCTCAGCTGACAACGGTAACAGGGACACTTGCACTCATAACCAAACTGGCGGTTACGCTACCAAATACTCTTGCGCTTAGGCCTTGTTCTGTTGAACGAGCAACGACGATTTGTTCCGCATTATTTTCTACGGCAATATTGTTAAGAATTGTGGCGGCTTTGCCAAATTTCACAGCACCTGATGCTTTTATACCGGCATCTTTAAGAGATTCTAGGGCGGGGTTGATGACTCGATCTTGGGCATTCTGGGTTTCTATGTGTTTTTGTTTTTTACGTAGGGCGTTTTCTTCTGTTGTTTGAAACGTGTAGGGCGACCATTCCACTACACAAATAAGTTGGAGCTCACACTCGCTTCCTATTAGCGTTGCAAGCCGCTTTGCATAGGACAAGGCTCGATTACCTGCCTCACTTCCATCGACACCGACAATAATTGTTGCTGACATATAAAAATCCTCTTTTATTAAGTAGGCTAAGCTTTAAAGGTAGGTCTTATTTGTCGTTTGGCAATTTTTATTCTTCAAAAGTGATACGGAAGTTTAGTTGCGAAGCCTTTGTGAATGTCTGATTTTAGTCATTGTGCTTTTCTATTTGATACTTACGTTGCTTGTGCATTTATCTTATCGCGCCACAAAACTGCCTAAATTTGTATTAATACTTCAATATGATGAAAAATACTTGTTTCCGATTGGAAACTTTATCCCTTAAGTGATAATTTCGTTTATTAGTACTATCGTATTTTTGTATTTTGATCGTCGTACGGGTGAACACCTAACGACAGAGGAAAAGGTTATGGCAATCAGTTTATTTGATCTGTTTAAAGTGGGCATTGGACCGTCAAGTTCTCATACTGTTGGCCCTATGGTGGCAGCGAATCAATTTGCTCACCAATTACAAGATCGACATTTATTATCGAAAGTCACTCGCTTGAAAGTGGATCTATATGGTTCGCTTGGTGCTACAGGCAAAGGCCACGGTACTGGAACGGCTGTATTAATGGGGCTTGAAGGTGAGCTGCCAGAATCAATTGACCCAAGCGGTGTGAGTGAGCGCGTTAAGCAAATAGAGGCTCTGTCGCAGCTTAACCTATTAGCTCAAGAAGCTATTAATATTGATGTTGCCACAGACATTATTTATCACCGTATTGATCGTTTGGATTTTCATGCGAATGGCATGGTTCTGGTGGCTTTTGATGTTAACGGTCAAGTTATTCATCAAGCGACATTTTATTCTGTTGGTGGTGGTTTTATTGTCCAAGAAGACGAACACGGGAACGTGGCGTTAGTTGAAGATACGACTGAACTTCCTCATGTTTTTCATGATGCCGAAACGCTCATTCAGCTTTGCCGAACACAAGACAAGAGCATTGCGCAGATTATGATGGAGAATGAAAAATATTGGAGAACAGAGGAAGAGATTAAACAAGGGATTCTTTCAATCTGGTCCGCAATGAAAGCATGTGTACAGCAAGGAATTCGCAATGAAGGTATTTTGCCTGGTGGCTTGAAGGTGAAGCGAAGAGCGGCAAGTTTGTATAGGGATTTAACCAGTAAAACACGTATGGATATGATTACACCGTCACTAGGAGCAATGGATTGGGTGAATCTTTATGCTTTGGCGGTGAATGAAGAAAATGCTGCCGGTGGTCGAGTGGTAACCGCTCCCACAAATGGCGCAGCAGGTATTATTCCAGCAGTGTTGCATTATTATTGGGAGTTTTGTCCTCGCTCTAGCGAAGAGGGCGTTATTGATTTTTTCCTCACGGCGGCGGCTATTGGGTTTTTGTTTAAAGAGAATGCCTCTATTTCTGGCGCTGAAGTGGGTTGTCAGGGGGAAGTTGGATCGGCTTGCGCTATGGCGGCGGCTGGTTTGGCAGCGGCTACAGGGGGCTCTCCTGAGCAAATAGAAAATGCCGCAGAAATTGGTATGGAGCATAATTTAGGATTAACGTGTGACCCTATTGGAGGGTTAGTGCAGGTACCTTGTATTGAACGTAATGCCATGGGTTCCATGAAAGCCATTAACTCTGCCAGTATGGCGCTTCGAGGAGATGGAACGCACTATGTTTCTCTAGACAAGGTAATTCGTACTATGCGCGATACAGGGCGAGATATGAATGATAAGTACAAAGAGACGTCGCGCGGTGGATTAGCGGTTAATGTGATTGAGTGTTAATTGTTCTGTATTTATTGCTCTATTTTAATAGTGTACTGTTCGGTTATCTAAACTGTAACAAAACAGTCACATTTCTGTAGTATATTTCTGTTTAGTGCCTTTTGAGGCACTTTTTTTTGTTCTTTTTTGGGTCGTCGCTATCAATGATTTTAGGGGTTTTTATCTAAAGACTCGCAGTGTAGAATGACGCGAAATTTACATTTTATCAAAATGTAACGGGATGAATTGAGAGCCAAATTAATTTGAGATGCTAGGATCAGCATGGCGTTGTTAATGTAGAGTTCCCTCAACTAACAACGGTTTGGTATAGATTAATTATAGAAAGAAGAGCCCGTATGGATCTTACAAATAGCCCGAAAGAAGAATCCACTTTATTGAGTGGTCATGAGTTTGTTCGTGTATTAATCGCTTTAGCGTTTGTGTTAGCCGCCGGCTTTTATGCATCATCTAATGGTGTGGGGGTTTCTAATCTATCTATTTTAGCGATAGCAGCGGCAATTGGCGCTTATATGGCGGTAAATATTGGTGCCAATGATGTGGCCAATAATGTGGGGCCAGCGGTAGGGTCTAAAGCGTTGTCTATGACAGGTGCCATTTTAATTGCCGCTGTCTTTGAAGCGGCTGGTGCTTTGATTGCTGGTGGTTCGGTTGTTGGAACCATTAAGAACGGTATTATAAACCCGAATTCAATAGGCGATACCGAAACCTTCATATGGGTCATGATGGCCGCTTTACTTGCTGGTGCAATTTGGCTTAATTTAGCCACTTATCTCGGCGCACCGGTTTCGACAACACATTCAATTGTCGGTGGTGTTTTGGGTGCTGGTGTTGCTGCTGGTGGTTTGGATATTGCAAACTGGGATAAATTGATTGCTATTGTTGCAAGCTGGATCATTTCTCCTGTGTTGGGTGGTGTGATTGCTGCTTTATTTTTGATGTACATCAAGCGTTCAATTACCTACAAAAGTGACATGATTGAATCCGCTAAGAAAGTCGTTCCTTTGCTTGTTGCATTCATGGTTTGGGCTTTTTCTACTTATCTGATTTTGAAAGGTTTGAAGAAAATTTGGAAATTAGATTTTATTACTGCGGGCCTTATTGCGCTAGCGATTGCGCTGACTGTCTATTTTATTGTTCGACCTATGGTAGAGAAAGCGGCATCGGCGCTGGAAAATAATAAAGATGCTGTAAATAGTTTGTTTACCCTTCCTCTGATTGTGTCTGCTGCTTTGTTAAGTTTTGCTCATGGCGCGAATGATGTTGCCAATGCCATTGGGCCTCTTGCAGCGATTAATGATGCTTTGATGACAGGGGCTGTTTCTAGTAAGGCCTCAATACCTCTTTGGATCATGGTAGTGGGTGGTTTAGGTATCGCAGTCGGTCTTGCTTTGTTTGGGCCTAAACTGATTAAGACGGTAGGGTCTGAAATTACAGAGTTAGACAAAACTCGAGCATTTTGTGTTGCCATGGCCGCTGCTATTACCGTTATTATTGCGTCTCAACTTGGTTTGCCTGTGAGTTCTACGCATATTGCTGTTGGCGGTATTTTTGGCGTAGGCTTCTTACGTGAATATTTAAAACTGTCTTACGAGAAAAAGCTGGCAGCTATTACTTCTCATTCTGAGTCAGCGGGTCTTAATGGACAGCAGACTCAAGAGTTTGTGAAAAGATTCAAGTTGGCCGACGTAGAAGAAAAACGCAGTATTTTGAAAGAGTTGAAAGAAGCGCGAGCGTCTTCACCTATTTCTTCTTCAGAGCGTAAAGGGTTGAAGAAAGCCACGAAGAAAGAATTAGTTAAACGTTCTGCTCTATTACGTATCGCAGCAGCGTGGGTAATTACTGTTCCTGCTTCCGCTTTACTGGCCGCTATGATTTTTTATATGTTACTTGGATTTTCGGTCGCTCGATAAATAAGTTAACAGATAAACAAAAAAGATCAGATTCTCTGGTCTTTTTTTGTTTTCATAGCGTCGCCAGTGTTATATAAAAGTATGCCACTTATTTGTTTTTTTAAGAAAGTCAGTGTTAGACGCTTATTAAGTAGTGAAATCAAATATGTTTGTTTTAGCTTTAGTTGTTTTATTGGTTTTGTGCTGCTTGCTTCCTGTTTTTTTTCGATGGAAAAAACAGCGAAGAGCGCTAAGAGAAAGACTACTTTCTCGTTTATCGAGCCGAAGTGAACGGTTGCTTTACTCCTTAGAGATGATATCTGATCGCTATCTAACGAAAGAGACCAAAGTTTTTTTCTTGGAATATTTACTTTATGTTATTGGACAATTAAAAAATGCTAATTATCAGTCGAAATTTGTGTCAAAGCAGGCTTTTTTAGTACATTTATTGACTGAATTAAAGTCAGGACGACAACAAGTGGCTAGGGAGCGTGTAGGGAGCCAAGAGCAATTTGATCAAGTTTGTGATGCGCTTCAGTACATTCTTAGAGAAATGAGGAATATTCCAGAAAATCGCGTCGTCAGTCGAGTAATAGTAAAGCACCATATTGTTTTAGTTAGATATGCCCATGCATTAGCTTATCGTGATTTGCTGGTAAAACAGGCTGGACTGGATTTAGAAAATGATAAAAAAGGGCAGGCATTAGAAAAATATCGTATTGCTTTGTCCTCAATAGAAAAGAACCGTTCCGTGAGTAGCTCGAAAAGAGAGATAGTACGCCTACAAAGTATGATACAGGATGTCGAAAAGGTTTTATTTTCAAAAAAAAATAAAACGGAACCCGAGTTGAAGTAAGTTGGCGTGTTTTATTGCATTAACCTTTAGAAGCAGAATAGGATGTTATCCTGCTATAAACCTTACTAAGGTAAAATACGTATCATATGACAGCTGTTACCATCACTGTACTTTTGTTCGTTATCGGTGGATTTATTGCCTTTGCAATTTTTCTTCAGTTAAAAGAGCAGGCACGATTGGAGAAACTGCGTAAAGTAGCAATGCTTAATAATCAATTGCGCCAAGTACGTCGGTATCTCGATGAAATGCCACCTCAATATCAGCCCAAAGACATGAGGTTGTGGTTATTCTCTCGCATGATTGCCATATACGATCAGTTATTGGAGCTTCAACCCGATGCCACACTGACTCGTCGTCGTGGTCATTTAGCGGAAGAGATGTCTGAGTTTCAAGCGAGCAAGCAGAAAAGGCGCGCTAAGCCGATAAATGATGAGCTTCTGATACTAGAAGTAAAACGCCTGTTTGAATCTTTTAAATCGTTTTTAGTGTTGTCTCAAAAAGAAAAGTTTATCAATTCAGATGTTGTTCATCGATATGGAAAATTATTAAACTTTTATCATTATAAAGTTAATGCGGATTATCACTCTTATCTTGCTCGTAAAGCATTTTTGAGTGGTCAAATGGAGACGGCTGTTGATATGTATAAAGAGGCTTTATCACAATTAGCACCGATCAAAGAATCGCTTGAGGCTCAACCAATCATTCTTAAAATCAAAGATTTGCTTCAAGAAATTGAAGAAGACCTTGCTTTACAAAAAGCTGAAGAAGAAATGAGTAAAGGCATGGAAAGTGAAGGCGAAGAAGAATTAGACGATGAATGGAATAAATTTATAGAAGACTCTACGTTTCAAACAAAAAAACGCTTTTGATTATCTTCAGCTTCTACCATGATGATTTTGCTATTTTAATAAGAGTCTGTTCTTGCTAGCTGCCACAGATTACACATTTTTCTTTCCAATTTAACCTCATTTTAGTAAGGATTTCTTTGTGAACCTCGCGCTTCTTTCCGCATTTATACCAACGTTCTTTTTTGTGTCTATTACCCCAGGTATGTGCATGACATTGGCCATGACATTAGGTATGACAATTGGCGTAAAACGCGCGCTTTGGATGATGCTAGGTGAGCTTGTAGGTGTGGCAACCGTGGCTATTTTGTCTGCGATTGGTGTGGCGGCATTATTATTGAATTACCCTAATGTATTTATCGTACTGAAATACATCGGTGGCGCTTATCTTGCTTTTATTGGTCTTCAAATGTGGTTATCTAAAGGTAAAATGGCCATTAAAGCGGATGCTAATGATACCAAACCCGCCTCACGAATTGACCTAATATCGCAAGGCTTTGTAACCGCGATAGCGAATCCTAAAGGCTGGGCATTTTTTGTCGCGTTACTGCCGCCTTTTTTAGATGCCAGTCAGCCTCTTATAAGTCAGTTAGCTGTGCTGATTACGATTATCCTAACGCTTGAACTGACGTGCTTACTTATTTATGCGGCGGGTGGAAGAACGCTTAAGTCAATTTTAATGCAAAGTGGCAATGTAAGAATTATGAATCGCATTGCTGGGTCATTAATGATTGGTGTTGGCGTTTGGTTAGCCGTTGGTTAATACGCTGATTAAGCTTTATTGAGAAGACTGTTTTATTAAGAAGACGCTTTTGGGCGTCTTCTTGCGTTTGAGGTTGTGGTTTTTGCACTGGTGGTTTTGCGCGCACCTGTTGATTTTCTACTGGTTGAGCCTTTTCGTTTGGTAAACGGGTTTTTCGCTGGTGGTGGTAGGTTTTGTAATGCTGAGGTTGGCATATCCCGAGAAGCGCTCAGTAGCTGATTTAAATTTCCTTCTAAGTTCGTCATAAAATCTTGATAGCTGGCTTCGCCAAGACTGATGCCATTAAGAGTCGATTCCCATTGAGCGGTCATATCGGGAGTGACCAATTGCTCTGGCAAACAATCAATAAAAGCACGACCTGTTTGGCTAGCGTGAATTTGTTTGCCTTGCCTCATTAAAAAATTTCTCTTGAACAGAAGCTCTATAATGCTGGCGCGTGTGGCTTCAGTGCCTAAACCATCGGTTTCTTTTAGAATCGCGCGAATGTCTTTATTGGTGACAAAGCGGCTAATTCCCGTCATAGCCGCTAGCAGGGTTGCATCCGTAAAGGCAGCGGGCGGTGTGGTGATTTTTTCTTGAACTTGCCCTTTCGTGCACCATAATGCGTCTGCTTTATTTAGCTTTGGCAGCGTATTTTGGTTTTCTTCATCTGAATCTTGGCTTTTTGCTTTGTTAGGTAGAAGCGCTTTCCAACCGAGTGAAATAGGTGTATTTCCTTTTGCTTCAAAGTGACCACCTTCGATTTCCAATTTAATATAAGACGCGAGGTAATCGTATTCTGGGTAAAACTGCATTAGGTATTGTCGGGCAATTAGGCTAAATACCAAGGCTTCGGTTTTGGATAATGAAGCTGTTTTGTATGCTTGCGTCGTTGGGATGATCGCATGGTGAGCGGTAACTTGTTTATCATTCCATACTTTGCTTTTGTACGAGGCGTCGGCGTTTTCCGCGCCTTGTTGTATTTCACCGCCTGAGCGAGCGAGTGCCGCAATGGTCGCAGGTGCGTCTTTGTGTTGTTGGGTTGGTAAATAACGACAGTCTGACCTTGGATAAGTGATCATCTGGTGGCGTTCATACAGTGTTTGGCAAATATCCAATACTTGCTGAGCAGAAAGGGAGAAGGCTTTGGCAGCATCAATTTGCAGTGCAGATAAACTGTAGGGCAATGGTGGCGCTTGCTTTTTTTGCTTGTAGTTGGCGTCAATCACAAGCGCTGGTTTATTACTGATGCGATTGGCAACATTTTGTGCAAGCGGTAAGCTCAGCACTCGATTTTCTTCATCCATATAGGGTTGGCAAGACTCGCTTGGCAGCCATTTTGCTTGGAACTCAATGCCTTGATGAGTTTGTACGCTTGCCCATACCTGATAAAAATCTTTTGGAACAAAAGCTTCTCTTTCTTTGTCTCTGGCAGCAACAAGACCTAATACTGGGGTTTGCACTCTGCCTATCGATAAAACGCCTTGATAGCCTGCTTGACGTCCTTTAATGGTATAAGCGCGCGTTAGATTCAAGCCAAATAACCAATCAGCACGAGCACGGCCAAGTGCCGATCGCGACAAGGCCGAGAATTCACTGTTGGAGCGTAAGTTTGACAACGATTTTTTGACAGCAGAGGGTGTTAAATCATTGATTAAAAGACGCTGCGTCTCTTTTAGCTTTTGATTCGAAACTTTGGTGTAGTGAAGGACTTCGTCGACTAAAAGTTGTCCTTCTCTGTCTGGGTCTCCAGCATGAACAAGGTGTGTCGCTTTTTTGATGAGCTTCTTCAGAATGCCAAGCTGCTTTTTGGTATTGGTTTTTTCTTGCCACTGCCATTCTGTTGGAATAATGGGTAAGTGATCTATATTCCAGGCTTTAAAAGCAGGGTTGTATTGATGAGGTTCTGCTTGTTCGAGTAAGTGACCTATGCACCAACTGACGCAATCCCCATTTGGCAGCCAAATACAGCCTTCTTCTTTTTTCTGAGGTGACGGTAGGGCGGCTGCAATGGCACGTGCAAGGCTGGGTTTCTCTGCAATATAAAGAATCATAGATACACTTACTGGTTATATATACAGTAAGTGTATCTAAGAGCAAGGAGCGTGGCTAGAGTAAACTGCTATTTTATCGGCACGACTAATACGGGAACCGTACTGCTGTGTATGACTTTATTTGCAGTAGAGCCGAGAATCATTTGCCCTAATCGACTGTGCGTTCTGCTGTTCATAACAATCAAATCGGCATTCTGAGCTTTTGCTATCTGTTGAATGCAGTCTGATGGAGCACCGCTGGTGATGAGTGTCTCAGGCGGGTGTTCTAAAGTAGAAAGTTCTTCCGCATGCTGTTGCATATAGTTGCTCAGCATTTTTTCCATACGGCTATGGATGTCTTTTTGGGCATCTTTGCGCATAGTAGCGATTACTTCTTCAGAAATATAGTTGTTGATCATGTTGGATGCTTGAGCATTTAGCGGTTCCATTACATGCATTAGTATTATTTTTGCTTTGTGTAAATTGGCTAAATTCAATACAAGCTCCATGGCAGCTTGTGTTTGGTTTTCTAAATCGCAGGCGTAAATAATAGTGTTTATTTTAGGTAGCATGGCAAGATCCTCTTTTTATGTACTGATAGCTTATTCCTTTTAGCTTTTTCTTTTCTGACCTATGTCAATCATCATGTTACTTGGTTCTTTTATAGAGTCTGATACGTTGCGAGAGTGTTGTTGATTGATATTGTTAGCGAATAAAAAACAGCTTATGGATGAGAAAAAGATAAAGCCAACAAACAGTATTCCCCAATAATCGGTTGTTTTCTTAGTGCAGTTGTATCTTTTGGTGGACGGAACAAAGCTTTTGGTTTTCATTGTGCGCTCCAGAATGAGTAACTAACCACTTAATGATAATGAATATCATTTAATAAATCTATGGGGTTAATAGATAAAGTTTTGATAGGGAAGATTTAAGGCGCGGAATATCTTCTGAGTTTCTGGCTATGTTATGATGTGCGCTCAATTTTATAGGCAATGAATAAGAGAGTGTAATCATGTCAGAACTGTCTTTCGACTCGAATGAAGCAAAAATCGCATACGGCATTGGTCGTCAAATTGGTGATCAACTACGCGGTAGTGATCTTGGTGAGTTATCATTAACACATCTTTTTGCAGCGATTGAAGATTCTTTGAATCAAGCTGAAATGCGCGTTCCCGGCGAGCAGCTAGAAGCCGCTTTTGCTGAGCTTCAGCAAAAAATGGAAGAAAAAAGTCGTGCAGCGTCTGAAGACACAGTAAAAGCGGGCGAAGCATTTCTTGCAGAAAACAAAGCAAAATCTGGTGTTCAAACGACTGAAAGTGGTTTGCAGTTTGAAGTGCTTGAAGAAGGTACTGGTGCGACACCTAGCCGTGAAGCAACTGTTCGTGTTCATTACGAAGGTCGTTTGCTTGATGGTCAAGTATTTGACAGCTCAATCGCCCGTGGCGAACCAATTGAATTTCCACTAACTGGCGTTATTGCTGGTTGGACAGAAGGTCTTCAGTTGATGAAAGAAGGCGCGAAACATCGTCTTACGATCCCTGCTGAATTGGCGTACGGTGCTCAAGGCGCTGGTGCAATGATCCAACCTCATTCTGTTCTTCAGTTTGATGTTGAGTTGATCGCGGTTGTTTAAGTTGTTTTAAACACAAAAAAACGAGCGGCTCTAAAATAGCCGCTCGTTTTTTTATGTTTAAAACAACCGATTACTGTTTTAAATTTCTCTTATCATGCGGATGTGCATTTTTCCCGCTTCTAGAAAGACTTTACCATCCGTGTGGAAATTTTGTTTTTCATAAAAAGTTTGTACATCAACTTGAGCGTGCAAAAACACCGTTCTAATGCTCATTTCTCTAGCCACTTTTACTGCTCTGTTTAGCAGCATTTCACCGTAGCCCTGATGGCGATAAGCGGGCAAAACAGCTAACCGTCCGATTTGTCCATCCTCAGTTAATCGGCAGGTTCCCGTCGGAACGGCCGTGGTGCCAAAAGAGACAAAGTGAACGGCTTCTTTATCATGCTCGTCCCATTCGTCTTTGGGGTCTATGCCTTGCTCAATAATAAAGACTTGCTTGCGCACGAAGGTGAGTTGGTCTGTGCTGCTGTTCCAGTCTGATGTTAATACTTTCATGTTGTCCTCTTATTCTTCTGGCGCGACAAGCTCGATGATACCTTGCTGGCAAATTAGAAATCGCACGAGAGGCTCTAAATCTTTATTTTGATTTAAATCCAACCCTGAAAAATCAAACTCAATTTGATCTGTAATAGCTTGAACGAAAGGCGCTAATTCATTGCTAATTTCTAAACTCTCGCCATTGCAAAAAACGCGCATGGTATTGTCATTGGTTGATAGATAGTAACAAATGCGAGCATCGCCAGGGCGAATAAAGGTTTGCCCTTGTATGGCGCTTTCAAACGCTTCATTTAGCTCTTTACCATTCAATGGTGCCAAATATTCAGGGTATTTGCTTTCGCTCATGGTTTCACCTAACCAGTTTGCCAATAGGTCTGGCTGATTGATTAAGCGAGTAAGTTCTGCCTGTAAATAAGCAATATCGTCTGAATGAATTTGCGCGTTGTGCTCTCGTTTACCCGTTTCTGGTGCCGCAAAACGATCTTTTACATTGACTGTTTCGCATAACTTATCTCGAACGCCAGTTAATGCATCTTGCAAGCTAGGCGCACGGAAACCGATGGAGTAAGTCATGCAATCATCATCCATAGCGCGGCCGTTGTGGGCAAAATTAGGCGGTAAATATAAAATATCGCCTGCTTCAAGCACCCAGTCCATGTCTGGGGTGGCGTTGAAATTATCTAAAATATGTAAGGAAATATCTGAAATAGCGGTATCTTGGTACTCTTCCGGTGCGAGTACTTGCCAGCGGCGCTTCCCAGCCACTTGCGCTAAGAAAACATCGTATTGATCATAGTGAGGGCCAACACTGCCGCCTTCGGTTGCGTAGCTGACCATTACATCGTCTAAACGCCAGCTTGGTAAAAATTGAAATTGTTCTTTTAGTGTCTGGATTTCAGGAACCCAATGATCGACCGCTTGAACCAGTAGTGTCCACTCTTTTTCAGGTAAAGTTGCAAAAGTACTTTCATCGAATGGGCCTTGTTGTGTTTCCCACGGTGTTTTTCCATTTTCGATAACAATACGAGACTCGACTTCTTCTTCCATCGCCATGCCTGCCAGTTCATCGGCTTCCAGTGGCACGTTAAAATCTACCAGACCAGCACGAATGAGCAGTGGTTTTTTTTGCCAGTACTCATTCAAAAAGGTTTGCGCTGTCATGCCGCCAAGAATCGTTAAAGGCGTCGTTAGATCTGTCATAGGTGGCTCACGAAAATAAAAAATTAGTTTGGAATACAAAGACAAAAAAGAGCCGATAAATCGGCTCTTTTTTGTGGTTTCTTAAAAGCTAAACTTAGTTACGGATAGCTTTCGCTTGTGCAATGGCATTACCAATATAAGTGCCTGGTGTTAATGCTTTTAGTTCTGCTTTTGCTTGTTCAGGCATGTCTAGCGTCTCAACAAAGGCTTCAATCGTCGCTTGGTCGATCGTACGGCCACGAGTTAACTCTTTTAGTTTTTCGTATGGAGACTCAATGCCATAGCGACGCATTACCGTTTGAATTGGTTCAGCCAACACTTCCCATGCAGCGTCCAAGTCCGCGTTTAGACGAGGCGCGTTGATTTCAAGTTTGCTGATGCCTTTTAGCGTGGATTGGTAGGCAATTAAACTGTGTGCCAAGCCAACACCTAGGTTACGCAATACCGTTGAATCCGTTAAGTCGCGCTGCCAGCGGGAAATTGGCAACTTCGCGCTTAAGTGGCCCATGATGGCGTTTGCAATGCCCAAGTTACCTTCGGAGTTTTCGAAGTCGATCGGGTTAACCTTGTGTGGCATAGTTGATGAACCAATTTCACCTGCAATCGTTTTCTGTTTGAAGAAGCCCATAGAAATATAGCCCCAAACATCTCGGTCGAAGTCGAGAAGAATGGTGTTGAAACGACACATAGCATCGAATAATTCTGCGATGTAATCGTGTGGCTCTATTTGAGTTGTGTATGGGTTCCAAGTCAAACCAAGAGACGTCACGAACGCTTCGGCGTGAGCTTGCCAATCGACGTCCGGATAAGCGGAAAGGTGAGCGTTATAGTTACCAACCGCGCCGTTTATTTTGCCTAAAAATTCAATTTTTTCAATTTGTGTCAGCTGGCGACTAAGACGAGCTGCCACGTTGGCCATTTCTTTGCCTACCGTTGAAGGAGAGGCGGTTTGTCCGTGTGTGCGAGACAACATAGGTTGTTCCGCGTGCTCAATCGCAAGGTCTTGAATGGCTGTAATAATATTTTTCAGTTCTGGAACAATGCCTTCTTCCAGCGCTTCACGAAGCATTAATCCGTGAGATAGGTTGTTGATGTCTTCTGACGTACAAGCAAAGTGTACAAATTCAGAGACAGCCGCCAATTCTACGTTGTCAGCCATTTTATTTTTAATAAAATATTCAACGGCTTTGACATCGTGATTGGTGGTTTTCTCAATGTCTTTAATGGCTTGAGCATCGGCTTCGCTGAAGTTGTTTGCCAATTGATCCAAGAAAGCGCTCGCTTCATTGCTCAATGCTGGAACTTCGATGATTTGTGGGTGCTTAGCAAGCGCCTGTAGCCAGCGAACTTCGACTATGACTCGCATACGTAGCAAACCGTACTCGCTCACAGAGCGACGTAATACGTCCGTTTTCGATCCGTAACGACCGTCGATAGGGGAAATTGCATTTAAGCTAGTTAGTTCCATTGAGATAACGCCTCGAACATGGTTTTCAGGGAGCGGCTATTATAGGCAAAAGGGCTGAGGTAATACAGGGATTCGGGGAATGTATCGACATAAAAAAGCCCGGATGCCCATTAAATAATAAATATTTAAAGGGCATCCGGGCTTGGTTTTACAAAGATCTTTTTAATTTATAGAGACGCTAATGCTTGGTTGAAGGTGTTACTTGGACGCATTATCTTAGTCACTTCTTCAAGATTAATATGATAATAACCAGATAAACCAGCAGGCTTGCCTTGTACCGCAGCCAGTTCAGTAACGATGGCTGTTTCTTTCGCTGCTAACACTTTTGCCAAAGGTGCAAATTTAGTAGCAAGCTCCGCATTCTCTGTTTGAGTAGCCAATTCTTGAGCCCAGTACAGAGCTAAGTAGAAATGGCTACCACGGTTGTCGATTTCGCCAGACTTACGAGAAGGAGACTTGTTGGTGTCTAATAATTTACCGGTTGCTTTGTCTAGGCACTTAGCAAGAATAATGGCTTTCTCGTTGTTGTGCTTGATACCAAGCTCTTCAAAAGACACAGCCACGGCCAGGAATTCACCTAGTGAATCCCAACGAAGGTGGTTTTCTTCCATAAGCTGTTGAACGTGCTTAGGAGCAGAACCGCCAGCGCCCGTTTCATACATGCCGCCACCTTCAAGCATTGGAACGATAGAGAGCATTTTCGCAGAGGTACCTAATTCCAAAATTGGGAATAAATCCGTTAGGTAGTCACGAAGAATGTTACCTGTCACTGAAATAGTGTCTTCGCCACGAATGATGCGCTCCATAGAGAAACGAATCGCTTCGTTGTAAGACATGATACGAATGTCTAGACCACTTGTGTCGTGGTCTTTTAGATATGTTTCCACTTTATTGCGAAGCTGATTATCGTGAGGACGATTTTCATCCAACCAAAAAACAGCAGGTGTATCAGACTGGCGAGCACGAGTAACGCCCAATTTCACCCAATCTCGGATTGGAGCATCTTTCGTTTGGCATGCGCGCCAGATATCGCCTTTTTCAACAGCGTGTTGCATTACAATATTGCCGTTAGCATCAACAATACGCATCGTGCCGGCGGCTGCAATTTCAAACGTTTTATCATGAGAGCCGTATTCTTCTGCTTTTTGCGCCATTAGGCCAACGTTTGGAACCGTACCCATAGTGACTGGGTTGAACGCGCCATTGGTTTTACAAAAATTAATCGTTTCTTGGTAAATACGAGCGTAAGTGCTGTCTGGAATAACGGCTTTAGCGTCATGTGCTTTACCGTCACGTCCCCACATTTTACCAGAGTTACGAATCATTGCTGGCATAGAGGCATCAACAATAACGTCACTTGGCACGTGTAGGTTAGTGATGCCTTTGTCTGAATCAACCATGGCTAATTCTGGACGAGTATCGTAGCAAGCTTGGATGGCTTGTTTGATTTCTTCTTGTTTCGCTTCTGGTAGTGTTTGGATCTTATCGTAAACACTGCCTAGACCGTTGTTAGGGTTCACCCCGATTTCTTTAAACAATTCACTGTATTTTTCGAAAACGTCTTTGTAGAAAACTGTGACAGCGTGGCCAAATACGATTGGGTGAGACACTTTCATCATGGTTGCTTTTAAGTGCACAGACCACATGATGTTGTCTTTTTTCGCTTCTTGTAGGGATGCTTCGAAGAAAGCGCGAAGCTTGGCGCAGCTGATGTTCATGCTGTCTAGTATTTCACCTGCGAGAAGTGGAAGTGATTTCTTCACTTCAATTGAACCGTCCTTTCCAACGAATTCAATCTTAACAGTTTGAGCAGAATCCATTGTTACGGACTGTTCAGAAGAGTAAAAATCACCATCGCGCATATAGTCGGCGTGAGATGTTGATGTTTTGCTCCATTTACCCATTGAGTGAGGGTTTTTACGAGCGAAGCCTTTTACGGCGGCAGGAGCGCGTCGGTCAGAGTTACCTTGGCGTAGAACAGGGTTTACCGCGCTGCCCAATACTTTAGAGTAACGCGCTAATATGTCTTTTTCAGCGTCAGTTTGTGCATTTTCTGGGTAGTCAGGAAGGTCGTAGCCTTGTGCTTTAAGCTCTTTGATGGCCGCATACAGTTGTGGCAAAGAAGCACTGATGTTAGGCAGTTTTACAATATTAGCTTCAGGAGAGGCGGTTAGATCGCCTAAGAATTTCAAACCATCTTCCGCTTGCTTATCTGCAGGCAATAGGTCAGAAAAAGAAGAAATAATACGGCTCGCCAAAGAAATGTCAGTCAGTTTAAGTTCGATGTCTGCTTCTTTTGCGAAAGCGCCAAAGATAGGAAGCAAAGACGCTGTAGCAAGTGCTGGTGCTTCATCGGTTAACGTGTAGTAAATGGTTTGTTTCGACATGTAGTTCCCCTTACGTTTTAGACTGTTTTATAGTTAGCCTGTTGAATCTAAGATGGCTTTTAGCCGCCATTCTCTATTTTAATTTTTTAAACAGAAAACGAGTTCACAGGTTAAAAATTTGCTCAATATAGTACCTAAAAAACGCGGCTAGAGATATCGGCTCTATTGTATACTCGAAATTGATTTCAGTTATTCAATACCCAGACACAACTGCTTATTCTATTTTTTCGCCTCTATTTAATAGGCATAAAAAAAGACCCGATGGGTCTTTTAAGTACTAACTGCGAGACTCTAAAGCATTCAGTAATGCTTTTCTTTTAAATATCAAATGCCAGCGTTTACCACCAAGTTGTCGCCATAACATCGCGGCTCGAATACCAGACATTAGTATGGCTCGAACTTGGTTGGCCACCTGTGGCTGCTGTAAGAACCGACTGTCGCCATGTACTTGAATACGAAATGACAGTTTGCTCAATGTATCTTGGTACATGCCTGAGATCGAAGCGAGCATGTTTTCATGTAATACGCTGTCGTAATGTGCTTTCTTTTGCTCGATTTGAGCAATTTTTTGACCAATAACAGGCAGCATATCGGGTGTTTTAGAGAGTTTATGTTCAAGATGGATCAGGCTAAGGGTGTATCTGAGTGTGTCAGGGTTAACACTGCTGCGTTCTTTGCCTAGGGCTTGTCGAGAGATTTTCCTTCCTAGGGCTAGATTGCTCTGACAATCCCATTGGCCGCCATAAACATCTTCGGTAGAGGCGGCATTAACCATTAAAATACTGTCCAACATCGGCTGTAGGCTGGCGTTATCTACTTGCCCTGTTTTTGCCAAAATAGACACCAATTCTGCCGCTTGAAAAACAGCGGATAGGGCGATGGTTTGCTCTTTTTCTCTACTACTCACGTATTTTTCTCTCAATTACTTAAGGTGATAGGGATTCTGGAAATTATTTATTAAAAGCAACGTTGATGATACCGCCGCCAAGGCAGAGGTCGTCTAGGTAAAAAACCACGGATTGACCCGGTGTGATGGCGCGTTGTGGTTCGACAAAAGACACTTCAACCCGACCATCAGCCAATTCATTAATCGTACAGTCTTGATCTGGCTGACGATAGCGACACTTTGCTTTACATGTTAGAGGGAGTGTTGGTTTTTTTCTGGCAACCCAATCAAAATTATCGGCAATTAAATGCGTCTTAAATAACGACTCATGTTGTCCGCCCTGGGTAACGATTAACACATTCCGTTCTAAATCTTTTTCAACCACATACCAAGGATCATCAGAGTATTTAGCCAAACCGCCAATGCCTAAACCTTGGCGTTGACCAATTGTGTGATACATCAAACCATGGTGGCGAGCGATTTTGTCGCCTTCCAGTGTCTCAATGTTACCTGGTTGTGCTGGTAGATATTGTTCTAAGAAATCTTTGAAGCGACGCTCACCGATAAAACAAATACCGGTACTGTCTTTTTTGTTGTGAGTGATAAGGCCAAATTCTTCAGCTAAGCGGCGGACTTCTGTTTTTTCCAGTTCTCCAACCGGAAAGAGTGTTTTTGCTATTTCATCTTTACCCACAGCGTATAAAAAATAACTTTGATCTTTGTTGCCATCTAAGCCTTTCAGAAGAAGCGGCTCGCCGTCTTTTTCGCCACGACGAACGTAATGCCCCGTTGCGATGTAATCAGCGTTCAGTGCCACAGCGTACTCTAGGAAAGCTTTAAATTTGATTTCTTTGTTACACAGAATATCTGGATTAGGGGTTCGGCCTGCTTTGTATTCTTCTAAAAAATGTTCGAATACATTGTCCCAGTATTCTGATGCAAAGTTTGCGGTATGAAGTTTTATCCCCAATTTGTCCGACACGGCTTGAGCGTCGGCAAGGTCATCTATTGCTGTGCAATATTCTGTGCCGTCGTCTTCGTCCCAGTTTTTCATGAATAGGCCTTCAACCTGATAACCCTGTTGCATCAGAATAAGGGCTGATACGGAGGAATCGACGCCACCAGACATACCCACAATGACTTTTTTATCGTGATTGGCTGGTTGATCTGTTAGGTATAGACTTTCTTTCATGACCTGTTTTTTCTCGACTGTTAATTTAGTAAAACGAAGAGGCGTAGCCTCAGTGAATTGAATTGCACATTGTACTTCATTTTTGTGAGGTCGGCACAGGCGACAAGTGCTGATCTGACAAGAAGGATAAGGAAATAATGGGGTTGTTTAACGAATCTTCAATGCACGTTTTAATTAATGGGCTGCGATGCGGTAAAGCCATGATTTCGTCATAAGTTAGCCAATGACGAGAGACAATATCATCGTCAAGTGGTTCATTGGTATCGTTTACCGGCTCACATAAAAAACACAGGCGATGATACGTGTCTGCACCGTTGAAAGGCGTGAAAGCGTACATGCCTAGTAAGCCAATGGGTTTGACAAGCCAGCCTGATTCTTCCCGTGTTTCTCTGATTACGGCGTCGATGGCGCTTTCGTTATTTTCGATGTGTCCGGCTGGTTGATTTAGGACGAGTTGGCCGTCTTGCGATTCCTTTATCATGAGGAACTGTTGGCCTTTTTTCACTAACGCTGCGACGGTTAGGTGAGGAAGTTTTTCTCTTTCTTTGTTCTTCAAATTGAGTGACCTCTTTTAACAGGGTTTCAGTTGGCTCTATGTAGTTCCACTGTCCAACTGGCGTATTCTCAAGAGTATACGGACCAATGGCGTAGCGAATTAACCTCAATGTGGGAAAGCCAACGGCCGCTGTCATTCGGCGTACTTGTCGGTTTTTACCTTCGCGAATTTCTAAGGATACCCAGCTTGTAGGGATGTTTTCTCTGTGCCGAACAGCGGGTATTCTGTTCCAAATGTCTGGGGCAGTCATACGTTCTGCTTGGGCGGGTTTGGTGAGTCCATCTTTTAATTCAACGCCTTGTCTTAGTTGTGCCAATGCGGAATCTGATATTTCACCTTCCACTTGAGCCCAATAGGTTTTAGGAAGTTTGAAATCGGGCGATGCAATAACGTGCTGTAAAGCCCCTCGATCAGTCAGTAGTAATAATCCTTCCGAATCAAAGTCGAGTCTGCCTGCAGGGTAAAAATCTGGCGCTTCAATGTACGCTGCTAGCGTAGATTTATCACCTTCTGCAGAGAACTGGCTTAGTACACGAAAAGGTTTGTTAAATAGAATTAAGTTAGAAGACATGCGCTCAGTGTATGGTTAGAGTGGATAAAAGAGACGAAAATATGTGGTCGAGTAGAGTTATCTTACTTCTCATGATGAGAGGTAAGATAACAAATCCATACGGGGATGGCGACGCGATTTATTTTATGCAGGTTGAATGTTTGGGCTACTTATTTGAGCATCCTCTTTTTCGGCATCTGTTGGGTTGATTTCTATCGCATGCAGGCCTCTTTCACCAGGCTCGACATCAAATGTCACCGGTTGTCCGGCTTTTAATGTTTTGTACCCTTCAATGTTGATCGCAGAATAATGAATGAATAAATCTTCATTAAAATCCTCTGACACAATAAACCCATAGCCTTTCGCATTGTTAAACCACTTCACTGATCCGTGATGCATGAGTTACTCCTTCTCCACTCAGTCGATGTTTGCCCGTGTGCTATCGAACCGTTTGTCAATAAATAGGTAGTGATGGCCATAGGTACCCTATAAACATAGCTCGGATAGCGTAGATTGCTAAATAGGTTCAAATTGTCTTTAACGAATCGATGATAGAATTTTCTCGACTAACATTGATTACGCATATGACCACCCCAATAAAAGCGTAGAAGGCATTTTGGTATTTGTAAAATCCAAGTGGTAGTCTGTAACGTATAAGAAGTCGTATGTAAGTAGTAATGTGCCAAATTTGGCAAATTATGTGAAGAATTGTAGCCTCAGAGGCATGGGATGATTGTAGATCAGAAAATTAGACTAGTATCAGAAGAAGATGAGCAACAGGGGCATTCCAGTATTGCGATTGCTCCAGAAGAAACCGAATTAAAGCCGCCTTCGATGTATCAGGTAGTTTTATTTAATGATGATTATACGCCAATGGACTTTGTCGTATTTATTTTACAGCGTTTTTTCTCTATGGAAGGGGAGAAGGCTAATCAGGTCATGTTAGAAGTACATGCAAAGGGGAAAGGCGTTTGTGGTGTTTACCCTTTTGATATTGCTGAAACGAAAGTAGCAATGGTACAACAGTTCGTGGAACAAAATGAGCACCCCTTAATGTGCGACCTACAAAAGGTTGACTGATTCAGAGTGAGGGCATAGCAATGTTAGATAAAGAACTAGAACAGACCCTGAATACGGCTTTTAAAGCGGCGCGCGACAAGCGCCATGAATTCATGACGGTAGAGCATTTATTGTTGGCTCTTATTGAAAACAGCGCAGCCTCAAGTGTACTTAAGGCATGTGGTGTGAATTTAGAGACCTTGAGTAAGGAGCTTGAGGAGTTTGTTGATAGTACAACACCGCTAATTCCTGAGGATGATGACGAGCGCGAAGTGCAGCCTACATTAGGTTTCCAACGCGTACTTCAACGTGCGGTTTTTCATGTTCAATCTTCTGGTAAGCGAGAAGTAACAGGCGCTAACGTGCTGGTGGCTATTTTCAGCGAACAAGAAAGTCAAACGGTTTACCTGCTGAAGCGTCATGGTGTGGCGCGTATTGATGTTGTCAATTATGTGGCGCACGGTATTTCTAAAACGGGCGAGGCGGCTTCTCAAGACATAGATCAAGAGGACGAAGCGGAAGACACGACAACGACACCGCTTCAAAAATTCGCGACCAATCTTAACGAAGAAGCCAAAGCGGGTAAAATCGACAAGCTGATTGGCCGAGAGTATGAAGTTGAGCGAGTGATCCAAACACTGTCTCGTCGACGTAAAAATAATCCGTTATTAGTTGGCGAATCGGGCGTGGGTAAAACCGCGATTGCTGAAGGTTTGGCGAAGCGCATTGTAGATGGGCAAGTGCCGGATGTTATTGCTGATGGTATTGTCTATTCATTAGATCTTGGTGCTTTATTGGCCGGAACGAAATATCGTGGTGATTTCGAAAAACGCCTTAAACAACTTTTGGGCGAATTGAAAAAACTCCCGAATGCGATTTTGTTTATTGATGAAATTCATACCATTATTGGCGCTGGTGCGGCTTCTGGTGGGGTGATGGACGCGTCTAATCTGCTTAAGCCTGTATTGAGTTCTGGTGGTTTACGCTGCATTGGCTCGACGACTTTCCAAGAGTTTCGTGGGGTGTTTGAAAAAGACCATGCCTTAGCACGTCGTTTCCAGAAAATTGATGTGAACGAGCCAAGTGTTGATGATACCTATCAGATTTTGAAAGGCATTATTGGAGCTTTTGAAGAGCATCATAAAGTGAAATACGAAGAGCCTGCTCTATTGGCGGCCGCAGAGCTTGCTCAGCGCTATGTGACAGATCGTCATATGCCTGACAAAGCCATTGATGTTGTGGATGAAGCGGGAGCGTATCAGCGCTTGCAGCCAGAAGATAAACGTAAATCGGTCATTACCGTATCGGATATTGAAGATATCGTCTCTAAGATCGCGAGAGTGCCTGTCAGAGCGGTTAACTCGGACGACAGACAAGTCTTGTCTAATCTTGAGCGCAATCTGAAAATGGTGGTCTTCGGACAAGATAATGCGATCAGTTCTTTGTCAGCAGCGATTAAACTGTCCCGAGCAGGTTTAAAAGCAGAGGAAAAACCAATTGGCTCCTTCCTAATGGCAGGACCAACGGGGGTGGGTAAAACCGAACTGACGAAGCAGTTGGCCAAGCAGTTAGGTCTAGAGTTGATTCGCTTTGATATGTCCGAATATATGGAACGTCATGCGGTGTCTCGATTGATTGGTGCGCCACCGGGGTATGTTGGTTTTGATCAAGGTGGTTTACTAACCGAAGCAGTGACAAAGAATCCTCATAGCGTCGTATTGTTAGACGAAATCGAAAAAGCGCACCCTGAAGTCTTTAACTTGCTTTTGCAGGTCATGGATCACGGTACGTTGACGGACAACAATGGCCGCAAAGCGGACTTCCGCAATGTGATCTTGGTTATGACGTCGAATGCGGGTGCAGAAGAGCTTGCTCGTCGTTCTATTGGCTTCTCGAGCCAAGACAACTCGACTGATGGTATTGAGGTGATTAATCGGATGTTTACGCCTGAATTCAGAAACCGCCTAGACGCAGTCATTCAGTTCCAGCAACTTGATGAACGCATCATCTTTAATGTGGTGGATAAGTTCTTGGTGGAGTTGCAGGCTCAATTGGACCCTAAGGGTGTTCTTCTAGAGGTCTCTGACACAGCAAGAGGTTGGTTGGCGAGTAAAGGTTATGACCGTCAGATGGGGGCTCGTCCAATGGCACGAGTCATTCAAGAGCATCTGAAGAAGCCGTTAGCGGATAAGATACTCTTTGGCGACTTAAGCGAGGGTGGTCATGTGAAAGTGTCTTTGGATGACAAGAGTGACGAGTTGAAGTTTGAAGTGATAAAAGAAGCGGTTGTGTATTAAGTATTAAGGCAATCGTTGAACATAAAAAAACCGGACACTGTCCGGTTTTTTTATGTCTTACATCTAAGCGATTTTAAAAAAGCTTAAATTAACGAGCACGATAAACGATGCGGCCTTTTGAAAGGTCGTAAGGTGTTAGCTCTACTTTTACTTTGTCGCCAGTCAAAATACGAATGTAGTTTTTACGCATTTTTCCAGAGATATGAGCAATTACAACGTGTCCGTTTTCTAGTTCGACACGGAACATGGTATTAGGCAACGTATCAATGATAGTGCCCTCCATTTCTAAGCCTTCTTCTTTTGCCACAATAAGTGTCCTATGGTTTTAACTTATATTTAGTAGACGCCGACCATGCCTTATTCGGAGGTCTACAGACGAAGGGAAAAAGCGTTTCTCTTTCGTCAATTGAGCGCTAAATTCTGAAATCATGATGTTTATTTAGCGACGCCTGAATTTTGATCGAGCGTATTTTGCCTAAAAACGCAGCGTAAGGCAAACTTAGTTGTGTTATTGAGGTGTCTATTTTTACGCTAAATGCGTTGTTTATGAGTTTTTTTACCAATGCTTAGCAGGCTTAAGTTTTTTTGTGTGTTTGTTATTAGTTGTTCTAATTTAGTGGAAAACTCTTTTCTTGGTATTAGTTCTGCACCTAGTGACAGTAAATGGTCAGATTCTACTTGGCAATCAATCAGTTCTATGTGGCAATCTTTTGCGAGTGTGCAAAATGTCTTTAACGCAATTTTTGACGCATTGGGTTGCAGTGAAAACATGGATTCACCAAAAAAAAGTTTTCCCAGCGCGACACCGTAAAACCCACCGGCCAGTTTGCCGTCTAACCATATTTCAATGGAATGTGCATAACCCAATTTGTGTAACTCAATATAAGCATTTGTTATATCACTTGATATCCAAGTGCCTTCTTTGTCTACTCGTAGGGCGGAGCAATGACCGATTACGGATTCAAATTCTTGGTTGACGGTAAACATCCATGGATTTTTTTTAAGTGCTTTTCTCAGTGAAGTAGATGTATGAAATTGTTCCGGCCTAAGAACACAGCGTTGCTCAGGGTGCCACCATAAAATAGGGTCTGGTTCACTAAACCAGGGGAAAAAGCCTTTACTGTAAAGGTGTATTAAACGAGTCGAAGAAAGGTCGCCACCAACAGCGGATAACCCCTCAGGGTCCTGTAGCGCTTTATTTGGATTGGGCGTGTCATAGGGTGACTCTGACAATAATATGAGTTCATGTTTTTCGTCAACAGAAGAATCTAGCATTTTCTAATGGCTGTCCTGGGTAATTGTGATTTTGAGAGATTATTGCCCTAAGGTGTTGTGCTTATTATTAACTGTGCATTAATTATAAGTTTTTTCATTTTAAAAACCACAGGATCAAAAAATTATAAAAAGTGCTAAAGAATAAAAACTATCTACCGATACTCATAAAAGTAAGGAAGAAAAGATATTCAGCTTGCGACTTATTGACACAATGTTATGCTTGATTCGAAAGAATGTGCATGAATAAGTAAAAAACATTGTTCCTCTCGGTCTTTTTTGAACAATTTTCATCCAATAAAGGGTGTAAAATGAAAAAAAAGAGAAAAAAAGAGAAAAAAAGTGCAAGGAATGCTTGACCAGTTATGGAAAACTTGGTTTTAATCGGTGCAGTCTCAAATTGTAATTCGAAACAATAATCGGATGCGATGTTGAGAACTACAGGATAATCGGCTTTTTTGGCAATTGTCATAAAAGTGAAACTGATCGGTTTTAATATGCATGCTTCGTTGATTTAACAACGTTTCATGTGTAGATGAAAATCAGTAAATAGGTCTACAAGACCACATAATATAATATAAAGGGGAATCTTGAATGAAAGCGATTAAACTTGCTTCTGTGTTTGCGGTAACTGCTGTTGCAGCTGCTATTTCTACTGCTACTTTTGCCGCTGAGCCAGTTTTTTCTGGTAACGCTGGTGTTGAGTATGTAACGAATGATAATGGTAATGATGACCTAAGCGGTACCAATGAAGGTGAAGTTGAGATTTCTGTAGACACGGGTATTGTCTATGCTGAAATTGAAATCGCAACTTCTGGTGGCGATGAAGGTACTAAAATTGGCATGGAAAAACTGTACGTTAAACAAGGCGCAGTTTCTTTTGGTCGTTTTGACGGTTCTGTATCTACTGGCTCTTTCATGGGTATGGATGAGTACTACGGTGGTGTTGATCTTAAAACATCTGGTGATACTGATAACACTGGTATTCGCTATAAAGTAACTTCAGAATTGACCGTGGCTATTGAAGCTACAGAAAGTGTTGATGCTGTAACTGCTGTAGCTGACGATGCAGCAACTGCTGCTGATGAGTCTGTTACTGGTGTAGCTGCTCAAGATTCTGATATCGGTTTTGCACTTTCTTACGTTAAAGATTTCGGTGGCTTTAAAGCAGGTATTTCTGGTGGTTCTGTAGGTGATGCGAATGCAGTAAACGTTGGTGTTCAGACTGTTGCTGGTCCTGCAACTTTATCTTTGAACTACGGTTCTGGTGTTAAAGGTGTAACTGGTGGTACTGATGTTGAGTTAATGACAGCTTCTGTTGCTTTTGCCGCAACTGATGCTTTGACTTTGACTCTAGAATTCTCTAGCGATCTAGAAGCTGAAAATGACGGCACTTACTTCGTAGGTGAATACGCTGCCGGCGATTTGGTTTACTACGTGAAAAACTACGCTGGTGACCTTGGTTCTGAACTTACTAAAGTTGGTGTTAAAGCTAATTTCTAAGGCTTTTATTTAGAAGGCTTTCTTTACAAGGAGAAAACCTTTCTTAGTCAAAGCGAAAGCCAGCCCTTTGGGCTGGCTTTTTTTATGGTAAGCTTAGCGAACTTGTGACTCCGCTTAATGGGGTATGTTTTGTTTTGATTAGCATAAAATAGGAAGGCGCGTTGTGTCAGAAGAAATGAGTGAGTCGGTACGATCACCAGTTTGGGAGCTGTTTGCCAAACAAGCGGCGTTTATTGCGGCTTTATTGTTTTTATTCTTTTTTGGTTTGGCGACCTATACCTACAGTCCAAACGATGCGGGTTGGTTCTATTCCGGTAATGGCACTGCCATTCAAAACTCCATGGGGCCAATCGGGGCTACCATTGCGGATTTGACGTCTGGTTTTTTCGGTTCTTTATTTTATTCTTTGCCTCCGTTGTTTTTTTGGGTTGCTATTATCCTATGGCGTAACCCACATTATCTGTTGCCCTTAAATAATGCCTTGCTTTGCACTATCGGTAGTATTTTGTACTTATCCTTTGCGTCTGTTTTGTGCTTCTTACACACGGTTGGTGAAACGGCTCTTCAATATGGTACAGGTGGCATATTAGGCCATGGTTTAGGGAAATTGTTATACGGCTTTATCGGTTACGATGGGGCGACGTTAGTCAGTTTGGCCTTGGTTATTTTGTCTTTTACTTTATTGGCTCAGCTGCATTGGTTGAGTTTGATGGATAGCTTGGGTGAAAAAACGTTTAATTTTGTTATGTTTGTTCGTCAAAGATGGGCAAACAATCGTGAAGCTAAGGCCAATAAAAAAATAGAAGCAACAGGCGTTGTTTCGGAAGAGGCTGAAGAGCCCGCTATCATCCGAAAAAGAAGAAAGGCGAAATCTGAACCTGTCTCGAGTGAACAGCATGCTGATAATATCCTGTTTGAAGATCCTCAATTAGAGGGTGCTCATTCTGAAGAAGTGCCTTTTAAAGACAGTGATGATAAAAAAACTAAATTTGCTTTGTCGTCTTTATTCTCAAAATCTAAAAAAACGTCAGCTGAAACCGAGTCGTTTAAATCACACGAAGAACCTGAATTTGGTGGCTTAGACACATTATTGGTCGATGATAATGATGGGGTGGGTTTTGGCGATACACTGTATATTGAGGAATCTTGGACGGCGCCAAGTAGTAAGCCTCCAGTATCTGATTCAGCCGTGGCTAAATCTATTTCTTCGAGTATTGAGCAAAGCGAGAGTCACGAAGAGGCTTCAACTAGCCTTTCCAAAGAACAAGCGGATGCAATGCTGTTTAATGATAATCCAGCGTCCACAATCCCGCCTGCGCATAAGCCCGCATTTCGCACCTTATCTGAAGCGAAACAACTGGATTCTCTAGGTGGCCCTTCTTCAAATGATGACGAGAGTCGTCAAAATACAAAAGCTTACTCACTGCCAGATCGTTCTGTATTGACTACGCCAAAGCCTAAAAAGGGTGGGTACTCGGAAGACGAATTATTGGCCTTGTCGGAATTATTAGAGCGTCGATTACAGGATTTTGGTGTCAAGGCAGATGTGGTGGAAGTGAACCCTGGCCCGGTTATTACACGGTTTGAAATTCAGCCAGCTCCGGGTGTGAAGGTGTCACGAATTACTAACTTAGCAAAAGATCTTGCACGATCTTTGAGTGTGATGAGTGTTCGTGTGGTTGAAGTCATTGCTGGAAAATCTACCATCGGCATTGAGATCCCTAATCAAGTTCGGGATACAGTGTATTTTGCTGAAGTGATCAACTGCGATGCGTATGATCGATCTTCATCTCCGCTGACTTTATCTCTTGGTCATGATATCTCCGGTGAGCCTGTTGTCGTAGACTTGGCAAAAATGCCTCATGTTCTGGTGGCTGGTACAACGGGGTCGGGTAAGTCTGTCGGCGTTAATGCGATGATTTTAAGTATGCTGCTGAAGTCCACACCGGATGAAGTACGTATGATCATGGTCGACCCAAAAATGCTTGAATTGTCGATTTATGAAGGTATTCCTCACCTTTTAACGCCGGTTATTACGGACATGAAAGACGCGGCTAACGGCTTGCGTTGGTCGGTAGATGAAATGGAGCGCCGTTATAAATTAATGTCTAAATTAGGCGTGCGTAATATTGCGGGTTATAACAAAAAAGTTCGTGATGCCATTGAGGCGGGTAAGCCAATTGAAGATCCTTTGTGGCAACCGGAAATGGCGATGTTTTCCGAAGACGGCGTTGCTCGTACGGTTCCGCATTTAGAGTCTTTGCCTTACATTGTGATTGTCGTGGATGAATTTGCCGACATGATGATGATTGTTGGTAAGAAAGTTGAAGAGCTGATTGCTCGTATTGCGCAAAAAGCAAGGGCCGCCGGTATTCACCTAATATTGGCGACTCAGCGACCATCTGTAGACGTTATTACCGGTTTGATTAAAGCGAACATTCCGACACGAATGGCGTTTCAAGTGTCCTCAAAAATCGATTCTCGTACTATTTTGGATCAAGGTGGTGCGGATCAGTTATTGGGTATGGGGGATATGTTGTATCTTCCGGCTGGCTTGCCAACTCCAATACGAGTGCATGGTGCTTTTGTGTCCGACGAGGAAGTGCACGCCGTGGTAGAGGAGTGGAAGCAACGTGGTACACCTAACTACATAAATGATGTGGTGGTGAATCCAGAAGACTTGATGTCCGGTGATGACAGTGAAGATAAAGACGCACTTTATGACGAAGCGGTGAAAATTATCATAGAAACGCGTAAAGCTTCGATCTCATCGGTTCAACGTCGTCTTAAAATAGGTTACAACAGAGCGGCGAATTTGGTTGAAGCAATGGAAGCGGCTGGTTTGGTTGGGCCTATGGGAACCAATGGCCAGCGTGATATTTTAATTCCGGAATAAAAAGCAATTATTTAAGCCTTTTTTTATAGGCTCTTATTTATAATAAAGTTTTGGAGAAGTATGTTGATAAATAAATTAGTCGCCATGGTTGTATTGAGTATTGTGATTGCATTCCAAGCGGTGACGGTACAGGCGGAAGAGCAAACAACAGATTCAATTGAAAACTTATTAGAAGGCAACCGAAATATTGAAGGTGAGTTTCGCCAAGTAACCTACGATGAAAAAGGCAAACAGTTACAGGTAAGTGAAGGTATTTTTCTTTTAGCGAAACCCAATCAGTTTGTGTGGGACAGCGTGACGCCTTTTGCTCAACGTATTATTTCTGACGGTAAGATGATAACTGTCTGGGATGTGGATTTAGAGCAAGCTACAAAAAGACCATTGTCTGGCGCGGTTGGAAACTCTCCTGCGGCCTTACTGGGGCAGCCTGCGAACGAGGTACTTCCTCATTATAATATGACTAAACTGGGTGAAGAGAAATTTCGTCTTGTGCCTAAAGGTGATCAGGATTTGTTCCAGAATTTGACGCTGTCTTTTAGAAATAAAGTCATTAGTGCAATGAGTATTCTCGATTCGCTTGGACAAACGACGGTAATTGAATTTAAAAATGTTGAGCATCATGAAGGTGTTGCCAAAGAAAATTTTATCTTGGATCTGCCTGATAATGTGGATGTGATTGAAGAAGGTCAGTGATGAAAGATCTTTTTTCTGATGTGCCAGCGGAGGCTTATCAGCCTCTTGCCGCCAGAATGCGACCTACAAGCCTTGATGATTACATAGGGCAGTCGCATTTGGTTGGTCCAGGAAAACCTTTAAGGAGGATGGTGGAAACAGGCCATTGCCATTCTTTTATTCTTTGGGGACCACCAGGTGTCGGGAAAACCACGTTTGCGCAATTATTGTCCCATGCCCTTGACGCACAATTTATTGAAATGTCAGCGGTCATGTCTGGTGTGAAAGAGATTCGCGCCGCGGTTGATCAAGCTAAACAATCGCGCATAATGAGCGGCGCTCAAACAGTGTTGTTTGTAGACGAAGTGCATCGTTTTAATAAATCCCAACAAGATGCATTTTTACCCTTTATTGAAGACGGCACTTTCTTGTTTATTGGTGCGACAACGGAAAATCCGGCATTTGAATTAAATTCTGCCTTATTATCGCGAGCGCGTGTTTATCGTTTGAAAACACCTAGCGTAGAAGACATTCAGCTTGTTCTTGTGCGCGCACTACAAAGTTATGAAAAAGGAATGGTCGGCGGTTCTGAAGGCAATGGTCTTCAAATCGATGAATATTTCCTTTCTGTTTTGGCTCAAGCGGCCGATGGTGATATTCGTCGCGGTTTAAATTTCTTGGAAATTTTATCTGACCTTGTCGAGCCGGGAGCTAAGGTAACGCAAGAGCAGTTGGAAGATGTGTTGGGCGGTAGCGTGCGTCGTTTTGATCGAAAAGGCGATGTCTTTTATGATCAAATCTCGGCGTTCCATAAATCTGTTCGAGGGTCCTCGCCAGACGGTGCCTTATATTGGATGGCAAGAATGCTCGACGGTGGTTGCGACCCTTTGTACATAGCGCGTCGCTTGCTGGCCATTGCGTCAGAAGACATCGGCAATGCCGATCCAAGAGCCTTGCAAATAGGCTTGAATGCTTGGGATGTATTTGAGCGCCTTGGTCCGGGAGAGGGCAATAGAGCCATTGCTCAAGCGGCAGTATATATGGCCAGTGCCCCCAAGAGTAACGCGGTTTACCAGGCCTTTAATCAAGCAATGTCAGATGTGGCAGCGCAACCAAGTTATGAAGTCCCTGTGCATTTGCGTAACGCGCCAACGTCACTGGCTAAAAGTATGGGTCATGGCGATGAATACCGTTATGCGCACAATGAAGAGCACGCTTATGCCGCTGGGGAAAACTATATGCCGGAAGAGTTGGCTAATATGCGTTATTATCAGCCGACTGATCGCGGCTTAGAGAAAAAAATTAACGATAAGTTGGCTTGGTTGTCGGAATTGGACGATCAGAGTCCGCTTCAGCGCTATACTGATTTATTAAGAAAAGATGGTTAACTACGAGAAAAGTTAGTGACAGAAAGCGCTTTATCTTCAAGGAATAAAAAATGATGTATTTTATGATTGCTGTTGGTGGTGCGTTTGGCGCCTTGAGTCGATATGGCATGACAAAATGGATCAGTTCTCATTGGCATTACCACTTTCCACTCGCCACCATGCTGATTAATGTATTAGGTTGTGTGCTCATGGGTGTGGCATTTGTTGTAATTAGTGAGCGAATGCCGTCACTTGAGCCGTATCGTCCTTTGGTTATGGTAGGGTTTTTAGGGGCATTTACAACATTTTCGACTTTTTCGCTGGAAATTATCTCGCTTATTAACATGCAGGCTTGGCTAAGTGCCATAAGCTATTTATTATTAAGTTGTGTTTTGGGGATTGTCGGCTTAGCGGTTGGCATGGCGGTGACTCGCTTGTTTTGACCCATTTATATTTTCGATTTTTTCTGATTTATTTTTATACATTTTTTAAAGGATATTGTTGCCCAGATGTTAGACATTAAAGCATTACGCGCTGACCCAGAAGCCATTGCGGCTCAACTTAAAAAGAAAGGTTATGAGTTGGATGTGGCGACTTTCTCTTCTTTGGAAGCCCGTCGTAAAGCCATTCAAATGGAAACGGAGCAACTGCAGCAAGCCCGAAACTCAGTGTCCAAAGACATTGGTCAAGCCATGAAGTCTGGCGACAAAGACAAGGCTGCTGAATTAAAGGCGCAAACGTCAACGCTAGGTGATGACCTTGAAGCGGCAAAAAACCAACTGACGCAAGTTCAAACTGAGTTTGAGACTTTGTTAGAAGGCATTCCGAATCTTCCTCATTCATCAGTGCCAGAGGGCAAGACTGAAGATGACAACGTAGAAGTTCGTCGTTGGGGCGTGCCGAAGCAGTTTGATTTTGAGCCAAAAGACCATGTTGATCTTGGCGAAGCCATGGGTATGCTGGATTTTGAAGCGGCGGTGAAAATTACCGGTTCTCGTTTTGCAGTGATGCACTCTGATTTGGCGCGACTACACCGTGCTTTGACTCAGTTTATGATCAATACGCACGCCGATGAACATGGTTATTCTGAAGTCTATGTTCCTTACTTGGTCAATGCGCATTCTTTAAAAGGCACTGGCCAGCTTCCTAAGTTTGAAGCGGACTTGTTTAAAGTGCCGGTTGATAAAGACAGTGGCAACAACGATCTGTATTTGATTCCGACAGCTGAAGTGCCAGTGACGAACTTGGTGCGTGATGAAATCCTAAATGATACCGATCTGCATAAAAAGTTTGTTGCTCATACGCCGTGTTTCCGTAGTGAAGCGGGCAGTTATGGTCGTGACACGCGCGGCATGATTCGTCAGCATCAGTTTGAGAAAGTAGAATTAGTACACGTTTGCCGTCCGGATCGCTCTGAAGACGTACTTGAAGAGCTTGTAGGGCATGCAGAAGCTATTTTACAGAAGCTAGAGCTTCCTTACCGTACCGTGATTTTGTGCGGTGGAGATCTTGGTTTTTCTGCTCACAAAACGTATGACATTGAAGTATGGTTACCTGGTCAAGGTAAATACCGTGAAATTTCTTCTTGCTCAAATATGTGTGACTTCCAAGCGCGCCGTATGCAGGCTCGCTGGCGTAACCCAGAAACTGGGCGTCCTGAATTGGCACATACCTTGAATGGTTCTGGCTTGGCGGTTGGTCGTACCTTGGTTGCTGTTTTGGAAAATTATCAAAACGAAGACGGCAGTGTGACGGTTCCTGATGTTTTATTGCCTTACATGGGTGGTAAATCGGTATTGAAAAAAGCGTAAGCTGGATTTTCTAATAAAAAAGCCTCTCAAGGAGGCTTTTTTTGTATAAGTGGATATTGGAAATGATGACGGGCAAGGTCTATTTGATTGGTGCGGGTCCAGGGGATCCAGAATTATTAACGTTGAAAGCATATCGCCTGTTAAAAATGGCCGATGTGGTTTTGTACGATCGATTGGTTGGCAAAGACATTATTGCACTTATTCCTGAAACGGCAGAAAAAATGTACGTTGGGAAAGCGAAATCGATGCACAGTCTTCCACAAGAAGAAATTAACAGTCTTCTTGCTATAAAGGCAAAAGAGGGCAACATGGTCGTTCGCCTAAAAGGCGGTGATCCTTTTATCTTTGGGCGAGGTGGAGAAGAGCTTGAAGAGCTCATTGAAGAAGGCGTTCCTTTTGAAGTGGTTCCCGGTGTCACCGCCGCTGCGGGTTGTGCTGCCTATGCTGGCATTCCTTTGACGCACAGAGACTATGCTCAGTCTGTCCGTTTTCTAACGGGGCATCTAAAAGACGGCACCACAGAATTACCTTGGGAAGAGTTGATTCATCCAGCGCAAACTTTGGTGATCTATATGGGCTTAACTGGCCTTAAAGACATCAGTGAGTCTTTGATTCGATTTGGAATGAAGCCTTCTATGCCGGTAGCGATCGTTGAAAAAGGTACGACCAGTGAGCAGCGCGTGTTCACTTCGACGATGAAAGATATTTACGACGTCTCGATAAAAAATGAAGCGAAGTCTCCTGCCTTATTGATTATCGGTGAAGTGGTAACCTTGCATAAAAAGCTAGAGTGGTATGGAAAGTACTAACCCACAAATAGTGTTATATCGATACCTTAGATAAGCCGGATGAGGGAGTCGCGACCGTCATCTGGCGATTGCCATCTGGAGGTTGAATAGAACTATAAGCAGTTTGCTGGTTTTGGAAGGCCTGCGATTTTGGCTGCTAACTTTGGTGGGCTGCCAGGAAAGAGCGTCATCAGATAAATGCTTCGACCTTTTTCTGCGCCTAGTTTTTTGGTCACGGCTTTTACTAGTGGGCGCATGGCGGGTGAGACCTCAAAGTCTTGATAGAATTCTCGTAGTAGGTAAATAATTTCCCAGTGAGCGTCAGTGAGTTTTACATCAACGCCTTTTGCTAAGTGGTGGGCCAGTTCTGGTGTCCAATCTTGCAGATTTAACAAGTAGCCTTCTTCGTCTAGAATCATCGTATTTTCTGTCATTGTGATCACCAGCTTATGTTTGCGTCGGCTGAAAAAGTAATATCGACCCATTCTTCATCAGATAAGGCGTTACCAATAGTGGGAAGTAAGCCATAAGCCATTGCATCACTTTTCAGGTAGTAGAGCGCAATCTGTTTTTCAGTGATTAGTTTTTTCAGTGCGTCACTATGGTGCGTGGTTCTTAAAATACCTTCTTCAATGAGTAAGATTTGGTCGCCCATTTGTAGGCTATTTTGCCATGTTGTTTCTAGTATTAAAGGGTAAGTCAGTTGGTTTATCTGATGAAGTCGCATAACTAAAACCGGAATACTTGTTGGTATTGTGAAAACATCGATTGCCATTTATCGGAGTCGAGCGATTGAGTACCTTGCCAGATATTATCGGCTTCTAGCCAAGTGTTACCGCTTTCTATAAAGACATTGTCTATGTCGTAAAACTCCAACCCTGCTAACAATTTATGAAGGTTTTTACCTTGTTCAATAGTTGGGTCTTGATTTCGTGTGAGAAGCGACAGAGCGGCACCGGACAAACAAAGGTCAACTGGTTGTTCGAAGGTTGCGAAGACCAGAGCAAGGTCTAATCCTTCTTTACAGGCTAGGCTGGAATAAGGGCTGCTGTTTAGGTGGATTAAGGTGTGTTTCATGACGTTACCTAAACTGAATGATTTTATGCGTAGTGTTCATGAGGTCGACAAGCGTGCCCAAGCCTTCAAGTTGGAAGTGCTCTGCAAGTGAGTGTTGATCCGTCTCGTAACGACGACTTTCGCTTTCATTAAGAATGCCGCGCCTTACCGCCGCCGCGATACACAAATACAATGGAATACTGTGTTGTTTGGCTAACGCTTGCCAAGCTTGAGTGAGATTTAGTTCATCTCTAGGAGGCTGTGCGATTTGATTGCCGATTAATACTGCGTCCTCGTAAAAAAATACGCCCTTGATGCTGTCAGGGTGTTTTTTCATGGCGGCCTCGATAAAGCGAAGGGCAGTGTGGCATGCCTTGCTTTGGTATGGCGAGCCAGTGATGAGAAGAGTGTACTGCATTAAAAGAAAGCCTTAATAAAACAAGTCTAATGAACGGTTTTGCAAAGTTTACACATAAAAAAGGCCGCAGTCAGCGGCCTTTTTACATTGATATGGCAGATTACTAATCGCGAGACATACCAAGAAGTGACAATATGCTTAGGAACATGTTGTACAAAGAAACGTATAAGTTAACCGTCGCCACTATGTAGTTTGTTTCACCACCACGAACGATTTGGCTTGTTTGCAGCAAGATAACCGCAGCAGAGAAAAGCGCAAAACCCGCTGAGATGAAGATTTGCAATGCAGGCATTTTAATGAATATACCGGCAATCACTGCGAATAAAAGTACAAAGAAACCAACGGTAATAAAACCATTAAGGAAACTAAAGTCTTTCTTAGAAACAAGTGCGTAAGCGGACAATCCCAGGAATGATAAACCAGTGATACCCAATGCACTCATAATCATACTTGAGCCATTAGAGAAGCTCATATAAATACTAAGGATCGGCCCAAGTGTGATGCCCATAAAACCAGTTAAGGCAAATACGCAAAGAATACCCAGTGAACTGTTCTTAAATTTGTGTGTTAAAAATAGCAAACCATAAAAGCCTACTAAGGTAATGATTAGGCCTGGATGGGGTAGGTTGTAAGCCATGCTCATGCCCGCAGTTAAGGCGCTGAACAAAAGGGTTAGCGACAACAGCCCGTAAGTATTGCGGAGCGTTTTGTTTGCCGCTTGTGACGTATGTGTCGACGAGAGGGCTTCTGTGTAACGCATGGAATTACTCCTTTAAGGTTTAAGACTATCAATAGACTTAATATGAGGCTGAAAGTTCCAAAGTTCAAGTGAGATTGTCTATCTAACTAATAAAAACTAAAAAATCCCCATTTTCTTACAGGACGCCTAAGAAAATAGTGCTTTTATTGATGGGAGTAATGCTTTTATTGATGGGATAGTAGCTTCAAGGTTGTCGTGCTTATGGCAACGGCTTTTGATAGACTATTGAGCTAAATAGGCGAAGCGAGATTTATGTTGGATAACGACTATTCATTACCGATATCATTTTCTATGGCAGCTCAAATTGGGTTAGAAGAAACAGTATTGCTGACTTTTTTGAAACAGCAAGCCTACCTTACTAGTTCTAGTGCTATACGAGTTGAAATGAGCCGTCTCAGTGTTCAATTACCCTTTTGGACGGTACCAATGCTGATGCGCTTACTGGCAAATTTACAAATTAGCCAGCTATTAAGTTTTCAGCGTCAAGAAGAAATATTAGATATCCATTTGGCATCGCCTCAGAAGGCAGCGCAAGCGGTTAAACCCGCTGCGGATATTATGTCAAAAGACGATTCTTTGATGAATAAAATGGACCGATTGCACAAAGCCTCTCGGGATAAGCCTGAGGAATTTATCCCTCAGCCGCAGAGCTATCCAGCCAAGCAACCGGTTCGACAATATGATGCGCCGTCTTCCCCTCCCGTGGTTAACGACCGCCGAGGCGTCACCGATTTTGATTTGTATCTAGAGCAAAAAGAGCGTGCTCGACAGCCGGATCAGTGGCAACCTGAAGAGGCGACATTAGAGCAAATAGCTCAATCTGGCATTGCTCGTGAATTTGCCCTGTCTTTGCAAACTGAGTTTTTGCTAAGAATTAAAGAGCAGCGCAAAAATGTTAGGACTTGGAATAGTGAGTTTTTCAAATACGTAAAACGTCAGTGGCAATACAAACAATCGGATCGGTCTTCATATGAAGGAACCTCAGGCAGTTCAAAATTTACTAAAACCTCTAGAGAGCAAGTTAGTGACGCCCTCAACAACATCCACGACACAGACTGGTGAGTATGGAGGTTATGCCTCAGATAATGGCAACACGACTCGTGGGTCGGGGCCAACAGAGGCAGAGCAGCAAACACGCGTTCTAGTGAATATGCTGTTTGCGCGTTTTAAGGCGATTTACACTCATAAGTTTGCATCGGCTTACAGCAATCCAGATGAAGTGAAGTTAGCCAAACGTGAATGGGCGATTGCGCTAAAAGGCTTTCAAGAACCTTTGCTTGCTTATGCCGTTGAGCGCACAAAAGAAGAGCATTCATGGCCGCCAACCATCGCGGACTTTTTGAAGCTGATCAGTACCGCTTATAAAGCTTATGGTTTAGCTGATCCTCGTTCTGCCTACCTGGAAGCGTGTTCTTGTCGAACAGATCCTTTGCAATATAAGTGGAGCCACCCAGCGGTATTTTTTGCTGGCTCTCAGGCTGGCTGGTACAAGCTTAAGTCAGAAGAAGAGCGTGTTTCTTGGCCTTTGTTTGAGCAGAGCTATTTGAAAATAGTGGACCGTGTGATTGCTGGTGAGCGTTTGATTATCCCTAAAGTCATTATGATTGAAGATAAGCAAACCCTGAGCGTGAAAGACTTAGCGAGCAAGATTGCCAATGATCTATCCGTTGATGAAGAGAAGATTGCACCATTGCTTTATTACACCCAAAAAACCTATGGATCGGGTGTGCGTATTCGTTATCGAGAAATTAGCCAAAAAAAGTTATTAGAAATGGGATATAAAGATAAACTTCCTAAATAGTTATGAGCATTTTTTCTGTTTATATTTCTATTGGATGATATGATTTTATATTAGCAGGATGCTATGAGCACGATTTCATTCTAGGTACGAGTGAAATCGAAACAAGGGATAGTTTGGTGAGGTTGTTATGTTGAAAGTATTGATTGTTGATGATCATGACGTAGTTAGTCATGGTATTAGTCGCGTACTGCAAGATGTAAAAGGCGTAGAAGTTGTTGCTGTTGTGCACAGCGGAGAAGATGCCATTATTCAGTCCAAGGCGCTCTTGCCGGACATCATTCTTATGGATGTACATATGCCGGGAATTGGTGGTTTAGGGGCAACGAAAGAAATAAAACGTATTTTGCCAAAAACAAAGATCATTGCGTTATCGGCATTAGACGACAATCTGTACCCAGTAAAACTATTAGAAGCGGGCGCGTCTGGTTACTTAACCAAAGGTACCAATACGTCTGAGCTGCTAGAAGCGATTCAGATGGTGGCGAAAGGCGAGCATTATATTTCTAAGACGGTGGCGCAAAAAATGGCGCTGTCCAAGTTTTCCATCGATGGGCAAGGTTCGCCATTGGGGCAGTTGTCAGATCGAGAGTTACAAGTGGCTCAGATGATCGTGGACTGTAAAAAATCCAATGAAATTGCCGAGCATCTAAATGTCAGTCCTAAAACCGTAAGTACCTACCGTACTCGTATTTTTACAAAGTTGAGTATTGAAAGTGACGTCGAGCTTATTCATTTGGCGGTTCGTTACAATGTGCTTGGTATGGGCTAGGCGAAAAACGAGGTTTGTTTGAGCCATTCAGAATTTGATCCAAAGCATTTTATCAGCAACTTAACCACTCGTCCCGGCGTTTATCGCATGTACGATAATAAGGGTGAGTTGCTGTATGTTGGAAAAGCAAAAAATTTAAGAAATCGTGTTACTAGCTATTTTAGAGTGACTGGATTAACGACAAAAACCATGGCCTTGGTGAGTCGTATTCACAGCATTGAAATTGCTGTGACTAAAAGCGAAACGGAAGCGTTATTGCTTGAGCAAACGCTCATTAAACAGCATCGTCCACCCTACAATATTTTACTTAGGGACGACAAATCCTACCCTTATATTCTTTTAACCAATCACTTTCATCCATCGTTATTGTTTCGCCGAGGCGATAAAACGTACAAAGGCACTTTGTACGGTCCTTTTCCAAGTGGCACCGCTGTTAAAGAAAGCTTGAACACCATGCAAAAGGTATTCAAAGTGCGCCAATGTGAAGACAGTACCTACGCCAATCGATCACGACCTTGCTTGCAGTATCAAATTAAGCGTTGCTCTGGGCCTTGTGTCGGTTTGATCAGCGATGAGCAATATGATCTTGATGTTCGTCACGCCCGCATGTTTTTGCAGGGAAAAGACCAAGAGCTCACGACCGAGATTACTTCTCAAATGAGTGCCGCCGCAGTGGACATGGAATTTGAGCGTGCTGCGGAGTTACGTGACCAAGTTATCCAGCTTAAACACATTCAAGAGCAGCAGCATGTTTATGGGCAAACGGGCGAAGCAGATGTCATCGCCTCCATCATTCAGCCGGGCGGGTTGTGTGTTCATGTGATGATGGTGCGTAAAGGCAAAGTCGTTGGTAGTAAAAGTTACTACCCTAAAATGCCGATTGAGATCACGGAAGGTGAATTATTGTCGTCTTTTATTGCTCAATTTTACCTTGGAGGTATTCAAGAGTTACCTAAGACGCTTATCATTAGTCATGAACTAGAAGATAGTGATGCGTTGGTGGAAGGTATTTTTGAAACCACCCAGAAGAAAATTGAAGTGCTGAACAATGTTCGAGGTCAACGTGCGCGATGGCTCGAATTGGCGAAGTTAAACGCTGAGCAAGGATTGCAGGCGCGTTTATCCGACAAACGTAACCATTTTAGCCGTATAACTGCGTTGCAAAAATTGTTGGGCTTTTCTGAGCCACCAATGCACATGGAATGTTTTGATATCAGCCACTCTAGTGGTGAAGCAACCGTCGCATCGTGTGTGGTTTTTGGGCCTGATGGGCCGGATAAAAAACGCTATCGCTCTTTTAACATCGAAGGTGTTGAGCCTGGCGATGATTATGGTGCGATGAAGCAAGCGTTGATGCGTCGTTATAAACGCGTTAAAAGTGGTGAGCTTGATGCTCCGGATGTATTGATTATAGACGGTGGTAAAGGTCAATTAACCCAAGCGGAAGACGTTTTGAAAGAGCTGGGGTTGGTCAATATCTTTTTATTGGGCGTAGCAAAGGGTGACACTCGTAAGCCGGGTCTGGAAACATTGTACATAGGTTCAAAAGAAGACGAGGTGGTATTGCCACCTGATTCCTCTGCCTTACATTTGATTCAGCACATACGAGACGAGGCCCATCGATTTGCAATAAAAACCCATCGCCGTAGACGAGATAAGAAGCGTCGACATTCGGTGCTTGAGGATATTCCTGGAATAGGCCCCAATCGCCGTAAAGAGCTGTTGACTGCGTTTGGCGGTTATCAAGAGTTGTTGTCTGCGAGCCAAGAAAATATTTCAAAGGTAAAAGGAATTAGTGCTAAAAAAGCAGAAGAAATTTACCTTTACCTTCATAAAAGTTAAGTTTGGTTAAGTGTTGGTGCATTTAGCGTAATTATTAGGAATAAAATGAACATACCGAATATTTTGACGTCCGTACGGATCTTCATGATTCCAATCTTAGTGGCTGTTTATTATTTGCCGTGGGAAGGGCGCTATTACGCCTGTGCCATTATTTTTGCTCTGGCCGCCATTACCGATTGGTTGGATGGGTATTTAGCGAGAAAGCTTGATCAGAGTACCGCGTTTGGCGCTTTTTTTGATCCAGTGGCGGATAAACTTATGGTGTCGATTGCCTTGGTTATGCTGGTGGCGAGTTATGCGAATCCACTGCTGACATTGGCCAGTGCCGTTATCGTTGGTCGAGAAATTGTTATATCTGCACTGCGTGAATGGATGGCAGAAATGGGCAAGCGAGCCAGCGTCGCAGTGTCTTATATTGGTAAGCTAAAAACCACGATGCAAATGCTGGCCATTTTCATCCTCCTGGGAAGTCGTCCTGATACTTTGATGGCGCATGTTGGGGAGGCGGTATTAATCGCAGCGGCGTTGTTAACGCTTTGGTCAATGTATATATACTTAAAGGCGGCGTGGCCTGAGCTAATGTCTAAAGAGTCGCACAAAAATTAAACAGATTATGAAAAAGTGCTTAAGTTAGTTATTTATTTGGATTTTTCCCTTGACGTGAAAGCTCAAATACATAGAATAGGCACCGTCTTTTGAGACGCGGGAATAGCTCAGTGGTAGAGCACAACCTTGCCAAGGTTGGGGTCGCGAGTTCGAGCCTCGTTTCCCGCTCCAATCAAAAGAATTTCTGATAGAGGCCGGATGGCAGAGTGGTCATGCAGCGGACTGCAACTCCGTTAACGCCGGTTCGATTCCGACTCCGGCCTCCAAAATCAGATATGCCCGGGTGGTGAAATTGGTAGACACACAAGACTTAAAATCTTGCGCTGAATAAGCGTACCGGTTCGATTCCGGTCCCGGGCACCATTTATGGTGCCTTTTTTTTGCCTGTTCCTTTCTAAAGAGCTCTTATCTTGCTCAATCTCTAGTAATATCTTCCTGCTTTTTTATTCAGTTCTTTCTTTTTGTTACATATGTTATTTTTTGAAAAATTCAACACTGACATTATACTGCAAGTTTATTGGGTGACTTTTATCTTCAGTTATTAATACGTCTCATCTTCCGAGTGGACAGAGATCGAAGGTGAGCCATCAAATGCTACTTCAATATTGAAGACAATAGGTCGGCAGCAGACTTGGCAGTCTTCAATGTATTCTTGATTTTCCTCTAATATTTCAATGACGACGTCGATACTTTCTCCGCAATAAGGGCATGAAATGTCTTTTTCTAATAATTCGCTCATCTGAACCTCGTTTCTTTCATATCGTTTTTTGGTGTATGAAGTTGCTTTGGTGGTCTGTGCTATTGAGTCTAATCTTATTGAAGGCGCTTTCGCTTTGATCATAGATAAGAAGTAGTCTACTCGCTTGTGGGTTATTTAGTTTGTTTGTATCCCTTCTGTTCAAAAATCCACAGTGTTATCTATCTGCTTTCATTCTATTTATGTAACACTGTCATGATGTTGAACTTCAGATGAGGTTGGTAAAATGATGAAACGTATAAAATACCTATCAGTGTTGGCATTGCCTGTGCTCTTGTTTGGCTGCGCTTCCGGGTCTCATGTGGTCACGGGGCAGCAGCGTCCAGAGATTGAAGTAGATCAAGTGTCTGTGTTTGTAGAAGCGCCTGCGTTCGACTATGAAATAATTGGTAGTGTGCGAGCATCGAGTGACAATGGCTTCTCAGAAGCGTCTAGGAAGGAAAAAGCCACTTTAGAGATGCGAGAGCAGGCGGCTAAGATTGGTGCAAATGGTGTGATTCTGGATGGCGTTACGCAGTTGTCGTTTCGACGTTTAGGTACAGGCGTTGGCTTGGCTGTCGGCAGTGGCGGTGGAGTTGGTACTTCCATTGGTTCAAGCTTTTCTTTCCCTACGGCAGAAGTGACTGGAACAGCGATTTATTATGAGTCAGATGTGGTTAAGGCGCTTTGATATTTTCCCTTATTACGGTAAGTGTTTTGGGTTGTCTGTGATATTATTTTTTTGCTCTGTGCTTTTTAAAACAGAGCCGATAAGCAGTGTCCAAAAACGATAAAAACCGATGAGAGAGCGTTATGTCAGGGTTGGAAGAAAAGGCAAAGGGTCGTCTTACGACTAGGACGGTCGCGATGCCAGGGGATACAAATCCTGCCGGTGATATTTTTGGTGGTTGGGTAGTTTCGCAAATGGATATTGCAGCGGGTATATGTGCCGGACAGCGAGCTCAATCTCGTGTTGTAACAGTGGCTTTGGATAGTATGAGTTTTATTCGACCTGTCAAAGTCGGTGATATTCTAGGTGTCTATACGACAGTAGAATCAGTGGGTCGTACGTCGATGAATATTCTTGTTGAAGCTTGGGTTCGTCGTGGCCGTATTGGTCAGCGCGAAAAAGTGACAGAAGGGATGTTTAAGTTTGTTGCGATTGATGAAACAGGCGCTTCGACACCAATACCGAATGAAGAAGATTTACCAGACTATGTGCTTCATGGTTTTGATGACCATTAATTTGATGGGCACTAAATAGGCAAAAAAAAGCGCTTACCGAAGTAAGCGCTTTTTTTATGTTGGTACCAGTAGGCGGACTCGAACCGCCACACCCGAAGGCAACGGATTTTGAACTTATACTGTCTTTACAAAAGCCCTTGAAAATCATAGTCTTATGTAGTTATTTAAAGTTGCTATACAACTTACTATACAACTTACTATACAACTATTTACATAAGAGATTGCCATATGGTAGCAAAATACGAGCGTTTAGCGAAGAGTTTAGCTATTTATAGAGTTAAAAACTCAAATAATTTTTACGCTCGTATACGAGTGAATGGAGTAGAAATTAAGCGAAGCTTAGGAGTGTCAGACGAAGACGAAGCGAAGTTCAGAGCTTGGGAACTCCGTTCCGAACTCGAAAACCGAAATAAGCAAGGATTAGCTATTTTAGCTAATAAAAAAATTTACATTGAAGATATTGTAAATAATGTAATTATTCAGTTAGATAGTAAAAAAACACAGCTACAAATCTATAAAGACTATAAAACAGTCTTTTCAAATTTTATCATTCCATTCTTTAAAAATGTCGAAATCGTTGATTTTACAACTAAAAAAATAAGGGATTATTTTGATAGTCAAGAATTATCTGTCACGAGAAAAAATATTAATAAAACTTGTTTTAAAATGATACTGGAATATTTAGAAGAAGAAAAAATAATTAAGAAAAATGATATTCCTATAATTCCGAAGGTAAAATCTTTTAAAGTTGAGGCAAGAGACGCTTTTAATGATGAAGATTTAAAGATTATTTTAGAGCATCTACCAAACTTTCACGAAATCGAAAAAAATGGACGAAAAGCTAATTTTAAGACTGTTGAATACAGAAAAATACTTAATGAATATTTTCTAATATTATTAGAAACGGGATTGAGGACTGGCGAAGAATTTATAAATTTACGTTTTAATGATATCAAGAAGAAAAAACATTCTTACTACAAAGATGATTTATTGATAGAAAATGATAATTACCTTGTGAAAATCAGCAAAGGCAAGACGAAAAAATATTCGAATGGTCGTGTTATTGCTTTAAGTTCAAAAGCAATTAACGCAATTGTTAACATTGCTAAAATTACACAGAAAGATAAGAATATCACTATTGATAATTTTATATACAGTAATAAATTGATTTTAGAAACTTCTTTTAATAAAATCGCAGAATTTAGCGACATTTTTAAACAATTTACAGACTATTTGAAAGAAAATAATTTAATAAATACTCATTATACTTTATACAGTTGTCGCCATACGTTTATAACAAAAAGACTTATGCAAGGCGTAGATATTTATCTAATTGCGAAATACGTTGGTAGTTCGGTTGAGATGATAGAGAAACATTATGATAGTTATAAATTATCACAGCAGGCGCATATAGATAGTTTGACAGATTTTAATCGCAATGAATTAGAATTAAAAGCTATTCTAAATAATGTATCTTATACAGATTATGATGATATACCGCCAGATCCTACAGAAGCTGAATTATTAAGTTTTTATAATCAAGCTGAAGAGTTTTTCAAACATAACAAATAACCCCTAAATTTCATTTCCAGAAGGGCACGAAGTGCCTTTTTCTTTTCCCTTTCTCTTTTTTTATATTGATTTGACAGATCAATCAAATATGCTAAATGTATTATATTGCAAGTAGAAGCTTGGGTTCCCCAAACTAACTTGATTTTCTCCGAAAATATGAAATTTAATAAATTAAATTTGAGAGATAGATATAAAATAAACAGCATAATTTTCCGCGTTGCACTTGGATAAATTATAAACAAAAAAGGAATTGAAAATGGAAAACAAAAATAAAAAAAATAGAAGAAAAAGTATTCACATAAGAGTAGATGATAAAACTTATGATTTACTAAACGAGCAGAAAAGAAACTCTGGATTGAAAACTTGGGAAGCTTTAATTATTCATTATATGAATAATGGAAAAGGCTTTAAAAGTGTTTATGTAGATAAAGAAGGGCATTCTTTAAAAGTATTAAATCACCTTATTAAGTATGGAAATAATTTAAATCAACTCGCAAAAGTAGCAAATGAAAGAAAATCATTAAATGATGATGATATTAAAAAGATCAAAGATTTTTTAAGTCAGGGAATTAAAGCTAAAAATTATTTCACAAAACACGTAAAACAAGCGAACAGGGGGAAATAATGACTATTTTTTCCTTAAAACATGAAGCAACGACAATTAGACAATTAAAAAAAGTTGTCAAATACAATAGCAATAATAAAGCAGGATTAAACAATTCTAATAATCCTAGGTTAATTTCAGTATCTTCTAATTGTGGTTATTGTTCAAATATAAACGACGAAAACGAATATAACCAGCTCGTAGATAACTTTATTTTATCAGTTGATGCTAATTCACAACTATCTAAAAATTCACGTCAAAAATACCTATACGAGCATTCTGTAATATCATTTTCAAATGATGATGATGAAAGATTAGGTATGGCTAACGCTTTAAAATTAGCAATAAAAACAGCTAAAAAATACGATCCTAATTTTGAAAAAACGCCATATATGATATGGCCGCAGATCGACAGCGGGAAGCTTCATTTTCACATCGTCAGGGGATATCACGACGAAACGGGCAACTACCATAGACAAAGCAATTCAGGCTTAAAAAGACAGTCAGCAGCACAAAAAATAGAGAAAGAACATAAATTAACATACACAGGTAAAAATGACCCTAAAAATTATGTATGGAAAACTGACGTTAATAACAAAAAAAAGAAAATATATGTCCCAAATTTGAGTGATGACAATAAAAAAATCGTTAAAAATAAAGCAATTGATTATGATTGTAAAATTGACGAATTTGGCAATATTAAATATCCTTTGAAAAAAAAAGAAAATAAATTAATTTCAGATATAAATAATAATAAAAATATTCATACAAATAATAAAAAAATAGTTAATAATAAAATAAATGTAATATTTGAAAAAATTACTGAATTAGAAAAACCTATCAAATACAGTGTCTTTAAGAAAGTTCAAAATTTGTTTACTGATCAAGTTCAAATTGACAATGAATATAAAGAAAGTTTAATAAATGAGAATAAAAATGAAGTTTCAAACCTTCAAAGAAAAATAAAAAAAGACTGGAAAAAAAGAAATAATACTCATCATAAATTAGTTGATAAAAAATTATTTAATGAAATGAAAATTAATGTTATTAGTAATGAAGAAAAAAAAATATTAGATAAAAAAGATGATCTTTTAAATGATGATGATGTTTTTTCAAAGTTAAAAAATACGGTTAATAATGCATACAGGAAGTCTAAAACGACACAAGAATTTATTGATATACTAAATGATAATAAGATAGAAATTTATGTAAATAAAAGAGAAAACGGAGCAGGCGGCATAACATTTACATCGTTAAATGATGATATTTCTCTTGCTGCTGGAAAAATTAATTCATATTTGACTTATGGCAAAATTAAAAAAAATGATGCTGATTTATTCGAATACTTAACTAATACAAGCTTTAAAAATGATGAAAAATTAAGTATTAGTAATGATTTCGATGTTAAAAATATAAACTATAATTATAAGCAAATTAAAAATATAGATGGTTCATTGTCAATTTTTTACAATAAAAAAGATGAAGAAAAAAGACCTAATAACTATAATTTAAAAATCAGCGAAGATAAAAAAACAATCTCATTAAGCCCAAATTCAAATCCTTTCGATTTAGAATTGACTTATAAAATAGCGAAGGAGAACGGCTGGAATGGTGCAAGTTCACAAAATAAAGAACTTACTTTAAAATCTATGAAAGTTGCCTATAAGAGTAATAAAGATGATTTATTCTTCTTCCAGTTAGAAAATTCTTTAATCTCTCTTGATGATGTTAAAAGTGTTGTTTTAAGCGAAAAAATGAGCAATTCAAATTTAATTAATCTTTATGATAATAAATTAACTAATAATAGTATAGATGAGCAAAGAAAATTTGTATTATCAAAATTAAATAATAAATATGATACAGATTATGTCCTAAATGAGTTAAATAAAGATAGATCACTAAAAAGTATATTAGATGATAAAGATGGATTATTTAGGTTAAAAATAGATCATAATAATGATCTAAATAATAATGTTAAAAATGAAAATTCAAATAAAAGGCACTATAAATTTTAATAATAAAATTTATAGTGTTCTTCTAATACTGGTGCGTTTTGATTGGCTGGATATTTATACTCAAAATCTACATTTATGCTTTTGAAAGCGTTTTTTATTTGCTTTATCCTTTCTTTTCTTTGTTTTTTATCTGGCACTTTTAGAACGTCTAATAAATAATTTAGATGTAAATAGCCCTTTTTGTGGTTTTCTATAATTAAAGCCAACTTTGTAGCTTTAATATCTCTACAAGACTTTAACTTTTTCAATTCGATTTTATTAAATCCAGTGTTTTTATTCATTTCGCTAATGTATTTATACGAAAGCTTAAAGCTCACTAATTTTTTATCTACTGAAATAGTTTCAAAAAAAGGTGATTTTAATGAATTTATAATGTCTTCAATTGTATTAAATGTTAATTTTCCTGAGCGGGGTAAAAAGCTATTTACACCTAGTAACCCATCTATTGAGAAAGTTTGTATGTGATCTACTTTATTTTTTTTGTAGATAGTTGTTGATATTGAAAGTATTGCTAAAAATACTTTAAATCTTACATTGTCTTCAAAATCAAATAGATATTTATGTAATTCATTCTTTGGTTTCATAATTTCTTTAGTTAGTGATAAAAATATTAATTCGTTCATTGCTCATTATTCCTTATTTAAGTTTAAAAACTTCTTTTTTGGAATGATAAGTTTTACAATATATTGTTTGACAAATTAATATTTGATGATATATTTTTAATTATTCCAGTGAGACGGAAGCTTTTTAAAAATCGTATACATTAATTTGTACGCGATTTTTTTTGTTTCTAATATTCAATTAAACATAATTTTTAATAATGTCAAATATAAACAATGCGAAATGAGCATACCCCCAGACGCGAATTGAATTACCCCCCTAAAGCGAAATGAATGCTCCCCCCAATGCGAAGTGAATACCCCCCTATTAATTAAGATCTTTAACTAAGATCTTTAATACAAGAATTAATAATAAAAGAGTGGAGTGACTTTAACTTTCTTGCTTTTATTTTTTCAAATAGACGAAAAAACAAAAGTAAGATTTATTTAAGTGCATTAAGAGATTAAAGGGATATGCCCTTCGGGCGTTTCTGGAAGTGCCAAAGAGCGAAGCGATGAGGGCATATAAGGCGTTTAAATGATCTTTATGGAGTGTTTTATAAAGGCTTTCAATTAAGAGATAAGGTTTTTTGGCGGGATATATATTAAAGCCCCAGAGGGGACTTTAATATATATGGTGACGCTGGGCGGACTCAAATAGACACGCATTTCTGTAAAAATTCTTGAACTAATACAGTTTTACTTTTGAAGATTTAAAACTGATAACCAACGTATGCATATGAAGCACTATTATCTGAATTTCCACCAATGCTTGCTAGGAAGTTAATACCTACCGTTAAATGCTCATTTGCCTGATAACCTGCACCAAAAAATGGACCAATACCTGTTTCTGATGACGATACGAAAGTATAACCAGCAATTTGACCTGTTACATTTGATTCTATTTTATAACGATGAACACCAGCTTTAAGGTAAAAACTTTCTTTAGGATTATATTTAATGCCGAAGTCTAGGCCAGATATTTCAACTGCTGCATTGATTGTATCTGTTGTTCCTGATGCACTAAAATCAACATCAATGCTGGATGTATTAAGATAACCGATTTCAATATTTACATTTTCAGATGTCGGAAATGTTCCAAAAATTCGAAACGAAGGTGCTCCTCTTTCACGCGTATAATATATGGTACGTCCTGTTTTATTTGCTAATGATTGAGCCCCGTCATCTACATCTATTTCTGATGCAACTAAACCACCTTCAATTCCAAAATGGAAATCGTCAGCCGCAAATGCAGTGCTTACACAACAAGATAGAATAATTGCAGAAATACTATTTTTCATTTACAAATCCTTATATTTAATAAATAGTTTTTTTAACCGATAGGTCATATTTTAATCGAATTCATCCTAATGTAATCTATCTTATTACGCAATCCTTACAATGGTTTTCCTGCTTATTTGTTTTAAAAAAGTGTTAGTTTCTGATTGGAACTTACCGAAGTTCACTAGAGAGTATTTTTTATAAAATACATTTCTTTGAAAGTTGCAGTTGATATCTTATCTTTGGCTCTTACTGTGGATAGTAGGGGATTGATTATCAAGTGATGTAAGTTTGTAAAAACTCTTATTTTAGACAAAAAAAAAGCCCCTACATGAGGAGCTTTTCTTTATAAATATGGTGCGAATGGGGAGAATCGAACTCCCACTTCCGAAAAAAATGGATTTTGAATCCACCGCGTCTACCAATTCCGCCACACTCGCATTTTTTCAAAAAAGCTATACAACAAATATACAACTTTTATTTGATAGTTTTATTTTTCAAGTCATTGATTTTAGTATGAATTTTTCTTAAAACTCAATAGACGCGATTAATTTTGAATCCGTCGTGTCTACTAATTCCACCACACTGGCCTTGAAAAAGGTGAAACGTATTCTATGTTTTTTTGTATAGGTGTCAATCGTTTAACCTAAAATAAAAATATTTTATTTAGTTAATAGACTTCATTACTTCATCTGACCACAACATAGCGTCCAGAAATGCTCGATTTAAGGTCGTTCTTTCTGTTGCTGGCATAGATTCAATATTACCCCAGTTTTGTTCTTCGCAGTTTAAGGTCTGGGTCAAATAAGCGCCCAATTCTCCGGATTGAGTCATGATGGCGGCAAGTGAGTACTTATCTAGCGCGATTTGCTCTAATACAACGGACTTTTCTACGTTGAATACGGCGTCTATGCCGGACATCAAACCCACCATGAAAGCAGAATCGGTCAAGTTGGACTTTTTACTTTCAGCAAGCAGTTGGCAGCAGCGTCCACGAGTTAACAGTACTTTGAGCAAAGCCATCGGTTGGTTGGTTGATGACGTTAGTGTGATAAGTAGCGCCCATTTTTTTAATTTGACAAGACCTAAAAAGACGACAGCTTCTTTGATCGATACAACGGTTTTAGGTACGCCGCACACTGGGCTATTAAGAATGCGTAATAGTTGATAAGACAATTTTGGATTTTTACCGACTAGGTTGGTAATGGTTTCTATACTAACGTCTTTGTTTTGCAGCGCATTAACCAGTTCTATGGCGCCGTGCGTTGCAGAGTCTATTTTTTTGCCTTTAATGATTTCTGGACGTTGTAGAAAATAGCCTTGGAACAGGTCGAATCCAAGCTTTTTACAAAGTTCAAACATCGCTAAGTCTTCCACTTTTTCAGCGAGTAAGATAAGCCCTCTGGCTTTGAGGTCAGTAATTTTTTTTAAGTATTTTTCAGGGTGCGTTGCAAGAACGTCAACTTTGACAATGGATACCCATGGCAATAAGGCTTCATAAGCAGCATCAAATTGATAATCGTCTAAAGCAAATCGATAGCCAGCGGAACGCCACTTTTCTAAGGCCGTAAAGAACTCAGGGGTCAGTTTTTGGCTTTCGAGTATTTCAATATAGACAGTATCTGGGTCAATCGGAAAAAATGCGTCAGATAGCATCAGCTCCGTCGTCATATTGATAAAAAAAGGCTTTCTTAATTGTGATTCTAATTTTGTGATGCCAATACATAGATTAACCAGAACTTGACTGGTAGCGGCTTCGCCATCAGAAATGTTGGCGTTTAGGGCATCCTTTCCACGGAATAAAAGCTCATACCCAAAAATTTCTTTTGTTCTTTTGAGTATAGGTTGTTGAGCCATCATTAGATCATCTAATACCGTTGGAAATTCGATCATATGTTTCCCATTTTTAATTTCATGATTCTGTATTATCTAAATATAGCAGGGTATAAAAACATATATTTCTTCCTCGTGGCAATGAGTAAAGTTATGATGCCGTTTTTTGTCGTTTGATAAAATTGAAATGGGTGTCAAAAAGGTTGACAGTAATTACTAGTGTCCATAGAATTCATCGCTGTTTTGGGGCCTTAGCTCAGCTGGGAGAGCGGTTCGCTGGCAGCGAACAGGTCAGCGGTTCGATCCCGCTAGGCTCCACCAATTTCAATGAGACTATTGAAAGCGGTAAACAACAATCTCAGGACACTCTGTCCACTGACGCTACGCGTTTTGTGGGGCTATAGCTCAGCTGGGAGAGCGCTTGCATGGCATGCAAGAGGTCTGCGGTTCGATCCCGCATAGCTCCACCATTAGCGATTCAAATACTAAACAACTCAAATCCATTCTTTTTTTTTACCTTGTCCAAGGTTAGGCTTGTTGTAGATTTCATTATTGGTCGAGAGTTTTGCTTAACTTTCCCTTTCATTGAATGGCGACCTTTTTCTAAACTGTTTTATTGATCTTTTTTCTAAAGCGTAGGGCTCGTGCATGTTTCAACTTTACACAGGTAACCGTCTAGAGGATTTAGCTGTGTTACTGGCTAAGATTTTGGCTCTTTCACCGCCAGAAAATCCTTTTGATGATGAGTGTATCTTGGTGCAAAACCCAGGGATGGCTCAATGGTTAAAAATGTTTTTGGCACAATCTCATTCTATTGCCGCGGGTTTGGTTTTTCCTCTTCCCTCGACGTTTGTTTGGCAAACTTTTTCACAGACGCTTGACGATATTCCGGCGCAAAGTGAGTTCAATAAGCCGTTTTTGGTGTGGCGTTTGATGCGTTTATTGGATTCGCGTTTGGGTGATGATGAATTCCAAGCGCTTAGCTGGTATTTAGAAGAAGATGATTCACAGGTTCGGCGCTTTCAGCTATGCAGCAGCATTGCCGATATTTATGACCAATATTTGGTGTATCGTCCTGATTGGATCAAAGTTTGGGAAGCGGGCGGCGCTTTTGACAAAGGTACGGACAAAGCCTTAGAAGCCTTGTTTGAGCAACAGCCATGGCAAGCCATTTTATGGCGAGATTTGGTGGCTGATGTGAGCGAACAAGGTACGTCCTTGTATCATCGTGGTAATTTGATTGAAGCCTTGAAAGACGCCGCGCAGTCGTCGACTCGTCCGGTTGGCGTTCCTGAACGTATTTTTATTTTTGGCGTTTCTTCTTTGCCACCTAATACGCTTGAATCCTTACGAGTACTCGCGGCATCAGGTTGGATTGATGTGCATCTTTTCCTACAGAACCCCTGTCGCTTTTATTGGGGCGACGTCGTTGACAAGCATTACCTTGGACGAGAAATAAAGCGCCAAACCCTCAAGCCTGGATTGAGCACCGACACGTTACACCTTGATGCCAATCCGCTACTGGCCAGCTGGGGACGATTGGGACGAGATTATATAGCGCAGCTTCAAGAGATGGCAGACAGTGAGTTAGAAGTCTTTGAAAATTATCAAACCCAACAATCGAGTGGTTTGCTGCAGTGGGTTCAGCAAGATGTGCTGACCTTAGAAAACCACGGATCTCAAGAAGAAAGAGATTCAACCATTGCCAGCGCCGAATATCGACATCGTATCGCGGAGGGTGATCAAAGTATTCGTGTGCATCTTTGCCACAGCCCATTGCGTGAAGTGGAAGTATTGCACGATCAATTGCTGCAAATGTTCGAGCAAAACCCCAGTCTGACACCAAAAGACATCATCGTGATGTTGCCCGACGTCAACGCCTACAGCCCTTTTGTGAAAGCCGTCTTTGGTGGTGTTAAAAGCAGCAGGACTGAAAAAACAAGTGGCGGAAGTAGACAAGCACAAAGCAGAAAACGTATCCCGTTTGCCTTAATCGACCAATCTGGTGGCATGGAAAATCCAATCGTCGATGCCTATTTGTATTTGCTAGGTCTGGCCGAAAGTCGTTTTACCTTATCGGAATTAATCAGTGTGTTGGAAGTGCCCGCGGTGCTGGCGCGATTTGAGTTAACGTCAGATGAATTAGAACGTATTCGCCAATGGTCGACGGAAGTTGGCGTGCGCTGGGGATTGGATGGACACACCGCCGAGCAACACGATTTGCCCATGCAGGAATCTCATACTTGGCTAAACGGCGTGCGCCGCATGTTGTTAGGTTATGCCATGGGTCACGATCACATTTGGCAAGGCACCTTGAGTTATGGCGACGTAGAAGGATTGGAAGCGTCGGTGGCGGGTAAGTTGGCTGAGTTTTTGGTTGCCATCAATGATGCTCAAGCTCGACTAATGCAATCTTTATCGCCGAAAGAGTGGATTTCGACCTTGTACTATTTGTCCGAGCAGTTTTTCTTGGTCGATGAAGACGATGGGTTTCCTGCCTTGTTGAGTAAGCAATTGGATGCCTTGACACTGCAATGGCAACAAGCGCATTTTAACGCGCCATTGGATCAGCAAGTGTTGCGACAGCTGTTATCGCCTTTGTTGCAAGAATCTCAGGGCGGTCAACGTTTCTTAGCGGGCCGAGTGAATTTTTGCACCTTGATGCCAATGCGCTCTGTGCCGTTTAAAGTGATTTGTGTCTTGGGGCTCAACGAAGGGGATTATCCGCGCAGTGTGGCGCCCATGGGCTTTGATCTCATGGTTGGGCAATACCGTAGTGGTGACCGAAGTCGACGAGAAGACGATAAATATTTGTTCCTTGAAGCGCTTATGTCCGCGCGCGATTGTTTCTACATCAGTTATGTCGGACGCAGTATTCAAGATAACAGTGACAAGAATCCTTCTATTTTGGTGAGCGAGTTATTGGAATACATCGGCCAAAGTTGTGTGTTTGAAGGCGATCATGCGTTGGCGCCAGACGATGCTCAGTCGGCCTTGTTGAATACGCTGATTGTCGAGCATCCATTACAGCCGTTTAATCCTGCCTATTATTGTTCTCATGATAAAAAAAATGAGGTGACGAATCACTTTGATAAACGTCTATACAGTTATGATGAGCAATGGCTGCCGGCTTTACTGAGCGCAAACGTTGAAGAAGAACCGCGAGGTTTCAACGCGCTCGACGGATTAGAGCAATCTCGCTTTGACATGGCGCTTGACGAGCTGTCACGTTTTATTGCTCATCCGGCGCGATACTTTACTCAGCGCCGTTTAAAAGCCTATTTGAATTTAAAAGAAGAAGATGAGCAAGAAGATGAACCGTTTGCATTAGATGGTTTGGCAGGCTATCAACTGCGGGAATCATTGCTGCAAGCCATGTTAAAAGGCGACGAAGTGCCGTTTGTTGAGCGCTTATCACTCATGGGTGCCTTGCCTTATGGTGCGCTGGGGCGTTTGTCTTTACAGCAAAGCCAAGGTCAATGCCGACAACTGCTGACGGTGTTGCAAAGCTACGCATTGGAAGAGTGTGAGCCCATTGAGGTGAACTTGTCACTGGGCAGTCTTGTTTTACAAGCTTGGTTGGATTTACCGACGGCAACCACACGTTTGTCTTATCGCATTGGCGATTTATCGGCGCATCAAAAAATGCAGTCTTGGATTGAACATCTGGCTTTGTGCGCACAAGGCACGCCAAAACAACATCATCTGATTAACCTTACGAAAATGGGCAAGTTGCTGCAGCACAGTTTCATCTTGATACCGCCCAAAGAAGCCATGGAGCATTTAACGAATATGTTGGCCTTGCTGCAATTGGGTTTATGCCAGCCGATTGCTTTGCCCGCAAAAAGTGCCGATGCATGGTGCAAAAGTTATTGTTCCAGCAAAGCGGAAGAAGACGCTGACATAGCATGGGAGCAAGCGTTGAAGATTTATCAAGAGAACAGCAGTATGTTTACTCGTAGTGAAGTCGATGACGCTTATTGGCAGCGCTACTATGCTGATTTGACCGATCAAAAAGACACCTTCGTTCGTTTGTGTGAGCAGATTTGGTTGCCCATGCACCGCCACTTGGAGGTGATGGAATGAGTGATTCCACGTCGAGCTTTTCGGCTGTTCCAGAGCAACTTAACGCGCTGACGTTTCCTTTGTTTGGCAAACGTTTGATCGAAGCCAGTGCGGGTACGGGGAAGACCTATACGATCGCCAACCTGTATTTGCGTTTATTAGTACCAACGGGGCAAGACGGTGATTTGGACAAACCGTTAACGGTTGATCAGATTTTGGTGGTGACCTTTACCGAAGCGGCCACGGCAGAGCTAAAAGCACGAATTCGTGAGCGGATTCGTGTGGCGCGAAAAGCCTTATTGCAAGGTGAGAGCAATGACGTTTTTTTGGCCGATTGGTTGGCGAAAATGTCCGATGTCCAGCGATCCGGCGCTATTGAAAAGCTGCTTTATGCAGAAAAGCAAATGGATGAAGCCGCGGTGTTCACCATCCATGGTTTTTGTCAGCGTATGTTGAGCCAAAACGCCTTTGAAAGTCGTATGCTGTTTCAACAAACCATTGAAACCGATGAGCAGGCGCCGTTGTCGATGGCAGTGAAAGACGTTTGGCGAAGCGTGTTTTATCCGATGGATGACACCAAAGCCGCCTTGATTCAGCCGATTTGGGCGAATCCTGATGCCTTGTTAAAAGATTTGTATTTACTAAATAATCAGCCTGACGCCAAAATGGTTGCACCTGATTACGATTGGGAAAATGCCTTGAGTCAGGCGCAGCAAACAATGAAAAGCGTGAAAGCCATGTGGTTGTCACAATCACACGACATTATTGAAGCGCTTGAGCGCAGTGGTATCAAACGTACTTTCTGGCGCAAAGACCCATCGAAAGACATTCAAGCCATGACGCAATGGGCTCATTCAAGCCGTTTTGAATTGGATAAGAGCCTAGAAAAATTTGACAGCAATGAACACGCCAGTCGATTAAGCAAAAGTGGTGATTTACCTGCCCATGAATTTTTTGATTTGGTGCAATCGCTGCGCGACAGCTTCCCTGATGCTGGCCGATTAAAAGCCGTTCTGCTTACTCAGCTTTGGCAGCAGACGCAAGAACGCATGAAGCGTTGGAAGCGTAGCACGCAGTCGTTGACCTTTACGGATTTGTTAACCTCGCTTGATGTGGCGTTGACGCAAGACGAAGCCGGTAAATTGGCAGAGCGGATTCGTCATCTGTATCCGATTGCTTTGATTGATGAATTTCAAGACACAGACGCGGTGCAATATCGGATTTTTTCGACCATTTATGAATCCGCACAAGTTGACCAAAACGCGTTGGGTTTGATCATGATTGGTGACCCAAAGCAGGCTATTTATGCGTTTCGTGGTGCCGATATTTATACTTATTTGTCCGCCAAAAAACACGTCGATAAGGTCTATTCTTTGGCCACCAATTACCGTTCTTCCGCGGCGATGATTCAATCGGTTAATGGCTTGTTTACGACCCAAAAAGAACCATTTCGAGTGAGCGGTATTCCCTTTGTGGAAGTGCAAGATCGTGGTGTGGCGGGCCGATTTATTCGACAAGGTCAAACTCAAGCGGCATTGCAATTCTTGTATCGTCATTCTGATGAGCCAGTTTCTTCTAAGGATTACCGCAATGCGATGGCGGAATCTTGTGCCGCGCATTTGCATGAATTGTTGCTCGAAGGCCAGTTGAATCAGGCTTTGATTGGCGAACAGGGCGTGCGACCCAAAGATGTTGCCTTATTGGTGACCAATTTTAGTCAAGCCAATGCACTTAAAGACGCACTTCGGCAACGTGGTATTGCCAGTGTGTATTTGAGTGATAAAGGTTCCGTATTTGAAACGGTCGAAGCTCGTGAGTTATTAATTGTACTGACGGCCATTTTATCCAATGGACAAGAAAATAAGCTGCGTTCTGCGTTGGCAACCAGTTTGGTGGAATGGTCGTTGGAAGAGCTTGATACGTTAAACCACGACGATGTGGTCTACGAAAAATGGGTACAGGCTTTTCGTCATTATTTGGAATTGTGGGACCAGCAAGGCTTGCTGCCCATGTTGCGAGAGTTTATGCAGGATGTGGCATTGGCAACGCACATGCTGAGTCATATCGATGGCGAGCGCCGCTTAACGGATTTTCTGCATTTAACCGAAAAACTTCAGCAAAAATCCTTAGAACTGGATTCTAAAGAAGGCGTGTTGCGCTATCTCAAGTTAGCCATTCAAAACCCCAACGGCAACAGCGATGAGCAAAAGATCCGTCTTGAAACGGACGCTGAGCTGGTTCGAATTGTGACGATTCATAAAAGTAAGGGCTTGGAATACCCAATAGTGTATTTGCCGTTTGCGTTTACGCCTTATCGAGATCAAGGCACTTCCGCGCTTTTTCACGACGATCAACAGCAATTGTGGATTGCCATCGATCCAGATGAAGCGCAAACCGAGCGCCACAAAGAAGAACTGTACGCAGCAGAAATTCGCTTGGCGTACGTGGCATTAACTCGCTCAAAAGAGGCCTGTTTTATCGGCTCGATGGAAGTGGGGAAAAAAGCCAATAAATCTCGTGGTGCTTTGTCGGATGTACATCTTAGTGGCGTTGGCGCTTTGATCGCAGAAGGCGAGTTGCTTGAGGCGGGCGCTTTGTATCCGAGTTTAGAGCGACTTTGCGGACGTTATCGCACAGAACAAATGAGCGTGCAGGATTTACCGGACGAGTCGCCAACGTTGCCGCGTTTCAAAATGGCTCAGGTTGAATTGCTTGCACCACAGGCTCGTCAATTCACTGGGCGCGTAGAGCGTGACTGGTGGGTTGGCAGCTATTCTTCTCTTGTGGTGGAAGACAAAGAGCGTCACGACGAAAGTTTGCCTGGATTGGATGAAACCATGCGGCTGGTCGATCCTTTAGCGGACGACATTGAAGAGCCAGAGTTGCTGGTAGAGCCGCAGCAGAATCGATTTACCTTTCCGAAAGGCGCCAAGTCTGGCACCTTTTTGCATGATACTTTGGAAGGTAAAGCCTTGCATAATGTAGCCGCCAATCCGAGCTTTCGTGACTTGTTAAAAAACAGTCATCATAAGCTCATGGCCGACTTTTATGAACGTCAGGGATTTGATGAATGGCAAACCGTATTGAGTGAATGGCTGCCCGATATTGTCAATACTGAGCTGGTGGAAGGTATGAGTCTTGGTAAATTAGCCCAATCGGCTTGTCGCAAAGAAATGGAATTTTTTATACCGGTGGATGGCATGAATGCCTTGCAACTTGATCGTATTTCGCGTGAGCACGATGCGGTCTCTCGTGTGTCACCATTGATCCAAGATAGGCCGTTAAAAGGTATGTTAAAAGGCTTTATCGATTTGCTGTTTGAATGGCAAGGTCGTTATTACGTGCTGGATTATAAGTCTAATTATTTAGGTGATGATTTTGCGGATTACGAGCCAGATAAGCTGGTGCATGCGATGGCAGAGCACAGGTACGATTTACAATATCAGTTGTACACCTTGGCATTACATCGTTTGTTGAAGCAGCGATTGCCAAATTATGACTACGAAAAACACGTTGGCGGTGTGGTGTATTTGTTCTTGCGTGGCATGAAACCTGAGCAGAAAACAGGGGTGTTTGAAACGCGTTTATCGCTTGAGCATTTGACGGCGCTGGACAATCTGTTTAGCGGAGACGCGGTGACAGAGGAGGCGGTGCAATATGGACTTTTCTAATCAAATGGGCATTTTTGATCAATTAACACCGTCAGAAGATCGTTTGCCAGATGACCAATCGTCAGTTCAAGTGAACTTGTCGACATTGCAGGTAAAAGGTGTATTCAGAGCCATTGATTGTCAGTGGATTGAGCAACTGGCTCAGCATGCTGCTGAAAACGATTATAGTGTTTGGATGGCAGGGGCTTTATGCAGTGCGTATCTTGGCGCGGGTCATATCTGTATTGATTTAGCGACGCTTTGGCAAATGCCGCCAGAAGGCATGAGTGTTGATGAATTACGTAATGCTTTGGCAGCGGGCGGCGTAAACAGCGTTCAGGCTTGGTGTGACGCGTTGAACGCGAGTTGTTTAGTTGCCACGGCGCCAAATTTGGCGGAGCGTCCCATGGTGTTAGTGGGCACGCGTTTGTATTTGTATCGTTATTATCAATATGAACAACAGGTATTGAATTATTTCAAAAAACAATTCGATGTCGCTCCGTTCGATGTTGACGCGGGTTTACTGGCTCAGCTTTTTCCAGAGACATCTGAAACCGTTAACTGGCAAAAGGTATCGGTCGCGAACGCTGCAAGTTTGCCTTTTTCCGTGATCAGTGGCGGCCCAGGAACCGGTAAAACCACCACGGTAACTAAGTTATTGGCTTTGCTAGTGGCGCAGTCTTTTTCACAAGGTAAGCCTTTGCGTATTGAGTTGGCTGCTCCCACAGGGAAAGCGGCGGCACGGTTAACGGAATCCATTTCCAGCGCTAAAGCGGATTTACCGCTAAGCGATGAAATCAAGCAGGCGATTCCAGAGCAAGCCAGTACCCTGCATCGTTTGTTGGGCAGTGATTTTGGCCGTAGTCGCTTTAAACATAATAAAGACAACCCTTTGCACCTAGATGTTCTATTGGTTGATGAGGTTTCCATGGTCGATTTGCCGATGATGGCAAAACTTATTGATGCCATGCCGCCCCATGCACGCTTAATTTTGTTGGGCGATAAAGATCAGTTAGCGTCGGTAGAAGCGGGCAGTGTGCTTGGGGATTTATCCTTTGGTATTGAAAATGTGTATTTCCAACCGGAATGGGCGGCGCGTTTGGCGTTTGTAACAGGGGAAGATATAACGCCATTTGGGAACGCCTTAGCGCCTCCGATCAGTCGGGCGTTAACGTTGCTGCGCACCAGTTATCGATTTCATGCAAACAGTGGTATTGGGCATTTGGCAAAGGCGATGAATGCCGGTGATGCAAAAGGTGTTTTGCGTTGTCTGCAATCGGGTCACGATGATGTTCATTGGTGCGTGCCCGAGGAAGGGCAAACGAAAGCGGATATTGCCACCTTGGCAAAAGGCTACGATGACTATTGGGAAGCGGTGCGCCAGAAGCGTGGAATCGCAGAATTGTATGCGACTTTTTCACGTTACCAAATTCTGACGGCGGTGCGTCAGGGTGAGTTTGGTGTTGAGAAGATCAATGCGCATTTGGAACTGTATTTTTATCAACGAGGTCGAGTCAAAGATCCGCATGTTTGGTATCCAGGAAAAGCGGTGATGCTCACCAGAAACGACGCGGCATTGGGGTTGTTTAATGGTGATATTGGCTTGTGCATGCCTGACGACTCTCAACGACTTCGGGTTTGGTTTATGCAGCCTGATGGCAGCTTTACTGGTTTGTTGCCGAGTCGACTCAGTGAGTTTGAAGTGGTGTTTGCGATGACGGTGCATAAGTCGCAAGGCTCTGAGTTTGACCGAGTTGCTTTATTGTTGCCAATAACAGCTTCACCAGTATTGACCAAAGAGTTGCTGTATACCGGCATCACAAGGGCTAAAAAAGACGTTACTTTATGGGGTGCGAGCAGTTTGATTCGCAATGCGACGCACGCACGCATTCAGCGCCACTCGGGACTTATTGAGGCGCTTTGGCCTAATTAATGAGTCTTGCTTCATTTGGGATGCTTGATATTGGGGTATTTGACTCCACTAATAGTGAATCCTTTTAAAGGGCTTATAACGCATCGAATTAAAGAATCGTTTTATTACAATTCTTGCTAGGATTTTTTTATGATAGGGTAGCCGCATTTGAGCGCTAGTAAGCCCCGATACAATGTTAAGTAGGAAAGAGTAGTAACAATGGCAAAAGAAATTGTTTTAACTGGTGTTACCACCACGGGCACACCACATTTAGGCAACTATGTTGGTGCCATACGTCCTGCGATAGAAGCAAGTCGTCAAGAAAATACGGAGTCTTACTTCTTCCTTGCTGATTATCATGCATTGATTAAGTGTCAGGATCCTGAGCGCGTAAAGCAGTCTCGATTAGAGATAGCAGCAACATGGCTAGCATGCGGATTGGATACTGACAAAGCAACGTTTTACCGCCAATCTGATATTCCTGAAATTGCTGAGTTAAATTGGTTGCTGACGTGTGTTACGTCAAAAGGCTTGATGAACCGTGCACACGCCTACAAAGGTGCGGTGGATGCTAACCTTGAGAATGAGCAAGATCCTGACTTCGGTATCACCATGGGGTTGTTTTGTTACCCTGTTTTAATGGCCGCTGATATTTTGGCGTTCAATGCCCATAAAGTACCTGTTGGTCGAGATCAAATTCAACACATTGAAATGGCACGTGATATTGCGGGTCGTTTTAACCATTTGTTTGGTGAGCATTTTGTCTTACCTGAAGCTGTGGTTGGCGAAGAAGGCTCGATACTCAAAGGCCTAGATGGTCGCAAAATGAGCAAGAGCTACAACAACACGATTCCCTTGTTTGATACTGAGAAAAAGCTACAAAAAGGTATTAATAAAATCAAAACGAATCTGTTAGAGCCGGGCGAAGCGAAAGACCCGAATGATTCTACGGTATTTGAAATTTACCAAGCCTTTGCAACACCTGAGCAGACGGCGCAAATGCGTCAGAAATTTGCAGAAGGTATTGCATGGGGTGAAGCGAAGAAGGAACTTTTTGCTCTGGTTAATGGTCAACTTAGTGAACCCCGTGAAAAGTATCTTGAACTGATGGCAAACCCTGCTCATGTAGAAGAAATTTTACAAGCAGGTGCTGAAAAGGCGAGAGCTCGTGCACGTATAATGATTTCAAACCTACGCAGTGCCGTTGGTTTGGTCAATTTTAAATAAAGGAGAGTTTTTGTGAGAACAACAGTATTTGCTATGTTTATGGCTTGTGTTTTGGCAATCGGTGTAGGTGGTTACAGTGCCGATGTTCAGGCGAAAAAATTTGGCGGTAGTAAAAGCTTCGGTAAGAGTTTTTCCATCTCCAAGTCTAAAACAACGTCTGCAAACACAACGGGTACGGCTAGCTCTGCAGCAGCAGGTACTAAAAGAGGCGGCTTCTTAGGCGGTTTAGGTGGAGGCTTGTTAGGTGGTTTGTTAGTAGGCGGCCTTTTTGCAACTTTGTTTGGTAGCGGCGCATTCTCTGGTATTTCTTTTGGTGACATATTGCTGTTCGCCTTGATTGGATTCTTAATTTACAAATTCTTTATTGCACCGAAACGTCGTGCCGCTGCAGAATCTGCGGCTGGAAATGGCATGTTTCGTAACATGTCTGGATCGGCTAATGAGAGTGGTCAAGCGTCACCAATGACCGGCATTTCAGGTTTTGGTGGTCAATCAGACATTAAGCTGCCAGAAGGATTTAATGAGCAAACTTTTGTTGCTGAAGCAAAGAACCATTACATCACTTTGCAAAAAGCGTGGGATGACAATAACTTTGATGAAATTTTAGATTATGTTAGCCCTGAACTTTATAACCTATTGGTTACAGAGCGTGCTACTTACGGTGATAACAAGCCTCGTACAGAAGTCGTCTCTTTGATGGTTGAAATTGTTCGCGGTGAGCAAATTGGTTCTACCGCGTCTATTTCTCTCCAATTTTCAGGTTGGATTAAAGAAGGTGATGAGACATCAGACACCAATGAAATTTGGCACTTGGAAAAGAGTACGTCAGACGCTAATGCAAATTGGACAATAGTTGGGATACAACAAGACAACTAATTGTTACTTAACGTTGCTCGTAGACTCGTCACTGTTTGGTTAAGCTAGACAAAACATGTGATGAGTTCTACATTACTCTAATTGAATTAAATTAAATATGGATTTGAGCCATGTCTGAAGTAGCGCCTATTAAAGAAAACGGGAAAGCCTTATCTGAAACGAACAAAGGCGAATTGTTGCAGTATCTAACCTTTAAGTTAATTGACGAAACTTATGGTATTAACGTCATGCAAATTAAAGAAGTGCTGCGTTATAGCGAAATCGCTCCCGTTCCAGGTGCGCCTTCTTATGTGTTAGGTATCGTTAATTTGCGTGGTAATGTCGTCACGGTGGTTGATACTCGAGTACGTTTTAGTTTGCCTGAATGCACTATTAGTGACGATACTCGAATTATTATTATTGAACATGACGGTGAACAAGTTGGCTTGCTTGTCGATGCGGTTCAAGAAGTGTTTTATTTATACCAAAGTGAGATTGAGCAAAGTCCTAGCGTTGGTAATGATGAAGCGCTGAAGTTTATTCAAGGTGTTTATCAAAAAGAAGAAGAGTTGGTTATCTTGCTTGAGCTTAATCGTATGTTTGAGCGAAATGAGGCTCTTGGTATCGAGGCAATGAATTAATTTACTCTTTGAAGTCGAGACTTTAATTAGGGTAAAAAAAACCATGCAGAGCATGGTTTTTTTATGTCTGAAAAATAGGATTAATTTATCTTTCCCAATACGCTTCTTCTAAACTGTCTTCTCGTTCTGGTAACCCTCTGGAAAGCCTAGAAGCGTTGTGAGCAAGTATTTCATAGCTAACACGGTTGGAGTATTTACAGATCTGAGCGAACGAAGAGTAGGCTAGAAAAGGAGCTGAGTGTTTGCTTGAGTTTGGGATGGTCTCTTTGTGAAAATGGTTTGCTGAAATATCATGCAATAACGCGGATAACGCCCCATCACCCGCGCCATTGGTGTTGCGGATTTTTTCTGGTCCGCCCATGTAAGGATCAATATGCGAGAAGACTTTAATCGGCTGTTTACAGGCTTCTCGTAACATCGGACGGCTGAATTCCCAACGGTTAAAATCTGCCAAACCACCGGACTTAATCGGGTTAGTGGTTTCACGTTTAAACTCGTCGTCAGTATGACCGCAGAGATACATGCCATCAGGGCCTGCTGTGAGTAAAACGATATCAACATACTCTAGCATTGCCTCAGCGGCTAGAAGTGGATCAGCAAGCCCGGTGAGCGCCTCTGCTTCCAGTTCGTTCATGGCGAGCACATTCACATAGTTTTTAATGAGCTCAAGCAGTTCCTCTCGATGTTCTTCTACTAGATGTTTAGTGCCTAATGTTAGTACCGTAGGCACATGGTGCTGATGGGCGTACTGTAACGCTTTTACCATGGCTTGTTTGATGGGCTTGCCTTGATGCCTCAATGGGTAAGCACAAGTGACTAACGCCGCCGCCCCAGCGATGATATTTTCTGGGATGTGATTGATATCTAGTTCATCCATGTCACCTGGCGCAATAGCGAAGGTTCGTTCGCCATCAGGCGTAATCAAGGTGATACCGCGGCCAATATCACCAGCCACGCCTTGCAGGTGGTTCATATCGACTTTACTGCTGGTGTGACAGATATAATGATAAGCTGGGGATCCCAGCGTGATATTGGCTGACATGACACCAAGCAAAACAGATTTATCATCGGCAAGTACGGAGTAGTTATGGATCGTATTACCAATCGTTCCGCCAGCAAAATGATCTGATATGCTATTTTGAGCCGTTAATTCGCTGTAAATAGCGGAGGCGGTTTCAGGGCCCACAAGGTTTGAAAGACCTTTTTGGATATTGAATGTCTCTAGAAATTGATCGGAGACATTGGCAACCACATCGACAATGGTTTCATCCAAACCTACGATATACGTGTCTTTATCAGGTTGTACTTCTGATGTAGGTAAAACCGGTTTTGGTTGAGATACCGGGAAATAATGTTTAAGTTTGCGTCTGCCGGGAAATCTCATGGTGGGTGCTCGTGGAAGGGATAATAACACCAGTTTATCAAAGAATTGACTGGTCGGGCAGGATGAACATAAAGAAAGTAAGGTGAAAATGAACGAATCAGAGTTAGATCGTTACAGTCGTCAATTATTATTGCCGAATTTCGATATCCAAGGGCAGTTAAAACTTGCTCAAGCGAAAGTGTTGGTGATCGGTTTGGGTGGGCTTGGAAATATTGCCGCGACGTATTTGGCGACGTCTGGGGTGGGGTGTTTGACTTTAGCTGATGGAGATCAGCTGGAAAGTAGCAACCTTCCTCGTCAAGTGCTCTACAATGAAAGTCAGATTGGGTTAAATAAAGTGGTGGCTGCGGCAGAGCAGCTAGCTCAAAAAAACGCGACAGTGAAAATCCATACTATTGCTCATAAACTATCGGGCGAATCGTTATCAAAAGCGGTTGAAGAAGCAGATGTTGTGTTGGATTGCACTGATAATTTCACCGCCAGACAGGCAATTAATCGGGCTTGTTTGGTGTTAAAAAAACCGCTGGTCAGTGCGGCCGCTATTCGATGGGAAGGTCAGTTAGTAAGCTTTTTGTACCATCAAAAATATACGCCATGTTATGAGTGTCTTTATCCTTCGTTATCGGATCAGCAGTTAAGCTGTAATGAAAGTGGTATCGTTGCGCCTGTTGTTGGCTTATTAGGCGTTTTCCAAGGGCTTGAAGCGTTAAAGTTAGCCAGTGGTTGTGGTGAAGTTCAACACGGTTTGTTGCGGCTGTTTGATGGATTTGAAGGTCGCTGGCGTGATATGCGTTTAACGCCAGACCCAGAATGTGCGGCTTGTTCACTTTAAACTAGACAAGCGCTTGAAAACTCATAGATAGCCCCTATCTCAGTAATTAATATTTTTCTCTAAGAATTTCATCCGATTTTCGTTAGAATTGATCACAGCATTTTTAGCTTGTCATCTTTAGGTGTCAGGCAAGCATTCATTTACAGGAGCAATAACATGAGCGATGTAAAACACGCTAAATTGATGATTTTAGGTTCAGGTCCCGCGGGTTACACGGCGGCTGTTTATGCCGCGCGTGCCAATCTTAATCCTGTAATGATTACCGGTATGCAAATGGGTGGTCAGTTGACGACAACAACGGACGTTGATAACTGGCCAGGTGATGACCAAGGCGTGCAAGGTCCAGAATTGATGGAGCGTATGCGTAAGCATGCTGAGCGTTTTGAAACAGAAATTATTTTCGATCACGTTAATAAAGTCGATTTAGAAAACCGTCCTTTCCGTCTAGAAGGCGACAGCGGTGTTTATACTTGTGATGCCTTGATTATCTCAACGGGCGCAAGTGCTCAATATTTGGGCCTAGAAAGCGAAACAAAATTCATGGGGCAGGGCGTGTCTGCTTGCGCGACTTGCGATGGTTTTTTCTATCGTAATCAAGATGTAGCGGTAATCGGTGGCGGTAACACAGCTGTTGAAGAAGCACTGTATCTGTCTAATATCGCAAAAACAGTTACCGTTATTCACCGTCGTGATAAATTCCGTTCAGAGAAAATTCTTGCGGATAAACTGATGGAAAAAGCGAAAAACGGCAATGTGAAAATTGAGTGGTATTCTGAGCTTGATGAGGTGTTGGGTGATAGTGCGGGTGTGACAGGTGTTCGTATTAAGAACAATGAAACGGGCGAGTCTAAAGATCTCGCCGTTGCAGGTGTGTTTATTGCTATCGGACATAAGCCAAATACAGATATTTTCCAAGGCCAGCTAGAAATGAAAGATGGCTATATTAAAGTTCAAACTGGCTCGCATGGTAACGCAACTCAAACAAGCATTGATGGTGTTTTCGCGGCGGGTGATGTGTCTGATCACATTTATCGCCAAGCAATTACCTCAGCTGGAACAGGCTGCATGGCCGCTCTAGACGCTGAGCGCTTCCTTGACTCTATGGAATAAATTTCTTCGTAACATAGAAAGTTAATAGACATAAAAAAACCGATCTTAGGATCGGTTTTTTTATGTCTTTAGCAGTAAAATAACGTATTTTAGTTGTTATTCTATTGTGCGTTGTAAGCTTCTACACCTTCGATGATGGCTTTTTTCGCTTCTTCGGCGTTTGCCCAGCCTTCAACTTTTACCCACTTGCCTTTTTCAAGGGTTTTGTAGTTTTCGAAGAAATGTTCAATTTGATCGCGTAGCAATTGTGGAATATCGTTTACATCTTGGATGTGGCCGTATTCTTTGCTTAGTTTTTCATGAGGTACGGCAACCAATTTAGCGTCCATGCCTGCTTCGTCAGACATGTTTAAAACGCCAACAGGGCGGCAGCGAATAACAGAACCAGGAACTACAGGGTAAGGCGTAATTACCAATACATCTACTGGGTCGCCATCGTCAGCCAATGTATTATTTACATAGCCGTAGTTTGCTGGGTAAAACATTGGGGCAGTCATGAATCGATCAACAACAAGCGCATCCATGTCTTTATCTACTTCGTATTTAACAGGATTCGCTTGTGCTGGGATTTCGATGATTACGTTGATGTCATTTGGAACATCTTTGCCCGCTGGGATTTTGCTATAGCTCATGATTATTTCTTCCAATGTATTAAATATGGACGATATTATAAAAGCTAGACTGCTTCTATGCTAGTTGTGGAACGCATCCATTCGTAATATTCGCTATTACAATAGAATAAATTGAGTAAAAATAACCCTAAAGTGCGTTAACTTATTGCTTTCTTTCTGAATTTAGCTAGTCTTACACTGTGATCAAAATATAGTCGCGAGGACAGTAATGACAAAATCTGAGCTGATAGAGCTGCTAATCGATCAGCAATCCCATTTGCCGGTGAAAGATGTCGAGCAAGCAATTAAGGCAATGCTGGAGCATATGTCTGATTCTTTGGCGAATGGTGAGCGCATCGAGATAAGAGGCTTTGGGAGTTTTTCTCTGCATTATCGAGCACCTAGAATTGGTAGAAACCCTAAAACTGGGGAGTCTGTTGAGCTGAGTGCAAAATATGTACCTCATTTTAAACCGGGTAAGGAATTGAGAGAGTTGGTCAATTTACCTGATAACGAGATAAATGAACTTAACTAATTTACGCGTTATGGCTCGAAATTTTTGAGCGATCACGGCATAATATCGCCATTCTATTTTAGGTAGGTTGTTTTATGTTTAAATGGCTGAAAAGAGTTATTTCCACCGTTTTCGTTGTTTTTTTTCTCGCCGTAGGTGTGTTTTTTGCTATCCGAAATCCGCAACTTATTCCTCTTGATCTTGTTTTTTGGCAAGGTCCTCAACTAAGCGTCGCCCTCTATATCATTTTATCTTTTACGGTAGGTGCTTGTGTTGCTCTATTGATAAGCTCCATTGCATACATGCGAAGTGAACGTCAGATTAAAGTGTTGACCCGCAAATACGAAAAAGCACGTGATGAAGTGGATACCTTACGCAAAGCCTCTATTGCCAAAGAGCTTTATGTCGGGAAGGAGTAATTGAGTTGACCGAAATTGGGTTGTTTTTTGTTCTATTTGTCGCGCTTTTTGTTGGCTGGGCAATGGGCCGCAAAAATCCGACTAAGAAAAATAAACAGACCAAAAAAAGTATTCCTACCGATTATTTCCGTGGTCTTAATCACTTACTTAATGACCAGCATTCTGAGGCAATTGATGCCTTTGTCGACTCTTTAGAAGTCAACTCCGATACGTTTGATATTCACCTTACACTAGGAAATTTATTCCGTAAGAAAGGCGAAATTCAAAAAGCCATTAATATTCATCAAAACTTACTAGCTCGTCCTGAAATATCGCAACGTGAAATGCGCATGGTGCAATTAGAATTGGCCAGCGATTTTATGTCGGCGGGTTTATTGGATCGAGCGGGGCGCTTGCTGCTAAACATGGCATCCACATCGCGGAAAAGCGAATTTCAGCCTAAAATTCTGACTTTACTGGTGGATCTCTATGAATTTGAGCAGAGTTGGGATAAAGCGATTCAAATTGGCTCTGAGCTTATAAAAGAAACACCGACCAAAAAAGAGGTTAAGCGCTTAGCGCATTTTCATTGTGAAATGGCGCAAGAGTTACAAAAAAAAGAGCAGTGGAAGTCGGCTTTTCAGCACTACAAATTGGCTTTAGAGGTTGATCCTAGTTGTATTCGAGCAAGTATTGGCGCAGCTGACGTTTTAAACAGCCAGCGTCGTTATCGTGATGCGATCAAAGAATTGAAGCATGCGGCAGATCAAGACCCTGAATTTATCTCTATTATCATTCCCAAATTAAAAGAGTGTTATCAAAAAGTTTGGGGCAGCAGTGGTTACATTAAATTCTTACAAGACCAAAATCAGAAGAAGCCAACTACTGCTCTGATTATGGCGCTTGTTCAGCATTATATGGACACAGACAAAGACTACGCTGAAATGTTTTTGGTCGAGCAGCTCAGGTTGCACCCAACCATTAAAGGTTTTAAGGAGTTAATTAGCTTGCAGCTTGCGGATTCACAAGGTTATAACCAACAGCATTTGGTGGTTCTTTTTGAGCTAATTGACCAGCTTGTACAAGCTAAACATAAATTCCAATGCCGCCAATGTGGTTTCTCTGGTCATCAATTGCATTGGCAATGTCCAAGTTGTAAAAACTGGGGTGTTGTGAAACCTATTCATGGTTTAGAGGGCGAATAACGCCAATTTAACTGTATACATCAATCGATAAAAACTGAAAGAAAGAGGACACTGAATGAGCTGCCAATCCCCTATAGTGGTTGCCCTAGATTACCCTACTATGGCGCAATCCATTGATATGGCAAAACGACTAGACCCTAATCAGTGTCGAGTTAAAGTCGGTAAAGAGCTGTTTACAATAGCCGGTCCTGTTATTTTAGACGAACTGCATAAATTGGGTTTTGATATTTTTCTTGATCTTAAATTCCATGACATTCCAAATACCGTGGCGAATGCGGTGAGCGCTGCGGCCAAAGCGGGGGTCTGGATGGTGAATATTCATGCGTCTGGTGGTCGCCGCATGATGGAAGCATCCGCAAATGCATTACAGCAATTGTCTGATAACAAGACATTATTAATTGCGGTGACAGTATTAACAAGTATGGATCAATCTGACCTTGTTGAAATTGGCATTGATGCAACGCCTGAGCAACACGTTAAGCGCCTCGCTGCGTTGGCGAAATCGTCGGGAATGGATGGTGTTGTTTGTTCTGCGCAAGAATCCAGCATGCTGTCTACGGAGCTCGGTAAAGACTTTGTATTGGTTACGCCTGGGATTCGCCCTGCGGGTTCTGATCAGGGTGATCAAAAGCGTATTATGACGCCTGCTCAGGCCATGGCCGCTGGCAGTCATTATCTTGTTATGGGACGTCCTATTACACAGGCCAGTGATCCTATTGCCGTGTTAACTCAGGCGAATATGGATTTGGGCGTGATGGCGTAAATTACTCTTAATGAGTCTTGAAGTCTGAGAAAAAACCTTTTATTCTAAAAACCACTTATTAGTGTCGGCTTATTGGCGATACATTAAGTGGTTTTTTATTGGCAAGACGCCATGCCCCATTTTAAAAGGATGTTTATATGAAGAACTTAAAGCGTATTTTTCGTGTCTGTGTTTTCCGCTCACTGTTTGTTATTTCCTTGGCTTTAACGCCTTTTTCACTTTTTGCCGCCACACCTTTGGATATTAATACCGCAACAGCAACTGAGCTTTCAGCGGTTATGTCTGGTATTGGTATAAAGAAAGCGGAAGCCATTATCGCTTATAGAGACGCCAACGGGCATTTTGAATCTATTAGTCAATTGGCAAGAGTAAAAGGAATCGGCCCTAAGACTATTGACCGTAATCACACGGTGATTCAAGTACTGGATGCGGACAATAAAATAAATTAAGCCTTAGTAAGTATGGAAGATAAACTAACTTTTGGTTTGTTTATCTTCTAATGCTTGTATAGCTTGGTACTGAGTGAGAAACACTTGGCCAGTTAAGTTATCAAGTAACTTTGAATCTTTTAACCTATCCATCACCGGTCCCTTCACTTCCGATAAGTGCAATTTCACATCAGAATCGGCTAAACGATCGACGATTTTTTCCAAACTTTGTAGCGCGCTGGCATCAATCATATTGACTGCGGTACACATTAGTATCAAATGCTTCACGGCCGTATTTTGTGAAACCAAACTTTGTAGTCTCTCTTCAAATACTCTGGCATTGGCAAAGAATAAGTTTTCGTCAATACGCACAGTAAGAATGCTTGGATGAGTTTCTACTGTAAAGCGTTGTACATTACGAAAATGCTCCGTCCCTGGTAGTCTGCCAACAATGGCGATGTGTGGGTGGCTGGTATGCCATAGAAAACACAAAATCGAAAGAATTACGCCAACAATCAAGCCCGTTTCCATGCCTTCAATCATTACGACGCTAAAGGTAATAATTAATAAGCTGGCCTCTTTTTTGGAAAAGCGCCATAAGTTGCGTAGGTCTTGTACACTGACCAGCTGCAGCATAGAGATAGAAATAATGGACGCTAAGATCGCTTTCGGTAAATAATAAAATAAAGGTGTCAGAAAGAGTAAAGTGAGCAATATCAATAAGGCTGAAATAATGCCTGTCATTGGGCTTTTTGAACCACAATCTGCATTTAATACCGTACGAGAAAAACCACCAGTAACAGGAAATGCACCACACATTGCAGAACCTATATTGGCCAGACCAAGTCCTACAAGCTCCTGATTCGGATCAATGTCTTGACGTCGTTTAGCGGCAAAGGATTGCGCCACGGATACCGAGCCAATAAAGCCAACAATACTAATCAAAAAAGCGCTTGGTAATAACTCTTCTACTATCTTCCAGTTGATGCCTTCCATATTGATCCCCAATGGTTTAATCGGCACGCTACCAATAATGCTGACGCCCATGTTTTCAAGAGACAATAGAGCAACGGTTGCTGTCGCTGCAACAACCACCAAAACGGGTCCTGATTTGCCAAACAATTGAATGGCTTGCGCAGAGCAGCCGAGACTTTTTAATAATGTAGAAAAATAGCGACGCATCAATAAAAGAGAGGTGATAGACGCTAAACTTAGAATAAAAGTGGGGAAATTTATATTGTTCAGATGCAGGTACAAGCTATGTACTAAAGGTAACAAAGTGTCGCCTTCAGATTGAATGCCTAACAGATACTTTAATTGGCCGATGACAATTAATAATGCAGAGGCACTAATAAAACCAGAGATGACAGGGTGGCTTAGTAGGTTGGTGAGAAAGCCCAAGCGTAACAAACTCAACACTAGTAAGAATACACCAGACATGAAGGCTAATAGAATCGCTACGGTGGCGTACTGTTCGCTGCCAGAAACGGCAAAGGGCAAAACGGCAGAGGCTGTCATGACAGATGTTAACGCCACGGGTCCCACCGCGAGTGAGCGACTGGTGCCAAATAAAGAATATAGAATAGAAGGCAAAATACTGGCATACAACCCGGTAATAGCGGGTAAGCCTGCTAGCATGGCATAAGCTAAACTTTGTGGAATGACCATGATAGTGAAGACGATACTGGCGACGGTATCACTTTTTAAATCAGCACCTTGGTAGCTTTTGAGCCAAGTTAGCGCCGGTAGATATTTAGCAAATTTTGTCATGAGGTTCTGATGCCAAGTGATGGGAGTGTTAGGCTATGTCTGCTATTTTTTGTCAGTAGTAAATTGCCTGCTCGTACGCTCATTTTTTCTTAGTCACATGAGTCTTGGTATGTTGAATATGGTACTTTTTTGGCGTCTTATTTGATAGGGCGGCGGCCGAGAAAATGTCATTAAGTTATAAGCTTATCTCTTTATGTGTTCATCTTGGAATTTGAGGCCTTTTTAGGCGACGTCTGAATAATGAAATTTGGTTGTTTTCAACGAGAAGGTGAGCGGAAATACCAGACGCCACAGGTAAAATTTGCTAGTCTGTTGAGTCGATTGTAAAGCTTAGGAAAAACCCGTGTCGCAAGAGTTTCAAATTGTTTCATCTTACTCACCCGCAGGCGATCAGCCAAAAGCCATCGAAAAACTGGTTCGTGGTGTAGAAGCTGGCTTGGCTCACCAGACTTTATTAGGTGTAACGGGCTCCGGTAAGACTTACACCATTGCCAATGTGATTTCGCAGGTTAAGCGTCCAACGATAGTAATGGTGCACAACAAAACCCTGGCGGCGCAGTTGTATGGAGAATTTAAAGAATTCTTCCCGAACAACGCCGTAGAATATTTTGTGTCTTACTACGATTATTATCAGCCTGAAGCTTATGTGGCGGCATCAGATACCTTTATCGAAAAAGATTCGTCGGTCAATGAACACATAGAGCAAATGCGGCTGTCTGCCACTAAAGCGTTACTTGAACGAGAAGACGTTATTATCGTCGCAACCGTATCGGCGATCTATGGTTTGGGCGATCCCCAGTCTTATTTAAAAATGATGTTGCACTTGGATCGTGGTGATCGTATTGATCAGCGGGCGGTGTTGCGTCGTTTGGCTGAACTGCAATACACCCGTAATGACTTGGTTTTAGAGCGTGGTAACTTCCGTGTTCGTGGCGATGTTATCGAAGTTTTCCCTGCAGACTCTGAAGAGACCGCAATTCGTATCGAGCTTTTTGATGACGAAGTTGAAAACTTATCGATGATTGATCCTTTGACGAACAAAACCATTCGTAAAGTACCTCGTGTCACTATTTATCCAAAAACTCACTATGTGACGCCAAAAGAAACGGTTATTGCTGCCATTGAACGAATTAAAGTTGAGTTAGATCAGCGGCTAGAGCAGCTTAAATCCTTGAATAAACTGGTTGAATTACAGCGCCTAGAACAACGTACTCGCTATGATTTAGAAATGATGCAAGAGCTGGGTTATTGTAACGGTATAGAAAACTACTCTCGCTATTTATCTGGTCGTGAAGAAGGTTCACCGCCGCCGACGTTATTTGATTACCTACCCGCGAACGCATTATTGGTTATCGATGAATCCCATGTGACGGTGTCGCAGATTGGGGCTATGTATAAAGGGGATCGCTCTCGTAAAGAAAACCTCGTTGAATATGGCTTTCGATTGCCTTCTGCGCTTGATAACCGACCAATGCGATTTGAAGAGTGGGAGCAAATTAAACCGCAAACTATTTTCGTTTCCGCCACGCCAGGGAAATATGAGGCTGAGCATCAGGATTGGGTAGTAGAGCAAATTGTTAGACCAACAGGTTTGATTGACCCCATTCTAGAAGTCCGACCTGTAGCGACTCAGGTAGACGACTTATTGTCTGAAATTAATCTAAGAGCGCCTATTGGTGAGCGCGTTTTGGTCACTACGTTAACTAAACGTATGGCGGAAGATTTAAGTGATTATTTGAGCGATCATGGTGTTCGCGTGCGTTATTTGCACTCAGACATTGATACGGTAGAGCGAGTTGAGATCATTCGTGACTTACGTTTGGGTGAGTTTGATGTTTTAGTGGGCATCAACCTATTACGAGAAGGGTTAGACATTCCGGAAGTAAGCCTTGTTGCGATTCTTGATGCCGATAAAGAAGGCTTTTTACGCTCGGAAAAATCCCTGATCCAGACCATCGGTCGTGCTGCTCGTAACGTCAACGGTAAAGCCATTTTATACGCAGATCGAATCACGGGTTCGATGGAGAGGGCGATTAGCGAAACAGATCGCCGTCGAGAAAAGCAAAAAGCACACAACGAAGAGCACGGTATTACACCGGTAGGTATTACAAAATCGGTTGAAGACATCATGGAAGGGGCTTATAACCCAGGTGCAGGAAAGCGTGGTGGCAAAGCTAAAAAAGTGGCTGAGACGGCCAAAGACTATCAAGTAGAAAGCATGGAAGACGTAGCTCAGGTTCGTAAAGCTATGATCCAGTTGCAGAAAGAAATGATGCAAGCATCTGAAGAGCTCAAATTCGAACTGGCTGGTGGTTATCGAGATCAGATTCGCCAGTTGCAGAAAAAACTAAAAGACGTTGGTGAGTCGTAACTCTTGGATTCAAAGAAAAAGGAGCCTTGAATGGCCATTACTCTCAGAAGTTACAACATTATTCGTGTTATCGATAACGGTGTAATAGTGAACTGTACCGTGCTTGAAATGTGTTATGACTATGCTCTTGTTAAATTTAAAGATAAAAAATACAAGGTTCCTTATGGCTTGATTGATCAAGTAATCGGCCACGAACTACTTGTGCCTTTAAATGAATAACCTATTTAGAACAAAGACTTCAAAAAACACGGCAGAAGGCTTGTCAAAACCAACTCTCTGCGTATAATAGCCAACACTTTTTAGGACTATAGCTCAGTTGGTTAGAGCGCATCCTTGACATGGATGAGGTCGGCAGTTCGAATCTGCCTAGCCCTACCACTTATTAAGTTAATAAAATCAAGGGCTTACATTAATTTGTAAGCCCTTTTTTTGTGTTCTTTATCCGTATTTTATCCATTTTTTATCCTTACCTATCTTATTTTTGACGGCATTTTGTCTGTATTATTGTGTTTTTCGCCGTTCATTTATTGGTGTTTTTGTCTGGCAATTTCATTCAGTCATAAAAAAAGAGGGCTAGCCCTCTTCGTCTATAAGTTTTATGAGCTCTTTGGGTATTCTGTTGTCTTTCCAGTTGATGTTTTTCATGTCGATTGTGTTGATGTCTAGTCCTGCGGAAACTTGCAGAGGTTGTGATTGTTCGTGGCCGTCAATGTAGTGGTTTGTCATGTCTTCTGTTGCATGGCCTGCTAGGGCCATGATGTATTCTTTTGGATAACCGGCTTTAAAGTAGAGCATGATGCCAAGTGCTCGAATGTCGTGAAATGATGGGCGTTCGCGTGGTTGTAGATGATCGTACACACCGCTTTCATCTCGCCACTTTCTAAACTGTTTTGTGAGGTAGTCCGGCAGTATTGCAAATGGGTGAGGTTTGGCGGCTAGGTCGCGCCTGTCCATTCGTGCTGGTCGGCAATGAATTAGGTAAGGGCAATGTGTTGTACCTGTGATCGCATCGCTTACTGTATCCCATAGCGGGTCGCCCATCTTAATGTTGATATGTACGGGGGGTTTTGTAATTACGTGTTTTACGCTGCAGTATTTTGATTGAGCGTGTTGGAATGTCGATGTCTTTTGCTATTTGAATGTCTATTAAAGTCCATAAAGCTTATTCGCAAGCTAACTAGATCTATATCAACTTTGCTTGAAATTTAAACACTAATCGCTGAAGAAAGGCCTATGATGATGACAGGGTCAATGCACTGAACGAACGAATTCGTAAGAGAAAATGGTTACGATGGAAGTGAGGCGGTATGGAGTTTAAAGATTATTACAAGATTTTGGGTGTCGCTGAACAAGCCGATGCTTCCGCTATAAAAGCGAGTTATCGTAAGCTCGCTCGAAAATATCACCCTGATGTCAGTAAAGAGTATAACGCTGAGCAGCAGTTCAAAGAAGTGGGCGAAGCCTATACCGTATTAAAAGATCCAGAAAAGCGCGCTGAATACGATTTATTACGTAAGCAAGGTACGCGTAGATCCGATGGCGGCTTCCAGCCACCGCCAGATTGGCAGTCATCTCATGAAAATCATCAAGGATACAGCCACACTAGCGATGGTGATTTTAGTGATTTTTTTGATTCGATTTTTGGTGCCAGTCGCGGAGGCTCTCATCAGTCGGATGATTTTCGGCGCTCAGCGAGTCAGCGTGGGCGCGATTTACATTACAAAATCGCGTTGTTTCTTGAAGAAGCGTATCAAGGTTGTCAGCGACAAATATCATTACGAGTTGCCGAGCCAGATCAAAATGGTGTCGTAAAGCAAAGAGACAAAACATTAAACGTAAAAATTCCCGCCGGCGTCACACAGGGTCAGCATATTCGTTTGGCTGGGCAGGGAGAATTAGGCATTGGTGGCGGCAAAGCGGGGGACTTACTGCTAGAAATTGAGTTTGCGCCGCACCCTTATTTTACGGTTGATGGCTCGGATATTTTATTGACCTTACCGGTTACTTGTTGGGAAGCAGCTTTAGGTGCGACCGTTGAAGTGCCAACTATTAACGGTAAAGTAAAATTGAAAATACCCAAAGCAGCCAATAGTGGTAACAAACTGCGTATCAAAGGCAAAGGCTTGATTAACAAAGGTGAGAAAACAACGGGCGATCAAATCGTGACCTTGCAAATCAGTTTGCCAAAAGTACACAGCAGTGAAGCCAACGCACTTTACCAACAACTTGCTGAGTGTGAATCTAACTTTAATCCACGCCACGTTTTCGAGAGGTAGATGATGTCCAAACCAGAGATAGTAGTGATTGATTCTCAGCATGAGCATGTGCTGTTTACCTTAGAAGAAGTTTGCGAGCGCTGTGGTACTCACACACAGATGATTGTTGAAATGGTGGAATACGGCATTGTTGAACCAATCGAACAGCCTCTACTCGATGACTGGTATTTTAATAGCCAAGCGTTAGTACGACTACAGCGCGCTCAACGACTGATGAATGGACTGAAATTGAATTTGTCTGGTGTCGCGTTGAGCTTAGAATTACTTGATGAAATTGACGGTTTGCAACAGCACATTGAAGTACTTAGACGTCAGTTGCCTTGATGCCAAGGTTCCTTTCGTTCACTTAGAGGACATTTTTAGATTTATGTTTCTGAGGGGGGAGTGGATCGCTATGGGGTTAATTTTATTGAATTCCACGTTGCTTTCAGTCATTTACTTGCATATAGTTTGGCGGATATACAATTGAGATTCCTGTTCATGCCACCATTTGTTTTAAATAACGTCAGTCTTTCAGCGAGAAAACACGGTTTCGTGTGTTTGTTGCTGTTTGTGCTATCGCTATTTTCGATGGCAATGGCAACGAACAGCATGATGTCTTCGACTTCGAATATGATGCCTATGCAAGCACATACCATGTCGGAATTATCGGCTCATGTTATGTCTTCAGATGAAGGCTCCTCTTGTATGTCTACCTTGGTGGACGAATGCTCCAGCTTGATATCAGAACACAACCACCAAAATTGTATGGATAATCATTGCAGTAGCTTTTCTAGTTTACTGGTCAGCTATTATTCAGATTCCGAAAATCTTTCTTTTGTTCACACGGCTTTACCGTCTGAATCCTACGTTTCTACCTACCCCAATACGCCTTACTTCCCTCCGATAGTCATTTCTTAAATTCGCTGTTTCACTCATCGCTGTTATTCGCGTTGAGATTTTATGAATTTAAAAATGAGTACTCGAGCCAATGGCCAAAAACAATCTTTTGGCATTCTGTCATATGTTACAGAGTGTCTGTTGCCGTCAATTTTTAATCGGTAAAACGCATCGTATTGCCTTTGTTTCTCTATTATCGTTATTGCCGTTTGTTGCGAATGCAGAAGCGTTAAGCCTTCAGCAAGCGGTAGACAAAGCCGTCTCTCAAGATGATTGGTTGGTTTCCAGTCAGCAAAAAGAGAATGCCATTCGCGTGTTAAGCCAAGGCATGACGGCATTGCCGGATCCGAAAATAAATGTTGGCTTATTGAATATGCCAACCGACAGTTTTGATTTTAACCAAGAAGCGATGACGCAATTTAACGTGTCGGTATCGCAAATGTTTCCGGCGGGCGATACCTTGCGTTTAGCGGGGGAAAAGTACGCTGCGCAAGGCGATCAAATACCGTTGATGCGAGACAATCGTCGCGCGATGTTAGCAATGGAGGTATCGAACCTTTGGCTAACGGCATACAGTTACGAAGAGAGCATCAAGCTCGTGAAGCAAAATAGAACCCTGTTTGAACAGCTTCACGAGGTTGTGGAAAGTAGTTATAGCTCGGCGTACGGGCGAGCCAAACAGCAAGATTTAGTGCGCTCTGAACTGGAGTTAATTAAGTTAGATCATCGCCTTACGCAGCTTCGCCAAGCGAAAGAAAATTCACTGCAAAAACTGTCTCAATATATTCTTCCGGTAATGACTGATCGAAACGTATCAGATCAAGACATCACGTTGAAAACAACGGGTGAACCCATCTTGATAACCTCGTCGAATACTATTGCATCGGATTCATTAGCGGCTCGTTTGAGCCAGCATCCATTGGTTCGTATCGTAGACGTTCAATCCAATACCGCGCAGATAGACAAAGCGATTGCCGAGCAAAAGTACAAACCAGAATGGGGCGTTACCTTGGGTTACGGTTATCGCGGCGATGATCTAAGCGGCAAGGACCGAGCTGATTTAGCGTCGATTGCCGTGAGTGTCAGCGTGCCGATCTTTTCGTCTCGTCGACAGGATGCTCAGGTGAAAGCCGCGTCCTTGCAAGTTGAATCTTTTCTTTCTGAAAAGCAATTGGTACTGAATGAACTCATGGCCAAATACCGTGTTCTGACGTCTGATATCCGTCTGTTGGATCAACGCATCCGTCTTTATCAAACCAAGCTAATTCCCAGTTATCGTGAAAGTGCGCAAGCCATGTTGAATGCGTATACCAGCAACGATGGCGGTTTTTCGGATGTGGTTCAGGCGCGTATCGCGACGCTGAATGCGCATATCGAATTGTTGACTATTCGCATCGAGCGCTTCAAGCGCTTAGCAGAATTGAATTATGTGATGACACAAGGTGAAGAGGTGAAGCTCAAATGAAAGTAATCGGATATATCGGTGTATTTGTATTAGGTGGTGTTCTTTCGGTTGCGGGTTATCACTTTGGTCTTCAAGCATTCAATACACTGAATGGCGAAATGAACTCAGGCACGACTGACGCGATGGCGAAAGATGAGAAATTGCCCTTGTACTGGGTGGCACCAATGGACCCAAATTATCGCCGCGACAAACCTGGTCAATCACCAATGGGTATGGACCTTATCCCTTTTTATGGAGCAGCTCAGGGTTCTGACAATAGCAGCGTTGGCACGGTAAGTATTTCGCCAGAAGTGGTTAATAACCTTGGTGTGCGAACAGGAAAAGTGTTTGAAGGCATGCTGAAACCAGAGATTCGAACTGTGGGCTATTTGGCTTACAACGAAGACAAGATCGTTCATATTCATCCTCGCGTCGAAGGCTGGATCGAAAAGAGTTTTATAAAATCCAATGGCGACTCGGTTGAAAAAGGCCAGCCCTTATTCGATTTGTATTCGCCGACTTTGGTGAATGCGCAGGAAGAATTTGTCTTTGCGTTAGCACGAAAAGACAAGCGCATGATCAACGCGGGTGAAGAGAGACTAAAAGCCTTGCAGGTGCCAAGCGATTTTATCCAAACGTTAAGGGCGAAGCGCAAAGTGTCTCAAACGGTGCGATTCTTTTCGCCACAAAGTGGTGTGATTGACAACCTTGGGATTCAAGATGGTTTCTACATTAAACCTGGCACAACCTTGATGTCGATCGCGGATCTGAGTGAAGTGTGGCTGGATGCCGAAGTATTTGAACGCCAAGCGCATCGCGTTGCGGTAGGCCAACCGGTTGAAGCCGTCATGGACTTCCTACCGGGGAAAACGTTCGCCAGTAACGTGGACTTTATTTATCCAACTCTGAATGCAAAAAACCGTACTTTGCGCGTTCGCATTCGTTTGGATAACCCAGATCAATTATTGAAGCCAGATATGTTTGCCCATGTGCGTATTGAGACCACGGAACCGGGTCAAAGACGATTGATTCCGAAAGAAGCCCTGATACGTGGAGGCGAACAAAACCGTGTGGTACTGGCACTAGGCGAAGGGCGTTATAAGTCGATTGCTGTCGAAACCGGTGCGTTCGGTGATGGCTACGTGGAAATCTTAGACGGCTTGGTATTGGGCGATGACGTGGTGACGTCGGCGCAGTTCTTGTTGGATTCTGAGTCCAGTAAAAGCTCCGATTTCAAGCGCATGAATGCAGACAGTAACCAGGTGGCAATGTCTGCCAGTGCTTTGTCTGTCAGTGACATGTCGGACAATAAAATGTCAGACCAAGCAGAGCCAGTAGCAGAACCCGCCAACAATGTTTGGGTGGCCGCGCGCATTAATCGTATTGATGCGACAACACGCATGGTGAATGTGAATCACGAAGCGATCTCGGATTGGAATTGGCCAAAAATGACGATGGATTTTGTTCTAGCCGATTGGTTGGAGTTGGATGAATTGCCAATAGGTAAAAACATTCAGCTTGAGATTACCCGTGAAAGTAGCACCAAGTTTGCTGTTACTGACTTTTTTGATGCTGACGCAGAGTAGGGGAATATCATGATTGAAGCGATTATCCGCTGGTCTATTCATAATCGGCTTATGGTGCTATTGGCCAGTATTATTCTTGTTGGCGCCGGTTTGTATTCGTTAAAGAATACGCCTGTTGACGCGATTCCTGACTTGTCAGATGTGCAAGTCATCATTAAAACCAGCTATCCGGGTCAAGCGCCGCAAGTAGTGGAAGACCAGGTGACGTATCCAATGACGACGGCGATGTTGTCCGTACCGGGCGCTCAAACGGTGCGTGGTTATTCGTTCTTTGGGGATTCTTATGTCTATGTGATTTTTGATGAAGACACCGACATGTATTGGGCGCGAAGCCGAGTGTTGGAGTATTTAAGTCAGGTTGCGCCGTCCTTACCGAGCAACGCGAGGGCGCAATTGGGGCCAGATGCAACGGGCGTTGGCTGGGTGTATTTGTATGCTTTGGTGGATAAAACCGGTCAAAACGATTTGAGTCAACTACGTTCACTGCAAGACTGGTTCTTGAAGTATGAATTGCAGACAGTGCCTGGCGTGTCTGAAGTGGCGCCGATTGGCGGCATGGTTAAACAGTATCAAGTGAGTGTTAACCCCGATAAATTACGCGCGCTGAATATGCCGTTGAGCCATATTCAAAATGCGATTAAACGCGGTAATCAAGAAGTCGGTGCGTCGGTCATTGAAATGGCAGAAGCTGAATATATGGTTCGAGCATCTGGTTATATACAAAGTGTCGAAGACATAGAAATGATTCCGCTTGGCGTCAGTGAAAGTGGTACACCACTGACGATCAAAGATGTGGCTGAAGTTGGTATTGGCCCACAAATGCGGCGCGGTTTGGCGGAGCTAAACGGAGAAGGCGAAGTGGTTGGTGGCGTAGTTGTCATGCGTTTTGGTGAAAATGCCCAAAAAACCATTGAAGGCGTCAAAGCAAAACTGGAAACACTTAAATCCAGTCTGCCAAAAGGGGTTGAAGTCATTACCGTCTATGATCGCTCTGGATTGATTGATCGTGCGGTTGAGAATTTATGGACGAAGCTGCTGGAAGAATTCCTTGTGGTGGCGCTGGTCTGTGTGGTGTTTCTTTTCCATGTACGCTCTTCTTTGGTGGCGATTATCAGTTTGCCGGTGGGGATTTTGACCGCTTTCATTGTTATGCATTGGCAAGGCATTAATGCCAACATCATGTCCCTTGGCGGTATTGCGATTGCCATTGGCGCGATGATAGATGGCGCCATCGTGATGATCGAAAACCTCCATAAGCACATGGAAAAAGTCGAAATGACCAAGGAAAACCGCTGGCAAATTGTCGCTACTGCGGCGACCGAAGTTGGGCCGGCTTTATTTTTTAGCTTGTTGATCATCACCGTTAGTTTTGTGCCTGTGTTTACCTTGGAGTCTCAAGAGGGTCGAATGTTTGGTCCCTTAGCGTATACCAAAACCTACGCCATGGCGGCGTCAGCCGCGTTAGCCATTACCTTAGTGCCTGTATTGATGGGGTACTTTGTACGAGGCAAGGTATTACCAGAACATAAAAATCCGATTAATCGAGCGTTAGTAGCAATTTATATGCCGGCGTTAAAAACGGTGTTGAGTTTTCCGAAAACAACGATTGTGGTGGCGATTGCTATTTTTGCCATTGGGATGTGGCCTCTCAACAAGCTGGGCAGTGAGTTTATTCCCAGCTTAGACGAAGGCGACTTAATGTATATGCCAACGGCTTATCCAGGGATATCCATTGGGCAAGCACGTCAAGTATTGCAACAAACCAATAAGCTGATTGCGACCTTGCCTGAGGTGAAAACTGTCTTTGGCAAAGTGGGTCGTGCGGAAACGGCAACCGATCCTGCGCCGCTGACCATGATAGAAAGCTTCATACAATTTAAGCCTAAGTCTGAGTGGCGAGATGGCATGACAAGCGACAAGATAAAACAAGAATTAGACCAGTTAATCAATATTCCAGGCATAACAAACGCTTGGGTCATGCCGATCAAAACGCGCATCGATATGTTGGCAACAGGCATTAAAACGCCTGTGGGTATTAAGGTTGCTGGGCCTGATCTAAAGGTCATTCAAGACATCGGTTTGCAGTTAGAGAAAATCTTGAAACCAGTCGAAGGCACGGCATCGGTTTATTCTGAACGCGTGGCAGGCGGTCGTTATGTCAACATTGATATCGATCGAGCAAAAGCCTCCCGCTATGGGATGAACATTCAAGATGTTCAAGAGCTGATCTCGTCTGCGGTGGGTGGCATGAATGTCACCAATACCATTGAAGGGCTGGAGCGCTATCCGATTAACGTGCGTTATCCGCAGGAATATCGAGATTCACCCGAGCAGTTAGCCCTTTTGCCGATTGTGACGCCGAATGGTTTACGAATCGCTCTGGGAGATATTGCGGATGTGTATGTGGAAGAAGGGCCGCCGGGGCTAAAAAGTGAAAATGCCCGTTTGAATGGCTGGACCTTTGTGGACATTGAAGGCGTGGATATTGGTCGTTATGTTGAAAACGCGCAGAAAATCGTGGCGGATCAGGTGACGTTACCTGCTGGCTACTCGTTAAATTGGTCTGGCCAATATGAATACATGCAACGGGCGAAAGAAAAGCTGACGTATGTGGTGCCTCTGACATTGGTCATTATTATTGTTCTCTTGTACATCAATTTTCGTAACTTTTCTGAGGTCGCCATCATTATGGGCACATTGCCCTTTGCCATGGTGGGCAGTATTTGGCTGATGTATTTGTCTGGCTTCAACTTCTCGGTTGCGGTGGGTGTTGGCTTTATTGCGCTGGCTGGGGTCGCGGTGGAAATCGGCGTCATTATGCTGGTGTATTTGAATCAAGCGTGGGCTGAGACGCAGCGTAAATGCGCTGAAAAGGGCGTTTCACCGCGTGTGGACACGCTTTATCACGCGGTGCTTCACGGTGCGGGTATGCGGGTTCGTCCTGTGATGATGACCGCTGCGGCAATTATTATCGGCTTACTGCCTATTTTGTATGGTACTGGAACGGGGTCTGAGGTGATGAGTCGAATCGCCGCGCCTATGGTCGGCGGTATGGTGAGCGCGGTCGTGCTGACGTTATTGGTGCTGCCAGCGGTGTATTTTTTATGGAAAAAATCGTCATTGAAACAGACGTCTTAATTTAATCAGTATTAAAAAAGTGTTTTTTCGGAACTTTTAGAGATCGTGGATACAAAGAGAGTCCCTCTTTGTATCCGTTTAAAAATTTATCAATAACGTAAAAGGTAATAGCATGAAAAATATGAAACTGGCACTTTCTACATTGGCTTTAGCGGCCTCCGTTAACGTATTTGCACACGGCATGATGACCATGACATACCCTGAAGACGGTGCCATGCTAATGGCTCAGGCTGAACGTGTAGAGCTTAATTTTCAGAACCCCATGAAAGTGGTAAGCCTTAAAGTAGTAGGATCTCAAGGTAAGCCTGTGTCGGTTCGTTTTGATCGTGATGGCGGGATAACTAAGAGTTTTCAAACCATGTTACCTATGTTAGCGCCGGACAGTTATACGGTTCATTGGAAAGCAATGGGCGAAGATGGGCATATGATGAAAGGGTCTTATGGTTTTATGCAGCACTAATTAGACCATTTAAATTGTTGAGTTAAACGGCCTAATTAGATTTTATCTTTCAGCTTTTAATTCAGGCTTTTAATTTTAGGAAAAGGAGACTGCATGACGTTAACGAACTGGGAAATCGCGCAATTACTGACACGTTGGTTGTTGTATTTTGGTATATCAAGCGTTGTGGGTGGGCTATTTGCATTTTGTTTGTTGCGTCAGCAGTCTGCTTTATTGAGTCGTATAAAAGGGTATGTACGAGGAGGTGCACTGATTGGTGTGGCCGCGACGATAGCGTATTTCTTTATCCTCGTCGGCGGGACGATGGAAGAGGGTCTATGGCTCATGTTTGACCCTATGATGGTCTCTATCTATTGGGATTCGCCTGCGGGCAGTACCTTGATCGCTAATGTGATTGGTTATTGCTTGGTGATCATAGCGTCATTTACCCTTGGGTCGGATCGTGCCTTCAGTCTGTGGCCATTTTCTCGCCTTTCATTAATTGTCGCTTCCTTGGGCATAGCCAGTTTGATTTATTCGTTTTCACTCACGGGTCATGCGACGGCGCAAGCTTGGTATTATCAGATTATTTTCTTTGCTCATATTTTAATCGCTGCTTGGTGGTTAGGGCTTTTGTTTCCTTTGTGGTTAGTCATACGAAGTGCAACGGCAGAAGAGTCAAACAAGGTGTTGGAGCATTTCGGTAAACTTGCTGCCTACGCGGTGTTGGTTTTGATTGTGTGTGGTGCATGGATGAGTTTCATATTGACAGGGTGGCAGGGCTTGTTTTCGACAGATTATGGCTTTTGGTTGCTGGTGAAGCTTGCTCTGGTCGTGGCAATTCTAGTGATGGCGGCCTACCACAAGTTGCATCTTGTACCGTTAATATTAGAGCGCGGCAATACAACGCTTATACAAAAATCTATTTTAATGGAAAAAATGATCGCTTCTTCAATCTTGGTGGTCACGGCGATATTTACGACGTTTGTTGGTCCTCCAATGCATTAATTAGAAGTGTATTTAAAGTGATGTTGTTTAGGTTAAAAGTGGATTGGAGGAGGAAGAATGAGACAAAATAAAATTGTTATCATTATGTTTGTTTTGCTTGTGTTTGTTAGCCAGACGCTTGCCTCTGTGGCCGGTCCAATGACACATCACTCAATGCCGTTTTCCTCTGCTGTTTTCACCTCGCCGGTCGGCCATAAAGCGTCGTTGGAGAATAGGTCTGTTGGGAAATCCACTCATCAGCATCTTCAAACATTGCTGGTTACGAATACGTTAGATTGTTGCAAAGATACACACCCATGTCCGATGAGCTTTTGCATGTCGATGGCCGCCATTATGGATCACCAATGGATTCATCATGGCTCTCAACTGAGTCAGGGGATTACTAACCTAATTCAACAAGAGCGGCCACCGCGTGGTTCCTCTTTATATCGCCCTCCGATATCGGCCTAATTATTGGATGAGTCCGTCGTTTCGTCGGACGCTCCAACGCCACTAAGCGTTATTTTTAATCTTTATCCACTACAGGGATAACGTCTGTTCTGGATGCTCTAAAGAATTTCATTGGAGACAATTATGTCTTTTATTCATTGCGCAATTGGGTTGCACCTGCAAGTGGGTGTTGTTGGTTTAATACAAGTAAAGGAAGTTAGGTTATGACAATATCCAAACCTTCACACGAAGAGCTGAATAAATCATCGAGCGGTACAGTGCTTAGCCGTCGTCAGTTTGTATTTGGTGCTTCTGCCATGCTGGCTTTAACGACCATTCCTTTTTCAAAAAATGCGTTTGCAAGTGCAATTAGCCAGTCTTTAACTCAGTTATCTGGGAAAGTCTTTGATTTAAGCATTGATTATAAAACTATTAATTTTACGGGAACACCTGCTAGAGCAACGGTCATTAATCAGCTGTTTCCCGGACCCTTGTTACGCTGGAAAGAAGGTGAAACGGTCACGCTAAGAGTAAAAAATAACCTTGATCATGACAGCTCTTTGCACTGGCATGGGATGATTTTACCGACAGAAATGGATGGCGTTCCGGGCCTTAGTTTTGCGGGCATCAAACCGGGAGAAACATTCGAATATACATTTCCTGTTAAGCAAAGTGGTACCTATTGGTATCACAGTCATTCAGGTTTTCAAGAGCAAACGGGAGCGTATGGCGCGATTGTTATAGACCCTAAAGAAGCAGACCCCGTCGTATTTGATCGGGAGCATGTCATCATGCTGTCGGACTGGTCGGATGAGGCGCCAGAAACAATATATGCGAATCTGAAGAAGCAATCAGACTATTACAATTACAGTGAAAGAACGACGTCTGATTTGTTTTCTGATATCAAAAAACAAGGATTGGTGAACACTTGGAGAGCGCGCTCCATGTGGAATCAGGAGCGTATGAGTGACCGAGATATTTCTGATGTCACGGGCGCCACCTATACGTATTTAATGAATGGGAACCCACCGGCACAACCTTGGCAAGCACTCTTTAAACAAGGAGAAAAAGTTCGTCTTCGCTTTATTAATAGCTCTGCGATGACGATATTTGATGTGCGAATTCCAGGTTTGAAAATGACCGTGGTAGCGAGTGATGGGCAAAATGTTCAGCCTGTTACCATCGACGAATTTCGCATTGGTGTTGCGGAAACTTACGATGTGATAGTCGAGCCGAAGATGGAGGATGCTTATTGTATTTTCGTTCAGAGCATTGACCGTTCTGGTTATACCGTTGGTAACTTCACGTCAGATGAAATGTTCACGGCCAAAATCCCTGATATGGACCCTATGCCGATCTTAGGGCATGGCGATATGGGCATGAATATGGAAGGCATGGACCACAGTAAAATGGCGATGGGTTCGGACTCTATGTCGGGCATGGAAGGCATGGACCACAGCAAAATGGCAATGGGCTCAGGCTCAATGGCTGGCATGGAGGGTATGGATCACAGCAAAATGGCAATGGGTTCAGGTTCAATGGCTGGCATGGAAGGCATGGATCACAGCAAAATGGCAATGGGTTCAGGCTCAATGGCTGGCATGGAAGGCATGGATCACAGCAAAATGGCAATGGGTTCAGGTTCAATGGCTGGCATGGAAGGGATGGATCACAGTCAGCCAAGTATGGTTATGCCTACTTTAGGTTTAGCAGGTTATGGCAGTGACAATGAGATTAAGCATCTAGATTCAGAAAATGGTCCTCAAGTAGACATGCAATCAGGTATGCCTCAAAGCGGCCTAAACGACCCGGGCATTGGCTTAAGGGATCACCAAGCGAACTATAACCGTAAAGTACTGACCTACGCAGACCTAAAAGGCTTGCATCCTACTCATGATAAACGTCAACCCACTCGAGAAATTCAGCTGCATCTAACAGGCAATATGAGTCGTTATATGTGGTCAATTAATGGAATCAATTTTGCTGATTCCGCTCCACTTGAATTGGCGTATAACGAAAGAGTGCGAATTACCTTGGTGAACGACACCATGATGATTCATCCCATGCATCTACATGGTGTATGGAGCGAGTTAGAAACAGGAGACCCTGATTACATTCCACGTAAGCATACCGTGATGGTTCAGCCTGGTTCAAAAATCAGCTATTTGGTCACCGCAGACGCCTTGGGACAGTGGGCGTATCACTGCCATTTGCTGTACCACATGCCTGGTATGTTTAGAAAAGTGGTCATCAAATAAGGAGAGTAATAAATGAAAAATTTTAATTCACTAGGCTTTACGTTAGCGATGGCAACGGCTTTTGTTATAAGTCCTTTGTCTTATGCTGGTGCGGAAGATGACCCTTTATTAAGTTATGTTTCTATCGATCAATTAGAAAAAGGCCTTGAGTCAGATGATCCAACCAGCTTTAGTGTCCAAGCATCGATTGGTTACGATATGGACAAAATATGGCTTAAAGCGTCAGGTGAATATCAAAATAGTGACGAGCAAGACCTAGAGGTACAGGCTCTATACAGTCATGCTGTAGCGCCGTATTGGGATATGCAGATGGGCTTAAGGCGAGACATTAAACCGTCTCCATCTCGTGATTGGTTGGTGTTTGGTTTCCAAGGTTTGGCGCCGTATTTTTTCGATATTGACGGTGCTTTCTTTGTGGGAGAAAAAGGACAAACCGCCATTCGTTTAGGCATCGAACAGGAATGGTTAATCACTCAAAAGCTGATATTAACGCCTGAATTTGAAGTGAATGCCTATGGTAAGAGTGATGACGAATTAAACATGGGATCTGGTCTTACTGATATCAATGCAGGGCTTCGACTAAAGTATGAAATAACACGTAAGTTTGCACCTTACATAGGAATAGACTGGAGTAAAAAGCTCGGTGCTACCGCGGATATTGCCCGTCATGATGGAGAGAGTGTTAGCAACACTCAGTTTGTCATTGGCGTGACGGCTTGGTTTTAAATTTTTAACAAGAGGTAAAAGGGGTGGGCGATGAGATGAAAGATAAAAGTCTCACTCGCATCACCATTGATTTCTACGATATAAAAGAGAGGAGAATACTATGATGAACGAAAGCATGTTTGGTAGCACTATGTGGACAGGCCACTGGTTATGGATGTTGGTTGTTGCTATTTTAGTCGTTGTACCTGTCTATCGAATATGTCAGCGAGCTGGATATTCTGGCTGGCTGGGATTGCTGATACTGGTCCCAATGGTCAATCTGATTTTGTTGTATTTTATTGCTTTTTCTGACTGGCCCGCGAGTAAAAAAGGAGCGCAAGATGAGTGAGCACACGAATCATCATGAACATAAAAGCCATGGGGTGCATGACCCTGTGTGCAAAATGTCGGTAGACCCTCAAACCGCAAAGTATAGTAGTCAGCATGTAGACAGGACTTGGTATTTCTGTTCTTCCGGTTGTCAGTCGAAGTTCGATAATAATCCAGATAAGTATCTCAACGAAGAAAATGAGCAGACAGAGCCGGTTGCGGCCGGAACCATGTTTACCTGTCCTATGCATCCAGAAGTCCGTCAACAAGGCCCCGGTGAGTGCCCGATTTGTGGCATGTCGCTGGAACCTGAGGAAGTAAGCCTCGACGACGGGCCTTCCGAAGAGCTCGCCGACATGACTCGTCGATTCTGGATTGGTCTGGCCCTTGCGCTTCCGGTTTTTTTGATTGAAATGGGAGGCCATCTCTTTAAAATTGACCACATTGTGTCGCCACAAATATCTAATTGGATTCAGTTGGTTTTAGCCACTCCAGTGGTCGTTTGGTGTGGCGCACCCTTCTTCGTTCGTGGTTGGAAATCAGTACTCAGTCGCAACCTTAATATGTTCACACTTATTGCCATCGGTACGGGTGTTTCTCTGTTGTACAGTGTTGTCGCAACCTTGGCTCCGCAGATATTTCCTGAGGCTTTTCATGCTGATGATGGCTCAGTCGCAGTGTATTTCGAGGCGGCCGCTGTCATTGTTGTGCTGGTGTTGTTGGGTCAGGTACTTGAACTCCGAGCGCGAGAAAAAACCTCTGGCGCTATCAAAGCCCTACTGGATCTAGCTCCGGCCACGGCAAGAAAACTGGACGATGATGGCAGTGAGTCTGATGTGTCGCTCGATCAAGTTAAGGTTGGCGATCGATTGCGAGTTCGACCAGGCGATAAGGTGCCTCTAGATGGCGAAGTGCTTGAAGGCCATTCTAACGTCGATGAATCCATGGTCACTGGTGAGCCCTTGGCTATTAGTAAGAAGACTGGAGATCAGGTAATTGGAGGTAGCATTAATCAGCAAGGCAGTTTTATTTTACGGGCTGACAAAGTTGGCCGTGACACAATGCTGTCCCAGATCGTCCAGATGGTTGCCAGTGCGCAGCGAAGTCGTGCGCCTATTCAGGGAATGGCTGACAAAGTGGCGGGTTGGTTCGTCCCGGTGGTCCTACTGGTCTCTGTCATTGCATTCGGAGTCTGGTCTATCGTCGGTCCAACGCCACCTATGGCCTTTGGCCTGATTGCCGCCGTGAGTGTGTTGATTATTGCTTGTCCCTGTGCATTGGGTCTGGCGACGCCTATGTCAATCATGGTCGGTGTCGGCCGTGGCGCTCAGATCGGTGTCTTGATCCGAGATGCTGAGGCGTTGGAGCGGATGGAGAAAGTAGACACAGTGGTCGTGGATAAAACCGGGACCTTGACCGAGGGAAAACCTCAGGTGACAAAGCTGGTCTTGGCAAACGGTTTCAGCGATGAAGACTTGATGCGTTATTCCGGTAGTCTAGAAAAGGGTAGCGAGCATCCTTTGGCGCATGCCATTTTGGATAAAGCTAACACCATGAATCTAACGCTGCCAGACGCCATAGATTTTGACTCTCCGAACGGCAAAGGCGTTACCGGTGAAGTCGATGGAAAAAGGGTTCTGCTTGGTAATCGATTGTTAATGCAGTCAGAAAATGTTGATACCTCAGCCTTTGAGGAAGAAGCCAACCAACTTCGAGAGGACGGTGCTACAGTAATTTTTGCCGCAGTAGACGGAAAGGTTTGTGGTTTACTGGCGATTGCAGACCCCGTCAAGGATACCACTAAAGCGGCAATAATCGCTCTGCAGAAGGAAGGGATTAGGGTGGTGATGCTGACCGGAGATAACCGTACCTCCGCCGAAGCCGTTGCCCGCAAACTTCACATTGATGAAGTGAAAGCAGAAGTGTTGCCGGAAGATAAAGGCAAAGTTATTCAACAACTTAAGAATGAGGGGCGTGTTGTTGTTATGGCTGGAGATGGTGTAAATGATGCGCCAGCCTTAGCAACCGCAGATGTAGGTATTGCCATGGGGACAGGAACCGACGTGGCCATAGAAAGTGCGGGCATTACTCTGTTACGCGGCGATTTGATGGGCATTGTGGAAGCACGGCGATTATCCCGGGCAACCATGCGTAATATTCGGCAGAATCTGTTCTTCGCATTCATTTATAACATGGCAGGCGTACCGATTGCGGCAGGGGTGCTTTATCCGTTTACGGGTATTCTTTTATCGCCAGTTTTTGCCGCTGCAGCCATGTCGCTGTCCTCGGTCAGTGTGATTTTGAATGCTTTAAGGTTGCGTGCGGTGAAAATATCGGATGACAAAATTAATATCAAATAGCTAATTTTGAAAGAGGTAAAAATATGAAGGTAATAAATAAAATCATCGCAACGTCAATCTTAACGTTAGTAAGTGCTAGCGTGTTGGCACAACCTATAATAGATCTCTATAAGTCTCCGACATGTGGGTGTTGCATTAAATGGAGTGAGATAATGAAGGCAGAGGGTTATACCGTCAATTATCATCACAAAGAAGACTGGTCCTCTTTAAAGAAAGAGGCAGGTATGCCCATGGAACTACAATCATGTCACACCGCGTTGATCGACGGTTACTTAATTGAAGGGCATGTACCAGAGCAAGATGTGGCGCGTTTAATACTAGAAAAGCCTGAAAATGTATCAGGCTTGGCTGTGCCTGGAATGCCAAGATATTCTCCTGGCATGGCAGCGAAAGGTAAGGGATACAGAGATTTTAATGTGGTTCAGTTTAGCCAACAAGGAGTGATGACAGTTTATAAAAAATATTGATAAACGATTAATCCATTAAATCCAACTGGTTAGTTAGCTGATGTAATAGGAGCTCGCTAACCAGCTTTGATAATAGGTTCCAAATTCACCTTTGGTACTCGCCTTGTTATACAAGATAGCGGGTTTGCTTCTTCCTTAGCTCTTGAGTACGTTTTATAAATTTAATACGATCAAGCCATTTATATGAGATTTTGGTGCACTTTCCTGCTTCTATCTTTGTCAAATATGCCAGCTTTTGTTGGAATTTAAGCACAGTCTCCTTATCAAAAAAGTCAAAAAAATAATATTAACCGAACACATAAGTAAAAAATCCGACAACCTCATAAAATAAATGTTTTTCCATGTTTTTCCATGTTTTTCCATGTTTTTCCATGTTTTTCCATGTTTTTCCATGTTTTTCCATGTTTTTCCATGTTTTTTTCAGTTCCTGATTTTGAATTTACTGCTACAATTTAAAGAAATATTTAACAGGAAATGGACCCTTATGATTAAGCCTGAAATTCCGAAAAATGAAGCTGAGCGATTGCATGCTTTGAGAACGTTAAGAATCCTTGATACGTCACATGAAGAGCGATTTGATCGCGTGACGCGTATGGCCAAGCGAATGTTTGAAGTACAGATTTCCCTTGTCAGTTTAGTTGATGAAGACCGTCAATGGTTTAAATCCAAGCAGGGGCTGGATGCGCCCGAAACGCCTCGTGACATATCATTTTGTGGGCATGCTATTAATCAAGACGGGTTATTCATTATTCCGGACGCGTCTGTCGATGAACGCTTTTTTGATAACCCTCTCGTTACCGAGGCTCCAAACATTCGTTTTTATGCCGGTTACCCTTTAAAGCTTAGGCAGGGCGTTAGCATAGGTACCTTGTGCCTTATCGATAGTGAGCCTAAAGGCCTTGGTGAAGAAGATCAGCAGTTGCTTAGAGATTTGGGCGCTATGATTGAGCAAGAAATCCAATCCATTCAACTTGCTACGTTGGATGAATTAACCTTAATCTCTAACCGACGTGGCTTTTTGACACTGGTTGAGCACAGCTTTAAATCGTGTCGACGTAATGAAAAGCCCATGTCGTTTATATTGTTTGATCTAAACAAATTTAAGGCCATCAATGATAACTATGGTCACCATGAAGGTGACTTTGTTTTGACTACTTTTGCACAAATAATGCTCGACTCATTTCGCGATTGCGATGTGATTGGCCGACTCGGTGGAGATGAGTTCGTTGCTATGCTAAGCGACTCAGACGAAGGGAAAGCCGATATTGCTTTAGAGCGGTTTGCTACCGCCGTCGAAAAGGCAAATGAAACCTTAAATAAACCATATGAAATTGAGTACAGTGCTGGTGTTATGCACTTTGAACACGATACGGAAAAATCAATAGAAGAAATGATCCAAGATGCGGATGCCGCGATGTACGAGCAAAAGAAAGGTAAGGCTCGATAGCGATTTGATTGATGCTTTATAGTCACTATAAAGCATCAATTAGCCTTTTTTAGGCGCCATTTTATAGCGGTTAGCGTATGACTCTTATTGCTAAAATCTAGGTGCCACCAAGGGAGGTAGGTTTTTCTATAACACTGGGTGATTAATCAGGCACATCGTTCTTAAGCAGTCTTAGACTACCGTCAATGTGAATATCTCGCTGTGGAAACGCAATGACAATATTGTGCTCGGCGAGTAATTCATCAAGACGAAAACGCACATTACTTTTTGCCACTCGTAAGCCACCTTCAACGTTAGATTGTATCCAGAAATTCACTTCAAAAATAAGTGCGTTGTCGCCAAAGTCTTCAAAAATGACTTGTGGTTTAGGTGTGCTTAGAACGCCTTCTTGCTCTTCGGTGGCCTGTAGAATCAATGCAGCAACTTTCTTTGCCGGAGAACCATAGGCGACGCCTATTTTGACTGAGGTTCGCATCAGCTTGTCTACTAACGTCCAGTTCACAATCGTATTTTCTAGCAGCTTACTATTGGGGATAAGCATGTGGACGCCATCTACTCGTCTGAACCGAGTCGAGCGAGTATTAATTTCTTCGACAATGCCTTTGGCGTTTTCAACTTCTAAAAAATCGCCGATGCGGATGGGCTTTTCCCACATCAAAATCCAGCCACTGATAAAGTTGTTAATGATATTTTGTGCGCCGAAACCAAAGCCAATGGCAATCGCGCCGGATAAAAAGGCAAACGCGGTGATAGGGACATTAATAATGTCTAAAACTGTGATCGCTATAATGCTAATGGCGAGTGCGTACAGAAGACGACGGACTAGATGTATGATATTTGGATCGGCGTTTCTGGTCGTTAATTTCGACGTTAATAGGCGGACCAAGTATTTGGTTGCCCAAAAGCCGACAAGCGCTAAGATTGGAATCAGTAATACACCGCCTATCGTGATGGAATGATCTGCGACGGTAAAGAATTTATAGCTCAATATGCTGTATACGTTATCTATGTCTATCAAAGGAATGACTCCTACAATTTGAGTAGAGTATTAAACACTATTTCTACGGTAAAATATCTAGGGAATGTGCGAATTAATGCCTAGTAAATAGATCCATCGAGCCCTACCGCAGCAGGTCTTTTGCCGACGAAGATGTGTCGCATTCCTTAGTAGTAATAGTGGTACACATTAAGCTGTCCAGCAATGTATGATGTCATAATAACTGAAGTGGTTATGGGATAACTTATTCGCATATGGCTAAACACATAAAGTCACATGCCATTCTTCAGAGGCAGACGCTTTCACTATTCGAATGCTGCTTTTAACAGGTTACGTAAAAGTACAATTATTAATTGGTATTAAGCTTAGAAACCACTCACACTGCCTCAACTCTTACACGTTTTTAATCAGTGAAAATTCATATGTAAAGGGAATGACAGCCTTACCTTTACATATGAGGACTCTATTAATAATAGAGTCTGGATGACTATATCTAATGTCAAAAAAAATATGCTAACCAGTAATTTTCTCTACTAATAAAAAAAGGAAATAACCAGATGTTAAATTCAAGTGATGTTCTCATTAGAAATAATGTCAAATCAATTGGGTCTGGCAGCAAAACCTTGCTTCTCGCTCATGGGTTTGGGTGCGATCAAAACATGTGGCGTTTTTTAACACCCGCACTGATAGAGCACTTTACGATTGTATTGTTTGACTATGTTGGTTCAGGTGCTTCTGATATATCTCAATACGACAAGCAACGCTATAGCCGGCTTGAGGGTTATGCTGAAGACATCATTGAAATATGCGATGCTTTGCAACTATCAGATGCCATTTTTATTGGGCATTCGGTAAGCAGTATTATTGGTGGTATTGCGGCCACTAAAAAGCCTTCTCTTTTTTCTAAGTTGATAATGGTGTGTCCATCGCCTTGTTTTTTAAATATTCCACCGGATTATTTTGGTGGTTTTGAAAAAGAAGATCTATTAGAGCTATTGAATCTAATGGATAAGAATTACATTGGCTGGGCGAATTATTTAGCACCTTTAGTCATTGGTGGAACGAACTCTGATGAATTGGTTGGTGAGTTATCGGGAAGTTTCTGTTCTACAGATCCGGTCATCGCCAAGAATTTTGCGGAAGCAACATTTTTATCTGATCATCGTTATCTTCTTAAAGAAATAAAACAACCATCATTAATATTTCAAAGTAGCAATGATGCATTGGCTGCTACATCTGTTGGAAAATTTATCGCAAGTGAAATATCGAACAGTAAGCTTGAAATAATATCAGCAGATGGCCATTGTTTACATATGACACACCCAGAGAAAATAATAGATTCGATCATTGAATATGCGAATTAAAAATGGAAAATAAAAATGATAATTTCAAAGAAAAGTTTTTAAATTACTCTCCAGATGAGTTTCCTAATGGGGCTTTGGTTACTAACGATTCAAAAATTATTGTTTATGTAAATTCTTATTTTACGACTGAGCTATTATGGGAGGTTGACGATATTGTCGGTAAAAATATTGATATTTTATTGACTAAACCTTCCTGTATTTTCTTTCAAAGTTATATTATTCCAACACTTTCACATGAAAAAATGTGTGAGGAAATGCAGCTGACCATATTTAACGCGAGAGGTATACGAATTCCAATAACGGTTAATGCTGCTGTTGGTGAAGATGGTTATGTATATTGGAGCTTTTTCAATTCTTCCAAGCGAGATCAGCTTTATGATGAATTAATAAAAGCACGAGAAAGATTGATAGAGACAACAGATGAATTAAAATTACTGGCTTCGATTGATGATTTGACTGGGCTGTTAAACAGACGAGAAATGAAGTATCAAAGTAACTTGGCGCTTAAGGATGTGCTAAGTGAGCAACACCTTGCCGGTTTATTAATACTAGACATTGATCATTTTAAAAAAATCAATGATACCTATGGTCATTTAGAAGGTGACAGAGTGTTAAAAAAGCTTGGGCAATTATTAATAAGTCAGAGTGAAAAGACAGATCTTGTTTCTCGGTTTGGTGGAGAAGAATTTTTGATTTTTCGGCCAAATACTAATAGAGATGATATGTTATTATTTTGTAAAAAACTTCATGTTTTAATGGCTGATATTGTCATTGGTACTATTTCCCTTAAAGGGAGTATCGGTGTGAGTTTTTTTAGCGAAAGAATGACATTTGATGATGTATTCACCCAAGCCGATAGCGCCTTATACAACGCAAAAGAGCTTGGGAGAAACAGGACCGAAATTTATAGTAATAATTGATCTTATTTCTTACCTCTCATTAATTATTAATACGAACGTTATACTATATAACGGAGTATAAAATATTTTCCATGGAATTTATTTTATATTTGAGTTGGTTTCCCCTTCTATATCTTTAAACGCCTGATATTGAGATAAATACACACGACCACTTAAATGCTGTAAAAAACCACTGCACTCTAAATGATCCATGACAGGCCCTTTTACTTCGGACAGTGATAGCTTGATTCCAAGGGTTAATAATTGGTTATTTAACGATTCGAGCATTTCCAATGCACTAAAATCAATTTCATTCACGGCACTGCATTGAATGACTACGTGAGTAATTTCTTGGCGCTTATTGATGCTGTCTATTATGTAATCTTCTAGAAAGGCTGCATTTACAAAGAACAAGCTTTCATCAGGTCGTAAACACAGAAGATTAGGGGACGTTTTTACCTCATAGCGTTTCACATTGCGAAAATGCTCGGTGCCTTCAATCAGCCCAACTTCCGCCACGTGTGGTCTGGATGTACGAGATAAGTGCAGTAGAATCGATAAACCGACGCCTGATGCAACCCCCACCTCTACTCCGAACAATAACGTAACAATAATGGTCGCCAGTACGGCATAAAAGTCACTACGAGAGAAGGACCATGTCTTTTTCAAAATAGAAAAATCGATCAAGGTGGTGACAGCCACAATAATGGTCGCCGCCAGTGTCGCTTTAGGAAGAAAGAAGAGAACGGGTGTCAAAACGAGAGACGCAATCATAATACCAATCGCTGTCATCACACCGGCCAGTTGCGTGACGGCGCCCGCATCAAAATTGACAACAGAGCGTGAAAAGCCGCCCGTCACAGGAAAACCACCAGACACGCCAGACGCGATGTTTGCAGCCCCTAAACCGATGAGTTCTTGGTTAGGTTTTACCTTTTCTCGTCTTTTTGCTCCCAATGTTTTACCGACGGAAATGGATTCTACATAGCCAATGATGGAAATCATTAAAGCGGGTAACGCTAAGCTTTTGATCAATTCAAGCGAAGGTAAGGACAGACTCAAATGAGGCAAACCAGCTGGAATTGTTCCAGTGATAGCGACCCCATGAGCCTGTAGGTCAAAGGCATAAACAATGCCTAGACTGGATAAAACACCAACAATAGGGGCGGTTTTCGCCAAGGATGCGGCGGAGGCTTCTGGCACTTTTAGCATGAGGAAAAAGCGTTTGGCATAACGTCGCGCTAACAGCAAAAACAAGACAACAGACACGCCAACCACAAAAGTAACGGGTTTAAAGTCACCAATGCTCTCTAGCATGCTGAGTATCTGTGTCACCACATTATCGCCATGGGCTTGAATGCCCAAAATATGCTTGAGCTGACTCAACGCAATAATAATACCCGAGGCAGAAATAAAACCAGAAATCACAGAATGAGACAGAAGATTGGTAACCATACCAAGCTTCATCACCCCCATGATGACCAGCATGACGCCAGACAATAAGGCGAGGGTAATCGCCCCCGTTAAATAACTCGCGCTACCTTGCTCAGCAATGGCGGCCAGAGACGTAGCGGTCATTAAAGACGCAACGGCAACAGGACCAACGGACAACGACGTGCTGGTTCCAAATACAGCATAAAGCACTAAAGGCAGGATGCTTGAATACAAGCCTACTTCTGGTGGAACCCCAGCCAACATGGCATACGCCAAGGACTGAGGGATCAACAGCATGGTAACAATAAAGGCCGCCGTAGCATCCTGGCCAAATTGCACACGGCTATAATTCTTTAGCCAAGATAACGCAGGAAATAAGTGTTCAAGCATCATGTTAGACTCTCGTTATTTTCGCATTTTAGGTGAGACAAACCACTCATAACCTTTCAACATGCCGTGCCAATAGAAGGGAGGCAACAGGTCTTCCTTGAGTATCCACGCTAATCGTGTCGCTTTCGTGCCGTTGTTAAGCCAGTTGGGGAAGGTGGGCATTAATGTGCCACCATAGCCAAATTCTGCTAAGACGATTTTGCCTTTTTCAACGGTCAGTGGGCATGAACCATAGCCATCGTAAATCGCTCTGATACTATGGCCTTGTAATGCGTCGACAATATTTTGTGCTACAACAGGCGCTTGTTTACGAACCGCGGCCATGGTTTTTGCATTCGGCGTATTGGCCACGTCACCCAGTGACCAAATGTTATCAAAGGCGGTATGTTGTAAGGTTTCTTTATCGACATTAACCCAGCCAGCATCATCGACTAAAGGGCTGTTACGGATAAAGTCTGGTGCGCTTTGTGGCGGGCAAACGTGCAGCATATCAAACTCGGTTTCGACGACTGTTGGCTGGTCGTTTTCATCTTTTGCCGCGAAATAAGCGCGCTTGTTTGGGCCGTCTACTTTAACGAGGTTGTGGTTGAAATTCGTAGTGATCTGATATTTTTCGATGTAGCTTTGAAGGGCAGGTACATACTCGGCTACTCCAAATAACACGCCGCCAGCATTGTAAAAAGAGACATTAATATTGTTAAGCGTGTCTTGCTTGAACCAGTGATCGCAAGATAAGTACATCGCTTTTTGTGGCGCACCGGCGCATTTAATGGGCATCGGTGGTTGCGTGAAAATCGCTTTTCCGCCTTTAAGGTTCTGCGATAATTCCCACGTGTAAGGCGCTAAATCGTATCGATAGTTAGACGTGACACCATTGCGACCTAATGTTTCGGACAAGCCTTCAATGGCGTCCCAGTTCAGCTTAATACCAGCCGCCACCACTAAATATTGATAACCGATGTGGTGGCCATTCTCAAGCGTCACTTTGTTGTCGTTGGGGTGAAACGTTTTCACGGATTCTTTAAGCCATTTGGTTCCTTTAGGAATGACATCGGACATGTTTCTTCGCGTGCTTTCTGCTTTAAAAACCCCGCCACCAACGAGTGTCCAGCCAGGTTGATAAAAATGATTGGCCGCGGGGTCTATTAAGCAAATGCTCAAATCTGGCTTACGTTTCAATAAGCTGGCCGCGGTGGATATGCCTGCTGTGCCAGCACCCACAATGACAACATCAAACGTCATATCATCAGAAGGTGTTGTTGATGAAGTTTCAGTGGCTGCTTGCCAAATAATGCTAGAGCGATTGCCTGTTCGACAATACGCGTGAATGTTGTCGCCGCCCTTAATGACGGCTTTAAACGCTTCCACATCCGAAGGTTGCATTTGCCCACCGGTAAAGGGAATGTGCACGGCGTTCATGTTTTTTTCTTTTGCTAAGGCTTCTACCTCAGCAAAAGACAATTGACCTTCTTCTTCATTATCAGGTCGATTGCAAATGATGAGAGTGATACCTAGCTGTGACAAGGTTTCTATGTTGGCCAAGCTGATTTGGTCAGACACCGAATAATTATCCGTAATTTGTTTGCGTAACATGTTTGTTTCTCCGATGTTTTTATTAGAATGTATGTATGAATACCGTTGGATTATTTAAAGGCATTCAATGGGATTTTTAAGTAAACCAAGCCGTTCTCTTCCGCTTTTGGCATATGTCCAGCCCGCATATTGATTTGAAGTGACGGTAGGATAAGACGTGGCATGGACAATGTTTTGTCTCGTGTTTCGCGTAAATCGACAAACACAGACTTACTAATGTCACTCTTGACGTGAATATTCCCTTCTCGTTGTGCTTTTACCGTCGTTTGAAACTCCAACTCGCGGCCATTTGGGCAATAGTCATGGCACATGAAAATACGATAATCTTCAGGCAACGCTAATATTTTTTGAATGGAATCAAACAAAGTGCCAGCATCGCCACCGGGAAAATCAGCGCGAGCCGTGCCCGCATCGGGCATGAATAAAGTATCACCAACGAATACTGCATCCCCTAAAATATGTGTAAAGCAAGCTGGCGTATGGCCGGGGGTGTGCATTGCCACACATTGCATTGACCCCACTTGATACACTTCACCATCACTGAATAGGTGATCAAACTGGGAACCATCGTGTTTAAAGTCAGCGCCTTCATGGAAGACGGCGGCAAAAGTGTCTTGCACGGTTGTAATGTGTTTGCCTATGCCGATTTGGCCACCTAGCTTTTCTTGCAAGTAAGGCGCGGCGGAAAGGTGATCCGCATGAACATGCGTTTCAATCAACCATTCGACATTGAGTTTATGAGCGGCGACGTAGTCTACGATTTCATCGGCTCCCTTATAAGAAGTGCTGCCTGAAGCATAATCAAAGTCTAAGACACTATCAATAATCGCGCAGTTGGATGAATCTGGATCCTTCACCACATAAGAGAAAGTATTAGAATCTTTATCAAAGAAAGCCGCTACATTGGGTTTTGCTATTGTGTTAGTCATTACTCTTCCCCTTTCGGTTTTGTCTTTAATCTGTAAATAACCGCTTAGCGGTTTGATAACCTCTATAGAGCAGAAAGTATGCCAATGATATGGTTTAAATATAACTCATTGAATTTTATTGGTTTATTGTGTTTTATAAAATCCCCCAATTAAATTAACTTTGACTAATATAGTAGTATTTGCCATATTTTGTTTTCTATTTTGACAAATATGACAATTTTTATGAACATCATTGCATCCGATGTACCTTCTTATGAAGGGATGGCGAATATGTTAGAGGGCTATGACTGTCCTGCTATTTTAGTGTCTGTGGATTATCAAATATTAGCGATCAATCAACTTTACCGAAATGAATTTGGTGATGTACCACTGCCTAAAAAAGCTCATTGCTATGAGGTTTCTCATGGCTATACCGTTCCCTGTGATGAGGCCGGAGAGGATTGTCCTTTGTCTGCGGTAATACACAGCGGTCATAAAGAACGTGTGCTTCATATCCATCAAACTCCACGTGGAAAAGAGCATGTCGATGTAGAAATGCTGCCTATTCATGATGGTCAAGGTGAGTTGCTTTTCTTTGTTGAGCTATTGCGAAGAGTGTCAGTCGCCAGCGCTGAAAACATGAGCAACAAGCTGGTGGGGGCGAGTAAACGCTTTAATCAGATGTTAGAAAAAGTCACCCGAGTGAGCCGAAGTGAGGCTTCTGTTCTCTTATTGGGGGAATCAGGAAGCGGTAAAGAGCTAGTGGCGACGGCGGTTCATCAAGGTAGCCACAGGGCGAATAATTCATTAGTGACGTTAGAGTGTGCGGGGCTGACCGACTCGTTGTTTGAAAGTGAACTGTTTGGTCATGTAAAAGGTTCTTTTACAGGGGCCAATAACAACCGAACTGGGCTGGTTGAGTTGGCCAATGGTGGGACTTTATTTTTAGATGAAATCGGCGATGTCCCGCTGTCTATGCAGGTAAAACTGTTGCGTCTTATTGAAACGGGCTCTTTTCGGCCGGTGGGGTCTTCGACCATTAAGCACAGTAATTTCCGTTTAATTTGTGCGACTCATAAAAGCCTTGCTCAAATGGTGAGAGCAGGGGCGTTCCGTCAAGACCTCTATTACCGGATTAATGTTTTTCCTATTTATGTGCCTTCGCTGCGTGAGCGACAAGACGATCTGCCTTTGTTAATTAACACCTTACTCAAACGTATTAGCGAACGAAAAGAGTACCACCTTACCGATTCCGCCTTACAAATACTAAAGCGATACGATTTTCCGGGTAACATCCGAGAGCTGAGTAACCTCCTGAATCGAGCGATCATTCTGACGGACACCAATCTTATTGAACGCAGTACGATTCAAGAATGTTTGGACATTGATAATGAACTTAGCCAACAAGGTGATACTCCGTTAACGCTGCCGTTGAGTTCTAAAAAAAGCCATGATTTTGAAGAGGAGTGGGTGGATTTGAAAACCGCGGAAAAACATTATTTATCCGACCTTATGGCGTTTCATAATAATGATAAAGAGAAGGTGGCGCAGGTGGCTGGTATTAGCCTTCGTTCTTTATATCGTAAGTTATAAAACTTTTATTGGCACTATGAACCTCATACTTAACCAACATGCTCAATAGCTGAAAGTGGCGACGGAGCTATTGATCGTCGTGAACAAAAATCCGATCTTTCTCCTAGGGAAAAAAGTGAGCTTGTTCGCACCTTCCTAGTCTATCCTCCCTAAGATGTTAACTGCTTATTGCCTGTCATAGATCACTGTTTGAGCAGTCGACATTACGCTAACGTAGTAGTTACAGATAAAAAATGCAGCACTCCAGTGATTGAAGAGGGTAATCGAGATTAAGTTTTATTATTTAGATTGACCTTTCTTGGCGATGGGCATGATAGATGGTTTTGTATCGACCTGATTGGCGATGGGATGTTAATAAAGGGATTAAGGCATGACAGACTTGCACACTAGCGTCAAAGAAGCAGAAGAAATCACCGCAGAAACAGCCCCCCTTAACACTGGTACTGTGATTTCTATACGCGGCAGTGTCGTGGATGTGCGTTTTGATCATCAGTTGCCACCGATTCGTACCTTGTTGCATACCGGAACCAAAAAACAGATTGCCATTGAAGTTTTTTCTCAATTAGACGCTCATCGAATTCGTTGTATTGCCCTGACGCCAACCCAAGGTCTTGCCCGTGGCATGTTGGTAGAAGACACTGGAAAACCCTTACAAGCGCCGGTTGGAAAAGAGATTCTGTCGCGCATGTTCGATGTATTTGGCAACACCATTGATCAAAAATCGCCACTAAAAGACGTTCAATGGCGTTCCGTTCATAACGAGCCACCCGCCTTAGAAAGACGCTCCACCAAGACGCAAGTATTCGAAACCGGAATTAAGGTGATTGATGTCTTAATGCCGCTTGAACGCGGCGGTAAAGCCGGTTTATTTGGCGGTGCGGGTGTTGGTAAAACCGTTCTGTTGACCGAAATGATTCATAACATGGTCGGTCAGCATGCAGGCGTGAGTATCTTTTGTGGCATTGGTGAACGTTGTCGTGAAGGTGAAGAGCTCTATCGCGAGATGAGAGACGCGGGCGTGTTGGATAACATGGTGATGATGTTTGGGCAAATGAATGAACCGCCCGGCGCGCGTTTTCGTGTGGGTCATGCGGCGTTAACCATGGCGGAGTATTTCCGTGACGACGAACATCGCGATGTTTTGTTACTCGTCGACAATATTTTTCGTTTCATTCAAGCGGGCATGGAAGTGTCTGGTTTAATGGGACAGATGCCTGCTCGGTTAGGTTATCAGCCAACCATGGGCACCGAATTATCGCAATTAGAAGAACGTATTGCCAATACTGGCAGCGGCGCAATCACCTCGATTCAAGCCGTGTATGTGCCAGCCGATGACTTCACTGATCCTGCCGCCGTGCATACTTTTTCACATCTTTCCGCTTCGATTGTGCTGTCACGTAAACGTGCCAGTGAAGGGCTTTACCCCGCGATCGACCCGTTACAGTCCAGTTCAAAAATGGCGACGCCGAGTATTATCGGCAGACGACATTATGACCTTGCGCAGGATATTCGTCGTACGTTAGCGCAATACGCAGAGCTTAAAGACATCATTGCCATGCTCGGCATGGAGCAGTTATCGCCAGAAGATCACAAGGTGGTTGGGCGTGCTCGACGCTTAGAACGTTTTTTAACTCAGCCGTTTTTCACCACCGAGCAGTTCACCGGTATGTCTGGGAAATTGGTCAGTCTTGATGATGCATTGGATGGTTGTGAACGGATTCTTAAAGACGAATTTGAAGACTATCCTGAAAGCGCGCTCTATATGATTGGCGCGATTGATGAAGCGCATAAAAAACATAAGCCGCTCGGTGCTAAGGAGGATCAACATGCCACAAGCGTACATGACGCTTAAGGTTTTGTTGCCTTACAAAGTCTTTGCCGAGGCGCATCAAGTAAAGCGTATTGTCGCGATGACGCATGAAGGCGCGTTTGGCATTTTACCCAATAGATTGGACTGCGTCGCCGCGTTGTCAGCGGGCATCTTGGTCTTTGAAGTCGAAGGCGCAGAAGAAGTCTACCTTGCGGTGGATGAGGGTGTTTTGGTGAAAACGGGGTTGGATGTCAGAGTTTCTGTACGAAATGCCATGAGTGGCATGGGTTTGGACGCCTTGCGAGCCGCGGTAGAAAAAGAATTTATGCAGCTCGACGAGCAGGAGCGATCACTGCGTTCTGTGTTGACCAAGATGGAAAGTGGTTTTATTCAACGCTTGGTGGCGTTTAAGCCGGATACAAACGTGTTATGAGAAATGAGAATGAACCGGACTCTACATTGAAAAAAAAATCGCCCAGCAGCGATAGCCAACAAAACTACAGCCAGCAGGTGGGCGACATGGCGTCGCGCAAGCTAAAGGCGCAGCGACATGTTAATAAAACCGTGTGGTCTGGATTAGGGATGATGGGATTAATTGGCTGGTCTATAGCGATTCCCACGGTGCTCGGTGCAGGGCTTGGTATTTGGTTAGACGATCTTTATCCCGGTGGGCGTTCGTGGACATTGGCGCTGCTGGTCGTTGGTCTTTGTCTTGGTTGTTTTAATGCGTGGCACTGGGTCGATAAAGAAGACAAAGACATTCATCAACATGAGGATAACAATGATGCTGATTGATTTTAGCGACAACCTATGGGGCGGTATTGCCTACGCAATTTTTGTGGGCGTATTGCTTGGTGTTTTTTATTTTGCAGGACTTTGGTGGACCGTACGTCGACTAGGTTCCAGTCAATATATCGCGCCATTGTTTCTGTTTAGTATGTTGTTTCGTATCAGCGTCGTCATGGTCAGTTTTTATGTGTTTTTGGGCAATGATTGGCGAACGTTATTACTGGGCTTACTCGGATTTTTCGTACTGCGATTGTTTGCTACGGGTATTATTCGTTTAAAGGACAACCCTGTTGTCATCGCCCCCGTTCTTAGCATCAAAGATCAGCATTCTTCGTCGGGTGAGCGCTAATGAACCTCAGTCCGGATCAAATTATTTATTGGCAAATGGGGTTCTTCAAGCTCAATGCCACCATCGTATTTACTTGGTTGGTGATGTCAGTGCTGGTGGTGGCTTCTATTCTAATCACGCGTAAATTGACTATTAATCTACAGCGCTCTCGCTGGCAGAATCTGTTGGAAGTGGTGGTGATCAACATCAGTAAGCAGATCGAAGAGGTGGGGCTAAGCCAACCTAATAAATACCTTGGCTTTTTGGGCTCGCTGTTTTTATTCATTGCGCTTTCTGCGCTTGGTACCGTGATTCCGGGGTTTGAACCACCCACAGGTTCGCTCTCTACCACGGTTGCTTTGGCTGTGTGTGTGTTGGTGGCAGTACCGTTATTTGGTATTCAAGAGCAAGGGTTGGGTTGTTACCTTTCTTCTTATGCCAAGCCAACCATTATTATGCTGCCATTTAATATTATCAGTGAGGTGTCGCGAACCTTGGCGCTCGCGGTGCGATTGTTTGGCAATATGATGAGCGGCGCGATGATCATCGCGATATTACTCACTATTACGCCGTTCTTATTTCCTATTGTGATGACTTTACTTGGTTTACTGACAGGCATTGTTCAAGCCTACATCTTTTTTATTCTGGCAACCGTGTACATCGCGGCGGCCACCCGTTCCCAAAAAACAGAAGTCCAACAAGCTGAGCCTAATGCGCCCAGTTAACTGTTATGACGATTTAACTTTAATGGCTATTTAATCTTATGAATATTTATGGAGTGACTATGGACAGCATGACGATTATTGCGGTGGTATCGATTATTACCGCGGGACTGACGATTGCCATCGGTGTTATTGGGCCGTCATTGGGGGAAGGTAAGGCTGTGGCGACCGCGTTGTCGTCATTGGCTCAGCAACCAGATGCCTCAGCGACCATTACCCGAACCTTGTTTGTGGGTTTGGCGATGATCGAATCCACCGCGATTTATTGTTTTGTGGTGTCAATGATTTTGCTGTTTGCCAACCCTTTCTGGAATTACGGCATTGCCCAAGCGACAGGTCAATAAATTATGTTGATTGATTGGTTTACCGTCATTGCGCAACTCATCAATTTTCTTGTTCTCGTGTGGTTGCTGAAGCATTTTTTGTACCGTCCTATTCTTAATGCGATCGATGCACGTGAAAAACGCATTGCGGATGAGCTTGCTGACGCCGACGAAAAGAGAGCGGAGGCCGAGCGGCAGCGTGAGGCATTCCAGCAAAAAAATGCAGAATTTGATCAGCACCGTACCGCAAAAATGAGCAAAGTGACAAAAGACGCAAAAGCCGAAAAGGCGCGTTTGCTGAATGAAGTACGTGAAGAATCGGATGCGTTACGCAGCAGGCTAGAACTAGCGCTTAAAAACGAACAGCTTAGTTTGCAGGATGCACTGAGTCAGCGAGCGCGAGAAGAAGTGTTTGCGATTGCTCGAAAAGCGTTGAGTGATCTTGCTGGCGCCAGTTTAGAAGCACGCATGGCCGTTATTTTTGTGCAGCGTTTAAACGCATTAAAAGACGAAGAAAAAGCCAGCTTAGAATCCGCCTTTGCAGACTCGGATCAGCCTTTAATCGTTCATACAGCGTTTGATCTTCCAGAAGAGCAGACCGCGCTTATTAGCGCAGCACTTAAGGATATCTTGGGAGATTCGGTAGACATTCAGTTTGCTACTGAGCCTGCGGTCGTCAGTGGTATCGAAATCAATGCTAACGGTCAGAAAATAGCGTGGAGCATTGCCGACTACCTTGCCACATTAACTAAGCGTGTGAACCAAGTGTTACAGACTCATGACGATAGTCGCGAGCAGGATCAGAGCAAAGAGCAAGCCTTATGAAGTCTATGTTTGACGAATTATTTTCAGGCTTAGCTGAGGCACGACAATCTTTCGAGCCAACATTAACGCCACGTGAAGTCGGTGTTATTACCAGCGTTGCTACCGGTATTGCCAAAGTGTCCGGCTTGCCAGGTGTGGGCTATGAAGAACTGCTTAAGTTTCCCGGTGATATTTATGGCATAGCCTTTAACGTGGATGAAAATGAAATTGGTGCCGTGTTGCTAGGTGACTATTGGCACTTACAGGCGGGCGATGAAGTTGAACGTCTCGGTCATGTCGTCGATGTACCCGTTGGTGAAAATTTGATCGGCCGTATCATCAACCCAATCGGTGAACCTCTGGATGGCAAAGGCAGGCTAGTGGTCAGTGAACGTTTACCGGTTGAGCGACCATCGCCAGCGATTATGAATCGTGCCGCCGTTAGCGTACCTTTGCAAACTGGCATCAAGGTCATTGATGCCTTGATTCCGGTGGGTCGAGGACAGCGAGAATTGATTCTTGGTGATCGGCAAACCGGCAAAACGGCGATTGCGCTTGATACTATATTGAATCAGCGCGGCAAGAATGTGTTGTGCGTTTATTGCGCCATTGGACAACGTGCTTCTGGTGTTGCCAAAGTCATTGCGACGTTGCGTGAACAGGGCGCGCTGGAATACACCGTGGTGGTGGTAACCGAAGGGAACGATCCACCGGGGCTTGCGTACCTTGCGCCTTATGCGGCTACCAGTATTGCTGAGCACTTTATGGAAAAGGGCCGCGATGTACTGATTGTTTATGACGACCTGACGCATCACGCTCGAGCGTATCGTGAATTGTCACTCTTGTTACGTCGGCCGCCGGGTCGAGAAGCCTTCCCTGGTGATATTTTCTATATTCACTCGCGGCTTTTGGAACGGGCGACGCACTTAAGTGCCGAACTTGGTGGTGGTTCATTGACGGCGTTACCGATTATCGAAACCGAAGCGCAGGATATTTCGGCATACATTCCAACCAATTTAATTTCCATCACCGATGGGCAGATCTATCTTTCGCCCGCGTTGTTTGAACTGGGGGTTTTGCCCGCGGTTGATGTGGGGAAATCAGTGTCTCGTGTTGGTGGCAAAGCACAAAGAGCAGCGTATCGAGGCGTGACAGTCGATCTTAAGTTGGCGTATGCCCAGTTTGAGGAGTTAGAAACCTTTGCCCGTTTTGGCGCGCGTTTAGACGATAATACGCTGAAAATCATTGAGCATGGTCGACGCATTCGAGCGTGTTTGATGCAGCCTGAATTCGCACCTGTGTCGATGGCAGAACAAATTACTGTTTTGGTGGCATTGACGGCTGACTTGTTTGATGACATTTCTTTAGCGAACATGCCAGCGGCGGAACAAGCGGTACGTGGTGCGGCGGCGAACATATCTGACGAGCTAATTGAACGATTAGAAAGTTCTGACAAATTAAGCAAGGAAAATAAAGCCGTTATTCTTCAGCTTGCACGCGAAGCGCTTGACGATTTTTTGGCGGACGCTGGTTTGGCAGGGTCGAATCGGACAGATAAAGAGTCAAAACAGACGCATTCAAGTGAGCCGTCATGACTGACAGTATCGCCAGTTTACGCCATAAAATCACCAGTGCTAAAGACCTTCAATCGGTCGTGCGCAGTATGAAAACCATCGCTTCTTCGAGCATTGGGCAATATGAAAAAGCGGTGCATTCGCTGGACGATTATTACCAAACGGTGCAATTGGGGCTGGTGGCTTGTTTGTCAGCAAATACCCAATCGGCTGAGTTGGGCAGGCCTTTGGCGATCGTAAACCGATCTCAAAAAAACGTGTCAGGGGTCGGCGTGATTGTGTTTGGTTCGGATCAGGGATTGGTCGGACAATTCAATGAAGCGATGGTTGAATTTGTGGTTGAATCCTTGGCTAAGTTACCGGGTGAAAAAACTGTCTGGGCGGTTGGGGAGCGTGTACAGTCTCGCTTACTCGATACCGCACTTAAGACAGAAGACAGCTTTGCCTTGCCCGGCTCAATTCATACCATTACCGCACTGGTGGGCAACATTTTGATCGAACTGGAAGCGAAGCGCGAGCAAGGTGTGATTGATCAAGTATTTCTTTTTCATCATCGGCCCGAATCTGATTCGATTTATCGGCCAGTCTGTCAGCAGTTACTGCCCTTGGACGCCGCTTGGCAGCGCAATCTTGAGGGTATTCACTGGCCGACAAACAACCTTGCGGAAGTGATGCCAAATCAAGATCAAACACGGCGTGCGTTTGTGCGTGAATACCTGTTTGTTAGCTTGTTTAGAGCATGTGCAGAGTCGCTTGCCAGCGAGAACGCCAGTCGTCTCGCCGCCATGCAACGAGCCGAAAAAAACATTGATGAATTACAAGAGAACCTAAACCAAACGTTTCACCGTTTGCGTCAAAGTGATATTGACGAAGAGTTGTTTGATGTCTTATCAGGCTTCAACGCGCTGAATTAGAACCTTGATCCCTGAATTCAATGCTTCCTACGAAACCCTGTATGCTTTTGTTTAAAGAGATACGTGCTTGTTAAAAACCAATCGCTTCAACCCCTAGCGATCCATAACGCGCTAAATTTTAAAAATACGCTTAGAAACGATTTGTGTTCAATCTTAGAACTCAGTAATAAGCGCGCTCATTGTAGATTTAATGATTTAGCGCAGTGTCAGTGTGTATTTAATCTTGCATTATAAAGTGGTGCCGTACATTTAAATTGAACATTTGAGTGTGGCAGGCTTTTAATTTAGTAGTGCTGAACTTAAGTGCTACTGATGTTTGGGTTTATTTTTCCTTTTATTTAAGTTGTATTTTTTAAAATAACTGAATACGACTGTACTCATTATTTTAATGAAAGTGATTTTTTTAAAAAGGTGCTTTTAAAATAAAAAATAGAATCCCTCCGTTTTTTAAAGGACGTTAATAATGACTTTTAAATTTCCAACCGCGTATACCATTCTTTTTATTTTAATCGCATTGGTCGCTGCTGGCACTTGGATTGTGCCCGCCGGACAATACGATCGTGTTGAAAATGTGGTGCTAGGAAAAGAAGTACCTGTCCCTGGTACTTACCAGCAAGTGGAATCGAACCCTCAGGGTGTTGTTGATGTTTTTCTTGCGCCCATCGCTGGGTTTTATAATCCAGACAGCTATGAAGCCGCGGCGATTGACGTGGCTTTATTTGTTCTGATTATTGGTGGCTTTTTAGGTGTGGTCACCAAAACGGGGGCGATCGATACTGGCGTTTCTCGCGCCATGGTGAAGCTGAAAGGTCATGAGAAATGGATGATACCGATCTTGATGGCGCTATTTGCGCTGGGCGGTAGCACCTATGGCATGGCTGAAGAATCGCTGGCGTTTTATGCTTTGTTGATTCCAGTGATGATAGCCGCCGGTTACGACTCCGTGGTGGTTGTCGGTATTATCTTATTAGGCGCTGGCATCGGAACGCTAGGTTCAACCATTAACCCTTTTGCGACGGTTATCGCTGCCAATGCAGCAGACATTCCTTTTACTCAAGGCATTGTATTGCGATTTTTCATCCTGCTTAGCGGTTGGTTGGCTTGCGTTGTCTATGTGATGCGCTACGCCGCGAAAATCAAAAGTAATCCCGAATTATCCATTGTTGCTGATCATCAAGCGGATATAAAGGCGCAATTTTGTAAAAAAACAGACGTTGACAGTAAGCCTGAGCTGACGCTTTCTCAGACGTTGGTGTTGGTGATTTTTGCCTTAACCTTTGCGGTGATGATTTGGGGTGTATCAAGTCAAGGCTGGTGGATGGCAAAAATGGGCGCGCTCTTTATTGCGTCGTCTGTGTTGGTGGGTTTTGTCACTTGGATGGGGGAAAAAACCTTTACAGAAGTCTTTATTAATGGCGCCCGTGATTTATTAGGCGTTGCCATTATTATTGGGATTGCGCGAGGTATTGTTGTTGTCATGGACGCGGGTCATATGACAGATACTATTTTGCATTTGGGTGAAGAAACGCTCAGTGGTTTATCGGCTGTCGTCTTTATCAATGCCATGTTTGGTATTGAAGTGCTTATGTCGTTTTTTGTTCCTTCTTCCTCTGGTTTAGCAGTTTTAACCATGCCGATTATGGCGCCATTGGCTGATTTTTCTGGCGTGGGCCGTGAATTGGTGGTGACGGCGTACCAGTCTGCTAATGGGTTGGTGAACTTATTTAATCCTACTTTTGCTGTGGTGATGGGCGGATTGGCCATTGCTAAGGTGCCTTACGAAAGATGGTTACGCTTTATTTGGCCGCTATTGTTGGTCCTTTGTCTCATCATTATGGGCTCTCTCAGTGTTGTCGCGCTAAGCGCATAAGCCTTGGCTTATTCGTACCTTTTTTGGCCTTGATGAATTGTTTTTGTGCTTGGCCTTAGGTTTTTTCAACCACTTTTTAGGACACGATTATGATCGAATTTGGCGTTCACTCCGAAGTAGGCAAGTTACGAAAAGTCATTGTCTGCCGACCGGGTCTTGCCCATTCTCGTCTTACACCGGCCAATGCCGCAGAGTTATTGTACGACGATGTGTTGTGGGTTCAGCAAGCGCGGACAGACCACATGGATTTCTGTATGAAAATGGAAAGCCGTGGCGTTAAAGTACTAGAATTTGGGCTTTTATTAGAACAAACCTTGCGTGATAAAACGGCGCGGGCTTGGGTTCTCGATCGTCGTATTAACGAGAATCAAGTTGGTGTTGGCATGTTGAATGATTTGCGCAGTTGGCTCGATGATATGCCGGCTGAGCAATTGTCTATTTACCTTATTGGTGGTATTTCAGTTCATGATTTGCCTTTCCAATCTCATGGCATGTTCGGTAACTATCTTGGGGTTGATGGTTTTGTCATACCCCCATTACCAAATACACAATTTACCCGAGATAACAGCAGTTGGATTTACAACGGTGTCACAGTAAACCCTATGTATTGGCCGGCTCGCCGTCCAGAAACATTATTAATTACTGCGGTATATCGCTTTCATCCTGAGTTTGCACCGGCCTTTAACAATGGTGATTTTAAAATTTGGTGGGGTGACCCAGATCAGGATCATGGTCCAGCAACCGCCGAAGGGGGCGATGTGATGGCCTGGGGCAATGGTAGCGTGTTGATCGGAATGGGCGAGCGGACGTCACCACAAGCGGTTGGACAAATTGCCAAGCGACTGTTCGAGCAGGGCGCAGCCACTCGTGTGATTGCTTGTCAAATGCCTCGTTCTCGTTCTGCCATGCACCTTGATACCGTATTTAGCCATTGTGATCGAGATGTCGTTACGGCTTTTACCGATGTGTGTGATGAGATTCAATGTTATAGCCTACGACCAGGCGATAACGCCGGGCAGATTGATTTTCGTAAAGAAAAGAAACACTTATTTTCCCTCGCGGCGGAATGCTTAGGCATTAAAAAACTCAACGTGGTGCAAACCGGCGGTGACCATTATCAAAAAGAACGCGAGCAATGGGATGATGGCAATAACGTCGTTGCACTGGAGCCCGGAGTGGTGGTTGCTTATGACCGTAATACTTATACCAATACCTTATTGCGCAAAGCGGGCGTAGAAGTGATTACAGTGAGTGGCGCAGAATTAGGCCGAGGTCGCGGCGGCGGTCATTGTATGACGTGTCCTGTTTGGCGTGACCCAGTTGAATATTAGGTCGTAACGTCAGACTTTTTAATCACTTTTTTAAATGCACCTGTTACCGATATTACTCATTGTTATCAGCTAAATTCACATTATTTGAATTTAGCTGATTCTTATTCAAGGAATTTAAAATGTCGTTCAATTTACGTAATAGAAACTTTCTTAAGTTATTAGATTTTAGTCAGCGCGATGTTAATTTTTTATTAGATTTGTCTCGGGATCTTAAACGTGCGAAATACAGTGGTATGGAGCAACAGGGTTTAAAAGGCAAAAATATTTGTCTGATCTTTGAAAAATCATCGACTCGAACTATGTGTGCGTTTGAAGTCGCTTCTTTTGATCAAGGTGCACAAGTGACTTATTTAGGGCCTTCTGGTTCACAAATCGGTAAGAAAGAGTCAATGAAAGACACGGCTCGTGTGCTGGGTAGAATGTTCGACGCGATTGAATACCGTGGCTTTGGTCAGGACGTTGTTGAGGAGCTTGCTCAATACGCGGGTGTGCCAGTGTACAACGGTTTAACCAATGAATTTCATCCAACTCAAATGCTGGCCGATTTGTTAACCATGCGTGAACACAGTGGCAAACCATTGAGTGAAGTAAGTTACGCCTATGTGGGCGACGCTCACTCTAATATGGGTCATTCGCTGATGATTGCAGGTTGTCTAATGGGCATGGATGTTCGTATTGCGGCGCCTAAATCCCTATGGCCAAGTGATGAGTTTTTAAAACCAGCACGTGAGTTAGAAAAGCGTTATGGCGGTAAACTGACCATCACAGAAGACCCTAAAGAAGCGGTTAAGGGATGTGATTTTATCCATACCGATGTTTGGGTTTCTATGGGGGAACCGGACAGTGTTTGGGAAGAACGCATTAAACTGTTAACACCTTATCGTGTAGACAGTGCTTTGATGCAATCGACAGGTAACAGCGCCACCAAATTCATGCATTGCCTACCAGCCTTTCATAACCGCGACACGGATGTGGGCGAAGAAATTTTCCAAAAATTTGGCATTACTGAAATGGAGGTTTCCGATGACGTATTTGAATCGGTAGCGGGCATTCAGTTTGATCAGGCAGAGAACCGTTTGCACACCATCAAGGCGATGCTAGTGGCAACACTAGGAAATTAATAAGTGGTGACGCTAGGAAATTAATACGAGGCAACACTTGGGAACTAAAGGAGTGATGGTATGAGAATTGTAGTTGCTCTGGGTGGCAATGCTTTGCTTAAGCGCGGTCAACCGTTAACAGCGCAAGCGCAGCGTGAAAACATCAAAATCGCAGCGCAGGCCTTGGCAAAAATTGCCGAGAATAATGAACTGATTATTACTCATGGTAATGGTCCTCAAGTCGGCCTGCTGGCATTAAAAGGCAATGCTTATAAGCCGGATGAATTGTATCCTCTTGATGTGTTAGGGGCAGAAACCGAGGGCATGATTGGTTACATGATAGAACAAGAAATGGGTAATTTTGTGCCATTCGAACGGCCTTTGGCAACACTGTTGACCATGGTGGAGGTAGATCCCAAAGACCCTGCTTTTAGTCATCCTACTAAATTCATTGGCCCTGTGTATGAAGAAGCGGAAGCCAAAAAATTGGCTAAGGACAATCATTGGAGCATTAAGCCGGATGGGCAAAAGTGGCGTCGTGTTGTGGCTTCTCCTTTGCCAAAACGGATTTTTGAGATTCGTCCGATTCGTTGGTTATTAGAAAAAAATACCATCGTGATTGCCAGCGGTGGTGGTGGTATCCCCACTATGTACGATGCGGACAGTCATTTGAAGGGCGTGGAAGCAGTGATAGATAAAGACCTATCGAGCGAGTTGTTAGCGCGAGAATTAGGTGCGGATTTATACATCATGGCCACCGATGCCGAGGCGGTATTTCTTGATTGGGACACACCCGAGCAACGAGGGATTAAATGTGTGAATCCGATTGATTTAGCGAACTATGAATTCGCCGCTGGTTCCATGGGGCCAAAGGTTAGTGCAGCTTGTCAATTTGCCGAGAAGACCGGCAAAACCTCAGCGATTGGGTCATTGGAGGATTTAGAGCAAATCGTCGCTGGTACAGCGGGAACTCGAGTCAGTAAGCTAGTTGGGGACATGGAAAGTTATTGATTTGTGATTAACAAAAAAGCGAACCTTAAGGTTCGCTTTTTTATTAATCTAACGTCAGTTTACGACATTATTTCGCGGCGTTTGCTTTACGTGCTTGATGCAGTTTTTTGTAGCTTTCAATCAATCGCAAATGCGGTTCGATGCCTTCAAGTTGCATGCTGGTCTTCGTTAAGCCATAAAAACGCACATCGCCAGTGACGGAACCTACAACATTATCCATCACGTCTTTTCCAAACATACGGTTGAAGCTATGGATGAAATCGTCCAGCTCTAATTCTTCGTCTAAAGTCACCTCTAGCACCGCATTCATGGCTTGATAAAAAAGGCCGCGTTGCACTGTATTGTCGTTGAACTGTAAGAACTCACCGACTAACTCCATAGCATCTTCGTGTGCGCCGAGAGCCAAATAAATCAGGATCTTAAGTTCCATAATCGTTAACTGGCCCCACACGGTATTGTCATCAAATACAATGCCGATCAAGGTAGGGATATCTGTGTAGTTATCGAGTTGGCTTTCTTCTAAACGAGTCACCAAATTGGCAAGTTGCTTAGCGTTTAAAGCATGCAGGTTTAGGATGTCTTCACGATAATCCAGCGATTTGTTGGTGTTGTCCCACACCAAGTCTTCAACGGGGTAAATCTCAGAATAATCGGGTACAAGTATACGGCAGGCTGACGCACCTAAATCAGTAAATTCAGCGATGTACACCTCTTTACCTAAGTCTTCTAAGATACCAAATAGACTGCTGGCTTCTTCTTCGTTGGTGCCGGAAAAATCCCATTCGCAAAAATCATAGTCGTACTTGCTGCTAAAGAAACGCCATGAAATAACCCCAGTTGAATCGATAAAGTGCTCGACAGCGTTTTCAGGCTCGCTCACCGCCATGCTGTTAAATGTCGGTTTTGGCACATCGTTTAAACCTTCGAAGCTGCGACCTTGCAGTAGTTCGGTTAAGCTGCGCTCTAGTGCTACTTCAAGGCTTGGATGGGCGCCAAAAGAAGCAAACACACCACCTGTTTTCGGGTTCATCAGAGTCACACACATGACCGGGAATTGACCGCCGAGTGAGGCGTCTTTTACCACTATTGGAAAGCCTTGTTCTTCTAAGCCGTTAATACCCGCGAGAATGCTTGGATATTTTTCGAGCACTTGCATAGGAACATCAGGTAACACAATTTCATCTTCGATGATTTGGCGTTTAACCGCACGCTCGAAAATTTCCGACAAGCATTGTACGTGCGCTTCTTGCAGATTGTTTCCCGCGCTCATGCCATTACTTAGAAAGAGGTTCTCGATTAGATTTGATGGGAAATACACCGTTTCACCATCGGATTTTCGTGTATAAGGAATTGAACAAATGCCGCGATCTTTATTGCCTGAATTGGTGTCAATCAAGTGCGAGCCAAACAACTCGTCGTCTGGGTTATAAATATCTAAGCAATAGTCATCTAACATACCTGTCGGTAAGGCATCATTTTTGGTTAGTGCAAACCACTTTTCATTCGGGTAATGCACAAATTCGCTTTTGGCGATGTCCGTGCCAAAAAATTGATCATTGTAGAAAAAATTGTTATTTAAACGTTCAATAAACTCACCGAGTGCAGAACACAGAGCGCTCTCTTTCGACGCGCCTTTGCCATTGGTAAAACACATCGGCGATGCCGCGTCACGAATGTGCAGAGACCACACGTTGGGTACGATATTGCGCCAAGATGAGATCTCAATCTTCATGCCAAGATCGGCTAACATCTCCGTCATGTTGGCAATGGTTTGTTCTACTGGTAGATCTTTGCCGAGAATAAACGTGCTTGATTCACCATCGGACTGGCCCATCAACATGGCATTGGCGTCTGCTTCTAGATTTTCAACCGTTTCAATCTTAAATTCTGGCCCAGTTTGCACCACTTTTTTGACGGTACAACGATCAATAGAGCGCAAAATACCTTGGCGATCTTTATCTGAAATATCGTCTGGTAGCTCAACTTGGATTTGGAAAATCTGATTGTAGCGATCTTCTGGATCAACAATATTGTTCTGCGACAGACGGATGTTGTCTGTTGGGATATCTCGGGCTTTGCAATACACCTTCACAAAATACGCCGCACACAGTGCCGACGACGCTAAGAAATAGTCAAACGGACTTGGCGCCGAGCCATCGCCTTTGTAGCGGATCGGCTGATCGGTGGTAACGGTAAAATCATCAAACTTGGCTTCAAGTCTCAGATTGTCGAGAAAATTAACTTTGATTTCCATTGAATAGGGTTTCCATTTAATAGGCGAGTGCTCTTCCAAGATGCGTCATTGGTTGTATTGAGCCATTGCGGTGAATTATCGGTGATAGATGGGGGTAGAGTAAAATTAAATCGACTCTTCTATAAAACAAAACGCATTAGTAGCGTGGCTCGCTCTAATTAGTCGGTACGGCGAGTTCGTTAGAGAGTAAGCTGGTTAGGCAGCTTACCAGTTCATTAAGGAGTAATTATGACGAAAGGTGACGACAGTACTATTGATTCATCCAGTGATAAAACCATTAATAGTATGAATGATAGAGCCGCTGGGGTTGTCATGGGAACGGCGGGGAACAGTGCTAATTTACTCGGTTCAACGTTAGGCTTGTCCGGTACTAGGCAGAGCAACCCATATAACCGAGTTACTCCGGGTGAGTTGCCGGGCATTGAACATCTTTTAGATGTGTCAGTGCCTCCTGAGTTCGGCAGCGTTAGCATAAGTTATATTGATTACTCTGCGACTAAGCTGGAAATGGGAGAGGTGACTGACCTTGATGAATTTCTAGCCAAGCCACTACCAGATTGGATAACGACGAGGTGGATTAATGTCAGCCATCCGCACCCTTATGTGATTAACCAGTTTCGCCACCATTTTGCGTTTCATACATTGACAGCAGAAGATGTGATGCATATTCCTCAGCGTCCGCGGGTTGAGTTTTTTGATGATCATGTGTTTGTCGTGCTGCGCATGCTGCAGTTGGTGGAATGCGTACCAGACAATACCTCAGCAGGTGGCGTGTTGGACGCAGAGCAAGTGAGTCTGCTTCTTTACGATAAAGTGCTCATCACATTTCAGGAAAAGCCGGGAGATGTGTGGCAACCCATTAGAGAGCGCTTGCAAAAAGATAACGTTCGCATCCGTAAAAGCGGCACAGGCTATCTGCTTTATGCATTGCTAGATGCGATGGTCGATCATTGTTTTCCTGTATTGGAACAATATGGTGATCTCCTCGAAGAGCTTGAACTGATTACCTTAGAAAAACCCACCCCAGAGGTTTTGCATCGAATTCATGCCGTTAAGCGTGAGCTTTCTTTATTGCGACGCATTGTTTGGCCAATGCGGGAAGTGGTGGATCAGTTATACCGTGAAGAAGACGGCCGCATGGGTGAGGTAACTAAACCGTATCTTCGCGATGTCTACGAGCACACTATTCAAATTGTTGAAATCATTGAATCCTATCGCGAGATGGTTAGCGGCTTAACCGATCTTTATATGTCCGCGGTGTCCAATCGTATGAACGAAATCATGAAAGTGTTAACCATCATGTCTTCCGTGTTTATTCCCTTGACCTTTGTTGCTGGTGTTTACGGGATGAACTTTGCTTATATGCCAGAATTGACCCAGCGATGGGCGTATCCCGCTATTTGGGGCGTTTTTATCTTACTGACTGTCGGCATGATATTTTTCTTCAAACGTCGAGGCTGGCTGGGAGGAGATCGCTAGGTTCTCCATCACTCTCCATTAATAGAGAAAGTCGATAGAGGGTGCTTGTTTGGCCCTTAATCACTTTCTTTCTTGCTGATCTTCTCTGCTCTTGTCCAATAGTCAGCCAAGCCATAATTATCGAAAGCAGCTAACTCGTGTTCTCGATTTAATTTTTTGCTGGAATGGTATTCGAGAGTGGTTTTTATCTAGTGACGAGTTAAGTTGATAGTAACCAATGCGTCGAGCCAATCAATGTCTTTTATTCACTCTGGTGAGATGAGTACTTTATGCCCTCCAAACCAATTGTTGGTATCGATCATGAGATAACGAACGTCCCAGCTATTGTCTTCGAGTAATAATCCAGGTATATGACCAATGTCCCCGTCTATGGCATGGACTTTATAGCCAATAATTGTTTTGCAGCTGCGCAGGTTTGGGTCATTGTTTTAAGACAGCTTTGCCTGTCTTGTTTGATGTGTTATTAGTCTTCGTTCTTAAAGCCTACCCCTCTCAATGCAGATCGTCAGTGCGCTGGCGAACAGATGATATGTATCCGTTTGTCTTGTATTAATTGATAGTAATCAAGAAGGGGAGGCTGGATGTATAGGAAAAAAAAAGAGCTTTTCGGCTCTTTTAAAGTATGGATGAGGTGTTGTAGGTTTTATTTTGTTGTCTACGCCAATCTTTCTATCTGAATAAAGGGTTCCTATAAAGTGAGATAGTTGAGTTTTGCTGGCCAGCGCAATTTATAGAATGACTATCCAGCGTTATCCTGTTTCTCCCACATTACAACTTGTTATTTTACAGTGCCTCAATCAATATCTTTTCAAAGAAGTTTGCCACACTCTGGTGATCGTCTAGGGCTAAGATCTCGGCGACATATTGATCGGGGCGGACAATAATGATGCCGCCTTCTTCTTTATTGACTCCGCGTTTTTCATAGAAACACCCTTCTGCAGACTTTGCGCTGTAGACTTTTTCATAGTCTTTTAATCCGTAAAGGTCTTTTGATGGCTGTAAAAGTGGATGGATATTGGCCACTTCAATGTTTCGATGTGGTTCTTGGAAGACGGCCTGTAGGTTGATGATTGCGTCAATGTTCATATCTTTTGGCGTGAAACGTAGTAGGGGGGAAGCGGGATTGTTTTGTAAAAACTGACAAAGAGCTTTTACTTGGCAATCGACTCCCATGAAGCGTTCTTTTCCAGCAAAGGCGAGAATGTGCCATCGGCCATCGGCTTTCATGCTGTGTCCAAGATGCACGGGTTTTGCATCTGCATGACGAGTTACTTTTGCGGAATGAAAACGCATGCCGATGGTTTGTCCTGAGGCAAGGTTTTGATGCGTTCCTGATCTTACTAACGTCGATGCTGGGTAGTGAATCGCTGTGCCAGCGGTGAAGCGGCCAAACTGCACAAAGTATTGTTGAAATGCAGCCGGATCGATGCCGTCAGGGTTGCTCGCAGATTTAGGTTTGGCACTGAACATTTTTGAAAATTCGCGATCAAAGTCGATTAGTTGTTGAGCCACAGTTTGTCTTTCAAAAGAATAACTTTGTAGTAGCTCAGGCTTCGCTCTTCCGGTTAAAACGTGGGCGAGTTTCCAGCCTAAGTTCCAGGTGTCATTGACGGAGGTGTTTAGACCTTGCCCCGCTTTTGGGCTGTGCGTGTGGCACGCATCGCCAGCGAGAAAAACACGTGGCGGACGACCATCTTCGGCATCATCAAATGCTGTCGTTAAGCGCTGGCCAATTTCATACACACTCCACCAAGCAATCTCTTTTATGTCGATGGTGTAAGGTTGCAGAATACGGTTTGCGGCGGCGATTAAATAGTCGGCCGTGATCGACTGTTTGGAGAGTCGTTCAGTATTGTTTAGTTTGTCCAATTCAATGTACAAACGCACCATGTAACCGCCTTCGCGAGGAATGATCAGCATGTTGCCTTCGTTGGCAGAATGAATGGCGGATTTTAAACGGATATCAGGAAAGTCTGTCGTCGCCAGTACATCCATTACGCCCCACGCTTGATTGATCGAGTCGCCGACTAATTCACGGCCAATGGATTTTCGTACCGTGCTACGAGCGCCATCGCATCCGACCACGTATTTGGCTTTGACTGTTTCAATCACGCCAAGGTGCTGAGAGTCCAAGCGTTCAAAGGTTAAGGTGACTGGATAATCGGTTGCTTGTTGATTCACTTCAAGGTGAAGTAGCTTACGCGAGTAGTGTGGCACGACTTTTCCAGGGCCATGGCGCATCACATCAAGAAACGCATCGTGAACGCGAGCTTGGTTAATAATGACGTGCGGCATTTCAGATAAATCGTCCTCGACGTCTTGGATTTTTCCACTGCGAGCAATGTGTTCTGGCAGATCTGCGTCCGGTTTCCAAAAAGCGGTTTCGTTTACCCAATACGCTTCTTGTTTGATTTGATCAGCAAAATCATAGGCTTCAAACATTTCCATTGTACGGCAAGCAATGCCATCGGCTTGACCTACTAATAAGCGGTCGTCTTTTTGTTCAACAATACAGGTAGAGATACGGCCAAATTTTGATAATTGTGCCGCAAGGTTGAGTCCGGCAGGACCGCAGCCAACGATCATCACATCCACTTGAGACGGTAGCGGGAGTTTTAATGGCGGCGCGATGATCCGATCCGTCGGATCGGCAATTCTAGGGTCGCCAGGGTGAAAACCATCTTGATAAAATTGCATTGTTTCGTCCTCTTATTATTGCCAGTGACTTGTAATCTGGATTGAAAGAAACTTTAATCAATTTTAGATATAAGTAAAAATAGATTTTTAACGCAAGACTAATAGAAAATGCATAGATGAATCCTAATTTATTGAGACAACTTGCCATCGTGGTAAAACAGGGCTCGTTAAGTCGAGCCTGTGAGCAGTTGTATGTGACGCAACCTACTTTAAGCAGAAGCATTAAGTTACTGGAAATGAAAGTTGGTGCGCCAGTACTTATTCGAACTCGTTATGGTGTCGAGCCGACAGAAATTGGTGCAAGGCTGGCGCAAATTGGTGAGCGTATTCTGGCGGAAACAGAGCAAGGCGAAGAGGTTATTCGCCAGTTTCATAGCGGCTATCATAATGAGTTTGTTATTGGTATTGATCCGCTTTGGGAGTTTGCGACGGTTGAGCAAATGACCGCGTATTTTATGAAAGAAAAGCGTTATGTTTTTCATTTTCGTACGGGCTCTGCGGCGGCTCAGATTGAGTTATTGCAAAATGGTGAGCTCGACTTTTTATTGGCACCAGCGCACCTTTCCGTTAAACAAGGAACATTGGATCGACAATTATTGTTCCGGGATCGTTCTGGTGTTTTTGTTGGTAAAAAATCGATGCTTCTAGGCACTCATAAACGTGTGTCTCAAGCCGTTTTGGAAAAACAAAACTGGATGGTGGCAGGTGCGAACGCGGGTTTTTTAGATCGTCCTAGTGAGTTAGTTGGTTTAAAGGCCGCTAGCATGGCGTTTACTGGCAGTATTCGTTCGGTGCTGCATTTGTTAAATACCACTGACATGCTGGTTCGATTGCCTGCTCGAATGGCTTTAATGACCGGCGACGTGGGCATTGAACAGATGATTGAGGTGGAAGGGCCACTAGGGCCAAGACGAGACATCGCACTTTGGTCCAAAGCTGACAGTATGGAGCGACCCGAGTGTCTGAAAATTCATGAACTGATCCGTGATTTTATGCAGGCACTGGAGGACTCTGTGCCGACCTTCGATTTGGATTTGTAACTCGAAAAAATCAAGCCGGTTCTTGTCGATAAAATTGACAGAGTAGCCGGTAAATCTCTGGCATTTTTTTCTTCATCATTGTTGGGGATTCAAAGAAGGTTTCGCTGCACACCGCGAAGAATTCGGCAGGGTTAGTTAACGCGTATTCATCAAGCGGTAGGTGTTTGTTGTGTTGCCAGTCATTTTCAAGACGTTGAAATGTTGCGGTAAAAATATCGTGCCACTCACCCGGTTTCATATCAGGATGCATAGGCGGCGCGCCATTCGCGCCATCACGAAGCATGTCTAATTTATGGGCGAATTCGTGAATGACAACGTTGCTTGCTTTGCCATGACGAGCGTGAGCGCCTGTTTCTAGTATCGATTCCCATGATAAAATCAATGGCCCGCGCTGCCACGCCTCGCCGCTTAAACCACGACCTTCGGCATGGACAACGCCATCTTCACTTTGATAAGGGTGATTGGCAATAAAATCCCCTTCGTACAAAATAATGGTTTGGCAATGGTCATACCAATCCAAGCCAAGATGCAAAACAGGAACACAGGCCATAGTGGCGAGTTTAAGACACATCGCGTCGGTAAATTCAAATTCACCGCCCGGTGTAATACCTTTACGAGCTAGAAAGTGAAAGCTCATTTCGCGTAAATTGTCGCGCTCACTACCTTGATAGCGTTCCATCACTGCCCAATCAGCAATCGCAGACTCCCATTGCTCTACCGTGAAGTCCATGGCCTTGATTCGTCGGTTTTCTAGCCAGTTATCAAGTGATTTAAACATAATTATATCTCGATTAAATAGGTCGGTTTCTTATATTATGCGCTGCGATTTGAAACCTGTAATAATATCCATTATGACATACGATAAGTCGAGAAAACGGGGTGAATACTAAGAAGTAATGAGGGATTTCTTTCAATACAATCTCTCCTTAATATTTGTGCATTCCTCCAACTTTCTTGCCTTAATCTCGTTTGTGATTGGCTATATGATAGATAATCAAATCATGACGTCATTCTTAAGTTGAAAATTCAGCTAAGACTAATCGAGCCAAGAGAGAGTTTTTTTGAAGTCATTCCTTATTTCTGTATCACATGTTCGTTCACAGTCATTTTTACTGTTTAAAGGGTCTGTGTTGATATCATTATTCATTAACGCAATAAGTTATGGCCATGCGTCAGAAACTGTCGTTGTCTCTGAGAGTGTTCAGCAAGATCAAGTACTAAAGTCTGAAGAGTCTCAATCAGGCCAGCAAGATTCCGCATTAAAAGGGTACGCATTCTCTCCTCAGACGGTGATTGATCTAGCAAAAAAACTGGCGCAGTCACCAATGCAACCAGTGGAAAAAGCACCAAAAGCCTTGATCGATATGGATTATTCCATGTATAGGAAGATCAACTTTCAGCAGAACCAAGCAGTTTGGGGCAATACGCCGACAAAATTCTCCGTGCAATTGTTTGCGCCTGGCTTTTTATTCAAAGATTTAGTGACCATTGATGTGGTTGAAAATGGTCGTGCGTTCCCACTCAATGTCTCTGCAGACTCCTTTACAACGCCGAATCAAGAAATCAGTGAGTTAATCTCACAAGTGGGTAAGTACGCTGGATTACGTCTGCATTATCCGATTAATAGAGCAGACCATAATGATGAGTTTGTTGTTTTTCAAGGAGCGAGTTACTTCCGAGCGGTGTCGAAGGGCCAGTCGTATGGTTTGTCAGCTCGTGGTCTTGCGGTGAATGTGGCACAGCCGAAAGGAGAAGAGTTTCCGATGTTCAAACAATTTTGGATTGAACGTCCTTCTTCTAGTCAAGACGCCATTGTTGTGCATGCATTATTAGACAGTAAAAGTGTGGCTGGCGCGTACCGATTTGGTATTTACCCAGGCAAGCCCACTCGCATTGACGTTAAGGCGACATTGTTTCCAAGAGTTGATTTGAAGCACGTTGGTATCGCGCCATTGACCTCTATGTTTATGCATAACAGCTCGCTTGATGCATCCGACTTCCCTGATTATCGCCCTGCGGTTCATGACTCTGATGGATTACAGATTCTCACTGGCAAAGATGAAATGATTTGGCGCCCTTTGAACAACCCAAAAACCTTAGAAGTGAGTGCGTTTAGCGATGATTATCCAAAAGGTTTTGGTTTGATTCAGCGTCACCGCAACTTTGAAGATTATCAAGATTTAGAAGCCAATTATCATACTCGCCCTTCCGCTTGGATTAAGCCTTTGAATGATTGGGGGCAGGGTCATGTTGAACTGGTAGAAATCCCTTCAGATTCAGAGACAAACGACAATATTGTGGCTTTCTGGCAACCAAAAGAAGGCTTTAAAAAAGACCAGTCTTACACCTATCAATATTTAATGACCTGGTCGAATAACACACCAGTTTCGATGGATTTACCGCGTATTGTGCGCAGTGCTAAAGGGGTGAAGTTGTTTACCGATAGCCCTGAAGTGGTGATTGATTTCAATAAAATGCCGGACGTTAGTGTCGAAGATCTGACCGTTGATGCCAGTATCAGTCAGGGTAAAATACTCGAAGCCTTGATTGTGAAAAACCCACACAATAATGGCGTTCGTGTTTACGTCACTTTTGATCCACAAGACGCAGATTTAGCTGAACTGAGAGTTCAGCTAAAACAAGACGAAGTTGCTATCGCACCGACTTGGCTGTATCGCTGGATGAAGGAGTAAATAATGTTTAATAAGGAGGTTGATGCAAAGCGTGCGTTACCCACTATGTCGCCATTAGACATGCCTAGGCATGCGGTAAATGAAGCGTCTCATGCACGAAAAGCCAAATTTTCATCACATGATATCGTCACGTTTTTGGCGCGATTATTTGTTTTGATATGTACGATTGGCTTGTCTTGGTACGGTGCCACTGAAATGTACAGTGTGCTGAGTACGAATGCGATTGCAGGATTGCAGTGGTTGTTTTTGGTTCTTTTTTGCATCAACTTTACATGGATTTCTTTCGCCTTTTCACAAGCCACGCTTGGTTTGCTTTACCAGTTGTGGCCTTTTTCGGGTCGCCGTAAAGAGCTGGATGTAGAGGGCGTGACAGCAATTTTATTGCCTGTTTATAACGAAGACCCATCACGTATTCGAGCCAATATTCAAGCCATGCACGAAGACATTGTGAAGCAAGCATCAGGCAAGTTTGCTTTTTTTATTCTTAGTGACACTAACAAAGCCGATGCTTGGGTTGCCGAAGAGCAAGCCTTTCATTCACTGTTAAATGACGATTCAGCTGCCTGTCCTATTTTTTACCGTCGCCGTTATGACAATGCGGAACGCAAAGCGGGCAATATTGCCGAATGGGTAACGCACTTCGGCAATGATTACGAGTGCATGATTGTGCTGGATGCCGACAGTCTAATGGGCGCAGAGTGTCTGATTTCACTGACTCGCCGCATGAGTGCGGATGCCAGCCTTGGTTTGATTCAAACCTTACCGACTATTATTCGCGCCGATACTTTGTACAGTCGTATTCAGCAATTTGCGAATCATTGTTTTGGTCCTATTTATGCTTCTGGATTGGCTGCGTGGCACGGTGGTTCATCGAATTTTTGGGGACACAACGCCATCATCCGAACCAAGGCATTTGCAGACGCCTGTGGTTTACCTGTATTGGCGGGCAAAGCCCCTTTTGGTGGTCACGTCATGAGTCATGACTTTATGGAGGCGGCTTTGTTGCGTCGAGCCGGTTGGGGGGTTCGTTTTGATACCGATTTAACGGCGTCTTACGAAGAAGCGCCACCGTCGCTGGTGGATGTGATTGTAAGAGACCGTCGCTGGTGTCAGGGGAACCTACAGCACAAGGCGTTTGTGTTTGCGAAAGGCTTTCATTTTGCCACGCGCTTGCATCTTTTATCCGGCATTATGTCTTACTTGAGTGCGGTTTTTTGGCTGTTGTTAATCGTAGTTGGTTTCGCGCTCGCCATACAGGCGTACTTTGTGCGTCCTGAGTATTTTGCTAATCCGTCTCTGTTTCCAACATGGCCTGTGTTTGATTTTGAGAAAGCGCGGTCTTTGTTCATCTTGTCGATGGCGCTGGTGTTGGCACCTAAAGTGTATGGTTGGTTAGCGGCGATGCTGAATATTCGTCGTTGCTTGCAATTTGGCGGCCCCATTTTATTGACCTTGAGTATTCTGGTAGAAACACTGTTATCAGCTTTGTACGCACCCATTCTGATGCTCGCACAGTTTCAAGTGGTTTATGGTGTGTTTAAAGGCAAAGACAGTGGCTGGAAACCTCAATCTCGTGACGATGGGGCTACGTCATGGGGAGTCGCTGCGCGTGCGCATTTTAGTCATACGGTATTTGGTGTCGTTCTGGCCGGCGGCGCGCTCTTCTTAAGTCCACAGCTGTTTTATTGGTCTTTGCCGATTAGCTTTGGCTTAGTGCTGTCGATTCCACTGTCTTGGTTGAGTGGCGGCAGAAAACGCGGCAACGTGATTCGCTATGTTGGTCTGCTGCGTGCACCTGAAGAAAAACGCCCTCATTCTATTGTGGTGCTGCAACATCATTATAGTACCGACCTTGCTCAGCCACGTTTTGACCCGGCTTTACCATCGTTAGCGCGTCTGATGTCTGATGCTTCATTGTTCTATTGGCACCTTGCACAAATGCCGGCAGATGAGTCGAATAAAGAGTTTTGCCGTGCTTGGATCTGTGCCGAGTGGCAAATTATGAACAGTGATAGCATTAATAGTTTGCTTGCTCATTTAAGTGAAAAAGAATGCATCGCGATTTTGCAACATCGGACACTAATGCGCGCGATGCAAAAGTATTTACCTGAAAACAAATGTGTCATTAAAGAGTCAGAAAAGCGGGTATTTGCATAGCAAGCAACGCAATGAGAGCCGTAATTTATTCCTCTCATTGCGTTTTTTTTGATACTAAGAAAAATCGCTGAGAGGGAATTCACTTAAAGGGAATTCCCTCGTTATTTTAGGTTGCCTCATTGAAAACATCGTATTGACGGAGCGAACCCCTTTCGCCTGCAACAGTTTTTTACTCAAAAGTTCATCATAGCTATCAAGGTCTCTGGTTATGATCTTTAGTAAATAGTCACAATCCCCACTGACGGAATGACAATCTTGTATCTCAGGACATCCTTGCACAATAGAAAGGAAAGGCATCAGCGTTTCCGGATGGTGGTTATCCATTGACACTTGTGCAAAGGCAATGACATTTAAGTTCACTTTTTTTGCGTTCAACTCAGCGGTGTAGTCTCTTATATAGTCTTCGTCTTCTAGACGTTTATTGGTGGCCGTTATTTTTTATGAGACTTAGTGATCATTTCCCCGGGTACACGAAGCGAAATGTGGTTGTAAATGGCTTCGTCCCATTTGAGGTAGGCAAAAATCCGATACATGGCGGCCAGATCCACTCGAGTTTTCCACTCGGCATCACTAAATCGACTGGGTTGTTCAAAATAACGTTTAGTTGAAGACATACAGCTCTCTCTTTATGGTTGTTTATGAATAGGCTAAATAAAAAACAGGCTATAAAAAACAACAATAAATATGGTGTGGCTCAATTATTTTTATGTAGCCATGGCAATTACATAATCGAACCCGGTCGTCTCTCTTATAAAAGACGTGACAAAAGCCGAGTGGTGATCAGGAGGTTGGCGCGGGGCGTTGCTAACAACCTGATTTTTATAGATGGGTTAGTCTCTGGAATTGTGTACTTAATCCGGCCCCTTGAATAATGGTATTTTAGACAGGGCGTCCTATTTTTTTGAATATCTTCCACGCTGATTGTCAGGCATGCTATTACGATAATTTTTTGTCTTGCCGTGCTCAGCCGCTTTCAGCGCCTGTTTTTCTCGCACACGTTCAGCATCTTCGAAACTCAGTTCAGCGGGTTCGCGAGGTGTCTGGCCTTCAGGGATAATCCGCTTTCTGGGTGGCAGTTCAAATTGCTCAGAGGAAACCCGAGGCAAATTTTTATATTTATACAGATAGAAAATTTCAACTTTCTCCCGCGCCCAATCCGTTTTCTTGAGAAATTTCACACTGGATTCAATGCTCGGGTTAGTCTTTAAACAGTTGATGTTCAGATAAGCGTAGAGAATCTCAAAACCGTAGTGATCAACTATCTGGGTGAGCAGCTCTTGTAAACCCAGACCGTGTAGGGGATTGTTTGTGTAGTTGATCTCGTCGTTCATAAAGATGTCCGGTAATAAGTCGAAAGTTTGAAAAGTATCAGAACGCGTCATCATACCTGTGACGGCTTAGACAATATAGTAAAGCCTAGTTTTAGCTAGGGTTCAAATACGCTATATACTGCCATCCTGATGAACGAATAACGGTTGGTTTTAAAAGCAACATTTCTTATAAAATAGAAAAATAAAGCTATAAAAGAGAAAGGTAGAAAGTTAATGGAGCACAGACATAAGCAATCCCCCTCATTCCTTTTGACGGCAAACGAAATGAGCAGAGCAGATCAGGCGGCTGTCATGGCTGGTATACCGGCCATGGATTTGATGGCCGCCGCTGGCAAAGCGGTGGCAGACGCCGTGGTGAATCACTGGTCAAAACGATCCGTATTGGTACTTTGTGGTCCGGGAAATAATGGTGGAGATGGCTTTGTGGTGGCGCAGCATTTGCGCTTGATTGGATGGCCAGTTCGTCTCGCTTTTTTAGGTTCTGTTGAGACTTTTTCAACGGAAGCGGCGCATTTTTATCAAGCTTGGCAAGGCGAAGTCGATCTCTTTTCAACGGACTTACTCGATCAAACAGAATTGGTCATAGACGCCATGTTTGGCGCAGGTTTATCTCGTCCATTGGAAGGCAAAGCCCGTGACATGGTTGATGCCATGATAGCGCGCAAAATACCCGTTTGTGCGATAGATGTCCCTAGCGGTGTTGATGGTACAACGGGCGCCGCATTGGGGCTGGTGGCTCCAGCGGAATTAACCGTGACGTTTTTTCGTAAAAAGCCCGGACATATACTGTTTCCTGGCCGAGCGCTGTGCGGTGAACTCGTCGTTGCCGATATTGGTATTCCTGAGGCTGTGTTGGACGAGTTAACGCTTCAAACATGGGAAAACAGCCCTGAGCTTTGGTATGAAAATTATCCTTGGCCGCGATTGGATGGGCATAAGTTTCATCGCGGACATGCTGTGGTGTATGGCGGTGAAACACTCACCGGAGCCAGCCGTTTAACGGCTCGAAGTGCCATGCGTATCGGCGCTGGTTTGGTTACTTTGGCGGTTCCTATTAAGGCTTGGGCTGTGTATGCCACCGCATTGACTGGTGTGATGGTGGCTAAATTAGAACTTAGCCAAGAGTCGGAAGATTTTGAAATGTTGTTATTAGACCCTCGTCATAATGCCATTGCCGTGGGGCCGGGAGCTGGTTTGGCAGGGTTCGAAAGCATTCGCACACGTAAAATCGTTTTGGCAGCGCTGGTTACAGGTCGCGCGACTGTGTTGGATGCCGACGCACTCAGTGCCTTTGCAAGCGATCCACAAACGCTGTTTGACGCCATTGTTGGACCTTGCGTGATGACGCCTCATGAAGGGGAGTTCGCGCGCCTGTTTCCTTTCCTCAATAAAAGCCACGCAGAGGACAAATTATCTCGGGCTCGACTTGCCGCCAAACAAAGTGGCGCTGTCGTGGTATTGAAAGGCGCGGATACGGTAATAGCTTCGCCAGACGGACGAGTGATAATTAACTCAAACGCGCCTGCTGAGCTTGCAACGGGCGGATCAGGCGATGTATTAGCAGGGTTTATTGTCGGGTTGTTAGCGCAAGGGCTTGAGCCTTTTCATGCCGCTGCCGCAGCAGTTTGGTTGCATGGCGAAGTGGGCAATGAGGTTGGCGTGGGATTGATAGCAGAAGACTTACCAGATCATTTACCTAAGGTTTTGTCCGTTTTTAAACGGCAATACTTCCCGATAAAAAAATAATGACAAAAAAATAAGGGCAAGAAAAAAATGGTAAAAAAAGACCTTTATCCCGCTGATTGCTTCTTCTTTGCAAAAGCAGGGTAAGGTCTTTTTCGGTGTTAATTTATAGCGTTAGTTAACTGCCCGATTTTAAATCGGTATTAACTCACCATTTTGTGTGGATCAATAACGAATTTCTTCGCGGCGCCGCCATCGAAATCGGCGTAACCTTGTGGTGCTTGATCCAGAGATATCATCTGCACGTTCACCGCTTTAGCAATATCGATTTTATCAAACAAGATGGCTTGCATCAGCTGGCGGTGATACTTCATAACGGGACATTGACCCGTATGAAGTGAATGAGATTTCGCCCAACCAAGACCAAAACGCATGCTCAAGCTGCCTTGTTGTGCCGCGCTGTCTGCTGCACCAGGGTCTTCAGTAACGTAAAGACCTGGGATGCCAATTTGTCCACCCGCGCGAGTCATCTGCATGGCAGAGTTTAGGACAACGGCAGGTGATTCCTGATGATGGTCGCAGCCACATGCATGGGCTTCAAAACCAACGCAGTCAACAAACGCATCCACTTCACGATCACCCAGAATGGCTTCGATTTTGTCTTGAATATCGCCTTCTTGTTTAAGGTCGATAGTCTCACAACCAAAAGAGCGAGCTTGATTCAGCCTGTCTTCGACCATATCGCCAACAATTACACAGGCCGCACCTAATAAATGAGCAGAAGCGGCCGCGGCCAAACCAACAGGCCCAGCGCCAGCAATGTAAACGGTAGAGCCTGGTCCAACACCAGCGGTTATGCAACCGTGGAAACCCGTAGGAAGAATATCAGAAAGCAAGGTTAGGCTTTGGATTTTCTCCAGTGCTTGATCCGCATCTGGGAATTTCAACAGGTTGAAATCTGCGTATGGCACCATTACATAGTCGGCTTGTCCACCAACCCAGCCGCCCATATCTACGTAACCATACGCGGCACCTGGGCGAGCAGGGTTTACGTTCAAACAGATGCCTGTTTTGCCTTCTTTACAGCTGCGGCAACGACCACAGGCAATATTAAATGGTACAGAGACCAGGTCTCCAACCTTGATGAATTCTACATCACGGCCACATTCGATGACTTCGCCGGTGATTTCATGACCAAGTACTAAGCCTTTTTCAGCGGTCGTTCTGCCTCGTACCATGTGTTGATCACTGCCACAGATATTCGTAGTGACCACTTTCAGGATAACGCCATGGTCACAGCGTCGTTTACCAATGGCCAGTTCAGGGAAAGGGATTGCCTCGACTTTAACCGTGCCGTTTCCTTGATAAATGACACCTCGGTTTGCATGATTACTCATAACGATATCCTTTTTGCGGTTGTTGTTTTTATTGTTGACTCTGACCTGTCATTTTGTCACCAGCAGTAAAAAGGATGGGTCTTTGTACGACCTATAAGTATTCTGAAAACGACGTCATTCAAATTAATTGATGCAGTTCCTTATTTCCTTCGCCTTTTCTTTTGCTAGGAATAAGTATTAATGAGCACATCCAACATGGCTGCTGCTGCAATAGAAAGGTTGGATCGTGGCTGACAGATGACTCCAACGCGACAATGAATTTCAGGTTGAATCACCGGACGAATGAGTGCCCCTTGTTCTATGGCTTGTTGGCGACAGATAGACGGCACAACCGCCACGCCCATGCCTTCGCTGACCATACGTCCAACTGTCGCCAGTTGGTGTGCATCAAACGCCACCGCCAGTTCGATGCCTGCGTCATGTAATGAGCTTTCTATTAGAGCGCGAACACTGGAAGGGCGCTGTAACGTAATAAAGTCATATTTTAAAAGCGCTCGCCAAGGAATTGTCTCTTGCTCTTCCAGAGGGTGATCTTTGGGCAAAATAGCGATGAACCTGTCATCGTAAAGTGGGTAAAAAGACAAATCCAAAAGATTGGCGGGTTCAAAGGAAATCCCTAATTCCACCTGATTGTTACGCACCATTTCAACCACGATATCTGATAACACATCGTCAATCGCCACCTGAATGTTTGGGTAAGACTCGTGGTAATTACGAATCGCTTTTGGCAATAATGACGCCGCAAAAGAAGGCATGGACGCGATGGCGATTTTGCCGAGTTGCAAGGCAAAGCGTTGCTTCATCTCGTCTTCGGCATTTTCCCATTGGGCTAATAATCGCCTCGCGATGGGCAAGAGCGCTTCTCCTTCTGGTGTCAATGCAATGTGGCGTGTGGTTCGAGTGAGAAGTTTTCCTCCTAAATTTTCTTCAAGGCTTTTGATCGATAAGCTCAGCGCAGGTTGAGATAAATGTAACTGAGTCGCAGCGCTGGCAAAACTCATCGATTGGGCGACGGCTAAAAAGGCTTTCACTTGTTTGATGTTCATTTAGTGTTCTTCATAAGAGTTATTCATTTAAAAAACTTATTAATAAATAGAAAAAACAAATTTAATTAATTTATAGCCATGAGTCAAACTGGACGGCAATCAAAAATAATAATGAGGAAATGACAATGGCAGGTTTTGACAAAGTGGTCGCTTCTTATGAAGACGCCATGATCGGGCTAGAAGACGGTATGACGGTTCTTGCTGGCGGATTTGGTTTGTGCGGTATTCCTGAAAACCTGATTGCTGAAATAAAACGCAAAGGCACGAAAGACTTGACCGTTGTGTCTAATAACTGCGGTGTTGATGGATTTGGTCTGGGTATTTTACTTGAAGACAGACAAATTCGAAAAATGGTGTCGTCTTATGTTGGCGAAAATGCCTTATTTGAAAAACAGTTATTAAATGGTGAGCTTGAAGTAGAACTGACACCTCAAGGCACCTTGGCTGAAAAAATGCGCGCTGGTGGCGCTGGGATTCCTGCATTTTATACCGCAACGGGTGTTGGTACTCCGGTAGCTGAAGGCAAAGAAATAAAGGTGTTTGATGGTCGTGAATACTTGATGGAAAAGGCCATTGTCGGTGATTTCGCGATTGTAAAAGGCTGGAAAGCCGACCGCTATGGCAATGTGGTTTACCGCCATACAGCACAAAATTTTAATCCTCTTGCGGCGACCGCTGGCAAGATCACCGTGGTAGAAGTGGAAGAAATTGTTGAGGTCGGTGAATTAGACCCAGCGCACATCCACACACCAGGCATTTATGTGGATCGAGTTGTGCTCGGCACCTTTGAGAAACGCATAGAAAAAAGAACCGTTAAACCAACAGAATAAAAATAGAGGTTTTTATATGTCACTGACAAGAGAGCAAATGGCGCAACGTGTTGCCCAAGAATTGCAAGACGGTTTTTACGTCAACCTAGGCATCGGTATTCCTACTTTAGTCGCCAATTTCGTTCCGCATAATATGGAAGTCATGTTGCAGTCTGAAAACGGTCTGCTTGGCATGGGGGAGTTCCCAACGGAAGAGACCATAGACGCCGACATGATTAACGCAGGCAAACAAACCGTCACTACGGTAAAAGGTGCATCCATTTTTTCATCGGCTGAATCCTTCGCCATGATTCGTGGTGGCCATGTAGATTTGACCGTTTTGGGTGCGTTTGAAGTTGACGTGAATGGCAATATTGCGTCGTGGATGATTCCAAATAAATTGATCAAAGGCATGGGCGGCGCGATGGATTTAGTGGCAGGCGCGGACAATATTATTGTCACCATGACACACGCGTCTAAAACAGGTGAATCTAAGCTGTTATCCGAGTGCAGTTTGCCGCTAACAGGTAAAGGCTGCATTAAAAAAGTCTTAACGGATCTGGCGTGGTTAGAAATAGAAGACGGTGCTTTTGTTCTAAAAGAGAGGGCGCCGGGTGTGTCGGTTGAGGAAATTATTGAGAAAACCCAAGGTAAGCTGGTGGTTCCCGATCATGTGCCTGAAATGACCTTTGCCTAATAAAACATAGAACAATAAATAGAATTTAATATTGAGGAGCGGATCAAATGAAAGCTGTCATCGTTGCTGCGGCAAGAACGCCCATAGGTGCTTTTAATGGTGCTTTATCTTCTTTGAGTGCGGTGCAACTCGGTACTCAATTGTTGTCTGGTATGTTGGCCAAACAACCACTTTTGAAAGATAACATAGACGAAGTCATTTTAGGTCAGGTGCTGGCAGCAGGTTGTGGTCAGAATCCGGCTCGTCAAACCGCCATTCATGCAGGTTTGCCAAAACAAGTATCCGCTATGACGATTAATAAAGTCTGTGGTTCTGGTTTAAAGGCCGTGCAGTTGGCCGCTCAAGCCGTATTGAACGGTGATGCCAACATGGTCGTTGCGGGTGGACAAGAAAGCATGAGCCAAGCGGCACATGTGTTGCCGAACAGTCGATCTGGCAAAAAAATGGGTAACTGGGAATTATTGGATTCCATGGTGACCGACGGTTTGTGGGATGCGTTTAACGATTATCACATGGGCCAAACGGCAGAAAATATCGCTTCTCGTTGGGATATTAGCCGACAAGAGCAAGATACCTTTGCGGCCAACTCTCAACAAAAAGCCACGCAAGCACAAGCCGCGGGTCGTTTTGTTGAAGAAATTTTTCCTATTGCCGTGCCACAGCGTAAAGGTGAGCCAGTGATGGTTGATGCTGATGAACAGATTCGTCCAGCGACCAGTATTGAGTCTTTAGGAAAATTGCGTCCTGCTTTTGCGAAAGAAGGCACAGTTACCGCGGGTAATGCCTCGACGTTAAACGATGGTGCTGCCATGGTGATTGTGACGTCTGATGTGGAAGCGAAGCGTTTGGGTTTGCCTATTATAGCTGTTATTGAAGCGGCAAGTTCGGCGGGTGTGAACCCTGACGTTATGGGGACAGGCCCCATTGCTGCCACGCAAAAAGTGCTTAATAAAGTGAATTGGAGCGTCGCGGATTTGGATCTAATTGAAGCCAATGAAGCCTTTGCCGTGCAAGCTCTGTGTGTGAATAAAGAGCTCGGGCTAGACAGCGCAAAAGTGAATGTGAATGGCGGAGCGGTAGCGCTTGGTCATCCGATTGGTGCATCTGGTTGTCGCATTTTGGTCTCTTTGCTTCATGAAATGCAGCGACAAGATCTTAAAAAAGGGCTGGCTACGTTATGCATTGGCGGTGGAATGGGTGTTGCCATGTTGGTATCTCGCTAACCTTGTTGTAATGAATAAGTGTGATAGCAAAAGGGGGATCTCTAGAGATGCCCTTTTAGCTTTTTCATAGAATGGAAAAACATTAATAAAAAAGTATTAATAAAAAACATAAATATAATAATAGGATAAATTGATGAATACTCTCGAGCACAAAAAAACGGGTTTACAAACAATAAGCCAATTTTTCGTAACACTTTTACAGCGTTATCTCCCAGACCCTTTCATATTTGCCATTGTCTTAACCTTTGTGGTGTTTTTGTGTGTCATGCCCAGTACGGGGCAAGGGCCAATGCAGGTCGTAAATGCGTGGGCAGGCGGTTTTTGGAACTTGTTGAGTTTCTCTATGCAGATGGCGATGGTGGTGGTAACAGGCCATGCGATGGCCAGTGCGCCAGCCTTTAAACGTAAATTGTCTATGTTGGCTGGTGTTGCCAAAACACCAGGCCAAGCCATTATCCTCGTTACTGTCATCAGTGCGATGGCGTGTTGGGTAAACTGGGGCTTTGGGTTGGTTGTTGGCGCGATTTTCGCTCGTGAAATTGCCGCTCGTGTTAAAGGCGTGGATTACCGTTTGCTGATCGCTTCTGCTTACAGCGGTTTCTTGTTTTGGCATGGTGGATTATCGGGTTCAATACCGCTTTCTATTGCCGGTGGTAAAAATATTGAGGCCGTAACAAATGGCGCGGTAACCGCGGCAATCCCTACTTCTGAAACGATTTTTTCAGCCATGAACTTGACGATTCTAGCGGTTATGTTGGTCACGATTCCTCTGTTGAATCGCTTGATGCACCCATCACCGCAAGACACCATCACGATTGATGCGGAATTGTTAAACGAAACGGTGGTTGAGGTACCTGAAAAAGCCAATATGACACCGGCAGAGCGCCTTGAAAACAGCCGTATTTTGTCTTTGCTTCTTGGTGTGATGGGTTTCTCGTTCATTATTTATTACTTTGTGACGAATGGCTTCGCGCTAAACTTGAATATCGTTAACTTTACCTTTTTGTTTTCTGCGGTCTTGCTGCATGGTACGCCAAAAAGCTTATTAAACTCGATTTCTCAAGGTGCCCGTAACTGCTCTGGCATTCTTCTGCAATTTCCGTTCTATGCAGGAATCATGGGGATGATGACGGCCACAGGAGATTCTGGTGCTTCTCTAGCGGGTGTGATCTCTCAGGGTTTTGTGTCTATTTCTAATGAAACAACCTTCCCATTATTTACGTTCTTGAGTGCTGGGATAGTGAACTTCTTCGTACCTTCCGGTGGCGGTCAGTGGGCTGTTCAAGCGCCAATCATGATGCCAGCCGGTGCTGCACTGGGTGTGGATGCCGCGAAAACGGCCATGGCCATTGCATGGGGTGACGCGTGGACAAACATGATTCAACCTTTCTGGGCATTGCCAGCGTTAGCGATTGCTGGGTTGGGTGCGAAAGATGTAATGGGTTACTGCCTGATGGCTTTGATCGGTTCTGGTGTGATTATTTCTTTGGGATTTTTGATTTTCTAAACAGGTAATAAAAAAGGAAATAACCACTGTCTCAATTTTTTGGATGGTGGTTTTTTTGTTTCTGTCTATTGTCTTTTTTTACGGTACTTACGCCTTTCTATCACTGTTTAAATTCTTATAGATTACGTATTTCAATTGGTATGTCATTTTTTTTGCACAAACTACTATATTCTTGAAATTTATAGTAAAACCATCCTTTTATTTCCATATTGTTATATCTCTTATTTGGGTAAATTTGAGTAAGTTCTCTTTATAATGAGTGACAAGTTTTTCATTCAAATTAACGACAAATGAACATAGGTAAAAAATGGCGAGGGTACAAAAGGTAAGCGATAACCGAAAAAAAGGCATGGTTGTAAAAAGAAGTGTACTCGCAATACAGCGCTATTTTTTAGGCTTTTCTTTATTGTTTGGAATGCCTGTCTACGCAGACATTAATTGGATGTCCGCAACGCTAGATAACGACTTCTTTGTGAACGAAGATAATGGCTACACTAATGGTGTTTATGTTTCATTTTACGATATTCACGAAAACGTAACGGCCGTTAAACAACCCGATTTTTGGGTAGCTCCGCTCATGTGGAGCATGCCTAAGCAGGGTCTTGATAATGTGGTGAATGTTTACAGCGCTGGCCAAGCATTGACAACGTCTTACGACATTGCAGAAGTGAATCCTGAAGAGGGCTCGCTGCCTTATTCTGGCTTGTTAAGCTTTACCAACACTTATATTACGGCAAACGCTGATCATGCAGATCGAGTGTCGACAACCTTGGGCGTGGTTGGGCCGCTTGCTATGGGCGAGCAAACACAAAAAACAATCCATAAAATCATTGGTGCTCAGAAACCGATGGGGTGGGATACTCAATTAGAAAATGAGGTTGTGTTTGAGCTTTCGCGAGGTCGTAGCTGGCGTACTTGGGTTTCTGATAGCGGTAAAATGGATTTTTTATCCGGTGTGGATGCGAGCGTTGGAACGCTCAGAAGCGGTGTGAGTACGGGTGTAATGTTGCGTTATGGCCATAATCTGGATGACTCTTATCCGACTGTTTTATTGTCAGCATCGAGATCATCCAATCCCCTTGCCGTGAACAGGGGCTGGTTTGTTTATACTGGCGTTAAATATAATTACATCTTCAATCAAATATTTACGGATGGTAATACCTTCCGCGACAGTCAGTCTGTTGATTATGACCACAATCAAAATATGTTTACGTCAGGTTTGAGTTATTCATGGGGCAGTGGTGTTTTAGCATTTGCGATTAATGCTCCGTTTACCCTTAACGGTGATACGAATGACCGTGAATTGGATAAATTGACCCGTTATGGCACCTTAACGTTTGCTTGGCAAATATAGATTTTTTGTTTTCATCAGAGCATAAAAAAGCCTTTTACTTGGAAAAGTAAAAGGCTTTTTCAAGGTGCTTTTCGATCAAATCAACGACGTTAAATAGGCTTTCCATTCATTGGTTTTGCCGTAATAAGGGCTATGAGAGACAGTCTTCAAGACGCCATCTTTTTCGATGATTAACGTCGGGTAGCCACTCACTTTCATTTGACTCATTAACTGATGGCTTTCTTGTATTTGATCCATCATTTTGGCTTCGGAACCGGCTATTTTCTCGTTCCACGTAATAGCATCTAATCCCATCGACACAGCAAGTTTCTCTACTGTGTCTAATTGATCCAAATGTTGACCTTCTTGGTAATGGCTTTTTTGAATTATTTCTAGCATTTTATGCGCTGCCACGCCCATTTCTTGACCAACAAGAAACGCACGCGTTGTCGTGTAAGAATCCACTACAAACTCACCCTTGCTCGCTACTCTTGCTTTATAAGCGTCACCAAAGTGGGCTTTTGTCATGCTGGCAATTTGTTCGTCGGCTTGCAAAATATGCTGTCTAAAAGACGGGTCAATCGCACGTTTCGGGATCATCCCGCCTGGGTGGTAAATGATTTCAAACTCAGACATGTTTGCTAAAACTTCGATTAACGATGACGCGCCGTAACACCAACCACACATAGGGTCGAAGAAATAATGAACTTTTACCATGTCATTTCACCTTGATGGACCTTAGCCGCAATGTTTAGGTTTAACATGCCTTGCGTTTCAGGGTATTTTTTCGACATGAAACGAATCATTTCATTACTGTTAGTGGTTTCTTGCTTTGCTTGTTGAAAGTCCGTGATGTAGTTAAGTGAGAACCGAATCGCATCAGCATTCATTTCTGTGTCTTCTATCATATGATCAGGAACGACCGTCGTTGGTTTAAGCGCTAGCATTTCTTTTAACTGTGCTTTCCATGCTGCCTGTGACACATCTGTTTGTGCATCCGCCATCCATAAATGCATGTTTCCGAACACCGCGACGTTGCCTAAAATGGCTTTTTTTGATGGAATCCATAGGTAAGGGCGGTGTGCTAACACACCTTTCGTACCACGAATTTCTATGGCGTGCCCGTCAACAGTCAAGGTTGACTTAGTATAAACCGTAGGAACGATAGGGTTTACAGGTGCATTGCCACCCATTTTCGGTCCCCAAAATGCCAATTTTCCTGCCATTTTCTCTTCAATAACCTTTTTGACTGCTGGTGTGGTGATGATGTCAGCGTTAGGGAAAAGCTCATGCAGCGTTTCGGCACCAAAGTAGTAGTCAGGGTCTGCTTGGCTAATGAAAATGGTTTTTAACTCTTTGTTTGAATCCAAGACTTTAGCGGCAATGCGCAATGCGTCGGCTTTCGTAAATCCAGCGTCTATCACCATGGCTTCTGTTTCACCGTATACCACAGTAGAGGTAACGCCAAAGCTACCAGGCGCCGCATTGTATACATCTAGTATTAAAGGTTTCGTGTCTGCAGCGAATGCAGAATGAGCGATCAGTGCAGAAGCGGCTAATGTAATCAGTTTTTTCATTCTTTCTCTCCAAAGAGCTAATGTTTAATTCATGTGGCCATCATAGAGAATTGACGTGCTCAGAAAAATACACAAAAATGAGCATTATTGTTTCTTATATCGTGCAAGTGAGTGTGTGAAATTATGGACAGAGTGATAGCCGCTAAAGTTTTTATCGATGTTGCCCAATCGCGGAGCTTTTCTCGTACCGCAGATCGTTTGAATATGTCACGACCAATGGTGACGCGATATATAGAAGCAATGGAAGACTGGTTAAAGATTCGTTTGTTGCATCGCACAACACGAAAAATATCACTGACTAGTGCTGGTGAAGCCTGCTTAAAAGATGTCGAGCTTTGGTTGGAGCAAGCTGATAATTTTATATCTTTGGTCAATACCAGCGAGGAGCTGTCAGGCTTGGTGCGAATCACCTCGAGCATGTCATTTGGTTTTTCACAGCTGATGCCGGCAATTCAGGATTTTATGCGTTTTTACCCGAAAGTACGCATCGATATTGACCTAGAAGACAGTGCGGCAGACCTTACCGAAAAAAGCATCGACCTTGCGATACGAATTGCCTCGAATCCGGATCCTTCTTTAATAGGCAAACCTATTGCCGTGTGTGAGTCTGCACTGGTTGCTTCTACGGCTTACCTCGAAAAAGTTCGCGAAACAATAGGGGGAATTCAGCATCCAAAAGACCTAGTGAATCACCAGTGTTTAGGCTACAAAAACTTTGAACGACACATATGGCACCTGTCTCAAGGTGATCAATTTGAATCCATTCCAGTCGACTGTCGTTTAACCGCGAACGAAGCAACGGCGTTGCTACATGCCGCGTTAAATGACGGAGGAATTTCCCTACAACCGACGTATCTTGTTAATCGTTATATAAAAGAGGGCCGTTTGTGTCACGTATTACCAGATTGGAAACCCAAAGACCTTAGCATTTACGCGTTGTACTCTTCTAGAAAGCACCTACCACCGACCGTGCGCGCTTTAATTGATCACCTAGAAATTTACTTCAAAGATAATCCTTGGTAAACAAGCGTTAGTGATTGCAAACAGAAGACTTGTTGTTTATCTCCTAAAATACTCTGCCAATTCTTGCCATTGCTGTTCTGACTGGGCGGCGAGCATTTCGCCTTCTAGCATGGCAGGGGAATACTCTTTACCTTCTAAGGTTCGACAAACCCCACCTGCTTCTGTGTGAACCAGTACACCTGCGGCGTGATCCCAAGGGAGCATTTTGTAGGTCAGGCTAAAGTTGAAGTGGCCTTGGGCGATTTGTCGGTAAGCAGGGCAAGAGGGTAGGTTGTTGATGCGTACAAAGCGTGAGGCTTTTAGTGCGAAATCTTGTTTTTTCTGACCTGTATAGGCGTTAACCGACATGATGCCAGTCAGTTTGTCTAACTCTGGTTCTGCAGTGATCTGCAAGGCTAACGGCGTTTGGTTAGGAACTTGATTGTTGCTTTTTTCATTCATGGCGGTGCGTTGGAAAAATGCGCCTTCGCCTAAATTGGCGTAAATCCAGTCGTCGTTTACAGGGTCATACAACAAACCAAAGCGTGTCACACCTTTCACGACAACGGCAAGTATGATGCCGAAATCTGATAATCCATGAGCGTAGTTCCAAGTACCGTCGATGGGGTCGATGATGACGCAAGTGTCTGCAGTGGCAATTTTGTCCGTGGTTGATGGGTCATCGGCGACGGCTTCTTCTCCAACAATCTCCCAGTCTGGAAAAGCCTGCTGAATTTCAGCGGTGATAAAGGCTTCGCTAGCTTTGTCTGCAACGGTGACAAGGTCGGTTAAGCTGCTTTTTATTTCGACATCGGCAGCGTTTAGTTGTCGAAAACTTGGCATGACGATCTCTTGTCCTGCTCGGCGGACAATGTCGATAAGCCGATCTTGAGATAGTTTGTCGAGGTTCATGCGCTGCTCCTTCGCTTTATTATAAAGGGGAGCACATTATACTTGATGAATGTGACTATGTGTTGACGGCGGCGCTAAATCATTTTTTGATGAAAGAAGATTGTTACTTCGGTGTCTTATTTTATGGTTTAAACAAGACACCGAGTTGTTCACAGAACACGGTATGAAGGATATTACGCTAGTTGTCTTGAGCCGCTGTCTTCATGTTGATGGTGCAATAAGTTATCAACTGTTGTTGCCGCGATATGGTTCAGTGCTTCAATGGTGAAATAGCCTTGGTGACCGGTTACGACGACATTGGGGAAGGTGAGCATGAGCTGAAAGACGCTGTCTTGGATAATATGCGAGGACATGTCTTCAAAGAAAATCTTGTTTTCTTGTTCGTAGACATCCAACCCTAAATAGCCAATTTTCCCATTGTAAAGTGAGTCTATGGCTTCTTGCGCATGGACAAGTGCGCCACGACTGGTGTTGATGATCATCACGCCGTCTTTCATTTTGTTCAGGCTGTCTTTATTGATTAGGTGATGAGTCGAGGTGTTTAAAGGGCAATGCAAGCTGATGATGTCGCTCTTTTGATAGAGCTCTTCTAGTGGTATGTATTGGCAGCCTTGGTCGATCAGTGCTTGTGATGGATATAAGTCGTAACATAAAACATGGCAGCCGAAGCCTTTCATGATTCGACAAAACGCCGCGCCAATGCGCCCAGTCCCAATACAACCCACCGTTTTACCTTCCAAGTTGAACCCGAGTAGTCCCTCTAAGGCAAAGTTGCCTTCTTTCACTCTGTGGTAAGCACGGTGTGTTTTTCGGTTCAGCGTCATAATCAGCGCGACTGCGTGTTCTGCAACGGATGTTGGGCTGTAGTCTGGTACGTGAAATACTTTTATGCCTTCTGCTTTTGCAGCGTCTAAGTCAACATTATTAAACCCTGCGCAACGAAGGGCGATGGTATGGACACCTTGCTGTTTTAAAAGATGAATCACCTCTGCATTGACATCGTCGTTGACGAAACAAGAAACGGCATCAAAATCTTTTACTAAGCTGATCGTTTCCATGCTCAAGCGACTTTCGAAGTACGTCATGGATAAGGCGGTATTATCAGCGTAAGAGGCGAGGGTTCTTTTATCGTAGGGTTTGCAGGAGAAAACGGCAATTTTCATGAAATGTAATCCTGTCGTTTTGTCAAAAAAAGAGAGTCTAGTTATAACGCATAAAAATTCAGAACGCATGATTTTTGGTTAGTAGCCTCGATTTGCGATCCATAGCGTTGATATGAATCAGTGAAATAAAGAAAATGGCCAGATTGGTGGGAATTATTGTTACAACAGCGTTTTATGTCAGGACAGTTGTTGGTTTATTTTAAATATCAATAAAATGAGTTTAGTAGGTAATATTTTGTAATTTATGTTTATTTTTATCATGCCTTACCTAATTATAAGTGGTTAATTCGTCTAAACTTATAAGAAATTGATCTTAGAATAAGATTCTGACTTAATCTCGAATTTAGAGTTGGAAACGATATTTGCCAGGAGGCAAACGTGAAGAAAATGTCATCTAAGTATATTGATAGCCGTTGGGTGATATTGACCCTGCTTTTTGGCATTTTGGTTACCTGTGTTGTGGCTTACCGAACGCAAGACGCCAATGAGAAGAGGATAGCTAACGCTGTTTACCAGTCTTCTAATAAAGCCATGGAGGAGGTGATGTCTCGGATTCAGCTTTACCAATATGGATTGCGGGGTGCTCGAGGAGTTGTGTTAACGACAGGTGAAAATGAAATTACTCGAGATGTTTTTTCTTTATACAGTTTAACTCGTGATGTGGATGTGGAATTTCCAGGTGCACGTGGCTTTGGTTTTATTCGACGCGTTCCACAGGCAGATGCCGCCGCTTTTACTTTGTCGGCTAGCCAAGACGGCTGGCCAGGTTTTGCTATTAAAACGCTTTTTCCTAATTTTAATGAACATTATGTCATTCAGTATATTGAACCTGTAGAGCGAAACCGGCAGGCCGTTGGTTTGGACATAGCATCAGAAACAAACCGCCGAGAAGCCGCTACGTCGTCTTTATACACAGGGGAAGTTCGCTTAACTGGCCCCATCACCTTGGTGCAAGCATCGGGTAAAGCGCAGCAGTCAGTATTGATCTTGATGCCTATCTATCGAGGAGGGAAAGTACCAGAAACATTGGATGAACGCATTGAAGCAGGCTTTGGCTGGAGTTATGCGCCTTTATTAATGGAAGAGGTGTTAAATCATTTAGATATAGACTTGGAAAAAATCCATTATGAATTGTTTGATGTAACCGATTTGGACGATAAAGTTCGGTTTTATGACAGCGGAAAATTAAAAAATCGTCAATACGAAATAAGTCAATCTAAGCATATTTATGGACGGAGTTGGGAGAGTCATCTTAGTGTTTCTCCAGCCTATATAGCGGACTTACATCTTCCTAATCCGTTCAGTTTTATAATCATTGGCGTCTTTATTAGTGTTCTTGGGGCTGTTCTCGTCGCTGCTGTTAAGGTAAATATTTCTAGGCATCGTGAGGTGATCGCTCATCAATCTAGAATCGCTGCGGTAGTGGAAAGCTCGGCGGATGGCATTATTAGTAAAAGTCTGGATGGGGTTATTGTCAGTTGGAATAAGGGGGCTGAGAGTATATTTGGTTACACACAGGAGGAAGCGATTGGTCAGTCTTCTTTTGAACTCTTGGTTCCAGCCGACCTTCAAGATGAAGATAAGGCGATTCTGTCTTCTGTAATTGATAACAAAAAATCCATTATTATTGAGACGCGTAGGAAAACTAAATCAGGGTCTGATGTTCCGGTTGCACTGACTGTGTCTCCTATCTTTGACTCTAATCGTTTAGTAGTTGGTGTTTCGAACAGTGTGCGTGATATTTCTGAACGTAAAAAAGCCGAAGCTAAAATTCGTGACTTAAATTCCAGTTTAGAAAGCCAAGTAAAAGAGCGCACTTTAGAGCTTCACGAAATTAATTTACTTTTGAATGACGTGTTAGACGCTTCGTCTGAAATTGCGATTATTGCTACCGACATGAACGGTAAGATCAATCTTTTTAATAGTGGCGCACAAAGAATGCTGGGGTATTCTGCCGAGGAGGTTGTTGGTCAAATGACACCTCTTAGTTTCCATGTTAAAGCAGAGGTTGTACAAGAGCGTGATGCTATTTTTGAAACTGCAGGTACCTATGTCTCAGATCTAATGGAAGTTTTGATCTTTAAAGCATTTCGAGATAACTACGATAGCAAAGAATGGACCTATATTGATAAATATGGGAAGGCCAAACCGGTGTCTTTGGTTATTACTCCTATGAAGAACAGTGACGATGAAGTGATTGGCTTTTTAGGAATGGCTATAGATATTACCGAGCAGAAAGCCAGCCAGCATGCTTTAGTTTCTACTCGAGACCAGTTACTTATGGCGGCAGAGGTAGCACAACTGGGCGTTTGGACTTGGGATCTAGAAAACAATATTCTGGATTGGAACGAAATTATGTTCGATATATACCAGTACCCACGGACATTAAAAAATGAAGGGGTTACTTATGCGCACTGGTATAAAAGGGTTCATCCCGAGGACAGAGATGCGTCCGCATTGGCATTGCAAAATGCCATAAAAGGCATTGGTGATTACGATCTTGTCATGCGGCTCTTGCTACCTGATAGCAGCATTCGTTATGTTCAGACTGGCGCTTCTATTGAAAGAGATGCGAGTGGAAAAGCCATTTCTGTGGCGGGTATTAATCGAGATATTACAGCCGAGAGAAGTTTGGAAGCCTGGTTGCGTAAGGCAAAAGATGAAGCCGATGCCGCCAGTGCCGCCAAATCAAGCTTTCTTGCGAATATGAGTCACGAAATCCGCACCCCGATGAATGCTATTTTGGGCATGTTGGAGTTGGTTAAACGAACGTCCTTAACGCATCAGCAAGACGACTATGTTTCAAAAGCCCATATTTCAGCCAAATCTTTGCTTGGTTTAATTAATGATATTTTAGATTTTTCCAAAGTTGATGCCGGTAAATTAACCTTGGAAAGCGTACCTTTCGAAATAGAAAATCTACTCTATGAACTTTCTACTGTGCTATCTGGAAGTTCACTGGGAAATGATGTTGAGCTCATTTTTGATATTGATAAAGACATTCCTCCTTACCTTGTCGGCGATAAACTGCGTTTATTGCAGGTGCTCATTAATTTGGTGAGTAATGCGGTTAAATTCACGTTAGAAGGTAGTGTGATTTTAGAAATTAAACAAACAGCGTTGGAGTCTGGAGTATCCCGTTTAACGATTTCTATTACAGACACTGGCATTGGTATTTCAGAAGACCAAATAGAGTCTGTTTTTGACGTATTTTCTCAAGCGGAGTCTTCGACGACTCGACGTTTTGGTGGTTCAGGATTAGGGTTGGTTATTTGCCGTCGTTTTGTCGCTCTAATGGGCGGGGTGTTAAATGTTGAAAGTACTTTGGGGGTCGGCAGTCGTTTCTATTTCACGATTGATTTGCCCGTTGCTGAAGCTCCAGTAGAAGAAATGTTGAATGTACAAGCACGAAAACCCATCCGTATTCTTATTGTAGACAATAATCCTGCTTCGCAGGCTATATTGACGCGAATGGCAATTAATCTTGGTTGGTTTTATGAAAAGGCTGAGACGGTTAAAGAGGTTATTACACAAGTTAATAAAGCCGCAGAAGATGGTGGCCTGTTTGATGTTGTCTTATTGGATATTAAAACATCAGATTTTGTCGGACGTGACAGCATGGAGAATATGGTCGCGAGTTTTCACACTTCAACACAGTCTCCTAAAATTATTTTATTGGCCAATGCACCTAATGAAAAACTGGAAAGCTCTCTTGAATTAGTCACGGGCTATTTATTAAAGCCCACGACATTAAGTCAGTTATCTGAAATGGTTTATGAGTCTTTATCTAATGGGGATACTCTCACAAATGAAGGTGATGAAAAGTCTAATGATCGAATTGAACGAAGTTTGGCGGGAATAAAGTTATTACTAGTAGAAGATAACGCCTTTAATCGTCAAGTCGCGACAGAATTATTAGTCGCAGAAGGCGCTATCGTTACCGTTGCTGAAGGTGGTTTGGAAGGGGTTGCCATTGTACTGGATAACGCTGAAGGCGCCTTCGACCTAGTGCTGATGGATATGCAGATGCCAGACATAGATGGTTTGGAAGCAACAAGACAAATCCGAAAAAATGGGCAATTCACCTCTCTTCCCATTGTTGCTATGACAGCTAATGTGTCAGAGGATGATCGTCAGGCGTGTCTTAATGCGGGCATGAATGATCACCTTGGCAAGCCTTTAGATATCGATTTGATGATCGCTTGTATCTTGCAGTATGTAGGCAAAAAGACGGAGGTAGACGTTACTCTTGGTCAGGCCGCTGAGAAAGCTATAGGCGTTGAAGACAGCCATTCGTACGAACGTGAAGATATTCATTCTATATTGGGACGGTTTGGTGGCAGTGTTGATCTCTTTAAAAGTGTGGTTGATGGTTTTGAAGCAGAGTCCCAGAGTTTACTAGAAAGCATTGATAAAAATGTTATAGACAGAGATCAAATTAAGGCGCGAGAGGCACTTCATACTTTAAAAGGTGCGTCTTTGACGATGGGCTTGTTGCATTTTTCTAATCAGCTATCCGATTTTGAACAGGTTCTAAAAACGACCGAGGATAAAGAAGCGCTGGAAACGTGTTTCTCTTCTATTAATGTTGCTGAACTCAATACTCATTTACATGATGAATTGGCTACTATTATTGCTGAAATTAATGATTTGACGTGAATTATCGATAATTTTAGCTAAGCTATATTGCTATGATTTGAATCATAAATTGATCTAGAAAAGGTATTATGCGAAAGCATATTATTATGAGTGTTTGAACCGTTGTGCGTTGATTTTATGTTATAGACAGCCTGTAGATTAGGCGCTTGAGGAGAGTGGGATGTTTAACAAGAGTTTGAAGAATGAATTTAAGGCATTAAAGGAAGAGCTGTACTCTCTTAATCAAGTAAAAGAAAGTTTAGACCAAGAAATGTTAGTTATCATTTTGAGCCCTGAGGGCGTGATAACATCGGTCAATAAAAAATTCACTGATGAGTTGGCTTTTTCGAAAGAGGCCATTATAGGTAGAAAAATATCAGAGTTAGTGCCTGTTATTTCTCGGGAAACGACACACTACAAGGGGCTTTTAAACTCGATCAAAAACGCCAGCCATTGGGTTGGTGCGTTAGAAATTGAAAAAGAAAACGGTGATGAAGCGTGGTTACGAGTTATCTTACAGCCGGTATTAGATGGTGAAAACGGTAAGCTCAAACAGTTTTCCTTACACTGTAATGATTTAACACGGACGATTACCAGCTCTCGTGAAGATCAAAATATTATTTCCGCGCTACAGCGATCAACCGCCGTTATTGAGTTTGATATGAGCGGCCATATTTTGAAAGCGAATGATCTTTTTCTCGGTGGTATGGGGTATAAGCTTGAGCAAATCAAAGGCAAGCACCATAGAATATTTTGCACTGAAGATGAGTCCAGTTCAGCGGACTACGCAGCATTTTGGAAGCGTTTAAGCGAAGGGCAGTTTGTTGCTGAGCGTTTTAAGCGCGTTGATAGTCGAGGTGATATTGTTTGGTTAGAGGCGTCTTATAACCCAATTTCTGACGTGCATGGTCGTCTGTATAAAGTCGTTAAGTTTGCGACCATTATCACGGATCAAATCAATCGTGAATTGGCGGTGTCTGAGGCGGCTGATATTGCTTTTAGCACCTCTCAACAGACAGATAATAGTGCGAAAAAAGGCAGTCAGGTGGTCAGTGATACCGTCACCGTGATGCGCCAATTATCAGATCAAATGGCAGAAGCTGCCGAGGGCATTGCTGAATTGGATAAGCAGTCTCAGCTGGTGGGGTCTATTATTCAAAGTATTCGAGGCATTGCGGATCAAACTAACCTACTTGCATTGAATGCGGCCATTGAGGCGGCGCGAGCGGGAGAACAAGGTCGAGGTTTTGCCGTTGTTGCTGATGAAGTCAGACAGTTAGCATCGCGAACCAGTGCGGCGACAGAAGAGATTGTAGGGGTCGTTGAAAAGAACCAAATACTGGCTGAAAAAGCGGTTTCTTTGATTAATAAAGGCAAAGAGCAAGCAGAGCAAGGCCTTGCTTTGTCGAATGAAGCGGGTAATGTAATTATTGAAATTCAAGACGGCGCTCAAAGAGTGGTTGATGCCGTTGGACAGTTCGCTAACAAATTTACGAACTAAGCGTTAGAGCATTGGCTGACTTTCTTGTCGTCGGCCAATGTTCGTGTTTAACGTTGAGATAACGTGTCTAATGTTTCTAGTAACCACTCTAATTCATTTTCACCTTTCAAACGTGTCGCCATACTTTGCTCATGTTCCATAACGCGTGCACTTAATGTCTGAAAAAATGTTTCTCCGTATTTGGTCATAAATAGCGCATAAGAGCGGCGATCGTTTTTAGCTGGACGGCGCTTTAAAATATCCATTTTTTCTAATTTGTCGACAGCAGCAACCATGGCTGAGCGGTCATTGCCTAGAGCTTGAGCTACCGCCGTTTGTGTTAAACCCGGGTTGCGTTCCACAATGGCGATAATGGCAAATAAACCAGGACTGATACCCAGATCAGAACATACTTCAGAAAACTTACTGAAAAAATTCATTTGGGCGCGTCGCAAGCGATAGCCAATCAGCGTATTAAGTATTCCGAAGTCCACTGTTGAATCACTTTTTTTTGTATCGTCAGCCATTTAGGTCCCATTTACTTGTTTAATAATCAATTATTGTAATATAAAACGTTATTTTGGTGTAACAGTAAACTGTTGAGTAGGGTATAGAAAAATACGGATTAAATGAAATAACCCCCGTTACTGGACAACCAGCATTTGGGGGATATTTTTTTATGCAAACTAACCGACTAAGTGGACCAAACCGAGGGTAATGCTTGGGAAGAGTATCAATAATGCGACTCTCACAAAATCGGATATTAAGAATGGAACCACCCCCTTAAAACACTCTTTTAGTTTAAGGCTATCATCAAAGGATTTAATGATAAAAACGTTCATGCCCACCGGGGGTGTGATGAGCCCGACCTCGACGACGATCAACGCCAATATGCCAAACCAAATGCCGACATCTGCCGTTGGAATGCCAAAATCCATGGCCATAATCATCGGGAAGTAAATCGGAATGGTGAGCAAAATCATCGCTAAGCTGTCTAAGAAACACCCCATCACCAAATAGGTTAATAGCATCAGCACCAGAATAGTGTAGGCCGACAGGCCTGAATTCTGAATGAGCTCGACACCTAGATCAGGCAACCTAGAAAGCGCGATAAACACACTAAATAAATCCGCACCTAGCACGATGAAAAAGATCATCGCAGCAGACACCGCTGTGCGCATCAGACAAACCAACAGGCCATCAAGACGCATTTTCCCATGAGTCACGGCTAGGATGGCTGTCAAAATAACACCGACAGACGCGGCTTCTGTTGGGGTGAAAATCCCCATGTAAATGCCGCCCAATACGATTAAAAAGATCGTCGTAATATGCCATACGTCTTTCGTCGATTTTATTTTTTGTGCCAGCGTGGTTTTTTCACCACGTGGCCCCGCATTTGGGTAAATTCTTACGTAAATTGCGATAGCAAGAATGTAACCGCCCGCAGCGAGAAAGCCAGGAATAAAGGCCGCAATGAACATTTTGGAAATATTTTGTTCCGTGAGAACCGCAAAAATGATTAGCACCATAGAAGGTGGAATCAAAATCCCCAATGTGCCACCAGCGGCTAACGCGCCCGCTGCCAAACTACCAGAATAGTTAAGGCGCTTCATTTCAGGTAACGCGACTTTCCCCATTGTGGACGCGGTTGCCAAGGATGAACCACAAATCGCCCCGAATGCCGCACAACCCGCTACGGCCGCCATAGCAATACCGCCGCGCTGACGTCCAATCCACGTATTGCAGGTTTTAAATAACTCGGCCGTAATGCCAGAACGTGTGGCAAGCTCGCCCATTAATAGAAACAATGGCACTACGGACAAGTCATAAGTGGAAAATTTAGAGACGGGCGCGGTTCCTAAATACTCTAATAACGCTGGAACGCCGCCAATCATGGAATAGCCCACCGCGCCACACACCAACATGGCCAACGCGATCGGAATACGAATGCTCATTAAAACAAGCAACACAGCCATCATTAAAAATGCCAGCTCAATATTACTCATTCGCACCTCCTAGAAACACGGCAAACAGTTTGTAAAGGCCACAGAGTCCACACAGAGTCATGGACGTGACGCCGACAATGAATGTCCACCAAGTAGGAAGTTCAAGCAGCATGCTTTGTTCAAGATAGTCTTTTGCCTCAAACCCACTGAGGCTCATTTGATAGGCAAAGACAAATGCGGTCACAGTAAATACGATGTCCGCCGTGATATCCAATGTTCGTAATGTGCTTTTTTTACAATGCGCTGTAAAGAGGTCGACAATCACGTGACCATTACGCACATAACAAACGGGCAAAAAGAGAAACACCGCCATGGCCAGACCCATTTCAGTGATTTCATAATCTCCTTCAATCGATTGTCCAACGGTGGTTCGACCTATTATGCTCGCAACAGTGACGGCGGCTATGCCAAGCATCACAAAGCCGCCTGTGAGTGCAAAAATATTTGATAAGCGACCCAGAAAGGATCGCTGTATATTGGCAGAAAATACTGTCATTTTAAATCATCCAACAACGTGGCTTAAAGTGCTTCGTATTTTTTGATAAGTGCTTTGGTTTTGTCTAATAAACGCTGTCCGTCGTAGTCGTCATCGTTCATGTCTTCAACCCATTGGCTGGTAATAGGCGCCATGGTTTTTTCCCAGCGAGCGTGTTCTGCGCCTTCGATATAATCAAAGCTGTTGCCTTGATCCACCGCGTATTTACGCGCAAACACTTCGTAGTTATCAAACAAATCCCCGATGTGCCCCGCTAACGCAATACCAGAATTGTTATCAATCACTTTTTGTAGATCAGCAGGCATGCTGTCATAGACTTTGTTGTTCATTGAGAAAACGAAGGTGTTTGTATAAAGACCTGCGCCTTTAAATTCTGTGTGATGTTTTACCAACTCGTATATTTTCATTGGCAATACCACTTCGAAAGGCAATACCGCTACATCAATGACGCCTTTCGATAACGCACTTGGCATTTCTGTAACAGGCAAAAAGACGGTATTAGCACCCACACTTTTAAAGGCTTCTGACATGACTTTGTTGGGGGCGCGAACCTTCATGCCTTCCAAGTCTTCTAGCGTTTTAATGGCTTTGTCTCGTGAGTGAAAAGAACCTGGAGTGTGAGTATGCAATGCGATGACGTGGACATCTTTCATTTCATCTTGCATTTCGGTTTCGGAATAATCTTGTAGCGCCATACTGGTCGCTTTTGCTGAGCCTGGAATGAAAGGAAGTTCAAATGACGTCATTTTTGGAAAACGCCCGGGCGTGTAGCCGGCCACTGTCCAAGACAAATCCACAATGCCTTTGCGAGTTTGATCAAATAACTGAGGTGGTTTTCCGCCCAATTGCATGGCTGGGTAAATGTCTATTTTGATTCGACCATTCGATTCTGTTTCGACTCTTTCTGCCCAAGGCACAAGAAACTGAGAATGTGCCATCGACATAGGCGGAAGCATATGATGCAGTTTTAGGGTGTATTCAGGTTCCGCTGCGATGGCGTTGATAGACAGCATAGAGCCAGCGACAAGGGCTAGGCCCTGCAGTTTTATCTTCTTCATTTTAATCACCTTAATTGTTTTTGTTATTAAGTGTTTTAATCCGAACGCTATTTCACCAAGGTTAATCCATTATTAAAGGCAAAGGGACTGAGAAACAACAGTGTTTTTATGTTATTTCCAGAGCCGATAAATCTATTTGTGACACATATTGTTGTGCTTTTCAACAATCTTATTTATAAATTTTTTGCTCTTCATATTCAAAAAAAGCAAGCCTTGATAAAACGTTTGATATAAAAATAGTTGTGGTGTACAACATAAATCCTATCCCCCAAAACAAACCAATAAAAATAGACATGTGAGGGCATAAAATGAGCAAGGTTATTTCTCTGGAGCACGCAGCGGGTCTCATAAAAGATGGCGACTCTGTTGCATGGTCAACCGTTGGTATGTCTTTTTTTGCAGAAGCCGTGGCCAAAGCCGTCGAGCAGCGATTTATCAGCACAGGGCATCCGCAACAGTTAACCTTGATCCATGATTGCGGTTGCGGTGACGGTAAAGACGCGGGCATGTCACACATGGCGCACTCTAATCTCGTAAAGCGTCTCATTTCTGGTCATACCGGACAAGCACCTAAAATGGCGCAAATGATTACGGACGATGCTATTGAAGCTTATTTACTTCCTCAAGGTGTGTTGACCACAATGTGGCGTCAGATCGCGGGTAACAAACCGGGTGTGATTACCAAGATAGGCATGGGTACCTATGTTGATCCTCTGTTAAGCGGCGGTAAAGTAACGTCTTTGGCGACGGAAGACCTTGTTAAGCGTATCGAAATTGAACAAGAAGAGTGGTTACTTTATAAAAAATTCCCTCTCAATGTTGTGGTGATTCGTGCCACCACCGCCGATGAAGACGGTAATTTATCGGTAGAAGAAGAGGCCATGTTGGCTGAAATTCTGCCTATGGCTCAGGCCGCAAAGAACAGCGGTGGTATTGTTATCGCTCAAGTGAAATACATTGCCGAGCGTCATTCTATTCATCCGAAAGAAGTCAAAGTGCCTGGTGTTTTGGTGGACTACATCACGGTGGCACCAGTCGAAGATCACAAACAAACCATTGGTACTGTTTATAACCCCGGCCTTGCTGGAAATGCTCGTGTGCCATTAAATGCGCTTCCTGCAATGCCATTTGGCGATCGTAAAATTATCGCGCGTCGTGCTGCGATGGAGCTAAAAGCGAATGTCATGGTGAATCTAGGTATAGGCATGCCGGACGGCGTGGCGGCGATCGCGGCGGAAGAAAAAGTCTCGCATTTGTTCACACTAACGACCGAATTGGGTACTTACGGTGGCATACCTGCATCTGGCGCTGACTTTGGCGCGGCGTGGAATGCAGATGCGATTATTGAACACGAAGCGCAATTCGATTTTTACGACGGTGGTGGTTTGGATATCGCCTTTTTGGGATTGGCGCAGGCCGATATCAAGGGCAATTTAAACGTTAGTAAGTTTGGTCCGAAAGTGGTCGGCCCCGGTGGTTTTATCAACATTTCTCAAAGTGCTAAGAAAGTCGTTTTTTGTGGCACCTTGGTGAATGGCGCTAAACTGGCTTACGACAATGGCAAAGTATCCGTGCTTCAAGAAGGTAAGGTGCAAAAATTTGTTAACGCCGTTGATCACATTACTTTCAGTGGTGACCTTGCCCGCGAAAATCACAAGCCCGTGTTGTTTATTACTGAGCGTTGCGTGCTGGAGTTGCGTCAAGAAGGCATGGTGCTCACAGAAATTGCACCAGGTTTAGATTTAGAAAAAGACGTGTTGAGCGCGATGGCGTTCCGGCCAATTATTGCGACTGACCTTAAAACCATGCCTGACGCTATTTTTGCGGAGCAGTGGGGTGGTTTAGGCGACATCATGGCATCGGCCGATCAGCAATAAAAAATAAGAATAAAAGAAAGAGGAAAGATTATGTCTATCAAGAATGTCGAAATCCCTTACGGTGCTTATTGGAGTACCCCGTTTACCAAATGGCAGGGTTCGTTACAGCATTTGCATTCGATGAAGTTCGCAGCGCATGTGGCAAAAGGCGAGTTGGCGAAACGGAATATTGACCCGCTTGTGTTCGATTCCGGCGTGTTGGGTATGACGATCAACCAGTATCAGTCATTCAACGGGGCGCCTTGGCCCTTGTATGAGATTGGCGCAGTGAATACCGCCGGTCATGCGGTAAACCAAGTCTGTGCAACGAGCGCGCGCGGTTTGTTTGCCGCCGCGTCTGAAATTGTTTGTGGTATGGCGAATGTGTCGTTCTTGATGACGGCCGACCGTTGCTCTAACGGGCCGCATATTTATTATCCGAATGCCAAAGGGCCAGCGGGTTCGTCAGAAGACCAAGTCACATACAACATGATGAACGACTGCATTGACGGTCATTCGATGATGCAAACCGGTGAAAACGTGGCGAAGCGTTTTGACATCACTCGTGAAGAATTAGACGCCGTGACGTATCGGCGTTATGAGCAATATCAAGACGCATTAAAGGACGATCAAGCGTTTCAAAAGCGTTACATGACACTGCCTTTGTCCGTGCCAACGGCGAACTTTAAAAAAGAAGATACCGTGATTTTCGGCGACGAAGGGGTATTTGCCACGACGCCGGAAGGCTTGGCGAAATTAAAACCGATTCAAGAAGGCGGCGTCATTACTTTTGGCAATCAAACACACCCTGCGGACGGCAATGCGTCTATGGTGCTTTGCCGTTCTGAAGACATTGCTTCCCTGACAAGCAAACCTGAAATCAAAATTGAAGTGTTGGGCTTTGGTCAAGCCCGAGACGCTTTAGCCTACATGCCAGCCGCGCCGATTGAAGCCGCGAAGCGTGCGCTTGCCGTCGCAGGCGTGGACATTAAACAGATTAAAGCGATTAAAACCCACAACCCCTTTGCCGTGAATGACGTGGCGTTTGCAAAAGCCATGGGAGTGGAGGTGATGACAATGAACAATTTCGGTTGTTCGCTTATTTGGGGGCATCCGCAAGGACCAACCGGTTTGCGAGCCGTGATTGAACTGATTGAAGAACTAGCATTAACCGGCGGCGGTTATGGATTATTCACCGGTTGTGCGGCGGGTGATACGGGCATGGCCGTTGTGATTAAAGTATCTGATCGATAAAACTTGGTCATTAGCATCAAGCTAGGCCCATAAACATAAGAATAGAGGCTCCTTAATGGCAACGTATGAATTTATTAACTTCTCTGTTGAGAATGGCATTGCGCATTTGCAATTGAATCGTCCAGAGAAGAAGAACGCGATCAACGACAGTTTGTGTCTTGAGATAGAGCATGTCTTTTTAAACCTAAGTGATGATGTGAATGTCATTGTTCTTTCTGGCAATGGCCCTGAATTTTGTTCCGGCTTGGACTTACGTGAGCACAAGGCTCGCGAACCTTTCCAAGTGGTGAAACATTCCCAAATGTGGCATCGCGTATTTGGCCACATTCGTGAATCGGGCATTCCTGTTGTGGCCGCCATGCATGGCGCGGTGATCGGCGGTGGCTTAGAGCTGGGGATTTGCGCTCATGTTCGAGTCACGGAAGACAGCACTTTCTATCGTTTGCCTGAAGGTAAACATGGAATTTTTGTTGGTGGTGGCGCTTCAGTCAATGTATCGAATGTGATTGGTGCTAGTCGTATGACGGAAATGATGTTAACGGGTCGTGATGTGGATGCAGAAGAAGGCTTACGAATTGGTCTTGCTCATTATGTGGTCGGTACCGGTGATGCTTTAGCAAAAGCCTTTGAAATTGCTGAAGGCATTGGTAAAAACTCTAAATACTCCAACTGGGCAATGACCACAGGGCTGAGCCGTATCAGCAATATGTCGGCACAAGAAGGTATGTACACAGAATCATTAATTTGCGGCATCACGCAAACCAGTGAAGAAGTGAAAGCACGAATTGATGCCTTTCTAAATCGTAAAAAATCCTAGGTATTTTTTGTCGTTCTAATAATAACAAAGCAAGTTCAAGGTGTACTTTATGCATATTCAAGACAAACATTTTGTGATCACTGGTGCGGCATCAGGCATAGGTGAAGCCGTTGCGCGACGTTTACATGGTCTAGGCGCGAAAGTGACGTTGGCCGATGTGAATGAAAAAGGACTAGAGCGCGTCCAAGCCGTGTTAGGCGGTCGCGCCTTAGCTTGTGTCACCGATATTGTCAGTGAAGAATCTGCTCAGAACTCGGTGAATAAAGCCGTTGAAAAATTTGGTCCGATTAGTGGGTTGATTAACTGTGCGGGCATTCCGGGTGCAGAGCGCGTGGTTGGACGTGAAGGCCCTCATCGATTGGCGTCTTTTCAGCATGCTATTTCAGTCAATTTAGTTGGGACGTTTAATATGATTCGTCTTGTAGCGGATCAAATGCAAAACAACGAACAAGAAGCGAATTTAGAGCGTGGCGTGATTATCAATACGGCGTCGGCGGCGGCATTCGATGGTCAAATTGGCCAAGCTGGCTATGCCGCTTCTAAAGGCGGTGTGGTTGCCATGACGTTACCGATTGCCCGTGAACTTGCGCGCTTTGGTATTCGAGTTATGACGATTGCGCCAGGCCTATTTAAAACGCCAATGATGGATGTATTGCCAGAAGAAGTACAAAAATCCTTAGGTGAATCTGTCCCTTTTCCGCCTCGTCTTGGCGATCCTGATGAGTTTGCGGCGCTTGCTCAACACATTATTGAAAACAGCATGCTAAATGGCGAAGTGATTCGTTTAGATGGTGCAATTCGTATGGCAGCGAAGTAAGGAGTTCTATTATGACTTACCAAGCGCCTTATAAAGACATGCAGTTGCTGGTAGCTCAAGCGTATCAGCAGCATGGACTCGATAAGTTGGAATCATTAGAAGGGTTTGATACTGATCTGGCGAATGCGGTAATGGAAGAAGCAGCGAAGTTCGCTTCCGGTGTGCTGGCGCCGTTGAATCAAGTTGGCGATGTTCAAGGTTGTCGATTTGAAGAGGGCAAGGTAATAACGCCAGATGGCTGGAAAGACGCGTATCGGCAATTTTCTGAATCTGGCTGGATCGGTTTAGCTTTGCCCGAGATGTTTGGTGGACAAGGGTTGCCGAAATACATTGCGCAACCGGTGAATGAGATGTGGCTGTCGGCTAATTTGGCATTCGTTATGTTTCAGGCGCTGGCGCAAGGTGGCTCGGAGATTCTCTTGAAATTTGCGAGTGAATCTCTACAGGCTCTTTATTTACCTAATATCGTTTCCGGTGAATGGACGGTGGCAATGGCACTGACCGAACCCAGCGCAGGATCAGATTTGGGGGCGTTAACGACCAAGGCGCTTGCGAAAGACGATGGTACTTATAAGATCAAAGGGCAGAAGATTTTTATCACCTATGGTGATCATGATTTGACCGATAATATTGCCCATTTAGTAATGGCAAGAACGCCAGATGCGCCCGCAGGCAGTCGCGGTATTTCTCTGTTCATTGTGCCGAAATATCGTGTGAATCCAGACGGTTCAATAGGCGGTTTTAACGATGTGTGTTGTACGGGCATTGAGCACAAAATGGGCTTGCATGGCAGCCCAACGTGTTCGATCAGTTACGGTGAAAAAGACGAATGTGTTGGGGAATTGGTCGGCGAATTAAATCAAGGCTTGATGGCGATGTTCGTTCTGATGAACGAAGCACGGCTAAGTTGTGGATTACAAGGCGTGGCGCTTGGCGAGTTGGGTTATCAATCAGCATTAGAATACGCCAAAGAGCGTACGCAAGGTACGAATGAAAAAGGCGAGCGCGTCGCGATAATTGAACACCCAGACGTTAAGCGAATGTTATTAGACATGCGCTCTGAAACCTTTGCATTGCGCTCGTTAGGCTATCAAATCGCAGCGCAAATCGATTTGGCTGACAGTAACCAAAATACAGCGCTTCACGCTCGCATTGCCTTGTTAACGCCAATCTTTAAAGCGTTTGCCACAGAGCGAGCCAATGTGATGGCGGGTCAAGTGGTGCAGGTATTTGGCGGCATGGGTTTTGTTGAAGAAACCGGTGTTGCACAGATTATGCGAGATGCGCGAATTACGACGATTTACGAAGGCACAACGGGTATTCAAGCGCGGGATTTACTCATGCGTAAAGTCCGAGGTGATCAAGGGTTGGCACTGAAGGCCTTGCTCTGTGAGATTGATGATCAAGCCGCGAAAGTGGAAGCCAATTCTGCTTTGTCAAAAACCGCAAAGGAAATACGCCACGTCGTTGTGAAAATTCGTTCTTTGCTTGATAAGGCGCTACTTGGTCAAGAAGAAGATTCTTTGCTTGGTGTGTCTGTGCCGTTTTTGGACGCGATGGGAACATTGTGTTGTGCTTGGCAATTGATGAACACCGTGGTGTTGGCGGACGATGACATTGACGACGGTTATTATCAAAATCTGATTGCTATGGTGCAGTTTTATGGTGCCTTTCGTTTGCCTACAGCAATGGCGGCCTTGCAAACAGTGGAGTCGAAATCGTTAGGCTTACAAGAGTATGTTTTTTAAAGGCAGTGAATTCGCCGAATGAAATGGCTAAGCGTCATGAAATGGCAAGGCGTCATGAAATACATCGCTGTATTTCAATGTGAGAATAAAAATAATATTGCTGGTGGTGTTTGTCCATCGGCCACAATCACAACACTAACCGCACAACAATAATTATGGCGGTTTGAGGAGTAGAAAATGAACGCAGGATTTCACCCTATAAAAGTGGTCGCTCATCCCATTGAAGTAATAAAACATGACGCGGGTGTGCAGATTATAAACAGCCAGAAGCCGCTTGATGATTTTGCACGTTGTTGGACAGACCGGCTGGAATACTGGGCGAAAGAAGCGCCAGAGCGTGTGTTTGTCGCACAACGTAATGAGAAAGGAGAGTGGGATAATATTACCTATTCTCAAGCGGTAGTCCGTGTTCGTAACATTGCTTCTTGGCTTTTAACTCAACCCGTTTCGGCTGAACGCCCTATAGTATTTCTTTGCGGAAACAGTGTTGAGCATCTAATGCTGGCGTTGGCAGGCATGTATGTTGGCGTTGCCCATTCACCACTGTCGCCTGCTTATTCTTTGATTGCGACGGATTATTCTAAGCTGCAAGGCATCTTTGATATTTTGACGCCGGGTATGATTGTTGTGGATGAATTGGCGCCATATGAAAAGGCGATCAATGCCGTTTGTCACGATACGGACATTCCAGTTGTGGTGATCAAAGGCGATACGATACCGCAGATAATTTCCAACCCAACCATGTCGTTTCAATCCTCATTAAACCATCCCGTGTCGACACAAGTGGATATTGAAAACGCTAAGGTCGACGGCGATACCATTGCTAAAATACTGTTCACGTCTGGTACCACTGGCATGCCGAAAGGGGTGATTAACACTCAGCGCATGATTTGTGCGAACCAAGTGATGATTCATCAGGTGATGCAGTTTTTGAAAGATCAACCGCCGATTATGGTCGATTGGCTTCCTTGGAACCACACGTTTGGTGGTAACCATAATGTTGGTATTGCGTTATACAACGGTGGAAGTCTTTATTTAGACGATGGCAAACCAACCGAAAAATTGTTTGGTAAAACTTTACAAAACCTCGCCGAAGTTTCCCCTACGGTGTATTTCAATGTACCAAAAGGTTTCGAATTGCTGGTGAAAAGCTTAAAAGCGGATCACGAATTAGCCACGAAGTTTTTCTCTCGTTTGCAGTTTACCTTTTTTGCGGCCGCGGGCTTAGCCCAGCATATTTGGGATGATCTTGATGCGTTGGCGATTCAATACACGGGGAAGAAGATTCCCATGCTGACGGGGCTTGGTTGCACCGAAACGGCGCCTTCTGCGACATTTGCATCTGTTGAAGAATCTACGTCCGGAGTGATCGGTGTGCCAGCACCAGGCGTGTCAATTAAGTTGGTGCCAAACGAAGGCAAGTTGGAAGCGCGAGTCAAAGCTGTCACGGTGATGCCGGGTTATTGGCGACAACCAGAGTTGTCTGCAAAAGCGTTTGATGAAGACGGTTACTATTGTTTGGGGGATGCGTTTGCGTATTTGGATGAAAAAGCACCGCAGCGAGGCTTTCGTTTCGATGGCCGTGTGTCGGAGGACTTTAAATTAGACAGCGGTACGTGGGTCAGCGCAGGAACCTTGCGAGCGAAGTTTATCAGTGCGTTTGCGCCATTTGTACAAGACGCGGTGTTGTGTGGAACAAACCGTAGTTACATTACTGCGATGGTGTTTCCTGACTGGACTCATTGTAGAACACTCTTGCCTTATGACCTTGAAATTAGCAATGAAGCACTTGTTGAACACCCTATGGTTGTCAACGCGTTCAGACAAAAATTGGCGGATTTCACTAAGCAAAGTACAGGTGGCTCCACCGTGGTTACTCGTATTGTGTTGCAAGCAATGCCACCCAGTATCAATCACCATGAAGTGACTGATAAAGGTTCTTTGAACCAACGTGCCGTTCAGACTCACCGTAAAGATCAAGAGGAATTGCTCTATCAAGAACCTATAGCCAAGCAGGTTATTGCTTTATAACGGAGGATTTCTTATATGTTTAGTAATGAGAGGCACCAGAAAATCGAGTGGGGGGATTGTGACCCCGCTGATATTGTTTTCTACCCTCGCTATTTTGCCTTTTTTGATGCGTCGACAGGGGCTCTTTTTGAAGCGATGGGCTATTCCTTAAAACATATTCGCGATGAATTAGGTGATGTTGGTTGGCCAATGCTGAATACCGGCTCGACGTTTTTTAAACCGTCTAAATATGGTGATAACGTCATCATAAAAAGCGAATTCACAACGGTGGGGCGAGCAAGTTTTGGCATCCGTCATCAACTTTTTAACGATGGTGATCTTGCTGTTGAGTGCTTGGAAAAACGAGTATGGGCTTGCCTAAATGCATCAGGGACGTTGACGTCAAAAGTGATCCCCAATGAGATTAGAGCTCGTATGCTGAGCCAAGATTAGGTCTATAGAAAAGGAATAAGATGAAAATACTAGTGGGCGTTAAACGTGTCATTGATTACAACGTCAAAGTGCGTGTCAAAGCTGATCAAAGCAATGTGGATTTAACGAATGTCAAAATGTCGATGAATCCTTTTTGTGAAATTGCCGTTGAAGAAGCGATTCGTCTTAAAGAGGCTGGTGTCGCTTCCGAAGTGATAGTAATGAGTGTGGGAACGAGTCAAAGCCAAGAGCAACTTCGTAATGCGTTGGCGCTTGGGGCGGATCGGGCCATTTTAGTTAGTACTGAGGGTGATGTAGAGCCGCTAAATGTCGCGAAGGTTTTTGCTGCGGTGATGAAAAAAGAACAACCAGGATTAGTCATTCTGGGTAAGCAATCTATCGACTCGGATAATAATCAAGTAGGGCAGATGCTGGCAGCGCTCACCAAGCGTCCACAGGGAACTTTTGCTTCTAAGCTTGTTGTCGATGGTGATAGCGCTTTAGTGACTCGTGAAGTTGATGGTGGTTTGCGTACGGTTGCTCTTACATTGCCGGCGATTGTCACGACGGATTTGCGTTTGAACGAACCTCGTTATGCTAAATTACCCGATATTATGAAGGCGAAACGTAAGCCTCTAGAAACGATGTCTTTTACGGATCTTGGGGTGACACAAAAAGGTCATTACAGATTAGATAAGGTAGAAGCACCAGCGATTCGAAGTGCTGGAGTTAAAGTGACTTCAGTGGACGAATTGATGAGTAAACTAAAAGACGAAGCAAAGGTGATTTGATGACAATTTTATTGATAGCGGAACACAATTCAAACACGCTTGCGTCTTCTACTTTATCGGCGTTAACTGCCGCTCAAGCCATGGGTAATGACGTACATATTTTAGTAGCAGGAAAAGATATTGACACTGTTGTTCATGAGGCTGCAAAAGCATTTGGTGTGAGCAAAGTACTTTGCGCAGAGGCTGAAGTTTATGAACAGGCTTTGGCAGAGCCAATGGCTGATTTAGTTGTCCATCTCTGCACAGCGTATTCTCATATTATTGCGCCATCTAATTCTGAATCTAAAGACTTTATGCCAAGAGTGGCCGCGTTATTAGATGTGGGTCAGGTATCGGATATTTGCGATGTATTGGCGGCGGATCAATTTAAACGTCCTATTTATGCCGGTAATGCTATTACGACGGTGACTGTATTAGACGAAAAAAAAGTCATAACGGTTCGTGCGTCTTCTTTTGATGAACAGATTCAACAGAGTGAACAAGTTTGCGCCATTTTACCTGTTGATTTCATTGCAAAAAATACTTTATCTGAATGGAAAAAAGATGACATTACACAATCGGAGCGACCAGAACTCTCTAGTGCTCGTTGTATTGTTTCTGGTGGTCGAGGAGTGGGCAGCAATGAAAGCTTTGCATTAGTTGAAGCATTGGCCGATAAGTTGAATGCGGCCGTTGGCGCTTCTCGTGCGGCGGTTGACGCTGGCTTTGTATCGAATAATTTACAGGTTGGACAGACAGGTAAAATTGTTGCACCAGATTTGTATATGGCGTTTGGTATTTCTGGCGCCATACAGCATTTGGCTGGAATGAAAGATTCTAAGGTGATTGTTGCGGTAAACAAAGACGAAGAAGCGCCCATTTTCCAAATCGCTGATTATGGATTGGTAGGAGACCTTTTTACCGTGTTGCCTGAACTTGCTGAGAAGCTCTAATAAAAGGCGGCTGAAACACGGGAATAAATAGAACCGGGCCTAGGCTCGGTTTTTTTTGCGTTATAGTTTGCGTTATTTGGTTTGAGAGCATTGCTCAATAATGCGCTTTGCACTGATCACCAAAAAGCTAAAAACAGTAACGGCTAGAGCAGTAAGATGAAAAAAATCACCGAATAAAAAGCTTTCCATATGGATTCCTCTAGTAAATATTCTAATTATTATTTTATTTAATAAAAGCACAGAGTCTTCAGTTCGTCCACACTATTTGCTATTTTCGATGTTTTTTAGACGTTAACTTTGCAGTGTTGAAAGGTCTGGAATATAGAGTAAGTAACGTTATTGGCATATAGTGTTTGCGTGGTTAAGGGCGTCAGATCTTGTCAGTAATAAGTCTACTTACTTATCAAAAATAGAGAGTAAGCTTTTCTATTTTTATGGTGAAATTGTCTGCTCTTGTCTCATTTTTTTATTATCTATGTACTTTAATATTCTATTAAAGATGATTTTTTATATGGTGCAGATTGTCTATAGGGGCGGTCGTTACTCATGATTCGCCCTTTGCTTATTCTACGTTTATTGGCGATGCCGTGCTTATGGATGAGTGTGGTGCAATTCACTTTTGGCGAGTTGTCTTTTATGTGGTTTAAGGATGAAGTCCAGCATGCTTTCATCACTCCTGCCGCGATTACTTTCACCCTGTCTTTGGCGTTTTTATTTGGGTTTAAAAAATACCCCTTACCCTCCGTTAATATTCGAGAAGCGATGCTGTTTGCCAGCTTAACTTGGTTGATTGTTGGCATATTGGGTGCTGTTCCTATCATTACGATAACGCAGGTTTCTTTTACAGATGGCGTGTTTGAATCCATTAGTGCGTTGACCACCACTGGCGCGACGATGTTGTCGGGTTTGGATGACATGCCGCCCACTTTTTTGATGTATCGTCAGTTTCTGCAGTGGATGGGCGGCCTTGGCGTTGTTATCTTTGTGGTGGCTATTCTTCCTATGCTGAACATCGGTGGTATGCGTTTGCTGAAAGCGGAAACGCCTGGCCCCATCAAAGACGACAAACTATCCCCACGAATATCTAATACGACGCATTATTTATGGATGGTGTATTTGGTCATTACAGGGTTGTGTGCGGTGTCTTATTATTTTGCTGGCATGTCGGCGTTTGATGCGATTGGACACAGTTTTACCACCGTATCTACTGGAGGTTTTTCAACTCATGATGCCAGTATGGGGTATTTCAAAAGTCCGCTTATTCTGTGGATCTGCAACCTGTTTATGGTGCTTGGTGCGGTAAACTTTGCTTTGCATTATCGTGTTTATATTGCACGCAGCATGATTTTGTACTGGAAAGACGAAGAGGCTCGCACTTTTTTGAAAATTATTGCTTTTGTAACGCTCATTTTAGCCTTACTTCTTTTCCAAACGGATACAGAAAAAGGGCTCTGGATCACCATTACTCAGACTTTATTTCATGTTATTTCTTTTATTACTAGCACGGGATATGCCGCAACGGATTTTGGCGCGTGGCCTGCGGTGACGTCGATTATTTTGATTTTTGTTGGCTACATTGGTGGTTGCGCTGGCTCGACGGCAGGTGGTAACAAGGTCATTCGAAATATTATTTCATTTAAATCGATTGGTTTGGAAATTAAACGCTTAGTGCGTCCAAATGGTGTGTTTTCGATTAAGTTACAGGGGCGAATGATTAGTGATGATGTACGTCATTCGGTTATGGGGTTCATGTGTCTTGCGGCCATGGTGACGGTTTTATTTACGGTGTTGTTAATGATGACAGGCATGAGCTTTATGGCGTCTTTGAGTGCTACTGCTGCGTGTTTGAATGTACTTGGACCTGGCTTTGCAGAGCTTGGTAACAACTTTTCTCCGCTTAGCGATACGGGGACTTGGTTGATGAGTTTCGCGATGATTTTAGGGCGTCTAGAATACTTTACGGTGCTTGTGTTGTTTTTTCCGGTTTTTTGGCGTCATTAAGCTTACTAAATCAGAATTATTAAACAGCGTACGGTTATCAATATGACAACAAGCGTACGCTGTTTATTAGTTAACTCGCAGAAATCGCAATGTTGTTGCTTTCTTCTTCGTATGCTTCTAGTTCGATAGCAATACTTTTTGATGTTGGCGTGTTGCTAAATTCTCCATGACTATCGAGAGGCACCAATGGATTGGTTTCTGGGTAGTAAGCTGCAATGTTTCCAGCTGGAATGCTATAAGGCACGAGTTTAAATCCGTTGACTTTTCGTTCTACACCATCGTCCCATATTGAGCGTAATGTCACACTTTGGCCTTCTTCAAATCCTAAACGCTGTATGTCTGCGGGATTAATAAATACCACCTTACGCTCACCTTTAATACCACGGTATCGATCGTCCATTCCATAGATGGTGGTGTTGTATTGGTCGTGTGAACGAAGCGTTTGCATGATCAGTGTTTTGTCTGACAACAAGTCTTGTGCACGCTTAGGTAAAATGGATTCAGGCAGTATGTGCGTGTGCAAAATGGCTTTGTTCGAGGGGGTTGTCCACTTTCTTTCTCTTGCGCTATTACCCAAGTAAAAACCGCCAGCTTGTAAGATGCGTTGATTGAAGTCGGTGAATCCCGGTATGACGGCTGCGATATGGTCACGAATAATATCGTAGTCGCTTACGGCTTCCATCCAGTCAATCGGGACGTTCCCTAATGTGGCGGCGGCGATTCCTGCAATGATGGCAGGCTCAGATTTTTGTTCTTTCGTTAATGGCTCTAAGACGCCACCAGAAGCGTGGATCATACTGAAGGAATCTTCGACGGTGACTTTTTGTTGGCCTTTTGTTTGGTGATCGATGTCGGTACGGCCAAGGCAAGGTAAGATAATCGCTTCTGTACCAGTAATAAGGTGTGATCTATTGAGTTTGGTGCTGATCTGTACTGTGAGTTGGCATTTTTTTAACGCCTGCTCTGTGGCTTGGGTATCTGGTGTGGCAGCGGCGAAATTACCGCCTAGCGCGATAAAGACACCGACTTTTCCGTCGCGCATTGCACGTATGGTATCCACAACGGCCAAACCATGCTTTTGTGGCGGTGTGAAGTGGAAGCGTTTTTCTAACGCATCAAGAAAGGCTTGAGAAGGACACTCGTTGATGCCCATGGTTCGGTCTCCTTGCACATTACTGTGGCCTCGAACAGGACAGGTTCCGGCGCCGGGCTTACCTAAGTTGCCTCGCAATGTCAGTAAATTGACTATCTCATGTATGGTCGCAACGGAATGGTGATGCTGAGTAATGCCCATCGCCCATGTAATGATGACGCTGTTGGCGTTTGCATAGACGTTTGCGGCGTGCGTGATTTCTTCTTTTGTTAGGCCGGATTGTTTAATAATGTCTGGCCAGGAGGTTTGTTTAACCTGCTCTAAGTAGGCGTCTAAACCTTGTGTGTGCTCATTGATGAAATCGTGGTCAAAAACGGCTTTGCCTTGTTGCTGGGCGGCTTCTTCTAAATCGATAAGCACTTTTACCATGCCGCGAACCACGGCCATATCACCGCCAATTTTTGGACAAAAATAGCCAGTGGTGGTTGGCTGAGAGCCATTGGTTAGCATTTCAATAGGATTTTGAGGGTTCTGGAAGCGTTCTAAACCGCGTTCACGCAGGGTATTAAAACTTAGTAATTGCGCCCCCCGCTTTACGACTTCTTTTAGTGTTTCTAGCATACGAGGATGGTTTGTACCCGGATTCTGACCGAAGACAAAGACGGCGTCGGTGTGTTCGAAATCGTCTATTTCAACCGTACCTTTACCAATGCCAATGCTGCTGGTTAATGCGTAACCGCTGGCTTCGTGACACATGTTTGAGCAATCTGGGAAGTTGTTTGTGCCATAGGCGCGAGCAAACAGTTGGTAAAGAAAAGCCGCTTCATTGCTGGCTCGTCCTGATGTATAGAAAGCCACATTATCGGGAGACGACTGGCTTTTTAAGGTGTCGGCAATCTGTTTGTACGCTTGATCCCAAGATATTGGCTCATAGTGATCCGTTTCTCGGTTATAACGCATGGGTTCGGTAAGTCGACCTTGATACTCAAGGAAATAATTACTTTGGGAGTTTAGCCAAGTGACACTGTGTTCTGCCATGAATGCGGCGTCTACTTTACGTGATGTGGCTTCCCAGTTGACGGCTTTAGCACCGTTTTCGCAAAAGCGTATTTTTGCTGGATCGTGTTTTTCTCCCCAAGCGCAGCCCGGGCAATCAAAGCCGTGAGGTTGGTTGGTTTTGAGCAGTGTGTTGATGTTTCTAATAGCATTGTCACTTTTTAACCAATGTTTCGTTGTGCTTTGTAACGCGCCCCAGCCACCAGCCGGTCCTTTGTAAGGCGTGTAAAAATCAGGCTTTTTACTCATCGTCTGTTCCCTCTAACTGGATTGAAGATGCGAATACTCTAGGCGCATCTTGCTTTGGTAAATGTATCAGTGTCAGCCCGTAATGTTTAGCGAGTTTGACGGCGAGTGTGCTGGGTGACGCTAAATGCACCAGTCTAGAAAGACCTACACGTACGGCTTTCTGAACCAGTTCTGTGCTGCATCGACTTGTCATTAAAACGCTATGGTTATGCAAATTTATACCCTGTTGCAGAGCATAGCCAATCACCTTATCAAGCGCATTATGTCGACCTATGTCTTCCATGCAAATAATAGGTTTGCCTTGTGGCGAGACAAGCTGTGCGGCATGAACTGCGCCGGTTTTGTTTCCTAGTATTTGGTATTTGCCTAGGTGTTGTCTTAATGACACTAAAGCCGCTTCTTCTATTGGCTGACTTGAGGGAAGTATAGGAAGTATAGGAATGGCTTGTGCTAGGGATTCTACACCGCATAACCCACAACCCGTTGCACCAAAATGTGTTTGTTTTTTTTGTTTAAATTGAGCGAATCGACGCGGGCTAATGTCTAAATTAATGGCAATGCTTTCAAGGTCTGGTGATGTTTGGGTGAGTTGTATGTCGATATCTCTGATTTCACTGAGATGTTCAATGATGCCTTCACTTCGAGTAAAACCAATAACAAACGCGTCTAAATGAACGGGTGTGACCATCATGACGGCATACGCAATGTCATTAATGCTAATAGCCAATGGTATTTCTTCGACAAGTTCGGCTGATCCAGAAATTCGCTGTGTGTCTTGAGACAGCTGCATGTCTTCAGGCAAGGTGTCGCAGCGCCCATATGCATGGCGTCGATGGCTGATAAAAGGAAGAGGCGACTGCTGCATAATGTTGAATTCAACGTATAAAAAAGACGAGCTTTATAGTACGTAGAGTGGTCGTAAGCGTCCAATTATTTTGTTCTAGTTTAGGGCATGGAAACGACATGTGGTTTTTGAGGTATGTTTGTACAATAAACAAGTCGTTTTTAGGCAGGTTACAAGGGGGTAAGTATTTCTTTAGATACAAAAATACCGTATCCTAGCCCGAAAATTTAAGCTTCAAATGCCTTTTTCGTATTGGTTTTGTAAAACACTAGGTGAAAAGGGTATGGACTGTGATTTTTTTGCACTCCAACAGTGGCAAGGAAAAAGCACATGTTACAAAGTGTGGTTCTGTTTTTGTCATATATCGAGAATGTATGCGAGCAAAGTATTAGCGCATAGTCAGTTTCTCTGTGATCCACTTTTTGTTTAATGAGTTTTTTATTTATGCAGTTTATTACACGCCTCTCGCGTTGGGCTTTGTCGGGTCCGCGAGCTTGGATATCCATCATTTTTGCCGTTTTTATTGTTTTGCTGTTTGTTTACAACACCCTTGTTACATCCACAGAAAATCCAGAAGACTACACATTACCTAGCGCTAAAAATAAAGCGACTAATAGTAAAAGCGAAGCAGCCGTAAATAAAAATAAACCCAATTCGAATACGGATGAAGATAACAATTACGACTCGTTGGTTACGACTGATCCTCTACAAAACGTTGAGAAAGTCATAGCGCCTATCCCTTCAATAGAATATGTCATTAAATCTGGCGATACTTTAGCGGGTATTTTTGCGAGTTTAGGGTTACCAAGAGAGTCTTTATACGCGGTACTTGAAGCAGATCAAGAATACTTGGTGCTTGAGCCCTTGATGCCCAAGGATAAGTTTTCCTTTAAGTTGGATGACGAAGGGCAGTTAATTGAGCTCACCCGTATCATTGATATCAGTAAAAGTGTGTCATATGTTCGACACGGTAATGGTGGTTTTAGCTACGAAGAAAATATTAAGCCTATCACTTATAAACATAACGCTATACACAGCAAGATCACTGGAAACTTCTACCTTTCTGCAAAAAAGGTAGGCTTATCGGATACGAATATTTTAATTATTCATGACGTACTCAAAGGGCGAGTAAATTTTCGCAAAGATCTTCGTGCCAACGACGCCTTTAACGTCGTCATTAAAAGCGGCAGTATTGATGGTGTAAAAGTAGGCGAAAACCAACTAGAGGCGTTGGAAATTACAGTTAAAGGGAAAACGTACAGTGCTTTTTTACATTCGGATGGTCGGTTTTATGATCTGGATGGCAACAGTTTAACACCTTCCTTATTACGTTGGCCGACTCGTAAACAATATCGAATCAGCTCGTCATTTAATGCGAATCGTCTGCATCCGATTACCGGGCATCCGGCGCCTCATAACGGCGTTGATTTGGCGACGCCTTCAGGGACAGAAGTGTTGGCAACGGGGGATGGTGTGGTGACTCGCGTAGCGACACACAAATACGCAGGCAAATACGTCGTGGTTGATTATACAGGGCCTTATAGTTCACGATTTCTTCATTTGAGTAAGATATTAGTGAAGAAAGGACAGCAAGTTAAGCGTGGTCAAGTGGTTGCGTTATCAGGTAACACTGGACGAACCACCGGAGCGCATTTGCACTATGAATTGCACGTAAGAGGTCGTCCTGTTAATCCTATGACCACCGATATACCCACAACTCAGTCTATTCCGAAGAGTAAGCGAGCAGAATACAATACTAATGTTGAATACTGGGTAAGTATGATGGCGAGTGAAAAGACATCAGATGATGAGACCACAAAGCGTGCCCAAACAGAACAGTCTGATGTAGAGCAAACATTAGAGTAACGGTAGACATTAGTTTTTAAACGCTAACAATAAAAAGGGCACCTCTTCTTGTGAAGAGATGCCCTTTTTTTATATCACAAATTAAGAGCGCTTGTGCCTACTTACATGTTCTTTTTATAAGACTTGTTCCCGATAACGAAGAGTACTAAGAAAGCAGCGAGGCCTATGCACTGAATCCAAAGATCTAGGTTTGGCCACAACATCATAGCGGCTGCAATCAAGGCGATGAGTCGTGAATAGATAGACAATTTATCTTCTAAGTAACCTTCCATAGCGGCAACAAGCGCGTACATCCCAAAGATTCCGAAGAAAGTTAGGTGTAATAGGGTTGCTGTATCACCGCCAATTAACGGTGTATAGGCCATCATAAGCGGAATGATGTAAAGCCCTTTTGCCAGTTTCCATGCTGTTAGCCCCGTTAACATAGGAGGTGTTTTAGCGATGGCAGCAGCTGCAAAGGCGGTTAAACAGACGGGGGGCGTCACGTTACTGTCTTGAGAGAGCCAAAAGATAATCATGTGAGCTGTTACTAAGATCATAGCCACACTTTGTGTGCCCAACGCCTGATCCATTAACATGCTTTTGAAGTCTGCTGGAACTTGCGCTAACAAAGCCTCAGCTTGTTCCATTGGCATTCCTTGCGCTAGAGAAGCAATAGCAGAAGGATCAACCAGCATGAAGATAGCGTTAGCGGCATCGGGCAAGCTACCAGAAGCCATCATGTCCAACAGTTGACCTTCCGCGATCAAGTTGAACAGAGCAGGGGCAGACAGGGTTCCCAGTACGATGTAAGACGCGGTGACGGGCAAGCCCATTCCTAAAATCAAAGACGCAATCGCGACGAGGATAATAGTGAAGAAAAGACTGCCGCCAGCCCAATTGGTGATCAAGAGAGAAAAGGTATTACCCACCCCCGTTGTACTTATGACGTTGACGACCAAACCAATGCCGACGAGTAACACGGCCGTAGTCGACATGTTTTTAGCGCCTTGCGCCATGGCGTCGAGTACAGCCGCCGGACCCATTCTGTGCTTGCTTGATAAAAACGAGGCCGCGATAACAGCCAGAATACTGATCCCAGCGGCGTACGTTGGTGTAAACCCTTGAACCAGCAAGGTGACTAAAACCGCCAAAGGGACAATATGGTGCCAGCCACTTTTAAATACTTGTGAGATATTAACCGCATCATCACTTTCTGTGGCAATAACCTTACTGCGTTTGGCTTCTACGCGAACAAAAAAACCAACTGAGAGGAAGTAAAGCAACGCAGGGATGGCGGCGACACTGATAATAGTGACGTACGATACTTGTGTATAAGAGGCCATAATGAAAGCGCCCGCGCCCATCACAGGAGGCATTAATTGCCCACCAGTAGAGGCAGCGGCTTCTACACCAGCAGCAAACCGAGCGGGGAATCCGGCTTTTCGCATCAAAGGAATGGTAATGACGCCAGTGGATACTGTATTGGCAACGGAGGAGCCAGAGACGGAACCCATCAAACCAGAACCCAGTACAGCGACAAAGCCAGGCCCGCCAATCATCTTGCTAGCAAGAGAGCGAGACAGGTCGATAATAAAATCACCAGCCCCTGATTTAACTAAAAATGCACCGAATAAAATAAACATGAAGACAAAGCTCCATGAGATTCGGGAGATAGAACCAAACATACCGTCGGTACTAAAAAAGCTACGATACAACAAGGTTTCAAGACTGAGACCGGGAAAGGCAAACATACCTCCCAGCCAACTTCCCCATAGCACCACGTAGGTTAATGCGATGATGATAAGTAAAGGGATAAACCAACCGCTTGTTCGGCGAATCAACTCAAGTGACAAAAGGACGGTCACACTGGACACAAGCCAATCGGCATTATTGAAGGTTACACCTCTGGCATAGAGAGCGTCTTCAAAGAAAATAATGTAAAGCACCATGCCTATTAAGGCGAACACAATGGCGCTATCGCATAGCATGGCTATTTTACTGTCTCGCCATTTAGGATTAGCAGGAATAAGTAACGCACATAAGGTACCAAAACCAGCAAAATGGAAGGCTGAAATCCATAGCTCTGGTAAGGTTGCTATGGTGTTGATGTAAATATGAGCAACCGCTAAGAAAATCGAAAGGGTAAATACAAAACGGTTTACCCAAGGTCCAGAACGGTGTTTTGTTTCGAACTCTTCAAGATCAATTTCTTGAGGCGCGGCGGATGGCGATGAAGCAGTCATGGACAAGCTACCTTTGTGTGTACAAAAAACGAGTTGAGCAAGGTGCGCCGTACGAAAGTACGGCGCTAGAACGAGTATAAAAAGATTACTGTGCGATTAGGCGAGCAGGGATGCTAATGCCGCGTTCACGGTAGTAGCGTGCCGCACCTGGATGCAGTGGGACAGGAAGACCTGCGATGGCTTTTTCAATAGACATTACTGATGTAGCCTTATGAATTGCACTTAAGTAAGGCAAGTTTTCATAAAGAGATTTGGTCAGTTGGTACACATCTTCTTCCAGCAAATTAGCGTTTGTTGCTAAGAAATTAGGTTGAGCGACTGTGTTAATGTCTTTTGTTTGGCCTGGGTATGTATTGGCAGGGATGACATATCGCGTCCACAAATCGTAACTACCGTTGGCTTCTTTGATTTGCTCATCGGTGAAATCCAATACTTTGACTTTGTCACCCATTGAAGCATAAAGACGAGTAACCGCACTGACTGGCACACCTGCTGGTGTATTCATCCCTTCAATGTTGCCGTTTTGCATAGCATCTGCGCTGGCGCCGTAACCCATGTAAGCAAGGCTGAATTTATCAGGGTCAATATTTAAGCCTTTAAGCTGTTGACGACCAGAACCTTCTGTTCCTGAGTTTTTCTTACCGATGGAAAACTTATTATTGCTGCCTTCAAGGGCTTTTAAATCAGCTACCGTTCCTGTTTTTGCTAAATCAGATTTAAGAACAAAATGTTCCACGTTCTGCCAAAGCATAGAAACAGAGCGCAACTCTGTTTGTTTGCCTGAACTTTTAAATGGACCTTCACCGTCCCAAGCCCAAGCACCGTAAAGACCTTGTAAAATAGCGAATTGCGCTTGATCTTCTCGTAGAAGTTTGATGTTCTCACCAGAACCAGCTGAACTAATTGCAGAGACTGACAGCCCGAATTTTGGCTCTAGCTTTACTTTGCTCAAGGTTGCAATGGCAACACCGACAGGGTAGTAAGTGCCTCCTGTTGATGCAGTTGCTAAGATATAGCTGCGATTATCGGCGGCTGATGCGCCGGTTGCAGAGATGGCTATTGCCGCAGCGGTAGCGCTGGAAAGAATAGTTTTAGTAACAAATCCCAATTTCATATTATTTTTCTCCGTTAGTGGGGTTAGTACTATAGCCTATAGCGATTATCGTGCCAAAAATATATCTTATTGATATATATGGATTTTACTTCGTACTATAAATTTCCTTTCTTTTTTTGTACACATATGGGCGGTTTATTGCTTATGGTTGGCCTTTCTGTATGAGCAAAAAATAGCTTACGATGTAAGTGAGTAAATACAGTGGTTAACAAGGAATTTTGCACAATGGTGCTTTTTACATGAGCAACAAATGGCCGACGGAATAAAGTGAGTAAGTCATGGAACAAGATCGTAATATTCGTGTTGTATTGTTTGATTTAGGGAATGTCTTGGTTGATTTAGGCAATATCTCTGAAATGCATGCTATGTTGAATACGCAAGGTGAAGAGTCAGAAGTGTGGTTGAAATGGCTGAAGTCACCAACGGTTGCTGCATTTGATTCAGGAAAAATTACGTTTGACTGCTTTGCTGAAAAATTACTTGAAGAGGTTGGCAGCAGCGTGGATAAAGAGGTATTTAAAGCGTCCTTTAAGGCGTGGCCAAAAGGGCTGTTTTCTGGGGCTCTGGCTTTGGTTGATGCCGTTAAACCGGAATATCATCGTGCCATTTTATCCAATACAAATGCTGCCCATTGGCCAAGACTGATGGATGAAATGGGACTTGCGGGTAAATTTCACAGTTATTATGCTTCCCATATGGTGGGTTTTGTTAAGCCCGATGACGCTATTTACCAGCATGTGATTCATAGCTTACAAGTTGCGCCACAGAGCATTTTATTTATCGATGATAATCAAGTGAATATCGACACCGCTAATGCGCTAGGAATGAAGGCATTTAGAGTGAAGGGAATAGATGAAGCACGTCGAGTGCTTGATCAACATGGAGTGTTATCTCATTAATCCGTTTTAGTGAGTTGGCAGCATTGGAATTGCTTGAAGCCTTAATGGCGTTGTTCAGGTATTAATGTCATTTAGTTCAGAGGCTTCTATGCGTACTTTTGATGGACAATCTTCTACAAACTATTCTAGAACTCGACCGATGTATCCGGCAGAGCTTTATTATTGGTTATCTCAGCAAGTAAATTCTACCGGTGTCGTGTGGGATTGTGCCTGTGGTACAGGTCAAGCTTCAGTTGACCTTGCTGCCTATTTTGAACAAGTAGAAGCTTCAGATATTAGTGAGTCTCAGGTTACGGCTGCTACACCACATCGCAAGGTTAATTATCAAGTGTGTCCTGCTGAAAAAACACACTACCCTGATAATTACTTTGATGTGGTTTGTGTGGCTCATGCGTTACATTGGTTTGACTTGAAGGAATTTTGGGAGGAGCTTCGTCGAGTATTGAAACCGGGCGGTGTTTTTGTCTGTTGGGGCTACAATTGGCTACAAGTGGGAGAGGCGGAAGATAAAGCGATTACAGAGTCTGTATTACCACTTCTTGCTCCTTATTGGCCACCCCAAAGCCGACTATTGTGGAATCAATATAATGATATTGAATTTCCGTTTGAGCTGATGGATGTGCCAACGTTTGAGTTAAATTGTCATTGGTCTGTTACACAAACGTTGGAATTTATTCGAAGCTGGTCAGCGTCTCAATTGCGCATTCAAGACAGGGGCGACGATTTTTTATTGGACGCCTCCCCGGTTCTTCGAGAAGTGTGGTCAGAGCCCAATAAGAAACAAGAGATACACTTACCATTTTTTGTGAAGGCTGGACGAGTGTTGTAAGTGTATTTTTTCATAAGACTAAAGTGGAATAGATTGGTCTGTCTGGCAGGTTATAGTAGTTCAGCATCCGAATAACAAATTTAACAATGGAGCGGGTTATGAAATCATTATATAGCGCAACCTCAAATGAGGCGGCAAAAAATGCCAATGTGAGTCAAGCAGAATTTGAAAAACGCTATCAAGAATCGATTGAAAACCCAGACGTGTTTTGGGGGAAAGAAGGCAAACGTTTAGATTGGTTTAAACCTTATACCAAAGTAAAAAACACGTCTTTTCAGCGTGGCGATGTCAGCATTAAATGGTTTGAAGATGGTGAGCTTAATGTGGCTTATAATTGCATTGATCGCCATTTAGCAACCTCTGCAGACAAAGTCGCCTATTACTGTGAAGGCGATACAGAGAGCAGCGATAAAGTCGCGATTACTTATCAAGTGCTACACGATGAAGTCGGTCGTTTAGCCAACCTTTTAAAACGTCAGGGTGTTAAAAAAGGCGATAGAGTCGCCATTTACATGCCTATGATACCTCAAGCCGTTTACGCCATGCTGGCATGTGCTCGAATTGGTGCGATTCATTCCGTTATTTTTGGTGGCTTTTCTGCTCATGCTATTGCCGATCGCCTGACTAACTGTGGTGTTAAGTTGGTTATTACCGCGGATGAAGGGCGTCGAGCGGGTAATACTATTCCGCTTAAACACAATGTCGATATGGCATTAGAAAACAACGCGTGTCCATCTGTTGAAACGGTCATTGTGTATCGTTATACCCAAAAAGACGTGCCTTGGTTTGACGGTCGTGATTTGGATTGGGCGACGGCTGTTAAAACCGAAAGTACAGAATGTCTAGCAGAACCTATGAACGCGGAAGACCCTCTTTTTATTCTTTATACCTCTGGGTCAACAGGTAAACCAAAAGGCGTGGTTCATACTACTGGTGGCTATTTGGTGTATGCGGCCATGACTCATGAGTTAGTGTTTGATTTGAAACCAGATGATGTGTTCTGGTGCGCGGCCGATGTTGGTTGGATTACCGGTCACAGTTACATGGTGTATGGTCCTTTAGCTAATGGTGCGACAAGCATTTTGTTTGAAGGTGTGCCGACCTATCCGGATTCAGGTCGAATTGGTCGAGTGGTGGATAAGTTTGGTGTGACCATTCTTTATACTGCACCAACAGCAATCCGAGCTTTGATGGCGAAAGGGGATGAAGCGACGCGTTCAAGTAAGCGTAATTCTTTACGCATACTGGGCAGTGTCGGCGAGCCAATTAATCCAGAAGCGTGGTCTTGGTATTATACTGAAATCGGAAACGCATCTTGTCCAGTTGTGGACACATGGTGGCAAACAGAAACCGGTGGCATGATGATGACGCCACGTATTGTGCAAGGCGATATCAAACCGGGTTCTTGTACTGGTCCTTTGTTTGGTGTGCAACCTGCGCTGGTGGATGCAGAAGGCGTGTTACAGGATGAACAAGGTGTGCAGGTTGATGGCGGTTTGGTGATCACCGATTCTTGGCCTGGGCAGGCTCGTACTGTATACGGTGATCATGAGCGTTTTGAACAAACCTATTTTAGTACCTTTGATGGTATGTATTTTACTGGAGATGGTGCATCAAGAGACGCTGATGGTCATTATTGGATTACGGGTCGCATGGATGATGTGCTAAATGTATCCGGTCACCGTTTAGGTACAGCGGAAATTGAAAGCGCCTTAGTGGCTCACCCTTCTGTCGCAGAAGCAGCAATCGTTGGTTACCCTCATGACATCAAAGGACAGGGCATTTATGTGTATGTCAGTGCGATCGCGGGCGTGACTCCAGATGAAGCGTTGACCCAATCATTAAAGCAATTTGTTCGTCAGGAGATTGGTCCAATTGCCACGCCAGATTTGATTCAGTGGGCAAGTAAAGGGCTTCCGAAAACGCGCTCTGGTAAGATCATGCGCCGTATTCTGAGGAAAATTGCCGCCAATGAACATGATCAACTTGGCGATACAAGTACATTAGCTGATCCAAGTGTGGTTGATGATTTGATCGAAAACCGTTTAAATGTGTAAGCGTTTACACATTTTAAAAGGATAGACAGTGATTACACTTGTTATCGCAGATGACCATCCTCTGTTTCGTAGTGCGCTAAGCGGTGCATTGCGAGCAGAAATGCAAGGAATTGTCATCGTCGAATCCCATGATTTGGATTCGACGTTGCAGTGCCTAAACAGTATTAATGACCTTGATTTACTATTGCTTGATTTAAATATGCCGGGCAGTGGCGAATTGTATGGGTTGATTCGAATTCGTAAGGATTTTCCTGAGGTCCCCGTCGCGGTGATCTCAGGCAGTGAAGATAGTGTCATGGTGGCGAAGGTTATTGATGCAGGTGCGTTGGGGTTTATTCCCAAAACCAGTGAGCCATCGACTTACGTGCAGGCTATTCATGCCATTTTGGCCGGCGATATTTGGCTTCCAGAAGACCTTAAATTAAAAGTGGCTAATCAACCTAAACCTGACTTATCGATGCAAAATAGAGTCGCAGAGCTGACGCCTCAGCAGTACAAGGTACTTTGTTATTTGCATGAAGGTTTATTAAATAAGCAGATTGCTTATGAATTATCAATATCTGAAGCCACTGTTAAAGCACACATCACTGCAATTTTTCGAAAACTGGAGATTAATAATAGAACTCAGGCGGTATTGATTGCCAGTGATTTGAAGTTGCAAATGATGGCTATAACAAATTAATTTTCTTTTTTAGGATTATCTTTTTCACAATGGCATGGAGGAACCGGATCCATGCCTCCCTCATGCCACGGATGACACTTAGACAATCTTTTCCCCCCAAGATAAATACCTTTTATAACCCCAAACCGTTCAATGGCTTGAATCATATATTGTGAGCAGCTGGGGTAGAAACGGCAGTTGTTCCCCAATAGAGGACTGATTAAAAATTGGTAGCCTTTTACTAGGAAAATGAATGTTTTTTTTAGCATAAGATTATTGTCATTTTTGTGTATGTAATAAACGCTATTTGTTACTGTAAAAGAAATATATCACAGAACCCATTTTATTATGCCAGAACAACATCTTACTCTTGATGCAATGCAGGTCGTTGCTTACCAAGGCGAGCCAGGGGCGTATTCGCATCTTGCTTGTAAACATACTTTCCCTGATTGGACGAGCATTCACTGTGCAACCTTTGTCGACGCTTTGAAAATGGTGGAACAAGGGGAGGCCTATTACGCCATGATCCCTGTTGAAAACTCCACTGCTGGACGAGTCGAAGAAATTTATCGAGAATTAAAGCGAACTCAGCTTTATGTGGTGAAGGAACATTTTGAGCCAGTTAATCATTGCTTGATTGCTCGTCACTCGATGACGTTGGATCAAATTACGCGGGTGGGTAGTCACCCTCAAGCTTTAGCGCAATGCGATACCAATATCAAGGCGTTAGGAGCGAAAAGTCAGGCTATGTACGATACCGCTGGAGCGGCTAAACACATCGCGGAGTTTGAAGAGCCTGGTTTGGCGGTTATTTCCTCTGAGTTGGCGGCTGAACTTTATGGTTTAAATGTACTGAAAACTTATTTTAATGATTCGGTGGGTAATACCACACGCTTTCTGGTTTTTGCTCGCCAGCAAAAAATGCCCGTTTATGAGGACGATCGCATTTACATTACTTCTTTTATGTTTCGCGTTCGAAATATTCCGGCCGCGCTTTATAAGGCAATGGGTGGTTTTGCCACTCAAGGCATTAATATGCTGAAACTAGAAAGTTATATGGTGAACGGTAATTTTACGGCGACCCAGTTTTATGTAGATGTTGAGGCGCATTTTCAATCTTCCGCGATGCAGGCGGCTCTTGAGGAGTTACAGTTCTTTTCTGAAGAAGTGCGCATATTAGGAACCTATCTAGCAAATGATTATAGGTTGAAATAATCATGATGATGCGCTGGTTATGTGTTGTTTTTTATCTGTGTTTTGGCGTTAATGTTTGGGCTGAAGCAGATGGCTTGTCTTTCTCTATGGGAGGCGTTTCGGATTTAGATTCGTATGACGGCTTCCTTGACAGCATTCCTGTGGTGGTAACGCCATCTAAAATGGCTCAGCCAAGAGTCGATGTTTCTTCCTCTTTATCTGTGTTAGATGGCGAATTCATTCGCCGCATCAATATGCAATATGTTGAAGATCTTCTGCAGTTTGTGCCAGGTTTTTCGGTTGCTCCATATCATTCCTCTAGTCAAAAAGTCGCTTCTTATCATGGAACGCAACTGGATAAATATCGACGTATTCAGGTTCTGGTTAATGGCCGCTCGGTTTACAGTGTTGGTGTTGCGAGGGTGGAATGGGCAACCTTACCGCTAAGTATTGAAGACGTGGCTCGTGTAGAGATTAATCGAGGGCCAAACGCTGCAAGCTATGGTGTTAATTCGTTCTTTGCTGTGGTCAATATTATCACTCGATCCCCGTTAGAAACCTTGGGCGATAGTATTTCAGCTTATTCTGGGTCCCGCGGTGATTATCGGTTGTATGGACAGCATAGTGGCTTAAATGAAGATTGGAGCTATCGAGCGTCAGCCTCTACAAGTGATGTAAATGGTTTTGATGAAGATGTTGATGGCGATAAGCGTCATGACGGGCATGGCTCTACGATGGGAAATGTGTTCATTCAAAAAGAGACGGCTACGAGTTTTTTTGATTTGGACATTGGTGCCAGCAGTTTGAAGGATAAGATTGACCCATCTGAATATGAAGTAGGCTCTTTGTTAGGGGGCTATGATACGAATAACCCAATGCGCTTAATTGATCGTGAGCATATTAAACTAAGTTATAGTCAGCAGGTTTCATCCAGTCATGAAGTAAAAATACAGTATTACTACGACCAATCTGATCTAAATGAGCATCATGAAGTCTATTTAAAACGATCTTTTTACGGTGCTTTATTTAATACTCCGACCCCCTCCGTGGATGTCTATGATTCTTATGAGATTGATTTGCTGGAGACACGTCAAGATATTGAAGTTCAGAGCACGTGGGAGGCGTCTGATAAGCTACGGTTAATTTCAGCGATTGGTTACCGTTTAGATGAAGCTGACTCTGAACACTTTTTATCAGGCAAAGCGAGTGATGAAGTGTTTCGTCTTTCTTCTAATATGGAATATCGAGCTACTGATAGCTGGATTTTTAATGGCGGCGTGATGCTTGAAGATAGTCAAATGAGTGGCGCATTTTTATCGCCTAAATTGGGTGTGACTTATAAGCTGTCTGAACAAGAATCCATTCGATTTAATACGTCAAAAGCCGTACGTACTCCCGATTTGTCAGATCAACATTTTAAGTGGCACTATGTCCTGTCTAACGGTGAAGAGTCTTCAACAGTTTACGCTGATAATGGTGAAAAAGAAGAGAAAATCACCTCTTATGAGATGGGTTATTATCACTATTGGCCTGGCCGTGGCTTGTCGCTGGATGTGAAGCTCTATCATGATGCAGTAAAGGATATGGTTTTGAGCAAAAAGCTTTTTACAGCGTTGGGCCCTTCTGATAAACCCATTGAGGAAGGCGTTATAGAAGACGTAGACATAAATGGCGTTGAAGTTGAACTAGATTGGCGTTTTCGCTCTGGCGCAATTACTCGCTTCACCTATGCTTATCAAGACACTCAAACAGAGAACACTGACCTTATAAGGTCAACCACTCCGGTAATGATGTCTTTTTTTGGTAGTGTGCCATTAACGGATAAATGGTCTGCTCAAGGCTATTACTGGTATGGGAAAGCGTTGGGTGGAAACGATTATGAATTTTTGAATACTTGGTTTTCTTATAAGTTGTCATTAGGTGGGTATTCGAAAGCAACAATGGGCGTTGGAATGGAAACTCGCTTAGATGATAACGCACTTGTCTCAAGTCATAATAATTTTACGAAAGATACATTTGCTTATGTCTTTACCAATGTCACTTTCTAATTTGGATTAATAGGAACGTGAAAAGACTTTTTCTTTTTATATTTTTGTTGCTGGCTTCAGTAAATGTGCTTGCAACGATATATGTGGTGCACGATACCGAAGAGAGTTCAGTACGTTCTTTGACGTTCCAACTTTCTAAGTTGTTACCTGAAAATACTCGATTAATGCCAGTTCGTAGTGCCTTATTTATACAAAATGTTTCTTTTCTTAAAGACGATGATGTCATGGTCACTGTCGGAGCAGATAGTTTTCGTCTTGCGTGTTCTGTTGCGTCTGAGGGCGCTGTTATCGCTGTTTTTATTGGCAAAGAAGAATATCTTAATATTCAGCCGCAATGTTCAATTCCTGTCAGTGGTGTTTTTTCTGGTGCACCCTTGGATAAGCGGTTGAATATACTGGAAGCAATCTGGTTTGATAGAAGGCCGCTGGCCGTGATCTATAGTGATCACCTTTTCGTCGACGAGCAAGAAATGATGAACTTGGCGGATCAGCATGGTTTTATATTTCGGTTTCTAAAGACAGAGACAGATCGATTATCTGTTTTAAAATCAGTCAATTTTGTTCTAGAGGATTCCGAACTTATTTTTTCTTTAGTGGATACGCAGCTGTATAAAAATGGCATCGCTCAGGACATACTGAGATTACTATTCCATAAGCAAAAGGTGATGATTGGGCCTTCTTTTGCCTTTGTACGTGCGGGCTCGTTATTTGCTGTTTACTCGGACAGTGAGGCCAAGCTAAAAGCTCTGGTGGAGCGGCTTACTATGTGGGATACAAAGGGCGTTCTGCTGGAAGCGGCCTACCCTGATCAGTTAAGAGTTAGCTTTAATTCTTATCTTATTAAGTCACACGGTGTTGTATTACCGTCGTCGTCTTATTTAAAAGATAAGTACGGCCTTTGCTCTGAAACACAGTGTGAGTAGTTATTGTAAAAAGCGTTTCACTAGACTAATGAAGGGGAGTGGCTTTTCTGCGTGTAGCCAGTGGCCTGCGCCGGATATAATTTTGAAACTTGCGTTTGGAAAGCTTGCCATTATTTCAGCTTGATAATCCGCCACAATGTAATCTGAATTTTGGCCTTTTATAAACAGCGTCGGTATCTCTATTGCGGTTTCAATAATGGGCTTTTTAAGAATCGTCGCGTAGCTGTCGGCAATATTGTCGACAGACAACGAAAGTGTGTGACTCTGCTCATTCCTATTGAGGCTTTTTAATAAAAACTGTCTGATAGCAAGGTTTGGCTCGTATTGACTTAATAGCGTGTCGGCTTCTTTTCTTGATGTTATTTCAGTCCCAGTAATGGCTTTTAAGCCTTCTAATATACGGGTATGGCTGGGTTTATAATCAACAGGTGCAATATCCACTACAATGAGCTTTTCTATTTGGGCTGGTATAGCCATTGCGGCCATTTGCATTGCCACTTTTCCTCCCATCGAATGCCCCAACAGATAGAATGTGTCTATATTTTTTAGCTTGGCCCAATCAAGCACAGCGTTGGCCATTTTAGGGTAAGTCGCGTCCTGCATGCTGTCTGATTTGCCATGATTAGGTAGGTCGATACAATAGACGGTGAAATAATCCGCTAATGCTTGTGCGATAGAGTGCCAGTTGTCTGCGTTGCCAAATAAGCCGTGAATGACAATAAGACTTGGCCCTGAGGAACCATATTGCTTTGCGTGTATCATAGTCACCTTATTATGCTGTAAATGAGTAAAACGGTCAGCGTATATGGCCGCCATATTGCTTATATTGTATCAAGTCTTTAAAAGTTTCGTCCCTATGAAATTAAGGTTGTTTTTTGAATGTTAGACACGTTTTTTATTAAAAATTTGAAGCAGCCGTTGTGGTTGACAGCGATAGCGGTAGATAAATTAGGCATAAAAGCCAATTGGATTACCTTGCTGGGTTTTGCTATTGGCATGATGGTGATACCCGCGTTGTACTTTAGTGACACAGCATTGGCGTTGGTTTTTGTTGTTATCAATCGGGTGATGGATGGTTTGGATGGTGCGGTTGCGAGGGTGCAGGGGCCTACCGATTTAGGTGGTTACTTGGACATCACCTTGGATTTTATTTTTTATTCAGCGGTGATTTTTGGCTTTGCTCTGATGAACCCAATGGAAAATGCGCTGGCGGCAAGTTTTGTGATTTTTTCCTTTATGGGAACCGGCAGTAGCTTTTTGGCCTTTGCCATTATGGCGGAAAAGCGCAATATCAAAAACTTGGATTACGGTGGTAAGTCGTTGCATTTTATTGGGGGCTTAGCAGAAGGCGCTGAGACCATCGCGTTTTTGGTGTTGATTTGCTTGATGCCTGCGCACTTTTTACTGCTGGCGTATGTATTTGGTGGGATTTGTTGGATAACAACGGCAACTCGAATTTACGCGGGCTACCGTACGTTAAAGTAGTTTAATTTAGGTTAAAGTACCTAAACTCTAAGTTTATTTTGGTATTTGAAAATTATGATATATAACCTATAAGGTACTAATTTTAAATTATTTTTTTGGACTAGATTCTGAAGTGCTACCTGGAGAGGTTGTCCCCGTTCCAGGTGCTTGACTCATTGATGGAATACTTGCACTTTTAGTGTCGGCTGTACTACTCGCTCTTTGCATTGCTGGAATACAAGCACTATCAATAGCAAAGACTCTTTTATCTTCGGACATGTTTATTTCTCCAGACTAAATGTTAAAAATTACAAAACCAACGATACAGGCTAATGCTATTACAAATAGCGCACCAGAAAGGTAGTTTAATATTGAGTTAATATACTCATAAATATTAAATTTGTTGAATGCTTCTTGCTCATTTTCAATATAGTACTGCTCGGCATGTTTTAGTTGTATCGATATGCCTTGGTTGCCAATTAAAAAAGAAATAAGTATTACAACTATAGATAACAAAAAGAATCCCCAAGATAATTTCAAAACTAAGAGGTACTTGGCTTCCTCTAAAGGTATGACAAATCTAATAAAGGCTAAGGACATAGCTAAACCTGCACTTGATAAGGATAAAATAGCCTTATCATAAGCTTCAGTATTGGATAGTTGTCTTTTGTATAGCTCGTCTCTGTAAGAATCAAAAATTTCAGTAGATCGTTTTTCTTCTTCAGGAGAGCGTGTAGTCAACTGCTGATTATTTGGCAATGTCTACTACCTCCCTATTAAAAATTGGACAATACTTTATTCAGTTCTACAAAAACTGTATTTCTATATCGCTTTTCACGATGGCACAGCATGCCAGCAAATAACCACTCTGCACCCAAGCCAATGGCTCAAACGGGTAGCTTACATTACCCCATAAGAGCTTGATCGAACAGGACGAGCAATAGCCTTCGCGACACTGATATTCAATATGAATACCTGCCCGTTCTAGTTGTACCAATAGTGATTCCTCTTCCGTAACGAGAATCTGCTTTTTCCCTAAGAGTACTCGATGAACCACGGTGTCTTTGGTTTGTATTGTGGGGTTATAGGTCGAAGTCATCGAAGTCTGAATCATCTAAACTATTGTCAGTTTGTCCTACTAGGTAAGAACTAATTTCGGCTTCTTGTGGTGCAACCTGTACGTTATCGCTTACCAACCAAGCATTGATCCAAGGTATAGGATTGTGCTTCGTAGAAAAATACGTCTCAAGGCCAACGGCTTGCATGCGCACATTGGTGATATATTCAACGTATTGACCTAATATTTGAGCATTAAGACCGATCATCGATCCGTCTTTGAATAGGTAAGTAGCCCATTCTTTTTCCTGCTCAGCGGCTTCAACAAAAATATCTCTCATCTCTTCTTTGCACTCAGCGGCAATGATGGCCATTTCTGGATCATCTTTACCTGATGCCATAAGATTTAGCATGTGCTGTGTGCCAGTAAGATGAAGGGCTTCATCACGAGCAATCAGCTTGATGATCTTCGCGTTACCTTCCATCAATGTACGTTCAGCAAAGCCAAAACTACAGGCGAAACTCACATAAAAACGCACCGCTTCTAAAACGTTCACTGAGGCAACGGTGAGATAAAGCGCCTTTTTTAGCTTAGGCATAGAAATTTCAATATCGCCTTTTCCTGGGATATTGAATGTACCCATCCCCAGAGTGTTGTAGATACTCACCATTTCAATGAGGCGATCGTAGTATTTAGAAACACTATCAGCACGTTTGGTAATTTCTTCATTGGTGACGATGTCGTCAAAGATTTTGGTCGGATCGTTGACGATGTTACGAATAATATGAGTGTAAGAGCGGCTGTGAATAGTTTCACTAAACGACCATGTTTCGATCCATGTTTCCAATTCAGGCAGAGATACGATGGGCAATAATGCAACGTTTGGTGAACGGCCTTGTACACTGTCCAGCAAAGTTTGATATTTTAAGTTACTTAAAAAAATGTGTTGTTCGTGTTCTTCCAGTCTTTGAAAGTCTTTGCGATCTGTTGAAAGGTCGACTTCTTCAGGGCGCCAAAAGAAAGAGAGTTGTTTTTCTATTAGCTTTTCAAAAATAGGGTGCTTTTGCTGATCATAGCGAGCAACGTTGACATTTTCACCAAAGAACATAGGTTCTTTTGTACTATCGAAGTGCTTACGGTTGAACGTCGAGTAACTCATGTCTCAGGGTATTCCTCAAAAGCGTAAGACATTTTCTGTGCTGAAGATGTCTTAGTTATTAATAGATTTTAGTATTCATTTAGCGCAGTAAACAAAGCAAAGCCTCATTGGGTTGAGGCTTTGCTACGTCTGACTATTGGCTTACTAAATTTTACAAGCGCCGCCAGCGCAGTCGTCAATGTCTTCTTGTTTATCGTCCGCACCATCACGGGTATTGTGATAGTAGAGTGTTTTTACGCCAAGTTTATAAGCCGTTAATAAGTCTTTCAAAATCACCTTCATAGGAACTTTTTGTGACTCAAATTTTTGTGGGTCGTAGTTGGTGTTTGCCGAGATAGCTTGGTCAACAAACTTCTGCATAATACCAACCAATTGAAGATAGCCATCGTTTGATGGAATGGTCCACAACAACTCATAATTCTCTTTTAGGCGTTCAAACTCAGGAACGACCTGCTTCAATATGCCATCTTTGCTGGCTTTCACGGAGACAAAGCCGCGTGGTGGCTCGATACCGTTGGTTGCATTGCTAATCTGAGAGGATGTTTCAGACGGCATTAATGCTGTGAGTGTAGAGTTACGTAAACCATGTTCAACGATTTCACTACGCAAGCTTTCCCAGTCGTAAACAAGCTCAGAAGAGCAAATATTATCGATTTCTTTTTTGTAGCTATCGATTGGTAAAATACCTTTCGAGTAGGTCGTTTCGTTAAAGGCCAAGCATGGACCAAACTCTTTTGACAGCTTATTTGATGCTTTTAATAAGAAGTATTGAATGGCTTCAAACGTTTTGTGTGTCAAATCATTGGCAGAGCCATCAGAGTATTTCACACCGTTCTTCGCTAAGTAGTAAGCGTAGTTGATCACGCCTACACCTAAGGTACGGCGTAGCTCAGTGGCACGCTGCGCTGCTGGAATGGGGTAATTTTGGTAATCTAGTAAGCTGTCTAGAGCTCGTACAATAAGCTCGGCTAGCTCTTCTAATTCATCTAGGCTTTCAAGTGTTCCTAGATTGAAAGCAGATAAGGTACAAAGTGCAATTTCGCCTTCTGGATCGTCAATGCTGTTTAATGGCTTGGTTGGTAGCGCAATTTCCAAACACAAGTTACTTTGCTTAACAGGCGCTACTTTTGGATCGAATGGGCTGTGAGTATTGCAGTGATCCACATTCTGTAGGTAAATACGGCCGGTACTGGCACGCTCAGAAGCAAACAAGGTGAACAACTCTGTCGCCTTGATGGTTTGCTTGCGAATCGATGGGTCTTGCTCATACAGGTTGTATAGGCGATCAAATTCTTCTTGGTCTGCGAAGAACGCGTCGTATAAACCAGGTACATCGGATGGGCTGAATAACGTGATGTTGCCGCCTTTAATCAAGCGTTGGTACATCAGGCGGTTAAACTGCACACCGTAGTCTAGGTGGCGCACACGGTTCTCTTCAACGCCGCGGTTGTTTTTTAGCACCAATAGGCTTTCAACTTCTAAGTGCCAAATTGGGTAGAACACAGTCGCTGCCCCGCCACGAACACCACCTTGAGAGCAGCTTTTTACCGCTGTTTGGAAGTGTTTGTAAAATGGGATGCAACCCGTATGGAAAGCTTCGCCGCCACGAATAGGGCTACCAAGCGCTCGAATTGCACCGGCGTTCACACCGATTCCTGCGCGTTGGCTAACGTATTTTACGATGGCGCTTGAGGTTGCATTGATTGAATCTAGAGAGTCGCCACATTCAATCAATACACAGCTGCTGAATTGACGAGTCGGTGTACGGATGCCAGACATAATAGGCGTTGGCAACGAAATTTTGAACTTAGAAACTGCATCGTAAAAACGACGGATCAAGTTCAAACGCTCATTTTTAGCGTAACCAGCAAATAAACAAGCGCCGACAAGGATGTATATGAACTGAGGGCTCTCGTATATTTTACCCGTGACGCGATTTTGTACTAAATATTTGCCTTCGAGCTGTTTAACGGCCGCATAAGAAAAGTCCATATCACGTGAGTGATCAATGAATGCGTTCAGTTGGTCGAAGTCTTCTTCGGTGTAATCTTCTAATAAATGCGAATCATAACGTTTTTGCTGCACTAGATTTTTTACGTGTGTATAAAGGTGTGGTGGCTCAAAGTCACCAAAGGCCTTTTTACGTAAATGGAAGATGGCTAAGCGCGCCGCTAGATACTGATAGTCAGGCGTGTTTTCAGAAATCAAATCTGCAGCAGACTTGATTAATGTTTCGTGGATATCTGTTGTTCGAATTCCTTCAAAAAACTGAATTTGTGCTTTTAATTCCACTTGGGAAACGGAGACGTTGTCTAATCCTTCGGCGGCCCACGTTATGACTTTATGAATCTTTTCTAGATTGATTTTTTCGGTCGTCCCGTTACGCTTAGTAACTGTGAGAGTGCTCATGCCTTAACTTCCCATTAGTGCATTATAAAAAGAGGTGATTTACTCTATATAGTGTGTGTGTTTCGAATAAAACACTATATGTAGTACTTCATTGATAATCTGTAACGAACAATAGTGCTCATTTAATGTAAAATCAAGGCTTGAAAAATGCGCTAAAATAATAAACAAAGAATGCCTAAGTGGTCACTTACTTTGCTTGCCAGAAGAAGCGTAAACTTGGCGATTGGCAAGATTATAAACATTATTTTCATCTATTTTTTCATGAGAAAAACTCACCTAATCGAACGCACGAAAAGCGATCAACTTTAAAGCGTCAGCACCATTTTTACCGAAGCGACTAAGCTAAATAAAAACACTTGATGAATTAGATAGATAGGTAAAGCGTAGCGGCCCATAAAGGCCAGAACATGGGTGATAGCGTGTTCTGGTGTGGGGCACTTATGCCAATTCAGATAACCTAAAAGAGGGCCGATTAAAACGACGCCAATCCATGGAAACGGGAAGACTATATCAAGTGTTCTTTGTGGCAGTGCGATGTAATGAGTTATGGTTGAAAAAGCATTGGGGAAAAGCAGCCAGCTTGTTGAATGGTAAATAACGATAATTATGGCACCAAAGAGGGCGCAATGGATTGGCCATCGAGCAATAGGTCTGATTAGTAATGAGGCCACAAAGATAAAATGCAGAATGCCGAAGTAAATCCATTGGTTTGGCATGGCAAAATAGGTTGCCAGCGAAATGGCTCCAGCAGAAATAAACAGTTTGAGATCGCGTTTCCAAAATGATGGACGCTTGGTTTTGGTTAGTGTGATGTAAGTAGACCAACCAATCGCGGTAAGAAATAATGTGAGTATCAGGCTGCGAAAATGAACCCAAAAAGGATCATAAACTGAAAACTCGATGAAACCAAAATTTTGCAAATCCCAGAAGAAATGAAAAATGATCATTAACAATACGGCTGAGCCGCGGTAAACGTCTAAAAACGCACTGCGTTTTATTGGCTTAGAAACGAAAGGGGTTTGCATTGAAGTCCAAGGTGAATAATGTAATGGAAGTTCGGCCATCATACCGATACTCATTTTCTAGCTCAAGCCTGCAGCTTAGTGTGCCGTTGCTTAAGTTGAATTTGCCATGGGAACGAGAAAGCCTAAATATGTTTGGGCGCGATGTATTGGTGCCAAGGCAGGTCGCATTTATTGCCGACGAGGGCGTATGTTATCGCTATTCAGGTAAGGATCATCATGGTAGAGGTTGGCCTGATTGGCTATTGCTTGCAAAAAAAGAAGCCGAGAAACTGGCTGATCAATCTTTTAACTCTGTACTACTGAACTGGTATCAACATGGCGAAGAATATATGGGGTGGCATTCAGATGATGAGAAACAGCTAGGCCCAGCGCCAGTTGTGGCTATGTTAAGTTTTGGTGTGAAGCGACCCTTTGTATTTCGTTTAAAGGAAAATCATAAGGTTAAACACAGTGTGGAGGTAGAAGACGGAAGCTGGCTAATCATGTCCTCTTCTACGCAAGTACTATGGCAACACTCGTTGCCTGTAAGAAAGAAAATTAAAGAGGAGCGAATCAGTTTAACGTTTCGCCTCCTACTTTAATGATCCACTGGGATATTTCATGTATGCGGTGCGTTTAATTTAAGGCGCTTTGCGGACTCTAATCCATTGATCGCTGTCTAGTATAAAACAAATTCGATCATGAAGGCGGCTTGGTCGGCCTTGCCAAAACTCAATAAACTTAGGCTTCAGTACATAGCCCCCCCAATTTTCTGGGCAAGGTACGTCTTGCTCGTTGAAGGCTTGTTCTTCTGCATTAAACGCTTTTTGTAACACGTCCCGATTTTCGATGACGGCGCTTTGTTTTGAGGTTCGAGCGGCGAGTTGGCTGCCGCGCGGACGACTGGCAAAATAGGTTTCAGATATCTCCCGAGAGACTTTTTCTATGGTGCCTTCGACACGAATTTGGCGAGAGAGTGCTGGCCAGAAAAAAGTCATGCAGGCTTTGTTGTTGTGGGCCAGCTGTTGTGCTTTTTCACTGTCGTAGTTAGTGAAAAAAGAAAAGCCGAATTCGTTTCTTTGCTTTAATAAAACCACACGAGAATGAGGCCAACCATCGGCATCGACTGAGCTAAACACCATCGCGGTAGGGTCGTCAGGACAAACCTCAATGGCTTTTTCGAGCCAAGTATCAAATAGAGCAAGTGGATCGTTGCCAGATTGCTCTTCTAGAAGATCGTCGAATTGATAGTCACGACGAATAGAGTGAAGGTCTCTGTTCATGATTAAACTCGGTAAGTTGTTGTGGTCATGACTTTGGATACTTGGGTCATGATGGTCATAATCGGTCTTGGAAACTCGTAACCGCCAGCCTCTAGTGCCATGGCTTTATGCTTAGCTTCATCGACGTGCATTTGTGTCAATATTGCTTTGCTTTTTTCATCCAGTGACGGCAGTGTCGCCATGTGTTGTTGAAGGTGAATGCAGACCTGATCTTCAGTGGCGGCAACAAAGCCTAAACTTAATTTATCACTAATGAGTCCAGCCCCAGCCCCAATCACAAATGACGCCCCATAAAATAAAGGGTTAAAAATACTGGGTTTGCTACCAAGCTCATACAGACGTTGTTCACACCAAACAAGGTGATCTATTTCTTCGTCAGCCGCATGTTCCATTTCTTTGCGCACTGTGGCTAGTTTTGCCGTGGTGGCTTGTCCTGCATAGAGTGCTTGAGCACACACTTCACCAGTATGGTTAATTCGCATTAGGCCAGATGAATGCTTACGTTCATCCTGATTCAGTTCCGCTTCATCAACGTGATTAGCAGGAGAAGGTCGTCTCGCCTGTGCTGCGTGTGGAACCAGTGTTTGCAGTGCGCGGTCAAAATGTAATACGGCTTTGTCTAGAAAAGAGATCATTTCACTTCCTCTTAATTAACCTGGAGGCCATGTCATTACCCGGCCACCTAATACATGCATGTGAATATGGTAGACAGTTTGTCCGCCCATTTCGTTGCAGTTCATCACAACACGATAGCCGGCGTCACTGATGCCTTTTTGTTTCGCAATTTTTGCTGCGGTAATCTGTAGCTTACCAACGACAGGCGCATCGTCATCTGTTAAATCGTTTAGCGTACTAATATGACGCTTAGGAATGACCAGAAAATGGCTTGGTGCTTGCGGCATAATATCTTCGAAGGCAATGACATCATCGTCTTCGTATAAAATGTTTGCTGGAATGTCGCCACTCACTATTTTGCAAAATAAACAGTCCATACCGTCTCCTTTCGTTTGTATTATTCAAGGTTAGTAGTTTCGCTTCAAGGTGTTTTGCGCAAAGGCTTGATCCGAGACAATGATGCGTTCTTTAACCTATCCCCTTTCTGTATTAAGCGCAAAAGCATTTGTTCAAGCTGGCTTTCTAATTCAGAGCAAGCTAGTAATTCATTAAAGCCAAGTTTTTTTGCATAATCGAGCGACATTTTAACATTGTTGCTGATCAGTAGGCACTGATCTTCATGGCGCATTAAAGGAATAAGTCTTTGTTGGGTGATATGGGGAATGTGACCACCGTTATCAAATACCAAAATAATGGAACCAGCTTCTCTTTTTTCAGGTAGTCCCAAGTGCTCTAATAAACTTTCTAGGGTAACGAAATGCTCTATTCGGTTGGCGTGGCTCTGTAGAAGCGTAAGGGCTTTTTGTAGGTCATTGTCTTCTTGACCAAATAGTATGATATCAAGTTGATTTTGTTGAATGAAATGGTTGTTTAAGGGGCGAATGTGCACGCGAATAGGTAATTGAATGTTTATGCTGCGCGTAAGGTCTCCTTCAGATAAATGCATTTCTCCCTTTAAATGCTGTATTAGGTGTGTGATGTAGTGCATTCCAAGATCGAAGCTTGTGGTGTTCGTGTACACTCGCGCAGGAAGCGGGTAGCAACTGAGTTCTAATAAAGTAATACCCTCTCTATTTACGTCGTGACGTGTAATGTTGATGGTGAGGGTTTGGTCTGTGAAATGTTTGAATTCTTGTGCGAGGCTTTCAATTAGGTGCTGCAAAATGGGGGCGTTGTGTAAAATTTCAACTTGATCTGTCTTGTATGTATTTAGGTCTATTAGAGTGTTGTCTTGGTCTAATCGTTGAACATTGTTATAAGCATTGTCTATTAACTGACTTAGTAATAATGGCGCGGCTTGCTCGGGTGGAGTACTTTCTTTTATATCATTTAATAGCTCAATTCGTTCTATCAGATTTTTTAGGTTGTTATTTGCGGTCATGCTGCTGTTAAGAAAAAGCTTGGTGTCGTTGGATGCCGCTGCTTGTTCAAGATGAGAAAGCCCGCCTCCAATAATATTGATTTGACGGCGTAGGCGACTAGAAAGATCCGACAAAAGATCTGTCATTTCTGTTTGTGAGTGTTTTGTTTTTTTTGCGCGTCTTTGTAGTGATGGTGTTGTTTGCGCAATCATACCGGTGAAATGAATCATGGCTTCGATAATGATGGTAACGGTTAAGCCCCATTGAAATAATGTCGCGCTTGGAATGATGCCATAGACTGACATGAGCCAAGCAAAATGACCTGTAAGTAGTGTCAGTCGAGCCACCAGATAATACCCAGAAAAGGGGACGTTTTTGATGAAGGCAACAATGGCGTGTACGGTTAGCATGATAAGTGTGCTTACGATCAAAAAAGAGAGGGCCATGACATTTAGTTTTTCTGGTGAAATAGTAAAAATAATGGCGAATAAAGCCGCTATAGCACCGATAGCGATTAATACCTTATCCATTTTTGGTAGATGTTCTTTGGTGTCAAGATAAAGTCTGGAAAAGAAGGCAATCGCGCATAAGCAGGACAGTGCTGCTAAGTTGTATATCCGTTCTTGGACATTGATTTGATTAGGAAACAGTTGTGACACTTGATCGTGAAGGGTTAGGTGTAAAGTAGCGATACCAATCAAAAACACACCATATATAAGATACATAGAGCGTGATGTTTTTAAGAAAAAGAACACATTGCAAACAAATAACGCCAGTAATATTCCAATTAAAATTCCAGTGAAAGTCAGATTTTTTTGATTATCTAGACTCATATTCGAGAGTGTTTTTAATTCTATTTCAGCATTAATGGGCAAATGGGATGATAGCCTTAGATACAAGGTGAAAACTGGCGGTGTGTTGGTTGGAATAGGAAAAACATAATTTGGTGTTTGGATTTTTCTATTCTTATAAGGTCGTGCGCCACCGAGTTCGGCTTGGACCTGATTTTCGTATAAATTAGGCAGATAAATGTCTAGATATTGTAGCCGAGGAGAATTTACTTCCAGTAATACCGGTGTATTACTGGTGGTTCGTATCGCAATATCTGTACGAATCCAAATATTTCCCTTTACCAATCCAAACTGCAAATAATCACGATTTATTGGACGAAATCGCTTGGCGTACTCGTCAGAGGCAATATCACTAAAAGAAAGGGTTTGAGCGTTATCAATAAAATAAGAGCCACTGTGGCCAATATTGAAAGCACTGTTTGTGTCATCAATAATGGCAATGGTGTTTGCGCTCCATACTGTGTTGGAGATGCAGAGAAAAAATAGTAAAATCAATCGATAAAGCAAAACACTAGCCCAGACTTATTATATAAAGGCTATCATTATTAACTAGATAGGGGATCGAATGCTATATCCAATTTTGGTGGAGTATTATGTTTGGTTTAGCTTGCTGCTGTTAGGCGTTACTTGGTTCGCAAGACAAGCGAAGTCGACAACGCGCACGAACCTCATGTATGGCTATGGAATAATTGCGGTGCTGGGGTTTTTGTTGGGTCTGGATTGGGTTGCCGGTATTATCTTTGGATTGATAGTGTTGGAAGCGGGGCGTGTGTTTAAAGCCTGGCTGGACAAAAAAGAATCCCAGTTGAAAAAATAGCTCTAATGAAAGCATTAGATGAAAAAAAGGCCTCAATTGAGGCCTTTTTACTATAGAGCGCAATGATCTACGTCGGGACTATTTCTGCTCGCGAGCAATGGCGCGATGGCCAATGTCTGTGCGGAAATACATCTTGTTCCAAGAAATCTTATTAACAACGTCGTATGCACCTGCTTGCGCTTCTGCTACGGTATTGCCAAGTGAAACAGCGCAAAGCACACGGCCGCCGTTTGTCACAACGTTACCGTCTTTTATTGCCGTACCCGCTTGAAAGACTTTTTGATGGGCCGGTAGTGCAGCATCATAACCTGTGATGACATCGCCTTTTGGGTAGTCAGCAGGATAACCGCCAGCTGCAAGAACAACGCCTAAGCTTGCGCGAGGGTCCCAATCGGCTTCGACCGTGTCTAACTTGCCATTGATCGCCGCCAAACACATTTGAGCCAAATCAGAACGCAAACGCATCATGATAGGTTGTGTTTCTGGGTCACCGAAACGACAGTTGTATTCCAGTGTCTTTGGTGTGCCATCGGCTGCGATCATCACACCAGCGTATAAGAAACCACGGTAGCGATTGCCTTCCGCGTTCATGCCTTTTACCGTTGGCATAATCACTTCGATCATGATTCGATCATGAATTTCTGGTGTAACAACCGGAGCAGGAGAGTAAGCACCCATGCCGCCAGTGTTTGGCCCTAAATCGCCATTGTCGCGCGCTTTATGATCTTGGCTGGTGGCCATTGGTAGAACCGTTTCGCCATCTACCATGCAAATAAAGCTGGCTTCTTCGCCGGTTAAAAACTCTTCGATAACCACACGGCTACCTGCATCGCCAAAAGAGTTGCCTTGCAGCATGTCTTCAACGGCTTCGATCGCTTCAGCTTCTGTTTGCGCCAAAATAACGCCTTTACCAGCGGCTAAGCCATCAGCTTTTACAACGATTGGCGCACCTTGCTGTTTAATATAAGCCACAGCAGGGGCGACTTCAGTGAAGTTGCCGTATGCCGCTGTTGGAATGTTGTGACGTGCTAAGAAGTCTTTGGTGAAGGCTTTAGAGCCTTCCAGTTGTGCTGCGGCAGCGGTTGGGCCAAAGATTGCCAACCCTTCTTTCTCAAACGCGTCGACAACACCGATAACCAACGGTGCTTCAGGGCCAACGATGGTTAGATCAATGGCTTCTTTTTTGGCAAATGCCACGAGCGCGTCAATGTCGGTCACACCGATATTGACGTTTTCCACTTTGTTTTCCATTGCTGAACCAGCATTGCCTGGCGCAACAAAAATCTTTTCTACTTGGCTTGATTCTGCCGTCTTCCATGCCAAAGCATGTTCACGGCCGCCATTACCAATAATAAGAACTTTCATGATCTGTTCATCCTTCATGGTCAATATTTTAGACGTTATCAATAACGACGTTATTAGTGGCGGAAATGACGCATACCAGTGAAGACCATCGCCATGCCAGCTTCATCAGCGGCCGCAATGACCTCGGCGTCACGCATAGAGCCACCAGGCTGGATTACAGCAGTAATGCCAGCTTGTGCTGCTGCGTCGATGCCGTCGCGGAATGGGAAGAACGCATCAGAGGCCATAACAGAGCCAACGACTTCTAGGTTTTCATCCGCGGCTTTAATGCCTGCGATTTTTGCGCTGTAAACGCGGCTCATTTGGCCTGCGCCTACACCGATTGTTTGCTCTGCTTTTGCGTAAACAATGGCGTTAGACTTAACGAATTTAGCCACTTTCCAGGCGAACAAGAGATCCTTTAGTTCTTCGGTGCTTGGTTGGCGTTTTGATACAACTTTAAGGTCGTCTAGTGTGATGGTGCCGTCGTCACGGTCTTGAACTAACAAGCCGCCATTAACTCGTTTGTAATCCAGCGCAGTCGGTTTGTTTGCTGACCATTGGCCGCACTCAAGTAGGCGAACGTTCTGCTTTGCAGCCACAATGTCTGCGGCTTCTTTGCTAACGCTTGGCGCAATGATAACTTCAACAAATTGACGGTCAACAATGGCTTGCGCTGTTTTTGCATCCAATTCTCGGTTGAAGGCAATGATGCCGCCAAATGCAGACGTTGGGTCTGTTTGGAAAGCAAGATCGTACGCTTCAAATTGAGACGCGGCCGTTGCAACACCGCAAGGGTTGGCGTGCTTAACGATCACACAGGCTGGCTTGTCGAAGCTTTTTACGCACTCAAGTGCGGCGTCAGTGTCAGCGATGTTGTTGTAAGACAGCGCTTTACCTTGAATTTGTTTCGCGGTGCTGATGGAAGCTTCTTTTGGGTTGGCTTCAACATAGAAAGCGGCTTTTTGATGAGGGTTTTCACCATAGCGCATTTCTTCTTGTTTGTTGAATTGCAAATTGAATGTACGAGCGAAATCTTCGCTGCCACCTTCGACTTTTTTGCCTAGAAAGTTGGCAATCGCGCCGTCGTAATGAGATGTGTGCTCGAAGGCTTGTACGGCAAGATCAAAACGTTGATCGTAAGTAAGGCCGCCATCCGCTTTTAACGAGGCGAGTAAACTGTCATAGCTTGTTGGTGAAACAACGATAGCTACGTCTTTATGGTTTTTCGCCGCAGAGCGAACCATAGTAGGGCCGCCGATGTCGATGTTTTCAATCGCCATTGGAAGATCGCAATCTGGGCGTTCAATGGTGGCTTCGAATGGATATAGGTTAACCACAACCATATCAATTTCTTCAATGCCATGTTCTTTCATGACGGCGCCGTCGATGTCACGACGACCAAGAATGCCACCGTGGACTTTTGGATGTAGTGTTTTTACGCGGCCATCCATCATTTCTGGGAAGCCTGTGTAGTCAGAAACTTCCGTTGCTTTAACATTGTTATCCAGTAAAAGACGGTAAGTGCCGCCAGTAGAAAGGATTTCAACGCCTTGAGCGGTTAGTTCACGCGCGAATTCGACAATGCCTGTTTTGTCGGAAACACTGATTAACGCTCGCTTGATTGGAGTCACTGCTTTTTGATTTGCCATCATGGTTCTCACAATTAATTAACACTAAATAAACAAGGGGAAGGTAATACGAAAAAAAGGGCGAATTCGCCCTTTTTTCTTTGTACTTATAGCATGCCGTATTGCTTCAACTTCTTGCGAAGTGTTCCTCGGTTTAAACCGAGGATAGTGGATGCTTTTGTTTGGTTATCCTTTGTGTAGTTCATGACAGACTCTAGCAAAGGCGCCTCAACCTCCGCTAAGACTAACTGATATAAGTCTGTTATTGGCTGCCCATCAAGATGAGCGAAATAGTTTTGCAATGCTTTTTCAACGTTGTCACGTAGTGTTTGTGACTGCTCTGAAGAAGCGGCTTGAAACGTATGAGTATGAGTTTGTTCTACCACAGAATGACCTTCTATTTTTAAAGCTAACCATTTATTAATGTGCATTGATCATCATAGAGAAGAGGGATCTAAGTCTTCATTTTTGATGGTCAGTACATTAAGTGTAAGGTTCGTTTGTCTACAGACAAACAAAGAACTCTTCCAATTTATCAATCTGCTCTTGCGTATTATCAATACGATTAAACAGGCTGCGAAATTGTGTTTTATCCGCTAACGTTTGCAAGTACCAACCAACATGCTTGCGAGCAATGCGCACACCTAAATAATCACCATAAAATTGGTGTAAAGCGTTTACATGGTTGATAACAAGCTGTCTTACCTCAGATAAAGACGGAGGTGCTAACAATTCATTTGTTTCTAAATAGTGATTTATTTCACGAAAGATCCACGGCCTACCCTGAGCAGCGCGTCCGATCATTATACCGTCTGCGTTTGTGTAATCTTTCACAAATTTTGCTGATTCAGGGTCTTTGATATCCCCATTAGCAAAAATAGGAATGCTCAAGTGCTGTTTGATCTCAGCAATTGTGTCGTATTCAGCCGTTCCCTGAAATTTACATTCTCGCGTTCTTCCATGAATGGCTAATGCTTGAATGCCAATGTCTTCCGCCATTTTTGCAATCGTCAGACCGTTTTTTTGATCTAGACTCCAGCCAGTGCGAATTTTTAGCGTGACGGGAACGCTGACACTATTTACAACAGATTCCAGTATTTCACGAACAAGAGCTTCATCTTTAAGCAGCGCAGAGCCGGCGGCTTTATTGCATACTTTTTTGGCGGGGCAGCCCATGTTGATATCAATGATTTGCGCACCTAGCTCGACATTTTGTTGAGCGGCTTCAGCCATCATTTTTGGGTCGCCACCAGCAATTTGAACGGATCTCGGCGAGACTTCCGCATCGTGAATTAAACGATGGCGGCTTTTTGTCGAGTTCCACAGGCGAACATCAGACGTGACCATTTCTGATACGACTAGACCTGCGCCTTGATCATGGCAAAGTCGGCGAAAAGGCAAATCTGTTACGCCAGCCATTGGGGCAAGGATAACGGGTTTGTCAACGCAATACGGGCCAATAGCAAATGCCATGATGTTCCTGAATACTGGATTGAATGTTAAAGATCGTCGACAGCGTCGAGCGGGCGTGAATAATACCTAGGCAATTGCTATTTTTGAAGTCTTGACAGACTGAAAATTGACTATTTTTTGTTCTTTTTTTGAGCTTAAGGGAAAAAACTCGAAAAACTAGTAGGAGCGAGTGTCTGTCGGGAAGGCTCTAAGCTGATGAGTAACAGCACGAGCACCTGGATCTTGTATTGGAATGACCAAATGAATAGGGGTGTTTGGTGGCATATAAGTGATGTCGAGAAAATCTTTGTGCAAATAATCGCTGGGTGCAAAGAGGCGAGCCGCAACAGGTAAACCATTCAAATCAAAAAACTCGAGTGCGATTTTAGGCATAGGCTGAGAAAAATCACTGGTATTGGTAATAATGGCATTGACCAATAGCGTGTTTGGAATAGAGGGGTGACTTTGTATGCGTACATGCTGAATCGTAATGGCGTTTATATTCTCAAACCTTGGTAAGACACAGCCAGAGTAAGAGCAAATGGTTCTGTAAATGGATCGAAAGTTAGAAGAGCTACTGCCTTCTACAAAGAAATGCGTAGCAACTTGACCTGATAATAAGGCGAGGCCCAGTAATGAGGCAAAAAACCACAGCCAAGGGTGCGTGTTCTTTTTGCGAGTAGAAGGCTCATTATCTCCCAATAGAGGCGCTAGGCTTTGTTGGGCGGATAGTTGCTCAAGAATACTGTGCTGGTTTTTGATATCAGATGGACGAGTTTGTTCCGATGCGGTTTGCGCCAAAGAATGCAAAGCAACCATATAATCTGGCTCTTTGGCGGGCGCGGCCTGCTTACTGGCGGTTGTTTCAGGTGGTGGCGTACTTTTCGCTGCTTTGTTGGCAGAGGGGGCGCTCGATGTTGCTTTGAGAGCCGCTTCTACTTCGGCAAGTTCGACTTCCCACGGCGCGGGTTCATCTTGCCTTTTTGCTTCAGTCCGCTTTGCCGCTTTTATGGAGGAGTCTAATGGCTGCGGAGTCGTTTCATGATAAGAGTCGTAGTTTGTTTCGGTAACCGCGGGCTTTTCTTCGCCCAGTGGATTCAGGTCTTCATCATTGAATAAGGTATGCAGCCAGTCTGGATTGACTATTTCTTCAGCTGGTGCAAGTCGAGTGTCGACGACTTTGTCTGTGCTCTTGGGTTCGACAGGTAGGGGCGTGCTATCTACTTGTGCTTGTTCATTCGCAACAGTGGTGTTTTTTGGTTGTTTGTTGTCCGTGGTGGGCTTGCTGAGAATGGTTTTGTTATCTGCTACTTTGGCGGCATCAAAAATATGAAAGCATTGGCCACATCGGACTTTCCCCTTGGCCATGCTTAATACTTCATCGCTTACACGAAATGCGGTTGAACATTTAGGGCAACGTGTAATTAGGCTATTGGCCATGGAGTAGTATCTTCCTGTTTAAAACGGTACTAAATGAATGGAGTGTTATGCGTTCTTGGTGCCAACAATACGAACCCATTCTTCCCTTTCCGTAATCGATTCGATCGTAAACCATTCTTGGTACGCTTGAATGACTTCCTCTGCTTGGTTGGCAAGTATGCCAGACAATGCTAGTTGACCGCCGGTTTTAACCAGCGTAGAAATGGTCGGCGCTAAGTGTGCAAGAGGGCCAGCAAGAATGTTAGCGACTACAATATCAGCTTGTAAGTCAGATTCATAAGGTGGCAACTTTATGTCTATCCGACTTGGATCGATATGATTACGTTGAGCATTTGCTTCGGTTGCTTGGACTGCCTGAGGGTCAATGTCGATACCAACCATATTGTTAGCGCCAAGCAGCAAACCTGCAATCCCAAGAATACCAGAGCCACAGCCATAATCTATGATGGTTTTGTTTTCACAGTCGATGCTGTCTAACCATTGTAGACACAGTGCCGTTGTTGGGTGAGTTCCTGTGCCAAAGGCTAATCCAGGATCTAGCATCAAGGTGACGGCATCAGGGTCTGGTACTTCACGCCAGCTAGGGCATACCCAAAGGCGTTTGCCAAATTGGATGGGGTGATAGCTGTCCATCCACTCTCTTACCCAATCTTTGTCTTCGAGTATTTCTATTTTCATATCGATGTCGGTTTCACCAAGGGACGTGGCCTTGTGTTCAACGACTGGGCGAATGTGTTCAATGTCTGCATCGGCTTCGAACAGACCTGTGATCTTAGTGTTTTTCCACAATGGTGTTGTGTTTAACTCTGGTTCGTACACTGGATCGTCATGAACGTCTTCAAAAGTGACAACCAAAGCGCCGCAGTCGAGAAGTGTGTCTTCGAAAGCAGGAACGTGATCTGGAGTGGTGTGGATACGAATTTGAAGCCAAGGCATAAAGTGGAGTCCAACAATAAACAAAACAAGAATAGAATAGCGAAGCTTGGTGCGAGAGGCGAGAGGAAAATGATTGTCCCTAGTGATTTATGTCATCACTAGGGACAAAACGACCGTTTTTATAGGCCGAGTTTTTTCTCTAAATAATGGATATTAACGCCACCAGCAATGAAATTAGCGTCATTTACTAGTTCTTTTTGGAGCTCTATATTGGTTTTAATACCATCGATGAATGTTTCATCTAGAGCGCCGGAAAGGCGTTTTAATGCAGCTGTACGGTCTGGCGCATGGCAAATGATTTTGGCAATCATGGAGTCATACGTTGGTGGAACTGTGTAGCCACTGTATAGGTGAGAGTCAACACGAACACCCATACCACCTGGCGCGTGGAAGTAATCCACTTTACCTGGGCATGGCATGAAAGTTTTAGAGTCTTCCGCATTGATACGAGACTCAACGGCGTGACCGTTTAGCTTGATATCTTCTTGTTTCATTGACAGTTTCAAACCACTGGCAATACGAAGCTGCTCTTTCACGATATCAACACCTGTCACCATTTCAGTCACTGGGTGCTCAACCTGAACGCGGGTGTTCATTTCGATAAAGTAGAAATGGCCATCTTCGTACAAGAACTCGAACGTACCCGCACCGCGGTAATTAATCTTGATACAAGCATCTACACAGGCTTTAAAACAAGCTTGGCGTGATGTTTCATCAAGCATTGGTGCTGGCGCTTCTTCCAATACTTTTTGGTGACGACGTTGTAATGAACAATCTCGGTCATACAAATGAACCGCGTTGCCTTGGCCGTCAGCCAATATTTGTACTTCTACGTGGCGAGGGTTTTGTAGGAATTTTTCCATATAAACCGTGCTATCACCAAAGTAAGACCCTGCTTCAGACTGTGTGATGCTAATGGATTTTAGCAGGCTGCCTTCGTTGTGAACAACGCGCATACCACGACCACCACCACCGGCAGCGGCTTTTACAATGACAGGGAAACCGATTTCATTAGCGACACGAATGCACTCTTCTGGATCAGTCGGTACTGGACCGTTTGAACCCGGAACAGTTGGCACACCTGCTGCTTTCATTGCTTTAATAGCAGAGACTTTATCGCCCATTAAGCGAATTGTTTCTGCTTTAGGTCCGATGAAAGTAAAGCCAGAGCGTTCAACTTGCTCTGCGAAATCTGCATTCTCTGCAAGGAAACCATAGCCTGGGTGAATAGCAGACGTGTCTGTTAATTCTGCCGCACTGATGATTGCAGGAATGTTTAGATAGCTTTGTGCTGAGGGATTTGGCCCTATGCAGATAGACTCGTCTGCAAGGCGCACGTGTAACAAGTCGCGGTCAATTTTAGAGTGAACCGCAACAGTTTTGATACCGAGTTCTTTACACGCACGTAAAATACGTAGCGCGATTTCGCCTCGGTTAGCAATCAATACCTTATCGAGCATGATGAAACCTACTGCTTTGGATTAAATGATAGTAATAAGTGGCTGATCGAATTCAACTGGTTCGCCGTCTTCAACAAGAATAGCGCCAATTGTGCCAGACTTATCAGCTTCAATTTGGTTCATCATTTTCATTGCTTCAACGATACAGATTGTATCGCCAGCATTAACCTTTTGGCCAACTTCAATAAAAGACTTAGCACCTGGTGCAGAAGACTTGTAGTAAGTACCGACCATAGGAGAATTAACGATATGTCCTGCGATCGCGGCTGGTGCTTCAGGAGCCGCCGTAGGGGCAACTGGAGCTGGCGCTTGAGGTGCCATCATTGGAGCAGCCATTTGTGCCATAACAGGGGCACCACCACGACTAATGCGAACGGCTTCTTCGCCTTCTTTAATTTCAATCTCGTAGACGTTGGATTCTTCTAAAAGCTCGATTAGTTTTTTGATTTTACGAATGTCCATGATTACTCTCTTCTGTCTGTATTTGTGGCTCAGTGTTTGTGTCAGTCACTGACTATTATAATTCTGCGTACGTTATTCTGTAACAGCGCTTTTATAAAATACATTTTGTAAAAGCTGGTAACCCGAAATTATCGATAAAAAGCGTGATATTGTCCAGTTATGCGGCAAAAAAACCTAAAAATGTTTGTGTTGGTTGTTTTTTGATCCCTTGTAAACTATCTTCTTTTATTGATGAGTAATGGTATCTAAACGATCGATCAGAGAGCGTTTTGTCGGCTCGCCCATCAAGCTGAGCTCTTTTCGCTCTTTTCCTTCAGTGTCTAAAAAAACCAACGATGGTGGCCCAAATAAATTGAACTGTTTCATTAGGGCTTGGTTGTTGATTGAGTTCTCTGTCACATCGACCCTAATCAGCCGTACCTTGTCGAGACGCGGCAACACCTCGGCAGACACAAACATTTCTTCTAGCACTTTGCAGCTGATGCACCAATCTGCATAGAGATCTAACACGATAGGGCGAGAGTCTTGACTCGCAATAATAGCATCGAGCTCCTCCAAGCTGGTGATAGTGGCATCAAACACTCTGATATCTTCGTCTATATGTGTTGAGGTTGAGGATAACTTTTTCAAGGGCTGTAACGGACTGCTGCTGCCGGTCAAACCACCGATGAATTCAGTGGTTCCAAGAAGGAAAAATCCTAACGCCAGAAACCAGCGAAAAGGGTGTGAGGAAACTTGATGTGCTCGGTGAATAAAGTAACTGCTGACAGCAAGCGCTAGAAGGCTCCATAAATACAAATGGCTACTGACAGGTAACCAGCGAGTAATTAACCAAATGGACATTGCGAGCAGTGCAAACCCCATGAACACTTTAATATCATGAAGCCATTCGCCACTTTTAGGCAGTATTTTCGGGCCGAATAGACCAACTAGTAGCAGTGGAACTCCCATACCAAGTGCCATGATAAACAGCATCATCGCGCCATACCACGCATCACCTTGGCTACTTATATATAGAAGTGTTCCTGCTAATGGCGCCGAAACGCAAGGTGAAACAATTAACGTAGAAAACACCCCAGCCAGAAAAATACTTATGCTCGATTTCCACGCAGAATCCGAAGGTTTACTGGTCATTTGTAGTCGTTGTTGCCATGCCGTTGGCAGTCTTAACTCATAAACACCAAACATTGCTAAAGCGAGCACAACAAAAAGAAGGGCGCTGATGATCAATAAAGCAGGGTTTTGTAATTGTGCTTGTAAGTTCAATTGAGTGCCGAAAATACCGACTAATCCACCAATGGCGGCATAAGTCAGTGCCATGGCCAAAACGTAAACCAAACTGTAATAGAACGCGCCTAACTTCGAATGACGAGTGCCAATAACAATTGCGCTGACAATAGGCACCATCGGAAGAACGCAAGGCGTGAAAGATAAGAGTAAACCCAGTCCAAATAAAACAGTTAAAGTGATCCATGGGCTGCTTGTCTGGAGTAGTTGAGTCACGGATTGTGCTTCAGAAGGTAAAACAAGCTTGTCTTTTGAAGGCGTGGACGTGTTGCTAAATTGAGAGGCTAAAAGGCTTTTTGGTGCCTCCGAAGACAAGGCTGGCACAATAAATTGTATGGGCATTTTCTGTGGCGCATAGCATAGACCCTTATCGGCACAGCCTTGATAAGAAAGGAATCCATTAATTTGGGTACCAGCAGCAAGCTTAATATCATAATAAATAGGCAGCGTGAGTTGGTGACGATAAACCGTGACGTCACCATAATAAGCATCTTGTTTGTTTTCGCCGAGCGGAAATGCAGAAAAATGCAGGTTATCGGCCTGTTCGCCAGACAAACTAAACTGTTCTTGATATAAATAGTAACCGTCGCTAATCTGCCACGTCGCTACTATTTTACCGTCTTTAGGAGCCGATGTTGAGAGTTGAAAAGCTTGCTCAACAGGCAAAAAATCTGGTTGAGAAAGCGATGTCGTGGGAGCAAAAGTGAAAGCCTGAGACGTACTGTGAAGCGTGAGTAAGAACAATAGAGCAAGTAGGCGCATAAAAATCTTCAATCAGATTGAACGTGTTGTTTAAATATAACATGCTTGTTTCATCATATTCGATGGTCAGTGTAGACTACCAATCCACCTTAAAGTTGCCAATCGCAAGGGGACAAATTGAGTAAAAACCAAGTATCTTTTCTATTTATTGCACTTTTCCTTACAGGGTGTCAGACAAATATCGCGCCCTCGGAAAGTCACCCATTGCAAGAGAAAGTCTCTGAGTCTGATCCTAAATCGGTATCGGCGGAGCTAACACCGGTAATCGATACGCCTGATGTGAAGCAAACTACCGCCATATCATCGGCGGAAAGAAAGTCGAGAGCAGCTGAACGCGTAACCTTGAGTTTGATTGCGCAAGGTGAATATGCTTTGTCAGTAGATCGACTTTTAACGCCAGAAGACGACAACGCTAATTTGTATTTTCAAGCAGCATTAGGTCGAGATCCCGGTAACTTTAAAGCGACTCAGGGGATTACGGCAATTGTGGATGTATACACTCAGTGGGCGTGGGATGCGGCAAGAAACCGAGATTATATTCAATCTGCTCGATATTTAGAGTACGCTCGTTCGGTTAACCCAGAAGACCCTGTTATTGTCGAAATGACCTCACGTGTCAAAGATCTGAAAGCAAAGCGTGAGCGTACTGCAAAGGTAGTTTCTAAAAAACCAGAGCCCAAAGAACCACAAATTGGACAATATTTATTACCAGAAACGCTTTTTAGTTTGAGTGAAGATGAGATAATTGCCCAAATTCAGCCTATTATAGACGAGGTTGCAAAAACAGAGCAGGCAATCGAAATTTACTGGCCAAATGACAAACAAGCACGGTTGATTTATCAGATAATCAACAGTCGCGTTACAGCGTTTCGTGTTCGTGCGATGACCTATCATCGTGCTGATTACATGGTGGAATTAAAACAAGATTAAGGTAGGTCAATAATGTCGTGGATAACGAATAAATTACAGGGTTTAACGCCAAGTATTAACTTTTCAAGTATGGGGAAAGTCGCCGTATCTGTTGTATTGGTTGTCGCTGTGCTGTTGACCTTTTTGGGTATGTATTGGAGCAGTGAGCCAGATCAATTTGATGTGGTATCCACCGCCAAAGAAAAAGCCGCAGCACAAGGCTACTTGAACAACAGTAAAAAACTGGTTGTTGGTTACACAACTGCCAGCACATTGCACACCATTGTGGAAACGCTGCTAGATAAACCGGGCGGCTTCATTACCAATGATATTTTGCCTCCGGGTCTCTTTATGGACAACATGCCAGCGTGGGAATTTGGCGTACTGGTTCAGTCACGAGATTTGGCACGGGCTTTTCGTAAAGAATTTAGCCGTTCACAATCTCAATCCACAGAAGACGTGAACTTAAAAATAGCAGAACCGCAATTTAATTTTGATACCAAAAGCTGGGCATTGCCATCCAGTGAAAGCGAATACCGTCGTGGTAACAAAGAGTTGATGGAATACCTAAATCGTTTAGCGACCAACGATTCCCAATTTTACGCACGTGCTGATAACCTTTCGGATTGGTTGTCTGACGTCAGTACTCGTTTAGGCAGTTTGTCTCAGCGTTTATCCGCAAGTGTGATAGATGATGAGCCTCAACTGGAATCGGATGAAAATAGCCGCTACGTGCGCACACCTTGGTCAAAAGTAGACGATGTTTTCTATGAAGCGCGCGGTACAAGCTGGGCTCTGGTTCACATGCTTCGAGCGGTAGAAGTAGACTTCTTTTTTACCTTGCAGGATAAAAATGCCCTTGTTAGCTTGCGTCAAATTATTCGTGAACTGGAAGCAACCCAAGCCAATGTTTGGTCTCCATTCATCTTAAATGGCAGTGGTTTTGGCGTATTGGCCAATCATTCTTTGGTAATGGCGTCTTACGTCTCACGTGCTAATACAGCGATTATCGACCTTCGTCGTTTGCTTGAACAAGGCTAGCGCGGCGTTTATGACAATGAGCCATAGCAGGGTAATTCGTCCAGCCATGTTGGACGATGCCCCTGTTATATTGGATATATTCCAACAATGCGATCTGTTTGCTAGTACTGGTTATCGACAAGATAATATTAACTTGATTGATGTAATGGACTGGCTAGAAAGCGTTACAGATAAACATCCCCTGTTGGTGCTTGAAGAGCAGGGTATCGTTATTGCTTGGTGCTCTGTCGAAGCCTTTTATGGATTACCAGCCTTTGATACTGCTTGTGAAATTAGCTTCTACGTCTTGCCAAATTGGCAAGGAAAAGGCATTGCCACGCAACTGTTTCGTCACTTAGAAACGCACCGAACCGAACTTGGTTTTACCCACCTTATTGCCTACGTCTATTCTAGTAACTTCAACAGCCAAGGCTTTTTCAAACGTCAGGGGTTTGATGAATGGGGTTTATTACCAAACATCGCCCAGAATGAAAACATCACAGAAGATGTTTACCTTCTTGGAAGACAGTTTTAGCTTTCTTATTCTGCTTTCAATTCAGGAAAAGCTAAGCGGGGACTAGTTCCTTCCTCTTTCTTCAAGGGGAAGGCGGAGGATGGGGTTAATCTCTTCTTTGGATTCCATTCAAATGCTTTGTATTCCCGACCTTTATTCCGCCTTTTAATTCAAGGAAAAGCTGAGCGGATAACTTTTTGCTAGCGCCCAAAAACTTCAGTTTAGAGAAAGGCAAAAATTCGCTTTAAGATCTTTAATGCCTCATTTCTTTCATCGAAGAATAACTTTTCCGACGCTTTAGGGCAGTAAGGCATAGATTGTTTTTTTCTGTTCGAGACGTTGTTTGTTAGTCTGTTAATGATCCTGAAGCTCCATAAAGTCGCGCAACTTCGTCGCGTCGAACTGACTGCACTGCACTGAAAATTAAAACGCAATTAATGGGTAGATATACAGTCTATTTTTGAAATGAACGCATTTTTGCGCGTTTAGCCATTTTAAATAAACCAGTTGTGCGTGTTTTGTACTGGTAGAAAATAAGAAAGTCTTTTAGTATCAATGGATAAGAATTTATTATGGAGAAATAACGCGCTGTGGATAAATGAAATAACGCGCTGTGGATAAATGAAATAACGCGCTGTGGATAAATGAAATAACGCGCATGCGCACTATTAAACTGTTATGTGCCTAGGAGTTCATATGTATCATTCATACTTTGAAGATTGGGAAGTTAAGGAGGAATTTACTAAAGAGTTTGTTTCTCTTTGGGATGGTTGGTTAGGCGAAGAAAGTTATAAATTAGATCTTGTTACTGAGAATGATTGGAATCGATTTAATGAATTTATTAAATCAATTTCACAAAATTACGAAATTAAATTAGTAAATTGTAATAACGAAGAACTTTTAGATATTAATAATATTCAGGATACTTTATCGAACTATGAAGAATCAATGAATAAAGATTACTCACTATTTTCAAAGTATATTTTACCTGATTTGAATTGTGTAATTACAGAAGAATGGGATTACACCTATATCATATGGCATAAAAATAATGGTGCAGTTGAAGTGTTATCGCCCCTAATAGAAAAAGCAAAACTGAAGCACTTTGTAAATTAGTCACATAACAAGTCTTTCAACTAGGACAAATTTTAGCTACGTATTTTGTGCTGCCGCTACGCGTCAGTATTACACAAAATACTTCACCTGTTACAGAGGCGTTATAAGCCAACAAGCTCAGAGGACTGTGCGTTTGAAAAAGCATAAGGAAATAAAGCGCAACCACCATTATGTATGGAGCCATTATCTGCGGCGTTGGGCTGTAAACAATAATGTATTTTATATTTCAAAAAGCGGGAAGGTTTCTAACGATAGTATCAAAGGTCTAGCGAAGGAAACTGATTTCTATAAAATAAGCCCGCTTAATTCAGAAGATATTGAATATATAAGAAAATTCTCATCTCAATCACCCGAATTTCTTCAGGAAATACACGAATCACACCTAGAGCACTTCATCAAACTCTCCTCAATCACTAACGCCATTTCAAAATCGAACATTTATTCAGAGGAGCTGGAATCGATTGATAACGCAATCAAGCACAATAGCTTGGAAAACCTGCACTCTATATTCGAAGATACTGCGGTTAATGTAATAAACGAACTTTCCAAGGGTAATGTAAGTGTTTTAAGTACAAGTGCTAATATGATTCCTTTCTGTTCATATATAGGACATCAAATATCTAGAACCCAAGCATTGAAAGAGCAGTCTCTTAAGGCGGTAAAAGCAGGCATGCTTCGTATAAATGCCAGTCCAAAATATGTGGCCTTATTTGAGAAAAACTGGTGGTTCTTAAGTTTTATTTTTGGCCTTAATATAGGTATGAGCCTTTATGAATCCAAAGAGCGGGATAAGCATGTATTTATTATAAACAATACCGATACTCCCTTCATTACAAGTGACAATCCAATTATCAACGTCCACAAATCAGTGGCAGGGCTTGCTGATCTGGAAGCACCAACCGAAGCGGATTTCTTTATTCCCCTATCGCCAAAATATGCATATATGATTAATAACTCATCCGATTATGACCATCTTGGAGCTTTAATTACAACTGAGGAAGTAAATGAACTCAATAAAGCTATTTACTATAAGTCTTATAAAACAGTGTTCGCTTCAGAGGACCAAGTATTGAGCGAACTAAAAGCTTATAACAAGGCTATCAAAAATCGTTCCGTCCAAAAAACGGCCTCCACTGGACGCGCTAACACGCGCCTTTTATAGCAGCGTTAAGAAGCATAGTAGAGTATTTGAAACCCCGAAGAAGTCAGTTCGACGCAACAGCGTTGCGCGATTTTATGGAGTTTCAGAGTCAGTTAAAAATATCCTTCCTACCAACACCAAAAAACAATCTATGCCTTACGATATAAGGAGCATCGGTAAAGCTATTCTTCGCTGACAAAAATCAGGCATTAAAGATCTTAAAGAGACCTTTTGGTTACTTTTATGGATCTGGATAAAAGTTACCCGCCCAGCAGGGCGGAATAAAGGTCGGGAATTCAAGACGTTTGAATGGAACCAAAAATAACCCCATCCTAGCCTTCCCCTTAAAGAAAGGGGAAGGGACTAAGCCCACGCCCAGCAGAGCGGAATAAAGGTTGGGAATTCAAAGCGTTTAAATGGAACCAAAAACAACCCCATCCTCCGCCTTCCCCTTGGAAGACAAAAGGGGAAGTGACTAAGCCCACGCCCAGCAGGGCGGAATAAAGGTTGGGAATTCAAGGCGTTTAAATGGAACCAAAAACAACCCCATCCTCCGCCTTCCCCTTGGAAGACAAAAGGGGAAGGAACTAAGCCCACGCCCAGCAGGGCGGAATAAAGGTTGGGAATGCAAAGCGTTTGAATGGAATCTGAAGAAGGTATTAACCCCATCCTAGCCTTCCCCTTGAAGAAAGGGGAAGGGACTAAGCCCTTGTTACATGGGTTCGAACACGGAGCCCAAGCTCGGCACAAACAATTTATTGTACATGCGGCTGGCGTAGTCGTCGGTCATGGACGCCATGTAGTCACAGATGATGCGTAACCCATTTTCTCCATTGTCCTGACTTTTACGCCATTCAGTGGCGATTTCCCTTGGTAATAATCGATTAGGGTCGGCGGTGTAGGCTTCGAACATTTCTAATAACATTTGCTGGCCTTTGTAGACGAGCATTTGCACTTCTGGGCGTTGAATGATGTGTTGCATTTCGAACTGTTTTAACAAGTTTAATGCTTGTCGTTGGCCTTCTGGCAATCCAACTTGGAAACGCAGAAGGGGATGTTCGAATCTTGTATTTTCAACCACTTTGCATGAGGTGATAAACCAGCTGACTAAGCTGCCAATGGCTTCTTTGCGTAGGTGGCTTTGTCGGCTAAAAAGTTGCGTGCGAATGCTGTTGAGGTTTTCCGCCAAGTAAGGTGAAGCCAGCGCGGCGAGTTTGGGTTCTAGGTGTTCCAGCCAGGTGTCTTTAGTGACCATGCCTAAGACGATGGCATCTTCTAAATCGTGTACGCCGTAAGCAATGTCGTCGGCTAGGTCCATGATGCTGGTGTCGAAGCTAGCGTGTGTGGCTTTCGCATGACCATCTGGGTGTTTGCGTTGTACTGTTTGCAGTAAGGTTCGATCAGCTTCACTGAAGGGTTCAAGTATCCAATCTAAAAGGTCTTGTTCTTCTTGATACACGCATTTTGGTGGTGACCAATTGGAGGCTTTGAATTGGCGAAAGCTGGTAGGCTTTTCTGGGTATTTTCCCACTACATTAGCGTGTAAAACCGGATATTTTAAAACTCCTAATAAGGTACGACGAGTCACGTCCATGCCGTAAGTTGGGGAGTAGGAGCCTCGCTTACCGAGGATGCGTAAAGATTGCGCGTTACCTTCAAAGCCACCGTTAGATTGCATCATGTAATTTAGGGCGACTTCACCGCCATGACCAAATGGAGGGTGTCCTATGTCGTGGCTTAGACAGATGGTTTCAATTAAGGCGTCGTCGGCTAACCATGTTTGGAAGTTGGCCTCTTGTGGTGAACTGTGCTTGAGTTGATGTACGATGCCGTTGCCGATTTGAGCGACTTCTAAAGAATGGGTTAATCGTGTGCGGCTATAGTCATTTTGACGAATCGCGAGAATTTGAGTTTTGGACTGTAAACGACGAAAGGCCGCGCTATGAATGATGCGGGCACGGTCGCGCTGGTAGGGCGTACGGTAGTCGTTTTCTCGGGATTCTTGATAACCGGATTGTCTTTCGTGCCAAGCTAACATTTCATATTGTGCGTTTGCCATGTTTGTAATCCACTAGTGTCAATAATTACCAATCTTTCATGAAAACACGATATAGGTCAATGTTCGTAAAAAGGGCCTTGGGCATAATGTAATCTATTATAAGGAATCTTTATGTTTAATACTCAGCATCTCACGACATTTAAAGCCTTGGTTGAAAAAGGAAGTTTTACTCAAACAGCAAAGCTGTTAGGACTAACGCAACCCGCAGTGAGTCAACACATTCAAAAGCTAGAGCGAGGGTTAGGAGAGCCATTGCTGATTCGTCATGGTCGTACCACCGAGGTGACGGAAGCGGGGAGGGTGTTGCTTCAGCATATAAAAGAACTGGAAGTATGCTATGAGGAGTTCACGGCGTCATGGCAAACGTATGCTACAACTAAGGCCAGTCTCGATGTAGAAGAAAATAAAAATGGCTGATGAGTATCAGCCATTTTTTGTTAGTAAATACGTATTTATTGTTGGGTTGTTGGTATTAAATTGCCAATGTGCAAACCACACTCTTTGTTTTCAGACTCTTCCCACCACCAACGACCTTCGCGTTCATGTTGATTTGGTAAGATAGCTCGAGTGCAAGGTTCACAACCTATGCTGGTAAACCCTTTTAGGTGCAACTCATTGTATGGTACATCGAACATTTTAATGTAGTTCCAGACGTCTTCCGAAGACCAGTTAGCCAAAGGGTTGAACTTGAATAGGTCCTTTTCATCGGTACTGAACGCGCTGTCTTTTTCGGCAAATGCCAATACATTACGGGTACCGGGACTTTGGTCTTTTCGTTGGCCTGTAATCCATGCATCAAGTGTTGCCAGTTTGCGTTTGAGTGGCTGTACTTTTCGAATACCACAGCATTCTTTGTGACCGTCTTCAAAAAAGCTAAATAAGCCTTTTTCATGAGTGAAGTTTTCAAGCGCGTCACGATCAGGAGACAGAATGTCGATTTTTATCTTGTAGTGTTTACGAATTTGTTCGATAAACCGGTAGGTTTCAGCATGTAAACGGCCAGTATCAAGAGAGAATACGTGTACGTTCTTGTTGGCTTTTACCGCCATGTCGATCAGTACGACGTCTTCTGCGCCACTGAAGGAAATAGCAAGGTTGTCGAACTCTTTCATCGCGTTGTGGATGATTTTCTGTGCTTCGTCTTCTTTGTTATTGGCAATAAAAGACGCTAAATCAAATGCAGACATAGGATTGTGAACCCTGTTCTAAGTTACGTTGGTTGTACCATATCAAGTTGCGGCCACGAAAGAAAAGACGAAAGAACACTAACCTTATAATGCTTAAAGCGGGTGCTTAGCGGATATGTCTCGCTAGGGTTTGATAGAGTCCAAATAAAATGCCCGCGGTCACACCCCAAATGCGAATTTCCTGATATTCAATTTCGAAGTAGCCACGAGAATTGGTGTCGAGTTTTTTCGTTTTAAAACGATAGTTCTCGGGAGTGAGTAAATGGCGTAATGGCACCCAATGGACAGATTTCACTTCTTCCTCACAAAGACTTAATTCACTTTTTCGCGTCATTTCAGCCACAATAGGCTTGATGCAATAACCGGACAGGGTGCAATACTCACCCAGCTCACCAAGTAAATCGAAACAGTCAGGCGCTAGGCCAACTTCTTCTAAGGTTTCACGCAATGCGGTGTATTGGATGCTTGCGTCTTCTGGGTCATGCTTGCCCCCAGGAAAGGCGATTTGACCTGGGTGATTGCGCATGTGCAGTGCGCGTTGAGTCAGGAGTACGAAAAGCTCTCCACTTTCAGGCTCTCGCCAAATAGGAATTAAGACAGCAGCAGAGCGATACTTTAAGTCATAACCGCTTGGAAACATTTCTTCATCTGGGTTATGAATTTGTTGTGCGTAGGGTTCTCTGTCTAATGCTGCGCGGATATCGTCCAAGCTCAAATCAATTGGAGGAGCATTTAAAAACTGCTCTATGTCAGACATGATACGGCCTATTTCAAAAAGTCTTGTTCTAGAGTATGGGTTAATTTACCTACTTTGGTAAAGGTTTCTTGATATTCTTCTTGGCATTTTGAGTCGGCGACCAATCCACCGCCAGCCCAGCAATGTAGGTTGCCGTGATCCGCTACAAGGGTTCGTATGGTGATACTGGAGTCCATTTGTCCATTTGCACTGAAATACGCAATCGAGCCACAGTAGGCTGAGCGTTCATGAGGTTCTAGCTCATCAATGATCTCCATGGATCGAATCTTAGGCGCACCCGTGATGGAGCCGCCGGGGAAGCTTTGATGAAAGACTCTAATAGCTTGGTCTGTTTGATCGATTCGGCCTTCTACTGTCGACACAAGATGATGCACATTGGCGTAGGTTTCTAAGGCAAACAGCGCAGGGACTTTAATACTGCCCGTCAAACAAGTGCGACCTAGATCATTGCGCAATAAATCAACAATCATTAGGTTTTCTGCGCGGTCTTTGGTGGAAGATAATAGCCAGTTGGCGTTGGCTTTGTCTTCTTCTGGTGTTGCGCCGCGAGCGACCGTACCTTTTATCGGCTTGGATTCTATTCGACCTTGATCACACAGTAGAAAGCGCTCTGGCGAGTGACTTAACAAGCTTTGCTGTGGCGAAATTTCCATATACGCCGAAAACGGCGTAGGGCAAACCTCCCTTAATGCATGATAAGCCGTGAAGGTATCACCCTGATAAGTGCTTGAAAAACGTTGAGCTAAGTTCACCTGATAACAATCACCCGATTGAATGTAGTCTTGCACGGCAGAGAATTTTTGGGCGTACTCGGTTTTTGTCATGTTCGAGGTGAAAGGGGTGTGCAAAGAGAACGGTTTGGCGTGGTTAAGTTCATGTTTTACCAGTACATCATCACAAGCGCTGGTGAAGCGGTTAATGAGGTCGGCCGCGTCTTCTTGAGTACACCAAGGTGCCATGATGAGCTGAGTCGTTTTTTCTTTATGGGAAGTGATAACGCCCCAAGCGTAAAGTCCGACGCTTAATGTATCTAATTGAATGTCGTGTTTGACGGTATCCGGTAATTGCTCAACAAAATGGCCACTTTCATAACCATAATACCCCAGTAAACCACCGATGAAAGGTAGGTCTTTTGGTGCGGCTTGCGCCCAAGGTTCTTGGCAGATGAGCGTCATTAGTTCATTTAACAGCACCATCGGGTTGCTTGTATTGCTTAACGCGTAAAGTGGTGTTGTATGCCAAGTGATCGGCTGGCTGTTGTGTGATGGATGAATGCGCGCCAGTGGATTAGCCACTAGTATGTCGTAGTTCGTGTCTGGGAAATGTTCGTGATTACTGTCAAGTAAGGCTGGGTAAGGCAAGTCTCGTACGGCAGAAAAGAAAGACAATAAAGACGCTTGATAAGGGAGATTTACCCGTGTAATTTCTGACATTTTTTATCAATACCTAGTAATATGCATTCATGCTTCTTAGAGAAAGCATTGTATTCTTTTACTAAGTTTCCTCACAGGTTAATTACAAGTGTCTGATGTTTTTTTTCTTTCTTTACCTAATGCGGACATTGCGTACCGTCTTTATGAAAATCCCGCAGCCAAAACCGACCGAACTTGTCTGCTGCTGCATGGTGCCGGCGTGGCAGGGGAAATTACCTATTCCCCTATGTTGCCGTACTTTACTCAATGGCGTTGGATGCTAGTGCCCGATTTAAAAGGCATGGGCGAGTCTTTTCATCAGCATGGTAAAGAAGGCGCGGTGTCGATTGCCGAGTTAACCGATGAAATTGAAGCGCTGTTGACACATGTGAAATGGGACGATTTTGATCTTGTGGCTTATTCATTGGGCGGTTTGGTTGCGCTCAACCTGAACTATCAACGCAGTTTACAAGGGAAGACGAAAGTAAAAATGGCCTTGTTAGAGCCCGCGTCTTTGGATCGAGAAGATTTGTCTACGTTAATGGACGTGCGACAAAAGTATCGCCATGCGTCCAAATTGATTCATGACACCGGGGATGTAGAACTTGGTGTGGCGTCGTTTATGGATGGCGTGTCACCAAATCGTCGTAAGCATCCAGTGGCAGAAGCAACAACACAATCTCGGCTTGCTCATCGGCCGTTTGGTTTTGCTTATGCATTGGATGCAGTGACGGATCATGTTGAAGTAATGGTGAATGAGCCTGAACTGAGGCGAGCCATAATAGATGCGTCGGAGCAGGTGTTTTTGTTTTCTGGTGAGTTAAGCCATGAGGCATTGAAGCAGCATTATGAGCTATTGAGCTTACAGAATGACGCTTGGCAACACAAAACCATGAGTGCATGTGATCACTCTTTGCCTTTTCAAAAACCAAGGCAAATCGCCAATCATATTAATAAATGGTTTTCGCTAATTTAAGTGTCACTATTATCTGATGTGATCAGATAGAATAAATGAAAAGAGCAGGACGCTCTTTCTAATCGCTACGTAAAACAAGGAGGTTTTCTATGAGCCATCAACACGGCTTTTCTTTGCTAGAGCTGTTATGTGTTTTAGCCATTCTGAGCATTTTAGCCTATGCCGGTTCCGCGCAATTTTTGACGGTCAGTCAAAACGCCAAAGACAAAAGCACAATAAAAATTGAAATGAAGCGACTATCTAATGCGCTAACACAAGCTCGCCAATTAGCGGTAGTGAGTGGCCGTGCCAGTTTTTTGTGCGGTGGTGTTCATTGTGACGGTGATTGGTCTTCGGGTTTTCGGCTATATCAAATCCAAGGTGTTAGTGGTGCAGAAAAAAAATATCGGCATATCACCTTTAACGCATTATTAGACGTATCTTGGCGCGGCTTTCCTTCGCAAAAAAAACAAATAGAATTCCACTCTAACGGTTTGTCAGGTTACCAAAACGGTACGTTTGAATTTTGCTTAGGCGCCTGGCAGGCGAATTTGATATTGAATCAAAGTGGGCGCTTTTATACCTCTGACCCGCAAGAAAAAAACGGGGAGGCATGCTGATGAAAAAGTTATACCCCATCATCCTCTTATCAAAAACGAGACAGCACGGTTGGATCATGCTTGAAGTAGTGCTTTGTTTGGCGTTGTTTTCTGTCGTCTTGCATCTAGCACAGCGTCAGAACGAAGCTCATTGGCGTTCCACTCAGCAGTTGGAAGAACAACGAAAAAACCATGAAAACCAGCAAAAACAAGCTGCTATGAAAGCCTTAACGGGTTCTGCTGCTTGGCTAAATAATCAAGAAAGTTCATTAAATCAAGCTTATCCAGATTGTCAAAAATGCAGCGAAAACCAATTGAAACGTTGGTTTTATGCTTCGCAGCATGATCTTTCTAATATCGATGTGGAGGGCGAATAATGTCTCGACGCACACAAATGAAAGGCAGTCTATTGATTGAAATGCTGGTGGCTTGTGCCTTGATTTCGTTGTTTTTGCCCTTTCTGGTGAGTGCTCTTGCTCGCTTGCAGGAACGTCACCTTCTCGCGCAAACGTATCAAGACCAACACGAGGTCAAAGCCGCCATTGATGCTCACTTTCAAGCGCAATGGACGCGTTTGGTTCCTGCAAATTGTGCGATGGACGAGTCGTTGTTTTTAACCATTCAATCGGGCGAGTCTCCTCCTGTTCGACTTGCTTCACGCAAGGTGTCTAGCGGCTCTGATTGGATAAAAGGAACCGATTATGGGCTGTGTAGAGGTGCTGTAACGGTTTCCAGTAACCCATTTGAGACAAACTTGTCATGCCACTGGAAAGTGGGAGATCGAACGAATTTTTCGAGTTGTGAATCGTCTTTTCCAGGGCAAGTTGTCTCGGTGTCTAGTCACAAAAGTAAAATTGAGTTAACGGACGATTTGGCGATTGGGCAATCTGGGATGATAGAGAGCCAAGATGGCTTTTATTGGTATCTATCGCCTGGAAAAGAGGGAGGCGATGCGTTTTGGCGAACCCCAGAGGAAAGCGGTAATTCATTGGAATTGCTAAACGGGATCGAGCGATTGTCTATTTTCCCGTTATTGGATGAGGATGACAACGGTTTGGTGGATTCTTTGGACACGCGGTATGGACCGTTTGCTTTGAATAAGCTTCGAGGGCTTTGGGTGGAATATCAGTATCGCTTGAGCAATTGTAAGTCTGACCGACAGGAGTCGTTTACTCAGGAGTATCATTCTATGAGAGGAGACGATTGGCACTATTTACCCCCTTGTCAGGGCGTTGGTAATCAAATTATCGTGTTAAAAGAGATGTAATAACCATGATGTCTTATTTGATGGGCTCTCAGCGCGGCTGGGTGTCATTACCGATTATTGCGTTACTATTAGCCATTTCCACTTTGTCGATGCAATATCAACAAAGGTTGCAAGCGTCTTATTTGTGGCAAGGGCAGCTAAATGATATTGAAATCGAGCAGCAGGTTTGGATGGATTTCAAGCAAGATTTTATGGTGTCGCCTAGTTTGTCATCGGCGACTTTCAGCGAATGCGTGGGGTTTTGTGAGTTAGGTCTACATTCGCAAGAAAAAATATGGCAAAAAAACACGCAACGTTTGCATTACCAATGGGTGCGATACGAGTCACCAGCGAATGAATCTGGTCATGTACTCGCTTCTTACCGACTCTGCGCCAGCCAAAACCAGCAACAATATCGATGCTGGTGGTGGCGAGATGGGGCATGGTTTTCAGGTGGTTGGGTTAGTGCTTCTGATTGAATGTCTTCAAATGTTCCGCACTGCAAAATGGACGAGCATCTTGGTCATGAATAGCATGGGAGCGAGGCGTAAATGTTTGGCATTCTTCGCAACGAACCATGCTTTCTTGAGACTCATCTTTTTTAGAGGATTCCTGTGTTTTTGCTTTCGTTGGCGATTGACTGCCTTTAAAAGCGACAAATCGGCGATACAACCACCAACCAATAAAGAAAATTGCAACAAAAACGATCAAACGGACGATCATATACTTTACCTAGCTTGGGTTATTCCAGACAATAACGGGCATATTCTAACAGAGTTCACGAGATAGCAACTGTATGACATTACGAATTGCAATGGCCCAGCTGGATATGCTGGTCGGCGACATCACAAAAAACACCCAATCTGTTATAGATGCGGCATGTAAAGCCCGTGATGAAGAGCGCGCCGATGTGGTGGTTTTTCCTGAGTTAACCTTAACGGGCTATCCACCAGAAGATTTATTGTTACGTCCCAGTTTGGATCCGCGCATTGAATCTGCGTTGGCTAAAGTTTTGGCAGAAGTTCGTGATATCCATGTGGTGATTGGTTATCCACGCCGTATCGATGGCGAGCTTTTTAACTGCGCTGGCGTGATTTACCAAGGCAAAATGTTGGTTGAATACGCAAAACAGAAGCTGCCTAACTTCCTTGTGTTTGATGATAAACGCTATTTCAGCGAAGGCCTCGATGCAGGCATTGTTGACATCAAAGGTGTGAAAGTGGGTTTGAGTATCTGTGAAGATATTTGGCATCCAGAGCCTGTAGCGCAAGCGAAAGCCGCCGGTGCGGAATTGATTTTGAATCTAAATGCTTCGCCTTATCATATTGAAAAAATGGGTGAACGTGAGACCTTGCTTCATAAACGAGCGACCGAAGTCAGCTTGCCGATTGTCTATGTGAACTACATGGGCGCGCAAGACGAACTGGTTTATGAAGGCGGTTCCTTTGCGGTAAACGCCAAAGGTGAAAAAATCATGCAGGCGCCTTGGTTTGAAGCGGGTTTATATTGTCTTGATATGATAGTGGACGACAGTCAACCAAACAAAGTCGAACCCGTTGCCGGTATCATTGCTCCTGCGTTAGACGTGGAAGCAAGCGTCTATCAAGCGATGGTGCTTGGGTTGCGTGATTACATCGAAAAGAATCGTTTCAAAGGCATTGTGCTGGGTTTGAGTGGCGGTATTGATTCTGCGTTATCGCTTGCTGTTGCAGTAGACGCGATCGGTGCTGATCGTGTTCAAGCGGTGATGATGCCTTACACTTATACCTCTTCTATTAGCTTGCATGATGCAGAAGAAGAGGCGAATTTATTGGGCGTGAAATACAGCGTATTACCGATTGAATCCATGGTGTCGGCGTTTACCGACATACTTGCTCCGGAGTTTGAAGGCTACGCGAAAGACACCACGGAAGAAAATCTTCAGGCACGTACTCGCGGTGTCGTTCTGATGGCCATTTCTAATAAGAAAGGCTTGATGGTGCTCACTACCGGCAATAAAAGCGAAATGGCTGTGGGTTATGCAACCCTTTATGGGGACATGGTCGGCGGTTATTCTGTGTTAAAAGACGTGTTTAAAACGTTGGTTTTCAAACTTTGTCGCTACCGCAATACCTTGGGATACGTGATTCCTGAACGGGTCATTACGCGTCCACCGTCTGCGGAATTGGCTCCGGATCAAAAAGATGAAGATTCTTTGCCAAGTTATGACATCCTCGATGACATCTTACGCATGTACATCGAAGAAGATCAAAGTGCAGAAGCCATTCTTGCTACTAAAAAATTCGACCGAGAGACGGTTTATCGAGTACTTCGCCTTGTTGACGTCAATGAATACAAACGTCGTCAATCACCTACTGGTGTGCGTATTACCGCTCGCGGGTTTGGTCGAGATCGCCGTTATCCGATCACTAACGGCTGGCACATCGGCGAGTAGATCGCTTTTAAAAAAGCTTTCAAAATTTTTTCTCTTCTCGCTCTGCTGAGCGGGGCTTAGTCCCTTTCCCTTTTGTCTTCCAAGGGGAGGGCGGAGGATGGGGTCATTTCTTTAGTTTTTAAAGTGTATTTGTTACTTCTCAATAGCTTTGAGCTGTAGGTTTTTTCCGCTCTGCTGAGCGGGTAACTTTTATCCAGATCCATAAAAGTAACCAAAAGGTCTCTTTATCGGGCTTTCGCCCAAACGTCTCATTTGCTTTGTTTAACGTTGCGTTTAGCAAAACGATTCACATCGTAAGGCATAGATTGTTTATTTGGTGGGAGGTAGATCTTCAAACACTGACTCTGAAACTCCATAAAGTCGCGCAACTTCGTCGCGTCGAAGCCGACATTTCTGGGACTTCAATGATGGAAAACCAAAGACCGTAGGGCATCATAAGCGTAGCTTTCACGTGTAGGTCGAGCCTTTAGGCCGACAAAAAAAACTGAAAAAAATGAAAAGGGCTTTAGTATCAATTAATTAAGCATTTGCAGCATAGAAATAACAGTCTCGAATTTAGGCTTTCAATGCAAAAAGTTTTAAACAGTATTTAGAGCTGTTATGGTGAATAACTGGCATATTTCAATGCTAACGTATTTTATATGGAGGTAAGGCTTATGTGGTTAAAAGCTTCTTGCATGCTTGAGTTTCATACTTCCGTGCCAACACCGTTTATCTTAATGTTGCGACCTCGTAGTGGCGAGCAGCAGTGGATTTCACGCGAAGATTATGTATTGTCGCCGAGCGTACCAGCGGTTGAATTTACGGATTCTTTTGGAAACTTGTGCCAGCGGTTGGTTGCGCCAATAGGAGACTTTTCGTTACGCACGTTGGTCTATGTTGAAACGGCAGATTATTCAGATATAGACCCAGGTGCCCCATTTATTGAAGTACCGCATTTACCCGGTGATACCTTGCCATTTTTACTTCCTAGTCGTTACTGTGACTCAGATCGCTTTACTGACATGGCAGCGATGATAGCGAAAGGGTATGCGCCTGGTTACGACCAATGTGCTGCGATTGTTGATTATATTCGCCGAACAATAGAGTACACGCCGGGCCACGGTCAGGAGACTATTAGTGCTTCCGAAGTCAATCAGCAAGGCTATGGCGTATGCCGAGACATGGCTCATTTAGGTATTGCTTGTTGTCGAGCACTTTGTATACCTGCGCGCATGGTGGTGGGCTATCTTGAAGGACTTTACCCAATGGATTTGCATGCTTGGTTTGAAGCCTACGTAGGAAATCGGTGGTATACCTTCGATCCTACTCAAACAGATCTAAAGGGTGGGCGTGTTGCGATTGCCTTTGGACGAGATGCGACCGATGTTGCTATTTATACCCAGTTTGGCGCTCCGGTTGAGCTGTTGAGTATGGATGTACAAGTTGAACAGGTATCAAAGCCGAACGACTAAGACCAAAAAAGCCTACTCGGCACTTTTAAGCTGGGAGTTTTATGTTTTCTAATAATAGGGTTTCCATTCAAATGCTTTGAATTTCCAACTTTTATTTCGCTCTGCTGAGCGGAATAAACTCGCAGTTCAAAGTCATTGAGAGGTAACAAATATACTTGAAGATCCAAAGAGCAACCCCATCCTCGCCTTCCCCTTGGAAGACAAAAGGGGAAGGGACTTAGTCCCGCCCAGCCGGGTTGCATAAATGTAATAACCCCTTAATACCTTTTCCCTTTCTCTAGCTGTTACAACATAGGACGTTTTAACTAAAGCCGGAGAAAGTGTCATGTCTAATAAAAAAATCTTAATGATCACGGGTGATTTTACGGAAGACTACGAAACCATGGTGCCTTTTCAGGCATTAATGAGTGTGGGCCATACTGTGCATGCTGTATGCCCAGACAAAAAGTCTGGTGATACGGTGGCGACGGCGATCCATGATTTTGAAGGGGATCAAACTTACACTGAAAAGCCAGGTCATCGTTTCGCTTTGAATGCAACTTTTGCTGATATAAAAGTCGAAGACTACGATGCGTTAGTCATTCCAGGTGGCCGAGCGCCAGAGTACCTTCGCCTTAATAAAGAAGTGATCGCGATGGTGAAACACTTCTTTGATGCCGATAAACCTGTAGCGGCAGTGTGTCATGGTGCGCAATTGTTAGCGGCGGCGGGAGTGTTAGAAAATAGAAAGTGCTCCGCTTACCCAGCTTGCCAGCCAGAAGTCGAACTCGCCAACGGTCAGTTTATGGATATTCCGGTTGATCAAGCGGTAACAGACGGCTACCTTGTTACCGCGCCAGCTTGGCCTGCGCATCCGGCTTGGCTGGCTCAGTTTTATGTATTGTTAGCAAAGTGATTCGTTGAAGTTTGATGAATCTAATTTGGCAGGTTTAACCATTGTCATGAGACAGTAAAGCGTTAAATCTGCCTAACTTCTATGTGCTTTTTGATCTAGACTGTTTGCATTGAGCCAATTTACCTTCCGACAATAAAAATAAATCATTCAATAGGGAAAATAAAATGTGTAAGCTTTTTGTGAACTCTGATCCGAGCCTTTGGGAAAATGTCACGCGCTCTTTGCGTATTGACGGTATGGTCACCAGTATACGATTAGAAAGTTTTTTTTGGTTTACTCTGGAAGAGATTGCTCAACGAGATAAGCTGTCTTTGTCTCAAATGATCGCCAAGCTCAATCACGAGGCTTTGGATGCGGGACATAATCTAGATAACTTCACGTCTTTTCTACGAGTTTGCGCGATGCGTTATCTGCATTTGCAAACTATCGGCATGTTGCCTCATTCTCATGAGGTGAGCCTAGCGTCCCTTAATACAGATCGTATTCTTGAACAGGAAAAATACTATCTAGAGACGCATCAGTAATTATGTATTTGGCGTTATTTTTGTCCGAACATTTTTAGCAATGTACCATCTTTAAGTATGTATTGATGAAATAGTGCGGCGAAGGCGTGCAGCAAGACCAAAGACATCATGGTGTTTATCGCTATTTCGTGTACATTCCCCATAAAGTGAATACCAAAATACCAAGCTGTAGCGCCAAATACTGGTACTAAAAACATTAATAAATACAAACATTCATGGATAATACGGGCAGCACGCTCAAATAAATGTTTGGAGACTATTTTGGTCTTTTTAGACATGAAACGGACAATAACTCGTACAACTACTAAAGCAATGATGGCCAAGCCGACGTACACATGTATAGACGCTGTAAAACTATAGCCATTATTACTGTCTTCTAAGTGTTGGCGAAAAGCCCGCCCCATTTCGTCACTGATGAAATAATTGAAAACAATCAACGCAGCAATAGTCCAGTGCAGTACAATTTGCGCTGTGTTGTAGGATTGCTCTTTGTGTCGCATAGAAAACTTCATGATATAGGCTCTCATTGAAATAATGGTGCTGGTGACAATGAAAGAAGTTTAACGTGTGAATATTAAGCCATGCTTAAGTGTTATTCGCTTATGGCTTAATTTACAGATTTCTGTTGTTCCCTCCTAAAATGCGAGTCTTATTTCCTATATAATGTCTTCAATATCGTTCTTTACGACTCACTTAGTTTAAGCGCTTTCTAAAATAGAGAGACTTTGCGCAGACAAAGACGGCACCTTATGTTTAACGCTTCATCCACTCGTTTAAATAAATACATCAGCGAAAGTGGCATTTGCTCTCGTAGAGACGCAGATCGCTTCATCGAACAAGGCAATGTTTTCATTAATGGCAAGCGTGCCAAGGTGGGAGATCAAGTAGCGGCAGGTGATACCGTAAAAGTGAATGGTCAACTGATCGAACCACAAGATGCGGATGATTTTATCTTCATTGTATTGAATAAACCGGTTGGGATTGTCAGCACTACGGAAAGTTCTGAAAAGAACAATATCGTCGATTTTGTTAGTCATAGCGTACGAATTTTTCCGATTGGTCGTTTGGATAAAGATTCTCAAGGTTTAATCTTTTTGACCAACAATGGCGATCTTGTTAACAAGGTACTGCGCGCCGGTAATAATCATGAAAAAGAGTATTTGGTTACGGTGAATAAGCCGATTACCGATGACTTTATAGCGGGTATGTCGGGCGGCGTTCCTATCTTGGGGACCATGACGAAAAAATGTCCTGTGACTAAGGTAACGGCGAATGTTTTTAACATTACGTTGGTACAAGGTCTTAATCGTCAGATTCGTCGGATGTGCGAGCACTTTGGTTATGACGCGGTGAAGCTAGAGCGGACTCGTATTATGAACGTGAGTTTAAAAGGCGTTCCTGTGGGTGAATGGCGGGACTTAACCGAAAAAGAGTTAGCTGTTTTATTGAAATCAGTCGAAGATTCTTCTTCAGAAAATAGCATACCCGCAAAAAAAGCCCGTAAGGCGCCGAGAAAAACCAGCCGACCTGATGCAAAATCTATAGCAACACCAAAGGCCAATACTAAGCATCCGAAGAAGGAAGACGGGCGAAAACCAGCAAGCTCATCTAAAACGAAAGACAGGCGCCCCTTTGCTGATGCTAAGAAGCCAACAGGTAATGGAAAACGGCCAAGTGGTAAACCTTCAGGTGCGCCAAAGGGCAACGCAAAACGTCCGGCAAAAGGAAAAGGTGGTCCACAAAAGTCTTCACGTCCTTAGCTTTTACTAAAAAACGCGTTTTGAATGGTCAAAATGATGGTTAAATCGGTTTGATTATTCGCAATAAGGCCACCATGGCGCCACGGTGGCCAATTGAGACTTAGTTGCCTAAAACATTTGTTGAGGATTTTTTAGAAGCCTTTGCTGCTTTTTTTTCTTTTGCTGTTAAAAGCGGTTTCTTTTTTGAATCTTTTTTGTTGTCTTGACCTTTACTCATGATATTCACCATCCATCATCACTGTATTAACCTAGGTCGGTTTTTGCCAACTAAGGGCTGTGGTTGCGTATGATTTTAATAAAAATTGTCACCATAATGCGCAACAAGATCAGTATGTTCTTATTGCTGAACAAGTGAAAGGATTACTTGGTGGCGCTATAAAAGGCCTCATTCTTTACTAAGGGCGGTTGCTTTGTATGTCTCTGTACTGGATTTAAGTGTAAGTTTTGTGATGGGGTTGACGAATACTAAGGACGTATGTAGACAGTGTCACGGGGTTATTTGTATAACCATTTTTAGGGTCTTATTATTGTTTTATAGAGTGTATAAAAGGGCGTTGTGAAGGTAATCAAATATTTGCCTCAACTTGTATTTTAGTAATGTTATTTTTGGACTGACAGTCTGTGTAATATTGACTGATGGCTCTTGTGGTTATATTGAGACTGGGTCTAACGTATCACATGGAAATAGAGGAACGTTCTGACGTTCCTTTTTTGTATTTAATAGAAATTATTATGTTTAAACGTTTAGGGATTAAGGATAGTTATGTATACAGATGAAGATCTAAATTTGGCGGTTAAAAAGGGAGTTTTTACTGCAACGTCTGTTGATGAGTTTCGTCACCTTATGTCGTCATCTAACGGGACGCCCTCAGTCGATGAGGAAAATTTTCGTTTAGTAGGTGGCTTTAACGATATTTTTGTCGTGATTGCTTGCGCTTTGTTGTTATTTTCTTCGCTTTGGGTGCTTCAATCGATTAATGAAAGTGTAGGTTATTTGGTCTTTACCGCGTTGGCATGGGGGCTATCAGAAGTGTTTGTGTTGCGCCGAAAAATGGCGCTTCCTGCGATTGTATTGCTGCTGGCCTTTGTCGGCGGTGTTTTTGCTTTCACGGATTCTTTATTTGGTGAGCAGTCTAGCTACGGTGTCATCCTAGCGACAGCATTATCAACTTTGGCGGCTTATCTTCATTGGCGTCGTTTTAGCGTACCCATTACCGTTGCGGTCGGAACCGGAGCGGCTTTGGCTATGCTGGCCTCGGTTGTGATTAGTATTTTCCCGAATAGTACGGGTGTTTTGATGGCGACGCTCTTTTTGTGTGGCTGCATTGCTTTTACTTGCGCCATGTATTGGGATGCGGCGGATACGAGTCGAACCACACGCAAATCCGATGTGGCCTTTTGGTTACACCTTTTGTCGGCGCCTTTGATTATTCATCCTGTTTTTTCAAGTCTTGGCGTGCTGGATGGCAACGAAAGCTTGATTAATATGGCGATGATTGTTCTTTTGTATGTATTTATGACCGTCATGTCTGTGGCAATTGATCGTCGTGCTTTTATGGTTTCATCTCTTATGTATGTGATTTATGCTTTGTCGAGTTTATTTGAAAACTACGGTGGCGTTGGTTACAGTCTTGCCGCAACGGGCGTGGTAATGGGGGCATTTTTGCTGATGCTCTCAATTTATTGGCAGAAAGTTCGGGCTTTGTTTGTTTTGAACCTGTCTGAGCGTATACAAGGTTATCTTCCCGCTATAAAAGAAAAATAGACGATGCTATATCGTAACGGCTTGTGGTTGGCTTGATTACTATGAGCGGCACTATTGCAGGAATATCTGGCTGTGCCGCTTTATTGACGTTGATGGGTGTTCGAAGATCAGTCGTATCGGTAAACGACGAGTTGATTGAAAATTACGCTATCTAGAGTTGTTTAGAAAAGCACTTAATTTAAATAAAGCAATTGAATAAAGAGCCTAGGGAAGGTGCGAATAAGTCTACTAAGCCTCAGTCTTTCAGAGAAATCGTCAAATAAGGCGCGACTCTGAAGGAATGTAGGTTCCTTTCAAAGAGTCGCAACGCAGTGTGGCGTTTTCCCTGAAAGACCCGAAGGGCATGGCCTAAAAGCCTGAATTCTTTGTTGAGCACCTCGAAAATAGGTCAACTATTCACATTCGCTACTCGCCTCGAATTACACGCTTTTATCCACATCCTGAGGCAAGGGAGCTTGTTCGCATCTTCCCTAGATACCAACATAAAAAAACCGAACTGATCGTCTACGTTCGGTTTTTTATTTGTGGTTTATAACGCAATAATGAGCTTGCCTTTGTTTTCGCCATTAAACAGTAAATTGAGACCTTTCGGTGCACTTTCTAATCCCTCTAAAACATGCGTGCGATACTTTAGTTCGCCTTTTTCGAGCATTTCGCCGAGTGCTTGTCCGTATTCGTTGATACGGTGAAAATGATCAGGCATGGTGAAGCCTTGGATCGTTAGGCGTTTCTTAATAATGCCAATCCAGCTTGGCCCTGGTGATGCTTCTGTTTTGTTGTATTCTGCGATTAAACCACACACAGCGATTCGCCCATGAGGGTTCATAGCATTGAATATTGGGCCTTGTGCAACGCCACCTGTATTTTCAAAAAATAGGTCAATGCCATTTTGCGCCGCGTTACTGAGCTGTTCTTCAAAATTACTGTCTTTGTAATTTAGAGCGTAATCAAAACCAAGCTCTTCGGTTAACCACAGGCACTTTTCTTCAGATCCCGCGACACCAATTACCGTCAGACCTAGGTTTTTAGCCATCTGTCCAACTAAAGAACCAACAGAACCGGCCGCGGCTGTTACGATGAGTGTTTGGCCTTTTTCAGGTTTAAGCACTTCAAATACACCGTGATAAGCAGTAATACCAGGCAAAGCAATAACGGATAAAATAGCATCGGCAGGCAATTCTTTTGGAATCTTGTTTAAGCCTTTTCCGTCGCTTAGTGCATATTCTGTTAAGCCCATTAAACCCATAACGCGAGTACCTATGGGGAAGTTTTCATTTTTAGATTCTACGACTTCGCCAATACCGCTGGCTCGCATGACGTCACCCAGTTTTACGGGAGGAATATAGCTTTTTTCATCAGCGCTCATCCAGCCGCGCATGGCTGGGTCCAGTGAAAGGTGTGAAAGTTTGATTAGCATTTCGCCATCAGTAGGCGTTGGTTTGGAAAAGTCGATTACTTTTAATAAATCGTCGGTTAATTCTGTCTCAGGTCTTTTGACGAGTGTGATTGCTTTGTAGGTCATAACGAATCCTTTTAACAAATGTGTTTAAACTATAGTAGAAGGTTACAATGTCTGATGACACCGACAATGGGGTTAGCAAATGTGCATTTTGTATTTGAGAATTAAATCTGTGTTGTCAATTTAGTCTCTTAGATGGCTTGATGGTTTGTCATATATGTCGTGTTATATACGGAGACGTTTTTGTTTTTTATTTTTGGGAAGGTATGAGTTATCCATTGTTTTATGACAGTGTAACGGCCTGTGATGAGTGCGATTTACTTCATCGTATACCGCCGCTAAAAAGTGGCGAACGTTTTAAATGCATACGTTGCGGTCATGTTTTAATAAGTGCTCATGAACATGTTAAAGGGCGAATTTTTGGTACGGGCTGCTCTTCTCTTCTTATGCTCGCTTTCGCTTTGGCTTTTCCCTTTCTCGGTTTTTCTAGTAGTGGTGCTGAACGAAGTATCACCTTATTCAATATTGTTACTGTATTGATCAATCAGGATTATTTGATATTAAGTGCGATTATTAGTTTGGCGCTGTTTGTTTTTCCTATTGCCTACCTGTTAGCCGTCATTTTTCTAGTATGGTCCTTTGATAATCATCATGTGAGCATGGCAATAAAGCGCTATTTCACTCGTTGGGTAATTGTTATTCAGCCGTGGTTGATGGTTGATGTCTTTTTGGTCGGTACTTTGGTTGCGTTAGTGAAAATGGACAGTTTGGCAGATATTGAGTTAGGGCTGTCGTTTTGGGCCTTTTGTGCTTATGTGCTGTTGTTATTAAAAACCATTAGCTTGGTTGATCGTCGTTGGTTTTGGAATCAATTGGCAGGTCATGGTCCAGATCATCTGATTGTTAAACCACCCGTGTTGGAAAAATCAGCATTAGCAAAGCCAATAACCGCAAAACAACAAGAGCTAATTGGATGTCATTTTTGTGGTGCAACCTTGCTTGGTACTGCGTTTCATTGCAGTCGCTGCGGTCACTCGATTCATAGCCGTCGACCACACAGTTTAACGGGCACGATTGCCTTTCTTATTGCGTCCGTGATTATGTTTATTCCCGCGAATGTCTTTCCCATTATGCAGACGACCTTTTTAGGTGGAAATGAGCCCTCAACTATTATGGGTGGCGTTTTACTATTGTGGTCTTTAGGTTCGTACCCTGTGGCTTTGGTAATATTTTTAGCCAGCGTGGTGATACCTTTGGTTAAGATGCTGTCGTTAAGTTGGCTGTGTTGGCAATGTTATTACCCTACAGAGCGAGAAACGATGCAAAAAATACGCTTGTATCGTATTACTGAGCTTGTGGGGCGCTGGTCGATGATTGATATTTTTGTCGTGGCTGTATTGACGGGCTTGGTTCAAATGGGGGAATTAATGTCGATCTTACCGGGTCCGGCGGTGTTGTCTTTTACGTCAGTCATCATTTTAACTATGTTGGCCGCCATGGTATTTGATCCACGATTATTATGGGATAAAAACGAGGGCTCAGTAATGCCGTCGTCACAGGAGAAAAAAGAGTGATTGAAGAAAACAAGAATGTCGAAAACCTTCGACGTGTACGCTTCAACTCCATTTGGTTAGTGCCTCTTGTTGCTATTATGGTGGCCGGCTGGATGCTCTATCAAAACTGGGCGAGTCAAGGCCCTGTTATTACATTAATCGCTCCAAATGCAGAAGGGCTAGAGGCGGGTCAAACTAAATTAAAAGCCCGTAATGTAGATGTCGGAAAAGTCATTGGCATACGTCTCAGTAATGACTACGACAATGCAATTATCACGGTGCGTATGAATAACGGTACGCAAAAAATGTTACGTGAAGACACCAAGTTTTGGGTGGTTAAACCGCGGATAGGCAGAGAAGGAGTTAGTGGATTAGGGACGTTATTGTCGGGTGCTTATATTGATATGTCACCCGGCGAGCAGGGTAAAGAGAGTGCAGAGTTTTCTTTGTTAAGTCAGCCACCACTATCAACCAAAAAAGAAGGGGTTCGAATTCTTCTGAAAAGTGATGACAGCGCTAAACTTAATGTCGGTTCGTTGGTGCATTTTCGCGGCTACGAGGTTGGTTATATTGAAGAAGTGGGCTTCGACACAGACTCAGGATCCATCACTTATCGAGTCGTGGTTAAGCCTCCTTACGATGCTCTAGTGAGTGATGCTGTTCAGTTCTGGATTACACCAGGATTGTCTTTTAAAAGCTCCGTGCAAGGCTTTGAAGTAAGATTAGACTCGTTAGAGACTTTTTTATCGGGTGGCATCTCTTTCGGGTTGGGTAAAGGCAGAGCGTCAGGCAAACCAGTTCAAGATTTAACCTCGTTCCGTTTGTTTTCTTCAAAAGAAGAGGCGAATAATAACCTTTATGATCAGACCATCGAATATGTTTTTTTGTTTGATTCTAATGTCAGTGGGCTTGCTCCGGGTGCGGATGTCGAGTTTCGAGGGGTTAGGATCGGTACTGTGTTAGACGTTCCTTTTACGGGAATATCGATGGATACATTAACGTCCCATGAGAGACCTGTGATTCCTGTGCTTGCTCGTATTGAGCCGCAACGTTTGAATGCGTGGAAAGTATCGGGAGACGAGTCATTACAAAAATGGCAAGAGTTATTGGATTACCGTATTGCTCAAGGACTTAGAGCGAGGCTTGAGATTGGTAACTATCTCAACGCAGCGAAAGTGATTAGTTTGGACTTTATGGACAATCCTCCGCCGATAAAACTAAAAGAGTTTGACGGGTATCAGGTGTTTCCTACCGGTCCAGATTCTTTAGCAAATATTGAGGGTAAAGTGTCAAATGTGCTTGATAAGTTAGCGGATGTTCCTCTTAAAGAAACGTTTGAGCAATTAGGAAAGACAATGGGTGAGGCAAATGAAACCTTACGCCAATTACAAACGGTCAGTAAAAGCGTTAAGCAACTGTTAGAACAGTCCGAAACTCAGGCATTACCAGCGAATTTATCTGAAGTGATGACGGAGTTGAATTTAACGCTAGAAAGTTACCAGGCCAATGGGCAAATTGGTCGGCCATTAAGAGAGAATATGGTGTCATTAGGTCGAGCGCTGAATGAGCTACAACCTTTACTTCGTCAACTTCGTGAAAATCCAAATACTTTGATTTTTGATAGTAAACCACGTTTAGATGTTCAGCCGAAAGCGGCGAGATAGTTCAAGGGGGAAAATGATGATAATACAGTATCGTATGTTTTTGATTGTATTGATGAGCTGGGTAATAACGGGTTGTGCTACGTCCGTTTCGCCAAGTCGTGAATATTTATTAATGGATGCTGATTTGCAAAAAGCACATGTTCAACCAACTAAAGAGGCGTCTGTTCAGTTGATGCCCATTGTTGTCGCCAATTATTTGGCGGGTAATGAAATTGTGTTGGTGACAAGCCAAGGGGAAGTGCATCGTTCTCAGAATAACTTGTGGGCAGAGTCATTGTCTCCACAGCTAACGCGTTTAACTCAGCAACGATTAGAAAAAACGTTACCAGATATCACTTGGTTTGGAGGTCAGCGATTGCCTTCTTATGCGATTGCCTTATTGAATATAGAAGTGGATGACTTCTATGCGGATTTAGATGGCATGATTCATATCTCTGGGCGTTGGCAGACTATTTCAGCGGCAGGTGAGTTGTCACTATCAAATACGTTCTATGTAACAGGCGAGTTGCAATCAGATGGTTATTCAACCATGGTGCAAGCATTGTCAGCCAGTTGGTTTAATCAGGTCATTGACCCTATGTCGAAAGAGATCGCTAAGTCGTTGAATAAATAAAAGTTACTGTTCTTTTCTGTAACTCTTTCAAAGTTTAACGATGGTCTGTATATGCTCCATTCATATAGTTAAGAGCGGACCTTAGAGACTAGTCAGTGTTGATATATCGCTTAAAGTAAAACGACACCAAACCAGTATTGCTCTTCATTGACTCGATAGAAAAAATATTATTTAAACCGCTATAGTGTGTCTTGGACTATATTTAAAGCTGCCTTATATTTTAGAAGGCATTAAGACTGGACGATGTAGTTATATAAGGTGTGGCGATGTTAGCAATTTGGAAAGGAAAAGGTTGGGTCGTTCCTGCTATTTTTCTCGCAGCCTTTGCTGATGTTCAACTTTTCGTTGATTATTTCATGGGGGAAGGTTTCTATAGCGACAATCGATGGGTGAAAGTCATGGCATTGGTTGCGGTAGCGATTCTTGTTGGTGTGATTGGCTGCCTATTTAATAATCGTGATGGTGTTATTCATGTTGATTCAGAAACTGGAAAAAAGACTAAGTCACCAGCTCACACCTTATTATTTTTACCCATTGAAGTATGGGCTGTTATTGTTCCTTTTATTTTTTTAAGCGTTGATTACTTTAACGCTGAGCAAGAAAGTAAATCGTTAACCTACCTTGAAAAACCTAGAGTGAACGATATTTACGGGGTGGATTTCTCAAAGATTTTTAAAAATGAAGATCCTACTTATAAATACGGCACCATGGTGGTTGTGTCTGTGAATCTGAATGTGATTGAAGTGCAAAGTAGTACTCATGCCTATGATGGAAAAAGCGGCATACGAAAAGACATTTATAATGGAAAAGCCAAAGAAGCTTTTTATTATGCCGATGAAGTAACGCCTTTTAATGTACGCGAAACCATTAAGTTTTATGATGATGGCGCTATTTTTTCTGTGAATCGAAAGTAAAGAACATTTTTATTAAGAGCGTTATTTGAAACAAGAAAGGCCAACATGATGTTGGCCTTTCTGCTTTGTATACGAGTAATTGTTTAGCGTTGTTTCGCTTTTTCTTCAGCGGCTTTGATGCTTTTTTGTATCAAAGGAGAAATGGTGAGCCCTTGTACTATGATTGAGAAGATAACGACAACGTAGGTGATGATGACCATAATGTCATGTAGATCTAACCCTTCAATTTTAATTTGGTTGGCTGGAATGGCCGCCGCCATTGCGAGAGCAAGTCCGCCGCGTAAACCACCCCATGTTAAGATTTTCACTGAATGCTTATCGTATTGGCGGTAGCGTTTGAAAACAAGATAAGGCGTTCCAACGCTGATAAAGCGAGCCAGAAGAACCACGGGGACCATAACTAAGCCTAATCCAATGAGTTCCCATGATAATGGTATGGTAACAATCAACATACCGATGATGAGGAACAACAAAGCATTTAAGAAGCTGTCTGTTGCATGCCAGAAGTCTTTTACATAACGAGTGCCATCTGGGCCGCGCCTTTTAGAGGCTTTCGCTCGCGTAATATTACCGAGAAGGATGCCGCTGGTCACCATGGCCAATGCACCTGAAATTTCCCAGATATTGGCGAGAGCAAAACCCGCAGAAGGAATGGTCAGCGTTACAAGTAAGCGCGTATTTATGTCCTTGCAGTTGATGATGACAAAGTGACCAACAACGGCGATGACAAGACCAAATACGATACCACCAATCGCATCGACTAAAAATAGCTCAGCAATTTCCTGGAAACTGGCCTCTGTGCCATAAAAAGCAACGGCAAATATTGTGGTGAAAATAACCAAACCAACACCATCGTTGAAGAGCGACTCTCCTTCAACTTGAATCGAAATACCTTGCGGTGCGCTCATCTGCTTAATGATCGCCAATACAGCAATCGGGTCGGTAGGGCTGATCAATGCACCGAAAAGTAAGCAATAGATGAAAGGCACAGGAAAGCTTAATAGAGCGAACAGATAGAAGCTTAAATAGCCAACAATAAAAGTAGAAACCAGAGTGGAGAATAAAACCAATATTGTGATTTCCCAGCGTTGGCGTTTTAACGCAGCGAGATCGATTTCTAACGCACCAGCAAACAATAGAAAACCTAACATACCTTTTAATAGCAGCTGATTAAAGTCTATTCCAGCCACCACCTGGGTAATGAATAATGCGGTTTCATCGCCAAGCATTTTAACCGCAAGAATCAGTAGTAAGGAGATGACGACCGACCCTGTGGTGATGGCGATTGTTGTTTGCATTTTAAGGATATATTGGTTGGTAAAAGCGATGAAAACAGCTAATGCCGATAGAAAACAGATGAGGTACCAAGCGTTCATTCGAGAGCCTTAACATTTATCAATAAGATTAGAATCATAAAAGGGTGCATGGGGGAATGCTGGGGCAGTATGTTATCCCTAGAGTTTGTTACTGTCACTGTTTTCACTGTACAAAAAGTGATCCTGAGGTGTTTACAAGTAAAAAAGTAGAAATCTTGCTTTTATTGATATTTTTTCACGCTATTTTTTTGTAATCAAGTTACAAAACCTAACCAATTGGTTGGAATATAATGAAGAAAACCCCCAAGGAGAGTATAATACCGCGCCATTAGAGTACATGAAACTTAGTGACATTTTTAGGAGTAGATTTATGGCAACACCTTCCCAGCATGATTTGCGCAATGATTTTCGAGCATTGTTAGTAAGTGATAAGTGTTATTACACTGCGTCTACATTTGATCCGATGTCGGCTCGTATTGCTGCAGATCTTGGCTTTGAAGTGGGTATTTTAGGTGGCTCTGTAGCGTCGCTTCAGGTATTGGCAGCGCCAGATTTTGCTCTGATCACGCTAAGCGAGTTTACAGAGCAAGCGACTAGAATTGGTCGTGTTGCGCGTTTACCTATTATTGCCGATGCAGATCACGGCTACGGCAATGCATTAAATGTTATGCGCACTATCGTAGAGCTTGAGCGTGCTGGTGTGGCGGCGTTGACGATTGAAGATACGTTATTGCCTGCTAAATACGGACATAAATCGACGGATTTAATTCCTGTCGAAGAGGCCGTCGGCAAGTTAAAGGCCGCCTTAGAAGCACGTATCGACCCTATTATGAGTATTATTGCTCGTACCAACGCCGGTCAATTGACGATTGAAGAAACCATAGTCCGTGTTAAAGCTTATCAAGCGGTAGGTGTCGACGGTATTTGTATGGTTGGCATTCGTGACTTTGCGCATCTAGAAGAGATCACACAGCACATTACTATTCCTGTTATGTTGGTGGCTTATGATAATCCTGAGCTACGAGACAGAGAACGTCTTGCTGCAAATGGCGTGCGTATTGTGGTAAATGGTCATGCCGCGTATTTTGCAGCCATTAAAGCAACTTACGATTGTTTGCGTGAGCAACGTGGTATCGCAGAGGGGACGTTAGATGCGTCTGAACTATCGACTCGCTACTCTACGTTAGAAGAAAATAGAGTGTGGGCAAATAAGTACATGGATGTGCAAGAATAAGTATTATTGAGTGATCTTGTGTGCGCTTCGCGTTTAATCAATACAGATAATTGACCTAATTACTGATAGCAGATAGACCACTAAAAAAGCCAACATTGTGTTGGCTTTTTTAGTTTAAAGAGTGATAAAAGACGCTAACCTAGTTGTTCTAATTGCACGTAGCTGTTACGTAGCCAAACTTTCATACGCTGACGCTCAGCAATGTTCATGATGCCTTTATCGTTTGCGACGGCCCAAAAGCTGCTGTTATTAAAGTCAATTTTTTGTGTTAACTTACTTTGCAGTTTTGGCAACTCAATGATCAAGGCTTCCCGGTCAACGGCTTTCTTATAAATATCTGACTTTTTAAACCGAGAAAAATCTGTGCCTCGGCCCAGATTTTGTACCACGACAAAATCTACAGAAGGTTGAGTATAACGCTCTAGCAAAGCGTCTAATAGAGAGACAGAGTCTGCACCATCATCCATTACATGCCAAAGACAAACTTGGTAGCCCATTTCATCTAACAACCCAAAAACATCTGTTTCTTCAATCCACTTGCCTAATGGCTGCGCCGCTTGCGCGGCTAGATCAATGATCAAATCACGATCAGGGTATTCTTCAATGGCGGCCAACATGCCGTCCAAGCTGTCTTCCTCACCAATTAAAATGGGAGAGGCAAACTCACTGTAAAAACGCGAAAAGGTACTGTGCGAGCTGTCACAGTCAAAGCCTAAGAATGGCTGATCATTATCAATATAGAATTGAGCTAAGACGCGGGCCGTCATAGATTTTCCGACACCGCCTTTTTCACCACCTACAAAATGTACCTTACCCATTTAGATTTCCTCATCGAAACTGAACGTAACCGTGTTTAAAAGGGCTTTCTGAAAGAATCTTCTCTTACAAAAGACACTGTATCAAGATTCTGTAAAAAAGCATGATATTTTCATATCAAAAGTGGCGGGAAAAAGAACTAACGGGTCAGTGTTGCACAGAAGTGAGCGGCTTTGTTGTGAGGTTAAATGAATCAGTGATAGTCTAGAAGACTATAAATTGCACAGTATAAGGATTATTTTATGGAGATTTTCGCTTTTTTAGTTATTGGTGCGTTAGCGGGTTGGTTAGCTGGTCAGTTCGTAAAAGGGGCTGGTTTTGGTTTAGTGGGTAATATCGTGATCGGGGTAGTAGGCTCTTTTGTTGGTGGGTTTACCTTTCAGCTTCTTGGTTTGTATTCAGGCAGTTTTTTAGGGTCTTTGCTCACGGCAACCGTAGGTGCGATTATTTTACTTTATGTGGTTCGGTTGGCTAAATCGTCTTAAATTGATTCACGAATGAAATTCTATTTTATACTCAAAAGCCTGCAATTTTTGCAGGCTTTTTTAGTTTTACTATCTTGGTCAAAACTAGATTAACTCTAGTTCTTCCATAACACGGCGAATGGTTGCTTTTGTACTGTCTTGCAATGGCACCATAGGCAAACGGCATTCATCACTGCAAAGACCAAGTAACGACATGGCGTATTTTGGTCCAGCGGGATTAGGTTCTATGAAGAGGGCGTTTTGTAAGGCAAACAGTTTGTCTTGCAGTTGCGCTGCCTCGACGTATTTTCCTTCACGGCATAGGCGTTGTAACTCTACAATCTGCCTTGGTGCCACGTTCGATGTGACAGAAATGCAACCGGTGCCGCCACCAACATTATAAGCAACCGCGGTAATGTCGTCTCCGCTTAAAAAATTGAACGGTTTGTTGATCAATGCACGTTCACGAATAGGGCGAGTTAAATCACCTGTCGCATCTTTGACACCGATGATTCTTGGCAATTCAGCAAGTCGAGCCAGTGTACCCACTTCCAAACCGACAACCGCACGTGGAGGGATGTTGTAAAGAATGATTGGTAGTTTGCTGTTATCGTGCACGTATTTGAAGTGCTCGTAGAGGCCAATTTGGTTTGGACGGTTGTAATAACCCGCAACATGTAAAGTAGCGTCCGCACCTGCTTGATAAGCGTATTCAGAGTAATTCACCGCTTCAACAGGGTTGTTTGAGCCCGCGCCAGCCAGAACAGGAACCGCTTTATTGGTTTCTTGTACTGTGATTTCAATCACGCGTTTGTGTTCATTTTCGCTTAAGGTTGGAGACTCTCCAGTGGTACCAACAGGAACAAGAGCATTGATACCTTGATCGATTTGCCAGCGAACAATATTACGTAAAGCGTCTTCGTCTAGTTGACCATGACGAAATGGAGTGATTAATGCAGTGATTGCGCCGTAAAACATATTTTTGCCTTATTTAGGCCGGTACACATTCTGCTGAAGAGATATATAAGCCGTCAGCGAGAATGCTGCCGGGGAGTTGTTTGAATCTTAATTCCAGACGTCAGCGTTGCAAAGCTTTTTAGCCTTACGTTTATCGCCTTTGTGTTTATTTAAGACACTGTTATACATAAGATAATAGAGATTCTGTGTTTGTTTGATTTTTTATACTGGCTTTTTTTTTCATAAAGGTCAATACACATAAGTGTTTTTTATTTGACTGTTTTTTTACTAAGGTAGGTTCGTTTTTTAGTGCCAGATTCGATAATATAGCTGCATAATTTCACGTCGCTCCGACGTCAATAATAATATTAAATTGAGTGATAAATATGGATCTAACCACTTGGCTTTCTTTGGTTGCCGTTTGCGTGATGGGGGCTATTTCCCCCGGACCAAGCTTAGCGGTTATTCTTCGAGTGTCTGTCTCTCAGTCGCCGTTACATGGCGTATTGGCGGCCATCACGCATGGTTTAGGGATCGGTTTCTGGGCTTTTCTAACCTTGCAGGGGCTCGCGATATTGATGGCTAAACATCAAGATCTATTCTCTGTATTGACCGTTCTAGGTGGAGTGTATCTTGCTTGGTTAGGGCTGAAAGCATGGCGTTATGCTGGGCAGGGAAAAGAAATTAATGTAGAAGGAGTTAGATCTTCTTATTGGGATTCTGCTCGTGATGGTTTAATGATTGCTGTTTTGAATCCTAAAATTGCCTTGTTTTTCTTAGCTTTATTCAGTCAGCTGATCCCTACTAATATGGATGTTTTGATTAAATTCCAGTTATGGGCGACGGTCGTAGTGATAGACAGTGGTTGGTATATTATTGTCGCTCTGCTATTAGCAGGTGGTCCGGTGTTATCTTGGCTACGTCGTCATACGGTTTGGGTGGATAGAAGTATGGGAGGAATATTGATGTTGCTTGGCTTAAAAGTTGTCATAGGTGCTTTCTTTCTATCGTAAAAAACGCTCAAGTGAACGTTTTTTACCCATCTAGGTTGATTGTCAATTTTCCATTCTGTATGTCTTTGGGGTGAGAAAAAAAGAATATTATCAATGACGTTTAGACCTTTTAGCATTACGGTGCTAACTAGGCCGTCTAGGGTGTATGTTACTAAACGTCATTGAGTTTTAGATATAATTTTTTTTATACACTCTGAATGAGCTATAAAAAATATTTACTCCTTATTAAAAATAAAACCTTCCGTTTCCAATAGTTGCTTGGTCCAAAGATCATAAGCTTTATTATTCAAGTGTAATTTATCACCTTCAAATAGGTTTTCTTTTATTTCCCCATGCTTGTCTAGCAGCGTGGAAAACAAGTCAAGATATTGAGTGTTAGGTCGAGTTTTTGCTAATCGAGCCAATTGAATATTGGTTTTTTCGATTGTGCTGCGCATTTTGATGCGAGCAGGACTGCATTTTATACTGATCAAGGTCACTGGGATGCCCGGTAGATGGCGATCTATTTTTTGTAGTAACTCAATATACAGTTCGACTACTTTGTTGCTATCACAGTGGTTACCGATGTCGTTATCACCTGCATAAATGACCAAAGAGCGTGGTTTGTGCGGCAAAATAATGCGCTCAAAATAGTAAACACAAGCTTCTAGTGTGGCGCCACCGAAACCTAGGTTGATTCCGTCTTTATCGCGGAAATGCCGAGCAAAATCACTCCACAAACGCATGGTTGATGAACCGTAAAAAGCAACAGGCTGTTCTTTGTATTCTTGATAGGCCAAATGGAATTCGAGTTCTCGTACATCTGATTCAAACTCTACGTCAATTTGATTTAAGCTCATGACATTGGATCGATAGCCATTCTTACCACTGAATATCGGGTATTGATGTATTTCTCTAGACAGTTCAACGGCTTCATTCACATAGCCTTTGTATTCTTCTTGATAAGCCGCTAAGAATTTATTTAAGGCTTTTTTATCCGTGTAATCCACTCTGCTAGAGAGTTTGAATGCTCGTTTTATAATGACGGTATAAATATTATGGTCAGCTCGTTGATCAAAGTTAGCCACAACAATAGGAACGATCCAGGGTTCTTCGCTGCCCATCGAACCTGCTAGTTCAAAGGCATGAGGTAGAAATGCACCGGGGGATTGGTGAGTGCCAAAGCTTTTTCCCTCTGGAGAAATCATCAACGGGAAATTCTGGCGTAAAGTATCTTGAGAGTGTTTGAGAAAGTCATCGTACTCTGGGGTACCTGTGGCAAGATCTTCCCAGCTATTGATAAATATATTACCGAACCTTCCATAGAAGTCGTCACGCCAGAACTCGCTTTCTTTACTGCGACGGATGACTCGCTGTCCAGAAACACCGTATTCATTATCAATGACCATGGAACCAATAAATTGAGCGTCCATAGAAAAACGGAAACCATTCGGTAAACGATTGGTCGCAGAACCTAATAGATGGTTGTAAATGAACAGAGAGCCTGCTTTCTTAGGTAAGTTTTCTAGCCCTTTAATGACATAAGGTACTTGCTGGAAAGCTTGTTTAAACAATTCTGTGCCTAAGCGTCTTGCGTCCAATACGGACGTTTCTTTAGGTAAGCTGTTTATGGTGTCGTAGACATTTTGTAAGTGACGATAAAATGCATTTTCACGTTGTAAGTCCTTTAAAATATCTAAGCACATACCCGCAATAGTTCGTTCGAGTACGCAGCCGAAATGCAAACATTTGTAGAGAACACCAAATGCTTCGTCGGTTGTGATGGCGCTTTTAAGCAACTCATTTACTTTATAAAGGGGTGAGCTTACAGGTAAAAGTGCCGCATTTTGTTCTATCACATTACTGACTGCGAGTGCTTCATCATTGGCTATTTGTGACAGGTAGCGCATTCTGGCCGCTAATAAATGAGTGCCAACTAACCAAATGAGTCGATATAAATATTTAACCGAGATTTTAGGGTTTTCATTGAAAACTTCTAGTAAATCATCTTGGCTGATAAATAAGATGCTGCTATCTCTAGAAGAAATGATCGATGTACGGTTCTTTAGCGTGGTGTTTTGTGTCGTCCAAGCCAGTACCGTACCGGCGCGAGAGATCGAGCGTGTGGTAATAATATCCCCAGAGTCGGTCTGGTAACTGACTACCACTTTGCCTTTAATAAGCAAGTAAAGACCGTCCGCAGGCTGATCCTGTTGGCAAAGTATATCGCCTTGATGTGCCAGTAAGATGGACGATTTTTTAGCGAGAGTGTGTATTTCTGCTTGCGTAAATGTTTCGCAAAAAGGCGCATAATTCAGCAGACTAATTGCATCTTTTAGCGCTTGAGCCTGTGTTTCATAATTAATCAGCGGACGAGTTTCTTCAAATGCCAGAGATTCATTAGAAAAGAAAGGACGTGTCTGGTTTTGAACATTAGTGAGGACCGGCAATGACTCTTCATAAACGAATTGTAGAAACTGATTAGCGAAGGGGAGGTTTGCATCGAGTATTTTTTGTAATTCAACAATGGGCCACATGAGTAATGTAGACGATTTCGTAGCCGTAAAGGTTGTGGCGTAGCGTGAAGGGTGTCGAAAAGCAGACCAGCCAATAGGCGACAGTATGTTATTGATTAGGCCTACACTATAGGACTTTCCTGTCTCTTGTAATGGTACGGAAATACCAATTTCACCTTCTAAAAGGAAATAAATACACTGGCCAATTTCAAATTGCTTTGCTAGCACTTCTCCCGCTTTCAATTTTTTAATACACGCGAGATCGGTTAGGGATGACGTTAATTCTGTATCGACATCCACCATAAAAGGGAAAGCGTTAATCTGTTTTGTTACGTCCATCTTTGTATGCCTCAAATCTGTATTGCCCTAGTTAGGGCGTTTGATCGTTACCGTCTCGCCTATCAGTGCATAATCGTTGCCACCTAGTCGTGCGAGAGGGTTTAATTTGTTGTTGTCGATAACAATGCGGTCTTCGCTTTGACTCATAATGTCGTCATCAATATGTACACTGAGTATTTCTAAGTAGCAGGCTTCTAAAGAAGATTTGCCCAATTTATGTATGTCATACAGTCGACAATGTAGTGCGACCTTTGCTTCTGCAATACGTGGCAAGGTATCAACGAATGGCAGCAGTGATAACTTTGCTTTTGATAGCTCAGATTCTCCGTAGTCTAGATTAGCGGCACTGTCATTAACTGCATGTATAAGATCCCCACTGGGAATATGCAAAACACATTCCTTTTCACGTATTAGGTTGTATTTCGTATCTTTGGCTGTTGTATCGGTCTTGTTTCCGATAGAGACGACCAGTAAAGCAGGGTCAGAAGATAGGGGCGCAAAATACGAAAAAGGCGCGAGATTAAAGCTCTCATTGTCATTTTTGGTCATGACCCAAGCAATAGGGCGCGGTGTAATAGTTTGAGTGATCAGGTGATAGCGTTGATTGCCGCTTAGTTGATCAAACTGAAAACGCATAGACTTCCCCGAGGTTATGAAACATTACTTGTTAAATTACTACAAATACCAATCTCTTGTGAACGTTTGAGTGGAAACTTATGAAATTTATTGTAAATAGTAGAATAAATATTGATTTTGAAAAGGGGAGAGCGAGCCAGTTTAATCAGTGAAACGAGCTCGTAAACAATGATTGAGTCTGAAAGGTATTGGTTAGTAAGCTTCTATTATGCTGTTGAAAGCAATGACCACTCTGTCTGTTTCTCCAAAATAAGGCAAAGCGGAATGTTTTAGATAAGAAGGAAAAATGACAATTTGCCCTTCCGTTGGAACAAAGTCCCATACGCCATGCCCTCCAAGATAAGCCGTGCCTGGGTCTGCGTAATGTTCAGCATTTACTCTTGGATCATAGAAGCGATTTAAGCCTCCATTGTCTTCTTGCGCAGAGTCGCCGGGGTCTAAGTAATAGATACCGCACCACGAGCAATTCGGGTGAGAGTGGGCGTCATGGTAGCCGCCTTTTCGAGTCACGTGATACCAAGACTCGATAATATGGGCATCAGCTTCCATATCTTCAGGCCAAAAGGCCTGATTTACCGACGTCGCTATTTCTAAAATTAGCTCTTCTAGTGTGCGCTTGGCTTCCATTATATTGGCGTCGGCCAGTTCTAAAAAATCCAGCGTACTTTCATGTAATGCGTGTTTCGCCTTGGGGGCAATTTTGCTTTCAATCGCAGTCGTTTGCGCAGATTTTTGTTCATAAACAGCCGCTAATAAAGCGTCTTTTAAAAAATCATGATCTGGCATTTGAGTAACGTAGAGGGGCGTTGTCCATACGTTAATTTCTTCAATGATCGGGGCGTTGCTCATGCGTAGGCCTGCAAAAATAGTTAGCTGGGTCGTGAATAAGTCATTAAGCGGGTATGTCTAATTCGGTTACTACCGGTTTGTAACCACAAAACATCATGACTAGGTTTCGAAATCCTGTCTCGCTGCTTGGCCCTTCTAAGCCTTTAATGCTTTTATCAATTAACGCTAAATAATTTTGCATGTAGGGTAGAGTGACTTTGTTGTGGCGTGACATGGCGCTTTCGTAAAACGGAATGCGTTTATCCCAGATTCTTTCGGCTTGGCAAGCTTGTCTAAAGCTGGTGGACTGCATGGCTCGTAATAGGCTGCTCAGTGTTTGAATTTCTCTGTTAAACAGCCAAAGAACAATACTGGCTTCAACGCCTTCGCCCATTAATTGGTTTAGGCAATGCATCGCATCCTTGGTCTTGCCCATTAATAGGCGATCGCTTAAATCGTAAATAGAATAACGACTGCTATCCGCTACGGATTCTATGACTTTCTCTGCATCGATTTGGCTGTCTTTTCCATGCAGTAGCGCCAGTTTTTCAAGTTCTTGGGAAAGGGCGAGAAGGTTTCCCTCGCCGCGCTCACAAACAATACTGGCGGCATCACGAGTCAGCGATAAGCCCAGTGCTTGCGCTCTTTGCTGCACCCAAGCAGGGAGTCGATTGGCATCAATTGGCCAAATTTGAACAAAGACGCCTTGTGATTCCAATTGAGTGAACCACTTTGCTTTTTGTGTACGGGCATCGATTTTAGGCAAGGTCAAGAGAATTATATTGTCTTCGCTAAGAGACTGCCCAAGTTGGGCTAATGCTTTACTGTGCTTCTCGCCCATTTTATCAATTTGAATATCGAAGAGTCGGCGAGTGGAAAACAGAGACAAACTTTGGTTTTCATTGATCACGTCTTGCCAATCAAATTGAGAGTCAGCAACAAAGCGTAAACGTTCATCGATGTTATGTAATTGAGCGGCTTTACGTATGGTGTCCGCGGCTTCTTGGCACAATAAAACCTCATCCCCAGAAATAATATAGAGAGGAACGAGATTTTTTTTGACCTGCTGTTCTAGTTGATCAACTCTAATTTTCATTGTATTGGCCTAACCGCAAGGCGGGTTACAGTGGTGCATAACTTAGGTCATAAATGAGCTGATTTGCTAGGTCTTCATTCATACTTTCTGTTTGAGCTGTATTGTAAGACAGCTTAGCGCTTTCTTCGGCATCTTGATTGGTAAGCGTTTTATTCGTGTTGACGGTTCGTGGGCCGAAGAGGGATTTTCCATCCGCTTGGCGAATAAAATAATGGCTGCTTAAAGTGCGCTGAATTTGAGATACGTCATTGGATGAGTTACGCGCTAGTTCTGTATCAGACGAGGTGATTGGATTGATTTTGAGCTCTAATGTGCCTTTCGTCGCATTGGTTTTATCTATAATGACAACACCGGCTTTTTTTAGTGCAATGCGCAGCGATTGGTCAAAGCTATCTGAGCCGCTGTCGGAAGTAACGACTAAGGTTTTAAGTCTTGCAGGAATGTTGACTTCACCACGTAAGTGAAAGCCACAAGCGACGATACTCATGGTCAGCAGAGCTAATAAAAATAAGCGAGTTGTTTGTGTCAATGTGGCTGTCATATCCGCGATCTCTATCTTGTTGAGAAGTAATGCTGAAAAGGTAATAAGGGACGGCACTGCCATCCCTTATTGTGCTTCGTTAGTTAGCAACAATATTTACCAAGCGACCAGGAACGACGATCACTTTACGTACTGTTTTGCCTTCAAGGAACTTAGTAACGCCAGGGTGAGCTAACGCTTCAGCTTCAATTGCTTTGCTGTCTGCACTGGCAGAAACGGTTAACTCAGCACGTTTTTTACCAAGCACTTGTACCACAATAGTTAACTCGTCTTTTATTAACGCCGCTTCATCTAGTGTTGGCCATGGTGTATTGACAACATTGCCTGTGTGTCCAAGGTCAGCCCAAAGCTGATGCGCAATGTGAGGTACGATTGGCGATAGCAGCAAGGTTGCTGCTTCTAGCGCTTCTTGTTCTACTGCTAATCCAAGCTCAGATTGATCTTCGAACTTGCTGACATCGTTGCACAGCTCCATCACCGCAGCAATCGCCGTGTTGAAGGTTTGACGACGTTCGATGTCGTCCGTTACTTTCTGAATGGTCTCGTGAGTTTTGCGACGCAGTGTTTTTTGAGTACCATTAAGCGCTTCAATATTAAGCTCACCCACGTTACCCGCATTCATGTGGCGATAAGATAACGCCCACAAACGGCGTAGGAAGCGAGAGGCGCCGTCTACACCTGAATCGTTCCATTCAAGAGATTGTTCTGGCGGCGCGCTGAACATGATGAACAAACGAACCGTATCCGCACCGTACTTCTCAATCATTTGCTGCGGGTCAACAGTGTTGCCTTTTGACTTCGACATCTTGGTGCCGTCTTTATTGACCATGCCTTGTGTTAATAAGCGTTTGAATGGCTCATCAGAATTTACTAGACCAGCATCACGCAGCAATTTATGGAAAAAACGGGAGTACAATAAGTGAAGGATAGCGTGCTCTACACCACCAACATATTGGTCGACTGGAAGCCAGTAATTTGCTTCCTCAGTTAGCATAGCGTCTTTCGAATCTGGACAGCAGTAACGAGCGAAGTACCAAGACGATTCCATGAAAGTATCGAAGGTATCCGTTTCACGCTCAGCTTCTTCGCCATTGAACATAACAGACGAAAAGTTAGGATTGTTTTTGATGGGTGAATTAACACCATCCATGACGACGTCGGTGGGGAGTATTACAGGTAATTGATCTTCAGGAACCGGCACAACAGAACCATCTTTTAGATTAATGGTTGGGATTGGCGTCCCCCAATAACGTTGGCGACTTACGCCCCAATCACGTAGTCGGTAGTTTACTTTGACTTCACCAAGCTTATGCTCAGTCATCCACGTTGTAATGGCGTCAAAAGCTTCTTTGAAAGCCAGACCGTCAAATTTACCTGAATTACATAACACGCCTTTTTCAGTGTAAGCTGCGATTTCTATATCAATCGCTTCTTCACCAGCCGGCTTAACGACTTGCTTGATGGGTAAGTTGTATTTTTTTGCGAACTCGAAATCACGTTGGTCGTGAGCAGGAACCGACATAACGGCGCCGGAGCCGTATTCCATCAATACAAAATTGGCAGCAAATACAGGAACAATATCGCCAGTAATTGGGTGGATGGCTTTAAAACCAGTGTCGATGCCTTTTTTCTCAACAGTCGCCATGTCAGCTTCTGTAGTCGACATTAATTTACTTTCAGCAATGAAAGTGGCTAATTCGGCGTTGTTTTTAGACGCTTCTAACGACAAAGGATGTTGAGTGGCAACAGCAACATAGGTCACCCCCATAATAGTATCTGGGCGTGTGGTGTAAACAGATAAGCGCTCTTCTTTTCCATCTACGGCAAAGCTAAACTCTAACCCTTCAGAACGACCAATCCAGTTACGTTGCATGGCTTTTACTTTTTCTGGCCAGTCGTCTAGCTTATCTAGATCGTTAAGTAACTCTTCTGCGTAATCTGTGATGCGAATGAACCACTGAGAGATTTCTTTTTTCTCTACGGTAGTACCACAACGCCAACAAGCACCGTCTTCCACTTGTTCGTTAGCTAGAACCGTTTGATCTTCAGGACACCAGTTTACCGCCGCGGTTTTTTTATACGCCAAGCCTTTTTCGACTAATTGGGTGAAGAACCATTGTTCCCACTTATAGTACTCAGGTGTACAGGTTGCGATTTCACGATCCCAATCATAGCCAAAACCAAGTTCTTTAAGCTGGCCTTTCATGTAGGCGATGTTTTCAGTTGTCCATTTGGCTGGTGCTGTTTTGTGCTTGATAGCTGCGTTTTCAGCCGGTAGACCAAAAGCATCCCAACCCATAGGTTGAAGTACGTTTTTACCCTGCATGCGCTGGTAGCGAGAAATAACATCGCCGATAGTGTAGTTTCGAACGTGACCCATGTGCAGGCGACCGCTTGGGTATGGGAACATAGAAAGGCAGTAGAACTTCTCTTTGTTGGTATCAGCGACGGCTTTGAAGACTTTATTTTCGTCCCAAAAAGATTGTGCCGCTTGTTCAATTTTCTGCGGATTATATTGTTCTTGCATGATGTGTTCTTATCCCATGATCGACGAGAGGTGAGTAGACCTGTATTCTCTTTTAGAAAGAGACGCATTATAGCGACATAGCGCAACATAATGGTGAAATGGTCAACAGAGTCTGAAAATATACGTTATTTTATAGAGATGGCGCTCTAATTAGAAGATGCATCGAGGAGGAGTTATGAATTCTATGAAAAAAGATTCGTTAAAAAGTGAAAGCAATTCCAGTTTGGTTGAAGAAGCACGCAAAACATTAGAGGGAGCGAAGGATTGGTTTTTAGAAGATGCCGCTCTCATGACCGCATATTGGCACGATAAAATGGGTTATACCGAAGCTTGGGTGGATGCAAATTGGCATCTAGTACTTGATGAAGGTCATGAAATTATTGAAGAGTTTGATGAAAAGGAAGACATTGCACTGCTATGGCTGATTAACCATGCTAATAACAACCCAGTACCACTTGAACAATGTCATGTAGCGGGCACTATGGTGGAAGCTGGGGCTTATCATTGCATGTCTTGTGGGCATGATAATGTTGTAGAGGTGAAACAAACCTTAGCGCCTTGTGAGATCTGTCAGTATGGTTTGATGTCGACGCATCACGATCAAAATAGTGTTTAAGTTGTCATTTTGCCGTGTCATCAAGTGTTTTGATGACACGGCAATGTTTAAGCTTTTATGGTGTTCGCTTTTTTACTAAGCCATTCAAATATGAAAAAGCCACGCAAAGTAACAGCAGTAAAAGAGTAGGCCAATAACCCCAATAAACATAAGGGGTAACGCCGCTGAAGGCTTTTGCGTCAGCGGTCAACGTCGTCCTTTCAAATTGTGGTGCTTGAGCCACCACTTCTCCTTTTTCATTAATAAACGCAGTGATGCCGGTATTAGTGGCACGAATCACGTAACGTCCTGCTTCTTTGGCTCTAAATTTTGCAATCTGCAAGTGCTGCCAAGGACCGAAAGACGTACCAAACCAGCCATCATTACTAATGGTAATGAGGAAGTCGCTGTCTCTTACCATGCGACGAACTTGTTCTGCATACACAATTTCATAACAGATAAAAGGCGCAACACCCCATTCGCCTACTTGCAAAACAGGTTGATTTTCATCGCCAGATTTAAAACTCGACATCGGCATTCCAAATACGTCAAGAATAGGGCCTATGTATTCTGAAAAAGGAATGTATTCACCAAAAGGAACCAGTCTGCGCTTGTAATAAAGCCCAAAACCATCGCCCGTTGCCCAGATGGCGTTGTAGTAATCCTTTTTATCAGGGCTGACGTCTGGGATACCAGTAATCAAGGTAGTATTAGTGTCTGCTAGCTCTTTGCTAAAAGAGGAAAAATACGGTTTCATTTGTGAATAAGTATAGGTAATGGCGGTTTCTGGCCACACAACAAGTTCACTGTCTAGGTGTTCAATGGTGGTCTGTTGGTAATAAGCCAGAGACTCTCTGGCGGTTTGGGGAAGCCATTTCTCATCTTGCTTCACGTTACCCTGAATCAAGGTGGTTTTTAATGTACCTGTTTGTTGTACCCAAGAAACAGGGAAGTAGGCCAAATATGCAGCGCTGCCCCAAATAATAAATAAGACTGAAATCAGGCTAAGCTGAGCTGGCTTGTTTGATAATACACAGGCAATAGCACTTGATGTTAGCACCACAACTGCACTGGTTAGCCATATTCCACCTATAGGTAATAGCTCAAATAGCCATGTATTTTCAATGGCATAGCCCGGTAGTAGCCATGGAAACCCAGTAAAGAGGGTGCTACGAGCGAATTCGCCGATGAGCAGGGCTAATGTGATCCATACACTAGCGGGTAGTTGAGAGAAGTGGTGGATTAGGTGCCATGAAGCCCAAGCTGAAAGAGCCCAAAAGGCACAAAGAACGACCACAAAAGCGAGCGTAATAAGCGCCGCGATGACGGTGCCAACTTGTCCATATTCTGCAATGCTGACATAAACCCAAGAAACACCAGCGCCAAAAAAGCCTAAGGCGACGGATGAGCCTCTCCAAAAAGAAGTTTTTGCGGTAGGGCTGGTAATAACAAGAAGGCTGAACACCACTAGACTAACGAAGTAGCCTGGCCAAAAATGAAAAGGTGAAAAGCTGGTAACGCCTATTGCGCCGGAAATGGTGCCAATAATGCAAATGATGACAGGAGGGAGTTTAGAAAACTGTGTTACCAAACGAGACATCCACCCCGTCTTCGTGTTGATTGAGTCGGGGTGAAGTGTCGTCATATTATTCTGATGTTTCTTGTGTGGGTTTTGATACCTGAATCGTTTTGACTCGTCGACCATCGGATTTAACGATGCGGAAATGAAAGTTACTAAAAAACAATTCTTCATCACGTAATGGAACATGACCAAATTGTTGTACAAGAATTCCGCCGATCGTATCAAACTCTTCTTCACTGAGTTCGGCTTTGAAAAACTCGTTAAAGTCTTCAACAGTACACAACGCAGGGACAAGATAAACGCCTGCCTCCGTTGTAACTTGAATACCTTCATTTTCAAGCTTGTCTGTTTCGTCTTCGATTTCTCCGACGATTTGCTCAAGCACATCTTCAATCGTGACTAAGCCAGAGACGCTGCCGTATTCATCTAACACTAACGCCATGTGGTAACGCTTGGTTCTAAAATCATTCAGTAGCACGTTAAGTCGTTTACTCTCTGGAATGAAGTTGGCGGGACGCAAGCGAGATAAAATATCTTCTATCGTGATGTTGCCATCTTTGAACAACAGTGGAAGTAAATCTTTCGCTAGTAAAACACCGAGGATTTCATCGGAATCTTCTCCAACGACAGGGAATCTGGAGTGAGCGCAGTCGATGATTTTACGGATGGAGGTTTTTGGATCATCTTCGGACTTGATTACCACCATTTGAGAAGGTGGAATCATGATGTCACGCGCTTGCACTTCAGATACCTCTAAAGCGCCCTCTACAATAGTAAAAGCATCGCGATCTATGATGTCGGATTTTACGGCCGCTTCTAAAAGCTTGACAATATCGCCACGACTGCGTGGTTCATCATTAAATGCTTGGGTTAAACGTTCAAACCAAGATTTTTGTTGATCGTTGGACATGCTCGATCGGTCGTCACTCATTAGGGTATTAACTCACTCTTTTATCAAATAAGGGTCGGAAATAGACAGAGATGCTAACAGCTGCGTTTCTATTAATTCCATTTCATCTGCTTCATCGTCATTTATATGGTCATAGCCGCGTAAATGCAAGATGCCATGAATCGTCATATGAGCCCAATGATGCAGTAATTCTTTATCTTGTTCTTTGGCTTCTTTTTCGACAATTTGAGTGCAAATCACCAAGTCTCCCAATAATGGAAGTTCTAATCCTGGAGGTGCCTCAAATGGAAAAGAAAGGACATTCGTTGGTTTGTCCTGGCCTCTGTACTCATGATTTAGCGCATGACTCTCTTCTTCATCAACAATACGAATGGTAACTTCAAATTCTTCGCCTAACGTCGGTAAGGCTTTTTCTACCCAAAGTCTGAATTCTGCTTCGCTGGGCAAACGCTGTGTTGCTTCTGTGGCAATCTGTAAATCAAGTTCTAAGTGTGCCATTATTTTCCACCTGAAGACGGTTCGCTTGAAGAGTGCTCTGCTTGCGCAGCAAGGCGAGCTTGGGTGCGCACTTTTTTCTCTGCCTCTTCTTCAATATCAAAACGATCATAGGCTTCGACAATGCGTTGTACGATAGGATGTCGAACGACATCGGAAGAGCTAAACATAGTCATGCTGATGCCGCTGACACCTTTTAAAACGTGCATGGCTTGAGCCAGACCAGACGTGGTTCCGCGTGGTAAATCGACTTGTGTAGTGTCACCAGTGATAACCGCCGTTGATCCAAAACCGATGCGCGTCAAAAACATTTTCATTTGCTCGCGAGTGGTGTTTTGGCTTTCATCAAGAATGATAAAGGCGTTATTAAGCGTTCGGCCACGCATAAACGCAAGCGGGGCAATTTCGATGACGTTTTTTTCGATTAATTTATCAACCAATTCGAAACCGAGCATTTCATACAAAGCATCGTAAAGAGGGCGTAGATAAGGGTCGATTTTTTGTGATAAATCGCCGGGTAAAAAGCCCAGTTTTTCTCCCGCTTCTACTGCTGGTCGAACCAACATTATGCGCTCAACACGATCCGCTTCTAATGCTTCAACCGCACAAGCAACCGCTAAATAGGTTTTACCAGTGCCCGCAGGGCCAATACCAAAGTTAATGTCGTGTTTACGAATTTGTTTGACGTAACCCTGCTGATTTGCCCCTTTGGGTTTGACAAATGCCTTGCGAGTTTTGATGACGAGCTGACCCGCGTTGTCATTTTTACTGCTGGTTAGAGATTCAATCGCCGACTCTTGAAGATAAAGGTGAATCGTCTCAGGCGTTACTTGGCCATTTGCTAGCGCTTCACGATAGAGATTTTCCAGTAGCATTTTTGTTGCCGCGACATGCTCAGGATTTTCACCGGAAATATCGAATAGTTCAGCACGGTATCGAATCGTAACATCCAGTCGCTTTTCAATGAGCTTGATATTCTCGTCTAGTTGACCACATAGCCCAACCAAAGCCTCGGCTTCGGCAGGCGCTAAACGGATTTGTTGAGTTGTCTGTGTGATTTCCAAGAGTTACCTTTGATTATTGAAGTACAAAGTCAGTGTCGAGTTCAGAGTTTATTAATTCGCCAAGCAGCGAGTTAGGATAAGCGTCTGTAATAACAACATCAGCGAATTTACCAATCAATTGTGGGTCGAACGCTCGGAAGTTTACAATCCGATTGTTTTCCGTTCTGCCTTGAAGTTGTCCAGGATCACGAGGTGAATAGCCGCTTATTAGGATGCGCTTTACTTCGCCAACCATCGACAAGCTAATGTCATAAGCTTGCTGGCTAATACGGCGTTGCAAAATAGATAAACGCTCTTTTTTAACGTCATCAGGCGTATCGTCTTCTAGGTTAGATGCGGGTGTGCCAGGGCGTTGGCTATAAATAAAACTGAAAGAATGGTCGAAACCAATTTCTTGAATCAGATTCATTGTATCTATAAAGTTTTCGTCTGTTTCACCTGGGAAACCAATTATAAAGTCTGATGACAGACTGATGCCTGGACGTGCTTCTTTAATGCGGTTGATCTTATCAATGTAATATTGACGATCATGGCCGCGTTTCATCGCGCTTAAAATGTTGTCGGCACCACTTTGAACGGGTAAGTGTAAATGACTGACTAGTTTAGGCTCAGTACGGAACGCTTCAATTAAGCTGTCGGTGAATTCGACTGGATGTGATGTGGTAAAACGAATACGTTCAACACCTTCCATTTGTGCAACCGCATGAATGATGTCCGCAAGGTCTGTTTCATCACCTTCTGCTGAGTCGCCACGGTAGGCGTTCACGTTTTGACCTAGCAAATGGATTTCGCGTACACCTTGCTCAGCTAACTGCGCTACTTCAAGAAGAATACTGTCGAATGGACGGCTGACTTCTTCGCCCCTAGTATAAGGTACAACACAAAATGTACAGTATTTGCTGCAACCTTCCATAATAGAAACGAAAGCTTCTGCGCCGTCAACACGAGGGGCAGGAAGATGATCGAATTTTTCAATCTCAGGGAAGGTCACATCGGTGATTGGGATGTGTTTACCCGCTGCATTTATCATTTCCGGAAGCTTATGCAGTGTTTGAGGGCCGAAAATCATATCAACATGCTTGGCGCGCTTTCGAATCGCATCGCCTTCTTGACTGGCGACACAACCACCAACGCCAATAACGAGATCCGGATTTTTAAGCTTAAGCTTTTTCCAACGACCTAGCTGGTGATAAACCTTGTCTTGGGCTTTTTCACGTATAGAGCATGTATTTAGCAGAAGCACGTCGGCTTCTTCCGCGTTATCAGTGAGTTCCATCTCATGACTTTCGCCAAGTAGATCGGCCATACGAGAGGAATCGTATTCGTTCATTTGACAGCCATGAGTCTGGATGAAAAGTTTTTTTGCCATGTAACTTATAAACCTAAAAAGTGTTCGTCTAATCGACTTTGAACCTATTATATTGGGCTTTGCTCTCGAATCACAGAGGTCTTCTGAATTCCCTTCATTTTTACTGAAAATAGTCGTTTTTTTTCTTACTGGAGCTTTTGATAAAGAGCGGTCACAATAGCTGCATTATTGATTATGAACTTGGATCTGTTTTGACGCTATTATCTCGTATTCTTATGTTGTCTGTTGCTGTTAGTGGGGGCGCTCACGCAGAAAAAGAGTTGCCTAATTTTGCTTTTGGTCTTGGCTATGGTCTTTTAGATCAGAAGTTTTTAATGAACATAGACTTCAAAGTGAACATCCCTATTAATGAGTACTTTTCAACTCAAGTGTTATTGAATAGCAATTATTTGATTACTGGGTCATCAAAAGACAGTTTTGCGCAATCTGAACTTTCTTCAAATTGGTTTATTCGTAATGACTATGGGCGTTTAGGGGTGGGTCTTGGTGTGAGTGAGCTGGAGCCAATGGATGAAAACCTTGAAACGAAAAAAGAGGCAATTGGACAGTTTATAGGTGAAGTGTTTTTAGGGGCGTTTTCAGCGACTGCTAACTATCTTACGACAGACAAAACATTGAGTAATATAACCAGCTCTCGTATTGGTTTGAGCTACTATTTAGATGAGGATCTTCGAACGTCTTTGTATCGGGAAAAATATAATGATGCCGAGATGGGCTGGCGTTTAGAGACCTACTATCAACCTCAGAAATACCGCCAGATGGGGAGTGTTGGTGTCATCGCTAGAACCGGTGAAGATTACGATTATGCAGGTGTGGTTTTTGAGTATTATTTTGATTATGCGGTTTCTTTGAAGCAACGTGAAAAGCAATTCCACTAATATTATGAATTATTGTTTTCCTTTCTGGCGTTCATTTTCCATTTGATCAACGCTCCATATTGTCCATTTGGGTAATATGATTTCTTGCTTAGCTTTGAATTTTTTAACTACCTTTACTTCTACTCGACGATTCTCCCTTCTTCCTTTTATTGTATTATTCGGTTTGAGTGGGAATTGTTGCCCATGTCCGAGGACTTTGAGTCTTGCTGGCGCAATGGTAAATTGCGCATTGAGTAAGTCGGCAATATTGTTTGCTCTTTCGAGGGATAGGGCGACATTGTAGTCTTTGCTGCCAGTGTTATCTGTGTGTCCTTCGATAAAAATGAGAATGTCGGGATCGCTTTGCAAAAGCTGGCCTAGGTGTTGTATTGATGGACGATACGCATTTTTAATCCCGTATCTGTTTAGTTTAAAAGGAATAGTTAGGTTGTATTGATCGATTTTAGGCTGATTGGTTGAATAATTCGAATGAATACTTTTATTCACATGTTGGCTTTTAAGTGGAATAACGATTTCCCCACTTACTCTGCGGTTGGCTTCTCTTCCTGTTTCTGTTGAGTTTGACGCGATAGGACGATTTTGGCCATAGCCAAACGTTTTGATGCGGACAGCCGCGATACTGAATGTCGAAATTAATGCATTGGCAATGGATTCTGCTCTCTTCTTGGACAATGTTAGGTTGTAGCTCTCTGCACCCACATTGTCTGTGTAGCCCTCAATTAAGAGAAGTGTATTAGGGTCGTGTTGTAAAAAAGCAGCTAAATCTTTGAGTTTTGTGTGAAATTCGGATGCTAATTTATATTGTCCTGTTTTAAATTTAACGTCAAAGTTAAAACTGAATAACGTTAATTTTGTTAATGGACAACCGTCATTATTAATGTCGCTTCCTTGTGGTGTATTGCTACAAATGTCTCTAGCGTCAATAACCCCGTCGTGATCAGAATCCTTTAGCGCGCTGAATGATAGAGTGGGGTATAGCGGCTGGCTAATTAAAATAGCACTGTGTAAGCCTAAAAAAATAATAGCAATCCTTGCTACTCTAATAATCATGTTATTGACTCAAAATGCATCGTTTTGTTTTAGCGCTAAATTTTTTCATTACAATCCTCAGTATCTGTCATGGATTAGAAGAATAAATAAGCAATTATTTTTTCAGTATTACCGTAATGTACTCCCATTCTTTTTGCGTAATAGGCATAACGGAAAGTCGGCTGCCTTTCTTCGTTAATAACATATCGGCCAGTTCAGGGCTTTTCTTTAACTCTGCTAGCGTGAGAATGGATGGCCACCTTTCAACAAACACCACATCAACCATAAACCATCGTGGGCTATCCTGGGTTGATTTTGGGTCAAAGTAATGACTATTGATATCCCAACTTGTATGATCTGGATAGGCTTTCTTACATACCTTGGCGGTACCGACAATACCAGCAGGAGAGCAACTCGAGTGATAAAAAAATACCATATCGCCTTCATTCATGGCTTTCATGAAATTGCGAGCTTGGTAATTTCTTACGCCATCCCAAGGAGCATGTTTAAGTCGTTTCAAATCGTCTATAGAAAACGCATCGGGTTCTGATTTCATCAGCCAGTAATTGATCATGGACACCTCATTTGCACAATGAAACATACAATATGTTCACGCTTACAAATATTCTATCTACAATAAGAGGGTGATGCTATGAGAATACTTAGCGTCACCTCATTGTACTTTTTGGCAGAGATGCTCCTTGTAACGGATGAAAATAATGAGTCACTTTGCTTGTAAAGCTTTCTCAGCGCTGGAAAAAGAGCTTAAGGATGATTTGTTAGAGTGCTTCGTGGAAGCGCAGCAAGAAATAGAAAGTATTATTAATAGCATCGAAAGTGAAGGGTTTTCTTTCGATAAATTAGATCAATTGTTTCGCTCTTTGCACAGTATGAAAGGAAACTGTTCCGTCTGTTTTCTTGATCCTTTGGTTGGTGTACTACATAAATTAGAAGAAATTGTGGACGGCATGCGCGGCGGCTACATTCAATATCATCCTCATTTAGGGGATCTTATTAATGTGGTCATTGAACAGGTTTATATATTGCTAAAGCAGATTTACCACTCCCATGTTGCAGAAAATACTTTACGTGACACGCTGCAATTAGGATTGGACGAGATATACGCAGAAGAAAACGATGCCAAACGACCTGATTTAGCTGTGGTATTGTTAAATAAATGCAATCAAGAAATAGAAGAAGAAAAAGACGACACAGATTCTACGTCTTTGTTAGTAAAAGTTGAATTTACTGAGCAGCAACAAAATGATATTGATTTGTTTATTGGTTTCAGTCAAAAGCTTAATCGCTTATTAGGCTATTCTTCAGAAAGAAGTGAGCGTATTTTAAAACTCTGTCAATTGATCAATGTTGAATGTTCTAAATCTGTTGACCCTGCACAACTAAGTGCCGCTGCTTATATGCATAATATGGGTATGGCACTTATCTTGAACTGTAAAGACAATGAAAGTTTAAAACTTAAAGCTGAACAAAATCACCCAATGGTGGGCGCTAAACTGCTGTCTAAACACGGTGGTTGGGAAGACGCTGTTGCTATGGTGCAGGCACATAAAGAACGGTTTGATGGCACCGGTTTTCCTGAGGGTTTGGTGGGCTCTTTGATTCCTCAAGGGGCATTTATCTTATCCATGGCCGTCATGTTTATTGATATCGTTTGGGGAAAATCGGGCAGTGAATACAATAAAAGCGCTATGAGAGCAGTGCAGATGGTGAACTTTGAAAGTGGAAAGGGTTTTCCACCTCATATGATCGAATCGTTTAATGCGGCCATGCGCAAGGTTTTAGTCGCGAAAAGTAAATAGCAAAAAGTCAGTAGTAACACTTTGGTATCCCTTGTTAGCATGGTGTTCTTTCGCCTTGTTTAAATTATTTGTTTATGAATGTTGCTTTGTTACCTCTAGTTTTCCACCCACATTATAGTATTCCATTTCCCGCTGGGCATCGCTTTCCTATGTCTAAATTTCGTCTTTTGGCTGAAACATTAAGAGAGCAGGGGATCTTAACGGACGACAACGAATATCAGCCCTCGCCTTTGTCATTGACTGTACTTATGCAAGCCCATGAAAAAGGTTATGTTCAGCGCTTTATTCGTGGAGAGCTTACCCCACAAGAGCAAAATGTAATTGGCCTTCCTTGGTCTGAATGGCTGGTGGAGCGGACCTTGCGCGCAGTTTCAGGCACTATATTAACCAGCGAACTCGCACTTCAACATGGGATGGCGTGTCACCTTGCTGGTGGCACGCACCATGCTCATCCTTCTCATGGTTCTGGTTTCTGTATTTTCAACGATCTCGCCGTCGCAGCACTCGCCATGATCGAATCGGGTAAAGCGAATAAAATACTCATCCTAGACTGCGACGTACATCAAGGTGACGGTACCATCGCCTTTTTCAAAGACAGCACCAACATTATTCCTGTCTCGTGGCACTGCGAAGAAAACTACCCACAAATCAAACAAACCGCTGGCATCAACATCGTCATTCCCAAAGGTGCGAATGATCAAGAATACTTATCCATTCTAAAAAGTACCCTGCCGACGATACTTGCCGAACACCAACCAGACTTCATCTTCTACGACGCTGGTGTCGACGTCCATAAAGACGACAGACTCGGCTACGTCAACCTCAGCGACGACGGCATATTTGCAAGGGACAAATACGTCATAGAAACCTGCGTAGCACTCAACCTACCAACCGCCTGTGTCATCGGCGGTGGCTATGACAGACAAGAAGAAAAAGTCGCATGGCGACACAGCTTGCTGCACCAAGCAGCGGATCAGATATGGAAAGAGTACTTTTTTAGGCTTTACAGGCGACATAGTCTTTAGTTTTTTAAGAGTTCTGGGCCTTTTTATCAAGGATTTGAGGTTCGCAAATTGGCTCTGCATTGTTATTGAAAAACTCAGAGGGTTTGTTGAGACCTTTTAACTTCCATGAAATGACTTTAGTCACCACTCTAAAATTAATGCTCAATGAAGAACCTTTAAGGTTCTCAGGAACTGGTGTTTTAGCAAACTTAGTAAGAATGTGACCTCTGTTTTTGCCTAAATCCACCTCACTCGTTGTCGCTTTGTCCATGAAACTATGAATAATCCCAATAAATGGACCACCAGCACCAAATGTATTTCCAATTGGTGTGTTGCAGCACTTCGCATACCAACGATACATGCCTTTAGGGCTAAACCTGACACAGGAAATTTCTGACTTTCCTTCACTAATCGTGAGATGAGAGACTGGTATTTGAAGTATATCTGTCCCGCCATATTGATCTAATACTTTTCCTTCCTGTCCCAGAAACTGAGCAAATACTTGGCAATCGTCACAACAGCAAGTAATCCTCGTACCAATTCTTGAACTGACGGCTAAGGTTTTTCCTGTAACGGTTCCACAAGCGCATTTTAAATTTACTTCAGACATATTGGGCTAAGCCTTCTTACTTTATTGAAGAGAATCATTCAGAGTTTAGCAGTGTTTTAAAAATAAATGGAAAACGCAGATGAATGGAAATGGGTATAGCATAACGACTTAGATATGTGGTTTTAAAGGATTCTGAGCTCTTCAATTAAATTCGTTAATCCAGAAGCCTTTGTGGTGCATCCATGTCCTCATGTAGCACTCGAACAATACAGATTTCTTGCTTTAATACTTTATAGAAAGCAGCATAATGCTCTACCAGTACTCTACGATATTTAAAAATACCCTTCCTAAGAACAACAAAAACAATCTATGCCTTACGATATAAGTCATCTTGCTAAAGGCTCTTCTAAACAAAGTAAACGAGACGTTTGGGCTGAAAGTCCGATAAAATATTTACGGGTAAATTTTGCATCGTTTGGCAAAAGTTACCAGTCCAGCAGGGCGGAATAAACTTGCAGTTCAAAGTCATTGAGAGGAAATAAATATACTTGAAGACCTAAAGAATAACCCCATCCTCCGCCTTCCCCTTGGAAGACAAAAGGGGAAGGGACTTGGTGATCAATAAGCATTACTTTATGCGCTTAAAATTCTGATGAAGTTAGTTCGACGCGACGAAGTTGCGCGACTTTATGGAGTTTCAGGGTCAGTTGAAAATTTCCTTCCTCATAACAGCAAAAAAAATCTATGCCTTACGATGTAGATCGTCTTGATAAACGTAACGTTAAATAGAATGAATGAGACGTTTGGGCTGAAAGCCCTATAAAGCGAATTTTTGGTTACTTTTTGGGCGCTAGCAAAAAGTTACCCGCTCAGCAGAGCGGAAAAAAGCTCCTTGCTCAAAGTGTTCGAATGGAATCTGCATAACTGAAGAATGGGGGGTGAAAAGGGGCAAAGCCCCTTTAGTCTAAAAAGGACAAGGCGCGACAAAAGTGACCCATGCTTGGGTAAACGGATGTCGAAATTCCAGCCGATAGGCATGCAATAAAAGCCGAGGTTCGTTGGCGTATTGGTCATCGTAAAACTCATCACCGATGATGCCATGACCAAGGCTTTGCATATGGACACGTAGTTGGTGAGAACGACCAGTAAAAGGCACGAGTCGAACACGGGTAGTGTTGCCTTCGTAAGCCATTTTTTCCCAGAAAGTGATGGAGTCTTTGCTCCATTCGTCGGTGCAGATAATTTGTCTTGGTCTATTTGGCCAATCGCAGCGCAGTGGTTTACGTACTTCGCCCCGTTCGCCTAAAAGTTTACCGCGCAGTAAAGCGCGGTATTCTTTTTGAACTTCTCGTTCACGAAAATACGCGTTCATGCGTTTTTGGCATTCGTGCGTTTTCGCAACCAGAATTAATCCGGAGGTGGCTTCGTCTAATCGATGAATGGTGAACGCTTCGCCAAATTCCTGCTCGGCTCTATGTAAGATAGAGTCAAGTTTGTCCGCGCCCCTTCCGGGTACAGACAAACAATTAGCGGGTTTGTTGACGACGGCGAACCATTCATCTTCGTACAGTATATCTAAAGCGAGTCGCTTATCTTGCACAGAGGGTTATTCCGGCTTGGTGGTTAAGATAATGCGAATCGCGTCTAAGCGAATTTGATGCTCATCAATTCGCACCAAACCTTCCTGCATGTTGTTTTCAAGTAGCTCAATGTCTTGGTCACGAATCGCATTGTTAAACGTTTTCAATTCGATGAGGCGATCAATTTCGCTTTGGCAACGATGTTGGTAAGTGGATTTCGCCGCTTGGACAATCGGACGCGCTTGATCTTGAGCATTTAGCTGGTGGGCTTGAAGCACTTCAATCAAATTTTTGCGCAAGGCAGCAACCCATTGTTCCGCTACGCGGTTGGGTACGCCTTTGAGTTTTTCTGCCCATTTATCAGCAGTAAACTGCTGATGTAGGAATTTGCCGTTTGAGTCTGACAATTGCCACATCGGCGTCATAGGTAATGATTGGGTAAGTTTCAAGCGCGGATGTGCGGTGGCTTCGATGACAAACATACTTTCTACCAATACAGTGCCTTCTGGGAGCGCTGCAATTGGCAAAATAGCGGAAGTCAATTTACCAGAGTCAAAGCCTTGAACCTCATCCATTAACATGGTGATGAGGGGGTGTTCCCATGTAGCAAAGGCCACGTTTTCACGTTGGCTCGCCTGACGACGATCTAGCATGAGCATCTTGCCTTCTTCTTCGATGCCTGGAAGTGCTTCGAGCATCATGTCAGTAGAAGGGCGTAAGAACCACGCGGCTTTTTCTGGATCATCGTCCATGCACTCCGCATAAATATTAAACGCGTGAGTCACTTGCTCGATGTAGTTATGTAAGCCTTTTGTCGCTTGGTGATTGATCTGATCGATCAAGTCACGCGCTTGTTCTGGGCGACAAGAACTCATTTCTAGTAAGCGGTTACGGCCTTCTTCCATTTGTTTAAGCAGCGCTTCGTGGTAGATGTGCGCTTCTTTCAATAGATCGGTGTCGTCGTCTTGGCCGTGTAAGTAGGCGTGTAGGCTATCACCAAAGGCTTCTTCGACTTTATCGCCAGCGCCAGTCGTACGACAAAAAGCATTGAGCGCATGGTGATACCAGTTGAATAACCGTTCTTGTACGCTTTGCTTGATATAAGGCACATGGATTTGAACGTCGTTCAGTTGTCCTAGTCGGTCCAGACGACCAACGCGCTGCTCTAATAAGTCAGGGTGTTCAGGTAAGTCGTACATAACAATGTGATGGCTGAACTGGAAGTTTCGGCCTTCGCTGCCAATTTCAGAACATACTAAAATTTGCGCGCCGTCGTCGTCAGCAAAATATGCCGCGGCTCGGTCACGGTGAATCAATGGCATTTGCTCATGGAAATCGGCGCTTTGGAAGCCAGCAAAGGTCAATTGATCGTTTAGCCATTGCGCCATATCAGGCGAATGACAGATGATGAGAACCTTGTCTGCTTGGCATTCAAGAAACTCTTTGAGCCAATGCCAACGAGGGTCTTTTTCCCACAAACCATCGGCGACTTCTGTTTCTGGCTGTACATGACGGTTAGCCGATTCAAAGTGCTCGTTGTTTTCCAACGGGTAAGAATGTAGGTAGCGGTCAGGAAAACCGCCTACCGCCGCACGGGTATTACGGAACATTTCGCGTCCTGTGCCGTGTCGGTCAATAAGCCAACTGACGGCATCTTGCGCGGCTTGAGTACGATCAGTACTGTTTGCTGCTGTGAGGGCGATAAACCAATCTTTGGCTTTGACTTCTTCAAGGTATGACCCAAACGCGTCTTCCCAATTAAGGGGACTTGTTTGGCTGTCATCTTGTGTAAAGGGTAATAACAGTTCTGCTAATTCAGCGGCTTGCTTAAATGCTTGTTGCTGTGCTTGATAGCGTTCAAAGTCGTGGTAATGATCGGCGTCTAATAGTTGTAAGCGCGAGAAATGCTCACGTTCACCGGTCTGCTCAGGCGTTGCACTGAGCAGTAATAAGGATTCTGTTTTCGCGGCTAAACGCGCGACTACTTGATAACCTATGCTAGGCGTTTCTGGGTGCCAGGCGAGGTGATGCGCTTCGTCGACAATAACCATGTCCCATTCTGCGTCCAACATGTGTTGAGTAGCATTCGGGTGTTGACTGGCCCAATCAATAGGGGAGATAACAAACGGTTGTTGCTCGAATGGATTATCGTCGCCTTCCGTGAAGTCTTCGTACACGGATTCATTGATCAGTGCGAAAGGCTGGTGAAAACGACGTAGCATTTCTACTAGCCATTGGTGCTGTAGGTTGGTTGGTGTGAGGATAAGTACGCGTTTGCACAGGCCATTTAATAGACGTTGATGTAAAATCAAACCCGCTTCTAAGGTTTTCCCCATGCCGACTTCATCACATAAAAGTGCGCGTGCTTTAGGACGATTCGCTATCTCGTGAGCAAGGTAAATTTGGTGAGGAAGAAGCTCTGCTTTTAGTCCCATTAGGCCGCGAACAGGTGACGCAGCGTTGGCCGCTTGATGTTCTAAAGTGTGGCGGCGAAGGTCAAACCACATACGGCGAGCAGGAGACAGCGCGAGTAAAGAATCAAGCTCGTTTTTATCGTTACGAGGAAACTGAATAATCGATTCTTCTAGCCAGTCATCGTCATCGCTGATGCGGTATTCTATGAGGTCGTCAATTTCTTCGACTTCCAAAACAGTAAATGTCTCGTCTTGAAAATGCAGTTGATCGCCGGCGGTGAGCGTGCGTCGAACTAGACTGGTCTGGTCGTTTGAGTATTGACGATCGCTTTCTGCATCAGGGAAATGCAAGGTAAAAGACTTATTTTGTTTGTCTACTATCATGCCTACGCCGAGATCAGGCTCGTTGCGGCTACTCCATCTTTGTCCAATTTGGTACATGATTATGCTTTGTCCGGTTCAATTAAAGTTAAGCTACCTTGGCACAAGTCCGTCAAAATGACTTTTTGCTCAGGCCAAGTACGTTCAATAACAGCAAGGTCAATAACGACGCTGTCACTGTATGTTTTGTTGGTTATTTCTATATCGCTCTGTTCGAGCCAATATTCAACCTTACCTAATAAAGGGTAGGTGATTTTTAGCTGAATTGGGCTGCGCGGATACACACTTTCATAAATTGTTTGTGAGAGCGCTTCTTGTACCGCTTGACTGTAGGCTCGGACTAAACCGCCTGCACCCAATTTAATGCCACCGAAAAAACGCGTTACAACCACGGTTGTTTCGCCAAAATCAGAATGCTGTAATACATTCATCATGGGCTTTCCGGCCGTGCCTTTTGGTTCGCCATCGTCGCTTTGATCCCACAAATGCACATTGTTTGGTGCACCTGCAATGAACGCCGAGCAGTGGTGATTGGCGTCAGGATAACGCTGCCTTATTTCGTCAATAAAAGCTTTTGCCGCCTCGCGCCCTTTGGTCCGACTTACGGTCGTAATGAACTGGCTATTTTTTATTTCAAGATCAAAGCGTTGCGTGTGTATTGGGCTTAAGTAGTAATCCATGTAAACTTGCTTAACGATTGTTTTCTCTATAAAAATAGCGGGTTTTAATTCATATGACAGATTGGCTTTCACAATCAGTTTGGGTGTTATCGGGCTTTTGTATCGGCGCGATTCTTATCTCTGGCATTGCTGGTGCTATTGTACAGGCTATGCGCCGTCAGTGGCAGCATACACAAGAAAAAATACAGCAACAAAATGAGGAATTACAGCGTCTTTTAGGGCAAGCGAAAGATCAGATTCATTATTTGGAAAAAGAGTCGCTGACCTTAGAGCAACAATTCGCCGCATCACAGAGTGTTTGGCAGGAAAAAGAAGTGTTTTATCGAGAACAAAAAAAGCACAACGAAACGGAATTTAAACAATTAGCGCACGACATTATGAGTCAGCAAGGTCAGCAGCTGGCAAAAGAAAATGAGCGTCAACTTGGTTCCTTACTGACACCGCTTGGCTCTCAGATTCAAAAATTTCAGGAAAGTGTAGAAAAGAGTTATCAAGAAGAAGCGCGGGAGCGTTTTTCGTTGGTGAAAGAGATCAAAGGCTTGCAGCTGTTGAATCAAAAAATTAGTGACGATGCGGTTAGCTTAACTCATGCGCTGAAAGGCCAAAACAAGTTGCAAGGTGGTTGGGGTGAGGTGATTTTAGAGCGAATTTTAGAGCGCTCTGGATTGGAAAAAGGCCGTGAATATGAAACTCAAGCGTCCTATCAAACATCAGAAGGACGACGGTTACAGCCGGATGTAGTGATACATCTTCCGGAAGGTAAGCAGGTGATTGTTGATTCGAAAATGGTCCTGATTAGCTACTTGGCTTATATGGAAGCCGAAACGGACGACGATAGAAGTCGAGCACTTAAACAGCACTTGGATGCAGTGCGTCGGCATATGAAAGAGTTAAGCGCCAAGTCTTATCATGATTTACCTGGCATTACTTCACTGGATTTTGTGCTGTTGTTTATTCCAATTGAAGCGGCGTTTGGTTTGGCCCTGCAAGGGGATAACGGTTTATTTAGTGAAGCCTTTGAACACAATATTATTATTGTTGGGCCTTCGAATTTATTGGCGACGTTACGTACTATTCAGAACATTTGGCGTAACGAAAAACAGAGCCAAAATGCCATTGAAATAGCGCGTCAAGCTGGTGCAATGTACGACAAGTTTTCAGGCTTTGTTCAGGATATGGATGACATGGGTAGCAAACTTGAAGCGGTAAGTCGTAGTCATGATTCTGCTCTGAAAAAACTCACAGTAGGTCGGGGTAATTTGGTTGCAAGAGCGGAAAAACTTAAGTTAATGGGCGCTAAAACCAGTAAGGCGTTACCAGTGGAGTATCTGAATGATACCTCCACTGATGAGTCTGATAGTTAAGACGATACCGCGAGAGATTGTGTTATGAAGGAAAAATCCACAGCACAGTGGCTTTATGGATGTAATGTGTTGTTTGTAGATCTTGAAGAATACCCGCTGTTATTTTAGTTAAATCTGCACTTTCGGGTGTCTTGTCTGTATAGGCAATAATTTCTAATTCTAGATGGTTATCCAAATAGTGTAAGCGAGTATTTTTCACGTCGACATAGGCGGAGTGCTGGCGCAATAAAAAACCTAAGTCAGCCACTATCTGGTGACGGGCAGGTAATTTTAAGTGCGGCGGTTTTCCTGATGGATGAGCAAAACTGTCGGTTTGGATTTTTTCATCGGTGTCAATATGGACCATAACGTCTTGTACTTGTGAGTGGGCCTGTTTGATGGTGTAGGCGACTAAATCACCAAGGTAATGTCCCTCGCTGACGCTGGCATGACTAGGCACATGAATGTGCATGTCTAAGTAGATTTTACCTGCCATGGATCTTGCTCTCACATCGTGAGGCGCCATTACATGTTTAAGGCTGTTTGCCGTTGCTTTGATTTGAACTATGAGTTTTGGATCTGGTGCGGTATCGACAAGTTCGGCCAAATTTTCCCACACCATGATGATAGCCATTTTACCAATCAGCAATGCAACCACGATTGAAGCGACCATGTCTGCCCAAGGGTAGCCAAAATAAACACCGATTAGGCCAATGAGAACGGCGATAGATGAGAGCGCGTCGCTGCGACTGTGCCAAGCGTTAGCAATGAGCATCTTACTGCCAATCTTATCTCCGGCCTTTTTGGTGTAATGGAAAATGGCTTCTTTAATGACAATGGTGGCAATTAACGCCGCGAGTCCATACCAAGTGAGCTGAGCTTGTGATGCTGGTGCCGTGATAGATTCATAAGCAATACCAAGCGCAACAATAGTAAGCACCATGCCGAGAAATACAGTGGTCAGCGTTTCAAAACGAAGATGGCCATAGGGGTGATTTTCGTCCGGACCTTGGCGAGAGTTGGCTGAAGCAAAATACACAAATACGTCTGTAACTAAGTCAGATAAAGAGTGAATACCATCCGCGATAAGGGCTTGTGACTGAGAAAAATATCCAGCCACAATCTTTGCTAACCCTAGTAGCGCATCCCAAACGGCACCAACAAGGGTGACTCGTATGGCTATCTCTTGTTCTTGCTTATGTTTTGTCATGTCATTTTTTGACCTGTTATAGGGTTTGAAAAAATACCGAGACTATTTAACATCATTAATTTTACTCAACTTGTCTTAAGTTTCTATTAAGAGTAAGGGATTCAATGAGAATTAATATTGAGTTATGTTGTTTTGTGGGTGAATCAAGTTTCGGTAATAATACTAGATTATACCTGTTTGAATTGGTGTATTTTGGAGTGTGGTAGCAAGAGTGCCTTCTTGTCTAGCTTGCCCAATGTTCTCCCCAAGCTTATCCACGTTATCTGTGGAAAAGCTTGGGCAAAATATCGCTTAGCTGATTTCAAACCATAAGCAGTAGGATGCAAAGAACTCTCTCATAGTTAATGACATTAGAGAGAAGTTGGCGTCCATATCGGACAAACCACCGCCTTGGGAGTCGTTGAAAGCGGCTTCTTTTAGTGCATCGTCGAATTTGATTTTGCGCAGTGTCAGATCATCATGCAAAACAAAGCTGAGCTTGTCTGACCAGCGAAGCGCAAGGTTTTTAACCGCCATGCCTTGTTGCAAATGGCGTGTAACGTCTTCAGACAAAGGTTCTAGTGATTTAAAGCGAATGGTGGCTTTGTCTTCAGAGGCGTCTTGAATTTCACACTCATCACCGGTTTCTAGACTGGCGGGCACCTCGTTTTTCACAAGCCAATCCGTCATTAAAGAAGAAGGTGAAACTTGTGCTTGAAGCGGTGTCATCGGAAAGCTGCCAAGCGTGGTTTGTAAGTGCTTGAAAAGTTGTTCAGTCATGCTGGCGTTGGTGCTGTTGAGAACTAATATTTTTGCTTTTAGATCAATATACGCCCAGATGTCGGTGCGTTTTGAAAACGCTTTTGGACGCAGTGTAAAAACCAACTCTTCTTTCATGTCAGACTGTTCTTTGCGTCCGACTTTGCGCCCTTCGATAAGCTCGATTTCAGCTACCTTGGCTTCCAGTTCTTCACGGACAACGGCAGAAGGCAGTACTTTTTCTTCTTTACCGGCGCGGAACAGTAGGCAGTGGTCGCTTGCTAAGCTCCACTGTTCACTGTTGCGTATGAGAGGTAACCAGCCGAAAGAGAATTCCTCTTGTGAACCACATTCTTTTAGTGGGAATTCAGGGATTTTATTGATCAATTCGTTTGTATCTAGTGATTCTGTGTCTTTTAGTTGGAATATCTGGGCGTTTTTGAACCACATAATTAGTCTCTCACGGCTTCTTTAAAGTGTTTTCGACAAACGGACAAGTAACGGTCATTACCGCCTATTTCTACTTGTGCGCCTTCTTTAACAGGAATTCCTTCGGCATTTAATCGAATGACCATAGTGGCTTTACTGCCACAGTGACACACGGTTTTTAATTCTATTAATTTATCGGACCAAGCCAGTAGCGCTTTGCTACCGTCGAACAACTCGCCTTGGAAATCCGTACGGATACCAAACGCCAACACAGGAATGTGCAGTTTATCAACGACTTCAGATAATGCATAAACTTGTTCTTTGGTTAGAAATTGTGCTTCATCAATCAAAATGCAGCTTAATGCTTGCTTTTGATGCGTTTCTTCTTTGATTAAAGCGATCATGTCGGTGCTATTATCAAATAAACTGGCGTCTGCCGATATGCCGATGCGAGAGGCGATTTGCCCTGTTTCAAATCGGTTGTCTATCGACGCTGTAAGGAGAAGAACTCTCATGCCTCGCTCTTGATAGTTATGAGCGGACTGTAGAAGAACGGTCGATTTACCCGCGTTCATTGCTGAGTAGTAAAAGTACAGTTTGGCCATATTGAGTCTGTTTATTCAGTTGTTAGCTAATGTCGCCGACTAGTATATCAAATCACTATTGTGATCGGGTTTTTTTGATGGAAGTAATTGTTTGGTTTTGGTCGCGCTCTAGAAAAGCCTTAAGTTTTTTATTTTTTATTTTTTATTTTTTCAGCGCTTTTGTTAATTTGCAGTGTTAGCCATTCTGCACGTTTTAAACCATTTAGTTCGCAGAGTTTGTCTAGTTTCTCGATAGTGTCTTGCTCAATCAACAATTCTAAGCGTTTTAACCCTTGTGATTTTTCTTTTTCTCGCTGTGCTCGTTTATTGAGTTTGAGCTGATCTTTTCTGGTGAGAGGCTGAGTTCGAGGTCTGCCAGGCGCTTTACCAAATAGATCGATTGTATTCCGGTCGGATGACGCTTTTGCCATGGTCTAAGTTCATTTGTATTAGTGATAGGAGGTGTTTTTCTGTTGTATAAAAAAACGAGAGCGAAAAGTGACTATAAAAGGCTTTTCGCTCTTTGCTTTTCATCATTTATTTCTGAGCTGTTTTTTTCTCAGCTTGCTTTTGAGCCATCTGGTTGGTTGCAATGAAGTCTAAAAGTACTTCAGATGCTTCTTTTGCATAGGTATCTTCTTCAATCGGCTCTATGTCATCAACCGATGTTAGTAGCTCTAGTCCAAGTGCTTTTCGGCGCGTATTTTCGCGCTCGAGTTCTTTTTGTTTGTTATCTTCTTTTTGCTGTATGCGAGTGCTCTCTTTTAGTGAGATGGACTTATAACTCTCTACCTGTTCTTTGAACTCTTCTATTTGAGCATTGATTGCAACAAAATTGGGGTCTGTCGCCATTCTTGCTTCGTGGCGAGGTTCTAGAATAGGCAGGTAAGCGGACATTTTCCAATAAACGGGGTAGCGAGTTTCATGGATTTTGTCCCAAGGTAATGGGTTGTCTAATGCGCTTTCGCCAATGGTTTCTTTATCGATCAAAGAAGGAAAGGCGATGTCTGGCATGACACCTTTGTGCTGAGTGCTTTCGCCAGAGACGCGATAAAATTTAGCCTGAGTGACTTTAAGTTGCCCTTGGTCTACTTCTTGTAATACTTGAACCGTGCCTTTCCCAAAGGTCTGATCTCCAAGAATTAAAGCGCGTCCATAATCTTGCAGCGCACCAGCGACGATTTCAGACGCGGATGCACTCATTCGGTTTACCAGAACAGCCATTGGTCCACTGTAGGTGATGGCGGTGTCAGAATCTCCTAATGGTGTAACTCGTCCGCTTTGGTCGCGAATTTGTACTGTTGGGCCGGATGGAATAAACAAACCAGTCAATGAATTTGCTTCTTGTAATGAACCGCCGCCGTTATTTCTTAAGTCAAGAATGAGAGCTGAAATTTTTTCTTCACGAAGTTCCTCAATCAATCTTTTTGTGTCTCGTGTGGAACTTTTATAATCTTTGTCACCTGCTTGAATCGCTGCGAAATCAGAGTAAAAGGTCGGTAATGAGATTACGCCTACTTTGTAGGTTTCACCGTCTCGCTCTACTTCGACAATTTCTTTTTTCGCCGATTGATCTTCGAGTTTTACTTTTTTACGGACGATGCTAATGCGCTTGCTGGTCTGCGTGTCGCCTTTGCTTGGTGTTATTTCCAATATAACGGTGGTATCGCGCTCACCGCGGATCATGTCGACGACATCATCAAGGCGCATGCCAACAACATCGATCATTGGTTTGTCTTCTTGGCCAACGGCGATAATTCTGTCGTTAGGAGACAGATCGCTTTGAGTGGCCGCTGGACCACCTGGCACTAATCGAACGACTTTTGTGTAGTCATCGTCCATTTGTAAAACGGCACCAATCCCTTCTAATGATAAGCTCATGTTGATATTGAAGGTTTCTGATGCTCGTGGTGCAAAGTAGCTAGTGTGAGGGTCTAATGCCGCAGTGATGGCGTTGGCGAAGGTTTGATAGACGTCGACAGCGTTTGTTTGATCCACTCGTTTTAATTGATTTTTATAGCGGCGCTCAATCGTCGAAATAATTTTTTCTTCGCTTTCACCATTAAGCTTAAGTACTAATGCTCGATTTTTAAGGCGTTTGCGCCAGTAATCATCAAGTTCAGCTTCGGTATTAGCCCATTGCTGCGCTTCTGGATCAGCGTTGAGTGTTTCATCAATGTCATAATCGAAGCCTTTGATCATCTCTGGAAGGTGGTCCTGTAGGCTCGACAACCGCTTCTCAAGACGTTTTAGGTAGAGATTATAGATAGTGTAAGCAACTTGAGTATCTCCCTTTCTGAGGGCGTCATCAAAGCTATTTCTGTATTGAGATAAAGTATCTATGTCACTTTTTAGAAAGAAGCTTTTACTTGGATCCAGCGCATCAATATAGTAATCAAAGGCTTTTGCTGAAATGGCATCATCAATATGAGGTCTGTTATAATGAATGCCTTCTAGCATTTCAACGAGCTCTTTTGATACTTTGTCGTATTCATGAGGAGGCTGCAATTCCTGATAAGCTGACGCAGGATTTGAGGCAAAGGTATAGCCAGTTAAAAGGCAAAGTAAAAGGCGTTTATAGTTCATCCGGTAAGGGTTCTCTCTGTCTATTTTACACGTCGTTAGCAAAATCATATTAGACACTGGGCTGTAAGGCTAGCCAAAGTGTTAAAAAGTCACTTTTTTAAAGCATTGTGCTTATGGGAAATTATGAAACACACAAATTTTAATGACTCTTTGTTGTCATTTCTTCAATCTTCTCCGACTCCATTTCATGCGACAGATAGTATGCGTAATGCTTTGATCGCAGAAGGTTTTGTTGAATTAATTGAAGAAAATAATTGGGTGATAGAAGAGGGCGGAAAGTATTTTGTTACGCGTAATGAGTCAGCATTAATTGCTTTTACCACGCCAGAGTTAAATTTCAGTCAAACAGGTTGGCGAATGATCGGTGCCCATACGGACAGCCCTTGTCTGAAACTTAAGCCAAATGCTCAGGTGGATCGCTTTGGTTATCACCAATTAGGCGTGGAAGTGTATGGTGGCGTGTTGCTTCATACTTGGCTAGACAGGGATTTATCGATTGCGGGTCGCATTACTCTAAAAACGAAAGCGGGCGACATTGTGAGTCGTTTAGTGGATTTTAAAGACCCAATTGCAGTGGTTCCAAACTTGGCAATTCATTTGAATCGACAGGCAAATGAAGGTTTTTCGGTTAATCCTCAAGAAGAAATTTTACCTATATTGTGTGGCGCTGAAAATGAATTTGATTTACATGAACTATTAAAAGCTCAGCTCAAAAAACAATATACTGATTTACCCATTGATATGATTTTAGATTTTGAATTGAGCTTATACGATACGCAACCAGCGGCTTTGGTTGGCTTGCATAAAGAATACATTTGTTCAGCTCGTTTGGATAATTTGCTCAGTTGCTTTGTGGGTTTACGAGCGCTGTTGGATTCTGACGGGCAACGTCCAAGCCTTCTTGTTTGTACCGATCATGAAGAAATTGGCAGTTTATCGGCTTGTGGTGCAAATGGCCCATTCTTAGAAGATGTCTTGCATCGTTTAACACCGAATCCAGAGCAATATGTTCAGGCGGTTCAGCGCTCTATGTTAGTTTCTGCTGATAATGCGCATGCGTTGCACCCCAATTATGCTAATAAGCATGATAAAAACCATGCCCCTGCAATTAATAAAGGCGCTGTTATTAAAGTGAATGCGAACCAGCGTTATGCAACCAATAGCGAAACGGCAAGCGTCTATCGTGATATTGCAGCGCAAGAGAATTATGACGTGCAGTGCTTTGTTGTGCGCAGTGATATGGCGTGCGGTAGTACGATTGGGCCGATTACATCTGGAGAAATTGGTGTGCCGACAATTGATATCGGTTTGCCAACGTTTGGGATGCATTCAATTCGTGAGCTAGCAGGGAGCCGTGATGCCTATGGTTTGTATAAAGTATTAACTCGATTTACAAAGCGAGATAAGCTCATCTCTCGTTGAGAGTAGGGCGTTAGCATTTACTTGATCACAATACAAAAAAAACCGTAAAACAATGTTTTACGGTTTTTTTTATTAATTAATCAATCAATAATCAATTCTTTGCAATTAACCACTTATCCAACTCTTTGATGTTGTCTTCTGTCAGATCGCCAGTGGTTTCTAGGAGACTTAACTTTTTCAACACAAAGTTGTATCGGTATTGTTCGTAAGCATTTTGCGCATTATAAAGGTTAGATTGAGCATCTAGCAGCTCGACAAGGTTTCGAGTTCCTACGTCATAGCCTGCTTTTGTTGCTTCAAGTGCGCTGGTACGAGAGCGAATGAGTTGTTGTTGAGCTTCAATTTGAGCAACGGCTGTTTGTAAGTCTAGGTATAGGCTACGTATATTAAGTTCTATAGCCTGTAGTGAACTTGCTCTTTGCTCAGTAGCCGCTTCCGCTTGCGCTGTCGCTTGTCGAACAGAGGCGCTAATTGCCCCACCGCTGTAGAGAGGAATACTGACGCCTAATGCAACAGAAGACGTATTTGTTACACCATCTGGATTAGTGGTGCCACTACTATAGTTGTTATCGCTTCGAGATAACGATCCAGTGATTGATACGGTAGGAGAACGACCGTTAGATTTTTGGATGTTAATGTTATTTTCTGCGCTTTCAACAGTGAAATTCAGTATGCGCAATTGTTTATTATCACGACGAGCTTTCGTAATTAACGAATCAACGGTCATGTTTGGATCAAGGCGAATAGGGTAATCTTTAGATAATTGAGGAATACTCTTTATCTCTTGGCCTGTTCTTTGGAATAACGCTTTTTGTGCATAAGATACGCTTGAGCGCGCGCTAAGCTGAGTGACACGAACGGAATCGTATTCTGCTTGAGCATCTTGTAAATCGGTGATGGACGCTAAGCCTACTTCATATTGCTTTTTAGCACGATCTAGCTGACTTGCTGTACTTTTAACTAAGGCTTCCGTTGTCTGCAATGTTGATTGTGCGATCAGAAGATTGAAGTATTCAGTTAAGGTTGTCAGTGCTAGGTCTTCTTCAGCGTTGCTAAAGCTAATGCCAGCGCTTTGGGAACTCAGTTCGACAGAATCTACTGCATAGTTAAGTGCAGGCGAATAAATAGGGTAATCCAATGACAGCGCTACGGTGTTTGATGTATTGCTGTAATCAGAAGAAGGACTGTCTATATTGTCGTATCCCAGGTTACCTTTAAAGCTAATGCTAGGGTATAGATTGCCCTTTGTGACGGTGACGCCTTCTTTTTGGGCTTGATAAGTGGCAGCCGCCGCTCTTAAACCTGGGTCATGTTGTTTAGCAAGTTTGTATACTTCGTAGATGCTGTCTGCGTAGGCAGCCGAACTACTTAGAACGGCTGCAGCGATTAGTGAGGGTATAATATGCTTTTTCATAGATCTCTGTGGGCTCGTAGTATGAAGTATAGTTATAATAGTACCTCAAGTTTTTCACTTGTGGCAGTGCCATTCTTGCTATATCTATTATGACTATTGACCATATCATAACGAAATACTTTAAATGAGCGTCGATTGTGGAAAATTAATGCAAGTGCGGTGAGTGTTTAATCGTGTTATCTCTTCCTTCTTCATCGTTTAGTTTTTTAATTCAAGTTTATAAGTGAGGGCCTTCTTCGAGTTCGCTTTTATTTTTCCTGCAATTCTTAAACTGTTTGCATTTACTTTCGTCACATCGTCCCCTTCTAGTACTTCTATAATGCCGTTTGTACTTTGCTCTACAGAATAATTTTGTATTTTGTTGGAATGGTTCTCTATCGTTAGTTGCCAAACTTGAGTGCTAGGGAGTTTTTGTGAAGAGGCATTTTCTAACGTTAAGTATCCCGTTATGTCCTGGCTTTTATTTGTGATGATATTTAGTGGATAACCTGTACGGACTGTATTTAACATCACTGTGTTACCAGGGATGAGAAGGTTTTCTCTTTTCCAAAATGTATTGTATTCCCCTGGAAGGCCTTCCTTTTTTAATGTAAAGCTTACGGTATTATAGAAACTAAGATCGATTTTTCCTGAACTATTGTTATGGGTATAAAAATTGGCTGTGTGTGTCTGTTTATCGATTTTGCTATTGCTGCTGGATAAAGGATAGAGAGTGTTTGAATAGGGCGCGATAGATAAGAGGTTATGGCCAAGTGAGTAGCTAACCTCATTGTCTTGATAGCTTACTTCTTGTTGCATATCACTCATTACAAGAGAACTGCGTTCGGCTTTGAAACGTTGAGGTGTTGAGCTTCTGGAGTAGTGAAGCAAACTGTCTTGTATTTCAATGCTGGCGCTTGAGTTGTTATGTAAGAGTGCTTGTTGCGAGACAACCACGCTGTCGTTTTCAAATATTAGGCTAAGTTGTGGCATCCACGATAATTGGTTCGTTTGATAGCTGACTGGGTACGATCTTGTTGTTGCTTTATTGTTGTCTGTTTGTTCTAGCGGTATTAAGTAAAAATCATCCAGTGGCAATGTCGTTGGGCGATCATGACTCGTGAGTATAAAAGAGCGAGAGCTCTGCTCAATTTTTGCCAAAATGCCAGTGTAGTTTAAATCTCTTTGTTTATGTTCCACTCTGACTTTTTTGCCAATTTCATCAAACCAATTTTTATTGAGGCCATTTTGTAGGTGAGTAATAGGTGAAAAATCGTCTTCAAGAGGGATTAGTGTGCCGGGGTTAGGGGTAAGACTTAGGTGTTGACTGTCTGCCACTATTTGACTGTTATCTAATCCTATAACGGCATGGATGGGCGCTGCAAAAGTAGGTTGTGCTACCGCTGTTCCTAAAAGAATACTGATGTAAAGATAGGTAGGTTGCTTTTTCATACAAAGAGTCCTTCTAGTTTATGTATTTACAATCATACTCATTGTCGTGATGAGTGCTCACACATGGTAACCTAATAATTTAATACGGTCGTAAAGTAATCTAGCAAAAATAAGGGTTTGGAGTGGATAAAAAATTACTAATTATTGACGGTTTGAATTTGATTCGACGCTTTTATGCCGCACTAGAGTCTGAGCAAGATTTAGTTCGTCGGGTCGAGCGAGCTCAAAGTATTACCATTGAAGCGTTGGTGAAACTAGCGTATCAATTTAACCCTTCTTACGCGGTGGTTGTTTTTGATTCTAATGGTAAAACATGGCGACATAATTTGTATCCTGAATATAAGTTAGGCCGTGTGCCAATGGATGATTTGTTATTAGAATCTTTGCCCGATTTTGCCAAGTTATTTCGCTTTAATCATTTTCCTTGTTTAAGGTTAGATGGTTGGGAAGCGGATGATTTGATTGCTACCTTAGCTGTCAAGGCGGCCCATAATAATGTGACATCGTATATTGTTTCTACAGACAAAGGGTTCACCCAATTATTGGGAGATGAGCGTATTTTGCAATATGATTACTTTGCCAAGCTGGGCTATGACAAGATTTGGGTTCCGGGTAAATATGGAGTGGAGTCGCACCAGTTAGTCGATTATTGGGCTTTGGTTGGGGATACCACAAACCGTATTCCTGGTGTGAAAGGAATTGGCCCTAAAACGGCACTCACTATTATTAGCTCCTTTTCCACTATAGAAGAAATTTATGCGAATGTGACGTTTTTTTCAGAACGTATTCAGACGATGTTAGCGGGTGGTTATGAGCAGTGTTTACAATCTCGTTCGCTGGTCGCATTGAAAACGGACGTGGACGTTGGTGTACGCCTTTCACAGCTTCGTTATACGCCTAAAACAGAATCTTGACGTCTTTTATGGTTGTTTTTAATGAATCAAAGCCAGCAAGGATAAAGACAAAAATCTCGTTGATGACTTGTGTGGCTTCTTGAAAAATAGCATCAGGGTTTTGATTGTATAAGGTCGAATGGTTGATGCTTTCTTTTATCTCTTGAATAAAGTTAATCAGCCGCTCATTCGTCGAATCTGGCAATGGTGTTGTGAGCCTCCGATGGTGTTCTTCTATCTTTCCTAGCGTAAATAACAGCTGCAATTTTTTATCGGCGCTCATTTCTTGTTTAGAAGCAACTTGGACTGACAGAGCTCTCACTTGCCCAAGGGATTCAGCCAATTCTGGTAATGTTTTTACCAGCTGCTGCGCTAAATTTTGAATGTGTTCTTGGTGGTTGGACGTTAGCGAAAACTCATCCGACATGTCCCACATGGCATCAAGTTGACGAGCGATAAGACCTGAATGCAGTTGAAAACTCTCTGCGCTTTTTAGCGTGTCATTTTCGATTAGACGCTGCCACTGCTTATATGGATAGTGTGTGCTGAGCGACGGCGGATAAGCGTGTTCAGACTCAAATTCGAGTAAGTTTGTATAGAGTGTGGTTATGTTGGATTTGAGGTTGATCAGTTTCGTTTCGAACTCTAGGTTGCCGTTGAGAAACCCAGAATGCATTCCTCTGTGCTGTTGCGTGATTTTGATTAATTCAATGAATAATATAATGCCTGATATTCCCATAATGGCGCGTTGCTTAGAGGCTTTCTTCGACCAAATTAAGCGACCGATGGCGAGTGCAATGATGGTAAGGCAGGTAAGAGCAAAGAGACTGGTTACTATCATACTTCTGTTTCCTTTTGTTCCAATCGGGAAGAAAGCCATTCCATGTATTTCACCATGTCTTTTGTATCTTTACTGGCTTGGCTGTGTTGTTCGCTAACGGAGGCTATGTTTTGCAATCGCTCACACATTTTTGTGTTAGCGGAGTCGAACTCTGTGATTAGTAGGGTGGATTGTTGTATTTCTTCCTGAGTTGATTTTGCTGCGTTGTGGATAGAAATTAAGGAAGAAGTCGCTTTATCTGAGCCGCTCGATACGCTCGTGGCGAATTCGAAAAGCTCTAAGCTCGTTTGTTCTGATGTTCCGACTTGAGAGGCAATAGAAGAAACTAATAGTCTAATGTCTTGCGCTGTTTTTTCGGTGTTTTCCGCGAGCAATCGAACTTCGTTTGCAACAACCGCAAACCCTCTTCCTGCGTCGCCTGCTCGTGCGGCTTCGATCGAGGCGTTTAGTGACAGTAAATTAATTTGTGATGTGATTTGTTCTATCGTACTAACAAAGTTGCTGATGTCTTGTGTGACTTTAATGAGTTGTGTCATTTGTGATTGATTGTGAGTCACTGTTGATTGCATGTCATTGATATGTTGCTTGAGCTCTTCTAGTGCTATCTGGCCCTCTTCAGATTGTTGTCGTGTGAGGTTTGCCATAACGGAGGTCAAATTGATTCGAGAAAGAATATCGGCGATTGTCAGGCTCATTTCTTTGCTGGTAACAAGCAATGCATCCAGTGCTAAATGTTCTTCTTCTGCGCCTTCGGCTACCGCATTGGATGAGTTTTGCAGCTCTGTTGCTGTGTAGCGCGTTTCTTGCGAGCAGCTTTGCAGTAAGTATTCTCTGCGGCTGAGTGTGCGTAAAAGTGCATTAATATGATTGGCGAGGCGATTAAATTCAGAATCGTTATAGGACAGCTTTATTACGGTTGTTGGATCGAAATTGTTTAAATATTGAGAGAGCTCTTTTACCCGCTTTCTTGTTAGGTTGCTGGTGGACATGGAAAAGTAGACTAACAAGCAGGTACTTAATGCAATCGGGATGTTGGGTTGAGTAAAAAAATGCGGGAAGAAAATGGCTGCCATTGTGATTGTGCCGAGCAGTCCGACAATAATCAATCGAGCATAATATGGCAGAGCCGCTATTAAAATAGTACCTGGGGCCAGTAGCATATGGATTTCCTTATTACTGATTTTTTGCCAAAAAAACAAGGCTTTCTTTGTGTGCAGCAATAAATGGACCATGACAGAGATTAGTACTGTTTTTATTCCTATTCTTTGTTTGCCGCGCGGTGTATTCACGTTTTGTTAAAAGCAAAATGTGGTGGCGCTTCTTCTTTGTGTCGTTTTGCTTGGTTTTGGTGCTTGCTTAATAGGGGGGGGCTATTTTTAGGTGCGTTATGAGGTCTGGTAATTAAAGTCCAAAGAATATCAAACTTCTAATTCGAAAATATGCAATCGCCCTCTTACCCATAAGCGGTGAGAGGCTTATAATAGCGGCATTTAAGACAACGGATAAAAGAGATTTTTATGTCAGAGGTAAGAACACGTATTGCGCCATCACCAACGGGTGATCCGCATGTAGGCACAGCTTACATTGCGCTATTTAATATGGCATTTGCACGTAAAATGGGCGGTAAGTTCATTTTACGTATTGAAGATACCGACCAAACTCGCAGCACGCCTGAATCTGAAAAAATGATTTTAGATGCGTTACGTTGGTTAGGGCTGGATTGGGCTGAAGGTCCAGATGTTGGTGGTGAATACGGCCCTTATCGTCAAAGTGAGCGTGGTGATATTTACGGTCAATATGCTTTGGAATTGGTCAATAAAGGCCATGCATTTTATGCATTTGAAACAACGGAAGAGTTGGATCAAATGCGTATCGATCAAAAAGAACAAGGGCTGCCTCAGAAATACGACGGGCGTGCTTTGTCACTGACTCAGGAAGAAGTTCAAGCAAAATTAGATGCCGGTGTTCCTTACGTTATACGCATGAAAATTCCAGAAGAGGGCACATGTGTCGTTCAGGATATGCTGCGAGGCACGATTGAAATTGATTGGACTCAGGTCGATATGCAGGTTTTATTAAAAGCCGATGGCATGCCGACTTACCACTTAGCAAATGTGGTAGATGATCATTTGATGAAAATCACTCATGTGATTCGTGGTGAAGAGTGGATTAATTCTGCGCCTAAGCATATTTTGTTGTATCAGTACTTTGGTTGGGATATGCCGACCTTATGCCATATGCCTTTGTTACGTAATCCTGATAAATCGAAGTTGTCGAAACGCAAAAACCCAACGAGTATTTTATATTATCAGCGCATGGGTTATATGGCTGAAGCGGTGATCAATTATTTGGGTCGTATGGGTTGGTCAATGCCTGATGAGCGTGAAAAGTTTTCATTAGATGAAATGATTGAGCACTTTGATATTCAGCGAGTGTCTCTTGGTGGGCCCGTTTTTGATGTAGAAAAACTGAGCTGGTTAAATGGTATGTGGATTCGTGAGAATTTGACACCTGAAACGTTTGCACAAAAATACGTTGAATGGGCATTGAATCCTGAGTATTTAATGAAGATTCTACCGTTGGTTATTCCCCGTGTTGAAACTTTTTCCGATGTCGCTGACGTTGCCGGCTTTTTCTTAAAAGGCATGCTGCCAATCACTAAAGAAGACTTTGCTTCTGTCAAAATGGAAGAAGAAACGCTGCGTAAAGCAATGCAATTTGCTTTATGGCGTTTGGAAGCATTGAATAAGTGGGAAAAAGATAACATATTTAATGAAATGAAAGCGCTCGCGCAAACGTTGGAAATTAAACCGAAAGACTTCTTTGCTCCATTGTTTGTTGCTATCTCAGGCTCAACAGCGTCTGTGTCTGTTTTCGATTCCATGGCAATCTTAGGCTCTGACATTTCGCGTGCACGCATGCGCACAGCGGTAAATGTATTGGGTGGACCATCTAAGAAAGAAGCTAAGCGTTGGGAAAAAGAATTCGCGGAGTTATAAGCTATAATTCGTTTAGTTCGAAAGGCTAGGCAAAAAAAACCGACTATCAAAGTCGGTTTTTTTATTTCAGTTGTTTGTCCTTATATTAACGAGTAGTAAATACACTCGTTTTCTTATCTAGACTGCTTACCTGATTATGTATGTCACGTGTATTGCCTTCAATGCTGTTTATATAGCTATTATCACGTTGTAGCTGTTGGGCAATTTTATCCATTTCTTCGCTCATATGAACGGCTGTTTTTGCAACTTCTTGAATTGATCGAGCCATATCAATTGAGGAAGCGGAGCTTGTTTGGGCATTTTGCTCAATCTCCCGAATAGCCAGCTCTGCTTTTTCACTGAATGTTTCAATGGCGTGCAGGCTCTCTTGCCCACTCTTCATGGTTTCAATGGCGGTTTGGGTAGAAGATTGAATCGTACTTACGATATCGGTGATTTTTGCTGTTGCATCAACGGTTTTTTCTGCGAGAGAGCGAACCTCATCCGCAACCACTGAGAAACCTCGACCAGCCTCACCAGCGCGTGCCGCTTCAATTGCCGCGTTGAGTGCTAAAAGGTTGGTTTGATTTGCTAGATCGTTAATCATCCCGATTACATTGTCGATGTCCTTTGAAAGCTGGCCTAGTTCGTTTAACTGCTCACTTGTTTTATTGACAACGCTAATCGTAGTGGAAAGGTTTGATAGAGCATTTTTGATTGTTTCTGCCCCGACTTTAGCTGATTCATAAGTGTGCTGAGATTGGCTGCTAAGATCCTCTGTAGTAGTAGAAATACTAGAAATAGTTGTCGAAATTTCTTCTGTTGCAGCAGCTAAAGAGTTGGTTTGTTCACTGACCGAGCGATTGCTTTGTGCGATATTGGTCACTGACTTGTTTAGCTGAGATACCATGTCATTTACACCTTGAGTGGTGTTAACAACTTCTCCGATAACCGACCCAAGGCCGTTCGTCATCTCATTGACAGAACTGCACAAAGAATCAAATTCATCATTGCGCTTATTGTTTACATATAGGCGCGCGGTCAGGTCGCCGCTTTTTACTTTGCCAAGATCTGTAATAATTTGATTAAGTGTTTTGTTAACGCTGCTACCGATACCCATCATCATTAATGCGGCGATCACTGCGACAACAATACTAACAATAATTAGGCTAATACTTGCTTGTTGAGAGCTTGCCGAAGCTTGTTGGCGTGCCTCTAAAACGGCTTGTTGCATGTATTCTACTGCAACCAAGCGCGTTTGACCGAAATTAGCTTTAACATCTGAAAAATTGGATTGTAGTTCTTTTAATTGTTGGTTTTCGTTTTCAAAACTTTCCATAGTGGAAAAGTATTTATTAATACCCTCACCAAAGCGCTCTTCAAGGCCAAAGTTTACAACACGCTTATAGAATTTATCATAGCGCTCCATAAAGGCGTCTTTGTTCACAGGAGAGGGTTCAAAGATAAAATTCTTTTCTGCTTCACGTACAGGTAAAAACTCTTGCTTTACGAGACTTAAGAATGAAATTTCTTCTGTAACCTTTTCGCCTAAAAGAGATATTTCACCTCTAAGTCCTGAAGAACCGTTAAAGCCAATCAGTTGCTTCTGACTGACCAGCAGTTTCAATGCTTCACTGTAACTTGCTAAAGAAATGGTGATGTCGTTTATGTTTTTCTTAGCTTCAGGGTCTTGAAGTAAATTCATGTCTTCTGCAAGCGTTGCCATGAAGGTTGCTTTATCAACCTCCAGCTGCTCTATGAAACTTTCGTAAGTGCTGTTATCGATTCTTGATAAAGACTCGTACTCTTCCATCATAGTGATGACTAATGAGGCTAGATCTTTATCTACTTTTGTTAGACGTTCGAATTTTGAAGAGGAGGTTTCTTGAACATTCAATCCTTGCAAAGCAACAGCAGTTACAACAACGAATCCAAGAATAGCCGCAATAAGTAGGGAGAGTAACTTGGTACGAAAACTAAGGTTTGCCAACATATTTTATCCTGCACTTTTTATTATAGATTGAGCAATAGACGTCCTGATAAGAAACAATTGATGATTTTATCTTATCTTATGTTTGTGTCTATCAAAGCATTACAGATATTTACTTAAGTATTCTATTTCTACTATGGCCTTATTTGCAATTAAATGACATAAAAATATGGGTTTACCGACGTTGTTTTTTGTAATGAGTGTGTTTTCGAATCAACTTTTATTTGATTATAGACGAATCAACTTTTATTTGATTATAGACGAAGCACTTAGAAATCATGTGGGCTGAGCCAGATTTTAACTTGTTGGTTTCCAAGGTAGCTTATTTTTCCAGAATAGCGAGCTACACCGCTGGAACTGAATTCGAATTTGTAGACTCTTTTAATCTTTACTTGTCCCTGATGCCAAGTCGGTCTCCACTTATTGCCCGCAACACTACCCTCCAATAATTGTAGGTTAAGTGATTCACAATGTTGTTTTACTCTTACGAGAGCTTGTTCGCGGATAGTTGCATTACTCCACCATGTATAGATGGTTGTAGCAATCAAAAGAAAAATAACAATGTCTGAGAGTTGTAAATTCATGCATGCCAACTAAGTATTAATGAAGTTCTAACATGATAGCGAATAGTGGTTAGAAAAAAATAGTCTTTAGGGAAAGAAATACGTGGCTACCTCCAAGCAGGAGAGAAAGGAGAGGTAGCCACGTTCTTTACGCTTTGTAGAAAATCATACAATTATCATCATTGATGAAAGCAAAATTTGGGCATTCAGGGCAGTGAATGTTTGAGAAACCAAATTTGAGTCGTTTGCTTAAATACAATGGCCAGTCAGGTAATAATTTATACGGCTTCTACAGCTCTTTCAGCGTAAAGTTGGATAACCCACTGCTCAATACGTTGGTCAGTGAGTTCAAATTGTTGGTCTTCGTCTATTGCTAAACCAATAAAGTGCTCTTTATTTACAATACAGGCTCTTGATGCTTCGAATTCATAACCTTCGGTTGACCATTGACCAATAAAAGTGGCATTAGAGGGCAATAACTTTTCGTAGAGCCATCCCATTGCATCAACAAAATAGTCGCCATAGCCAAATTGATCGCCTAATCCGTATAAGGCGATGACGGTATTTCCTAGAGATAGCTCACTTAAACTGTCTCCGATGTCTTCCCAGTCAGATTGTATGCCCCCAAAATCCCAAGTAGGGATGCCTAAAATGAGCATGGAATATTGTTCAAGCTGGCTAAGTTCTATGTCTTTGATGTTTAACAGATCTATCTGTTCACCAAGCTCTTCCCACTGCTTGGCAATCTTATGCCCAACTTCTTCTGTGTTGTTTGTATCTGTGCCATAAATTAGGGCTATGGATGAGTGCGCCATATTCAATACTGTTCCTATTACTTAATGAATTTGTTCGTATTGGTGACTGCTGACACCAAAGTGTTTAATAAAAGCGGCTTCAAATTGAGCTTCAGAAAAGCCACTTTGAGCAACAATATGCGGCTTTGCGGCAGGGTTTTGTCTAAGCAGTGCTGCCGCGGACTTGATGCGACTACGAGAACGGTAGCTCTCAATGGACTGTCCAACAATCAAATAAAACCCAATGGCGAGTGCTTCTGTATTGAGCCCAACTTTTTGTGCTAAATATTTGATGTCTAAGGCGTCGTGTTCCGGCATCTCTAAAAGATTTTGAGCATGGAATAACTTGCTTTGGCAGTCTTCACATTGTGACAAATGGCTAAGCATTTGCAGCTGCTCTATTAAGGTAAACATTAGAGAGTACAAATGTCCTGCAAGGCTAATTGAATGACCCTTATGCGACAAAATAGGCTGTACGATACTGGTGGTTCTTTCTGTAATAGGGAGTCTTATAACGGCATTTTCATTCCCTAAACTGTGTCGCATGGAAGTGAAATGCTGAATGATTTGATCTTCTGTTTCACCTAGCACTGATGCCAAATGCGCTGGGCTAATGCGTACCTGTAGTAGACTGTGTTCTTTGTTTTTTGCTATGAAAAAATGACCATTGATATTTTGTTCTTGGTATGAGATCTGTACCGAATCTATATCTTTTACTGTTTTTATCGGTTTTGTGCCCAGAAAAGAGAAATACAATCCGGGTTGTGCTTCTTCATGAATAGAAAGATCAGTGTTGGCTCTTAGATGCTGATTAAGCAGTTGTAGATTTGGAAGTAGGGCACGTTGTTGTTTATGACCAGACAGCCAAGGAGTGACTTCTTCTTTTATTTCTCCTGCATTGTCATATACATCACGCATGTTTAATTGCATCGTATGTTGCCTCTAATCTGATAATGGTTATCATTAAAGAGTTTTTCTCAATCTAATGCAAGTGATTCTCATTAAAAAATATGTGTGAGAATCACTTTATTGATGTTTTTATCTGATATGCACAGTGAAATAGGAAGAATCAATCTAAATAATCGGTTCTATTTAGGCCGTATTTTTGCATTTTTTGATTGAGCGTTCTGCGTGGAAGTTGAAGCTGTTCCAGAACAAGTTGAATATTGCCTTTTTGTTGTCGAATGCTTGCCTCGATTAAACTGCGTTCAAATTCTTGTACCTTAACGCTCAATGGGAGAGGCGTGATCGTATCTATGTCATCTTGGGCTTGATAACCAGCCAAAATCTTAGCTACGCTGGTATTGGGCTCTAAAGCATAACGTAGGGCGACATTTCTTAACTCACGAACATTTCCTGGCCACCCGTACAACGTCAGTGTCTCATGATCTATCGGACTAAGTTGTCTAAAATCTCCGCCACGTTCTTTGACCGCCATGCGACAAAAATGCTCAAAAAGTAGCGGGATATCAGACCCTCGGTTACGTAAGTCAGGAAGGTGTATTTGCGATACATTTAGGCGAAAGAATAAGTCTTGTCTGAAATTTTCTAATGTTTGTAAGTCGCTTTTGGCTGCTGCGACAACGCGTAGGTCTATTTTTATTATATTGTTGCTGCCGACACGTTCTAGTTGATTCTCTTGTAAGACGCGCAGTAATTTGATTTGCATTGCGAGTGGCATGCTTTCTATTTCATCTAGAAATAAAGTGCCGCCACTGGCATATTCGAGTTTTCCAATTCTTTGTTTATTGGCGCTGGTAAAGGCGCCAGCTTCATGACCAAATAGTTCACTTTCAAACAATTCAGCAGGGATGGCTGCGCAGTTTATTGCAACGAACGGGCTGGTGTTTCTAGGGCTGCAGTCATGCAGTGCTTTTGCTACTAGTTCTTTGCCGCAGCCTGTTTTACCATAAACAATAACGTGAGTGTCCATGCTGGCAAAGGTATAAATTTGTTGCCTGACTCGAATGATTTGTTCATTTTGGCCAATGATGATTTCTTCTAGACCATGTAGGTCTCCGAGGTATTGTGATTGGTTTGCGTGTTGTAGTTGAACCTTTCGGAGTTGAATGGCTTTTGCGACGGTTTGCAGTAGTCTGTTTGGATCAAAGGGCTTTTCAAGGAAGTCAAAAGCCCCATCACGCAATGCGTTGACCGCTGTGTCTACGTCGCCATGGCCAGTAATCAGGATAAAGGGCAGTTCATGCTCTTTTGAAAGGCAATGGCTCATTAGGGTTAGGCCGTCGATGGGCGTCATGCGAATATCACTGACAATTATGCAGGGCGTACCGACATTAAATTGATCTATTAACCCTTGAGCTTCATGAAACTCTCTTACCGCATAACTTGATAGGCGCAGCCATTGTGCTGTCGTCGAGCGAACGATCTCGTCATCATCAAGCAGCCAGATTTCAATGGGATTGATCGTATTTTTATCCATATTAAGCCTTTAGCAGTGTTAATCGAAATACTAGTAGCGAGTCATCGTTATGACTTGCTGTCAGTGTTCCATTCATGTCTTTTGCTAAGTTTGCGCTGATGGCAAGCCCGAGCCCTAATCCTTTGCCAATAGGTTTTGTTGTAAAAAATGGCTCAAAAATATGCGTAGTCTTACTTTTTTCGATTCCTGGGCCATTATCTTGGTAGCTAATAGTTATTTGGCTATCATGGTTCTGCAACGATATTTTAATGTTAGGTATTATTTTTAGTTCAGAACAGGCTTGGACTGAATTACTGATTAGATTTGAAAATATTCTCTCTAGCCTAGTAGGCTCAGCAATGACCATATCTAAGTCGTTTAGCTCAATTTCCCAGTGTACGCCATGAACGTCATCACCAAGGCTCTCAATAGCTCGTGTTACAGAGTTTTTTATAGACGTTGGCGCAAGTTGTTCGGGTCTTCGGTAGGCGAGTACTTTTAATTCACTGGTTAATTTTTGCATTCTTACCACAAGGGATTCTAAATCAATGAGTATTTTTAACGCTTGCTCCGAGTCTTGGCGTTTTAGTAATAGTTCTGCGGTATAGGCCAGTGTTCTGATGCCTGTTAGCGGCTGGTTTAGTTCGTGGGCAATGGCGGTCGACATTTGTCCTATGGCAGCGAGTTTCTCTGTTCTTAAGAGTTCTTTTTGTGCTGCTTCTAAGGCTTTGGTTCGTTCCAATACGCGTTCTTCTAGCCGGGAATTTGCTTCTAATAAACTCAGTTCTGCTTTCTTACGCTTGCTGATGTCGAGCAAAGTCACCAAGTAACCTTGGGATTCACTCCATTTTAGAGAGGAGACGGATATTAGTGCAGGGAAGGTTTGACCATTGTCTTTTTGCAGCACGACTTCTTGTTCTAATAAGTTTGTTGCGTGTAGTGGGTTGTGTACCTCTTGTGTCTGTAAGGATTTGATAAAGGACAGTGCGCTTTGGTTTTCTGGGCAGTCAGGTAAGAATTCATACAGGTAATGCTCGTTAAGTTGAGCTCTTTTTCCAAAGTAACGAAGCCCCATAGGGTTAACAAATGATATTTCGCCACGTTTGGTAAGCTGTAGAAGTCCAACATGTGTGTTTTCAATCAAGACTCGTTGGCGCTGGGCACTATTGGCGATGAGCATTTCGTTTTCTAGCTTTGACGCAATTTTTAGGGCGCGTTCTCGGCGATATAGCCAAAATAGGAAGATTAAGGCAAATATTCCTAGACTAATAAAGGCAATGTTTTGAGCTTTCTTTTGTATGCCTTTTAAGTTAGATAAATAATGAATTTGCCATTTTAGGTCGTCTAAAGTGACATTTTGTAGCAGATAATTTTTACCGTTTAGATGATAAATTTTAGACCGGGTCTTATTCAAAAACTGAACGTCGGTATGGTTCTCTAACCAGTCACTGACTAAAAGACGGTTAAGCCTATTGGCTAAAAAAATGAGGTTATTCTGATCTGTCATAACGACTAAGTCTTCAAGGAGGTTCCAGCGTTCAATTAAATCACTAACGTTAATTTTTACTGCTACAGCGCCCGCTAGTCCGGTTGATGTATACACTGGAGCAAGTACAAGATGAGCTGATTTATATTGTTCAGGGTTATAGCCAGAGACAAGAATGTATTCACCTTGTTGCTCTTTCAGTACGTTACTCAGATCTTGTTTACTAAAGTAGTCATCTAAATTGAAGTGAGGCGACTGCTCACTTGAAACAAGAAGATCGCCTTGTGCAGACAGGATGAACCAATCTTGAGTTTTTGATACGTGTGTAAGGTCTTCTAGCTGTCGTTGTAGACGCTGTGTTAATTCTTCGTTGTTTGTGTCATTCATAAACGCTAATAACGTTGGGTTATCTGCAAGGGCATAGGGAAGAATATGGTAGTTTTTTAATTCATTTCTTAATTCAATAACGTAATCGAGAAGTTGATCTTGGCCTTCGGAGTGTTTGTCTATAATAAGCGCTTGATAGGCAATGGTGTTTACACCAAAGAAGAGCAAGGTGAGTGCGGCGCATCCGAAGGATAAGAAAAAAAGGCGATGTTTACGGAAGTGTGAAATCAAAGAGAGTCTCGCTAGCCTTTATTATGTCGGCCAGTTTGCAGAGTTTAATTATATTAGGTTAAAACTGCGTAACAAGGTAACGCCAATACTAGTAGTAATCAAGGATACGATGGTGGTAATCACAATGATATTTGCGGCAAGCGCAGAGTTACCATTCATTGCGCGCACCATAATATAGCTTGCTGATGCGGTAGGGGCGGATGACATAAGGAATAGAACACCAAGTTCCATGCCTCTGTAACCTAATAAAAAACCACCATAGGTGAGTACGAAAGGGATAAAGATGAGTTTTCCCGCCGAGGCCATCATGGCCCCTAGCATACCACTTTTCAAAGACTTAAAACTCAATGACGCTCCGGCACATAATAAGGCTAATGGTAGCGTCATTTGCGCGAAGTAATCGCCGGCTTTGTACAGTGTCATAGGCAGTGTTATGCCTGTGAGGGTAGACGCGAAAGCGGCCATTATAGCAATAATAAGCGGATTTTTTGCGATGCCTTTTAGTATGCTTTTTATATTGGCGTTTCCCCCTAAACCACGACTTAAACCGATGACAGATAATATATTAAATAAAATCGTTACACCGCCTAAGTAAATGGAAGCAACGGCAAAGACCTCGTCACCATAGGCATTAACGCAATAAGCTAAACCAATGATTCCCATATTGGATCGGAAAGCGCCCTGTGCTAAAACAGCGCGTTCGGCTTTGTCTGAAATCCAAATGGACATTATCAGCTCTAGTGCAACATAGGTAAGTGTGACGGCAACGATGGCGTAAATAACCAAGGAAAAGTCGGTATTACTGGATAATTCTGTCTTAGAAATACTGATAAAGAGTAGAGCAGGAAGAGTGACGTTAAACACTAACTTAGATGCAACATCAATGAAGTTGTCATTGATGATTCGTATACGGTATAGGGCAACTCCCAATACCAATATCAAAAATATTGGCATGGTGATAGAGAAAGAAAATACCAATACGTCTAAAAAATTGTTCAACGCCATTCCTTAGGGAAAATTTTACTGATCGTTGTTTTCGAAGCGATATCCCGCACCATAAACTGAGTGAATAACATTCAATTCCGGTGCAACAGCGGAGATTTTTTTGCGCAGTTTTTTGATATGGCTATCAATCGTGCGATCACTCACTACTCGACTATCAGCATAGATACTTTTCATTATAAGGTCGCGACCGAAAACACGGCCAGGTTCTTTTATGAGTAATTGAAGTAACTGAAATTCAACGGTTGTTAGATCGATTAATTCGCCTTTATAAGTTACTCGTAGACGATCTACATCCATGTCAAAGCCATCGGTTCTTGGCGATTCAGCTTGATCTAGTTCAACACGGCGTAAATTAGCTTTCACACGCGCTACAATTTCTCGTGGGCTGAACGGCTTGCAAACATAATCATCTGCGCCCATTTCTAAGCCAATTAGACGGTCAATTTCTTCTGCTTTTGCAGTAACCATAATGATAGGAACACCGCTGAATTGGCGCACCTGTTTGCAGATTTCAACGCCATCTAAACCTGGTAGCATTAGATCTAGTAGAATGATATCTACTTGATTGTTTTTAATATAATTGACGGCAATGTCCCCACGATCAAGGTGGTGATGTTCATAGCCTGCTTGCTCTAAATAAGCGGACATTAATTCTGCTAATTTCGGTTCGTCTTCAATAATCAGTACTTTACTCATAATATTATTTATTCCATATCAGTTTAAAGGGAATTCTATTCTTATTCCTAAGCCACCATCTGGGGAGTGATAAGCACTGATAGTGCCTTGATGTCCATCCACAATATTAGAGCAAATAGCAAGGCCTAAGCCTCTTCCGCCAGTTGCTCTGTTTCTTGAGTTTTCAACGCGATAAAATTGTTCAAAAATTTTGTTCTTTTCTTCTTCGTCGACACCTGGTGCAGTATCTTCAAAAAGTATAATGACTTTTTTATTCTGCTTTGAAAGCTTAATAATTAATTTTCCAGGCGCATTCGTATACTTTTGTGAGTTATTCATCAGATTCAAAAAGAGTTGATGTAGTCGATCTGCGTCACCTATCATAACAATAGGTTTTTTCTGAGAATATTCAAACTCTAATTCTAATCCGGCTTCGTTAAAGGGAAGCATCATGGATTGAACGGTTTGCTCCATAATGTCATTTATTGAAACCTCATCCATGTCGTAATTCAAACTGCCCATATCATGCATGGATAATTGATTTAAGTCATCAATTAGGCGGGCAATATGGATCGTTTCTTGATGTAGCGAGGCGAGGCTTTCAGGAGACACCTTAATAATACCGTCCTGCATTGCTTCAATTTCTCCCCTGAGTATTGCCACCGGTGTTCTCAATTCATGCGCGGTATCAGCTACCCAGCGTTTACGTGCTTCCCTAGTATGTTCTAACGTGCTGGCTAAGTTATTTAAGTCACAACTGAGACTGGCTAATTCATCAGCGCCTTTGACCGTTATTCGAGTGTCATACTTTCCAGCGGCCAGTTTTTTTGTCGCTCGCTGCATAGAACAAATTGGACGGCTTAACCATTGTGCCAATGGCCATGTTAAAAGTGCCGCAATTGCGAGCATGAACGCGGAGATAAGCAAGAATGCTTCACCTTGTTGGCGAACAAAGCGTAATGTTTGGTCTTGAACTAACTCTCTAATTGAGCGTAGGCCAACATAACCGACAATTTTTTTATTGACCTTTACGGCGTGAATTTCTGCATCAGTGAAGTGAGTCTTTCCAATAATTGGCTTCTGTTGGTCATCAAATAAGAGGAAACGCTGACGATAATATTGTGACGGATAAATCAAGTCTAAATTAGGTGTGCTAGGTGGTGGCACTAAATCTCTTAAGTTTTCAAGTTTCGCTTTGTGCCATTCGTTTTCCATTCGGCTTTCTTGGACCAAAAAATACCAATCATCATAATATATGTAGAGATTGGCGGTTCTGTTCGCCATTTGCTCTAAAAAATCACGGTCACGTTCCGTCGCGTAAGAAACAAAGCCTCTATCAAAGCTCCATTGGAACACCTGCCACATAGAAACAATGAGTAGGATATTGCTCAAAACAAAAACTGCAAAAAGTTTATGCCGAATTTTTAACCCTTTGGTAATGGCCATAGGTGAGGTTGTAATCCTATTCTGTGTCCTGCTGAGGTTTTATTTGCAGGGGATTATAGTCATCGATACTAGATTAAAGAGTGTTTAGCATCGAACTTATTCGTTAGTCGTTCTAATTGTCTGTTTACTATACATTTTTAATGTGAAAGCTGGCTACTTGGTTGGAGTGTAAATAATGAGGATTTCTAATTAATGATTTCCTGTTAATATTATCGGCTGATTTGTATTTTTTGGGTTTCGTTATGGCTTTGTGGTCTGTGTTGAAAGGTGTTGTTTCATTCTTACTGATAGTGATAAATACCTTAATGTGTTTTGTCCCAGTTATGTTGCTGGCTTTGTGTAAGTGCATCATGCCGTTCCCATCAGTGCGCGCTATTTTAAACGTCGTTTTGGATCGCGTGGCGACTTTTTGGATTGGTGTTAATAATTTAAATCAACGTTGCCTTGGTCAGTCGGTTATTAGCGTGTCAGGCGCGAAGGATTTTTCAATTAATGAGTGGTACATGATCACGTCGAACCATCAGTCTTGGGTTGATATTCTTATTCTGCAGCGTCTTTTTAATCGACGGGTTCCATTTATTAAATTTTTCTTAAAACGAGAGTTGATTTGGGTGCCATTTATCGGGCTTGTTTGGTGGGCATTAGAGTTTCCCTTTATGAAGCGCTATAGCGCCGCGTTACTCAAAAAGCGACCTGATCTAAAGGGCAAGGACATTGAGATAACAAAAAAAGCCTGCGATAAATTTCAATACTTTCCTGTTTCCATCATGAATTTTTTGGAAGGGACGCGTTTTACGGCTCAAAAGCAGACTCAACAATCTAGCGTGTTTAAGCATCTTTTAATGCCCAAAGCTGGTGGCCTATCTTTTGCGTTAAACGCGATGGATGGCAAGTTACATCAATTAATCGATGTGACGATTGTTTACCCAGGTGGCATTCCCAGTTTTTTTGATTACCTATGTGGAAAAACATCAGAAGTAAAAGTGCATGTTCGTATGATGCCGATTGAAAATGCCTTGTTGGGTGATTATCAAAACGATGCGGAATACAGGGCATATTTTCAGCAATGGGTGAATGAATTGTGGCGTCAAAAGGATCAACAGATAGAACGTATGACGAAATTTGAAAATACAAAGTAGGTTTTCCTCGTTAAATAGTTTTTCTTAATGCCGGTAGAGGTGGTTGAGCCTGTATCCTTATAAAATCTGAAAATTGTATCTTTTTTCTGTATAAAAAATCCCCGATGCTGTTTGTTTCAGCAGCATTCGGAGTATTTAATATGGACATCTCTCATTTACTCACTTCTCACGCCATCAATATGCAAGCCTCATTGGTTCGCGAATTACTTCACTATAGTCAGCAAGCAGATATTTTATCATTGGCTGGCGGTCTGCCTGATGAAAAATTAATGCCAGCCTATCCTGCATTAGCCCAATTAACAGACAGCCGGCAATATGGCGCAAGTGAAGGTGAAAAGGGGTTGCGAGAGATTATTGTCGGACTGGTTGCGGACCGAGGTTTACACACGACGCTTGATAATGTGTTGGTAACCAATGGTTCTCAGCAAGGTTTGGATATTATCAGTCGTCTCACTCTTGATGAGAGCTCAACTATTTTAACCGAGCAACCTACCTACCTTGCCGCTTGTCAGGTGTTTAAGTTACAAGGTGCCAATATTCAAGGAGTGCCTTCTGATAGCGGAGGGATGTCGGTTTCAGCATTACGGAATGCCATAGAAAATACGAGCCCGAAAGCGGTGTATTTGATTCCAAATTTTCAGAACCCAACGGGACATTGTTATAGCTTGAAACGTCGTCAAGACATTGCTGCGTTGTTGGATGAAAAAGGGATCTTGTTGATTGAAGATGACCCCTATCGAGATCTTTGTTACGAAAAGGTTGACCTTACTCCCATCACGACCTTGCTGAAGCGAGCGCCTTGGTTATACATGGGAAGTTTTTCGAAAGTATTGTGGCCAGGGCTTCGTACTGGTTATGTGGTTTCCTGTGCTGAATTTTCGCCTCATTTAGTCAAGATCAAGCAAGCTATAGATTTGCACACTAATCGTCTGGGTCAAAATATGATAGCGGCGTTTGTCGCATCAGAAATGTTTCCGGCGCACATCGTTAAGCTTCAGCAATCCTATAAAGAAAAACGTGATGCCATGTCAAAGGCATTGGTTGCTGAATTGGGTGATATGGTCGAATTCAACACGCCTGCTGGCGGCATGTTTTTTTGGTTGAGGTTGCCTGACGGTGTTTCTTCTAAACAGGTAATGACTGATGCGTTAGAAGAGAAAGTATTAGTTTTACCCGGCATGCCATTTTTTCCGAATCGACACTCGCAAGACGATGTATTTTTGCGTCTGAGTTTTGCCCGCCTTTCTTTGGAGGAAATACAGCGAGCCGTTCATATTTTGTCGGACGTGATTCGACGCCGTATGACATGATTGGCACCTTCGGTGTTCTGTTTAGTGCATTAGAGGCTTTCGTCTTACTGCTTTTATGATGCTAAGCGCAGGTATTTATACTATTTATGCTCGGCTAGCAGTTCCTTCTTTTTGGACGACACGTTAGAATCTTACTTTTAAGACTGTATAGAATAGGAATATGTAATGGGCAGAGCCTTTCAGAACCGCAAAGAGTCCATGGCAAAAACGTCTGATCAAAAAGCCAAGGTTTACAGTAAGTACGGCCGTGAGATTTATGTTTGTGCGAAATCCGGTGGTATTGATCCTAATGGTAATTTGACGCTGCGTTCTCTGATTGAGCGTGCGAAAAAAGACCAAGTACCAACGCACGTAATCGATAAAGCGATCGATAAAGCGAAAGGCGGCGGCGGCGAAGATTTTGATACAGCTCGCTATGAAGGTTTTGGGCCTGGTAACACTATGGTGATTATTGATTGTTTGTCTGATAATCCTAACCGCACGTTTGGTGACGTACGTACTTGTTTTAATAAAGTGAAATGTAAAATCGGTGGTCAAGGCAGTGTGAGTCATATGTTTGACCACAGTGCGATTTTTGTTTTTGCTGGTAACGATGAAGAGGTTGTTCTTGAAGCCTTAATGATGGCTGATGTGGACGTCACTGATATCGAATTAGAAGACGGTAAAGTCACCGTTTTTGCACCAAATACGGATTATGGTAAAGCAAAATCAGCATTAACCGAAGCGCTTGGTAATATTGAGTTTGAAGTGGACGAAATTCAATTTGTTGCGCAAAATACATCACCTATAGAAGGTGAAGAGTTGGAAAAATTTGAGCACTTTCTTGATTTACTCAATGACTTAGATGACGTTCAGAGCGTTTATCATAACGCTGAACTTTAATCGTTAAGAAAGCTCTGGCGAGCGCTTGATTCGTCAGAGCTTTTTTTATGACCAGTGTTTGTTGAATGTAAGCCAGTCTAGCGAATGATAAAAAATAGAGAAGACAGCCATGACAAAACCTAAGCCTCAGGTAAAATCCCCTTGCGTGAATTTATGCTTATTAAATGAAGACGATGTTTGTGTCGGTTGTTATCGAACTGGAAAAGAAATTACGTTGTGGGGAGGAATGAATAAATCTTCTCAACTTGCTGTTATGAAGAAGGTTCGTGAGCGTGAATCGAAAAGCCAATTCGTTAGCGATTAGTGTTGGTTTTGCGGTTTGGCTTTTCTCTCCTCGTTATTCTTTTTCTAATTTGTTTTTTAACTCAATCCATTGCGACATGTATTGAGTGCTTTTTAAGCTGTGGTGTCGCAACATCAACCCTAAAAAATGTTTTTTACGTAAGCTTTCTTTGAGTTTAGTCTGTAACTGCAATCGATTTATTAATTTTGGTTCCCACTCTTGTGCTTGGTAGCGGGATTGTAATATTTCGTGGCCATTTTTTTGCATTAATAGCCAGTTTGTTTTGTCTTCATAAAGCGAAACCGCCGCATCAATAAACGTCTCGATGTTATCCGTTATCACACCGTTCCAAGGTAATAAGCCATGCATGGCTTCGGCGCCTATTTGAGTGGTTATGCTTGGTGTGCCCATTTGCATTGCTTCAACCAGTTTGCCTTTTATGCCTGCGCCAAAGCGTAAGGGCGCTAAACAAATTCGAGCGTTTTGCATGACTTCTTGAGCATCTTCTGCCCAGCCTTTGACTAAAAAACCTTCCTTTGCATTGTGTAGCTGAGTGGCTTTAGGCGGTGGGTAGGCGCCATAAATGTGAAGTTCCGCTTTTGGTAGGCGCTTGCGGATTTTTGGCCAGATGTCGGTTTTCAATTGCAAAACCGCGTCCCAATTCGGCGCGTGGCGAAAATTCCCTATGCTAATGAAGTGCTGGCGTTCTTCGAAAGGTGTTAATGCATTGATTTTTGTTGGCGCTGGCAACATGAACGGAAGGTGAAATATGTGTGTTTCAGGTACTTGAAATTTTTCAATGAGAAGTTTGGTTTCCATTTCAGAGATCATCAGCGTTAAATCACAACGATGAATGGCAGCCATTTCTCTAATACCGTGATCATTGTAAAGATCTTCCGTTTGAAAAACTCTGTTTTGTTTGAGCGCTAGGTGTCTAGCTTGCCTTAACGAGTGAAGGTCTTCTGTGTTTAATACTCGTAAGGAATCTGGACTGAATTTTTCTACGCGCCAGCCGAATTGCTCTTCCATCATAAAACGATCAAAAATGACGATATCAGGCTTTTTGTCTGTAATGTAATGGTCAAATGAAGTGTTATTGAGATCGATATGCTCAGTTTGGATGCCTAATGTGGATAGGTCTGTCATGTGATCTGTTTGCTGGGCTGGGCTTGCAAATGATATTTGCCATTGGTTTTTATAAAAACAATTGAGTAGTTGCATCATTCTACTGCCTGCGGCAGAGGAGTTAGGTTCAGGCCAGACATAACCAATAACAAGTAAGCGCACTGTGTATTCTCAAGGTTTAAAAGGGAGGGCGATTCAAGATTTAAACGAGAATCAGGACATATTCGTCCAGCTATTGTATCATGGCAAACAGATTTGTGTTGCCTGCCTCATCTGTAGAGATGGTTAGGCAAGACGTAAGCAAAACATGACGTTGAGACGATTATTATGATCATAAAGCCAAAGATTCGCGGATTTATTTGTACAACAACGCACCCAGTAGGTTGTGAGCAAAATGTAAGAGAGCAGATTGCTTTTACTAAAAGCAAAGGAGCCATTGTAAATGGTCCTAAAAAAGTACTCATAATCGGTGCGTCAAGTGGTTATGGTTTGTCTTCTCGAATTGCTGCTGCATTCGGTTCTGGTGCCGCGACTATCGGTGTTTTCTTTGAAAAAGCCAGTACAGACAAAAAGACAGGTACGGCAGGTTGGTACAATTCAGCGGCCTTCGATAAAGTTGCCAAAGAAGAAGGTTTGTACGCCAAAAGCATTAATGGCGATGCCTTTTCAAATGAAGCGCGTGCTAAAGTTATTGAGTTAATCAAAGAAGATCTTGGTGAGATTGATATGGTGGTTTACTCACTGGCTTCGCCGGTTCGTAAGATGCCAGAAACAGGTGAAGTAGTTCGCTCTGTGCTTAAGCCGATTGGCGAAACCTACCGATCTACTGCGATTGATACCAATAAAGATGTCATTATCGAAGCGGAAATTGAGCCAGCAACTGAAGCGGAAGTGGCTGCGACGATGACGGTAATGGGTGGTCAAGATTGGGAATTGTGGATGTCAGCTCTTAATGACGCTGGTGTTCTTGCAAAAGGTGTTCGTACCGTTGCTTACTCTTACATTGGCTCTGATATTACTTGGCCTATTTATTGGCATGGGGCGCTAGGTAAGGCGAAAGAAGATCTAGATCGTGCTTCTGGTGCGATTGATAAGCAACTTGCTCCTTTGAATGGCGGTGCTAACGTCGCTGTGCTGAAGTCTGTTGTGACGCAGGCCTCTTCTGCTATTCCTGTTATGCCATTGTACTTGGCGATGGTGTTCAAGGTAATGCGTGCAGAAGGTCTTCATGAAGGCTGTATGGATCAGATTTATCGTTTGTTCTCTGAGCGTCTTTACAATAATCATAATCCAGCTGAATTGACAGACGATAAAAATCGTTTACGTCTGGATGATTGGGAGTTGCGTGAAGATATTCAGCAGGCTTGTCGTGAGCTTTGGCCGACAATTAATGATGCTAACTTGTTTTCTGAGACGGATTATCAGCTGTATAAAGACGAGTTTTTGAAATTGTTTGGCTTTGGTGTGAAAGGTGTCGATTATGATGCTGAAGTGAGCCCAGAAGCGAAATTTGAGGTTATTACACTTTAATATTGTAATAAAGCGTCTAAAAGGAGTCCAAGCTTTGCTTGGACTCCTTTTTTTATGTCTTTTTATCTCTTATAGTGAAGAGATTCATGTTTTGGGGCGATTATGAAACATTCATTGGGGTTGCTTTGTGCTGTGTCGTTTTTTACGAATGCTCAGACGATAGAAGTTCAGCCTGTCGATATTATTTATGGCAATCAGGTGATACGAACTCAACATCAGGTAGTGGTAAGCTCTCAAGAAGAAGTTGCGGTCATCCCTGCTGAAAAGGCGAGATCGACACTTGGGCCTAATATCGTTATTACTGCGGATGGTGTCGGTATGTCATATCTTGAAGAAAGTATCATAGCGGAGCGTGAGCAGGCTATTTACGATGAGGTAAACAAACGCACTGAAGAGGCGCCGTTTACAGTTTTGTTTACCGGTAATATCCCTGAAGATATTGAAGAAAGGCGTCTTCGTATGATGCCAGAAGTAGGTATTTTTGGCGATCAAGTTAAAGCAGGTGATGTGTCTAGTAATAATGTGAAACCAGATGTTGGTGATTTCTCACCTATTGGCAAGGGCGGGTCTCCAGCAGGCGCCACAGGAGCGAAAAGAGCCCCTGTGAGTGATGAGGAAAAATTAGAAAAATTGATAGGGGGGTAGCGTCTTATTTCTCTTTTTTCAACTTACATTACTTGTGTTTACGTTACAAGTTAGGGGTAGAAAGTGAGGCTTCTATCCAGTCTTGTTGCTCTATAAGTTGTGTTGGAAATTCCTTGTTGTGGATGATTATTTTGGTGGTGTCGGTTGACTGAAGTTTGTCTTTAATGAAGGCAATAAAATCTTTTCTTTGTATTTTTTCTACACTCTCTATCCATTCTTCTCTTGTTTGAAAATCGGGCTCTGGCTTAGCTATCTGATGCCATTCTCTTAGTGCATTATCGCTTAAATTTTTTGCGCTCATTCTTAGTTCATTTAACAGTGCGTTTTTTGCACTTTCAAACTCGCCTTCTTGTAGGTTGTGTAGTCTGATTCTTTGTTCCTTTAAGAAGCTCTCTATGGCGTTAATAATGGTGATTGAGTCCTTGTTGGGTGATTGCACGAGTAGCCCTAGTATTGGTGTGGTGCGAATGCTTAGGTCTTGTGCTCCGACAATGTAACCAAGTTGTTGGCTGGTTCTCAGGTCTTGGTAAAATGGGCTGCTAATCAGTGTTCTAAGGATAGAGAAACACGCTTTTTCGGTGATGGCTTTATTACTGGTGACTGATGATTGTTTGCTGATGTCGATGATGCTGTATAAAACGACGCTGTCGTCACTGGTTGATTCGAACTGATAGTGATGTTTTTGTTGTGCGGTTAGGTTCTTGGTTTCTATCTCTAGCGGCTCTCTGGGGGTAAGTCGCCCTACGAAACGCTTGTAAAGTGAGTTAGCGAGTTCTTTGGTTTGGTCTTTAGTTGAGTTGCCTGTGCTATAGCCGATTATGTCAAAGTTTCCGCGCGCTTTTTTGGTGTATTCCTGAAGGTCCTCTAAGGATAGTTGATCAAGTGCGTCTTCGAGTTGCATTGTGGTGAAGCTGTTTTTCGTAATTAAAGCGTGTAATGCGCTGACTGCATTACGGTAAGCTTGTCTGCTTTTTTGATTGACAAGATCTTTTTTAAGCTGAGTTTTTGCTTGCTCGAAGCGTGTAAGGTTGGGGCGGAATAAAAATAGTTGATCGATCAGCCAAGCAGTGTAAATACTTTGTTTATCTGAATAGCCATTGGTTCGTAATGTTGCGCCATTGGTGTGAGGGTAAAAAGTGTAACCCAATCCTGCTACAAAAGGCGCGTAGGTAGATTCGCTGATGCTATCGTTAAATAAACGACTCCATAATCGGTTCAATAGCGTGTGTTTTGGGGTGTCTGCGGCATGATCAAAGCGAATCCCAATGAAATTCATTGCAACGGGTTTTCCAAAGCTTGAATCGGACTTATTCCAGTAGGTGAAGCCTTCTTTTTGAAAAATAATCGATGGAGTGTGGTCTTCTTCATTAATTAAAGCGAGAGACTCTGGTATGAAGTTGTTTTTCTCTGGCAGGGTTACTTGAGTGCTTTTTACGGATAAGTTAATGATATCCAAAAACAACTGGCTAAAATTATTGTTGCTGTATTCACTTTGATACCAAGGTTCGACTTTCCACTGTGTTTTTTGATCTGCCCAGTTTTCAGGGGGAGTTTTGTTTGTGATTACTTGAATTAATAAGTTTTCTGGGTTGAGTTGTTGTAGTAAATGACGAATTTGTTCTTCGCTCGCGGCGGATTCTAGGCGGAAGCTGCTTAATATGTCTTCGGTTGGTATTTTTAGCATTCTGGCGGATAAGGAACGAGCGAGATTTTGAGGATCGACATAGTTTTGATGGTTGTACATGAGTTGGCTTAGTTTGAGCCCTTCTTCTATGTACATTGGGTTGATAGGTGATGAGCTTAAGAGGCTAATAGTGGCAAAAAAGCGTTTTGCAACGGTGTCTATTTTTTCAAGTCCTTCATTGCTAAGGCGCATTGTTATAATAAGGAAGGCGTTGTCTTCGTAATCAGCGCTGATATTTGCGGAAATGCCATTGATTAACCCTTCTGACTTAAGAGAGGCATAAAGCGAACCCTTGTTCTCATTGCCTAAAATATACGATAAGTAGCGGGTAGGTTGGGTTTTATAATTTCTCTTTTGAGCGTCGATTTGGTAGTAAAATTTCAGTGTGTTGTTATCGATTAGTGAACGAATAAATTGTAAGTGTGGTTTGCCTACGGGAATCAGTGTTGGCTGATATATGTTTTCTTGTATGACATTGTCTTTGCTTTGTATACCAGAAAAATATTGCTGAGCAAGATTGGCCATTTCTTTGTATGAGCGATTGGCAACCATTACTAATGCCATGTTCTCGCTGTAATAGTTTTGTTTATAAAGATTAAGAAGTTGCTCTCTTAATGGGTTGTTTGGTCGATCCTTAAGAGTGTCTAAATTGCCCACGGTGAATCGGCTGTATGGGTGTTCAGGGTTGATCAGTGTTTTTAGGGCTTGGCTGTTGCGGCGGCTTTCTGTTTTAAGTTTAGCTTTGTATTCAGCATCTACAGCATTTTTTTCTCTTTGAGTAAGTGATTCACTGAATAGTGGAGTGATAAAAAATTGTGAAAATCTATCCAGTGCCCCTTCGTATGCAGAAGGTTTTATATCAAAATAAAAATTAGTTGTGTCTGTGCTTGTGTAGGCGTTGTGTGAGCCGCCGTGAGTGTTTATGTAAGATTGGTAGTTACCAGACTCCGGGTACTTTTCGGTTCCAAGAAAAAGCATGTGTTCTAAAAAGTGTGCTAGTCCTTGTTGTTGTTCTGGATCTTGAAAACTGCCTACGTTCACAGATAAAGAAGCGGAAAAACGTTCGGCCTGAGGGTCGCTTACTAGGAGTACTTTGAGGTTGTTTGGTAGCGTTATTAAGTGGTAGTTATTTTTATCCGTTAGGCTTTTTTTCTGTATTTTAATGACTTTATTGTCTGTCGTTGCGTCATTATTATTTGCTTGTTCTGTTTTGTCTTGGCTCATTTCGCTACTGGTGCCTAATAAAGAGTCTTTTTGAGTTGGATTGGTGGTGTGAGCTGAGAGTGATGTAAGCGCTAAAAAGAATAGGGCGAGATAGGTGGCGGTTTTTTTTAAGGTTTCAATCATTTCGTCAGGCTAACTGAGATGTGCAGTGTGATGCAATGGACATGTTTTTTGTCCATTGCATAAAAAGACAATGTGCTATTGTGCATCTAAAGATTGGCCGTTTATTGTTAGGCTGTCTTTGCCCATTAAGTAGAGATACAGCGGCATAATGTCATCTGGTGTCGCTAAAGTGGTTGGGTCTTCTTCTGGGTAAGCATTGGCTCGCATGCTAGTTCGAGTTGCACCAGGGTTAATGGCGTTTGCTCGAATGGTAGGGGATTGGCTGGCGAGCTCGCTTGACAGTATCTGCATCATGGCTTCTGTAGCAAATTTCGATATGGCGTAGGCGCCCCAGTTTGCCTTGGCGTTTCTACCAACACCAGACGTTGTAAAGACAATAGAAGCGCTTTCCGCTTTTTGCATTAAAAGTAATAATGCTTGGTTTAATAGCAGTTGGCTGGTGACATTTACCCGCATTACTTGTTCAAATAACGTTGGATCATAGCTTGCCAGTGTTGTCCGTTCGCCTAGTAAGCTGGCATTGTGGAGGATGCCGTCAAGGTGACCAAATTCATTTTCAATGGTGTTGGCAAGCTCTATATAGTCGTGCTCTGCTGCGCCGTCGAGATTTAATGGGACAATGGCGGCTTGGGGGTACTTTTGTTTTTCAATGTGATCGTATACAGCTTCGAGTTTCTTGATAGAACGGCCTAATAAAATGACGGTCGCCCCATATTTTGCATAAGTGATGGCAGCGGCTTTTCCTATGCCATCGCCTGCGCCTGTAACAAGGATTACCTTGTTTTTGAGTAGCTGGTCGGGGGCTTGATAATGAAACATATCTCCTCCTTATTGCCTGATTAGGCGTCGATTTTTTGGGTATGCATTAAGTAGTTTACGGACACGTCTTTGTCGTTCAACTTGTATACTTTTGTTAGTGGGTTATAGGTCATGCCTGTTATATGGCTAACGTCCAGTCCTGCCTGTCTTGCATAATTATTTAGTTCGGCAGGCTGGATAAATTTAGCGTAGTCATGAGTGCCTTTTGGAAGCATGTTTAGAATATATTCGGCTCCAATAATCGCAAAAAGATAGGCTTTTGGGTTTCTATTAATGGTAGAAAAAAATACATGGCCACCAGGCTTAACAAGTATCATGCAGGCTTTGATGACTGAAGAAGGGTCTGGAACGTGTTCCAGCATTTCAAGGCACGTCACTACATCGTATTGACCCGCTTCGCGTTCTGCAATGTCTTCGGCTGTTATTTTTTCGTAATCGATATCAAGTTTGGATTCTTCTCGGTGTAATTTGGCAACCGCAAGAGGAGCTTCGCCCATGTCAATGCCCTTTACCTTGGCGCCAAGCTTTGCCATTGCTTCTGATAAAATGCCACCGCCACAGCCAACATCAATGACTTTTTTGTCTTGTAATCCGTTTGCGCGCTCGTTTATGTAGTTTGTGCGTAACGGGTTGATGTCATGCAGTGGTTTGAATTCATTTTCTGTGTCCCACCAACGGCTTGCTAGGGCTTCAAATTTCGCAACCTCATTTAGGTCTACATTGCTGTTTTGTGTGTTTGGCATGTCGGGCTTCCATCTTTTGTATTGCTATAATTTGAGTGCGTATGCTCGATGTTGGAGCTGCAAAGTGCGTTGCTTATCACTGCCTCTTAAAGTGTATTTATACTGAAGCTTTTATCTGGTTAGTATAGCGTTATCGTAATAGGTGACCAATAGTAAACTTGTATTGTATTGATAATAGACTGTGTGGGTTGGTTAAAGTGGAATGATGTTTTGAAAGGGCATGGGGTGATTAAACATAAGTAGGTAACAAAACATGTCTCTGAAAGGGGTGTTATTTTTTTCCTTATGGTATGATTCGGCGCTTATAAAAAAGATATTAGGTAGTCTGTCAGACTCCGAGGCATAAGGATCGATTGTATCTATGGGTGAATTAGCCAAAGAAATTATTCCCGTCAGTATCGAAAATGAACTTAAGGGATCTTACCTAGATTATGCGATGAGCGTAATTGTTGGTCGAGCATTACCTGATGTACGAGATGGGTTAAAGCCTGTTCACCGTCGTGTTCTATTTGCGATGAGTGAACTTAAAAATGATTGGAATAAACCGTACAAAAAATCGGCGCGTATCGTCGGTGATGTAATCGGTAAATATCACCCGCATGGTGATTCTGCTGTATACGATACGATTGTTCGTATGGCGCAGCCTTTTTCAATGCGTTATACCTTGGTCGATGGTCAAGGTAACTTCGGTTCTGTCGATGGAGACAGTGCTGCAGCAATGCGTTATACCGAAATCCGTATGGCGAAGATTGCACATCATCTTCTCATGGATTTAGAAAAAGAAACCGTTGATTTTGTGCCTAACTATGATGGCACTGAATTTATGCCGTCGGTTATGCCTTCTCGCGTACCTGGTCTATTGGTTAATGGTTCTGCTGGTATTGCTGTTGGCATGGCGACTAATATTCCGCCTCATAATCTTGGTGAAATTATCGATGGGTGTCTTGCTGTTATCGACAATGCAGACATTACAATTGATGAACTCGTTGATCATATCCCCGGGCCTGATTTCCCTACAGGGGCTTTTATTAATGGCCGTGCCGGTATTCTTGAAGCCTATAAAACAGGTCGTGGTCGCATATATATGCGTGCCCGTCATCACTTTGAAGACATGGAAAAAGGCAATCGCCAATCCATCGTTTTTACAGAAATTCCTTACCAGTTAAATAAGGCAAAAGTGATCGAAAGGATCGCAGAGCTTGTAAAAGAGAAAAAACTGGAAGGTATCAGTGAGCTGCGCGACGAGTCTGATAAAGACGGTATGCGTATTGTCATTGAGCTTCGTCGGGGTGAAAATCCAGATGTTGTAGTGAATAATATATTTACGCAAACCCAATTACAGTCTGTGTTTGGTATTAATATGGTGGCCTTGGTTGATGGTCGCCCTCAGTTACTTAATATCAAACAAATTCTAGAGTGTTTCGTTAAACACCGTCGTGAAGTGGTTACTCGTCGTACTATCTTTGAGTTACGTAAAGCGCGTGAACGAGGTCATATTCTTGAAGGTTTGGCTGTTTCTTTAGCCAATATCGATCGCGTAATAGAATTGATTCGTACATCGCCAACGTCAGCTGAAGCAAAAGAAAAGATTGTAGGTGAGGCTTGGCAGCCAGGTAATGTGGTTGCGATGCTAGAGCGTGCTGGTGCTGATGCGTGTCGTCCAGATGATTTGGACGCGGGTTACGGGTTTGTTGACGGTGCTTATCATTTGTCGCCAGATCAGGCTCAGGCTATTTTGGACTTGCGTTTGCATCGCTTGACTGGACTAGAACATGACAAATTGCTTGGTGAATATAAGTCTCTTATTGAGCTTATTGGTGAGCTTCTTGATATCTTATCTAGCCCAGATCGTTTGATGGAAGTGATTCGTGAAGAGCTAGAAGAAGTTCGAGACGCTTTTGGTGATGCTCGTCGTACTGAGATCTTAACGTCTCGTCAAGACTTGACTATTGCAGATTTGATTGACGAAGCACCAATGGTTGTTACGATTTCAAATACCGGTTACGCGAAATCTCAGCCACTCGAAGAGTACCAATCTCAACGCCGTGGCGGTCGTGGTAAATCTTCTGCAAGCATGAAAGATGAAGATCATATTGAACATCTTCTTGTGACCAGCAGCCATGACACCATTATGTTGTTTAGTAACTTCGGTAAAGTGTACTGGTTGCGTGTCTTTGAAATTCCTGTTGCGAGCCGTGGTGCGAAAGGTCGTCCAATTATTAACTTGTTACCACTAAGAGAGGGCGAGTCAATTTCCGCCTTGTTGCCTTTGCCTGTTGTTGAAGATGCAGGTAAAGAAGAGGGTGATGATGAAGTGGCGGATGACGTTACTGTAGAAGCGAGCAGCTATATCTTTATGGCGACCGCGAACGGTACAGTTAAGAAAACCGCAATGCAAAACTTTGCACGTCCTCGTTCTACTGGCTTAATTGCATTGAGCTTAGATGAGACGGATGAGTTGGTTGGCGTATCGGTTACGACGGGCGAGAATGACATTATGTTGGTCTCTTCTTCTGGTAAAACGATTCGCTTTAAAGAATCTGATGTTCGAGCGATGGGTCGTACGGCTGCGGGCGTTCGAGGTATTCGATTGGGCGAAGATGCAAAAGTGGTTTCTCTTATCGTTCCTCAGGAAGGTTCTGCGGTATTGATGGCTTGTGAAAACGGCTATGGTAAACGTACTGCTGTAGAAGACTTCCCAGTTTACGGTCGTGGTGGTCAAGGTGTTATCGGTATTCAAGTATCTGAGCGTAATGGTCCTGTAATCGGCGCCGCTCAAGTAGATGAAACGGATGAGATTATTTTGATTACGGATCAGGGGACGTTGGTTCGTACTAGAGTGACAGAAGTGTCTTGCCAAGGTCGAAATACTCAAGGTGTTACTTTGATTCGTTTGACCAATGACGAACATTTGGTTGGTATTGAACGTGTCGTGGAAGATGATGAAGTAGATATAGAGACCGATGAGATTGATGAGGCCGATGGAGCCGTCGTTGATCAGGCACCAAGTGATGGTGACGAATCTCCTGATATCGCTGAAACAGATACTGAGTAGAAAATAAAGCGACGCACCTAGGTGCGTCGCTTTTGTTGTAGATAGGTCCTGAAAATATTAGAGGTAATAAGCGGGATGAGCCGAGTATATAATTTTTGTTCTGGTCCGGCAGCGCTTCCAGAAGCGGTTTTGAAAAAAGCACAAGCCGAAATGTTAGATTGGCATGGTGCTGGCGTTTCCGTGATGGAAATGAGCCATCGTAGTTCTGAGTTTATGTCGATACTGGCGTCCGCTAAAGCACGTTTGGCGCGCTTGCTGGATATTGGTGATGATTATGATATTTTATTTGTTCAGGGAGGTGCTTCTACCTTATTTGCTCAGATTCCTGCCAATCTAACGAATGGCTTTGATTCAGCCTGCTATTTGGATACTGGCGCCTGGTCTTCAAAAGCGATCAAAGAAGCGAAGAGATACACCAAGGTTGATGTGGTTGGATCTTCTAAAGAGCAAAACTATTCTACAGTGCCTAATTTCTCCACCCTGGAGTTGGATGAGAATGCAGCTTATTTGCATATTTGCCCAAATGAAACGATTGGTGGTGTTGAGTTTTCTGATTTACCAAAAACCAGTTTGCCCATCGTGGCGGATTTATCTTCTACCATTCTTTCCCGAAAAATAGACGTTAGTAAATACGGTTTGATTTACGCTGGGGCGCAGAAAAACGTTGGTCCTGCCGGTGTGGTGATTTGTATCATCCGTAAGGATTTATTGACTCGTAGTACTGATGATCTGCCATCTATCTGGAATTTCGCCCATTTGGCGGAAAATGATTCTATGATAAATACGCCGCCCACTTATGCGATTTATCTAGCGGATCTTGTGTTCGAGTGGTTGGAAGGGCAAGGCGGAGTCGAGGCAATTGAAGCGGTAAATATTCGTAAAGCACAGGCTTTGTATGACTTTATCGATTCAAGTAAGTTTTACTCCAATCCGGTTGATCCTGCTTTTCGATCTCGAATGAATGTGCCTTTTATATTGGCTGATGATTCTCTGGACGCACTGTTTATTGAAGAATCTGAAGCGGCAGGATTGCGTACATTGGCTGGGCATCGATCTGTTGGTGGTATGCGAGCAAGCATATATAACGCGATGCCGATGGAAGGGATTGTGGCCTTAATTGACTTTATGCGCGCTTTCGAAAAACGTCACGGGTAACTAAAATGTCGAATTCTAAACAGGCGGTGCCAGAAACGCTGCCTCTATTGCGTGATCGTATTGATTCGATTGATTCGCAAATACAGCTGTTGATTAACGAACGTGCAACTTGTGCACAAAAGGTTGCTGAAGTGAAGTTGGCTGAGCAAGGTGGTGAAGTAGTTGTCTTTTACCGCCCTGAACGCGAGGCTCAAGTTTTGCGTAGAGTTATGGAGCGTAATGAAGGGCCTTTAGGTAATGAAGAAATGGCGAAGATTTTTCGTCAAGTCATGTCTTCTTGTCTTGCGCTTGAAAAGCCAATGCGCATTGCGTTTTTGGGGCCAGAAGGCACCTTTACGCAGCAGGCCGCTTTAAAGCATTTTGGCAAATCCATTATTAGTGCGCCGATGGCGGCCATTGATGAAGTGTTCCGTGAAGTTGAATCTGGTGCTGCAAATTATGGTGTCGTGCCTGTTGAGAATTCAACGGAAGGTGTTGTTAATCATACTTTGGACAGCTTTCGCGATTCACGCTTAAAAATATGCGGTGAAGTCGAAGAGCGTATTCATCATCATCTTTTAGTTAGCCCAAATATTAGCTCTGAAGATGTCACACACATTTATTCTCATCAACAGTCTTTGGCTCAATGTCGTGCGTGGTTAGATCGTTATTGGCCCCACGCAGAACGTGTTGCTGTAAGTTCTAATGCCGAAGCGGCACGCCTTGCAGCAGACGCCGGTAGAAGCGGTCGGGCTATTGCTGCAATCGCTGGTGAAGTAGCTTGTGAATTGTATGGTTTATCAAAGGTGTCGGCGAATATTGAAGACCGTCCAGATAATACAACGCGCTTTTTGATTGTTGGTAATCAAGATGTGCCTCCGAGTGGTAAAGACAAAACATCGTTGCTTATTAGTGCTAAAAATGAACCCGGTGCTTTATATCGATTACTTGAGGCTTTTGAGCGTCACGGTGTTGATATGACGCGATTAGAGACTCGCCCTTCATTAATGAGTCGTTGGGGTTATATATTTTACATTGATTTTGTCGGTCATCATTTGGATGAAAAATGTTGTGCCGTGATTGATGAGCTTCGTGAGCGAGCATCCGAAGTGAAGGTGTTGGGTTCTTATCCTGTGGCTGTGCTTTAGTAAATCTATAAGAGTGTTGTGCTTTGACTGGTGAAAGTGGTTCTCAGGCGTCTGTTGATGTGGCGCCGCAAGAAAAAAAGAAATTTGGCAATGTCATGATTATTGGTCTTGGCATGATCGGCGGGTCTTTTGCTAAAGCGCTAAAAGAGCGAGGTTTGGCAACACTTTATGGTGTTGACCGTCGAGAAGGGGAGTTGACGTTAGGTGTTTCTACTGGCGTCATTGATCATCCTGCCGAGTTGTCTGCAGAGTTTGTGTCTAAAATGGATATCATTATTCTTGCCACGCCAGTGAGAGCGATGGAGTCGGTTTTATCTGAAATTAAGCCTTTTTTATCAAAAAATATTCTGGTTACTGATGTAGGGTCGACGAAAGGAAGTGTGGTTGATGCGGTTCGTCGAGTCTTCTCGGAAGTGCCTCCTAATTTTATCCCTAGTCATCCTATTGCTGGTGCAGAGAAAAGCGGTGTATTGGCATCTAATTCTTTGTTGTTCGAAAAGCATATGGCCATTGTAACGCCTCTTCCAGACAGTAATCCTGTTTTGTTAGATCGTCTCCATCGTCTTTGGCGTGCAGTAGGGGCGGACGTTGTCAGTATGGATGTCGAGCATCACGATCATGTGTTGGCTTCATCTAGCCATTTGCCGCATTTACTTGCTTATACTTTAGTTGATGCGCTTGCTAATGGTGAGCGTAGTCAGGATGTATTTAAATTTGCGGCTGGTGGCTTTCGTGATTTCACGAGGATCGCGTCGAGTGATCCCGTTATGTGGCGAGATGTTTTTATGGCTAATAAAGACGCTACGTTGGCTACGTTGGATCATTTCACCGATCGCCTTGCTGATATGCGTACTGCTATAGCGCAAGGTGACGGTGCAAGCATGTTTGGTGTTTTTACTCGGGCAAAGTCTGCGCGAGATCATTTTCTTCGTTTGTTAGAGCAGCGTACAATTGGCTCAGTAAAAGAAGTTTGTCCGGTATCTATTTCTGTTTTGCCTGCTTCTTCTATTAAAGGAGATATTTCTTTGTTGGGTGACAAATCTTTGTCACATAAAGCCATTACTATAGCCGCATTGTCGGCAGGTATGAGTGAAATAAAGAATGTTGATCTGACTGGCGATGTGCGTATCACCATGCAGGCTTTTCGTGATATGGGCGTGGTTATCGAAGAAGTTACGGCGGATCATTTACGAGTTCATGGTGTTGGTCTTCGTGGTTTGAAAGCCCCGATTGCCCCAATTAATGTTCATCAATCAAGAGATAGCTTGTATTTATTGCTTCCCATCTTGGCGGGTCAGCCGTTTTCTGCATCTGTTGTGGCAGAAGGCAAATTACTCAATCGCTCGATGGACGATTTGTTTTCGCTGGTGCGTAAAATGGGTGGGGAAGTTGTGTCTGAAGTGGCTGATTGCTTACCTGTGGATCTGTCTCCAGGCGTGCCGTTGAATGTTTCTGTTGATTTGACTAGTGGTTCTGAGCGGCTTAGGATGGCGGCTTTTTTGGCAGCGTTGTATTCGCCTGTTGAAGGCTGTGTCACGCCATTTTTGTCAGGTGTATGTCATGATGAGGTTTTGCTGAGGCATTTTGGCGTGACTATATTGGATCACGGTGTCGGCTTTAAAGTGGTAGCGGCGCCTCTAATTGGTACGGACATTGTATTGTCGGGTGATGAGTATGAAGTGGCTTGGTTGGTTGTGTTGGCAAGCTTGTTACCAGGTTCTGAGCTATCAATAAAAAACGCGGGGCTAGACTCTGCCATGTTTGCGTTTTTGTCATTCTTTCAGTCGATTGGTGCTGATATTTCAATGCCTCCGCAAGATGAGTTTGGCCTTTACGAAGGTGTACTTCATGCTGGTTTTTCGGAGTTAAAAGCATTTTCTTTGACATCGCAGCAGAGTTATCAGTTTAGAGATGAGTTGCCTTTGTTGTGTGTGGTGGCGGCTTACTCAGTAGGTGAAAGTCGCATGCAGGGCGTTGGCTCTTTGCCGTATCATTATGAAGATAGGGTGTTGGCTTTAGTGGATGCATTAAGGCAAATGAAAATAGTCTGTCATTATGTAAACGGCGAATTAGTGATTGAGGGTGGTCTGCCACAAGGTGGTGAGCTTGATTGTGCTGGTGATGATAGGTTGGCTCTTGCCATGCTTGCATTAGGTGCGCGCAGTCAGTCAGTGACTAAAATCAATGACTGTCAAAAATTATTAGAAGAATTTAATGAGTTAGAGAGTGTTGCTATGCAATTAGGTTTTCATTGTTTAGTGGCGCAATAGTTTTTTAAGAGGAATAGTTATGATCAACCAAGGCCCGGTTATTACGATTGATGGTCCAAGTGGTGCCGGTAAAGGTACTGTAAGTCAATTGATCGCAGAAAAGCTGGGGTGGCACATACTGGATAGTGGTGCTTTATATCGACTGCTTGCCCTTGCTGTTTCACATCATGGAATGTCGGCGGACGATGTAGAGACTCTTAAAGTTTTGGCGGAGCATCTGGATATACAATTTGAACCTTCGGAAGAAGGTAAAATTGAAATTATTCTAGAGGGCGAGACGGTGACTCAGGCTATTCGAACAGAAGAAGTTGGGAACTGCGCGTCTAAATTAGCGGCCATACCTGAAGTTCGCGAAGGTTTGTTACTTCGTCAGCGGGCTTTTTCGCAAGCGCCTGGTTTGGTGGCTGATGGGCGAGATATGGGGACGGTGGTTTTTCCTTCGGCACAAATTAAAATATTTTTAACAGCGTCCGCTGAAGAGCGAGCGCAAAGGCGTTTGCAGCAATTGCAGCAAAAAGGTGAAGCTGTTAATCTTAAAGAACTTGTTAAGTCGATTAAAGAGCGAGATGAGCGAGATGCGAATAGAGCCATTGCTCCTCTTGTGCCTGCAGCGGGCGCTTTAGTCATCGATAGTACAGATTTGACCATAGAGCAGGTTGTCGAGATGATTTTTGCTGAAACAGCGAAGGCGGGTCTTGTATAATCTGTTCTTTCTCGCGTCTAAGATGTGCTAGAATAGATCAAATGTTATTCAAGTCGACAAAGGGCCAGCAGGCTTTTGTCGCATCATCCAAAAAAACTGACCCACGTTTGCTGGCAATGTGGATTAAGGTTTAGCCTAGCTAAACCGATCATATGGGAAATACAATGACTCAAAGCTTCGCAGAACTGTTTGAAGAAAGCCTGTTAACCGTCGAAATGGCGCCAGGCTCAATTGTTACTGGTATTGTTGTTGATATCGACAGCGAATGGGTAACTGTTCATGCAGGTCTTAAATCTGAAGGCGTAATTCCTCGTTCTCAGTTTCTAACGGAAAGTGGTGAGTTCAGCTTAAACATCGGTGACGAAGTTAAAGTTGCACTTGAAGCTGTTGAAGATGGTTTCGGTGAGACTAAATTGTCTCGTGAAAAAGCGAAACGTGCAGAGACTTGGTCTGTGCTTGAAAAAGCTTACGAAGAAAACGCCATTGTTCACGGTGTTATTAACGGTAAAGTCAAAGGTGGCTTCACAGTTGATATCGCTAACATCCGTGCCTTCTTACCTGGTTCTTTGGTAGATGTTCGCCCAATCCGCGATACGTCTCATCTGGAAGGTGTTGATCTAGAGTTCAAACTTATTAAGCTTGATCAAAAACGTAACAACGTTGTTGTATCTCGTCGTGCCGTTATGGAAGCGACTAACAGCGCTGAACGCGAAACATTACTTGCTTCTCTTGAAGAAGGCCAAGAAGTTAAAGGTATCGTTAAGAACCTTACAGACTACGGTGCTTTCGTTGATCTTGGTGGCGTTGATGGTCTTCTACATATCACTGATATGGCTTGGAAGCGCATTAAACACCCAAGTGAAATCATTGCTGTTGGCGATGAGATCGACGTTAAAGTTCTTAAGTTCGACCGCGAGCGTAACCGCGTGTCTCTAGGTCTTAAGCAGCTTGGCGAAGATCCATGGGTAGCTATCAAAGCTCGTTACCCAGAGAACACGAAAGTAACGGCTAAAGTTACTAACTTGACTGACTACGGTTGCTTCGCTGAACTTGAAGAAGGCGTCGAAGGTCTAGTACACGTTTCTGAAATGGATTGGACTAACAAAAACATTCACCCATCTAAAGTTGTTCAGATTGGTGATGAAGTTGAAGTTATGGTTCTTGACATTGACGAAGAGCGTCGTCGTATCTCTTTGGGTATCAAGCAGTGCACCATGAACCCATGGGAAGAGTTTGCTACTTCTTTCAATAAAGGCGACAAAATCTCTGGCGCAATCAAGTCTATCACTGACTTTGGTGTGTTCATTGGTCTTGACGGCGGCATTGATGGTCTTGTTCATCTATCTGACCTATCTTGGGACGAAACTGGTGAAGATGCAGTTCGTCAATACAAGAAAGGCGATATGCTAGAAACAGTGGTATTGTCTATCGATGCTGAGCGCGAGCGTATTTCTTTGGGTGTTAAACAACTTGAAGAAGATCCGTTCCTTGCTTTCGTAGCAGAAAATGACAAAGGCACTATCGTTAACGGTACTGTCTCTGAAGTTGATGCGAAAGGTGCTGTCGTTGTTCTTGCTGAAGGCGTTGAAGCTACTTTGAAAGTATCTGAAATTAGCCGTGAGCGCGTTGAAGATGCAACAACTGTATTGAAAGAAGGCGATAAAGTAGAAGCTGCGATCATTAATGTTGATCGTAAAGCTCGTACTATTACTCTTTCTATCAAGCAAAAAAATGCAACTGAAGAAAAAGCAGCGATGAAGTCTCACACTGAGAAGCAACAAGTTGAGGCTAATGGCCCTACAACTATTGGTGATTTGATCAAAGCGCAACTAGAAAACCAAAACTAAGTTTTGATTTTTAGATGTTATTAAAAAGCGGGCCTAGGCCCGCTTTTTTTTATTAAATTCTTTTGAATTTATTGACAACAAAACTATACACATAACATGTGGATAACCATGGGTATAGACCCGGTGTATGTTTTTTTAGCGTAAAGATTCTAAGAGTTTCTTCGTGTCTGTTTCATCCCAGCTTTCTTTTTCTAGTAGTTCTTTTAGTGCTTCGCTTTTTTGAGCATTATCAAGATTTTTTTGGAATTTGGCGTAATGGAAGTCTTTTATCAGGCGTTCGTCGTATTCTGAGCGATAAAGTGATGCTTTCTCTGTGCTCGCCGTTTCTCTTTGATCCATTGCCTCTATTTTTTTGTAGGTCTTTAAGAACTGTTTTTTATTCATATCTTGTCCCTATCATTCGTATTCTATTCGAAGAATTTCAAAATGATCACTTCTTGCACACCATTTTATATTGACGTCCCAAAGTTTGATTCCATGCTCTCTATCCACCTGGTTAGATAAATAAGCGGGTCTTGGATCTTGCTCGATTATTTGTTTTATTAAAGAGGTTATTTCTCTGTTGTGCAAACTTTGATAATGCTCGCATTGATTTTTGGCTTGTTCTGAAAACTGTACTGGTTTGGTTTGTGTCGGTTTTGGGGCGAAACCGCCACGGGCGTCTGTAATGTTATCTGCGTAAGGTAAATAGGGTTTTATGTCTAGAACAGGTGTTCCATCTAGTAAATCTGCACCGTATAGATCAATGAAAATTCTTTTCCCTTCTTGGTAAATGCGCCCTATTTTTACAACAGAGAGCCCTATTGGGTTAGGCCTGTGTGTTGCTCGTGTTGCAAAAACACCTAGCTTTTCTTTTCCGCCGAGGCGCGGAGGGCGTATTTTTGCCTTCCAGTTTTCCTTAATGCAGGCATGGAAAATAAACTGAATCCAAATGTGTGAAAAGTCATCGAGTCCTTCTAGTGTGTCTAATCGATTATAAGGAGGGAGGAGTTCTAATCGAGCGGTAGCTCCGACTATTAGCCCCGGCTGTTTTGGAATGCCGAATTTTTCTTTGTAGCAAGAATGTATTATGCCGATTGTTGATAAAGAAAATGAGTTTGATGGCAACACAGGATGGTCCTTTTCGTGAAAAACGGCACTAAATGAATAAAAATATTGTGATAGTATACTGTCTTGTCAAATCGGATCACGATCTATTTTGTGGTCTATTGTTTGTTCTTCTTACTTTTGTTAGAGATTAAAAATGTCTTTAGAATCTTATATGAATCAAATTGGTCAGCAGGCGCGGGCGGCTTCTCGTCTACTTGCTAAAGCGTCCACCCAGCAAAAAAACATGGCGTTGTTTGCTATGGCAAAGGCTTTGGAAGATGCACGACCTCGATTGATTGAAGAGAATCAAAAAGACATGGATAACGGTCGAGCAAAAGGTCTTGATGCAGCGTTACTGGATCGATTGTTATTAGATGATGCTCGAATTGATGGCATGATCGAAGGGTTGAAGCAGGTGGCCTCTTTACCGGATCCTATCGGAGAAATATCCGGTATGGTCTTCTTACCGTCTGGCATTCAGCGTGGGCAAATGCGCGTTCCTCTTGGTGTTATTGGGATTATTTATGAGTCTCGTCCTAACGTTACTATTGATGCGGCGAGCCTATGTTTAAAGTCTGGTAATGCAACTATTTTACGTGGTGGCTCTGAAGCTTTTTATTCAAATCAAGCCATTGCTGAGGCGGTAACAAAGGGTGTTGTTTTGTCGGGTTTGCCGGAGCATGCAGTTCAAGTGCTTAATACGACTGACAGAGATGCGGTAGGCAAATTGATCACCATGCCGGAATTTGTTGATGTAGTAGTGCCTCGTGGTGGTAAAGGGTTAATTGAGCGGATCAGTAAAGATGCTCGCGTGCCAGTGATTAAGCATTTGGATGGCAATTGTCATGTTTATATTGACGATGAAGCGGATTTGCAAAAAGCGTTTTTGATCGCGATGAACGCTAAAACACGTCGTTATGGCGTGTGCAATGCGATGGAGTCTCTGCTTATTCATTCTGCCGTTGCAGAGAGTATTTTGCCTAAGTTGGTTGCAGCCTTCCAAGAAAAAGGGGTTGCGTTGGTCGGGTGTGATTCAGCTCGTGGTATTAGCGCTCTAATAGGTGCAGCGACAGAAGAAGATTGGTACACAGAATATTTAGCGCCGAAACTATCGATTAAAATTGTTGTCGATATGGAAGAGGCCATTGCTCATATTAACCAGTATGGTTCACATCATACCGATGCCATTGTGTCGCAGAACTACTCAAAAACACGCGCGTTTATGACGGAGGTCGATTCATCATCTGTCATGGTGAATGCTTCAACGTCATTTGCAGATGGTTTTGAATATGGCTTTGGCGCTGAAATCGGCATTTCGACGGATAAAATTCATGCCCGTGGTCCCGTTGGGTTGTTGGGTTTAACGAGCCAGAAGTACATAGTGCTTGGCGACGGCCATACTCGTGACAATTAAAATAGATAAAACTACTGGAAAGTCCGGTGTTGCTATCATGGGTGGGACATTTGATCCTATTCATAATGGTCATCTGCGAACAGCGGTGGAAGTACTGGATCGCTATCAGTATTCTGAGTTGAGGTTGATTCCTTGCTTTCAACCTGTACATAAAGGTCAGCCGAGCGTTTCACCTCAGCAACGCTTAGAAATGGCGAAATTGGCGATATCGGGTGATTCTCGGTTAAGAGTGGATTCTCGTGAAATGGATCGAGAGGGGCCGAGCTATAGTGTGGACACATTGCGAGATATTCGTTCAGAGATTGGTCCTAATGAATCACTTATTATGGTGTTAGGGATGGACAGTTTCTTGTCCCTCCCAACATGGCAGAATTGGCAGGAATTGATTCAGTATTCGCATCTTCTTGTGGTTTCTCGACCTGGTTGGGAGCCTGATTTAATTTCTGAATTAAGTGCTTTTTGCGAAAACTATCGTGCCGCATCGTCGCATGAGTTACAATGCGCGCCCTCAGGGCGTGTCTGGTTCGAAACGCTTACTCCTTTGGGGATATCTTCTAGCATGATTAGAGCGCTGGCTCGTAAGAACGAATCGATTGCGTATCTATTGCCAGAGCCAGTCCAAAAATACATAGAACAACATCAATTATATCGATAGGGTAACGTAATTATATGAGTCAACTTAACCTCACAGCAGATCAAATTTTGGCTTTTGCTGTTGAAGCATTGGAAGATGTGAAGGGTGATAAGATCACAGTGTTGAATGTGGGTAGTCATACCGACATGATGGACTTCATGGTGATCTGTACCGGTACATCAAAACGTCATGTTAACGCTTTGGGCCAGAATGTATTTGAACATTTAAAAACGCAAGGGCTTCAACCATTAGGTTTTGAAGGTCGTGGCATGGGAAGTGATTGGGTATTGGTTGATTTACACGATGTTGTGGTTCATGTGATGACTGAGGAAGCTCGAGCGTTTTATGACCTTGAAAAATTGTGGGATATTAAGCCAGAACAGATGTAAGGCTCTTTTAAATGCGTGTTCGTTTGATTGCTGTTGGTAATAAAATGCCAAAATGGGTTGCTGAAGGTTATGATGAGTACTCTAAACGTCTCCCAAAAGACTTTGCATTAGAGCTTGTTGAAATTCCAATGTCGCCGCGCGGAAAAAATACCGATATACCAAAAGCGATTCGTAAAGAAGGGGATGCTATGCTTGAGGTCATTCCTTCTGGAGATAAGGTCATAGCAATGGAAGTTCTTGGTAAAGAATGGTCCACAGAGCAATTGTCAGATCAAACCGAACAGTGGCGAATGGATGGTTACAGCGTGAGCTTACTTGTGGGTGGGCCAGATGGTCTTGATCCTAGATGTACAGCTCGGGCAGATCAAGTTTGGTCATTGTCACGTCTGACGTTGCCGCACCCAATGGTGAGAGTTATATTAGCGGAGCAAATTTATCGTGCTTGGACGCTAATGAATAATCACCCATATCATAGATAAGGTGCGGTTGGTGAGTCGTCGACATCAAAACTTCCGTAATTATCGTCAAGAGCAGAAGCTAACCCAGCGTCGCGTGTTAGCTTCTGCTGTTTTAGTCTTATTGTTAGCGGTCGTGCTAATAGCTCGTTTATTCTACCTTCAAGTGATTGAGCATCAGCTGTATCAAACTAAAGCCGATGATAACCGAGTTATGTTGGTTACAGAACCGCCCCCAAGAGGTTTGATTTATGACCGTAATGGTGTTGTATTGGCGGATAATCGACCAATACACAGTTTGACGGTGATACCTGAGCGAGTCACTAATTTCCCAAGACTAAAACAAATGCTTTCAGGCATTATCGACATTAACGATAGTGAGTGGGAAGACTTTGATGATCGACTTAAAGAATACCGCCGACCGTATCAATCTCTTACTTTAAAGTCTCAATTAACCGATGAAGAGTGGGCTAGAATCTCTGTTGATTTGTATAAGCTTGACGGTGTTCAGGTGGAAGCACAATTAACGCGTTATTATCCATTTGGAGAAGCGTTTGCGCATGCCATTGGGTATGTTGGTCGAATAACTTCAAAAGATTTAGAGCGAGTTGATAGACAGGCTTATCAAGGGGCTTTATTTATCGGAAAAACAGGAGTGGAGGGGTTCTACGAAAAAACACTGTTCGGCGAAGCAGGTTTGAGTAAGGTAGAGGTTAATGCTCGCGGTAGGATTATGTCCGAGCTGGAAAGGCAAAACCCCACACCAGGAAAAGATTTATATTTGTATTTAGACGCTAGGCTGCAACAGTACGCCTACGACCTTCTTGGCGACTATACTGGTTCTGTGGTGGCCATTGATCCGACAACTGGAGGGGTACTAGCGCTTGTTTCCAAGCCTGGCTATGACCCTAATTTATTTGTTCGTGGTATTTCTGTAAAAAATTACGCACTCCTTCGTCAATCTAAAAAACTCCCACTTTTCAATCGTGCTTTACGTGGTGGTTATCCCCCCGCATCTACTATTAAGCCTTTTATGGCACTGGCTGGTCTTGAGTATGGCTTTGCGTCATGGACTGAACGCTACTTCGCTAAAGGGTATTATCAAATTAACCCAGATGGTCGTCGGTATCGGGATTGGAAGCGTACTGGACATGGTTGGATTAATTTAGAGCGGTCTATTATTGAGTCCGTAGACACCTATTATTATCAGTTAGCAAACAAAATGGGGATTACCCCTATTCATAATTTTTTGACACGGTTTGGTTTTGGACAAAGTAACTTATTAGATCTGTATGGTGAAAGTAACGGCTTATTACCGTCGAGCGAGTGGAAAAAAGCCAAGTATAGAGAGCCTTGGTATTCTGGTGACTCTGTGAATGTCGGTATCGGACAGGGTTTTATGGTGGCAACACCATTGCAAATGGCTTCTGCGACGTCGGCATTGGCCAGTAAAGGACATTATTTTTACCCTCGTATGACACGGCTGATAGGCGGTCAACCTGCGGAATTTGAAAATGGGCTTGGTGATGAACATGATATTGTTCTGAAAGATCAGCGGAACTGGGACAGAATGACTGATGCTATGAGAAAAGTAATCACGGACTCTCAAGGCACAGCGAGGCGTTTGCAAGGGACGGAGTATGATATTGCAGGTAAAACAGGAACTGGACAAGTGTTTAGCTTACAAGAAGATGAAGAGTATGACTCTGAAAAGCTTGAGAAGCGGCTGCATGATCATGCGTTATTTATTGGTTTTGCTCCAGCTAAAACTCCTAAGATTGCGGTATTCGCTATTTTTGAAAATGGTGGTAGTAGCTCTAAACCGGCCGATTTAACAGGGCAGCTGTTTAACGCTTATTTGCATGATGATTACCCTGAGCGTTATGACTATTTAAAAGGTAATAAGAATGACTGATAGCTTTTATCGTAGAGCCGTGTCTTTTACCAATGCGCGTTTGTGGAAGTTGGTTCATATAGATGTGTTGCTGATGGGGTCTTTGTTGCTCCTGATAGGGGGCGGTCTTTTTATTTTATATTCTGCGTCTGGACAGAATGTAGCAATGGTTGAGAGGCAGGCGTTTCGGCTGGCGATTGGTTTATTGGTGTGTTTGGCTTTAGCGCAATTGCCGCCCAAATATATGCGACGCGCCTCCCCTGCGTTATTTATTTTCATTACAGTTCTCCTAATTGGGGTGTTGTTATTTGGTGTTGGGGCGAAAGGGGCGCAGCGTTGGTTGGCGCTGCCTGGAGGTTTACGTTTTCAGCCTTCTGAGATTATGAAAATAGTGATGCCAATGATGATTGCTTGGTATTTCTCTGATAGGCAGCTTCCTCCGAGTTTAAAGCATATATTGACGGTGCTGAGTTTGATTATTTTGCCTGTGCTGATTATTGCTAAGCAGCCTGACTTAGGGACGGCTTTGTTGGTGGCCGTTTCTGGGGTTTTTGTTCTATTCCTTGCAGGACTTAGATGGCGCTATATTTTGGGTGCTGCGGCGTTGGCACCTATCGCGGGTTATGCGTTATGGCAATTTATGCATGATTACCAACGCCAACGCGTATTAACTTTTTTGAATCCAGAAAGTGATCCGTTGGGGGCAGGTTGGAATATTATACAATCTAAAACAGCGATCGGATCTGGTGGTCTTTATGGTAAAGGCTGGTTAGAAGGAACTCAGGCTCAGTTAGACTTTCTGCCAGAAAGCCATACAGACTTTATTATCGCGGTGCTTGCAGAAGAGTTCGGTATGTTGGGCTGTAGTGTCTTGATTTTAGCCTATTTGCTTGTTATTACTCGAGGTTTGTATATTTCGGCAACGGCAGCAGACAACTACGCGCGATTGCTCGCAGGGAGTTTAACGCTTACCTTTTTTGTGTACATGTTTGTAAATATTGGCATGGTGTCAGGCATTCTACCTGTCGTTGGGGTACCCTTACCACTTGTTAGTTACGGTGGTACTTCCATTATAACCATCATGGCAACCTTCGGTATTTTAATGTCAATACAAACACATAAAAAGGCAAGGTGATGATTAAGCAAGCTACATTATTTTTCTTAGTGCTTGGTCTAGCTGCGTGTAGCGGTATAGATCAACCCTCATTGTCTGCAAATTCAGGGGTAAGTGATGCCCTTCTTGAAGATATGCCCAAAGAGTGGGCCGATTCTTACGCTGGTAATCTCGAGGTTCAGCTTTTTATTGACCGCCTCGTTCAAGAGCATAACTATGATAGAAAGCGCTTAGAGTTGGCTTTTTCACATATCAAAGTTCGCCCGAAAGTGATTGAAAAATCCGATAACCAACCGGAAGTAATAACACCTTATTACGAGTATAAAACTCGGTTTGTGAATGAAGAAAGGGCCAAAGTTGGTCGGCAGTTTGCAGAGCGTAATGCCGAATGGTTACATAAAGCCGAGCTAGAGTTTGGTGTTGAATCTAGAGTGATTGTAGCATTGATAGGTGTTGAGACGTATTACGGACGTATTACGGGCTCTAAGGACGTTTTTACGTCTTTGACTACATTGGCATTTGATTACCCTCGACGCAAAGACTATTTTCAAAGTGAATTAGAGGCGTATTTGTTGCTTGCCCGCAAAGAAGGTTGGAACATTGGTGAAACAAAAGGATCATACAGCGGCGCGATGGGTATGGTGCAATTTATGCCTAGTAACTATCAGAAACTGGCAATAGATTATGATAATAGTGGTCATATCGATTTATGGGGTTCTGATGCTGATGCCATTGGTAGTGTGGCAAATTATTTAAGGCATCATGGTTGGAAAGCTGGCGAACCTTGGTTTGTCATGGCGCACGTTGAAGATCGTGATAAGGTGGCTGATGACATTAATCGAGGGCGAAAGCCAAATGTTGATATGACGGTTTGGTCGTCGTTAGGTGTACTACCTACTCAGCCTTTTTTACTTCAGAAAACAGGCTTGATTGGTTTGCGAACAGGGCCAGAAACAATATCTTATTGGTTAGCATATGAGAATTTTTTCACTATTATGGATTACAACCCAAGTAGGCGCTATGCCATGTCCGTGTTAGAACTGGCTGAGAGTATTGGAAGCTATGAGAATAACTAACATGCTATTTGTTGCCAGTATTAGCTTACTGGTGCTGAATGGGTGTATGAGTACGCGTCATGTGTTGGAACAAAGCGATGCAGACTATGAAAAAGCTTCTGCGGGTGGACGTTATTCCATTTTACAAGATCATGCTCCAACAGGCGATATTAAAGTTGACCACCTTCCTGATCTGGTACCGAGTTGGGAGCAGAAGAGTCGTGGTGGTAATAAGAGCCCCTATGAAGTTTGGGGTAAAAAATATTGGGTAATGGATTCCGCTCAAGAGTATGTTGCAGAGGGTACAGCATCTTGGTATGGGAAAAAATTCCATGGTCATAAAACCTCAAATGGGGAAACATATGACATGTACAATTTTTCTGCGGCACATAAGTCCTTACCATTACCGACTTATCTTAAGGTGACGAACTTGGATAATCAGCGTTCTGTTATTGTCAGAGTGAACGATCGGGGGCCTTTCCACGGAGATCGGTTGATTGATCTTTCTTATGCGGCGGCGGCTCGGTTGGATTATCATAAAAAAGGTTTGGCTCGGGTTAGAGTTGAGGCTATTACGCCTACTCAGGGGAGGGCTTATAGCCCTGAAAGGAGTGTATCAAAAACACCTATTCTCCCTCTAGAAGCCCTGCCTGATAAGGCGTTAGATATCCCACCAAGTGAGGTTTCTAACGAATCTTCGGAGTTGGTTTTTTCCCATCTTCAGTTGGGCGCCTTTAGTGCAGAGGAATCTGCGGACCGACTGAGAAAACGTCTTTTTGAGGCGTTCGATACGAGTGTAAACGTGTTGATAAATAAGCAGGACGATGGCCTGTACAAGGTTTTGGTTGGGCCTTTCGATGACGCTAGTAAGTTAGTCGAATGGCAGAAAAAATTGCAGCAAGAAGGTTTTGGTAACCCTGTTAGGGTTGCTTTGATACCTTAAGAGCGCTTTGTTTGGGCTAGAGATTAATAGAGTGCTCTAGTATCATTTATTCACATTTTTTAAGAAGACGATTTTTTTGAGTATGAAAAAACTCCTGGTTACTTTATCCCTTGTATTTTGTTTTGTCAGCGGTTCTGTATTTTCCGCTCCTTCATTAATCCCAACACCTCCACAATTGTCTGCGAGCAGCTACATTTTGATGGATGCTTATACGGGCGATATCCTAGTCGAGCATAATGCGGATGAAGCTTTGCCTCCAGCGAGTTTAACCAAATTGATGACTGCTTATATCATTGAATATGAGCTGGCTCGCGGAAACTTATCACTAGAAGATAAGGTTAATATAAGTGAAAAAGCATGGAGGATGGAAGGCTCACGTATGTTTATACGTGAGGGAACCCAAGTTCAGTTAGAAGATTTAATGCGCGGTATTATTATTCAGTCTGGGAATGACGCGAGTGTTGCTGCTGCTGAGCATATAGCGGGCAGTGAATCCGCTTTTGCAGATTTGATGAATCAGCATGCACAGCTTCTTGGGATGGAGAATACACACTTTGTTAACGCGACCGGATTTCCTGCTGAAGATCACTATTCAAGTGCTCACGATATAGCGAAGTTATCACGTGCGACTATTTTGCAGTTCCCAGAAAACTTCTCTATGTATTCTGAGAAAGACTTTACTTACAACAATATCCGACAGCCAAATCGTAATAAATTGTTATGGCGTGATAAGACAGTTGATGGTCTGAAAACTGGTCATACTGATGCTGCTGGTTTCTGTTTGGCAGCCACAGCGGTACGAAACGGTACTCGCTTGATTACTGTTGTAATGGGGACAAATTCTGATGCGGCTCGTGCAGTAGAGTCTCAAAAACTGCTGGATTATGGTTTTAGATACTATGAAACGCGAAAATTATACAGTCGTGGTCAGGTGGTAAATAATGCTCGTGTTTGGGGGGGCAGCCAATCTAGCGTAAAAGTTGGGTTTGCTGATGATGTGCTTGTTACAATGCCTCGTCAACAAGGAGCCTCCATTCCAGCGACGCTAGACATGCAACAAGAAATTACAGCGCCAATAGCGGTCGGTGATGTGTTGGGTAAAATTGTTGTTGGTTTAGAAGGTAATGTTCTATTAGAGCGTTCAGTTGTTGCATTAGAGGCGGTGGAAGAGGGTGGTTTCTTCAAACGCATGTTTGATAGCATTAAGCTCTTTTTTATGAATTTGTTTTAAGCTTTAATGGGCTCATGGTGAATTATGGCGCTAATTACGAAAGACGGTGATCAGGCTGAAAAAGCAGTAGATGCACCTAAAATACAGTTTCCTTGTGAAAATTACGTTATAAAAGTGGTGTCTCTTGATGTGGACGATATTCATACGGAAATAACGCAATGTATGCTTGTTCATGCACCTGAAATGGACACTAACGCAGAGGGTGTTAACCGCTCTAGTAAAGGCCGATTTGTCAGCTATAGCTTTCGTATTGTAGCCCATAGCGAAACACAGCTGTCTGCTTTGCATCGTGACTTGATGTCCATTCAAGCTGTTAAGATGGTCATGTAGATGAGTCTTGATTTAATATGCCGTGATTTAGGTGTGGCAGACTACGCCGATACATGGGAACGGATGAAAGACTTTACTCAGTCTCGTTCAAGGGATGATGCGGATGAAATCTGGTTATTAGAACATCCGCCTTTGTTTACGCAAGGGCAAGCCGGTAAGCTGGAGCACCTTTTAGCCCCGGGCGATATTCCTGTGATTCAGGTCGACCGTGGCGGTCAGGTCACGTATCATGGGCCTGGTCAATTGGTTGCCTATGTTCTTATTGATCTAAAGCGTCTTGGAATAGGTGTTCGTGATCTGGTTAATGTGTTAGAAAACGCTATAGTTCATACTTTGAAGGCGAATTTAATAGCGGCTTATGCAAAGCCAGATGCGCCAGGTGTTTATGTGGATGAACAAAAAATCGCGTCACTAGGATTACGTGTTCGCAGAGGTTGTTCATTCCATGGCCTTGCCTTAAATGTTGATATGGATCTCACCCCATTTAATCGTATCAACCCATGTGGCTATCAAGGCTTACAAATGGTTGATATGAAACGTTTGAACAAAAACATAAATGTATCGAATATTAAGGTTCAGTTAGCGAATCAGCTGGCTGAGCAACTCGGATATACCTATCCGGCTATCCAACAAGGGTGGAAATAGAATGACTGCAGAACGCAAACGCGTTGTCCAAGGGGAAAAGTTACGTGGTGCCGATAAAATGGCGCGTATCCCCGTTAAAATTGTTCCTACAGAAGAAATCCCTCGTAAGCCTGATTGGCTCCGAGTTCGTATGCCGGCTTCTCCCGAAATTGCTCGTATTAAGGCTACTTTACGAGAGCATAAATTAGCGTCTGTGTGCGAAGAAGCTAATTGTCCAAATTTAGGTGAATGTTTCAGTAATGGAACCGCTACTTTTATGATTATGGGTGAAATTTGCACCCGCCGCTGTCCTTTCTGTGATGTTGCTCACGGTCGCCCGAACCCTCTAAAAGTAGATGAGCCAAAAGAGTTAGCTGCGGCGATTCGTGATATGAAACTTAAATATGTGGTCATTACCTCGGTAGATCGTGATGATCTTCGTGATGGTGGTGCGCAGCATTTTGTTGAATGTATCAGAGAGACGCGTGCTGAAAGCCCAAATATTGAGATTGAAACACTCGTTCCAGATTTTCGTGGACGAATGGAAGTGGCCATCGATACACTTTCGATAGCCCCCCCTGATGTGTTTAACCATAACTTAGAGTCGATTCCACGTTTATACCGTCAAGTACGACCGGGTTCAGACTATCAGTGGTCATTAGATTTATTGAAGAACTTTAAAGACCGTTGTCCTGACGTACCAACCAAATCTGGTTTGATGGTAGGAATGGGTGAAACCTTTGAAGAGATTGTTGAAGTACTGAAAGATTTGAGAGCTCATAATGTTGACATGCTGACGATTGGACAATATTTACAACCGTCGAAGCATCATTTTCCAATGGCGCGTTTTGTTCCGCCAGAAGAATTTGCGCGTTATGAAAAAGTGGCAAAAGATTTAGGTTTCAAACGTGCAGCATGCGGGCCGTTGGTCCGTTCGTCTTACCATGCGGATAAGCAAGCGCATGGCGAGCACGTTTCTTAATTTTTTTCGATTGCTAGAATAAAGCGGTGTTAAGATGTTTCTTAGCCCCGCTTTTTTTATGCGAACTGAACCTGAAAATGCGTCTGTGTTTATTATTGAGTATCTCTATTGAAAAGATGCTCATCTATCGTTATTTAGATTTTTGGAGATGATATGAAGCCTTGGTCAATCAAAGATTCAATGGAACTTTATAATGTAAGTCATTGGAGTAGTGGCTTTTTTTCAATCAATGATAAGGGTCGAGTCATTGCGTTACCTGATAGGGAAAACAGCATTGATTTGACAGAACTTTCTGTTGCACTAAAAGAGCAGGGTATTCCTTATCCGTGTCTTGTTCGATTTCCTAATATTCTTCATTCTCGGATTGAAAAAATTACCAACTCTTTTCAGCAGGCAATAGAACATTACGATTACAAAGCAAAATACGCCATTGTGTACCCTATTAAGGTCAATCAGCAGCGCCGAGTTGTGGAAGAAATCGCCGCTTGCCAGCCGGATAATGCTTCAACCGTTGGTCTTGAAGCCGGCAGCAAGCCTGAACTGATGGCAGTGTTGGCTATGCATAAAAATGCGGATGGCATCATAGTTTGTAATGGTTATAAAGACCGCGAGTTTATCCATCTGGCTCTGATGGCTGAAAAAATGGGCCATCAAGTGTTTATCGTCGTAGAAAAGATGCATGAACTTGACTGGATTTTAGAAGAAGCCCAAAAAATTGGGGTTCAACCCCGTATTGGTATCCGAATTCGACTGGCGTCTACTTGCACGACGCATTGGGGAAATAGTGGTGGTGAAAAATCTAAATTTGGTTTGACAACTTCTCAATTGCTACGAGCTATTGATCGTTTGCGCGAATTAGGATTGTTGCATTGCCTTGAGTTAATTCATTTTCACCTTGGATCGCAAATTACTCGTATTCGAGATATTCAAAACAGTTTGAAAGAATGTGCTCGCTACTACGCTGAGCTCCATCAAATGGGTGTTGAGGTTAAGTGGGTCGATGTTGGCGGTGGTTTGGGTGTCGATTACGAAGGTACTCGTTGTCAAAATGATTTTTCAGCAAACTACAGTATTGGCGAATATGCCAATAATGTTGTGTTTGCTTTTCATAACGTATGTGAGCAATACGAGCTTCCTCATCCTCATTTGATCTCCGAATCTGGCCGCGCAGTGACCGCTCATCATGCCATGATGATTGCAGATGTTTTCTCCCATGGTGCAGAACATTTACCGATTGAAGAACCTGCTGAAGACAGTGGGCTTGAACTCCAGCGACTATGGACGTCTTATCAAAGTTTGAAAGGCCAAGATGATGAAGAAAGTCGCTCTTTAGTAGAGATTTATCATGATCTGTTGGACGATTTTAACGATAGTTTGGCCTTGTATAATCATGGGCAGCTTAATCTTTCTCAACGGGCGCAAGCTGAGAACCTTTTTCTATCAGCGTGTCGCAATTTACTGCCTCGATTAGACAATCGCAATAGAGGGCACCGTGCTGTCATTGATGAACTTAATGAACGCTTGGCTGAGAAGTTGTTTGTTAACTTGTCTGTGTTTCAATCAATGCCAGATGCATGGGGAATCGATCAGTTGTTTCCAGTATTACCATTGCAAGGGTTGGAGCAAGCGCCTTCGTTCAGAGGTAAAATTCAGGATGTTACCTGTGATTCTGATGGTTGTCTTTATAGCTATGTAGATGGTCAAGGCATTGAGTCATCTTTGCCTTTACCGCCACCCCCAGCAGAGGGCGAAGACTATTTAATGGGCTTCTTTTTAGTTGGTGCTTATCAAGAAACCTTAGGTGATTTACATAATTTATTTGGTGATACCTGTTCTGTCGATGTGTATTTAACCGAAGACGGTTTCAAAATTGATCACGTACTGAAAGGTGACAGCGTTCAGGATGTACTTAAATCCGTTAGTTATAATGAGCATGAATTGATGAAACGTTATCAAGATAAAGTAGCATCAAGTCCGCTGAGTCAAAATGAGCAAGTGGCACTCCTTGCCACCTATAAAAAAGTACTTGAAGGCACAACGTATCTGACTCAAGTATAAACTGACCGTTTAGCTTACGAAAAAGCATCGTTTTTGGAGGTAGAAAGATGAATAATGTAAAAGTGGCCTGCATTCAAATGGCGGTCAGTGATGACTTTCAAGCAAATTTAGACAATGCAGTTGCACAAGTAAGAGAAGCCGCTGCACATCATGCGAATATCATTCTGTTGCAAGAATTATTTATGGGGCCCTATTTTTGTATTGATCAAAAACCCGCTTATTTTGATTGGGCTCAGCCTGTTAATGATTGCTTGGCTATTCAAACCATGAGTAAACTTGCCAAAGAGCTGGGTGTGGTTTTGCCTATTAGTTTTTTTGAGCGTGATGGAAACGTCTTTTACAACTCCTTGGTGATGATTGATGCCAATGGTGACGTGATGGATTTGTATCGTAAAACGCATATTCCTGATGGCCCAGGCTATCAAGAAAAATATTATTTCACCCCTGGAAATACTGGCATAAAAGTGTGGGATACCCAGTTTGGACGTATTGGTTGTGGGATTTGTTGGGACCAGTGGTTTCCAGAATTAGCTCGTGAATTGGCTTTAAAGGGCGCTGAATTGATTTTTTATCCTACAGCGATTGGTTCCGAACCTCCATATCCTGAATGGGACTCGAAAGATCATTGGCAAAGAACCATGCAGGGACACGCTGCGGCCAATATGGTGCCAGTTATTGCTTCAAACCGTGTTGGTAGGGAAGAGGGTGATGATAGTTTTATTCAGTTCTATGGTTCGTCTTTCATGACGGATGAAATGGGAGCTATGAAATGCGTTGCTGGGCGAGATGAAAGTACTATTTTATATTCAGAATATGATTTAGAGGCCATACGTAAAGCGCGTCGATCCTTTGGTTTGTTTCGTGACCGCCGACCAGACCAATATCAAGCAATCACTTCGGGTGCGGGTATTACTTGGGAAAAGTAGGAAAAAGGCAAAAAGGTGCCCGCATCATGCGGGCACAAAGCTATCCATATCCTTATTGATTTAGGGGAGGAATCTCAATAAGGAAGATCTATTTACACTTGGCTTTTCGAAGCCTAAATAGAGTATATAAATTGTGTAATGCGTTTATCTGACGGCACTGTAAAGCATAATAGCTACTTTGTATTACAAGGCTCTATATAAATAGTGTCCTCGTCAGTATAGATCTGTCCAAGAGGTAGATACTAACTATAGCCTGAGATTTAAAATAAGCGCGGATAAAATTCTATCTACACGTATCTATAAAAATCTAGCCATTTATTTTAGAGAGCCGATGACCGTATTTAGTTCCCCCAATACACTGCCTTATTATTCCGTCTTATTGTCTAGTAAGTTGCTATTGAACGACTTGACTTATCGATTAATGGCAGAAAAAACACTTGAATTGGCCAAAGATCAGCCTGGTTATCTTTGTGCTGAATATGGTGCGGGCGAAATGGATTTGCTGATGACCTACTGGGAAAACCGAGAAGCAGCAGAGGCTTGGTTACACCACGATGTTCATCGAAGAACCTTATCCATTGGTGAAAGTTTTTGGTATGAAGAATACTCATTAAAATTGTTTAAAGTGATCGGGGATGTATCCTTTAAGCGTGAACCTAACCAAGATTTGCATGCTTCACGTTTTCCTCGGATTGTTACGAAGATAGGTGTGTTGAAGATATTAGAGGAAGCACAAGCCCCTCTTTTGTATGATTATATTAATCAAGAAAGGCGTTTCCTTACACCATGGGAACCTTTAAGAAGCGAGGGTTATTATTCCCTTGAAACCTGTCAGTTACGTGTTCGAGAAATGCGTCGAGATTTCTTGGAAGATAAAGGCATCGTGTTCTGTCTCTTGTCCCCTAATGAAGACAAGATGCTCGCCTATAGTAATTACTCCAATATCATTCGAGGTGTTTTTCAGGCTTGTAATCTCGGCTATAGCATACGCGAGAGTGAGCAGGGCAAAGGTGTGATGCAAGAGGCGCTGAGTGCGGGTTTAGAATATCTACATAAGGACTTTCATATTGATCGGATACAAGCAAGCTATATGCCGAGAAATGCTCGAAGCGCAGCCGTATTGCAAAAATTGGGTTTTGATAAAGAAGGTGTAGCAAGGGATTATTTAAAAATCAACGGACGCTGGGAAGATCATATTTTGACCGCATTAGTATTGCGCTAAAATATTAATTAAAGAGACGTTTATTCACTTTGATTTTTTGAGTAATAAAACTCGCCCTTTAGTGTGTTGTTGTACTGTAACCGATAAGACGGTGATGCTTTCTGTGCTTGGATTTAAAATGGCTCTGGGGATTTTGTTTGGAATAATTCTCCCCAAGTCTGGGCAGGCATCAGACTGCTTTTGTTCATTGGATATATAGATAGTGCCATTTAATGGAAGAAAATATTGAGTGGCCATCTTCTGATAATAAAGTGTTTCGGCGTAGTAGGGTGGGTATAGCTCTAAAGCGATATGCTCCGAAACTCCTTTCCAGAGCGGCCAAGTCTTGATTTTGTTTCTTTCTAGTGTCGACTCAACGGTACCAGATGACACTTTTTTTAAAGCATCGTTTTTTGTTGTGTTGGTTGTTGATGGCATGCGTATTAAACACAACTCTACTGTCGGACTCAGTAGTGTGATGCTATTAATGGTTAGAGCTTTTAGCCAGATGCCTTGGTGTTTTTTTAACACCGATTCTTGTTCATTTTTTGGTGTGCTTTGTTGTAAGTACAATTCACCTTTCATGATAAATAGAAAAGTGTCGGCCTGATGGTGGTAAAATCGAGTGGGTGTGGCATTTTGAAAAAGATGCTCATGAGCAACAAAAAGGTTATTTTTTTGATGGATGATCGTGTGCTTACAGGGTTCCCCAAGACTGTAGCTCGTCGGGGCGAGAGTGTTGTGATCCGCTAAGTTCATTATCCAGTACCTTTTTAATAATCCAATGTTATTGAAACACGAGAATAGCGACCTTTCCATGATAATCTTACGCAGAGTGTTGCAGTGTGTTGGGGTGTTTCTTTATAGTTGAGCCCATATGTAGTTTATGAAATCCGTATGTGTCAATAATTTACACATGCAAACGATGTAGAAGGAAAGTTTCCTTGAGTGAGTTGTCAAATTTCGAGTCGAATGAAACCCTTTCATTAAAAGACTATACAGAAAAAGCGTACTTGAATTACTCCATGTACGTTATTCTTGATCGAGCGTTACCGCACATCGGTGACGGATTAAAGCCTGTACAGCGTCGCATAATCTATGCGATGAGTGAACTGGGCCTAAAGGCCAGTGCGAAATACAAAAAGTCCGCTCGTACCGTTGGTGATGTGCTTGGTAAATTTCACCCTCATGGTGACAGCGCTTGTTATGAAGCGATGGTGTTGATGGCTCAGCCTTTTTCTTATCGCTATCCCTTGGTTGATGGTCAAGGTAACTGGGGGGCGCCAGACGATCCAAAATCGTTTGCCGCTATGCGTTATACCGAGTCTCGACTGTCAAAATATGCTGACTTATTATTAAGAGAAGTTAGCCAAGGTACTGTGGATTGGACTCCTAATTTTGATGGTACTTTGCAAGAGCCATCGGTGTTGCCATCGCGTTTACCTAACTTATTACTAAACGGTACGACTGGTATCGCTGTCGGTATGGCGACGGATATTCCACCACATAATTTGCGTGAAATTGGTAGCGCCTGTATTCATCTTCTTAATAATCCAACGGCGGAATTAGACGATCTACTTAATTTTGTCCAGGGCCCTGATTTCCCAACGGGTGGCGAAATTATCACACCAAAAAGTGATATCGTTAGACTTTATGAAACAGGCAAAGGGCAGATTAAAGCCAGAGCCCGTTTTACTGTTGAAGAGGGCGAAATTGTTGTAAATGAACTGCCCCATCAAGTGTCTGGTAGTAAAATATTAGAGCAAATTGCAGCGCAAATGCAGGCAAAAAAATTGCCTATGGTCGTTGATTTACGTGATGAGTCAGATCATGAAAACCCGACTAGATTGGTGATTGTTCCTAAATCTAATCGTGTTGACATTGATTCTGTCATGACACATCTTTTTGCCTCAACAGATCTTGAAAAATCTTATCGCGTGAACATGAACGTGATTGGTTTGGATGGATTGCCTCAAGTTAAACCGCTGAAGAATTTCTTATCGGAATGGCTGCGTTTTCGTATTGATGTAGTACGCCGCCGCTTACAATTTCGTCTCGATAAAGTACTGAACCGTTTACATATATTAGAAGGTTTATTAATTGCTTTTCTAAATATTGATGAAGTCATCGATATAATTCGAACGGAAGAAAAACCAAAAATTGAGCTAATGGCTCGTTTTGGTTTGACTGATATGCAGGCTGAGTCAATTCTTGAATTGAAACTACGCCATCTTGCTAAACTTGAAGAAATACGCATCAAGGGCGAACAAGACGAGCTGGAAAAAGAGCGCAAGCAACTAGAAGGTCTATTGTCTTCTGATCGCAAGCTAAAAAAACTTATTACTGATGAAATTCAAGAAGCCATCGATGACTTTGGCGATGACAGACGAACGCCAATTGTTGCTCGTAAGGAGTCTCAAGCGTTCACAGAAGAAGACTTGATGTCTAATGACCCTATTACGGTGGTTATTTCAAAACAAGGCTGGATTCGCGCTGCGAAAGGCCATGATATTGACGTTCATGGCTTGAGCTATAAATCTGGTGATGAATTTTTAATCAGTACCAAAGGGCGTTCAAATCAAACGCTTGCTCTACTTGCTTCCAATGGCCGAACTTATTCGATTAAAGCGCACTCACTGCCTTCTGCTCGCGGACAAGGTGAACCTATTACTGGGAGGATCTCGTTAGAGAAAGACGCCACTATTGTTTCAATGATCATAGACAACGAAGACGCTCACTATTTGATTGCCAGTGATGCCGGCTACGGATTTGTTGCTCAACTGAAAGAGTTGTATGCAAAAAACAAAGCGGGTAAGGCGACTTTAAGTTTGCCAAAAGGTGCGCAAGTCATGGCGCCAGTGTTTGTCCAGAGCCCTGAGAAAGGTCGAGTTGTAGCGATATCGAATGAAGGGCGTATGCTCGCATTTGATGTGGCTTCTTTGCCGCAAATGGCGAAAGGTAAAGGCAATAAAATGATCAGTATACCCACGACACGTGCCGCTGATCGAGAAGAGCTAGTCGTTGCCATTGCGTGTGTTCAGCCTAATGATCTTTTGACTGCTTATGCCGGTAAGCGCTTTATGTCTTTCGCGGAAAAAGATCTAGAAGAATACCTTGGAGAGCGTGGTCGTAGAGGCTTAAAGCTTCCGCGAGGCTTCCAGCGAATAGATGGGCTTGAAGTGAAAGTCGGTGAGGGTAAATTGGCTAAAGTCGATGAGCCGCCTAAACAAGATTTATTTTAATAATGGATAAATTGGCATTGAGGTCATAAGCTTATTAGCTAGATCACGATGCCCATTTATGGATAAAAGCTGAATATACATACTCACTATGTTAAGTGAATTCGCGACCAAGTAAGAGGAAACGATAATGAAAGGTAGTCAAAAAGTAATAGACAGTTTAAATGCTTTATTAGCAAATGAATTGGCTGCAATTGACCAGTATTTTATACACTCTCGTATGTATGATGATTGGGGCTTGAATAAATTGTATGAGCGTCTCAATCACGAAATGGAAGAAGAGACTCAGCACTCAGACTGGCTTATCAAGCGAATTTTGTTTTTGGAAGGTGTTCCTTGCATGACCAAGCGTCGCGACCTGCTGATTGGTTCTGATCTTCGTTCTATGATTTCAAATGATTTAACGCTTGAGCTAGAAGTGGTTAGCTGTGTTCGTGAAGCGATTGCTATTTGTGAGTTAGAGGGTGATTATCAAACGCGTGAAACGCTTGAGAAACTATTGTTTGATACAGAAGAAGATCATGTTTATTGGCTAGAGCAGCAGCTTGGTCTAATGGAAAAAATTGGCATGCAGAATTACTATCAATCTCAGATGGGTAATTAAGGGGATATTATGAAAGGTGATCGTGATGTTATTACCAATCTAAACAAGGTGTTGGCTAACGAATTAGTTGGTATTAACCAATATTTTCTGCATGCTCGTATGTTTAAAGATTTTGGCTTTAGTGCTTTAGATAAAGCTGACTATAAAACGTCTATCCAGAAAATGAAAAATGCCGACCGATTGATTGAGCGTGTTTTGTTTTTAGAAGGTTTGCCAAATCTTCAAGATCTTGGTCGTCTTCGTATTGGTGAAAATAGCGAAGAGATGATCGCAGCAAATTTGGAGTTTGAGCTGGATACGCTGCCGGCACTAAAGTTTGCGATTAACTTGTGCGAGCAGAAAAAAGATTTCATGAGTCGTGATACGCTAGAAAAAATATTAGAAGAGCAAGAAGAGCAAATAGACTGGCTTGAGACTCAGCAGCATTTAATTGGTGCTTCTGGAATGGAAAACTACCTTCAATCCCAGATGTAATCGTTTGATTGTTGTGACTTAAGCAACTTGATATTGCGTTTCTGCTATTTTGATAAGCTCATTATTGAGTAGCTTTTTTGCGCATTGGCAGCACTTGCCGCATTGACTACCAATGTTGTGCTCTTTATACAGAGCGCGCATGGTAGTCGCCCCTTCCTGTATAGACGCTTTGATGTCTTTGTCTGATACCTGGTTACAAATACAAACATACATAAATGAAAATCACTCGCACTAATGTTTTGATCTTACGATTGTATTTTTAATGCTAATGATTATCAATAGATAAAATTTTATCTATTTCTGTTCTTTGATAGTTTTTTTCATTTTTTTGAAAACAGTTAAGAAGAGGGTTAAAAAGAGATTGAACCCTCGGTTAGGAATATAGGGTGGGCTTTAGACTTCTTTTTCAGCGATATCGTTAAGAACTTTGAGAAAAGACTCTGGATCATGGGCTCCCTGAATCATGAACTTATCGTTAATCACATACGTTGGTACAGAGTTAATGTCTAAACTGCGCAGATGTTTTAGTTTTTTCTCTGTGAGTGTTTGAGCCTCTGGGCTAAGTGCGTACTCAATGTCTGATTTTTGCATACCGATACTAAGAGCGGTTTCTTCTAAAATGCTTGTTAATCCAATGTCTTTCCCATTAGTAAAATAGGCATGAAACGTTGCTAAAACAAAAGGTGTGGCCAGGTTTGATTTAGTGGCTGCGAGCACAAACTGGTGAACAAGCTTGGTATTTGGGAGGCGGTCTTTTTCTGAAAAATTGAATTGGATTCCCGCTTCAATGCCGACTTGCTGTAGAGCGTGTGTGGCTTCGTTTAGCTTTTCTGAACTGCCAAATCTCTCACCTAGAAAAGTTTCTCTGTCTGCACCTTCTGCAGGCATGTCTGGATGCAGTTCAAAAGGTTGCCAGCGGATGTCTATCTTATAGTCGTCACCGAGTTGTTCTATGGCTTGTTTTAGGCGTGAATAGCCTAAGTAACACCAAGGACAGACTAAATCAGAAATAATATCTATACGCAGATCGGACATGAGTTCTCCTAAAAATATAAAAAATGGAATAGTGTAATGTTGAGTTTAAAGCGGTTTAATTGACGCTTAACGCAATGCATTGGCTGATTTCAGTGTAAGAGCGTCCGCTTTCTTGGTGCCAATGGTTAAACGCACGCTGTGCCGCTTTCCATGCAGATTGCGTGTCTCTTCCTGTGGTAATAATGTCGTGTAAACGTAAATAACCTTCAACGTCCTTTGTCAGCATAAAGGTGTCTTTGCCCATGGCTCTTAATGTGTAAGGGCCAGTATTTCCACCAAGCCGCGCCCCATTTTTTTTCAAATAAGCCCATAGACCGATAATATCGTCGTTAGGCCAGCTAGCAATAAAGTGAGAAAAAGAACCGTGACTTGATTGGCATTCGCTAATCATTAAGGCATTTTCTCTGATGGTCATGACTTTGCCAAAATTGCGGATAATGCGAATATCTTTGGCTTTTTCTTCCCACATCTCATTGTGGATGAGTAGCATTTTTTCAATGTCAAAATCGAAAAAAACGGTTTCAAATCCCGGCCACTTATTACGCACAACTTGCCAGTTAATACCTGACTGAAAGACTTTTTGAGAAAAAGACGCTAACCATCGGTCGTCACTGTGCTGGCTTAATTGTGACGGACTTAATGGTCGTGAGAGCATTTGTTCAAGGTGGTTCTTTCCACCATGTCGAAGCGCTGCCCGATCGTAAATGGATTGAAAGAGTTCGTATTTCATCCAGGGCTCCTATTTAGAGTTGCTCAGTTTATCATAAGCCTTGGCGTATATAATGGATTGAGGCGATATCTTGTTTGGTATTTTAGTGATGGACGCTATGTGTTTGTCTTATAATGGGTCTAAATGATCCAGTCGAGAGAATTTGAATGACACACTTAAGCGTTAATCTGAATAAAATTGGCTTACTTCGAAATTCTCGAGGAAGAAATTATCCCAATATGCTCGAAATGGCGGAGCGAACGCTGGCGTTAGGTGCGTTTGGTATTACCATACACCCAAGACCTGATCAGCGGCATGCAACATACCAAGATGCTCATGATCTGAAAGCCCTATTAAAGCGTTTTCCGGGTGCTGAATTGAATATAGAAGGTTTCCCTGATGCACAGTTTTTGGATGTGGTTTTAGAAGTAGAGCCAGATCAATGTACGCTTGTACCGGATGACCCAAATCAGCTGACGTCTGATCATGGCTGGAACATTGCTCGAGACCAAGACGCATTGCGCCCAGTGATAGCAAAATTAAAAGCGAAAGGTATTCGTGTTGTATTGTTTATGGATCCTGATGCCGAAAATATGGTCTTAGCAAAAGAGGTTGGTGCTGATAGGGTTGAGCTTTATACCGAGGCGTATGCCAATGCTTATGGAAAAGAAGGTTTTGACGATGTTCTTGCTGTTTATCAAAAAACAGCTCAAGCCGCCTTAGAAGTTGGGTTGGCGGTGAATGCCGGCCACGATCTAGACTTAAATAATGTTCAGGCTTTGTGTGAGCAAGGTAGAATAATGGAAGTATCGATTGGGCATGCACTTACCGCAGAAGCATTAGATCTTGGTTGGGACAATGTTGTGAAAGCATACCTGGCCAAATTGGCGTAATGACAAGATGCAGGCAGAAAAAAGGGCGTATTGTGGTGGCTGTGGTTTTTTAGTGACACAGTGTGTTTGTGAATGGGTGCCTAGGCTTTCTACTCACTTAAATATAGTCATCCTACAAGATCCGAAAGAGGCTAAACACGCGAAGAATACTGTATCACTCTTGCGGTTAGCTTTGACGTCAGTGGAGTGTATTTCAACGGCAAATGTAGACGCTTTAAAAAATGTATTATCACAGAAAGACCCTGTTAAATGGCGTCTGGTTTTTCCTTGTGATGCCGCTGTTGCAGTGGAGTCTATCGAGGTGGAAGAGGCGTCTGAGATTGAAGGGTTGATTTTCATTGATGCGACTTGGCGTAAGGCCAAAAAACTGTATTTTACAGAACCCTTGTTGCGTATTTTTGGAGCAGTTAGTTTTTTACAGCCGCCGATAGGGCAATATAAGATTCGGAAGTCGCCAAACGATACGTCGTTATCCACCTTAGAAGCGTGTGCTTATAGTATTGAGCAAGTGGCAGGGGATAATATGCAGCCACTACGAGAATACATGTTGGCTGCACAAGAGTGGCAATGGAGAAAACAACCGTTGAGTCATCGTCATGATGGTTGACGGTTTTTATAAGTAGCGCCCTCATGACCATATAAAAGAGAAATCAGAGCATATTATGAGCAAACAAACAGAGATTGAAGCCGCCGTTTTACGTCGCCTTTTGAAACATCTAGACGATAACAAATCGGTGCAAAATATCGACCTGATGAATTTGGCGGGTTTTTGCCGTAACTGCTTGAGTAAATGGTATATGGCTGAAGCCGAGCAGCAAGGCGTTAAAATAGATTACGATGACGCTCGAGAGTTCGTGTATGGCGAACCTTATGACACTTGGAAAGCTAAGTATCAACCAGAAGCCACCGCAGAACAGCTGACCGCTTTTAATGCAAAGTCTAAGTCCGATAAGTAAATTTGATATGAAAAAGCGATTCAATTCGTTTTTTTCTTTTCTAAGTCGCGCCAAACGGTTTGTTTGCGTGCTTCTTATTGTGTGTTTCATTCCACCGTTATGGTTGTATGCCGATGTTTCAGAGAAATATCGAACATTGGCTAAGCAGACGGGTGTTATCTATGGTTCGAGCGCTGAGAAGCGCATCTTGGCGTGGCGCCGCCTGATAGATGACTCTAAATCACTGTCAATTGTCGATCAGCTTACGCAAGTTAATAATTTTTTTAATCAAATGGATTTTGTTGACGATATTAAGTTGTGGGGCAAAGAAGATTATTGGGCAACACCCATTGAGTTTTTGGGAATGCAAGCAGGCGATTGTGAGGACTTTACTATCGCAAAATATTTCACACTTAGAGAGCTTGGGGTTCCAGATGAGCAGCTGCGTTTGGTATACGTTAAGGCGTTAACGCTCAATCAACATCATATGGTGTTGGCGTATTATCACAAACCAACTTCCATCCCTGTTTTGCTCGACAACATTGATAAAGAATTGAAACCCGCGTCAAAGCGCAATGACTTGTTACCTATTTATTCTTTTAATGCTGAAAACTTATGGCTTTCAAAAGAAAAAGGGCGCGGTGTGCTGGTAGGAGGCTCATCACGATTGAGCTTATGGACAGATTTAAATAATCGACTTAATACGATTACAAATTAGGAGAACATAGATGACGCTGTTCCGCCAATTAATGATGACGATAATCGCCATATTTTCACTGATGCTTGCGGTTGTAATGGGCATCAACTTTAACACGACAAAAGGCTATTTAGTCGGACAATTGGAGTCGACAACGCAGGATTCAGCAACATCATTAAGCATGTCTGTGTCAGATTTTATGGCGTTAGAGGATTATGTGTCTGTTGAAAGTAGCATCAATGCGGTGTTCGACAGTGGGTATTTTTCTGAGGTACGAATTCACGTTTACAATAATGATGAGAGTATTGTTCGCTCAAACGAAACTAAGATTGATGGTGTCCCTAATTGGTTTATTGATCTTATTGACTTTAAGGTTCCTGTTGCAAAAGCGGTTATTTCAAATGGCTGGAGTGAGCTCGGTCAGGTCTATATTACGGGCAGTGCTGGGTATGGTTATAATCAGCTTTGGCTTGCTTCACGTGACTTGTTAATATCATTTTTTGTCATTGGTTCGATTACGCTCATTTTAGGAAGTATTGCGTTACGTTATTTGTTTAGACCTTTAGCTGAGCTTGAAAAACAAGCAGAAGCAATACAGCAGCGCCGCTTTATCAAGGTGATTGATGTCCCAAAGACCCGGGAACTGAAATCTGTTGTTCTCTCGATGAACCGTATGGTTGAAAAATTAAAGAAGGAGTTTGCCGCTGAAGTGGAGACCGCACAATGGTTACAGGCTAAAGCATTTAAAGATCCTGTCAGTGGATTAGGCAATAGACACTTTTTCGAAAATCAGATGAAATCGCACTTTTCAGAGAGAGAGCGAGGAATAGATGGTCTTGCATTGGTTAGTTTAACGGACTTGGCCAAACTTAATAACGAACGAGGCTATGAATCGGCGGATATGTTTATTCAGTCTGCTGCTGATATATTAGCCAAAAAAATATCGTATATATCCTCTTATACTACCTTGGCCCGTTTATCTGGAGCTGATTTTGTTTTATTAATTCCAAATTTTGATCACGCTCAGCTTAAGCAGGTTGTCGAGGACGTTATGGTAGCGTTGATGGAATTGAATATTGCTAGCATCAGTTATTCGGATGCTGTTGCTAACATTGGTGCGGTCACTATTGATGGTTCTGTAGAGCGTTCAAGCGCCATGTCGCAAGCCGATGCAGCATTACGTGAAGCGAAACGTGAAGGCTGCAATACCAGTAAGGTGTATGATCTCAATACAGGTCAAAGCATGGCTATTAGTCGTAGCTCCTGGAAAGAAATATTGGAATCAGCCATACAACATCGATCTTTTAAGCTTAAAAAACAAAAGGTTGTGACCATAGATGAGTCTCCAATCACACTTCATGAGGAAGTGTTTATGGGGTTAGAACATGCAGGTAAAATCTACCATGCAGGGTATTTCATTGGCTTAGCTGAGCAGTTTGATTTAGGGAGCCAAATTGATCAGGTGATTATTAGTCGGGTCATTGAGTATATTAAGTCTAAGAAGTTGGAGGTTCCTTTAACGGTGAATTTATCCGCTTCTTCTTATGCTAAGCCAGCCTTTATTGAGTGGCTAAACAAAACGTTAAGTCATCTTGAGGCCGGTGTAAAAAGTAAACTGATGTTTGAAATTTCAGAACAGAGCGTTTTGCTTGACGAGCAACAAGCCAGCTCATTGGCACAAATGCTGAAGACACAGCATGTCTTATTCGGTATTGATAATGTGGGTAAGCAGTTTTCGGCCTTCCAGTATTTGCAAAACCTTATGCCAGACTATGTCAAAGTTGACTCATCTTATACTCGTATGGCTGCTGGTAAGGAGTCTGAATCTTTCTTTATGCACACGCTTTGCAAGATGTTCAATAGCTTAAATATCGAAGTTATTGCAACAGGTGTAGAAAACGAGAAGCAATTAGTTGCTTTAAAGCGTTTTGACCTTGCTGGCGGACAAGGGTTTATTGTTGGGCGCGCGAAAGATATGTAAAAAAGCCGAATTATATATCTGATTTTAACGAAAGTGATGGACTCAAATCAAAGAATCATCACTTCCCTCTATGTTATGGGCATCGACCATTAAACTATCGTCTTGGGCATTGTGTACGCCACGAACCCATTTTCTACCAAGTAATTTCTTTTGGGCAGGCAAAGGTAGCTCGGTAAACTGTATTAAGCGCTTTTGTGATAGAAGATCGATTAAATCTTCTAAAATACGCATCATTTCACTGTCTGATTCAGACAGAATCTCTTGGGTACTGGTACTTGTCGCAGTGAATTTTTTTTCTAGTATGCTCGCAACCGACGGTTCATTTGGTGCGACTAATAGTGAATAGTCGTCTGACTGGGATGTGGCAACATCAATAATCTCACCATTTTCATTGATTTTTGCGTATAGCATATTGATTTCCTTAGATGTTTCAATTTGTAGTAAGGCGATTACTTCTCTTCACATACTACCTAATACACACTATTCTAAGCTATAGTTGTCGTCATTGTATTGTTGCTTTGTAAATCAGATTTTTGGTAGTTTAGGAGAAAAGAGGGTATGTCTGACTCTGATCGTTCGGAACAGAATGCTTCGTCACCTGTAGAAAATGATTCTCACGAAGAAAGTGAAATCATCAACGGATCTGACGAGGATATAATAGAAGAGCTAAACACAGAAGACTCTAAAGTGGATGACCTGCAATGGAAGACGCAAGGTGCGTCGTTAGAATACCCGAATCCACTGCTAGATTGCCTCGTGTTATTGAGTAAATACTTCCATAACCCCTATACAGCAGATGGCATTGCTGCCGGCTTGCCTATTACCGATAACGCGATGACGCCTGAACTTTTTCAGCGCGCTTCTCAACGTATAGGAATCAGCTCACGCTTTGTTAAGCGTGGTTTAAAGAAAATTCCAGATATGGTGCTTCCTACTGTACTTTTGTTGAAAGACAAACAAGCCTGTATTTTATTGGAAGTGGACAATGCGAAGGGAACAGCAAAGATACTTCGCCCAGAGTCTGGAGAAGGTGAGATAGTACTGCCGCTGGCAGACCTTGATGAATCCTTTACCGGTTATTGTTTTTTTGTTCGTCCGTTGTATCAATTTGATAAACGTTCTGAAAAAAGTGACGAAGAAGAGGGTAAAAAAGGCCATTGGTTTTGGGGGACCATCGTTGGTTCTTGGCGTATATACCGCGATGTCTTTATAGCCTCATTACTCATCAATATTTTTGCAGTTGCTAGCCCGCTTTTTGTAATGAACGTGTATGATCGAGTTGTACCTAATAATGCGTTTGATACACTTTGGGTGTTGGCAATTGGTGCGGCTGTTGTCTACTTATTTGATTTTTTATTGCGAACACTAAGAGCCTATTTTATCGATATCGCGGGGAAAAAATCCGATATTTTGATATCAGCCACTATCTTCGCCAAAGTCAGTAATATTACTATGGCGTCACGACCCAAATCTGTTGGTGCGTTTGCAAAAAACCTTCAAGAATTTGAAAGTATTCGTGACTTTATTACATCGGCTTCAATCACGACCTTAGTTGATATTCCTTTCATGTTCTTGATCATCGGCGTGATATGGCTTATAGGCGGCCCAGTTGGTTATATTCCGATTGTGACGATTGCATTAATCGTTTTATACAGCGTTATTATTCAAATACCGTTACGTCGCTCGATAGAAGAAGGTCAAAAAACAGCGTCGCAGAAAAATGCCGTCTTGATTGAAAGCCTTTATAACGCAGAAAGCGTTAAGCTTAATAACGCGGAAGGTGTGTTTCAAAAACAATGGGAAAATGCTGTTGGAAATATTGCAGATTGGGGGGTGAAAACTCGTCAATTATCTCAGTCCTCTTCTTCTTTTGCGATGGTGGCTCAGCAGCTAACGACTGTGATCATTGTAATTGTTGGTGTCTATCAGATATCTGAAGGTAACATGAGTATGGGTGCCTTGGTTGCTGCTGTCATGTTAACTGGTCGAGCGCTCGGTCCAATGGCACAGGTCGCCAGTTTAGCGACGCGCTATAACCAAGCAAAATCAGCTTTTACTTCGCTTAATGAGATCATGGCCTCGCCGGTAGAAAAACCAGATAACGTTAAATTTGTTCATCGGCCTTTGTTTAAAGGCGAATTTCAGTTTGAGGCGGTTAACTTTTCTTATCCTGACCAAGAACAAGCCGCAGTGAGTGCCATTAACATTAATATTAAGCAGGGCGAAAAAGTAGCCATTATCGGGCGTATCGGTTCAGGTAAATCGACACTTGGTAAATTGATGACAGGGCTTTATACGCCGGACAGTGGTGCGATAAGAATTGATGGTGTGGACTTGCGACAAGTTAATCCGACAGATCTACGTCGAAACATTGGTTCTGTTTCACAGGATGTTAGTTTATTTTATGGCTCCATCAAAGACAACATAGTAATGGGCGTTCCTTACATGGAAGACGAGGCCATTATTCGAGCGGCAGATCTGTCAGGCGTCTCTGAGTTTGCTAATCGAAAACCTAATGGACTGGATAGCCTTGTTGGTGAACGTGGCGCGTTACTTTCTGGTGGTCAGCGTCAAAGCATTGCTATTGCAAGGGCGTTATTATTTAACCCACCTATTCTAATTTTGGACGAGCCGACAGCCTCAATGGACAATACGACCGAATCGAGAATGAAGCGTCGCTTAATCGAAGGGGTGAAAGAAAAGACTCTTATACTTATTACACACAAGGCTTCTATGCTTGACATGGTTGACCGGATTATCGTAATGGATAACGGTCGCTTGATTGCTGATGGTCCAAAAGCGCAAGTACATGAAGCACTTCGTCAAGGCAAGTTGAAGGTCAGCTAATTATGAGTAAAAAATCCCCAATTTCACAAGATGACTTAGAATATTTGACGGACCGTAATGCGGCGTTAATGCTTAAAACCCCTCGGGGCGGCAGGATTATTTTGTGGGTTATTTTCATTTTCGTCGCAGCTGCTTTGGTGTGGGCAAATTACACGGCATTGGATGAGGTTACGGTTGGCGAAGGTAAAGTTATCCCCACCAGTCAAGTGCAGCAAATACAAAATCTTGAGGGCGGCATTCTAAAAGAAATCAATGTCAAAGTTGGCCAAGTTGTTGACAGTGGACAGGTTTTAATGACTATTGAAAACACGGAAGCGTTGTCGTCTTTACGAGAGCAGCAAGCAGAGTTTATCAATTTGCAAGTACGAGCTACTCGCCTGCAAGCGGAATCTTATAACCTAAAGCCTGAATTTGATGCGGACGCTAAGGAAAAATACCCTCTAGTCGTCAATCGAGAATTAGATTTATACAATAGTCGATTAGAATCTTTGCGTACTAACCAAGCGAGTTTTCAGCAGCAAATTGAGCAAAGAAAACAAGAGATTGTTGAGCAACAAGCAAAGTTAGACAACTTAAAACAGAGCTATGTATTTTCGAAAGAAGAACTAGATTTAACGCGTCCAGCCTTTGAGCAGGGTGCTGTTTCTAGAGTTGAGCTATTGCAACTTGAGCGTCAAGTGAATCAGTTGCAAGGGGATTTGGAGGCGACTCAATTAGCGATTCCTCGCGCTCGTTCCGCACTGAAAGAAGCACAAAGTAATTTAGCAGAGAGCGATGCACAGTTTCGCGCGGAGGCTCAGGAGGATTTAACGGGCGTAAAAAGTAAGTTAGATCAGCTTAAAGAAGTCAGTGTCTCACTTGAAGACAAAGTTTCCAGAACGCAAGTTCGATCCGTGCTGAAAGGGATTGTAAAACAAATTCAGTTAAATACCGTCGGTGGGGTTATTAAGCCTGGTATGAATTTGATGGAAATTGTACCCATTGAAGACTCTTTGTTGATTGAGGCGAAAGTTCGCCCTGAAAATATTGGCTTTATTAAGCCGGGCCTTAGTGCTGTGGTGAAACTTTCCGCTTACGATTTTGCTATTTTTGGCGGTTTGCATAGCACGGTGGAAAATATCAGCGCGGACACTATTCTTGATGAAGAAGGAAATAGCTTCTTTTTAGTCAGAGTTAGAACCGATAAAAACTATCTAGGGACAAAGCAGGCCCCGTTGCCGGTTATCCCAGGTATGCAAGCAACGGTAGATATTATTACAGGTAAAAAGACGTTATTGGATTACTTGCTAAAACCTATCTTAAAAGCCCAGCAAAATGCGCTTCGTGAGCGGTAATTACAAAAAATACTTTAGGAATGCTAACGAGTAACAAATGTTAACACTCTAGTTTTTTTTACTGGTTAAAATATCCAAATTGCACTTGATAAGGCGAGATTCATTTTGAAAATTTTGTGTTGGAGTACCGACCAAGCCGTATGGAAGCACTGGAGTCAAGTGATCAGTGCTGATATATCATTGGTTCGTGTCGAGGCGTTAGGTGATGTATACGAAACGCTTCAAACGACGTCGTCAGAATTCAAATACTGTTTTATTTTTTTAGAAGATAAGTCGTTTTCGAAAAAGGTTGAGGATGTGGTTGCATTACGTTCGGTTTTTCCACATCAAAAAATCATTGTGTTTCCGAATCAAACGAGCCAAGCCGCCGCGTTAAGGCTCTTCTCTGTTGGTGTGAGTGGGCAATGTGCGCCTTATATTGGTAAAGATCAGTTGGATCTTGTGTTGTCTGTTGTTGACTCTGGTGAAATTTGGGGTGGAAAAATATTCATTCAGCAGCTTATTCAGCAGTCTGCAACCACGGCACAGGTTAATGAAAGTGAGTTGGAAGACTTATCTGAGCGTGAGTTGAGCGTGGCTCAATATATAGCGAAAGGATGGTCGAATAAGAAAATTGCTCTTGAAATGGACATTACCGAGCGTACGGTAAAAGCACATTTAACGTCAATTTTCAAAAAAACAAATACAAAAGACCGACTAGCTTTAGCATTGTTGGCGCAGAGCTATTACTCTGTGCTTTAATTTAGTTCTTATTGAGTTGTGCTCCGCACTGCTTTCGTTCGTTATTCCTCTTATTTTTTTTCCTTTACCGTTGTATTCACTATAGAGCTCCTCTAACAGGGGCTTTTACTCTCTATTTATCTTTAATTCTCGTGTATCGAAATGGCGCATATTTTGCAGCACCTTTAAATGTATTTTTACGTTTTTAAGAGAGTGCACCATGTCTGCGCCCCCAGTAAAAGAGTTAACAGTGATGCTTGTTGATAATGAGCCAGCCAGAGCTGCTATTGTTGAGCAAGCAATGATGGATAGCGGTTATCGCGTTATTAGACGCCTTGATAATGCCAAAAATCTGACCGAAGCAGTAACCAAATTTCAACCTGATATGGTCATTATTGATATCGAATCCCCTGATCGAGATGTGTTGGAAAATATGTCTCGACTCACTCAAAATAATCCTCGTCCCATCGTGATGTTTGCTGAAGAAGATGACTCTCATCATGTTGAAGCGGCTATAAGGGCAGGTGTTAGTGCTTATGTTGTAGACGGTGTAAAAAGAGGCAGTGTCAAAGCCATACTGCAAGTTGCGATTGCCAGATTTCGTGAATTTCATGCGCTCCGTTCTGAATTAGAGACGGTGAAAAGTCAGCTTGAAGATAGAAAATTGATAGACAAAGCGAAAGGCTTGATTATGAAGCATCAAAAATGTGATGAGCCTGCTGCTTATCAAGCCCTTAGAAAGCTGGCGATGGATCGCAGTCAGCGTATGACCGACGTTGCTCGAAATATCATATCGGTGATGGAATTAATGGGAGGTTCAAAGTGAACCTAAATAAACCAATGAACATTATTCTTAATAGCGAGCCTGTCCGGGTGGGTTTTATCCCATTAATTGATTGCGCCCCTTTTGTTATTGCTCACGAAAAAGGCTTCTTCACTCAGGAAGGGGTTGAGGTTGTTCTTTCTAAAGAAGCCTCTTGGGCTAGTATCCGGGATAAAGTTGCGTTCAATTTACTGGACGGTGCACACATGTTGGCGTCTATGCCAATTGCGGCCAGTTTAGGTATTGGTACGATTAAAACCGCCATGCAAACCAGTTTTACCGTTAGTCATAATGGCAATGGCATTACGATTGGCAATGATTTGTATAAACAGCTTCAGAAATACGCTAATTCATCTACTGAGATTCGTTCCGGTGTTGCATTAAAACGATTCATAAACAGTCGTGAGCCGCAATCTGAGCCACTGCGTTTTGCGATGGTTTACCCTTACTCTTCTCATAATTATCAATTGAGAGATTGGCTTGGTTGTGCGGGAATTGATTCAGACAAAGATGTTCAGATTATTGTTGTCCCACCGGTAAAAATGGTGGATAGCCTAAAAAAGGGTGAAATAGATGGCTATTGTGTTGGCGAGCCTTGGAACAGTCTTGCGGTAGAGCAAGGCGCCGGTCATATGCTGGTTACTGGCTATGAAATTTGGGGGAGCACGCCGGAAAAAGTATTTGGTGTGAATTCTATCTGGGCAGAGACAAATCCACAGATTCATCTTGCAATGATTCGAGCGTTAGAGAAAGCCTGTACTTGGGTGGATGAGCCCGAAAATCGAACCGAGCTCTTGAATATATTAAGCCATCCAGATTATCTGAATTGCACCATGGAGCAGTTGGTTTATGGGTTTGGTTCAATTAAGCCGAAAGGGCAGTTTGATTGGCCGATGGAAGCGTATCAGCGCTTTTCGGGTCACGAAACCAATAAGCCTTTACCCAGTTATGCTTTGTGGATTATGGCGCAGATGTATCGTTGGCAGCAATTAACTCAAGTAACTTCAATTAATCATGTGGCAGAGCAAGTGTATCGACAAGACCTTTATTACCAAGCGTTAGGACTTGAGGTTGAACGGGATGATTCGTGGCGTTTATCTACTCAAGAAGAGTCAGAATGGTTTGGTTCGGTAGCGTGCGGGAAAATTCGTTTACACCCAGATGGCATATTGAAAGGGTTTGTTAAATAACGTGTCTTTTTATAGTGCGCCGCGCATAGAAATAGGGCGTAAGCGACGCTGGTTCATGTTATACGTGCTTATAAAAGTAAAAAATTTGAATAAAAACCAATAAAATCAGTGTCTTATTTTTATTGGCACGCCGTATGCTTTATTTTAGAAATAAGGTTAAATATATAGAACTTACTGTATGTTTTTCGAATTTACATCTTGGTGAAATGAGCAACGATGCTTAATTTTTACCCACATTACAGATAGTTCAATGTAGAACTATTTATGAATGGCAAAGGCGCCTGTGAACACATTTTTGTGATTCACATGCGCCTTTTTTTGTTTTTATCACTTTTCTAACGCGGAGCATGGCTATGACTATGAGATCTTTTAAAGCGGCTTTATCTTTGTCGACAGCAGCATCTACCACTAAAAAAGCAGGACTGTCTCTATTGGTTGGTTCTGTACTTTTTTCCGGTATGGCTCAGGCTGAGCTTGGTTATCCAGAAAAAGAAGAGCTGAAATTTGGCTTTATCAAATTGACGGATATGGCGCCGTTGGCGATTGCCTACGAAAAGGGTTACTTCGAAGATGAAGGTTTGTACGTCACGCTAGAAGCTCAGGCTAATTGGAAGGTTTTGCTAGATAGAGTTATTGACGGGCAGCTTGATGGAGCACATATGTTGGCGGGGCAGCCTCTGGGCGCGACGATTGGCTACGGTACTAAAGCACACATTGTTACCGCTTTTAGCATGGACTTAAACGGTAACGGCATTACTGTTTCCAATGATGTTTGGGCTGAAATGAAAAAGAACATTCCACATGATGCCGATGGAAAACCCGTTCATCCAATCAGTGCGAGTGCTTTAAAACCTGTTGTTGATGGTTATAAAGCAGAAGGTAAACCTTTCAAAATGGGGATGGTTTTCCCCGTCTCTACCCATAACTATGAGTTGCGTTATTGGTTAGCCGCTGGTGGTATTCACCCTGGTTACTATGCACCAGCGAAAGGCGACACGAGTGGTCAGATTAATGCTGATGCTTTGCTTTCTGTAACGCCGCCACCACAAATGCCAGCCACGATGGAAGCCGGAACGATCCATGGCTACTGCGTAGGTGAACCTTGGAACCAGCAAGCCGTCTTTAAAGGCATTGGTGTTCCAGTGATTACCGATTACGAGATTTGGAAAAATAACCCAGAAAAAGTATTCGGTGTGAGCAGTGATTGGGCTGAAGAAAATCCAAACACACACATTCGTGTCGTAAAGGCGATGATTCGAGCGGCTAAATGGCTAGACGAAAATAACAATGCAAACCGCCCAGAAGCGGTCGAAATCTTATCTCGTAGTGATTATGTCGGTGCGGATTACGATGTTATCGCCAACAGTATGACAGGGACTTTTGAATACGAAAAAGGCGATAAGCGCGATGTGCCTGACTTCAACGTCTTCTTCCGCCATCACGCGACTTACCCTTACTACAGTGATGCAATCTGGTACCTAACGCAAATGCGTCGTTGGGGGCAAATTGCCGAGCCGAAATCAGACGAGTGGTTTATGAAGACGGCGAAAGAGGTTTATCGTCCAGATATTTATGCTCAAGCGGCTAAAACGTTAATTGAAGATGGTCTGATGACAGCGTCTGAGTTTCCTGACTTTGATAAAGAAGATGGATTTAAAGCACCACAAAGCGAGTTTATAGATGGTGTTACCTATGACGGCAAGCATCCTAATGATTACCTGAAAAGCTTTAAAATTGGCTTGAAAGGCGACGATCAAATATAAGTCAAGTGAATACCAAGGCGGCTAATAGGTCGCCTTATTCGTCAAATTGAGTGAGAAAAGATTTATGAATATACCCAGCTTATCCATGGCGTCATTAAAAGAAAGAATCGCCAGCTTTTCGCTAAAAAGTGTATTACTTCCTCTTTTTGGAATTTTAGTGTTTGTTTTGCTGTGGCAAGCCGGAGCGAGCCGAGTTCACACTTCTTTAGGTGAGTTTCCTGGGCCAACTGTTGTATACGAGCAATGGAACAGTCTGGTCGCTGAACATCAAAATGAGCGGATAAAAGAAGATAAGTTTTACGAACGTCAAGAAAAGCGTATTGAAGTTCGACAAGTAAAAGATCCTAGCTACGAAGGTAGATTAATAGATTACACGGGTAAACCGACGTTTTTTGACCAAATATTCACCAGCTTATATACCGTACTAGCTGGTTTTGGTTTAGCCAGTTTCATTGCTATTCCACTGGGCATTTTGATCGGTTTGAATAGCTCGGTATACAGTGCGCTTAATCCAGTAATTCAAGTTTTCAAACCGGTTTCTCCGCTCGCTTGGTTGCCTTTGGTCACTATGGTGGTGAGCGCTAGTTATGTCTCAGATGACCCGATGTTCTCCAAATCCTTTTTGACTTCGATGTTTACCGTGACCTTGTGTTGTATGTGGCCAACGCTGATTAACACGGCCGTTGGTGTGGCTGCGGTTGAAAAAGATTTACTGAATGTATCAAAAGTTTTGCGGCTTGGTTGGGTCACTCATGTTATTAAGATCGTCATTCCATCTGCTATCCCTCTTATGTTCACCGGTCTACGGTTGTCACTGGGTATTGCTTGGATGGTATTGATTGCGGCCGAAATGCTGGCGCAAAACCCGGGGCTGGGAAAGTTTGTTTGGGATGAGTTTCAAAATGGTAGTTCTGACTCTTTAGGACGAATCATGGTGGCGGTGTTGATGATTGGTTTCATCGGTTTTTTATTGGATAGAGCGATGCTGATGGTTCAGCGCTTTGTCTCTTGGGATAAAACACAAGTGCTTCGTTAAATAGAAATACGTTAATTAGAAACAGATCAAATAGAAATAGAGACATTGGAGAATAGCATGGCAACACATCTAGACATTAGTAAAGTTTCTATCGAATTTCCAACCGCGAAAGGCTCGTTTAAAGCGTTGGATAGCGTCAGTCTGAAAATTGCGAAAGGTGAAATTGTTTCTCTTATCGGCCACTCAGGTTGTGGTAAATCGACGGTGCTTAATATTGTCGCCGGCCTTTACGACGCGACGGAAGGCGGCGTGTTGTTGGATGGGAAAGAGGTGAAAGGACCGGGGCCTGAGAGGGCGGTTGTTTTTCAGAATCATTCATTGCTGCCTTGGTTAACGTCTTACCAAAATGTTGAACTGGCGGTAAAGCAGGTTTTTAAAAAAACCAAGTCTAAAAAAGAAATGCACGACTGGATCATGCACAACCTAGAGCTTGTACATATGACTCATGCGGCGGATAAGCGTCCTGATGAAATATCAGGCGGAATGAAGCAACGTGTCGGTATTGCTCGCGCTTTGGCGATGGAGCCTAGTGTACTTTTGATGGATGAGCCTTTTGGTGCACTGGATGCACTGACTCGAGCTCATCTTCAAGACTCCTTGATGGAAATTCAAAAAGACCTCAATAACACCGTCATTATGATTACGCACGACGTAGATGAAGCGGTATTACTGTCGGATCGTATTGTGATGATGACAAACGGCCCAGAGGCAACCATAGGCGAGATTCTTCAAGTGGACTTAGAGCGTCCTCGTGATCGTTTAGCGCTTGCGAACGATCCTAAATACGTGAATTACCGAGCGCAAGTGTTGACCTTTTTGTACGAAAAACAGCGCAAAGTAGAGCCTATCGTCGCGGTTAAGAATAAAAAACCAGCCACCAATGCTCATGTCGCGAATGCTTAAGCAAATGAAGCCATCAAGTCGCGTTCGCATCGTTATTGTTGGCGCCGGAATGGCGGGCAGTAAACTGGCGAATGATTTGCTGCAAACGCCCAATACCCATTATTCAATCACCTTGATAGGTGAAGAGTCTCAAGTGGGCTATAACCGCATTATGTTGTCTTCACTGTTGGCGAACGATATTTCTGATGCAGAAATGCCGTTGGTCAGCACCGATAAAATGCGTGTTGGTGGTGTGCATATTATTTCTGGTGATCCGGTTATTGGTATGGACCTTGAAACAAAAGAACTACGTTTGGCCAGCGGCCAAAGTGTGACTTATGACCAGTTAATTTTCGCCACCGGTTCGCGGGCCAAGATGCTACCGATAGAAGGTGCGTCTGCGCCGAATGTTATGGGTTTTCGTACTTGGCAAGATGTTGATGTGATGACGGCGCTTAAAGGTTGTCAGTCAGTGTGCGTGATTGGCGGTGGGCTTTTAGGCTTAGAAGCCGCGGTTGGTTTGGTTAAGCGCGGCCATAAAGTCACTGTATTTCATCGATCAAATTGGTTGCTGAATCGTCAACTGGACGCTGAATCTGCTCAACTCTTACAAAACCGGCTCGAAGAAATGGGTGTCCAATTTCAATTAGGTGAATCACCGTCGGCATTTTTACAGTCAAAAACTGGATTGGTTACGCATGTGGTTTGCCAAAGCGGTGAGCACATGCCAGTGGATTTGGTGGTGATGGCCGCAGGGATTTCACCTGAAGTTCGTTTGGCAAAAGAGGCCGGGATAGACGTTAATCAAGCCATTGTTGTCGACGAAAAAATGAAGACGTCTCATCCTGATATTTTTGCATTGGGGGAATGTTGTGAGTTTGAACAGCAAACGTTTGGTTTGGTTGCGCCAATTTGGACACAGATCAAAGTGCTAATAACGGTATTAAGTGGTGAAGATTGTTGTTTTGTTATTGAGCCAACACCCACCAAGTTAAAAGTATCTGGAGTGAATCTTTTTTCAGTCGGAAAAATTCAACCTTCTCAAGATGATGACTGCATTTTTTTCAAAGATGTGGCAGCAAACCATTACCGCAAACTGGTGGTCAACGACGGCTTACTGGTTGGGGTTATTCTTTATGGCAACGTCGCCGATGGGAGCTGGTATTTCCAGCTTATTCAAAATAAGACCAATGTCTCTGACATGCTTGAATTACTGGTTTTTGGTGAGGCGTATTGTCGTCCAAAAGTAGCCTGATAAGCAGATTTAGACGTTGCTAGTTAAACAAGTAAGGGGAAACACGATGACTTCTAATAAACCTTTATCAACGATCAAACCACATCTTGTTGTGGTGGGTAATGGCATGGTTGGCCATCATTTTGTCGAGCAGGTCATCGCTCAAGGTGGTCATGAAAACTTTCAGATCACCGTTTTTGGTGAAGAGCCGCATTTAGCGTATGACCGTGTGCACCTTAGTGAATATTTCACCGGCAAAGGCGCAGCGGATTTAGCGATGACGGATGGCTCATTGTACGACGACAATGGCGTTCGGTATTTCACTAATAGTTTGGTAACGCAGATTGATCGTGCTGCGAAGCTGCTTGTTTTGAAAAATGGTGAGACATTGTCTTACGATAAGCTTGTGCTTGCCACAGGGTCTTATCCTTTTGTTCCACCGATTCCTGGCCATAAACGTAACAATACCTTTGTTTACCGGACGCTTGAAGATCTGGATGCGATTAGGAATTGTGCGAAAACAGTGACGCGCGGTACGGTTGTTGGTGGTGGTCTGTTGGGTTTGGAAGCGGCAAATGCGCTCAAAAATCTTGGTCTTGAAACCAGTGTGGTGGAGTTCGCACCACGCTTGATGCCAGTACAGTTAGATGAAAAGGGCGGAAGCGTCCTCAAAGGCATGATCGAAGGTTTGGATGTAAAGGTCTATACCGACACGGCGACACAAGACATTGTCGACGGTGAAACGGCTTTTCATCGTATGAATTTTGCAGACGGCACTCACCTTGAAACGGATTTAATTTTGTTTTCTGCGGGTATTCGCCCTCAAGACGCATTGGCAAAACAATCGGGTTTAGAGATGGGCGAGCGTGGTGGTATCACCATTAATAATCATTGTCAGACAAGCGATGAGGACATTTATTCTATCGGCGAGTGTGCGCTGTGGAATGGTCGAATTTATGGTCTAGTGGCGCCAGGTTACACCATGGCAAAAGCCGCTGCAGGGCATTTGTTAGGCACGGAAAGTTTGTCTTTCACTGGTGCAGATATGAGTACCAAGCTCAAACTACTTGGTTGTGATGTAGGTTCTGTCGGTGATGCTCATGCCCAAACACAAGGTTGTAAGGTGTTTGTATATCAAGATGAGATTAGCCAAAGCTATCGAAAAATGGTGGTGTCGGAAGATGGTAAAAAGTTATTAGGCGCAGTATTGGTTGGTGACAACAGCTATTACGATACGTTGTTGCAATATTATCTGAATGCCATTGATTTGCCAGCACAGGCTCAATCATTAATTTTGCCTGCGATGGATGGTGCGCCAGTTGGATTGGGGGTGGATGCTTTACCTGCGACGGCGTCTATTTGTAGTTGTCATAATGTCTCCAAGCAAGACATCAGTGACGCCGTGTGCAACGGGGCTTTGTCTGTTGGCGATGTGAAAGGTGTTACCAAAGCCGCAACGGGCTGTGGTGGTTGTGCGGCGTTATTGAAAAAAGTCGTCGATAACGAATTACTGGCGTTGGGTGTGGAAGTAAGTACTGATATTTGTGAGCACTTTGCCTACACGCGCCAAGATTTATACAACATGGTGAAAATCGAAGAAATTAAAAGCTTTGATCGCTTATTAGAGACTCACGGTAAAGGCCACGGTTGTGAAATTTGTAAGCCAGCGGTGGGGTCTATTTTAGCCAGTGTTTGGAATGATTATGTTCTGAAAAAAGAACATATCAGCTTGCAGGACACCAATGATCGTTTCTTAGCGAACATGCAAAAAGACGGAACCTATTCGATTGTTCCTCGTATTCCTGGAGGGGAAATCACCCCTGATAGGCTGATTGTATTAGGTGAAGTGGCGAAAGAATACGCGCTTTATACCAAGGTGACAGGTGGTCAGCGTATTGATTTGTTTGGTGCAACATTAGCTCAGCTGCCAGAAATCTGGGAGAAGTTAATCGCTGCTGGTTTTGAAACAGGCCAGGCTTACGGTAAGTCATTGCGTACGGTGAAATCCTGTGTTGGTAGTACTTGGTGTCGTTATGGTGTTAACGACAGCATGAAAATGGCGATTGATCTTGAGAACCGTTATAAAGGTTTACGTTCACCTCATAAAATAAAATTTGCCGTATCAGGTTGTACTCGAGAATGTGCAGAGGCGCAGAGCAAAGATATTGGTGTGATTGCAACAGAAGGTGGTTGGAATTTATATGTCTGTGGAAACGGTGGTATGAAGCCTCGTCACGGTGATTTATTTGCCACTGATTTAGACGATGAAACCTTAGTAAAATACATTGACCGTGTGCTGATGTTTTATACAAAAACCGCAGATCGCTTACAGCGAACATCGGTATGGATGGATGGTTTAGAGGGTGGTTTAGCGTATTTAAAAGACGTTGTTATTAATGACAAACTTGGCTTATGCGATGAGTTGGAAGCGCGGATGGAACATATTGTTGATACTTTCCAATGTGAATGGAAAACCACCTTAGAGGATCCAGAGGCACTCAAAACCTTTCGTCAGTTTGTTAACTATGAAGGGGTTGATACCAACGTGGTCTTTGTCGAAGAGCGAAACCAGATGCGCCCAGCAACAGATCTTGAAAAACAGCAACTCATTGCTAAGGCGGGGTAATAAAATGACGATGCAGTGGAAATTAGTGTGTAAGCAAAGCGACCTTGTTGTGGGCGCGGGTGTGGCGGCCATGGTGAATGGTGAACAAATAGCGTTGTTTTATGTACCCGAATCGGAAAAAAAGGTCTTTGCAATTGGAAACTGGGATCCGATAGGAAAAGCCAACGTAATGTCGAGAGGTCTCGTTGCCCACCTTCAAAATGAATGGGTGGTCGCGAGCCCTTTGTACAAACAGCACTTTGTATTGGCATCGGGCCAATGTCTTGAAGAAGACATCAAAGTGCCTCACTGGTCTGCTAAATTAGAAGATGACAATTTATACATTGCGCTGAATTAAATATTAATGCCAAAAAATACGTGCACTTAAGTGATTGCTTTGCTCTATATAGGTGCGTTTTTACCTGATGTGTCATTGGTTTTTTTTGATAGCTTGTCCTAACGCCTTTAATAGCGGTGAACGATGAGGTTTGTATGAATTTTTCAAGTTGGCTCACTTATTGCTTTTATAATATTAACTGATGCACCGTAAACCGACGATGGCTTACACATAAAGCAGTCAGATATTACAAAAGGCAACGAGGCCCAATCGCTTTTCTAGGAAAGCGATTGGGCCTTTTTTTGTTTTTTAAAAGCGTGAGGAAGGTCCATGACAGCAACGATCGGAAAAACGACCTGTCCATATTGTGGTGTGGGATGTGGTGTTAATTTAACGATTCCAAACTCGTCAACGGAATCTGTGCCACCAGTCTCCGGTGATTTAGATCATCCGGCCAACTTTGGTCGCCTTTGTGTTAAAGGTAGTAGTCTTGCTCAAACGCTGCAATCGGATGATCGTCTTTTGACGCCCATTGTTAAGGGGGAATCTGTCTCTTGGGAGTCGGCTGTAGGCACGGTTAGCGATAAAATTGCACAAGTTGTGCAAGATCACGGACCGGATGCGTTCGCTTTTTATCTTTCTGGCCAGATCTTAACGGAAGACTATTATGTCGCGAATAAATTAGCGAAAGGTTTTATCGGTACCGCCAATGTGGATACCAACTCGCGTTTGTGTATGGCGTCTGCCGTGGTGGGTTACAAACGAGCGTTTGGCTCTGACACCGTGCCTTGTAACTATGAGGATTTAGAACTGTGTGATTTATTGATCTTGGTTGGATCAAATGCGGCGTGGACGCATCCTATTTTGTATCAACGAATGGCGGCGGCGAAAAAACAGCGCCCTAACATGAAAATTGTGGTGATCGATCCTAGAGAAACGGCAACGTGTGATATTGCCGATTTACATTTGGCCATTAAGCCGGGCAGTGATGCGGCTATTTTTTCTTTTCTTCTGCAGCACTCCGCACAAACGGGCATTCTTGATAATGACTTTATTGCCCAACATACCAACGGCTTTAATGACGCCTTAAAGCAAGCAAATGAATCGACACCCAACCTTGTTTCAGCTGCGAAATTTAGTGGTGTGAGCGAGCAAGCATTAATGAGGTTGGCTCATTGGTGGGAACAAACAGAGAAAACAGTCACGTTTTACTCCCAAGGAGTGAATCAATCTTCGTCTGGTGTGGATAAATGCAACGCAATTATTAACTGCCATTTGGCCACAGGACGAATAGGAAAAGAAGGTACAGGGCCTTTTTCGATAACGGGCCAACCAAATGCCATGGGTGGACGAGAAGTCGGTGGTTTAGCGAATCAGTTGGCCGCACATATGGACTTTGCAACGCCAGGCGCTCAGGATTTGGTTCAGCGTTTTTGGCAGGCGCCTAACATGGCAACAGAAAACGGTTTGAAGGCGGTTGATCTATTTCAAGCGATGGAAGAGGGTAAGGTCAAAGTTGTTTGGATTATGTCGACAAATCCTATGGTGAGTTTACCGGATACGGCTCAAGTAAGGCGCGCATTGGAAAAATGTGAGTTAGTGATTGTCAGTGACTGTAAAGCACACACGGATACTACCGCGTTGGCGGACGTTCTGTTACCAGCAACCGGCTGGAGCGAGAAAGACGGCACAGTAACGAATTCTGAGCGACGGATTTCTCGTCAACGCGGTTTACTACCTGCTCCTGGTGACGCCAAACATGATTGGTGGGCTATTTGTGAAGTGGCAAAAAAAATAGGGTTTCAAACTGCATTTTCGTACAAGGGTGTGCATGATATTTTTGCTGAGCATGCGGCTTTGTCTGCCTTTGAAAATAACGGTAAACGAGATTTTGATATTGGCCATTTTAGTCAAATAAGCAAGCTTGAATACGATGCTCTGATCCCCGTTCAATGGCCTGTGCCTAAAGGCAAGCCAGAAGGAACGAAGCGGATGTTCGAGGATGGTCGCTTTTTCACTCCAGATGGACGAGCTAAATTTGTCCCCATCGTGCCTAAGTTGCCAATCAATGAACCGACCAGTGAGTGGCCGTTCATGTTGAATACTGGCCGAGTTCGTGATCAGTGGCATACGATGACGAGAACAGGGGATGCCGCCTTGCTAACAAAGCACACAGATCAACCATACGTTGAGATTCATCCGAAAGATGCGAGACAGTTAGGCATTGAAGATAAAACGCTGGTTCGTCTTACTTCGCCTTATGGGGAGGCGCTGTTAAAGGCGAAGGTGAGTCGAGCGATATCGCCGGGAAATGTGTTTGCACCGATTCATTGGACGCAACAGTTCTCGAATGCGGCGGTTGTATCAAATTTAATTCCTCAAGTGGTTGATCCTTTATCGGGCCAGCCAGAATCAAAACACGCGCAAGTGAAACTTGAAGCCGTGACTGAGGTTTTCTATGGTGTGATCGTTTCAGCAACGCCGTTGGAAGCGCTTGATTTCACTTATTGGTGTTATGTGCCATCAAAGCATGGCTATCATTACGAAGTAGTGTGGCCGATTGGGGAAAGTGTGGCTTCTATTCAATCTTCGTTTAAAATATCGGCTCAAGTAACAGGGGAATGGTTAGAATACACCAACCCTAGGACTCAACAAATAAGGTTGGCGTATATTACTGATCAAAAGCTAACCGCTGCGGTGTATTTGCATCCCACACCTAAATCTATTTCTTGTGACTGGCTAGAGTCTAAATTGGCTGTAAATGAAACGCTGTCTGAATTAGATCGAATGGCGATTCTGGTTGGTACGCCTGCTAATGTTGAGGATAAAGGCACGATAGTGTGTTCATGCTTTCAAGTTGGCAGTAAGCAAATAGAAAAAGCCATTGCGGGTGGTGCTTGCTCCGTTGAAGAGTTGGGAGCGAAATTAAAATGCGGTACCAATTGTGGTTCTTGTCTTCCTGAATTAAAACATTTTATTCCTATTATAACTGAGTTGTCAGCATGACTATCAAAATAAGTAACGACTTCACGCAATACGTCAAAATCCTAGGGCGAGGTAAAAAAGGCGCGCGCAGTTTGACAGTAGAAGAAGCGGAGCACGCTATGTCCCTTATACTTATTGGTAAAGTGGCGTCAGAACAATTAGGTGCTTTTTGGATGCTGATTCGTATTCGGGAAGAGACGGTGGAGGAAACTGTTGGCTTTACTAAAGCAACGCGTCAGTACCTTGCTGAAAAAGAAGCGTTGAATGTGAAAGTCGATCTTGATTGGCCGTCCTACGCAGGCAAGCGAAATGAGTTGCCATGGTTTTTGTTGGCCGCGCTTGCATTGGCGAATAATGGTTTAAACATTGTTATGCACGGTCATGCCTTCACGGGGGAAGAGCGAATTTACGTGGATGAAGCGATTAAAGGCCTAGGGTTGCCCATTTGTCATTCTCGTGTAGAAATAAAGCAACGACTTCATCAAACTGGGTTTGCTTATATTTCGTTGGAAAATATTGAGCCTGCTTTAGGGGAATTGATGGATTTAAAGTACATGTTAGGTCTGCGTTCACCGGTTAATACCGTTGTTCGAATGATGAATCCGTTTGCGGCGGATCACAGTGTTCATGGCGTATTTCATCGTGGTTATGATGATCTGCATGTGGCCGCTTGTGAGCAATTAAATGATCCGTCTGTCCTTGTTTTTCGAGGTGGAAATGGTGAGGCAGAAGTGAATCCTGAACGAGATGTGACTTTGCTGAAATGGCAAGGAGGGGTTGCTAGCCAAATTAGTTGGCCTAAAGCGGAAAAAGAACATAAGCGTCTTAAGCACAATTTAGACCTTTCGCGTCTGACAGATCATTGGAGTGGTGAGCAAGTTGATCAGTTTGGCGAGCAGGCGGTAAGACAAACCCTAGCGTCTGTTGCTGGGCTTATTTATGGTGTTGCATCTCATGATGAGTGTTTAATTTTGGCGGATGAAATTTGGTTTAAACGCAATAAAGGCTGGTTGTCTCAAACCACATAAAAGGGGTGTTATGTTTTTTTTGTCTTTATCTGGCGCGGTATTGGCGGGTGGAAAGGGGGAGCGTATGGCCAGTCAGGATAAAGGCTTGTTATTGTTTCGTGGAGAAGTGATGGCTTTGTCTGTTGGTTTAGCTTTGCGGCAAGTAACTGATTGTGTCTTTATCAATGCCAATAGAAATTCTGAACGTTATGTCGACCTTGGTTTTGAAGTGATAGCAGATGATCATTTTTACCAAGATAAAGGACCATTATCAGGGTTGGCCGCATGTTTAACCTTTGCTAAAACGTCGCATTTATTGGTTTCTCCTTGTGATACACCTTGTATTAGTGGTGATGCTTTTACCAAGTTGATATTCGCAAGTAATGCGTTTCCAGATCGCATTCATTACTTAAGCGATGCTTTTGGTAGCCACCCTTTGCATGCCATTCTTCCCGTGGAGCCCGCTTTGATAATGTTGAAAGACTTTCTTGATAAGAGTGAACGTCATAGTGTCATGGCTTTTTATGAGGTTTTCGGATGTGAGTCTGTTTTATGGGATAAGTCGGAAGAATTGCTAAATGTGAATACACCAGACGTTCTGAGTTAATGTCATCAATTTCCGCGTCTACTGGTAATGGTAGTGCTTACAGTAATTTAACGGAATCTATGTCTAGGTAGTATGATTCACCATCTTCTTTGTGTTCAAGTTTGACCAGTAAATAATCCAGTTTTGGCACAAACCAAAAAGATGTTTTTTTACCTTTGTCTAGGTTGTCTGTTCGAATGATTTTAATGGCAGACAGTCGACCTAGTTTGGTTTTAATAGTTTCCATTTGGTCACGTTCAAAGCGCCAGTTTTTGATATAGCCACCATCGGCAATTTGATAATCAAATTCGTTTTTACCCAGTTTTAGGTCTTGTCTAACTTGTAATTGAATAGACAGTTTATCCAGTGTCTTTGGGTTGATAGCAAGATTCCATGGCTTATCTTTTACGTCATTTCTAACTAGATTTTTATCCCAATCAAAAGTGAGAGTAGCGGTTCTCTTTTTGCCAAGAACGGTGCTCTTGTATTCGTATTTTTGTGGAATGATTTGGTGATCTTTAACCTGGAATGTTGAAGACTCATTTAATGAAGCGATCATGCTGTCAGCAGAAAAAACAAACCGCCAGAGATTATCTGATTGTTTCGATAAGGTTTGTTTGCCTTCAACTTTTAGGCTAATACCTTTTTTCCAGATGGTACTGTATACCGCTGAATAGGGTTTTAGGAATGTGGTTTGTGGGGCTGCAGCGCTTACTTTCATAGAAGAAAGAGAAAGCATGAGAACGCTCATAAAAATAGCAACTAAATACATTGGGATTTTACGAGCTCTCATACTTTCTCCTACATCATGTTAGTGCTTGGTTATAAAGAACACCGCTTTCAGGAAGTGTATTCTTGTCTAAAAAAGCCTTTCCGTCATGGAATGTTAATCTATCTTCGCTGAACCATTTTACGGCCAGTGGGTAAATAATGTGTTCCATAGCGTGGACTTTATTCGCTAAGGACTCAGTCGTGTCTTCTTCTGCTATTTTCGTACTGGCTTGCAATATAACCGCGCCAGCATCCAGTTCAGGGCTAACGAAGTGTACTGACACGCCATGTTCTTTTTCATTCGCATCAATAGCCCGTTGATGCGTATTTAAGCCTTTATATTTAGGCAGCAATGAGGGGTGAATGTTTAACATTCTACCTTCATAATGTTGCGCAAATGTTTCCGTTAAAATACGCATAAAGCCAGCGAGAACAACCAGCTTGGGTTGGTATTGATCGATGAGCTTTTGTAGCTCAGCATCGAATGCTTCTCGGCTATCAAAGGACTTATGGTTTAACGTGTGAGTAGGTATGCCTGCTGCCTTGGCACGCTCTAGCCCGTAAGCGTCTGCTTTGTTGCTAATGACCGCACAGATATTGATACTGAGTTGCCCTTGCAAGCTTTGATCAATCAAAGCTTGCAAGTTGCTGCCGCTGCCAGAAATTAAGACAACGATAGGGAAGCTCATGCCTGCGTCTCTAGATCAGAAATTAAAACGTCTTTTCCGCCATTGCGAGGGCAAATTTCACCTATAATCCAAGCATTCTCGCCTTCTGCTTTTAGAATAGAGAGTGCTTCGTCTGCTTTGTCTGCATCAATAGAAAGTACCATACCAACACCGCAGTTTAGAACACGGTACATTTCCTCTTGCTCAACATTTCCTTGTTCTTGTAACCAATCGAACACAGCAGGACGCTTCCAGCTGGTGGCATCAATTTTTGCTGCAGCATCTTCAGGTAGAACGCGAGGAATGTTTTCTAGTAAACCACCACCCGTGATATGAGCGAGCGCATTAACTGAAATACTTTCCATTAGTTTAAGAATAGATTTCACGTAAATACGTGTCGGTTCCATTAGGGCATCTTTAAGTGCCACACCATCAATGTATTGATTTAGGTCTGCCTTGCTTACTTCGAGGATTTTGCGGATCAAAGAGTATCCGTTTGAATGGGGGCCAGATGAGCCTAACGCGATTAATTTATCGCCCGCTTTCACATTGCTGCCATCGATGATGTTGTCTTCTTCAACAACACCAACGCAGAAACCCGCTAGGTCGTAGTCGCCACCATGATACATGCCTGGCATTTCGGCGGTTTCACCACCAACCAGTGAGCAACCCGCTAGTAGGCAGCCTTCGCCTATGCCGGTGACAACGTTAGCAGCAACATCTATATCCAGTTTTCCTGTTGCGTAGTAGTCAAGGAACAACAGAGGCTCTGCACCAGCAACCACTAAGTCATTTACACACATTGCCACTAGATCGATGCCAATCGTGTCGTGTTGATTAAGGTCCATCGCTAAGCGAAGCTTAGTACCAACGCCGTCAGTGCCTGAGACAAGAATGGGATTTTTGTACTTAGTTGGAAGGCGTGTCAAAGCACCAAATCCACCTAGGCCTCCCATTACTTCTGGGCGACGAGTTTTTTTGCTTACACCTTTAATGCGTTCAACAAGTTGATTGCCTGCGTTGATATCTACGCCTGCGTCTTTATAACTAATCGATGGTCTGTCTGACTTGGTCATTGCCTATGCCTTATCATGGTACGAGGAAAAAAAAGGCATTTTAGCATAGTGGCGCATTAGGGCTATGGTTCTTTGCGATTAAGACAGTAGAATAGGCAAATAAACGAAGGAAGGGTTATGAATTCTCGTATATTTTTACTACTTATTAGTGTTTTTTTTATTTCGTCAGCCAATGCGGTCTCTGTTCAGGGGCTTTATCGGGCTGAAATTAATTTGCCAGTGACGCAGTCTGAGACACAAATGCTGGACGAAGCATTTGGTTTGGCGGTTGAGAATGTGTTGATAAAAGTGTCTGGTGATAAAAATGCCATCACCGGCAACTTGTTGGTGCAGGCTAAAAAGAAAGCGTCGACTTGGGTTGCGCAACATTCTGTCGCCTCTCTTAATGAATTGCTGCCTTCTGACAACGGGTTTGTCCCGGGAAAAGAAGTCAAAGTGATTTTTTATCAAGAGTCTATAGATGGCTTTTTATCTGAAAATGGCTTGCCTGTTTGGGGTGATAACCGACCATCGGTGCTTATTTGGCTGGTTAGTGAAAGTAACGGCATTAGAACGCTTTCAGGTTCAAGAGAACCCTCAGAAACGTTAAACGAGTTTGCTCAAGCTGCAAATCAGCTTGGAGTACCAATATATGCGCCATTGCTTGATGATGTGGATAAAAAAAGTATTGCGGTTTCTGATGTGTGGGGCTTTTTTGAAGACAACATCGCTAACGCAAGCAAGCGTTATCAAACAGACTCTGTCGCGGCTTTAAAGATAAGTAATTATGCTGGGCACATTGGCGGTAGTTTGTTGGTTTTACTCAAAAATGGAGAAACCGAACGCTTTTCATTAAGTGGTGAAACGCCGAGTGACATTGTTGCTCAGGCGAGTATCGCTCTGGCGAAAACATTTTCCTCTCGCTATGCGTCGGTGCGTAATCGCCTTTCTGCCAGTAAAATGAATGTTCGAGTGGCTGGGGTGATCAGTTATAGCATTATGAATAAGGTTCAGTCTTATTTAGAAAGTATTAGTGTTGTACGAGATGTTACTTTGGTTCAAGTTGATGGCGAAAAAGTGGAGTTCTCTGTGGAAATCGATGGAGATAAGCAGAAGCTTTTCAATTCAATATCATTAAGCCGTTTGCTTATTAATGCGCCATTAAATGCGTTAGATCCAGATGCAAACCGGGTTGTGTCTTATCAATACAGTGGGGTCAAATAAATGACGGATACGTTACAAGAGAAGATTGTTGAGCGCGACTTTTTTGCTCGTCCAGTAGAAGAACAAAATGATTTTTTACACCAAACTTGGTGTAATCACTGTATGGAAGTGGACTTGGGAATGAAGAATCCTAAGGAATTTGAGACGAAAGATCGAGTGTGGATAGAAGGTGATTGTTTGAAATGTGGCCATTCAACCATCACTGAAATAGTGGAAGACGACGAAGAAGAGTAGTTCGTTTGTAGATGAAAAAAAGCCGCACTATGAAGTGCGGCTTTTTTATATCTAATCAGTCAAAGACTACTTATCGGTAGGGTAATCTCGTTCAGGTTGACCAATATAAAGCTGGCGAGGACGGCCGATTTTATAAGGTCCACTGATCATTTCGTTCCAATGGGAAATCCAGCCAATGGTACGAGACATGGCAAAAATTACCGTGAACATACTGGTTGGAATGCCGATGGCTTTCATGATGATACCAGAATAGAAGTCTACGTTAGGGTAGAGCTTACGCTCTACAAAGTATGGATCTTCAAGTGCTATCTGCTCAAGGCGTTTAGCAATTTTTAGTAAAGGGTCATTAGATTGTCCTAATTCAGCCAATACTTGGTCACAGGTTTCGCGCATGACTTTGGCACGAGGGTCAAAGTTTTTGTAAACGCGGTGGCCGAACCCCATTAATCTAAATGGATCGTTTTTGTCTTTTGCTTTTGCGATGAATGTATCGATATTATCAACATCGCCGATTTCTTCTAGCATGCTAAGTACCGCTTCGTTTGCGCCGCCATGAGCGGGACCCCAAAGCGTTGCGATACCAGCCGCAATACAAGCGAATGGGTTTGCACCAGAAGAGCCAGCCAAACGTACAGTCGATGTAGAAGCGTTTTGTTCGTGATCCGCATGAAGAATGAAAATTTTATCCATTGCTTTAGCAAACACAGGGTTGACTGTGTAATCTTCACAAGGTGTTGCAAACATCATGTACAAAAAGTTTTCTGCATAAGATAGGTCGTTACGTGGGTACATAACAGGTTGATCTTTAGAGTATTTGTAACAAATTGATGCCAATGTCGGCATTTTAGAAATTAAGCGGAAGGCCGCAATTTCACGATGCTTCGGATTGTTAATATCCATGTGATCTTGATAAAAAGCCGATAAAGCGCCAACTAGGCCACACATGATCGCCATTGGGTGAGCATCGTTTCGGAAACCCTCGATGAACTTGTGCATCGATTGGTTCACCATGGTGTGCTTACCAACGGTTTTTTCAAACTCTATTTTTTGCTCTTTATCAGGCAGTTCCCCATAAAGTAGCAAATAACATGTCTCTAGATAGTCTGAATGTTCTGCAAGCTGGGCAATTGGATAGCCTCGATGCAGAAGGATGCCTGCATCACCGTCTATATAGGTAATAGAGGATTCACAAGAGCCGGTAGACATAAATCCTGGGTCGTAGGTGAATACACCGTTAGCGCCTAGACCACGGACGTCTATAACGTCTGTGCCTAAAGTGCCTGAAAGAACAGGAAGTTCGATAGTTTTATCGATCCCATCCACTGTGAGTAGTGCTTTTTTATCAGCCATTTATGGTCTCCTTCGTATTCTGGTTCGGGGCTAAGAAGTCGTAGTTTGACCCTACCTAACCCAGAAGGTGCGGAAAAAATACTGTTTCTAGGCTATAAAAGTCAATCTTGTTCACTTACACACTATTTACATTACGGTATGTTATTTTGTAATTATCTGACAAAGTGGCGTATTAGGGTAAAGTCAAGGGAATGAGTTATTTTAGTTAAGATATTGATATAAAAGAGTTTTATCTGTTTATTTGCGGCTGAAATTTATGTAATTTTATACCATTATTGTTTCGGCTTATGGCTACATTCATTTGCTGAATGGTGACCATTGAAAACCTCTTGTCTAGTCTATTTGTCTTAGTATTTTTCGCTGGTCTATAATTGCGCCTCAGACGATTTCATTGATTTGTTGATGCTAGTGGATAAAAGAGAGTCGCTTTTAAACATTTGTTTGCAAATCGATGGGATTTTCCAAGCAGGCCTATGACGTGGTTATATTACTCTGATCCAGCAACGAGTGTGGTTACGTATAGACATTGGGTCGTGATTGACCATTCAATCAATAAAGTGGTGTAAAAAGTCGTGAACAAAAAAAGACCAGTCAACCTTGATATTTCAACGATATCGATGCCCGTCACGGCAATCGTGTCTATTCTTCATCGTATAACAGGAATCATCCTCTTTGTGGGATTGGCTTTCTTATTTTATGCATTCGATCTTTCTTTGGAGTCTCAAGAGGGGTTTGATCAGGTAGTTAATGCGCTACAAACTAGCTTCCTCGCGAAGTTTATCATCTGGGGTGTTGTTTCTGCGCTGATGTACCATTTTGTAGCAGGTGTGAAACACTTGTTTATGGATTTGGGGCACTTCGAAGAGCTGGAAAGTGGGCGTAGTGCTGCTGTCGCAAATCTTGTGATTGCTGCTGTTCTAATCGTGTTAGCAGGAGTGTGGATATGGTAACTCAAATTACAAGTTTTGGTCGTTCGGGCCTTTACGATTGGATGATGCAGCGAGTCTCTGCTGTTGTATTGTCTTTGTACACAGTCTTTATTATTGGTTACTTGTTGCTTAATCCTGATCTTACATACGATCAGTGGAGTGGTTTATTTGAAGCAACATGGATGCGGATTTTTAGTTTGATGGTGCTTTTATCCATTGGTATTCATTCTTGGATTGGCTTGTGGTCAATTTCTACTGACTATATAAAAGCAACTGGTCTTCGTTTCTTCTTTCAATCTCTATGCGGCTTAACAATGTTTGTTTACGTCGTATGGGGTGTTCAGGTTCTTTGGGGGCTATAAATAATGGCAAATATTCGTACTATATCTTTTGATGCCATTGTTATCGGTGGTGGTGGCGCAGGTATGCGCGCCGCACTACAGTTAACAGAATCGGGTTTGAATACCGCATGTGTTACTAAGGTGTTCCCGACTCGTTCACACACTGTATCTGCTCAAGGTGGCATTACTTGTGCGATTGCAAGTGATGATCCAAATGATGATTGGCGTTGGCATATGTATGACTCTGTGAAGGGGTCGGATTATATTGGTGATCAAGACGCTATTGAATATATGTGTTCTGTTGGACCTCAAGCGGTTTTTGAACTAGAGCATATGGGGTTGCCATTTTCGCGTACAGAGCAAGGACGTATTTATCAGCGTCCATTCGGTGGTCAGTCTAAAGATTTTGGTAAAGGTGGTCAGGCTGCTCGTACTTGTGCTGCAGCAGACAGAACAGGTCATGCGCTTTTACATACACTTTACCAAGGTAACCTTAAAGGTGGCACAACATTCCTTAATGAATGGTATGCGACGGATTTAGTAAAAAATAACGAAGACGATGTTGTTGGTGTTATTGCCATCTGTATCGAAACTGGCGAAACGGTTTACCTTAAGGCGAAAGCAACGGTTATCGCAACGGGTGGCGCAGGTCGTATTTTCCAATCGACAACCAATGCTCATATCAATACCGGTGACGGTGTCGGCATGGCGTTACGTGCTGGCTACCCAATGCAGGATATGGAAATGTGGCAGTTTCACCCAACGGGTATTTACGGTGCCGGTACGCTGGTAACGGAAGGTTGTCGTGGTGAAGGTGGTTACCTGATCAATAAAGACGGCGAACGTTTCATGGAGCGCTATGCGCCAAACGCAAAAGATCTTGCTGGGCGTGACGTTGTTGCTCGTTCTATGGTTCTTGAAATCCTAGAAGGTCGTGGTTGTGGTCCTAAAGGCGATCACGTATTGCTTAAATTAGATCACTTGGGTGAAGAAACGTTGAATCAACGTCTTCCAGGTATCCTTGAGTTGTCTCGTACTTTTGCTCACGTTGATCCAGTGAAAGAACCGATTCCTGTTATTCCTACTTGTCATTATATGATGGGTGGTATTCCAACCAATATTGGTGGGCAGGCACTTAAGCAAAACGAAGCCGGTGAAGATATTATTATCGGTGGTCTTTATGCATGTGGTGAAGCCGCTTGTGTATCTGTTCATGGTGCAAATCGCCTCGGCGGTAACTCATTACTTGATTTGGTTGTCTTCGGTCGAGCTGTTGGTCTTCAGGTTAAAAAATCTTTGGATGAAGGTTTTGAATTGCTAGATGCTGACAGTGCAAATGTTGAAAAGGCGATGGTGCGTTTGAATCGTCTAAACAATACGACTGGTGGTGAAAGTGTTGCTCAAGTTCGTGATGATTTACAAAGTGTTATGCAGCTTTACTTTGGTGTATTCCGCGATGGCGAAGCAATGCAAAAAGGTCTGGCTCAGTTAAAAGAAATTCGTGCACGTGTTGAAAACTTGCACCTTGAAGATAAAAGTCAGGCGTTTAATACGGCTCGTATTGAAGCGCTTGAACTTGAAAACCTCTTGGAAGTTGCTGAGGCGACCGCTATCCCTGCTGAATTCCGTAAGGAAAGCCGTGGCGCTCATGCTCGTAACGATTTTACTGAACGTGACGATGAAAACTGGTTGAAACATTCTCTGTTCCATCCTGCGGACAAGTCGGTCACTAAGCGTGATGTGAACTTTAAGCCGAAGACAATGGAAGCTTTTCCACCTATGATTCGTTCATACTAAGGAGTAACTCAGTATGTTAGTTAGTATTTATCGCTACAACCCTGAAAAGGACGACGCTCCTTACATGCAGGATTATAATATTGAGTTGCCAGAAGGTAAGGATTTGATGGTGCTTGATGTCTTGAACTTGTTGAAAGCTCAAGATCCTAGTATTTCGTACCGCCGCTCATGCCGTGAAGGTGTGTGTGGTTCTGATGGTATGAATATGTCTGGCAAGAACGGCTTAGCTTGTATTATGCCCGTATCTGAAGCACTCAAAAAAGGTAAGTTGATACTGCGTCCGCTTCCTGGTTTGCCGGTGGTTCGTGATCTTGTTGTTGATATGGGGCAGTTTTATAAACAATATGAAAAGATCCGCCCGTTCTTGATCAACGATACGCCTGCACCAGCAATTGAACGCTTGCAAAGCCCTGAAGAGCGTGAAAAGCTTGATGGGCTTTATGAATGTATTTTATGTGCTTGTTGTTCAACGGCGTGCCCATCTTTCTGGTGGAACCCAGATAAGTTTGTTGGCCCAGCTGGATTGTTACAAGCATACCGTTTCTTAGCGGATAGTCGTGATACGGCAACGCAAGAACGTCTTAGCGACTTAGATGATCCATTTAGTGTCTTTCGTTGTCACGGTATCATGAACTGTGTGAGCGTTTGTCCTAAAGGGCTAAATCCAACTAAGGCAATTGGTAATATACGTACTATGCTTTTGCAGAGAGCGACTTAATAATGCTCCTAGTGGTCCTTAATATTACTTTATTGTGACCACCAAAAGTCGGCGGCTTGAATATTGATTCAATGCCGCCATTTTTGCATATTCTCATGTAGAGAATGCAACAAAAAGAATTTAAAATTCGATCTTTACGAGCACGGACGCGCTAAGAAAAGCCACTGACTTTGTGATAATGGATTCAGAATGTTTTATTTATTTAAATAGATCGTTCTTAGTGGCTGAGTATTGAACGTAAAAGGGCGAAAGTAGCTGGAAATAAACAAAAAATCGAGGCTTTAATAGCCTTACGGGCCTGATAAAATGATCGACCAAAATCATAGGTTGATACCGGGACCCCGGTAGCTGGCTCGAACATAAGGGTGATCGAGAATGCACGAAAGTTTAATGGAGTTGCTGTGGAGCACCTCTCATTTTTCAGGTGGAAACTTGGAATATGTTGAAGGGTTGTTTGAAAGCTATCTCGTCGATCCGAACTCTGTGTCGGAAGAATGGCGTAAATGTTTTGATCAATTGCCTCGTGTAAGCGAAGCGCAATCAACGGATCTTCCTCATTCCGTGATTCAGGAGCAATTTCTACAGATTGGTAAGAACAAATTCCGCTCTATGCCTGTTTCTTCAGGCCAAGTAGCAAGTTCTGACCATGAGCAGAAACAAATTAATGTTTTGCAGTTGATTAATGCTTATCGCGTTCGTGGGCATCAACATGCAACACTTGATCCGCTTGGATTACAAAAACGTGAGAAAGTTGCGGATTTAGATATTGGTTATCATCAATTGACAGGCGCAGATTTAGACACAAAGTTTAATGTTGGCTCTTTGTTTTTTAATAAAGAATCGCTAAAGCTAAGTGAAATTATATCTGAGCTTGAAAAAACTTATTGCGAAAGCATAGGTTATGAATTTATGCACATTGTTGATACGCAAGAAAAAGCGTGGCTTCAACAACGTGTCGAATCTGTTCGTTCACATCCAGAATATTCTCAAGAAACTCGTGAAAGCCTACTTGAACGTTTAACTGCAGCGGAAGGACTAGAGAAGTATCTTGCTAGTCGTTATCCAGGAGCAAAACGTTTTGGCCTTGAAGGTGCTGAGAGTTTGATTCCAATGGTGAATGAGCTGATCCAGCGTTCTGGTGCACTGGGTGCAAAAGAAGTTGTTATTGGTATGGCTCACCGTGGTCGTCTAAATGTATTAATAAATACGTTAGGCAAAAACCCGAAAGATTTATTTGATGAGTTTGAAGGTAAGAAACTTGTTAATACGTCTGGAGATGTTAAATACCACCAAGGTTTTTCTTCAAATGTGATAACAGCGGGGGGTGAGGTTCATATAGCGCTATCATTTAACCCATCGCATTTGGAGATCGTTTCGCCAGTTGTTGAAGGTTCAGTTCGTGCTCGTCAAGATCGTCGTAAAGACACGTCGGGTAAAACGGTTGTTCCTATCTCAATCCACGGTGATGCGGCATTTGCAGGTCAAGGTGTGGTTATGGAGACATTCCAGATGTCTCAAACTCGCGCCTATCGTACTGGCGGAACAGTGCATATTGTCATTAACAATCAGGTTGGTTTTACGACTAACCGCCAAGAAGATTCACGCTCTACTGAATATGCAACCGATGTTGCTAAAATCATTCAAGCGCCTATCTTTCATGTTAATGGTGATGATCCAGAAGCGGTCTTGTTTGTTACTCAATTAGCATTAGACTACCGTTACGAGTTTGGTCGTGATGTTGTGATTGATATGGTTTGTTACCGTCGTCGTGGTCACAACGAAACAGATGAGCCTTCTGGTACACAGCCGTTAATGTACAGTGTGATTAGCAAGCTAAAAACAACACGTACTCTCTATTCAGAGCGTTTAGTGGGTGAGTCTGTTGTCACGCAAGAAAAATCTGACCAAATGGTTATCGAAAATCGAGATGATTTAGACAATGCTCGACATGTTGCGAAAAGTCTTGTTCTTGAATCTCAGACTGGCTCATTTGTTGATTGGAAGCCATACATTGGTGTTGAATGGACCGATGCTGGAGACACAACATTTCCATTGTCTCAACTACAGAGTATCGCTAAGAAATTAACAAGTGTGCCTGATGGTATTGTTATTCAGCGCCAAGTTCAGAAAATTTATCAAGATCGGGATAAAATGACAGCCGGTGCGCTGCCTCTTAACTGGGGTTACGCGGAAATATTAGCTTTTGCAACCTTGCTTGAGCAGGGCTATCCGATCCGTATTACTGGTCAGGATTCTGGTCGTGGTACGTTCTCACATCGACATGCTGTGATTCACAGTCAAAAAGATGGCAGTACTTATATTCCTTTGAAACATTTGTCTGAGGACCAGCCTACGTTGGATCTGTATGACTCTTACCTTTCAGAAGAAGCGGTATTGGCATTCGAATATGGCTATGCAAGCACGTCGCCTAAAGGTTTGGTTATTTGGGAAGCGCAGTTTGGTGACTTTGCCAACGGTGCACAGGTTGTAATTGATCAATTTATCACCAGCGGTGAGCATAAGTGGGGTCGCCTGTGTGGTTTGACCATGTTGTTGCCACACGGTTATGAAGGTCAAGGCCCTGAGCATTCATCAGCACGACTAGAGCGCTTCTTGCAGCTTTGTGCTGAATATAATATTCAGGTTTGTGTACCGACTACCCCGTCACAAATTTTCCATATCATTCGTCGTCAAGCGATTCGACCAATGCGTCGTCCGCTTATTATCATGTCTCCTAAGAGTTTGTTGCGTCATAAGCAAGCGATTTCGACATTAGAAGACTTGGCGGAAGGTAGCTTCAAAACGGTCCTACCAGAATCGTCTGAAACTGTTACGGCGGATAGCGTTAAGCGCATTGTCCTTTGTAGCGGTAAAGTGTATTTCGACTTAATTAATCGTCGTGAAGAGCTACAAAAAGATGATGTTGCTGTAATTCGTTTGGAGCAATTGTACCCGTTCCCATACGCAGACCTTGAGTCTGAGTTAGAGCAGTACAAAAATGTTGAGAGTTTGGTTTGGTGTCAAGAAGAACCGAAAAACCAAGGTGCTTGGCATGCCAATCGTCACCGCATGAATCGAGTATTGGAAAAACTGTATCCAGAATTGAAAATCCGCTTTGCAGGTCGAATTTCGTCTGCTGCCCCAGCGGCTGGTTACATGTCTATCCATGTTGAAGAACAAGAAGCACTGGTCAACGACGCACTAGTTGGTTAGTACCATAGCCTGTCAAAGAGATAAGGGTATAAAATGAGCATTGAAATTAAAGCACCTATTTTTCCAGAATCTGTAGCCGACGGTACCGTTGCTACTTGGTACAAACAGCCAGGCGAAGCCTGTGCGCGAGATGAGCACATTGTAGACATCGAGACAGATAAGGTTGTCTTAGAAGTTGTTGCACCAGCTGATGGTGTGCTTAAAGAAGTATTGAAAGCAGAAGGCGATATCGTTCTTAGTAACGAAGTAATGGCCATTTTTGAATCTGGGGCAGCGGCATCTGCAGCACCAGCTGAAAAATCAGCTCCAACACCAGCGGCTGCTGCCCCTGTTAAGTCTGCTGCTCCTGCAGCTTCTGCGAAAGAAACGGTTCAAATTAAAGCACCAACTTTCCCTGAATCTGTCGCTGACGGCACCGTTGCCGCATGGCATAAACAGCCAGGAGAAGCGTGTTCACGAGATGAGCACATTGTTGATATTGAAACAGACAAAGTCGTTTTAGAAGTTGTTGCTCCTGCAGATGGTGTGATTGGCGATATTCTTAAAGCCGAAGGCGAAACTATTTTGAGCGATGAAGTACTGGCTAACTTCTTAGTCGGTGCAACTGGCGCAGCGGCTCCAGTTGCCGAGGCGGCACCTGTTGCAGCTGACAATGATGAAGATGGTATTGCTGGTCCTGCTGCTCGCAAAGCATTGGCTGAAGCGGGTCTAACGTCTGCTCAAGTTAAGGGTACCGGTAAAGGTGGTCGTATCACAAAAGAAGATGTTGACGCTGCCGTGAAAGCAAAAGCATCGACTCCAGCAGCGCCAGCGGCTAAATCTGCAACTCCAGCTGCTGCAGCAACTGTGCCTGCATTAGGTGCCGATGGTCGTATTGAAAAACGTGTTCCAATGACTCGCTTGCGTGCAACTATTGCAAAACGTCTTGTTGAAGCTCAGCAAACAGCAGCCTTATTGACGACTTATAACGAAGTTAATATGGGTCCAATCATGGAACTTCGTAAGAAATACAAAGAAGAGTTCATCAAGGCTCATAACGGCACTAAGCTTGGCTTTATGTCTTTCTTTGTTAAAGCCGCTACGGAAGCGCTTAAGCGTTTCCCTGCAGTGAATGCTTCTATCGATGGAAATGACATGGTTTACCATGGCTACCAAGACATCGGTGTTGCTGTATCAACAAGTCGTGGCTTGATGGTTCCAGTATTGCGTAATACAGAAGCAATGGGCTTGGCTGACATTGAATCTAATATCATGGATTTCGCAATCCGTGGTCGTGATGGCAAGTTGGGCATGGATGATATGCAAGGTGGTACTTTTACCATTACTAATGGTGGTACGTTTGGTTCTTTGATGTCTACGCCAATTATTAACCCACCTCAAACGGCTATCTTGGGCATGCATAAAATCCAAGATCGTCCAATGGCTGTAAATGGTCAGGTTGTTATCCAGCCAATGATGTACTTAGCCTTGTCTTACGATCACCGTATGATCGATGGTAAAGAAGCGGTACAGTTCTTGGTAACAATTAAAGACTTGCTAGAAGATCCTGCGCGTTTGTTGCTTGAGATCTAAGCGTTTAAAAACTAAGTACTTGAATTTAAGTATTCGTACTAACGTTAGAGTATGAATTGATTCTGCAGCAGCGCCCACAAAGCGCTGCTCGGTAAGACTGAAATAAATGGAACCTCTTATGTCTAATAAATTTGATGTTGTTGTAATTGGTGGCGGCCCTGGAGGCTATGTTGCTGCAATTCGAGCTGCTCAGCTGGGTCTGAAAGCGGCATGTATTGAAAAATGGTTGGACAAAGAAAACAAGCCTCGCCTAGGCGGCACTTGTTTGAACGTTGGTTGTATTCCTTCTAAAGCATTGTTGGATTCTTCGCAAAAATATCATGATACGAAAGAATCTTACGGCGTACACGGAATCAGCGTGAGCGATGTTGCTATCGACGTCGATGCAATGGTTGATCGTAAAGACAAAATTGTTAACCAATTGACCAGCGGTATTACCGGCCTTTTCAAAGCAAACGGCGTAACTAGCTTTGAAGGTTTTGGTAAGGTTCTAGCAAACAAGAAAGTAGAGCTAACAGCTCACGATGGAACCGTTACAGTAATTGATGCTGAAAATGTTATTTTGGCAACCGGTTCGATCCCTGTAAACATCCCACCAGCTCCACGCACAGGTGACATCATCGTTGATAACGAAGGTGCATTGGATTTCCGTGCTATACCTAAACGTTTAGGCGTAATTGGCGCAGGTGTTATCGGTTTAGAGTTGGGTTCTGTATGGGCTCGTCTTGGTTCTGAAGTGGTTGTATTGGAAGCGCAGGATTCTTTCCTAAGTGTCTGTGATCAAGACCTAGCGAAAGAAGCGGCTAAGATTTTTAAAAAGCAAAATCTTGATATTCGTTTGGGCGCTCGTGTTACTGGCAGCCAAATCAACGGTGAAGAAGTCGAAGTGACTTACCTTGATGCGAAAGGCGAAGAGCAAAAACAAACATTCGACAAATTGATTGTTGCGGTTGGTCGTAAGCCCTTCACTGAAGGTTGTTTCTCTGATGACTCAGGTGTCAAATTAGACGAACGTGGTTTTGTTTTCGTTGACGAGCAGTGCCGTACTTCTGTACCAGGTGTTTTCGCGATCGGTGATATCGTACGTGGACCAATGCTTGCGCACAAAGCGTCTGAAGAAGGTGTTATGGTAGCGGATATTATTGCTGGCCATAAAGCGCAATTGAACTACGACTGTATTCCTTCTGTTATTTATACTCACCCAGAGCTTGCTTGGGTTGGTAAAAATGAACAAGAACTTAAAGCAGAAGGCGTTAAATACAAAGTGGGTAAATTCCCATTTGCAGCATCTGGTCGTGCTATGGCAGCAAATGACACAGATGGTTTTGTTAAAATGATTGCTTGTGAAGAAACAGATCGCATTTTAGGTTGCCATATTATTGGTGGTCATGCGGCTGATTTGATCGCACAAGCGGTTATTGCTATGGAGTTCGGCTCTACAGCGGAAGACATCGCTTTGACTGTATTTGCTCACCCAACAGTAAGTGAAGCAGTACATGAAGCGGCGTTAGCGGTAAATGGTCATGCTATCCATATGGCTAACCGTAAAAAACGTTAATAAAAATTGGATTTGCCGGTCTACAAGCCGGTAATGTCTGTCTTAGCGGGCAGAGCTTATGTCAATCATTCAGATGAGCGGAAGAATCAAATGAACTTACATGAATATCAGGCTAAACAGCTTTTTGCTGAATACGGTCTGCCAGTATCTACAGGGTACGCAGTAGACACGCCGGAAGCGGCAGTTGAAGCAGCGAAGAAAATTGGTGGTGACAAATGGGTGGTTAAAGCTCAGGTTCACGCTGGCGGTCGCGGTAAAGCAGGTGGTGTGAAGCTTGTTGATTCTTATGAAGAAATTGCAGCATTCACAAAACACTGGTTAGGTAAAAATCTTGTTACTTACCAAACTGACGAACATGGTCAGCCAGTAGCTAAGATTCTTGTTGAATCTTGCACTGACATTGCCAATGAATTGTACCTTGGTGCAGTCGTAGACCGTTCTACTCGTCGTGTTGTTTTCATGGCGTCTACTGAAGGCGGTGTTGAGATTGAGAAAGTAGCTGAGGAAACCCCTGAGCTTATCCACAAAGCGATCATTGATCCTTTGGTTGGCGCTCAACCTTACCAAGCTCGTGAATTGGCATTTAAATTGGGTCTTAACCCAACGCAAATCAAACAGTTCACTAAGATCTTTCTTGGTCTGTCACAAATGTTCCACGACTACGATTTTGCATTGCTAGAAATCAACCCTCTTGTTATTACTAACGAAGGTGATCTTCATTGCCTAGATGGCAAAATCGGCATCGACAGCAACGCAATTTACCGTCAGAAGAAAATGCAAGAGTTCCACGATCCATCTCAAGAAGATGAGCGTGAAGCACATGCAGCACAGTGGGAACTTAACTACGTTGCACTAGACGGAAACGTTGGCTGCATGGTTAACGGTGCCGGCCTAGCAATGGGTACAATGGACATCGTAAACCTACACGGCGGCAAACCTGCTAACTTCCTAGACGTAGGCGGCGGCGCGACAAAAGAACGTGTTGCTGAAGCGTTCAAAATCATCCTTTCTGACAGCAATGTTAAAGCCGTACTGGTTAACATTTTTGGTGGCATCGTTCGTTGTGACATGATCGCTGAAGGTATTATCGGTGCAGTTGAACAAGTCGGTGTTACCGTACCTGTTGTTGTGCGTTTAGAAGGTACGAATGCTGATCTTGGTCGTGAAGTACTAGCGAAATCTGATCTTGATATCATCGCGGCTACAAGTCTTAAAGATGCAGCTATTCAAGTTGTTAAAGCTGCGGAGGGCAAATAATGTCTATCTTAATTAATAAAGATACTAAAGTTATCTGTCAGGGTTTTACTGGCGGACAAGGTACTTTCCATTCCGAGCAAGCGATTGCATACGGAACAAAAATGGTCGGTGGTGTTACACCTGGTAAAGGTGGTCAAACTCACCTAGGCCTACCTGTTTTCAATACAGTAAAAGAAGCGGTTGAAGCAACGGGCGCTGAAGCGACTGTTATCTACGTACCAGCGCCTTTCTGTAAAGATTCTATTCTTGAAGCAGCAAATTCTGGAATCAAACTCATCGTTTGTATTACTGAAGGCATTCCTACTTTGGATATGCTTGACTGTAAAGTAGCGTGTGATTCTTTAGGTGTTCGTTTGATCGGCCCTAACTGCCCAGGTGTTATCACTCCTGGCGAATGTAAAATCGGCATCATGCCTGGCCATATCCATATGCCAGGTAAAGTCGGTATTGTATCTCGTTCTGGTACGTTGACTTATGAAGCGGTTAAGCAAACGACTGACGCAGGCTTCGGTCAATCTACTTGTGTTGGTATCGGTGGTGATCCAATCCCAGGCACTAACTTCATCGACGTATTGGAAATGTTCCAAAACGATCCACAGACTGAAGCGATTGTTATGATCGGTGAAATCGGTGGTACTGCTGAAGAAGAAGCGGCGGCTTACATCAAAGCAAACGTGACTAAGCCTGTTGTTTCTTACATCGCTGGTGTTACTGCACCTGCTGGTAAGCGTATGGGTCATGCTGGCGCGATCATCTCTGGCGGTAAAGGTACAGCAGATGAGAAATTTGCAGCACTAGAAGATGCGGGCGTGAAAACGGTTCGTTCTTTGGCTGATATCGGTGCTGGTCTTAAAGAAATCACTGGCTGGTAAGCGAGTCATTTTTTAAGCATTACTGATTAGTATAATCCCTGCTTCGGCAGGGATTTTTTTTACAATAAAGGATATTCACTGTGACGTGTTTTTCATGAATGTGTGTCCATTTTGTCATGATGGAAATGCTTGTGCGGTTGCATCGGATCAAGCGTGCTGGTGTTTCAATGAAAGTATTCCAACTGGCTTGTTGGACTTGCTAGAGGGTGACGATCTAAATAAAAAGTGTGTTTGTCAGAATTGTATTGCGGAATATAAAAAATCCCCCGCGAAATTTGAAGTGAAACTGCGTCATAATAGGAATGTAAGCGATTAAATTTCATCACATATTTCTTTTAAAAATTTCAGAACGATTTCAATTCGCTGCGTTTGATTTTTCCTGCTTGGATAAAGTGCCGTTAACTTCGCGGCGCCTATATCTGGTTTAATGTGTTTGGCTACTTGAATTAACTCCCCCGATAGTATTTGCTTCAAACAGTATTGCTCAGGAAGTAACGATATCCCACTGCCACAGAGCAATGCCTCGCGAACGGTCAATGGATCGTTGCAATGTGAAATGTTTGTTTGAAGATCAAGGTGAACTTTTTCTGAATCCTGTTGAACAGGAAAGCGGTTGGTTCCATAGCGTGTTTCACACATCATAATGTGCTGTTGTAAGGATTCAAGGGTGGTTGGGGCGGCATTTTTTGTTAGGTATTGAGGCGTGGTTACCCACATCAGCTTGCCGGCATAAAGCGGCATAGCGATTAACTCAGAGTTCTCTAGATTGCCAACAATGACGGCAATGTCTATTTCATACTGGAATATGTCCAGAGAATGCCCACTTGTCATGATTTCCAGTTGGATTTTTGGGTGTCTAGATTGAAATAGGCTGAGTTTTGGGGCGAGTAACTCTCGGCAGAAGGCCATTGGGATCGCTATTTTCACTCTGCCCGTCGGCTCTGCTTGCAGCCCTGCAATCGCCGTGTCTGTTTCATTGACCAGTTGGAGGATTTGGCAAGCGTGCTGGTAAAGCGTTTGTCCCTCTGCAGTCACCCAAATATTCCTCGAGTTTCTTTCCAGTAAGCGGAGTGACAGCGTTTCTTCTAGGCGACTGATGGATTTGCTTATGGTTGATTTCGACACCCCCAATTGTTTTGCTGCCTGAGACATGCTTTTGGTTTCAACCACCTGAACAAAAGCAGGGATGTCGCTGAGGTGACGCTGTAAACTAGAATATATTGTTTTCATAAGGAAACGATTGGTTCTATTTAGTTTGATTGTTGTTTTTTTAGTTTATGAGTATTCTCTCGCCATATCTAGTGTTTATAAAAAATTATAAGGATAAGACAAATGGCGAAAATTATTGGCGGCATTGGTGCTTCACATTCACCGACAATTGCATTTGCGAAAGACACAAATAAAGGCACGGACGCTGCTTGGAAACCAATTTTCGACGATTTTTCTGTGTTGCAAAATTGGGTTCATGATCAGAAAGTGAATGTCTTATTTTTAATCTTTAACGATCACATCACGTCTTTCTTCTTTGATCATTATTCACCGTTCACATTGGGGGTGGACGATGCTTATGAAACCGCAGACGAAGGTGGCGGTGCAAGAGATTATCCTGCGGCTCAAGGTCATACAGAGCTTTCGCGACATATTGCCCAATCTATGATGAACGCAGAATTTGATTTAGCGACGTTTCAAAAAAAGCCTCTTGATCATGGATTCTTTTCTCCGTTTTCGATGATTGCACCAGAAATTAATGGTGACATGTGGAAAGGAAAAGTAGTTCCTCTTCAAGTGGGTGTTTTGCAGTTTCCCGCGCCAACCGCAAAGCGGTGTTATCAGTTCGGTAAAGCATTGCGTAACGCCATTCAAAGCTTTCCTGATGACGCTATGCGTGTGGCGATTGTTGCAACTGGCGGTTTGTCTCACCAAGTTCATGGCGAGCGCTGTGGTTTTAACGATGAGTCTTGGGACAATGAATTTCTTGATACGTTGGAAGCAGCCCCAGAAGCATTAACAAAGTTAACGCATGCAGACTACGCGACAAAAGGCGGGTTTGAAGGGGCTGAAGTGATCATGTGGCTGATTATGCGGGGGGCATTATCAAGCAAGGTAAATCGAGTGCATCGCAGCACTTATTTACCCTCGATGACCAATATTGCGACTGTGATCTATGAAGATACAGAATCTGTTGATGCGGTTGTCGTTGATCCCGAACTAACACATCAATTGGACGGTCTTGAGAAGCTCGAAGGAACTTACCCTTTTACGCTCGAAAAAAGCCACAAAACGTACCGTTTTAATCTGTTCTTACGTAACCTGTCTAACCCATCTTACCGTGAGCGTTTTTTGTCTTCTAAAGAAGCCTTGATGACTGAGTGCCAGTTGACGGAAGAAGAGAAGGATATGATTCGTGAGCTTCGTTGGATTGAGATGATTCAATACGGTGCGATCTTCTTTGGATTAGAAAAGTTGTCCGCAGTTATGGGCAGATCCAATCCAGAGATCTATGCGAGCATGCGAGGGGAGACAATGGAACAGTTTCAAGCGAGCCGTAAAGTGTCTATGACGTATTCGGTAGGAAAAAAATAACACAGACTTAAGCCATCGCTATTTTATTTACTAATAAGAAATCAGAGAGTCTTAGTCCCCCTCTGGTTTTTTTCTATCTATAGCGTGCATAATGTTGAAAAAATATAAGAGGTTTTTATGTTAGAAGAACAAAATCAACATTTTGACATTGCCGTTATTGGCGCAGGGATTGTTGGCTTATCAACAGCGTGGCAATTGCTTCAGCGTTATCCAAAATATCGTATTTTACTTATTGAGAAAGAATCTGAAGTAGGACTGCACCAAACCGGTCATAACTCCGGCGTCATTCATGCGGGTGTGTATTATGCACCGGGCAGTTTGAAGGCGGATTTTTGTCAAAGAGGAGCGAAAGCAACCAAAGCATTTTGTCTTCAGCACGACATAGAATTTGACGAGTGTGGCAAGTTGCTAGTAGCGACCAATGCGCTTGAACATGAACGTATGGAAGCTTTGTATCTGCGTTGCCAAGAAAATAACTTAGAAGTGCATAAACTGGATCAAGCGCAATTAAAAGAGCGCGAGCCGAATATTAAAGGCGTATCAGCCTTATTCGTTCCTTCTACAGGGATAGTTAACTATCGAAAAATTTGCCAGAAACTTGCTGAGCTGTTTACTAAAGCGGGAGGAGAGTTGCGTTTAGGCTGTCAGGTAATGAATTTAGAAGAGACCCATGAACGTGTTGCTATTACGCTGAGTAACGATGTTGTCCATACTTCCTATCTGGTGAGTTGTGGTGGTCTTATGGCTGATCGACTGACCAAAATGCTCAATATTCCAACGGATTTTCAGATCATTCCTTTTCGTGGTGAATATTATAAATTACCTGCAAAACACAATCAGATTGTGAACCATCTGATCTATCCCATTCCAGATCCAGACTTGCCCTTTTTGGGGGTTCACCTGACTCGTATGATAGACGGATCCGTCACCGTTGGGCCAAACGCAGTACAAGGATGGAAGCGCGAAGGGTATGGTCGAATCAATATTAATGTACGCGATATTATAGACATGGTGCGTTTTCCTGGTTTTTGGAAGTTGCTGATGAACCATTGGCGAACGGGTTTGGTGGAAACCAAAAACTCTTGGTACAAACCAGGCTATTTAGCGCAAGTGCAAAAGTATTGCGACCTAGTTGAATTGGACGATTTGCAGCCTTATCCGGCTGGTATTCGCGCTCAAGCCGTGATGAATGATGGTAGTTTGGTGCACGATTTTCTATTTGCACAGAGCACTCGTACATTACATGTGTGTAATGCACCTTCACCAGCGGCCACTAGCGCCTTTCCAATCGGTGCGTACATCATTGATAAGCTTGATGAACAAATAACGTCTGTTTAGTTTGAAAGCATTGTGGAACAAAGGTGTCTTGGTATGTGTTCTTTAGCCGTTTCGATATAGAGTACTGTTGAAATCAACACTGATAAGGACAAAATATGATTAATTTTAAGCAAAATCTAAGATTTACTTATATTACGCGAGGCATTGCCGCAGCACTGCTCATTACTCAAGTGACAGCGTGTGGTACCTTGCTTTATCCTGAGCGTCGCGGCCAAACGAATGGTCAGATTGATATTGGTGTGGCGGCACTCGACGCAATTGGTCTGTTGTTTTTCTTTGTTCCTGGTGTAGTGGCCTTTGGCGTGGACTTTATTACTGGCGCTATTTATTTACCAGGTGGCGGTATGGCAAGCTTAACCGAAGACGAATTAAATACGATCAAAAACGGTCCGGACTCAATAGATGTAGAAAAATTTAAAACGGTGATGGCGCAACGAAGCGATATTCAATTACCCAAAGACACCTATTCAGATCAGCTCTCTGTGATGGCTATGTCATCTACTCAGTCTTTGAAAACAGCGATGGGATTATCGACTGAGCGTGTCGCATCGGCTCAACGATATTAGTAAGTTTGGTCTAAGAAATGGAATGTTCAGCCTGATTTTTTGTTCACAATGTGTGTAGATTGCTCGTTCATAAATAAAAATGCCTTCTGTCTCATTATGGGAGAGAAGGCATTTTTATTACCTGCAATTTTTTGACTTAAAAGACCAAGTAGCAGACGTTATTTGGTCTTTTTTGTTTCAGTCAAATGACTGATTAATCGAATTTTATTCTGTTTGTTTTAAGTAAGGCAGCACTGCTAGCGTTAATCAATTTGTCATTTTTTCTTTCGATAAAGAAGACTTCTAGGTTTTCATTTTTAGCGATTTTCGCGCCTTCTAAAGGGCCTAGGCACAACATAGTTGTGGCCCACGCATCACTTATTCTCGGGTCGGTACCAAGCACAGATGCAGACACAAGATCGTGAGTAATGGGCTTGCCAGTACTTGGGTTGATGATGTGAGAATACTCTACACCATTGTCATCAAAATGGCGGTTATACGTGCCGGATGTGTCCAGCGTCACGCCATTTTCGTCGACAACCGTCATGGCTTGATAGACTTTTGGAGCACCGTCAGCGGAAGGAATTGGACTTTGAATGGCCACTCGCCATTTGTCGCCATTTGGCTTGTGGCCCTTGATCTTCATGTCGCCACCAAATTGCACCATGTAGTTATCGTAGCCTTTGGTCTCCAACACATCGCTTAACTTTCCAATGGTATAGCCTTCGCCCATAGAGGAAAAATCAAGCTGTAAAAAAGGGCGAGTTTTGCGTACACGCAAATTTTCTTCGTCTATCTCTATTTTATCGATTCCAAGCTCTGACTTAAGTGCTGTGAGTTCTTCCGGTGTGGGCACATGAAGTTTGTCGGTTTTAAAACCCCACAAATCGAACAAAGGACCAATTGTCGGATCGTAACAACCTTCCGATTTTGCATGTATGTCTTGGGCGATTTTAACCAGATCGACAAAGTCTTGAGAGGTGGGTTGCCAAGCAACAGAAAGGCTACGGTTAAACTCGGAAATGAAGGAATCAGGGCGATAAGTGGAAAGCTCTTTGTCTATTTGGGCAAGCGTATCGTTAAATGCTGTTTGTACCTCAGTGACTGGAATCGCGTCTTCAGACCAAAAGCTGATTTGATATGTTGTGCCTTGAGCATAACCTTCAACGCTTTCAAGTTTGGGTGGTTCACTGCAACCCACTAAAAACGTCGTCATCAGAAGGGCACCAAAGCCTGCAACCTTGTTTGCTTTAACATCGAATTTTATGGAGGTAGACATGTAATTTAAGCCTTGTTGATATCAAATCAGACAAGTTTACCAGCCGTTTCAGATCAACTCTATCGAACCCTTTATCATCCACACTAATGTGCATTTTGCAGTGCAGAGTCAGTTAATCAATAACCGCAAACCGAGTGATGTCATCAGCAAGCCAGTAATGCGTTCTATCCATATTTTAAAGACCAATACTTTCTTTTGAATTTTCGCTGACGTTAGTAGGCAAGCGACTAGGCCAAACCAAATAAAATGCACTAAAGAAATATAAACACCATAGCTAAGTTCCACCAGTAAAGATGTATCTGTTGAAATGACTTGGCTAAACAAAGACACGATAAACAGCATGGTTTTGGGATTGAGTGCGTTACAAGCAAACCCAGACCAAAAAGCTGAGCTGTTTCTGGTTGGTTTGTTTTGAAGTGAGTTTTCACTTTTTAATTGCTCACATATCTGCTGAGATTTTGCTTTTAAAAAGACCGCTTTTATATCCGGCCATAAGGCAGAAATACCCAACCAAATAAGGTACATGGCGCCGAGATATCGCAATGTATTCAGTACCCAAAGATTGTTTGCGAACACAATTCCCAGTCCCAGAAGCGTATAAACCAGATGCACACTAATGGCGACGCTTATCCCTAAGGCACATAAAAGGCCATCTCTTCGTCCTTTTAATAACGAGACCTTCGACACCATCGCAAAATCTGGCCCAGGGCTAATGACGGCCAATAAAGTAATAATAGCAACGGAATACAATTCAAATTGATCAATATTTAACATGGCAAGATACTCTAATCTGTGAATAATAAGAGTCTAAGTGAGTAGGTTTCCAAATAAAATCGATAATTAATGGTGATTTTCGTGAGTAATAGTCACATAAAAAGAAGACTTCCGCCGTTGGGCGCATTGACCGCTTTTGAAGCCGCCGCTCGACATCAAAGTTTTTCTCGTGCGGCGCAAGAGCTCAACCTAACCCATGGTGCAATCAGTCGTGCGGTCGCACAAATTGAAGCGCGTCTCGGTGTGGGTTTATTTGTACGACGCAATCGTCGCGTTTACTTAACTGCCGCTGGTCAGCGGCTAAAGAAAACGGCCACCGAAACCTTAGATGCCTTGAGTCTCACTGTAGAAGAAATACACCGGCACGACAGTGGCTCGCCTTTTTTAACAGTGTCCTGTGAGCCAAGCTTAGCAATGCGCTGGTTAATGCCTCGATTAGGTGAATTCCGAACGCTCTGTCCAGAATTAAACGTTGATTTGCGCATGGCGGGTGGGCCAATTGATCTACTGTCAGAAAGTTGTGACATTGCTATCCGACGGATGGACTTCGGCGTGAACGACGATTATCAGGTCACAACGCTTTGCCCTGAATTGGCAGGCCCAGTGTGTACAACCGCTTATTGGAATGACGATATTGTTCAAGACTTAAGTAACGCCAATTGGTTACACAGTCGAACTCGACCTAATGCATGGGATGATTGGAAAGCGGCTTACGGTTTGGAAAGAATCATCCCGAAAAGTGAGCAGCACTTTGATCACTTTTTTTACAGCTTGCAAGCCGCCCAAGATAGACTTGGGGTTGCCATTGGTTCAGTACCATTGGTGTCTGACGATATAAAAACACAGAGACTCATTGCACCACTAGGTTTGCAGTCCACCGGCTATGATTACGCCTTACTTACCTTAGAGGATCCAAGCCAAGACCCGAGAGTCTCTGCTTTTAGTAAGTGGTTAATGGGATTAATAAATCAAATGAACTGATAGGGTAAAAAGTATTCATATGAATCATCAGGCGCTAATTTAGTGAAAACGATGACATACAATATTCTTATTTTGAACGTCTTCTTCTTGCGTGAAAAGCGCGTAAACAAGGCGTTTTATCTTCTCTCTCTTTGTTATTTTTAGCCTTATCCAAAAGCGTCATTTTCCCTCTGTCGTAAATTGTCATCCGCTGGACGCTCCCAAGCATAAGATCGACATTTTTTATCTCTATTATCACGGTGAAAGCTCATTCTATGGCGTCTTCAGTTAGCTGGGGCGTCGCAACCATTTTAATCACACCACGATAATCGCTTAAGTCGATTGTTTTATGTAAGGGAGCTGATCTGATGCAGCATTATTCAGGCTTTGGGTTGTTAAAGCACAGTTTTAGCCATCACGAAAACTGGCAACGGGTGTGGCGCAATCCAACCCCTAAAAAGAAATACGATGTGATCATTGTTGGTGGCGGTGGCCATGGGTTGGCGACGGCCTATTATTTAGCCAAAGAGTTTGGTGTGACTAACGTTGCGGTAATCGAAAAAGGCTTCTTAGGTGGCGGCAATACAGCGCGTAACACAACCATCGTTCGTTCCAACTACTTATGGGACGAGGCGGCTCATCTTTACGAGCATTCCATGAAGCTTTGGGAAGGTCTTTCTCAGGATTTGAATTACAACGTGATGTTTTCACAGCGTGGTTGTTTGAATCTTGGCCATACTTTACAAGACATGCGAGACATCGAGCGTCGCGTCAATGCAAACCGTTTAAACGGTATTGATGGCGAGGTGTTAGACGCTCAGCAAATTAAAGAAATCGTTCCCGTTTTAGATTGCTCTGACAATGTACGTTACCCGATTCTTGGTGCGTCTTGGCAGCCACGTGCAGGTGTGGCACGTCATGATGCGGTGGCGTGGGGTTTTGCTCGTGGTGCTGATGCACACGGTGTGGATTTGATCCAGCAAACCGAAGTGGAAGATCTGATTATTGAAGACGGTACAGTTGTCGGTGTTCGTACCGCGCAATACGGAGAAATTCGTGCTGATAAAGTCGGTTGTGTGGTGGCGGGAAATTCTAGCCTTTTAGCGAAGATGGGCGGTTTTGAACTGCCACTAGAGTCGCATCCGCTGCAAGCCTTAGTGTCTGAGCCGATCAAACCTATTCTGAATACGGTCGTTATGTCCAATCATGTACACGGTTATGCGAGCCAGTCTGATAAAGGTGACTTGGTCATCGGTGCAGGAATTGATGGTTACAATGGCTATGGTCAGCGTGGTTCTTATGCCACCGTCGAACATACTATTCAAGCGATTCTCGAAATGTTTCCTGTGTTCAGTCGAGTTCGAATGAACCGTCAGTGGGGCGGTATTGTTGATACTTGTCCTGATGCGTGTCCGCTTATTACTGAAACACCAGTGAAGAACTTGTATTTCAACTGTGGTTGGGGAACGGGTGGCTTTAAAGCAACACCGGGTTCAGGTCATGTTTTTGCCGCGTCGTTGGCAAAAGGTGAAATGCACCCATTAGCCAAGCCTTTCTCTATGTTTCGTTTCCATAATGGCGCGCTGGTGGATGAACACGGCGCCGCTGGTGTAGCGCATTAAGCGGGCTGAGGCCGACTAAGGAGAGAAATACCATGTTTTATATTTATTGCCCGCATTGTTGTGAACACCGCGAGGAAGAAGAGTTTCATGCCGCAGGGCAGGCACACCTTCCGCGCCCTTTGGATCCTGATGCTTGCACCGACAAAGAGTGGGGCGAATACATTTATTTTCGTAAGAACCCACGTGGAATCCATCATGAACTTTGGGTCCATGCGGCGGGGTGTCGTAAGTTTTTCAACATCACACGTGACACTCAAACGTATGAAATTAAAGAAGTCTACAAAATTGGTGAGCAGCCATCTGTTGTGGCAAATATCGCTGTAAGCTCTGAGTCTCAGAACCATAAAGCGCCGCCAAAAAGTAAGCCAGGAGCGACACTATGACTCAGAAAAATCGTCTTCAAAATGGCGGCCGAATTGATCGCTCCAAAGCGCTAACCTTCACGTATAACGGAAAACAGTATAAGGGTTACGAAGGCGACACGTTAGCGTCTGCCTTATTGGCCAATAGTGTCGACATCGTTGGTCGAAGCTTTAAATACAGCCGACCTCGCGGCATTGTTGCTGCGGGTGCGGAAGAGCCTAATGCCATTATGCAAATCGGTGCGACCGAAGCGACGCAAATTCCCAATGTACGTGCCACACAGCAGTCCTTATACGACGGTCTAGTCGCGGGTACAACAAACGGCTGGCCAAGCGTCGAAACTGATTTAATGGAATACGTGGGTAAAATCGGTGGGAAAATGATGCCACCGGGTTTCTACTACAAAACCTTCATGTTCCCGCAGTCCTTGTGGGGTACCTACGAATCTTATATTCGTAAAGCAGCTGGTCTTGGTCGTGCGCCAAAAGAAACCGACCCAGACATTTATGACAAGGTGAATCAGCATTGCGACGTCATGATAGCGGGTGCGGGTCCTGCCGGATTAGCAGCCGCATTGGCGGCAGCACGTGCTGGCGCAAGAGTGATCATCGCGGATGAGCAAAATGAATTTGGTGGCAGCTTATTAAGCAGCACTGAAACGCTAAACGGAAAACCCGCTGCGGAATGGGTTGCAGATGTGGTTAAAGAGCTTTCGACGTTTGACGATGTAATGATGTTGCCAAACTCGCAAGTCAATGGTTATCACGACCACAACTTTTTAACCATCCAGCAACATTGTACCGATCAATTCGCAGACCGCGCACCAAATGGTCAAGTTGCTCAGCGCTTGCATCGTGTACGGGCAAAATGGGTAATCTTGGCAACAGGCGCTCATGAGCGTCCCTTAGTGTATGGCAACAATGATGTTCCAGGTTGTATGGTGGCAAATGCCGTATCGACCTATATTAATCGCTACGGCGTCGTTCCAGGGAATGACTTGGTACTGATGACCTCAAACGACAATGCCTATCGTACTGCGTTAGATTGGTACGATGCGGGTCGTAATGTCGTCGCAATAGTGGATTCTCGTAAGAACCCACAAGGTACCTTTGTTGAAGCCGCTCGAGCACGTGGTATCAACATTATGGTGAGTTCTGGTGTTATTGAAGCGCATGGCACCAAGCGTGTTACCGGTGTATCGATTGCGCCATTGAATGAGGCTGGTGACGCTGTTGTCGGTGCCATTGTAAAAATGAAAGCCGATACGGTTGCCACTTCTGGCGGCTGGAGTCCGGTTATTCATTTGTCATGTCACACTGGTGCTCGTCCTGTTTGGAATGACGAAATTCTTGGTTTTACGCCGGGTGCAACAGTACAGAAACAACTCACAGCGGGTGCGATTAATGGCACATTCACGACCTCAAAAGCATTGTCTGAAGGATTAAAGGCCGGCCTCGATGCGTTGTCTCATTTGGGATTAGCGACATCGAGAGTCGACTTACCTGAAGCGGATGTGATTGAAGAAGGCGTATCAATGGCCTTGTTCCATATCCCACACACTAAGCCAACATCAAAAGCGCCTAAACAGTTTGTCGATTACCAAAATGACGTTACCGCTGCAGGCATTGAACTGGCGTGTCGAGAAGGTTTTGAGTCAATTGAGCATGTGAAACGCTACACGGCGATGGGTTTTGGAACGGACCAAGGTAAGCTTGGCAATATCAATGGTATGGCAATTGCGGCAAAAACGCTTAATAAAACCATTCCACAAACAGGTACGACGATCTTCCGTCCTAACTACACGCCAGTGACGTTCGGCGCGATTGCGGGACGTGATTGTGGTGCACTATTTGATCCAGAACGTTACACCGCCATGCATTCTTGGCATGTTGCGCATGGCGCAAAGTTTGAAGACGTCGGTTTATGGAAACGTCCTTGGTATTACCCACAAGGCAACGAAACCATGCAAGACGCCTTGAACCGCGAATGTATAGCGACGCGTGAATCCGTCGGTATTTTGGATGCTTCAACCTTGGGTAAAATTGATATTCAGGGCAAAGACGCGCGTGAATTTTTAGGTCGTGTTTACAGCAACGCATGGGCAAAACTAGCGGTCGGAAAATGTCGCTACGGCTTGATGTGCGGCGAAGATGGCATGGTATTCGATGACGGTGTGACGTCTTGCTTGGCGGAGAATCATTTCTTAATGACGACAACGACAGGCGGTGCGGCGCATGTTTTAGAGTGGTTGGAAATTTATCATCAAACCGAATGGCCAGAGATGGAAGTGTATTTCACCTCGGTTACAGATCATTGGTCTACGATGACGATTTCCGGCCCGAACAGCCGCAAGTTGTTGGAGAAATTGACCGACTACGATGTATCGAAAGAAAACATGACGTTCATGGATTGGAAACCAATGACGGTCGCAGGTGTTCCTGCTCGTGTCTTCCGCATTTCCTTCACTGGAGAGTTGTCATTCGAGATCAACGTACAAGCTAACTACGGTTTGCATGTTTGGAAAGCCTTGTTCGAAATGGGCGCAGAATTCAATCTAACGCCGTACGGCACAGAGACCATGCATATATTGCGGGCCGAGAAAGGCTTCATTATTGCGGGACAAGATACCGATGGTTCTGTGCATCCGTTCGATTTAGGCATGTCTTGGGCCGTGTCTATGCAGAAGCCTTTTAGCTTCATTGGTAAACGCGGTATGCAACGTGAGGATTGTGTGCGTGCTGAACGTAAACAGCTGGTGGGATTAAAAACGATTGATCCAAATGTTGTTTTACCAGAAGGTTCACAAGGTGTACTGGATCCGAAGGCGCCAATTCCAATGCCGATGGTTGGGCATGTTACGTCCAGCTACTGGAGTGCAAACTTGAATCGCTCGGTTGCGATGGGTTTTGTCAAAGGTGGGTTGGAAAAAATGGGTGAGAAAGTCTTTTATCCATTGGTCGATGGCCGAGTGATAGAAGCTGAAATTTGTAGCCCTGTGTTCTTAGATCCAAAAGGGGAGCGTCAACATGTCTGATATTACGTTAGAAACACCTGAGCAATTACCAAAACTGGTTACGCATCAGCGGCCTTTACCATCAGAGCCAAATATTGTCGGTGAAAGTCCTTTACACCATGCGGATTTAGACAGCATTGCTACGCAAGGTCCACAAGTAGGCGGCGTGCATTTTTGTGAGCATAAGCTCTTAGGGTTGCTAACCCTGCGTTGCACGCCTTCATCAGAACAGCAAAGCGAGATTACCGCTTTGCTGGGTGTCGCTCTACCAATGAAGCCGTTGACGTCAGTCGTCAACGGTGACATTTCTGTGCGTTGGGTTGGTCCGGACGAATGGTTAATCATTGTTCCCGGTGAACAAGCTTTTGATATCGAAACTCGCTTTTTTGAAACACTAAGTGGTCATTTTTCTTTAGTAAATATCAGTGGTGGTTCGACGGTATTTGATGTTTCTGGCGATCATGTTGTTGATATGCTGAAAAAGTCGATTCCTGTGGATTTGCATATCCGTGAATTCCCCGTAGGAAAAGTAGTATCGACTATTTTTGCTAAGAGTGGCGCAATTATTTGTCGGCTCGGTGACAACCATTTTGAGTTAGTGGTTCGTCGTAGTTTCGCCGATTATCTTTGGTTATGGATTCAAGACGCCAGTCGTGAATACGGCTTAGTCGTTAAAGCGACCTAATCATTAAAGAATCATTGTTTCAAATCCATTCCTTTTAGTTCACGGTTTTGGTTGGCCACTTTGTGTGGTCAGCCTTTTTCGTGACAGACATTAAGAGATAGCGTATGAAATCGAAAACCTTACCTTGGATTTTTACTGCCAGCTGCCCGAGCCTTATTGGTACCGTTGATGTTGTGACTCGATACATGGCAGAAGCGGAAAACTACATAGACGAAATTCACTCTTTTGATGACAGAGAATCGGGTTTGTTTTTCATTCGTATTGAGTTTTTCCCTCCAAATGATGGCTTTAGTGACGCTACGTTCACTGAAAAGTTTTCTTCCCGCGCGGCAGAGTTTGATATGACGTGGGAATTGACGGCGCCAAATCATAAGCCAAAAGTGGCTATCATGGTGTCGAAATACGACCATTGCTTGAACGATTTACTCTATCGTTTCCGTACCGGTCAGCTGAATATTGATGTGACGGTTATTATTTCAAATCACCCCGATCTAGAAGAACTTGCGAAATGGCACGGCATTCCGTATTACCACTTGCCTATCACCGCAGAGACCAAGCTAGAACAAGAAGCGAAGGTACGAGAGCTGATAGAGCAATACGATACTGAATTGGTTGTCTTAGCGCGTTACATGCAAGTACTATCACCAGGCATGTGTGAATACCTAGACGGCCGCGCCATTAATATTCATCATTCTTTATTACCAGGATTTAAAGGCGCTCGTCCTTATCATCAAGCGTGGGAAAAAGGCGTCAAAATGGTCGGCGCAACAGCCCACTATGTTAACAATGACTTGGACGAGGGGCCGATCATCACTCAAGGCATTCAAACGGTAAACCATGCGCATTTCCCAGAAGATCTTGTGGCAAAAGGACAAGACATCGAACGTGTCACCTTGTTTAATGCTGTGAAATATCACGTTGAAAAACGCGTCTTCTTAAATGGCAAACGCACGGTTGTGTTTGGTGGGTAACGTCTTTTTTTAAGTAAAAGAACAAGCTAAAAATACATAAAGAGTAAAAGTAAAAAGCCGTTCGGGGGAGCGGTTTTTTGCTTTTTATAGAATATGGAATTTGTTAGATATTTAAAGGTGATAAAATCGCCTATCGTGATAGCGACCACGTAATATTTTAGTGTGTGTGATTATGAGTGTTTTTTACCGACGGTTAAGTCGAGTATACTCACTGCTTTCACTCAACACGCCGCGAAGTATTTTTTATGACAGCAACCCGTTTTAGCTTAGATCTGGCCGAGAAATTAAAGGCCATAGTAGGAAGCCAGTACACCTTAACGGACGCCGATAAGAAGAAACCCTACAGCAATGGTATTCGATTAGGCGGCGGTGAGGCTTACGCCGTGGTTCGTCCTAGTAGTTTGGTTGAGATCTGGAAAGTGCTTCAAGCCTGTGTTGAAGCAGATGTTATTGTCATTATGCAAGCCGCCAATACCGGCTTGACTGGTGGTTCCACGCCAAATGGCGCGGACTATGACCGCCCGATTGTGATTGTCAGTACCATGCGAATCAGCGATATTCAGCTGATTGATCAAGGCAAACAGATTGTTGGTTTGGCAGGCAGCACGTTATTTGGTTTGGAAGAACGACTAAAACCTTACGGTCGCGAGCCACATTCAGTGATTGGCTCTTCTTGTATTGGCGCGTCTATCGTTGGTGGTGTGTGTAATAATTCTGGTGGCGCACTGGTTCAACGTGGTCCTGCTTACACAGAAATGTCCTTGTTCGCACAAGTCACCGAAAATGGCGAATTGCAGCTGGTGAACAACATAGGCATCGATTTGGGCAGCGACCCAGAAGAGATTCTCGCCAATTTACAGAACCAAACTTACCAAGAAACCGACGTACAATTTCCCGATAAACGCGGTTCCGACAATGAATACCATGAGCGTATTCGTGACGTCGACGCAGAAACCCCATCCCGCTTTAACAATGACCCGCGTCGTTTGTATGAATCGTCTGGTTGTGCCGGTAAATTGGCCGTGTTTGCAGTTCGCATCGACACCTTTCCCATCCCTGAAAAACATCAGGTGTTCTACATCGGCACGAACGATCCCGCCGTAATGGAACAGATGCGTCGTGACATGTTGTCAACTTTTACCAATTTGCCTGTGTCTGGCGAATACCTGCATAAAAGTAGCTACGACATCAGCAAAAAATACGGCAAAGACAGCTACTTGGTGATCGACAAACTGGGCACCAAATACATTCCTAAAATGTTTTCCATCAAGCGTACTGTGGATCGTTGGGCGGAAAAATTTAGCTTCATGCCGAACAAATTTTCGGATCGCATCATGCAATACATGAGTCAGATGTTCCCGAACCACTTACCAAAACGCATGGAAGATTTTCGTGCAAAATACGATCACCATTGGATCGTCGAAACCAGCAACGACGGCGTGGCCGAAGCGCAAGCGTATTTAGACACCTTCTTTAAAGACAACGAAGGCGACTACTTTGCGTGTACCGACCGCGAAGCGGACCAAGCGATTCTGCATCGCTTTGTGACGGGCGGCGCGTTGACGCGTTATCACATTATGAATGGCAAAGACCTTGGTTCCATCATGACGATTGACGTGGCGTTTCCGCGAAATGAACTGGACTGGTTCGAAGTATTGCCACAAGACATCGACGATAAAATTGCCGTAAAAATGTACTACGGACACTTCTTTTGCCATGTCATGCACCAAAACTACATCATGAAAAAAGGCGTCGACGGCAAAGCAGTGAAAAAACAAATTCTCGCAAGCTACGACGTACGTGGTGCGGAATACCCAGCGGAGCACAACGTGGGTCACGAATATTTGGCGAAACCCGCATTGCGCGAGTTCTACCAAAAAACAGATCCAACCAACAGCTTCAACTCAGGCATCGGCGGCACCAGTAAACTGAAAAATTGGCAAGAGCTGAGCGACGAACACACAGGCTGTGGTTGTCATAAATAAGCTTTAGAACAACAGAGAATGCAAAAAGCCGAGACGTTTCTTTTAAAAACGTCTCGGCTTTTTTGTTTTTTTACTTAACCATTGCGAATTGAGAGATTTCTATATCTTGTCCGTCAGGGAACTTGGCGTGTATTTCTAGCTTACCTCCCAATGCTTCAATATATTGATTCAATGTACTGATAAGGGCATCGGGGCGATTTTCAATTTGAGAGATGTTTGGCTGAGCAATATTCATAAACCCTGCTAAATCAGCTTGATTTATGCCTCTTTTTTTTCTGACTTCTGCAAGAGACATCTCTGCAATAATGGCAACAGCTTTAGCTCTAGCTGCGGCTTGAACCTCTGGTTTAATTTTCTTCCGCAATTCGTTTATCGACTTAGCCATAACTAAACCTCCTATCTTGTTTTTTCTGAATCACTATTTTTCAAGTAATTTAAGAATTCTTTTTCAGCTAACGGAATATATCTATCATAAAATGTTTTATCTCTTTTCCCATCTTTGCGGCCACCACATAACAATATGGCTTTCCTTGTTGGGTCAAAAGCATAAAAGACACGATAAGGTTTTCCTGCATGCTGAACTCTCAATTCTTTAAGGTTTTTTACCTTATTTGTTCCTTTTAGAGAATCTGCATAAGGTCGGGCTAATTGAGGACCTTTGATCTCTAATACATCAACCATTGATAGCACGTCTTCTTGTTCTTTGTCCGTCAAGCCAAGAAACCATTGTTCGTATTCGTCGGTTATTAATACCTCCCAAATCATAAGCAATCCTTGCTGTCTTTATGATTAAAAAATACGCTTTAACGTATATACTGTCAAGAGTATATTTTTACGACGTAAACTCGTTAGATTCGCTTGTGAATATAGTTATGAGATAGTTTTTTTGTCTATTCCCATTTATACCAATGTAATAAGATGACTGAAATGGATACCGTTCTGGTTAACCAAAACCGCATAGGATGAAAACAGCAATGTCCAACTACGACCAATTAACGTCACACTACCAAACGATTCATCACTTTAATCATGCCGAGTCTATACTCGGCTGGGATGCCGCGGCGAACATGCCGTCAGGTGGCAGCAATGCGCGCTCAAAAGCCATGGCTGAATTGTCGGTTCATATCCATCGATTATCCACTCAGCCACAACTAGAAGAATGGTTCGGCAACGCGGAAAAAGAGCCTCTAAGCACGGAACAGAAGGCGAGCCTGCGAGAGATGAAACGTAAGTGGCAACAAGCGACGGTCGTACCGGAAGACTTGGTTCAGGCACAATCCATTGCGAGCTCAAAGTGTGAACACGCTTGGCGTACACAACGTCAAGAAAACGATTGGGTAGGGTTTGAGAAGAACTGGAAAGAAGTCGTCACTTTGTCTCGTGAAGAAGCGAAAATCCGCGGCGAAGCGCTAGGTCTTACTCCCTACGACGCCATGCTCGACAAGTTCGAACCGGGCACCACAACCGCGTCGCTCGATACGTTATTTACCGACGTGAAAACTTGGTTACCAGAACTGATTGAAAAAGTACTGGAAAAGCAGAAGTCTGAATCCATCGTATTGCCATCAGGCACTTTTTCTACCGCCTCGCAAAAAGCGCTCGGTCTAGAAGTTATGAAGTTGTTGAAATTCGACTTTGATCGCGGTCGATTAGACCAAAGTGTTCACCCGTTCTGCGGTGGCGTTCCGTCTGATGTGCGTATTACGACCCGTTACGATGAAAAAAATTTCGTACAAGCCTTAATGGGTATTGTTCACGAAACAGGTCACGCTCGTTACGAACAAGGCTTACCAAAAGCCTTTGCAGGATTGCCAGTTGGCGAAGCACGCTCCATGGGCATTCATGAATCTCAGTCGCTGTTCTTTGAAATGCAAATTGGTCGCAGCAAACCCTTTATTTCTCACTTATCGCGCCTTTCTGCCGACGCCTTTAACGCACACAAAGATCCTGTGTTTGCCGAAGAAAACCTCTACAAAATCTACACTCAGGTGAAAAAAGGCTTTATTCGAGTCGATGCAGACGAACTCACGTACCCAGCGCACGTTATTGTGCGCTACGAAATCGAACGTGACTTGATCAATGGCGTGATTGAACACACCGATGTCCCTGCGATTTGGGATGAAAAAATGAAAGCCTCCCTTGGGATCTCAACCAAAGACAATTACAAAAATGGCTGCATGCAAGATATCCATTGGACTGGTGGCTCGTTCGGTTACTTTCCTTCCTATACTCTAGGTGCGATGTACGCCGCCCAATACAAAGCCACAATGACACAAACCGTCGACATCGACGCCGCCATTCAAAGTGGCGACCTGTCTCCAATATTTCAATGGCTCAGCGACAACATCTGGACACAAGCCTCACTTCACACTACAGATGAACTGATAAAACGCGCGACAGGCGAAACACTAAATGCCGTGCATTTTAGAAAGCATCTAGAAGGGCGGTATTTGTAAAAGATTGACTCAAGGAAAACCACGAACTGTTCCTTCCCCTTATTAAGGGGAAGGCTAGGATGGGGTTCTAGCACTTTGTCTTTCTAGCGCATTAGTAAATGTAGCAAACCAAACGCCACCGCTCGCCACTATCGTTTGACTCCCGACTGTCACTCTGACGCTTGGAGCAAACCTATCTTTGGTAGGTCGTCCTTCAGGACGACACCGTTATAGCTTAAATATACTCTGGAAATTCAAATCAACTCGCGCTACATTGACTTCAGAATAGAATGAAAAAAAGTGACTAGTGGATGGTTAACCCTCGATAATCCCTTTCTTTTTATTTCATGACTTAATTTTACTCTGACCCCAATTATTTAAACGGCGTTGTGTGTGCAGGAGTTTAGCCTTGATTGAAGAGTATACAAAAGAATATTGGCTAAATGAATTGAGAGAGTCTGCGAAATTCTTAGAGAGCTTATATCGTACAATTGTGTGGGATAATGAACTTGAATTTAAAACAGAAAAAGCTGTATTTCTCGGTTGTTACGCAATTCGCAAATTGAAAGAGAGTAAATTACTCAGTACGGAGCTTTCAGGTTTTAATACTAGTTTAATTTCGCACCCTATTAAAACTGAGTATGAAAGTGAAGACGATGAAAAATGGTCTAAAAAATATCACTTTGGGCAAAGTGATAAACATGAACTAGCTTTGGAAAGGTTATGTAATCAATTTATCCATAGCAAAATATATTCTCCATTTGTTCCTGGAGGTTTAGGTTGCATGGGCTTCTTTTTTGCTTCGGATAAAGAGTACAAAAAACGAGTTTACTATGTTCAGCTTATAAAAATCATCAGTATCTTTTTAAGTGTTGTACAAAATAAAAAAGTTAATTTAGAACTTGAGGTTAATGGGGCTAATGTTAGTGCCGTAAACCTAGCAACGCACACATAACAAGCTGTTCAAGTCGGACAAATAACAGTTGGCTGTTCCGCTCCGCTTCACATTTTAGCCAACTACAATTTGCCCCTTAACAGGGCGTTAGCTGTAGAAAAGAGGAAGCGATGAGAATACTTACAAATATATGCTCGAATGACCTCCAAAAAAGCAAAGACTTTTATGTAGAGCTTCTCGATTTTAAAGTTAAGTATGATAGTGACTGGTATGTTCAGCTTTGTTCTCCAGATGATTCAGAAATTGAGTATGGAATTATCCAGCGGAATCACGATTTAGTACCTAAGGAGTATCAAAATGCACCAACGGGTATGTATGTAACTTTTGTAGTTGACGATGTTGATATGGTCTACGAAAGGGCACTGAAAATGAAGGTTACTATTGTAGAGACGCCTCGTAATGAATTTTACGGTCAGCGTAGGTTTCTAGCTAAAGATCCAAATGGTTGTTTAATAGATATCTGTTCTCCATGGGAAGCAGAGTAATGTTTGAAAGAACAACTAGCAAGGCGCATCAGGCTCGCCTGCAAGCGGGCTGGACCTCCGTTCCGGCGCTTGTGCGCGGCGTTATACCTTAAAGGAGATAAAATGAAGAATCTTATTGTTGGAGTAATTGTGAGTGCGTTATCTTTTTCTGTATTTGCCAATACAGAGTCGCCATATGTAGGTCAGGAGTCACGTAAAATTAAGGCGTTGTCCCAACAAGAAATTGAGGGCTACCTAAATGGTAAAGGTTTAGAATTCGCCAAAGCAGCCGAGCTTAATCAGTTTCCTGGTCCAAGTCATGTTCTCAAGGTAGCCAAAGAACTTAATCTTACCGAAGAACAAACAAGGCGTACTCAAGAAATTTTTGACTCTATGAAATCAAAAGCGACTATGTTGGGTAATCAATTTGTTGAAAAAGAGCGGGAACTTGACACGCAGTTCTCCAGTGGAGCAATAAATGCTAATTCCCTTAAAATACTCTTATCCGATATCGGTGCACTTCAGGCCAACATACGGCATGTGCATTTGAACGCCCACCTTGATCAAAAAGCATTGCTCACTAAACACCAGATTTATATGTACGATCAACTACGTGGTTACAGCACGCCCGATAATAATGGAACGAAACATCATCACTAAACAAATAAAGTATAACAAGGCCAACCACTCAGAAGTCAAAATCTTCGCTTCATTTTCCCGATGTGCAGATAAACCGTGCGACAGGTAACGTGCTCAATGTCGCTATGACAAGAAAAAAAAGACCGATATGAAAATCACATCGGTCTTTTTCTATTTCAAATCTCTAATAATCCAACGCCATTTTTGCCATTTTCATTGTATTTTCAAACGATGCACAACCTGCGATAAACAAGCCGTTATGGCTGAGTAGGGCATTACCTAAAGATTATCTAAAGCGGCTGAAATAGCTCGGGTTGAGTGTTCTTTTGTCTGTCTTCGTTCACGGTTTATTTTCAGTACTCAAAAAATATCAAACAAGTGGGAGCTTGTCGGTTAAACTCTCTCTTTATGTATGCGGTAATAATGCTAACTGGATCAAACACATGGCTCACAACTACACACCTACTTTTAAAAACTGGCTTTCTCTGCTGTTGCTCATTCTGCTGTGGGGGACGTCATTTATGTTTACCGCTGTCTCACTGGAAAGCTTTAGCCCTGTGGCGATAGTCTCTCTTAGAGTCTTGATTGCAGCGATTATTCTAACGCTCTTTATGTATGCCAAGGGTTGGCGTTTGCCTGTAGATCTGTTGGCTTGGGCGGTATTTTTGCTGCTGGGTATTATGGGTAACTTGTTGCCATTTTTTCTGATCTCCACAGGTCAGAAGGATATTAGCTCGGGCATTACGGGATTGTTGATGGCATTTATGCCGCTGGCGACAATGATTTTGGCGCATTATTTTGTGTTAGGAGAAAGCCTTAATCGCTTTAAAGTCTTCGGTTTTGTGCTAGGTATTACTGGCGTGGTGATTGTGCTTTGGCCGTCGTTAGTAGGGGCTCATAGTAACTTACTGAGTGGTCTGTTAATTTTACTCGCCACGTTTAGTTATGCGATAAATGCCATTTTGGTGAGGCGATTACCTTCCTATAACCCGGTTGTAACAGCGGCAGGCGTGATGATTATTTCCAGCATCGTTATCGTGCCATTGTGGCTGTGGCAAGATTTACCGTGGCAACAAAACTATTCTTTAAAAGCCACATTATCCATGTTGTGGTTAGGTGTCGGTCCAACTGCGTTTGGCACCATTCTCTTGTTTGCCGTTATCGCCACGGCAGGCCCTACGTTTCTTTCGTACATTAATTACATGATTCCTATCGTGGCGTACTTTACTGGCGTGCTTCTTTTGGGCGAAGCCATTGAATGGCAAAGCCTAGCGGCCATGTTATTAATAATTTTGGGGATAGCGCTAACGCGAAAGCGGGTTGCTGATTAAATAAAGACAGCCTTTATTATCATTGCTGTTCTGTTTCTACTCGACGAGTTCGCAAAACAAAAAAAGCAGATACTGACAATCAGCATCTGCTTTTTTGGATAATTGGGGCAGAGTAAAATTAAATCCAAAGTGATTACTTAAATCTAATCTTCCAATTACCAGTCAAAAGCGTCGCTTCATTTTCCCGATGTGCAGATAAACCGTGCGACAGGTAGCGTGCTCAATGTCGCTATGACAAGACAAAAAAAGACCGATATGAAAATCACATCGGTCTTTTTCTATTTCAAATCTCTAATAATCCAACGCCATTTTTGCCATTTTCATTGTATTTTCAAACGATGCACAGCCTGCGATAAACAAGCCGTTATGACAGAACATGGCATCTTCTAACCCTGTTACATCTTGTAGTTCTTTATCAGACAATCCTGCCCATGGCGCGGGGAGTTTTTTACGGTCTTCAAACGAGCCGAGTTCGACTGGCACGGTTTGTATGCGCCATTGTCCTGTTTGGGACGGGTAAACCATAAACAAAGCGTCTTGCGATAACCTAAGTACGGTGGTTTTCCATGGTGTGTATTGTTCTAACACGATGACTCTTGGATCTTCGGCTTTTTCTATGGCGTTGGCGACGATGGTTTTGGCGTTTACGCCACCACTTGCCGCAGCAATGAATCGAGCTAATATGCGTGATGCAAAGGCAACGGCTTCATCAAAACAGGCGTCAAAATCGCCTTCTTCTTGCCATGTAGGGTTAAACATTGAGACGGTTTGACTCAGGCTGATGCCTGTTTGTACGCCTTCTACGTGTCCGCAATCTATTGCGTCTATGGCGGAGACTAAATTTTTGTCCAATGCGTTGGCGACTTCTTTATTACCCGCGCATATTTCTAGGCCGTACTTTTGCCAAATTAACCCAAATGATGAAAACGGGATGCCGTTTTCTCGTGCGCCTGCGCCGCCTTTTTGGTGATGATCAAAACGGTCTTTTTCGGCGTCGTATATGCCGCCTACGTCTAACACTATGTCGGCTTTGGCTATCACGTCTAAGTCACGTGTGCGTATTAATTCTACAGATGGAAAAATGCTTTTAAGTGCCGCTACTGCAAACACGTCGTCTGCGTGAAAGTTGCCATTGTGCGTTGCGATTACTTGAATTTGTTCGGTCATTCTATAGTCTCTTTTATTGATATCATTGCACTTAACAGCACACACGTACTAAAAACGGAATTTTACGGGGTTTTAATGATAGGTGACACCGTTCATTTAACAGCATCTAAGACAGGCATGCGTAAAAGCTAATAAGAATAGGGCTTCCAGCTCTTTGTTGATTTTTTTTGCGTAACTTTTCTATAGTTAATCTTTGTTTTCTTAAGGAAGAGGATTAGTTCAATGCCCAGAAGTCAGCAAGTTTGCTTAGACGATACCTCTTATCATCATTGTGTTACTCGATGCGTGCGCCGTGCATTTTTATGTGGTGAAGATCCGTTCACAAGAACCAGCTACGAGCATCGACGAAATTGGCCATTTAAAGTGTCGATCTAAGCCCGATTTTACAATGATTGAATGACTGACGAAGCCTAGGGCGCCGTGTATTTTAGAAAATATTTGGAAGGGCGTTGCTTGTAAAAGACGTGATTAATTAGATTAATTAGAACTAGGCAGGTTTTTGTTTAGCCTTAAATGGCTAATTTTATATTTTTAGCCATAATCGGCTAAATTAACTCCAGTATACAAAAGGAGTTCTGATATGGAGCCTATTTATAAACCTATCGCTGTGCTCAGCGGCTTACTTAGTCGCTATCGTTGCGGTCAGTCATTTTGTTATCTCTTCTGTTAGTGCCTGTACGCCTAGGCTTGCAGCTTCAATGGCGCCAGCAACATAACCCGGAAACTGGCGAGACCATTCGCTGGCAATGCCAACGAGATGATCTTGCCAAAGCCCTGTCGTGGCTTTAGAGGGCGGTGTCGTTGCGTGTTGACCGTCACTTTTTGCATCAATAGTGGTTGCGGTGAATGGGTCTTGTGACCAGTCCTTGAAAAAATCGGCCACTGGCGTTTCTGCCTGAACGCCAAACAGTCGAACTAACTGCGCACGACAATGCCTTTTCAGTTCGTCCTCTGTCACACTTTGACGCACATGGGGCGGAACCCCAAAGAAGCCAAATAATGCAGCATGGCCGCCGGGGGATGTAGCATCATGGATTTCAGTGAGTGGGCCACGAGCGCTGTTGGCTGATCCTGAAAGGCCTTGCTCACGCCAAAATGACGTATCATATACGGCAAAATATTTAGCATGAGGCGCCATCCACGTTGCTGTTGCTCGCCATTTTTTTACCAAATCTTGCGGTAACGCAGGAATAAATTCTAGGTTGTATTCAACTAAACGTGGCGGCATTGCTAATAGCACATGCGATGCACTCCATGTCGTTTCTTTGCCATCGTCTTGATTATTAGCTTCAAAATCCAGTTCAGAATTCAATTCAATATTCAGTTCAATAGCCTGCTCTGTTTTTCGTAGTTGACGAACCTTATGACCCGTTAAAACCCGTTTGGGATCCAAGCGCTGATAAAGGGCGTCGGTCAATGCGCCCATACCACCGAGTAACCGCATTGAAGTGGGCGAGTTAACGTAGCTTCGAGTACGTATCGGTGCTTCATTCGCTGATCGCTCAACCATCATGTCGCCGTCTTCAAATTGAGCAAAGCGCTCAAGTTCGAGCTCTTCAACCAATTGACTCAGCTGTTGTTGAAAATCAGGCCAAAACCAAGATGGACCGAGATCAAAACGATCGACCGAGGTTTTCATTCCCAATAACGGCTTGCTGCCATTAGACGCGACAGACTGAATACGACCTCCAATCCTATGTCGCGCTTCCAGCAGTACATAATCAATGCCCTTTTTTTCTAATAAGTACGCGGCGTAGAGTCCGCTTAAACCTCCACCCACGATGGCAATGCGTGCTGTATTGATGATGTGCTCTCCATTATTGTGATACCTAACTGGCCCGTCTTTTAATACTAGGTAGAACCTTGCTTATCTGCAATGAATACGGGGTGTTTTCCTGTCGGAAAATGTACCCAGCAACCTTAAAAAGAGGCTTTATTTTGGCTCTAGCTGGTTGATTTTTATAGTGGCGTCTTCAATAGTCAATAGTCATTAGCTTTCGCAATACGTCAGGTGTTTGCTTGGCATAATCGCGCACTTGAACTAAAAGTGAATCACGCTGGCTATTCCAATCTTGCATCATAATCATTGTTTCAATATATATAAGATTGACTACTGACTTAGCTAAACGTGTACAAAATTAGCTTGATGAGGCCATCAGTAAGCTGATGGCCTTTTTATGGTTAAAAAATAGAAGAGGGGAGGATTAGTTGCGTCCCGCCATGACTCCGCCGTCTACATCCCACGTTGCGCCAGTTACCCAATTTGCTTTATCTGACAATAGGAAGCTAATCACTTCGGCCACATCTTGTGGCGTACCAACACGACCAATTGGATGGAAAGCATTAAAACTTTGTAGTGCGTCATGAACGTCTGCTTTAGGGATAAAACCTTCGTAAATTGGCGTTGCAACTACCGCTGGAGAAACCGCATTTACACGGATATTGCTAGCGGCCAATTCCATACCTAAATGTTGAGTCAATGCATGCAAGCCTGCTTTTGCCATGGAATAAGCCGAAGACGGTGTGGCTGCAATGGCTTGTTTACCCCACATTGAGCCTACGTTGACTATCGCGCCAGCACGACCTTTTGCAACCAGATTGGCCGCCACTTTCTGGGTGATAAAGAAGAGCGCTTTGTTCAACGCCATGTATTGATCGTAATCTGCATCTTGATGTTCTAGGAACGGCTTAGGAAAAAATACCCCCGCCGCATTGACCAATAGGTCGATGTCAGTATGTTGCTCATCAATAGTATTCAACAAAGATGCTAAACCCTTTTCGCTGGTAAGGTTTGCAGTCAGTACGGTAACTTGACCCAAAGCAGATAACTCTTTACGAGCTTCTTCGGCTTTTTCAATACGATTACCAACGATAACCGCGCTGCCACCTTCGGCAAGGATTATTTTAGCCGTCGCCAATCCCATGCCACTGGTGCCGCCAACAACTAATAATTTTTTACCTTTAAATTGATTGCTCATAGTTAGTTCTCTCTGTTTGTTATTCAGCAAGTGTAAATAGCTTGCCGTTAAATTGAGTAAGGTCGGGTCAAGAAGAAAAACTAGGAATTACCCAATACTTATGTCGTCTCAACCGCTTGGTATCGAAGAAAAGATAAAAGAAAAACTATTGATTAAAATCAACACAACAAATTACATGGCGTGATTTCGAACATTAATTCAGCTATTTTCGATATTCTTCTATTATTTGCTGATTTACAGAGACTAACAAACGAGATAATGTTCATCGTCTTGAAAGAAAAAGTTTATCGGTATGAAAGCACCTATCTATTTAAATGCGTTACGTGCCTTTGAAGCCAGCGCACGCTATCAAAGCTTTTCTGCTGCGGCAGAGAAACTTAATGTTACGCCTGCAGCGGTTGGCCAACTGGTTCGCACCCTAGAAGAATGGCTGGGAACACCACTGTTTCATCGTGGCACCAGCGGTAAAATGCGGCTTATCCCGACGGAAGCCGCTGAGTTGGCTCTGCCGGATATTCGTGCAGGCTTCGACAGGTTGACACTGGGGCTAGAGCGGTTAAAAGAAGGGGCGAATAGCGGCATAATCACCGTGGCAGTTAGTCCTGCATTCGCTGCGAAGTGGTTATTGCCTCGTATTGATACGTTTCAAAGTGCTTGGCCAGACACTAGTGTGCGACTTGATACTAACCTAAAAGCCGTCGATTTTGCGGTGCAAAAAGTGGACATAGGTGTGCGTTATGGACTGGGTAACTGGCCTGGATTAATGTCTGAAAAGCTAATGGAAGAAGAGGTTTATCCCGTTTGCTCACCTAGATTATTGCGCGACGATTTACGGCTGCGTAAACCCGAAGACCTGACGCGCGAAATGCTGATTCATGATCGTTCGATGGATTATCAGACTGGCTTTCCATCATGGACAGCGTGGCTAAAAAAAGCGGGAGTGACAGATATAGAGAAACGCAATGGTATGCAAATCAACAACTCAGCCGCAGTACTTCAAGCCGCCATCGACGGAAGCGGAATTGCTCTTGCGCGCAGTGTTATGGCACACGACGACTTAGCAGCTGGGCGGCTGGTGCGCCTGTTTCCAGAGATCAAATTTGTTTCTACACTTGCCTATTATGTCGTGTATCGTCCAGAATGTTCAGGTTTATCAAAGTTACAAGCGTTTCGTCAGTGGTTATTTGAAGAGGTTATTGAAAGTGGGGTAAGGTGAGCTAGACTGTCTTAGACCTAGATTGTCTTAGACAGTAGTAGTTTCTAAAAAATACATTTCTTTGAACTTTGCCGGTGGCACCTGTGCTGGTCCAATATAACGGGACACTTTGCTAAGTAAAAAGCAAAAAAGCCGAGACATTAATTAAAAATGACATCTCGGCTTTATACTTTGTATTAGTCGATGGTTATTGCTGCCAAATTTCTATTCGATTACGACCTCGTTCTTTGGCTCGATATAGCGCTTGGTCGGCGAGTCGAAGTAAGTCTTGATAGCTTTCTACATTGTTAACAAACGCCACGCCCATACTGACCGTCATCTTTAAGTCGGTAGCGATATCACTGTAGTCGAATGTTTCAATGGACTGGCGAATATTGTCACAATAAGCGGCAATATCAATATCATCAACGCCTTCAATCACTAACGTAAACTCTTCACCACCCCAACGAGCCACATGTACCTGATTGCTGGCGATGAGTTGCAATTGTGCGGCTAAAGATTTTATCGCTTGGTCCCCAATAAGATGGGAATAATGATCATTGATTTTCTTAAAATGATCGATGTCCATAATGACCAAAATGAGTGAGGTTTGTTGTTGCTTGGCTTGTACAAAGCCCTCGCTTAGCCATAGATCAAAAGCGCGCCGGTTTGGTAGACCTGTTAATTCATCTTCATTTGCTTGACGTTGGAAATCTTCAGATTGTTGTCGTAAATCATACGTTTGTTTTTCAACTAAGGCTTTCAGCCTTAATTCATTTTTTTGCAGTTGTTGGAAACGCCAGCGTAGGCTGCCAGCTAAAATGACCAGAATCAATAATGCCACGCCAACCTGCACCTCTAAGCGTTGCCAGAAATGGGGTAAAATAGTGAATTTATAAACCCGATCGGCAGTATTCCAATCACTGTATGGATAGCGAGCACTGACGAGAAACTGATATTCACCCGGTGCTAAATTGGTGTATTCAGCGATGGTGTTTTTGCCTCTAGAAGCCCAAGTATCTTCAAAACCGACAAGACAGGTTCGATATTCAATACGCGACGACATAACATATCCTAGCCCGGCATAAGTGAACACTACCCGATTAGTACCCGCCGGTAAGACACTTTTTTGATTCGCAGATACATCACGTCCATCGGCTGATATTGATTCAATGGTAAGAGGCAAAAGAGCGGTGTTTTTTTGCGAGATAGTTGAGCTATCAATCATGGCAACGCCTTTGGCAGTTGCAAACCATAATTTGCCATTGTCCATCGCCACTGCGGCAGGGTTGGAGCCACCATTTGCTTGAGCGCTTGCTAAACCATCACTTTCTGAAAAATGCTCAAACGCGATCTCACTTTGACGTCCATCTGCGACAGCATGAGCCGCATGGTAATCGACTCGCCATATGCCACGATTACTGGTTAGCCAAAGGCCATTTGTTCCGTCGTAAATGACTTGAAAAAACTTATCGATAGGCAGTCCAGCGCGGCGACCTACTAAGCTTAATTCTTCGCTTTTTTGGTTATATCGTACTAAGCCTCGGTCTGTGGCGATCCAGACATAGCCAGGTTCGACCCAGAAGCCAAAAGCATACTCTGCCCCTTCTTGGCTATTAATAGGGACAATTTCAAAGCCATTCGACGTTAATTTGGCAACGCCAACGCCGGTTCCAACCCAAATCTGGCCTCGATCATCTTCTGTTAACGCCATAATATAATTGCCGGGCAGACCATCATCACGAGTAAAAATCCGTTGCTGTCCAGAGGCATCCAGTCGTACTAGTCCATCTGTCGTGCCAATCCATAAGTTATTATGACTGTCTTCTAAGATGGCTCTTACTTCATCACTGGGCAATCCATTGTCATGATCAAGATGATGCAATAATCGCTTATCTTTCCACAGCATTAGGCCGTTAAGATAAGTGCCAACCCAAATGCCGCCTTCACGGCGTTTGGCAAAACTAAGAACTGAAACTGGACGACCAGAATTGAGGCGTGCATCAAGGGCGACGTTATTAGTAATGAGGCTAAGCCCTTCGCTTGAACCAACCAATACCGACTCGGAATCCACGTCGATAACACTGCGAATATAATTGCCCACTAGATTGCGTTTTTTTGTCCAGGTCGTAAAAGGTGCCTTACGCAGTCGCATTAAGCCACCATTAGTACCTATCCAGATGCTGCCTTCTAAATCTTGCAATATCGACAATACTCTATTATTAGGCAAGCCTGACTGAGTATTTAAGGTTTCGATATGGCCTTTACTGAATCTCAAAATACCTTTGCTAATAGTACCTAGCCATAGATTACTTTCGCTATCTTGCATTAGGGTAGTAATGGCTTCACCCGCTAGATTTGGGTGTAGCAACGTGGCTTGGTTATCTTTTATTGTGTAAGCGCCTCGATCGGTTGCCACCAATAAGCTTTTATCGTGCATTTCTAGAATGGAATAAACATGTAATTTTGACAGGCCATATGGTGCTAATACTTCCTGTTTATTTTGTCCATTTAGCTGAAATAAACCTTTGTCCGTTGCCGCCCAAACTCGACCTTTAGTGTCTTCAAGTAATCGATAGGCACTCAGGTTTTGTAATACCCAAATGTCCTCAGTAGAACCTCCAACAACACTTGGCTTAGGTCGATAAAAAACGCCTAACCCCTCAACGGCAACCCATGTATCACCAGAACTGTCTTTGAGTAAATGATTTACCATGCCTTGAGCTGTAAGTTGAGGCTGCCATTGATTATCTTGGTGATAAGTAATTCCACCTCTAGCGCCGGCGATCCATAAGCCGTTGTTATCGTCTGATATGAGTGTTCTCGTACCAGAGTCAAGAATCCCCGTTTTTGTCGAACGCTCGAAAAATCGAAAATCACGACCATTGTAGCGTGCAACACCTTCCCAAGTAGCAAACCATAAATAACCGTCGGAGGTCTGCGCGATGGCATTGATACTGTTGTGTGGCAAACCTTCCTGAGTAGACCAAGTATCTTTGAAGTAGTCAGTAAGAGGCGTGCCTGCATGAGCAAAATTCAAAGTACATATCAATATTACCCCTAACCACAACGGCATCGCTTTTTTCTGATTGATAAGTGTCATCCTTTTCTCATCTTTATATGAATTAGAAATATCGAGCCTGGCAGTGTTCGTTAAAAAAACGTTATAAGTAACGAAACATGCAATATATTGGTTTATTTGTCTTTAATAAGAGCTAAAAGCCGAGGGTTTATCAACGGACCTTATAAAATTTGCGGGATAGTATCATAAATATTTTCATATAAATGTGTTTAAATGTTACTGAGGCGGCTTTAAGGAATCTTAAATATTCTGGGTTTTACGTATAGTGGACGGTTGTAAAAAATCGTAGTATGAAGGAAAAATTTTTTTGAAAATAAGGCTATTCCATTTTAAACATACAGAGAAACAATTTTAAATGGTCATTCTATTTTTACTTGTTTCTCTGTATTTCTATAATATTAATTCAATTTAAAAATCAATAACACTGAGACTGTTTGTTCTGTGCGACTAAAGCATTATAAACAGCAAAATTCGGTTGCATATTGGACTGTAAGTCTTCAATCCGAGTGGAATGAGAAGGATGTGTTGACAGGAGTTCAGGCGTTTTACTGTTACCACCCTCGCTCATATTACGCCATAGCTGAACGCTTTCTCGTGGATCAAAGCCCGCTTTCGCCATGTACTCTAAGCCAAGTAAGTCCGCTTCTGATTCATGAGAACGGCTGAAAGGCAAAATAATGCCTATTTGCGCTCCAATGCCCAATGCTTGGAAAATCACTATTTTCTCCGGCGATTCCTCACCACTCAGCTGATAACCTAGCGCCAAAGCTTGGCTGGTTGCCAACTGAGTAGATACACGCTCATTACCGTGTCGCGCAATCACATGCGCTAACTCATGACCAACCACTGCCGCCAACTGGGATTGATTTTCAGCCACTTTTAATAGGCCAGTATAAACACCCACTTTATAACCCGGCAAGGCAAACGCATTGACCTGTTCGTCGTCAAACAAAACGATTTCCCAATCTTGGTTACGGTATTTATCCGGCAACACCGCAATAATCGTATCCGCGACACATTGCACCTGCTCACGTAACTTAGCATTCGATGACGCAGGCGTTTCCTTCTTTATTTCTGTGAAAGACTGAACCCCCATTTGATCCATCTGGCTGTCAGGCAACACCGCAAACTGCTTACGTCCCGTCGGTGATGAGCTACAGCCAATAAGAATAACCAGTGCCGCAGCGAGTGTGGCTTTATAAGAAAATTGTATTAACTTCATTTAGAAATCACCTTGAAAAATAACGTATGACAGTCGTTCAATGACGATTGAATTGACCGATTCAATCAGCAAGGAGCCTTATTTTTATTATAGGAAAGAGGCTCAATACAATGATTCTCAGCACTTCATATGACAGCATAATAACATAAACACATTAATACAAAGTGTCTGAACACCATTTAAAAAGGGTCATAATTACGTCAAATACGGTGATGAATTGGTTTGTTTGTCTTTGTAGGAAAATAGGATAAATCGTAGAGTGCAAGAGAAATGGTACGAAACGGCGACAATAAGATCATCTGGTCCATTTATGGATTAACGGCGTATACCTTCTTATAAACTTATTTTATAGCTATTCAGAGGCCAATATTGATAATGAAAAAAGTGTTTGTTGCATTGAGTTCCTTGTTACTTGTCGCCTGTACTAAAGCTGGATTGGAGGTCGCAAATTTACCCAATGCGTTCAGCGATACGAAAACAATCAAAGACATTGTTTATGGCCCTGAGCCTTGGCAAAAATTGGATGTGTATGTGCCTGCGCATTCTTCGACTGAATCGCTTCCTGTGGTGGTTTTCTTCTACGGCGGTAGTTGGAAAGATGGCTCAAAAGACATGTATCCATTTGTAGGGGAAATCTTTGCTAAACAGGGCTACATCACCGTGATTGCCGATTACAGTAAGTATCCACATGTTAAGTTTCCGACCTTTGTTGAAGATGGCGCTAAAGCGGTTGCTTGGACGTACCGACACATTGCCGAATACAAGGGCAATCCAGATAGGCTCTTTGTTGCAGGGCATTCTGCTGGCGCGCACATTGGCGCCTTAGTCACCGCCGACAAACATTACTTACAAGCAGAAGGTGAAACTCCCTCAATCATAAAGGCGTTTGCTGGTTTATCTGGTCCATACGATTTTGTCCCTTATGAGGAAGATTACATCGACATGTTTGGCCCACCTGAAAATTACCCAAACATGCAAGTTACGACCTTTATTGATGGTAAAGAGCCGCCCATGCTGTTGCTTTGGGGGGCAGGCGACACCATTGTGGGGAAAAGTAACATGGATAAATTGATTGCTAAAATTGAAGCTGAGCAGGGCGTAGTAGAAAGTAATGTCTATGAGGGAGTCGACCATGTCGGCATGTTGTCTGGTTTCATTTGGTTCTTTAAAAGCAAAGCACCGATCATCGACGACATCACAGGCTTCTTTCAGCGTTATAAGTAAACGAGTCAAACTTAGAAGCAGAGTTAAGTTCAGGCACATGATGCTTTGGCTTTCTCAACCTCAACCCTAGGCGTTAATCATAGTCGAATATATTGCTCGATTTTTCATTGGGTGATAATGTTATTTTATATGAAATCGAATTTTGATTAATTGCATTTATATTTAATAGAGAGGATTTTTTTTCGATAGGTATAAATCAGGAGTGAGTGTGAGAATTAAGTTGTCGATACAAAGACTGGCGAGCCAAGAACAAAACTTGAAGTGGTTTGCACTAGTATTAGGGATAATGAGTACGATTGCGACAGTACAAGATTGGTATCCTTACACTATGTTTATCAGTCTACCCTTTTGTTTAATATGGATTTACTGCGCTTGGCTGCACACTGAACGTCAGCTTAAATACATTAATATTATTTTTTCTGTGTTGTATATTTACGGTATTGCCCGTTACATTATTACCAATTAAACCTGTCTTTTCGTCAGTGCTGTTATCTAGGGAACATGCGAATAAGTCCCTCTCATGAGGCAATCGCGTTTTAAGTCTTTGAGCCTCAAAAATGTCACATCAACTCACCTTTGCCGACAGCGAATTTAACAACAAACGCCGTAAAACTCGTAAGGAAACTTTCCTTTCTCGCATGAATGATTTGATGCCTTGGGATCAACTAGAAGCGGTTATTGAGCCGTTTTATCCTAAACCAGGGAATGGCAGAAGACCTTATCCGCTATCAACAATGTTCCGAATTCACTGCATGCAACATTGGTACAACATGAGTGATCCAGCGATGGAGGATGCCTTGTATGAGATCACGTCCATGCGCTTATTTGCTGACTTATCGTTAGATAACCCAATTCCTGATCACACTACCATCATGAATTTCAGACACTTATTAGAGAAACACAAACTCTCGCGCCAGCTTTTTAAAGAAGTGAATAGATGGCTGTCTGATGCAGGCATTTACCTCAAAGAAGGCACCATTGTGGACGCGACTATTATTGAAGCGGCCAGCTCAACGAAAAATAAAGCCAAAGAAAGAGACCCTGAAATGCACCAAACTCAAAAGGGTAAGCAGTGGTTCTTTGGCTTAAAAGCCCATATTGGTGTTGACGCTAGAACGGGGTTAACTCACAGCGTGAGTACAACGGCAGCCAACGTTCATGACATCACGGAAACAGCGAACCTTCTTCATGGCGAAGAGTGTTTTGTCTCGGCGGATTCTGGCTATCGTGGCGCTCAAAAGAGAGAAGAGTTAAAAGGTGTCAAAGCAGACTGGTTGATTGCAGAGATTCCAAGCAAAATAAGAATCTTAAAAAAACACCCTAGAAAAAATAAACAGCCCATCCGAACGGAATATATCAAAGCCAGAATTCGAGCAAAAGTCGAACATCCCTTTAGAATCATCAAGTGTCAGTTTGGTTTTAGAAAAGCTATTTATCGTGGGTTGGCTAAAAATGACAGTAAGCTCGCCATGCTGTTTGCTCTTGCAAACGTGTTTCGAGTTGACCAGATGACCAGAGCCGCAAGGGGTTAATCCGTTTAAAAACCACTAAGCAAGGTTCAATTATCTTGTTTAGTGGTAGAAAAGTGATAAACCAGCCACATTACTGACTGCCATTGGGCTTTTCAGAATGTTAAGGCGCGCAGCTCGACTTGATCGCATGTTCCCTAGGGAACATGCGAATAAGTCCCTCTCATGAGGCAATCGCGTTTTAAGTCTTTGAGCCTCAAAAATGTCACATCAACTCACCTTTGCCGACAGCGAATTCAACAACAAACGCCGTAAAATCCGTAAAAAACTATTCCTTTCTTGTATGAATGAGTTGATGCCTTGGGATCAACTTGAAGCGGTTATTGAGCCGTTTTATCCTAAATCGGGAAATGGCAGACGTCCTTATCCGCTGCCTACCATGTTCCATATTCACTGCATGCAACATTGGTACAACATGAGTGATCCAGCGATGGAGGATGCTTTGTATGAGATCACTTCTATGTGCTTGTGTGCTGACTTATCGTTAGATAGTCCTATTACTTATTTAGATAGTTGATCACACCACCATCATGAACTTCAGGCACTTATTAGAAAAACACAAACTCTTGCGCCAGCTTTTTAAAGAAGTGAATAAATGACTGTCTGACACAGGTATTTACCTCAAAGTAGGCACTATTGTGGACGCGACTATTATTGAAGCGGCCAGCTCAATGAAGAATAAAGCCAAAGAAAGAGGCCCTGAGATGCCTCTCATGGTGATACACGTTGATTTGGCGTTGTTCTATTATTTTTTAGTCGCTGAATACTTTGTGATTCAGTTCATCTGATCGACTCTAAATGAGTACTCTATATTTGTGCGAAGGTTGGCTTTACGTATTTTATTCATATAACTGTTTTTTACTAAGGGCTCCCATTTCCTTTTTTTGCGTCCACACAGATATGGGTCTTCAGTCTAAATATTCATGAGTTTCTGGTGTGGCCTCACCGTTATAGACATTTCAGTATTTTTTTTGCTTTTTTTTATTGTTTGATTTTCGTATGAAACAATTACGTTTCAGAGGTTAAAATTCAACATTTATTCGATAAATGACCATCATTTTCTTCTATCTTGCTGCTAATTGCTTTTAACTGTCATAAATTCGTCACGTGATTTTTCTATACTTCGCTGCATCTGAGGGTGGTATCGGAAGGTTAGCGGTCATGAATATTAAAGATGTAGCGGCGTTAGCAGGCGTTTCTCCTGCGACAGTCTCAAGATGCTTGAATAATACAGGGCCATTGAGTAGCGAAACACGAACTCGTATTGAAAAAGTCATTGACTTGACAGGTTACGATGTCAATAAAGCTTCTAAACAAGTGGACTGGAATCATAACCCTACTATTGGCGTGATGATTCCGAGTCTGCTTAACCCCGTTTTTTCAGAAATTGTTGCCGGTATTCAACAGCGAGCTCGTCACTTTGGCTACTCTGTGATTGTGGTAGACACCCAATACGAGCTCAGCCGAGAGAGGCAAGCGATTATTGATCTGATTCGACAACGTGTCGTAGGCGTTATTCTCACTACTGCCTCTGTAGAAAACAACGAGGCCTTATCCTTACTGCGTGAATTCCGTTTTCCTTTTTGTCTTGTTCATAACCAATCCCCAGATGAGCCGTGTGTGTATGTGGACAACTATCAAGCGGGGTGGGATGTCGCTGATCAATTACTGGCTTTAGGCCATCAAAAAACTGGCATGGTTGCAGGACGTTTTCAGTCTTCCGATAGAGCTAAGCAGCGTTACTTAGGTTTTACCGACCGTCTCAAACAAGAAACACTCTTGCCTCCTATGCAGTTGGTTGAAGTTGATCAGTATGCGCTCACACCATTTGACCAAACTCAAGGCTCTTTCTTTGATTCGCTTTTAGCGCCAACAGCATGGTTTTGCAGTAATGACTTGCTGGCCTTGAAGCTGGTGAATCACCTTAAAGCGCAAGGCATCGCTATTCCAGAAATGGTATCAGTCGTCGGCTTTGATGGCATGGCGCTCGGACAAATTCTTTACCCACCTCTTGCTACGATTCAAGTTCCTCATCACACCATGGGGTTGTATGCGGTGGATTTATTATTCAACAGCAAGCACAAAACAACGCTGCCTTTAACTAAGCAGTTAGATTATCAACCCCACTTTGTGGGAACCATGGCTGAGTGTCAGCCGCCAACAATGCGACGTGTTCTTTATAAATAGCAGGAGAGAGTTTAATGAGTGTCTTTAAAAAGGTAACTAAGCTGGCCGTTCTATCGCTAGGGCTCAGCGCAGGAGCGTCTTACGCAGCGGATGCGATTTGTTATAACTGTCCGCCAGAGTGGGCGAATTGGGGTGGGCAGCTTGAGTTAATTAAAAAAGACTTAGGTATTTCTATTCCGATGGATAATAAAAATTCAGGTCAAACCTTGTCTCAGCTGGTGGCTGAAAAAAATAGCCCTGTAGCCGATGTTGCGTATTACGGTGTTTCTTTCGGTATTAAGGCCGCTGAGATAGGTGTGGTAGACGCTTATAAACCGAAAAACTGGGATAAAATTCCAGCAGGTCTGAAAGACCCTGATGGTAAATGGTTTGCGATTCACTCTGGCACCATTGGTTTTTTTGTCAATAAAGATGCGCTTGATGGCCGCCCAGTACCGCAATCATGGGATGACCTTTTAAAACCGGAATACAAGGGAATGGTAGCCTATCTTGATCCGACTAGCGCATTTGTTGGTTACGCTGGTGCGGTAGCGATTAACCAATCGTTTGGTGGCGATATGAATGATTTCACGCCAGCCATTAATTACTTTAAAAAACTGGCTGAGAATCGCCCAATCGTGCCTAAGCAAACGGCTTACGCTCGTGTCATCTCGGGTGAAATCCCCATTCTTCTCGATTACGATTTCAATGCTTACCGCGCCAAATACAAAGACGGTGTTAACGTTGCTTTTGTGATTCCTAAAGAAGGTTCTGTTGTTGTGCCTTACGTGATGAGCGCGGTGAAGAATTCACCAAACCCTAAAAACGGTCACAAGGTATTAGATTTTGTCCTGTCGAATAAAGGTCAAGCCGTATGGGCAGAAGCCTATCTTCGACCTGTCATCTCCTCTGCTATGACGCCTGAGATTGAAGCGAAATTCTTGCCAGTGTCAGATTACCAGCGAGCAAAAACGGTCGACTTTGCCAAGATGGCTGAAGCACAAAGCGGTTTTGCTCAGCGTTATTTGAATGAAGTTCGTTAATTAACGAGGGATCATAAGGCAAAGAGCGAGATTTTGTTCTTTGTCTTATGAAGGCCCTAACGAATAAAAAGCCTTATCAAAAAGATTTTGTGGCGAAGAGAATATGAAGCAAAACAAGCAATATTATCTATTAATTATCCCTGTTGTGATTATCTGTGTAGCCTTTTTTTTACTGCCAATGGTTAAGTTGTTGTGGCTGTCATTGTCGGAACAGAATGGCATCAGTTATTGGTATATTTTAACGAAACCCATGTACCTAAAAAGTCTTTTATCGACGTTTTTATTATCTTTTGTTGTGACTGTCGCCAGTTTAGTTATCGCCACGATTGTGGGTTTATTTTTGACGCGTTATGAGTTTAAAGGCAAATCGTTATTGGTTGCTATGTTGAGTTTCCCTTTGGTGTTTCCGGGCGTAGTGATTGGTTTTTTTGTGATCATGTTGGCAGGGCGACAAGGTTTATTTGCCGAACTGGGGCTCGCTCTCGTTGGCGAGCGCTGGACCCTGGCTTATTCCATTTCTGGCCTCTTTATTGGCTATTTATATTTCTCTATTCCTCGCGTGGTGCTGACTGTCATGGGGGCGGCGGAAAAGTTAGATTATAACCTGATTGAAGCGGGCCGTTCTTTAGGGGCAAATCGTTGGCAATTGCTGCGAGATGTGACATTGCCGGCGCTGACTCCGGGCTTAATTTCTTCTGGCTCTATTTGTTTTGCCACCTCCATGGGGGCCTTCGGTACGGCTTTTACCTTAGCGACGAATCTTAATGTGTTACCAATGACGATCTATACCGAATTTACGCTCAATGCGAATTTTGCCATGGCGGCTGCATTGAGTTTGATTCTTGGATTTATCACCTGGCTTTGTTTGACCATCGCTCGTCGCCAAGGTGGTTCGTCGTTGGGAATGGGAGGTTAATATGAAAAGGGGGATGTATTTTTATCTGCAACTTGCTTTTACCCTACTAGTTTGTGCGTTTTTGATTGTGCCTGTTTTTATGTCTATTACAGCTGGGCTTACCAACAATTATTTTGTGGGTATTAAGAGCGGTTTTACTTTTCGCTGGATCATTCAGGTTTGGGGACTCTACTCAGATACGATTTGGTTGACCATGAAGATAGCCTTGGTAACTACTTTAATTAATCTCTGTGTGGGCGTGCCTTGTGCTTATTATCTTGCACGAACCCGGAGTAAGTTCTCTGCGTTTTTGGATGAATGTTTGACCTTACCGATTGCCATTCCGGGCATGGCGATTGCGCTTGGTCTAATTTCAGTATACGGCGGTTTTAGTGATTTTCGTATGAGCTGGTTATTTATCTTGGTGGGTCATGTGATTTTCACCTTACCATTTATGGTTAAGTCGGTGCTGGCTGTGTTGCAAAGCATCAACTTTCGGTTGTTGGAAGAAGGTGCTGCCAGTTTAGGGGCAAGTTTTTGGCAACGTTTTTTTCATGTAATTGTACCAAATTGTAAAACGGGCATTGTTAGCGGCATTTTAATGACGCTGACGTTATCTGCGGGAGAATTTAATTTGACGTGGATGCTACATACTCCGATTACTAAAACTTTACCGGTTGGTTTAGCGGACTCTTATGCCTCAATGCGTTTGGAAGTGAGCTCAGCATATACATTGATTTTCCTGGGCATGATTTTGCCTTTACTGATCGCTGCACAATGGCTTAATCGCAAACCTAAGCGTCCGGCTTAATTCGGACTAAGGGCATCTATAAATGAATAAGATAGGCACTAACATGAAAAATGTATCGACGAGTATGGAAATTACCTTAAAGCAGGTACAGAAGACTTTTTCGGATGGCACATTGGCACTTAAGCCTCTTGATTTACATATCGAGAAAGGTGAGATTTTGGTGCTACTTGGACCATCTGGCTGCGGTAAAACGACCACTTTACGTTTGATTGCGGGCTTAGAATTTTGCGACCAAGGTGGTGAAATTCACTTTGGCGAACGTGATGTGACACAAATTGCTATTGAGCAGCGTAGAGTCGGTATGGTCTTTCAATCCTACGCACTGTTTCCCAATATGAATGTCAGAGACAACATTGCTTATGGCTTGCGAGTGCGTGGTGAAAGCAAAGTGAACAAAGACAAAAAAGTCCAAGAGATGCTCGATATGTTCGATTTGCAAGCTTATGCCCATCGCAGTATTGACCAATTATCTGGTGGTCAGCGCCAGCGTGTAGCATTGGCTCGCGCAATTATTACCGAGCCTGAGGTCTTGTTGCTTGATGAGCCTTTATCTGCCTTAGATGCTTTGTTGAAAAAACGCTTGCGTACTGACATCAACGCCTTGTTAAAGCGTTTAGGTATTACCGCTGTGTACGTGACTCACGACCAGGAAGAGGCAATGGCAATGGGTGATCGTATCGCCATATTAGATCATGGTGAAATTGTTCAAATTGGTACGGCCGAAGACATTTACTTGTCTCCAAAAAGTGAATTTGTGGCGAATTTTATTGGTCAGATGAACCATTTTGATGGTCAATTACAAGGTCGGAATTTGTCGTTTGGGACGCATTTTCTCCCTTTGTCTGCAGCGCTTTATGAACCGTATTCAGAAGGAGAGCGACTTCGTTGCATGTCACGCCCAGAAGATATTCGTTTAATGACGTTTGAAGATGCCAGTGTAAAAGGTGCCGTATCTCAAAGTGTTTTTTTGGGAGACAGAACCCGAGTGTTAGTTGAAGTAGAAGGGCAGAATAATTTAATTCATGTGGACTGTTTTGAACGAAAACGCTACGCCAAAGGTGATCGGGTGGGGCTGATTATTCCATCTACTCGTCTTGTGTTATTACCAACTCAACAACGTGAGAGTGCTATATGTTAATTGCACAGCTAACAGATTTACATATAAAGAAACAGGGTAAAATCGCGTATCAAAAAGTCGATACCTTGCAGTGTCTAAAAAATGCGGTTGCTCATATTAATAGCCTATCACCTCAACCAGATTGGGTTATTATTACGGGCGATTTAGGGGATTTTGGTACACCTGAGGAATACGACGTGTTAGTCCCAGAGCTGAAAAAGCTGAAGGCTCCAATCAAAGTTGTGCCAGGTAACCATGACCATAGAGATCATCTTCGTGTTGCTTTTGATGGGTTAGCGAGTTTTGATCACTCAGAATTTTGTCATTTTTCACAAATTTCCGAGGGCTATCACCTTCTTGGTTTGGATACATCAGTACTTGGAAAACCTTATGGACAGTTAGCGCCTGAGTCTTTACTTTGGTTGTCAGAGCAGCTTTTGGCTCATACTGAGTTACCGACGCTTATTTTTCTTCATCACCCGCCTATGGAAGTGGGGATAGATCATATGGATGTACAAAAACTTCTAAACGATGAGGCGTTATGGCAAGTTGTCAAACATCATACGCAGGTCACAGGCCTCGTTGCAGGACATTTACATCGTTCTATTTGCGCAACATGGCATGGCTTGCCTGTTTGGGTCGGACCGTCTCATAGCCATGCTGTGACTTTAGATTTAAACCCTAATGCGCCATCAAGCTTTTCTCTAGAGCCACCGGCTATTCAACTATTCAAACTCAAACCGGATAGTGTTACAGGTCATATAAGTTACATCATATCGAAAGATGACGTGGTTGGGCCGTTTCCCTTTTTTGATGAAAATAATAAGTTGATTGATTGATTGTGCTTATTTTTTTTCAGCAATAAGTAGTAATAAGTAGCAATAAAACTCAAAAAAAGGCGAGGAGGTTCTTAGCTTTAAAGGCCATATTCGCATGGCCATGAGAGCTCAATTGACTTGAAATATAGGTATCACTGGACTTCCCAGAGATTGCTAGGTCTTAGTTGGTTATTAAAATACAACTTTTCGAACTCTGCAGATGATTTTACTTCTATAAAGTCCAAAAAATAACCCCTCCCCTTGGAAGACAAAGGGGAGGGTGTAGTGTTCAAGTAAAGCTGTCTCCCGAGATCGATAGAGCTTGGGTAAAACCCACAAAACACCTTGGCACTTCTCACTTAAAGCATTGTCTATGTCACTCAGTGCACTTTTTCCTTTATGATAGTCGCTATTAGTATTTGAACTTTAATTGGAACCCATAACATTATGAATAACCCTTCTACACACAAACCACGTCCGATGGTGGATCTGATCGTTAGTGTCGTTTTACCGTCTTTAATTTTAATGAAGTTAAGTGGTGAGGATAAGTTAGGCGTTAGCGGCGGTTTGATCGCGGCGTTAGCGTTTCCCCTTGGTTGGGGGCTTTTTGAGTTAATCAAATACAAGAAGTTTAACTTCATTGCTTTGTTAGGGTTGGTAAGTGTTTTATTGACGGGCAGCATTGGTTTGTTCGAGCTGGACAATAAATGGTTGGCAATCAAGGAAGCGTCGATTCCTGCGATAATAGGCATCGCGGTGTTGGTTTCTACCTTTACACCGTATCCGTTGATCCGAGCGTTGTTATTTAACGCGGCAATAATGGATGTCGATACTATTAAGCAAAAGCTAGAAGAGAACCACAGTACTGCCGCGTTTGAAAAAACCTTGATGAAGGCGACGTATTTTATAGCAGGCTCATTTGCCTTTTCGGCCACGATGAATTACATACTCGCCAAATGGATCGTCACTAGTCCTGCTGGAACGGAAGCCTTTAATGAAGAGCTGGGTCAGATGACGCTGTACAGTTACCCAATGATCGCTATTCCATCGATGATCATGATGCTAGGTGTATTTTATTATCTGTGGCGCAACATTCATAAAGCCACAGGATTGAAGTTAGAAGACTTATTAGTAAAGAAATAACCCCATCCTCTGCCTTCCCCTTGCAATAAGGGGAAAGGTCTAAACCTTGTCCATACCACAGTCATATATATTTACTCCATTTTACTTACCAAAAAATCAATAAAGCTTCTCACTTTTGATGGCATATATTTACGGTTCGGATAAATCAAAAATAGGTCTACTGTTACAGGAAGAAAATCATCAAACAACAGAATCAAATTTCTTTTTTTTATTTCATCGGTTAAAACCAATTTTGGTACTCTTGCAATACCTTGCCCCGCTATACACAGTGCCAATTCCATTTCAGCGCTGTTGGTTATTAAGTGGCTGTCTACTTTTGTTGTGATTTTTCGGCCTGACTTTTCTTGGTATTGCCAGATATTATGATTAACAGTAGAGCGGAAATTAATAGTGCGATGATGAACTAATTCATTAGGAGATTGAGGCGTCCCCCATTGCTCTAAATAACTTGGTGCTGCAATGGTAACTATATCGACACTGGTTAATTTCCGGCTAACTAAGCTTGAATCAGGCAGTTGTTCTGAGGCTCGCAGCGCCAAATCATAACCATCAGCGACGACATCAACTAATTGATCATTCAACTCTAGTTCAATAATTACCTGCGGATATAGATTCATGTATTCACTTAATATCGGTCGTATCTTTGCTAAGGCAAAACTTACAGGGCAACTCACGCGTAAATTTCCTTTTGGGATAAGTTGCTGCCCGCTTAATTGGCTCTCTACTTGTAAGGCATCTGAGATGATGTTTTGGCATTGTCGATAATAGATTTCACCTGCTGCAGTTAGGCTAATTTGTCGAGTGGTACGATTGAGTAATCTGACGCCTAAGCGATTTTCAAGTTTGTTTATTTCACCACTGATATAGGATTTGCTGTGGTTTAGTAAAGTGGCCGCTTGAGTAAAGCTGCCACAATCAGCAACCTGTTTAAAAGTTACAATGCCATTTAATAATTGAGTATCCATAATCCACTCTAATTGATAGTCATATGAGAACAATCATTGCATAAATAGGTAATTAATCACAATAAGAGAATGATATAGACTTTCCTTTCTTAAATTAGCAGAAGTAAATCATATGAAAAATGTCCTCATACTTAACTCAAGCCCAATCCCTAAAGAAAGTATTTCAACAAAGCTAACCTCATTTTTTGAACAAGAATTATTAACCATGAAAGGGTTTAATATTTTCACTCGAGATCTTGGCGTAACACCGCCAAGCCATTTAACAGCATTAGCATTATCTGGTTTTTTTAATGACCCAAGCGAGCACAATGAAAATCAAAAACAAGCATTAAACGAAGGTTTATTGTTAATCAGAGAATTAGAGAATGCAGATATAGTAATCATTGGTTCAGCTATGCATAACCATACGGTGACATCTGGTTTAAAAGCTTATATAGACCAAGTCACACGTCCAGGCTTAACCTTTCAGTATAAAGCGGATGGACCTCATGGACTTTTAACCAATAAACAGGTGTTTGTCATCATTTCAGCGGGTGGTGATTACAGTTCAGAAGAGACGAAAAAAACGGATTTTGTAACCCCATTACTAAAAGAAGTGTTAGGGTTTATTGGTTTAGATAACATCCAATTCATTCCTGTTTTTGGCTCCTTCTTAGGAAATAAAACGTCTGAGAAAAATCAAAATATCGCTAAACAATCCATTGTAAATGCAGTAAAGCAGCTACAATAAAATGCTTCTGCTTATTAGTTGAAATAGACTGTTTGATCTTTGCTACAGGATTTTTTTTTGAAATAGATATTAGGAGGGTATAGGAAAGATCTACGTCAATCGAACTTACCATCATGTTTACTCAATCAGACCAGAACAGTTGACTTATCTTGGGTGCCAAAGTGTTTCTGGGGCTGTTTATAGTGATTTTAAAAGGCATTGTGGCATACGTTGTGTTCGCTTAACTGGCTGTGTGTTTGACGCTGTCATAATAAAGTATTTTTTATGGCAGCGTGTTTCAGGGTTGGACACACGAAAGAAGTAAGGCGCTAACACTCTAAAGCGACCTTTTGGTAATTTTTGTATTCTTCCTTATTAAACCGTGAGCAAAAGTTAGGCTCTCAACAGAGCGGAATAAAGGTTAGGACTACAATGCGTTTAAATGGAACCAAAGCTTGTAATCACTAACCCTCCCCGTAAAAAAGAGACAGGAATTCATCTTGTCGTCTCAAGTCGCTTTTAGTGTTCCTCTAGTCGTTTACAGCCTGCTTCCTTTCTTCCCGAAAAATTACACTGAGTTCATTGATGATTACTCATTTAAAAAGCCCAGACTCGATGGGTAAGGAAGAGCAATGAACGCAGCAGAGATACACGACAAAGCGATTGTGATTGACGGTCTAATTTGTGCGAAGTGGAATCGCGAGTTATTTGAAGACATGTCGAAGGGCAAGTTAACCGCCGCGAATTGTACGGTGTCGTTTTGGGAGAATTTCGAAGGCACGGTACGAAACGTGGTTGAAATGAACCAGTTGATCGACGCCAATAGCGACTTGCTTCTCAAGGTTTACACCACCAAAGATATCTACCGCGCGAAAGCGGAAGGCAAAACCGGCGTGATGATGGGCTTTCAAAACGCTCATGCGTTCGAAGATCAAATCGGTTATGTGCAAATATTTAAAGATCTTGGCGTTGGCATTGTGCAGATGTGCTACAACACGCAAAACTTAGTCGGTACTGGTTGTTATGAGCGTGATGGCGGTTTGTCTGGCTATGGTCGAGAGATTGTCGCTGAAATGAACCGTGTTGGTATGTTGTGTGATTTGTCTCATGTTGGTCCGAATACCGCGAAAGAAGTTATTATCGAATCGAAAAAGCCTGTTGCTTATTCCCATTGTTTGCCTTCTGGTTTGAAAGAACACCCACGTAACCGCAGTGACGAAGAACTTAAGTTTATTGCTGACAACGGCGGTTTTGTCGGTGTCACCATGTTTGCTCCTTTCTTAAAAGCCGGTATTAACGCGACCATTGACGATTATGTAGAAGCCATTCAATACATCTACAACATCGTTGGTGAAGACGCGATTGGTATTGGCACTGACTTTACTCAAGGTCATGGCTATGACTTCTTCGAGTACTTAACTCACGATAAAGGCTACGCACGCCGTTTGACTCGCTTTGGCGAGATCATCAACCCGCTCGGTATGCGAACCGTTGGCGATTTCCCAAATTTGACCGAAGCCTTGTTAAAACATGGCTTTAGTGAACGTCAAGTCTGCAAAATCATGGGCGAGAATTGGGTGACTCTGTTACGTGAAGTCTGGGGCGAGTAGTAAAGCGACGGTTCAGCGTGATCGCTTGCGACGCTTTTAATTGATTTTTAGAAAGATTTAATTTTTGAAATGTAAACAATTCAGAATGATTTTTGAGGAAGTAAAATGGGAACTCATGCACCAGAAATGCCGATCAGTGTAGATGACGAAACCGGTGTTTGGAATACCGATGCTTTGCCAATGCTGTATGTGCCACGCCACTTTTTTGTTAATAACCACATGGGTATTGAAGAAGAGATTGGCGCCGAGCGTTACGCCGCTATTCTTTATAAAGCGGGCTATAAATCAGCGTACCACTGGTGTGAAAAAGAAGCTGAGTTGCACGATTTTACGGGTGACGAAGTTTGGCATCACTATTTGAAGCGCCTTTCTCAACGCGGCTGGGGGTTTTTTATTACCGAGTCGTTGGATGTTGAAAAAGGTACCGCAAAAGTACGCTTAGAAAACTCAGCCTTTGTTTATCATTACTTTAAAGAACATGGCTGCAAGGTGAATCGCAAGATCGATTATATGTTTACCGGTTGGTTTGCTGGTGCGTTAGATCAAATTGCAGAAAGCCAAGGTTTGTCCATTCGTACTAAAGCAGAACAAACTCAAAGCGCCGCCGAAGAAGGCTGTGATGTTGGTTATTTTGAAGTAGCACCTCTGTAATTTTTATACCAACCTAAAACACAAGGCCATCACGGGCAGGTGATGGCTGAAATTATATTCGAGAAGTTAAAAGTCGTTTTCAATAAGGCAGGATGTTATGTCCCAGTATGATGCGTTGTTCGAACCACTCAACATTAATAAGTTAACCATACGAAACCGTATCGTCAGTACGGCGCACGCAGAAGTGTATGCGACCGATGGCGGTATGACGACCGACCGTTATGTGAAGTATTACGAAGAAAAAGCCAAAGGCGGTTGTGGTTTGTGTATTTGTGGTGGTTCCAGCGTAGTGTCTATCGACAGCCCACAAAGTTGGTGGAGTTCGGTAAACCTATCGACGGATCGTATTATTCCGCACTTTCAAAATCTTGCGGACGCCGTGCATAAACACGGCGGCAAGATCATGATTCAAATTACCCACATGGGACGTCGTTCTCGTTGGGATGGTGAAAATTGGCCTAACTTGATGTCGCCTTCGGGCATTCGTGAGCCGGTTCACCGTGCGACCTGTAAAACGATCGAAGTCGAAGAAATGTGGCGCATCATTGGTGATTTCGCTCAAGCGGCTCGTCGAGCGAAAGAGGGCGGTTTAGATGGCGTGGAATTGTCCGCCGTTCACCAACATTTGATCGATCAGTTTTGGTCACCACGTGTTAACAAACGTACCGACGAATGGGGTGGCACGTTTGAAGGCCGTATGAAGTTTGGTATGGAAGTGCTGAAAGCCGTTCGTGCCGAAGTCGGTCCAGATTTTGTTGTGGGCATGCGTATCACAGGTGATGAGTTTCACCCTGATGGCTTGGGTCACGAAGAGATGAAGAAGATTGCTCAATATTATGATGCGACGGACATGGTGGATTATTTCGGTGTCGTGGGTTCTGGCTGTGATACGCACAATACTTTAGCAAACGTCATTCCGAATATGAGTTACCCGCCTGAGCCTTTCTTGTATTTAGCGGCAGGCATTAAAGAAGTGGTTAAAGTGCCGGTCATTCACGCACAAAATATCAAAGACCCGAATCAAGCTAAACGTATTATTGAAGCGGGTTATGTTGATTTTGTCGGTATGACACGTGCGCATATTGCTGACCCGCATTTTATCGCCAAGATCAAAATGGATCAGGTGGATCAAATTCGTCAATGTGTTGGTGCTAACTATTGTATCGATCGTCAGTATCAAGGTTTGGATGTGTTGTGTATTCAGAATGCGGCAACGTCGCGGGAATACATGGGCTTGCCACACATCATCGAAAAAACCACTGGACAGGTACGCAATGTCGTTGTGGTTGGCGGTGGTCCTGGTGGGCTGGAAGCGGCTAGAGTGGCGGCCGAGCGCGGTCATAAAGTGACACTGATTGATAAAGCCGATGAACTCGGTGGGCAATTGGTTTTTGCTTCAAAGGCGCCGCAGCGCGACCAAATCGCCGGTATTACACGTTGGTTAGTGATGGAAGTAGAGCGTTTAGGTGTGGATGTGCGTTTAGGTACGGCGGCTGACGAAGCTATGATTAAAGAACTCAACCCTGATGTGTGCGTGTTGGCCACCGGTGGTCGTCCGTTCTTGGAACAAAATCCAGAATGGGGTGCGGCAGAAGGTTTGGTGGTATCCACTTGGGATATTCTCAGCGGTAAGGTTGAACCAGGAAAGAACGTTTTGGTGTACGACACCATTTGTGAGTTCTCTGGTATGTCGGCAGCGGATTATTTGGCGTCCAAAGGCTCGTTAGTAGAGTTAGTGACCGACGATATTAAGCCCGGTGTCGGCATTGGTGGAACGACTTTCCCAACGTATTACCGTTCTTTGTACGAAAAAGAAGTCATCATGACGTCGGACATGTTGCTCGATAAAGTCTATCGTGAAGGCAACAGTTTAGTGGCGGTTCTCGAGAACGAATACACAGCGCAAAAAGAAGAGCGCGTCGTGGATCAGGTCGTGGTTGAAAATGGCACGCGTCCAAACGAAGATTTGTATTACGCCTTGAAACCAAGCTCGCGAAACAAAGGCCAAATTGATAATGACGCCTTGTTTGATATCAAGCCTCAACCCGTCCTATTAGACGACGAAAGCGGCATGATTCTGTGGCGGTTGGGGGATTGTGTGTCGCAGCGTAATGTTCATGCGGCGATGTATGATGCTTTGCGATTGTGCAAAGACCTCTAATTCGGCTGAGGGTTTAAGATGATTCTTGATTGGTTACCTCCAACACTGATTGGTGTTCTGCTGGTGCTTGCTGGGATTGGTGCGGTTCGTCGCGTCAATCTATGGCGCGCAGGCCAAGCTGAAAAAGTAGACTTGTTGGCGGGTTTACTCGCCATGCCAAAGCGTTATTTGCACGATCTTCATCATGTGGTGGAGCGTGACAAATACATGTCTCGTACTCACGTAGCAACGGGCGGTGGTTTTGTGCTCGCTATGGCGTTGGTGGTATTGATTCACCTGTTTGGCGTCGACAGTAAAATCTTGGCTTGGGCATTATTGGCGGCGTTAATAGTGATGTTTTGCGGTGCATTATTTGTGGCGAAGCGTCGATTAAATCCGCCTTCGCGCCTGTCAAAAGGCCCGTGGATGCGTCTACCAAAAAGCTTGCTGACTTTTTCGATTACCTTTTTTGTACTGACTTTACCGGCTGCTGGTGTGTTACCAGAAGGTTTTGGTGGTTGGTTACTTACTTTAGTGTTGTCCGTTTTGATTTTAATGAGCCTTGGCGAAATGTTGTTTGGCATGACGTGGGGCGGACCGATGAAACACGCTTTTGCTGGCGCTTTACATCTTGCTTTTCATCGTCGTCCAGAACGTTTTGGTGGCGGTCGTTCTACGGGATTAAAGTCGGCGGTACTGGGTGGCGAGGTTCATGGTGTGGCTAAACCATCGGACTTTAAATGGAACCAATTATTAGGCTTTGATGCGTGCGTTCAGTGTGGTCGATGCGAAGCCGTGTGCCCTGCGTTTGCAGCAGGTCAGCCGTTAAATCCCAAAAAACTCATTCAAGACATGGTCGTCGGTTTTGCGGGTGGTACGGATGAAAAATACGCTGGCAGTCCTTACCCAGGCGTAGACGTTGGTAACGCCACCGGTGGCGCGAACCAAATTATTACTGAAGGCTTGATTCATCCCGATACGCTTTGGTCTTGCACGACTTGTCGTGCTTGTGTTGAAGAATGCCCGATGATGATTGAGCACGTGGATGCGATTGTCGATATGCGTCGTTTTTTAACGCTGGAAAAAGGCAATACACCAAATAAGGGTGCACAAGTACTAGAGAATATTATCGCGACGGATAACCCAAATGGTTATTCTCCAGCGAGCCGAACACACTGGGCGGCGGATCAAAATTTGAATGTAATGAAAGACGTAAAACAAACGGATGTGTTGTTTTGGGTGTCCGATGGTGCGTTTGATATGCGCAGCCAGCGGATTCTTCGTGCTTTCGTCAAATTGCTCAAGGCGGCCAATGTGGACGTGGCCATTTTGGGCGATGAAGAACTAGACAGTGGCGATGTTGCCAGACGCTTAGGCGATGATGCGACGTTCCAGAATTTGGCGAAGCGCAATCTCGCTACGCTGTCGAAATATCGCTTTAACAAGATAGTGACCACAGACCCTCATGCTTTCCATTGTTTGAAAAATGAATACGGTGACTTTGGTTCGGATGCTTTAAAGGACGTAGAAGTTTTACACCATACGACGTTTTTGAATCGCTTAGTAAAAGAAGGCCGCTTCAATTTAAATCCATTTAGCGGCGGCAAGGTGACGTATCACGATCCTTGTTATCTTGGTCGTTATAATGGCGAATACGAAGCACCACGAGAACTGCTTGCTAGCTTGGGTATTGATATCGCGGAAATGGAAAAATCGGGTTATCGTTCACGTTGTTGTGGCGGAGGCGGTGGCGCGCCGGTTACGGATATTCCGGGTGAACGCCGTATTGCTGACATGCGAATGGAAGACGTGACGAGCACGGGAGCAGAGTTGGTTGCAGTGGGTTGTCAGCAATGTACTGCGATGCTTGAGGGCGTTGTAGAACCTCGACCAGTAGTAAAAGACATTGCTGAAATATTAGCCGGACAGCTCAAAGAGGAGATGCATTAATGAGTGATTTTTCTTCCGGGCGTTTTCCTTCAGGGAATGAGTTACGACGAGACCCTAGAGCGGAATGGATTGCTCGTAATCGCCTGCATCCTTTACATAAAGATACGCTGTTAGCTGGAAATGCCGAGGTTCGTGGCCCGTCAGGTTTGCTTCGTAAGAATCCTCATGTGGTCGGATTTATTGGGCCGAATGGCATTAAACGTATAGACAGAATAAATGCTGTTTCTGGTACGACAACCGGTAAAAAACGTACTTCAGAGGTGCAAAGCGTTCAGTTGCCTTTGCACATTGTTGAACATCCAGATTTCTACATTATGGTCGTGGCAGACATGGTCGGTGGGCGTTTGACCAGTCATGATAAAGACATTTTAGGACTGGCTCATCAGCTTGTAGCGGAACCCTTGCCAGAGAAACAGAGCGGTGCTGTTGTGCTGGTGTGTTTTGGTGAAAGCAAAGAAACACAATTCGATTTAGCAGGTGTGGATCGCATTATTCATCTAGAAGGTGAAGCGTTTGAAGGTTTCTCGCCAGAAAACAGGTTGGCTGCGTTAGAGCAGATAGAAGCTCAGTATCAACCGAAACATTGGTTGTTTCCTGACAGTATTCATGGTGGCACCGATCTCGCTTGTCGTTTGGCAGCGCGCTTGGGTGAACGCCTTGCCGCACAGGCATGGCAAGTAAAAGGGGCGCAAACTGTGAGTCGTTGCGCGTCTGGTAGTCAAGATATTCTGCGTGACACACCACGCATCTTAACGCTGATGGAAGAGTGTGCTGATGCGATTGATGAAACACGTCATCAAGCATTGCCTTTGTTATTGGAGTCAATGGCGAAAATAGATTGTCGATTGTTGGATAAAGGACAGATTGCCGTGGATTCAAACGCGGTGCCGTTAGCGGAAGCGGAATTTATTCTCTCGGCGGGTAATGGTATTCATAATTGGGATCAGTTCCATGCCACAGCAGAGGCTCTAGGTGCAACAGAAGGCGCCAGCCGTGTGGCAGTGGACGATGGTTTTATGCCACGATCTCGCCAAGTAGGCGCGTCCGGCACTTGGGTGACCGCTCGGGTGTATTTGGCAGTGGGTATTTCTGGTGCCATTCAGCACATGCAAGGTATTGGGCAATGTGACAAGGTAGTTGCGATCAACACCGATGCTGGTTGTGACATGGTAAAGCGCGCTGATTTGGCGGTGATAGCCGACAGTGAGGCGATATTGGAAGAGCTGGCGAAACTTGCGCAACAATATGCGTTATCTAAAAGACAAGAGGAGAAGAGCGATGCCGCATAATACCAACGTAGTGTCTTTGGTGTCGGTAGGCCGCCATCCTCAGTCAGGTCGATCTCGTCGTGCGGATCAAGATGGTCGAGCCGTTGAGTTAGGCTTAAAACTCGCAAACAAAGCATTAACCGTGGTGCATGCGGGAAATGCTGAAGAGCCAGTGTTACGACAATACGCGGGGATGGGCTTGCCATCTCTGACGGTATTAGCACAACAGAGTGATTGTGATGCTTTACCTGTGTTGGTTGCATTTTTACAAGAAAATGAGGCGAGCCTTGTTTTAACCGGAGTTCGTGCAGAAAACGGCGAGTCATCTGGTATGTTGCCGTACTTATTAGCTGAGCAATTAGGCTGGCCTTTAGTGCCTCGTGTTGCCGATATTCTTAGTATCAATGAAGGGGAAGCCGAAGTGTTATTGGCTTTGCCTCGGGGTCAACGTCGAGCGCTAACCGTTAAACTGCCCTTTATTGCCAGTGTGGACAATGCTGCCCAAGAAGCTCGGCAAACTGCGTTTGGTCCAGGACTAAGAGCAGAGTTAAAAATAGTCGATGTAGACAGTGTCGTAGATGCAGTAGCGAGCCAATGGCAGCTTAGCGTGGCTAAGCCTCGGCCTAAGCGTTTAAAAGTGGTCAAAGCAAAAACCGCGGCGGATCGAATGAAGGCAGCGACAGCGAAGCCAGTTGGCGGTGGTGGTAAAGTAATGAAAAACGAAACGTCCTCTGAAAAAGCGCATGCCATCTTTGACCTTTTATTAGAGGAGAAAGTGGTACGCTAAGCGGTCGTTTAGGTATAAGCTGTTTGTCCTGCTGGTTATTGATTGAACAGATTGTCTGTTTATAGGTATGTAATATGATGATTGTAGACTTGATCGACGAGGTCGATTTTAAAGAAAAGCTTATCGCTCTTGGCGCCCCTGTCACTCAAGATCAAAGCTTGCTCGAAGTGCAGGCGACAGTATTGTCTTGGTTACGAGCTTATCCAGAGCAAACTCCCTTCGTAAAAGATCTTTGCACCGAAATGCAAAAAGACAACACGACTGTCTTACCTGAAGTGTCTAGTGTTATGGCGGTTTTTAGTTAGGACGTGCATTACTAATAAAGTACACAGTGCTAAGTCCTTCCTCTTTTGAAACATGACCTAGTGTTTTTTAATATGACCTCGTAGTAAATGCTAATTCTTAGTCAGATATAAGTAATAAGTTCCTATCGGATTTTATTACTTATATCTATTCTCATGAATAAAAATTCCTTTCTGAAAATATCATGACCAAAATTATTGGACTTATTAGTCCATTTATATTCGTTACATTTTGTAGTGTGGTTATGGTTTATACGTTTGTAATGTCGTATTTTATGTATGTGTATGGAAAACAAAGTAGTAGGTAGGGAATACAAATATCAAATAGAAATCGTTTAAATAACATTAAAAAATACTGACGATGGCCTGTCATATCAGTAAGTATGTTTTAATGGCTACTTGATATTGCTGATAATAAGTCAGTGAATGTTTTCAATAATTGGATAAATTTTATGAAAATAAAAACGAAGCTGTTGATTGCATTTTCAATCGCCACCGTATTACCCGTCTTAGTGGTCAGTTCAATTACCGCTTTTCTTGCTTCAGATCAGGCACTAAAAAGTTTTTCTAAAAACAGTGGACAAACCTTAGGTGCTGTTGAGGAAACATTTGATCAATTTATGAGTGATATCAAATATGTTGTTGGTTTTATTTCTGAGAGTGAACCAGTCACTGCGTCAGACGCCAAACCATTAACAACCTATCATGAAAAACAAGGAAAAGCGCCGAGTAAAATAGCCGAACAGAATGGTGGTCGTGAAGCCGCTACTTTTAATATGTTTGAAGCAATCGGTAAGAACAATCCGAATTTTGTTTACGTTTATATGGGCGATGAAAGCGACGGTTATTTAGAATGGCCAGGAACGTATGAATACGCAGAATGGAATCCTAAGCAGAAAGGTTGGTACTCTAAAGCGGTGGAAAACTCAGGCAAGGTCGTTATACGTGATGCCTATTACTGGGAACCCGATGACGCAGTTTATGTTTCTGCCGTTCGAACGTATAAAAAAGGCAATGATATTGGCGGTGTCGTTGCGGTTGATGTATCGATCAAAACGCTAACAGAAATGGCGAACAAAACGAAGTTGGGTGAGCTGGGCAGTCTAATGGTCATCGAGAAGACGGGGACTATTTTAGTCGATGCGCTTCATCCTGATAATAATTTTAAAAACATAGCTGACATTGACGCCTATCAAAAAATTGCGAGTACGTCTGAAGGTGTTACGAACTTTCAACTTGATGGTGTTGATTACTACGCTAATGTGTATACCTCTCCAAATCTTAAGTGGAAATTTATTGGTTTAATGCCCGCGTCTGAAATTTATTCCAGCACAAATGAATTGATTAAGACGACCGCCATTGTGTGTGTGTTGCTGCTTATTGTGTTTGGTATTGTTGCTTATTTGATGGCGAAAAGCCTAATCACTCCAATTCAGTCGGTTTCTAATCACTTGCGCACATTGGCTGAAGGAGAGGGAGACCTCACGTCCAAAATTGACATTCATACTAATGATGAAACAGGCACGCTGTCTAATTGGTTTAATCAATTTATTGAGTCTACTCGCAAGTTAATTCTTGGTATCAAAGAGTCAGGTATACAAATCGATAAGATTGCCGCTGAAACTGCCGTGAAAGCAAATGAAGTGGCACTGTCTACCACTCAGCAATTGCAGTCTATTGAGTTGATTGCCGAGGCAGGACAGCAAATGGTGATTGCTTCTAACGAAGCCGCGGAAAGCTGCAGTCATTCTGCGGAATTTTCTGAGAAAGGCTTAGAGACAACCATTGCGGGGAAAAGCCTTCTTATGAAAAGCTCAGAAGGGGTGAACCGTTTAGGGACACGATTAAAAGAATCTAATCAGATTATTATTGAGCTGCAAAAAGAAACTGCCGATATTAATCAGATTCTATCGACGATTCAGGGTATTGCAGAACAGACTAATTTGTTGGCATTGAACGCAGCGATAGAAGCCGCTCGTGCTGGAGAGCAAGGTCGAGGGTTTGCGGTAGTGGCCGATGAAGTACGGACATTGGCGGGACGTACACAAGAGTCGACCGAGCAGATTAATCGCATATTAGGGCTGCTTGCCAATAGAACCAAGCAAGCTTCGGATTCTATGGTGACGAGTTTGGCAGAATCTGAAAGTGCCATCAGTTTGTCCGATCAAGCGTTGGACTCCTTTGAACAAATCGAACAAGTTGTGAAGCAAATGCGTGATATGACGTTGCAAACGGCCACGTCTGCCGAAGAGCAACGTGCAGTAACGGAAGGCATTAATGAAAACATCAACACCATCAGTGAATCTGCGTATCGTGTTTCGGGAATATCAGGAGACGTTGCGACGCTTTGCCAGAAGCAAGATCAACTGAGTAAAGAGCTACGTTCGATGGTCGTGCGCTTTCGTACTGAATAAATAATACCCACTCAAAGAGTATAAAGGGGCGAGTTTCTATTATTAAACATAGAACCCCGCCCTTTTTTTATGCTCTTTCCTATTTTTTTGATCAAGCAAATTTTCTGTATTAAGCAAATACGTAACGAGTGACTTGCTGATAGGTATCTTCTGGCGCGAGTAAAATGGGTGGGAAATGTGATTGGTTAATGGCATCTGGCCAATGTTGTGCCTCTAGAGCAAGTCCTGCGTATGCGTTCAGTTCGCCTGTATTAATATTAGAGTCAGCGTCCAGATGGATGTGGCGTCCATCGTATACTTGCAATCCTGGTTCGGTCGTTTGGTAATTCAATGTGAGGCCCGTGATCGGCGCTTTGAGCGTTGCAACGGTTTGCACAGTGCGATGACCAAGAGCAAGGCAAAAGTTAGTGTCGAGTGCTGGGTAGTCATCTCGGCCTATCGTGCGTAGCTGATTGAAGTCAAACGCACCCCCAGTAGTCGGCGTCACTTCGCCAGTAGGGATCAATCCCGCATCGACGGGTAAGTAGTGGTCAGCCTTGATGCAAAGTTGGTGATCTAAAATAGAGCCTGTTCCATCGAGGTTTAGGTAACTGTGTCCCGCAAAATTACAAATCGTCAGTTTGTCGGTGGTAGCCTTTATTTCCATCTCTAACGTGCTATCAAGCAATCGATAAAATACATCGACGACCATGTTGCCCGGATACCCCATTTCACCATCAGCAAGCTTTGTTTGCAGTTGAACCATGTCGTCTGTTTGTTCAATAATGGACCAGTTTTTACTGCTGGTTCCAGCTGGGCCACCGTGTAAATGATGTGCTTCTGGCAAAGTTGGCGGTAACTGATAGGTTTTTCCATCGATCACAGCGTGACCTTTGTCGATACGATTGGCCACTCTTCCAACAACCGCACCAAAGTATTTTGCGGCGTGAAGGTAATCATTTAATTTAGAGGACCCTAGCACCAAAGAATGCTCGTAGCCATTAAGATAGACCGACTGAATACTGGCGCCTAAGGTTAAAATAGTCACCTTGAGTTGTGCATTGGTCAGTGTGATGCGCTTAACTTGGTTTAAGTCTGGGGCTAGATTCACGAAAATATCCTTTTCGAAAGAGGCGAAAGCAAATGCTTGCACCAAAAGTAATGAGTTATTTTTATAATTAATTTATCGCCATAATTTTGCGCTGTTTTGACGTTATCGTCGATGATTTTATTATCACAGTATTGACTAAGACGTTTAGTTTTTGGACATGAGAACGGCTCTCCTGCAAGGAAAGCCATTGATAGGGTAGTAAATTAGTTCGGCTGCTACAGGAGGTGACGCTAAGCCAGCGGCCCGCCGACTATGGTGGTGCGCAATCCGGCAATGATGTTGTCGCCCTTTTCCACTCTCAGCTCGTCGTACCAAGCTTGGGTTTCTTGCATGTTTTTCCCGTGCGTGACATCGCAGCGTTTGCGGGCTTTAAGTACGAGGTCTTTAACGCGAAAACGGCGCTTTTCTTCATAGTCCTTTAAGGCCGTTTGAATGTCTTTTGTTTCGGCGAAACATTGGCCGAGCACAACGGCGTCTTCTAGCGCAGAGCAACCGCCTTGGCCGATGTCGGGTGTGGTGCTGTGGGCTGAATCGCCAAGCAAGGCAATATTGCCTTTTACTAATGTGTCGAAAGGCTCGATGTCGTGAATTTCGATACGGTTGGTCACCTCAGGGTCAATCGAATCGATGAGTACTTGAACCGGTTTTGCCCAGCCTTTGAAATACCCTTTTAGATCGTCAACGAGTGTCGTTCTGTCTTCATCAAGGCCTTTTGGCAATGGCACATCAAAGAAGAAATAGAAGCGACTATCGGCGATTGGCATGACGGAGACACGTTTACCTTCACCAACGAACGTTGTCCATTGATTTCCCGGCGCGATGTTTTCGTCAATGTTGACCAAGCCATTCCAGTTCACATAATCGGCGTAACGACGTTCGGTTTGATAGCCAATTACGTGAGCGCGAACCGATGAATGAGTGCCGTCTGCGGCGACCATAAAATCCCCCGTCGCGCTGGAACCGTCGGTAAAGTAAGCCGTTACGCTGGTTTCACTCTGTTCAAGTTTTTCAATACGCTTGCCAAATTGCACTTTCTCACGGCCCCACCAGTCAATCATTTGGCTTTGTAAGTCAGCTCTGGAAACAGGACAAGGGCGTTCACCAACCGCTTCGACTAAAGGGCTGAGACTAAACTGTGTCATTACGGCGCCAGTCAATCCATCATGATACGCCAGATTGTGCATTGGGCCGCCGAGGGAATCCATGATGTGACCCATGCCGAGATGGTTCATGCATTTCACGCCGTTTGACCAAATAGAAAGCGCCGCACCAACGGGTTTGATTTCTTTTACCGCTTCAAAAATATCGCACTCGATGCCTTGCTGCTTTAGCGCCGCCGCAGCGGACATACCACCAATGCCAGCGCCGATGATCAATGCTTTCATAACCTTCTCCTTAATCTCTAAACCGTTAATTAAGGGAGTAATTCGCAATAAACATGCCATGAAACAATTGAACCCATAATTTAATATGTGAAACCTTTGTTTTAGGGTGGTCGTTAGGATTTCAAATAAGCCAAAAAAGAAAAGGGCAATTTTCTTATTTGACCGTTAAGGCAGAAATGTGAAATATCTTGGTGCGCGTTGTTTTCGATTTGCTCTATTTTAGCTCGCTCTTTACGGGTGCTGGCCCGTATTGAATGGGGTTAGCTACCGCGATAGGTGCTGTAGGAATAGGGCGATACGAGCAGAGGGACATGGTAATGCGCGTTTTCATCATTGATACCGAAACGAATGACGACGGTATTTAAAAAGTGAGGGCATTCCTGCTTGCTGTTAAGTTTGCTAGCCAGCGTTGAAGGCTCTTGCTTATCAAAATACTCATCGATGGCAAATTCAAGCTCATAAACGCCTGCGATGAAGCGGTCGGCTTGCAACAAGGGCTGATTGCAACGACCGTCATTATTCGAAATAGTGCTATGAATAAGTTGGCGCTGACCGTCTGTTGTGTGTTGATAAAGGTGTATTTTTACACCAGCGGCCGCGATACCTTTTGTTGTGTCTAAAATGTGAGTGGTTAAGTATCCCATTGTTTTTCCTCAATTGATTTTTTAGTCTTTGGCTAATCTTGCCTGTTTTTTGCAAGTGAAACTGATATGCGTGAAATAGGTTTGAAAATATCATTTCATAGTGATCAATATCTGTGCCATGTGCTTCTGTTTTTTTGTTATTTTAAGGGTTCTTATTGGTATTAGATTGAGATTAGACCATTATTTATTGTCAATACCATCGATATTTGGAGACGTATTTATGCAAGACCAACACGCCGTGTATAGCCAATTGAGCGAAGCGGATTTTGTATCTTTATTCAGTGAAATATATGAGCATTCAGAGTGGGTCGCGGAACAATTGTGGCGGCAAAAGGCGGAGCAGCCAGAGGGCTATTTTGATCATTTAGACAAAATAAAACAGACGATGGCGGACATTGTAGAGCAGAGTTCGGATGAGCAAAAATTGATGCTGTTACGTGCTCATCCAGATCTAGCTGGAAAAACTGCATTGATTGGCGCGCTAACAGACGCCTCTAAATCTGAACAATCTGGCGCAGGACTGGATCAATGCTCTGAAGAAGAGTTGGCGCATTTTCTTCAGTTGAACGATGTGTATCGAGCCAATTTTGGCTTTCCCTTCATCATGGCGGTGAAAGGCGCGACGAAAGCACAAATCCTCGCCGGTTTTGAAGAAAGAACACCGAACGACTGGAAAACCGAATTTGATAGGGCAATGAACGAAGTGCATAAAATTGCGGGTTTTAGATTGGCCAGTCTATAAAGTTTTTGACAAGTAAGCGCAGAGATACGCATTAGATAAACATCATGGGTAAGGTCGTTAACAACAAAACCCCCATCAATATATTAAAATAGCGATGAAAGGTCGGATCTTGTAGCTTGCTTGAAACCAACTTACCGATGGTGATCCACATAAATGTGCCGGGCAGCGTCGCGACGTTAAACGCGATAATGCACAAAAACGCCGATGGCCAAAAAAGATCGCCTGTTAAGGTGAATAGCGTGCTCGCTGACATAAGACTCGCCCAAGATTTTGGGTTGATCGCCTGAAACGCGGCGGCTTGTAAAATGGTCATCGGTTTTAAGCTGTTCTTGGAATTATGCATCTTGGCAAAGGCGATTTTGGCTGACATGTAGACAATGTAACCTGCGGCAATAAAGGTAAAAACATTGTGCATAACAGGCCAGAGTCTAAATATTTCCCCTAAGCCTAACAAAATGACGATGTGCAACAGCGTCATACCACAACGAATTCCCAACACATGCGGCAAGGTTCGTCTCATGCCAAAATTGGCTCCAGAATGGGCGAGTAAAATATTATTCGGTCCAGGTGTTACCGTGCTGATAAGACAAAAAAGTGCGAGTGCGGGAATCAGTTCTAACAAAGCGGCATTCATCGTATTATTCCAAAAAAAGTAGGTCTACAATTTCTAATTGTATCAATACAGTTTGTACTGTATTGTACTTATTAAGATTCTCACACAATACAATTATGGGCAATTTATTTATTGTTATGAATACAATTTGGAATGTTAGTAAAACTGAGTTTGATAATGCTTGTTTGGCACAACCAAAATACAAAGCATTGGTGCTGTTAATAGAGCAAGCCATATTGGCAGGAGATCTACCAGACAAGCAAAAATTACCAGCGCAACGGTTACTTGCAGATCGCCTGATCATTACTCATGGTACGGTTACACGGGCCTATGATTTATTAGAAAAGAAAGGCTTGGTCAACGCGAAACTCGGTGCTGGCACTTATGTCAATTTGCCTAGTTCGGTGCGAACGAATACGGCAAGTAATCAAGCTAACTGCATCGATGACTTAGTGAACCAGACCGCAAAAGAATATGATTTCGCGTCCAGCATGCAGCCAATGCTCGGTCAGCAGATGTTAATGAAAAATGCATTGAGTGAACTTGCCCAAGATATTGATGCGGTTACTCAAATCATGACGTATTCACCTCAAGGCGTTACTAAGCACAAACAAGTATTTACGGATTGGTTAGGCAGTAAAAAAATCAAAATAGAGGCCAGCGACATCGTCTTTACCCAAGGCGCGCAGCAGGGCATTTATACTTGTCTGCAAATACTCACCAAAGAAAACGACTGCGTGCTGCATGAAGAATTGGCGTACCCCGGTTTTTTCCGAGCGGTCGATGCCAGTCGAGTAAAACCTTTGGGCGTTCCAATTACCGAGGAAGGTTTGGACTTAGCGGTATTGGAGGAGTACTGCCAGCAATATAAACCGAAGCTGCTTTACATCACGCCCAATATGCAAAATCCAACCAACATACAGTATTCACACGCTCAGCTAGAGCGTATCGTGATGCTTAGCCGTGAATACGGTTTTTATATCATTGAAGACGATGTGAACTACTGTTTGTCAGAAAATTGGCGTTTACCCTTGCAACAGCAAGCGCCGGATCGCGTGTTTTATCTGTCGAGCTTGTCCAAATACGTTGCGGGCGGATTGCGAGTCGCTTACAGCCTTGTTCCCAAAGAATGGCAGCAAGCCTTCAATGCCAACATTCACAGCCAGTGCTGGATGGTCTCGACGTTAAACTTTGAGCTCGCGACACGTTTTCTAACCAGCGAACGCTTCATGCACAACCAATCCTTGCTAGAAGGTGAAATGCGTTATCGACAAAAAGCGTTCAAGACCATGGCTGAAAAGCATGGTTTAACCACTCGTTGTGGTGGTTTGAATGTGTGGCTCTGCTTACCGAATGCTATAAACGTAAACCAATTTAACGCCTTCTTGTTATCTAAAAATGTGAAAGTCAGAACCGCGGATTTATTTCGCCATCCTTCGTCATCAACAACGGTAATAGACCTCAACGCTTTACGAATTTCTCTTGGCGGCTTTAACACCAGAAACGAATTTGAAGAAGGCATAGCGGAATTTGAAAACGCCTTGGGGCAGTTTAATAACCAACAAGACGTTGTGATTTGAGTGCTTTTCTTTTCTTAACCGTTCGTTATAAAGGGTTAAGTAGAAGGTTTGTCTGTCTCTTTATCAACAAAGTTAGCTTGTATGCGTTGGCTTAAAAAATCCGCGGCGCTGATGGGTTGATAGCGTTTTTCTGGACCTTGGATGATTTGCTTTTTGTTGGCTTGACAGAAAAAAGCGATGGAGTGGCGGCTGCCGCAGTATTCGTTGACTCTTGGTTGGCGGACCCGATGTAGGTTTGAGATCAGTTTATCGTCACTCCAGCGCATTAACATGTCGCCAATGTTGCAGGTGATAACATTCGGCAGCGGTGGAATATTGGTCCAGCGTTGACTGTTGGATTCCGCTCCTGGGCACACTTGTAAGCCGCCGTGGCCTTCGTGTTGGAAGAGTAGAGTCAAACAATCAAAGTCTGTGTGAGCGCCTGCGCGCCAGATGTTGCCTTGTTCCATTACGCCTTCAGTCGGAAAATAATGCAATAAACGCAAGGTGCTTTGGTAGTCGGTTTGCTTCGGGTCGTGTGCCTTGCTGAAGAAGTCTCGATCAAAGCCTAATTTATCTGCAAAGCAAGACAGTACTTTCATCCCAACATCCCAACACTGTTTTTCAAAACGCAAAGTGTTGGCTTGAAAGCTCGGCAATTCTTCTTCGCTTGGCCACAAATTGTCCATGTGATATTGGGTGATTTGGTAGGATTCTTTCTGGTCTTTTGTGCCTGTCGATGGGCGAATTTGGCTTCGGCTTTCCCAGCCTGCGTTAACACCTTTTGGTCTGGGGTATTGGGCTTTGATGGTCTCAGACAAATCAAAGAAACGCTCGGACTCAATAAAGGCGGCATTTATTTCTTCAGATGGAATGCCGTGATGACTTAATTGAAAAAAACCAATCTCGGTGGCAGCAAGCCAGAGTTGCTCGGTTATTTCTTCACGACGGTGGTCAAAGTTGCTTAGGTCTATGATACGGATTTCACGGTCGTTTGTGTCTTCGCCCGCGCCGCCGAACGTGGTTTCTCGTTGTAGTTCTTCAAGTGAGTATGAATCAGTCATTATGGTCTCCTCCTAATGGAAAATGGAGCAATGACCGAACGTATAATAATATACGTCTGACTGCTTCTACTCCGTGTTTACAGTTTGTATTAATTACCAAACCCCTTCTTGCAGTGCCGCGGCTTCGTCTTCAAGGCAAGGTCCGATGACTTCGACTTTTCGTTGTCCCGATTCAAACACCGCACGACAAGGCAAATCCAGCGTTGGATTTTCAGGATGATTCCCTGTGATTTCTTTTAGTCTCGCTTCACTTAGTCCGTAAATTACTCGGCCTAACCCTGCCCAATACGTCGCACCCGCGCACATGGCGCAAGGTTCCGCAGAGACATACATGGTGCATTTTGCGAGAAAGTCTGGTCGGTATGCTTTGCTGGCTCGGGTCATTAATTTGCGTTCAGCATGTCCTGTCATATCGAAGTCAGGCAAGTAGCCGTTTACTTGCGACATGATCACCTTGTCTTGGTCATCAACCAAGATGGCTGCGAAAGGGTGAATGCCTTGTTTTTTAGCGTCATCCGCAAGAGCAAAGCTTTGGCGTAAAAAGTCAGTATCTTTCGTATTTAGTGTCATATCTTTCTCTTTTATCATTATTTCTTAGGCTGTTTTTTTCTTCGGAAGGCTCCACGGAAACCACCAAGCCTGAATCCACTGTATCGATTTAAACAGCAACAAACTGATAACAGACAGGAATATCAAGCCAGCAAAGGCTTGTGGAATCTTAAAGAAAGAGGTGGAGAACTGAATAAAGTAGCCAAGACCTTCTTCTGCAGCCACAAACTCTGCCACCACAGCGCCAATAATCGCCAAAGTAATCGACACGCGTAAGCCACTGAAAATATGTGGAATCGCATAAGGAATACGAATTTGCCAGGTTTCACGATAACGCGGCGCGCGTAAAGATTGGCTCAATTCGATCATTTCTGGCGGTGTTTCTAACATGCCCGTTGTGGTCGATACGACCAAAGGAAAGAAGGTAATTAAGCAGGTAATCAAAACACGGGATGGGTCGTCTGTGCCAAGTAAGACAATGATCAAAGGCGCAACCGCTACCACAGGGGTGGATTGAATTACGATCAAAGCAGGGTAGAGCACTCGGTTCATTAATTCAGAACGCATCATGCCAATAGACAAGGGCAGCGCGATACAAATAGACAGTACAAATCCCATTAACGCGACGCGTAATGTTGCCCAAAGATGAGTCATCCAACGTGAAAATTCCACATCGAAAAACGCTGAAATAATCGCAGACGGCGATGGCAATATGTAATTTGGCACATTGCCAAGCTGGCAAACCAGTTGCCACAAAATCACCAAACCAATAAAAAACAATGCGGGTGCAAAGCGGTTTGCTTGATGCAGAATCCAGGACTTAAGCGGGCGTGTTTGGTTCATAAATGTGTCCTCGGATTAAGTCGGTTAATTCAGCAAAACGCGGTGAGTTAATGGTTTTTTGTGAGCGTGGACGAGGCAGATCCACATTGATCAAATCCAATACGGTGCCGGGGCGTTTACTCATTACTAAAATACGATCCGCTAGCAACACGGCTTCTGAAATGGAATGCGTGATAAACAACACAGTTTTCGGGTGTTCTTTCCAAATATCCAATAAATCAAAACCGATTTGTTCCCGCGTCAAAGCATCCAATGCCGAGAAGGGCTCATCCATCAATAAAATGTCTGGGTTCAATAACAAGGCGCGAATAATGCCGACACGTTGTTGCATGCCGCCGGACAATTCGTCCGGCATCTTGTCTGCAAACTGCGTTAAACCTGCCATTTCTAGCAGCTCGTTTGCACGTTTTTCGTCATTGGCGGAATAACGGCCATATTTGTGTTTTAAAGGAAACAAGACGTTTTTGCGAACCGTCAGCCAAGGTAATAAATTGGCCTTTTGAAAAACGATGCCCACATCGTCGCGAGGTTCGGTTACAGGAAGGTTAAACACCGACACTTGACCATGGGATGGAATCAAAAGACCCGCAACCATACGTAAAAGAGTCGATTTACCACATCCAGAAGGACCAACTACCGCAACGAATTCGTGACGGTGAATATCAAGATCAATATCTTGCACCACCATCGGCGCATCAGGGCGTGGATCATATTTATGACCTACGCCCTTCATGCTTACATAAGCGGCTTTTTCGTCGTCGGAAATGCCATCTGAAGTGTTATCTAAAACATTGTCCATTCAGCTATTACTCCGGTACAAAATTGCTGTTTACAGTCGTCGCTGGATCGAGAGCGTCCATTGTTAAGCCATTTGCTTCAGCCACGTATTCCCATGTTTTTTGAATGCGTGCTGGTGTGAAATGGCCAACGCCATCCTCTTTCGTGACATCGTTATAAACCAAATTGGTGATGCTTTTGAGCTGAGCAGAAACAATGGCTGCATCCACTTCTGGCACCATTTTATGAAGATCTTCACCGGCTTTATCTGGGTACTGATAAGAAAATTCAATGGATTTAGCAAAGGCTTTAATAAAGCGTTTTGCTACGTCTGGACGTTCTTCTAGAAAACGCTCAGACGCTAAAAGAGAAGAACTGTAAAGCGATAAACCAGAGTTAGACCATGGCATTTCAAAGATTTCTTTGCCTGCACCTTCAGCTTGAGCTTTAAACAACGCCGTATTTGTTACCCACGCGATGATGGCGTCTGTGTTGCCTGTGATCATCATTGGAGAAAGCGCACCCGGATCGGATTTTACTAACTGAATATCGCTTTCTTTTAGGCCATTTTGTTTTAAGACCAGAGGCAGAAAGGCATTTGACGAAGTGAAAGGTGACGTGGCGATTTTTTTGCCTTTCAAATCTTTAATCGACTCGATACCGCTGCTTTTTAAAACGAAAAATGCATGAGGTGCTTGAGTGAAGTAAGGAAGCACCGCCACAACAGGAACATCGTCTTGTGCTCTTGCTGCCATCAAAGCCCCAATATCCGAACTACCGATATCAGATTGACCCGTTGCCATTTTAGTCAAGGCATCGGTAGAACCACGACCGCTGGCAATCTTGACTTCTAGATCTTCATCGGCAAAAAATCCTTGTTGAATACCCACATAAACCGGTGCTTTATCGCCACCTGGTAACCAATCTAATTGAAAGGTCACCTTGTCTGCTGCTATGACAGAAGTACTTGCGATCAGACCGGCTAATAGAGAAAGACGAAAAGTAGTTTTTATTGCTGTTTTCATAGGTAGGCTCCGAACAGTAGATGATGAGGTGAGATTCTTTTGTTTCACTGGTAATGTGTAAAGCAACAACTGTTCCATTTTTTGTGTATGGTTATTTGGTTTTTTTAACTCATTGAATTTATTGTGAAAAATATATCTTCTGCTTTTTGGTGAGCGAGAAGTGAAGAACAACTTGTAAGGGAGTGATACAAAATGGTGCGCAAAGCGGATCAGAGAGTGTAGAGGCTAAGAAAATAGGAAAGTGCTGAGTGTAATTCTAAATTGTTTTGCTCTTATACATATCTAACCCCACCGTAATATTGGTTATCTGAGTATTATATTTGTAATTAAAATGTAAAATAATGTGATTTTTCTTTTTTAAGAGTAAAGAAATAATAATTAATGTTCAATTATGTTTATGTTTTGTACACGCGTGAAAAAAGCAATATGTTCATCTGATAATAGCCTCAATGCGTCTCCATTGGCGCTCAATAAGCCTTTCATTTAGAACGTTATTTTTAATGTAAAAAAATAAAAATGTTTAGATGATATGTTTACTTTTATTCATTGGCTAAATGATTCAGTTTTCTGTCTTTACTTATATTAATAAGCAAATAGAAACGCTCTAAACGGTTATTTTTATTTTAGGGTTACTGTGTCTTAGCGAGGCAGTTCAAAAGGAATTGTAATGATGAAAAAAGTTTTTTGTTTATTTTTGTTTTCTTATGGGTTAAGTGCATATTGTAATGATGATGTTAGTTTGACTATTGTCGGATATATTGTTCCAAAATGTGGTTTTACCACAGAAAATAATAACTTAACACTTTCGTCGAATGGTTTTGCTAATACCGAACTGGTTATTAATTGTAATTCGCCAATGCGAGTATCATTGCAGTCTTTAAATGGTGGCTTACGTCATCAGCAAGATATTAAAGTAAATGATTATAACGTCAATTGGTCGATTTTAGATGCGAATTACAGTATGGCTGTATCCGCAAAATTGCTTAAGTCGGCGAAAGTATTGAACGTTAATGATGTTTTATTTAACAGCATTGCTAAATTACAAATAGAGCTGGTGGAGCCTCTAATCTATGCGGGAATATATCAGGATGTTATACGCATAGAAATGACACCGACAGCTGTGTCTGGTGGTGTTCGGTAAGTATTAATTTTAAAACACACTCATATTAGTCATTTATGCGAAGGGATATAATCATGAAAAAGTTAATAGTATTATCAGCAATTGCGACATTGACATCTGGTACAGTATTGGCGGACGACCTTAGTGTTACCGGTGCTGTTCCATCGGTTTGTGAAGTAAGTAGTATTGATGCAGCTGCGTCATTTCCTGCATTAGCGAAAGATTCATTTACAGAAGTTCCTTTCACTATGCAGTGTAATGATGTTGATGGTGCGACCGTTAAACTAACTTCTTCTGAAGGACATTTGCAAACTGTAGATGGTGATGATGGTACAGGCATCGGTTATACAGCAAAATTAACAGCAGGCCCATTTGGGTTGACACTAGTTGCGGACTCTGGTGTTAATGATATTTTCGAAGAAGATAGTCAATCTGGTACGCCAGCAATGGCTGCAGGTGGTATGGCTGGTAAAATATTGTTAACTGTTACTGAAACCCCAGTATATTCAGGTGTGTACGCTGATATGCTAATGCTTTCTGTTACCGCTAACTAATAAATGAATTAAAAAAGGCAGTTTTATACTGCCTTTTTTAATTAGGGTGACCACCATGAAATATATTTTATCTTTATTTTTCCTGCTTTCTTCTTTTTCTATTTTTGCCTATCAGGTAAATCCAATGGTGTCAGAATTACTTCCCATGGGAAGCGGCTCTCAGCAAACAATGCGGATAATAAACACGTCCCATAAAACATTGACCATAGAAATATTAGCTTATAATTTATTGATAGATCAACATGGAAAAGAAAACTTAAAAGAAAACGACAGCGATTTTTTGATTATTCCTATGACAACGATTATTCCTCCAGGTAAGGCCCAATCTATCATAGTAAGATACATAGGAGAGCCCGTTTTATCGGCTTCGGAAGCTTATCGTATTGCAGTGAACCAGGTTGTGGTTGATCTAGACGATGGCGGCTATTCTGGCGTGGATATGACGGTAAGCTTTAGAACACTTTTGAATGTTGTCCCAAAGAATTCCAAAGCGCAGCTTGTTATTTTAAGTAAAGAACAGACAAGGGAAAATACGTGGAACGTTCTGTTAGAAAATAAAGGCAATAGATATATTAGATTATCGAAAGCTAAGTGGGTTATTGAAAGTGAAAATAATAAACTCGTACTTGATGGAAAAGAATTGAGCGAGGCTTTGAGTGGTAAGTTATTACTTCCTAATTCAAGGCGAGAAATTTCAATTGTACTACCAGAAAAATTTAAGGCGGATACGAGCACATTGGAAGTGATATTTTAATGTTTGAGATTATAGGGCTATTTTTTATCTTTTTTATCGTATTCATAGACTCTGCCAATGCGATAGAAATGACGCCAATGGTAATTACATTTGATCCATCTGATACATCAAGAATGCCGTTTACTTTAATATATAATGAGCTTTCAAGAGATATTGCTTTTGATATCCAAGTATATGACATTGTTTTTAACGGAACTGATATAAAACTAATGCCATTAAGTGACCCTCCTTTGTGGGTTTTTCCGCCTTCATTATTTTTGAAATCCGGACAGAGTCAGCGTGTTCAATTTAGATGGCTTGATAAAGAACTTCCTCCTATTGATAAAAGTTACCAAGTAAGTTTCATGGAATACCCTGTCAATAATGATGTTTTAGACAATCGATCTAAATTGAATGTACTGCTGGATGTTAATTTGATTGTTCATGTTGATCAGCCAGATTTAACACCAATTTTTTTGATATCAAATTATCGGGTGAAAGATGGGTCTCTTTTCGCAGAAGTCAAAAATATCGGTAAAGGATCAAGTCGATTGAGTGATTATGACATTCGAGTGATGCATGATAATGATTTGGTTTCTCATGTCTTTAAAAGCCAGTTGAAAGCACAAGGTTATGATGTTTTTTTTGCACCCGATAGCAAACAGACAATAAAAATTCCTCTGCCTGAATCAATTTATGACGTCGATCTAGCCACTTTAAAAATCGAGATGGCTGATTGATTATGCGTCATGTCATTTTTTTAATGATAGTTTTTTTTTTCATCTTTGTGCTTTGCAAAAATCAACCCTTCTACTCGGATTATCGAGTTGAGCGTTGAAGCTAAGCTCAATAAAAACCCAATAGGTCGACTGACTCTGGTGGTTGATCCTGATGATTTAATGTCATTCAAATGGGATGAAATGAAAGATAATTTTAGGAGTTCTTTATACGATGAAAAGTATTTTCTTCTCGTTAAGAGAGTGGATGGCAACGTCTTGACTAAAAAAGAATTAGAAAAATTCGGTGTTTTGGTAAATTTTGATTTGAGTGATTTTAGCTTAAAATTTGTAGCGCCAAATGAATTTTTGCGACCAAAAAATTTGAGTTTAAAGTCGAATTCTCTGCCGTTAGAATCCATCGAACAATCTCATCTGAGTGGCTTTTTTAATGTCTACTCAAGTTATTTTAATGAACAAGATGAATCCGATAATGAAAGCAATGAACAGCTCTCAATTAGATCTGAAATGGTATTTAATTGGAATAAATGGGTTTTAGAAAACGAAGAAGAGTATTTTTCAAACGCCACGGATGAACAAAGTATACAACGATTAGGTACACGGCTGGTGCATGATTTACCGGTAAAGGGCATGAGATTATCAATAGGAGATAACTACAGTTCGGGGGGGTATTTTCAATCTACATCGCGTATTCTGGGATTCTCTTTAGCACACGACTTTGCGTTGGTTTCCAATAGGCAAATTCGTCCAAGTGCATCGAGAAGCTTCGCACTAAGCAGCCCTTCCAGTGTTGAGGTCATCGTCGACAATAGAGTCGTAAAGCGCCTTAACTTAGGTACCGGTACCTATTCGCTCGATGATATACCTATAAATGAAGGTAATAATACTATTAGTCTACGGATAACGGACAACGTAGGCGTCGTTCAATATATTAATTTTGATGTGACAACGGGATTAGATCTTTTTGCCAAAGGCGATTTAAAATACGAGCTGCATTTTGGTGTTCCTGCAGAGCTCAAAGATCAGTTGGAATACACCTACGACGAGCCGTTGTTTAGTGGAATTCTTGATTATGGTGTAACTACTGACTGGACTGTTGGTGCGACAGTACAGATGGATGAATTTTTGCAGCAAGTAGGTTTTAAGAATATTTATGCATCCAAAATTGGTCAGTTTTCATTGGAAAATGCAGTCAGTTTTAGTGATGAAACTGGCAATGCGTATCGAATTGTATACAACAATTTTGCTGATAATAGTGTGAAGCATAGAGTTTTGTCACTTGGTTATGAGCACTCAACAGAAAACTTTCGAGCATTAGGTTACAGGCCAAATGTGAAAGATAGCTTTAGCCGAAGAGAACACTTGCTTCAAGCAAATTATAGCTTTTTCATTACACCCACTCTTCAAACGTCTATTTTTGCCAACACCTCTAAAGTTTACGATCAGACTCAATTTGATAAATCAATTGGTGTGAGCTTTTCCCATGAACTGGCTAATGGCCAATTCCTTTATGGCGTAGGTGGGCAGTGGGATCAAGCAGATGGTGATGAAAATTGGAGTGCTCGTTTGTCTCTCACATATAAATTTTCAACGAAAGAACGAATTAATTTGTCTCGTCAATCAGGTCAAAACAGAACGCGTTTAGAATTTACGAATGACAGTGATCAGCGTTATGTCGGAGCACTAAATGTTAGGGCTGGAGTAGAAAAAAACGATCAAGATAAGGCGTTTCTGGATTTGAGCGCGCAATATAATGCTCATCACTTTGCGGCGAGTTTTGATCACGCTAGTTATTATGAAGACACGGACCTGATTACAGATTCTGTACGTCATCAAAATAGAGTGAATTTTTCAACCAGTCTAGCATTCACTGATGATGCCTGGTCTATAGGAAAACCTATCTACGATAGCTTTGCTTTGGTAACCGCCCACTCTAGTTTGCAGAATAAGACAATTACATTGGGTCAATATGATGATAAATACGTAGCCAATAATGAAGGGTTAGACACTATTTTATTAAATGATATTGGTTCATATAGTAATTCTACAATCACTGTCGATGTCAGTGATTTAGCGCCTGGTTATGATATTGGATCAGGGATCCTTTCGTTTTCTCCTTCATATCGAAGTGGGCACAGTGTTGTTATTGGAACAGATGCCAATATTTCAGTGATTGCTACATTATTAGGTAAGGACAATGAACCTCTCGGGTTATTGGCAGGAACTGCTATTTGCATCTCAAGAGTTAATAAAAAAGAATTTCAGTTTTTTACTAATAAAAGAGGGCGTTTTGCATTAACTGGTCTTATTCCATGTCAATATGAAATTACTTTGAAAGATATAAGTGAAACTACATTCATGATTGATGTTGAAAAAGGTGAACAATTACAAAGAAAAGGAGATATTTATGCATATTAATACGGCCTTATTAGTCATGATTGGATTGACTTTCACCACTTTTGGACATGCAAGTTGTAACGCAAAAATAGAGAAAATTGAACATGTCTACGATGATTTTAATAGCTATCAATATCAGCAATATAATGATGCCAAAAAACGCCTTAAAGTAAGTGTATTTAATGATAAAGGATGTCAATTATATTTAACCATGACATCGGAAAATCAAACGTATTTAAAAGGTGATTATCAAGATATTGGCTATCAGATTCTCAGCGCTACTCAAGGGAGAGTGAGTACCTCGATTACAAGGTTTAGCCTAACGGATTCATTTGTTAACATCGAACTTGTGATCCCTTCAGGTACACCAGTAAAGTCAGGAATGTATCAAGATAGATTGGCATTAAAATTATTTGAAGAAGATGGTCAGCTATTGGATAGTCGAGATTTTGATATTAATGCGACAATTTCACCAAAAATAAGCTTGTCAATGCTCGGTTACAGTTCATCCAGTAATGTCATTAAATTAGGAGAATTGGTTCCTGGTCAGGAATATACTATGTTACCAAGTTTACAGGTGATTACTAATTCGGATATTAAGCTAAGTGTTCGCTCAGAAAATAAAGGTATGCTAGTGCATAATGTCTATAGGCAAAAGTACAACATAGGATACAGTTTGAATTTGGATGGAAGTTGGCTGGATTTAAAAGAGGATAAAATAAAATCATTTCTTTATAAGGGGCAGTCTGAATTGTTTTTTCCAATGTCATTACATTTGAGTGGTTTTAAAAATCAAGCAGCGGGTGAATACAGAGATACAATTCGATTTCAAATAAGTCCACTCAACTACTAAGTTCTTTTAAGTTGTCTTGGCACCATAATAAAGCTTGTTTTTATTTTTAACTGATATTTTTTGATATATTTTATGTAAGTGTACACGGACAGTAGTTTCACTAATAAATAAGTTTTCTGCTATTTCACTAGATTGCAAACCTGTAAATAATAAATCTAATACTTTTATCTCTTTTTGAGTTAAATCATGAGTGCGTAATGTGGTCTTTTGCTCATCTTCAAGCATTTGTCTCATCCAAACATCGCTCACTGCTCTAGGGAACCATAATTCACCATGCTTAATGGCTTTAAATCCTTTCTGAAAAAATAATTCCTCTGTATCCTCGTAGAATAATCCTTTTAAATTTGGCCATTTTTTGATTTTGGTGAAGTCACCATCTTTAGGGACGTTAAAAATCACTAACCCTTGATGTGAGTTTTTATGCATGTATTGACTGATAAGTTCGTAATTATCTACTACATGAAGGATTTTATAATTTATTAAAAGTAATTCATAATGATTGACTACATAGAATAGTGGTGAATATTCTGAATTTTTTAGAAAACAATCATGTCTATAAGCTGAAATTTCATTATCCATAACATCTCCTTTTATATGATTATCCATAACATCTCCTTTTATATGATTGTTCGAATTTCTCTAAAAGTGATCATATATCGTACAGTATTCGTAATATAACTTTTTTATAGTTATAAGGCTACAATTTATGTTTTATTATATATTAAAAATTATTTTGTAGGGTGGGGATTTCTTGAAGATAGTTGGTTTTCAATAAGTTTTAGTTATCAATTATACTAATGTTATTTATTAAATATATATAGAAGGATGGATTTGTCAAATCGTAAAAGCTTGTTTTTTGTTAAAAAATGTAATCTAAACGACTTTTTCACCTTGCTGATGAAATAAGAAAAATTTATAGAATGATTGAATTTTATTATTAGTATTAATTATCACTCAGTTTTATGTCTCTATTCTAGAATTTTAAAATGAGCCTCCCATGTTAATATTGAATAATAGTGGTATCTTTTTATCCGTAGAAAATCTATTAATACATTTATTTTGTTTATTTTGTTTATTTTGTTTATTTTGTTTATTTTGTTTATTTTGTTTATTTTGTTTATTATTTTAATATGGTTTTTCACATGAGCTTATATATTGCCTTTATCGGTGTCGATCAATTGTTAGTTAAGACTAAGGAAAAACCCCCATCTTTCAACCACACTGATTTATTCTTCCAACTCCTACACAAAAGACTAAGAGACGTTGTTCGTCGATGAGCGGTAAGATGGATAGTGTAGGCAGTTCTATAGTTTTTTCGTAAAAGTCTGTACGATTGGTCAGATATTTGCATTTCAACTATAACTTTAGATACTACTTTAATGAAGGAGAGTGCTTTGAAATTCCTCTTAAATGACAAACTCATTGACGATAATACGCTCCCCAGCGACTTTACAGCGCTACGCTACCTACGAGAGAAGCGTGGTTTAACGGGAACCAAAGAAGGTTGCGCGTCTGGTGATTGTGGTGCATGTACGCTGCTTGTCGGCGTGATAAAAGAGGGTGAGCTGCATTACTCAACGTTTAATTCCTGCATTACACCGGTTCAGTCTCTTTCTGGTAAGCATGTAGTCTCTGTCGAATATTTATCTGAATTTGGGGGGAAGGCGAGCGGTGGATTACATCCTGCTCAACAAGCCATGGTGGAACATCATGGTTCTCAATGCGGTTTTTGTACACCGGGTTTTGTTTTGTCTTTGGCTGGACTTTTTGAGAACAGCCAATCTTCTGATAAAGCCATAGACCGAGAGTCTGTGTGCGATGCCATTTCCGGCAACTTGTGCCGTTGTACCGGTTATCGCCCGATTATCGATGCAGGATTGGACATGGTGAGAACCGCTAAAGATGCGCAATTTATCGAACTGATGAGCAAAAACGACAATATTAAGTCTCAGTTGTTGGCTTTTAAAGAAGTCGAAAAACCAGCGTCTCTCAGTAATCAATCTTATTTACAGCCAACGACATTAACAGAACTGCTTCAAGTCAAAACCGCTCATGCGGACGCGACGATGATTGCTGGTGGCACGGATTTGATGCTAGAAAACACTCAGCGCTTCCATGACTTTGGCACTTTGATCGATGTGTCTCATGTCGCTGAGTTAAAACAGATTCAATGCAATGGCACGACGTTAACCTTAGGCGCATCTGTTACTTACAGTGAATTGGAATACTTCAGCAAAACACGCTACCCACACATTTATAACCTGCTAAGCCGCATTGCGTCTCGACAAATTCGTAACCGTGGCACCATAGGCGGCAATGTGGCCAATGCCTCGCCGATTGCGGATCTACCGCCTTTGTTATTGGCATTTGATGCAGACATGCAATTGGTCAAAACTGACGGCAGCAAACGAGTCGTAAACATTAACGACTTTTATCAAGGCTACAAAACCACTCTGCTAGCAAAAGACGAGTTGATCGAATCCTTCTCGATTGATTTGACCAAGCTCAATGCGTTCCATCGTTTCTATAAAATATCCAAGCGTATGGAAGACGATATATCCAGTGTGATGTTGGCCGTACGTTTTGAATTGAATCATGACAAAATCAGTGATGTTCGATTCGCCTTTGGCGGCATGGCAGCCACACCGATTCGCGCGGTAACAGCAGAACAGTCTTTGGTTGGCAAAAGCATTAACGATGAACAAGCGTTAATGCAAGCCATTGAGAATCTAAGAAGCGAATTAACGCCATTAAGCGACATGCGAGCCAGCTCCCGTTATCGACTCGACATGGCGTGTAACTTAATCAAAAAAGCATGGTTAGAATTAAACGGCACGCAGGTTCCGACTTTCTCAGGTCATGCATTATCAGAATCCATGCTTTCTCTTGGCAATGAGATCACAGGTCAGGAGGGTGCGACCCATGCGTAAGTTACCTAATGATTTAGTGACCGGTTTTAAAAATGACAAACTGCCCATGCATGAGTCAGCCGTTAAACACGTCACAGGCCAAGCGATTTACATTGATGACATGCCTGAATGGCCAAACGAGTTACACATAGCGACAGGTAAATCCACCGAAGCGCACGCAGACATCGTCAGCATTAATCTAGACAAAGTACGTGCGTATCCTGGTGTGGTCGATGTGATCGTACAATCTGATATTCCTGGTGAAGTCGATGTGTCGCCGGTACTGAGTGGTGATTTATTGTTGGCTGGGGATTTTGTTCATTTCATCGGGCAGTCTATTTTTGCGGTAGCGGCGACCAGTTTACGTATCGCAAAGCAAGCGGTTGAGCTGGCAGAAATCGTCTACAAACCAAGAATAAGTACGCTGCATCCGAAGGAGTCGTTAGAGCGACAAGAGTTTGTATTACCAACCCACACGATTCAATGTGGCGACGCAAAAGCCGCAATGGAGACGGCGCCTCATAAAATAAAATCGGACATTTACATCAAAGGCCAAGAACACTTTTATTTAGAAGGCCAAATCAGTGTCGCGGTGCCAAATGAAGATGGCGGCGTTTTGGTATACGCTTCGTCTCAGCATCCAGCGGAAGTGCAAAAGCTGGTCGCGAAAGTCCTCGGTGTGTCGGTGGCGCAAGTTCTGGTTGAAGTACGACGCATGGGCGGCGGCTTTGGCGGTAAAGAATCTCAAGCGGCGGTGTTAGGTTGCATGGCGGCGGTGTTAGCAATACGTAATCGTTGCCCTGTTAAGTACCGTATGCCGCGCCAAGATGACATGGTGCAAACAGGCAAGCGTCATGATTTTTGGAACAGTTATGAAGTGGGCTTCTCAGCAGAAGGCGAGATCATCAGTGCGGAATACGACATGGTAGGCAAGTGCGGTTGTACGGCCGATTTGTCCGATGGCGTGGTCGACAGGGCCATGTTCCATGCCGATAATGCTTACTTCTTACCGAACGCGCGCATCAGCGGTTATCGAGGCAAAACCCATACGGTATCGAACACGGCATTCCGTGGTTTTGGCGGACCAAAAGGCGTGTTATTGGCCGAAGCCGTCATCGAAGAAATTGCCTGTACGGTCGGTAAAGACGCCCTCGATGTTCGTAAACTGAATTGTTATCAAGAAGGCAAAACGAAAACCCCTTACGGACAAAACGTTGAAGAAAATGTGTTATTGATCTTGATCGAAGAGTTGGAAGAAAGTTCTGATTATCGAGCTCGCCGCGAAGCGATTCGTGAATTTAACAAGCAAAGCCCTTTTCTTAAAAAAGGTTTGGCGCTGACGCCGGTTAAATTTGGTATTTCGTTCACGTCAAAACACCTAAACCAAGGTGGCGCGTTGGTTCATGTTTACACCGATGGCAGTGTTCACATTAGTCACGGCGGAACGGAAATGGGCCAAGGCTTGTACACTAAAGTCGCGCAAATTGTCGCCAAGACCTTTGGAATAGATTATCAGCGTGTCAATGTCAGCTCGACTCGAACGGACAAAGTGCCAAACGCCTCGCCAACGGCCGCATCCGCAGGAACAGACTTGAATGGTATGGCGGCATTGGACGCGGTGGTGACGATAAAAGGGCGCTTGCAAGAATTCGCCATGGAACATTTTAGTATCGCAGCCGATGCCTTTGCCATTACGGATGACCAAGTGGTTTTGGGAAGCGAGACAATGAGCTTTCCCGAATTCATCAAACTTGCTTATATGAACCGCGTGTCTTTGTCGTCAACAGGCTTCTACAAAACACCGAAAATTGGTTACGACAGAAAAGCCGCCAAAGGCCGACCCTTCTTGTATTTCTCCAATGGCGCCGCCGTGTCAGAAGTGATTGTTGATACTTTCACTGGCGAATATAAGGTCACGCAAGTCGACATATTGCACGACGTGGGCGACTCCATAAACTCTGACATCGACATTGGTCAAATCGAAGGTGCCTTTGTTCAAGGCATGGGTTGGCTGACAACGGAAGAACTCAGCTGGGATGAAAAAGGCCGCATTACAACAAACAGCCCTGCGAACTACAAAATTCCCACCTCGGCGGATGTGCCAGAAAAATTCAATGTAAAATTGTTCGACCGCGCTAACAGTGAAGAATCGGCGTACCGTTCTAAAGCCGTTGGCGAGCCACCATTGATGCTCGGTATCTCTGTTTGGTGTGCTTTGAAAGACGCGTGTGCGTCTGTGTGTGATTATCAGTTCTCACCACCTTTGGCAGTGCCTGCAACGCCAGAAGCAGTGTTTTATGGCATGCAAGCCGCAGAAGCGTTCCAGTTAGAAAATCAGTCAAAACAGAAGGCTGATAAAGGTCAGGCGGCCAACTTATGATGTCTTCCATGAGCTGGATTCAAGCCTTGGCCGAAGTCGAAAAAGCCGGACAAGCGTGGGTGATTGCCACTGTTATTGGTACGCAAGGCTCCGCGCCTCGGGAATCGTCCAGCAAGATGATCATCACCGCGAATCACAGTTTCGACACCATCGGCGGCGGCCAGCTGGAATACGCTGTTTGCCAAAAAGCCCGCGACATGTTGAACGGTGAGCATACTGGGGCTTCTCATGTGTTGGAAAACTTTCGGTTAGCCGCGAAAACCAACCAATGTTGCGGCGGCGCCGTGAGTGTGTTGTTGGAATATTTTCCAGAACCTGCCACCAAAATTACCATCTTTGGAATGGGGCACGTGGCGTCGACCTTAGTGAACGTATTGGGAAACATGCAGGCGAAAATCTCATGGATCGACAGCCGCGAGAACCTTGCCCAAGACCAAACGGTTAAAGGCTTACCGAGCAACGTCACGCCGTTTCTTTATAAATCCATGCTCGATCATATCGACCATATGAGCCATAACGAAATCACCTTAGTCATGACCCATGATCACGCGTTGGATTATCAACTGGTGGAAGCCTTATTGGATCGAAAAGACTGCCGATTCATCGGCCTAATCGGCTCGAAAACCAAAGCACTACGCTTCAAAAAACGCCTCGTCAGTGCCTCGTTTAATTCAGCAGAAATTGAATCAGTGCATTGCCCTGTTGGATTGCCAGATGTTGCAGGCAAAAAACCGTTTGAAATCGCCATCTCCATCGCTGCGCAAATCATCCAGATCACCCAGCAAAACAAAACGGAAACGAAGAAACGTAGCGGATTAACATGGAAAGAAATAAACAACACCTTGAGTGATGTGAAAGAAATAAGCGAAACGAAAGAGAACTCAGAGGTTTAAGATTTAGTCTCTTCCCCTTTCTCTTCAAGGGGAAGACGGAAGATGGGGTTATTACTTTTTTGACTCTGGCCCCTGTGGCGATGGAGCAAACCAAACACCACCACCACGTAGGCCTGCATGAGGAAGGCACGACCGTAATCAGGCATTGTTCGTTAACGAGCAACTTATTTAAACCTACGGTCAAGTCTCTTCCCCTTCCTCTTCAAGGGGAAGACGGAGTTATTACTTTCTTTGACTCTGAGGCCCGTTGAGAAGGAGCAAACCAAACACCACAGCTCGACGTTACTATTTTACATTGTCGCTGGCGTTCGCCTTGCTCTGCACTCAACATCTCTTGCGACAAGAAAATCTGAATAAACACAAAGTTTATTTTATGTCAGCACACTTTTTTACTCGTTTAGTTATTTTTAATAACTCGATTTTGCGTGTTTACACTGGTAGAAAATAAAAAAGCCTAATAAGACCAATGAAAAAGAATCAGCTCTGCATAAATAACATGCTGTGTTTTTTTATGAAGGTAAAGAATAACGCGCATGCTCGTTTTTCAGCTTTCGGCTTTGTCGATATCCTAATTAATGATTTTCAGGTTAATTATTCTATCGCTGATCTACGAATGAGATAAAACCCGATCATATAGTACGATATCGCTCTTGTTTGGTTCGATGTCGTACTATATGGTGTGCTCTATCAACTTCAAGGGAGCGTATTATGAATGATCAAAAATCAACTGGGTTATCTCGTCGACATTTTTTATCTCTGGCTGGTGGTGGGGTTGTTGTCGCAGCAGGTATTGGCGGTACGGTATTTTCTCTGACTCGTACTCCTCATGATGCTTTGATGCCATGGAATCAGGCGGGTCAATATTCTGAGCCAAGGCGATTTGCTTTGTCATACGCCATTCTTGCGCCCAACCCGCATAATTTGCAGCCATGGTTAGTCGATTTACACGAAGACGGGATTGTAACCTTGTTTTCTGATCCAACACGGCGACTGCCGGCAACCGACCCTTTTGATCGTCAATTGACCATTGGGCTGGGGTGTTTTCTTGAGCAAATGACCATTGCGGCCACCGCGGTTGGCTATCGAGTCGAGACGCATTTGTTTCCTGAAGGTGAGTCTCCAGAAGCCTTGGGTAGTTTGCCCATTGCACGAGTACGTTTTGTCGCGGACAAAAAAATGGTGGACCCACTATTTGCTTATATCCTTGGGCGTCGTTCGACCAAAGAGCCTTATGATATGAGCAAAACCGTCGCCGTTACGACATTGAACGGATTAAATCCGCAGATTTCAGGTGTACGATTTGAAGGTGCAACCGATCAAACCCAAGTCAATACACTGAAAAAATTGACCTGGGAGTCCTGGTTAACGGAATATAAAACGCCATCGACCCAACAAGAAAGTGTTGATTTGATGCGTTTAGGCAAAGCCGAGATTAATGCTAATCCTGATGGTATCGATTTAGGGGGAATGCCGTTAGAGGGATTGATAGCAGCAGGTCTTATAACGAAAAAAGACCTCGCTACGCCAGGTACAAGCAGTTACCAGGCGGGCATTGATATATATCAGCCTATGTTGGAGGCTACGCCTGCATTTGTATGGTTAACCAGTGCTGATAATCGTCGTACTAGTCAAATCGCAGCTGGACGTGCTTGGCTTCGCCTTAATCTACTGACTACAAAAAATGGCTTGGCATTGCATCCTATTAGTCAGTGTTTACAGGAATTTCCAGAGATGGCGGCTCACTATAAAAGAGCACATCAGATGCTGGCCCGCGAGGGGGAAACCATTCAAATGCTAGGTCGTTTGGGGTATGCTGCATCTGTTGCAAAAACCCCAAGATGGAGCCTAGATGACAAAATCAAACGAACATGATGGCCGTGATAACAACGCAGGTCTAGTCATGTTTGAGTTGTTGAATGAAGTAGGGATTATTGCCCAGCTCAGCCGTACATTAATGGAGTCTAGGTTAGATGATGGCTTGACCATTCATCACTTTACCGCACTCAATCATTTGGTTCGATTAGGCGACGGAAAAACACCAATGGACTTGGCTCGTGCTTTTCAAGTTCCGAAAACCAGTATGTCGCATACTTTGGCAGGCCTTGAGAAACGAGGCTTAATCCGTATGGAACCTAATCCTGATGATGGACGAGGTAAATTGGTGCGTCTAACAGACTCTGGTCAAGCTGTGCGTAATCGAGCGATACAAGATATTGCCCCAGATATGGCCAATATTATCCCTCAATTTGGCTTGGAGGATGTTCAGGCCACGTTGCCTTTTTTACGTAAACTAAGAGTTGTGTTAGACAAAGCGCGTGATAAATAGATCACACAATGTTGATAGTTAAATTGAGAGTTTCACGCTAACTTCAAATGACTTAGGTGGATACGCCAATGACCTACGATGAATTCAATCAATTTTGTGGTGCTTTGCCCGCGACGACGTCGGTTGTTCAATGGGGAGGTGCTCAAGTCTGGAAGGTGGGCGGTAAAGTGTTTGCTGTCGGCGGCTGGAGCAAAGACAAGGTGCCTGCGTTTACGTTTAAAACATCGGAGCTGAACTACGATTTTTTAAGAAATAAAGAGGGTTATAGACCTGCGCCCTATCTCGCGTCTCGTGGTATGAAGTGGATACAGCAGTTTGATGGCTCGAAAGAGTTGGATGAAGAGTTAACGTATTATTTTCAAGAGTCTTATCGCATAGTTTCACTAGGTTTGACGAAGAAAAAACAAAAGGAATTGGGGCTAAACCAGCCAGTTTCTGAGGGTGCATAATGCATCGTCGATGAAGAAAGAAAAGGGCGCTCCATCATCCAGCGCCCTTGTTTGTATCGGTCAATCATTTCCATAGTGGTTTGTTCACTTCTTGATCCACGTCTGCGGCGGTTAGGCCGATGTCTTTCAGTTGCGCGTCGTCTAGGCGGCTCAATCTACTTCTTGTACGCCAGTTGTGAGCGATTTTGGCTAGGCGTTGTTTCCATGTGTTTTCTTTTAGTTTAGCTAATGCGTTTTTACAGCAGTCGTTTATGTCTAGTTGGCTGTTTTCGAGGTTGTTCATTTCTTCTGATGTGCAGTTTTTCATGGTGTTATCCCTTTCTCTGTTAATTGGTTTGTTTGCTTTATGTTTAAATAATCGGCTTTTAATTGCGGTGCGACAAACGAGAAAAAGTGTTTTATAGTTAAGAAAATCTTACTTATAAAAGGTGCTGTCAATGTCTTCCAATCGAGTTTTGCCGCCACTAAAATCGCTGCAAGCGTTTCGTTATGCGGCGCAGACGTTGAGTTTTAAGAAGGCGGCGGAGTCTCTTTATGTGACGCAAGCGGCGGTGAGTCAGCAGATTAAAACGTTGGAACAGTCGCTGGGGGTTGAGCTGTTTGAGCGGCACACTCGCCAAGTGGTGTTGACGTCGGAAGGACAATATTTGTTCGAGTACGTCGAGAAGGCGTTTGCATTATTAGAAGACGGAGTGAAAGGTGTTACGGAAGACCCTAATCCCAATACTTTGGTGATCAGTTCTGTGCCGTCTTTCTCGAGTCGTTGGCTGGTCTCAAGGTTGGGACGGTTTCAGGCACTAGAGCCAGACATAAACCTCCGCCTTAGTCCTAGTATTGGGTTGTCGACCTTTATCGACAGTGATTTAGATGTCTGCATTCGCTTGGGTCGAGGGCAGTACGCAGGACTGCAGTCGCAGCTTTTGTTTAAGGAATATTTGGTGCTGGTTTGCCATCCATCCTTGATCAAGGTGAATGAATCGGTGAAAGAGCAATTAATGAATATTCCTATTATTACCGATACAGGGCCTGATGTGCAGCACGTGTGGCCAGTGTTACAGCGGTTTTTAGACCTTTATGATATGCCGATGAAGTCGCATTTGCATGTGGCGGATTCGACGTCTTTGGTCGAAGCGCTGTTGTCTCAACAAGGGCTTGCTATGATGCGTTATGGCTTGGTTTATGAATTGATTGAAAAGGGTCAGTTAATCTGTCCGTTGCCTATTTATATGAAGTCGCAATATGACTTTTATCTTGTTGCTCCTTCGCCGCATTTCAAATACCAAAAAGTGAAAGCTTTTAAGCAGTGGATTGAGCGCGAAGTGAAAGAGGTCGATTCCTCATGGCAAGCGTATTTAAAGAATAATCCTGAGATGGAAGAGGTGATCGTTTAGGTTTCTTGGCCTATTTCTGATGAAGACGCAAAGCGTTTTCGGAATTCACTGGGTGTCAGCCCCATTATTTTTCTAAAGGTCTTTCGGCAGCTGCCTGCATCTTCATAGCCAACGTTTAGGGCGATGCTTTCGAACGGCAGCGTTGTTTCTTCTAGGTTATTACACACCGCTTGAATGCGAAGCCGTTGAATGTAGTCGGAGGGCTTCCAGTTAGTGTATTTATGGAACCGACGCAAGAAGGTGCGAGGTGTTAGGTGCGCAATGTTGGCAAGCTCGCTGATGCGATTAGTGTGTGAAAAGTGACGTTGTAAATAATGTTGTACCGCTAATATGGCTTTGTCTCCGTGGTCAAATCGTGGCCTGAATTGTTGGTAATAGCTTTGTTCTCTTATGCCGGTGTCCATGACTAATGTTTTTCCGAGTTGCCGCACAATGCTGGCTTGAGTAAAGCGCTGGATGAGTGCCACGCCCAAGTCCATCCAAGACATCATGCCGCCAGCGCTGATTATATCGCCTTGATCAATTAAAATTTTCGACGCATCTAATGCTTGTTCAGGGAAGCGCTGTTTGAAGGTTTCCGCTAATCCCCAATGGGTTGTTAAACACCGATGTTGTGAGGCGTTGGTGGCTGCGAGAAAGAATGCGCCAGCGCAGGCGCTAGTCAGGATCGCTCCATTCTTATGTTGTTCGTTTAACCAATTTACCAGAATAGGGCAGTCGGATTCGTATGCGCTTTTTTCCATACTGGGCGGGATCAAAACGGCGTTGTAATGCTTGCCGCTGTTCAGTGAATTCAAATCGAGTATGTCGGTGTCGATTCGAATTGGTAGTGATGATCCGAGACATAACCGATTGGCCAAAGAGAACATTTCGTCAAAGCCGTACACAGCAGAAAGTAGGCTATTTGGGTATTGAATGATGGCGAACTGATAGGTAATCATAGAAGGCTTCAATTTTGTCACTATAAGACTCTAATATGGCAAAATTGCCACTTAGGTGAAAGCGTTTTTGTCGGCATTATGGGTTTTCATCTTACTAAAGGAGAACATAATGAAACGCACGGCCTTATTAGTGATTGACCCACAAAACGATTATTTCGAGGGAGGGTTGTTTCCCTTATGGAACACACAAGATACATTAGAAACGATACTGAAGGCCATAACGCATGCTCAAGCGAACGACATACCAATTGTTCTGATTCAGCATGTAGCGGATAGTTCATTGGGCGTGGCGCCGTTTTTTAATCCTGAGACAATGGGCGTTGAGATTCATCCGCAGGTTCTCGCGTTAGCGCCCAATGCGACCGTTGTCGTGAAGCACTTTGCCGATGCTTTTGAACAGACGGAACTTAACGCTGTTTTGTCAGCGCTAAAGGTAGAACGATTACTCTTATGCGGCATGATGACGCAAAACTGTGTGACGCATACGGCGCTTTCAAAAGCGGCTGAAGAGTACGATGTAAAAGTGATAGGTGAGGCCTGTACAACTCGGGAAGAAATGTTGCATTTGATCGCTCTAAATGCAATTTCCATCCGTGTGCCGTGCGTTTCAATAAAAGAGTCTTTTTAGTCTAGCGTTCTTTGCATAAAGAGTAGAGCTATGATCTTAGTTCTGCTCTTTTTTATAAAATAGTTAAAGGTAGGAGGTTCTTTTATAGGATAAAAAACGGCGAATTTGTTACAGTCTGTCGTTAGTAAAAAATAAGGTGCACTTTTGTATTATGCCCATCAGACAATCATTCGGTTCATTGCCTACTTTTGCGATCGACCCAGACCAATTTCATGTTCTGCAATCCGCTCTTCATTTTCGTGAATCTCTCTTAAAAGCGATTAACAACGCGACAGTAAGAATCTACTTAGCCTCACTTTATCTTGAGGATGATGAGGCTGGAAGAGAGGTGCTTACAGCGGCCTATGAGGCGAAGCAGCGTAATCCTAATTTGGACATTGCCATTTGCGTGGATTGGCATCGAGCTCAGCGTGGTTTAATTGGCGCGGAAAAGAGCGCAGGCAATGCTGCTATGTATCAAACCTTCGCTGAAAAATACGAGCATTCGATTCCTGTTTATGGGGTTCCTGTGCGTACCCGTGAAGTATTTGGCGTGCTGCATTTGAAAGGTTTTATCATCGACGATACGGTGATTTATAGCGGTGCCAGCTTAAACAATATTTATCTTCATTATCAGGATCGTTACCGTTTTGACCGTTACCATGTTATTCAGCATAGGGAATTGGCCAACAGCATGGTTGAATTTATCTGCGAGGGCATGATTGCTCATTCTGCCGTCAAAAATCTGTCTCAGACAGGGCTGCCAACGACAAAAGAACTAAAACCGGCTATTCGACAATTTCGAGCGTCATTAGCGAAGGCCTCTTATAAAGTTGAGCATCAGTTGGTTGATGACCAGCACGTGGCGGTGACGCCTTTGGTTGGTATTGGTAAGCGACAGAATCTTCTTAATCAACAAATTACGGTCATGCTGTCGTCGGCAAAAGAAGAGATCATACTTTGTACGCCTTACTTTAATTTGCCTAAAGTGGTGTTAAGAGAAGTTAAGCGTGCCATGAAACGCGGTGTTAACGTTCACGTTATTGTGGGTGATAAAACCGCGAATGATTTTTATCTTCCACCAGATAAGCCGGTAAAGGCGATTGGCGGTTTGCCGTATTTGTATGAAATGAACCTGCGTAAATTTGCTGTTTTTAATGAAAAGTACATGACGTCAGGTCGTTTATCGATTCATTTGTGGAAACATGATGCCAATAGTTACCATTTGAAAGGTTTGTGGGTAGACCATAGTGTCATGATGTTAACTGGCAATAATGTAAACCCAAGAGCCTGGGCATTGGATTTAGAAAATGGCCTATTAATTAATGATCCAAATAAACACTTAGAAGCTAAATTCATCGCTGAGTTTGATAATATTTTTCAGCATACACAACGTATCGCGTCTTCTAGCGAGCTTGACGTATTGCAAGATTATCCGTTGAAAATTCAAAAAATATTAAAAAGGGTGATACGAACTCGTGCGGATCGATTACTGAAACGAATTTTGTAAAAACAATGGTAAAAGTTGTCGGAAGCTGTCAATTGCAAGCAAGGCGAGTCTGAATCTTGTGTTTTTAGCTTGAATTTAGGAATAAAAAAAGCGAATCGTTTTAAATGATTCGCTTTTTTATTTATCAGAATGTCATCGAAAAATTACAACTGATCCAATCCTAGTTTAAAGCCTTCTAGTAAATCTTCTGTATCTTCAATACCAATAGAGCAGCGAATCATTTGTTCACTGATACCCGCTATTGCTCTGTTTTCTGCTCCCATTTCATAAAAAATAGTGCCAGCCATTGGTAGCGCTAAAGTACGGTTGTCGCCTAGATGCGTCGCATTAATAATGATATCAATGGAGTCCAACAGTGCTGCACAATCGTAACCTGCTTTTAGATCAAAGCTGAGAATGGAGCCATAGTGCTTGAACCAGTTGGTGGCTTTTTCATGTTGAGGGTGAGAAGGCAACCCCGGATAATACACGGCTTCTATTTTATCGTGTGCGTTTAACATTTGCGCTAAAGCAAGTGCATTGGCGCAAGAGCGATCCATGCGTAATGCCATGGTTTCTGCACCAACCGCAATTTGATAGGCTCCGTCGGAGCTGAGGGTTCCGCCCATATCGCGTAACGCTTTTTTCTTAATTTGTGTGAGTGCCCATTTGCTCGTGTCGCCTTTTCGGTAGGCTTCAAAAATATTAGGGTAGTTGGTCCAATCGTATAATCCTGTTTCAGTCACCGCGCCACCTAATACGGTGCCATGGCCACAAAAATATTTAGACAAGCTGTTCATTACTAAGCTGGCCTTTATACGAATAGGTTGAAATAAGTAGGGTGATGTCATGGTGTTATCAACGAGATAAACTAATTTTTGCTGTTCGCACCAATCACCAATGGCGGCTAAATCAACAATTTGTGTGCCGGGATTCGCCATGGTTTCTACAAATACCATGAGCGTATTATCTTGTTTGGCGGCGATCACATTATTCACGTCAGTGGCATCGACTAACGTCACTTCAATGCCAAAATTTTCTAGGGTTGTCATTAGGCTATAAGAATTACCAAACAAGAATCGACTCGCAATCAAATGGTCGCCTTGCTTCAATAAACTCAGGAAAATTGCACTTAATGCGCCCATGCCTGTGGCGAAAACTAAACTGCCAATACCTTGTTCTGTTTGAGTAATCATGGCTTGCAGACTGTCTGTGGTCGGCGTTGATTGTCTTGCGTAACTTTGACCTGAGGCTTTACCTTGGAACACATCCATCAAATCTTGTGTGCTTTTATAGCCATAAGGAACAGAGTTATAAATTGGCGTGTGAATCGGATTATCGTTATAACCTTGCTGGCGGTCATGATGGACAATGTTACTGGTAAAACCTTTTAACTTTATCATTTGCGTATCACCACATTAAATCTTTGAATGACAGTAGAGCGTTGTCTTTAATGCTTGCCATGATAATACCCTTCTAGAGGCTATGCTAGAAAAGATAAAAAAAACGAACCCTCAAAGTTCGTTTTTTTATTGGGGTGGCGGATTGATTTACTTGGCTTTTAAATTCTTTTGTACGGTATTCGAATACCAACTTAAAAAGTTGATAACACCAAACTCAAAGGTTTCTGAATACGGTCCTGGACGGTAGCCGATAGAGTTGATACCAAGCTGATTACGTTCACCGAGTACCTTGTCTTGTTCGTTGGTGGCATCCCATACTTTACGTAGGTTCTCCGGATCATAGTCGACGCCTTCTACAGCGTCTTTATGCACGAACCATTTAGTGGTGACAATGCTTTCTTGAGCGGAAACAGGCAACACTCGAAAGACAATAAAGTGGTCCGATTGCATGTGGTTCCAAGAATTCGGTAAGTGCAAAATTCGCATTGAGCCCAGTTCAGTATTTTTGATACGCCCAAGCATTTTCTTGCTGGCTTCTGCGCCATCAATGGTCATGACCTTGGTGCCTTTTTTCAGTGGCATGCGCACGATGCGATTGCGCTGTACTGAACCAAAGCTGCGCAGTTTGTGTGGAATACCTTCTGCATCCCATTTAGCCGATTGCGCTGCGTAATGATCGTGAAAGTCTTGTGGTGCGCGTGGGTCGTCTGTGTCGTCCCATTCCAATAATGTATTGAGTAGCTCTGGATGGCTGGCCGAACAGTGATAACATTCGCGGTTGTTTTCTAGCACCAATTTCCAGTTAGCACGCTCGTGCATGGTAGATTCAATGGCTAGTTTGGTATTTTCAACATCATAAGGTTCCATATAGGCTTCTAGTGTTTCTAGAAACTCATCGAACTCATCTTCTGGTGCCACTTTACCTAAACAAACAAAAATAAACCCACCAGCCGATTTGCAAAAAGCGGACCTCAAACCATGTTCTTTCAAGTTGAAATCTTTGTTCATTTCTGTGCCAGCGAACAGCAGGTTACCTTTTAAATCGTATGTCCACTGGTGATAAGGACAAACTAGATTAGCGACTTTACCTCTGTGTTCGGTACAAATAACCGATCCACGATGAGAACAGGTGTTATGAAAGGCGTTGATGTTGCCTTCTGCATCCCGCACCACTAAAACAGGATTTTGCCCAATTTCTACCGTGAGGTAATCGCCTTTTTTTGGGATTTCGCTGGTCATGCCGACAAAGAGCCATTCTTTTTGAAAGACTTCTTCCATGTCGACTCTGAACATGTGTGGGTCGTTATAAAGTGCCGCATCAAGTGAATAGTTGCTAGAACGTTTTTCTAGCAAGTCAGTCATGGCGGTTTTCGCTTCACCTATTGAGGTGTGGCGTACATTGAGTAGATCGTGTTGATTCATCTTTCTGGGCCTTACTGACAAAAAGATTGATGGACTGGTCTTGCCGCGTTTTTATCGTACTGGCTTTGGTTATTTGAACCTTAGTAGTACGAGCTTATAGTCGCTTAAAAAGATAGGCAGATAATGACCATTCACGACACGCGGTGATACATAAATCGACTCGCAATCACTTGAGTTTTCTAGGTTTGACTGCCATGAGCAATAAATTGTCGCTCAGAGTTAACTTGCATTAATCAACTGGATCCAAAATGGCGCAAATACGGTGCAATAACTACTTTAATTGAGAGACTTCAATATGACTGATTCAACTTCAACTGGTGCCAACTCCGACTACTTTGCCCCCGTTAATACACAGACTTGGGTAAACGGTCGTCATAATGTTCGTTGTGTGAAAGTGATTCATGAAACGTGGGATGTGAAAACTTTTTGTTTTATGGCGCAGCAACCAGTGATGTTCTTCTTTAAGCCGGGTCAGTTTGTCACTTTGGAGTTGGAGATTGAAGGCCAGCAGGTGATGCGGTCTTATACCATATCGAGTTCGCCCTCTGTGCCCTACAGTTTTTCTATAACGGTTAAGCGTGTACCGGGTGGGGAAGTGTCGAATTGGTTACATGACAACATGGCGATAGGTGCTGAGCTTGCTGTGTATGGGCCAGTAGGACAGTTTAATTGCATCGACTTTCCTGCCGAGAGGGTGCTGTTTCTGTCTGGTGGTGTGGGTATTACACCCTTGATGTCGATGTCTCGTTGGTTATTTGATACGAATGCTGAAGTGGATATTACTTTCATACACAGTGCTCGTTCGCCTCGCGATGTGATTTATCCGCGTGAGTTGGATCACATGGCGGCCCGTTTGGATAACTTCGGGCTGTATTTAATAGTCGAACGAATGGAGAACGGTTTGCCTTGGCAGGGGTATCGAGGCTATCTGGATGAGTCTAAGCTAGAAATGATTTCTCCAGATTTTATGGAAAGAGAGATTTTCTGTTGTGGCCCCGCGCCTTACATGAAAGCGGTTAAAAACCTTCTCATGGCGAGAGGGTTTGATATGTCGCATTATCATGAAGAGTCCTTTGGTGAGACGCCAGCGGCTGTTGTAGAAGATGCGATGGAGCAAGCGGAAGTTGCGCAAGCGGAAGCTGACGCGGTTAATCAAGAAGATTTGCTTAGAATTGATTTTTTGAACAGTGGTAAAAGCATTCAAGTGTTGGCAGGAGAAACCTTGCATAATGCCGCCGCGAAGTTGGATTTAATGATTCCAAAAGCTTGCGGTATGGGAATTTGTGGCACTTGTAAAGTGCTAGTAAAAGAAGGTCAAACACAGATGGATCATAACGGTGGGATTACCGAGGAAGACATTGAAGCTGGCTATGTTTTGTCGTGTTGTACCGTGCCTAAGTCTGATGTTGTGTTGGAATATTAAGACTTTTATACGGCGACTATATTTGCCAATCAAATATGGAAAACAGACTCGAATTGCTTATTTATAACGTGTAAGTGCCGAATTCTTGTCTGTTTTTACTTCGTTCGTAATCTGGCGTGAAAGGACTTATTGGTTTTTTATTAAATAAGCGTTCAATAAAAGCGCAATCTTGGTCTATATTAGTGCATGGTATTATGTTTTTATGTGCTAGTTCCACCAAGTGTTATGAGGTTATATTTATTCTGAAACATAACACTTCAGTTGTAGCGCCTGGATGAAGAATGTAATACCTATAGTTTTGAGTTTCCTTAAAAATAAAAAAGTGTTCGTTTAAACATGGTCTAAATTTTGCCTGTGATAATGAAAGCACACATATGAGGGCATTAATATGGTAACTGCAAGTGGTTCTACCCTGGCTTTTGATGCTAAAAGCACCACAAAAGTAGGTTTTTTGTTGCTCGATCATTTTACGATGATCTCATTAGCCTCTTCGATTGAACCACTGCGTATGGCCAACCAGCTGTCTGCAGAAGAACTCTATAGTTGGAGTTTGATTTCTGAAAATGGCCAACCTGTAACGGCCAGTGATGGTTTGAGTTTAACACCAGACTTCTCTATGGAAGACAGTACAAGCTTTGACCTGATTGTTGTGGCGGGTGGTGTCGACATAACTCGTACGTTTAATGCGAAACAGGTCTCTTGGTTGATGAGACAATCCCGTAAAGGCGTGCGACTTGGAGGGATTTGTACCGGTGCTTATGTACTGGCCTACGCAGGTTTGTTAAATGGCTATCAATGCAGTGTGCATTGGGAATGCCTAACCGCATTGCAAGAAACCTTTCCTAAAGTGAACTGCAATAATAAGCTGTTTTCTATTGATAAAGACCGCCTTACCTCATCCGGCGGCAGTGCTCCGATGGACATGTTTTTAAACATGATGACCAAGCAGCACGGTCCTAAATTATCCAATGCTATTTCCGACATGTTTATTTGTGATCGCATCCGTAATGAATCGGATCAGCAGCGTATGCCGATGCGTCAGTTCAATAGTATTGGTATGTGCACGCCAAAACTGGTCGATGTGATCGAATTGATGGAAAATAACCTAGAAGAACCTATTGAGCTGGATGAATTGGCTACTTTTGTCGATGTGTCTCGCCGTCAAATTGAGCGCATGTTTCATCGTCATTTGGATTGTTCACCTTCACGTTATTATTTACGCTTGAGACTGGAAAGGGCGCGTAAGTTGCTCAAGCAGTCAAATATGTCTATTGTCGAAATCTCAATGGCGTGTGGGTTTATTTCTACGCCACACTTTAGTCGCTGTTATCGCAAGCACATTGGCGTTTCGCCTCGTGACGAACGAAAAACCGCTTGGAAAGCAGAAGTGGCTGATGCACCTTCAATCGAAAAGGGTGCGATTCTATACATACCTCATGCCCAAGATGCATTGAGCCATTCTCACACTGAACCGAGTTATGGTTCTGTTGCTGTGTTATAGGGTTATGTAAAAGTGATTGCCTAATAAGTAATGCTTAGAGGTAATGTTTAAACAGTAAAAAAGGGCTTTTTTAAAGGCCCTTTTTTTATGCAACGTGTCGCTTGTTTTGTATGGTGTTTAGTTACTTTGACAAAACAACAGTGTTTCTTTTTTTGCTTCGCCTCTCTCATTGCATGTCCAGCCAGCGTAATCCGTATGATCGGTTTTGGCTTGCACAATGAAGAAGTCTTGGTGTTGCAATGGTAACCAAGTTTTCAGGTCGGTGGAGCGTTGTTTGGCCTTTCCTTTTGAATAGTATTGCGCAGAGAACGGGCGTTTATGTAGATAAAATAAATCGCTTTGAGTGGCCTCAGCTTGCTGTTTCCAAATGCCCATCATTGCGTCTTCTGAGCGTTTTGTTACCAAATCGAATTGAAATATGCTTATTAAAATAATCAGTAATAAAGGCGTTACGAAGCCGATTTTGTATAACCACGTTGGTAATGGTCTTTGGTTGTGCAGGTGAGCCAACAATAGCGCCGTTGCAGGCAATGCTGGCATCACGTAGCTTGTTAGAATGTTACCAGAGAAACTGAACAGCAACATAGGCGCCAGCATCCATAATAGGAGGAAACTACCAAAACCATCTGCGCTTTCTTCTGTGTCTTTGTCATCTTTTATAGAGCGAACCCATTGCCATATCAGCAGAGGACTCCAAGGAAGCATGGAAATAAACGCGTATACCCAAATTGTTCCGCGCGCTCTTTCATGAGCGCTGCCATATAAGTCACCTTGCCAACCGCTAACGATGAAGCGTTTGATGTGCTCACCAATGATAAAGTAATCTAAAAATCCTGGTGTTTTGTATTCTGCAATGGCATACCAAGGCATGGCAATCGCGAGAAAAATCAAGGTGCCATAAACCCAAGGAAGCGTGTGCCATAGTTTTTTCCAACGTCCATTTGGAAGTATCCAAACTGTTAAGCTAATACCAATCAAAACGATCGCCAGTGGGCCTTTTGACATCATACCTAACGCTAATCCGATGAAGAACAGATAGCCCCACAGCTTGCCTTTATTGTTCCATGCTTGCCAAAAACTGATCATGCTTAAGGCGATGGAAAAGGTCAAAGCGGTGTCTGTCATTACGGCGCCGCTTAAGATGATGAAAGAGACAGTGGACGCTAAAATACTGGCTGAAAACAACCCCATTGCAGAAGATTGGAAATGATCCTTTGCCAGTTTGTAAACCAACCAAACGACACCGGCACCAACGAGGAGGTGCGGTACGCGTGCAGCAAATTCATTTACGCCAAAGAGGCTGAATCCTATGCTGCTTAACCAAGTGAAAATAGGCGGTTTTCCCCAAAACGGCACGTTATAGTCGAACATGGGAGTGATCCAGTTGCCTGTTTCAAACATAATTCTAGCCATCTCGCCGTATCTCGCTTCGGTGGTGTCCATCAATGGATACAGTGACAAAGAGATAAAACGTAATGCTAAGCAGCTGACGAGTAAGATCAGTAATGTTTTAACGGAAGGCAGCGTAAGGGTGGTTTTATTCATTATTCAGGCCCTGAGTATTGAAAGGTAGGTTTTGTCATGGCGTCTTCCATTAACACGTATAACGGCCTTTGCTTTGATTCAATGAACAAACGACCAACGTATTCGCCAAGTACGCCAATGGATAAAAGTTGTATTCCACCTAAAAATAAGACGATTAAAATCGTGGAAGGGTAACCGGCAACGGGGTCGCCCCAAACAAGGGTTTTGGTGAAAATAACGACAGCCATGGCGAAGGCAATTAAGGACGTCATTACACCGGCCATTGTTGCCCAACGCAAAGGCTTGGTGCTGAATGACGTAATGCCTTCTAATGCCAAGTGTATGAGTTTCGGATAATTCCATTTGGTGTTGCCTGCCAGTCGAGCATCTCGGTCGAATGAAAGAATGGTTCGATTAAACCCCGGCCACGCTAACAAGCCTTTCATAAAACGCGTTCGTTCTGGCAGTGTGTTGATCACGTTAACTACTTTTTGATCCATTAGACGAAAGTCGCCGACATTCTCGGTAATCGGATGGTCGCTCATTTGCGACATAAATCGATAAAAACAATGTGCCGTTGTGCGCTTTAACCAGCTCTCCCCATGACGCTCACGGCGTTGCATTTCAACGACTTGAGCGCCGTTCCGCCATGCTTTTACCATCTCAGGGATGTACTCTGGTGGATCTTGTAAGTCCGCATCGAGCAGAATAACGCAGCGACCTGATGCGGCTTTCATGCCCGCGCTCATGGCGGCTTCTTTGCCGAAATTACGGCTTAGGCGTAAGCAACGGACTTGATGTAGAGGATGTTGGAACTGACTGACTAATGTCCAACTGTCGTCTTGACTGCCATCATCGATATAGAGGATTTCGCAATGCTGATGAAGTTTATTTAGCGCTTCGCATACTCTTTGGTGACACACTGCAAGGACATCCGCTTCATTTAGAAAAGGGATAATGACAGTCACCAAAGCCTGCTTTTTTACTTCAATTTTTGGTTGCGCATAGTGTCTGTATGGAATGGCGCTCATTGGTCTCTCCTAACAAGGATAAAGTTGATGAATGCATAATAAAGAGAGAGGAGTCGCAAAAAGGTGATTCACTTTTTTTTCATGTATTTATGTGACAATGTGTCCTATTAGAGCCACTTTAACTTTCTGTTTTTTTAAACGGTAGAAACGACTATGAAATTACTCTTAGTAGAGGACCATAAAGACATCGCCGGGGTGATCTTTGATTATTTTGAAATCAAAGGGTATGTCTTGGATTACGCAAACAATGGTTTACAAGGCTATGAATTGGCGAAGTCGGAGCATTATGACGCCATTATTTTAGACGTGATGCTGCCTAAAATGGACGGTTTGACGGTGTGTAAATCGTTGCGTGATGATGGTATTGATACGCCGATTTTAATGCTTACAGCAAGGGATACTAAAGATGATATTTTGTCGGGTTTTGCTCATTTGGCTGACGATTATTTAGTTAAACCTTTTGATTTGGAAATTCTAGATTCGCGCCTGCAGGCTTTGGTCAGGCGACGAAAAGGCGGTGTAGCGAATCGCACCATGACATTTGGTAATCTTGTGTTGGATATGAGTACGCGCGTCTTACAGCGTGAAGGTGGCCGATACTCGCTGAACCCATCGCAATATACGATTCTAAGATGTTTGATGCAAAAAGCGCCTGACGTGGTGTCAAAAGATGAAATTTGCGATGCCTTGTGGGGAGATGAAGAGCCAGACAGTAAAGTATTAAGAAGTCATATTTATCAATTGCGAAGCTTAATTGATCGACCTTTTGAGCACGCGTACTTGAAGACGGTATCCAAGGTCGGCTACCGTCTCATTGCTGAAGGTGAAGAATGAAACGGATTAAAACCGCGAAACAACTGACGTTTACCTATTTTTCGATTGTGGCGTTTGCCATTATTGCTTTTCATTTTTCGATGTTTGAATCTCTGATTGAAGACATTGAAATGATCTACGCTGAAAATCGCATGTTAAAAGACAAAGACACGGCCATTCGTTTATTGGAAGGCTCTGATCTGACACATGTTTCAGTGCCGCCTTTTTCCGAGGCGTATGTAGGTAAAGAAAATCTGCCTTCTGGAATTATTATTGATTCCAACATGACAGACAATAAGCCTTTTGAGTTAGATGAAGGCTCCGATACGTACTTTGAAATGTTTGCTATGCGTTCAAAGTTCATACTGAATGGCGAACAAAAAGACCTGTACCTAATTCACTATGATGAAATTTACGAAACCAGTGAAGAGCAAATGTTCGAAACGCAAAGTACCCAACTTTTATTGTCTCTGTTGTTATTGGCGGTGAGTTTATGGGTAGTGATGCGAATATCAGATCGACTGACGAAACCGCTAGCTCGGTTATCAGCCAGCCTTGGAGAAAGGAGCCCAACCAACATATCGGCGATTGAGTTACCAGATGGCGCCGCGACAAGAGAAATTCACCAATTAGTCGAGCGCCTTAATAGTTATCAAAATCAAATCAGCGCTTTGATAGAGCGAGAGCGGGCATTTAATCGTTACGCAAGTCATGAACTGCGTACGCCGCTTATGGTGATGAAGGGGGCGGTGACACTGCTTGGTAAGTCAGATTCGAAAGTGTTTTTAGAGCGTCAGCGTCTGCGGATGAATCAAGCGTGTCAGGAAATGGAAGATTACATCACCACCTTGTTGTCATTAACGCGTGATGAAGACTTATCGTTAACACCGAACCGTACTGTTGACGTGAGTGAGCTAGAGGGGATTTGTCAAACGCATTCAGGTTATCTTGCTGGGAAATCAGTGTCGGTGAATGTTATTTATGATGGTCATATGATAACTAAGCTGCCTATTCCCACTTTACATATTTTGGTTGGCAATTTATTAAAAAATGCACTGTCTTGTACTGATGAGGGTAGCGTCAATATTGTGGTGTCTGATAACACTATCAGTGTGGTGGATACAGGTTGTGGTTTAAGCGGTAAGCCTGGCGGTGAAAGCTATGGGCTGGGGTTGATGATCGTTCGTGATATTTGCGAAAAATATCGCTGTGAATTTACTTTGTCAGACAATGATGGAGCAGGGTGCACTTCCAAAGTGGTGTTTCCTGTCTAAATAAAGTTGTGTTTTCTGTCTAAATAGAGCGCAATGCGATCTAAAAGGTTATGTGAAGGCCAGTATTGTATTGGCCTTTTTAATTGCTTTTCCCATCACTGTCTTTATTAAAAAGTCATTAGAAAAGTGGATGAGTTAGATTCAATATCTGCATCAATTAAATTGGCTTGATGGTGCTATGATGTTTGTATTGCTAATGCCACTTTATGTTGGAGATACGAATGAGCGCTTCTATTTTAAAACGTTTGCCACTAGATATGTTCTGGCCGACGTTCGATCCTTTTTTATTCTGTGCCTTCCATAACGATAAATACCCTAAAGCCAATGGTGACATGGGGCCTGCTGAGTCTTTAGTCGGTCGTGCGCTGGGTCAGGACTTCGCCGGTATGGATGGTTGGCGTATGTACCACGGTAAAAAAGTTCCGGGCTTTCCAGCGCACCCTCATCGTGGTTTTGAAACGATCACTATTGTCAATGAAGGTTTGGTTGATCACGCTGATTCTATGGGGGCATCGGGTCGTTATGGTGAAGGTGATACCCAATGGATGACAGCAGGAGAAGGCATTCAGCATTCAGAGATGTTTCCTTTGTTAAATGAAAACGACGCTAACCCGCTAGAGCTTTTTCAAATTTGGTTAAATCTGCCAAGTAAAAACAAAATGGTACCGCCGCATTTTACTATGTTGTGGAATGAAGATACGCCAGTGGTCAAAGCGTTAGACAGTAATGGGAACGAGATTGCGATTAAAGTCGTTGCTGGGTCGTTGAAGGGTATTGCGCCTGCGCCTTGCCCACCAAATTCATGGGCAGCAGATGACAAAAATCATGTTGCCATTTGGTTAATCGATTTACCAGAAAATGCAGAATGGACATTGCCTGCTGCGGCGTCAAACTTGAATCGTACCTTGTATTTTTTTGAAGGCGATAGCATTGAACTGGATGGCGTAGAGGGATCGGTCAACGAAGCCTTTGTTCTGAAAAGTGATGTGGCTGTTGTCATGAAAAATCTTGGTAAAGTAGCGCGCTTTTTGATGTTACAAGGTCGTCCTATCGCTGAGCATGTTGAGCAGCACGGGCCATTTGTGATGAATACCAGAGCAGAGCTTCAGCAGGCGTTTAATGACTATCAGCGGACTCAATTTGGTGGCTGGCCTTGGCCTCGTCATGACCAAGTGCATGATAAATCCAAAGAAAGGTTTGCTAAGTACGCGGATGAGCAAGCGAATTAAGCGGACGTATTTTCTCCGCTAGATAGGTTTTTCTTTGGATTGATTGATGAGAAAATCCAAAAGCGAGAAAAAATATAGTTCAGCATCATACCTGCTAATACACCGGGCGCCATGGCAAGATAAGGCCATAGCAATATGAATGTAGGACTGGATATAGCGGGTGGGTGCGCTAACAAGAAAAGATAGCAACCCCAATTAGGAATAAAAGCCACCACAGAGCTGCCGAGAAATTGCATCCATTGTAATACGGCGGCTTTTTTATGTTTTATTTTTTGTGCATTAATGAAGGTGATGTGACGATTCCACCACCAGTTAGAGCTGGCAGCAATCCAAAAAGCAATGCCTCGCGCAAACAGGTGGGGCAGCCAAATCGAAAGTAGCAGCATGCTAGTAAGGTCGACTAAAAAGCCAACCCCACCCACAATGGCAAAGCGTATAAAAGTATGTTTCAAAAGTAAGTTCATAATGTCATTCTATGAGCTTACGCATCAAAAAAAAGTGAAACACACATCGGATTTATGCTGAATTGTCAATTTGATCGTTCATAAAATAGAGGGAATATAAGATGAAAATACTCGCATTCGGAGCCAGCTCAAGCCGACAGTCCATCAACAAAGCTTTGGCAAGTTATACTGCGAATTTAGTGGCAGGCGCAGAGATTACGGTGCTTGATCTTAATGATTTTGACATGCCTATCTTTAGTGAAGACATAGAAAAGAGCGCGGGTGTTCCCGTTCAGGCGCAAGCCTTTGTTGATGCTATTGCGCAAACAGATGTGATTGTTGTTTCGTTCGCTGAGCACAATGGGTCTTATTCTGCCGCGTATAAAAATATCTTTGATTGGGCGTCACGTATTGAAAAAGCAGTTTATCAAAATAAGCCTATAGCCGTTCTTTCTACGTCACCTGGCCCTGGCGGCGCGAGCAGTGTATTGGCTCAAGCCGTTAACAGTATGCCGTTCTTTAAGGGAAGTGTGATTGGTAGTTTGAGTGTGCCTAGTTTCTATGACGTAATGATTGATGGCGAGATTGCCAATGCTCCTATTAAGCAGGCTTTGTTGGACATCGTCGCTAAGTTTTAATCAAGAAAGGATATCGTGATGAAGCAATCTTATTCGTATGACTGGTTGGGAACGACATTTCCCATAATTCAAGCGCCAATGGCTGGTGTTCAAGACAGTGCTTTAGCCATTGCTGTGTCCAAGGCAGGCGGCTTGGGGTCCTTGCCTTGTGCCATGTTAGGTGTGGATGAGATTGCTCATCAGGTTTCTTTGATTAAAAAAGGGACAGCAGGCCCTTTTAATCTTAATTTTTTCTGTCATGACGCTGTGGAGTATAGTGAAAGTAAACATCAGCAATGGCGAGAGCGGTTGAAGCCTTATTTTGATGAATTCTCTGGAGCCTATGACGCTAGTGTAAAAAGCGCCTCCCGTGTGCCTTTTAATCATGATATTGCTGATGTTATTGAAGGTTTTGCACCGCCTGTTATCAGCTTTCATTTTGGGTTGCCTGAAAAAATGCTATTAAAACGAATTAAGCGCTGGGGTTGTAAAATTCTTTCGTCTGCAACAACGATAGAAGAAGCCATTTGGCTAGAAGAAATGGGTGTTGATGGCATTATTGCACAAGGACTTGAAGCTGGTGGACATCGTGGTATGTTTCTTTCTAGCGATATTTCTACGCAAATGGGCTTGTCTTCGTTGTTGCCTCAAATCGTCGATAGAGTCCGAATTCCCGTGATTGCTGCGGGTGGTGTTTGTGATGCCCGTAGTATTGATGCTGCCTTGGCATTGGGTGCGTCAGCGGTGCAAGTGGGAACTGCTTATTTATTGTGTCATGAAGTGAATACTTCGCGGTTTCATCGTGACGCGTTAAAAGGTGAAAAAGCCAACCATACGGCACTGACCAATGTGTTTACGGGAAAGCCGGCGAGAGGTATATCTAATCGTATTATGAAAGAGCTTGGTTATATGAGCGACGGTGTGCCTGCATTTCCTTATGCGTCGATGGAAATGGCGCAACTTAAAAGTCTTGCAGAAAAGCAAGGTTTGGGTGATTTCTCTTCATTGTGGAGTGGTCAAAATGTGTCTGCTTGTCAGGAGATTTCGGCTTTTGAGTTGACGCAACAGCTGGTTAAAAATATGCGGAATAAACCTCTCAACGGGTCTTTTTAGTATTCCTATTAAGAATTCGAAACATAAGTTTTATTCCTTTTACAAATACTGCTTGTCGTCGCATGCTAGCGCTTTCTTATCGGTTTGAAGGTGTTTGGGTATGTGGATCTTTATTACGCTGTTTGCTGCTGGATGTCAGTCTATGCGAACGGCTTATCAAAACACGCTCGCCCGTGAAGCTGGTTTTTTACATGCCACCCTATCTCGCTCCTTGTTCGGTTTGCCCTTGGTGAGTGCGTATCTTGTGCTGTGTTGGCAATTATTTGGTTGGGTGTCTGTCGAAAAAAGTCTGACTTTTTGGGTGGCGGCCACTATTTGTGCCATCGCGCAAGTCATGGCGACTTATTTCATGTTACGAGCGTTTCAGTCCAGTAGTTTTGCTTTGGGGACCTTGCTGTCTAAAACTGAGGCGGTGTTAGCGGCTTTAATTGGTTTGCCTCTACTTCACTATACGTTGACGTTTGGGGCTTGGTTGGGAATTGCATTTGGGGTATTGGGTGCGGTTGTCATGAGCGTGAAATGGAAAAATATTAGGCAAGTTCATAAAGACGCTTCTTTGCTATTTGGACTTGGCAGTGGCTTGTGCTTTGCGATCACGTCGGTCACTGCTTCCATTGCAAGCCATGCATTATCAGGCTCTCTTATTACTAGTGCTGGCGTCACGCTTTGCTATGTTTTGGCTTTGCAGTCCATCATTTTGTGTAGTATTCAGATGGTTAAAAGCAAAGACGTTTTAGCACCTTTTCGATATGAATTAGTGTTGAGTTGCAAAGTTGGTATGTTGAGTGCTTTGGGATCCATTGGCTGGTTTACAGGTTTTGCGTTGGTGAATCCTGCCCTAGTAAAGACGCTGGGGCAGATTGAAATCGTAGGGACGTTGTATTACTCAAAAGTACGTTTCGCTGAGAAAATGACTAAGCAGCAATGGATTGGTGGCGCTATGATTGTTATTAGTGTGGTTTTTGTGGTGACATCGACATTAAAGTGAGGGAAATATGGAGTCGAATAAAATTAATTATGTGGAATTGCCTGCGCGTGATTTGGCATTAAATAAAGCGTTTTTCAGTCAAGTATTTGATTGGAGTTTTAAAGATTATGGCCCTGAGTACGCTGCATTTGAAAATGCGGGATTGGATGGCGGTTTTTTTCAAGCTGACTTTTGTTCGCGACCACAAAGTGGTGCTGCGTTGGTGATACTGTTTAGTGATGATTTAGAAGGCGCGCTCAATAGGGTGACGTCAGCGGGTGGCACGATAGAGCAAGAAATCTTTGAGTTCCCTGGTGGCCGCAGATTTCACTTTTTAGACCCATGTGGTAATGAGTGGGCGGTGTGGGGCGAGCTGAGCTAATTAAGTCATTCTAATTAGCAGGTCAGCTATATTAAGCGTCTTTTTTCGCTTGTTCTTCGGTAGTGGTTGTTTCAACCGTCTCAATGTCTGTTGTTTGTGTTGCGGCTTCCGCGGCTATTTTTTCACGTTCGGCTTTGGAAATGTACTTAGGTTTCGCCTTTTTAGGGTTAACTTTTAAGTTAGCTTGTTTCATTCGCTTGTCGTATACGTCTTTGATTTTTTTACGGCGGTTCATTTGATGCGTTCCTAAATGATTCTGTTGTTTAATAGCATTGTTCAAGAATGGCATTCAAGGAACCAAAAAAAAAGCCCTGATCAACGATCAGGGCTTTTTATGTTGGTACCAGTAGGCGGACTCGAACCGCCACACCCGAAGGCAACGGATTTTGAATCCGTCGTGTCTACCAATTCCACCACACTGGCCTTGAAAAAGGTGAGGCGTATTCTATGTTATTTCTGAAATAAGTCAATGGATATGGAAGTTATTTTTATCTTTTTAATATGACGTCGCTTGGAAGTACCTTTTTACGTGATTTTTCGATAAAATGCCGGGTCGTTTTTTCTAGGTAGTGTTCCCTATCATGCTCGTTTCCGATTATCACTTTGATTTACCTGATTCATTGATTGCAAACTATCCAACACCGGATAGGACTGCCAGTCGGTTGTTGCACCTTGATGGCCCCAGTGGCGAGGTGGTTCATCGTCAATTTCCTGATGTATTAGATTTGGTGCAGCCGGGTGATTTGATGGTGTTCAACAATACTCGAGTGATTCCTGCTCGCGTGTTTGGGCAGAAAGAGTCTGGCGGAAAAATTGAGGTATTGGTAGAGCGGGTAATTGGTACGAACGAAGCGTTGGCACATATTCGCGCTAGTAAGTCGCCAAAGGAAAACAGCAAGCTGATTTTAGGGCAGGATAAAGGTGAGCAGATTGAAGTGACTATGTTGGGTCGCTCTGGTGCTTTGTTTCATCTTGCCTTTAATGAACCAGTGCTTGACGTGTTATCTCGTGTTGGTCACATGCCGCTGCCACCTTATATTGAGCGTCCTGATGAGGACAGTGATCAGGAGCGCTATCAAACCGTTTATAATCAAAAGCCCGGAGCAGTTGCAGCCCCAACGGCGGGTTTGCATTTTGATGACGAATTGTTAGAAAAGCTGAAGGCAAAAGGGATAGAAGCGGCGTTTGTCACCTTGCATGTGGGTGCAGGAACTTTTCAACCAATGAAAGTGGATAATGTAAAAGACCACATTATGCACGCGGAATATGTTGAAGTTGAGCCCAGTGTGGTTGAGCAAGTGAAGGCCGCGAAAGCCCGCGGTGGTCGAGTGATTGCAGTGGGGACAACCAGTGTTCGCAGTCTTGAATCGGCCAGCCAAAGTGGTGAGATCGCTCCAATGCAGGGCGATACCAGTATTTTTATCTACCCGGGTTATGAGTTTAAGACGGTGGATGCTTTGGTGACGAATTTTCACTTGCCTGAGTCTACGCTCATTATGTTGATTAGCGCGTTTGCTGGGTACGATCACGTTATGTCGGCGTATCAAGCGGCAGTAGAGCAGAAATATCGATTTTTTAGTTATGGCGATGCCATGTTTATTACACGAAATACGCAGGCTTCAGGCCCGCAAAGTGAGGAATAAGACGAATGTCTGATAAGCGTCCAGAATGTTTTATGGATTTTGATCTTCATACCACGTCAGGAAAGGCGCGTCGTGCAACGCTGACTTTTCCTCGAGGTAAGGTTGAAACGCCAGCGTTTATGCCGGTAGGGACTTACGGCACAGTAAAAGGGATGTTGACCAAAGACATCGAAGAAATTGGTGCGGACATCATTTTGGGTAACACGTTTCATTTATGGCTTCGTCCGGGAACGGACGTGGTAAAAGCTCATGGTGACTTGCATGACTTTACCCAATGGAAAAAGCCAATTTTAACCGACTCTGGTGGTTTTCAGGTTTTTTCATTGGGCGAAATGCGTAAAATCACCGAAGAAGGTGTGAGCTTTCGTTCTCCGATTAACGGATCGAAAGTGTTTTTGAGTCCTGAGATATCGATGCAGGTTCAAAAAGATCTTGGTTCTGACGTCGTGATGATTTTTGATGAATGTACCCCGCATCCAGCAACAACTGACGTAGCAGCAACATCGATGCGTAGAAGTTTACGGTGGGCTCAGCGTTCTAAAGACGAGCACGGAGAGAGTCCTTCTGCGTTGTTTGGTATCATTCAGGGCAGTATGTACGAGAACTTACGCGAAGAGTCTTTAGAAGGTCTTGTTGATATTGGCTTTGATGGCTACGCTATTGGCGGTTTGTCAGTGGGTGAGCCAAAAGAAGAAATGATGAAGGTGTTGGATTTTGTTACCCCTAAAATGCCAGCGGATAAACCTCGCTATTTGATGGGTGTCGGCAAGCCAGAAGATTTGGTGGAAGGCGTTCGTCGAGGTGTTGATATGTTCGACTGTGTCATGCCCACTCGTAATGCGCGTAATGGTCATCTGTTTACCTCGGATGGTGTTGTTCGTATTCGTAATGCTCAGTATCGTGAAGATATCGGGCCATTAGACAAAGAATGTGATTGTTACACTTGTAAAAACTTTTCTCGGTCTTATTTACATCACTTGGATAAGTGTAAAGAAATGGTAGGGGCTCAATTAAATACCATTCATAACTTACGTTATTACCAAACACTCATGGCGGGATTGCGTCTGGCTCTAGATGAAGGTAGATTTGACGCCTTTGTTGATGAGTTCTATGCAAAGCGTGGCTTAGATGTGCCAGTTTTGAGTGAATAATAAACAAATTATGCAGATTCTTTAAATAAAAGGATCGCAACAGTTTCATAAACCATTGGAGAGTTAACACATGATCTCATTGATCTCACCAGCGTATGCTGAAGGCGGACTAGCGGCAGATGGAGGTATTTTTAACCTTGTATTGCTTGCGGGTTTTGTCGTCATTTTTTACTTCCTTATGTGGCGCCCACAAGCAAAGCGTGCGAAAGAGCATAAAAACTTGATCGCATCTTTGGCTAAAGGTACTGAAGTAGTAACTGGCGGTGGTGTATTGGGTAAAGTATCTAAAGTAGATGATAACTACGTAGTACTTGAAGTGGCTGAAGGCGTTGAAATGAAATTTCAAAAGTCTTCTGTTGCTGCTGTATTGCCTAAAGGAACGTTAAAGTCTATTTAACTTTCTTAGAAAAGCGCCTTCTCTAGGCGCTTTTCTTTTTTATCGATCCATTCAAATTTTTTAGGTGTAAAGGATTTTTCATGCTTAACAAGTACCCCTTGTGGAAGTATTTGCTAATTCTTCTTGTTTTGGCTTTGGGGCTACTCTATGCCTTCCCAAATCTTTATCCGGATGATCCAGCGCTACAACTATCTACCCAAAAAGCGACTTCTGTTGTTGATGAGCAAGCATTGCTGAGAGCGACAAGTGCGCTTTCAAAAGCAAATATAGAATTAAAAGAAGCAGAGCTTACTTCTGCTGGCGGTACCTTGCGCTTTAATAGTGGTGAGGACCAACTTGCTGCCAAGCCTGTCGTGGCGGCAGCATTGGGTGATGATTTTGTAACAGCATTGAACCTTGTTCCTACTACACCGGACTGGCTGTCCTCTTTGGGGGCGGGTCCTGCTAAGTTAGGTTTGGATCTTCGCGGCGGTGTACATTTCTTGTTAGAGGTGGATACCCCAGCGGCCCTTAAGCAAAAGCTTGAGGTTAGTGCGAGTGAAATGAAGGCGTCGTTGCGTAAGAGTCGTGTGCGTTATCGCAGTGTCGATATTGAAGACGGTGTGCTTTCGATTCGTTTCTTGCAAGAGGTCGATTTGTCGTTGGCGGAGAATTTGTTGAAAGATGAATTCCCTGACTATCGTTATGGTACTCATCAAGATGAAGCTGAATTTTACTTAGACATCAGCTTTACTGAAGCGTCGAAGAAAGAAATTGAATCCTATGCTTTACAGCAAAACTTAACGACTTTACGTAACCGTGTAAATGAACTGGGTGTGGCTGAGCCATTGGTGCAGCGTCAGGGCAGTAATCGTATTGTTGTTGAGTTGCCAGGTGTACAAGATACCGCAGCGGCAAAACGTATCATCGGTGCGACAGCTAATCTAGAGTTCCATTTAGAAGCGGGTTTGGATGATAGCGGGTCAGATATAGAGACTCTGACTTTTCGTGATGGTAGTGGTCGCACGGCGCGTTTAGAGCGTGATCTAATTATTACGGGTGACAGTGTTTCCGATGCGAGTTCGTCTTTTGATGAAAATGGCCAGCCTCAGGTCAACATCAGCTTGGACTCCAAAGGCGGTAAGCAAATGAGTAAAGTAACTCGTTCCGCTGTTGGTCGTAATATGGGTGTTGTGTTTATCGAGCATAAGTCTCGTAGTCGTTTTGTTGAAAATGAAGAAGGTAAAATGGAAGAGGTGCGTCGAAGCTACAGTGAGAAAGGTATTATCTCTTTAGCGACGATTCAAACAACGTTGGGCAACTCATTCCGAATTACAGGTTTGGACAGTCCGCGTGAATCTTCTGAGCTGGCTCTTTTGCTTCGTGCCGGTGCTTTGGCTGCGCCAATTTATTTTGTCGAAGAACGTACCATTGGGCCGAGTTTGGGAGCAGAAAATATTCAGCTTGGTGTTAGCTCTGCTCAAATCGGCTTACTGGTTGTGATGTTGTTTATGCTGGTTTATTACAAGGTGTTTGGTATTTTTGCCAATGTCTCGTTGGCCCTAAATATCATTCTTTTGATGGCGTGTATGTCTATCATGGGAGCAACACTGACACTGCCTGGTATCGCGGGTATTGTACTGACCATGGGTATGGCGGTGGACGCCAACGTGTTGATTTTCTCTAGGATAAAAGAGGAGTTGGCAAGCGGTGTTGGCAGCCAGCAGGCAATACATTCTGGTTTTAACCGCGCCTTTACGACTATTTTAGATGCCAACATTACGACATTGCTTGTTGCTGTTATCTTGTTTGCAGTGGGTACGGGTCCGGTGAAAGGTTTCGCGGTGACGTTGTCGCTTGGTATTCTTACTTCGATGTTTACGGCGATTGTTGTGACGCGTGCGCAGGTGAATCTTGTGTATGGCGGCCGTAAAAATAAGAAACTGTATATTTAGGAGAGCGCCATGAAAGTGACAAATATTCCATTTATGGCAATGCGTAAAATCGTGGCTATTTTTTCGATTACGTTGATCCTAATTTCTCTTGGTTCTTTAGCGACTAAGGGGTTGCAATTCGGCTTGGACTTTACGGGCGGCACCTTGGTTGAGGTGACTTATGATGAGGCTCCTAACCTAGACGATGTTCGTGAGTTGTTAGGCAAAAACGGCTATGGCGATGTGGTTGTGCAGAACTTTGGTTCGTCAACCGATGTTGTGGTTCGTATGGCTAACTCTTATACGCCAACACTGGGTGATGAGGTGTTGTCTACACTTCAGAGTGATGGGACCAATAAGGTTTTGCTTCAGCGATCTGAGTTTGTTGGCGCTCAAGTGGGTGAGGAGTTACGTGAGCAGGGTGGCTTAGGTATGTTGCTCGCCTTGGCTGTCGTCATGATTTACGTTGCGGTGCGATTTCAGTTTAAGTTTTCGCTTGCCTCTGTAGCGGCGCTTGTTCACGATGTCATTATCACTTTGGGCTTTTTCTCGATATTTGAGGTGGAGTTTGATTTGACGGTATTGGCTGCATTGTTGGCCGTCGTTGGGTATTCGCTTAACGATACTATTGTAGTGTGTGACCGTATTCGCGAAAATTTCCGTATCATGCGGGATACTGAGCCGTATGACCTTGTCAATGAATCGATTAACCAAACGCTGGGTCGTACTTTAATTACGTCATTAACGACCTTGTTTGTGTTGGTTGTGTTGTTTGTGGCTGGTGGTGAAGCAATACATAACTTCTCTATGGCTTTGTTAGTAGGGATAGTTGTTGGTACTTATTCTTCTGTTTTTGTAGCGGCAAACTTATTGCTCGCGTTGGATGTGAAACGAGAAGACCTTGTTCCAGCACCAAAAGAAGAGCTAGAAGACGACTTGCCATAACCTAGTGTTGTGATTTCTTCGAGTACAAAAAAAGCCTGCTTCATATGAAGCAGGCTTTTTTATTGGGGGTTGTGTGGTGTTTACTTCTCTTTGATTTGTCCAAAATGCATGCCCATCTTAGTAGGTGTTTCTGCTTGTATGGACTCCTCCCATTTGACGGCGTCTTTTCCAAACAAAACGATGGCGGTAGAGCCAAGTTTGAAGCGTCCCATTTCCTCGCCTTTTTTGATTTCAATTTTATTTAGTTCGCTGTAATCCCAAGTCACTACGTTTTTATTGAATGGTGTAACTTGTCCCGCCCATGTGGTTTCTATGCTGGCTACGATCATAGCGCCTACCAATATTACCGCCATTGGGCCGGCTTCTGTGTCGAAAATACAAACCGTGCGTTCGTTACGAGCAAAGACGCTTGGAATTTGTTCGGCTGTTACTTTGTTCACTGAGAACAGCTTGCCAGGTATATGGATCATTTTCGTCAGTTTGCCGGTGAGTGGCATGTGTACACGGTGGTAATCTTTTGGAGAGAGGTAAACGGTTGCGAAAGAGCCTCCAAGGAATTGGTTGGATAGTGAAGCATCGCCGCCTAAGAGGCTGGTCAGGCTGTAGGTGTGGCCTTTGGCTTGTAATAAAGTGCCGTGTTCTATTTCACCAAGTTGGCTGACTGCACCGTCGGCAGGGCAGGCAATTCCGTTTTTTTGTTCGCATATTGGGCGCAGCTCTGAACGAATGGCTCGGGTAAAGAAGTCGTTAAAGTTGCGGTAAGACAAAGGGTCGCTATTAACTGCTTCAGACATGTCTACTTGGTATTTTTTGATAAATTGATTGATAAAGGTGTTTTTTACCCAAGTATTTTCGCATTCCGCAATGCGGCCAATGGTGCGAGACAGTGTTTTTTGCGGAGTGATATGTTGCGCAAAGGCAAAAAGTTGATCTTTAGTCACGGTATTTATCCTGAGTTATTGAATTTATGGTGTGCTGTGGCTGATTAAAGACACGATTTGTTTAAGATTTTTGTAATCTTTCTCATTGAATTCTGTGCGGGTTTCTAGCCAAAATATTGCCATTTCATTTTTTGATGTCTGTGTTGAGGCAAGGATGAGGTGGCTATTGGTGTCAATTATTTGGTCAGCTGTATGTGGTAAGTCTTTTAATAGGTTGTCTAGCTTTTGTCCGGATAAGTGGCTTGCTGAGCGTTTTTTGGATAGTTTTTCAAACACGCTTGATTGTGAGCTCCATAAGATGGCTTTAATTATTTCTATGTTATAGCCAGATTGAAACATCGGAGATACTTTGTTGTTTGAATGCTTAAAAATAATACTGTGTTGTGCGTTTGGTATGGCTTGCTTGATTGTTTTCAGGGCAAGGTTTGCCTTCTGTTTTGTGTCTATGTCGCCTTTTTGACTGAGCGCTTTTTTCAGTGCTGAAATAGGAGATAACGCGACTTTTGTTTTTTGGTTAGGTGTGTTTTTACCAGTGAATAGGTTGGGATCAAGGAGTTGTTGTGCAAGAGATATTTTTCCACCGTTATTGTACAAAGTGGCGGCTTCGGTGCTTGCTAAATGAGCGGTATGGATGACCTCTCCAAGGCGACGATGCATGACTGTCGCGACGACACGGTAGAAAAAAGGCAGATTTTTAGAATCCCATCGCATCAAACTGGCTTCATGAGCAACCTTGTTTGCGCAATAAGAGAAGATGAGCGGGTTGTTGATTAAAATGGTGAGTCTTTTGTCTTCGGTAAAACCTGGTAATTCGTCTGGATGGTGAGCCAAATGCGCTAGGGCTTGCATTTCTTTTGCGTTAGGTATGTGTTTGGTTAGAAAAGACTCAATGACTTTTTGTGGTGTGCCCCAGTGAGAGCAAAGGTGTACTGTGAGCTCATCAATGCGACACCCTAAAGTACTTAGCTCTGCTTGGCTGGCTTTTTCGCCTTGTTTGATTTTTTGCCTAATGGACATCATGGTTGGGTAGGCGTAAAACCACAACAGCCATCTTGCAGCATCACGAAAAAGTGTTATCCAAAATATATCATCTTCATGGCTGGTTAATTTTTCGATTGCCCAGTGTCTTGCTATGGTTGCTGCTTCGTAGCTGGTTTGTATTTCGCTTAAAAAAGCGGCTACATGAGGTATTTTTTGTGTTGTTTTAATGTCGTAGGGGGCGAATCGGGGAAACAGCTTGGCTATACCGTTCATTCCGACCATGGCGGCAGCATGAAACGGTGTTTTTATTTCGCTGTTTTTATTTGGAATGATTCGATTTGCTTCGTTAAGGATGGCGAAAGCCAATAGCGGATCTGATGCTATATTGGCTTGCATGCCATCAAGTGTGTCTTCCGTTCTTTTTATTTGGGTTTTAAGACGAGATAAATTGACGGCTTTAACCGGAAATTTTTTATTCTTAAGGAAATGAAGCCATTCATTTAGGCCAGAAGGTGACTTGTCTTTCATAGCTGGTTACATTAGTGACTCGGTTGTTTATGAGTGTATAAAGTGCTCTTATATTTTTTATCTCATTAATCATACTGTATATTGAGGTGAGAGCATACTTTGTCAGTATTAAGGAAGAGAATATGTTTGCGTTAGCTGGCGTACTGGTTGTTATCGTTAGTGTTGTATCGGGTTATTTGGCATCTCATGGCAATATGTTGGCGTTATGGCAGCCTTTTGAAGTGATTATTATTTGTGGCGCGGCATTGGGTGCCTTCATGGTAGCGAATCCGCTTATTGTTCAGAAAAAAGTATTCACTATGCTGCCTCAGATTTTTTCTGGGAGCCGTCATAATAAGCGTTTTTACCTTCAGTTATTAGGTTTGATGTACTGTCTTTTTCAAAAAAGCCGCCAAGATGGTTTTTTGTCTATTGAGGAGGATATTGAGTCTCCTTTTACCAGTGAGTTGTTTAATCGTTTTCCTGATGTGGTGCGTGATCATGAGGTGGTAGAGTTTTTAACTGACAATTATCGGATCTTTACGTTAACAGGTCTGCCCGCTTATGAAATAGACGCCATTATGGACAATGAAATTGAGCAGATTCAAGAAGAGCTTATTGCTCCTAGTCATGCATTGAATCGTGTAGCGGAGGCTTTGCCTGGGTTTGGTATTGTTGCTGCGGTACTTGGTATTGTTATCACTATGGGGGCGATAGGTGGCCCATTAGAAGAGATTGGTTCACACGTAGCGGCGGCATTAGTCGGGACGTTTTTAGGTATCTTTTTTGGTTATGGGTTTGCTGGGCCGGCGGCTTCGCATTTGGAGAGCCTAGGGGCTCATGAGTTAAAAGCGTATTTGTGTATTAAAGCGTGTTTAAATTCGATTGTTTCTGGTTACGCACCGCCTGTAGCAGTCGAGACGGGGCGTAAGTTGCTACCTCCGGATATGCGTCCAAGTTTTATTGAATTGTCAGATGATCTTAAGCAATACCGCTAGTATGGGCTTATAGCAAGTTTTGGGGAGTGTTAGATGGCTTTAGGTTCTAATGGCCTGGTTATTCGGCGGGTTAAGAAAATCAAAAAAGTTGCACACCATGGTGGTGCTTGGAAAATAGCTTTGGCAGATTTTGCTTTGGCTATGATGGCTCTCTTTTTGGTTTTATGGATATTAAGTGTCGCCACGCCAGAAGAGTTGGCCAGTATTGAGGGGTATTTCCAAGATCCAATGGGGGCCTCTGTGGCAGGTTATAGTGCCAATCCTATCGATCTTGGTGGGAGTCCAGCAAAAAGTACGGAGAAAAAATTGGATTTACAGCTTCCTGAGTCTGGCAGTACTGATGTCGAGTCAAGAGATTTGCGTGCTGGGAATGGCCCTGATTCAGCGGATGCAAAAAGCATTAACGATATGGTGCAAAAAGAGATGGGAAGAATGAATATTCTACTCTCTGAGCAGCAAAATTTGCGTATTGAAGTAACACCTATTGGCGTTCGGATCACGTTATTGGATGATCCTGATGAGCCTATGTTTGAGCGCGGTAGTGCCCGAATGATGCCGGATATTGAAAATACTTTGCTTACTATGTCTTCCATCTTTAACAAGGTAGCCAATCCTATTGTGATTACGGGGCACACAGATTCATCAAGGTTTAGTGGTTCAGGTAGGTTGGATAATTGGGATTTATCAGCGTTACGAGCGAACGCTGCGCGTCGTATACTAGAGGAAGGTGGTGTTGAAGATGGGCGTATTGCTCAAGTAATAGGTTTATCAGACACCATACCTTACAACCGATTTGATACAGGTAGTGCTGAAAATAGACGAATCAGTATTACTTTATTGACAGACGAAGCTTATAAGAAAATGCTGGATCAAAATCTCCGTAATTTTGGAACCCCTGCCCAGCAATCTGATTTACAATTGTCTCCTGAAGCAATTTTTTAAAAGGCTTGATTCTCCCGAATAGACTGTTTAATTCTTAAGAAGCTTTGGAAGCGGTGCTCTGTTATTTCACCTTTATCTAATGCTTGAAGAATTGCGCATCCTGGTTCTTTTTCGTGAGCACAATCACGGAATCGGCAATAGCCAATATGTGGTTGAAATTCGATAAAACCATTCAGAAGTTCTTCCTCAGAGATATGCCATAAACCAAATTCACGTATTCCCGGAGAGTCAATAAGATCTCCGCCTTTTGGCATGTGGAATAGACGAGCTGTGGTTGTGGTGTGTACGCCTTTTTTTCGTTTTTGAGAGAGTTCACCAATCGTAATGTCTATATCGGGAAGTATCGTGCCAATAAGAGATGATTTACCGACACCAGATTGTCCGACAAATACGCTGGTTTTATCTTGCAAGAAACTGTAAAGCGATTCCATGCCTTCTTGATGCTTGATTGATGTTCTGATTATTTTGTAATTTAGGTCTTCGTATGTCTTTAAAAGATTATCTAAGCTGGCTTGATTGCTGTCGTCTATTAGATCGCACTTGTTCAGTAGTATCACTGGAGGAATGCCAACGGTTTCAGCGGCAACTAGATAACGGTCAATTAAGTTTGCATGAGCGACAGGTTCCGCGGCAATTACAACGACAATGTGATCAATGTTGGCCGCAACGGGTTTCAATCTTCCGTGCATGTCTGGACGAGACAGTGACGTGTGTCTTGGTGTGGTGGCGACAACAACGCCGCCTTCATTTTGCTTAGGACGCCAGACAACTTTATCGCCTGTAACGAGTTGGCCTAAATTGGCGCGTAAATTACAGCGCGTGGAAATACCAATAAAGGGCTCTTGCGTGCCTTCGACTTCGACTTGTGTGCCGAAGTGGGAAATGATCATACCTTCGGTTTCGGGTCCAAGATCAGATGACTGAAGGAGCTCTTCAGCGATATCGCCGCGTTTTTGGGTGCGTTCTACGCGTTCCTTGTGAATTCTTTCAATTCGCCAAGTTTGTTGTTTGGTAAGTTTTCGCTTCGACATTAGGCTCGTCTGATCATATAGTAAGGCGCATAGAGTATAATGCTTGGCATTGATAATAAAGGACTTGGAAGGTTATGAGCTTAAATGAAGAGAATTTAGTATGGATTGACCTTGAAATGACAGGGTTAGACCCAGAGAGTGATACCATTATTGAAATTGCGACAGTGGTGACAGACAAGCATTTAAATGTGTTGGCTAAGGGGCCGAGCCTTGCAATACATCAGGAAAAGCCGGTGATGGATGCAATGGATGAATGGTGTACTCAGCATCACGGCGATTCTGGTCTAACAGCGAGAGTGTTGTCTTCTACGATCAGTATGGAGCAGGCAGAGTCTGAAACCATCCAATTTTTAGCGCAATACGTTCCCGCTGGAGTTTCGCCTATTTGTGGTAACAGTGTTGGTCAAGATCGTCGTTTTTTATACCGTTACATGCCAGCTCTAGAAAGATTTTTTCACTACCGCTATCTTGACGTGAGTACGGTGAAAGAATTGGCAAAACGCTGGAAGCCAGAGGCGTTAGAAGGGTTTAAAAAATCAGGCTCACATCTAGCGATGGATGATATTCTAGAATCTATTGGTGAGCTTCAGCATTATCGTCGAACCATGTTTGGTTTAGACGATAAGGTATAAATTCCATTTCCGAAGGATCTAAAAGGTATTTGATGAGCTTTAGGGGTTTAAGGCTCATTAAATAATCGCAGAGGCTCCGTCCCAGATTAGCTTGATCCCTGTTAGGAAAAGAAAACCATACATGAATTTAAAAAATAGCGCGGTTGATATTTTATAGTGCAACCAAGCGCCGAGTTGAACGCCTAGGTAAGCAATAGGGGTAAAGCAAAGAGACAGAAGTATGTTTGAAGTGTTTAGTTGCCCAAGCATGCTATATGGAATGAGTTTTACATAGTTAATTGCGGTAAATATCACTGCTGCGGTAGCGACATACTGCGTTTTATGAAGGTTTGCTCTAAGTAAATAAACGCTCATTGGTGGGCCGCCAGCATGGGCGATAAAGCTGGTGAGGCCGCCTAGAGCGCACCAGAGCTTTCCAGCTATTGCACTAAGTGGTTTTGGTTGAGTTGTGCGGTTTTTTCTTGGCCATGAGTTTAGAACAAATCCTACCGCAATAATTCCCACCATTATTTTTAGCCACTCAGACGAAAACCATGATGCGGTCAATCCTCCAATAATAACCCCGACGATAGCCGCTGGAATGCATTTAATGAGTTGTTCGTTGCTCCATTTCCCCCAGAACTTTTGTACGGCAAATATGTCCATAATACACAGGATGGGAAGCATGATGGCGGCAGCAAAGATGGGAGAGGTTTGAAGGGATATGAGTGGTACGGCCATAATACCGAATGCGCCAGAAAATCCTCCTTTAGAGATGCCTGTAATAAATACGGCAATGGCAATGAGTGAAATGAGAAGCCAATCCATAAATGTCCTTCGTTGTGATGTTAATGTTGTTAGCTTGCCGATTATGGGGTATTGGTGCTTGTTTCAAAAGCCTTCTGTATTAGAATTACGTGAGTTTTTTGTGTTTGCTCTTTTTGGGTGTAGAGAGGATTAATAAGTAATGCGAATAGAAAAAGATGTTTACGGTGAGGTGGCGATGGAGGGCCTGGGAGAGGTTGTTTCATCTGCATTGAAAGTGGGTGGGGTGGTTTATCTAGAGGGTGATCTTGGGATGGGAAAAACCACACTGGTGAGAGGGGTGCTGCGAGGTCTAGGTTATCAAGGGCCCGTGAAAAGTCCAACTTACACCATCGTTGAACCATATGAGTTACCCAATTTGGAAGTGTATCATTTTGATTTGTATCGCGTTAGCGACGCAGAAGAGCTTGAGTTTATGGGGATTCGGGATTACTTCACTGAAAGTGGTTTGTGCCTGATTGAGTGGGCGGAAATGGGGCGTGGGGCGTTGCCAGAGGCGGATTTGGTGGTCTCTTTGAATCTGATTCATCAGGGTCGTCATGTCTCTTTAGAGGCGCAAACAGAAAAAGGTTTGGCTGCTCTAAAAGTTTTACAAGAGGTCATAACTTCTTGATGTATAGAAGTCTTTACTATAAGTAAGATTGAGATCCATTTAATCAGCAGTTATAGTGTGTCAGATATACTAGCTAGCTGTCTGATATGCATACTAAATTTCACATTTGTCTTTTTGTTTTTATTAATTTAATTCTGTCTGTCGCGTCTTTGGGGATTTTTGCCGCCGAAGTTCGAGATATACGTGTTGCTCAACAAGAAGGGGTGACGCGTTTGGTATTTGAACTTTCTGATGTTTCAGAGCATCGAATATTTCCTCTGTCAAACCCTGAGCGCATTGTTTTAGATATTAGCGATGTTGTGTTAGATGCAGCCGTCGTAAATGGCTTATCTGCGCTATCCTCTGATGTGTTGATGCGTGTACGCTACGCTAAGCGTGATAGTGGGGTGCGCTTTGTGCTTGATTTGGCTCAGAAGGTCAGGGCAAAAAGTACTGTTCTTGCGGCAAATGGTACTTATGGTCCACGGATTCTTGTCGAGCTTGAATATGGTGTTCGCAAGCCTGCCACGATAGTAAAAAGTTTGGCAAACCTGTCAAAAGAAAAACGTAATATCGTCATCGCGATAGACCCAGGGCATGGCGGTAAGGATCCAGGGGCTTTGGGGCAATACAAAGTTCGAGAGAAGGATATTGTTTTATCTATTGGCAAGGAGTTGGCGAGTCGAATCAATGCGGTAGACGGTTTTAAAGCGGTCTTGACGCGTTCGACAGATACTTATCTTCCTCTTCGTGACCGTTCGCGGGTGGCGCGTGATGCAAATGCCGATTTAATGATTTCGATTCACGCGGATGCTTTTACTAAGTCGAGCGCTCGCGGTGCATCTGTGTGGGCGCTATCTCTTAGTGGTAAGAGTTCTGAAATGGGGCGCTGGTTGGCCCAGCAAGAAAACTCGGCGGATCTGGTCGGTGGTATTTCGTTGGATGATAAGGATCAGTTGTTGGCGGAAGTATTATTGGATATGTCGATGAATTCGACGATTCAAATGAGTCTTAATATTGGTAAAAGTGTTTTGGGTGAAATGAAGGGTGTTGCAGTATTGCATAAAGGCAGTGTGCAGCAAGCTGGTTTTGTTGTACTAAAATCACCGGATATACCATCGATATTGATCGAGACAGGCTTTGTATCAAACAAAACAGAAGCAAAAAATCTTTCTAGCAGATCGTATCGGGTTAAGTTAGCGGCTTCCATTGCCACCGGTGTTGTTGAATATTTTACGAAGAACGCGCCTGATGGAACGCTGGTTGCCTGGAAGCAAGGTAATCATACTGACTTTGTTTATACCGTTGAGAAAGGCGACACACTTTCTGAGATCGCGCGCAGTAATCAGGTGTCCCTCGCTGTTATACGACAAGCGAATGATCTGAAAAACGATGTTATTTGGATTGGTCAGAAGCTAGTCATCCCCGCTGGATAGAATTCCATTCCCTTTTGTTATTAATTAAAGGTTGCTCATGCAAAGAATTAATCTTTTGTCACCACGTTTAGCCAACCAGATTGCTGCCGGTGAGGTGGTTGAGCGTCCAGCTTCCGTTGTGAAAGAGCTGCTTGAAAATAGCCTAGATGCTGGTGCTTCTCAGCTTGATATTGATGTGGAGCAGGGCGGCGTTAGGCGTATAAAAATACGGGACAACGGCACGGGGATTATGAAAGATGATTTGTCCTTAGCTTTGAGTCGTCACGCAACGAGTAAAATCATAACGTTGGATGACTTAGAGGCAGTTCGTACACTGGGGTTTCGTGGTGAGGCGTTAGCGAGTATTAGCTCTGTTTCCAGAATGCACCTTACCTCTCAGGCTGAAGATGAGTCAGAGGCATGGCGAGTCGAGGCGGAAGGGAAGGATATGGCAACAGCCGTACGCCCAGCTTCGCATCCACAAGGTACAACTATCGATGTGCGTGATTTGTTCTTTAATACACCCGCCCGTCGAAAGTTTCTGCGCACAGAGAAAACAGAATTTGCCCATCTTGAAGAGGTGGTGAAAAGGTTGGCGCTCAGTCGTTATGAGACAGGTTTTCGTTTAAGTCACAACGGTAAGCAAGTTTATGATCTTCGTCCAGTAACGGATCAGCTTCATGCTGAACACAGGCTGGCGACCTTGCTGGGTAAAAAATTCATAGAGAACTCGTTGACGCTGGATGTTGAAGCCGCGGGGTTGCGCTTGTGGGGATGGATCGGTTTGCCCACCTTTTCTCGGTCTCAGGCGGATCTACAATACTTCTTTGTGAATGGCCGAGTGGTTAAAGATAAATTGGTGGCACATGCTGTTCGTCAAGCGTATCGCGATGTTTTATATAATGGTCGTCACCCTACTTTTGTTCTGTATCTCGAGCTGGATCCTTCCACTGTTGATGTAAACGTGCACCCAACAAAGCATGAGGTACGGTTTCGCGATGGACGTTTGGTTCATGATTTTTTGTTCAGTCGCATACATAAAGCCATTGCGGATGTGAGGCCTGAATCGGATGCAGCACCCACCGGAATGCAAGAAACATCATCGAATGAGTCGGAAATTACAGAGCAGTCTGCTTTACAGTTGTCAAATCGTCCTGCTTCATCTGCAATGGATTGGATGAGGTCAGCGTCAAGCTCGCCAAGCTCTTCAGATGTTCGTGGTCAGCTTGATGGGATGCGCCGTCTTTCTGGTTATGCTCAGGAGTACACGTCACAAACTGAGACGGTTGACCCTGAAACAGGAGAGGTGAGAGAGGCTGCCCCCTTAAGTTTGCTTGGGCAAAGTGATGTCTCTGCTTTTGGGCAAGATGTGGATTATCAAGCGGTGCCTCCCTTAGGTTTCGCTGTTGCTCAGTTGCATGGTGTGTATATTCTTTCCGAGAGTGAGCAAGGGCTTATCCTGGTCGACATGCATGCCGCCCATGAGCGCATTGTTTATGAGCGAATGAAAACGGCCTTTTATCAAAAAAACATCTCATCACAGCCTTTACTGGTGCCTATTAATATCGCCGTGTCGCAAAGTGAAGCGGATTTGGTTGAGGAAAGCAGTACTGTTTTTGAGGCGTTTGGGTTTCGTGTGGAAAGAACTGGGTTAGAAAGTGCCATGGTTCGAGAGGTTCCCGTTATACTGATTCGAGGCGATGTTGAAGGTCTAGTTCGTGATGTGATTAGTGATTTATCAGCAAATGGTATATCAGATCTAATGGAATCGCGTGCGAATGAATTGATGGCGTCCATGGCTTGTCATGGCGCGATTCGAGCGAATCGCAAATTAACAATTGCAGAGATGAATAGTCTTCTTCGTGATATGGAAATAACGGAGCGAAGTGGGCAGTGTAATCATGGTCGACCGACTTGGGCGCACTTGAGTATGTCTGACTTAGATAAACTCTTTTTGAGGGGGCGTTAAAATGGCAAAGCCACATGTTGTTTGTTTGATGGGGCCAACGGCTTCTGGGAAAACCGGGCTAGCAGTTGAGTTAGCTGAGCACCATAATTTTGAAATTATCAGTGTTGATTCCGCTCTTGTTTACAAAGGCATGGATATTGGGACAGCAAAGCCTGATGCGGCATTGTTAGCAAGGGCGCCTCATCGGTTGATCGATATTATCGATCCGCTTGAATCTTACTCGGCAGCAGATTTTGTATTTGATGCGGTTGAGCAGTCTCAGGAAATTCTGGCGAAAGGTAAGACCCCGCTTTTGGTTGGAGGGACTATGATGTACTTCAATGCTTTGCAAAAAGGTTTGGCAGAAATGCCGCAAGCCAATGTGGAGCTTCGAGCTGTGATTGAAGCTGAGGCAGCTGAAAAAGGTTGGGTTGCCTTGCATGAGGAATTGCAAACAATCGATCCAGAGGCTGCGTCTCGTATCCATCCTAATGATCCGCAGCGTTTACAGCGCGCTATTGAAGTGTATCGATTAACTGGTAAAACCATGACCCAGTTCTGGGCTCAGCAAGAGGCTGTTTCTTTGCCTTTTGATATGATTAATATGGCGGTGATGCCAAAAGAGCGAAGTGTGTTGCACGCTCGAATTGAGCGGCGTTTTTACGACATGATGGATCAGGGTTTTTTGGCTGAAGTGGAGAGCTTATATAAGCGTGGTGACTTGTCAACTGATATGCCTTCTATGCGCTGTGTTGGTTATCGGCAGCTATGGCAATATTTAGAAGGTGACGATTTGCTAGATGATGCTATCTTTAAAGGTGTTGTTGCTTCTCGTCAACTGGCTAAAAGGCAGCTTACTTGGTTGAGGGGTTGGGATGATTTGATGATTTTTGACAGTTTGTCAAAAGATCTTTTGGCCGAGACCTTGAATTATATTGAAAGCAGGATTATATAGGGGAAATGGATAAAGATTTGGTGTAGTATCTACAGTATTGTTTTATCAATATTTAATTTAATATTTTACGCTTACTTAAGGAGATTCAAATGTCAAAAGGGCAATCATTACAAGACCCTTATCTAAATATTCTACGTAAAGAAAGAGTGCCAGTGTCTATCTTTCTTGTAAATGGAATTAAACTTCAAGGTCAAATCGAATCATTCGATCAGTTTGTGATTTTGTTAAAAAATACCGTTAGTCAAATGGTTTATAAACATGCCATTTCTACGGTTGTGCCTTCTCGTACTATCCGCATCCCGTCTCCTGATCAGCCGGAAGATGCTGCTGAATAGTTTGTCTATAATACGGCAAACAGAGGAATACCAGATTGTTTTTTGAACGACCAGATAGTGGTGAAATAGCAGTATTGGTCCATATAGATTTTAATGATAAAAATGAATCTTATGGGCCAGAAGAATTCGTTGAGTTAGCTATTTCTGCTGGCGCAGATCCTGTGGCTGTTGTTACAGGATCTCGTCAGCGGCCTGATGCGAGATACTTTATTGGTACTGGCAAGTTAGCTGAAATAAAAGATATTGTAGATCGAGAGGAGGCGCAAGTCGTTCTTTTTGATCATGCTTTGTCTCCTTCCCAAGAGCGTAATTTAGAAAGTGCTTTACAATGTCGAGTGCTTGATCGCACTGGGTTAATTTTAGATATTTTTGCTCAGCGCGCACGAACACACGAAGGTAAGTTGCAAGTGGAGCTTGCTCAATTGCAGCACACCTCAACTCGTCTTATTCGTGGTTGGACTCACCTAGAGCGCCAGAAGGGCGGGATAGGCATGCGTGGTCCGGGTGAAACTCAACTTGAAACAGATCGTCGCTTGTTACGAGAGCGTATCAAGGCAATCCAAAAAAGATTGAGTAAAGTAGATTCTCAGCGTGATCAAAATCGTCGGTCACGTGATCGGTCTTCTGTGCCAACGGTTTCTTTGGTTGGTTATACCAACGCAGGTAAGTCTACATTATTCAATCGAGCGACAGGTGCGGATGTGTTTGCGGCGGATCAACTGTTTGCCACACTTGATCCTACCTTAAGACGCTTGGATGTTGAGCAGATTGGTTCGATTGTTTTGGCGGATACCGTCGGGTTTATTCGTCAGCTACCACATAGATTAATTAAGGCGTTTCAGGCGACTTTAAGAGAGTCTTCCGAGGCGGATTTATTGTTGCATATAGTGGATGCAGCTGATATTTATCGTGATCAGAATATGGCGCATGTTGATACTGTGTTGGCAGAAATTGGTGCCGATGAGGTGCCAACCTTAATAGTATTTAACAAAATAGACGCATTGCCAATGTCTGAGCCTCGAATAGACAGAGATGCAGAGGGGAACCCTTTGCGAGTCTGGTTGTCTGCTCGTGATGGTCAAGGTATTGATTTGCTTAAGCAGGCAATCGCTGAACTGTTGGCGGTAGATGTTTTTAGTGAAACGCTTTATTTGTCCAGTAAGTATGGGCGCTTAAGGGCGATGTTGTTCGAGCATGGGGCTGTGAAATCAGAGCGCTTTGATGAAACGGGCCGATTTGTTCTTGATGTAAAGTTACCTAAAAAAGATTATTTGCAGATCTTGGCTCGTGCTGGCATGTCTGAGGATCAGATCGAAGCCGTGTAAGCTGTACAGAATTATCATTAAAATAAAGTGGAGACGTAGTATGGCCTGGAATGAACCGGGTAATAACGACAATGACCCATGGAATCCAGATAAAAACCGTAATAATGGTGCTGGGCGCCCAGATGGAGATCGTGAAAAAGATGCCAATAATGACCCTTGGGGTCGTAAGCCTGGAGGAAAAGAACAAGGTCCTCCAGACTTAGATGAGGCTTTTCGTAAATTGATGGATATGTTCGGTGTTAAAAAATCCCGCAAGTCTGGCGGCTCCGACAACGGTGGAGACTCCGGTATGTCTGGTAAGTTTGGTGGCGGTTTAATTGCTGTTGTTTTGCTTGCTGTGTTGGGTTTATGGGGTGCGACTGGTGTCTATCAGGTAGATCAGCAGGAAAGGGGTGTTGTGCTTCGTTTAGGAGAATATCACTCAACTGTTATGCCTGGTTTGCATTGGAATCCGTCTATGATTGATTCTGTTACTAAGGTTAATGTGACGAAGGTTCGTTCCCATGACCATAAGGCATTGATGCTGACAGTTGATGATGCGATCGTTGAAGTGGGTGTTTCGGTTCAATACTCCGTTCAAAATCCAAAGGATTTCTTGCTTAACGTTCGTAGTCCTGAAGAATCACTTGCTCAAGTGACAGAAAGTGCGCTTCGTCATGTAGTGGGTAGTTCTGAAATGGATCAGATTTTGACAGAAGGTCGAGAGTTATTGGCGGCAGAAGTTAAAGTTCGTATTCAAGATTATAGCAATGCTTATGGTACTGGCTTATTGATTTCGAAGGTTAACGTTGAAAATACTCAGGCGCCGAATCAAGTGCAAGAAGCGTTTGATGATGTTATCAAGGCGAAAGAGGATGAGTTGCGAGTACGTAATGAAGCCGAGTCTTATGCTAATGGTATTATTCCTGAAGCTCGAGGTCGTGCACAGCGTATCAGAGAGGAAGCTGAGGCTTATCGCTCTGAGATAGTTGCTCGGGCTAGTGGTCAGGCTGATCGTTTTGATCGTTTGTATCGCGAGTATACTAAAGCGCCAGACGTCACTCGTCGTCGTTTGTATATTGAAACGATGGAGTCGGTCTATAAAGATGTGAATAAAGTTGTTGTTGACACTCAAGGTGGAAATAACATGATGTATTTGCCTTTGGATCAGCTAATGAAGCAGCGTCCAGAGTCATCTAAAGGTGCGGGCTCTGCAAGTTCAGGAAATATTGGGGCGTTGACAGATCAAGTTCTTGATGAGATACGTAAACGTCAGAATTCAACCGTTCGTAGAGAGGGCAGAAACTAATGAAAGGCTTTTCTTTTTCAGTTTTATTTGTGGTTCTTCTCGGCATGTTGGTTGCTTCTCAAACGCTTTTTGTCGTGAATGAGACAGAGCGTGCAGTGGTACTTAAGTTTGGTGAAATTGTGCGAGGCGATGTAAAGCCTGGCCTTCACTTTAAGCTTCCAATTGTAAACGAAGTTAAGATTTTCGATGCTCGAATTTTGACAATGGACTCTCGTCCTCAGCGTTATTTGACGTTGGAGAAAAAAGCGGTTGTCGTTGATTCTTATGTGAAGTGGAAGATCGATTCAGTTGTTAAGTTTTATCAAGCCACTTCTGGTGATGAAATTATTGCTAATCGAATTTTATCTTCGCGAGTGGACACTGGTTTGCGAAATAAGTTTGGCGAACGAACGATGCATGAAGTTGTTTCAGGGCAGCGTGACCAGTTGATGACAGGTTTGCGTGATGAGCTGAATGGAGTTGCTCAGAATGAGTTGGGTATTTCTATTGTAGATATCCGAGTCAAACGCATCGATCTACCACCTGATGTAAGTGAATCTGTTTACGCTCGTATGCGTACTGAGCGTGAGCGTGAGGCTCGTGAACACAGATCGAAAGGTTTGGAGCTTGCTGAGGGTATTCGTGCTGACGCAGATCGCCAACAAGTTGTTTTGGAAGCTGAAGCACAGCGTGATGCGGAGATGATCCGTGGTGATGGTGATGCTAAAGCGGCGGCAATTTACTCTAACGTTTACACTCAAGATCCTGAATTTTACGAATTCTATCGTAGTCTTCAGGCTTATCGCGAAAGCTTTAATGGTAGCAGCGATTTGTTTGTCCTTGAACCAGACAGTGAGTTCTTTAAGTATTTGAATAGCTCTACCGGTGGTTTCACTAAATAGAGGGGATATTCATCAATAATCGTATATGAAGCCTATTTGTTAAAATAGGAAACATGATACTATTACAGAAGCCGGGCTAAGCCCGGTTTTTTAATGATCAAAATAAAGAGAATCTATGCAGGAATTGTTGCAGTCGCTGCTCATTGGCGTCAGCCTTTTATTGATCGTCGAGGGTTTTTTGCCTTTTCTCGCCCCGGATTTTTGGCGGGAAATAATGGTAAAAGCAATCGCGAGCTCAGATTCGAATTTACGCATTCTGGGGGCGGTTAGTATGTTTCTTGGATTAATGCTTCTTTTGCTGACACGAAGCTAAGAGGGTAATTTAATGTCATTAGCAGATCGCTGGTTACTTCCTGATGGGGTTGATGAGGCGTTGCCTGAGCAAGCCGCTAAAATTGAACACCTTAGAAGAACGCTGCTTAATCTCCATGAAAGCTGGGGATATCACCTAGTAATACCTCCTCTTTTAGAGTATTTGGATTCCCTTCTTACGGGAGCCGGCTCAGACCTAGAAATTGAAACATTTAAAGTTATTGACCAATTATCAGGTCGACTTCTAGGTATTCGCGCCGATTTTACATCGCAAGTTGCGCGTATAGATGCCCATTGCCTTAAAGACAATGGTGTTCAGCGTTTGAGTTATTGTGGCAGTGTTTTGAGAACAATGCCTGCAGGTTTGGATGGAACTCGTAGCCCTATTCAGTTAGGGGCAGAAATTTATGGTCATGGTGGTGTAGAAAGCGATGTCGAGGTGTTGTCTTTGATGTTGCAGACTTTATCTACGGCTGGCTTGTCCAATGTTGTTCTTGATCTAGGGCATGTTGATGTTGTTAGTGGTGTTTTAGCTGCATGCGACCTTAGTGCGGATCAGAAAGGCAAACTGATTGAATTGTATAAAGCAAAAGATTTGCCTGAGCTAGATCGATATGTAGAAGAACTTAGTTTGCGTGATCTTGAAAGGAAGTGGTTAGTTGGTTTGCCGCGTTTATGTGGTGGTAAAGAGGTATTGCTGAGCGCTACTGAATTGCTTGGTGGTGTAAATGAGTCGATTCGTAATGCAATTGTCTTATTGCAAGAGGTTAGTGAGTCTATCTGTCAGCGCTTTCCTACTGTTGGATTGCATTTTGATTTGAGTGACTTGGTTTCTTATAGTTATCATACCGGTGTTGTTTTTGCGGCTTATGTTCCCGGCCATGGTAATGCGATCGCCCGTGGTGGTCGTTATAATAATATTGGGCAGGTATTTGGTCGTTCTCGACCCGCGACAGGTTTTAGTACGGATGTAAAAGCCTTGGTTTCTTTGACGGATATTATTGTCAAAAAGCCAAAAACTGTTTTATCGCCAATATGCTCAAGTGATGCGCTTTGGAAAAAAGCGAATTCTTTGCGTGCTGAAGGGTACCGAGTGGTAGAGGTTTTGGATGACCTTTACACTGGAGATGCTGATTTTAAGCTGGATTTTGTTGATGATACTTGGCAGTTGATGCCGGTTCAAAACTAGACTTTTCTTTAAGAACTATCTAAATGAGACCTGAAATTATGGGTAAAAATGTTGTTATTCTAGGCACTCAATGGGGTGATGAAGGTAAAGGTAAGGTTGTAGACCTACTTACTGAAGATGTAGCTGCTGTTGTGCGTTTTCAAGGTGGTCATAATGCAGGCCACACCTTGGTTATTGATGGTAAGAAGACGGTTTTGCACTTGATACCTTCTGGTATTTTGCGTGAAGGCGTTCAATGTATCATTGGTAATGGTGTAGTGTTGTCCCCAGCGGCGTTGAAAACGGAAGTGCTTGAGCTTTTAGAGCAAGGTGTTCCTGCTGTAGATCGTTTGAAAATTAGTGCGGCATGCCCTTTGATTCTTCCTTATCATATTGCGATTGATCAGGCTCGCGAGCTTGCCAAAGGCGAGAAAAAAATTGGAACAACGGGTCGTGGTATTGGGCCCGCGTATGAAGATAAGGTAGCGCGTCGTGCTATACGTGTTGGAGACCTATTGGATTCTGAGCGTTTTGCTACCAAGCTTAAAGAAGTGCTTGAATATTATAATTTCGTGCTAACTCAATACCATAAAGTGGATCCGATTTCCTTTGATGAGGTTTATGCGGAAGGCTTGGAGATGGCTGAGTTTCTACGTCCGATGGTGGCTGACACTATTACTTTGCTGCATGACTTGCGTAAAGCGGGTGCGAACATCATGTTTGAAGGTGCTCAGGGTTCATTATTGGATGTTGATCACGGTACTTACCCATACGTTACGTCATCTAATACGACGGCGGGTGGTGCACCTGCAGGTACTGGTTTTGGTCCATTGTATCTAGATTATGTTCTTGGTATTACGAAAGCCTACACCACTCGCGTTGGTTCTGGCCCTTTTCCTACGGAATTGTTTGATGAAGACGGTGAGCGTTTAGGTGTGCGTGGTCATGAGTTTGGCGCGACTACTGGTCGTTCGCGTCGTTGTGGTTGGTTTGATGCCGTGGCTTTACGTCATGCTGTTCAGATTAACTCAGTCTCCGGTATTTGTTTGACTAAGCTTGATGTGTTGGATGGTTCTTCTGTCATCAAAATTTGCGTGTCTTATGCAAATGCAGATGGTACACCCGTTGCTGGTTGTTTAGTTGACAGTGAAGGTTATGAGAATGCCACGCCAGTTTATGTAGAAATGCCTGGCTGGACTGAATCTACTGTTGGTGCTCCAAGCTTCGACGCTTTACCAGCAAATGCTCAGGCTTACATTCGCTTTTTAGAAGAGCAAGTTGGTGTTCCAGTTGATATTATCTCTACTGGACCAGACCGTAATGAGACAATTGTAATTCGCGATCCTTTTAAACAGTAGGGTTGGTATTGCAGGTTTCATTTTTTTAAAAAAGTCGCATTTTGCGACTTTTTTTGTTTTTCAGGGTAGCTAAGTTCATCATATTAGTATTCTTTGTAAATAGAGTGAAAAGAGGGGAAGGTGTTTGTCTGGCGCTAAGGTAATATTTACAATTGAATTTATGGCAATGTAACTGCCTGCTAAACAATGAAAAAATAAGAGGGAATATTTATGGTTAAGTTATTGCTTGCTGATGATGATGCTCGTTTATCGGATTTGATTAAAGAATACTTTGACGGTGAGGGTTATGAGGTAGCGCATGCTTGGAATGGTCGTGAGGCGTTAGAGCTTATGGCTGCGGATATGCCAGATATTATTATTCTCGATGTCATGATGCCAGAATTGGATGGCTTTGAGACTTTAAAGCAGATTCGTAATAAAAGTGCGGTTCCCGTTATTATGCTGACAGCAAAAGGGGATGATATTGACCGTATACTTGGGCTAGAAATGGGGGCGGATGACTATTTGTCTAAACCTTTTAATCCGCGAGAGTTATTGGCTCGAATTAAAGCGATTTTGCGCAGAGCGAGTCAGGAGCGTGAAGGTGATCCAACGGCTGACATAGAGCTTTCTGGCGTGTTGTTGCGTCGAAAAGATCGTACGGTTTATTTGGAGGGTGAGCTGGTTGAGCTAACGACGTCTGAGTACACCTTACTAGAATGCATGTTAATGGCGCCTGGGCAAGTGTTGACTAAGCAGGAACTTTCAGAAAAAGCACTTGGTCGTAAGTTGACTATGTATGACCGTAGTTTGGATATGCATATCAGCAATTTACGCAAAAAAATTGGCAATTTAGAAAGCGGAGATCCTCGAATCAAGACAGTGCGTGGTGTAGGTTATATCTTTGTGTCAAATGAGTAAGGTGCTTAGTTTTTTATGAAAAATACTTTTCTGCGTGTGTTTCTGGTGGTGCTGCTGTCCAATATTATTGTGGTTAGTATCGGTTTAGGGATGGTTCAGTTAATCCAGAAGCGCAACCAAGTATCAGCTGATTTACTGGGTGATGTTGGTGTTCAGTTGGTGGCTGGATATGAAAAGTTTGGTATTACTTCACTGCAAGAAGAGACAAAAAAAGCGGAGAAGAGACTGTCTGGCACTATTTATCTATATCAAGAAAATGGTCGGCCTCTTCTTAAGTCGTTGCCTCGTAATTTTAGGGAGCAGAACACCCCTAGTGTGACCAGTCGGCCTGCTGCCGATTTTCTGCACAGCCAATTTATTCAAGTGATTGGTGGAGATAATGTTCAATATCTGCTGATTTTCAAACCGAACCCCGAGATCGATTCGCTAGCACCTGGCGCTGTGGTGGGTTTTTCTTTGCTTGGTTTACTAGTGTCTAGTGGTGTATTAGCTTACTGGTTGTTAGGCCCTTTGTTGAAGTTACAGAGAGTTGCTAGGTCTTTCGGGCAAGGAGATATGACGGCGAGGGTTGAAAATAAATTAGCCCGAAGAAATGACGCAGTTGGTAAATTGGCGCGAGAGTTTAATGAAATGGCGGTTAGAATAGAAACGCTTCTTTCGTCTAAAGAGCGTTTAATGAGGGATGTGTCTCATGAGCTAAGGACTCCGCTAGCAAGGATTGAGGTGGCGCTAACTATTGCGGAAGATAAGTACGGCATTGAATCCCAAAAAGGCTATTTGTGTCGTATTCGTACAGAGCTTCATGAGCTTGATGAGTTGATTGGTCAGGTGCTTACTTTGAGTCGACTAGAAGCTGCCTCTCTTATAAAAGAAGAGATGAATTTACAGGAATGGCTTGGGGAAATTGTTGATGACGTAAGTTTTGAAAGTCAGCTCAAGGGGATTTCCGTTTCTAAGTCTGGTCGTGTGCCAAAAACCATATTGGGCGACCCTCTTCAGTTGCGGCACGCTATCGAAAATGTTTTACGTAATGCTTGTTTTTATGCGGGCGGTGGCGGCGTTATTGAAGTGGAAACGCAAGAAAAATCTGGATTTGCCTTTATCTATGTTCGTGATAATGGTCCCGGCGTGTCTGATGATAAGTTAGAGAAGATATTCCATGCTTTTTATCGTTCTTCTGAAGCAAGGGGGGCGAATAGTGGCGGCTTTGGTGTTGGTCTTACGATTTCCCAGCGTATTATTCGTGCACATAAAGGTCAGATAACGGCTCGTAATCGGGAGGAAGGAGGTTTGGAAGTGTGCTTTCAGTTACCGTTGGCTTGATGTTTCTGTGTCTTATTTATTTTCACTCTTGAAAAAGCCCTTGTTATTGTTTGTTTAGGTAAGTAATATGCGCCTCGCAAGTTGGCTAGGCAGTCGTCGCTCAATTTATTGGGGGGAGGAAAGTCCGGGCTTCGCAGGGTAAAGTGCCAGGTAACGCCTGGGGGGCGTGAGCCTACGGAAAGTGCAGCAGAAAATACACCGCCTAAGCAGTTTACTGCCGGTAAGGTTGAAATGGTGCGGTAAGAGCGCACCGCGCGACTGGCAACAGCTCGTGGCAAGGTAAACCCCACTTGAAGCAAGACCAAATAGGAACTCTTTGGCGTGACCCGCGCTGAGTTCGGGTAGGTTGCTAAAGACGTGCAGTGATGTACGTATTAGATGAATGACTGTCCACGACAGAACCCGGCTTATCGGCCAACTTGCATTTTCCTTTCTTTGTTAACTTCTCATGTAAAACAAAATACCTAAAGGGTTTCAGTATTCTTGGCCTTTTTTGCATGTGAGTTTTCTCATATCGTTATTATTTCAGTTTTTCTGAACTCCTTATGTTGCTGATCGAATACCGCTTATATGAGCGGTTTTTTTGTGCCTGTTTTTCTGTTTTTTTATCTTTAATCAATATTTTTTTACTATTTTAGAAAAAAAGTGTTAAATTGTGGGATAAAGTGTCGATAAGTGGGATATGAGTGTGTTCAGAGGGATTCATCAAGTCAGTGTAGATGTGAAGGGGCGAATGTCGCTTCCAGCACGCTTGCGCGATGATCTTGCTCAATATGACGAAGATGGTGTGGTTGTCACCATAGATCCTGTTTCTCGATGCTTGTTGTTGTACCCCTTATCTGAATGGGAGTTGATCCAACAAAAATTAGACAAGTTGCCTTCTTTTCAACCGCAGGCTAGGCGTCTTCAGCGCCTGTTAGTAGGGCATGCTACCGATTTAGACGTTGATAAAGCGGGTCGAATTTTATTACCTGCGCCGTTGCGCGAGTTTGCTCGTTTAGATAAAAAGTTAACCATTCTTGGTCAAGGCAAAAAACTTGAAATTTGGAGCCAGGAAGAATGGGAGGCTCAGCGCGAAGATTATTTGTCCCAAGATGCGCTTGAGGACCTACAAACTGAAACCATGATGGATATTTCTTTATGACAAAGACGATGGCAGAACACATAAGCGTCATGCTCGATGAATCCGTCGATATGCTGGTAACCGACAAGAATGGCCTTTACGTAGATGGAACCTTTGGTCGTGGCGGGCACACTCGTTTGGTTTTAGAGCGATTAGAAGCAGGTCGCCTGCTTGGTTTTGATAAAGATCCTGTGGCGATTCGGCATGGTGAACTGTTACAGCAAGAAGATTCACGATTTTCGATTGTCCAAGACAGTTTTGCCAATATGGCTACGCATATTTCAGACGTATTTGGTGTCGATAAAGTGGATGGCGTAATGATGGATTTGGGTGTTTCATCTCCTCAGATCGATGATGCTGAGCGTGGTTTTAGCTTTATGAACGATGGTCCACTTGATATGCGGATGAATCCAGATAAGGGTATTAGTGCTGCTCAATGGGTTGCGACCGTCAGAGAAAAAGACATGGCTGATGTCATGTATCAGTATGGCGAAGAGCGATTCTCTCGTCGCATTGCAAAAGCTATTTGTGAATACCGCTCTCATACGCCAATTCTAACAACACTCCAACTGTCAAAAATTATTGCTGAAGCAAACCCTGCTTGGGAAAAAGGAAAAAATCCTGCTACTCGGGCATTTCAAGGTATTCGAATTTACATTAATAACGAGCTTGGTGATTTAGAAATTGGGCTTGAAGCCGCGACGAAAGCGTTGAAAGTGGGCGGTCGATTGGCGGTTATCAGTTTTCATTCTCTTGAAGACCGTATTGTTAAGCGGTTTATGAAGTTGCAAGCGAAAGGGCCTGAGTTGCCAAGACATTTACCAATTCGCAATGCACATCTTGATATTAAGTTTAAGACGGTAGGTAAAGCGATTAAGCCGTCTCTATCTGAAGTGAGTGAGAATGTGCGATCTCGTAGTGCTGTGCTACGGGTTTTGGAGCGCGTAAGTGATTAAGGCGAATGTTGCACCGGTGGTATTTGCTATCGGTGTTTTGATATTGGCCATGGTGTCAATCGCTGTTGTCACACAGGTTTACGATTTTAGAAAGAGCTTCTCTTATCTTCAAACGCTGAGGCAGGATGAAGTGGATTATGAAGTGAAATGGGGGCAGTTGCTGCTTGAACAGAGTGCGCTAACTCAACCCAGTCGCTTGGAACAGGCGGCGATAAAGGATTTAAAAATGCACACCCCCTCTCAGGATGAATTGATAATAGTGAAGCCATGAATATTGAAAATCGTGTCCACACCCCAGGAAAATGGCGCTTTAGATTTGTGTACGGCATTGCTTTGCTGTTGTTTCTTGTCGCTGGCGGACGACTGTTCTATTTAACAGTTGTAGATAAAGCTTTTTTGCAGAATCAAGGCGAAATTCGAGCAGTAAGAACGGAGTCTATACCTGCTACCCGAGGGATGATTTTGGATAGGCGTGGGGAGCCGCTGGCTGTTAGTACACCAACTTGGACTATTATAGCTAACCCTAAAGCGTTATGGAAAATCCAACGAGATCCTTCTTTAAATATTGGGCCTGAACAAGAAATTAAACGCCTTGCGGGGGTTATGGGTGTTGGTCGAGCGTGGCTGCAAGAAAAGTTCGAGGCTAATGAAAGTCGTTCTTTTATGTATTTGAAACGCCAAATCCCGCCTAATGAAGCCGATGCTATTATGGCAGCGAATGTTGTTGGTGTGAGTAAAACCAAAGAGTATAAGCGTTATTATCCAGCCGCTGAAGTCGCTTCACATGTTGTTGGTTTTACCAATATCGATGATAAAGGACAAGAGGGAATCGAACTTGCCTACGATCAAGCACTAGAAGGCCAACCTGGGCGACGTAGTTATGTGAAAGATCTCAGGGGGAATATTATTCGTGGTGTTGGTGTGGAAGAAGCCGAGCATCCAGGTGAAAATATTGAGTTAAGTATAGATCTTAGGCTGCAATACTTAGCGTATCGAGAGCTAAAGGCGGCGGTTACCGAGCATAGGGCTACGTCGGCGTCGGCGGTTATCCTAGACGTTAAAACGGGTGAAATTCTGGCGATGGTCAATCAGCCATCGTATAACCCAAATGATCGTTCTAAATTAGAATATGAAGAGCTGCGTAATCGAGCAGTGATTGATTTGTTTGAGCCAGGCTCAACAATGAAGCCTTTTACTATTTCTGCTGCACTCATGTCTGGGCAATATACGACCGAGACAACGATTGATACGTCACCTGGTTATTTGCGCTTTGGTCGTTTTACCATTCGTGATGCAGCTAATTATGGTGTGATTGATTTTGAAAAACTACTGATTAAGTCGAGCAATGTGGGGGCATCAAAAATAGCCTTATCACTTCCTCAAGATGCAATATGGAACATGGATTATGAGCTCGGTATAGGGTCACAAGTCGGTATTGGTTTTCCTGGAGAAGCTTCCGGTGTTCTTCCGTCGCACCCTAAATGGCACCCGTCAGAAATTGCGACGTTAGCCTATGGTTATGGTTTGTCTGTCTCAACTCTACAGCTGGCGCAAGCGTACATGACATTAGCTAATGGCGGTTATCGCGTTCCTGTGACAATTTTTAAACAAGACATTCCCGCTGATGGTAAACAGGTTATTCCGCATAAAATCGCTCAAGATGTCATTAAAATGATGGAGAGCGTTGTTCAGCGAGGTTCTGGAAAGGCAGCTCAAATTCCTGGTTATCGAGTTGCGGGCAAAACGGGGACAGTTCATAAAGTCGGTTCTAAAGGTTATGAATACGATCAATATATTGCTTTGTTTGCCGGTGTGGCGCCTGCCTCTAACCCTAGATTAGCAATGGTGGTGATGATTAATGATCCCAAGGGCCGTGAATACTACGGTGGTGAAGTAGCAGCACCTGTCTTCTCGCGTGTAATGGAGGGAGCGTTAACGACACTGAATATTTACCCTGACCTACCTGAGGGTCTTAGAGAAGTTCGATTAGAGCCTAAAAAGGTTCCTTATCAAGTGGTGCAGGGTGGCTAGATGGCACAACTGACTCATATTCAATTACTAAATTTGGCGGGCTATTCTTCAGGGAGTAGCTCGCATTCTGCTATATATACTCATGTAGAAACGGACAGTCGAAAAGCAGACCCTCAGTGTGTTTTTTTCGCTTTACCGGGGGTTGCGACAAATGGCTGGGACTATTTGGACAGTGTGATTTCATTAGGTTGTAAAGTGGCCGTTGTTCCAACAGGGTTGTGTTTGAAGCGCGATGATATTGAGCTTATCTCTGTTGATAATCCGACTGAACTTTTAGTGGCTTGCTTGCATAGTTATTTTGGACATATGCCGAAACATATTGTCGCTGTCACTGGAACCAATGGTAAGTCATCGATTTGTTATTACATTGCTCAGTTGGCGCAGTTTATTGGTTTGAATAGTGGTTTAGTGGGAACGTTTGGTATCGGTCCATTAAACGATTTGTCGGAAGCCAAGCAGACGACTCCAGATATATTATCCTTGCACCTTACGTTAATGGCGATGGCTGGCTCTGGTGTAGGTCTTGTTGCATTTGAGGCATCTTCTCATGCACTGGATCAGGGACGCGTTGATGGCGTGCCTTTCCAGACGGCTGTATTTTCCAATCTTTCACGTGATCATCTTGATTACCATGGCGATATGACGGCTTATGCGTCGGCAAAGCAGCGTTTGTTTGCGTTTAAAAGTGTGTCAAATTCTATATTTTGTCTCGATGATAGTTATGCGCATTTTATGGCGGAAGCGGCAGAGGGTTCAAATTGTCATTATTATAGTGAGCAAAATTCAAGAGCGGATTTTTATGTTAAAAATTTGATATTAGAACCGACAGGGTGTCGCTTTATTTTGTGTCACCCTGAAGGTGAAGGTGTCGTTTTTTTACCATTGTTAGGGCGTTTTAATGTTCAGAATGCGTTGGCTGCATTAGCAAGTATGTGGAGTATTGCAGATGATAAAAGTGCGTTAGTAAGGGGGTTGTCTGCTTTACGTGGTGCACCTGGCCGTATGGATAAGGTGCAAGAGCTTAATGCGCCACTTATTGTTGTGGATTTTGCTCATACATCAGAGGCGTTAAAAGTCGCTTTGCAGGCATTGAAAGAGCACTGCAGTGGTCGCTTGATTTGTGTTTTTGGTTGTGGCGGTGATAGGGATCGAGGTAAGCGGCCTTTAATGATGGCTGCGGCTCTGCAAAATGCTGACTATGTATGGTTGACGTCGGATAACCCACGAACAGAATCAATAGAGCAAATTTTTCTGGATGCTTTAGCGCAAACATATGATGATGAGTTGTTTAGTGTAGAGCCGGATCGTCGTGTTGCCATCGCTAATGCTATTTTATCAGCGACACCAAATGATGTGGTTCTTATTGCTGGAAAAGGTCATGAGTCTTACCAAGATATTCAGGGTATAAAACATCATTTTGACGATAAAGAAGAGGCGCTGAAAGCGGTGAAATCTTATGTTAATTAATCTTGCTCTTTCGGATATCGCGCTGGCTTGCGGTGGAGAGTTGATCGGTTCAGATCATACTGTTAGTGCGGTTGTGACGGATACGCGAAAAATAGTCAGTGGTTGTGTCTTTATTGCCTTAAGAGGCGAGCGTTTTGATGGGCATGATTATGTAGCGCAAGCGGTTCGGGATGGCGCTGTTGGTGTGGTCTCTGAGCAAGCTCTTGATGTGCCTGCGTATGTAAAAGTTCTTAATACAACATTGGCTTACGGTGCTATTGCTCGTCTTATTAGAGAGGCGTTTAAAGGGCCTGTTGTCTGTATTACTGGAAGTAATGGTAAAACAACTGTAAAGGATTGGCTGGCGCAATCATTGGCGAGTAGAAGTGTGTTAAAAACACGCGCTAATTTAAATAATCAGATAGGTCTACCGCAAACATTGCTAGAGCTGGAAGCGCATCATGATGTAGCCGTGATTGAGGCAGGCACCAGTTTTTCAGGTGAAATAGCGCTATTGGCGAAGATTGCGGTGCCTGATGTTGTCATATTGACTAATGCAAATGGCAGCCATTTCGAAGGGTTGGGTAGTCTTGAAGGTATTGCAAAAGAAAAAGGCGAACTGATTTCAGGTTCTTCACTTGAGGCGGCGATTATTCTTAATTCGGATGACGTTTATTTTGATTATTGGTGTGGCTTGGCTGTGGGTCGTACAATTTATTCGTTTGGCTTTACTAAAGCGGCAAGTCTTTATGCTTCTGATGTTAGCTTAAGTGCAGAGTTTAGTGAGGCGACATTCCATTATCATGGTGAAGCGTTGCCTGTATTTATTGCAGGGGCTGGTCTGCACCAAATAGCGAATGGTATGGCTGTGGTTTTGGCTATGTTAGTAATAGGAATAGATTTTAAATTCGCGGTTGGTGCGTTGGCGACACCTGTGCTGGTTTCGGGCCGACTGGAGCGTCTTGAAACAAAAAATGGAGCTCTATTAATTAATGATTGTTACAATGCCAGCCCAACGTCTGTTGAGGCGGCTATTGATGTTCTTGCAATGCAATTAGTTGATGAGACATGGTTGATTTTAGGTGCTTTGGGTGAACTCGGAGATCAACAGGATGAGATTCACCGCGGACTAGGGATATATGCTAAGAATAAAGGTGTGTCGTGTTTGATTTGTGTCGGACCCATAGCCGCTGTTGCCGGTATCGCCTTTAGAAGTAAGGGCGGTAACGCTATATTTTGTAATACACATAATGAGGCGGCGACGGTAGTTCGCCAACTCGATAAAAAGCATGCCATTTTAGTGAAGGGTTCTCGTTCGGCTAAAATGGAAAATGTCATTGAAGCATTAAATAATTAGGATATTCCTTACCAATGTTACTTCTGCTAACGGCTTATTTAAGTAAATACCATACATTTTTTACAGTATTCAACTACTTGTCGCTTCGCGCCATTTTGGGTGTTCTTACCGCGCTGGCCATTTCGCTTTTGATTGGTAATAAAGTGATTCGCTTGTTGCAGCGTCTGCAAATTGGTCAGTCGGTTCGTAGTGATGGCCCTCAGACTCATTTAGCAAAAGCAGGTACACCTACGATGGGTGGGGCGCTAATTATTTTTTCAATCACCGTCAGTACCCTTCTATGGGGGGATCTACGTAACCAATATGTATGGGTCGTTTTGTTGGTTATGCTAGCATTTGGCGTTGTAGGTTGGGTGGATGATTATAGAAAAGTGGTTGAGAAAAATCCGCGCGGTCTTCCTGGTCGATGGAAATATTTTTGGCAAAGTATATTTGGTTTAGCGGCCGCATTTTATTTGTACTACACCGCCAGTACACCAGCAGAAACTGCATTGATTGTGCCTTTATTTAAGGACGTTGCTATTCCTTTGGGCGTGTTTTTTATTGTACTAACGTATTTCGTTATTGTTGGTACAAGTAATGCGGTTAATTTAACCGATGGTCTGGATGGTTTGGCTATTTTACCGACCGTTTTGGTTGGTGGTGCGCTGGGAGTGTTTGCTTATCTTACCGGGAATATCCGCTTTGCTGATTATCTATTAATCCCTTATGTGCATGGTTCTGGGGAGTTGCTTGTTTTTTGTGCCGCATTGGCTGGGGCGGGGTTAGGCTTCTTGTGGTTTAACACGTATCCTGCACAAATATTCATGGGGGATGTTGGTTCATTGGCTTTAGGTGCTGCGTTGGGCACTATTGCCGTCATCGTTCGTCAAGAGCTGGTACTGTTTATTATGGGCGGCGTTTTTGTGATGGAGACAGTATCTGTTATTTTACAGGTTGCTTCTTATAAGTTAACAAAGCGCAGGATATTTAGAATGGCGCCAATTCATCATCATTTCGAGTTAAAAGGCTGGGCTGAACCTAAAGTAATTGTTCGTTTTTGGATTATTACTGTGTGTCTTGTTTTAGTAGGCTTAGCCACCTTAAAAGTACGTTAGGAGTTTTGCATGTCGTTAATCGGGTCAGACCGGGTAAGAGCCGTTGTAGGCTTGGGTGCGACAGGCTTGTCTTGCGTACGTTTCTTAGCCAGTAAAGGTGTTGATTTTTATGTGGTGGATTCTCGCGAAAATCCCCCAGGGTTAGAGCAGGCAAAAGAGTATTGTCCTAAAGATCGTATTTTTACGGGTGATCTAGCAGTACTTGAAACACTTGGTGTTACTGAACTGTATGTTAGTCCAGGGATTGCATTGCGCACGCCAGTGTTAGCGCGCTTAGCGGCTCGTGGTGTACTCATGCGCGGTGATATTGATTTATTTCGTGATTATGTGGATGCCCCTTTTGTTGCTATCACGGGGTCTAATGCAAAGAGCACGGTAACAACGTTAGTCGCTTTGTTGCTTCAGGCTTGCGGTAAAAATGCCAAGGCCGGTGGTAATTTGGGGCCGCCTGCCTTAGATCTTCTTTCTCCTAATACGGATTTTTATGTGCTTGAGCTATCTAGCTTTCAGCTTGAGACGACTCATTCACTTCAAGCTGATTTAGCGTGTCTTCTTAATGTGTCTGAAGATCATATGGATCGATATGATGATCTTTATGAATATCAGCGTGTAAAGCAAAGAGTCTATCGTGGTTGTAAAGCGGCTGTTTGTAATAAGCAAGATATCCTGACGGCGCCGCTGTTGGCGGATACAACCCCTGTTCGAGCGTTTACGACGAAAAGTCCTGATTTAAAAGAGTTTGGTATGCTTAAAGATGGCGATGGAGCATGGTTGTGTCGCGGTGTCGAGCGACTTTATCATACGTCTCAAATTGCCCTAAAAGGTTCGCATAATCACGCTAATGTACTGGCAGCGCTGGCAATGCTTGAGCTGTTAGGGGTGGATGTTATGTCGAATGCGGTTGGGGATGTGCTGAAAGAATTCGGCGGCTTGCCTCACCGTTGTGAGACGGTTCGAACCCTTCATAGTGTTACGTATATTAATGATTCAAAAGGCACTAATGTGGGCGCTACATTGGCGGCGCTTCAAGGTTTAGGTTCGGTGGTAAGAAAGAATATTCTTCTTATTGCTGGGGGAGATGGCAAGGGCGCTGACTTTAGCCCTTTAACAAAATCGGTAACTGATTTTGTGAGAGTCGTTTATTTGTTTGGTAAGGATGCTGACCGTATCGCCGAGGTGATGTTGCCAGGTACTGAGGTTAAACGTTTTGATTCTTTGGATCAGATTGTATCAAGTATCTCTCAAGATGCTAAAGAGGGTGAGATCGTTTTGTTTTCACCCGCTTGCGCGAGTTTGGATATGTACAAAAGCTACGAAGTGCGAGGTGAGCATTTTGCTCGTTTGGTTGCTGAGTTATGACATGGTTTAAAGTGTTTGATCGGGTGTCTCTTCAGGAGTTTGCCCGGATTGATACTCTTTTTGTTGCCTCTGTTATCTCTATCTTGGCGCTGGGGATGGTGATGGTGTCAAGTGCGTCTATTTCTATTTCAGAAAGCCTTCATGGTCACCCTTATTTCTTTATGGGTCGGCAGGCTTTTTATCTTGTCTTAGGTTTAATCTCAGGTTTTCTATTGTTGTCATTACCAACCAGTCAGCTACAAAAATGGGGGATTCTGATGATGGGGTTGTCGTTGATTTTGCTGATTCTAGTGCTGGTTCCGGGCATTGGAAAAAGTGTAAACGGCAGTCGTCGGTGGATTAATTTAGTGGTATTTAACCTTCAGGCTTCGGAAGTGGCGAAGGTTTGCATGGTGGTTTATGTCTCCGGCTATTTGGTACGCAGAGCTGATCGAGTGAGAGAAGGTTGGGTGGGTTTCGTACTCCCTCTTTGTCTTTGTAGCGTTTTTTTGTTGTTTTTGCTTTTTGAGCCGGATTTTGGTGCTTCTGTTGTTTTGCTTGGTACGGTGATGGTGTTGCTTTTTTTAGGTGGCGCTCCTTTATATCAATTTTTGCTTTTGATGATTGCTGCGGTTGCTATGTTAGGGGTTGTGGCTATTTCGGAAAGCTATCGATTAAAGCGTTTGATGAATTTTATCGACCCGTGGGCTGACCCTTTTAATGAGGGCTATCAGTTGAGTCAGGCTTTGATTGCTTATGGGCGTGGGGAGTGGTTTGGCTTGGGTTTGGGTAACAGTGTGCAGAAACTGTCCTATTTGCCTGAGGCTCATACCGATTTTGTATTTTCTATTTGGGTTGAAGAAACTGGGATGTTTGGCGGTTTGTTACTGATTGTTTTGTTTGCCCTAATGGTTGGTCGGGCATTTAAAATCGGTCATGACGCTATGGCGTTGTCTCGTCCGTTTGCTGCTTATATGTGTTTCGGTTTTTCTATTCTGATTTTGGCTCAGGTCATCATCAATATTGGTGTCAATACGGGCTTTTTGCCGACCAAAGGGCTGACACTTCCTTTGATTAGTTATGGTGGTAGTAGCTTAATCATCACACTGGCGAGTTTATTTGTTATTGCGCGAGTCGATGTTGAAAATCGACGTGCTGAAAGTGATTACGATTCCAGTGGATCGGCTGAAGTGAAAGTTAAAGAGAGCGACAAATGAGCGATGTTAAAAAAATTATCATAATGGCTGGCGGTACGGGGGGGCACATCTATCCTGCGCTGGCCTGTGCTCAGGCTTTTAAAGATAAAGGAATGAATGTCCAATGGCTGGGCTCAAAAGGTGGCATGGAAGAAGTGCTTGTCGCTGATTATGATATTGCTTTGCATTCTTTGTCGATAAAAGGTGTTAGAGGAAAAGGGGTGTTGGGTCTATTAGTTGCGCCTTTTAGAGTTTTGCATGCCATTGGTCAGGCAATCGCAGTGTTACAGAAAGTTAAACCTGACGTTGTTTTGGGGATGGGTGGTTTTGTTGCTGGCCCCGGTGGTGTAGCTGCTCGAATTTTAGGTATTCCTCTGGCGATACATGAACAAAATGCCATTGCCGGTACGACCAATAAGCTGCTTTCTAAAGTTGCCAGTCTTAAGTTGCAGGCTTTTGATGGAGCAATTCCAAACGCCATTAGTGTAGGTAATCCCATTCGAAGTGATATTTTAGAGCAGCACGTTCGCATGCCGAGAAATGGCGTAGCGCGACCATTACGTTTACTTGTTGTTGGCGGGAGTTTGGGGGCGAAAGCGATTAATGATGTTATCCCTCAAGTTTTGTTAAACTGGCCCTCTACTCAACGCTTGGATGTTTGGCATCAAACTGGGTTGCGTAATTTTGACGTAGTCTCTGAACAGTATAAAATTGCGAAGGTTGAGGCTCGGGTAGAAGCTTATCTTGAGAATATGGATCGGGCTTATTACTGGGCAGATGTTGTCTTGTGCCGTGCTGGGGCGATGACGGTGAGTGAGTTGGCGATAGCTGGGCTCCCTTCAATTTTAGTGCCTTATCCGCACGCCATCGATGATCACCAAACTGCCAATGCGCGATATTTAGAACAAGTAGGGGCCGCCTATTTGTTACCACAGGCTAAGCTGACCTGTGAAGAAATTATCTCATTGCTTTCTAAATTTGTAGAAAGTGAAGATACATTATTAAAGATGGGCGAGCAGGCGAAGCTTGTTGCTCGTCCAAATGCGACGCAAGACGTCGTTGCATGCTGTTTAAGGTTGATAAAAACATGATTGATAATAAAGTTCAGTACGATATTCCTACTATGCGTCGTATTCAAAATATCCATTTTATTGGCATCGGCGGTGTTGGTATGTGTGGCATCGCAGAGGTATTGCATAATCAAGGGTATCGCGTGTCTGGGTCGGACCTTAAGTCTTCTTCTACAATAGAGCGTTTGGAGGAGTTAGGCATAAAAGTGTATTTGGGGCATTTAGAAGAAAACGTATATGACGCTCATGTCATTGTTGTTTCAACGGCAATTAATGTTGAAAACCCAGAGATAATTTGGGGTAAAGAACATCGTATTCCAATCGTTCGCAGAGCGGAAATGCTTGCAGAGTTAATGCGTTACCGTCACGGCATAGCGGTGGCTGGTACGCATGGGAAAACAACGACAACCAGTTTGATGGCGTCTATATTGGCCGCGACAGGTGAAGCTCCAACGTTTGTTATTGGAGGGCGTTTAACCAGTGCTGGCGCAAATGCGCAATTGGGTGTCAGTGCGTATCTGGTTGCCGAAGCGGATGAGAGTGATGCTTCTTTTCTTCATTTACAGCCACAAACGGTCATCGTGACGAATATCGATCAGGATCATATGGATACCTATGATGGTGATTTTGAAAAGGTTAAGCATGCTTTTGTTGAATTTGTTCATAATTTACCTTTTTACGGCTTGGCTGTGATGTGTGTGGATGATGAAAATGTTCGAGAAATTCTGCCGTTGTTAAGTCGTCCTGTTTTGACGTACGGTATTGAGCAAGAAGCAGATTTTTACGCGACGGACATCGTACAAACGGGGCGCCATTGTGAATTCTTGGCGCATCGTCCTGAGGGTGAGCCGTTGAAGATCCGTTTGCCAATGCCGGGCCGCCATAATGTACTTAATGCACTTTCAACGATTGCCGTTGCGACTGACTTGGGTGTGGATGCAACGGCTATTCAGGCTGGTCTTATGGGGTTTGAAGGAGTGGGGCGTCGTTTTCAAGAGCAGAAACCATTAGAACTTCCTAATGGCTCAAATGTGATGTTTGTTGATGATTATGGCCATCATCCAAGTGAAGTGTTGGCTACGATCAAAGCAATTCGAGCCGGTTGGCCTGAGAAGCGTTTAGTGATGGTTTATCAGCCACATCGTTACACTCGAACTCGTGATCTTTATGAAGATTTTGTAAGGGTGCTATCCCAAGTTGATGTTTTGCTGTTGCTGGATGTTTATTCGGCAGGTGAAACGCTAATTAACGGCGCAGATAGTCGTTCTTTGTGTGGCAGTATTCGTCAGCGCGGTAATGTTGATCCAATTCATGTTGGTAGTGAAACAGATTTGCGCTCTATTTTAAGTAATGTTTTACGTGAAGGTGACTTACTTATTACGCAAGGTGCTGGTGATATTGGTACGGTATCTAAGAATTTATCAGTGAGCGGGATTTAATATGTTCAAGACACTAAAAGAATCCGTGATTGCGGTGATTTATGGTGGCCGTTCAGCAGAGCGTGAAGTATCGCTGCAAAGCGGGCCTTTAGTTGCAGAAGGACTTCGTTCTAAAGGTTTTCAAGTGGTAGAGCTTGATCTTTACGGTCCTAATGCTGAGTTAGATCCAATTGTTCAATTGCAAGCGATTGAGTTTGATCTTGCTTTCATTGCGTTACATGGCGGTGAAGGTGAAGATGGCCGAGTTCAGGCTTTGCTTGAAATGATGGGTAAATCTTATACAGGCAGTTCACCTTTGGCTTGTGGTCTTGCGATGGATAAAGTTTTAACTAAGCGATTTTGGCATGGTATTGGAATACCCACGCCAGCTTATTTATCTTTTGTGGATTATGCGGATGCGGATGTCGTTGAAGAGCAGATGTCTTACCCAATGATTATTAAGCCTTCTAGAGAAGGTTCTACCATTGGGATTAATAAGGCGATGAATCGAGCGGAACTTGATGAGGCGCTTTTAAAGGCTCTTGAATATGACTCTGATATATTGGTTGAAGAATTTGTAGATGGACCAGAGTTTACGATTACGGTTATCGACGATGTGGCTTATCCGCCTATAGGGCTAAAGCCTGCACCTAACCATAAACTTTATGACTATGAGGCGAAGTACGTAGCGGATGATACGGAATATCTGTTGCCTTGCGGTTTAAATGAAGATGATGAGAATGAGCTGCAAATGTTGGCACTTGATGCTTATCGTTCGTTAGGTTGTTCTGGTTGGGGGCGTGTTGATGTAATGCGTGACTCTGCTGGAGTGTTTTGGGTGTTAGAAGTAAATACTGCACCAGGCATGACATCCCATAGCTTAGTGCCTATGGCGGCTAATTATGTTGGGATTGACTATGCTTCACTTGTGGAGAAGATTGCGCAAAATGCTTGGGGTGAAGTCGAGCGTGATTGATTTATGAGGATGGCAGCGTTAATCGGGGCTGTCTTGTTAGTATTAGTCGCCTCTTTTCAAAGCAATGATTCGCCTGATACTTGGTTTGCTATTCAAAAAATCGAGATAAAAGGCGATTTTAAATATGCAGTAGAAGATGATTTGCAGGCAGATTTTTCTTCTTTACTTGGGCAGAGTCTTTTGGGTGTTTCTCTATCCGACTCATTGGTCGTTGTTTTGTCATCGGAATGGGTGGCAAGTGCAGAAATTCGTAAAGTTTGGCCAAATACATTGCAGGTCCTTGTTCATGAATATACCCCTCTTGCATACTGGGGGGATCGGCAATTGATATCCACTTCTGCGGTAGTGATTACGCCGCGTGAGGTCCCTGAGTTGCCGCTTACAAAGCTGTACGGTCCTGAAGATTCGAGTGATGTGGTTCTTGAGCAGTTTGGCTTAGTAAGTCAGGTGCTTGCATTTACGTCTCTGCGTGTTGCTACTCTCACATTAGAGCCAAGAGGTGCTTGGAGTATTGTTTTCACCAATGGCGTCAAGGTTAAGCTTGGTAGAGAAGAGATTTTAGAGAGATTACAGCGCTTTATAGCGGTGTATAAAAGTGATTTATCGGGTAGAATAGACCAAATAACATCAGTCGATGCGCGCTATCCACATGGGGTGGCAGTGGGTTGGAAAAAAAATAAATGATATTGGCCTGTTTGTTGCTTTTTTAAACAGCAATAAGGGTTATGTCATAACAACACGTAATGCCGGGATGGTGAAATGATAGTCGGTTTGGATGTAGGCACATCGAAAGTTATCTGCTTAGTTGGTGAGGTTCTGGCTGACGGTAGTTTGGAAATTGTCGGTATAGGCTCTCATAGCTCAAAAGGAATGAAGCGCGGCGTTGTTATAAATATAGAATCAACGGTTCAGTCCATTCAACGTGCAGTTGAAGAGGCTGAATTGATGGCTGGTTGTAATATACATTCTGTCTATGTCAGTGTGGCTGGTAGTCACATTCGCAGCTTAAATTCTCATGGTATTGTCGCTGTTAAAAATGGCGAAGTGCAGAAAGAAGATATTGATCGAGTTATCGATGCTGCACAAGCGGTACCGATATCTTCTGATCAGCGAGTGCTTCATATTTTGCCTCAGGAGTACCATATAGACTCTCAAGAAGGTATTAAAGACCCTCTTGGTATGTCTGGAGTTCGACTTGAAGCAAATGTGCATTTGATTTCTGGTGCTGTGAACGCCGTAATGAATGTAGAGAAGTGCATCAAACGTTGTGGTTTAGGTGTGGATGGCGTCATTTTATCTCAGCTTGCTTCTAGTGAGTCATCGTTGAGTGAAGATGAAAAAGATTTAGGTGTTTGTCTGATTGATATTGGTGCAGGGACGTCTGATATTGCTGTATGGATTGATGGTGCCTTACATCATACTGCCGTGGTTCCTGTGGCTGGCGATCAGGTAACAAATGATATTTCGATGGCTTTGCGTACACCAACTCAACATGCTGAAGAGATTAAAGTGAAATATGCCTGTGCGATGTCTTCAATGGCATCTACAGATCAGGTTTTGCAAGTGCCGAGTGTTGGTGATCGTCAACCAAGATCGATAACTCGTCATGCTTTGACAGAGGTTGTTGAAGCTAGATATGAAGAAATTTACAGCTTAATTCTGGATGAATTAAGACGCAGTGGTTATGCGGAGCGTATCCCTGCAGGTATTGTAATTACTGGAGGTACGTCGCTTATGGAAGGTGCGGCGGAGTTGGCAGAGAAGGTATTTCAGATGCCAGTTCGATTATCTTTACCAGATTGTACTAAAGGAATGTCTGACATTGTCGATAACCCTATATATTCAACAAGTGTTGGATTATTGGTTTATGGTAGTAAAGAGGCTGAAGTAACCGAAATCTCGAAACGGATGATGTCTAAGACGCAAACTAAACGAGAATCATCAGTTCTGGCTCCTAAAGAAATCGGGCCATCCTTCAGTGCAACGAAGGCGTGGCAGAAATTAAAACACTGGTTTCAAAGTTATATATAGTCAGAATTGATAGTGAATTTATTGAGGAGCAATAAGCCCATGAATGTCTTTGATTTAGCTGAAGATAATTTATCAGATAATGCTGTAATTAAAGTTATAGGTGTTGGCGGCGGCGGCGGGAATGCTGTCCGTCATATGCTTGAAAACCGATTAGAAGGTGTTGAGTTTATATGTGCCAATACTGACTCTAAAGCGTTGATAGGATTCGAGACAGGGGTTTCTTTGCAGCTTGGCTCAACCATTACTAAAGGGTTGGGTGCCGGAGCAAATCCAGAAGTAGGGCGAGATTCAGCCTTAGAGGATCAAGAAAAAATCACCCAGCTACTTACTGGTGCGGACATGGTTTTTATCACGGCTGGTATGGGTGGTGGAACAGGTACGGGTGCTGCACCTGTTATCGCAAAAGTGGCTCGTGAATTAGGTATTTTGACGGTCGCTGTTGTTACTAAGCCTTTTCCATTTGAAGGTCGTCGTCGCGCTAGAGTGGCTGAAGAGGGTGTCAGAGAGTTGCGTGAAAATGTCGACTCATTAATAACTGTCCCTAATGAGCGCCTTTTGCCTGTATTAGGCAAAAATATTACATTATTGAAAGCGTTTGGCGAAGCGAATAACGTTTTGTTTAATGCGGTTCAGGGTATTACAGATCTTATTATGCGCCCAGGTTTGATCAACGTCGATTTTGCAGATGTGAGGACGGTCATGTCTGAAATGGGTATGGCGATGATGGGTACAGGGTCTGCGTCTGGCGAAGATAGAGCAAGGGTAGCGGCTGAGGCTGCAATACATAACCCATTATTAGAAGATATCAACCTTAGAGGTGCACGAGGTGTGCTGGTAAATATCACAGCTAACGAGGAAGTTGGCTTGTCTGAATTTACCGAGGTTGGTGGCATTATAGAAGAATATGCATCGGAAGATGCTACCGTCGTGATTGGTTGTGCAATTGATCCTAGTGTAGGTGATGAAATGCGAGTCACGGTGGTTGCAACTGGTTTAGAGGGTCGATCTGCAGTTGAAATGAAGTCTGCTGTAGGTGAATCTGTTGTCTCTCAACCAGTTATGGCTAAGGTAGAGCAAGTTGTTGAAAGTAGTGATTCAAAAATGACTGTTGCTCAATCTGTGCCAAAGCCTTCACAGAAGACGAAGGTGGACATGGTAGAGAAAAACTTGGATGAAAAGAATGGGTCTGCTGACTCAGGCTCTATTTCAAGTGGCGATAAATTATCGTATTTGGACATTCCAGCGTTTTTGCGTCGTCAAGCTGATTAGTTTGAGTAAGAAAGATGCAATGTAAGTGCATTGGATTGTATAAAAAATGTGTTATTGATACTATTTTGTAAAGATTAGTGTCTAGTCATAAAAATGTAGGAATAAAATGGTACGCCAACACACACTAAAAAACATTATTCGAGCAACTGGAGTGGGTTTACACTCTGGCGAAAAAGTGTATTTGACACTAAAACCTGCACCTGTGAACACAGGTATTGTATTTGTTCGTACAGACTTGGATCCAGTTGTTGAGATTCATGGTGATGCACGAGCGGTTGGGTCAACAAATTTTGCTACTGCTTTATGTCAGGGTGATGTGAAGGTAAGTACCGTAGAGCATTTGTTATCTGCAATGGCTGGTTTGGGTGTGGATAATGCTTATGTAGAAGTGAGTGCTAGTGAAATTCCACTTATGGATGGAAGTGCTAGTCCTTTTGTTTTTCTTCTTCAGTCGGCTGGTCTTGAAGCTCAAAATGCACCTAAAAAATTCATTCGAGTTAAAAAGCCTATTCGAGTTGATGAAGGTGATAAATTTGCTTCTCTTGAACCGCATTCAGGCTTTCGCTTGTCTTTCACTATAGACTTTCAGCATCCAGCTATTGGTGAAGATGTTCAAAGTACATCATTTGATTTTTCGACGACAACTTTTGTAAAAGAAATTAGTCGCGCTAGAACATTTGGCTTCATGAAAGATCTTGAATACTTTAAGAATAACAACCTTGCTCGCGGTGCAAATATGGAGAACGCTATTGTTCTTGATGATTACCGTGTGTTGAATGATGAAGGGTTGCGTTACCGAGATGAATTGGTGCGTCATAAAATTTTGGATGCGATCGGAGATCTTTATCTTCTTGGTCATAGTTTGATTGGGGAATATAAAGCGTATAAATCTGGGCATGCGCTAAATAATAAACTTTTGTTGGCTTTGCTTGAGCATCAGGACGCTTGGGAATATGTTGTTTATGAAGATGCAGCACAAACAACACCAATCTCCTATGTTGAGCCGGCTTTTGTTGGTGCGTAATAACTGATTAATTCTTGATCGTATTTTGAAAAGCCAGGCTATATGCCTGGCTTTTTTTGCATTTAGGTCCTTGATATTTCATGTTTTGTCACACATTACCGTGGTAGACTCTATTTATTACTAATTGGCTACGTTGAGTTCAAGATGTTAGGAACTGTAATTAAAAAAATTGTCGGTACAAAGAATGACCGAGAAGTGAAACGATATAAAAAAGTCGTTACACAGATAAATCAACTTGAAGAATCCCTTCAAAAACTCTCGAATGATGACTTATCTGCAAAAACCAGTGAGTTTCGAGACCGTCTTGATAAAGGGGAATCGCTTGACTCCATTTTGTCTGAAGCGTTTGCGGTAGTCCGTGAAGGCAGTCGTCGTGTAATGGGGATGCGCCATTTTGACGTTCAGCTTATCGGCGGCATGGTATTGAATGAAGGCAAAATTGCAGAAATGCGTACTGGTGAGGGTAAGACGCTGGTTGCCACACTTGCTGTTTATTTAAATGCACTGTCTTCAAAAGGTGTTCACGTTGTTACTGTGAATGATTACCTTGCTAAGCGTGATGCTAACTGGATGCGACCTCTCTATGAATTCTTAGATATGAGTGTTGGTGTCGTTTTCTCGGGTCAAGATAGAGATGAGAAAAAAGCATCCTATTTATGCGATATTACCTATGGAACCAATAACGAATTTGGTTTTGATTATCTTCGCGATAATATGGTTTTTCGTTTAGAGGATCGTGTGCAGCGTGATTTAAACTTCTCTGTTGTGGATGAGGTTGATTCTATTCTCATAGATGAAGCGAGAACGCCTCTTATCATATCTGGTGCGGTTGAAGATAGTTCTGAGCAGTATCGTAAAATTAATATGCTTGCTCCTCTTCTTGTTAAACAAGAGGAGAGTGAAAGTGAAGAGCCTACAGGGCATTATATTTTTGACGAATCGCAACGAAGCATTGAACTGACTGAAGATGGCCACTCCTTTGTTGAGGGTTGGTTGGTAGAGCAGGGTTTACTTGGTGAAGGTGAAAGTCTTTATGCTGCAGGCAACCTTTCTCTATTACACCATGTTCATGCGTGTTTGAAAGCACATGTTATCTTTAAGAAAGATATAGATTACGTTATTCAGGATGACCAAGTTGTTATTGTTGATGAGCACACTGGTCGAACTATGGCTGGTCGTCGTTGGTCTGAAGGTATTCATCAAGCTGTAGAAGCAAAAGAAGGGATGACGATTCAGGCAGAAAGCCAAACCTTAGCCTCTACTACCTTCCAGAATTATTTTCGTTTATATGAGAAGCTTTCTGGCATGACAGGGACTGCGGATACGGAGGCGTTTGAATTTCAGCAAATCTACGGATTAACCGTTATTGTTATTCCGACGAATCGTCAGGTTCAGCGTAAAGATTTTAATGATCTGATTTACATGTCAACAGAAGACAAGTTCGAAGCAATTGTGTTGGACATTGAAGAGATAGTCAAAGAGGGTCGCCCTGTATTGGTTGGCACCGCGTCTATTGAATATTCTGAGCTTTTGTCGAATTATCTTCTTAAAAAGAATGTTAAACATAATGTTCTTAATGCTAAACAGCATGAGCGTGAAGCTCAGACTGTTGCTGATGCAGGTCGCCCTGGTGCTGTCACTATTGCTACAAATATGGCCGGTCGTGGTACGGATATTGTTCTGGGTGGTAATTTACAAGTTGAGTTGGCTCAACTAGGCGATGGTGCTAATCAAGATAGTATTGATGCTCTGAAAGCCGATTGGAAGTTGCGTAACGAGTCTGTTCTGGCTGCGGGTGGTTTGCATATTATTGGTACTGAGCGCCATGAATCTCGTCGTATTGATAACCAATTGCGTGGGCGTGCTGGTCGTCAGGGTGATGTAGGGTCTTCTCGCTTTTATTTGTCATTAGAAGATAACTTAATGCGAATTTTTATGTCTGATCGCATTAAAAAAATGATGATGGCGCTTGGGATGGAGAAAGGCGAAGCTATCGAGCACAAGATGGTTTCAAATGCGATTGAAAAAGCTCAGCGGAAAGTTGAGGGTCGTAACTTTGATATTCGTAAGCAGTTGCTAGAGTATGATGATGTAGCAAATGATCAGCGTCAGGTTATTTATCGTCAACGTTTTGAAATGATGGTCTCTGATGATTTATCTGACGCTATTTCTGCTATGAGAGAAGTGGTTGTTACAGGGCTCGTTGATGAATTTATACCGCCGCAAAGTATCTTCGATATGTGGGATCTTGAAGGATTAGAGGAGAAGGCTCGTAATGAATTCGGTCTTACACTTCCAGTCTCTAAATGGGTTGAAGAAGATAAAAAGCTTTATGAAGAGCCGCTTCGTCAAAAAATACTTGATAGTTTTATTGATGATTATAAAGCGAAAGAAGCTATTGCTGGTGTCCAGCCTTTCAGGGCTTTTGAAAAACAGGTCCTTTTACAGGTTCTAGATACGCTTTGGAAAGAGCATCTCCAGACGATGGATATGCTTAGACAGGGCATTCACTTGCGTGGCTATGCACAAAAAAATCCTAAGCAGGAATATAAGCGAGAAGCCTTTGAGTTATTTCAGGGCTTGTTAGAGCAAATAAAATTTGAAGTGATTCAAATTGTTACTCGCGTAAAGGTTCAGTCTGCAGAAGAGGCTGAAAAAATAGAAGAGTCTCGTAGGCAGCAAGATGAAAAAACGACAGTGAGCATGGTTCATGATTCTTTGAATTCTCTGTCTGATACACCTTCTGAGTCTAATTCTGCTCAAGAGCAACCTAAGGTAGGGCGTAACGAGCCTTGCCCGTGTGGCTCTGGTAAAAAATATAAACAATGTCACGGTAGTTTGATTTAACTGGAGAAAGCTTAAATGGCGGTAGGATTACACGATTTCCCTCTCATCCCAGAAATTAAAGGGGTTAGAATAGGTGTTGCAGAAGCTGGTATTAAAAAGCCTAATAAAAAAGATATTGTCATCTTTGAGTTATGTGAAGGCGCTTCGGTAGCGGGTGTTTTTACTCAAAATGCTTTTTGTGCGGCGCCTGTTCGTGTTTGTCAAAAACATTTAGGTTTGGCTGGTAGCCGTTATCTGTTGATCAATACAGGTAATGCTAATGCTGGTACAGGTAAATTAGGTATTGTCGCTGCATTGAAGTCTTGTGAGGCTTTAGCTGCTCAGGTGGATGTTGGTGTGGAGTCTATACTCCCTTTCTCTACTGGTGTTATTGGTGAACCTTTACCTGTAGGCAAAATTATTGCAGCTATTCCTGCCGCTCTTGCTAACTTGTCTGGTAGAAATTGGCATGCTGCGGGTGTTGGCATTATGACAACCGACACTTTGCCAAAAGGGTCTATTCGTACATTCGAATTTGAAGACAAAGTTTATACTATCGCTGGTATTTCTAAAGGTGCAGGCATGATTCGTCCAAATATGGCGACTATGCTGGGTTATGTATGCAGCGATATTGCAATGAATGTCGATGTTCTCCAGGTAATTTTGAAAAGTGTTGTGAATAAAAGCTTTAATCGTATTACTGTGGATAGTGATACTTCAACAAATGATTCTTGTATTGCTGTAGCAACAGGTATGGCTGGTAATTCGGTTGTCACATCCGTTGATCAGCCATTGGCTCAAGCTTTTGTTGTGGCGTTTACTGAAGTAATGCAAGAATTAGCTCATGCTATTGTCCGTGATGGCGAAGGGGCTACTAAGTTTGTTACGGTGGAGGTTATTGGTGCGATTAACGAAAGTGACGCCACAAAAACAGCCTTTGAAATAGCGCATTCGCCATTGGTTAAGACCGCTTTATTTGCATCAGATCCAAACTGGGGTCGGATTTTGGCCGTAGTTGGTCGTGCTGGTGTTAGTGAATTAGATGTGGATCGAGTTCAGTTGCATATTAATGGATTTGAGATTGCTCGCGATGGCTGTCGCTCACCTGACTATATTGAAGAGCATGGTAAGCAGGCGATGAAGCCACAAGAGATTCACATTTGTGTTGATCTTGGAATGGGTGAGGCGTCTGATACTGTTTGGACAACTGATTTTTCACATGAATACGTCACTATCAATGCGGAGTATCGTACTTGATTCGAGTAAAGGTGGCGGTTGGTATTATCCTTCGTGATAATAGCGTATTTGTCGCTCTTAGGAATTCTAAGCAACATCAAGGTGGTTTGTGGGAGTTTCCTGGCGGAAAGTGTGAAGCTTCTGAGTCTGCAGAAGTGGCTTTGGTAAGAGAATTAAAAGAAGAATGTGGAATTTCTATAACTGAGTGTGAGTTTTTTAAAACAATTTCTCATGATTACGGTGATAAATCGGTTGAATTGTTCTTTTATAAGGTGACAGGATTTGATGGTGAGCCCGTTGGCAAAGAAGGGCAGGAAGTCCGTTGGGTTGCTGTTTCTGATTTGGTGTCCTACGACTTTCCAGAGGCGAACAAGCCAATAGTTGTAGCGTTGATGGCGCATTATTGAATTTATTTTTTGATATCCTAATATAAAAAAGAGCTTCCTTTGAAGCTCTTTTTTTATGCCTTTAGTTTAGTATTTTTGCTAATAGTTGCCTGACAATGGCTGGTTCGAAAGGCTTTCCGCAAATAGCATCGACTCCCTCTTGGGCGATATTCGATAGTTGGCTGTCTTCAGAATTTGAACTGACCATTAGTATAGGTATGTGGGCTAATGCTGGGTCTTGTCGGACTGCCTCAGTTAGTTCTCTGCCATCCATTTCTGGCATATTGTAATCGGTAACAATAAGGTCGAATTCTGATGTGTTAAGTAATTCAATGGCTTCTTTGCCATTCTCAGCAAATTGAATGTCCTCTATGCCCATAGTGTTAAGTGTTTTGCTAATGTGTTTTCTCGCCATGCGGCTATCGTCTGTCACCAAAACGCGGAGTGTTCTTGGGTCGAACATTTCTAAGTCGATCTCCTCCTCGACAATGAGGTCGAGAGTGGCGTGGATGGCGCGTTTAAGATCTTTTTTAGTGAAAGGTTTTGGCAATATGGCAAGTACGCCGGATTGCCTAAGATGTTCTAGTTGTTCTCGGTTTCTTTCGCTGGAAATTAGCATGAAGTGTTGGCTTTCAGTTTCTTCATTTTTTCGAATTTTGTCGATTAAATCATTAGCTGATCCGTCAGGAAGATACATTGAGGAAATAACTAAGTCTGGTGGAAAAGAAGATAGCGATGACATGGTTTCTTCAATGTTATTTGCGTACTCTATTTGTTTGATGCCTGCTTCTTCTAAGGCTTTAGTGATGATTTTTTTTTGAGTGTCTGAAGGTTCTACAAGGAGAAAGGAGAGGTCGCCGATTGCTGCATAATTGCTCATGTTAAGGTCGCCTATTATTGATGTTGATACAGCTTTTGTGCCGATACTGTTTTAAGATTAATCATAGCTTTTAGTTAATCCTATTATACTAAATAGGTTAACATGTTTTATCTAGTTAAATTGAGTAATAGGATTTTGGATGTCAACGGCAAGTGCATGTCATATTTTGGTAAAAACTAAGGTGGAAGCGGATTCCTTAAAGGTTAAGTTGGATAAAGGCGCTGATTTTCATAAGTTAGCTAAACAATTCTCTACCTGTCCTTCGGGTAAAAAAGGTGGAGATCTTGGGGAATTTCGCAAGGGTGATATGGTACCGGCCTTTGACAAAGCTGTCTTTGGTGGGCCTTTATTTAAAGTGCAAGGGCCGATAAAAACACAATTTGGTTTTCATCTTATTAAGGTGTTATACCGCTCTTAAATTAACTTCAAAGGGTAAGTAGTTATGAGCCATCCAATTCAACTCGACGAGTTTTATTTCGTTGCTCCTCAACTTCTTAAAGAGGAGGTTGCCACTCTTAAGTCGAAAGGGTTTGAAAGGATTATTAATAATCGTCCTGAAGCTGAATCGGATGATCAGCCGCTAGGTGAAAGTATTCGTAACGCAACCGAAGCGTTGGGAATGGAGTATATAAATAATCCAATTGATTTGGCTAAGCTGTCGCAGGAGCAAGTTGATTTACAAGGTAGTGCTCTGGCTGAGAATAAAAAAACATTGGCTTTTTGTAGGACTGGAACTCGATCCTCAGTTTTGTGGGTGTTGTTGGAGAGTGGGAAAGGCGTTGATTATAATGACTTGATGTCACAAGTTGCTGGAAAGGGTTTTGATCTTTCTCGGTGCATAGTGGCCATGAAGCCTTTATTGAAAAATTAGTATTCTTAGTCGATTAGGTTCTCTTACTATTTGGTTGGTCGTTTTTTAGTTATGTTTTCTTTAAAAGGTAGTGTTGGAGAATTATGGTTAGCCGTCCGTCATTAGAAACAGCCACAGCTTCAGACCCTGATCGCTTTGTCGAGCCGTTAGAGCTGGGTAAGCGTGTAAAGGAAATCCGTCTTGCGAAAGGCTGGACGCTTGAGGAGGTGGGTAAAAGAACAGGTATTGCTCGTTCAACGCTTTCAAAAATTGAGAATGACCAGGTTTCGCCAAGCTTTACTATTGTTCAAAAGTTAATTAATGGATTGGAAATGGATTTACCGCAGCTTTTTGTTGAGGCGAGTGAGCACTCTATTGCGGGGAGGAGGGATATTACTCATAAAGGAAAAGGAGAGCCTCACCCTACGGCTACGTATGAGCATGAACTTTTAAATTATTCGATTAGTCGTAAAAAAATGGTGCCCTTTAAAACAAAAGTTCGGGCTCGATCTTTTTCTGAGTTTAAGGAATGGGTTCGCCATGATGGTGAGGAATTTCTCTTGGTTTTACAGGGTAAGATTAATTTTTTCACTGAACTTTATGAGCCGATAGAGCTGAAGGAGGGCGATAGTGTATATTATGACGCCACTATGGGACACGCGGTTGTTTCGTTGTCAGTAAAAGACGCTGAAATACTTTGGGTTGTTGCTCGTTAGTAAATATTAAAAAATGATTTGTAGAAAAGGTTGTAGAAGATTATGAAACAGTGGGAACTAACAAGCTGGAAAGAAAAAACGGCGCTTCAGCAGCCGGTTTATCCTAGTGCGGAGCATCTCGCTCAGGTCGAGGCTACGTTGGGTAAAATGCCTCCTCTTGTTTTTGCAGGTGAAGCTCGTCAGCTTAAAAAGGCATTGGCGCAAGTGGCTAATGGGCAATCATTTCTGTTGCAAGGTGGTGATTGTGCTGAAAGTTTTGCTGAATTCCATGCTAATAATATTCGTGACACCTTTAAGGTTATGTTGCAGATGTCGGTTGTCCTTACTTACGCAGGGAAATGTCCTGTTGTAAAGGTCGGCCGTATGGCAGGGCAGTTTGCCAAACCGAGATCTGCAGGCTTAGAAGTGATCGATGGTGTTGAATTGCCGAGTTATCGTGGTGATATTATCAATGGTATTGATTTTAATGAAAAAGCTAGGATTCCTGATCCAGAGCGTTTGGTACAGGTTTATAATCAAAGTGCGTCTACGATGAATTTACTTCGAGCGTTTGCTCAAGGCGGTTTCGCTGACTTACACCAAGTTCATCAATGGAACTTGGACTTTTTGAATACCAGTCCTGCGGGCAGTCGTTTTCATAGTGTTGCTGGAAAAATTGATGATGCTCTGCAGTTTATGGAGGCGTGCGGTATTGGTCCAGGTTTGGCCCAATTAAAGGAAACTGAGTTTTATACATCCCATGAGGCGTTGCTATTGCCATATGAGCAGGCGCTTACTCGTCAGGATAGTTTGACTGGTGATTGGTTTGATTGTTCTGCGCACATGCTGTGGATTGGAGATCGTACTCGTCAGCTAGATGGGGCGCATGTTGAATTTTTACGTGGTGTTCAAAACCCTATTGGTGTAAAAGCAGGCCCCTCAATGGATCCTGAAGATTTGGTGCGTTTGTGTGATGTATTAAACCCTGAAAATGAGCCGGGCCGTTTGAATGTAATTGTTCGTATGGGGGCTGACAAAGTTGAGAGCGGAATGCCTAAGCTGATTCAAGCCATTCAGAAAGAAGGCAAGAATGTGGTTTGGAGTAGCGACCCAATGCATGGAAACACGGTTAAGGCATCAACGGGTTATAAAACGCGCCGTGTTGATGATATCTTAAGAGAGGTTCAGCAGTTCTTTCAGGTTCATAGTGCAGAAGGTAGCTATGCAGGTGGTGTGCATTTTGAGATGACTGGTCAAAATGTAACAGAATGTGTTGGTGGTGCCTTCGAGGTGACTGAGGCTGATCTGGCTGATCGATACCATACTCATTGCGACCCTCGTTTGAATGCTGATCAATCTTTGGAGTTGGCTTTTATGATTTCTGAGACGCTTAAGAAGGCTAGATCATAGGCTAAACAAAGCTTTAAAGGGTCTAAATAAAAAAACCAGTTGATGTATAGTCAGCTGGTTTTTTTTAAAGTGATGTTCTTAGCTTTTTCGCTTCCGAAATGCAGACGTTGCCGACTTGGAGGTGACATCAATTTTTGCCATGATTAGAGCCATCTCTTCGGCCTCGGCCTGTTGCTGGGCTTTTAGCTTATCTTCGCGTTCTTTTTTTGATATTTTTTCGGCCTCATTCAGCATTTTCTGAGTGCTGGCTTTACTTTTTGTTCGAGGTGGTGCTTTTTTTTTCTCCGTTACTGTCGTGACAGGAACGTCTAGTCTTTCTTCGCCAATGAGCTCTCCAAAGAAGGCATGAGCGGTTGGTGTTGGCTCAAGTGTTTTTTTTGGGAGTGCTACGGTCTTTTTTACGGCGGCCTTTCTTGTTTTCTTAGGTTGTTCTGCCGTTGATACGCCATTGGCGTCAAAAAGCGCTTTTTTACCTGTGTTTAGATTGGCGGCTTTTTCAGCTGTCTGGGCTATTTTGTAGCCACGTAAGCTTTCGCCATTATAAATAGAAATATAGTCTGTTTCTAATTCATATAGCTCTTGCTTGTCGCTGGTTTCAAACAGCTCTTCAACCGTGAATGCTTCAACGCCACTTTCCCTGATGTCATTGTATAAGGGGAAATCTAGGCCTTCGTTCGTTGCTTCAATGTATTGTTCAAAACGTTGGAAACCGCTGTTGAAAGAAGTACCAATATAGTGCTTCCCGGAGATGTTATTCGTGATTTTAAAAACGACCAAAATCGTTGCCTCTGCGTAATATCTTTTTAATAGCACATAAGCCCCATTCGCCTGAGGTGACCCAAAGGCGAATGGGGCTTATAAGAAATAGGATTAGTGTTTTACGACGATGTTAAGACCGTCGCGAACATTCAGATGAACATTCTCAACTCGTTTGTCTTGCGCAATCAAGCGGTTGACTTGGTTGACAGCGATGTCGCTGTTTTCTTTTGGGGCTAGAACTCTTCCTTGCCATAAGGAGTTATCAATAATAATAAGGCCACCAGATCTAACAAGCGGTAAAACGGCTTCATAGTAGTTCAGGTAATTGCGTTTATCAGCATCAATAAAGACAAAGTCAAATTCCCCTTCAAGGGATTTGATCGTATCTAGCGCAGGGCCAAAAATCGGTTTGATTTTCTTACCGTGTGCACTGCGATCAAAAAAAGATTGAGCAAACTCAATGGCTCTTGGGTTTGTTTCGCAACAAATGAGCTCACCGTCATTTGGCATCCCTTCAGCTATTGATAGTGCTGAATAGCCTGTAAACATGCCAATCTCGAGAGCTCGTTTAGGTTGTGCGATCCTTGCTAGAAGCTTCAACGTACGGCCAATGGTTTTTCCGGATAACTTATTTGGGTAACCCATGTCCGAATAGGTCTTTTCAACCAGTTCGATTAATAGGTCGGGTTCTGATTGAGTGGTCTCAATACAGTAGTTATCAAGATTATTGGAATCCATACGGCCTTTCAGTAAATAGAAGTCTATGCAAAACAGAGGGTAATTTTACTCTGCATGCAGAGAATGTCTATGGCTGAATGACATAAAAATGCCTTGATTTTTACGAATGGCCATAGTGCGTACAATAATAGCGTTATTTAAATTAGATTCGCATGAATAATCGAAAAATGATAATTTATGCGCTGAAATTTACATGTGCTCTTTAGTATGGAGCACCACTGACTCCGATAGGGGAATAAAATGCCTGTAATTACTTTGCCTGATGGCAGTCAACGCTCTTTTTCAAACCCAGTAACTGTTATGCAGGTGGCTGAAGATATCGGTCCTGGTCTTGCAAAAGCGACAGTGGCTGGTCGTATAAATGGCATGCTGGTCGATGCTTGTGAACTTATTTCAGACGATGCCAAATTGAGCATCGTTACTGGGAAGGATGACGACGGTGTCGAGATAATTCGCCATTCATTTGCGCATCTTGTTGGTCACGCCGTTAAACAGTTGTATCCCACCGCAGAAATGGCAATCGGGCCCGTGATAGGCGAGGGTTTTTATTATGATATCGCTTATGAACGCCCTTTTACGCCAGACGACTTAGCGGCCATTGAAAAACGTATGGGAGAATTGGTTAAAACTGACTACGATGTTGTTAAAAAAATGACTCCAATTGCGGATGCTCGCCAGCAATTCGTTGATCGTGGTGAAACCTATAAAGTTGCCTTGATTGACGGCATGGATCAGTCTGTAAAAGAAGTTGGCTTGTATTGTCACGAAGAATATATGGACATGTGTCGTGGTCCTCATGTGCCAAATACTCGTGTATTGCGTCATTTTAAATTGACGAAATTGGCGGGTGCTTATTGGCGCGGCGACTCTAACAATGAAATGTTACAGCGCATATATGGTACGGCTTGGAATGACAAAAAAGAATTAAAAGCCTATTTGACTCGTATTGAGGAAGCTGAAAAGCGTGATCATCGTAAGTTAGGTAAGAAGTTAGATCTTTTTCATCTTCAAGAAGAGGCACCTGGAATGGTGTTTTGGCATCCTAAGGGGTGGCGCTTATATCAAGCTGTTGAGCAATATATGCGACAAAAACAGCTTGATAATAACTATCAAGAAGTAAAAACGCCGCAGATTGTTGACCGAGTGCTTTGGGAGAAATCTGGGCACTGGGGTAAATATCACGAGAATATGTTTACTACGCATTCTGAGAATCGTGATTATGCTGTAAAGCCGATGAATTGCCCGTGTCATATTCAGGTTTATAATCAGGGGTTGAAAAGTTACCGTGATTTGCCGTTTCGAATGGCAGAATTTGGCTCTTGTCACCGTAATGAGCCTTCTGGTGCTTTACATGGTATAATGCGAGTTCGTAATTTTGTTCAAGACGATGGTCACATCTTTGTAACAGAAGGCCAGATTCAGCAAGAAGTGTCTGAGTTTATTGATTTGTTGCATGAGGTTTATGCAGACTTTGGTTTTGATAATATTATTTATCGCTTGTCTACTCGTCCAGAGCAGCGAGTTGGTTCTGATGAAGTGTGGGATAAGTCTGAAAAAGCCTTAGCTCACGCATTGGACTCAGCTGGGCTTGACTGGGAAGAGCTGCCAGGAGAAGGTGCATTTTATGGGCCTAAAATTGAGTTTTCTTTGAAAGATGCCATTGGTCGTGTGTGGCAGTGTGGTACCATTCAGGTTGATTTTTCTATGCCAACTCGTTTGAGTGCACAATATGTCTCAGAAGATGGTTCGCGCCAAACGCCGGTTATGTTGCACCGAGCGATAGTGGGTTCACTTGAGCGTTTCATTGGAATTTTGATTGAAGAGACAGAAGGTGCGTTTCCTGTCTGGCTTGCGCCCGAACAAGTTGTTATCATGAACATTACAGATCGCCAAGCAGACTATTGTTCTGATTTGGCAAAAAGATTAAATTCAAATGGCTTTAGAGCAAAACTTGACTTGAGAAACGAGAAGATCGGGTTTAAAATTCGCGAGCATACACTTCAACGAGTCCCATACATGATCGTTGTTGGTGATAAGGAGGTCGAACAGCAACAAGTTGCCGTTCGAACTCGTGCTGGTGAAGATCTTGGAGTGATGAGTCTTTCTGATTTTGAAGGTTTGCTTCAAAAAGAAGTTGCTCGCCGTAGCCGTAAACAAGAAGTGGAGATAGTACTATAAAAGGTAATATGAATCGTGGACGTGCCGCTAGTAAGCAGCGTCCTCTAATCAACGAGAACATTCGAGCTACCGAAGTGCGCTTAATTGCTGTCGACGGTGAACAAGTTGGCGTTGTCTCGCTTGAAGAGGCACTTAAAGCAGCACAAGATGCGACGCTTGACCTGGTGCAAATTGCTGATTCAGATCCGATTGTTTGTAAAATCATGGACTACGGCAAGCATATTTTTGAGCTAAAGAAAGCGAAAGCGGCTCAAAAGAAAAATGCGAAGCAGATTCAGGTTAAAGAAATGAAATTCCGTCCAGGGACGGAGGAAGGGGATTATCAGGTAAAACTCCGCAACCTGATACGTTTCCTTGAAGGCGGGGATAAGGCTAAGGTATCGCTAAGATACCGCGGTCGTGAAATGGCCCATCAGGAGCTTGGTATGCAACTTATGAATCGAGTCGCTATAGACTTAGAGGAATATGGTGCAGTAGAGCAAGCTGCGAAAATGGAAGGTCGTCAATTGACTATGGTGCTAGGCCCCAAAAAGAAGAAGTAATTTTAAATAACGCGATTTTATAAACTTAGGTTTTAAAAATCGTGTTTTTAGGAAATTACACTAACATTAACGAATGCGAGAGTGGTTTTATCATGTCCAAAATTAAGTCACACAGTGGCGCAGCTAAGCGCTTCAAACGTACCGCGAATGGTTTTAAGCATAAGCAGTCTCATACTAGTCATATTTTGACTAAGAAATCGACTAAGCGTAAGCGTCATCTTCGTACTATGAAGAAGGTTGCGCAAAGTGACAAAGCGTTAATTGTACGCATGTTGCCATACATCTAGGTCTAGATTTTTTAGTTCATTAATTTATTAGTATAAGGTTTATATTATGCCTCGCGTAAAACGTGGTGTTCAGGCTCGTCGCCGTCACAAGAAGATTTTAAAGCAAGCTAAAGGTTATTACGGTGCACGTAGCCGTGTATTTCGTGTAGCGAAACAAGCTGTTATCAAAGCTGGTCAGTATCAGTACCGTGACCGTCGTCAGCGTAAACGTCAATTCCGCGCTTTGTGGATTGCTCGTATTAACGCTGCTGCACGTATCAATGGTCTGTCTTATAGCCGTTTCATTGCTGGCTTGAAACAAGCTGCAATTGAAATTGACCGTAAGGTCTTGGCTGACCTAGCTGTGTACGAAAAAGAAGTTTTTGCTGCAATCGTTGAAAAAGCGAAAGCAAGCTTGGCTTAATTTCTGACGTAGCCTTAGAGTGATTCGGTCTTGAAAGATATTGTCTTAATAGAGCGAATGATTCAATGCAGTCTTTGATAGGGGAAGAGCCAACGGCTCTTCCCCTATTTTATTTTTTGGAGTGTGTAAATGGAGAACCTAAAGCAGATTCTTGCTGATGCGCTTAGCGCAGTGGCTGCGTCTGAGAGTGAGTCCGCTCTGGATGATGTGCGTGTGCATTATTTAGGAAAGAAGGGCGCTCTGACCACTTTGTTGAAACAGCTTGGTAGTGTTTCAGCAGAGGATAGACCAAAATTTGGTCAGCTGGTGAATGAAGCCAAAGGGCAAGTTCAAGAAAAAATCACCGAACGCAAAACAGCGCTAGCGAAGGCCGCTTTGAATGCCAAGCTGGCGACTGAGACTATCGATGTCTCTCTATCGGGTAAGGGTCAAGAAGTGGGTGGTTTGCATCCCGTGACTCGTACGATGGAGCGTATTGAAACCTTTTTCCGGGGTATTGGTTTTGATGTGGCTGAAGGGCCAGAAATCGAAGACGATTATCACAATTTTGAAGCCTTGAATATTCCTGCGCATCATCCGGCGCGCGCTATGCAAGATACTTTTTACTTCAATCCAACGACAGTATTAAGAACGCATACATCACCTGTTCAAGTGCGCACAATGGAAACGACCCAGCCACCCATTAGAATTATCTGTCCAGGCCGTGTTTATCGTTGTGATTCAGATCAAACGCATACACCAATGTTTCATCAAGTTGAAGGTTTGTTGATTGACGAAAATATTTCTTTCGCTGATCTAAAAGGTATCCTGCAGCAGTTTTTGAATGTCTTCTTTGAAGATGATTTGAAAGTGCGCTTCCGTCCTAGTTATTTTCCATTTACTGAACCTTCTATTGAAGTGGATATCATGCGCACCAACAGTAAAGGTGAAGAGTCTTGGCTAGAGGTCTTAGGATGCGGCATGGTTCATCCTAAAGTACTAGAAATGTCGGGTATCGACTCAGAGAAATACACGGGCTTTGCTTTTGGTATGGGGGTCGAACGATTTGCTATGTTGCGATACAAAGTAGAAGACTTGCGTATGTTCTTCGAGAACGATTTACGTTTTCTTAAGCAGTTCAAGTAACCCCTCGACCTAGGATGTTTTTATGAAAGTTAGTGAAAATTGGTTAAGAGAGTGGGTCAACCCAAGCATTAGTAGTGATGATTTGGTGGCTCAAATCACTCTGGCTGGCCTTGAAGTGGATGAAGTTTTACCTGTTGCCTCTGCGTTTTCTGGTGTGGTGGTAGGTGAAATTATCAGCGCTGAGCCTCACCCAAATGCTGATAAGCTGCAAGTTTGTCAAGTGTCTGATGGTATAGAGGCTTTTCAAGTGGTTTGTGGCGCACCAAATGCGCGTGCCGGTATTAAAATCCCCTTTGCAAAAATTGGTGCCGTATTAGGTGCAGATTTCAAAATCAAAAAAGCCAAGCTTCGTCAAGTTGAGTCGTTTGGTATGTTGTGCTCTGCCTCTGAGTTGGGTTTGAGTGATGACCATGACGGTATTATGGAGTTGCCATCACCCGCTAAGGTTGGCGAAGATTTTCGTGCTTTTTTAGGGTTGGATGATCAGATTATTGATGTTGATTTAACGCCTAATCGCAGTGACTGTTTAAGCGTCGCTGGCTTGGCGCGTGAAGTGGGTGTTTTAAACAAGACTGATGTGACACCGGTTAACGTTATTCCGGCGCAAGTGGTTATTGATGATACTTTCTCTGTGCGAGTAGATGCGGCAGATGCTTGTCCTCGCTATTTGGGCCGAGTTGTACGTGGTGTCGATGTTAGCGCACAAACACCTCTTTGGATGGTTGAGAAGCTTCGTCGTAGTGGTATTCGTTCGATTGATCCTATTGTTGATATTACTAACTTCGTGATGCTTGAGCTGGGCCAGCCAATGCATGCGTTTGACTTGGCGAACTTGTCAGGGTCTGTGGTTGTGCGAATGGCAACGGCAGGAGAGAAGATCACTTTGCTTGATGGGCAAGATATTGCTCTTCGTGAAGATACCTTATTGATTGCTGATGAGAAAGCGCCATTGGCCATTGCTGGCGTAATGGGCGGCAAAGGCTCTGGCGTTAATGAGGAAACGAAAGACATCTTTTTAGAAAGCGCTTTCTTTACACCGCTTGCTTTGGCGGGTAAGGCGCGTTCCTATGGATTGCACACAGATTCGTCACACCGTTTTGAGCGTGGTGTGGACGCTACCTTACAAGAAAGAGCCATAGAGCGTGCGACAGCATTGGTTGTTGAAATTGCAGGCGGTCAGGTTGGCCCTATTACTCATGCGGTAAACGAAGCGTCATTGCCGGAAGCGGCAGTGGTGACTTTGCGTCGTAAGAAGCTTGATCAATATTTGGCTATGTCAATTGATAAAGACCTTGTGACGGATATTCTGACTCGTCTTGGTTTGGAGATGATTGAGGTAACGGATGAGGCTTGGCTGACCAAAGCGCCATCTCATCGTTTTGATATTGCTATTGAAGCGGACTTGATCGAGGAAGTGGCGCGGATTTATGGCTATGATAATCTTCCGTCTTCTATGCCTCAGGCGGCGGTGAATTTTACACCTTTGTCTGAGACGAAAGCTCAAATTCAAGTACTGCGATCAATTCTAGTGTCTCAGGGTTATCAGGAAGCGGTGACATACAGCTTTATTGACCCAGTTTTAAGCAAGCAATTTTTGCCTGAGATAGAGTCTGTGCCACTGGCGAATCCGATTTCTGCTGATATGGGCGTTATGCGTCCTAGTTTGGTACCGGGGTTGGTAAGAGCGTATCTTCATAATCAAAATCGTCAGCAGTCTCGTGTACGTTTGTTTGAGACAGGGCGTCGTTTCATTGGTTCTGTTGATGCCTTAGATAAGTTAGATCAGCAGCAGCAAATTTCTGGTTTGATCGCTGGATCTCGTGATGCTGAAGCTTGGTATCATAATAGTGAGAAGGTTGATTTTTATGACCTTAAGGCACACGTTGAAGCATTGTTTGCGCTGAATGATGGTGGCAAGCCGAGTTACGAGCCGTCTAATTGCGTTTTTCTTCATCCGGGTCGTTCAGCTGATATTTTTGTTGAAGGCAAGTTTGTTGGTGTAATGGGTGAGCTGCATCCTCAGTTGTCTAAAGAGTTAGGGATTAACCAGCCTTTGTATGTCTTTGATATTGCCTTGTCGGCCGTTCTGCAGGCTTCTTTGCCTGAATATAAAGCGGTTTCTAAATTCCCTGAAGTGCGTCGTGACTTGGCCTTGTTGGTTGATCGTGCTGTTGCTGTGAGTGAGTTAGAGAAAGTGATTTTGAGTTCTGCAGGTGATGCGCTTAAAAGTGTCTTGGTTTTTGATGTTTATCAGGGACAAGGTATTGATGAGACGAAAAAAAGTGTCGCTTTGGGCTTGACGTGGCAACATCCTTCACACACTCTTAGTGATGAAGAAGTGAACAACTCTGTCGAGCAAACAGTAGCGGCGTTGTTTGATCAGTTGGGAGCCGTTGTAAGGGGGTAGGTTTATGGGGTCGTTGACAAAAGCGGACCTTGCTGAAAATTTAGTGGATTCAATTGGTTTGACTAAAAAAGACGCAAAAGATCTGGTTGAAGATTTTTTTGATGTCGTACGTAATTCACTAATAGAGCGGCAGCAAGTTAAGTTGTCTGGCTTTGGCAATTTTGAAGTGCGTGAAAAAAGTCAGCGCCCAGGTCGAAATCCTAAAACGGGGGAAGAAATCCCAATTACTGCGCGTACGGTAGTTACTTTTCGGCCAGGGCAAAAGCTTAAGTCAAAGGTAGAAGACTATATGCAAGAATAGTTTTTCTTTTTTGAAAAAAACCATCCATTTCGGATGGTTTTTTTGTGTCTAGCTGCCCTCTGAGGTTGTTTTTTTATATTAGGTTGACTGATGGGTAAGTCTTATCTTACTGCTATTGAAGAGTCAAGATGAATGATACTTAGATCAATGTTTAAGCGATGGATCTACTTAATTGTTATCGCATGATTAAATCCAAAAAAAATATATAAAAGTCTTCCCTTTTCAATTCGTTATAGTAATATACGCACCCGCTGACAGCGACATAGTTGTTGTTTGCATCGGGGCGTAGCGCAGCCTGGTAGCGCACTAGCATGGGGTGTTAGTGGTCGCAGGTTCAAATCCTGCCGTCCCGACCAAAACTTGAGAAATGCCGCTATAGCTCAGTTGGTAGAGCATCTGACTTGTAATCAGAGGGTCCCGAGTTCGACTCTTGGTGGCGGCACCATTTTTTGGTCATAGTCCTCTTGTAGGATAAAAAAAGATTTTGCTTTTATTTAAGCCGCTATAGCTCAGTTGGTAGAGCATCTGACTTGTAATCAGAGGGTCCCGAGTTCGACTCTTGGTGGCGGCACCACTTCTTTTAAAGAAGTTTAAATAAAAGTGAACTGCGTCATGTAATGCCGCTATAGCTCAGTTGGTAGAGCATCTGACTTGTAATCAGAGGGTCCCGAGTTCGACTCTTGGTGGCGGCACCACTTCTTTTTAAAAGAAGTGTATATAAAAGTGAACTGCGTCATGTAATGCCGCTATAGCTCAGTTGGTAGAGCATCTGACTTGTAATCAGAGGGTCCCGAGTTCGACTCTTGGTGGCGGCACCACGACTTTTCTTACTAAGAAAAGCCCGTGTTTATTGATGTTAGGTAACGAGCGGGTGTGTAGCTCAGTTGGGAGAGCGTCGCCCTTACAAGGCGAATGTCGGGAGTTCGAACCTCTCCACACCCACCACTAACTAGACAGTGGGCTTGGTCAAACAAGCAAAAGAACTAGATCGTG